>CDZC01032139.1_pt1 | contig 904599 bp, 762 predicted proteins | sample 557371 | NCBI WGS metagenome assembly CDZC01 (sample SAMEA3182085, study PRJEB8094) | gut metagenome | biome: human; feature: gut; material: Stool; isolation source: human stools | place: Canada | collected 2013-01-21
AGATTTCCCTTGAGGGTCGTAGGAGACTACTACGTTGATAGGCCGCAGGTGTAAAGGCAGTAATGTCAAAGCCGAGCGGTACTAATTACCCGAACGACTTTCTGTACAAGACTTTTTCTCATCCTTTAAGTCAATGGATTCCAAAGACGATGTACCGTAGTTTGTCGCAGGTTCGGTTCGGAACGACAGTAGGATGAAGGTACATACGAGATTTAGGTGGTAATAGCAGTGGGGTCCCACCTCTTCCCATTCCGAACAGAGAAGTTAAGCCCATTCACGCCGATGGTACTGCATTTAGTTGTGGGAGAGTAGGTAGCCGCCTCTTCAAGCGCCGATTCACAATCGGCGCTTTTTTTGTGTTTTGCCCTTTGGTAGCGGATAGCGGTTTCAACGGCGCTTTTTTGTGTCTATTCTTTCTCTGCCGTAGGACTTTTCTTTTCTCGGTCGGCCATTCGGAACAAACCAATCTCCGTTGGAGAAGGTGTCTCCGAAACCTGTTGTGTGCCGGCTTCATATCCCCCATCCGATACGGAAACTTTGGATTGGGCCTCCTCTTCCTTATAGGAATGCTTTGGTCTAAACAGGGTTTATTGATTCTTGTATCGTTTTATCCGACGGATGTTATTTGTGTTTTTCGTACCGTGTCTGGCGTGCTTCCGGCCTTGTCTTCGCATGCAATCGCCTCTCCCATGCTCGAAAATACTCTGAACAGGAGAGGCTGAAGGAGCCGAGAAGTTTTTGGCGAGGGGGCCTGAAAGCAGAATTGTGGCTCCGGACTGTTGCGGTCGGATACGGTTGGTTGCAACAGTGGAAAAGAAGGACTGACCGGCAGGATAACGGGAGGAGAATCTGCGTTCGGTATCAGTGCTTTGCTTTGGATATTTTTCGTATGCAGCCGGAAGCGGGAATGACCGACAGAGAAACACGAAAGAAATAATATGAGGTTTCTGTTTTGTTTGTGCGGTGTCGGTGTTTTGCTTCCGGATGCTGTTGCATGCAGGCTGAGCAGTGGGTCAGGAGAGATTGAATCGTGAAATAGGCTGTCGTGCGTATAGCACGGACGTGCGAGGAGTGGCTTGCAGGCAGAAAATGTGGGAGAATTGGCAGGGCTTGTTTATCTTGCGATGCATGATATGATACCAGGGACTACTTATGCGAAAAGTGCAAGCGACAGGATGGGCATTGTGATAAGAAAGATGGAAGAAGCGGAGTATCATTTACTACGCGGATTTCTGTATGAAGCGATTTTTGTTCCTGAAGGAGCGGCTGTGCCCCCGGAGGTAATTGTCGATAGTGCTGAGTTACAGGTATATTATGTCGGGTTCGGTACTTCGAAACATGACAGGGCATTGGTTGCGGAAGGGCGAGTCGTGGGAGCTGTCTGGTGTCGCATCATGGAGGATTACGGACATATCAACGATGCAACTCCTTCTTTGGCCATTTCCGTGCATAAGGCCTGGAGGGGAGTAGGGATTGGAACGGCCATGATGCAGGAAATGCTCGCTTTGCTGCATGCCTGCGGTTACGGGCAGGTCTCTCTGTCGGTGGATAAAGCGAACTATGCGGTACGGATGTATCTTGCCGCAGGCTTCGGGATTGTCGAAGAGAGGGAGACGGAGTATGTGATGGTCTGTCCCTTAACGCAGGGTATGCGCTGAGTGGATGTGGAACCTGTGTAGAATAGACGGGGAAATGCGGCAGGGCTGGAATTATCTTTTCGGAGTTCCGCATGCAGAGAGATGAAAGGTCATGGAACGGTATCTGTTTTATTCCGTGAACGGTTTAACCGACGGGGCTGGCGAAAATAGGAAGTGGCAGGGAACAGGAGGAGTCCGTTGTCGATGCAGTCTTTGTGGATAGGGGATACGGTGGGAGCAGAGAAGAACGACAAGCGGTCGGACAGTAGCTGGCCGAGCAGGGAAAACATACGAGGACGAAAGAGGCCGTTTCACATTGAATCATACAGTTCAATGCGAAACGGCTTCTTTCGATGGGATGCGGAGTGATGGAATGCAGGCCCGAAAACGCAGGGAGAAAGGTGTACTGTCGTCAATTTTCAGGTTCCGAGGCCGATAATGCAACCGTCCGCCATGGTGACGCACTTTCCCGGGCTGTGTGGGTATGTACCGTTTCGGGTGGGGCCCGGGTGGGTTTTTATTTCATGGAGTTCATGCGGATGCTGGCTTTGATGAAAGCCAATGCCTTGATGCGGTCGATACTCACATCCTTGTCGGCATGGTGCGGGTTCTGGCTCACCAGCTTGATGCAGCCGTTGTGTTCGGATTTCTGGATGTATTTCACCGTTATGTACTCCTCTCCGTCGATATCTATCGAGAGCAGGTACATGTCGCCCCAAAAAATGTCGTCAATGCTGTTCATCTTTTTGTACAGTACGATGTCTCCGCTTTTGAGCAAGGGGTACATGCTGTCTCCGACGATGTAGATGGCCCCGTCGCACTTGGGCAGGTTGGGAATGTGGATGTAATCCACCGGGCGGACGGGGGTTTGTCCCGTGAAGAGCGGGACAAGTCCTGCCGTGCCTTCGATATTATATAAAGGTACGCTCTGCATGGGCAGCGTCCGGTCCGTACGCCGGATGAAAGGGACGAACGTTTCCAGCGGGCTGTTGAAAATCTCCCCCTCGCCGCTCTCTATCCACTGGGGATTAAGGTTCAATTCCTGAATAAGGATGTTCTTGTTGCGTTCGGAAAGGGCCGCTCTTCCCGTCTCTATCATGGAGAGTGCGCTTTTGCCGATACCGAGGATACTCGATAACTCATCCTGCTTCATTCCGAGCGCTTTACGCATCTCTTTGACGCGTGCTCCGACCTGTTCGCTTTTCATTATCCGAAATTTTTTGCTTCAAGTATTGTTTTGTTCAATATTTGATTATACCTTCGTCTTGCAAAGTTAAGAACTTTAATGGAATAATCCAAATGATTTCGTTAAATTCGGCTGGTTTGTGTTATTTTACTATTCTTTTGTGTTGTCGAGAGGTGTCGATAATGACCTGTTTTGATTGGTTATGTGATATTTGTGAACTTTGCACAGTGTCGTGGAAACGGGAAGTTTATGAACACTGTTAAAGATAGAATCGACGTGTTTTAAATGGTATGGATAGCCTTGTAAAAATGTAATCGTTATGAAAGGATTCGATTTTGTAGAAACTGTTTCGGGGGGAGCGGATATTAAATTCGCAGACGACAATCGTGTGATAGAGGTAGGGCAGGCGATGTATGCCCAGGCGGCTTCTTCTCTGCTGGAGGCGGTCGGCGACGGATATTACTATAACGGAAGCATCGATGTGGACGGCGACGGGTTTTACTCCACGCTGACGGCGACGCTTATCGTCTACCGTGAGGCGGAGACCATGCCCGAGGGGTGTACGGTGAGCCATATAAGCGATGTGGTCCCGGTGTGGTGGGAGTTCGTTACCGTCGTGCCGGGCGCCGGGGAGGTGTTGAATGATTTCTGTTTCAAGCGGCTGAAGGATACCGTACTTGTCATGCAGTAGGAAACCGTACCGGATTGCGGGCCCCGTACCGGCACACTCGGTACGGGGCCCTGCGGTATCATGTCCTGCCGTTTTTTTAGGGATATAGGGATGGAGAGAGCAGAGGAGAGAACGGAGGTGCCCGCTTTTACGGAGTTTGCCGACAGGGTGTTTCCGGGACTTGAGAAAGGAGGGTTTCATGCGGCGTATTACCAGGTATTGGAGGCGTTTGCGAGAGGGCGCATCAGGCGGCTGATGGTCACGATACCTCCCCAGCACGGCAAGTCCCTGGGGGCTACGACGCTGCTGCCGGCTTATATGCTGGGGCTGGACCCCGACCTGAAAATAGCCATTGCATCGTACAGCGCCGCATTGGCCAACAGGTTCAATAAGCGGGTGCAGCGGATAATGGATTCGGCCCTGTATCGAGCCCTATTTCCCGGAACGTCGATAAAACGGGCGGGAGAACGGTCGGATTATGTGCGTACGGCGGATATGGCGGAAGTGATAGGCTGCAGCGGCGAACTCCTTTCGGTCGGCCGGGAAGGTTCCCTGACGGGAAACCGGGTGGATGTATTCATTCTGGACGACCTGTATAAGGATGCCATGGAGGCCAACTCGCCGCTGATTCGGGAGAACTGTTGGGAGTGGTACACTTCGGTGGTAAGGACGAGGATGCACAACGCTTCGCGCGAACTTATCGTATTTACCCGGTGGCATGAGGAGGACCTTATAGGCCGGCTGGTCGCCAAAGAGGAGGTGACGGAGCTGAAGTCGTGGAACCAAATCGAACGGGAAAACGGGAACGGTTGGCTGCTGCTGAATTTCGAAGCCGTCAAACGTTCGCCGCCGACCGAGATAGACCCTCGGTCCGAGGGAGAACCGCTGTGGGGGGAACGTCATAGTACCGGGTTGCTCGCCGAACGGATGAAACTCGACCCACTCCGTTTCGAGTGCATGTATCAGGGACATCCCTCCGCGGCGCAGGGGTTGCTGTACGGCGACCGGTTCATGCTGTATGAACAACTGCCGGAGACCCTAGTACGTTATGCGAACTATACGGATACGGCCGATACGGGTGACGATTATCTCTGTTCGGTCTGTTATGCGGTGGATGCACAGCGGCGCATCTATGTGACGGAGGTCGTCTATTCGCGGGAGGGGATGGAGGTGACCGAAGAAGTGGTGGCCGCGATGCTGCAACAGGTCCCGGGATGCGACGTGCTGGTGGAGAGCAATAACGGTGGGCGCGGCTTTGCGCGGGCCGTGTCGCGGCTGTGCCCCAATCACCGGATAGGATGGTTCTGTCAGAGCGCCAACAAGGAGGCGCGTATTCTTTCCAATGCTTCGGCGGTACTCCGGAATATCTGCATGCCTGTGGACTGGGTGGCGCGTTGGCCGGAGTTCGCGCACGACCTGCTTTCCTATCGGCGTATTTTCCGGACCAATCGGTGGCATGACGCGCCGGATGTGCTCACGGGTATCGCTGAACGGGAGATTTGCGGTACGCTCTCCAAAAAGATAAGGGCGCTCAGCTTCAAAAGGTGATGCGGCAGAGCATGGCCCGGCATCCCGGAGAGCATAAAAATGAAGATGGGGAAGACTCACGTCTACCCCATTTCATCAGGTTAGGTCAGTTAGGTTAATGAGGTACGGAAACCTCATTCCGTAAAACATCGTAACAAAAATAAAATTAAAATTCTAATGTCCCAAAAAAATGCTCGGAAAATTGAAGATACGGATGGATTATTTTTTTATCCGCTGCTTTGTTGTTAGTTGATTTTTATTAATTATTAAAAAACATAGCTGTATTATTAAAATAATTTAAATATTCCCGGGAAAGATATATGGATACGGCAGCAGCAGACCGGTGAGGAAGTGCTGCTGCCGTATGTGCGGATACCGTGGGCAGGAAGGGTATGTATGACCGACCGGTGCATAAAGAGCCGGTTCCCGGTCGGCAGGGGTGTCAGTTATAGGCGAGTTCCTGTTCGGCTTCTTCGTGCCGTTTGGCCGTCGTCCCGCGCTGGTTGTTCCTGTACACGGCAGGAGTGACGCCGTACTCCTGTTTGAAAAGCTTGATGTAGTGGGAGGTATTGGTGAACTTGCATTCCGAAGCGATGTCGGCGATGGATTTGTTGGTCGATACGAGCAGCAGGCGGGAGTGGGTCAGCCGTCGTTTGAGAAACCATTTGTGGGGCGGTTCGTGGAAATGCTTGACGAATTCCTTCTTGAAAGAGGTCAGGCTCTTATGGCATAAGGCGGCCAGCTCCTCCGTACTCAGCCCGTCGAAGATGTGCTGCTGGATGATTTGTTCGAATCCTTCGGCGGCCATGTTGGCGTCGTTCAGTATCCGGCTCTTGATGCAGCACTCCGGATTGGAGAGTATCAGGTAGACGAGTTCGGTAGTTTTCAGTTTCTCCGCCGTGGGGGCTTCGCTGAACAGGTCTTCCTTGAGGTATTGATTGACGTTGCTGAAGAAATGTTTTACCATGTTCCATGCCGGGTAGGACACGTGCGACAGGTCGGTGTCGCATGCGGAACAGGAGTGGGTGGAGTCTATTTCGAGCTGATAGTTGATGCTGAGCGTGGTCAGTATCTCGTGCAGGTTTTCGGGTGAATAGAACAAGGTTATCTGCTCGTAGGGTTTGCCCTCTTCCGGGATATCTTCGATATAGTGATTGCCGATGTCGAGGTAGAACAGGTCGCCCTGTTTCACTTCATAGCGGGTGTCGCCGTAGTAGATGTACTTCCGGCCGCGCATGACATAGCCTATCGCGTAACGGGAGATGGCATACACCTGTATGCCTATCCTTTGTGTCTGAACGGTTTTTGTTATAACCGGCTGTCGGGTCTGCTGGGTTTTGCTGTCCATCGTCGTATCGTAGAAGGTTGGAGTGTGTGGAATTGTGTGTCGGATTCCTTTCCGGTCATTGCGGCTGCGGCCATGAAGGAAAACCCGTAGTGCTTCGGGCGGGCAAGTGCCTCGGAAGTACAGGGCATATTCCCTCAATTCAATGACAGTCTGTTTATTGTGTAATTCAAAAGTAGGATATTTTTCCCAAACCTTCAGCCTCTGGGCAGGATAGTTGCCGACACATTGTCCGTAGTGGAGCCTGTCGGTATAATTTGTTGACTGTAAATGCGATGTGATATTGTAAAAATACAATATCGTAATTTGGTGGTATGAAGTGTATGTTTTGTAATGTTTGTTTTCTTTTATTTGAATAGTGAATGCACTAAATATAGTATAAATTATGTCCGAATATTTTTAATATTCGTCTTTGTATGGTGTCTTCGGAATGCGGTATGGGGTCGGAATCGGCCGACGGACGGGGGAGGAAGATAGTGCCGGAGGAAGAGGCAGCGACTGTGTCACACGCCCGGAAAGAGGTTGATATACAGCATGAGTGCTGTCAGAACGGTATAGATTGCGAGGGGCAGCCAACCCCGGTAGCGGATGAAGAATGCGGAGACCGTTACGCAGCAGGGGACGGCGAGCACTCCCAGCGAGGCGATGGTGTTGCCGGGCAGGAGGAGCGATATCAGGCACAGGAGCAGCAGCCATAGAAAGTGGATATGGATTTTTTTGGCCCTTGTGCGGAGCGAAGACAGTGTGCGCAGGATGATGATGGCGGAACAGAGTGTCAGGGCGGCGAAAAGGCCGATATAGACTTTGCTCCAGACTCCCTTTTCTCCGAAAAATGCCGGCAGCGCCGTGTCTTCGCCGAGGGTTGTACCGGCGAGAAGTTCGTGGCCCATGAGGCCGAAAGAGTCGCCGAGCCCCCACCAGACTACGGAACATATGAAGAAGGGGAGGAGCAGGCCTGCCGCTGCGACGACCGCCTCGCGCAGCGTGCGTCGGTAGAGGACGAGTGTCACTGGAACGATGAGAACAAGGGGGAGTGCCGGTGCGTAGAGCATCGGGAGCAGGCCGATGCAGAAGGCCGATTTGAAGACATGCTCGAACTGATAGGAGCGTTTGAAGGCGGCTATCATCTGCGTGCTGCCGAGTATCAACAGTAGCGGAACCAGCGTAGCGCTGACCGACCCTGCGGGAAAGCAGATGCCGTAGGCGGTCATGGCGTAGACGGCCATCGGAAGGTAGGTGCGCACCGCGCTAACCGAGTAGCGGACAATCATTCCGGCCAGGAGGGTGGCGTTCAAAATGGCTGCCACGAGACCGACGGTACAGGCGGCGGCTCCGGTCGGAAAGAGGGAGTCGATGGCCCGGCCCAATGGCATGTCGGCGGCGAGGTCTGTTTCCGCGGGGTAGGGGGCGGTTGTCACACGTATGACTACGCATGCCATCATTATCACGAATGTGGCTGCCACTACCCCCAACGGTTGCCTGATGACGTCCGGTCTGTTCATGCGGTTCGTATTCCGGTCTCGGCCGGAACTCCTGCAAAGTTAGTGATTCCCCCCTGGATTCCTTCCGCCCTGTGGACGAATAACGGAGGACTGCCGTGTTTTGTCCTTTCGGAAGGGATTCCCGTGCGGGGAATTTCGTACCTTTGCGGGGAATGCAATTGGGAGGCGGAGCATGTTGAAGGAGTGTTTTCAACGGGAGGTGCCCGAGGCCGGGTGCGATGAGGCGGGCCGCGGATGTCTGGCGGGGCCGGTGTTCGCCGCAGCCGTGATACTGCCTCCCGGTTTTGCCCATCCCCTGCTGAACGACTCCAAAAAGATGAGCGAGAAGAACCGCTACCTGATGCGCGATGTCATCCTCCGCGATGCCGTGGCGTGGGCGGTCGCCGAGGTCTCGCCGGAGGAGATAGACCGGATAAACATCCTGAACGCCTCTTTCGCCGGCATGTCGCGGGCCGTGGAGCGGCTCTCCTTCCGGCCCGGCCTGCTGCTGATAGACGGCAACAGGTTCCGGAGCACGCTCGGTATCCCGTTCGAGTGCATCGTGGGCGGCGACGGCCTCTATGCCTCCATTGCAGCCGCATCGGTATTGGCCAAGACTTTCCGCGACGACAGAATGAAGCTGCTGCATGAGGAGTACCCGCAGTACGGATGGAATGCGAACAAGGGGTATCCTACCCGGCAGCATCGGTTGGCCGTGCTTCGTTACGGCCTGACACCTCATCACCGTCTGACTTTCCATTGTGCGCCCGGTCAGCTATCGCTGTTCTGACGCTGTTGCCCGTATCGGCAGCCGAATCTTTCGTTCTCTTTGCTCCCGCCAGTCTTCGTTTTTGTGCGGTTTTCATTTGCTTCTTTTGTGCGGCTTCCCGTTTCGTTTGCTTTGTCGAAGCACTGTCTGCAGTATCCGGCTCCGGGGCGGAGAGATGTGCAGGGCGGAGTAGCGGTGTCTTGTCTGTCGGTTAATTCATATTTTGAAGTATTTGTAGGTTGCTGTCTTCTTTTGTCTTGTTTTTAAGCTTTTGTTTGTCAATGATTCTAAAATTATACCCTTGTTTTTTGAGTAAAACATGTATTCAAATATTGACAATTGTTAATTGATTATTTATCTTTGTGCCGTCGGCAGGGAGCGATGCCGTGAAAGTATCGGAAAACCTGTTGACAGTCCGGAAAGGGACGGCGATGAAGGTATGGGGCGCCGTATTGATAACGAACAAGAGATATGGTTATGGAGAGGGAGAGTTTGACGGCTGTGCTCAAACGTGCCGCGGAAGATTTGGGATATGTGTTTTATATCGGCAGCGAATCGTTGCTGGCAGCGAAAGTGACCGTGCTTCCGGCGGTATGGCTGACGGTACCCGTGTTGAAAAGGGTGTCGGGGCGGAGGGAACGGCGCGATACGTATGCGGTACGTCTTCGGCTCATGATGGCCGGGGTGCCGGACGATGCCGGTTCGCGCGAGGTGTGGCGCATCCTGGAGGACGATGCTGCGGCACTGTATGGAGCGGTTCGGGCGTGTGAGCGGGTGCGGTCGGTACGCGGGCTGAAGGTGTCGCCCGAAACGAAACCTCTGACGCCGCGGGGCGAGACGGCCGTGGCGGCGGAGTTCGAAGCCGAGATGTTTTACTGCGATTGAAGGGAGGACGGTATGGCTGTGATGTTTTCAGGGGTTCCGGACAATTACGATTCGGTCTTCGGCCCTCTGGTCTATACCCTGACGGGTATCGCGTCGGGGGAGACCGTCGATGCGGAGGTCTTCACGGTGGGGGCGGAGACTCCCGTCGGCGTGAAACGGATAGCGGGCAGCGATGCGGCGCTGGTGAATATCGCCTGCTACATGCGCCGGTTGTTGACGCCCGTCCCGTTTCCGGCGGACAGTACCGGCCTCTTTTCGGATGCGGGACGTTTCGTCACTGCCGCGGTGGGTTGCGGCGGTGCGGTATCGCCGGTCAGAACCTTTACGGGGGCCGTGCGCCGGCTTTCGGAGTACGAGGTGCTCACTACACTTCCCATGCACCGTACCATTGCCTGGGACGAGAGCGACGAGGTTTCGCTGCTCGTACCCGGCTGCAGCATGACTTATTCGTGGAGAGTGTCCGGAGAGGCGGAGTACGTGTACGAATCGCCGGAGTATATCGCCTCGCGGGGCATCGTGACGTTGGTCGTCGGAATGCCGTCGGTTCGGACGACGCTCGCTGCGGTCGGGGTGCAAACCGACGGAGTTGCCGCTCTGCGGGTGACGGTGCGGGTGGCGGGAGAGTCTGTCGCCGAAGTACACTACCGGATAGAGCCGCGGGAGCCCGGTTCGGTGCGCCTCTGTTGGTTCAACCGTATGGGAGGGTTGGATTACCACACGTTCGGGCGTCCGGACACCGGGTATCTCGAAGCCTCGCGCGAAGCCTTCCTGAACCACGACGGTTATGCGGCTGCCTCCGTACGGCTCGCCGACCGTACGGAACTCTCGTCGGGATATTTGCCGCGTCTGTGGATGGAAGGACTCGCCCTCATTCCGGCTTCGCCGCGGGTGTGGCGTGTGGAGGAGGAGGGCTTCGTCCCTACGGATGTCTTTCCGCTGTCGCATGCGTTCCGTAATGGTGTACCCGGAACGATAACGCTTACAGTCAGGGACAGGACTCCCCGGCTTTCCCAAAACTTTTAGCATTATGGAACTATTCATTGACGGACGTTTGGCGGATATGGACGCCGCCTGCCCGGTGTCGGTATCCGTATCGGTGGCTTCGGTGACCTCTCCGGAGTATGGCAGGACGGGATATACGAAGAGCATCTCGATTCCCATGACGGCCAGAAACAGGGAACTCATGGGCGACTGCGAACAGCTCATGGCCCGTGACAGGTTCAATGCCTCGCTCCACACGGCGAGACTGGAGCAAGAGGGCTGTGTGATAATGGAGGGGCATGTCATGCTCACGGCCTGCGAACGGGAGGAGGAGGGGGGCCGGTATCGGTTCAATATCATCGGTGCCGGAAAGCGGTGGGCCGTGCATGCCATGCAGCATACCTTCTCTTCGCTTTTCCCCGATTATGCTTTCAAACTGGACGGCGAATCCATCGCCGGGAGCTGGACGGCGCCGGTACCCGTACGGTGGCTGCCCCTGCAGCGACAGCGTTATGAACCGCAGAACGCTTCGGTCGGGCTCGTGCCTGCCCAGCGCGTACTCACGGAGACGGATTACCACCCTTTCATCCATCTCCGGTCGGTACTGCATGCCATTTTCGAGGAGGCCGGGTATCGGCTCGTCTCCGCTTTCGTGGACAGTGCCTATTTCGATTCCCTGTACATGAGCGGCAACTACCCCACACGCGACGCGACCCTGTTGCGTTCGCGGATGGATTTTTTGGCGGCGCGTTTCGGGGAGGCGGCGACGACCGCCGACAGCGGAGGCCGGGTGTATGCCGACCCGCTGGCGGCCTACAACACCGTGGGGAATATCGTCGATACGGCCGACCCGGACGAAGAGCGTGACGGTGTGTCGCTGAAGCGGGTATTCACCCGGGGCGGATGTTTTCGGCGCGACGGAGAGCGGGTGGTTTTCGTTCCCCCTTACAGCGTTGCGGTCGGGTTCGAGTACAGGCTGCGCTATGTCACCGGCTACCGTATGGCGGGCAGTGACCGTCTGGCCGGTTTCGACCGGATTTATCTCGGAGGCGGGCAGTTGCATCGGTTCCGGATAGCCAACCGGTTTCCTGACAGACGGAACGAATTCCGGACGGGCAAGGAGTTCCTGTGCATCGTTTTCGACCACGAGGAGGGGCTGTCGTACCGTCTCGTCGCCGACTGCCGTACCGGGACGGGGACGGTCGTCCAGCGTACGCTCGCCCAATTCTATTCGCGTTCCGTCAAAGTGAGTACCGGGGTGGCCGGCACTTATGGGAACTTGCGGATGCAGCGGCAGGAGGCGTCGGGGAGTTTCGTCGATTTCGTCGGGGATTGGGCCCTCTACGACGGTTACGTCGCCGAGACGGGGGAGACGGAGGTGGAAGTTACGCTCCGGAGTGCTGCCGAGACCGTGACGCCCGGTTCACCGAAATATTTCGACACCCTCTATTTCGCGGGGGCGGATGAGGGAATGCCGTTCCGGTTGGTGGAGGCGGAGGTGCGTCCGGTTTTTCTGCCTCACCCGGTGCTGGGCGATACGCTCTCTTTCGCCGAGGCGGGGGCCCACGACATGAACCGCATGCAGGTGGTGAATGCCCTGCGGGAGATGTTCGGTCTCTGTTTCTACACCGACGAGCCGGGGCGGACGGTCTATGCCGAGCCGCGGGAACTCTTCTACCGCAACGACACGGTGGTGGACTGGAGTGACCGGCTCGACCTTTCGCGGCCGTGGAAGGTGAGCGAACTCGCTGCGGATGTGCCCGGTACGCTCACATGGGAGTATTGCAGCGGCGACGGGGCATCGGCTGCCTTCAATACGGCCAACGGCGGTCGGTTGGGCCGGTGGAGCGTGCAGACGGGGAATCCGTGGCGACGGTCGCAGGAGAGGGTGTACGAGAATCCGCTTTTCACCACGTCGGTCAATCTCACCGGTTTCGTCTCGTCGGCCCCGTCGGCTTCGGTAGTTGCGGCGGGAGACATGGATGCGTCGTCGGAGGGGGCGGACGACCTCAATTTTCCCGCCAAGGTGGTGCACTACTTCGGCCTTCGAGAGCTGCCCCGGGGAGAGCGGTGGGATTGGCCCGGCTTCGCAGAGTCCTATCCTTTCGCCGCATTTCATGCGCCGGAGTGTCCCTCCGGCATCATCGTGCCGGAATCGCCCTGCGGCGGGGTGTCGGATTGCGTGCTGCCGGAAGAGTCGGATGCAGGACGTACGCTTTGTTACGAAGACCGGGACGGGGCGGCGGGGCTGCACCGCTGGTGGGACGGTCTGGTGGCGGTGTACGCCGGAGGGGTGCGGCTGGAGGCCTGGGTGCGGCTTTGGCCGGACGACATCGAAGCACTTATCCGTCCGAACTACCTGATGCGGGATTTCCGGGCCCGTTTCAGACTGTATGTCGACGGTGAGTGGAGCAACTGGCGGCTGGAGGAGGTGTGCGACTACCATCCCTCCTCACCCTCGACGCGGTGCATTTTTACGAAGATAGTTTAAACGGTTGATTTTATGACAGTAAGGAAAAACAGCGCCGCTCCGGCAGGGCAGGCGCAGGGCGGGGCCTTGCCCTATGCCCGGGTAGAGGCGGCGGTATTCACGACGATGTACGGTACGCAGGAGGCCGAGTGGCCCGCGGCGGGCGGAGGCGCGGAAGAGGGAGCTGGACGCCCCGTCACGGCGGCCGAAGTGGAGGATATCGTGCGGAGGGTACTTGCGGGAACGACGCTCTATGTTCTCGAATCGGACATTACCCAGGCGCAGAACGCCGTGAAGGGTGTCGTGGAACAGACGTTTTTTTAACGGCCGGTTCTGCCTTTGTGCGGAGACGGCATAGGGAACAGATTGAAAAGCGAAGTGCGATGACATTGACGGTTTACGACAAGCAGTTGATAGGTGAGGTGGAGCGGATGTTTCCCGACCATCATGCCGGCGAGGTGGTCGAAAGGCTCATTCGCATGGGTGTAGTGGATACGGTCCGGTGTAAAATATTGGTGGTGAGGGAGTATGTGAACGAACTCGTGGGCCGCGGAACGGGCAAGGTCGATGCCATGTACATGGCTGCCGAAAAGTTCTGCTGCTCCTACGAATACGTTCGCAAGTGCATGTATTACTACAAGGAGGTCAATCTGGCCTGACGTGCGTCGGTCGGAGCGATACGGTTTAAACGGTTTTTGTGAGATGTTGTCAGATATCAGGATTAACGGCAGCGCGTCCGAGGCTGTCATAGACATAGAGGGAGTGATAGGGGTTCCGGAACAGACGCAGTTTCTGGAGCCCGGAGGGCGGGTGGCTACCTATGCCCGTTTCGCGGAGGCGCTGGCTGCCGTGGCGGCGGTACAGGCTCCGCGGGTGGTGGTGAACATCCGTTCCGCGGGTGGCGATGTGAACGATGCCCTGTTGATATTCGACGCCCTGCAGGGGCTCGGTGCCGAGGTGGTGACGCGCTGTTACGGGTATGTGGCTTCGGCGGCTACCGTCATTGCGCAGGCTGCGTCGCCCGGCTGCCGCGAAATATCGTCGAATGCGTTCTATCTCATCCACTGTTCGGAGAGTGCGGCGGAGGGGAACTCCCGGTCGCTGTCGGCGGCCAAGGAGCTGCTCGACCGGACGGACGAACGGATAGCGGACATCTATGCGTCGCGTTCGGGGCGTCCGGTTGCCGGGTTTGCGGCGCTGATGAACGAGAACGGCGGGAAGGGTCGGTGGCTGACGCCCGGCGAAACGGTGGAGGCAGGGCTCGCCGATACGGTCATTCCGTCGCCTGTGAACTGTGCGTCGGGTGAGATGCCCGACGGCTGCGGGGATATCGGAACGCTGTGCCGGCTCTTCGGCCTGACGCCTCCGCCGGATGTAACCGGCAGAGAGCGGTGTAGCGGCCTTACAGAACGCGTTGTCCGAAGGATGGGGGCGCTGTCGAGGCTTTTCAGGCGTTTCCTGTCGGCGCAGGGGAAGAAAGCGGCGGACCCTTCTGCGGCAGGCAAAACGGATGGGGAGACGGCTGTCGCCGCCGGTCTCTCCGATGTCCCGGCCGGACCGGAAGGACGGCTGCCTTCGGATGCCGCGTTGCCTCCCTCGTGGGGAACGGGGCAGGAGGAGGCGCTTCCTACGCTTACGAAAGCGGTGGAAGACCCTGCTACGGAGGAGTACCGTCCCACGCCGAACGAGGAGGCGTATCGCCAGGATGCCATGAACATGCGGGTACGGAGTTGACGGTCCGCAGCATCGGACGGAGCGGGGTTGTGCGTCCTCCTTCCGGCGGGCGGAGGTACCGGCAGCGTACCGGATACGGAAGAGGCGGGAGCGGCCCTGCCTTGAAGAGGGCCGTATATTGCAAACTTTTAAATTCGATTGGACGACAATGAGTAAGATTGAGAATGCCAAGACCTATCTTGGCAAGGAGCTGGAGAATATCTTTTTCCGTCCCCTGTTTGCCGACGAGGGTGCGAGGGAGTTGGGTATCAAGGTGATGTACAACATGCCCGCTCCGACGAGGCTTCATTTCTGGCACCGTCCCGACGACGTGCTCCATAAATATACGAGCGCGGGGTGGAACGGTTCGGCTTCGGCGGAGCGTTACACGAAGACGATTGAGCTTCACCGCGTGAAGGCCGAGATGAGCTATTCGGCCGACGAGTATTTTTCGCTCGTGTACGACAGCCTTGCCCAGAGTGTCCTGACGCAGCTCGACGACCTGACCGGTACGGAACTCGAAGCGGCCGAAACGGCCCTTTTCCGCCAGGCCATCATGGAGAGCGTGCGTGCCACCATGTGGCTGGGCAAGACTGCGCGCGAAGAGGGGCTGAATACATTCGACGGCTTCCTGCACCGCATCCTTTCCGATGCGGAGGAGCAGGAGATACCGACAGAAATGTACGAATCGGTGTCGGCCGACAATGCGGACGAACGTCTCAGGTCGGTATGGGACAATGCTTCCGAGGAGCTGCGCAACATGCGGTCGGAGGGCCAGCTCGCCTTTTTCGTGACCACCGACGTGTACGGGGCCTACGAGGACAGCCTGGAGGTCGCCGACAACGAAGCGGCGTACCGTGTCCGGCAGGACGGGCCCGGCAGCCTCATGTTCAAAGGGATTCCGGTCATCGACATGAAGCTGGGCGGCTACCTGGCCAAATACTACGACCTCGGCGTGTCGTTCATCCTGCTGACCGACCGGCGCAATCTTGCGCTGGCGCTCAACACGGGCGATTTTCCCGGTTCGGAGGTGCGCATGTGGTATAATCCCGACCTGATGGAGAACCGACAGCGGGCGATATTCATGGCCGGATGCGACTACCTGCTGCCGGAACTCGTGTCGCTCGGCTATGCCCAATAACCTTTCCGTGCAGCGATGGGAGTTTCCGGATTCACGAGGCCGCCGGAGCGGTGCGAAGGCGGCCTTTCGGATGTGTGGCTCGCGGCGGCGGACGATATAGCCGCCTGTACCTACGACGGTGCGACGGGTACATTCGGTGCGGTGAGGTTGCGTGAAGGGGCCGCTTTCGCCCGATACGAATTTGCGGAGGATACGGCACGTTACCGGCAGTATGTTTCGGGAGATGCGCCGGCCTGCGTGGTACACGAACTTTCGTTTGCGCTCCGGCGGGCCGATGCCGGGAGCACGGTGGCGCTCGCTTCGCTGCTTGGCGCCACCGGAGGCGGATTCGTGGCGCTGGTGCGCACCGCCTGCGGCGGGACGTTTCTCGTCGGTTGGTCGCCCGGTTTCGGAGGGGAGTGTCCGTTGCGGCTCGTTTCGGCGGTGTTCGATACACAGGCCGGCTACGATGAGGACTCCGGTGCCGTGGTCGTACTGCGTTCCGAGGACACCTCTTTCTCGAAACCGTTCGCCGGTACATTGCCGGAGTAGGTACCGGGATTTCACTTAAATAATCAATTCAGATTGCAGATGGAAAAGAAGAAAGGAGAGACGGCCTATGTCCCGAAGCTCTTCACGCCGCGCAACGAGGCGCGGGATATTTTCCGGGCGGCGCCGCGTGCCGCCACCGGAGGCGGATTCTGGCGCTGGGGCAGCGACAACCTGTATCCGTATGCCCTGGCGCAGATGTTCCGCCGTTCGACCACCCATCGCCGGATAGTGAACGACAAGGCCGATTATATCGCCGGCAAGGGTTTCAGCCACGAGGAGGGGCTGCCGAGGCTCGCCGCTTTCATCCGCCGCGTAAACCGCGACGGGGAGACGCTCCGGCAGGTGCTGCGCAAACTCGCACTGGACAAGGTACTCTTCGGGAACGCTTTCGTGGAGGTGGTGACCGATGGCGGAGCATCGTTTCTGTCGTTGTTTCATCAGGACGCTTCGCGTTGCCGGCTCGCTGCCGACGGACGGCATGTGCTGCTGCATCACGATTGGTCGCAGTATGCGGCGGAGGAGGCGAAATCGCTTCCGCTGTGGCCGCTCACGGAGGAGGGAGCCGACGGGAAACTGCACGCGGTTATCCATTACAAGGAGTACGAGCCCATGTTCGGCCATTACGGCGTTCCGTCCTACATAGCGGGCATGAACGTTTCGGCCATAGCGTACAAGACCGACTGCTGGAACATCAGCCGGCTCGACAACTCTTTCCAGCTCTCCGGGGTGATGCTTCTCGACGGGGGCGTGGATAACGAACAGCAGGCGGAAGAGCTGATGCGCCGGGCCGAACGGCGGTTCGCCGGCAAACCCGGGCAGGTGATGTTCATGATAAAGGATTGCGGGGAGGGCGACGGTTCGCGTTACATTCCCATCGCCTCCTCCAACGAGGGCGACTGGAAGGAGCTGCACGAACAGGCCACCTCCGACATCGTGGTGGCCCATTCGTGGTTTCGTTCGCTGAGCGGACTCGACTATGCGTCGGGTTTCAATGCGGAGCGTATTCTGCACGAGTACGAGGTGGCACTCAATACGGTGATACTCTCGGCACAGGAGGAGCTGCTCGACCCGCTGAAGGCGATTATGGAGGAGGTGCTGCGCGAGGAGTGCGATTCGCTGGCGGTAGTGAACCGTCCGCCGACGCGGAGCAAGCCGCTCTATATGAAAGTGTGGGAGGCCCGCAAGGCGGACGGGCTCGACTACGACCCGGAGAATGAACTGGAACAGCTCTTCGTGGCCCAGATAACCAAATATGCGATGAGGAACATCGACTGATGCGCGGTGTCAGAGATACTTTTCGAGCTCCTTGAGGATGTAGTACCGGTCGTAGAAGCAGCAGGAGCTGCGGCCTTCGAGGTATTGGTAGAGGGCTGCGGCGGCCGAGGCGGTTCGGCGGCGGGTGTCGTCGTCCGGTGCCCCGGCGGCGAGCAGAAAGAGTATCCGGGCGAATCGTTCGAGGTTGTCGTCGCCGAAACCGTAGCCGGCGGTCAGGGCGCCGGCTATGTCGTCGCTGCCGAGTACGGCATCGAAATCCATGCCGAGTCCCTCCCGCAGACCGGTACGTGCGGTATCGTAGGCCTCTTCCCCCTTCTCCCGTGTCGTTACGCCGAGTTTCAGCAGGATGGCTTCGAGCACTTTTCCTGTCTTTTCGATTTCCCTGAGGAGCATGTCTTCCATGGCGCCGTGTCTTTTGTCGTTGTAAAGTTATGTAAATTGTTCCGGCGGAACAACCGTTGCGGACGGTATGCACGGCGGAATTAAACGGAATGAATGTGATATGGAATTGTTGATGACCCCCGCGGAGGTTGTTGAGGCGGCTTTTGGCGGCGGGGATGTGATTGATGCGGCCATCGTTACCGAAAGCGCCGTATTGGCGGCACAGCGCAGGTACCTGCGGCCGGTGTTCGGCGTTTCGTTCTACGGTGCGCTGGAACAGGGAAGGTACGGTGCCTTCCTTGCGGAGTATGTACGGCCTGCGCTCGCCCTGTTCGTCAAGTACCTCGTGCTGCCCGATGCGGCTGTCCGGCTCGGCAGGCTCGGCATCGTGCGTTTCGGCGGCGAATATTTCGAGCCGACGGACGGTGCCGCACTGAAGCTCCTGCGGGAACGAGTACGTGCCGAGGCCGAGACATCGTTGACTGCCGCCGTCGAACGGCTGGAGGCGGCTCCTGCGGAGTTTCCCGAATACGACCCGCGCGAGAATATAAAACGGCGGCTCTCCGTGGCCGGGGGCGTGGTGCTCTGACGGGGCGTTTCGGACGTGTCCGGATGACAAGGAGAGGAGTTCCCGGCGGAACTCCTCTCGTTTATTTATAGGCCGGTGCTGCGGCCCGGACTGTCGCAGGCTCTGTACAGGGAGGGCCGCGGGCGGAGGACTAATCGTCTTCCAGATAGATGCCGTCCATCAGCGCATCGATTTCGCGCCGTTCCTTTTTGGTGGGGCGTCCCGTTCCGCGGTCGCGCGAGATGAAAATGGTTTCGCGCGGGATGTTCAGCTTGTCGAGTTCCGTCTGCGGAGTGATGTTTTCGGCATAGAGCGGAACGTTCTTGGCCGGCTGCCGGTTCGAGACAAGCCCCTTTACCCGGAACGAGTAGGTCACGGGAAGTTTGCGTACCTCCACGGTGTCGCCTTCGCGCAGCTCGCGCGAGGGTTTGCAGTAACTGCCGTTCACCGTCACGCGGTTCATGCGGCAGGCTTCGGCGGCATCGCTGCGCGATTTGAAGATTCTGACCGCCCACAGCCACTTGTCTATCCTTATCTCCTCTTCCATGATGTCTTGTACGGAATGAAAACGGAACGGGCGGCGGGCGAGACGTCCGGTAAGGCGCTTTGTCGCGGCCCGTCCGGATACAAAGGTAGAAAGAATTTTTTTAGGCGGGCCCGTATCTTCGGCTGCGGGCGGCGGACAGGACTGCCCTTTGCGGCGGGAGGGATGCCGGCCGCTCCGTCTGTTGCCGGTACTGCCAGGAGGAGAGCGCATGGGGCTTGGAGCCCCTTTTGCCCCGTTATTTATCAAATAAACGGGATTAAATGTGGGAAAAGGGATAATTTTTTATATTTTCGCAGGCAACCCATGGCGGGTTTAACTCGTTTAATTGATATGTGAATGTAAATAAAAACGGACTACAACTCTTTTTGAGAATGAAATTCAATGCTTATCTGGCCATTATCGCTATGGCCGCACTTTGCGCTTCGTGCGTAAAAGAACCTGTTGCCGGGGATGGCGTCGGCCAGACCTCCGGGGAAGACCGGGATTATGCCCATTACAGCGACGACGTTGCCGTAAGGGGTTGGGTGAGGATTAAGTTGGACGAACAGTCGCAGCCGCTGAAGGTAGGCGCCTTTACGCGCGGCGAAGTCGAGTCGGGCGACCCGCGGCTCGACGAGATAGCGGCCCAGCTCGGAGCGACCGAAATACGCCGGGTATATGCCGACGGCGGCCGGTTCGCCGAAAGGCGCCGCCGGTTCGGCCTGCACCGCTGGTACGATATTAAAATCGACGAGAATATACCCGTTACCCGTGCCGAAGCCTCCATCGCGGAGCTTCCTGGAGTGGCTTACGTACAGCCTATTTATAAGGTGAAACTGTTGGGCGGCCCCATTGTTCCGGCCGAGTATGTTTATGTGCCCGCGGCTGCGCAGGCACGCCGGTCGGTGGCGGCGGGCGAACTGCCGTTCGATGACCCCGACCTGTCCAAGCAGTGGCATTACCACAACGACGGCTCGATAGAGGGCATGGTGGCCGGTGCCGACATCAACCTGTTCGAGGGCTGGGAGGTACTCGGTACCAAGGGAGACCCGGAGGTCATCGTGGCGGTGATAGACTCCGGCGTACAGTGGGACCATCCCGACCTGGCGGATAACATGTGGATTAACGAAGCGGAGCTGAACGGCGTCAAGGGCGAGGATGACGACAACAACGGTTACTACGACGACATATACGGCGGTTGCTTCATGCCCAACTACTATCCGCACGACAAACCGGGCGGTATCCTGAAGGCGGGGACGCACGGCACCCACGTGGCCGGTACCATCGCGGCCGTGAACGGAAACGGCATCGGCGTATGCGGCGTGGCGGGCGGTACGGGCAACCACGACGGCGTAAAGCTCATGACGCTGCAGGTGATGCGGGATGATGCTGCCGACGACATACCGTTCAACGACGTATTCCCCTATGCTGCCGACAACGGGGCGGTGATTGCCTCCTGTAGCTGGACCATCAGTCAGACCGGTATGGACCAGGCGACCAAAGACGGTATCGACTATTTCCAGGCCAATGCCGGATGGGACGATACGGACGGAGACGGTATCAACGACGTGCAGACGGGGCCCATGCAGGGCGGTTTGGTGATAGCCGGAGCAGGAAACTCCGGGACGGATAAGGTTTTCTATCCGGCCAAATACAAGGATGTGATAGGCGTAGGGGCCATCGACGGCGATATGACGGTCGCATGGTACAGCGAGTACGGAGAAGGTATTGATGTCCTGGCTCCCGGAGGGAACCAGGAAGGCAGCGGGGAGTATAACAGACCGGAGATATGGGGCGTCTACAGCACCTATCCCAACGGCGGGGATGCCTACAGCGCCGGCACTTCGATGGCCTGCCCGCACGTTTCCGGCGTCGCCGCGCTGATACTCTCCAAATTCAAGGGGCAAGGCTTTACGGCCGAAGAACTCCGCAACAAGGTCGAACGCAGTTGCCGTCCGCTGAGCGAACCGATGGACCCGAAGTACCACGGCGGTATCGGGAACGGCCTCATCGACGTAACTCTTGCACTGACCGAGGTGCCGGAGGAGGGACCCGAGAAGCCGCAGTTCGAGGCGATACCCGCTCCGGCTTCCGTCAGGATAACGGGACCCGTGCCCGTGGACGGCAACGGCATGCCCGTAGTCAAGTATAATTTCGAGTATGCCGAGGTGGTGAACGGCACGGCCGGCGAGATGACCAGAACGGTACTCTCCAACACCTACAATGCCGGCGAAGAGTTCGTCTATATGTTCCCCGGCAAGAGTGAGGCCGAATACAAATTCAGGATGAATGCCGTAGACCGTTACGGAAATGAATCCGAATACATCGAGCTGCAGTCCGAAACGCTGGAGTTCGAGAACCATGCGCCCACGCTGCTCCGGGAGTTCTCCGATGTGGAGATACGCCAGGCGGGCGAGGATTATGCGAGGCTCTATACGCTCGTGACCTATTTCGAGGATGAGGATGCCCAGTATGGAGACGAGATGACATTCACGGTGGAAAACAGCAACGATGCGGTGGTGAGAACCGAACTGAGAAACGGGCGGACACTGGCCGTCATTCCGTTGACCAAGGGTTCCTGCGTGGTGACCGTGACGGCTACCGATACGCGCGGTGCTTCCACGACGGCTGCCATCAATGTGACGGTGTTGGCCGGCGCCGGTTCCGCACCGACTTTCAAAAGGCAGTTGGGCAGCCTGACGCTTCCGGCCGCCGGCAGTTTCGTAAGGCAGTACGACTTGAACGATTATGTTTACGATGCCGACATGCCCGACGATGAACTGACTTTCTCGGCCGTCAGCAGTGACGCGTCCGTCGTGACGGCCGCCGTGACGGGGACGACCCTCGAAGTGACCGGACTGAAAAAGGGCGACGCTACGGTGCAGGTAACCGTGACCGACCGGGGCGGCAACTCGGCCGAGAACGAACTCTTCGTTTCGGTGGCCCAGGAGCCCGGTTCGCAGTCGGGCGGAGCGACTCTTCGGCTCTATCCCAATCCGGCGACTGATTACGTGAACATAACGCTTAGCGGTGCCGGCAGCGGCAGTGCGGATGTCGTTTTCTACGATTCGGCAGCCCGTCAGGTGATGAAGACCACGGCCGAGCTCGATGCCAGTGGAACGGCCCGGATTGACGGTATTTCCGGTCTGACTCCCGGTGCCTATACGGTGTCGGTAAAGCAGGGAGGCAACACCTATAAGGGTACTGTGCTGAAACGATAGTTCCGGCTGTCGGACACAGGTTACGGCTTTACGGGATTTTCCAGCCGGGAGGAAGCACTGCGCTGCAAGGCCGTTCTTCCGCGGAGAGAGGAGACTGTAAAGCCGTAACCGTATTCGGGAGTGCCGGATGCCGGGTGAGGCAGGGCTACTACGGAAAAACATACTATGAACCTGAAATTGAATGACTGATGAGAACCAGATTGGTGTTGGCCGCTTTGGCGGCCGTTTCGGTTTCCGCCTGTACGCGGGAGCCGTCGGCAGCCCCGGCGCCGGAAGGGGCGGGGCAGGGACCGGCATACGTTTCCGGTGAAGAGAAGAATTATGTGGACGGATGGGTGAGGATAAGGCTCGCCGACGATGCCGGGGCGCTGCGTGTGGGGTGTTTCACGCGGGGTGCGGCGGAGTCGGGCAACCGGGCAATCGACGAGGCGGCTGCCCGGTTGGGTGCCACGGAGATAAGGCGCGTATTTGCCGAGGGAGGCCGGTTCGCTGAACGGCGGAGGCGGTTCGGCCTGCATCTGTGGTACGATATCCGGATAGGCGACGATGTCCCTGTCACGAGGGCTGCCGGTGACCTCGCCTCCGTTCCCGGTGTGAGCCATGTGCAGCCTGTTTACAGAATACGGTGGGCCGATAATCCCCGCGTATTGCCGGCAGAATACCTCTATACGCCCGTGCGCGCCAAGTTCGCCGACGGTGCCGCTCCGGTCAATGACCCGGAGATAGGCAAGCAGTGGCACTACCATAACGACGGTTCGGCCTGGGCATGGAAGACGGGAGCCGATATCAACCTCTTTGAGGCGTGGGAGAAGTTCAATGCCGGCCGTCCGGAGGTCATCGTGGCCGTGGTGGACATGGGCGTGCAGTACGACCATCCCGACCTGGCGGCCAACATGTGGGTGAACGAGGCGGAGTTGAACGGTGCGCCCGGCGTGGATGACGACGGCAACGGTTACGTGGACGATGTGTACGGTTACAATTTCGACAAGGATACCGGTGCGATAGAGCCCGGCGGCCACGGTACGCACTGTGCGGGTACCATAGCCGCGGTCAATAACAACGGTATCGGCGTATGCGGTGTGGCAGGCGGTACGGGCAATGGCGACGGGGCACGTATCATGTCCATTCAGATGGACCCCGGTGCTGCTGACGCGCGTTATGCCGATGCATTCGCCTATGCCGCCGACAACGGAGCCGTGATAACCTCCAACAGTTGGGTGCTCGATATGGATGCCATGCCGGCCGATGTGGGTGCGGCGATAGATTACTTCAATGCCAATGCCGGTACCGATGAGAACGGTGTGCAGACCGGCCCGATGAAAGGGGGCTTGTGCATGTTCGCCGCCGGGAACTACAACACCTCCGGCCCGCAGTATGAAGGGCGGATATGGTACCCCGCCGCCGACGACCGGGTGATAGCCGTGACCTCCATGGGGCCCGATTACAAGAAGGCCGATTATTCGCAGTACGGACAGGGGGCCGACATCATGGCTCCCGGCGGTGAGGATACCGACGGCGCCGGCTGCGGCGTTTACAGTACCGTGACCGAGGGCGGATACGGTTATATGTCGGGAACTTCGATGGCGACTCCCCATACGGCCGGTGTGGCCGCACTGATGGTGTCGCAGTACGGAGGCGAGGGATTTACCGCGGACGAGCTGCGCAGGGTGCTGCTCGGCAGCTATCGAAATGTCGGAGAGTACCAGGAGGAAGCGTGCCGCAACCTCATCGGCGTCGGATTGCTCGATGCGTCGCTGATGGATAACTACTACAAGAATCCCGGCGCGGCTCCCGAGACACCTGCCGAACCCTCCGTGGAGGGCATCGCGGACGGATTGCACTTCTCCTGCCGGATACCGGCCGATGCGAACGGCGACCCGGCTGCGTGGCTGCTGCTCTCCTATGCTCCTGCCGCCGGTTCGGAGCAGACACCCGTTCGGCTCAGGATGTCGTGCAATGCAGGCGTGGGCGATGCATTCGGCTATTCCGTGACCGTGGCGGGCGACACCGAGTTCAACGCGGAGCTGAGGGCGGAAGACCGTTACGGCAATGTCTCGGAACCGTATGCCGTGACCGTGAAATCCCTGCCCCATATCAACCGTCCGCCGACGATGATAGCTTCGGTGAACGATTTTACCATACAGCAGGTGGGGACCGGGTATGCCCGCCGTTTCGACCTGTCGATGTATTACAGCGACCCGGACGTGGGGGAATTCGGCGATGAACTGACGTACGGCGTATCGTCCGACCCGGAGGGTATCGTGCGTATCTCCGTGGAGGGGAGCGTGGCGGTGTTCGAACCGGTGGGGATAGGGGCCGCTGCGGTCGTGGTGAAGGCTTCCGACCGGGCCGGTGCCTATGCGGAAGACCGTTTTACCGTCTCCGTTATCCATAAGGGGATACCCGATACGACGATAGAGGGGGTAGGACAGGAACATGCGCTCGTCCTTCCGCTTGCGGAGTATTTCTATGCCGTTGAGGGGATGGAGTACAAATATGCGGCGGAGAGTTCCGACCCGTCGAAGGTGCGGGTAAGTATCGGTCAGGGCAGCTTGCATATCGTTCCGGTAGCTGCCGGCAGTGCTGCGGTGACAATCTCCTGCAAACCGGGAACGGGGGCTTCGGTGGAGTCGCAGTTCCTCGTGACCGTGACGGGCGGCGAGACGCCCCTGCCCGAGGGAGGTTTCGCGCTTTGGCCCAATCCTGCCTCCGAATACGTCGATATCCGTGTCCCCGGAGCGGCGGGGACCGTTGCGGTGAGGATTTACGATGCGTCGGCGCGTCAGGTTTTCGACGGTACGGTAACGCCGGATGCCGACGGGGTGGGGCGGCTGGAAGTCGCCGCACTGAGCCCCGGAGCCTACTCCCTGGTGGCCGAGCAGGATGGACATAAATTTACGGCAGGTTTCGTGAAACGGTGATGCCGCTCTTCGTTTTGGCCGCCCTTTCCGGCCGGCCAAAACGTGGCGGAAGATGAAACGGGGGAGGTCGGAATCGGTCCGGCCTCCCCCGGCCGTTCCGGTATCGGAGAGAGAAAGGAGGGGAAAAGAGGGCTGAATAGGGTTTCCGGGGCGTCCGCAGGATATGATATTTGCCCCCGGAAGCGTTTTATGTGCTTTTTTGTTGGGTAAATGTTGGAACTTTTATTAATTTCGCAAAGATGTACCCATGTAACAATAAGCGCAGGTCAATATCGGTTATACTATGAAGGATAATCTAATCCATTTAATGATGAAACGATACTTTTTATCTTTGTTCGCTGTGGCAGGCATTCTGGCCTCCTGTGCGAAAGACCCTGCTGTGTCCGGAACGGCTCCGGGCGGCGGGAACGAACGGAATGAAGAGGAGTACGTCGGCGACGTAGTCAAGGGGAAGATAAGGATTCGCCTGGCGGATAATGCCACGGCTCTCCGGACAGGAGCGTTTACCCGCGGCGAGGCTGATTCCGGCGACCCCGAACTCGACAAACTCGCGGCACAGTTGGGCGCAACCAAAATAGAGCGGGTTTTCGGGACCGACCCCCGGTTTACGGAGCGTCACAAGAAATACGGCCTGCACTTGTGGTACGACGTGACGTTCGACGAGGATGTACCCGTTTCACGGGCACAGTCCGGATTCGAGTCGCTTCCCGGCGTAGCCTATGTGCGTCCCATCTACCGGATATATCCTGCCGACGGTTACGATACCCTTTATCCGGCAGCGGTAACGGATAAGTCCGGATGGGAGGGCAGTACCGCTGAAATGCCTTTCGATGACCCCGGACTGCCGATGCAGTGGCATTACTACAACGACGGTACGCTTTTCAATACCGAAGGTACGGTGGTGGCCGTCGAGGGGGCGGATGTCAATCTGTTCAAGGCATGGGAGATGTACGGTGCCGGTGACCCGAGCGTGGTGGTGGCCGTCATGGACATGGGTATTCAGTACGACCATCCCGACCTTGTTGCCAACATGTGGGTGAACGAGGGGGAACTCAACGGCGAACCCAATAAGGATAACGACGGCAACGGCATCAAGAACGATATATACGGCTATAACGGTTTGACGCGGGACGGTAACATCGAGCCCGGCAGCCATGGTACGCACGTAGCCGGTACGGTGGCCGCTACCAACAACAACGGTATCGGCGTTTCGGGTGTGGCCGGCGGTACGGGTGTGGGTGACGGTGCAAGGCTTATGTCCTGCCAGATATTCGCTCCGAACGACGCTTCGGAGAGCGACTACCCGGACGTGTACCGTTATGCCGCCGACAACGGTGCGGTGATAAGCCAGAACAGTTGGGGCTATTCCCAGATGTACAGTGCCATCCCGGAGGATATGGCCGTGGCGATGGATTATTTCATAGACAATGCGGGTATCGGACCCGACGGCGAGCAGACCGGCCCGATGAAGGGAGGTATCATCATCTTCTCGGCAGGCAACGACTATTCGTCGCGTCCCTCTTTCCCGGGAGCCGACGACCGGGTGGTGTGCGTTACCTCCATGATGCCGAACTACATGAAGGCAGGTTACTCCAATTTCGGCGATGCCGCCGACATCTTCGCTCCCGGCGGAGCCGGTTCGACCGATACGGAGTTCAGCATGGAAGGGCAGGTGTACAGTACGGATATCACCGATGCGTACGGTTACAAGGCGGGTACGTCGATGGCGTGTCCGCATGTATCGGGTATCGCGGCCCTTATCGTGTCGCGTTACGGCGTGGGGCAGCCCGGTTTTACGCCCGACAAGCTGAGGGAGATACTGCTGCGCAGCTATCGCAGCGTAGGTCAGTATCAGAAGACGCCGGCCATTGCCGACGGCCTCGGCGTGGGCTTGGTGGATGCTACCATGATAGAGCTGGAGAATCCCGGAACGGCACCGGAGGCTCCCCAGGCCGTGAGTGCGGAGGGAACGGACGAGCGAAAACTCACGCTCCGTATCACCGCTTCGGCTGACGGCAACGGAATGTCCGTAGCGCAGTACCGTGTCTCCTATGCCCCGGAAGGAACGGCCGACGGAGCGGACGGTTGGCAGTCGGTGGAGCTTTATAACCGGGCCGATATCGGCGAGGTGAGCGAATATACGGTAGGCAATCTCGAGCATGAAACCACTTATGTGTTCCGTGTGAAGAGTGTGGACCGTTTCGGCAACGAATCGGCCGGCTATACGGAAGGGCGGGGTACGACCGTCGAACACACGAACCTGAGCCCGGAGATAACCAAGCCGCTCGGCAGGGTGGTACTCCCCTCCGGCAACAGCTTCACAGCGACCGTGGATTTGAACGAGAACTTCAGCGACCCCGACCTGCCCAACGATGAACTGACGTTTACGGCCGAAAGCAACGATGCTTCGGTAGCTACGGCGCAGGTATTGGAGGGCGGCATACTGGAGGTGACCGGCCTCAAGAAGGGCGATACGTTCATCTCCGTGACCGTGAAGGACCGTGAAGGACTGTCCATTTCGAAAAATATGGGCGTATCCGTTACGGCAGACCCTGCCGGCAGCGGAGAGGGGACGACCGTGACTTTGCCCGACAGTGCGAACGCTTTCTCCGGAAACATCGCGCTTGATGAACTGTTCGGCGTTACGGGCGGTCTGACCTATACGGCCGTAAGTTCCGCACCGGATGTGGTATCCGTGGCAGTGAACGGCAATGTCCTGACGGTTACCGGACTGAAGATGGGCAACGCTTCGGTGACGGTGACGGGAACCGATACCGCCGGAGCATCCGATACGCGGACGGTCGAGGTGACGGTGACGGCGAATCCCGGAGGCGGTACCGCCCCGCAGACACCCGCCGGAAGCATCAGCCTCTATCCCAATCCGGCCGATGATGTTCTCAATATCGGTGTGGGCGGAGCGACCGGAGGGGCGGCCGGCATTCGGATATACGATGCCGGCGCCCGTCAGGTAGGCAATCTCTCCGTGACGCTCGACGGTAACGGCGTGGCAGCCGGCAACGATGTGTCCGGCCTCGCTCCCGGAGCCTATTCGGTCGTGGTCGAGCACGACGGTCACCGCTATACGGGCAGCTTCATGAAACGGTAAAACCGCCGGACGAATGGAACGGCGGAGCCGGGCCCGGTCGGGTCCGGCTCCGTTGTCTTTCTGTGGCCGGTATCTCCGGGACGGTTATTTGCGGCGGAAGGTCATTTTGTTTTCAGGGGTAACGATATTGTGGCATATTTTTTATATTTTCGCAAACGGCCGTCGGTGCGGGTATCCTGCCTGCGGCGGACATTTATCAACCAACCCTACTATCGAATGAAACGGTATTTGAATCTGTTGTTCCTTGCGGCGGCTGCTCTTTGTGCATCGTGTGCGAGAGATGCCGTCGTTTCCGATGTCCCGCCGAAAGGGGAGGATGTCGGCGGTTACGACAACAACGTTATTGTGCCCGGATGGGTGAGGATAAGGCTCGACGACGAGGCTGCCCCGCTTCGGACGGGCGTCTTTACCCGGGGCGAGGCCGATTCGGGCAATCCGCTACTCGACGAACTTGCGGCCGGCCTCGGGGCGACCGAGATACGGGAAGTGTTCCCGACCGACCCCCGGTTCGAGGAACGTCACCGGAAATACGGGCTCCATCTCTGGTTTGATATCAGGCTCGGCGACGAGGTGCCCGTATCCCGTGCGGAGCAGGAGTTTGCTGCACTGCCCGGCGTGCGGCATGCACAGCCGATTTATCGGATAGTCGCACTGGACGGTGCCGATTATCCGCTGCCTTCGGAGGTGAGCGAACCTTCCTCTTGGGAGGGCAGTTCCCGCGAGATGCCTTTCAATGACCCCGGTCTGAAGATGCAGTGGCATTACGACAACGACGGTACGATGACCAATGCCGAAGGCGAAACGGTCGCTGTCGAGGGGGCCGATATCGGGCTGTTCGAGGCATGGGAGATGTACGGTGCCGGCGACCCGTCGGTAATCGTCGCCGTCATGGATACGGGAGTTTTCTCCGGACACGAGGACCTGCAGGGCAACATGTGGGTGAACGAGGCCGAACTGAACGGTACGGCCGGCAAGGATGACGACGGCAACGGGTACAGGGACGATATACACGGCTATGATTTCTACAAGAAGTCGCCCGATGTGGAGCCCGGTGAGCACGGTACCCATGTGGCCGGTACCATCGCTGCCGTGAACGATAACGGCATCGGTGTCTCGGGTGTGGCCGGCGGTACGGGCAACGGCGACGGCGTGCGGATAATGACCTGTGCGATATACGACTATATGGGGTATGGTACGGCGACTCCCACGGGCTACGTTTACGCCGCCGACAACGGGGCCGTGATAAGCCAGAACAGTTGGAACTATCCCATGATTAATATTCTGCCCGAGGACATGTCGGTGGCGTTCGACTATTTTATCGACAATGCGGGTATCGGGCCCGACGGCGAACAGACCGGGCCCATGAAAGGGGGCGTCATCATCTTCGCCGCGGGGAATGAATTCAGTCCCAAGGTGGGGTGTCCTTCGGACGACCCGAGAGTCATTACGGTGACCTCCATGATGGCCGACTATGTGAAGGCGAGCTATTCCAACTACGGAACCGAGGCGGATATCTTCGCTCCCGGTGGTGCCGGTGAACGCGATGCGGCATTTCCGCAGCAGGGTCAGGTTTACAGCACCGGCTTGGACAATACCTATACCTACCACAGCGGTACCTCCATGGCTTGTCCGCATGTGTCGGGCGTAGCGGCCCTCATCGTGTCGCATTACGGTGCGAATGCTTCCGGTTTCACCAACGAGGAGCTGAAGACGATTTTGCTGCGGAGTTACCGCAATGTGGATATGTGGCAGACTCGGCCGGACATTGCGGCGGGGCTCGGTGCGGGGCTTGTCGATGCTTCCCTGATGGAACTGGAAAATCCCGGAGTGCCGCCCGAAGCCCCGGCAGGGCTCGAAGTGGCCGAAGGTACGGTGGAGGAGCGGCTGACGGTATCCGTTACGGGCCTGCCCGCCGACGGGAACGGTATGGGCATCGCTTACGTGAACCTGCGTTATGCCCCCGAGGAGGCGCGTGCGGAGTCCGGAGCATGGACCTCCGTGACGATACCCTGTCGGATGTCGCCGGGCGAGGCGCTGGAATACGAGGTTTCCGGATTGACGGATGCGACGACCTATGTGTTTGAGGCCGGTGCGATAGACCGGTTCGGAAACGAGTCCGGCTATGTCGGCGGCGAGGGTCGGACGATAGACCACATCAATCGTCCGCCGGCGATACAGAAGCCGCTGCCTGGCGTGGAACTGCCCGATGCTGCGGGAGAGGAGCCTTTCGTGACTGCCGTGGAGCTGAGCGATTATTTTACGGACCCCGACCTGCCGGCGGACGAACTGTCGTATGCTGCGAGAAGCAACGACGAGAGTGTGGCTACGGTCAGCGTCAGCGGTTCCATGCTGACGGTCGAAGGCCTGAAGCTGGGGGCGACCTATGTTTCGGTGACGGTGACCGACCTGGCCGGAGAGAGTATCGTCAAGAACATGTCGGTCAAGGTACTTGAGGAGCGGTTCCCGGAGGACCCGCCGACGCCCATACCGCCTGAGGAGGGCATGGAACTGACCGAGGGCGCACTGACGCTCTTCCCGAACCCGGCTCCGGATGCGCTGTTCATCGGCGTCGGCGGCGAAGCGGGCAAACGGGCCGATATCAGGGTGTACGATTCGGCTGCACGGGAGGTTGTCCGCCTGGACGGTGCGGCCTTCGGCAGTGAAGGCGAACTGAAGGATGTCATCCGGTACGACGTTTCCGGTCTCGTTCCGGGCAGCTATACGGTGCGGGTGAAACTGGCCGACGGACGCGAGCTTCGCAGTACGTTCGTGAAAGCATGAGAGCGTGCGGACGGCAGACTTCAGCCTGCCGTCCGCTCTCTTTGTCGTCCGGCTGCGGATACCGGCGTCTGTCCGTTTTCGGAGCCTGCAGCGCGGAACCTGAAAGGTTCCTGCGGTCGGGAGTCCGCCGCGGAATGCGGTGCTGTGCTTCGGGAGGCGTATCCGGAGACGGGCTGTGAGGAACAACCGTGAATAGGATGCTATTGCCATGAAAAAAGTTCTGATTATCTTTATGGCGGTGTTTCCGTTTCTGTGCTGTGCGGGGCGTTCCCACGGGGCGGCGGAGCCGCCTTTCGTTGCGGATACCCTTTCCGGAGCGGGAGAGGCGGCAGCGACCGACCGGATAAGGATACGGTTCGCCGATACGGTGCCGTTGCCTCGTGAAGCGCGTTTTGCGGCAGGAGCGGCCGATACGGGTATCGGGTGGTTCGACCGGGCTTTGGACACTGTGGGTGCGGTCGAGGTGCGCCGGGTTTTTTCGGATGGCGGCCGTTTTGCCGAGAGGCGCCGCCGGTACGGTCTGCACCTGTGGTACGAGGTGCGTACCGACGGCAGGATGCCTGTCGCGGAGGTCGTGCAGGTGTTCGCGGCGCTGCCGGCAGTTGCGTATGCCGGATTCGTGTACCGGGCCGAACTTGCGGATTAGCGGCAGGGGGAATGTGTTCGGATAGGGGCATCCGTACTATCGGAGGGCAGACTGGCGTTAAATATATATATGAATGGGATAAATACACCAAATAATTGTCAACTCTAATGTTATGAAAAGGATTTCTGTTTTTTTATTGGCTGCTGCGGCTATGTGGTCCTGTACGAAGGAACCGGTGTTGTCCGAAGCTCCCGAACGGGACGTTCCGGACGTATCGGTGCCGGACGATGATAACATAGTCAGCGGATGGGTCAGGATAAAGCTGGCCGACGATGCCGCTCCGCTCCGTGTCGGTGCATTCACGCGCGGGGAGGTGGAGTCGGGCGACCCGCGGCTGGATGAGATAGCGCAGGAGCTGGGTGCGACCGAGATTCGCCGCGTTTTCCGCGACGGGGGCCGTTTTGCCGAGAGGCGCCGCCGGTACGGTCTGCACCTGTGGTACGACATAAAGATAGGCGAGGATGTGCCCGTATCGAGGGCGGAGGCGGGAATCGCCGCCGTGCCCGGCGTGGCGCACGTACAGCCCATCTACAAGGCGAAACTGACGGACCACAGGGTGATTCCCGCCATGGCGGCCGACATGAAGTATAAACCGGCTGCGCTGGACGCTTCTCGGCCGGTGCTGTCGCCGGAGGAGTATCCTTTTAACGACCCTGGTCTGCCCCAGCAGTGGCACTACTATAACGACGGTTCACTGGAGAAGGCGGTCGAAGGGGCCGACATCAACCTGTTCAAAGGATGGGAGATAAATACGGGCCGTCCGGATGTCATCGTGGCCGTGGTGGATATGGGCGTGCAGTACGACCACCCCGACCTGGCTGCCAACATGTGGATAAACGAGGCCGAGATGAACGGCACAGAAGGCGTGGACGATGACGACAACGGATACGTGGACGACCTGTACGGATGGAACTTCGCTCCGAATTACGACAGCGGCGAGATAGTGCCCGGATACCACGGGACGCATATCGCCGGTACGATTGCCGCCGTGAACAACAACGGCGAGGGAGTCTGCGGAATCGCGGGCGGTTCGGGTAACGGCGACGGCGTGCGGATAATGACTATCGGATGGTCGGCGGACAACCGGCAGACGATTCCCAACTGGGACATGTTTGCCTATGCGGCCGACAACGGAGCGGTCATTGCTTCCTGCAGCTGGGAGGTCTCCTCTCCGGACCTCGCTCCCGACCTGCAGGCGGGGCTCGATTACTTCATCGACAACGCCGGCATGGATGAGAACGGAGTGCAGACGGGCCCCATGAAGGGCGGACTCATCATGTTCGCTGCGGGCAACTCCGGTGAGAACAGACTGAAGTTCCCCAGTTATTACGACCGGGTTGTCAGCGTGGCTTCGATGGCGCCGGATTACAACAAGGCCAGCTATTCGAACTGGGCTCCGGAGGTGGACATCCTTGCGCCCGGCGGTGAGAAAAACTTCGGCGAGGCGTATGCCGTTTACAGTACCTATACTGACAGCGGTTACGCCTACATTGAGGGAACGTCGATGGCTACTCCGCATGTGTCCGGTGTCGCCGCACTCATCGTTTCCGAATACGGGAAGGAGGGCTTTACGTCCGACGACCTGCGCAAGCGGCTGTTGGCCAGCTTCCGTCCCATCAGTCCGGTGGTCAGCGGCGAGTATGCCAACCAGATAGGTGTCGGACTCGTGGATGCCTCTCTCATCACGCTCGAAGACCCCGGAGTGAGCCCCGGTGCCCTGGAGAACTACGGTGCCGAAGGGCTGCCCGACAGCGTGAGGATATATTGCCGCGTGCCGGCCGACGGCAACGGCATGCCCGTGGTGAAGTACCGTCTCGAATATGCGGAGAAGAGCGGCGGCAGTACGGGCGAATGGCAGACGATGGACCTCGTGAATACCGCGGATGCGGGCGAGGATTACGAATACCGCATGATGCTCGTGCAGCTTACGACCTATGCCTTCCGGATGACGCCCGTAGACCGCTTCGGCAACGAAGGCAGTACGGTGGAGTTCGAGGCGACGACCTTGCAGCATACGAACCGTCCGCCGACGCAGAAAGCCAATTTCCTCGATGTGGAAGCGGCGAAGGCCGGAGAGAAATACTCCAAGAAGTTCAAGCTGGCCTATTACTTCATCGAACCGGACGAAGCTTTCGGCGATGCGCTTACCTTTACCGTGACTTCATCGGATGAGGATGTGGTCAGCGTCGTTATGACCAACGGTTCCGACCTGGAACTCGTTCCCCTGAAACAGGGCGAGAGTACCATCACGGTACGTGCTACGGACAAGGGCGGCCTGTATGTGGAATCTTCGTTCAAGTTCACTGTGCTGGAGAATGCCTTCGAGAATATCAAGCCGAGGGCGACCAAAGAGTTCGGTACGGTTCGTATGGCGGGAACCGGCGCCGAATACAGGCAGTCATTCGTGCTTTCGGAGTATTTCACAGATGCCAACCTGGCGGACGGAGATGTGCTCACGTTCTCGTTCACCAATACGAATGAAGCGGTTGTGGGCGTGACGGTTGAGGAGGGGAGCCTCGTCGTGGAACCGATAGCCGAGGGTACGGCCTCCGTGACCGTGACCGCCACCGACTTGGCCGGCGAATCGGCGCAGTCAGTACTGACGGTACAGGTCGGCAGTGTACCGGCCGGTGATGGCGGTCTGCTGATTGCACCCAATCCTGTAGGGGAGACGCTCTCCATGCACTTCGCTGCTGCGGCAGGCGTCGGTGCCGAAGCCGTGATATACGATGCGGCGGCCCGCAGGGTGCTCTCCGAAAATGTGGAATTCGATGGGAACGGAACGGGGACGCTCGACGTGTCGGCACTTGCTCCGGGTATCTATACGTTATCGGTGAAAACGGAGGGCGGAATTGCAGGGAACGGCACTTTCGTCAAGCGATAGCGTGCGCCTGCGGCTGGAGGATGCATCTCCGGCGGAAGAATTGAGAAAGGGTATCCGGCATCGTCCGGATACCCTTTCTGGGTATTCGGCGGCACGTATGCCGCCGGTGCCCGAAAGGTTGCCGTGTGGACGGATGCGGAAATATTTTTCCTGGTGTATGTATTGGCTATCATTTTGTTATGTGAAAGTGCGGTGGGCCGGGAGGCGAGAAAATATGGTCTGGATATGACATATTTCCATATTTTGGTTATTTTTGCTTGATATGCTTACCGTATCTTGATGATACCTGTTCCGAAAGGATGCTTCCGGATACAGTATTTAATTCATACTTATATGGATTTCAGATTCCTGGTGGCTATGGCGGCCGTTGCCTTGTCGGTTTTCTCTTCCTGTACGAAGGACCCTCTTATGATGAATGGAGGCGGAAGCAGTGAGGGAGAGGCTGCGGATTTTGACGATTCTGCTGAAATCGTGCCGGGATGGATAAGGATAAAACTGGCGGATGATTCGGAGCCGTTGCGTACCGGGGTTTTTACCCGCGGCGGTTTCGATTCGGGAGATGTGCGGCTCGACGAACTCGCAGCCGGACTGGGGGCGACGGAAATCAGGCGTGTCTTCCGTGACGGAGGCCGTTTCGAAGAACGCCACCGCCGTTACGGGCTCCATTTATGGTACGATATCCGAATCGCCGACGAAGTGCCCGTTTCCCGGGCCCGGGCCGAAATGGTTTCGTTGCCGGGTGTCGATGTCGTCGAGCCCGTGTATCGCGTGAGGCTCGCCGAGGCACATGTGGTGCCGGATATTTCCGACCGGCTGTACCGGCCGTTTTCCGAAGGCGAGGCGAGGCCCGAACCAGCTCCCTTCAATGACCCGGAACTCTCCCGGCAGTGGCATTACAACAACGACGGGTCGATTGAAGGCTCGGTGGCGGGTGCAGACATCAACCTGTTCAAAGCCTGGAGAGAGATAGGGGCGGGGAGACCGGAGGTTGTCGTGGCCGTTATCGACGGCGGCATACAGTACGACCATCCCGACCTGGCGGCCAACATGTGGACAAACGAGGCCGAGATGAACGGTACACCCGGCGTGGACGATGACGGTAACGGTTATGTGGATGACATTTATGGATGGAATTATTATACCGATTCGGGAACGATAACCCAGCATTTCCACGGTACACATGTGGCAGGTACGGTAGCTGCGGTCAATAACAACGGTATCGGTGTTTGCGGTGTGGCCGGCGGTACGGGTGTGGGTGACGGTGTCCGGCTGATGTCGTGTCAGAACTACGATACCGATGCCAACGGTCAGGAGGTGGGCAGCGTTACGGAGGAGTCGTTCATTTATGCTGCCGATAACGGCGCCGTTATCGCTCAGTGCAGTTGGGGATACAATGGTATCGAGACGCCGCTGTCGATGCAGCGGGCCATTCAGTACTTTATCCGGGAGGCCGGTACGGATGAAAATGGGGTTCAGACCGGACCGATGAAGGGCGGTGTGGTCTGCTTTTCGGCTGGTAACAGCAGTTACTCCCATGTAGGCAATCCGGGCGATATGGAAGAGGTGGTCGGTGTGACGGCCATGGGCCCTGATTATAAGAAAGCCGGGTACTCCAATTATGGCTCGGCGGCCGACCTTTTCGCTCCCGGAGGGGCGAGTTCGGCCAATCCGGAGGACCCGAAACAGGTTTACAGCACCTATATCAACGGCGGCTATGCCTATCTGTGGGGAACGTCGATGGCATGTCCCCATGTTTCGGGTGTGGCGGCGCTGATAGTGTCCTATTACGGTGTGGATACGCCCGGTTTTACGGCCGAACGCTGCCGGGAGATTCTGCTGCGCAGCTTCCGGCCCGTGGGAGAGTATGTCGCCGGCGAACCGTATGCCGACGGATTGGGTGCCGGGTTGGTGGATGCTTCGCTGATTCTGCTCGAAAATCCAGGCATAAAACCGGGAAGCGTCGAGGAGCTGACATTGACGCCGCTGCCTGACGGGATGGCGATAGCCGCTGCGATGCCCGCCGATGGCAATGGGGATGCCGTGTCGAAAATCAGGCTCGGGTATGCGCCGGTCAACGGAGATGGTACGACGGGCGAGTGGAGGGAAGAGACCTTTCCGAATATCCAGCCTGCAGGAGGAATCTTCACGACCGAACTTCAATTGGCGGCCGAAGAGACCTATCGGGTGCGGATGAGCGTGGAAGACCGGTACGGAAACGTGTCGGATGAGGTGACGGATGAAGCTACTACGCTTCCGCACGTCAATGTGGCACCTTCGTATCGCGGCATAGAGACGCAGTTGTTCACTTCGACCGGTAAAGGGTTCAGCAAGACGGTGGCGCTGGACAGCTATTTCAGCGACCCCGATATTCCGTATGGCGACGAACTGACATTCGCGTTCGATGACGGAGAGCAGGAGATACTGGAAGTCGTACTCGAGGGGGCGGAGCTTCTCTTGACGCCGATATATAAGGGCCAGACGGAAATTGTGGTGACGGCTACCGATAGGGCGGGGGAAAGCGCCTCGGGTACTTTCAGGGTGCGTATCGTATCGGGTGACGAACCCCCGGCAGAGCCGGAACCCGACCCGGAACCCGACCCGGACCCGGACCCTGACCCTGACCCGGTGCCCGGATTCGACGGGGACACGATGGTGGTCGTCCCCAATCCTGTCGGTGAAGCGTTGACCGTGTATGTCCCGCATGTCGCGTCGATGGAGGGAACGGCTACGATATACGATGCGGCGGCCCGTAAGGTATTGGAGACGACGATAACGGTGGATGCGGAAGGAAAGGGTACCCTGCAGGTAGGCGGACTTTCCCCCGGAGCGTACTCGCTTTCGGTAGAGGTCGGGGGTAAAAGTTCCAAGGTATCGTTCATGAAGCGGTAGATAGTGCAGAAGAAAACGGAAAGAACGAATAATGTATGAAATACAGGTATTGGTTGGCAGGGCTTTGTGCGGGATTGCTGATTTCCTGTGCGAAGGAGAGTTTTACAGTCGGTGTGGAGCCGGAAGACGGCGACCGGATATATGCCGACGGCGATGAGGTAATCAGGGGCTGGATACGGATAAAGCTTTCGGAAGAGGGTCCCGAAGCGCTCCGGACTGGGCAGTTTACACGCGGCGAAGCTGCGACGGGCGACGGAGATATCGATGAGGTGGCGGCTGCGCTCGGTGCTACCGAGGTGCGGCGCGTTTTCCGCGACGGAGGCCGTTTTGCCGAGAGGCGCCGCCGGTACGGTCTGCATTTGTGGTACGATATACGTTTCGACGAGGAGATTCCCGTATCGCGGGCCGGGGCTGAATTTGCTGCGCTTCCGGGAGTGGCTTATGCGGAACCGGTGTACCGGATACAGCGCCTTGACGCTGCCGCGATTCCTGCCGAAGCGCTGTACGAGCCGCCCGTGCCGGCGGCAGAGGAGGGACAGTGGCCTTTCGACGACCCGATGCTCTCCCAGCAGTGGCATTATTATAACGACGGTACCATCAGCGGGACGGAAGCCGGTGCCGACATGAATCTGTTTGAAGGGTGGAAAACCACCGCGGGCAGTCCGGCCGTGATAGTCGCCGTGACGGATTCCGGCGTGCAGTTCGACCATGAAGACCTGGCTGCCAACATGTGGGTGAACGAGGCCGAACTGAACGGAACGGAAGGTGTGGATGACGACGGAAACGGCTATGTGGATGACATATACGGATGGAATTTTGTCCGGGACAGCGGAACGATAGTTCCGGAAGACCACGGTACGCATGTAGCCGGTACGGTGGCGGCAGTCAATAACAACGGCATAGGCGTCTGCGGCGTGGCCGGCGGTACGGGCAATGGCGACGGAGCCCGCATCATGTCGATGCAGATATTCGAGGGCGACGAATCCGTAGGCGATACGAATGCGGAGTGTTTCGTGTATGCCGCCGATAACGGGGCCGTGATTTCGCAGAACAGTTGGACGTGGACCCGGCTGTCGTCGCTTCCGAGAGCCTACGACGAAGCTTTCGACTATTTCATCGAAAATGCGGGAATGGACGACAGCGACGGCGACGGGGTGAATGACCGTCAGACCGGCCCCATGAAGGGAGGTATCATCATCTGTGCGGCGGGCAATTCCGGCGGGAGAATAGAGTATCCTGCGGCCGATGCGAGGTGTGTGGCCGTCACGGCAATGGGGGCGACTTTCAAGCTGGAAGCCTATTCCAACCGGGGAGCGGAAGCCGATATCATGGCGCCGGGCGGCGTGAAGGCCGCCAATTCGAAACGCCGGGTGTGGAGTACGGTTGCCGATAACGATTATGCCGCCATGTACGGTACGTCGATGGCGTGTCCGCATGTATCGGGCGTGGCAGCCCTCATAATCGCGGAATACGGACAGGAAGGGTTTACGGCCGAGCAGTGCCGTGAGATACTGCTGCGGGCATACCGTCCTGTCGGCGGTCTTGCCGACGACGATGCGGAACTCGGCGTACTGGGCGTGGGACTGCTCGATGCGGGGGCCGCATTCGTGACGGACCCCCAGTCGCAGCCGGGTGTCGTGGAATTCGGTTCCATGCAGGTGTCGGGCAATACGGTGAGCGTGCCGTGGCGCGTGCCTGCCGACGGCAACGGGAATGCCGTCGCGCAGTTTGTCGTGGAGTATGCCCCGAAAGAAGGGGGCGGCACGCCGGGTGGCGGAACCGTTGCGAACCGTTACGACGTGGGGCAGACCATGGTGTACACCTTCGAAGGGCTGTACAATACCGATTACGAAATAAACGTTCGTTCTATAGACCGGTTCGGAAACAGTTCGGAGGCGGTGTCCGGTTCGGTATCCATAGGCAATTTCGAGAATCGTCCGCCGGAGAGGACTTCCGAAAGGATGGCGGATGTATCCATGCCCGATACGGCGGAGACGAGTATCGTGAGCATAACGCTCACTCCTTATTTTACCGACCCCGACCTTGAATACGGCGACGAGCTCTCCTATTCGGCGACGAGCGTGAACGAGGATATCGTCGCCACAGAGGTGGCAGGGGAGGTGCTGAGGCTGATTCCGCGTGCCAAAGGAACGAGCCTGGTGACAGTGACGGCATCCGACCTTGCCGGGGCGACGGTGAGTTTCTCGATATATGCTACGGTAGCCGGAGGTACGGGCCCCTCGGGCGATGACGGGGCGGTTGCAATAAGTCCCAATCCGGTGGCTGACAGGCTGAATGTCCGGTTGGGTGACACGGAGGGCGAAGCGGCCGTACGCATTTATGACGGTGCTGCCCGGCTGGTGATGGAGGCCAGGGAAGAGATAGTCGGCGGCGGTGTGGAGCTCGATGTCAGCCGTCTTAGTCCGGGAGCCTATTCGCTTGTTGCGGAAGGTGGCGGACGGACGGTGCGCGGTACTTTTGTGAAACGGTAGCGGTCGATGGAACCGAATGGTGCCCGGCGGGTTCGGACACCGGAGCGGAAGGGCGGGATGTCCGCCTGAGGAGACGGAACAAACATTTAATACATAATAACAAGGATGAAAAAAGTACAATATTTATTGATGTCCGTATGTGCCCTTGCGGCGGCTTCCTGTACCAAGGAGGCTTCCTTTACGGAAGAAACCAAACCGGAGGCCAAAACCGAGATGGGGGCAGGCGAAGTGCGCGACGGGTGGATAAGGATAAAAATCAAGGAGGATGCCGCTCCGCTGCGTGCGGGGGTGTTCACCCGCGGTGCCATGGAGTCCGGAAATGAGGATATGGACCGTATCGCGGCCGAACTGGGTGCTACCGAGGTGCGGCGCGTATTCAGCGACGGCGGCCGGTTCGCGGAGCGCCGCCGCCGGTACGGCCTGCATCTGTGGTACGACGTGCGTTTCGATGAAAGTGTACCCGTGTCGCGTGCTGCAGACAGGTTTGCGACCATCGACGGAGTGGAGTATATCGAACCCGTCTATGTCATCAAGAGTACGGATGCCGATGCGGTCTATGTGCCCGACAATGTCATCTATACTCCTTCGGTAGCGGTTACGCGCACTGAGATGCCGTTCAACGACCCGATGCTCTCCCAGCAGTGGCATTACAACAACGAGGGGGAGAACGGATTTACGGCCGGTGCCGACATCAACCTGTTCGAGGCATGGAAGGTCGAGACCGGCAAACCGAACGTCATCGTGTCTGTGCATGACCAGGGAATCGTGCTCGACCATGAAGATTTGGCGGCCCATATCTGGGTGAACGAGGCCGAGATGAACGGTGCGGAAGGTGTCGATGACGACGGCAACGGCTATAAAGACGATATTCACGGGTGGAATTATATAAACAATTCCCCGGATATCATTCCCGAAGGACACGGTACCCATGTAGCGGGTACTATCAGCGCGGTAAACAACAACGGCATCGGTGTCTGCGGCGTGGCCGGCGGAACCGGTGAGGAGGACGGCGTGCGGATAATGAGTCTTCAGATACTGTATCAGCCTGTGGCCGGCGGTTCGTCGCAGTTTTCGGAACGTGCCCCTGAAACGTATGCGTATGCCGCCGATAATGGGGCAGTGATTTCGCAGAACAGTTGGACTCTCGGCGTGACGGGCAAACTTCCGTACTCCTACGAACAGGCTTTTACCTATTTCAATGAGAATGCCGGTATGGACGATACGGACGGCGACGGCGTGAACGATGTACAGACCGGCCCGATGGCGGGCGGAATCATCATCTTCGCAGCCGGCAATGCAGGCGGTCCGACGCTTCTGCCCGCTGCGAGCGACAAGGTGATAGCGGTGGCCGCATCGGGTCCGAACTATGAGAAGGGTTCCTATTCGAGCTGCGGTCCGGAGATAGACATCCTTGCCCCGGGCGGTGCCGGTTCGCAGGGCGGAAAGGGGAATGTGCTCAGTACGTACAAGGACTCCTACACCGGAGAGGTCGGTTATTCGCATCTGTGGGGAACTTCGATGGCCTGCCCGCACGTTTCGGGTGTGGCTGCACTGATAGTGTCGCACTTCGGCGGCGAGGGCTTTACGGCGGAGGAGTGCAAGAAACGTCTGCTGAACGGTTACCGACCGATGGGCGGCCTGATTCCCGACGACCAGCTCGGTGACATAGGCGTCGGACTGCTCGATGCCGCAGCCGCTCTGATGGACGACCCCGGTACGGCACCGGCCAATGTGGACGATGCGGAGGTCTCTTCGGAACTCAATAAGATAAACCTGACGTGGACGGTGCCGGCCGACGGTAACGGAGCGGCGGTGGCTACCTATTGGGTAACTTACGGTGCCGAAGGTGAGGAACCCGTCGAGCAGGAGATAAGGAACCTCTACAATGTGGGTACCGAGGTGACCTATGCGTTGGACGGAAAGTACAATACCGCTTATGATATCAGTATCCAGACCGAAGACCGCTGGGGAAACAGGACGACCGAAGCCAAAGAGCTCTCCGTGACGCTCGGTACGTTCGAAAACGTGGCTCCTACGGTCATGGAGAAAATCGGCGACAGCAATATCGCGGCTCCGGGCGAGGAGAATATCAGACAATATACGCTTTCGGATTACTTCACCGACCGCAACCTTTCCGACGGCGACGTGCTGGCCTATACGGCAAGCAGCAGCAATGAAGCCGTGGTTGCCGTGTCCGTAGCCGAGGACATCCTGACTCTGACGCCCAAGGCAAAGGGGTCGGCCAACATCACCGTGACGGCTACCGACCTGGCGGGAGCGTCCGCCGAGCTGAAGTTCCGGGTGTCGGTAACCAGCGGACCTGCACCGGGCCAGGCCGTATCCGCCCTGACCGTAACGGAGAACCCCGTGGGCGACGCACTCGGATTCTCGCTTTCGGAGGCGTCTGGAGCAACGGTGGATGTAACGGTTTATGATGCTGCGGCGAGAAAGATTTACGGCGGCAGCGTGACGTTGGATACGAACGGTGCAGGTAGTGTGGATGCTGCGGCATGGAGTCCCGGCGCCTATACGCTCGCTGTCGTACACGGGAATCAGACGCTCAAGGCATCGTTCGTGAAGAGGTGACGGCAGCCGATATGTATGAATGAGTTATGCGATACAGGTTCCTTGGCGGTGTGCCACGGAACCTGTATTGCGATGGGAATGTCCGGCCGGTATAGCGGCCGGGATTCGAAAGAGCGGATTAAAGTTTTGCATTGCGATGAATTATAAATATTTGTTTTTGGGAGTGGTTTCGTTGGCCGCATTGTCGTGTGTCAGGGAGCCTGCGACGGACTCCGGAATCTGTCCCGGCCGGGAACCGGAAGCAGTGGCCGACGACGGGTCGGTTGTCAGCGGCTGGATAAGGATAAAGCTGCAGGAGGATGCGGCACCGCTCAAGGTGGGGGTGTTTACGCGCGGTGAGGCCGATTCGGGCAATCCGGAACTGGACCGGGCCGCCGCTGCGCTCGGTGCCACCGAAATACGGCGCAGTTTCAGCGACGGCGGCCGGTTTGCCGAACGCCGCCGCAGGTATGGGTTTCATTTGTGGTACGACATCCGTTTCGATGAGGATGTGCCCGTGTCTCGTGCCCAGGACGGCATCTCGTCGCTTCCCGGCGTAGCGCATGTCCAGCCCATCTATCGGATAGTGCCGCTGGACAATGGGCGCGGTATTCCGGGGGAGATGGTGTACAGACCTGCGGCAATCGGTGCGGCACGGCCTTCGGACGAGCCGTTCGACGACCCGGGGCTGCCGCAGCAGTGGCATTACAACAACGAAGGTTCCATCAGACGTGCCGTAGAGGGTGCCGATATCGACCTGTTCGAGGCGTGGAAGACCACGGCGGGAGACCCGGCCGTGATTGTGGCTATCATGGACGGCGGCGTGCAGTGGGACCATCCCGACCTGGCGGCCAACATGTGGGTGAACGAGGCGGAACTGAACGGTGTGCCGGGTGTGGATGACGACGGCAACGGGTATGTGGACGATATTTACGGATGGAATACCATGCGCGAAAGCGGAGAGATAGCCCCCAACAGCCACGGAACGCATGTGGCGGGAACGGTCGGTGCCGTCAATAACAACGGCATCGGCGTCTGCGGTGTGGCCGGCGGTACGGGCGAGGGAGATGGTGTCCGGCTCATGTCGTGCCAGGTATTCGATACCGTGGAGTCGGGCAAGGGTGCCGAAGCGTATCTTTATGCCGCGGACAACGGTGCGGTCATATCCCAGAACAGTTGGGTGTACAATAATATGGCTGTTTTGCCTCAGGATATGTCCGATGCGTTCGATTACTTTATCGAGAATGCCGGTATGGACGATACGGACGGCGACGGCGTAAACGATGTACAGACCGGTCCGATGGCGGGCGGTATCCTGATATTCGCCGGAGGGAACAACGACTCTTCGGCTATACAGCAGCCCGCTGCCGACCCGCGCACCGTGGCGGTGACGGCTATGGGACCGGATTATACCAAGGCGGGGTACTCCAACTACGGTGTCATGGCGGATATCTATGCTCCGGGCGGAGCCGACGGCAACGACACGAGCTATCCGCGGGAGTGTCAGGTGTACAGTACCGATTTCGGCGGCGGCTATGTCTACATGAGCGGTACCTCGATGGCTTGTCCGCACGTTTCGGGCGTGGCTGCGCTGATAGTGTCGCATTATGGGGTAGGACACTCGGATTTTACGGCGGAGCAGCTCAAGGAGCGGCTTTTGCGCAGCTACCGTCCGGTGAGCGAGTACGTAGGGGCTAAATACGACGGTAAACTCGGCGTGGGACTGATAGATGCAGGGCTTATCTTTCTGGAGAATCCCGAAAGCGTTCCCGGCGAAATCACCTCACCCGAGGCGGAGGCCGTACTGAACGGTCTGAGGCTGTCGTGGCTGGTGCCTGCCGACGGCAACGGAATGGCCGTGGCCGGATTTACGGTGACCTATACGGGAAGAGGAGTCGGCAAGTTCGCCGACCGCGAGGAGGTCTCCGAGGAGCTCTCCTTCAGCAATTACGCAGAAGCGGGCGACCGGGTGCTGTACACGGTAGAGGGGCGCTACAATACGGAATATGAGCTCCTTGTGTCGGCGGTGGACCGGTTCGGAAATGTTTCCAATGCAGTCGCCATCGCTTGTACGACAGGAGACTATGCGAATGAAAAGCCGCGGATAACGGAGCGGTTCGGAAATATCAAGATAGCCGAGGCGGGTGCGGCCTCCTCCGTGCGGTTCGTGTTGTCGGACTATTTTAGCGACCCCAACCTGGCCGACGGCGATGTGCTCGCTTATAGCATTACCAACCGTTACGAGCATATCGTGCGGACGACATTGGAGGAGGGGAACGTATTGGTCCTTGAACCGTTGGCCAGAGGTACCGCCAACGTTACCGTGCTGGCTACTGACCTCGACGGCGAGGTGGCGCAGTCGGCCATGACGGTAATTATCGAGAACGGGCCCGACCCTTCCGATAAACCCGATGAACCCTCCGTCGAGGGATTCGCGCTCTATCCCAATCCGGTGGCCGACCTGCTGCAGGTCCATCTCGGCCAGGCGGCAGGCGACAGCATGGAGTTTGCCGTCTACGATGCGGCGGCCCGCAAGGTTATCGGAGGCCATCTCGATTTCGACGCGCAGGGCGTGGCGGAACTCGATGTCTCCGCTCTGGCGCCCGGCGTCTATACGTTTGTGGGCGACGGCGAACCGGATACGTGGAGAGGGACGTTCCTGAAGAGATGACGCCCCGGAACCGTGACGGGGTGTCCGCGCATCCTGCGGCACCGGCTCCGGAAGGGAATTGCGGGGTGTCGGAGGAAGGAGAGAACAATGGTCTGCCGAACGGAATGTCTGCCGTATCGGCAGCCGTTCCCCGTACCGGAAATGAACGAAACCAGTGATGAGAACCTAAATAAACGAAAGGATGAACGGATATAAACTGTTGTTGATGCCGCTTTTGGCAGGCATCGTTTTCTCCTGCGTCAGGGAGCCGGAGGCTCCGCTTTCCGACGGACAGATACCGCAGGAGACCTATGCTCCCGATGATGAGGGGGTACTCAAAGGATGGGTGAGGATAAAGCTGCGCGATGACGCACAGGCTCTGCGTGTGGGGACTTTCACGCGCGGTGCCATGGAGTCGGGTGACCCGGAGCTGGACCGGATAGCCGCTTCGCTCGGAGCTACCGAGGTGCGCCGGGTGTTCCATGAAGGCGGACGGTTCGCCGAACGCCGTAGGAAATTCGGCCTTCATCTCTGGTACGACGTGAAGTTCGACGATACGCTGCCCGTGTCGCGTGCCCAGGCCGAGCTGGGCTCCCTGTCCGCTGTCGCGCATGTGCAGCCGGTCTATACCATCCGGATGTTCGATGCGGGGAATACGCTGCCCGAAGAGGCCGTGTATGTCCCGGCACAGCGGAGAGCGGAGCGTGCGGGGGCAGGGCCTTTCGACGACCCGGGACTTCCGAAGCAGTGGCACTATAACAACGACGGAAGCGGCACCAAGTGGGTCGAGGGTTCGGATATCAACCTCTTCGAAGCATGGGAAGTCACTGCCGGCGACCCGTCGGTGATAGTGGCCGTCACCGACCACGGGGTGGAATACGACCATCCCGACCTTGCCGGGAACATGTGGGTGAATGAAGCCGAACTGAACGGTACGCCCGGCGTGGACGATGACAATAACGGGTATGTGGACGATATTTACGGATGGAACGTCATCCTCGATTCGGGTACCATCAATCCCGGTACGCACGGTACGCATGTGGCCGGTACGGTGGCGGCTGTCAATAACAACGGCATCGGTGTCTGCGGTGTGGCCGGTGGCACGGGCAACGGCGACGGCGCTCGGATAATGTCTCTGGCGATATTCGACAGCACCAGTGCCAATGCGGGCAGTTATCCCGATGCCTACGCCTATGCGGCGGATAACGGAGCGGTGATAAGTCAGAACAGCTGGGGATACACCAGCGGGGTGGCGATGCCGCAGGATGTCTCCGATGCGCTGGATTACTTCATCGCCAATGCGGGTGTCGATGAGAACGGCAACCAGACGGGGCCCATGAAGGGCGGCCTGCTGGTCTTTGCTGCCGGCAACGAGGGGACACCCAGTGCCCGTATGCCTGCGGCCGACCCTCGGACGCTCTGCGTGACGGCGATGTGTTCCGATTATACCCGACCCAATTATGCGAATTACAGCGACGACGTGGACATCTTCGCTCCGGGAGGGGCTGACGGCAACGACCGCAACTACAGCGATGCGGACCGGGTGTACAGTACCGACCTCGACGGAGGCTACAGTTATAAATGGGGCACTTCGATGGCCTGTCCGCATGTGTCGGGTATCGCTGCGCTGGTCATCGCTCATTACGGTGTCGGCCACCCCGGTTTTACCGTCGAAGAGTGCCGTGAAATATTGCTGCGGAGTTACAGGAGCGTCAGCGAATATGTGGAGCCGAAATACGACGGCAAACTCGGTGTCGGCCTTGCGGATGCGGGAATGATATTCCTGGAGGATGCCGGTACGGCTCCGGGTACGGTTTCGGCGCCTGCCGCGAGAGCCATGGGAAGGGAGCTCGAACTGGCATGGACGGTTCCGGCCGACGGCAACGGGTTGCCCGTAGCGGAGTTCCGGCTGACCTATACGGGCCGGGGCATCGGCAAGACCGAGGGCAAGGCTCCGGATACCTCCGGCGAAGTCGTGCTGCGGAACTATACGGCCGTAGCAGAGACGGCGACCTATATATGGACGGGACAGTACAATACGGAGTACCGTTTCGAAGTCTCCGGTATCGACCGTTTCGGTCATGAGTCGGAGAAGGTCTCCTTTTCGCACTCCACCGGAGATTACGAGAACGGCAAACCGCGAACGCAGCAGGATTTCGCCCCCGTCGAATTCGAGAATGTCGGTGAGGCCTATGCCCTGAGTTTCGACCTGTCGGAATATTTCACCGACCCGAATTTCGGGGACGGGGATATGTTGTCCTATTCGCTTATCAACCGCAACGAGGATATCGTCGATGCTGCGGTGCAGGAGGGGCGGTTGGTGCTTCTCCCGGTCGGCAAGGGGACGGGCCGTGTGACGGTGACGGCTACCGACCTCGACGGCGAGGGGGTACAGTCCGTCCTGACCGTTACCGTGCTGAACGGCCCGGAACCGGCTGCGCCTGCCGAGGGTTTGCGGCTCTCTCCGAATCCGGCCGGCGACGAACTCGGTATAGCGGCCGGTGTGCGGGATGCGGAAGTGGAGGTAACGGTGTACGACGCGGCGGCCCGCCGGGTGATTGTGGGTACGGTGGCGTTGGACAGCCGGGGGTACGGTACGTTGAATGTCTCCGCTCTGGCGCCGGGTACCTATACGCTGGTGCTGGAGGCTCCGGGATTGTCGGAGAACGGCTCTTTCGTGAAAAGATAACCGGCTCCCCATCCGGGCGATACGGTGAACGGGCGGGACGGCATGGCTGTCCCGTTCCGTTTTCAGGAGGGAGGGGAGCCGTCGACGATAGGGAATCCTTATGGCGGTATAGGAAAAGAGATGGGGGTTTCGTATTCGGATTGTGGCGTTCAGGTATTATCTTTGTTCTGTACAAAAGGGCCGGAAACGGCAATTGCGAATCCATAAAAAATACGAGAAGATGGCAACGATACAGACCTTATACCTGGGCGACCTCCGAACGGAGATAACCCATGTACAGTCGGGCAACAAGGTGATGACCGATGCACCGACCGACAACAACGGCAAGGGCGAATATATTTCGCCGACCGATATGGTGGCTGCGGCTTTGGGCAGCTGTATGCTGACGCTCATGGCCTTGGCGGCCCGCCGGCTGGAGATAGAACTCAAGGGAACGAGGGTGGAGATACAGAAAGTCATGGCGGCCAATCCGCGCCGTATCGCCGAGATAAAGCTCGATTTCTATTTTCCCGGCAGCTATACGGACCGGTGCAGGAGGATAATCGAGGGGGCCGGGGAAACTTGTCCCGTGGGGAAATCTCTGCATCCGGACGTGAAACAGACGGTGACCTATCACTACGCCGAGGCTTCCTCGTGTGAAGTGAAATAGCCGGGTATGCCGCAGTTTCCGGTCGGCCGAATCGCCGCGGGTTATCGGAAGGGGCCGTATCGCTTTGAACCGCATTTGTTCAAAGCGATACGGCCCCTTTCAGTCTGTAAGAATCAATGCGGTGTCGTCGGTGACCGGGTGCCGATGTCGGAAAGCACGTACCGTTTCGGAATGTACGTACCGGGGTCGAAGGCGGATGCCCTCGTCCCGATATGTCATATCCTCTTCGATTGCCAGTCGGCCCTTTTCAGGTAGAGATAGGAGAGGACCAGCAGTCCGAGGGCATATACGGCGTCGCTCGTCCAGCAGAGGGCGATGTCGGAGCGGAGCCGGACAGCGATGATGCAGATGTAGATGACGTAGAGCGTCGTTGAGGCGAGCTCCATCAGGAATGCCTGGCGCGTATTGCCTGTTCCCGATACGGCGAGGAAGAGGACGTAGGCCGGCACGTTGAGGATGTAGATGAGCAGCATGACGCGCATGGAGGGTACGGCGGCGGCTATCAGGTCGGCATTGTCGGTGAAGATGCGCATGATGAGCGCCGGGAAGGCCATGGCGAGCAGGAACAGCGGCAGGATGGCCGCCGCGCACATCCGCATGATGCGGTAGCAAACGGGCATGACCTCCTGCGGTTTGCCGTTGCCCATCAGATTGCTGACGATGGCCGTTCCGGTCGAAGCGAAAGCCGATACGAACATGTAGAAGAATGCCGATACGTTCCGTACGATGTTCGATACGGCGAGCGGCCGTTCGCCGAGGTGCTCGATGGCAAGGAAGAAGAAGAGCCACGTAGCCGACGAGATGAAATACTGTACGGTCGTCCAGCCCGAAACACGGAATATCTGTCGCTGTATCAGCGGCGAGAGGCGCGTGAAACGGAACATGCCGTAGCGTTTGTAGTCCGTCCGCTGGCGGGTATAGAGTACGAAGAAGACGACGGAGATAAACTCCGCGGCAGTCGAGCCGATGGCTGCTCCTGCAATCCCCATGGCGGGCAGGCCGAGTTTCCCGAAGACGAATATGTAGTTGAGCACCACGTTGCTGAGTACCATTACGATACCGTTCAGCGTGAGGATGGAGGTGCGTGTGGTGGCCATGTAGAAAGCACGGAACATGCAGGCGATGAGCGAGAAGAAGAGCCCCCAGATGCGCAGGTTGATGTAGTCCATGGTGGCCCCGTAGATGGCCGGCGAAGAGAGGATGTTCCGCAGCAGCACGGGCGATACGGTGTAGGAGAGGAGGGTGACGGCGGCGGCTATCATCATCAGTATTGCGCTTCCCTGAAAGAAGATATTGCCTATCGAGCGGTATTGTCCCTCGCCGTTGCGGCGGCCCATAAGGATTTCGGCACCCACGCTGAAGCCGAATCCCAGCATGTATAGTACCATGTAGTAGATACCCGCTATGGCGGATGCGCCGAGTTCCACTTCGCCAACATGTCCCATGAATGCGGTGTCGGTCATGCCGATGAGGTGCTCCATGAGCAGGCTTATCAGCACCGGGTAGGTAATGCGCCATATCTTGCGGTGGGGGAATTCCGTGGTTTTCATGTGTATGGCCTTCTTCGTTTCTTTCTATTCTGCGGCTGCAAAGATAGCGATAACCTGCCGAACCGCCATATTCAGGTATCCGTCCTTCGGACGGAAATCCCTATCTTTGCGGGAAAGCGGTGCATGTCGGGGCGGCCGCAGGGCCGCTGCCGCGGAGCTGGAGATGATTTGCCGGGATATATGGAATCGACCTTCATATATATCAAGAACATGGTGTGCGACCGGTGCATCATGGCGGTGCGCAGTCTGTTGCAGGAGATGGGGTTGGAGCCTCTCTCCGTAAGGCTCGGCGAGGCGGAGCTTTCCCGTCCGCTGTCGGCGGCGGGACGGGCATCGCTCGATGCGGCATTGCGTCGGCTCGGTTTCGAGCTCATTGACGGTCGCCGCGAACGGCTGGCCGAGCAGGTCAAGACGCTTGTCATCGAGCTCGTACACCGGGAGAACGGCTGCCTGCGGGTCAATCTTTCCGATTACCTGGCCGAACGGCTGCGTCACGATTACGACTACATCAGCGGCATCTTCTCCGATGTGGAGGGAACGACGGTGGAGAAGTTCTTCATCGCACAGAAGATAGAGCGGGTAAAGGAGCTGCTCGCCTATGACGAGTTTTCGCTGAGCGAGATAGCCGGCATGCTCAACTATTCGAGCGTTGCCCACCTCAGTGCCCAGTTCAAGCGGGTGACGGGACTCTCGCCGAGCGCCTACAAGCGGGCCGGGCGTCCCGGACGACTCCCGTTGGACAAGGTGTGAGGCATGCGGGCTCTTCGGCCGACGAATGCGGCGGTGCGCACGATGTCCGCGGCCGACAGGCTGCATGTCGATAAGAATCTTGTAAACTTTTCCGGTAATTGTGTAACGTTCGGCGGACGGTTTGTCACCATCTTTGTATCGTTACGGAACATAAAAAGTTATCGTATTATGGCCAAGGTAAAAAAGATATTTCCCGTATTGCAGATGGGGTGTGCCGCCTGTGCGGCGCGTGTGGAGAACGCAGTGAAGGAGACGCCGGGCGTCGTGTCCGCGGCGGTGAACTTCGCTTCGGCTAACCTGTCGGTGGAGTACGACTCCGCCGTCGTTTCGCCCGAGGGGCTGCGCGAGGCGGTCCGCCGGGCGGGTTACGACCTGCTGGTGGAGGATGAGGGCGTTTCGCCCGATGCCCTCGATGAAATCCAAAAAAAAAAGTAAGCGACCTTAAGCGCCGGACGATATGGGCGGTTCTCCTGTCGGCTCCGGTCGTGGGGATAGGCATGTTCTTCATGGAGATGCCCTATGCCAACGAAATCATGTGGCTCCTTTCGACGCCGGTTCTGTTCTGGTGCGGAAGGGGCTTTTTCACGAATGCGTGGCGGCAGCTCCGCCACCATTCCGTCACGATGGATACGCTCGTGGCGCTCAGTACCGGCATCGCCTACCTTTTCAGTCTTTTCAACATGCTCTTTCCGGGATTCTGGCTTTCGCGCGGTATCCATCCCCATGTCTATTTCGAGGCGTCGAGCGTCATCATCGCCTTCATTCTACTGGGCAGGCTGTTGGAAGAGCGTGCGAAGGGGAGTACGACTTCGGCCATCCGCAAACTGATGGGGCTCCAGCCCCGGACGGTGACGCTCGTGGCGCCGGACGGCAGCCATCGGCAGACGGGTATTGCGGAGGTGCGTGCGGGCGATATCCTGCTCGTGAAGCCGGGCGAACGGATACCCGTGGACGGCAGCGTGACGGGCGGCTCCTCCTACGTGGACGAGAGCATGCTGACGGGCGAACCGGTGGCTGTCCGGAAAGGGGAGGGCGATGGGGTCTTCGCCTGCACCATCAACCAGAAAGGGAGCTTTACCTTTCGTGCCGAGAAGGTAGGCGGCAATACGCTGCTCGCCCAAATCATCCGCATGGTGCAGGATGCACAGGGCAGTAAGGCCCCCGTGCAGAAACTTGTGGACCGGATTGCCTCGGTCTTCGTACCGACCATCATGGGAATTGCCCTGCTGGCATTCATTCTTTGGATGCTCCTCGACCCCTCCGACGGTTTCACGCACGGTATTCTCGCGCTGGTGACCGTCCTGATTATCGCCTGTCCGTGTGCGCTGGGACTCGCCACGCCTACCGCCATAACGGTAGGGATAGGCAAGGCGGCCGGCCAGGGTATCCTGATAAAAGATGCCGATAGTCTGGAGACCGCCCGGAGGGTCGATACCGTCGTGCTCGACAAAACCGGTACCGTTACCGAGGGGCGGCCGGTCGTGACGGACGAGGTTTGGCCGGAGGGACGGCGGGAAGCTGCAGCGATATTGGCCGGACTGGAAGCGCTGTCGGAGCATCCGCTCGCTGAGGCGGTGACGGCTCATTACGGTCGGCCGGACAATGTGGAAATCGTGGATTTTCGGAGCCTGACCGGTCGGGGTGTCAGCGGTATCGTGGAGGGACAGACCTGGTATGCGGGCAGCGAGAGACTGCTCCGCGAACAGCATATCGTCTTGACGGAGGAACTGGCGGCGACGGCGGCCGCATGGACGGCGGAGGCCAAGACGGTAATATGGCTGGCCGACAGCAGTCGGGCGCTCGGGGTCGTGGCCGTCGCCGATACCGTGAAGGCGAGCTCCGTGGAGGCAGTCCGGCGACTGCGAGGCGCCGGACTGGAAGTCTGTATGCTGACCGGCGACAACGAGGCGACGGCCCGTGAAATAGCCGCGCAGGCGGGTATTGTCCGTTACCGGGCCGGCGTGCTGCCCGACGGTAAGGCGGATTTCGTGCGGGAGCTTCAGGAGCAGGGGCGTGTCGTGGCTATGGTGGGCGACGGTATCAACGACAGCGCTGCATTGGCGCAGGCCGACCTCGGTATCGCCATGGGGCGCGGCAGCGACATCGCCATGGATGTGGCCAAGATGACCATCGTCTCCTCCGACCTGACGAAGATACCGGTGGCTATCCGGATTTCGGCGCAGACGGTGCGTACCATCCGGCAAAATCTCTTCTGGGCCTTCATCTATAACGTGATAGGTGTACCTGTCGCCGCCGGTATCCTCTATCCGGTGAACGGTTTCCTGCTCAACCCCATGATAGCCGGAGCCGCCATGGCCTTGAGCAGCGTCAGCGTGGTGACCAACAGCCTCCGCCTGAAGTGGAAGAAATAGCTGTCGGCCGGCGATTGGCACTTCCTGCGATGCTCGCAGACAGGCGCGGGAGCACAGCCGACCCCGTAGCTTGTGCGTGATTTTGCTTTGCTGCGTGCCGGCGGGGCCGTTCCGGGCGTTGGCTGATGGGAAACGAGCGGGCAAAGAAGATAATTCATTGCCCGACGTAGCGGGAAGAAGTGCGGGAGACCATTGCCTTGCGGTGCCGGCGGCAGAGGTGTTGGCGGAGGAGAGATGGACTGGCTGCCGGTTGGCTAATGGAATCGGACGGTTCGTCATCTCTTGCGGTCGTGATACGGGATAAACGCGGAGCGCGCCGCAACATCATGTTGCGGCGCGCTCCGGCTTTGTTTGACGGACGGAGTTCCTATTCGGTGAGCGCCCGTTTGATTTGGCGTTTGGCCAGCGTCAGCGGTGCAAGCGAGCAGGGGCCGTTCACACAGCCTCCCTCGCAGGCCATCACCTCCACGAACTGGGCTATCGGCTTTTTGACCATCGCCTTCAGCAGGGCGGCGTTTTTCTTGTCGAGTCCTTCGATATTGGTCGTGGTGTAGCCGTCGCCCACGGCATGTACGATGGCGTTGCGCACACCGCCTGCCATGGCATAGCCGCGGCCGAACTTCGTGACCTCCGGATTGAGCGGTGCCGTCTCCTCGTCCTTCTGTACCTCGACGCCGTAGGCTACCATGAAGGCTCCCAGCTCCTCGAAGCTCATCACGTAGTCTACCTCCGGAACGAAATCGGCCTCGTGCCTTTTGGCCAGACACGGCCCGATGAATACCACCTCCATCTCCGGGTCGGCGGCCTTTACCCGACGGGCCGCATAGACCATCGGGCTGCGCGTCTCCGAAACGAACGGTTTCAGGACCGGGGCATGTTTCTCTACCCATCCCGTGTAGGCCGGGCAGCAGGAGGTCGTCATGAAAGGTTGCCCTGCGGCGATGCGCTCCTGAAGCTCTTCGGCTTCATTACGGGAAGTATCCTCCGCGCCGAGCGCAACTTCCACCACGTCGTCGAACCCGATGCGCTTGATGGCGGCGAGTATTTGTGCCGGCGAGGCGTCGAACTGGCCGTTGATGGCCGGTGCGACGATGGCTGTTATCTTCTTGTTCGGGTCGGCAAGACATTTGTGGACGTCGATGATTTTGGAACGTTCCGTGATGGCTCCGTAGGGACATGCCTGCATGCACTTGCCGCAGTAGATGCACTTCTCCTTGTCGATATGTTCCGTACCGTCCGGCTGTTTGGAGATGGCCTTGACGGGGCACGCCTCTTCGCACGGGACGGGCGTATAGATGATGGCGTGGTAGGGACATACCTGCTGACAGAGTCCGCAGCTCACGCAGTCCTCCTGCGAGATGGTCGCCTTGCCGCCCTTGAACGAGATGGCGCTTTTAGGACAGTTCATCATGCACGGACGGGCTTCGCAGCCGCGGCACATGTTGGTAATGAAGTACTGCGACTGCATGCAGGCGTTGCACGCTTCGTGCACCACGGAGAGGATATCCTCCTTCATGTTCTTGTTGTCCAGTGATTTCTGGGCATAATGGGAGAGCGGCACGAGGTCGATATCCTCCTCGTTGCGGATGTCGAAACCGAGGATGGATATGATTTTGTGGCGGATGATGTACCGGTCCTTGTGGACGCAGCAACTGTTCTTCTTGTCGCGCGGACGCATCTCCACCGGGATGTACCGGACACCGTCTACGAGGTTGTTCTCCTTGAGTAAGGTTACGAGTCGGATTAGCAGCTCACGTTTGGTGAGCATTGCATAATTGTCATAAAGCATTGTGCAATTCTTCCTTTAATATTTGTATGAGTCCCGCCGTGCTTACGCGGGCTATCGTGCGGCCGTTGACCTGTACGTAGGGCGGTTCCCCGCCGTCGTTGCACATCCCCAGGCACGGAGAGTAACTGATTTGGATTTGTTCCCTTTCTTCGTGCGGCAGGGAGTCTATCGCGGCTTTCAGCTCGGCGCCGCCCATGACGTAGCACATCGTGCCCATACAGATTTTCAATTCGATTTTACCCATAGTTCTCAGCCATTTCTTTAAAGTACCTTCGGATGTCTTTATGTCATAAGTATGTAATGTCGACGTCTTTCAGCCATTTGGTTTCGAGTAGGTATTTTATCTTCTTCACGACGTTGCGTCGTATTTCCAGCTCCACCGGCAGGGTGGGGTCCTGGTGGGCGATGTTGATGCGCGTGCCGACCAGAAACGTTATCTTGTCGCTGTCGGCGAGCATCTGCAATATTTGGTCGGCCGGTCCGCCGCGCCGCTGTCCCTCTCCTCCGTCGCCGGAGAGCAGGCTCTCCACCCGGCTGAGCGTGAGGATGCCTTCCGTGATGAGGTCGATGCCCTCCATACGTGAGGCCGGCGGCAGGTCCGGTTCCATCATCTCCATATCGAGCGTAATCTCCCGGCCCGTTTCGCGGGAGAGGATGTTGGCCGTCGTTCCCCCGCAGATGATTTTCCGTCCCGGAAACTCCGTGACGAGCTTGCTCAGGTAGGCGTCGTTCTTCTCGTCGAAGGGTGGCCCCGTACAGATGAGCAGGTTTCTCGGCTTGCGCATGTAGATGACGCAGCAGCTCGTGTCGTCCTTGAGTGTGTAGCCGTCGTTCTTCTCGGACTCGATGACCACCTTCCGCGCCAGTTCCTTGGCCGATATCGACGGGTTCCGGGCGACGCACTCCCGGATGAATGCCTTTGCACCCTCTTCCCAGCCGAAGGGCATGTTGCGGTTGCCCATGCCCGACTGGCTGACGCCGTCGCTGAAGAAGATTATCCGGTCTTCCTTCTCCATGGCGAACTCCGAGAGCCACATGGCCGTCTGCCCCATGTCGTCGCGCTCGACCGGTATCCGTTTCTTCTCCACATCCACGAACTGGCCGCCCCGGAAAAGGTAGTAGGCTGGATTTTCGTACTCCGCTATCCGGGTGTTGCCGAAGCAGTCTATGTCGCAGAGACAGAAGGTCGAGTAGCTTATCTTGCGCACCTCGTCGCGCGGCAACGTTTTGATGATGGAGGCCGCGGCCGCAGTGATGTCCTCGTTCATCATCGAAAAGTTGAGTAGCATCGAAGATGTCATAGTGGAGAGTACGCTCGCCTTGATGCCGCTTCCCAGTCCGTCGGAGAGTACGCTGATGACGCGCCCCTCCTCCTTGAACTTGTGCGACACGAACGAGTCCCCGCATACGATGTTGTCTCCCTTGTTCTTCTGGAAACAATCGACCTCTATGAAATCTCCGTTTACCCTCACTGCAGACTCTTCAGTTCGTTTTGTTTCCGCCGTCGTCCTTGCCCGGCTTGTCGTATGCTTCCATGATGGAACGCAGCGTCGCGTCCGTATAGGCGGCGTTTTCCCCCAGCAGGCCGGCCACCTTCTGGACGGTCAGCATGTGGTTCCGTATCACTTCGCGCGTCTTTTCGAGCATCCATTCTTTCCGCACCGCAGGTTCGTGCAGGTTTTGCAGCAGGCCGAAGACCTGTTTCTGCGGCTGGATGTTGTAGATGGAGAGCAGCCATGTCCTCTCACCCTCGTTGATGCGCCGTTCGCGGAGCTCCTCGCCCGTGGCGAGTACGGTGCGGAACATGGACTCGAACGGGCAGAGCCCTTTCAGCGAGGCCCCCTCCATGCCGGGGAACATGTCGTAGACGCCCAGCGTATCCTCTCCCATGCAGGCTGCGAAGGTGCGGTTCATGTCCACTATCTTGAGCTCTTCGTTCACTATCACCACTCCGGCGGGTATCTTCTGCAGCAGGGCCGTCGCCTTGTCGTGAGCCACCTTCCGCATGTACGAGGCACACATGTTGTCCTCGGCCCGTCCTTCGAGCATCGCTACCGCAAAGTCGCGGCAGGTGTCGTAGCCGCACGAACTGCAGTTGAGCTCGTCCGCCGCAGTCGTCTTGCCGACGGCCGCGAGCGCTTCCTTTATCCGGTATTCGGGGTAGGTGGTCTTCGTCTCCTGCGGGTCGGCCGGAAAGTCGGCATGCAGGTCGAGATGGCTGAAATCCTTTGAGGGATTTCCCGTCTCGCACCTGTCCATGATGTCGTAACGTTTGATGGCCAGGGAGGTAGCCTTGAGCTTGGCCGGGCCGTTGATGCATCCGCCCTTGCAGGCGAGCAGTTCCATGAATATCGTATCGCGGCGGTTCACGGTGTCGAGTTGTTCGAGCACGCCCTTGACGGTGGGCAGGTCCGAAAAAGCCATATGCGTAGCTCGCCTGCCCGGCGAACGGAATCCGGCGAGCATGCCTCCCTCTACCGGATACATCGCCCCGGCTCCGGAGTGGTAGGGGACGAAGGTCTCTTCGCCGTCGGCCTCGGTCTCCGCCGGTTCGATACCCTCCCGTTCGAACCACGTCCGCAGGTCCTTGAAGGTGATGGCCACCTCCACAAGGCCGCCGTAGGTATCGGCTTCCGATTTTTTGCCGATGCAGGGGCCCGCGAAGATGATTTTGATGTCGTCGCCGTAGAGCTCCTTCAGAATTTTGGCATGGGCTATCATGGGCGATACGATGGGCGTGATGTTGGCTGTCAGTTCGGGTGCGTATTTGCGGATGTAGTCCACCACGACCGGACATGCCGAAGAGAGGTAAACCCCTTCGGGTGCTGCCGCGAGGAAACGTTCCGTTTCGGCGGTTACCAGTTCCGCACCGAGCGCCGTTTCGGATACGCCTGCGAAACCGAGACGCTTTATTGCGCTTATCAGCCTGCCGACCGGTATGTCTCCGAATTCGCTCACATAGGAGGGCGCGAGGGACATGTACATCTTGCCGGGATGTTTCGATACGACGAGCTTGGCCCGCGTCAGGCCGTCGCGTATCTTTTTCGCTCCTGTCGGGCACACCTGCGTGCAGTGGCCGCAATATACGCAGCGTTCGGCTATGATGGAGGCCTTGTTGTTCTCAATCCTGATAGCCTTCACTGGGCACTCCCGGATGCATTTGTAGCAATCCTGGCAGTTTTCCGGTTCTGTATATACGGGCCTTAGCATTTGAATTCCTCTTCGAGTATCTTATGGAGCAATGACAGGTTCACCTCTTCATAGACCTGGTCGTCGATGCAGATGATGGGCCCCCTGTTGCACATGTTTTCGCACAACTGCCCCGTGAAAGTCACCTCCGCTTCCAGGCCTCTGTCGGCAAGGAACTGTTTGACGACCGCTATATTGGCATTGTTCCCGCGTGCGAAACAGGAGCTGCCGAGGCAAATACTGATGCGCCTTTTTCCCATGGTTTCCGGTTGGCTTTATGTGTTTTCCGAGCTATAAAAATAGTAATAGTTATCTACATAACGTCGAAAAATCACTAATAATTGCGGGAGCGGAAAGTCGGCCTACCCCCGTTGTTCGCCGAAAAGGGCCGTTGCAGGGCTCCCGGCGTTCATGGGCTATACCGGCTAAGAAATACCGCTATGGTCGCGCATAAATATGCTGTGTTTTTATTTGTGTGTTATATCTTCGTTTTTCCTGCCGCAAAAATACGCACTTTCCTTCCGTATATGCAAAAAAACTATCGGATTTAATCCTGTTAATGACACGGTTCTGTCGAATCCTATCGTTCGGAACAGGTAAGTAGTTGGTGTATAGCGCGATGTCGAATGGGAATAGAGCAACGTAAGAAAGCATTTTCCCGCTGGCGGCCGGTCGGGGAGAAAACGGAGGCGACGGAAGGGAGGTGGGCCGGGGGAGTTCGCCCGATTGGCTGCATACAGGTCGACGGATTTGTATTCGGTGCAACTACCGGTTGCAGCGCAGCCGCGACCGCGCAAGGTCGCTTCCTCATGAGAAAAAAGTAAACAGGCCCGCTGGAATTCAGCGGGCCTGTCGTTGGTGCCCAGGACAGGACTCGAACCTGCACACTATCACTAGCACTAGTACCTGAAACTAGCGTGTCTACCAATTCCACCACCTGGGCATGGCTGGTAGGCTGTCCGGGTTTTCGTTCGCCCGAACGGAGTGCAAATATAAGGAAAAATCGGAATCGAGCGAATTTTTCGGAAATATTTTTATTCCAATCTTTCGCTCGGATGGTTTTCGCGGGTGCTACGGTGGTCTGCTGCGCTGCGGCAGACGGGAAGGAGACGGATTTCGGGTGTGGACGAGGCTGGCGGAAAGGGTGGCGGGGAGCGGTCGGTGTATTTCCTGTCGCTGCCGGGCCGTTCGCTGTCCTGCTGCGGGTTGGGCATGAGGAACCGCAGAAGGAGCAGGCGGAGCATTTGGGAGGAACTGGAAAGAGCAAGGTGTCGGGTGGCGGTGGAAGAGGCCGGTAGCGGTCGGGGTGACCGGAACGGTTTGCGGCTGTTCCGTTTCAGACAGGTACATGACGGATACGAACAGGGAGAGCTTGGTTGGTGCTTCGCACGCTACGGCCCTATATGGGAGGGTATACGGAAGGTATAAAAAAAAGGAAACCCGGTCGGGGCAGAGCCCTCGGACCGTATTTCCTTCACTAACCTAAAACTACTAACCTAAAATGAACCTTAAAACTTCACTGCAAAGATAAGCCCGTATTTCTGATTTTCCAAATTATTTTAATAATTTTTTAAATTATTTTAGGAACATTTTTGTTACAAAGCAGTTGCGCTGGAACGTATCGGTTCTCTGTGGCGCTGCTCAGGCTATTTTCCTGTATTCGTCCATATAGTCGTGGCAGGCTTCGGCACATTCGCTGCAGCTTTTCGCGCACTCCATGCAGTGGAGGTGGTTGTGTTTGCGGCATTCGGCGGCACACTCTTCGCAGGCCTTGATACAGATGCTGAGTACCTCGTGCGTGAAGTCACCCGTATAGGCGAGCGACGATGCCGTATGTTCGCATATCTCTGCGCATTCTACCGTCCGTTTGATACAGCGCCTCATCATGTCGATTCGCTCCTCTTCGAGGCAGGCGTTGAAACAATACTTGCATGCGGACTGACATTCGTAGATGCTATTTAGGAGTGATAAAATATTGTCTTCCATAATCATAGTGTTTAAAAAAATCGCTTTGTCCTTAAAGGAACAAAAGGCGTGCCAAACTTATTGGCGGAGTGCCTGAATCTTGGATTGACTTTTCATTCGCGGAGCGGGCGATGTCCCGGAACGGACACAGGGAAGATAAATGCAGGAAACGTGCCGTTTGCGTGCGGGTACGGCGGAGCAGTGGTCGCAGGCATTTCTTCGGGAACGTATCGCGCAGTATTCCGCCGCCCGCGGGAAGGGGGAGTAAGTTATGGCAAATAACATGATAGGCCCCTTCCCGTGTTTGCGGTCGGAATATCGTCCTCTTCTGCCGTCGGCAAGACTGGGCGGCGGAAAACGTGTCCCGGTTTCAAGATGTTTCGATACGGCTCCCCGTTATTTAAGCAGGTTGTAGTCGCTGATGCCGAATACTTCCGTGGAGTTCTCGCCGAGCCATCCAGCCTTGGCCTGTACACCCGTCTGAATCTTCACGAAGTCGATGTACTTCAGGTCGGCGGGACGGCCGTCGTATGTCACGGCATTGCTTATCTTGAAGTAGTTGCAGTTTACGGAGGCATTGTGGTTGTCGTCGTCGGCCAGACGGTCGATAGGGCTGAAGTTGTCCGAGTAGCCCCACTCGTATTCGTGGTTCACCCAGTAATTCTCGGTTATCATCTCCGTCCGGGGTTTCAGTTTGCGGCCTATCAGGGTATAGGTGTCCCCCGTAATCCATGCCGGATAGTAGTAGTCCTGCGTATGGAATGCCGGCAGGTAATCCACCTGTCCGCTGCCGCCTTCGTTGTCGGTCCAGGCCACGGGTTGGCCGGGGGAGTCGGGACGGTAATAGGTCACCGCATAGTCGAGTCGTGTTTCGGCACCGCCGTATTCGCTGCCTTTCAGTTCGTACCATGTATCGTCCGGCAGTCCGTTGCCGTTCTCGTCCTGCATCACCCACACGATACCCGGCTCGGAGGAGCCTTCGAACGAATTGCCGTCCACCCGGATGTTGTAGCCGCCGTCGTTCTCGATGCTGTGGTCGAATCCTACGACCAGGCAGCCTCCGAAAGCGCCGAGCGATACATAGGCGGCTTCCCTCATGCGGCTGTCCGCATATGCGCAGGCCGCTTCCGGGTCGGCGGCCGTATAGTGTTCGTTGACGAACTGCCCCGGAGCGGCCGTGAACTCATACACTTTGTTCCATTGGGCCGCACTGGCCGCCGAAGGCGTTCTGCGATAGGTGCCTTCCGCAGGACAGCAATGGACGGTGAAGAGCTGCGTGCGTTCCACATAGCTGTTCGTCATGACGGCCTCTACCTCGTATGTCCCTTCGGACGGTGGGGTGAAGGCGAGGATACAGGCGGGAGCCGGCCCCGCATAGACCGTCTCCACGGCGGGGGCCTCGACGGGCTCGCCGTTTACCTTCCATGTGTAAACGGCGTCGAAAGCGTTCTCCGTATAGTAGGGGCGGATGAAGACCGTGCGGCCCACGGAGACATTGTAGGCGGTCTGTTCAAACCGCCAGTCGAAGGCCATCTGCTCTTCGGTGCATACCCGTACCGTGAACGCCACGGAGTCTGTACCGTCTTCGTTGGAGGCGGTGAAGGAGAGGGCGTACTCGCCGGTTTCCTCCCCGCGGAACGTATATTCCTGCGTTGCGGAGACTGTTGTGCCGTTCACTTTCCATTCGAATGCGGAGACTTCGGCGTTATCCACTTCGGGGGAGAAGGTGAGTTCTTCGCCCCGGAGCAGCGAATAGCCGTTCGCGGGAACGACCAGCGTAATGGCGGGGAACCGGTACGGCATGACGTCTATCCGCATTTCGGCTTCGTCCTGTCCGCTGTCGTTGATGACCTCGAACAGGAGATAGACCGAGCCCGCCTCCGTGCCGACGTAGGTGAAGGTGGGTTCGTAGCCTACCACTTCGCCCTCTATCGACCAGCGATAGGCGGCATCGTCTCCGGCGTTCTCCACCGTAGGCGTGAGTTTCAGCGGTTCATTGACCTTGATTCTGTAAATGGGTTCGTCGCTTTCGAGGATAATCCGGGGCGGTTCGGGCGAATACCTTTCGGGTATCTTCGTACACGATGCGGCTGCACACAGGAGAGCGAGCGCAGCGGCGGTTGCAAGCCGTTTCATCTTTTTTTTGTTTTTCTGGTTTACCTGTCGTTTCGTATCTTGTCGTTTGTGCGGTCATCTTTTCCGGTTACTCGTCGAGGGGCCGGAGCCGTTTGCGGGTGAATACGATGTGTGCCGGAATGTCGCCGGTCGTGACCGACCATTTCCGCTTTCCTTGCCGGTCGTAGCAGTGGAGCTTGCCCGGCGTCACATAGTCTTTGGCGTCGGTGACGAAAAAGTCGCCGTTGTCGGGATTGACCGCTATTCCGTAGGGTACCTCTATCTCGGCGTCGGTACCGTCGGTGATGAAGTTGCGCGTGACTATCTTTTTGGTACGGGTGTCCACTATCGCGTACGAGGTGGCGAACTGTTCCGTGTACCAGCTCCATTCGGTGCTGTAGACATAGAGCGAGTCGCCCGCGAGCGTCATGTTGGAGTTGGGCAGCAGGTGCAGGATGTCCGTCACCTCGTCCGTGCGGCTGTCTATGACGTAGGTTTTGGAGGGGGTGTCGTAGTAGTCGCCGCGCGAGGATACGTAGATGTTGCCATAGCGGTCGAGCTCCAGCCGGTGGAGGTTGATGGCCACGTCTATCTTTTTTATTTCGGTGAAGGTCGTCAGGTCGATGACCGAAACCGTCCGGTCGTAGTTGGGAACCCGGTAGCCGCCGGAGTTGGCCACGTAGAGTTTGTTGCCCGCGATGACCATCTCCTCCGGCTGGTAGCCTACCGTACAGGTGTCCACTATCTGCATTGTCGCGGTATCTACCTTGGCCACGTATCCCAGCCGGGCGGTGGGGTCTATCTTGACCGGGCCGGCATAGGAGCTTACATAGGCATAACCGTCCTGAAAGACGATGTAACGGCAGTTGGGTATGTAGACGGTGGCTTCGTGCCGGGCGGTGGCGACATCCATCACCTCCACCAGGTTGCTGCAATTGATGACGGCATAGAGCTTGTTGCCGTATATCTGGATGTCGTTGCCGACGTCGCCGAGTTCGTACACCACGCCGGGATTGCGTTCCGCGTAAATATTGACATGGTAGATGCCCGTTTCGTAGTCGTAGTAGTCGAGCGAGGCCTTGTTGCTGCCCATATTCCCCTCGTTGAGCAGGAAAAAACCTTTGATATCGCCGCCCGAATCGCCGCCGCCCACCTCGATGGAGGTGGAGGGGAGGACGAACTCTCCCTTGCGGCACGAGGCGAAGGGAAGGACGGCGAGCATGAGCGCGACGGAGGCACGGAGTAATCGCTTGTTGTTCATAGGGTGATACTTATGATGATTCTGAAATTCGTTCCCGGCATGGGGTAGCATTGCACCACTTCGTACTGCTGGTTGAAGATGTTGTTGATTTCGGCGCAGATGCGCATGCGGACATGCCTCATGTGTATCTCGCGGGCGAGCGACATGTCGTGCGTGTACCACGGCTGTACGTAGTTGTAGAGCGTATTGGCCGCCTGTTCGTAGCGTTCGCCCGTGTAGATGAAGCTGTAGTTGAGGCTCCACTCTCCCCAGCTTATCCCGACGACGGCCGAACCGCTGTGCCACGGGATGTAGGGAATCTGGTCGCCGTAATGGTCGGAGGAGGGGTCGGTGAAATCCTGGGCCTTCTGGTAGGTATAGGAGAACCGGGCCGTTGCCGCGAACCGGCCGTGCTCCATGCTTATGCCCGCCACCGCGTCCACGCCGCGTATCTCGACGTATCCGAGGTTGAGCATCATCCAGCGGAACTGGTTGTCGGCGGGCATGGCCACTATTTTGTCCTTTACCTTATTGAAATAGCCGTCGAGCTGTATGTCGAGCCGGTAAGAGCTTTCCGGTCGGTGCCATTCCCGGCCGTAAACCACCCCGGCATCGTACTGCTCGGTGTATTCCGGTTTCAGGTTTTTGTTCCCGATTTCGGTGTAGTAGAGGTCGTTGAATGTCGGCATGCGGAAGATGCGCTTGTAGAATCCCCGCAGGGAGAGGTCGTGCCTGCGGAGGGGTTTCCAGGAGACGATGGCTGTGGGGGTGAATTCGTTCTTGGCTCCGGCTTCCGTTCCTTTCCATTTCGTGATATCGGTCACATGGGTGTAGAGCAGGCTTCCCTGTACGGAGATGCGGCTGAACTGGAGGGAAGTGGCCGCGGCCGCAAGGACGGTGTATCTTTTCGGATAGACGAAATCCACGAGGTCGGCCTCCAGTCTGTTCCATTGCGCATCGACCGAGAGGTTGGCGCTCCACCACGGAAAGATGGAGAACATGTGGGCCGACGAGACGTAGGCCTCCTGCTGGTGGTAGCGGTTGTCGATGTACATGCTGTCCTCCTCGTCCGAGAAGTAGTGCAGGTAATCGTAAGCGTATTTTCCCTTTATAAAAAAGGTATAGAAGGGAAGCGGTTTGCGCGTGAGAGAGCCCTGCAGGAAGAAATTCGTGTCCCACTGCCGGTCCTGGTTGCGGATGCGGTCCGGGATGTTGCGGTCGATGTAGCCGGGATATCCCCGTTCGGAGTCGTAGAAATAGGCCTTGGCTCTCCATTCGCCGTCGTCGAGGTCGCCGAAGAGGGCCGCTTCGGCCCGGAAAAGCCTCACGTCGCCGTTCTTCCGGACTTCCGTGGTGTCGTATCCGTCGGCTTTCGCGTAACTGAACCTGTACTCTCCGGAGGTGTACATGTATTCCGTGTTGAGCGAGCTTCGTATTCTCCTGCCGAACTTGTGCTCCCACAACAGGGAGGGGTTGACGGTCTTGAAAGAACCTCCTTTCAGCGTCGCCTTGAAATTGTCGGTGCGGATGGAATCGAAACGGGGCCGCCGCGTCTCCATGTAGAGGGCGCTGGCCGAGGCGAAATCCTTGGCCGACTGGAATATCGAACTCTTCTGTCCGTTATAGACGGAGATGGCTTCCATGTTGTCGAGCGAGAACCTGCCGAGGTCCACCGTGCCATTCTGGGCATTGCCTATCTGTATGCCGTCGAAGAACACCCCTACGTGCTGGCTTCCCATGCTGCGTATATTGACCGTCTTGAGTCCCCCGATGCCTCCGTAATCCTTTATCTGTATGCCGGAGAAGTAGCGGAGCGCATCGGCCACGCTGTGGCTGTTCAGCTCTTCGAGCGCCTTGCCTTCGAGTTTCTGGGTGGGGATGATTTCGGTTGCCCGCCTTGCCGTGACGACGATTTCCTCGATGTCGTACGAACCGTCCACCGCGAGGGTGTCTGTCGGATGCTGCGCCCCGGCGCGGCAGGGGAGGGCCAGCAGGAGCAGCAGGCTTGCACGGACTGCCGGCCCTCCTCGCCGGTGACGTATGGCGGGAGCGGGCAGCGATGAGCTGCGGAGGGGACGGAACAGACAAAAACCCATCATTCGACCGTAATAAATTTTGTCCTGCGGAGTGCTCTCGGACAGGGGTGGTGAATGCCGGAAAGTCTGTCGGCTGTGACGTGCGGAAAGTACGTTCGTGCAGAAAAACCGCCGGTATCCACCTCCATTCTCCGCAGAAGCGAATCCGTAAAAGGCACGGGCAGGTCTTCTGACTCGTTCCTGTTCCGGCGCCTTCCCGGCCTTGGGGGCCAGTGGCAAAAGATTGCCGGAACTCGTTGCGGAGGCGGTATCGCTCCCCGGGAACTTACAGCAGCGGGAACTGTTGCCGATTCTCACGGCATTCCCTTTTAATCCCCTCCCGCGCATGGACGGCGGCATGGGGAACCTGTGCAGGGACAAAGGTAATATTAATTTCCTTGCGCAGCGCAGCACGGGTTCTGAAAATTCCCGGCCCGGGGCGGCGGAGATTCCGCAAACGGGTGGTGTGGCCGGCGGGGGAGCAGGCGTCCGGTTCATGCGGTTTTCGCGGTCGGGAGCGGCGATGCGTTGCCGTGTTTTCCCTATCTTTGCGGGTAATCGAATACGGAGGATGATGACTGCTGTAAAGTATGACAATTCGCCGGTGCGCCGGCAGGACAGGCTGTTGGAGGAGGAGCATGCGGCGGAGCTGCTCCGGAGCGGGGAGTATGGTTTTCTTGCGTTGGGAGGGGGCCGCGGAGGCTACGGCGTCCCTGTCAATTATGCGGCGGAAGGGAGCCGGATATACATACACTGTGCGCCGGAAGGGGAGAAACTCCGTCGTATCGGACAGGATGCACAGGCGGTTTTCTGTGTGGTAGGACGTACCGCGCCGCAGCCGGAGCGCTTCACGACGGAGTATGAGAGCATCATGGCCTCCGGCGTCGTTTCGGTCGTGTCCGACGACGGGGAGCGTATGCGCGCCCTCTCCCTCATCGTAGAAAAGTATTCGCCGGGATACGAGGAGCAAGGGGCGGTCTATGCGCGGAAATCCTTTGCCCGCACCGTCGTGCTGCGGCTGGATATACGCAGCATGACGGGCAAGTGCAAACGACTCGGCAGGTAGCGGCGCCGGGAGGTTCGGCCGCGATGCCGTGCGGTGACGGTCGCGGCTGTTTTTATGCGGATGTATGCGGGGCATGTGGTGCCGGTTCCTCGGCTCACATGCCCCGCATGTGTTTCGTTCGTTCGGACGGAGTGTACGGTACGGTCTGCCGAAATTACGGATTTGTTATTAATAATCAATAATATATAAGTAATTTTACTTACCTTGGCAAAAGCAGGACGGGGAGCAGGTTTTGTCGTATGATACGGCGGCCGTGCCCGGGAGAGGAGCATCCTTAATGTCTGCTAAAGTATAACTATTAATTTGGAGTGCTTATGTTGAAGAAAATTTTGTTATCGTTGGCCGCGCTGCTCGCCGTAGCGGCGGTAATGCAGGCGCAGGAATTGCCCTATGACCCGGAGCTCCGCAAGGGGGTGCTCGAGAACGGCATGACCTATTATATCCGGCACAACGGAAAGCCCGAAGGACAGGCCGAATTCTGGATAGTACACAATGTCGGGGCTGTACAGGAGGAGGATTCGCAGCAGGGACTCGCCCATTTCCTCGAACACATGGCTTTCAACGGGACGGCGAATTTTCCCGGCAAGCGGATGATGGAGTGGCTCGAAGGGATAGGCGTGAAATTCGGGTACGACCTGAATGCCTTCACGACGCGGGAATATACCTGTTACCGTGTTTCCAACGTGCCGCTGGTACGTGAAACGGTTGTGGATTCCTGCTTGCTGATACTGCATGACTGGTCGCACTGCATCACGCTCGACGGCGGGGAGATAGACAAGGAACGCGGCGTCATCATCGAAGAGCTGCGCCAGGGAGAGGGGCCGGCAAGACGCATGTGGTGCGGGGCGGCTCCGTTGCTTTACGGAGATACCCGGTATGCCACCCGCAACCTGATTGGCCATATCGACGGGCTGAGTACCTTCCCGCATGACGAGCTGCGCGATTTCTACGGTCGCTGGTACCGTCCCGACCTGCAGGCCGTCATCGTGGTAGGCGATTTCGACGTGGACGAGATGGAGGCAAAGGTGCGGGCCGTCATGTCCGACATTCCGGCCAAGGAGAACCCCGAGCCGAAGCGGCGGATAACGCTGCCCGACAATGCGCAGCCGGTCGTGGGCCTCTTTACCGACCCCGAAGCGACCATGACCTCTTTTTCGCTCTATTACAAGCGTCCGCTGCGGCCTTTTGAGTCCCGCAATACGCGGCAGGGGAACCTGAACACCCTGTGTGACGGTATGATGATGTATGCGATGAACCTGCGTCTGGCGGAACTCGCCATGCGGCCCGGCGCCTCTTTCGTGTCGGCTTATGTGGCAGGCGACCCGGTCGCCAGTTTCGTTTCCGATGTGATGCGGCTGACGGTGAATGTCAAGGAGGGGGAGCTGTTGCAGGCGGTGACCGAACTGTATACCGAAATGGAGAGGGTATCCCGGTACGGATTTACTGAAGCGGAGTTCGGGGTGGTGAAAGCCGATTACGAACGGATGGTGCAGCGTATTTTCGACAGCCGCGACGACCGTTTCAACCAGAATTTCACGGCCGTTTACCGTGACAATTTTCTGTATAACCGCCCTGCGATGGATGCACGGACTGAATATGAAACGGATATGGCTGCTGTCGCAGCGTTGTCGTTCGAGGAGTTCAACGATTATGTGAAACGACAGTTCTCCGATGAGAATCAGGTGCTTGTCGCCTATGCGCCGGAAGGGGCGCCGGGCCTCCCGACCGTCGGGGAGCTGGAGACGGCCCTGGCGCAGGTACGCGGCGCCGAGCTGGAAGGGACTTCGCCCGAAACCGTCGTGGCACCTTTGCTTCCGGAGGGTACGCGGCTGAAGGGCGCCCGCGTGAAGAGGACGGCGGAGGGGGCGTTCGGCTCGACGGTCTGGACACTCCGCAACGGCGTACGTGTCGTCGTGAAACCTACGGATTTCATGACCGACCAGGTGTGCCTGTATGCCCGTGTTCCCGGCGGTCGGTCGTTGCTCTCCGACGAGGAGATGCTTGCCGCACAGGTGCTGGATTACTATATCGGCCAGACGGGCGTGGCGGAGTCGGATGCCGCCCTGTTGCGCAAACAGCTCGCCGGCAAGACGGTCAGATGCTGGCCCGGGACCGGAGCCTATGAGAACGGCTTCTCCGGCACCTCCTCTCCGAAAGACGTGGAGACGCTTCTGCAGCTCGTCTATCTCTATCTTGCCCAACCCCGGTTCGACGGGGAGACGTTCGGGGTGGTTATGGAACAGTTGCGGCACTCCTATCGGAATCGGACCGCCGACCCGTCGTTCCGTTACGGACAGGAGGTCAATGAGACGATGTACGGCGGTTCGCCGCGCCGGCCTTATTTCGTGTACGACGACATCGACGGCATCACGTTGGAGCAGTTGCAGACGATTTATGGAAAACTCTACGGCAATCCGGGCGATTTCACCTTTTTCATTACGGGTAATGTGGACGAGAAGACGCTGCGTCCGCTGGTCGAAAAGTATATCGGTTCCCTGCCGCGTGCATCGCACCGGGCGGAGTGGGTGGACGACGGGGTGCGGACGCCTGTGGGAACGGTGGAGAACCGGTTCGCCGTGAAGATGGAGCAGCCGAAAGTCTCCGCCTGTACGTTGTTTACCGGCCGGATGCCCTACACACTGGAGAATACGCTCGCTATGGCGGTACTCGGACAGTTGCTCGATATACGTTATACGGCTGTGATGCGCGAAGACAAGGGAGGAACGTACGGTGTCAGCGTGAGCGGTTTAGTACAGGCCTTTCCCGTGCAGCAATACCAGTTGTCGATAGCGTATGAGACGGCGCCCGAAAAGCTGGATTCGCTCCGGCCGGACGTATTGGGCGAACTGGCCCGTATTGCCCGCGAGGGCGCCGACGAGGCCGACCTGGCCAAGGTCAAGGAGTATATCGCAAAATCCTTTCCCGAATGGTGCCGAGATAACTGGATGTGGCTGAATGTACTGCGTGGTTATTATCTTCAGGACTACGATGGCCTGACCGGATACATGGATATCGTCGAAGGTTTTACCCCCGATGATTTCAAACGGCTTGCTTCCCGGATACTGGCCGACGGGAACATGCTGGAGGTCATTATGGAACCGGAACCTGCACCGCAAGCCGAATAACGTTCGGTTCGGGTGCAGCGGCTGCATCACCGTGTGTCGAGTACCGTCGTGGCATTCGGTAGCCGGGAACTTCGCACCGTTGGTGCAGCCGGTACGGACCGGCGCGATGACAGTCGCAGGCAGGACACTGAGCCGGAAGAAGCCGTTGTTCCTGTCGAGGGGATGGTGTGAAGGCTTGATACGGGCCGCTGCCGCGTTATCTTTGTCCGTTCAACGGAAGTTATTATGGCGACTTTACCTGTGCATGGGGCGGCCAAGCTCTCCGACCGCGGGATTTTCCTGCGGGAGGCAGTCCCCTCTTTGCCCTGTGAGGCGGTCGAGTATCCCCACAGGGACGATTACTACCTCTTCGGCGTGGTTTATGGCGGTTCGTGTACCGTGTGTGTCGATTTTCAGGAGTATGAGCTTACCGGGGGCGATGTGGTGTGCGTCCTGCCCGGGCAGGCGCACGCGTTCCTGCAGGCGGAAAACCTGTCTGCCTCTTTGCTCGGGATGGATGCCCTGCTGGTCGGCGGTTCCGACCGGAGCGTTATCGACGAATACGCCCTGGCGCCTGTGCCCCTGCGGGTGGATGTCCGGCAGCGGCATGAACTCGGAGCGCTCTTCTCGCTTCTGTCCGACCGGTACGCGGAGGCCGGCGATGAGAGTTCGCGGGAGGTGGTGCGCCGTCTGGCCGGTGCGGTCGCCGCCGTTGTGATGGAGGCGGTGCGGCAGGCTGCCCGCCTGCGGCCGCAGCCGAGGCGCTATGTCGATATCATGCTTCGCTTCCGGAAGCTTTTGCAGGTGGGGTTGCGTGAATACCGGAGTCCGGCCCGCTATGCTGCGGCGCTCCATATTTCGGAACCGTATCTGAACGAAGCCGTCCGTGCCGTGACCGGAATGAGTGCCGAGAAATATATCCGCAGCGAAATCGTTCTGGAGGCCAAGCGTCTGCTTTGCCATACGGACGGCAGCGTGAAGGAAATCGCCGGGGAACTGGGATTCGGGGACTGCACCTATTTTTCCAGACTTTTTGCGCGGACGGCGGGCATGAGCCCTGCGCTTTTTCGGGCGAAGTACCGCGGATAGTACGGACTTTACCCCGTTCCGTCCATTGTCCGCATGTTTGTGCCGCCGTTACTTTGCGGAAAAAAGATGAGCGGGAAACGGAGTATATTTATTACGGATGCGGCATTGGTACCGCTTTTCGCAGCGGTGCTTGCGACCGGGGTGAGACTGCATGTCGCCGGAGAGACGCAGAGCCACGATGTATGGCATGTGTGGGCGGTATGGCATACGCTCGCCGGCATCGCCTTTCTCGCGCTGGTCTTTCTGCATCTCCGGCACCATTGGGGATGGTATAAGGGGTGGAGGAAAAGGTCGGTGCGCAGGAACGGCGTGACATGGTTGCTCTCGCTCTCCTTTGCCGTGACGGTACTGACGGGAGCGCTGCTGCTGGCTTGCGTCGAGGGGGCGGGGTCCCCGACGGGATGGTGTCATTATGTGGCCGGACTGGTTGCCGGTATATGCGGAATCCGGCATATGGCAGCGCGGTGGCCGGTACTGCGGAAAGGGCTCGGGCGGAGACCCTGAGCGGAACTTCCGAAGCGTGTCTCTCTGCGCTTCCCTCGGAAACGAAAAAGCCGCTGAAAACAGCGGCTTTTTCATTATTGGTGCCCAGGACGAGACTCGAACTCACACGCCGTAAACCGGCACTACCCCCTCAAAGTAGCGTGTCTACCAATTCCACCACCTGGGCTTCTGCCTTCGCTGAACGCTCCGGCTCCAATCATGCTTATGAACCTGTTTCCCCGAAAGGGTGTGCAAATATAGATATTTTTCTTTGAATACAAGCCGGCAGGAGAAAAAAATAAAAAAAATCCGGGTGATGCGGCCGGCAGGCGGGATTTCCGCAGCCGTCCCGTTTCCGCAGCCCGTTTGCGTATTCGGGTAAAATCGTTATCTTTGCACCCGCAGGCGGAATGGGTGCAGCCGGTACGCCCGTCGGCGGAGGAGGCTGCATGAGTACCGCCCAAGTGTAACGTTAAACGATAACATACAAATGGAAACCATTCAGATTAAAGGCGCCAAGCGCGAGAATTTCGGGAAAAAGGGGAGCAAGGACGTGCGCCGCGAAGGCCGCGTGCCGGCGGTAATTTACGGCGGACACGAGGAGCCGATACACTTCTCGCTCGAAGAGAAGGAGATGAAGCCGCTGCTTTTCACCCCCAATTCGTATATCGTGGAGCTCGACATCGACGGCAGGAAGGAGCAGGCTGTCATGCGCGACGTACAGTTCCATCCGGTGAAGGATTATCCCATGCACGTGGATTTCTTCCGCGTACTGCCCGGTAAGCCCGTGGCGATAGACGTGCCCGTGAAGATAGTGGGTAACTCGGAAGGGGTGAAGCTCGGCGGTAAGCTGACCGTACAGAAACGCAAACTGCGCATCAGCGGTCTGGTAGAGAACCTGCCCGATTTCCTCGAAGTCGATATCACGAATCTCGGTATCGGCAAGTCGATTTTCGTGGGCGACCTGAAATACGACAACCTGACGCTGCTTACCCCGGCGACCACTTCGGTATGCGCTGTCATCATGACGCGTGCCGCACGCGGTGCCGCCGCCGCTGCCGCCGCAGGCAAGTAGGAATAGAACAGGCAGTTCATGAAGTATCTGATAGCCGGACTCGGGAACATAGGCTCCGAATATGCCGAAACCCGGCACAATATAGGTTTTAAAGTGTTGGATGCCCTCGCTGCGGCATCCAACGCTGTTTTCAGGACGGAGCGTTACGGCGATGTGGCGGAGATGCGATTCAAGGGGCGTACCTTCCTCCTGCTCAAGCCATCCACCTATATGAATAACAGCGGCAATGCAGTGCGGTACTGGCTCCGGAAAGAAAAGGTGGAGCCGGCCGAATTGTTGGTGGTGCTCGATGACCTCGCGTTGCCGCTGGGAACCATCCGTATGCGGGCGAAGGGTAACGACGGCGGCCATAATGGTCTGAAAAGTATCGATGCCTGCATCGGGACCAACGCCTATCCGCGGCTTCGCTGCGGCATAGGGCATGATTTCCGGCAGGGACAGCAGGTGGATTATGTGCTCGGCGAGTGGCTTCCGGAGGAGAAGGAGACGCTGCGCAGCGTCATCGGGATGGCGTCGGAGGCCGTCCTGTCGTTCGGAACCCAGGGGGTGGAGCGTACCATGAATCTCTTCAACAAGAAGGGGGTGGGAGCGGAAACCGACAAAAACGGTACTGTCCCGACCGGTAGGTGACACTCGGTGATAAACGGCTTCTGCGGAAGCGGAGGGAAGGAGAACAGCCCCGCTCCGGTAAGGTTCAGCCTGCCGGAGCGGGGCTGTTCGTTACTGACGTGCGTCGCCGAAAAGGGCTTCGGACGACACCCGGGCGGCATCGGCGTTGGGCAGGCAGTCGAGTGTATAGACCGGTACGGCGGAGAGCATGTGCGACAAGGCATCGCACAGGATGTCCAGCATCCGGTCGTCCTGCTGGAGTGTGGGGAGGCAGGAGGGAAGAACCGCACCGAAGGCTTGCAGGGTGTTCAGACGGGTGATTTGATTGTAGGGGGCCCGCCGGATGCGGACCAGGGCCGCCAGGGGGTAGTGTTCGGCACGGTAACACGGGGTTTTACCGCTCCACGGAGTACCGTAAGCCGTCGTGCTGTCGGCGGATATGCGTACCGCCGGAGCGTCGTCGTTGAGCAGGGTGCTCCCTTCGATGTTTTCGAGCCACATTCTCGAATGGGTGGATTTGCCTGTGCCCGATTCGCCGAGGAACATGACGGCCTTACCGCGGTAGCGTATCGTGGAGGCATGGATGAGCAGGATGCCCTTTCCGACGGCGGCCACCGACAGCGCGAAGATGAGCAGGTGGTCAAGGATGTGTCCGGGAGGAGCGATGCCTTGCATGGTGAGGTCTGCCGGATATGCGGGGGTATCGTCGGGACTGTCGGAACGGAGCGGACAGGCTATCGAGAAGGTCTTGCTGCTCGCCTTGTGCGTGATGGAAAGGAGACAGCGGTCCGGATATATCCGGAGCCGAGCTGCATCTTCAGTCAGAGCATAATCGAATGTCTTGAGCGGCTCCCCGGCCGGTACCGTGACGGTACGGTCGATGTCTGCGATGAAGAGTACCTTTTCGGCCGGTACGGTATCCGCCGTCATGAAAGGCCCGTAATTCTTCTCCATGCGGTGCAGCATGGCTTCCTGTTTGGCTGTTTTGATGCCGAATGTCTCTCCGGCTACCGTTACGTATATCATCGGCATATGTTCTCTATACGTTATTGTCGTCCTCGTCCTCGTCCTCGTATATGTCCGGGAAGAGCCTTTGGAGTTCGTTGTCGGTGATTCCCGTTTTTTCTTTGTTGGCGTTGTTCTCCTCCTTCAGCAGGGCCGTCAGTTCCGGCAGCAGCAGTGTGTGCATTCGGTGTATCCGCAGGTAGGCTTTCGTGGCCGGGTTATCGAGGTGGACGCGCACGAGCGCCGTCGGTTTATCGTCCCTCTTTTTCTGGCGTTCGAACTGTTCGAACGTGCTGTCGCAGGCTTCCGTATGGTAGGCGGCTACGGTTTCGTAGAGGTCCGATATGGTGTTCTTCAGCGAGAAACAGGTGTTGATGGAGTAGAGCAGGTTGAGGTCGTTGAAGTCGTGCCACGTTTCCATGCTGTTGGAGAAGGCTTTTTCGGCCGATTGGTTGCTCAGCAGGAGCTGGGGCAGCATCATCGAGGAGAGCAGCAGGTCGATGGTGTCGCGGCTTATCTCCGCCAGGCGGTCGGGATGCCGTTCGTAGACGAAACGGTACAGACTGTCGGTCTCCTGCATCTCTTCGCATATCGCCTCCAGCTGCATGATGTCGTTGTCGATATGGGCTATCGCTATCAGTTCGGCCCTGCGGGCCATGCTTTTGCGGGCGTGCATGTCGATGACCGCGGTCGTCCCGAAGGTGACGACGATACCGAGAAATGCACCTGCGAAGTTGGCAGACATGTTGTTCCACCACGATTTGTCGATGAAAGGTCTCTTCATATTTCGGTTCGGTCCGTACCGGGTGCGGTACGGTCAATGACGATACTTTCCGGGTGCCGGGGCTGCGGGGAACGGGCGGAGTGCCGTCTGCCGGCCACCGGACTTTCCCGCCGGCCGTCTGCGGAAAAGACAGCGTGTACCGGCGTATCCGACGGGAGCACCCGACCACCGGATACTTCGGTGTCTATTCCTCTATCAGCTCTGCTTTGCGGAGTTGTGCTATCCATGTTTCGGCATCCGCCAGGGCGGTCGGGCGTTCCACCTCGTAGTGCTCCGTCAGCAGGTCTGCTACCCGGCCGGCATCGAATTCTGTACCGCTGAGCTGTTCCCACAGCCATACTGATGAGGGGTTCAGTGAGACGACTTTTGTCAGATTGACGTTGAGCGTGCCGATGGAGACGATGACATGCTCTCCGGCGATGTTCCTTATCTTGTATCCCTCTTTGATTTTCATTTTCGTGCGTATTGAAATGTGTTTCTGCAAAAATAGTAAAATTGCCGTTGTTCCCGGCAGGAACGGGAGCGAATCGGAAGGTCAGGCTGCGGGTGTTCCGGAGCGGCGGCCCGTTCCGCGCAAGTCGTGGTAGAGTGTTCGTGCGGACTTTACTGCGAGGCTCCAGGCCGTGAGGAGATGCCAGCGGACCGAACCGTAGTCGATGTGACGTCCGTTGCGCTCGATGGAGTCGACGTATGCCGTGATGTCGCCGGGGCGGATGCGTTCCTTTTGGCGGTAGTTGCCGTCGCCCTCGATGACCGCCTCTTCGGCATCGATGCGGCATATGCGGTGCAGAATATGCCTGCCCCGGTAGCGGAACAGCACCACCATACCCCGTTCCGGCCTGTGCAGGCCGATGGGGGAGAGGTTGACGCAGTCGGTGCCGTTGCGCAGGAAAGGGCGCATGCTGTATCCCTTGACGCGAAGGCGGATACGGCCTCCTTCGCCGATTATCTGTTCTACGTCGGCGAACAGCTCTTCGTTCTTGACGGTTTTGGTTCCCGGCATCGTTTTACCCTATGTCGATTATGCGGTCGCAGAATCCGAGCGTCTGCTCGCGGTGCGATATTATCAGGATGGTCAGTTCGCTGTGGCGTTCCGACAGCCGTTCGACGGCCTCCACGATTTCCCGTTCCGTCCGGCTGTCGAGCGATGAGGTGGCCTCGTCGAAGAGTAGCACCGATGCGTTCTTGTAGAGGGCGCGTGCGATGCCGATGCGCTGCCGCTGTCCGCCGGAGAGCCTGCACCCCGCTTCGCCCGTCACAGTGTCCGTACCCTGTGGCAGGGAAGCTACGAGCTCCGTGAGCGAAGCGGCCCGGATGGCCCGCTGCAGCCGCTCGGCATCTATCTCGTCGCTTCGTTTTCCGAAGGCAATGTTCTCGGCCAGCGTCATGTCGGGAATGAAGACGTCCTGCGACACGTAGGCGAGGTTGTCCTGCCACTGCCGGGTGTTGGCGGGTGACAGCGGCGTACCGTCTATCCGTACCTCTCCCGATTCGGGCCGGAAAAAGCCGCAGAGAATGTTGAACAGGGTGGTCTTGCCTGCCCCCGAATATCCCCGGATGCCTATCTTTTCCCCTTTCCGAATCGTCAGCGAGAAGCGGTCCAGTACCGCTTTCCCTTCGGGCTCGTAACGGAAGGTGACATCGTCCACCTTGATTTCCCGCTCGAAGGGGAGGCGTCCGGCCGGGACCGCATCGAACCGTATCTGCGGTGCATCCGCAAAGGTCTCCGCTATCTTCTCCGCGGCGAAGGCATTGCGTTTGTACTCTACCCAACTGTTCACGATGCGGTTTACCGAGGGTACTATCTTGTATGCCGCCACGGCGAATACGCCGAGCGATACCGTCAGGGCGGACATCTCCGTGCCGCTCGCCAGACCGATGATTATCATGACCACCACCCCCAGGATGAGCGAGAATTCCGCCATGCGCCCTGCGGCGGTACGCACCAGCATGGCCCTGCGGCGGCAGTCGGTGAGGTTCCGCAGACCGTCGCGAAACCGGTCGGATACGTACCGTTCCGCGTTGTTGATTTCGATGTCCGAATAACCGCGCAGGGTTTCGTAGAGCGTCTTGTTCTGGGCCACGAAGAGCCTGTTCTCCGTGCGGCCGTTCTCGTTCATCCTGCGCCGGAAGACGAGCGCATAGACGAGCGTCAGCGGCAGGAAGACCGCCAGGGCGAGGAGAACCAGCCGCGGGTCGTACCACAGCAGGGCGGCAGCGACGAGTCCCAGCAGGATGATTTCCGTGACGATGGAGAAGAGCTGGCCGAGTACGCCGTCGGTGAAACGGAGGCAGACGCCGTTCACGTTGTTAATCAGTTGCGAAGTGTGGTTGTTGCGGATGAAGAGCAGCCCCTTGGAGAGGTAGATGTCGAACATGCGCGTAGAGTAGTGCCGGTAGAGCGAGAGCAGGTATTTCGATACGGCGTTGGATACGGTGAGTGTCAGGATGCTCTTGACGATAATGACGAGCAGTACGGCGACGCATACGGCCGTGACGAACGTACCGAAAGAGGTGAAACTCCCCGCCTCGTAGAGCCACCGCATGACGGGATAGCTGAATGTGGCGTCTTCGCTGAGAATGAGCAGCAGTACCGGTACGAGTGCGGCGACGCCTACGAAGTCGAGCAGTGCCAGTGCCACCGAGGCGAAGACCACGCCGACAGCTCCCCGCCTTCGGTCGCGTGGAATAAGGGATATCGCCTTCGTAAAGGAGACTGCTGCCGGAGAGTTGCCTTTCATGCTTCGTGTCGTCGCGGGACGGGGCTTGTCTGTCCGGCCCCGGACAGACGCAAATATAGCAAAAAAGCTTACTCCTAGGCTCGGGATGAAAACGATACCTGATGCGAATTTTTCTTTTTGCAAATAGATTTATTTTGTAAACAGACTGTTCGGTATGTTAATTCCATCCGAATAGTTTATCGTTTATGCTTGGTCTGTTATGTTGGAATTGTATCTTTGGCTCCTTGCTGATTGTCGATGTTTCAATGAATAGGCTTGCAGGGTTGTAAGATAAATCCAACCGCTCGGGGAGTGCTCGGCGGTAAAGGACGGGCCCCGTTCCGACATGCGGGAAATAGATTGTCTTATACGACAGTGGAGTATATTTCTATTGTATTTGTGGTTGTGGAAATAGCTATTGGAATATCAGCTCTTTTAGTTGCTATCTTTACATTGAAATTGCAATTTTTCTCCAGACCTAAAGAAGAATTAGAGCATTTACAAATTCAGTTTAAAGCAACTCAAGAATTATCTTTGCAAGTTTTAAGTGATTTGGATATTGTTGTGTCCTAATGTTTTAAACGCTGACTGTTTTGATGAGTATGCCATCGGCGTGCGGTATGGAAGTGGTGTAGGAATGGTAGGGTATAGGTCGTCAGGGGGATATTCAATCTTAATTTTATGCCTGAATTGTGTTTGTCGATTTGCTCAGGCTTGTAAATACTTGTGAATAACATATCCATAAAATAAAGTACCCGATAATCATTTGATTATCGGATACTTTGCCGTGATCCAGCTGGGGCTCGAACCCAGGACCCCATCCTTAAAAGGGATGTGCTCTACCTGCTGAGCTACTGAATCTCCTTGTTTGTAGTTTGGGCTTAGGTCAATGTCCTTCCGGCGGGCGGAAGAACCGGGTGTATTTTCCTAAAGCGGTGCAAAGATAGGCAGTTTTTTTGTTTTGCCAAAATAAGATTTCATAAAATTCCGGTCACATTCTTGTGATTATTGCGCGGTTCCGCGGCGAGAGGGGTACACTCTTTGGGGATTATCGTATTTTTGTACGGGAAATGTACGGAATGTGCATATCCGGCGTTAATCAATGTGAACGAAGATTTTTTGATATGAATGGCAATCTGGTCGGTATAGCGTGTGAAAACAACGGTGCCAACATGATGGTGGAGTGGGGAACGAGGCTTTCGGATATCATCCGGATGCTTCCGGAACCCGACCTGCCCTATCTTGCGGCGTATGTGAACAATGACATAAAGGAGCTCGACTACATGATATACGAGCCCGTTTCGGTGCGGTTCATCGACATTACGCATTTCGAGGGTATCCGAGTGTATCAGCGGACACTTTTCTTCACCTTGCAGAAGGCGGTGCACGACCTGTTTCCGGGGCGGCGGTTCCGTATTCCGCACTCGGTTTCCAAAGGATTTTACTGCGAGATAGAGGGACTGGACGAAGTGTCGCAGGAGGATGTAGACCGTCTCAAAGCGCGGATGAATGACCTGATTGCGCAGGATATTCCCATCGCGCGGCAGAAGGTGCTTGCTTCGGAGGCCAAGGAGGTTTATTCGCGGCTGGGCTTTTACGACAAGATAACGCTGATGGATACCCGACCGAAACTGTATGTCACTATGTACGGCCTGGCCGACATTGTGGGGTATTTTTACGGCGCTTTGGCGCCTTCGACCTCCTATCTGACGCTGTACGACCTGAAGCCGTATTACAAGGGCATCTACATCGCCGTGCCGAAACGTACCGCCCCCGACCAGCCCGAAGTGATGATACATCAGGAGAAGATGTTCGATATCTTCACCGAATACAAGGAGTGGGTGGATGTGATGGGGGTGCCGAACATCGGCCTGCTTAATACGCGGGTTCTGGCCGGAGAGGCAAGCGACCTCATCAAGGTTGCCGAGGCTTTCCATGAGAAGAAGCTCGCCAGCATTGCGGACGCCATCTATGCGGCCAACCGCAGCCGCGGCGCACGGCTCGTGCTCATATCGGGGCCTTCGTCCAGCGGCAAGACCACGTTCGCCAAACGGCTCGGCATCCAGATGAGGATATTGGGGCTCGACCCGGTGCTGATTTCGCTCGACGACTACTTCCTCGAGAGGGAGCAGACGCCCCGCGACGAGAACGGCGATTTCGATTACGAAACCATCGATGCGCTCGACCTGAAGACCTTCAACGAGCACCTCGGACAGCTCTTCGACGGGCAGAGCGTGGATATTCCCCGCTATGATTTCATTTCGGGCAAACGGCAGTGGCACGAGTCCCCGCTGCAGCTCAGCGATCGTTCGGTGCTCGTCGTGGAGGGTATCCACGGCCTCAATCCGCGGCTGACGGAAAAGGTGCCCGATTCCTATAAATACCGGATATACATCTCGGCCTTCACTTCCATCATGATGGACGACATGAACCGTATCCCGACGACCGACAACCGGTTGATTCGCCGCATCGTGCGCGATAACGAGACGCGCGGCAGCGATGCGGTCTCCACGCTCCGCCGCTGGGCGAGCGTGCGGGCGGGGGAGGACAAGTACATCTTCCCGTATCAGGAGAATGCCGACGTCATGTTCAATTCGTCGCTTTTCTACGAGTTGCCCGTGCTCCGCAGTTACGCCGAACCGTTGCTGTACAACGTGCCGAATACGGTGCCCGAATACGGAGAGGCCAAAAGACTGCTGAAGTTCCTCGACAACTTTCTGAATATATCGTCGGCGGAGATTCCTCCTACTTCTATACTGCGCGAATTCATAGGCGGCAGCAGTTTCAGGTATTGACTTTCGGCCGCAGACGAACCGGACGGCAGGGAACGGATGTTCCGTAAGGTGTATGAGAAGGCCGCAACCATCGGGTTGCGGCCTTCTCCTCTATTTTCGACCGGTACCTGCGGTCGGAGTCCGTGGATTAATCGGGAAGCTGCCTCCCGTTTACGTTGAGGCCGATAGAGCCGGAATATGTTCCAGTGAGCCTGTTGCCGATATCGTCCAGCAGGTCGAACTCGAAGACGTAGGAGTTTTCGAACCCTTCCATTTTGGTTACGGTAACGGTGCCGGATACGACGGGCGCTGCACCGACGACTTCGTTGTCGCGGTATTCCAGATACCAGAAGTCTACGTATTTGTTCCATGTAGTCGTACCTTCGGTACCTTTGTCTATCGTCCAGGCATCCTTGTAGTAAATTGCGTCCGGGTCTTCCGGATGCGGTTTCGGGGTGACGATTTCGTATTCCCCGTCGGGGAGGATGTACATGTCGTCGTCGTTCATCTCGATTCGTTCCGTGACGGGCATGAAGTGGAGCCGGTGACCCGAGCCCTCGATTGCACCGGTATTGCGGTTGAAGGAGAGCCCTTCGGAAAAGAGGTTGAGTTCCCACTGGATGGTCGGCTGGAGGGTGTCGTCGGGTGCATACGGCATCAGCGTGGAGTAACCGTGGTCAAGGCCCAGCGTTGTGAGGTCGAGATCACCGTCCAGCGTGGTGAGGTGGTCTGGGGCCGCGGTCTGGGTGATGGGGATGCGCAGTTCGTTCAGCCCTTCGGCCGTAGGGGTGACCACGAGGATTCCCGAACGCGGTTGTTTTTGGGTGTTGCGCGTGAAAGAGAGATTGATGTATCCTTCGCCGGTCGAGGCGGTGGCCGTCGCCCAGTCGAGTGCGTTCCCCTCCGCGTCTGTCGCTTTGGCCGACCATTCCGTATTCTCGGCGGTTACCGTCAGCAATACGTAGAGTTTGCCGTCGATGCCGTTATAGGGTATCTCTATCGGGTCGGAGGGGGATACGGTCAGCGACGGCGGGAGAATCCTGCCCTCCTGTATGATGCGAATGGCCTTGCTGTCGGCGGCATCGTCCGACGGGGTTATGACGACGGTTCCCGACCGGCGCTGCGTGTCGGGGTTGTCGGCGACCGAGACCGTAAGCTTGTCGCCTGCCGCGGCGACCGTTATCCATTCACCGGATGTTTCGTCGGGCGCCGCCGTCCATGTCAGTGTTTCGGAAGAGGAGGTTACGGTCACCTCCTGCGGGGCAGCACCTTCGCCCTCGAAGGTCAGCGAAGACGGATTCACCGAGATGGACATCTCCGGCGGGTTGGCATTGGCCTGCTGTGTGACGGTTACGCCGCGTGCGGGCAGTTTGCTGCCGTCCGTTACCTGTATCCTGATTTGTCCTGTCCGCTGTTCCCCTTTGTTGTTGTCGGCCACGGATACGGTGAGTACGTTTCCTTCCTGTGAGACGGTCATCCATGCCTGTGCGGCAGCGGATACGGAGTATTCCCATGTTACGTTTTGGGCCTGGACGGTAACGTTCTGGACCGTGCCGCCCGCAGCCTCGAATTCGAGCGAGGTGGGCGAAACTTCGAGCGATTTCGTTTCGGTCTCCGTTTTGTTGCATGATGCGGCGAGGAGAGCGACGGCCGCCGCGAGCAATATCTTTTTCGTTTTCATTGTCTTCTGTTTTTAAGGTTGGCGAGGTATCGATGAGGGATGCCTCCTGCCGACGGCCTTTCGCCGGCAGGAAACGTCCCTTGGGGCTATTTTTCCACGGGAGGAGCCATGTACCAGCTTACGACACGCGGTCCGAGTTCGCTGTATTCTATAACCGACCCTATCATGGAGGATTTGTCCGGGGTCATATAGGTGATGTAGCACATCGGGATGACCATGTGGTAATTGTCGAGTACCCATTCCTGTACGGAGCCGAGGCTCACCTGATTCTCGATGTCGTACACGATGCCCGAACTCGGCAGGAAGGTTCCGACGAGGATGATGCCCAGCCCGTCGTCCGTAACGTGTGCGGCACTGCCCTCGCCGAAGTCCTTTACGATGGTCGTTGTGCCCGTTTCGGTGTTGAAGAAGGCCGGATAGCGTGCCTGTACGTAGTTCCTCGGTGAGGGGTAGTCCTCGGTGCGGTAGGTACCGGCAATCCAGCGGCCGTTGGGGCTGATGTTGGTCAGTTCCGCCGTGCATATCATGCCGTTGACGATATTGTAGTCTATCATCTCGCCTATACCGTTTTCTATCTGGACGGTTCTCACTTCGCGGACGTCGCTGCCGACCCAATCGACCTTACCGTCCTTCCAGTAGAGCATGCCGTAGTCCAGGTTGTCCCACGTGCTGCCATAAATGACCGAACCGTCTGCCGAACAGCCGCGGGCCATCACTCCGCTCACGTAAGGTTCGTTACGGAAATTGAGTTCCGGGACGGGCAGCACTTCCGGGGTGCCTCCGTCGGTCCATTTCAGCGGGCGGTACATGCCGCCGAAAGCCAGTACGTCATCCAGCCCCCAGCCGACCCAAATGCGGCCGTCGGCCGAGATGCTCTGTACCGAGGGCAGGAGTTCGTGCCCCTCGGCATTGGCGGGCAGAAAGTAGTCGCCCGCGAGGTTGAAGCCTACGCATGCGCTGGTGTTGGCATCCAGGAAGAATATCGTCCCTTCGTCGGAGATGGCGAAGGGCAGTTCGATGTTGAAGAGACTGTTGGGATAGGGACCGAGCTGTATCCATTCGTCGGTTTCGAGGTCGATGATGGTCGGGTAGTTTTCCCACGTCTCGTCGGGCAGCAGTTCCTTGATGTTGCCTCCTACGTAACGTCCGTTCTTGGACATGACCGCTCCCATATCGAAAGTCTTGAGGACGCGGTAACGGTATATTGTACTCTCCGGTGCCATCTGTATGACCTTTATTCCGGCCGTCGCACTGCCGCTGGTGATGACGATTTCGGTCACCCTTTCCATTCCGCTGTCGTTGTCCGCCGCGGCAAGGAGGAGGTAGTCGTCCTGTCGTTCCACGGTCAGCCATGAGGCGCCGGCGTCGGCCTGCCATGCGCCGGATGCCGTCACTTCGATGCTCTTTTGTGTGTTGTCGCTGGCGAGGAAGGTACAGGCGGCGTCGCTCAGCCGGACATACTCGTAGACAGTTTCCGTGCTGCTGCACGCTGCTGTCAGTGCAGCAGCGGCCGCCAGCGTGATGAAATGAAGTTTTTTCATACGATTAGGTGTGTTTTAGTGGATGAATTGAAATTGAAGGTTAACGATTGAAAAGCGCATTCGATATAATGCATACAATTCAAAAATAAGTGTTCAAATAAAATTTAATATTATAATTTTCGGAAAACATGTTGTTATGAACGCAGAAAGCGAAGTTTGGGACTTTTGCCGGTCGGTCGTCTGTGTGAGGTGTTGCGGGAAACAGTCCGGAAAGCGGAGATTCGGCATACCGGGCCGTTCTTGTCTCGGACAGCCTGAAAAGTGAGCGGAGCCGGACAATGGTTTTGTGACGGAAATTGTCCGGCGTGTCGGGGAGACGGCCTTCGGAGAGCGGAGATTGGGCGGGCAGGGATTGCGCTGTTCTGCGACATACAGGGCGGCAGGGGAGCGTGCGGCCGTCCGGACGGGGTGTGGGCCTATCCTATTGTATGGCGGTGCGACGCGGTTCGGATACCGGCCCTCTGCCGAACCGTTGCTCTGATATTTTTATTTTGCTATCTTTTTTGTCGCAGGAACCGGCAGCTTCTCTGCAGGCCGGGCCGGTATCCGTTACTCTTTATCCGTCGGATATGTCCGATTCGGATATATTCGATATATTTGTCTCGACCGAACAGCGGTGCGGCCGCGGACCGGACTTCCGTCCGACGGGCGCTTTCGGTTTTTCATCGAATAATTTCGCTATATTTGCAAACTGTTTGAAACCTGCCAGGGAAACACAATAGAAAACTTTAAAATATAATCCGGATTATGTCTTTCGATAAATTCGCTGACCGCCATATAGGCGTGTCGGAAACCGACCTGAAGGAGATGCTCGCAGTCATCGGCGTCTCCAGTGTGGACGAGCTGATAGGACAGGTGATTCCTGCATCCATCCGCCTGCGCAAACCCATCGGACTGCCCGCAGAGGGAATGACCGAATACGAGTTCGCGGCTCATGTGCGTGAGCTGGCCGCCAAGAACAGACAGGTGCGTTCGTTCATCGGTATGGGCTGGTACCCGACGGCCACTCCCGCCGTTATCATGCGCAACGTGTTCGAGAATGCCGCATGGTACACCTCCTATACCCCTTACCAGGCCGAGATTTCCCAGGGCCGCCTCGAAGCGCTCCTGAACTTCCAGACGATGACCATTTCGCTCACCGGCATGGAGATAGGCAACTGCTCGCTGCTGGATGATGCGAGCGCCGCCGCCGAGGCGATGCTCATGATGTTCGCCCTGCGTTCGCGCGACCAGATAAAGAACGGTTGCAACCAGCTCTTCGTGGACGACGACATCTTCCCGCAGGTGTTCGATGTACTCGTGACGCGCAGCGAGCCTTTCGGCATCGAGATAATTAGAGACAACTACGATACCTACAAGTTTACCGGCAAGGAGTTCGGCGCTATCGTGCAGTATCCTTCCGCATCGGGCCGTATCCGCGACTATGCGGCATTTGCCGCCGCCGCTCACGAGGCCGGTGCGAAGGTGACCGCCGTGTGCGACCTGATGAGCCTTGTATTGCTCGCTTCGCCGGGACAGTGGGGTGCCGACATCGCGGTGGGTTCCGCCCAGCGCTTCGGTCTGCCGATGGGCTTCGGCGGCCCGACGGCCGGTTTCATGACCACCAAGGAGGCCTACAAGCGCAACATGCCGGGCCGTATCATCGGCGTATCGGTGGACAGGCTGGGGAACAAGGCGTTGCGAATGGCACTCCAGACGCGCGAGCAGCACATCAAACGCGAGAAGGCTACGTCCAATATCTGTACCGCATCCGCCCTCGTGGCCTCCATGTCGGGATTCTATGCGGTCTATCACGGAGCCGAAGGGCTGCGTCGGATTGCGCAGCATATCCATTCGCATACCGCAGCGGTAGCGGACGCTCTGCGGGAACTCGGCTACGAAGTTGCGGCAGGGAACTATTTCGATACCCTGCAGGTGAAGGCGGAGGCCGCGGTGGTGCAGGATTCCGCGCTGGCACGGAATATCAACTTCTTCTATCCGGACGAGAGCACCGTGCGGATGAGTTTCGACGAGGTGACTACGGCCGACGAGGTGGCGCAGGTGGTTGCCGTATTCGCCGAGGCAGCCGGAAAGAAGGCTCCCAAGAGCGTCAAGGTGGACGAGGGCAAGGTGGCGATTGACGGTGCCCTGCTGCGGACGGATAAGATACTCGACGCTCCCGTATTCGACAAGTACCACAGCGAGACGGAGATGATGCGCTACATCAAACGCCTCGAAAGAAGAGATATTTCGCTTGCCGACAGCATGATACCGCTCGGCTCGTGCACCATGAAGCTGAATGCCGCGGTGGAGATGATGCCTCTGTCGCTGGCCGAATTCACCAACATACATCCCTTTGCGCCCGCTTCGCAGACGGAAGGGTATCTCGAAATGATACGGGAACTCGAACACGACCTGGCTGCCATCACCGGTTTCGCCGGCTGTTCGCTGCAGCCCGAATCGGGTGCGTCGGGCGAGTACACCGGTCTGATGACCATCCGGGCGTACCACCAGAGCCGTGGGCAGGGGTACAGGACGACCATCCTGATACCGGCTTCGGCACACGGTACCAACCCCGCATCGGCGGCGATGGCTGGAATGAAGATTGTCATCGTGAACAGCGACGAGCACGGCAACATCGACGTGGAGGACTTCAAGGCGAAGGCGGCGGCCAATGCGGCCGAACTCTGCGGTGCCATGATAACCTATCCCTCGACGCACGGCGTCTTCGAAAGCAAGATACGCGAGCTCGTGGATGCCGTACACGATGCGGGCGGTCTGGTCTTCATGGACGGCGCCAACATGAACGCACAGGTGGGCCTTACGAACCCCGGTTACATCGGTGCCGACGTATGCCACCTGAACCTGCACAAGACCTTCGCCATGCCTCACGGCGGCGGCGGTCCCGGCGTAGGCCCGATATGCGTGGCGGAACACCTCGTCAAATTCCTCCCGTCGCACTCGGTCGTCCCGACCGGTGGCGAGGAGGGCATCACGGCCGTGTTCGCATCGCCCTACGGCAATGCCCTGCTGCTGCCCATCACCTACGGATACATCAAGATGCTCGGAGCCGACGGACTGCGCCGTGTTACCGAGATGGCGATAGTGAATGCCAACTACATGGCCAAGGCGCTCGAGGGCGAATTCCGCACCTACTATACCGGCGAGAACGGCCGTGTGGGTCACGAGATGATTCTCGACCTGCAGAACTTCCGCAAGGACTACGGTGTCGAGGTAGCGGATATCGCCCGTCGTCTGATGGACTACGGCTTCCACGCCCCGACGCTCTCCTTCCCCGTGCACGATACGCTGATGGTAGAGCCTACCGAGAGCGAATCCAAGGAGGAGATGGACCGCTTCATGGAGGCGCTCGTCAGCATCAAGCGCGAATGCGAAGCCATCGAAAACCACGAGGACAACGTGGTGGTGAATGCACCGCACACCGCGCTCGAAGTGGCCGGCGAATGGAACCATCCCTATACCCGGATGCAGGCCGCCTATCCGCTCGAATGGATATCGCGGGCGAAGTTCTTCCCCTACGTCTCCAAAATCGACAACGGTTACGGCGACAGGAACCTCGTCTGCACCTGCTGCGAATTCTGATTCATGCGTCGCCCGCCGCGGCGGGCGACGTTCTCTGTACTGCGTCGGCCGTCTCGGCGGCGGGTTCGGGGCAGGCATATTTATGCGGTGCGGCGCAGCCACGGCGGAGGACGGCCGGGACATATACTTTACCGGTCGTTCCGAACGTTATGATAGGGTTGCGAACGGCTGTAAAACATAGTAATTATTGAAATGAAAATCGGAGAAAAGAAATTTGTGACGTTGAGCTATACGCTTACCGTGGACGGCAGTGTGGCCGATTCGGCTACGGCCGAGAATCCGCTCGGATTCGTGTTCGGTGCAGGATACCTGCTGCCCGAATTCGAGAAGAACATCGATGGCCTCAGTGCCGGGGAGAAGTTCGAGTTTACGCTCACCCCGGAGAACGGTTACGGTCTGCCCAATCCCGATATGGTGATTGAACTGCCCCGTTCCACGTTCGAAGTGGACGGTCAGGTGGAGGAGGGGCTGCTGACGGTCGGCAACCAGATTCCCATGATGACCAACGACGGAATGCGCCTCATCGGCGTCGTGGCTTCGGTAGACGGCGACAAGGTGAAGATGGATTTCAATCACCCCATGGCCGGCAAGACGCTCAACTTTGCAGGCGAGATAGTGGGAGTACGCGAGGCGACCGATGAGGATTATCCCCATGCCCACAACGGCGGGTGCAGCTGTGGATGCAGCGGCGACGGCTGCGACGACTGCAGCGGCGGAGCCTGCTGCTGACGGAATGCTTTCGCGTTTTCGGTTTTTCGGCCCAACGACCAGCGTTGGGCCGAATTCGTTTATGGCAACGGGTGAGGACGGTCTTCCCGAATGCGGAGCATTGTGTCCGGTGCGGATTCCGGTGGGACGGTTACGGTATGCGGTACGAACGAGGGCGGATTTCGGGCGGCCGTTTCGGCCTGCCGGATGCGGCCGGTCGGGGAGATTCTGGCGGGACAGGACGGGTGTCTTCGGCGCGGTCCGGTGGCGGTGCGCTCCGGTTCCGGTCGGAGCGACTGCGGTATATACGGTACATCCGAGGACGGTTTGCCCTCTTTCGGCCGCCTGTCGGAGGGGCTCCGCTACCCCGCGGCGGCGAATCGCGGGAAATTGATTATATTTATCGCTGTTTCGGTCTCCGTAGGGATGTATCCGACGGTAAGACCATTTAATGGGGAGAGGTTATGAAGTTCACGCTTCTGTTTTATACCGACGGCTGGGAGTCCGGCCCGACGGTCGAACTATCGCACATTCCCGCTCCGGGAAGCATCGTCTGGACCGGCGGTCGCCGCAGGGACGAGGAGGACAGCATGTATTACGTGGATAACGTCATGTACCCGGAGCGAGGAATGGACCGTGAGGACACCGTATATCTGTACGTGCGTCCCTACACGGGTTATACCCGTTATGCGCCCATGACGGAGGCCGACCGCATCGTCGAGAGGCTTGCGGCCGTCGGGGAGGAACTGGCGCGTGTGGGGGAGAAGCTCGATGCCCTGCTTGCGGACAGCGGGGCGCTTCGTGAAACGGCCGCCGCACTGCGGGACAGCGTTGCGGCACTGGGCGGGGAACATACCCGGAGCCTCGAAGGGCTGTTGCGTCTCGGAGAGCAGGCACTTCAGTCGGCCGATGCCATGGAGGACGGGCAGCAACTGTATATCGAAAAGCTGGACGACATCGTACTTGCCCTCGAGCAGATGAAGGAGCAGTTGTGACCCTCTCCGCAGCGGGTCATCGCGTCTCCTGGCCGGAAGCGTGACGGCTGCGGTAGCTCGCGGGCGTCGTGCCGTAATGGTGCTTGAAGCTCCTGACCAGATGGCAGGAGTCCGTATATCCCAGCCTGTATGCGATTTCCTTGACGCTCATGCGGCTGTTGCAGAGCATCTCCGCCGCGGCCCTGATGCGGCTTTCGACGATGTATTGCCGGAGACTTTCGTGGAAATGACGTTTGAAATAACGGCCGATGTAGGCGGGCGACAGGTTGAATGCCGCACATAGTGCCGAGCCTTTCAGCCGTTCGGGCTGGTGGATATGCCGTTGGATATATTGCAGCATGGAGACGGCCCGGTCGTTCTCCTGCTGTACGGGGATTCCGCTGCCGGAGTGCTGGGCGGCACTGCGTGCAGCCAGCGTGATGATGCTGTTTATCCACTGCTGCTGGAGGTGGGCGGAGAATCCGTCCGGGGAGGCCTGCTCCGCCGTTACCATCCCCATGAGCTGTTGCAGTGTCGATGCGTCGCGCCCGGCGGGCGTGACGCGGGGGACGTCCTGCATCCGGAGTGCCTGTTCTATGTCTTTTCCTATATATTCTGTCACATAACTGCCCGTAAACCGGATGAATAGATATCGGCTGCGTGTGCCGACCTTGAAGCGGTGCAGTCTTTCGGGCGGAATGAGGAGGAGCGTGCCTGTCCCGTAGGAGATGTCGCCGCTCCACTGTCCCGGTACCCCTTCCGGCATACTGAAACTGCCGCTTCCCGATACGATGTATGCCAGTTCGTAAAAGGAGTGGGTGTGTTCTCCGATGGGAAACCTTTCGTGTTCCCGCACCAGAATCTCCGCCGGACGGTAGAGGTTTTCTATCCACATGACATTGAATGTACAATGAATTGCCGTAAAGATACAATGAATTCGCCGGATGCGGCGATAATTTTGCGCAGGATTTTAACGGAACCCTGGCGGGACATCCTGCTGCGGCGGGGCGCTGTCGGTCGGGATGTATCTGTGCGGAGAATCCGGTAGGAGACGGATATGGACAGGAGAAGTATCGGAGGACATGCGGCTATGCTGGGTGCGAATGTCATGTGGGGATTGATGTCGCCGCTGGCGAAGTTCGTGATGGGAACCGGAGGGGTGACTCCCATGACGATAACCGGTCTGCGGGTGGCCGGGGCCATGGTGCTGTTCTGGACGGCATCGCTTTTCGGCCAGCGGGAGCGGGTGGCGTCGGCGGATATGCTGAAGCTTTTCGCCGCTTCGCTGCTGGCTATCGTGTTCAATCAGGGGTGTTTTATCTTCGGGGTGGGGCTTTCATCGCCGGTGGATGCCTCGGTTATCACCACCAGTATGCCGCTGCTGGCCATGGTCTTCGCCGCGCTCTATCTGAAGGAGCCCGTCTCGGGAAAGAAAGTGGGGGGCATTGCGGCGGGGGCTGCCGGTGCGTTGCTGCTGATACTCGGCGGTCATGCGGCGGAGGCGGGTCGGGGTGGCGGAAACAGTTATGTCTGGGGCGATTTGCTGGTACTGCTCGCACAGTGTAGCTATGCCTTGTATATCGTGCTCTTCAAGAATTTCGTAAACAGGTATTCGCCCGTCACCATCATGAAGTGGATGTTCACCTACGCCTTCGTCTGCGTACTGCCCTTTTCGTTCGGTGGGGTGGCGGCTACCGACTGGCCGGCGCTCGGGGGTGGTGCGATAGGGGCGATAGCGTTTATCGTTGCGGGCGGTACGTTCTTGAGCTACATGCTCGTGGTGGTCGGGCAGAAGCGGCTGCGGCCTACCGTGGCGGGGATGTATAACTATATACAGCCTCTCGTGGCGAGCATCGTGGCCGTCTGCTGGGGGATGGACCGGTTCAATGTCGTGAAGGTGCTGGCTGTAGTATTGATATTCGGCGGGGTGTACCTCGTTACGGTCAGTCCGAGCCGGGCGGGCCTTGAAGCCGCGGAACACGGCCATGAAACGGGCCGGAACGGCGGCGAAGGGGCCGGGTGCCGTGCGGAGGACGACGGAATCCGGCTGTCGGATAAATATAAAAGACCGCGATAACAGTCGCGGCCTTTTTCGTTCGTGTGGATCCACCAGGGCTTGAACCTGGGACCCCCTGATTATGAGTCAGGTGCTACTAACCAACTGAGCTATGGATCCGTCCTTTTCCGTTCGTTGTTCCGATGCAGGGAAGCAGTCGTCCGAACGGGTGCACAAAAGTACATAAATAGCGTTGAAATGCAAAAAAAAGCGGAAAATTTTTTCGGCAGGCCGGCTTTGCCGGGGCCGGCCTGCCGACTCGCTATGCGGGCGGAAGGCGCACAGTATCCGTTCCGTTCCGGTAGTGCCGGGAGAGGGTACCGGTTCGGTGAAATTTAAAAAATCTTCGTGATTTTTTTTAATCCCCGTAAGGCATTATATTTGTGTAGTCGAAATCATTGAAGTAATTCCTAATACTATCTTAAATTTTAAAAAAGAAGATTATGAAAAAAATTATCCTTTTTACCGCATGCGCGCTGCTGTGTGCGGGTACAGCCTTCTCCCAGAACTACAAGCATGCCATCGGTCTCCGTGCCGGCGGCAGCAACGCCGCACTCACCTACAAGCAGCACCTGAATGCGGGAAACGCTTTCGAAGTGATGGCATGGTTCGGATTTTATGAGGCGAGCAGTTTCTCCGCAGCAGGTCTTTACGAGTGGACGCAGCCCGTCATCAACAACGACTTCAACCTCTATTACGGTGTAGGCGGCCATCTCGGCGCCGCAGCCAACAAATTCGCTATCGGTATCGATGCCATTGTAGGGCTCGAATACAAGATTCCGAATGCGCCTATCGCTTTCTCGCTGGATTACAAACCTTCGGTCAACTTTATGAATCTGAATGCGTACGGTCTTTTCGACCTGGCTCTCGGCATCAAATTCACCTTCTGATATACCGTACCGTTTAGGGCAGGTTCGGGCCGTTCCTCCTTGTGGGGGAGCGGCCCTGTTTTTTGCAGCAGGAGGCTGTGTTTCGCAAATAAATTCGGAACGGGAGGCGATATCTTAAATTTGTTTAGAATATTTTTTAAAAAGCTTAGTAATTTGTTTTGGGTATTGAAAATAATTTCTAAATTTGCGCTTAGATAGAAAAATAGGCCGGAGGAGATGCCGGTGTTATTTAAAAACCAGTCTGTGCTTCTTAAGGATTTTTTCAATCAGCAGGAGGACGAACCCCTGAAGGGTATCTCCCATAAGAATATTCTGATAAAAAAGAATATCATCGCCTACATGGCGCTCAACGGCGAGAGTACACTGGCCGACCTCGCCCGCGAGCTGCACGTCAGCGTTCCGACCATCACCAAGCTCGTGGGGGAGCTCGTCGAGGAGAACATCGTAGTGGACAACGGCAAGATAGAGACTGCCGGAGGGCGCCGTCCCAATATCTTCGGGCTGGCCAATACGGCCATCTATTTCGCCGGCATCGACATCGGGCGCGACAATGTACGCTATGTGGTGACGGACCTCAAGAACAATGTCATCGTCAGCGAGGAGGAGCGGGATTTCGTCCTGTCGGACAATGAACAGTCGCTTGAGGAGATATGTCGGCGCATCAACCGCTTCATAGACGGCTGCCGGATAGAGCGCTGCAAGATACTCGGCATGGGAGTGTGCATTGCGGGGCGCGTCAATCCCAAAACGGGGCGCAGCTACATGTACTTCACTTCGAGTCCGGAGTCGCTGAAGGATATCATCGAACATGCTACGGGCATCCGGGTGCTGCTGGAGAACGATACGCGGGCCCGCTGTTATGCCGAGTACTTCACGGGTGATTCGCGGACGGAGAAGAACATGCTCTACCTGCACCTGGGCCGGGGAGTGGCCATAGGCATCATCACCGACGGCAAACTGTTTTACGGCAAGTCGGGTTTTGCCGGGGAGTTCGGGCATACGCCTTTTTTCAACAACGAGATTATCTGCGAGTGCGGCAAGAAAGGGTGCCTCGAAACGGAGGTGTCCGGTATAGCCATCGAGAAGAAGATGGTCAGCGAGATACGCCGCGGTGTCAATACCATCCTGCGCGAACGCTACGATTCGGGAGGAACAATACGCATAGACGATATCATCGAGGCTGCGAAGAACGACGACAACCTCTCGATAGAGCTTATTGAGGAAGCGGGCGAGAAGATAGGCAAAAGCATTGCCTTTCTCATCAACATCTTCAATCCGGAACTTGTCATCATCGGCGGAAACATGGCCTATGCGGGCGACTACCTGATGCTGCCGCTCAAATCGGCCACCAACAAATACTCTCTCAATCTTGTCTACAAGGATACGAAATTTCGGCTGTCGCATATGGGCGGCGATGCCGGCGCCCTCGGCGCAGCCATGCTCATAAGGAACCAGGTAATAGGATTGTAGCCATGAACAACATTCTCGAAACGGATTCCGTCAGGTTGAGGGCCCTTGAGCCGGAGGATATCGACGTGCTCTACAAGTGGGAGAACGACACGCGCATCTGGAAGATGAGCAATACCGTCGCGCCGTTCTCGAAATATGTGCTCCGCAGATTCATCGAAGACCAGAAGTACGACATTTACGAGACCAAGCAGTTGCGCATGATAATAGAGAGCCGCGGCGATGGAAGGGCCGTGGGGGCCATCGACCTTTTCGAGATAGACCCGACGAACCGCCGGGCCGGCATCGGGATACTCGTCTATGAAGACCGCGACCGCGGGCAGGGTTATGCTTCGTGCGCGCTGACTTCCATGATAAAGTATGCCTTTCAGGTGTTGGGGCTCAACCAGCTCTACTGCAATGTGCTCTCCAACAACCTGCGCAGTCTGAACCTTTTCAAAAGCAAGGGCTTCACTACGGTCGGTCTGAAGGTGGAGTGGGTGCGTTCCACGACCGGATGGCTGGACGAATACATGCTTCAACTGGTCAATCCCGTCAAGGTGTAGGCGGGGAAACGTGCGGTCCGGTGGCGGACGGTTCACGCGGGGGCGCCGCGTACCCTTTCCGGTACGCGGCGCCCCCGTTTTGACGGCAAGGTGCGGTGAAAGAGCGAAAGGGCGGCAATGGAATAATTATTGCACCTGGGAAAGTGTGGGGATGCGGCTGCCGGAGAGGCCGGGACGCCCGTCCCGAATGGCATGTTTAACCAACAAGATTGATTATGAAATATTTTTTGACGCTTTTGCTCCTGTTGCCGGCGTTCGCCTCTTTCGCACAGGAACCCGAAGAGCACCTCTCGCTGGACGAGGTGAGGACGCAGTCCGGTGTAGACCCCACGAGGATTATCTCCAAGATAGGATTCTCTACGTGGTATTTCGACAAAGAGGCCGGTAATGCGCAGGTGAACAACCGTATCAGTGCCACATTCGGTGTGGACGACTGGGCGTTCAACGTGCGGATGGACCTCGTCTCGATAAACAACGTACCGGGCCGCCGGGGCTTTGTCACAGGGGCGGGCAACATGAAGGTGAATATCCTGAACTCTTTTTACAATAACGGTAGGCATGCGCTTGCCGCATCGGTGGATTTGGCCTTTCCGACGGCTTCGCAGGCGATAGACGCCGCGGCCGGACTGAACGGCTATTTCTACCTGACGCCTGCGCTGACCTATAGCTATACGATAAATCAGGGGCTGATGGTGGCGGCACAGCCCCAGTATTCGTTCGCCCTGGCCAAGGGAGAGGCGGACTATCCTGCCATGAGCCTCCTGACCGTGAGGATGTTCATTGCGAAGTTCTGGGATTCCGGCCTCTTCGCGGTGTTCGAGCCGCGGCCGATGTACGACTTCACACGGGACCGCTTCGACCTTATCCTTTCGCCCATCGTCGGCAAGGCGCTCGGCGGCGGATATACCCTGACGTTTCTCGCCGAGATTCCCGTAAGGAAAGAGTCGCTCCACAATGTCGGGGCACTGTTCCTGATAGGGGTAAAGCGGACTTTCTGACCCGTCGGAGGGAAAACGGGAGAAGAAAGGGGTACGGCTTTCGGCCGTACCCCTTTCTTCTCCCGGGCGGTTGTTACAGCCATGCTGCAAGGTCGGGTACGGTTCCGAGCCGTTCGTAGTCCGTTCCGTCGCCGGCGGCGAAGAAGTAGTGGCGCAGACCGTTGGTGAGCATGATGTAACGGGCCCGGACGACGCTGTTGTAGCGTACTGCCTGGTCGAGGACGCATTGGTCTATCGCGACGTCGGCGGCCTTGCACTCCACGAGCATGACTGCCTGCTGCCCGCGGCCCGTTACCACGATGTCGGCCCGCTGCCGTGTGCCTCCGAGGGAAAGCTGGTACTCCTGAATGATATTGACGGCGGGAATGCCGATGCAGTCCGACAGCCAGCCGATGACGTGCCGCCGCACCCACTCTTCCGGAGTGAGCAGCAGCCAACAGCCCCGCAGACCGTCCCAGACGCGTTCCTCGCCGTGCCTGTGCGCGGCCCGCAGCCTGACGGGGGGCAAATTAAGTGCGGGATACCTGTCCATTTCTCACGGAAAAAGAGTAATTTTAGCCCCGCCCGGCGTTTGCGGGGCTGCCTGCAAAGTTAAGGCATAAACACCGATAAATTGACGACCATGCCGATAAAACGCCTTGCTATCAGTTGTCTCTTCGCCTTTGCCGTTTTTCTTTCGTCCTTCGGCGGAACCCTGCGTGCCGCAGGACCCGGTTTCGCCGCCATGGCCGGTGAGCCCGGAGCGGTGGAGGCGGGATTCAGACTGCCGCCGCGCAGTGCCCTCGTGCCGTATCCTTCACGCGAAGAGGCGTTGGCGGGTGGTACATCCTCCTATGTGATTCCTCTGGAGGAGTGGCAGCGCGACAGTGTGCCGGAAGGAGTCCGCTATACGGCCCGGTTCAAGGTCCGTTATGCGTGGGACAACCGGGCCGTCCTGCTGCGTGTGGAGGATGTCCCCTCCTCTTTCGGCATCGAGGTAAACGGCGAGGCGGCCGGATACAGTCAGGCGGGTATGGGGCGCACGGAGTTCGATATCACCGATTTCATCCGGCAGGATTACAATACGGTTTCGGTCATCGTCTGCGAGGCTCCGGCGGCCCGCCGTATCGGCGAAGGGCGCGGCCGCGATGCGGAAAGCTGGAGGGGGAGGGCCTGGGTGTTGTCTCAGCCCTCGGTACGGATACACGACCTGTTTGCCGAGACTTCGGTGGACGGCGGTTACGGTTATGTGGCGCTCGATATCGTCATGCAGAGTATCCTGTTGAATCCCAAGGAGTATACCGTCTGTTATGAGTTGCTTGACCCGAAGGGCGAGGTCGTGGCCATGTCGCAGAAAGACATCGTTACCGGTATGCTGAGCCGGGATACCGTACGCTTTACGGTACGGATACCCGACCCGCTCGTGTGGAACCATGAAACTCCGAATCTCTATACACTGCTGGTACGCAGCCGGAACGAAGGCCGGTTCGTGGAGAACGCGGCTGTTCGGGTAGGATTCCGGACGCCGGGAACGTCTGACGGAGTATTCTTAATCGACGGACTGCCTGTCGGTTTGTATGCCGTACGTTATGCGATGGGCGGCGACGAAGGGGCCGCGGCAACCGAGCTTGCACGCTTCAAGGCGGAGGGGTATAACTGCATCGTTGCAGACGGAACTCCCCAGCCGGACTGTTTCTATGCGCTTTGCGACAGTCTGGGGCTGTACGTGTGCGATGCGGCGGATATCAATACGAGTCGGGAACCGGCCCGTATCACCGTGGGCGGCAATCCGAGCAACGCTCCCGAATGGAAAGATGCCTACATCGACCGGATACACCGCATGTATTACGCTTCGCACCTTCATCCGTCGGTGGTGATGTATGCTCCTGCACACGATTCGCGCAACGGATACTGTCTGTACGAAAGTTATGTGGAGCTCAAGCGGCTGGCTCCCGGTGTCCCCGTTTTCTACGACGGGGCCGGGGGGGAGTGGAACAGCGACATGGATGCCGCGGCCCTTTTCCGGCATCCCGATGCTGTACGGCCTGCGGGCCGTCTCTCGGTAACGATGGAGAGGGACGGTTTGGACGAGGTGGTCGTGGCCAACAACATGGAGCTGACATCGGCCCGGGGAACCTACCGGGTGGTGCTGAAGTCGGGGGTTAAGAGCCTTTGGACGGCCTCCGGCGAGTTCAGGCTCATGGGAGGCGGGGCGCTTCATATTCCCGTGCCCGTTCCTGAGGGTGTGCGCAGGGGCAGCGTGCAGGTAGAGGTGCATCTCCTGAAGGATATCTCGTCGCAGGGTGCCGGCCAAGGCGGCAAAGTGTCGGATATGTACGATGTCCTGAAGATGAAATTCCCGTTGTGACGCCGCCGGCCCGTGTGCCGGTTGCGGTTGCGCTGTTTCCCGAAAACGGAGAGCCCTCTCCGTTGTGTCGTCGTCTCCTGTCGCCGCTGTCCGTATCCCTGCGGAATCGGGCGGCGGTTCGGTCATTCGTGAAAAACCTTCTTGTTCTGTATTCCGCGGCCCGGTGCCGTGCCGAACGCATTGTCGGGGATGCTGAACTCCTTGTCGGCGAAGAGTGCTGCAAGTCCCGATACCTGCTTGAGCCGCAGCAGCTCGTCGCGGTCCATTCCGATGTTCTTCATTATCCAGGCGTCCGACATGCCGGCCTGTTTCAGTTCCGCGACGATGTTGGTCATGAGCTCTATCGAGTGCGTCCCGCGGGCCCTGTTGTGGCGGATGGTCGAGGCCATGCGGTTGGAGAGGTCCTTGTCTATCACAACCACCGGAAGCATCCCCTCTTCCCGTTCGTATATCCGGTCGGAGGTCTTCATCACCATGTAGCGGTGGTAGCCGTCCACGAGTTCGTAGATGTCGTGTTCGCGGTCGTAGTAACATACGCACGGCGAGGTGTAACCGTCCTCCCAGATGGAGAGTTCGAGGAGCTTCATTTCGGGCGGTGCCACCACGTTGGGATTGTAGGCATTGGCGCGTATCTTCGATACGGGTACGGGGATGACGTCGTAAACGGGGCTTTTGTATCTGTTCATCGGTTTCAAGAGAAGATTTTGTTGTAATATTCCATTATCCGCCGCCTGTCGTCCGTCTCCTTCCTGGTCAGCGAGAAGCCCATGTATTTGCAGGCGTGGTCGTTTTTCAGGATGCATACGCACATGCGCTTGAAAGTGGGCAGGTCTTTGAATCCGGGAATGTCGATGTCGTCCAGATACTCCATCCGGACAGGTTTCTTGTCGGTGTTGTAGCTGGAACGTTCTCCCACTTCTATCTTGATGCCCATGGCCTTCAGCTTCTCGATGGTCTCATCGGGCAGTACGCCTCCGCGCGTGCGCCAGAAGTTGATGCTGACCGAAAGTTTGCGCAGGTAGTTGTTGCGCGTCTTGGCCGGCAGGGTGGAGAGCAGGAAATACATGTAGCTCTCCCACGTATGGCCCGGCGGTAGTTTGGCCCGATAACGGGCCACGGCGCTGCTCGAACCGTAGATGCCGGTGAAGTTCACACCGTTCACACGGCATATCATCTTGCCCCAGGTGTCGGGGTCGATGGCGCGGTAGAGTGCCAGATTCTCCTGGGCAGCCGAGATGAAAGGACTCGCCACGCGCTGCTTTTCGAGCGGTACGCCCGCCTGATAGAAGAGGTCGTAGAGCCGGTTGTAGTCCCAGCCGAACCGTCCGTTTGCCGTCCAGATGTCGGTCGTGAGCCAGTCGTACAGGATGTAGGCGTTGTAGATGTCGGGACTGTTGCGGCATGTCCAGACCAGGTTCCGGTACTGCGACGTGCGTTTTCCCGCGTATATCGTGCGCCATCTGTTGTAGCTCTCCTGCGTTCGGATGCCGACCAGACAGCAGGTACGGTTTGCCCCCTTGAGCCTGTGGTACCACTGCGCGAACAGCAGTTGGAATTCGTAGTCCCACATCTCTTTCGAGTAGAAAGGGAAGTCTTGTGCCGTGTAGCACTCCGCCGGCATTTCGCGTACCCACAGTTCGCGTTTCTCCTCCTCCCACGGCCGCCAGTAGGTCTGGTACATGGAGGTGCATGTGGTCACTTTGAAGGGGACGCAGACGCGATAGATTTCCAGCAGGTCTTTGTTGGCAGCGAATACGCGGTCGATATAGCGGGTGGTCTCCTCGTACTGTACCTCATAGTCCATGTGGAATACGCCGAGTTTCCGGGCTATGTGGTGGCGGCGCATGTAGTCGATGCACAGATTGAGCATCACGGCGCTGTCCTTGCCTCCGGAGAATGAAACATATACGTTGTCGAATTCATTGAATATGGTATCGATACGCTCTAAGGTCAGTTCATAAACGTTTTTTCTGGTCATCTTCGTTGTATATCATTTTCACGTATTTTTCCCATTCGAACATTACCGAAAACCCGCAGCGCCTGAAGGCCTGGATGTGTTTGTTCTGGGTGACGGATATGATAGCGAAGTCTTTTTTGAACTCTTGTATCAGTTGTGTCAGCATCAGGCACAATACCTCTTCGTCGTCTTCGGCGGCATAGTAGTTGTTTATCGTCGCCTTCCTGTTTCTGAGCACCACGGGGATGAATCCGAGGGTGCGGCCTTCGTCGTCGCAGGCGACGAACCAGATGTGTTCCGAGGATGTCTTGAACGGATAGTTGTTGTTGCTCGCGAGGACTTCCCGGTTCATTACCAGATGCGCTACGCGCCGGTACAGTTCGGTATCTTCGCCGTTTAACTTTACGATGTTCATGAACGTCATTAATGTTTAATTATCAAATTTAACGTTTTTGAGGGTCGTTAATTTTCTTAATTCCGTTTTGGGACTATATAAGTGAATTATGGTCCTGATTTTACCGTTTTTTTTCGTATTTGGCATCTCGTTTTACGTGAAAAGAACTGTTCGTTTTGTGTTTGTGGCGTATCGTATTATGATTTTGCCGATAAATGCGTTAATAGTGTTCATGTAATTGTAGAAATGAACGGTTTTATGTGGTGTTTATCGGGCTTTTTATGTTATTGTGCTGCCGGGCTACAGACTGTCAGGCCGGGTCGGAAAGGTTCATTAATTGCCTTTTATACAGCAGAAACGGAGAAGTGCGCAGGGATGCCGGATTTCTTTTGCAGTGTGCGCGGATACGCTATGCCGACGGCTTGTTTTGTTGCGATATTTGCCTGTAAAGCGTATTTTGGTGTGATGATAAGGCCACGGTGCGTGGCTGCGTATCGCATATGGGTGTCGAGAGGATTTTATAGGATATGAGATACGGGTTGGCGAGCGTATTTGCAGAGACGGCAGGAATTCGACTGCGAAGAGGGCGGGATGCAAAAAGCGCAGGACCATGCGGTCCTGCGCTTTTCCGTATTCCGGCGGACGGTTACCGCAACTCCCGTGCGGGAATGTGCACCACTTTGCCGTCGCGGATGACGACCAACGTTCCGTCCTCTTTTTTCGTCTTCTCTATCAGACGTTTGCGGGCCAATTGGATGCCAGCCTCGATTTTTTTCTGCATTTGTTTGATTTCGACCTCACTCATAAGTTACAATCGATTTATAGGATAACGTATCTTCGACGGTCAATGTTGCCGAGAGGCCGCCCGAAGCAATCATCTTCACCTGCGTGTCTGCCGAACTGTTGTCGTAAATGGCCCAGTAGTCGCAGATGGGGGCGTAAAGGGCGGTCAGGTTTTTGAGTCCCATCCGGTAGCGGCGGCAGATGACTTCGCGGGGAATGTCGTGTCCGCCTTCCCGGACACGGGTGGCTACGCGTTCGACGGCCTGTTGGGGTGTCGGCAGCCAGAAGTAGAGCAGCGTCACGAAGTAGCCTTTGGCATGGGCCTGTTCGATGAATCGTACGTAAGAACGGGTGGCCAGCGTGGTTTCAAATGCGAAGTCGGTTCCTTCCGACAGCAGGTCGTCCATGCGCTGGAGCATCAGCCTGCCTGCTTTAATCGCCACGCTGCCGGGGTTGAACGGCGAGAGTCCCCTGGCTATCTCGTCGGCATTGACGAATTCGCGACAGCCGAGCATCTCCGGCAATACGGTGTAGGACGCGGTGGTTTTTCCCGCGCCGTTGCATCCGGCTATGATGTAGAGATGAGGCATATCGTCGGAGCAAAGATAGGGATTGCCGCGGGTTTTCCAAAACGAGGCCTGTCCGAAGCTGCTGCGGAGCCGGACGCTTTTCGGCGTCCGGTCTGCCAGCGGAGGCGGATTGTTGAAAACTATGTGAAAACTTCCCCGGCGAGGCGGGGTTTTCGGAACGGCATTGGCTAATTTTGTTCCCGACACCAGGTTCCCCGTGCCGCCCGTCGGGTGCGGCCGGGGATGAAAAGGGAATCCTGTGAGAATCAGGAGCTATCCCCGTAGCTGTAAGTTCCGTGCACACCGTATGCCCGCTGGCGGGAGAGTCCCGCAGAGCCGGTATGCGGCAGGTGCGAAGGGTGAGCATCCTTTGCCACTGGCCCCGAAGGGCCGGGAAGGCGCAAAACCCGGAACGAGCCAGAAGACCTGCCCGGTGCCGTATTAACGTAGCTTTCGGGCGAAAGGCTGTCGGACAGGGGGCATGGATGCCGCCGTCTTATTCAATTTCCCGGAGTTACCATTTCTAATCTCTTAACATCTAAGAAGATGAATGGACAGACTCAGTTTACGAAAATCGTAAAGCGCAACGGCGACGTTGCAGAATTCAGGCCGGAAAAAATCGAACAGGCCATTTTCAAGGCCATGAGGGCCGCAGGCCGTCCCGACCGTGCCGCGGCACGCCGGCTGGCCGGTGAGGTCATCGCGGAGCTCGCTGCCGGAGGGGAGCGTATCCCGCATGTGGAACGGGTGCAGGATGCGGTGGAGAAAGCCATCTACCGCAGCGGCGATTTCGACCTGCTCAAGACCTATATGCTCTACCGCAAGAAGCACGAGGAAATCAGACAGAGCAAGGAGCTGTTCTCGAACCTCGACGTCATCGACGATTATCTCGGACTGGACGACTGGCGGGTGAAGGAGAGCGCCAACTCCTCCTATTCGCTCCAGGGGCTCAACCAGCACATATCGACGAGCATCACTTCGCAGTACTGGCTCGGCAAACTCTATACGGAAGAGATAGCCCAGGCCCATCGTTCCGGTGCGCTGCACATTCACGACCTCGGCTTTCTGAGTGTTTACTGCGTGGGCTGGGACCTGCGCGACCTGCTTCTGGTAGGCTTCAAGGGGGTGGAAGGTAAGGCGCAGAGCGCACCCGCCCGCCATTTGCGTACCGCCCTCGGACAAATCGTGAATTTCTTCTATACCATGCAGGGCGAAGCTGCCGGAGCGCAGGCTTTCTCGAACTTCGATACTTTCCTTGCGCCGTATGTACGTTACGACAACCTCGACTATGCGCAGGTGAAGCAGTGTCTGCAGGAGTTCCTCTTCAACCTGAACGTGCCGACGAGGGTGGGTTTCCAGACTCCGTTCACGAATATCACCATGGACCTCGTGGTACCGGATTTCCTGAAGAACGAACGGGTGGTGCATGCCGGGCGCGTGCTCGAAGATGCCGTTTACGGCGATTTCCAGCCGGAGATGATGTTGCTGAACAAGGCCTTCGCCGAGGTGATGTATGAAGGGGATGCGGCCGGAAGTCTCTTCTCTTTCCCGATACCTACCTATAACATAACGCCCGATTTCGACTGGGAGAATCCCGACTACGACGGCATTTGGAAAATGACGGCCAAGTACGGCATCCCCTATTTCTCCAATTTTGTCAATTCCGATATGAAACCCGACGACGTGCGCAGCATGTGCTGCCGCCTGCGGCTCGACAAGCGCGAGTTGATGAAACGCGGCGGCGGGCTCTTCGCGGCCAATCCGCTGACGGGTTCGGTCGGTGTGGTGACCATCAATATGCCGCGTCTCGGTTACGAGGCCCCTTCGGAAGAGCTCTTTTTCCAGCGGCTCCGTCACCTGATGGAGATAGCCCGCGACAGTCTCGAAGTGAAGCGCAAGGTGATAGAGGGATATACCGAGAAGGGGCTCTATCCCTATTCGAAATTCTACCTGCGGCAGGTGCACGACCGCTACGGCTGCTTCTGGAAAAACCATTTCTCCACCATCGGCATCAACGGCATGAACGAATGCTGCCTGAATTTTCTCGGCGTGTCGATAGCCACCGAGGAGGGGAGTGCCTTCAGCCGCAAGGTGATGACCTTCATGCGCGAAGTGATGGCGGAGTTTCAGGAGGAGACAGGCAATATCTACAATCTCGAAGCTACCCCGGCCGAGAGTACGGCCTACCGGTTCGCGCGTATCGATACGCAACGTTATCCGGATATCATCACCGCCAACCAGCAGGCACGGACGGAGCGCGGGGCGAAGCCCTACTATACCAACTCCACGCACCTTCCTGTCGGGTACTCGGACGACATATATGAGGTGCTTGAAAAGCAGGACCCGTTGCAGACACTTTATACGGGCGGTACGGTGCTCCATATCTTTACCGGGGAACACGAGATGTCGCCCGAATCGGCCAAACGGCTCGTGCGTAAGGTGACGGGCGGATTCCGGCTCCCTTACATCACCATCTCGCCTTCGTTCAGCGTCTGCCCGCAGGACGGCTATCTGTCGGGCGAGCATTTTACCTGTCCCAAGTGCGGACGCAGTGCCGAGGTCTACAGCCGCATCGTGGGCTACATGCGTCCGGTGAGCCAGTGGAACGAGGGCAAGCGCGAAGAGTTTCGCGACCGACGGCTTTTCGACCGGATGATTACGGAGCAGGAGGGCGTGTCGCATCCGGCTTCCTGCTGCTGGAAGGAACCTGCGGCGTCCGAAGCGGTATGAGCGGTATGGAGAAGGAGCGCATACGCATCGGGGGGCTGGTGAAACAGAGCTTCGTGGATTGGGACGGCGTGCTGTCGGCGGTGGTCTTTACCAAGGGATGCAACTTCCGCTGCAGCTATTGTCACAATCCGGCGCTGGTGGTGCCGGCGCTGATGCGGGAGCGGCCCGATGTGGCGGAGAGCGAGGTGTTCGACTATCTCGCACGCCGCCGCGGCTGGCTCGATGGGGTGGTGGTTACGGGCGGCGAGCCTACGCTGCACGCCGGACTCCCCGCTTTTCTGGAGAGGGTGAAGGCGTTGGGCTATCGTGTGAAGCTCGATACGAACGGTACCAATCCCGAAATGCTCCGGCAACTGATTGCCTCCGGAGCGGTGGATTTCGTGGCGATGGATATCAAGCATTTTCCGGATGCGGAACATTACGGAGCCGTGACGCCGCTGTCGCAGGCGATGATGGACAACGTTCTGCGCTCCATCGGGATTCTCCGGCGCGGTGGCACGGAGTACGAGCTGCGTACCACGCTTCTGCCCGGTATCCATACCCCGCCGGTACGGGAGACGCTGCGGAGAATGTTCGCCGACTGTCGGTATGTGTTCCATGAATTTCGGAATACGGGGCCGGACGGACTGGTCGCCGATTATCCGGAGACGTAAAGATTTGTGCCGGTTTCGGAACGGGCGGATGACGAAACCGCGGCAGAAATGCCGCGGTTTTTGCGTCTTTGGAGTGCCTCTTGTTTTTCTTCTTTTGCTCCGGCGCGCGTGAGTTTGCGGATTATCCGCTGCCTTTCGGGGGCGGGCCGTCGGCTTCGGTGTTGCGTTTCCGCACATACCGGGTTCTCAGTAGCACTCCCGCAGAGAGCTGCGGAATGTCAGGCTGCATTCATACCTCTGTTTGCAGGCGTTTCGTTGCAGGGAAACCGCTGCCGCCGAGAGCGGTAAGGCAAGATAACGGTGCCGGGTATCGCTTCGGTGGCGGAGCATTCCGCAGCTTTCGCAAAATTTCCGTTCCGTATCGTCCGTTATTATAGTGTGAGAGTGATAGCGCGGTGCGATGCCGTGATTTCCGGAACCTGGCGGCAGATGGCTTGTTCCGGCTTTTGACGGCACGATGCTGCCGTATGGAAAGCGAGAGTTTTTCATGGATTTGTTTTAGAAAAGGTACGGCAGACATTCTGCCGTCGGGGCGGAGTATGCATGACGGCGAGGGGAAGGTATGCCGGAAGAAGCGGTATGCGGAGGAGAGAGTGTCCCTCCGGTCTTGGGCGGAAGAGTTGACCGGGCCCCGGCCGTCGCTTTCAGGTCGGGGGTGGGGAGTGTCCGGCTATCGGTGCCGGAAAACGGTATACGAATTTGTGAAAAGGAAATTTTCCAGTCGTTTTATGGTATGTAATTTTTTCCTATTTTTGTCGGTAGTGTAGGGTAAAGTCATTCACAATCTGTTAATTGGCTGTTAATAGCTGATGTCCGAATAAACGTATTGTTTGCAGTGCTTAAATCGGAAATTCTTAATCGGATAATGTCGCATTACGGCCTTAGGAACAAGACCGAACTCGCTTCGTTTCTCGGGGTGAGTCCTCAGACCGTTTCCAATTGGTACAGCCGTAATTCCATCGATTACGATTTGGTTTTCGAAAAGTGCGCCGGATTGGATTTCAACTGGCTGGTAACGGGAAATGCTTCTGTGTACGGGCATCGTATTGGAAATGTTTCTGTTGCGAGCGATGTGGAAGGGGCTTACGATGTCCCCGTCGCTTCCATGTTGCCTGTCGGCATGACAGGAGGGAGCTGTCCGGTAGGTGACGGCGCAGGGTTGCGGAGCGGCGGCATGCCTGCGGTGCTCTCCTCGGACGGCGAATGTATTGCCTGTGTGGCGGACGGTGCAATGCCCGACGAATTCCGTAGCGGCGATGTGCTGGTCGGTAAACGTATCGTTGATTTCGGTGCGGTGGATACCGACGGTCTTACACCGTATGTTTTTGCCCTTCGAAGCGGCGGACTCATGGTGCGGAGGGTAATTGCCGATAAAAATTTCCCGGAGAAGCTGCTTCTTGTCGCGGGCAGTCCCGACCGGCGGCAGTTCCCGGATATAGTCGTGAAACGCGCTGACCTGTGCGGTGTTTGGGACGTTAAGTTCACACTGGTCTCCTATGGAAGCGGCGGCGGGAATATCGGCGAACGGCTGTCGGAACTGGAGCGAAGAATGGACGAACTGACGAAACGGATAGATGATGCCGCCTCCGCCGGCGGTGCCGGTCGTTGAGGTCTGTTGTCTTTTTTCGCGTTTTCTGTTTGCTTCGTATTGTCCAGAAAGGACGGGATGTCTTTCCCGACCCTATGCATTTCTTGTAGGTAAATCCGGTGCGGAGAGGACAAATCCATCCTGTGCAGCATAAAAACGACGGACAATACCGTAAGGTATTGTCCGTCGTTTCGTAGCGAGTCCGAGACTTGAACTCGGGACCTCATGATTATGAATCATGCGCTCTAACCAGCTGAGCTAACTCGCCGTAAAAGCAGGACAAAAGTAGTGAATATTTTGTTTCCTGCAAATATGCCGTGCTTTTTTTCTCGTTCTTCCGTGCCTTATTTCTTCGGGTCGTGCGGCCTTTGGCAGAGATTGCGCTGCGGCAGCGGAAGTCTTGCCTTGCGGCGGAGCGTATCTCCGCTCATACGCGGCAGTGGCCGCATTGATTAGAAGGCGAGGAAGAATTCGGCGATGAACTTGTTGTGGAAAGCGGGGTTGGCCTCTATCGCGGCCGGCCGTCGGTCGATGAGATAGTGTTCGTAGTTGAGCCTCAGTTCACACTGCAACAACTTTTTTGCAAATCCTATCGTGAGGCCGCCCGTTATTCGCTGGGCGTTCAGGTGCAGGATGTCGGATTGGTCGAGCAGGGCGATGTTGCGGCCGTAGTCCCAGCGTATCATCGGAGCGATGAATTTCACGGGGCCCCATTGCCGGACGGGTTGGCGGTAGATGGCGTGAACGGCCGCCAGGTCCAGCCGGTCGGTGCCGCTGGCGGTTCCCAGCCAGCGGCTGGCGTATTCGCCCTCTATTATCCATCGCTCTTTCATGTAGCGGAGTTCCCCGCCCGCCATCGTGATGTCGTTCCCGAGCGGCGTTTTGCCCGTGTAGTAGTTTCCTGCGATACCGAAACCGTCCACCACCTGGCCCGGGTCTATCCACAGCCGTGCGACGAAGTTTACGTTCCGGTGCCATGCCATGTTGTTGATGCCGTAGCCATTGACAAGACCGGCGAGGATGCCTACCGGAAACTGCTCCGTTCCTTTGTACGTGAACAGGATGCCGATGTCCCGCGCGCCGAGGTTACCTGCCGCAGCGGAGATTTTGTCGTTCCGTTCCGTATAGTAACTGCCTACGTAGGTGGTGAGGAAAGAGCTGCTCGCAAAGTAGTTCTTACCGGGGCCACGGCTCAGTTCCGTACCGAAGTGGTAAAGCTGCTGACCGAGCGAGACCTCGAAGGCTCCGGAGGCGAACGCTACGTAGGTGTCGAGGATACTCAGCTTTCCTTCGGAGTTGAGGTCGGCCTGGAACTGATAGCGGAAGAGTCCTGCCGTACCGCCGGCCTCTCCTTTCACGCCGAGGCGTGCGTTGTTGATGTTGAACCGCAGGTCGCCCGTCTGCGTATCGGTTTCGAAGCGGGTTTTCAGTACCCCGAAAAGTTTCGGGGCGAATGGTTTGGCCTCCTGTGCCATGGCCTTTGCCGGAGCGCACAGCAGCAATACCGCTGCGGCTGTGCGTATCGTTGCGCGTATGTTGTAAGGTCTTTTCATAGCGGGCGCAAATATAGATACCCGTACCGGATTTAGCAAGGCAATTCCGGCCGGATTTGCGGGGTCGCCTGCGTCGTACCCGCTGTCTGCGTCCGGTCGATATTTCCGGAGGCAGGAGGAAGGGGGACCGTAACGAACGCAAATTCCCCGCGCTGTCACAGCGCGGGGAATGTCGGTATTACCTTGTATAATATAGAAACCGTTAGCGGTTCCGGCCCTCCTCGGCGGTCTCCTTCTTCAGCAGGTCGCGTATCTCGGTGAGCAGTTTCTCCTCTGCGGTAGGTGCGGGCGGAGCGGCAGGGGCCGGCTTGTCCGCCTGTTTGCGGCGCAGCGAATTGATACCCTTCACCATGAGGAAGATGGCGAAAGCGACGATGAGGAAGTCCACGACGGTCTGCAGGAAAGCTCCGTAACGGAGCAGGACCGCAGGGTCGTCGCCCGTGGCCCTCTTCAGCGTGATGGCGAGGTCGGTGAAGTCCACTCCGCCAATCAGCAGTCCGAGCGGCGGCATGATGACGTCGGCTACCAGCGAGCTGACTATCTTGCCGAAAGCCGCGCCGATGATGATACCCACGGCCATGTCTATCATGTTGCCGCGCATCGCGAATTCCTTGAATTCCTGTAAAAATTTTTTCATGGTAGTAAGAGTTTGGTTATCGTTTTTTTGTATCTTTATGTTACGGAAATGCTCCTGCGGATGCGTATGCAAATCGGACGCCAATCTGGCTTAAAATTTGTTAGGCATAAACAGGGAGAAACCGCGGGCGGAGCCGTCTCCTGCAAAGATAGTTTTTACGTTGTTAAATGGCTGCGGAAAGTTGTGCTTTTTTACGGAAAACATTCATAATGGTGCGGTTATTGATAACTTTTACGGAAAAATGCGGGAGAGCGTGCGTGTTATTCGAAAAAATGTTTTACCTTAGCGGTGTTAAGTACCATAGCGGATTGATTGCGAAGACAAACAAATACAAAAGTCTAATATTTATTAAAATCTAAATTATGAAGAAGTTACTAGTTTCTCTGATGGCTGTTTTTGCTATTGCAAACATCTCTGTGGCTCAGGAAGCTGCAATCAAGTGGAACCCCCTCTACCTTGGTCTCGGTTCGGTAAATCTTGGTATAGAGTTTTCCGTAGCTCCGAAGTGGACTTTGGCTTTTGAAGGCAATGCGGTCATCTTCAACCCGTGGCAGAACGGTGACAACTCCATCTATGCCAACGGCTGGACGGGAACTTTCGAGGCAAGGTGGTATACCTGCGAAGCATTTAACGGACACCATCTCGGTCTTTACGGTACGGTAGGCCGTTTCGGCGAAGCTTCCTCCAATTTCGACCTGTTCAACAAAATCGCCCTCGGCGGTCACGGTGCAACGGGGGCTACCAACGTGAAGGCTGCGATGCTCGGTCTCTCCTACGGTTACTACCTGAAGCTGAACCACGGCTGGGGTCTCGACTTCTATGTAGGCGGCGGCATCCTCTACGCAATGTACAACACGCCGGGTTCGACCGAAGTACAGAAGAGCGGTATCAAACCTTCGCTCTCCCGTCTGGGCGTCGTTCTTTCCTATAAATTCTAAACGACTGCATGATTTCATGATAGAGGGCTGCCCTTCGGGGCAGCCTTCGTTTTTTGTGGAATACGGTTTGCGGAAGGCAGTTTTGTCGGGATGGGGGCAGTCGCGGCATCTTGTTTCCGGCGGCGCTTCCCTCTCGGTTCGCTGTTAAAATCCCGGGACGGAAGAAATTTATCCGTTTCCGGTACGTTATTATGAAAAATAAATTATATTTGTTATTCGGATAACAGAGAGCGCTTAGGGTACTTCTATTTATAAACTTAATAATCGCTTAAATATGGCAAGGAAATTAAAAATCAGGGACCTGACGCTGCGCGACGGCCAGCAGTCGGCTTTTGCAACCCGGATGACACAGTCGCAGATTGACCGTGTCCTGCCGTTCTACAAGGATGCTAACTTCTATGCGATGGAGGTGTGGGGCGGTGCCGTGCCCGATTCCGTGATGCGCTATTTGGGCGAGAACCCATGGGACAGGCTCGAAAAGATTAAGGCGGTCGTGGGCGAAGCCTCGAAACTGACGGCGCTTTCGCGCGGCCGCAATCTCTTCGGCTATGCCCCCTATACGGACGAAATCATAGAGGGTTTCTGCCGGAATGCCATCGAATCGGGCCTCGATATCATGCGCATATTCGATGCGCTGAACGATGTGGACAATGTCAAATCCACGATAAAGTATGTGAAGAAATACGGCGGCATAGCCGACTGTGCCGTCTGCTATACGGTGGACCCGAAGTATCCGCCGCTCAGTCTAGTAGACCGGCTCAAGGGCAAAAAGAACCCGAAGCCGGTCTTCACCGATGAATATTTCGTCGATAAGGCCCGTCAGATGGTGGCGCTCGGCGCCGACATGATAACCATCAAGGATATGAGCGGACTGATTCCTCCGGCACGGGTGGCCTCGCTCATCCGCAAGATGAAGGAGGGCGGAGTAAATGTGCCGATAGATTTCCATACCCACTGTACGCCCGGCTACGGTCTTGCTTCGGTCGTGTCGGCGATAGCGGCCGGAGCCGACATTGTCGATACCAATATCTGGAATTTCGCGGGCGGTCCGGCCGCACCCGCCATCGAACTGGTGCATATCTTCTGCGAAAAGATGGGGATAGAGACAGGGTTGAATCTCGAAGCAATAGGCAAGATAAACAGGGAGCTGTTCGCTATCCGCGAGGAGCTTTCCGAGTACGATGCGGTGCACAAGTTCCCGAAACCGTTCGACCCGCTGCACGACCGGCTGCCGGAGGATATCGATGCGCAGTTCGACCGGGCTGTGAAAGCCGCTCTGGCAGGCGATGAGGATACGCTCATGGATGCCTGCCACAAGATAGAGGCCCATTTCGGTTTTCCGGCGCCCAACGAGCTTGTCAAACGCGCCGAGATACCGGGCGGCATGTACACCAATATGGTGGCGCAGCTCAAGCAGTTCAAGAGCGAAGACCTGTTGGAGAAGGCGATGGAGCTCATTCCGGAAGTGCGCCTTGCTGCGGGGCTTCCGCCGTTGGTGACGCCTACGAGCCAGATAGTCGGCGCACAGGCGGTGAACTGTGCATTGGACATGAAGAAGGGCAAGCCGAAATACACGACCGTATCCAACCAGTTCGTGAGCCTCGTCAAGGGTGAGTACGGTCATACACCCGTACCGGTAGACCCTGAATTCCGGCTGAAGATAGCCGGTATCCGGGAGGAGACCAATTACGACACCTCCAAATACAAGATGCAGCCCAATCCCGTGCTGGACGAGTACGGCGGCGTCCGTCTTGCCGAGAATGAGAAAGAGGTGCTCCTGCTGGAGCTCTTCCCGATGGTGGCCAAGGATTTTCTGATGAAACAGAAACGGGAGCGTTGGGAGGCTTCCCGACCTGCTGCCGGTGCCCGTGCGGAGGAACCCGCAGCGAAGAGCGGGCCCGTACAGGCGGAGATAACCGGTACGGTCGTAGCGGCTCCGCTTCCCGGCAGGGTGCTTCAGGTGAAAGTCAAGGCCGGCGACATCATCGCCAAGGGGCAGGATGTGGTCGTGCTTGAGGCGATGAAGATGGAAAACAGCATTCCCAGCGAGGTAGCCGGACGCGTGAAACGCGTCCTCGTCGGCGAAGGCGATACGGTGGCTGAAAATGCTCCGCTGGTAGAGATAGAGAGTGCGGATGCCGTACGGAGTGCTGCTGTGTCGGGAACTCCGGCTACGGCCCGTTCCAATAAGGTGACGGCGCCGCTGCCCGGTCGGGTTATGGACATCCTCGTGAAGGTAGGCGACAAGGTGAAGACCGGTCAGGATGTGGTTGTACTCGAAGCGATGAAGATGGAGAACAGCATCGCTTCGGATTTCGAAGGAACGGTCGTGCGCATCGATGTAAACGTGGGCGATACCGTTGCGGAGAATGCCCCGCTCGTGGAGATAGGGTAGAGGATACGGCCCGTATTACGGAGGGATGCTTCTCGGAGCATCCCTTTTTCGTGTGCGGACGGAGGGAACGAAAGGGGGCGGAGCGGTGTGCTGCGGTATGGTAACTGTGCTCCTCTGTCGGGATGTGCGGCCGCCGGAAGAGCGAGGGAAGGGAAGCTGAAACTGCCGTTCGAGGCAGACGTCCGGATATATTTTCGTGTCTTTGATAGGGTCAAGAATCGGTGTGCTGATTTTAGGTAGATTAGCAGAAATCACACTTGAAACAGCAATGTACAGGTACTACGGATGTCGGAAACGACCGCCGCAAAACGATGCAGGGTACAAAAATTTATAGATAATATAGATTATTATGTAATTGTGTTGTATGGCACCGTATTTTTTACTATATTTAAAGCGTGAAAACAATAGGCGGTACGGGTTTAACCCCCTTTATTACAGTGCCCCCAACCTGCATATAAAAAATCCGTACCGCTTTCTTCTCATCTGGGCCCCGATTCGGAGCATACGGACTCTGCGCATAGCACAAATTTTGCAGGGTTCCCCATATCAATCAATAGGCATTGACCATGTGTTTTTTCACTTCACAGCATATGCAGGCGGAAGATATCGCCCGCAAATACGGCCGCCGGACCGACCGTGTGGATGCTGCGCGTCTCATGTTGGCCGACAAGGAACACGAAGCGCGTCTGTCTGCGGACACAGGCGGGAGGACGGCCATCTACGATTATCGCCTGAACGAGGGCATGTACGTAAGTCCGGCATACGCCGCACCCTACACGGTGATAGTAAACGGAAGCGACCAGCTTCAGGTCATGCGTTGGGGACTTGTTCCCCATTCCGCCACCCTTACCGAGAAAGAGCGGTATGAAAGGGAGCATATGTACAAGAATGCACAGGCGGAACACCTTTTCACCTCGTGGCCGTGGCGTAAATTGTGGCGGCAGCGGCGCTGCATCATTCCGGTAACGGGATTTTTCGAGCCTCATTACGACGAGAGCGGTCTGAGCCGCCCGTACTATATACAACGTACCGACGGCGGTCTCTTCTCCATTGCAGGTCTGTACGACGAATGGCCGGACACGGAAAACGGAAATACGCTGCTCTCGTTCGTCATGATAACCATATCCGCCAATCCGATGCTGCGGGAGATTCACAATGGCGGGGCACATCCGTTCCGGATGCCCCTGATATTGCCCGACGAGAGGGCGGAGGGATGGCTCGACAGCAGTACGGAGCGACAGGAAGAGGTGGAGCGCTATCTCGTAACACCCGACGACAAAGACTTTGAGGCATGGCCTGTAGGGAAAAGGTTCAATTACGGCGACCCGTACGACCCGGCGAAAACCGAACGGGAGGAGATACGTACACCCAAACAGGCGTTCATCTTCTGAGAGGTTGCAAAGGACAGGGCGATTTTATTCCCTGCATCCATGCCTTCTCGGAATTATTCGCTACATTTGTTACAATGTAGGCGTGCGGTACCGTCGGACGCAATACGGTACAGCCGGTACGGACACAATACGCACCGGAGCCGGAACGGACGCCGGCAATGATTCGACAACTCAAAACAGGTACTATTTTATGGAACAGAATGTACAAAACTGGTCGCATACGACCAACAGCATCTTCAATGCAGTCCTCATCTTCTCGATAGGCACCATCGTGGTCGGCCTTCTCGGCGGCCTGACCGTCGTATTTTCCATGATGGGAGCGGGTGTCGTCTTCCGGGTACTCACATGGATAGCTGAAATAGCCGTAGCCGTGGGGTATGTGCTCTACATGATAGGTCTGGGCAATCTTCGCAGCGCAGTGGGCGAAAAAGAGGGCGTAGCCCTTGGTCAGATACGTACGGCTGCCATCCTCTCCATCGTGACAGCCATTCTGGGCATTTTCGGCATACCGGCCTGGATAAACGGCATCATCAATTTTGTCGCATTCGTCATGATGCTGGTCGGTTTCAACACGCTCAAGAAGTCGGCGGCCATGCCGGAGAAGGCACGAAACGGATTCAACCAACTTTTCATTGCCATGCTGCTCAACATCATCGCCGTTGGCATTACGGTCATTCTCGGCTGGATTCCGTTGGTGGGAAGCATCATAACGGCCATCGCTGCAATCCTCGGCATCATCGGATTCGTCATGGTCATCACCGGATGGGCGGCCGTAAAACACTCCCCTGCGCCGATAGCGTAAGGCACGCCACGTACAAAATAAAGGCAGTGCGGCCGATATTATTCCGGCCGCACTGCCTTTTTATCCTTTTCGGGCAGACGGAACGCCGCTCTGCATCGTCGGGAACTCGCGGTGACAGGGGCGACGACTGCCCGGACCAATCCCGACGACGGTATTTCACTCCTCCGCCAGATGCTTTAGGACCCTGCACGGATTTCCGACCGCTACGCAGTCTGCAGGAATGGAGCGCGTTACGACACTCCCGGCACCGACGACACTGTTCCTGCCGACCGTCACGCCCGGCAGCAGGATGGCACCGCCACCAATCCATACGTTATCCTCTATCCGTACAGGCCATGCAAAAGTCCGATAGAAAGCCCCGTTTCCATTCCAGTCGTTCACCATCCGTTCGACGGCCTTCGTCGGATGGGTGGCCGTATATATCTGTACATTGGAAGCTATCAGGACACCGTTCCCTATATCTATCCGGTTATTATCCACGAACGTACAGTTCATATTGATGATGACCCGGTCTCCTATGAAAATGTTCCGTCCGTACTCGCAATGGAAATCAATATCCACATGCACGGAATCGCCCATACTGCCGAACAGCTCGCGCAGGATAGCTTCCCGTTCGCCCGTATCGGCATAATCCGTCGCATTGAACCGCGCCAACAGGCGTTTGGTTCGCAATGTCATGGCCGCCAACTCCGCATCCGTACCGTCGAACGGTTCGCCGGCCATACCCTTCTGATACTCCGTCTTCATTTTATCTATTGCCCGATTTGCATTCCACTTCCGGGAACGAACTATCCGAGCGACAGTTTGTTCTTTACCGGATTGGCATAAATGTCCACCATAATGTCGAACAGTTCGTCCGCATCGCCGTCGAGGCCGGCGACACGTCCCTTCAAATAGGCGACGAACTCCTCCCGCTGCTGCGGACCGTACTGTTCTCCCTCATACGCATTGACACCGCTGCGCATGTCGTATGCCATATAATTGGTCGGGAAGAGCCGGTAAGCCGCATATATTCTGCGGTCTATGAGCGAAGCGACGCCGCGTATCATGTCGTTCCCCGACTCGCCGGCAGCCAGCCCCTCTATCTCGTCCGGACGCAGGGGAGGACATATCTGTATATGAATCGCCCCCTTCGGTTGCTTCACACCGGTGACGATACTGCGCAGGTCTTCACCGGGAACCTTTTCGTACGTTCCGCGACGTTTGATATATAGCTCCCTGGCCTTCAAAGAGTCGCAGCTTTCATACTCGTAAGATACGGCAAACGGTACGATGTTCAGTCCGGTCAGCGCATCGGCCGGACTTCCCGCTCCGCCCATGGTCAGCATCTTGACGAGCCCCTGGTCGGTCTTGTCGTCGCCATCCTTCGTGCGTCCGTCGCGCTGGGATATCCAGATGCTTTTACCGCTACCCACCACTTCGTGAATATGGTCGGAGAGGATGTGCGAATTCCGGACAAGGTCGCGCCCGCTTCCGCCGCGAATGATTTTGTACATCTTGTTGGAACGGCCGAAATCTTCCACGAATCCGGAACTTATCAGGTTGCTGCCGAAGGTTATCTCGGAGGTCGGCAGGCCGGCGTACAGCAATACGAGTTGCAGCAGGGCGCCGTCGAGCACGATATCCCGATGGTCGGAGACGAACAGGTGTCCTTCGCCGCGTGCGATATGTTCTTCGCCGCCGAAGGTGAATCCAGTCGAACTCTTCCGTATGATATTCTCCAGCATCGGCTGCACGAACGCCTGTTGGAATCCGTCGGCGCTCCGCACCTGCAACAGTTTCTCCCGTACCGCCTCCAGCGGGATGCCCGGAAAGGCGAAAGCCACCATCTCTCCGAGCGTAGGGTCGTTCGCCATACGCTTCATGGCGGCCGGTATTTCGGCATCGGTGTAAGGACGCAGGCTGTCGACAGCCGTTTCTTCTTGTACAGTATTCATAATCTTAGCCATTTCCCTGATACAAATATATCAAAATCCTCCTGTTATACAGGAGGATTTGAGTGAAAATATTGGACATACAGATTACGGTTGTAATAGAATGGTGTATATCCAAATGTCGTCGAAGCTATGTATAAATATTCTAGATGATTATAAATGTCGAAAACGAGAATTAGAAATAGAAGTTATATAACTTTTCTTGTCGTTTGTGTCGGATGATATAGTAAAATCCAGCCGTATATAATACGGCTGGATTTTTAGGCGTTTAGCAAGCGTTACTTTGAATTACTTCGAGTTGTTTCTGAGAACTTTGCCGGTTGAATATTCAAGGGAAGATTATTTGGCCGGTCAGGATATCGGATATCAAATAGTTGACGTAATTCGATGTATTTTTTCAGCTCTTTTTTTGGGTCGTACAGCGTATATTTTTCATTTTCCGATAGAACCGTGTAGTAGTCAGGGGCGTTGCTCACCCAGATGACATCGTTACCTTTTTCATAAGAATAGGTTTTGATGGTATTTAACAGATTATGGATAAATTCCTTTTGTGCTTTATTTAATACTGGAATGTCTTTTAATACGATGTAATTGTTTTTGTTCTCATTGTAGAATTGAATTAAAGATTCGGCAATACAATGTTGAGACACGCTATCGTAAGCGAGTAGATAGGTCGGGTCTGTGTATCTGTTCGGTAAGTCTTTGTAACGTTCGTCTAACGAGAGTAGCGAATCGCATTGAGCAAGAGAACGATGCGCTAATCCGTAACTGCTGACGTTGTATAATATGTATTGGGCTTTTAGATTTTCAGCGTTTTGATACACGAATAAACCTTCGTTGATTGCGCCAAATTCAGAGGTATGGATACAAAAGTTGATGCGTATCGTATCCGATTCTTGAGCCATATGGTCTATCCAGCAAAAGAGTAGGAGAAGAATAGCAAGTAGTTTTTTCATAAAATCAGTTTTCTTGATTATCGGTCGTACCTATTTCGTGGGCCGAAAATGGGTTCGAGTCCGAACTGTTCGATGTAATCTTCGAAAAGGTAGACTTTAAACGGCTCTTGCCCGTCCTCTACCGATACGAATACCTGATTCCCCCTGACCATAAAAAAGGTTGTTATTGATGTATAACCTAAGAAGAAATATTCCTGTATATTATTTTGCAATAAATATTGTACTCTGAATATATTCACAGAAGTTGGACGGTAGATAGTTGCAAATGGGTAAAGGAGTTCTGCACATAACATTAGGCTGTCGGCATCATACAACCATAAATCCATTTGCAGGTTCGGGTTGTTAACATCTGGAAATATGCGTACCGTATGTTCCAGCAGGTCTTGCCCTGTTTGAATATGCTCGTAAGGATTTCCCTTGACTTTCTTGAAAGGGAGGTACATGAAGACATATTCATGTGCGGGATTATAAAACGGTTGCTTTTTTACGATACGCATGATGTTTTTTTCGTACCGTTCCATTGGTATCGGTTTTTTCGCCGAGGCAGTCGTTCCGGTTGCCAGCAACAGTGCTGCCAGCAGGATGATGTGTGTGAGTTTCATGATTATCGGTTTGTGTTTTGAATTAACCCCATCGGTTTAAGACGGGGTTAATACGCATGCCTATCTTATCAGTCGTAATCCTTAGGATAGGTGATAGGGTATTTTGTCCGCATATCACCGTACCTGAACACGTACTTCTTCAAGAACATCTCTTTTTCTCCGATTTCTTTCCATGAGTAATTTTCATACACTTCCGGACTGATAATAAATATCGCCAACAGCGCATTGTCGTCTAACACCATAAGGTGATAGGGCTGTGTATAACTTCTTTTTTGTCCGGGTAATACTTTTTGTAAGGATAAATCTTCTTGTGCCGGGAACTCGGTGGTTAGGTAAATCAGACGGTTCTCTTTTTTGCAGCCGGTTGCAACCAAGATTTCTTCAGAGCTGTCATTTTTTATGTCGATATACCACTCTCCACCAAGAGGCACGCAGGCGGAACATAAAAACATTCCTAAACCCAAGAGCCATAAAACATGTTTTGACCTCATAATTTTTAGGGTTTACTGTGAATCAATATTTGTTAAAAGGATAATTGCTGTTTGGCCACAGGGGTTCTCGTCTGTATTTCTCGTATCCTAATTTGTTAGCTTGTCTTTCGTACCAGCGGTATGAATGTTTGTTTGTCTTCTGAGCGGTATCGTTCCAACAACTGATAAGACTTCCTGGCGCAATCATCAGGAAGTACAGCGGTCCCCATCGTCTTCCTTGTAGGGTGTGTCCGTACTCGTGGGTAAAAATTTCTTGTGAAACCTTCATATTGGTACCGTTAATCGTATTTCCTAACGTTAGTCCCCATCGGTCGGTAGGGTTCGGGGTGTTGTGGTTGGCCAGCACCGCACCGGCAGCAAACTGTACATTACCGGAACCGTTGATAAATATACGAAAATCCTCCTGTATAACAGGAGGATTTGAGTGAAAAATATTGGACATATAGATTACGGTGCTAATAGAATGGCGTATATCCAAATGTCGTCGAAACCGTATCGGGCTAAGTATTCCTCATAAGTATAAGTGCCGAATGTATCCCGAAAAAGGTCGATGACGTAAACGATTCCATTTTTGACGGCAAAATAAAGGTATACATTGAGTGGTTGATGCGAATCATTTAAAGTAAATATATAATCCCACTTGTTGGATATATAAGCACGTATTACCGCGGAATTGTGGTTACTAAATCTTGCTGCTGTGAAGGTTGATGTAGAATTGTGTCGGAAATGTAGTACTTCCAAGTCTTCGTAGATTCTCTTCTTGGGAGGTTCCATACACCCTTTTACAGCCAATGTTTTATCGTAGACGATGATGTTGTGGATGTTGTTTTTCCAGAACTGTTTTTGTTCGTAGTCCGGAGGACAGATGGCTTTCAACAGCTTTTCGGACGTATCGAGAGCCTTGACCGCCTGGTATAGGCTGTCGTTCGCGAACCTTTCGGATGAAGGCGGAAGTTCCGTATATAATTTGAACACATACATGAAAGCATAGTCCGCATGTTTGCGAAAGAGAAAATGTCGGTCGATTGACCGTTGTGCGATTTTATCGTAACGGTTGAAATCGACCTTCGACAAATCGAGTCCTTGCCCCAGACAACTGCAGGTCCAGCCGATAGCGATAATGATTGATAGAATGTGTTTCATATTGCGTCAATTTACAATGTATCTATGTATGAAGATAGCGTTGATTAGGTCGCTGTCGAGAGTTTCGTACCGGCTGCTTTGATATTGTCGTGCAGTCTGTTTGTACTTTAATAAACGTTCCTGCCGCATACGCGGCAGGAACGTTTATTGATTATCGGTCGTACCTATTTCGTGGGCCGAAAATGGGTTCGAGTCCGAACTGTTCGATGTAATCTTCGAAAAGGTAGACTTTAAACGGCTCTTGCCCGTTCTTTACCGATACGAATACCTGATTCCCCTTAACCATAAAAAAGGTATAACCTATGAAGAAATATTCCTGTATATTATTTTGCAATAAATATTGTACTCTGCATATATTCACAGAAGCTGGTCGGTAGATAGATGCAAATGGGTACAGGAGCTCTGCACATAACATTAGACTGTCGGCATCATACAACCATAAATCCATTTGCAGGTTCGGGTTGTTAACATCTGGAAATATGCGTACCGTATGTTCCAGCAGGTCTTGCCCTGTTTGAATATGCTCGTAAGGATTTCCCTCGATTTCCTTGAAAGGGAGGTACATGAAGACATATTCATGTGCGGGATTATAAAACGGTTGCTGTTTTACAATGCGCATGATGTTTTTTTGATATCTTTCTATTGGTATCGGCTTTTTCGCCGAGGCTGTCGTTCCGGTTGCCAGCAACAGTGCTGCCAGTAAAAAAATACGTGTAAGTCTCATTATTCCAGTTGTCTATTATTGTGGTGATAATAAAAATGCACGTGGCTGAAGGTGCTTGAAATCGAATCGGCAGTATTGGCCTCGGTTCGGGTCCATGATATAAAACAGTGTCTTGACGATTTTTTTTCCATTCACCCTAATCACTGTCTGTTCGACTGCTTTATTGGCCAAGACCGCATGATGGGTAATCCCATAGTCGTTAGGAGCTGCCGGGATGGAAAAAGCGATATCGTATCCCTCTATCATTTTTTCGATGTAGGTATCGGGAGTCATGTGTGATTGTAGGTTATAAGGGGTTCCTGTCACCTCACTGTATTTTTTCCAAAATTCAGTATCTGCATATCCTGTTGTATTTTTGTCTCCGCCGCCCATGTATTGGCGCATTTGTTGTTGCGTCACAGCACCGTTGCTGGCCGATTCGGCACATGCTCCTCCACAGTCTGCCTGACCGTCCTGTCGGATGTAGGGCTTTTGTCTGTCGACGATAGTTCTGTTTGTCCTTTCTGCACCGTTCCAAAAACTTCTTCCCTGAGTTACGGCAGCTATGCCGCTTACTATACCGCCGATAGCGGCTCCCACCAATCCATTGCTCAATCCTTGGTTGAGTCCATTGCGGAGCGAGGTTGCCAGGCCTTGATGTCGGAATAGTCCTCTGCTGGTTTCGGAGAGAAATCCGCCGCTGAATCCGGTTATGAAACCGGTGCCCAATCCATTTAAGAATCCGCCTGCACCAAAGCTCGCCAGACTTGTACTTGCATAGAAACCCAACACACCCGTAGCGGCACCGATACCGAATGAAGCTGCCCATTCGTACCATTTGGAGTCCTTGTTCAGGTTCCCTGAAAGCAGGTCCATCGTCAGGTTGAAGATGCCTCCCAACAGGGCGCCCAGTATCCACTCTCCGTCCGGGTCGATGTACTGTACCGGATTGTTGCCGCAGAAGATATAGGGGTTGGTGAACTGCATGGCCGGGTCCTGCGTAGTCCAGCGGCCGATGACGGGGTCGTACATGCGTGCTCCGTAGTCGAGCAGTCCGAGGTCGGCTGCGGCGAATGGAAGCTGGTACTCTTTCCCGTTGAAAAGGAACCGGTTGACGCGGGGAATCTCGTTCAGCAGGTAGTCCGTCCCCTCGTACCGCAGTCCGAAGGGATAGAAGTCGTTCCGGGCCAGTATGAACTTTTCGTCGTTATAGACGACCCGCACGCTTCCGAGGTAGTCGGTAATGTGGTAGAGGGGCATGTAGTCCCGCGTTCCGTTCTGTGCCGTGGTGACGTAGAACTGTCCGCTGCCGAAATCGATGCCGAGCAGTCTGCCCTGCATGTCGTATGTGAAAGAACCTTTGTATCTGAAGCCGTTGCCCCTGCTGTCGTGGCATTCGACCTTCGTACCGTCGGGCAGCCAGGTGTAGAGCGCTTTCGGCTGGTTGTCGCTGCCCGTGACGATTACAGGCAAATTTAAGTAATTATAATTAATAATCAAACCTTTTCGGGCGTCGTACTGCATATTCCCATTGGCATCGTAGGCATATGCGTATGTCGGGCCGTCCTGTTCCTTCAGACCGACCAGCCGGTTGCCGTCGTTGGTGTAGGTATAAGTATGGCTGTCGGAGGGCGCCGCACCCGTGCGTGCCATGGTCAGGATATTGCCGTTCAGGTCGTACGTCGCCTCCTCATCGAAGCACATGTCGCGCTGGCCGTCGTCCGTAAGGTGGTAGGCGGCAGTCAGTTGTCCATATCCGTCGTACGTATAGCCGTAACACTGGAACGGGCTGTTCGAGTGCTTCCAGCGCGTCGCCGTGACGTAGCCGTCGTACCGGCCCGCATAGGAGAGCTCCTGTCGGAAGTAGGGAGACGCCTGTCCGGTGAGGCGGCCGTAGAAATCGTGTCCGTACGATTCCGTGGTGCCGTCGGTCGTTTTCGAGGAGAGGCGGTCGAACTCGTCGTAGACGAAAGTGCTGACGGAACGTATGGCGGAGCCTTCACGGTCGACGGTGGTCGTTTCGTTCAGCATGCGGCCCTGGGCGTCGTAGGTGTAGTCCACGCGTTTGAAGTCGGGGAGGTTGCTGTCCGGAATGCGGTGTTCCTCCACGGTGGTCAGGATGTGGCCCGCATCGTCGTATTTCACCCAGTAGCAGCTCGGATTACCCTCCCTGTCCAGCTCTTTGGTGAGGATGACGCGCCCTTTCCGGTCGTAATAGTAGGCCCGGTATATGTTATTGTCCGTCTCCTGAGGCGACACGACGGCCAGTTGCTGGAACGTCATGCGGCCGCGGTTGGTCGGAGCGAGCATATCCGCGGAGGCGATGCCGGCATAGGGCTCGAACGCGAGCTGCGACATCAGTTCCGCCGCAAGGCCGATGCCTTTGAGCGGCGTGCCGCTGCCGGGGAAGGCGGTGACGATTTCATAGGGGCCGCCCAGTGCGACCGTCCGTTCCACGAGTTCGAGACACGCTTCCGGAATGTAGTAGTAGCCCGTCTTGATTTTGTACTCGCTGCGCACGGTAGCGCAGTTCTCGAAATATTTGCCCTGCGGGTCGTAGACGGAGGGGAAGGTATCCGCCGTGGCGGCGATGCTGCCTATCTTGAAGTATTTTCCCTCCACGTACCGGGCCGACGTGACGGCCGGCCGGCCCTCCGGATAAGAGCCCAGGTCGGGATAGCCGCTGCCGGGAAATTTCGTGACCAGGTTGAACAGGCCGGGCGTATTGATTTTGATGAAGATGTTCTGTACGGTCTGTACCATGTTTTCCGGGATATAGTAGTAACCCGGTACGACGGTCGTGCCGTTCTTGACCGCGTACTCCGGCTTGACGGTTCCGCCGTCCACGAAGTAGGTCCACATGCCCGGAATGTCCCGGATACCGTAGCTCTCCATGCTGAAGGCGTGCGGCATGTAGAGATAAAGGTTCTCCCGGTACCGGGTGAAGGCTGCGGGGGCCTCGGTATGCTGCGGATAGATGTCGTAGTCGTCGTAACGGGCGCTCTCCAGATGGGCCTGGAGGACGAACAGGCTGCCGGAGAACGGAACGAGCGGAGTGTCCGTACCGCCGAGGTAGGGGTAGGTGTTGTCGAATCCGTCGGCATAGTACCGCTCCTGGATGGAGGCGCGTGTCAGACTGCCGGGCGTCTTCTCGCGCACGATGCACTTGTCGAGCACCCTGTCCTGCGTATCGTAGATGTAGTAAAACCAGGCGTTCGCAGCGCGCAGATTGCCGTCCTGGCTGAGTACCATGCGTCCCTGTTTGTCGTACACGAAATATTCGTCGGCTTTGCCCGGTTTCGAGGCGACGACCGTCCGGCCGTACCGGTCGTATTCGTAATAGTACCAGTATTTCTTGTAGCTGGCCGAGGCGGGGGTAATGGACATCTGGAGGCCCTTTATCTGTTCGTGTACGATGGGCGGGATGACGTAGCGCAGCCGTCCCAGCTCGTCGTAGGCATAGCAGGTGAAGCGGGGATTTTCGTTGCCTGTTACGGTGGATTTGGCGACGAGTCGCCCTTCGCTGTCCCGGTACTCCGTTTGGAGGGTCCGTACCCCGTCCGTCGCATAGTAGGCCGACTGCGTTTTGAGCAGGGTGCCGGCAGCATACCTGGTACTGCAGGAGAAGGAGCCGTCCAGTGCTACGGTATACTTATACACCTCCAGAGCCGTATTGCGGCCGTAGATATAGGCGGTGTAGTGGCCGGCGCTGCCGCCGTCGATGCTGTACTCCCTGCCCGGTCCGCCGGATTTGACGGGAACGCCGAGCGGCGAGGTGTCGTACTCTTTGGACGAGTAGGCAAAATTGTACTCGTTCGCCGTATAATACTCCCGGTAGAAGGCCTTCTGTTCCGCTTCGGGGTTCTCCCGGAGCGAGCCGCCGGTCTCTTCCAGCGTGTAGGGCAGGTAGGTGACCGAGTCGCCGCGGTTCATGCAGTCGTACCGGTAGAAACGGATGATGTCGTTGCCCGAAGGCGAGGCGGACAGGGCGGTCTCCTGTACGAGGCGGCCCGCCCGGTCGAAATGCGAAACCTTTTTCGTCTGCATGGTGCCGTTGTAGGTCGTTTCCTCCATTCTGAGGCCCTGAATGGCACCGGTGCTATAAACCGTCACCGGAGCCTGCGAGAAAGTTACCCGTACCAGAGCCGCCGGTCGGATGCCGCCGGTGGATGTGGTGTTGGCGATGACGTAGATATCGAGGGTATTGGAGAGGGCATCCATGCCGTTGTTCGGCTTGAAATCGAGTGTGAGAGCCGTTTTGCCTTCCGTCCAATCCGTGCCGAACTGTAACTGCTGGAGGCCTGTAAGGCGGGTTTCGACGCCGTAGCCCAACAACGGGCCGTCCGGCAGGCCGATGGCTGTGTACATCTTTTGTGCAACGGAAAGCAGGTCAAGTGAAAAAGTCTCTCCGGCCGGGGCTATCGTATGGGTGTGGTTTTCCTGATAGACGATGTCGTATTGCGACGCTTCGGCGGTCTGCCTGGCGGCAGCGGCCGGAATGCGTTCGTCTGCATGCAGCTCCGCGGTGCCGGATACGACGGCCGTACAGAGTGCGAATAGGGCGAGTCTTATCTTGTTTCTCATGGCTTCTGTTTAAAGATTGCTGGTATAATTGTCATAAATGAACCGTTTGACGACGGTACCGTCGTCGTCGCGTACCGTTTTCAGCAGACCGAATTTGTTGTAGTCGTAGTAGGTGGTCGTGCCGTTGACATCGGTTTCCGATATCTTGCCCACGCCGGGCGTGTAGGCGCAGGTGGTCATCTGTGCTCCGACCGGCAGGATACGGAGCTCGTCATATACATAGGCCGATGACGTCGGCAGGGTGAAGGGCGGGGTGTCCGGGCCGATGTCCATGCTGCTCTCCACGTACTGCCAGGCGGCCGGAACGGCGGAGGTACGCGGCAGGCGCCAGTAGGAGACGATGTAGCGTCCGGGTTTCAGGTTCTTCAGCTCCACCGAATAGGAGCCGTTCAGTACGTATTCTCCGCTTTTGGCGTGGGCGCTCCTGAGTATGTTGGCCCCCGATTCGAAGCTGTCGTAGATGACCTGGTTGCGGCCGGATGCCTTGCTGTGGACGGCATTCGTTACGACGGCGACCGGCAGTGTCCCGTCGTAGCCGTACATGACTGACTGCACCGTGCCGTGCTCGGCGTGGGAGGAGAGCAGGGTGGGACCGTCGTACTCGTCGTACCGGACGGTGGGTTCGTATCGGGAGTCGTACCTGAATTCGCTCGTGTACGGAGCGTTGTAGATGCTCGAATGGGTGAACGCCGTATGGCCGATGGGGGCGTCGGTATAGACGGCCATCTCCGTCGCCGGAACGACTCCTGGCCTCTGTGGGTTGTCGGAGAGCGTTTTGTACAGCACGAGGTTGGCCGAAACGATTTTCCCGTTTCTGTATTTGACCGTTTCGACGGGAAGGTTGTACGCATGGTGGTCCAGCATCTGTTTTATCGCCGCCAGCATACCGTAACGGTCCGTAATGGTCGAACCGGTGATGTTGCCATAGTCCTTGGCGTATTTGATGCGGGTTTCATAGGTATTTCCGGCAGCATCTGTCGTGACGCTCTTCGTGGGAAGCATCCGGTTCGTGTCGTAGGTGAATTCGGTCTCCGAGGCGAGGCTGTATTTGCTGCCGTAAGTGGTGGTTTTGGAGACATAGACCGGTTCGCTTATCCAGTAGTAGACAAATAGCCGTTGCAGCGGAGTGTAGGGAACCAAACACTTTATCTTGGCCTTCGGTTCCCCGAACGCATACCGGGTGCTGGTGCCGGATACCAGATTGCCGTCGGAGTCGTACACCGACTGGGAGGTGAGCAGGCCGCGGCGCCAGAAATAGGAGGTGGGCGGTGCGAACGGCTCCATCCGGTTTTTCTGCGCTTCCGTAAGGGCGGGAGTAGTCGGGTAGTATTCCCATTCCGGGTCCAGATTGTCGATGCCCTCGTCGTAACAGTAGACGGTGTAGGAACCGTTGGGCATATACTCGGTTACACGGGAGTAGGACATGTGGTTGCCTCCGAAGTCGTACAAATTGTTGATGCAGCGGGAATATACCAGAATACGTTTTTCGCCTTGCGGCCCATTGGGATAGGAGTCGTAGTACCGGAATTTGTCTTGAAACGCCTTGCCGCTGGAACGTCCGTCCGGCAGGGTGTATTCGAAACGACGCACGGTCTGTTCGCCGTTGCCGATGAGTTGCGTGATGCTGGCGATGCGCAACCCGCCGAAAGGACGGTCTCCGTTCGCTGCGTCGGCTATCGAATTCAATTCGTAGTTGTAGGTGAAGCTGAAGCCGTTGCCTGTCTCTATGCCGGAGAGGATATTGCCTCGGGCGTTGGCGGTCGGGGTGCGGTCGTGGCCCGGTACGGCGATGCCATCGATTTCTATCGCGGGCATGTAGTCATGGTATCCGTAGTCGCCGCGGTTGTTGTAATATCCCCAGTGGTCGAAGAAACTGTCGTTGTTGGCTGGGAATGCCGCCATGTCGAGGTAACGGAACTTGTAAAGGTAGAGCATGTCGTTGCCGTACTGTTCCCTGACGGCGGTCAGCTTGAGCGCTCCGTTTTGGAAAAAGGAGTAGTCGAAGTGGATGTCATTCGTCTGTCGGGTCGTGGCGTAGGTAGCGATGTTCTTTAGTACCTGATAGGTGGTGCTGAGTTTCAGGCTGGTGATGCCGTCGTACGTGAAGACGACCTTGCCTCCGCTCCATGTAATCTGCCGCAGGAATTTCGGAGCCGCGGCGGTGGCGGTCGTGTAGTCGTTCTCGAATTGGAGGAGCTCGTACCGGCCCTCTTTGAGCGCATAGAGGCCGATTTGGAACCAGTCCCGGGTGGTTATCTCGTTTGCGTGGGTTCCCGCTTCGTATGTGAACAGTACCTGTTCTCCGGAGAAGGGCGCGATTTCGTCGAGATGCCAGGTGGAGTTGTAGGTCAGGGTTTTGGTGTTGGTGTGGTTGGTATTGTCGTGGGTAGTCGCGGTCGTGACCTCCCGGCTCTCCGCCGAAGAGCCGAATTTGTAGAGGTTGCCCGCATTATCCCGTATCGTGAAACGGTTGTCCGTCGGTTCCGTGCCGCGTATGAAGGTGATGGCGAGGTCCTGGTAGGGGATGGTGTGCGCTCCGCCGTCGTTGTCGAGTACGAAGATGCCGGAGTTGCCCGGTATTTCGAAATAGAAAATGTCCGGTTCGGTATCGAAATCGAAGAAGGGTATGTTTCCTTCCCGTTCTCCGTTCGGCAGGTACTCGAATACCCCCAGTTCATAGACTTCATTCAGCGTACTGTCCGTCTTGAAGAGATAATCCAGCCAGGCGGAGTTGTAGTGATAGAGTCGGGTCGAATCGTTTTTTATATAGGTGACGGCTGTTCGGCGCGACTGCTCGTCTGGATATTTTTTGACGATTCGGGTGATTTTTCCGCCTGCCGAGAGTCTCCAGCCGAGTCCTGTGGAGGTCGGGGTGTCGTTGACCTTGATGCCCGAGGTGTTGTAGCTCAGGGTTATCGGAATCGAGATTCCATTGGCCTGAACGGTGTAGAGCGGGGCCTGGACGTTCACGGTTCCCGTATGGTAGTCGACGGGATTCTGGATGTCCCGTACGAGCGTCCGGCTGTCGGGCGAGGGGCTGAGCGAGTTGCTTTCCTGGGCGTGGAGCCGGTTCCACGGCAGGCAGGCGGCAGCGGCCAGCAGCAGCACTGTCCTGAGTCTTTTTAATGTTGCCATGTGTCCTGTTGTTTAATGGATTATTAGGAAAAGAGGGCTTCCGGCGGTGCCGGAATGCCCCCCGCCAAAATAGGACACGGCAACAGCCTGTGGATTCCACGGATTCGGAATTTGTATCGGGCTGCGGATTGGAAAAAACGGGGAAAGCGCAGTCCGGCTTGCTGCGGGACGGCCAGCCGTGCTGTATGGCCGGGTGTAGAGGCTTCGGTTTTTGTAGTGGGACAGCTTTGGCTGCGCAGCGGCGACCGGGCCTGTGCGGGTTGCTGTCCGGGGCTGAGTCTCGGGTTCGGTGCCCAGAAGACGACCGATATGAATCGGTGTCGGATGCTCGTGCAGTGCGGGAATGTGGGGGCTGCCTTCCGAATCGGTTGTGAACGCGCTTTCGGTATGCGGGTGAATGCGGGTTGCAGATAGGGCCTTTCAACCGGTTGAGTGCTCCCGGCGACGGTGCATTCATGCGTAATGAAGACCTCTTTGGGTATCGTCTGCCGGTTCCGACGGAACGTTGTTGGCCGTGCGCCTTTTCTGCGGAGAGGGACGGAGCCAGCCGGATATGGAAGACCGGCGCACAATGTGCGGCCGAAGAGGCCTGTCGGGGCCTGTCGGGGCCTGTCGGAGTCGGTCGAACCGTATCGGCCGTAGAGGAATGTAAATGAAAAAGCCTTGTAAATAACTATTTACAAGGCTTCCGTTTTTTGCGGTATGGACGGGACTCGAACCCGCGACCCCCTGCGTGACAGGCAGGTATTCTAACCAGCTGAACTACCACACCGTGCTGAATTGCGAGTGCAAATGTACGACTTATTTTTTATTGTGCAAGGGATGTACGGGAAATTTGCGATAATTTTTCCGCTGTCGGTTCCGTACCGTATGAGTCGGGCCGAAAGAACCGTCCGTGTGCAGGAACGGTCGGGCGGTGGCCGGGCAGCAGGGAAACGGGGACGCGACCCTGTGTCCGGCCGGATTGAGGCCGTTCCTCCTGCCGACGGCCGCGCTTTCTCGCCGGGGCTGAGGGAAAATGTACGGTTTTTGATGGATTGCTACGAAAATAGTGCATTTGAACATGAAACGGATGAGAAAGTATCTATTGATTCCGCTGTCGGCGGCGATGGTCGCCTGCGGACAGCATGTATGGTATGACCTTTCCGGTTATTCGGATACGGCGATATATTACGGCGGTGATATCGTCACGGTCGATGACGGACGGCCCGAGGCGGAGGCCGTACTGGTGGGCGACGGCAGGATAGTGGCTGTCGGCGGCAAGCGCGAACTGATGCGGAGCCGCCGGCCCGACACGAAATTGGTAGACCTGAAGGGTATGACGATGCTGCCCGGCTTTATCGACTCCCACAGCCATATCAGCTCGGTTACCAAGTTTCCCGACTTCTCTCCGGCGGAGGGGGTGACCTCCGTGGAAACGCTCGTGGAGTATGGCCGGCGGGAGTTCGATGCATGGTACGACCGTTCGGTAGCGGAAGGGACTTATGAGCCGGGCGACTGGTTCATAGGCAACGGTTACGACAATACGGTTTTCCCCGGGGCCGAGGGCCCTACCGCCGACGACCTCGACCGAATATCGGAGGAGGTGCCTGTTTGTATCATTCACATGAGCAACCATGTGGCTGTCGTGAACAACAGGGCGCTGGAGCTGATGGGGTATTCCCCGGGCAGTCCGCTGGTGCGGGAGTACGCCGCGCTGCTGGGCCGTTATCCGGACGGCCGGCTGAACGGACTTTTGGAGGAGGAGGCTTATTTCCGGCTCTATTATGACCCGAATGTCTTGATGGATAATGCCGTTACGAATGCGCCGAGCGAAGAGGACGTCCTGCGGCATGCCATGCGCGTATATGCCTCGCACGGCATTACTACCGCACAGGACGGTGCAGGCAGTAATATTGCGGCGAGCGTGCGGACTATTGTGGAGCAGGGCGATTCCCTCATCATTGATATCAACAGCTACGGCGACCTCGGCAGCATGTCCGTCCCGAGCCGTGAGGCCGTTTACAGGGACGGACTGCGTCGTGCCGGCGTGAAACTCTTCCTCGACGGTTCGCCGCAGGCGAAGACCGCATGGCTGCTGGAGCCGTATTATGTCGTTCCGGCGGGCAAGGGGGCGGATTACGACGGGTTCCCGCAGATGACGGACGATGAACTGTACTCCCAGTTGGCGGAGTGCCTCCGGAAAGGATATCAGGTGATAGCGCATACCAACGGTTCGGCGGCTATCGGGCAGTTTCTCGACCAGTATGCCCGGGCCAAACTGGTCACGGCAGCCGAGGAGGGTATGAAGCCCGTGCTGATACATGCCCAGACGATTACCGAGGAGCAGCTCGACAGGGCCGAAGAGCTTGGAGTGGACGTGTCGTTCTTCAACGACCATACCTATTATTGGGGCGATTACTATCTGACTTCGATTCTCGGTCCGGAGCTGGGACGGCGCATCAGTCCGCTGCGTACTGCCTTGGAGCGAAAGGGGCTTAATATCACCATACATCAGGACTCGCCGGTGGTGCCTCCGGACATGCTGTTCAGCATTTACAATGCCGTGAACCGCATTACCCGCAGCGGGCAGCCGATAGGGCCCGAGTATGCGGTAACTCCCATGGAGGCCTTGCGGATGGTGACCGTCAACGGTGCCAGACAGTACGGACAGGAGGACGACCGGGGTTCGATAACGCCCGGCAAGATAGCCGATTTCGTCATTCTCGACCGTAATCCGCTCAAGGTGCCCGGGACGGAGATAAAGGATATCGCCGTTGTCCGGACTGTCAAGAGGGGGAGGGTCATCTATCCGGCCGGCGGAGCCGATTAACGGTGTGTGCATGGAGGGCGGTTTCCTGCGGGGCCGCCCTCTTTTGGTATTGAACCGGAAATTCATTATCTTTATCTCCCGTTTGCAGCGGGAACCGGTTCCGGCTCCCGATAAACATGCAGGTTACGATGAAAGAGAAAGTGAGAAGTTCAGCGAAAGGCGGCGTGCTTCCCGGTTTCGAGGATTTTACGGTCTATTCCGACGTAAGGTATTTACCCGTCGGCTGTCACCCCGCCTATCTTTCCGAGGGTTTCGTCGGGGTTTGTACCGGAGGCAGTGCCGTATTGGATATCTTTTCCGTCAGGCGCAGGGTGTCGAAGGACGACCTCGTGGTGGTGATACCCCACATGTTCGCGGTGCTGAGCGAGAAAAGCGACGATTTTGCCATGCTCTTTTTTAAAACCTCGTACACGCTCTTCATGGACGTTCTGAGCGGGATGTGCCGTCCGACGCTCGATTTTTTCTTCTACATGCGCCAACACTATGTTTTCACGCTGGTGGAGAGCGAGGTGGAGCGGTTTCGGAACTTCGTACACGCGCTTGCGTGCAAGGCCGGTTCGGAGACGGGACATATCCGCCGCGAGTCCGTCATCCTGCTGCTCCGGGTGTTCTATTGGGACATATTCGTACAGTTCAAAAAGGAGGCGGTCCGGGGCGGTATCAGATACGGACATAAGGAGGAGCTCGTCTATAAGTTTCTGAACCTCGTGACGGAGCACTACTCCACGAATCGTGAAGTATCCTTTTATGCCGACAAGCTCTGCATCTCGCCGAAGTATCTCACGATGGTGGTGCATGACGTCACCGGCAAGTCGGCCAAGGAGTGTATCGTGGAGCATACGCTGCTTGAGATAAAATCCCTGCTGCGGGATGCGTCGCTGGACATCAAGGATGTCGTGAGATTGGCCCGTTTCTCCAGCCAGTCCCTGCTGAGCCGTTTTTTCAGAAAGCATACGGGGATGTCGCCGTCGCAATATAGGGAGCAGGCGCATCTGTGAAAGAGACCGACCGCTGTTTCCGGGCGAAAATCCGTGTCGAGATGTGCCGAAATTCGGTTTTTAGGGACTATAACGGAAATAAGCCTTATAGTACGGTTTTCATTGTTTATCTTTAAACCGAAAAGATAGGCGGCATGGACACCGGTACCGAAACGGATTGTTGACAGACGGCCGTTCCGCTTTCCGGGTCCGGCGATTCCCGCGGCGGCGGGAGCGACACGGAAGGCCGGTGCCTATCGGAAAGGACATGTGGCAGGATTAAGAGAGTAAGTCGTTAGTCTATTAACGTTTATTTTGGAATCTGTAATCTAATTGGGGTAAGGTTAAAAAGGTTGGATTCTGACGTATCATGCGGATGTATCTCGATTGCATCCCGAATTCGGACTTACTCTCTTTTTTCGGTCGTGCCGCAGCAGGGTTTTCGGAACAACGGCGGGAGTATTCCCGTGATGTGTATTCGTCGTACAAGAACGCGCCAAATAGAGGAAAGCTCTCACACTCACTCTCACACTAGAACTTCTCACTCTCTTTCCTCTATTTTTGGCGTTCTTTTTTCTCTTTCTGCCGGTGGTTGCCTTTCCTGCCGCTACCGGTGAGGGGATTTGCCGGAAAATTCGTACATTTGTCATTCGGATTCGAGGCAGGAAATGATGGACGGTATCGGAATGGCATATAGTTGCAATATTAACTTCGAAAGGCCGGAAAGGAGAAATTCCGGTCTTTTTTAATCCTCTTTGTGAAATGGCTATCGACGATAATGCGGCGCGTAACAGGGTGCTGGTAAGAACCTCTTGGATAAGCACCGTAGGCAATGCCGTGCTCTCTGCGGCGAAGATAACGGTAGGTGCTTTGGCAGGCAGCCTGGCCGTGCTGGGCGACGGCATCGACTCGGCCACCGACGTGGTCATCTCCGTGGTGATGATATTTACCGCACGCATCGTGGGCAAACCGCCCACCAAGAAGTATCCTTACGGATACGAGAAGGCGGAGACCATCGCTACCAAAATTCTTTCGCTCATCATCTTCTATGCCGGCGTGCAGATGCTCGTATCGTCCGTTGAGAGCATGTTCTCTCCCGAACCCAAACTGATGCCTGCACCGGTAGCCATCTATGTTACCCTGTTCTCCATCGTGGGGAAGCTGCTTCTGGCGCTCTATCAGTACCGGCAGGGCAAGAGGGTGCAGAGCGCCCTGCTGACGGCCAATGCGGTGAACATGCGCAACGACGTTATCATTTCGCTGGGGGTGCTCGTGGGGCTCGTTTTCACCTTCGCGCTGGATATGCCGGTACTCGATACGGTAACGGGCCTTGTGATAAGCCTTTTCATTATCAAGTCGTCCGTAACGATATTCATGGATTCCAATGTGGAACTGATGGACGGCGTCAAGGACGAGACGGTCTATGCCCGGATATTCCAGGCCGTGGAGGCGGTGCCCGGTGCGCACAATCCCCACCGGGTGCGTTCGCGGCAGATAGGCAACATGTACATGATTGCGCTCGATATCGAGGTGGACGGCACGATTTCGGTGACGGAGGCCCACCGGATAGCGAACGAGGTGGAGCGCAGCATCAAGGCGCGGATTGACAATATTTACGATATCGTCGTGCATGTCGAGCCGGAAGGGGTGCATCACGATGCGGAGAAATTCGGTATCGACCGGGGAATGGTCTGACGGGTATCGTTCGGAGTAGGGAGGCGGCCGCTGTACAGCGGCCGCCTCCTTTTTTTATCGGTTTGGACTCCTCCGGAAGCGCTGCCTTTCCGGCCGGAGGGGGCGGGCCGTTCGCTGCGGCGCTTCGGCCGGCGACCGCACGGCACAGGAGGTGCATCGGGCGGTACGAAGCCGTATGGTTACGGCAGGGTATTTCCGGATTTGTAGAAGTCGGCCGTGTGGGGCGGATAGTATTTTTGACGCGGAAGGATGGCACATGAATGACGGGGTGCCGGCCCTTCCCGCTGCGGGCTGTGCGCGGAGACCGGCTTTTTCATTTTAACTATCGATATATGAACTGGGATATAATCAAAACCGCGGTGGCGGCCTTTTTCGGGGCCTGCATCGCTACGCTCCAGCCTGTGCACAATGCCATGCTGTTGCTGCTCATTTTCGCTGCATGCGACATTCTTTTCGGCATTCTGGCCGGCCTTATCGCCGCCAGGGAGAGGTTCAGTTTCAAGAAATTCATCCTTGCGGCGGGATACCTGCTGGTCTATCTCGGCATCGTCGTAATGGTGTATGCAGTCGGAAAATATCAGGACGATACGCAGGAGGCGCTCTATGTGGTGAAGGTAATCACCTATGTATTCATCTATTTCTACTCCTCCAACATCCTCAAGAACCTGCATCTGCTGATGCCCGACAATCCGGTGATACGCTTTCTTGACTATTTCATCGGCCTGCAGTTCACCCGGAAAGTGGCCTGGCTGGAGGAGTTCCTGAAGAAGGAGCAGCAGGGAGCCGGAGCTGACGGCACGGAGGATGACGCGGTCCCCGAAGGAGTCGGAGCGCCGTCGGACGAAGCGGACAGGCGGGAAGAAAGGGGGTGATGTGTCATGGGAAAGTATTTTACGGTCGAGGAGCTCTGTGTGTCCGCCGTGGCCCGTTCTCGCGGTATCGACAATACGCCCCCGCCGCAGGCCGTAGCGGCGTTGCATGACCTTATCGGCCATCTGCTCGACCCGCTTCGAGAAGCGTGGGGCGGGCCGGTCGTGGTGAACAGCGGCTACCGTTCTCCGGCACTGAATGCAGCGGTGGGCGGGGCGCCCCGTTCCCGGCATATGTACGGCGAGGCGGCGGATATCACCGTGGGGAGCCCGTCCGCCAATGCCGCGCTGTTCGCTCTGCTGGAGAGCGGCGGGTTCGATTTCGACCAACTGATAGACGAGCGCGGCTATGCGTGGCTGCATGTTTCGTGGTGCAGGACGAATCGCCGGCAGGTGCTGCATCTGTGAGGGTCGCCTCGTCGTACTGTTGCGGATGGCGGCGGTCGGAGAGAGGCATTGCGGCCGGAGGGGTGCTGCGGATGATGGCCTTATGATTGGAAAAGGTATGAAACGATTTTTTGCATTTGCATTGGCGGCGCTGGTGCTGCTCTCCGGATGCTGTCCGGGGCGGACAGCCCTTTCGCCGTCGGTATCCGACAGCCTTCAGGTAGAACGGGAGGTGCGGTATGTCGAGAAGCTGCGGGATACGGTCATCTATGTCGAGGTGCCCGTGGAGAGCAGGAGGGTGCGGGTAGCGGCTGACAGCTCCTTCCTCGAAACCTCTCTGGCAACCTCGTCGGCCCGTGTCGCTGCCGACGGTACCCTCTCCCATACCCTTGAAAACAAGCCCCAGCGCCAACCCGTTGGGGTGACCGTTCGGGATACCTTCGAGCGGGAGAGCGAGCTTTCCGGCAGTGTCCGCACCGAGCGGGTGGAGGTACCGGTGAAGGTGCCGCTGTCGTGGTTTCAGAAGAGCCTGATGGGCTGCGGTCTCTTCGCCCTGGCGTTCGGTGTCGGGTGGGCGGTGTTCCGTATCGTGCGACGAAGGTTCGGACGGTAACGGTTGGCCCGTTCCTCCCGGTCCGGAACCGCATCCGGCCGGACGTCTCTTCTGCCGATAGCTGCGTCGCGCCCTTCGTGAAGGCTCCGCCGGTGTCCCGTGCACCGGCGGAGCTTTTGTGCGGCCTTGTCTTCGTTCTTACGGAGCTGTCGGACGGTTGCGGCTGTGTCTCAGTATGTTATTAATATATTTATGTTAATATAAAATAATTGTATTTTATATTGAAAAATAATGTATTTTTGTGGTGGTGCTGCATGGACGGAGTGATTTGCGGCGGACGATAAAACGGAGAGACGGAGATGAAGACGGATTTGTCGGAAAAACTCAGGATATTGGCCGAATCGGCGAAATACGATGTGTCGTGTTCGTCGGGCGGAGTTCGCCGGCGGGGGACGGACGGGGCGCCGGGCAGTACGGGGTCGTGGGGCGTGTGCCACAGTTTCACGGAGGATGGCCGTTGCGTGTCGCTGTTCAAGATAATGCTGACCAACTACTGCATATACGACTGTGCCTACTGTATCAACCGGCGTCGCAACGACCGGCCGCGTACGATGCTTTCTACGGCGGAGCTGGTCGGACTGACCATGGAGTTCTACCGCCGTAACTATATCGAGGGGCTTTTCCTCAGTTCCGGTGTGGTGCGCAGTCCCGATTATACGATGGAGCGGATGCTGCGCGTGGTGAAGGAGCTCCGTACCGTACACCGTTTCGGGGGATATATCCACATGAAGAGCATACCGGGTTCGAGCCGGGAGCTGGTGATGGAGGCGGGCCGGTATGCCGACAGGCTGAGCGTGAACGTTGAGATTCCGACGGAGGCCAATCTCCGGCTGCTCGCTCCCGACAAGAGCCGCGAAAGCATCTATACCCCCATGTCTTTCATCCATCAGGGGGTGATAGCCGGTGCTGAGGAGCGTCGTCTGTTCCGCAGCGCTCCTCCGTTTGCTCCGGCCGGGCAGAGTACGCAGATGATAGTGGGGGCGACGGACGAACGCGACAGCGAGATACTCCGTCTCTCGTCGCAGCTCTACCGTGTCAAGGGAATGCGGCGGGGTTACTATTCCGGTTTCGTACCGGTGAATTCTTACGACAAGCGATTGCCCTCCGTCGGGAGTGCGCCGCTGGTGCGTGAAAACCGTCTTTATCAGGCCGATTGGCTGATGCGTTTTTACGGTTTTACGGCGGCTGAAATCGCGGACGACGCCCATCCCGACCTCGACCTGGAGATAGACCCCAAGCTGGCATGGGCGCTTCGCCATCCGGAAATTTTTCCGGTGGATGTCAACCGGGCGGAATACGGCTTGATACTGCGTGTGCCTGGCATCGGTGTGAAGTCGGCCCGGATGATAGTGACAGCCCGTCGCAGCGGGCGCATTACGGCGGATGCGATGGCACGGATGGGGGTGGTAATGAAGAAGGCGCGTTACTTCGTGACCTGCGGCGGAGTGCCGGCAGGGGCATGTATCGCCGATATGACGCCGGAACGGGTACGTAGGACACTCGTCCCCCGACAGAGGTGCCGGACGACTGCCGGGCAGTTGTCGTTCGCCTTTCCCGAATGACCGTTACGGAGGGGCGGACGGCTGCGACGCGTGACGGATACGGAATATGGTTAAACATCTGAATATATGAGTGCGGTATTTCATGTTATTGATAGGGAGGAGTGGGAGAGAAGCGCGCATTTCGATTACTATTACAGGCAGGTCAAGGCGCGTTACAACATTTCCTCCGACGTGGATATCACGGCGCTCCTCGATTTCCGCGGGGAGCACGGATTGAAATTTTTCCCCGTGATGCTTTATGCCATCATGCGGGCTGTAAATCGCAACCGGGAGTTCCGGATGGGATTCGATGAGGAGGGACGGCTCGGCTATTGGGACGAAGTGGTTCCCTCCTATACCCTGTTTCATCCGGAGGACAATACCTTTACAGATGTATGGAGCGAATACGACAGCGGATTCGGAACGTTCTATCGGACGGTGACCGGGGATATGGAGCGTTACGGCAAGGTTCGCGGGGTGATAAAGGCCCGTCCCGGCCAGCCCCGGAATTTTTGTCCCGTGTCGTGTCTGCCGTGGCTCAGTTTTACGTCGTTTTCGCAGGATACCTATACGGACAGTCCCTTCCTGTTTCCGCTCATCCGGTTCGGCAGGTATTTCCGCCGCGATGGCCGCATGTGGCTGCCGCTGTCCGTATTCGTAAGCCATGCTGCTGCGGACGGTTATCATACATGCCGGCTTATCAATGATATACAGGAGATTGCGGCCCGGCCCGAGCTGTGGCCCGAAGGGCCGGAAACGGGAGACCCGGCCGGCGGATGGGGGAAACGATGAGGACGTTCGTTTACGACAGAAGTTTCGAGGGGCTGCTGACCGCGGTTTTTCATGCCTATGCGCGCAGGGAGTTTCCCGATTTTCTGGCGGTGGAAGGGGAACCCGGCCCTTTGTTCGTCGAGGAGAGATTCCGTGTCGTGACCGATGAGGTTTTTGCCGCGCGGGTTTGGAGGGGGCTGGAGCAGCGTGCGGGAAAGGGCGTCTGCAATATGGTGCTTTGCGTGTGGCTCTCGGAAGAGGAGGGGGCCGATATGCTCCTGTTCCGGTATCTGTGTCGGATATTCGGGAGTCCGCACGGTGTGGAGTACGACTTTACGGACAGTGCGGTACTTCGGATGAAGCAGACGGCGTGCAGGGTGGCGAAGGAGGGGCACCGGCTCATGCAGTTCGTGCGTTTCCAGAAGGCGGCCGATGGCAGCTATTTTGCACCCGTATCGCCGCGGTATAATGCACTGCCTCTGGCGGTAGCTCATTTCCGCGAACGTTTTTCCGACCAGTGTTGGCTGATATGCGATATGAGGCGCGGATACGGTTACGGGTACGACCTGCATTCCCTGCGTGAGGTGGAGTTTCAGCCCGACGGCCGCCTGGCGGACGGGAGGCTGCCCGCCTCCATGGCTGCCGAAGGCGAAGAGGTCTGCGGGGCGCTTTGGCGGATTTATTACGGTGCACTGACGATAAGGGAACGGCTGAATCCGAAACAGCAGCGCCGTTGCATGCCGGTGCGTTATTGGAAGTATATGACCGAACATTGGTAATGTTCCGTATTTCGGTACCGGTGCGTCGTTCTTGCGGTCTGCTGCGGTATCGGTCATTCGCAGCAATGAGGGGAGTCTGCGGCCGCAAACTCCCCTCGATAGGAATGGCAGTTTCTTCTATGTGGTATCCCGGTTTCAAGGAGACCGGGCCTGTCGAACCGCATGCGTGCGGTTCGATACCGGCCTCTCCCGTCGTTTCGGAGGTCAGTTGTCGCCGCAGAGGGCTGCGGCGAGTGCTTCCGTTCCTTCCGCCCCCGGCAGTCCGGGGTAGGCTTCGTTCAGGGCTCGAAGAAACGCTTCCCGGGAGGTGTGCTCTGCCAACAGGTGCCGGACGTTCTCCAGATAGTCGATTTTGAACCGGACGGCATCGGCGTCGGCTGCGCCTCCGTGTCCTCCGATAAAGAGGGTGGCTCCCGATGCGAGTGCTTTCCGGGCCTCGGCTATTTCCGCGTCAACTGCGGCCGGGGAGGAGATTTGCAGGGAGCTGGGGTGTGCTTTTGCCGGAGCCCAGTGGGTATAGTACACCTTTCCGCCTATCAGGATGCTTGCTCCGGGAAAGTCGGTGGAGGCACCGCGTTCGAACCGGAAGGGAATGCCGGCCCATGTATGGGTGGAGCCGAAGGCGGCTTCACTGACCGAACCGGTGGGAAGGTCGGCCAGCGCATTGCCGAAGGTTGCGGCGAATCCCTGCATCATGCCTCCGTAGATTTCTCCTTTCGTAAACTCCGGCATCCCTTCCGCCATGACGGTGGCGTGGTCGCCGGTTCCTCCCACATGGTAGTCTGTGATGCGCCGTACGACCGGTTTGCCGAGGCTGGCGAGGTAGCGGTCGAATTCGGCGACGTTGTCTCGGAACAGCGGCTGTTCCATCGTTACGAGTTCTTGCGTTCCCTCGATGATGTAGCTCGCGTCGCCGAGGGCGTCATTGGTATAATAGACGTGCAGTTTGAAATTGTCGAGGTCGTACACTTCGAAGCGTCCTTTGTCCTGTGCCATGGCTGTAATCGTTAAAAGGTTAAATAGAATGAACAATACTTTTTTCATCTCGGTACATGTTTGAAAGTTAATAATGGTATCTAAAAAATATTAAGTATCTTTTCGGATGCAAATATAATGCATCCTTGCATGTATGTCAAGTAGGTACTTGTTTTTCAGTTACTTACTTGCATGTGACCATTGTTGGAAATGAGCGGGTTGGCTGCCGTTTTTTTGTGAATTTTTTTTACTTGCGGTAAAGAAGATGTATGCTTACTTTTGTAAACTGTAATTTGAAATGCGATTGTATGGACAGGATGAGTGTGGAGGATACGTTGTTTCCGGGGTGCCCGATACGCAACGTGCTCGCCCGGATAGGCGACAAATGGTCGCTGCTGGTACTTTATACGCTTGACGGAGCGGAACCGATGCGTTTCGGGACGCTGCGCAAAGCCATACCGGATATCTCCCAGAAGATGCTGACCGTTACGCTGCGGACGCTGGAAGAGGACGGTTATCTGACGCGGAGCATCTATCCGGAGGTTCCGCCTCGTGTGGAGTATGCGCTGACGGAGCGGGCCAAATCGCTGTTGCCGCATATCAACAGTCTGATTGCCTGGGCTATTGAGAATATGGATGCGATAAAAGGGGAACGGAAGGCTTCCCGCGAGGTGTAAGGTACGGGTCCGGACCGACAGCATCGTTTCATTCCCTTTCGGTTGGCCCTGTGACAATGAAGGCGCCCCGGCATGACTTACGCCGGGGCGCCTTTTCGATTTATTTTTTCTGTCTTTCCGTTAATCGGCTTCCGAATAGGTCAGGGCATCGGACAACATCTCCGGATTGACGAAATCTTTCAATATCACCTTTTTGTCCCTGTCGAGCAGGTAAAGGCTCGGAATCGCCCGCAGGTCGTAGAGTTCTTTTTCGTTAATCTCCTGCGCTTTGTCGCAGGCATTTATCCATGTGTCGGGAATTTCGTTCGCATGGGCCACCCATTCGGCCATGTCGGTATCGGGGTAGAGGGCGATTATCCGGAGTTTGCCGGATGCCAGCATCCCCGCCGCCGGTTCCCGGGCTGTTACCGAGACGATTCCCTGGCGCACTTCCCGGCATGCCGGGCATCCCAGATTGTGGAAAAAGAGCAGTACGTAATCGGCGTCTATGCCGTACAGGGTGCCGTGTCCGCCTTTTCCGGTCGTGAAGGAAAAGTCTGCGGCCCGGTCGCCCGGTCTGTTCTTCAGGGCCATCCGGAGCCGCTCGCGCGGGGCTACCTTATATATATCTTCGAGGTCGGGGTCGGCTATCTGCTCTTCGAGCACAGTGATGTAGAGCTCTTCGTTGCGCAGCGGAGAGTTGGGGTCGTAAAGGTATTTGTCGGCGAGCCCTGTCATCAGGTCGTAGACGTCGGGGACGGCCTCTTCGCCGAGACGCTGCATCAACCGGGCTACCGCCTGTTTCGACAGTTCCATGTCGGGATAGAGGGAGGCGACTGTGATGAAACGTGCGAAAGCCTCCTCCATGGTCTCCGCGGCTTCCGTCCACGATTCGTCCGAGAAGTCCACTCCGTCCCAGAAGTGCATCAGCACATAACCGGCCTCTTCCTCTTCTCCGTTCAGGTAGGTCGGTATCTCAGGATACGGTACGGAAAGTTTTGCTGTTGCGGCGCATTCTCCCGCAGGGAGAGAGGAGGGCGTACCGGCTTTCAGGGCCGTCCGGCGTCCGCATGCCATGCAGGCTGCGGCGGCCATCGCTATTATCGCTGTTTTTCTCCACATGGATCTCCTGTTTCGGTTCTCGGCAAAGATAACCGTTTGGCGGCGGCTCTCCAAGAAAGGAAGCGGGCAAAGAGACGCTTCCGCCCCCTTACTTCCGCTCCGAAAAGATACCTGGCCGTCGCCGTGGTTTCCTGTTCATCCAGATTTATTCCCGTTTCGACGATATATTGTTGCATGTGACCGCTGCCCGGATTACATTTGCGGTATTTGGCCGAAAATGTACGTTGAGGATGCGTACAACGAGGGTTGGCCGCGTTTATTGTCCGGCGGACGAATTATTTAAAAAAATTAAAAAAACGGAATAAAACGCGAAAACTTTTTTTGTTTTTATAGTTTTCGCCGTACATTTGTCCCTGCAAAAGGGGGATGAATATGGAGATTAAGGAGAGGGTGATAACCGAGGCCACGCGGATGTTTTCCGAGATGGGAATCAAGTCTGTGCGTATGGACGACATCGCTGTCGCCTGCGGCATATCCAAGCGGACGCTGTACGAGAATTTCGCCGACCGGGAAGACCTCGTCAGGCAGTCGATATACTACCATCTCAGGAGGCACGAGGAGGAGATGCTCGGACAGATGAAGGCCGCATCGAACGTCATAGACGAGTTCTGGATAATGTTCGGCCACAGTTCCGAGTTCAGGGCATCGACCAAACTGGTGGTGCTCGACCTCATCAAGTACTATCCGCAGATATTCGATGAGGTGATGCGCAATCACCACGAAACGATTGTCCGCAACAACGAACAGCGGCTGCGGAAAGGCATTGAGCAGGGGCTTTTCCTGCGATGTATCGATACGGAATTGATGGCACGGAGCCTCACGCGATACCTGTATGGTCTGCACCGGGATTTTTCCGATGTCGTCATTTCCGCCCATGTGGATGATAATAAACCGGAGCCGCGTCCGTTACAACTTGCGATAATGTTCTTTCTGAGGGGGATAACTACCGAGAAGGGAAGGGAGTACATAGACGGGAATATTTTGAAAGGGATAGAATAAACAAAAGAAAATCAGGTTAGTGATGAAAAGAGTATTTTTAGCAGCCCTTGCATCGTGTGCCGCCGCCGTACTCGGCGCGCAGGAGCCGACGCAACCGCAAACTATTACGCTTACCCTCGACCAGGCGATAGAGATAGCGCTGAACGAGAATCCGACGATACGAATCGCCGACATGGAGATAGAGCGTCAGGATTATGTCCGGAAGGAGACCGTAGGCAACCTGCTCCCGTCGCTTTCGGGGTCGGGACAGTACAGTTATGCCATCATCAAGCAGAAGATGTCCAAGAGCGGGCTTTCGTTCGGAGCCGACAATACGGTGACCGTCGCCGCTAACCTGAACGTGCCCCTTTTCGTTCCGTCAGTGTATGCTTCCCTGAAACTCAACGATGCCCAGATTGCGGAGGCGGTGGAGTCGGCGCGTTCTTCACGGGTGAACATGGTCAATGAGGTGCGGAAGGCATACTACAACATGCTGCTTCTGCAGGAGTCGCTGGACGTGCTGCGCGAGAGCGAGAAAATCATGCAGGAGACGGTCGATAACACCCGGATGATGTACGAGGCCGAACTCGGTTCCGAGTACGACTACATCACCGCGCAGTCCAACCTGAGCGCCATCATGCCGAATATCATCCAGACGGAGGGGTCGATAGAGGTGGCGGACCTCTACATGCACATGTTGCTGAGTCTGCCGAACGACGTGGAGATAACATTTGTCGGTGACCTCGATTACTATTCGGAAGACATTGTCAACAGTACGGGGTATTACTCCACGGATGTCAGCAACAACAGCGACCTGAAGCTGCTCGACATACAGGAGCGGATGCTGGAGGCCCAGTTGAAGATGACCAATGCGCAGCGTATCCCGACCGTTTCTGCTTTCGGTTCGCTGAGTCTTTACGGAAACGACATGCCGGAGATTAACTTCGGCGATTTGGGAGGGGGCAGCCAGGTTGCCGGCTCATCCAAACAGTTCTGGTGGCAGTACCCGGCGAGTGTGGGCGTCTCCATCTCCATACCGATATTCTCGGGAAACAAGATAAACAACCAGGCCAAGCAGGCCAAGATTGCCATCGACCAGCTCAAGATGCAGCGGGAATATATGGAGGAATCGACCGGCATGCAGGTGCGTACCGCCATCAGCAATCTCGTTACGGCACGCAGCAAGATGAAGGCGAACGAGACGGCCATGGCCCAGGCCCGGAAGGCGTACGACATCATGAATGCACGCTATACCGGCGGTGCGGGTACCATCCTCGAACTGAACTCTTCGCAACTGCAATTGACGCAGGCGCAGCTCAACTATACGCAGGCCATCTACGACTATCTCGCGGCCGAAGCCGATTACGAGAAGATAATCGGTTTGGATTATGTGCCCGAAACGGAGAGAACCGACAGCGTGTCCGGTGCGGACTATTCTGAAAATAAATGATAAATATATATTGGTGAATTATGAGAAAAAGTCTTTTAATCGCAGCGGCGATTGTGTCGGTAGTGGCTTTTACCGGCTGCAAGGGTAAGAACAAGACTGTGACCGGCGGGGGCGACGAAGCCGTCTCGGTGAAGATAGAGCAGTCCTACAAGGAGAAGGTGGCCCAGTCCGTGGATTTCACGGCCAATCTGGAGGCGTACAAACAGACGTATATCGTTCCTTCGATAACGGCCCGTATCGAGAAGCTGAACGTGGATGTCGGCGACAAGGTCAAGAAGGGCCAGATACTCGCCGAAATGGACAAGACGCAGTACAACACCAATGCCCTCCAGCTTGCCAATGCCGAACTGGATTTTGCAAGGATGAAGCCCGTATATGAGACGGGAGGGATTTCCAAGCAGGAGATAGATGCGGCCGAGACCAATATCAATGTCTTGAAGGAGACCGTATCGAATCTGGAGGAGAACGTAACGCTCCGCAGTCCGTTCGACGGCGTGGTAACGGCGCGTTACAACGAGGAGGGCGACCTCTTCTCCTCGATGAGCGGCACGGGTATCTATCAAGTGATGCAGATGAACCCGCTCAAGGCGTACGTCTTCGTGTCGGAGCAGTATTTTCCGCAGGTTTATATCGGGATGCCGGTAGAGGTGAAAGTGGACGTCTATCCGGACCAGGTATTCTCCGGTAAGGTGAGCCGTATCGCACCGGCCATCGACCCGACTTCGCGTACGTTCGAGGTGGAGGTAACCGTAGGCAACTCCGCACTGACACTCCGTCCGGGCATGTATGCCCGCACGACCTTCAACATGGGCGAGGTGGATAACGTGACCGTACTCGACGTGGCTATCCAGCGCCAGACGGGGACCAACGACAAGTATGTCTACGTCCTGAAGGACGACGGTACCGTAGAGAGCCGCTTCGTGACCACGGGCCGTCAGGTAGGTGACCGGATAGAGGTGCTCGCCGGTCTTGCCGAAGGGGAGAAGGTCGTTATCGCCGGTTCCGCCCGTCTGCTCGACGGCATGAAGGTGCAGGTCATCGAAGGAGCGCAGCAGTAGGCTTTCATCCGTCCGGGCGGTCGGCTGCCCGGACAATTCAAACACCAAACGAAACAAGGATAAACAATGAAGATATATGAGAGTGCGGTCAGGAAGCCTATTTCTACGGTCCTGATATTCCTGATGGTGATGATACTCGGTATTTTTTCGCTGAGCAACCTCGCCATCGACATGTATCCGGAGATGGATATGCCTACCATATCGGTCATCACGACCTACGAGGGGGCCAACGCTGCGGATATAGAGACCAACGTGACCCGTGTACTGGAAGACAATCTCAACACGGTGGATAACCTGAAGGATATTACCTCCAAATCGTCGGACAACTTTTCGCTCATTTCGCTCGAATTCGAATGGGGTACCGACCTCGATGTGGCGGCCAACGACATCCGGGACGCCATCGACCGGGTAAGCACGTTCCTGCCCGACGAAGTGGACAATCCTACACTGTACAAGTTCAGCAGTTCCATGATTCCGGTCATGGTGCTTTCGGTGACGGCCGACAAGAGCTATAACGGTCTTTACAAACTGTTGGACGACCAGCTCGTCAACCGCCTCAACCGTGTGAATGGCGTGGGTTCGGTCAGCATGATGGGTGCGCCGGAGCGCGAAATACAGGTCTATGTGGACCCGCGTAAGATGGAGGCCTACAACCTGACTGTCGAACAGCTCGGACAGGTGATAGCCGCCGAAAACGTCAATGTACCGGCCGGTACGATTGATATCGGCAACAACACCATCAATGTCAAGACCGACGGCGAGTTCAACTCCAGCGATGACCTTTACGGCATCCTCGTGACGAGTTACGGAGGCCGCGATATCTTCCTGCGCGACGTGGCCCAGATACGCGATACGATTGAAGAGGAGACGCTCGATGAGCGCATCAACGGCCGCAAGGGCGTGCGTGTCGTCGTACAGAAACAGGCCGGGGCGAATACCGTCAGCATTGTGGACCAGATAATGGAGACGCTGCCGTCCATTCAGAAGAATCTGCCGAATGACATCGAGATAAGCGTCCTGATGGACGGTTCGGAGAATATCCGTGACAGTATCTCCTCGCTGACGGAGACCATCATGTTCGCCTTCATCTTCGTCATCCTCGTCGTCCTCGTGTTCCTGGGTAGGTGGCGGGCGACGCTGATTATCTGCGTGACGATACCTATCTCGCTACTCGCCGGTTTCATCTACCTCTATCTGACGGGCGGTACCATCAACATCATCTCGCTCAGTTCGCTCTCCATCGCCATCGGTATGGTCGTGGACGATGCCATCGTGGTACTGGAGAATATCACCACCCACATGGAAAAGGGCTCTTCGGCCAAGGAGGCGGCCATATACGGTACCAACGAGGTGTGGCTGTCGGTCATCGTGACGACACTGACGGTCGTTGCCGTGTTCCTGCCGCTTACGCTCGTGTCGGGCATGTCGGGTATCATGTTCCGGGAGCTCGGTTGGATGGTCTCCATCATCGTGACGATATCCACCCTGACGGCCATTTCGCTGACGCCTATGCTTTCGGCGAAGCTGCTCAAGGGCAACTACATGCATACGTATAAGGGACTCGGTGTGATATTCAAGCCGATTGACCGTTTCCTTGACAACCTCGACAACTGGTATGCATCCATCATTACGTGGGCCGTACGCCACCGGGCGGTCGTGATGTGTTCCGTGTTCGTCATCTTCCTGGTGGGATTGTTTGTGGCGACCAAAGTGCCGAGCGACTTCATGCCCGTGTCCGATAACGGCTCCATCAGCATGAAGGTCGAACTCGAACAGAATACGGGGCTCGAGTACACGAAGAAGATAGCGCGCCAGATAGATACGATGATATTCGAAATGTATCCCTATGTGGAACGCGTATCGGCCAGTGCCGGTTCCGCTTCGGAGACGACCGCTTTTTCGGCCATGAACACGTCGGGTTCGTACATCATTAACTATACGCTGAAATTCCCGAAGGCGCACGAGAGGGAGAAGTCGATATTCCTCATCAGCGACGAGCTGCGTGCCGAGCTGGCCAAGATACCTGAACTGAAACGGTTCACCGTAACGCCCGGCGGCGGTTCGGGCGGTGGCGGCGGTATCGGCAACGCCGCGAATGTGGAGGTCAAGGTATTCGGTTACGATTTCGATGAGACGAACGCCATTGCGGCCGACCTCAAGAGCAAGATGGAAAAGCTCGACGGTGCCCGCGACGTGATTATCTCCCGCGAGGACATGCGTCCCGAATACAACGTGAAGCTCGACCGCAACATGCTGGCTTACTACGGACTCAACACCGCGACCGTTTCGACCGCCATCCGTAACCGTATCAACGGATATACCGCCAGCAAATACCGCGAAGACGGCGACGAGTACGACATCATCGTGCGTTACGCCAAACCCTATCGTCTCTCGGTGCAGGATATAGAGGATATCATCCTTTACAACTCGTCGGGCAAGGCCATCCGGGTGGGTGACGTAGGTACTGTCGTTGAGGAGTTCGCTCCGCCTACCATCGAGCGTGAAGACCGTCAGCGAGTCGTTAAAGTTACCATGATGCTTGGCGACGGCGTCGCACTCGGTTCTGTGGTGGACGAGGTGAACGGGGTACTGGCCGACTACGTGCTTCCCGACGACGTATTCATCGAAGTGGGCGGTACGCTCGAAGACCAGCAGGAGTCGTTCGGCGACCTCATCGTGCTCTTCGTGCTGATAGTCATTCTGGTTTACGTGGTAATGGCCACCCAGTTCGAATCCTTCGTGAACCCCTTCATCATCATGATTACCATTCTGCTCGCCGTACCGGGCGTCTTCTTCGCCCTCTATCTGACGGGTACTTCGCTGAGCCTTATGGCCCTGTTGGGTGCGATTATGCTCGTCGGTATCGTGGTGAAGAGCGGTATCGTGATGGTGGACTATACGAATCTCCTGCGCGAGCGCGGCTACGGTATCAATCAGGCCGTGATAGCTGCCGGCAAGAGCCGTCTGCGTCCTGTGCTGATGACTTCGCTGACCACCATTCTCGGTATGTTCCCGATGGCGCTGAGTCTCGGCGAAGGTTCCGAGCTGTGGCAGCCGATGGGTGTGGCCGTCATCGGCGGTCTTACTTTCTCGACTATCCTCACACTCGTGGCCGTTCCGGTCATGTACTCGCTGTTCGGAGGTGCGGGCGTCAAGCGCCGCCGCCGGATGATGCGGGAAGCGTATATCAACGGCACTACGCCTGAAGCATAAACGAGATGCGTTCCGGCGGGGAGAAGATTCCCGCCGGACGTTCATCATAAACATAGAAAACGATGAAAGCACTGTTCATTTCATACAATATGACGCTTACCGAGCGTGTGGAGGGCCTGCTCGACCACTATACTGTCCGCGGCTTTACGCTCTTTCCGCTGACGCACGGGAGGGGGTCTTTCGACGGTGAGCCTCACATGGGCACGCATACGTGGCCGGCCATGAACTCCACCATCATTGCCATGGTCGAGGATGAGAAGATGCCGCGTGTGATGGAGGCCCTGCGCAAGCTGGAAAAAGAGACGCAGATGCAGGGCATGAGGGCCTTCGTGTGGGATATCACCGATACCTTATAGCCTCTGTCTTCTTGAGTCGAAGGCGGCGGAAGTATATTTCCGCCGCCTTCGGCGTATCCGGCAGCCCCAGGCAGGATACGGTGGCTGTCGTTTTCGAGCAGAATGAGCGATGTCGCCGAGATAAAATGAGGTGCCCGAATATGGAGAGGCCAAAAGACTGCTGAAGTTCCTCGATAACTTTCTGAACATATCGTCGGTGGAGATTCCTCATGCTTCTATACTGCGCGAATTCATAGGCGGCAGCAGTTTCAGATATTGACCTTCGGCCGCAGACGAAGCGGACGGCAGGGAACGGATGTTCCGTAAGGTATATGAGAAGGCCGCAACCATCGGGTTGCGGCCTTCTCCTTTATTTTCGACCGGTACCTGCGGTCGGAGTCCGTGGATTAATCGGGAAGTTGCCTCCCGTTTACGTTGAGGCCGATAGAGCCGGAATATGTTCCAGTGAGCCTGTTGCCGATATCGTCCAGCAGGTCGAACTCGAAGACGTAGGAGTTTTCGAACCCTTCCATTTTGGTTACGATAACGGTGCCGGATACGACGGGCGCTGCACCGACGACTTCGTTGTCGCGGTATTCCAGATACCAGAATCCCATGTATTTCGACCATACCGTTTCTCCCTCCGAGCCCTGTTCGATAGTCCACGGAGCTTTGTAAACTCCGCTCCCATCGGAATCGAGCGGTGCAGGAACGATTTCGTATTCCCCGTCGGGGAGGATGTACATGTCGTCGTCGTTCATCTCGATTCGTTCCGTGACGGGCATGAAGTGGAGCCGGTGTCCCGAACCTTCGATACCGCCCATGGAGGGCGTCACTCCGTCGGTCAGTATATTGATGTCCCATGTGCTTACGGGAATCATGGTGTCGTCGGGTGCATACGGCATCAGCGTGGAGTAACCGTGGTCGAAGTCCAGCGTCATGAGGTCGAGGTCGCCGGTCAGGGTAGAGAGATGGTCGGGTGCTCCGCCCTGGGAGACCGGGATGCGGAGTTCGGCCACCTCCTCCCGGTCGGCCGTAATGACGATGAAGCCCGACCGCGGTGCGCTGTCCGTATTACGCTGCGGAACCGCATTGATGTAATCCTCTGCCTGGTAGACGCTCAGCCAGGGAAGCGTGCTCCCGTCGTCATCGACGGCTTTTGCGCTCCACTGGACGTTTACGGCAGCGATGTTGATGACGGTTCCCGTATCGTTGTCGTATTCCCATGCGATGGGGCCTTCGGTATCGGCGGAGAGGGAAGGTGGAAGTACCTTCGCTTCCTGAACGATTACGATGGCTTTCGGGGAGGCGGCGGTATGCTGCGGCGTTACGACGACTTTGCCTGTCCTGCGCCGGGTTTCGGGGTTGTCCGAGACGGCGACGGTCAACTGCCCCTTCTCCTGCGTCAGCGTTACCCATCCCTGTGCGTCGTCATCGGATTCGGCTCTCCATTCCATGGATTCGGGTTCGGCGGTTACGGTCACCTGCTGATGTGCGGCCCCTTCGGCCGGAAATGTCAGCGAGGCAGGTTCGACCGAAAGAGAGACTTGCGGCGGTTCGGGATTCGCCTCCTGCCTTACCGTGACGCTGCGGGCGGGAAGTTTGCTGTTGTCGGTCGCATCTATCCGGATTTGGCCTATCCGTTCTTCGGCCAGTTGGTTGTCCGAGACGGAGACGGTGAGCGTAGTGCCCTGTTGTGTTACAGAAAGCCATTCCTGCGAAACCGCCGGAACGGTGTATTCCCAGGTCACGTTGTTGGCGGTCACTGTAACGGTTTGGGATGCTGCCCCGACCGCGGTGAACGAGAGTTCGGTCGGCGATACGTTGAGGGAGCGTTCTTCCTGTTCGGTAGGCTGGCAAGCTGCGGCGAGGAGCAGTGCAGCGGCCCCCAATACTGTTTTTTTCATGTTGCTTTCTTCGATTTCGTTCGTTTGGAAAATGTGTTGCTGTTGTGTGTATGCACGGGCGTCGGCTATTTTTCGAGGGGCGGAGCCACATACCAGCTTACGACACGTGTTCCGACCGCAGTGCTTTCCAGAACATTGCCCATCAGGCGCGAGCGGTCGGGGGTGATGTAGGTGATGTACCCCGTCGGAATGACGATGCCGTAATTGTCGGACACCCATTCCTCTACGGAGCCGAGGCTCACCTGATGCTCGATGTCGTACACGATACCCGAACTCGGCAGAAAGGTTCCGAGCAGGATGATGCCCAGGCCGTCGTCCGTCGCGTGGGATGCGTAACCTTCGCCGAAGTCCGTGACTATGGTTGTTTTTCCCGTTTCGGTATTGAAAAAGGCCGGATATTGGGTTCTCGCTATGTCGTTGCCGGCCAGTTTTTCCGTCCGGTAGGCTCCGGCAATCCATCGGCCGTTGGGACTTATTTTGGTGTATTCGGCGGTAGCGATCATGCCGTTTACCAGACGGTAGTCGATGGTTTCTCCTATACCGTTATCTATTTGTACGGTTTGCGTTTCGCGGACGTCGCTGCCGACCCAGTCGACCTTGCCGTCTTTCCAGTAGAGCATTCCGAAGTCGAGGTTGTCCCACGTGCTGCCGTAGATGACCGAACCGTCGGCGGAACATCCGCGGACCGTGACACCTGTCACATATGGGGCGTCGCGGAAATTGAGCGGCGGTACGGGCAGTATCTCCGGTTCTCCGTCAATCCATCGGATGGGTTGGTAGAGGTTGCCCGGCTGATGGCCCCAGCCGACCCAGATGCGTCCGTCGGCCGAAATGCTCTGTACCTGCGGAATGGTCGTCTGTCCGGCGGGAGCCTTCGGAGTAAAGGCATTCCCGGAGATGTCGAATCCGATGCATCCGTTCGTGTTGGAATCATAGAAAAAAACGGTGCCCTCGTCCGATACGGCGAAAGGGACTTCGATGCAGTAGAGGTCATCGGGCAGCGGTCCGAACTGTATCCATTCGTCGGTTTCGATGTCGATGACGGTCGGACGGTTTTCCCATACGTCGTCTGTCCTCACGGTCTTGACGTTTCCGGCAGCGTAGCGTCCGTTTTTCGACAGGACGGCTCCCATGTCGAAGGTTTTGAGGATACGGTAACGGTTGGTTCGGTGTTCCGGAGCCATCTGGATAACGGTGATATGTGCGGTAGCTTGTCCGCAGGCAATGGTGATTTCGGTCCGCCGTTCGGAATCCGCTTTGTTGTCTGCAGCGGCGAGGACGATGCCCTCCGCCTCTTCCGTGACGGTGAGCCACGAAGCGCCCGTTTCGGCACTCCATGGCCCGGAGGCTGCCACTTCGATGGCTTTGGGTATGTTTCCGTCGGCGAGGAATGTACAGGCGGCGTCGCTCAGGCGGACGTATTCATATTGTGTTGGTATCTCGCAGGCTGTTGCAAGAAAGCCTGCCGCTGCCATCCATAGGATGGATTGGAGTTTTTTCATGAAGTCAGGTGTTTTTGGTTGAGTGATTAATGGAGAAAATGGAACTGACATTGTACAATAAGTTCTATGCAAAAGTAAATAGGTAAATAAAATTTAATATTATATGAGGAAAAAATATGATAAAATGAACGCAAAAAACGAAGTTCAGTGCATTTGGCAGGAGCCTGAGAACGTGTGCGCGGACTTGAAGAGGCAGGAGGGGACCAGGGGAGTGCGGGTATTGCCGTCCGGTAGGGGGATAGCGTACGGTAACGTTGCGAACAAGAGGAGGGAGGAAGATACGGACGTGTTGCGGTCAGAAAGGAGTTCGGCTGTCGGAGGCGGTTTACGGTCCGGCCCGGTACCGGAAAGGTATCGGGCCGGGTGTGGTTCTGTGGCTGGAAGGATGTATGTTGTACCGGCGGCCGGGTGTCAGATGTCGTCGCCCTCCTCTCCGTCGCCGGCCGGCGTTTCGTAGGAGAAGGTCATGGTCAGCCGGGGGGTGGATGACGGGAAGACAATATCCGTTGCGGCGTCGGAGAGTTCGTCCCCGTTGCGGTGGTAGGAGTAGAGGTATCGGGTTGGCCACGAGGTTTGCAGTCCTTCCTGAGAATGTATCTGCGTCGTGATATCGGCGCTTTCGGGGAAGTTGCTCTGCGGGTCGCCCGTCAGTCCCAGCAGCCAGAAACCGGTGAGGGAGTAAAACGGCGTACCCTGTGCCTCCGGCAGGACGAAGATGTTCCATACGTTGGTTGTCAGGTTGTTGTCCTGATATCCCGTTTCCTGTGTCGGGTAGTTCAGCTTGTATTGGACGGTATCCTGCACCATTTTCGCCTCGTCGTTCGGATTGTAGGTGGTGATGTGGCAGATGCTGTCCACGCGGAGATTGTCGTAGAAGTAGTCGAACGTTTCGTTGATGACCTGCGCCGTATCGAGGGTCTCTCCGTTGCGCATGCTCATTGTCTCGTTGCGCGTGATTTTTTGCAGGAGCTTGTCCTCGCTGTTGTCGTAGCTGAGGCTTATCGATACGGTGGACCGGTTGAGGATGATGCCCGTATTCGCGTCGGCGAAAGACCACTCCAGATTCTCATACCCGTATGCGCGTCCGTCGAGCATTTTTATCTGGAAGCTGCTTTCGCTTCCTCCGGAGGCCATCGTGACGGTACCCGAGGAGCTGCCCTTCTCCACCGAATAGGTGACGGCGCCGTTGCCGCTTCCCGTCGTGAAGGAGGTTACCTCGTCCGATTCGTCTGCGTATTCGAAAGAGAGTTCCGCCGGCCCGTCGAGCGTTCCGCCGATGAGGGTGCGTCTGATGCCGGAGAGCTGCCTGGGTCTGGCGACGGCCGGCTGCGTTACCCGGATTTGCGTTCCGACATTTCCGGGGAGCTTTATCTCCACATCGGCATGGCGGTCGCTGCCGGTGTAGTTGGCCGATTTGGCCATGATGGTTACGGAAGTGATGTTTGGACTTCCGGAGAGCGGCGTGACGTTGAGCCACCGTGTCGTGTCGCCCTGTTCGTAGAAGATGCGTGCATACCATTCGGCGCTCGCCCGGAAATTGACCGTGAAGGGATTGGTACCCGACAGTTCGATGTCGTGCATGCCGGGGTCGTCGATATCGACGTATGCGTTGTCGTGTGCGCACGATGCGGAAAGTGCCGTGAGGCACAGTGCGATGGTGATATTCGCAAGGGTTCGTCCCATGTTCATGTCCGTCGGTATGGTCGATGGCGGAAGCGTTCCGGCTCCGCCGAACAAGTGTAGCCTAAGACCGGACAGGCCGGTGTGCCAAAGGAGATTTCCCGGATTACAGGCCTGCAACTGTCTGTTACAAAGATACGCAGAACCGGCGAAAATCCGATAGAAATGGTGCAAATAAAGTAAATGGTTGATAATTAGTTCTTATGTGCTGTTTCCTGTGTGCTGTTCCTGCGGCGGAAAGGGGACAGGACGCCTCGCCGGCGGACGGCTGCGTGTTCTTTTGCCCTGTTTGTACGGGGTATCCGCCCCTCCCGGCAGCAGTCTGCGGAGAGGCGGCGGTTTCCTGCCGGTTCCGGTCGGCGGGTTCCGGAAGCTTCTGTCGTTCCGTATCGGACTGCTGCGCAGGCATCGCTCCTGCGGCAGTCTGTCTGCGGTTATTCGTAGAAAAGGATGAAATCTCCTACGTTGTTCTCTACGATGGGCGTTTGGATGCCGTCGGTTTCGTTGGCGACGGTCGTTTTGATGTAGCGTTCCAGTTCGAGCGTGGTGATGTTGCCCTGCCCGTCGCGGGCCTCTCCGGCAAGACCGTCGAGCAGGGCGCGGGTAAAGACTCCGTTCTGCCACTTTTCGGCCTCGTTGGATTGTTGGGAATCGGTGCTCGAATAGAAACCGATGACGCCGGGTTGGGCAAACTGAAGCGTTCGCGAGATGGACTTCGTGTTATAGAGCGCCCCGGCATGGCAGGCGTCCATGAAGACGACTACCCGGCAGTGCTTGTCCACCAGGATGCGCATGGCCGTGCGGATATCGTTGAAATTTACAGCCGTGGCATAGAGATTCCCTTCCACGGCGTCGGAGGTGAGGAAATAGGTCTCGTCGTTCTCCTGCGCTCCGTGTCCCGAGAAATAGAGGATTGCCACGTCGTCCTGCCGGACGCTGCGGGCGAGTTGCATCAGCGCCGTTTTCAGGCTGACGGCCGTAGCATGGGCATCGGTCAGCAGAATCGGTTCCTCGATTTTGCGGTATCCCTCCGGGTTGGCTCCGGCCACTGCCCGGGCGATATCCTTCGCATCTTTGGCCGCATGTGCGAGGTCGGCGATGTTCGGGTCGTCGTATTGTCCCACCCCCACGGCGAGCAGGTGCAGCGCGGGTTTGAGTTGCTCGCCCGTATATCGGAGCGTCAGGTAGACGGGCTCGCTGTTCAGCCCGCGCGAATCTTTGGCAATCAACTGAATGCGGCGCACTCCCTCTTTGGAAGGCAGTTTCAGCCGCAGCTCGTCGCCCACGCGCCGTACCCCCTTGGCAGTCATGTCGTAGGGTTCGTTGTCGATGGAGACCATGATTTCCGGCGCTTTGCCGTCGGCCGTTTTCGCCTCGTAACGGATGACCACCTCGTCCAGGTCGTAACCCGTACCATCCTTCGGACTCAGGATGGCCACTGTCGGAGGCGTCACGGCGGCCGGCGGGGCCGCATCTTCGGCGGGTGTCCGTACCGTCGTGTCCGCCGCGTGTTCGGCGAGGTTCCGGGCAGTCGTGGTCTGCGGATTCATGTCTGTCCCGTCGGGTACATAGTTGGCCACCTGGGAGGCCGGGACGACCGCATAGTCCGGAGAGTTCTGCCACTCCATTCCGGCCAGGTAGGAGTCGCCGTAAGAGAAGACGGGTTTGACGACGAACTCGCCCTTTTTGTTGATGCATCCCCATTTGCCGCGGTATTGCACGCTGGCGAAGTTGATGCCTTCGCCGAACGAATAGGGATGGCAGTCTTCGTAGCGGGGCAGGATGGCCCAGTTGCCGAGGTGATTGACGAATCCCCATTTTCCCGTGTCGCGGTCCTGGATGCGGTAAAGTACCCTGCCTACCGGGGTACCTGCGAGCAGGTGCTGTCCGGCCAGATAGGAATCGCCGTAGGAAAATACGGGACGGATGACGAACGCTCCTTTGCGGTCGATGCAGCCCCAGCGTCCTTTATATTTGACCGAACCGAGGCGGAATCCGCTGCTGAACGAATAGGGGTGGCACTCTTCGAATGCGGGAGCGATGGCCCATTCGCCCCGAGCATCGACGAAGCCCCACAGTTCGGTATCCGGGTCCTGTGCGGCACGCAGGGAGATTTGTGCCGGGGCGCTTGCCGGCAGCAAGAGGGACAGGAGACTAAATAACAGGAATCGTTTCATGTCGTAGCCGTATGTCGGTTAAGGATTTGTTACTTCGAGGGGCATCCGGAAGATGCCGACGCCGTCGGGCGATGCGTCTGCCGGTCGATTCATGCCGAGCGCTTCGGCCACGCGGCGCAGGTCGAACGGCCGGTCGTAGGCCGTCAGGACGAGGAGGTCGGTTCCGGCCGGTTCGGAGAACTCCATCGGATACTGCCGGAAGTCGACCGTACTGTTGCCCGGGACCAGCAGGTGCAGCATGGTACCGCCTTCGTCGATGGGCAGGCAGTCATAAAGGCTTCCGTCCGAGGCGATGTCCAGAACATTGACGAACAGCGGGATATCTCCCCGGTTGGTGATGCGGAAAAAGAAACGTCGGCCCATCGGGGCGCGGCCGCTGATTTCCGCTCCGGTCTGTTCGTCCACCAGCACCATCGACAGGGGGTAGGCCGACCGGTAGTCGAGGGTGACGACGGCGGCATGGATGGCTCCGTCGGCGTTGAGGTCTTTGTAGGATACGGTCGCTTCGTGGCTGATTTTTTCCGTATCGCCGCGGGTCAGTGCCCGCAGGAAATTGGTGGCGAAACGGCCGAGGGCCGAACGGCGCTGAGCCTCGATGATTTCGGCCAGCGGGGCTTCTTCCTGCTCCTTGAGGGCGTAAAGTCTGTTGCCGTCCCGGTCGATGACCGACAGCACGGAGTGTTTCCCGATGCGTACTATATCCTCCGCGGAGAGGGTTTCTCTGGGGGTCAGTGCATCCCATTGGCCCGCACGCAGGCAGTGGGCGTCGCCGTTCACCGAAGCGACGCGGTAACTTTGGGCGGAGAGGGTTCCCGCCAGAAACAGGGAGACCAGCAGGCCCAGCATTTTACGGATTGTCCGTTTCATCTGTTGCGTTTTTTTTCGTCCGTCCGGAGCGTTTGCGTGTACGGTGTCTCCCCCGAACCCATCCGGCCAGTTCGACGATGTCTGCCGCGAAGCCTGTCAGCGCCAGGGCGAACATCGTATAGACGAGGTTCAGTACCACTCCGTATTTCGAGAAGAGGCAATATCCGGCCAGCATCAGCAGTACGATGAGCAGGATGCGGGCCGCACTTTCGATAAAGTTGGCCCAGCGGGGGTGAAGGCGCCGGCTTTCCCGGACGGCATAGCAGAAATATGTGAAGAGAAATGTCAGGACGAAAGCGGCGGCCGCGCCCCAGACCGGGGCGAGCTTCACCACCCACGTATCGTGCAGGATGGTGGAGAGCGTATGGGCCAGCAGCACGGTGCCCGGTACGCGGTGCGTCCCTCCTATGCGGAAGGGCATGTCGTGCGTGTCGCGCAGGTCTTTCAGGTCACCCACCAGCACGAACCGTCCCCGGATGTCGTCGGGAAGAAGCGGTTGGGAGATGCCCGTCGTGAAGAACTCCTTGTCGAAGTAGTTCACCGTCCGGTACGGGTCGGGCGTGCCTGTCGTTCCGGTTGCGAGATAGGGCAGATAAGGGATGGTATCGCCCTGTTCTGTCTCGGCAGGGCGGAAATAGGTGAGGCGGTTGACGAGCCCTTCGGGTATGTTTCCGTCTGTCACGAAGAACGACCGTTCCGTCTCCCCGTCGGTCAGCCGGCAGGCCGCATAGAGGTTGCGGGCCTCGGTGACCGCATTTCGTAGCCGTCGGTCTTCGGCGGTATCCGTCGTGGCGGCTGCCGGAAAGATGACGTCGAGCAGGATGGCTGCGGGAGCACAGGCGTCTATGCGTTCGATGGCCTCGGCGATGGCTGCCCGCGATTTCTCTCCTTCCAGGTCGAAAAGCACGATGCGGTCGTCGTAAAAGCAGCTATAAGCTTCCGTGTCGGGCCCCCGGTTCTCAATCGAGTAGAAGTAGTTGATGACGTCCGCTTCGTCGTCCTGCGGCGCCAGATGGTCCAGTACATTGACGTCGAGAACGGTATAGAGCAGGAAGCAGAGTGCCAGCGAAATGCACGTTCCGGCAAGGGAGCGTAACAGGCGGGACGTATGGATATGAAAACGGACGGGAACCACGGTTGCGGAGCGTTTCGTTGGACTGGCGCGTGCAGATGACGGGAGTCCGGAACAAAGATAGGGAAATTTTGCACAATGCGGTTTGATGCCGTATCACAAACTGTCGGCAGCGTACACGGAGTTTCCCTCGGGAATGCGGTCTGAGGATGCAATCGTTGTTATCGCATCTGCGGATACATGGGATGTCGCGGGCGGCGTAGGGAAAGCGGTTGTGACCGGAGCAGGGGAGCGTCGGCCGCGACTTTTCGGGTAGATATCGGACAGGACTTCCGTCCTACCGCTTTCGGGGCGGCAGGAGGCTCCTTTCCATGAAATAGTGTTCGCTTACGCTACCGTCGGGAGCTTGCACGGGCCCGCTGCCGGTAATCATGAAGCCGCTCTTCACGCAGACGGCGATTCCCCGTCCGTTGCGTTTGTCCACCGAAAGCCGTACGGTATGCACTTCCCGGTAACGGCCGTAATAGTCGATGAACAGGAAGGTGTCGCGGGCATATCCTTTGCCCCGTGCTCCTTCGGCGATGCGGAGGCTGTCGAGAAGCAGTGTACCGTCGGCGCAGGGTTTCAGCACTGCACACCCTACGTCGGTACCGTCGGCGCGGAGCAGGTAATATTCGTATCCTTTCTTCATGCGTGCCGCGATGGCTGCGGCGCACGGTTCGTTTTGGTCTCCCTCTACCGATGTTTCGCCGTGCAGGAGGGCTGCTGTACGGCCGATTTCGCCTGCTTTTCTGACACGGAAGAGGCGGAGGTTTTCGTCGCGGCGCATCGTGCGGAAGGAGAGGATGTGCCACGAGACCGCCGCGAATATTGCGGCCAACAGGATTTTGAGCCACAGGGATTCCGCCACGAAAAGGATGCAGATGAGAATGGTGACGAACATCAGCGAGACGGCCGTCGCCTTGCTTTGCAGCGTGATGGCCCTTTTTTCGCGGTAGTTGCGTATGTAGGAGCCGAGATAAGGGTGGCTCATGAGCCATCCGTAGAGCCTGTCCGACCCTTTGCAGTAGAACCATGCGGAGAGCAGCAGGAAAGGGGTGGTGGGAAGCAGCGGCAGAAAGATGCCCAGCATACCGAGAGCGAGCGCCGTGCTTCCGAGAATGATGTAGAACAGTTTCATGGAGTACAAAGTAACGCAACTTTGCGGATATTCCTCTCCTGTCCGTCCGTTTTCCGTACAAGGAACAGGGGACGGGATTGCAATCCCGTCCCCTGTTCCGGCCGGTTAGGGAATCGTCCGCTGCCGTGTGTTCCCTGCGGCGTTTCCTTCCTTTGTGCCGGCATCAGAAATTCACCTGAAAACCGATGCCGAGCACCTCTTTTATCTGGAGGCGCGGCGAACCGGGCGTATCGGCCGTCTTGCCGAAGAGGATGTCATCGTCGTATATCATATTGACATAGAGGTTGGCGGTGAGCCATCCGGTCAGGGCGTAATCGAGCTGTATGTCCCAATTGATGTCGATGTTCTGCGGATTGTGCAGGTAGTTGGAGTAGAGTTCCAGGCGCGAGTAGAGCGACAGTTTTTTCCAGAGCGTCGTTTTCGCCTCCGCCCGGATGTTCGCGCCGAACTCGTTGAGGATGCGGTGGCCGCTTTTTACTCCGAACGCACCCGCGTCGGAGAGCCTGTCGTTGCACACGAACGTGGCCCGGTAGGTCGCCGGGGAGACGATGACGGTCAGCCATGCCGTCGGGGTGTAGGTCAGGCCGAGGCCGACGGAGAGGTAGCCGGGGGCCATGAAGTCGGAGATGTATTCCGTGGAGGAGACCTTGTAGTCGTATCCTTTGGCGAACTGGGTGTTGAAAGTAGCCGTCGCACCGGCGTACAGTTTCCGGGCTATCAGCCGGCCGTAGTTGGAGGAGAGGTATATCTTGTCGTTGGTTTTGCGCGTTCCGTCCGTGCTCGTGCGGTTGATGCCGTAGGCGAGTTCCAGACGGTTCGTCCAAAGGTTGCTGCCGTCGTTGTAGTCGAGGCTGTAGTTGAAGGAGGCGTTCACGGCAATTGCCGGGTCGCCGCCCGCGTTCCAGTTGGAGAACGATGCCTGCGATAAACTGAGCCCGGCCGTACCGCTGCTTTTCCAAGGTGAGGCTTTTTGCAGCGAATCGGCCTCCGTCGCGGCCTGTTCCATGACGGCTTTGGTGGTTTTTTCGATGTCGTCGGTGATGGCCGGCGTCTGTGCGAACGAGGCCGCTGCCAGGAGCAGGGCGGTTGCTGTCGTGTACAATTTCTTCATAATGTCTTTGTTTTGGTTATGACTTTTAGCGGGTTGCCGTTATGAATCGGTCGTTATAAAAACCGTGCCACTTTTATCGGCGGTGGCCGTTTTTTGTCTTTCCGATTCTCCTTTCGGGCCGGAAAATATTCGAAAAACGTTACATTTGCACCGGATTTCACCCGGCGTTCCGGTATGGAACGATACGGTATGTGTTCTGCTAAATTGCTTATTTATAGGATTTTAATTGTCTGGATGTGTATTTAGCCTTCCTCTTTTGATGCGAGTGGAACGATTTTTGTATTTAGTGGTGTCGTAGATAGAGTACATATGGAGAAAGTAATTCACCGTTCGGGGAGCAGGGGGTTTTCCGACAACGGTTGGCTGAAGAGCTATTTCACCTTCAGTTTTGCAAATTACTACGATCCGCGCCGTATCAACTTCGGAGCGCTTCGAGTGTTGAACAACGATACGATTGAAGGCGGCGAAGGCTTTAAATCGCACCCCCACGACAATATGGAAATCGTGTTCATCCCTACCGAAGGGGCTATCGACCACGGTGACAACATCGGCAACATTACGACCGTTTCCACCGGCGAGGCGCAAATCATAAGCGCAGGGCGCGGAATGGTGCATAACTCCTATAATCATGACCGAAACACCCCCCTTTCCTACATACAGATGTGGATATTTCCGCAGGAGTATGAGCTGGAACCGGCCTACTCCAAGGTGAAACTGGAGGAGGTGGGGCGGAACCGGTGGCAGCCCGTCGCCTCTCCCGAGGGGGGCGAACATGTGCTGAAGATAAACCAGCGGGCATGGGTGGAGATGGCGGCGCTGGATGCCGGTACGTCCATTCGGTACGAGGTACGTATCGACACGAACGGCGTCTATATCTTTGTGGTGTCCGGCGATGTGCTGATAGCGGGTTCGTCGCTCCACGAGAACGATGCGATAGGTCTGACCGGTCTGGAGTATGCGGATGTGGAGGCGGAGACCGATGCGAAAATACTCGTCATAGAGGTGCCCATGCGGCAGTGGAGTAACTCTTCCGAGGGTTGACGCCGGAATGGATTTGACGGAACGGACAGGGGGCCGCAGAGCGGAGCACCTGTCCGTTCCGTGTGTTTTCGGCTGCCTCCGGAAAGGGCCGGTACGTCGGGCGGACGCTGTCGGAGACGTAATCCGGCTGTGTGTCGTCGGGAAGGTGGATGGAAGAGAATGGAGGTCCGGCTGAAAAAATAACCGGAAAATTTTGAATCGAGTATGAAATGTGCTAACTTTGTCCCAATTTAAGCGATACGAAAACGAGATGATGGAAAAGGAGAGAGATAAACGTGCGGAAAACGGTGTCAAGAGCTTTTTCGCCGGTTACGCAATCGCCGTTTCCCTCATCGTTCCCGATAATTTTTAGGCAGCTAATCAAGCTGCCTTTTTTTTGGGTAGGCGTTCCGGTCGCTCTTGCGTTTGGAGATTTCTTTTAAAAACATATCTGGATGAAAAAGCTGCTCAAAGGGGGAAAAGTGTATACCGGCGGAGCGTTTGTCCGTGCCGATGTCTTGGTGGAGGACGGCGTCGTGGCCGGAGTGGGCGACCTGTCCGTTTCGCAGGCCGAGACGGTGGATGTCTCCGGCAAGCACTTGCTGCCCGGATTGGTGGATGTGCATGTTCATTTCCGCGAGCCGGGTTTCTCATACAAGGAGACCATCGCTACGGGAAGCAGTGCGGCGGCCCGGGGCGGCTATACGACGGTCTGCACGATGCCCAACCTCAATCCGGCGCCCGATACGGCGGAGCATCTGGGGGTGCAGCTTGAAATGATACGACAGGGGGCGGTCGTGAAGGTCGTTCCTTACGGTACCATCACCATGCGGCAGAACGGCGGCGGGGAACTGTCGGATATGGCGGCCATGCGCGATGAGGTGGTCGGCTTTTCGGACGACGGACGCGGTGTGCAGGAAGATGCCGTCATGGAGGCGGCGATGCGGGAGGCAGCCCGGCTGGGCAAACCGATAGTGGCCCACTGCGAGGTGAATTCCCTGCTGCACGGAGGATATATACACGACGGTGAATATGCCCGCTTGCACGGCCATCGGGGAATATGCTCCGAAAGCGAGTGGAAGCAGGTAGAGCGCGACATCGAGCTCGTCCGCCGCACGGGGTGCCGCTACCATGTCTGCCATGTCTCCACCAGGGAGAGCGTGGAGCTCGTCCGCAGGGCCAAGGCGGAAGGGCTTCCGGTGAGCTGTGAGACGGCTCCGCACTACCTCGTGCTGACCGACATGGACTTGCGGGAGGAGGGGCGCTTCAAGATGAATCCGCCCATCCGGAGCGCCGAAGACCGAGCCGCACTTGTCCGCGGAATACAGGACGGTACCATAGAGGTCGTTGCCACCGACCATGCGCCCCATTCCGAGGCCGAGAAGGCCAAGGGGCTTGCGGGCAGCGCATTCGGTATCGTAGGGCTGGAGACCGCTTTCCCGGTGCTCTACACGCGTCTCGTGCTGGAAGATGTTCTGTCGCTCGAAAGACTTGTGGAGCTGATGAGCGTCGGCCCTGGCAGGCTGTTCGGCCTGGGCGGGACAATCGCTCCGGGCGCTCCGGCCGACATTGCCGTCTTCGACCTCGGGGCGCGGTACCGGATAGAGAGCGCCGATTTCCTTTCCAAGGGACATGCGACGCCGTTCGAGGGCTGGGAAGTGCAGGGCCGGAACGTGATGACGCTCGTGGACGGGCGCGAGGTTTACCGCGACGCATCCTTGGGCGGCTGCGGCATTGTCGGCGCATGATTGGGCGGCGTAAAGAACGGATTTATTTCAGAAGGGAAAGACGATGTATAAACGTGCGACATACAGGATACGTTCAAACGAGCCGCTGACGGAGACGGTTTACCGGATGGTGGTAGAGGGCGATACGCAGTACCTGACGGCGCCGGGGCAGTTCGTGAACATCGAGCTGCCGGGCCGGTTTCTCCGCAGACCCATTTCGGTGTGCGATTACGACGGGCATACGATAACGCTTATTTATAAGGTAATCGGCGAAGGTACCGCGCAGATGGCCGGTATGGCGGCGGGCGGGGAGCTCGATATGCTGACCGGACTGGGAAACGGTTTCTCGACCGCCGTGAAAACCGAACGGCCGCTGCTGGTGGGCGGCGGCGTGGGGGTGCCTCCGCTCTACAACCTGGCCAAGAGGCTGTTGGCCGAAGGACGTCGGGTGTCGGTGGTGCTCGGTTTCAATACGGCTTCGGAAGTCTTCTATGCCGAGGAGTTCGAGGCGCTCGGCGTCGATGTGACGGTCGCTACGGCGGACGGTTCGCGCGGCATGCGAGGCTTCGTCACCGATGTGCTTGCGGACGGATGTACGGATTATGATTACGTGTATGCCTGCGGCCCCATGCCGATGCTCCGTGCGCTGTCGGGGGCCATTCGGGTGCCGGGGCAGTTCAGCTTCGAGGAGCGGATGGGATGCGGTTTCGGCGGCTGCATGGGATGCACCTGCCATACGCGTAACGGCAACAAGCGTATCTGCAAGGAGGGCCCGGTGCTGACGACGGACGAAATCATATGGGAGGAACGATGAAGATGGAAGGAATGGATACGGCGTGCCGCCCGGATATGTCGGTGGAGCTCAGTGGACTCCGGCTCGACAATCCGGTGATACCCGCGAGCGGCACGTTCGGTTTCGGTGCGGAGTTCGCCGAGTTTTACGACCTGGACATACTCGGTTCGTTCTCTTTCAAGGGGACGACGCGGGAGGCGCGTTTCGGGAATCCGACGCCCCGCATCGCGGAGTGCCGCGAGGGAATGATAAATGCCGTCGGGCTTCAGAATCCCGGCGTCGAGACTGTGATAGCGGAGGAGCTGCCGCATATCGCGAAGATATTCCACAAACCGGTGGTGGCCAATATCAGCGGGTTTTCGGTGGAGGATTACGCCTACTGCTGCGAGAAAATCGATGCGCAGGAGCAGGTGGGTATCATTGAGGTGAACATCAGTTGCCCGAACGTAAAGCACGGCGGGATGAGTTTCGGCACGGTGCCCGAAAGCGCCTATGAAGTGACCAGGGCCGTGAAGGCCGTCACGACAAAGCCCGTATATATGAAACTGAGTCCCAACGTGACCGATATCGTGTCCATCGCCAAGGCGTGCGAGGAGGGTGGAGCGGACGGGCTGACGCTCATCAATACGCTGCTGGGCATGCGTATCGACCTGCGTACGCGCAGGCCCGTCATCGCCAATACCATGGGCGGTTTTTCGGGGCCGGCCATCTTCCCGGTAGCGCTGCGCATGGTTTATCAGGTGGCCAAAGCGTGCCGGATTCCGGTCATGGGGTGTGGCGGGGTGGCGACGGCCCGCGACGTCATCGAGATGATGATGGCCGGAGCCACGGCGGTGCAGGTGGGAGCCGAGAATCTGCGCAATCCGTATGCCTGCAAGGAGATCATCGAGGCGCTTCCGGCCGAGATGGAGCGGTTGGGAATCGCCCGCCTGCGGGACATCATCGGGGTGGCCTGACAGCGTGTGCGGGAAACGGCTGCCGGAGGCGGGAGCCGACGGGGGAGTCCCCGGCAGTGGAACGAATGATAATTTTGAGTAAAGTACAGATAAATACAATGGCAAAAGACGTGATTATCGCGTGCGACTTTCCGGGCGCGAAAGAGACTTTCCGGTTTCTCGACCTATTCACCCAGGAGAAACCTTTTCTGAAGATAGGCATGGAGCTCTTCTATGCGGAGGGCCCCTCGATAGTGAAGGAGATAAAGCGGCGCGGTCACCGGATATTCCTCGACCTCAAGCTGCACGATATTCCCAATACGGTGAAGAAGGCGATGTCGGTGCTCGCACGGCTGGACGTGGACATGACCAACGTGCATGCTGCCGGTACGATAGAGATGATGCGTGCCGCGCTGGAGGGACTTACCCGTCCGGACGGTACGCGGCCGCTGCTCATCGCCGTGACGCAGCTCACCTCCACCAGCGAGGAGCGCATGCAGCGCGAGCTGCTTATCCAGGCTCCGATAAACGATACCATCGTGCAGTATGCCCGCAATGCGAAGGAGGCGGGGCTCGACGGCGTGGTCTGCTCGCCGCTCGAAGCCGGCATGGTGAAGGAGGCGTGCGGGACGGATTTTGTGACCGTAACGCCCGGTGTCCGTTTTGCCGACGGTGCGAAGGGGGACCAGGTACGGGTGACCACCCCGGCCCGTGCGGCGGAGATAGGCACCGACTACATCGTGGTGGGGCGTCCCATCACGGAGGCCGCCGACCCGGTGGGGGCATACCGCCGGTGCGTGAAGGAGTTCATGATGCAGTAGGCAGCCGGAAGATAACCCTGACTTTAAATAATTAAACCGACATAAAAATGGATTTGGCTTTGGAAATGGACCGGAAACCCGCTGATGCTGCCGGGTGCTGCTGCGGCATGGCCGGTGAACTGAAAGAACTCGAAAGACAGATTGCGAAGGACCTTCTTTCGATAGGGGCGGTATTCCTCAGGCCCGGGGAGCCCTTTACGTGGGCGAGCGGGATAAAGAGTCCGATTTACTGCGACAACCGCCTGACACTGACTGCACCGCGGGTGCGCGACCACATCGAGGCGGGCCTTGCCCGTGTGGTGAAGGAACTCTATCCCGAATGCGAAGTGTTGATGGGAACGAGTACCGCCGGCATTGCCCATGCGGCCATTACGGCCACCCTGCTCGACCTGCCGATGGGGTACGTGCGCAGCAGCGCCAAGGACCATGGCCGGACGAACCGCATCGAAGGCCGGCTGGAGAGGGGACAGAAAGCGGTTGTTATAGAAGACCTTATCTCTACGGGCGACAGTTGCATCGAGGTGGTGAAGGCGCTCCGCGAAGCGGGAGCTGAAGTGCTGGGCATAGCGAGCATATTCACGTACGGCATGCAGACCGGTCTCGACCATCTGCGCGAAGCGGAGGTGCGTAACCACAGCCTCTCGAACTTCGATACCCTTGTCGAGGTAGCTGCCGAGCAGGGATATATACGTCCGGAAGATATCGAACGCCTGATGGCCTTCCGTGCGAATCCGCGCGACGAGTCGTGGATTGGGACGATTCGGTAGTCCTTTCGGTGCGGCAAGGTGCCGCCGCAGGCCGCCGGCGCACAGGCGGAATGGAAAGAAGAACATCAGTTACCATAATTTATAAAACAGGTTTATTATGCATCACCTTATCGACATCACCGACCTGAGCATGCAGGAACTGCAGGAGATTATTGATCTCGCGCTCGACATCATCGCAGACCGTCCGGCTTACACTGAAAGATGCAAGAACAAGACGCTGGCCACTCTCTTCTACGAACCCAGTACGCGCACCCGCCTCAGCTTCGAGGCCGCGATGCTCGAACTCGGCGGTAATGTTCTCGGATTCTCGGATGCAAGCACCTCTTCGGTAACGAAAGGCGAGTCGCTTGCCGACACCATAATGACCATCAATAAATTCGCCGACATCATCGCCATGCGTCACCCCAAAGACGGCGCTCCGCTCGTGGCGTCGCGCGTGACCGACATACCGATTATCAACGGCGGCGACGGTTCGCACTGCCATCCGACGCAGACGCTTGCCGACCTGCTCACCATCAAGCGCGAAATGCGCCGGCTGGACAACCTCGTCATCGGTATGTGCGGCGACCTGAAATTCGGCCGTACGGTACATTCGCTCACCAAGGCGATGATGCGTTACGATAACATCCGTTTCGTGATGATTTCGCCCGACGAGCTGAGGATGCCGGAGCACGTGCTCGAGGAGCTGCGCGAGGCGGGTATTCCCTACACCGAGGTGCGGGATATGGAGAGCGTGATGCCGGAGCTCGACATCCTCTACATGACGCGCGTGCAGCGGGAGCGTTTCGACGACCCGGCCGTGTACGAGGCGCTGAAGGATACCTATATCCTCGATGCTGAGAAGATGAAGCTCGCCAAGAAGAACATGGCCGTACTGCACCCGCTGCCCCGCGTGAACGAAATCGCCGTGGAGGTGGATAAGGACCCGCGTGCGGCTTATTTCCGTGAGGTAGAGAACGGTAAGTTCATGCGTATGGCCCTTATCTGCAAACTGTTCGAGTGGGAGAACAAACGCATGGAGAATCCGCAGCTGGTCAGCGTGGAGGAGAATCCCGCAGGTGTGAAGTGCCCCAATAAGCGCTGCATCTGCAACTCGGAGAACGTGCCCCAGCTCATGCGTCCCGTCGAGGGCGAAGAGGGTGCATACCGTTGCGCTTACTGCGAAACACTTGTCAGAAAGTAACCTTTCGGTTCTTTGCGATACGATTCGGCCGTCCGGGAAACGTGCGTTTCCCGGACGGCTTTTGTCTGCCGGTGGCCGTGCATTTTTCCCGTTGCCGTCCGATTTTTTATAATAATATTGACCGACGGGGAAGAAAACGATAATTTTGCGGCACGGAATCGTGTAAAAAGACGAAGCGTATGAAGAAGATGAAAAGCGTAATGCCGCTGTTTCTGCTGCCGTTGCTGCTGACCGCATGCGAGAAGATAGGCGAGCTGTTCGGCGGGGACGGGGGAAGTACCGTGACGCCGCCGGAGATAAGGGTGGTGGCCGTGACCGATGTGATGGCCTATGTCGAGGTGGAATATTATGATGAAACGACAGAGGCCGAGGTCGGCATCTGCTGGGCGGAACACCCTGCGCCGGGAACCGAACAGACCATTGCCCTGTCCGGTCCGGGGATGGCGGTCGAAATTGACGGGCTTGCTCCCCAGACCGAATATTACGCACGCAGCTATGCGCGCGGCGGGAACGGTAAGACGACGTTCGGCGGCGAGGTGCAGTTTACGACCGACCGCGAGCGGCCCAAAGTAACGGTCGAGGGTCTCACGGTGTACGACCAGTCCGTTGAGGTGGTGTGCAGGGCATGGGGCCCCCGCATCAAGGAGGTCGGCGTGTGCTGGAATACCGACGGTTCGCCCAGCACCGAAAACGGGGAGTTCCGGCTTTGTACGTACGATGCCGGGAACGACCTTTACCGGGCGACCGTGACCGGCCTCAGTGAGTCGACGCACTATTATCTCAGGGGGTTCGTCCGGACGGACGACGGCTATACCTATTTTTCCGACGGCGAAGCGGATTTCCGTACGGAGGGCGTTTACGTGCCCGACATGCAGATTATCATGCCCATCGGGAAAGAGGATACCTATGCGGATGTCATTTACGGAGTGTACGAGGAGCATATCGTTCGCCGCGGGCTGTGCTGGGCGACGGAGCCGGAGCCTACGGTGGATGACGCGATGACCGACGACGGTTCGGTCGAAGGGACCCTGGAGGTGCGGATTGAAGGGTTGCAGCCGGCCACCGACTACTACATTCGTCCTTACGTGGTGCTTCCGCACGCAGTGGACGGAGAGCGCCTCTATTATGGGGCGGAGGAGATGTTCACCACCTATGAGGCCGATGAGTTCTTCGAGGTGCCGGATGCGGTTTTCGCCGCGTATCTCGTCGCCAAATTCGATAAGAACGGCGACGGTAAGGTCTCCCGGCGCGAGGCGGTCGATGTCTCCTATATGGACGATTTGTCCGGCCGGAACATCACTTCGTTGAAGGGCATCGAAAATTTTCCGAATCTGGCTGTTATCCGCTGTCGGGACAACCAGATAACGGAGCTTGACATCAGCGGCAATCCGAAACTGTTCAATGTGGAGTGCAGCGGTAATAGACTGACCGCCCTCGTCTTGGGAGACGGGGAACTGGAGATGTTGGAGATGCTCGACTGTTCCGGCAATCTGCTGACCGACCTGGATGTCTCAGGCCTCCCAGCCTTGAGAGACCTCGACTGCGACGACAACATGCTGCGGAGCCTCGACCTCGGGGCGAACGGCCGGCTGGAGGAGCTGTCATGTATGAGCAATCCCCTGACTGCGCTCGACCTCGGCGATAATCCGGAGCTGACGAAACTCTATTGTGCGAATTGCAAGCTGACCTCGCTCGACCTGTCGGCCAATCCGAAACTGACCGACCTGTACTGTAGCGACAACGGCCTGACCCTTCTCGAAATATCGAACTGTACCGCTCTGACCGACCTCTCCTGCCGTTTCAACAGCCTGGCGTCGCTCGATGTTTCCCGTGCGACGGAGCTGCGCGACCTCGACTGCGGGTACAACGAGACCATCGCCGCACTCGACCTGAGTCGGTGTAAAAAACTCGAACGCGTGGATTGTGCCAAGAACCGTATTGCGGAGCTCGACCTTTCGGACAATCCTCTCCTGGTCTCCGTGCGCTGCGAACAGAACGCATTGACCTTGCTGGACGTTTCGGGCTGTACGGCACTCGAATCGCTGATGTGCTACGGCAATGAACTTGCAGAGCTCCGGACCGACGGCCTTGCCGTTCTCGACTTCCTGAACTGCAGCCAGAACCGCCTTCCGTCGCTCGACCTGAGCGATGCGGTGCGGCTTACGACGCTCGTCTGCAATACCAATGCGCTCGTCTCGCTGGACGTATCGCACAATACCTATCTCGAGTACCTCGACTGCGGGAAGAACAACATTACGACGCTCGACCTGCGGAACAACCCGGACCTGGATGCCTCCGGCCTTGTCTGCGATTCGTATGTGAACGTCATCTGGAAGTGACCGTCGCCGCCGGCAACCCCGTACGTCGGCGGCTAAGGAAAGCGGTGGCTGCGTTACGGCAGGGGAATTTTCCCCTGCCGTAACGCATGTATGGGGAAGGCGTGCCGCCTTCTGTCCGTACTGCACGGGGCCGTTCCGATGCCATGATGCCGATTCGGGCGGTGCGGCAACGGCTCCGGCGGTCCGCTGCGGGAGGTCACGACGCGAAAAAAGGGCGCGGCATTGTATTTTCCGTAAATATATATTATCTTTACGCCTTTAAAGAACGAATGGTTTGGCCGCGGGGGCGGCCGCAAAGGTTCCGGTGATTTTATTTATGCCCGTAAAGACTCTTTTGGTATTTGTACGACAAGGGTCGTGTCTCTGTTTTTTCCGGCCGGAAAGTTCGGATGCGGGGGCGGAGAGGGTGACGGAACCCTTGCGGAGAATGGCCGCAGACCCCGGGGTGGAATAAGCCGCTATGACATGGTCGTGTTGTAGCGGTTTGTCGTTAGAGCGGATTATTTTAGAATGAAAGAAATATGGTAAAGGTAGGAGTCATCATGGGGTCGGTGAGCGACTGGGAGGTGATGTCGGCCGCCGCCGAAACGCTCGAAACGTTCGGCGTGGCGTATGAAAAGCGGATTGTGTCGGCGCACCGCACGCCCGACCTGCTGGCCGAGTATGCCAAGACGGCCAAATCCCGCGGCATAGAGGTCATCATCGCCGGTGCCGGAGGCGCGGCGCACCTGCCCGGCATGGTCGCTTCGATGACGACGCTCCCGGTGGTGGGAGTGCCGGTGAAATCGAAGGCGCTGAACGGGCTCGATTCCCTGCTCTCCATTGTGCAGATGCCTGCTGGCGTGCCGGTGGCGACCGTTGCCATCAACGGCGCGAAGAACGCCGCCCTCGTGGCGGTGAGCATTCTTGCCCTGCACGACGAGGCGCTGGCGCTGGCGCTGGAGGATTTCCGCCGCCGTCAGACCGAAACGGTGCTGATGACGGAACTGCAGTAACTACGAACCGGTTTTGAAAAGGGTGAAGACCATAGGAATCATAGGCGGTGGACAGTTGGGGCTGATGATAGCCGAGCAGGCCGCCGTGCTCGGGGCACGGACGGTGTGTCTCGACCCTTCGGCGGATGCGCCGGCCTTTCGGGTGTGCGACGACCATATCGTGGCCGCTTTCGACGATGCCGCCGCGCTGGAGGAGTTGTGCCGCCGCAGCGATGCGGTGACCTACGAATTCGAGAACGTTCCGGGGGAGATACTCATTCCCCTGACCGAACGGTACAATATTCCGCAGGGCTACCGGCCGCTGTTCGATTCGCAGGACCGGATAAGAGAGAAGACCAATGCCCGCGACAACGGCCTGCGCGTGCCCCGTTTCGCCGAGGTGCACGACCGCGAATCGCTGATGAAGGGGATTTTCGAGATAGGCTATCCGTGTGTCTTCAAAACGCGGACGCTGGGATATGACGGGCACGGACAGGCGGTGATACGTACTCCGGAGGATATTGCCCGGGCGGAACCCTATCTGGGGGTACCGGCCATTCTGGAGGAGTTCGTGCCGTTCGATTACGAGGCGAGCATCGTCATGGTGAACGACGGCGAGCGAATCGTGAGTTTCCCGATAGGGCAGAACATCCACCGCGACGGCATCCTCGACCTGTGCATCGTGCCGGCCCCGCGCATGGACGATGCCGTGCGAGCCAGGCTCGTCGAACAGAGCGAGGCGTTCATGCGCCGGTGCGGTTATACGGGGATTCTGGCTATCGAGTATTTCGTGAAGGGCGGGGAGCTGTACTTCAACGAGATGGCTCCGCGGCCCCATAACAGCGGTCATTACACCATCGAGGGGTGTACGACCAACCAGTTCCGCGAGCTCTGCCGCTATCTGCTGGGCGAGCCTTTGCAGGAACCTCGCCTGGTGGCGCCGACGGTCATGAAAAATATCCTCGGCGAGGATTTGGCCGCGGCGGAGGCCGTGGCGGCCGAAACCGGAGCAGAGGGGGCGCAGTCGCCGGAGGAGGGCGTCTATGTCCACCTTTACGGCAAGAGCGTCAGCAAGCCCAAACGCAAGATGGGGCATATCACCTTCGTGGGGATGACCGCCGGGGAGTACGATGCCCGTTGGCGGGGGCGGTTCGTGGAGTAGCCGCCGGATTTTGAAAATGGAAACGGAGAAAAGCGCAAGATAATGGAGAGTTATCGTATTTACGTAGAGAAGAAACCGGAATTCAGGGTAGAGGCGCAGAGCCTTCGGGAAGAGCTGAACGGCAATCTCGGTCTGTCGCTCGGAGAGCTGCGTCTGCTGAACGTGTACGACCTGTTCGGCTTTACGCCGGAACTGCTTGAAAAGAGCCGTTACGGGGTGTTCGGCGAAGTGGTGACGGATGTCGTGACGGATACGTGCGACCTGACGGGGAAGAGATACCTGGCTGTGGAGTACCTGCCGGGGCAGTTCGACCAGCGGGCCTCTTCGGCCGAGGAGTGCGTCATGCTGCTGGAGCCCGAGGCCAAAGTGAAAATACGCAGTGCGAGGCTGCTGATATTCGACGACGGCGTGACGGATGCCGACCTGTCGCGTATCCGCAAATACTATATCAACGGCGTGGAGTCGCGCGAGAAGAACCTCGCTGTGCTCGGCCTGGCGGAGAACGCCGAAGTGAGGCCGGTACCCGTGCTGGAGGGCTTTACCCGGATGGGCGAGGCGGCACTCGCCCCTTACTGCAAGGCCAACGGTCTGGCAATGAATGCCGACGACCTGCGTGAGGTAGTGGCCTATTTCCGCCGCGAAGGACGAGACCCTTCCGAAACGGAGCTCCGGATATTGGATACCTATTGGAGCGACCATTGCCGCCATACCACCTTTACGACCGTGCTGGAGGAGATTACCGTGGACGAGTCGTTCATGAAGGGCGAGATGGAGGAGTCTCTGGCCCTCTACCGCCGCATGCGTGAAGAGCTGGGGCGTACCGGCAAGCCGGTCTGCCTGATGGACATGGCGACCATCGGCGCCCGTTACCTGAAGAAGAAAGGACTGCTCGACGACCAGGAGGAGAGTGAGGAAAACAACGCCTGCAGCATTTTCATCAACGTCGATGTGGACGGAGAGCCGCAGAAGTGGCTGCTTCAGTTCAAGAACGAAACGCACAACCATCCGACCGAAATAGAGCCTTTCGGCGGTGCCTCCACCTGCCTGGGCGGCGCCATCCGCGACCCGCTTTCGGGCCGGGCGTATGTCTACCAGGCGATGCGTGTGACGGGTGCGGGCAACATATACCAACCTGTGGGGGAGACGCTCGAAGGCAAACTTCCGCAGCGTATCATCAGTACCAAGGCTGCGGCCGGCTATTCGAGCTACGGTAATCAGATAGGGTTGGCTACCACGCATGTACGGGAGATATACCATCCCGATTACGTGGCCAAGCGCCTGGAGGTGGGTGCGGTCGTGGGCGCGGTAAAGGCGGATAACGTCCGCCGGGAGAGTCCTGTGCCGGGCGACATCGTGCTGCTGCTGGGCGGGCGTACCGGCCGCGACGGCATAGGCGGGGCGACGGGTTCCTCGAAGGAGCACAATGCGCAGTCGCTCGAGGAGTGCGGCAGCGAGGTGCAGAAAGGCAATGCCCCGGAGGAGCGCAAGCTGCAGCGGCTGTTCCGCCGGCCGGAGGTGGCACGCCTCATCAAGAAGTCAAACGACTTCGGTGCGGGGGGCGTCAGCGTGGCCATCGGCGAGCTGACCGACGGACTGGACATCTATCTCGACCGTGTGCCGACCAAATACAGCGGCCTGAACGCCACGGAACTCGCCATCAGCGAGTCGCAGGAGCGTATGGCCGTCGTGATAGAGGAGGCGGCCCGGGAGGAGTTCGAGCGTTACTGTGCTGAGGAGAATGTAGAGGTAACGCATGTGGCGGATGTGACCGATACCCGCCGGATGAGAATGTATCATAAGGGAGAGCTCATCGTGGACCTCTCCCGCGAATTCATAGACAGTGCCGGAGCCGAGCACCGCGCGAAGGCAGCCGTGGCCGGTGTCGAACGTCGCAATCCGTTCCTGCGCGAAGTGGCGGGGACGGGCATCGCGGAGAAGATGCGGGCGCTTCTGTCGGACGACAATGTCGTGTCGCAGAAGGGCATGGTGGAGATGTTCGACTCCACGATAGGCGCTTCGACGGTACTGATGCCCTACGGCGGCCGGACGCAGCAGACCGAGACGCAGGTGTCGGTGCAGAAGATTCCCGTAGGGGAGGGGTACACCGATACGGCGAGCATCATGGCTTTCGGTTTCAATCCTTTCATCTCCAAATGGAGCCCTTATCACGGTGCGGCCTATGCGGTCGTGGAGGCGGTGTCGAAAGCGGTTGCGGCGGGCGCCCGTTTCGAGCGGATGCGTTTCTCGTATCAGGAGTATTTCGAACGCATGACCGACGACCCTCATACGTGGGGCAAGCCGCTGGCGGCTCTGCTCGGTGCGCTGAAGATGCAGGAGGCTCTCGGACTCCCTTCCATCGGCGGCAAGGATTCCATGAGCGGGACGTTCAAGGATATCGACGTACCGCCGACGCTCATTGCGTTCGGCATCACGACGGTCGATGCGGGGCGGGTGATAAGCCCGGAGTTCAAGGAGGCGGGCCATCGTATTTACCTTATGAAACACCTTCCGCTGCACAATTTCATGCCCGATACCAATGCCCTGAAGAAGAACTGGGAATATGTGCATCGGGAAATCGCGGCGGGCAACATCGTTTCCGGATGGGCCGTCGGTTTCGGAGGCGTGGCGGAAGCCGTTGCCAAGATGTCGTTCGGTAACCGGATAGGGGCCGAAATCAAAATAAACGAACAGGAGCTCTTCGGCTGCGGCTACGGTTCGATAGTGGTCGAGAGCCGCGGAGAGCTCGATTGGCCGGGAGCCGTCGAGCTAGGCCGGACCGTGGCGGCAGAGACGGTGACGGTCAATGGAGAGCGGATGCCTATCGACCGCCTGCTGGAGGCCAATACGGTGAAGTTCGCCACGGTCTATCCCGACCGGGAAACGACCGAACCGACCGTCATGCAGTGTATGCCCCGTCCCGTTCGGTTCGAGTATCCGGGGCCCGCGAAGGAGCATCCGGTTGCTTATCTGCCCTCGTTTCCCGGGACGAACTGCGATTACGATACGGCCAAGGCGTTCCGCCGGGCGGGTGCGGAGGTCACGACGAGTGTATTCCGCAACCTCTCCGGTGCCGATGTGATGGAGTCCATCGACGAGATGTGCGGCCGGATAGCCGCCTGCGACATCTTCGTGCTGAGCGGCGGCTTCTCTTCGGGTGACGAACCCGACGGCAGCGGCAAGTTCATCGTGAGCGTGCTGAACAACGCCCGCGTTGCGGAAGAGATACACCGGCTGCTCGACCGCGGCGGCCTGATACTCGGTATCTGCAACGGCTTCCAGGCACTCGTCAAGTCGGGTCTGCTGCCCTACGGCCGGTTGGGCCGGCTGACGCCCGAGTCGCCGACGCTTTTCCGCAACGACGTGAACCGCCACATTTCGCAGACGGTATGCACGCGGGTGGCTTCGACGAACTCCCCGTGGCTGGCCGGGTTCGGTGTAGGTGACCTGCATACCATCGCCGTGAGCCATGGCGAAGGCAAATTCGTGGTGAGCGAAGCCCAGGCGCGGGAGCTTTTCGAGGCGGGACAGGTGGCCTTCCAGTATGCCGACGCCGAGGGGGTGCCTACGGGCAGGGCGCCGTTCAATCCCAACGGCTCCTATTACGCCATCGAGGGTATCGTGAGCCGCGACGGGCAGATACTCGGCAAGATGGGGCATACGGAGCGTTATGAGCCTAACCTGTTCCGCAACATAGCGGGCAACAAGGTGCAGGATATCTTCGGCAATGCCGTGCGGTATTTCAGGAAAAGATGATTCAGGTAAGCGCCAGCCGACGGCAGGCGCGGCGAATGACAATACATAAAAAACGGATAAATAATTCCCAACAACTATGGAAAAGCGCGAAATGCTCTACGAGGGCAAGGCAAAACAGGTGTTCCTGACGGACGACCCCGACCTTATCGTTATCCATTACAAGGACGACGCCACGGCATACAACAACGTCAAGAAGGCGACGATAGAGGCGAAGGGGTTGCTTAACAACCAGATATCCACTATCATATTCAAATATCTGATTGAGAACGGTATACCGACCCATTTCATCGAACAGCTCAACGACCGCGACCAGCTCTGCCGCCGCGTCACGATATTCCCCCTGGAGGTTATCGTGCGCAACGTCATCGCGGGTTCGATGGCCAAGCGGCTCGACATCCCGGAGGGAACGAAGCCGTCGAACACCATCATCGACATCTGCTACAAGAAGGACGAGCTCGGCGACCCGCTCATCAACAACGACCATGCGGTAGCCCTCGGCATCGCCACCTACGAGGAGCTCGACGAGATGTTCGAACTGACGCGCCGCATCAACGTACTGCTGACCGACCTGTTCAAGAAGTTGGGCATCACGCTCGTGGACTTCAAAATCGAGTTCGGCAAGACGAGCGACGGCAAAATCGTGCTGGCCGATGAAATCAGTCCGGATACCTGCCGTCTGTGGGATTCCCAGACGAACGAGAAACTCGATAAGGACAGGTTCCGCCGCGACCTGGGCAAGGTGCGCGAAGCATACGAGGAGATACTCCACAGGCTTACGAAATAAGCGGAAGCGGGGAATACGATTCCGGTCCCGTAAGGACGTTTGTGATTATGGGGCCGGATGGCTTTTTCGGATAAGGGACCGAAAGTGCGCATGTGCGGGGAGTTTTTTCCTTGCGTGTGTGCTTCCCTTTTTTTATTTTTGACGAATATATGACGTACGGGCTTCCGCAGGGAGGGGGCCGGAACGGTATTTTTATTGGGAGGACAAGACAAATGGCTAATTATCAGGACAGGCAAATCCATGAGGAGTGTGGCGTGTTCGGCGTGTTCGGCGTGGAGAAGGCCGCGTCGCTCACCTATTACGGACTTCATTCGCTCCAGCACCGCGGCCAGGAAGGGTGCGGCATCGTGAGCGTGGACAACCGTACGTTCCACCGTGTCAAGGGCGAGGGACTCGTGACGGAGGTCTTCAACGAAGACAACCTCCGGACGCTGACGGGAAACATGGCGATAGGACACGTGCGCTACTCGACCACGGGAGGGGGCGGCATCGACAATGTCCAGCCCTTCATGTTCATGCACAGTACGGGCGACTTCGCGCTGGCTCATAACGGCAATCTCGTCAACTCCTTCCAACTGAAAACGTTCCTTGAGGAGCGGGGCAGTCTGTTCCACTCCACTTCCGACAGCGAGATATTCGCCCACCTCATCAAGAAGGAGACCGACAGCCGTGACCGCATCTTCCCCATCCTCGAAGCGCTGAACATGGTCGAGGGGGCCTTCGCGCTGCTCATCATGACGGCCAGCAAGATATACGCATGCCGCGACAAGCACGGCCTGCGGCCGCTCTCGATAGGGAAACTCGGCGACGGCTACGTGGTCAGCAGCGAAACCTGCGCTTTCGAGGTGGTAGGAGCCGAGTTCATCCGCGACGTGGCTCCCGGCGAGGTGGTCATCATCGACGTGAACGGCCTGCAGAGCGTGGACTACTCCAAGTTCAAACACTACAACATGTGCGCGATGGAGTATGTCTATTTCGCCCGTCCCGACAGCGATATCGAGGGTACGAACGTCCATGCTTTCCGTAAGGAGACCGGGCGTATGCTCTACGAGGAGGCCCCGGTGGATGCCGATATCGTGGTGGGCGTGCCCGATTCGAGTCTCAGTGCCGCCATCGGTTACAGCGAGGCGAGCGGCATTCCCTACGAGATGGGACTCATCAAGAACAAATACGTGGGGCGTACCTTCATCCAACCCTCGCAGGAGCTGCGGGAGAAGGGGGTACGGATGAAACTCTCGCCGGTGCGCAGCATCGTCGAGGGCAAGAGGCTGGTCATCGTGGACGACTCCATCGTGCGCGGTACGACCTCGCGCCGTATCGTGAAGATGCTCCGCCAGTCGGGTGCCAAGGAGATACACATGCGTATTGCCAGTCCGGCCATCACCCATCCCTGTTTCTACGGGGTAGACATGTCTACCTATGACGAATTGATATGCGCCCGGGAGAAGGACCTCGAAGCGGTACGCCGGCTCATCGGGGCCGATTCGCTGGTATGGCTCTCGCCCGAGGCGCTCTACAAGGCGGCCGGCGGCCGGAAAGAGTTGTGCATCGCCTGCTTTAACGGCCGTTATCCCACGGCGCTCTACCAGTCGATACACGATGTGAACAAGGATAAAAAATGCTGATAACATACGAAAAACAAGATATTTATGGCAAAGAGTTATGAAGAAGCGGGTGTGAACCTCGAAGCGGGCTACGAAGGGGTGAGGCGTATCAAGAAACACGTCGCATCCACGGCACGTACCGGCGTGATGGGCAACATAGGTGCCTTCGGCGGCATGTTCGACCTGTCCAGGCTCGGAGTGGCCGAACCGGTGCTCGTGAGCGGGACGGACGGCGTGGGTACCAAGCTGAAAATAGCCATTCAGATGGACCGGCACGATACTATCGGTATCGATGCCGTGGCCATGTGCGTGAACGACGTTCTCGCACAGGGGGCCGAACCCATCTTCTTCCTCGACTATATCGCGCTCGGCATTAATGACCCGGTGAAGGTGGAGGCCATCGTTTCGGGCGTTGCCGATGGCTGCCGCCAGGCAGGGTGCGCCCTTGTGGGCGGCGAGACGGCCGAGATGCCGGGAATGTATGCCGGTGACGATTACGATATTGCCGGGTTTACGTGCGGCGTGGTGGAGAAGGCGCGTCTTATCGACTGTTCCAAGGTGGCGGCGGGCGATGTGCTGGTGGGGATTGCGTCGAGCGGCGTACACTCCAACGGTTTCAGTCTTGTGCGCAAGATTGTGTCGGACAATGGTTTCGAGTTGGATAAGGTCTATCCTGAACTTGGGGAGCGCACGCTCGGCGAAGTGCTGCTGACGCCGACGAAAATCTATGTGAAGCAGGTGCTTGACGTGATTGCACAGTGCGATGTGCACGGCATCAGTCACATTACGGGCGGCGGTTTCGACGAGAACATTCCCCGCATCCTGAAGGAGGGGCAGGGAATCGAGGTGACGGAAGGTTCGTGGGAGATACTCCCCGTGTTCCGTTTTCTGGAGAAGTACGGCCGGATAGCGCACCGCGAGATGTTCAATATCTTCAATATGGGCATCGGCATGGTCATCGCCTTGCCCGAGGAGGATGCGGCGAAGGCCGTGGCGATACTCGAGGGATACGGCGAACGGGCGTCGGTCATCGGCCGTGTCACCGACCGGGAGGGCGTCGTGATAAAATAACATGCTGCCGATGGAGAGAAATGTGGGTAAAGGACACAGGCTCGCCGTATTCGCCAGCGGTAACGGCAGCAATTTCGAGGCGATAGCCGCGGCGTGCACCGACGGCCGTCTCGATGCGCGGGTGGTACTGCTCGTATGCGACAGGCCGGGCGCTTACGTCTGCGAACGGGCCGCACGGCTGGGTGTAGAGACGTTCGCCTTTCGTCCGAAGGATTATGTCTCGAAGGAGGCTTATGAACAGGACATCGTGCGCATGCTCGACGAGCGCGGTGTGGAACTGGTCTGCCTGGCCGGATACATGCGGATACTCTCCCGTGTGATGCTCGATGCCTATGGCGGGCGCATCGTCAACATACATCCCTCGCTGCTGCCCGCTTTCAAGGGCGCCCATGCCATTCGGGACGCTTTCGAATACGGCGTGAAGGTGTACGGCGTGACGGTGCATTATGTGAATGACGAGTTGGACGGCGGGAAGATTATTGCCCAGCGGGCTTTCGACTATACCGGTGCCGATGTGCAGGAGCTGGAGGCGATGGTACATGCGGTGGAACATCCGCTCTATGTGGAGGCGATAGCCGGCCTGCTCGCCGGACGGAACAGGTAACGTCCGTTCGATTGGCCGCCGGTATGGCAGTCGGTCGTCTGGGCGGGCAGGTGGAAACAGAGATTTGGAAATATAAAACGATAGAAAATGAGAGCACTTATCAGCGTTAGCGACAAAACGGGCGTCGTGGAGTTTGCGGACGGTTTGAAGAGACTGGGTTGGGACATCATCGCCACGGGCGGTACCATGAAGCTGCTGCGCGATGCGGGGCTGGAAGTAATCAATATCAGCGACGTGACGGGATTCCCGGAGATATGCGACGGGCGCGTGAAGACGCTCCATCCCAAGGTACACGGGGGGCTGCTCGCCCGCCGCGACCTGCCCTCGCATCTGGAGGCGCTGCGCGAAAACGGCATCGAGTTCATCGACATGGTCTGCGTGAACCTTTATCCCTTCCGCCAGACGATAGCCAAAGAGGGCGTTTCGATGGAGGATGCGATAGAGAATATCGACATAGGCGGTCCTTCCATGCTCCGCAGCGCCGCCAAGAACTACCGCGACGTGACGGTGGTATGCGACCCGCAGGATTACGGACGGGTGCTCGACGAGATACGCGCGGGCGGCAATACCCGCTCCGAAACGCGGCTCATGCTTTCGGCTAAGGCATTTACCCATACGGCGCAGTACGATGCCTGCATTGCGACCTACCTGCGGGAAAAAGCCGGTCTGCCGGAGAAGCTTTTCCTGGATTTCGACATCGTGCAGCCGCTGCGTTACGGCGAGAATCCCCACCAGCAGGCCAGGTTCTACCGCGGGGCCGAACCCGTGCCCTTCTCCCTGGCGTTCGCCCGCCAGCTCAACGGCAAGGAGCTCTCCTATAATAATATACAGGATGCCAATGCGGCGCTCAATATCGTTCGGGAGTTCGATGCGCCGTTTTGCGTGGGGCTCAAGCACATGAATCCGTGCGGAGCTGCTGTGGGCCGGGACATTGCCCAGGCATGGAGCAAGGCTTACGAGGCGGACAAGGTGAGCATCTACGGCGGTATCGTAGCGGTGAACCGCGAAGTGGATGCCGCGACGGCGTTGGCGATGAAGCCCGTCTTTCTGGAAATCATTATCGCACCCTCGTTTTCGAAGGAGGCGCTCGAAATATTGACCAAAAAGAAGAACCTGCGTCTGCTCGAAGTGGACATGCGGCGCACGGGCGTCCGCGAACGCCAGCTCGTGAGCGTGAACGGCGGTCTGCTCGTACAGGACCTCGATACGGAGACCTGTACCGTCACGGCGGAGATGGCCGTAACGAAGCGGCGGCCCGAAGCGGCTCTGCTTGCGGATATGGATTTTGCGTGGCGTATCGTGAAGCATGTGAAGTCCAATGCCATCGTGGTGGTGAAGGACGGGTGTACGGCAGGCATCGGCGCGGGACAGATGAACCGCGTGGGGTCGGCTGAAATCGCCCTGCGGGAGGCCCGGGAGAAGGGGTTGACCGAAGGGCTCGTGCTCGCGTCGGACGGTTTCCTGCCCTTCGACGATACGGTGACGCTGGCGGCCGGTTACGGTGTGTCGGCCATCGTGCAGCCCGGCGGCAGCATTCATGACGAGGATTCCGTCGTGAAGGCCGATGAACTCGGTATCGCCATGGTATTCACCGGCGAACGCCATTTCAAACACTGACGCCGGTCCGAAGGAGGCGGTGCGGCAGACGGTTCGTTCCGCGGAATCCGGAGACCTGCTTTTGGAAACGAAAAGAGAGAGAAAAAGATGAAAGTGCTTGTAGTAGGGGGCGGCGGACGCTGCCATGCGATAGCGGATGCGCTTCGCCGTTCGCCTAAAGTGGAAAAGATATACGTCGCACCGGGCAATGCCGGTACGGCGGAAGTGGCGGAGAATGTGCCGCTGAAGGATACCGACGTGCAGGGACTGCTGGCTTTCGCGCAGAAGAAGGACATCGACTTGACGGTGGTCGGACCGGAAGCCGCCCTTCAGGCCGGAATCGTGGACGAATTCCGTAGTCATGGCCTTCGCATCTTCGGGCCGACCGCTGCCGCTGCCCGTATCGAGACGAGCAAGGAGTTCGCTAAGGAGCTGATGATGCGGTACGATATTCCGACGGCCGCTTACCGTCCGTTCGACGACTACCGGGAGGCGTTGGACTACGTGGCATCGCGGCCGTTGCCTGCGGTGCTCAAGTACGACGGCCTGGCGGCCGGGAAAGGGGTGGTCATCGCCCGGAGTATGGAGGAGGCGGAGGCTGCTCTGCGGGACATGCTTCTCGACGACAAGTTCGGCCACGGGCGCGTCATCGTAGAGGATTATCTCGAAGGGCCGGAGTTCTCGTTTATGTGTTTCGTGTCGGGTTCCGATGTCTGGCCGATGCCGTTGGCCCAGGACCATAAGCGGGCCTACGACGGCGACCGGGGGCCCAATACGGGCGGTATGGGCGCCTATTCGCCCGTTCCGTTCATCAGCGAGGATGAACGCCGGTTTGCACTGGACAATATCATGAAGAAGACGGCGGCGGCCATGGTGCTCGAGGGGCTCCCCTTTACGGGTGTCCTCTACGGCGGCCTGATGAAGACGCGGGACGGCATCAAGGTAATCGAATTCAATGCCCGTTTCGGCGACCCCGAGACGGAGGTGGTATTGCCGCGCCTGAAGAGCGACATATACGATATTTTTGCCGGGGTGGCCGACGGGAGTCCGGTGGAAGAGCCCGTATGGGACGACCGTGCCACACTCGGTATCGTGCTGGCTTCCAAAGGTTATCCGGGCTCGTGCGAAAAAGGCTTCCCCATCGGGGGGCTCGATGCGTTGAATGACCCCGATATCCGGGTCTACCATATGGGAACGGCGTGGTCCGGAGATGGATTGGTGACGGCGGGCGGCCGGGTGCTGATAGTGGTAGGGCGCGGGGATACGCTCGCCGAGGCGCGGCTGAAAGCCATACAGGGTGTGGGCAGGGTAGCGTGCGACAACCTGTTTTACCGCACCGATATCGGCGCTGCGGCACTGGAACATTGAGGGGGACGGAGGTGCCTCCCTACGCCGGCTCTCTTTCTGGAAAGGCGGCGAGGGGAATCGATTCGAATTGAACGTCATTGCGGTGGCGGAAAGAATAAATTGACAAGCGATTATGGTAATAAGCGGGAAAGAACTTTCGATGGAGATGAAGCGGCAGATGGCCGTCAGAGTGAAGGAACTTGAACAGAAATACGGCAGGGTACCGCATCTGGTGGTGGTGCTTGTCGGCGAGGACCCGGGCAGTGTGTCGTATGTGGCGGGCAAGGCCAAGGCGGCAGACGAGATAGGGATACGGAATACCACCATCCGCCGTCCGGAGACGATTACCGAAGCGGAGATGCTGGCGTTGATAGAGGAGCTGAATGCCGATAAGGAGGTGGACGGTATCCTCGTGCAGTTGCCTCTTCCGAAACACATCGACTCCGACAAGGTCATCGCAGCCATCGACCGCGGGAAGGATGTGGACGGTTTCCATCCGCTCAATGTGGCCTCCCTCTGGCTCAGGCAGGAGTGCCTGCTGCCGTGTACTCCGAAAGGCATCATCCGGCTGCTGAAGAGTACGGGCACGGAAATAGCGGGAAAGCGTGCGGTCGTCATAGGAAGAAGCAATATCGTCGGCCTGCCGGTCGCCAAACTGCTGCTCGACGAGAATGCGACCGTGACGATAGCCCACAGCCGGACGAAGAACCTGCCGGAAGTGACGCGCGAGGCCGACATCCTGGTGGTGGCCATAGGCCGTCCGAAGTTCGTCACGGCCGATATGGTGAAACCGGGCGCCGTGGTGATAGACGTCGGCGTGAACCGCGACCCGGAAACCGGCAAACTGTGCGGTGATGTCGATTTCGCCGCCTGCGAACCGGTTGCCGGCATGATAACGAAAGTGCCGGGAGGGGTGGGCCCCATGACTATCACGATATTGTTGGAAAATACGATAGAGGCTTTTGAACGGCGTATGAGAGGCTGATTGGCGGCAGGGCCTTGTCTGCGGCTAAGGCGTGAAGCGGCGCCGTGCAGAAGATGCACGGCGCCGCTCCGCTTCTGCATAGCAGGTGCATGGATGAAATTGGTTTCCGCTGAGGCCGCATGTTACAATCAGGGGAGGATTTTCGGCATATTTTTCTTTCTTTCAAATAAAGGCGGTATCTTTGCGCCGTTTTAAGCAATTAAAAAACCGTTTAATCGACTAACCGCGCGACCGCGCAAACTTAAACTTAATTTATGGAGTGGTTCAGGGAGCTCGTCTTCGGAACGGGGATAGCTCATTCTATTCTGTTGCTGGCCCTTGTGATAGCCGTGGGAGCGGCATTGGCTAAAATCAAGGTGGCCGGCGTTTCTTTGGGCATGACGTGGATACTCTTCGTAGGTATCGTTGCCAGCCATTTCGGCCTGGTGCTCGACCCGGTGGTGCTGGGCTTCATCAGGGATTTCGGCCTCATCGTCTTCATCTTCGCCGTGGGCATGCAGGTAGGGCCGAGCTTCTTCTCTTCGTTCAGAAAAGGCGGCCTCAAGCTCAACGGCTTCGCCGTGCTGAGTATCGCTTTGAGCGTGGGTATCGCCTTAATCCTCTGCAAGGTGGCGGATGTGAAGCTGACTACGATGACCGGTATTCTCTGCGGTGCCGTGACCAATACCCCCGGTCTCGGTGCAGCGCAGGAGGCGTATCATGATGCGACCGGTGTCAGTGACCCCTCCATTGCCATGGGGTATGCGGTGGCCTATCCGTTGGGCGTTATCGGCATCATCCTTTCGATGATACTGCTCCGCGTGATTTTCCGCGTCAATATAGAGGCTGAGAACAAACGGCTCGAAGAGGCCCGCCGCGACGACCCTTCCGCTACGAACACCGTTTCCGTGAAGGTGACGAATCCCGTCTTCTCGGGCAAGAAAATCGCCGATATGAAGAAACTCTGTACGAACAGGTTCGTCATTTCGCGTATCATGCATCCGGACGGGACGGTGGACATTGCGGCCGGCCATTCGGTCATCAATCTGGATGACGTCCTTTACATGGTCGTTTCCGCCAAGGATTCCGCCCGTGTGGCATCGTTTATCGGCGAAGAGGTGACCGTGGATGATGACAAATGGCGCGAGGAGAATCAGAAGTACGTTTCGCGCCGTATCGTGATTACCAAACCGCAGATTAACGGCCGCTATCTCGGCGACCTCAAGTTGAGAAACAATTTCGGCGTGAACGTTGTCCGGGTGAACCGTGCGGGTATCGACCTTGCGGCAACAGCCAACCTTCAGCTCCAGATGGGCGACCGGCTCACGGTGGTGGGCGAGGAGGCGGCCCTCCAGGATGTGGCCAACATGCTCGGCAACCAGCTCAAGCGGCTCCGCCATCCCAATATCATTCCGATATTCGTCTGCCTGTTGCTCGGTGCACTGCTCGGCAGCATTCCTTTCTACTTCGGCAATATTCCCCAGCCGGTGAAGCTCGGCCTCGCCGGCGGTACACTCGTGGTCGCCATACTCGTGGGCCGTTTCGGGCCGAAAATCCGGATGATAACCTATACCACTGTCAGTGCGAACCTCATGCTGAGGGAGATAGGTATTTCGATGTTCCTTGCGGCCGTAGGGCTCGGCGCCGGCAGCGGATTCGTGGAGACGATTGTCGGCGGCGGCTGGAAGTGGATTGGGTACGGTTTCATCATCACCGTCCTGCCCCTGCTCATCACCGGGTTCATCGCACACAAATGGGGAAAGGTGGATTTCTTTACGCTGATGGGGATGATGGCCGGCGGAACGACCGACCCGCCCGCACTCTCCTTCGCCTCCAGCATATCGCCCAACGACCTTCCGGCAGTGGGATATACGACGGTCTATCCGCTTACCATGTTTCTGCGAATTATCACGGCCCAGATGCTTATTCTGCTTGCGGTATAGCGGCTGAATCCGGGAACAAGATTGCGGGGATGCACGGAAAAGTGCATCCCCGTCTTGTTTGTGCGGTACCGCTGTCCCGTATCTGCGGAGTGTATTTGCGGGCGGAGAGGGCCGGATGGTAAAGGGGCGTTGCCTGCGTTCTCTCCGTAAAACACGGGAGGAGGCTCCCGGAGCGGGTTTATTTCAGGTATTCCGTGAAGAAACTTTCGAGTTTGTCGAAAGGAATCATCTCCGTGCGGTCGTATAGGTCGATGTGGCGGGCTCCCGGAACGACGTAAAGCTCTTTCGGCTCCGCAGCCCTCTCGTAGGCGTCCTCGCTGAAGTAACGGGAGTGTGCCTCTTCGCCGATGATGAACAACAGAGGTCGGGGCGCGATGGTCTCGATATACTCCATCAGCGGAAAGTTGATGAATGAAAGGTGGCTGGTGGTGGTGAATCCGCCCCGGGCACGGGGATGGTGGCCGCGTTCCATGGCATAGTATTCCCAGAATTCCGCGCTGATGGCGTCGAGTTCTTCCGGTACCGCGGTGGTCGCATCGGGCGGAAATGAGGGGAGGTACTCCGGTTCCCCCTTCTCGAAATCTTTCCAGCGCTGTTCGCCGAGCCGTTCGAGCATGGCATCGTACTCATCCTTGGTCATGGAATCCTTCCAACCGTAATGGTCGGCCCGGCTGATGTCGTACATGCTTGCCGTCGCTACGGCCTTGATGCGTTTGTCTACCTGTGCGGCGGTGACTGCGAAACCGCCCGCTCCGCAGAGTCCTATCGCTCCGATACGCTCCCTGTCCACGAAGGGCCGCGTACCGATGAAATCGACGCTGGCGCTGAAATCCTCGACGAAGATGTCCGGCGAGGAGACATGGCGGGGTTCTCCGCCGCTCTCCCCGTTGTATGATTCGTCGAATGCAAGTGTTACGAATCCGCGTTCGGCAAGTACCATCGCATAGATGCCGGCACCTTGTTCCTTTACGCCTCCGTAGGGGGTGCCGATAACGATGGCCGGATATTTTTTCGTCGTATCCAGCCCTTTGGGCAGGTACATGTCTGCTGCGACCGTTATACCGAAACGGTTGTCGTACCGTACATTTTCAACCGTTACCTTGTCGCTGACCTTGAAGTTCTTTCCGTTTTCCTGAGCATGAATCCCATTCATAATCGTCGTTGTTAGAATTGTGATAAGAATAATGCGTTTTTTCATGTTGCCGATATATTGGGTGTGTTGGAATGTGTTGCCGGATTCGGGAAACTTCTTCCCGGAACCGGTATGGCAAAGGTAGGGAGGCATGCGGTGCCGTATGATAGACGAATTACGGATTGTATTACCTTAATTACCGGTAGTGGCTCGGAGATGGCGTGCATGGAGAGCCGGGATGTCCCGGGTGCCGGCGGCTGCAGCGAGGGGAAGGGAGAGGGAGAGAAGACGTAACGGGTAAAACGGAAGAGGCAACATAAAGGGCCGTCTTTTGCAAGGACGGCCCTTTATGTTGTTCGAATGCTCTTATTTGGAAGCTTCTACCGATTCTTTCCGGAATTCTTTCATGAGTTTGGAAATCTCCAAAGCCGCTTTGCGTGCACGCGTACCGGCAGCCTTGTTGTTCTTGGTCAGTTGAAGGTTCGCGTTCGTCTGGAAGATTTCGATTTGTTCGTTGATTTTGTCTACTAATGTCTGCATAGTTCTATAGTTTTTAAGATTTAGGTTACTTCTCTCCTACAAAATTATATAAAAAAACGGTTTTCCCAAGAGTTACAGCCTGATTTACGGTACTGAACGAAGTTAACCTTCAGTTGAACCTTATTCTTTCCTCTTTTTCAGATTTTTCCAGAACAGCCGGAACCGGGTCTTGAGGGTCATTTTCTTTTCGTTGCCGTATCCGTAACCGTATCCGTACCCATAGCCGTAACCATAGGTGGAGGTTTCGCGGGTGTATCGTCTGGCTGCACCGATATCGGTGATGATGACATTCATGTTACGCAGCGTCTTGCGGTCGTTGAGTATGTTGATACCCACCAGGTTGCGTTTGAACGATTTGCCTACGCGTACCGAGAATACGGTCAGGTCGGCTATCCGGTTGATGAGCATGGTGTCGGTTACCAGTCCGATAGGCGGAGTATCGACGACGACGTAGTCGTACATCTGTTTCAGCTCCTCGAAAGTCTGTGTTATCCGGTCGCCCATGAGCAGTTCGGCCGGGTTCGGGGGAATGACGCCGACATAGAGCACATCGACGTTATGCATGGCGTTGTGGCTGATGAGGTTGTCGAGATTCTCCTCCTTTTTCACCAGATAATTGACCAATCCCTTGGTCTGCCTGCGTCCGCTGATTTTCTCCGAAAGGGAGGCTTTGCGTAGGTCGAGGTCTACCAGCAGTACCCGTTTTCCGGCGATGCCCAGCGTCAGGGAGAGGTTGATGGATACGAAACTCTTCCCCTCGCCCGGCATGGACGAAGTGACCATGATGACCTTACCGCCCTGCGGCATGGTGAAGTCCAAGTTGGTACGTACCATTCGGAAGGCCTCCGTGACGACATCCCGGCTGTTCGGGGAGACTATCTTGTCGTTGTGCATGCCGGCGGTTTTGGAGGGAATGGCACCTATTATCGGGACATGGATGTTGTCTTCCACTTCGCTGACGCTTCCGACCTTCACCCGCAGTTGCTCTATCAGGTAGATGATGATGGCCGGAAGGATGAGTCCGATGGCGAAAAACAGCAGGACAATCATGGACCTGTGCGGTGCGACGTGGATGGGGTTTACCAGCGCCTTGTCGATGACTTGGGCGACCGGGGTGGTGGCCACCATGGAGAGGGCCGTCTCCTCACGTTTGTTGAGGAGGTAGGTGTAGAGGGCTGCCTTGATTTCCTGGTTCCGTTCTATCGAAACGGTTTCGCGTTCCAGATAGGGGATGTTGCTGACCTTGTCGGATACCTGGGCGAGCTGTTGCCGGAGCGACTCGTTCTGTATCTGGAGGGAGTTGGCGACATTCTCTATGGATTTTTTCAGCGAATGCTGCATGGAGATTATCTGTGCGTTCATCTCCCGGATGACGGGGTTGTCGTCCGAAGTCTCCGTTCCCAGCCGCATCCTTTCGAGTACCAGTTCGTTGTATTTGTTGATGGCGTTCGACAGGGCCTGGTTCTCTATTCCGATATTGACCGGCAGGATGCCGATTTCCTCCTTTCCGTTGAGGATGTCGCCTATGGCGGAGAGCATCTCCAACTGTATTTCCGTCTTGAGCAGGTCGTCTTCGTATTGACGGGAGGTTTCGAGCGAGAGTTTCGTCTCCGAAATGATGTCTACCGCGGAGTTGTCGCTTTTGAACTTTTCGATGGCCGTATCGACGTCGGAGAGTTCACCTTCCACTGCCTGCAGGCGTTCGTCGATGAACCGCATGGTCGCTTCGGCCGTCCGGCGCTTGCTGTTGATGGCGTCTTCGTTATAGACCTCGATGAGCTTGTTCGTCAGCGCCGCCGCCTTCTGCGGGTTATGGTCGGAGATGGAGACATTGACGATATTGGAAAATTTCTGGGCCTGCGCTACGTGCAGCGCTTTGGCGTATGCTTCGGCGGCGTTCCGTACGGGACGGACATAAATTCTCAGGGAGTTTGCAGCTTTCGGGTTGTATCCGGCCGTCGCCACGGCCCGTTCGAGCCGGAAGACCCCGACCGTGTCGCGGATTGTCTCTCCGAAGGCTCCGGTAATGGTCTTTTCCGTAGTCTTCTGCCCCGGCAGCCGGTATTCGAGTAGTGCCTTGAAGCTTCCGTCCGCATCTTCTATCGATTTGATATGAATGTTGAAGGTATAGCGGATGGTATCCGCCGTCAGTTTCAGAGGAGAACTTTCGGCAGTCAGGTAGCTGTACCGGAGTTTCGATTTGGTAGCGTAGACGATGTTGGCGTCCAGTTCGGCTACCACGCGTTCCATGATGGAGCGCGAGCCCATGATGAGCAGTTCGTCCTCGACGCCGCTGTTGGTACGGTACATCATGCGGCCGGGCATGAATCCTGTCAGGTCGCTGTTCGACGAACGGTTGTACTGTTCGTCGATGAGCACCATGGCGGAGGAGCGGTATACGTCGGGCCGCGAGAGGGCATATACGATACCGATGCCCGCGAATGCGATTGCCGAGAGGGCGAACCAATACCAATTGAATACGATGAAATCGAAAATATCCCGCAGGGTGATGGATTTGTTTTCCTCCTCTTTCCTGCCGTCGATAATGTCTTTGTTATTCTCGGTCATTGCAAAGCCTTGGTTTAGGATTGGGGGTCTGTTATCTGCCGCTTACGCTGGTTATGTAGAAGATGAGCATCGCGATGGAGCTTGCGAGGGAACCGAGCGATACGATGGTCGGGAAGTTCATCTGGAAAGCCGACGTTTCGCGGGCCCTGGCGTTAATGGGGTCCACGTAGACCACATCGTTCTGCTGCAGATAGTAATAGGGCGATTCGAATATCTTTTTCGATTTGATGTTGAGACGGCCTATTTCGCGTACGCCGTCCGTTTCCCTTATCACCACGACGTTTTCCCGGTCGCCGAATTCGGTCATGTCGCCGGCCATGCCCAGCGCTTCGAGGATGGAGACCCTGTCGCCCGTAATCCGGAAGTTGCCGGGTTTTTCCACTTCGCCTATCACGGTGATGTTGAAGTTGAGGAAGTTGATGGTCACGATGGGGTCGGGCATATACTGTGTGAGCATTCCCTTTATCATGTCGGCCACCTCGTTGCGCGTCATGCCGGCTATGTGGAGGGTACCGAGCGTCGGGAAGTCGATGTTGCCTTCCGGGTTCACCGTGTAGCCTTCGAGCTCCTGCCGCGACTGTGCCTGCGGCGTTACCGCCGACATCTGCGCTTTGACGCTGTAAAGGTTGAAGGGAACGGCCAGTTCCGGTTTCGATGACGACACGATGATGGAGAGCAGGTCGCCGGGCTTGATGATATTGGTGTAGGGGTTGAGCTCTTCCATTTCGCCTGCTGCGGCATCCTGGAGATAGGCTATGTTTTTCGCCGAGCCGCAGGACAGCATGACGGCGGCTACCGCGCAGAGGCCCAAGAGTCGTTTAAGCATGTCGTTTCCGTATTCAGGGTGGTTAATTATCATTCAACAGGACACAAATATACGTTATTTTCCCCGACCGGCAAACCCCGGCGGGTTTTTATCGGGTTACAGGCGTGATTTTTGGGGTCCGGTTCTACTTTCCCTCGGGGCCGTCGGCATCAGAGTTGCAAGTGCCATATTCCGGTGCCCGTCTCGTATTCGGGCCGGGTGTCGAACAGACCGAATATCGCGGAACCCGACCCCGACATGGAGGCGTAGAGGGCTCCTGCATCGTAGAGCGACCGTTTGATTGCGGACAGTTCGGGGTGTTTGCGGAAGAGGGATGTTTCAAAAGCGTTCGGAAGATTGTCCCGCCATGTCGCTATCGGACGGGAGAGGCGTTTCGCCAGCGGTTCTTCCGGAATCCGGGGAGTGATTCCCGCATAGGCTTCCGCAGTCGGGATGCAGATGGCGGGCTTGACGAGCACCATCCAATACCCTTTCAGGTTTATTTCCGCAGGACGCATGACCTCGCCGCGTCCGCTGCACAACTGCGGGGCATCGTGGAGGAAAAATGGGACGTCGCTGCCGAGTTTCAGGGCCAGCGCCTCGAGGCGCCGGATACCGGCTCCGACGGAAAAGAGGGTGTCTAACATGCGCAGCGCCGCCGCTCCGTCCGCCGACCCTCCTCCGAGGCCGGCCCCGGAGGGGACGGCTTTGTGCAGGTGCATCCTGACGTTGCCTATGCCGTAGGTTTCGTGCATGAGCCGCCATGCTTTCATGACGATATTCTCCTGCGGCGGACACCCGGTCCGGAGACCGGATTCGGTCAGTTCCGTCGCTTCCTTCTCCTCCTCCGGAACGATGATTTCCAGGCTGTCGCATAAGTCCCGTACGGGGAACATGACCGTCTCTATGTCGTGGTAGCCGTCCGGACGTTTGCGCAGGACGTCCAGTCCGAGATTTATCTTGCAGTGGGGAAAACTTATCATTTGTGCCGTTCAGATGGTTATGATTGAGCAAAGGTATGTATGAATGGGGTAAATTTCCTAATTTTGCGGACCGTTGGTACCTTTTTAATTCGATATGAAGTTCAGGACAGAGATAGCGTTGTGCCGTTCGGGGTTTACGGTGGACCATGGGCGCCGCGGCTTCCTTGCGGGGTCGTGCTTTTCGGAACATATCTTCGGGCGGCTGGCGGCGGCGAAGTTTCCCGTCGCGGCCAATCCGACCGGCATCCTCTTCAATCCGGCTTCCATCGCCGGCATGATTCGCCGTCTGGCCGAAGGCAGGCCCTACGAGGTCGGGGAGCTCTCCTGTGGAGGCGGATTGTGGTTCAGCTACGACCATCACGGTTCCTTTGCGCGTGCGTCGGCCAAGGAAGCGTTGGAGGCGATGAATGCGTCGCTGACGGCCGGGGCCGGAGCATTGGCCGCTGCCGATTATGTCGTCTTGACTTTCGGTACCGCGTGGGTCTACCGTCTGGCCGATAGCGGCCGGATAGCGGCCAACTGCCACAAACAGCCTTCGAGCTGTTTCCGCCGCGAACGGCTCTCTGCTGCGGAGATTGTGCGGGAGTACGGCGAGCTGCTGTCCGGGCCCCTGGCCGGAAAGCAGGTGCTGCTGACCGTAAGTCCCGTGCGGCATGTGAAGGATGGCCTCGAAGGCAATTCGCTCAGCAAGGCGATACTCCGCACGGCGGCCGCTTCGCTGGCCGAAGGGTTTCGCGACGTCTATTATTTCCCTTCCTTCGAGATAATGAATGACGACCTGCGGGATTACCGCTTCTATGAGGAGGATATGGTTCATCCCTCCGCGCAGGCGGTGGACTATATCTGGGGCAAGTTCACCGAGTTCGCCATGGACCCCGATACGCGTGCCCTGCTGCCGCGGCTGGGGAAGCTCGATGCCGCGCTGCACCATCGGGTGCTGCATGCGGGCAGTGCTGCGGTGGAGGTCTTCAGGGAGTGTTCCCTGAAACTGGTGGATGAGCTTCAGGAGGCGCTTCCGGGGGTGGATTTCAGTGCGGAGCGCGCCTATTTTACCGCAGGGCTCTGAGGCGGGCGTGCTGTGGGCTGCCGGGGCGCCGCAGCAAGGACGGACCTGTGGTGACAGGGAGCCCGCTTCCGGAAGGACGTCATGGAGGGACGGTAAAAATATGCCGATTTGTATTATCTTTGTCCGTCCTAAATTTATCCGTTGAGAGATGATGGTATGCAGACTGGTCCCTTTGCTGGTAGGGGGAGTATTCGCTTTTCAGACCGCCGCCGCACAGCAGGCTCCGCGGCCGGAGCGGCCGGCACTGGTGGTCAATATGGTAGTCGGGGGGCTGCCCTATGATTTCGTCACCCGTTACGGCCATAACCTTTCCGAGGGCGGGTTCCGCCGTCTGGCCGAAAGCGGGGTCTCCTTTACCTCGGCCCGTTACGATTATATGCCCACCGACCGGGCTTCGTCGCTTGCCACGATAACTACCGGCACCTATCCGTCCGTACACGGGGTGGTCGGCGAGCGGTGGTGCGACGTGCTGACGGGCGAGGAGGTGGAACTTATCGCCGATTCCGAAGCGGCGGGTTTCGACTGCGAATACGGGCAGGGATGTTATTCCAACGTGAATCTCATTGCCCCCACGCTGGGCGACCGGCTGCGGGCCGAGAGTCCGGCGAGCAAAGTGGTCAGCATTGCGGCCGACCCCGTTTCGGCTATCGTCATGGCGGGGCTGGGCACCGAGGCCTATTGGGTGAATACCGCCACGGCGGGATGGACCTCTTCCAGCCGTTACATGCTTTACCTGCCCGGATGGGTGGAGCGTTTCAACGACCAGTATAGGGGCAACAGCTATCTGGCCGACTGGTTCTGGACGCTGCATCTGGGGCCGGAACGCTATGTGAACAGGCGGTACGGTCGTATCGACCTGCCGGAGGATGCGCGTTTCCGGGAACTGGCCCCAATCGGCGGTCTGCCGTGCACAGCCGGTGGAGGACGGTACGTTCCGGTATTCGCCACGCCGCTGGCGAGCGACCTGGTGGCCGATTTCGCCATGCAGGCCGTCGTGCGCGAGAAGCTGGGGCAGGATGAAGCTCCGGATATCCTGAACATCTGTTTCGATGCGCCGCGCGACATCATCGCCCATTACGGCCCCGAATCGGTCGAGGCCGAAGATATGTTCTATCAGCTCGACAGGACGGTCGGCAGCCTGATATCTTTCATCGTGTCGCAGGTCGGCCAGGAGCGGGTACTCTTCGTACTGACCTCCGACCACGGCAGCAGCCAGGCTTTCGATGCCGCCGCGCCTTCGCAGGAGCGTTTCAACGGGGAGCAGTTCCGAACCATCATCAACAGCTTCCTGTGTGCCCAGTACGGCGGCGAGGAGTGGGTGGCGGGATATGCGAACCGGCGGCTCTATATCAACCGTCGCGAAGCCTTCAACCGCAACCTTTCGCTCGGCGAGGTACAGCGTCGCGCGGCGGATTTCGCGCTCCAGTTCCGGGGCATTTCCCGTGTTGTCCCCGCCTGCGACTTGCGGGGTGGAGCCGCCAGCGATGCATACATGCAGCGGCTGCGGAACGGCTATTTCCCGAAGCGTTCGGGCGACCTGCTCGTAGACCTCGTGCCGGGCAGGATAGAGGAGCGGGCGGGGATACGTTCGTCGGCTGGTTCGGCTTACGACTACGACATACACGTGCCGCTGCTGATGGCCGGATGCGGGCTTCCGCATGCCGTTGTCGAGGAGCCGGTTGACATGGCGTCGCTTCCCGTCACATTGGCGCGGATTTTGGGGATACAGCGACCGGAGGCGGCTACCGCCGAAGCGATAGCGCCCATTGTGGAATATATGGAATAATCGGAAATCTTATGGCAGGTACGGACAAGGTACAGGAGGAGATAATAGAGGAGTTCTCGGCGTTCGACGAGTGGCTCGACCGGTACGAAGTGTTGATAGGGCTGGGCAACGAACTGCCCGCCATCGCCCCGGCCCACCGGGACGAACAGCACCTGATAGAGGGGTGCCAGTCGCGCGTGTGGGTGGATGCGCGGCTCGAAGAGGGCAAGGTGTACTATTCGGCCGACAGCGATGCCATCATCACCAAAGGGATAATTGCGCTGCTCATTCGCGTGCTGAACGGACGCACTCCGCAGCAGGTGCTTGATACGGACCTCTATTTCATCGACCGCATCGGGCTGCGCGAGAACCTGTCGCCTACGCGGGCCAACGGCTTGGCGGCGATGATAAAGCAAATGAGGCTCTACGCCCTGGCATTCGCGGCGGGCGGAAAGGAGTGAAAGGGAGATGAAGAAGATGGAACCGAACGACATATTGCGGGTGGAGCAGGACATAATCGCTACGCTCAAGAATATATACGACCCGGAAATTCCGGTCAATGTCTATGACCTGGGGCTCGTGTACAACATCGACTATATGCCCGACGGGACGGCGGAGATACAGATGACGCTGACGGCTCCCAACTGTCCCATGGCCGATATGCTCGTGGAGGATGTCAGGACGCAGGTAGCGAAAATACCGGGTGTGGAGCGTGTGAACGTTGCGCTGGTTTTCGACCCGCCGTGGGACAAGGATATGATGAGTGACGAGGCCAAGCTGGAACTCGGTTTCATGTAGCGGTCGCGGGTATTTTTCCGGTCCGCGCAGCGCGGGGGCCGGATGCGTTCCGTCCGGTAATAGCGAACATGAATAGCGAACATGCACAGGGAGCGGCACTTGCCGCTCCCTGTGCATGTTCGCTTGTGTTTAAGAGGGATAGAATGTATAAGGGCGGATGATATGACAGGGCGGCGGAAGGTCGCTTCATGCCGCTTGATTCGGCCGGTTCGGTATGGCCTCCTGTCGACGGGCGGGAACCGGAGGATGCAGGGGATTGAAGTTCGAGCCGGGAAGTTTGCCCTCATAAAGGGCATGAACCTGCCACCGGACGCGCCCCGGCGGTTGGTGCCGATGACATACTGTCGTGGATGCCGTTCGTCTTTTTGTCATGCGTCGTCATCTTTTGGATAGCGGTCTCGGGGGGGCCGGCATGTTTCGCTGCCCGGGCAGCCCGGCAGCCCGTATCGGGTGCATTGTGCTTTCGGATGGGCAGTACCGCGCTCCGTCCTGTGCGGCGGGATATCCCGTTCGTTCCGCCGCAGGGCGGTTTCGCCGCCGCAGACCGGAAACGGTTCGGCTGTACCGCTATCTTTTCATTGATTTGTGTTATATTTGGGGCTGTATATGTTATGTTCGATGGGAGCTGATGGCGATATATTGCGGCTCGCGTGGCCGTATATGGCGGATGCCGGCGGAGGAACGTTCGTGCTGGACGACGGCGGCACCCTGCGAATCGTGAAGTCGGGCGAAGAGGATGCCGGGTACGGGATTTACCGTGCAGCGGATATCGAAGTGAACGGTGTTCGCCGCCGGGGCGATGTCCTTTTCGGCGGCAATTCCGTCGAGGGCCGGGAGCACGGGAACGGTCTGTTGCCGGCGGCTTTGCAGTGGGCGGTGCTGCATGTCGTTTCCGCCCCCGCAGCACCGTTGTACGATGCGGGCGGTGAACGCATTCCGCAGTTGGTCGTATCCGTTCCGCAGCGGTTGCGGGATGCGGTGGCTTCCCTGAGGACCGGGGCAAGCCGGTATGAGTGCGGGATATGGCTGGGCGATTTGCCCGCTGCCAAACGCATCTCTTTTCTGGACAGGCTCGTGGTGGAGCGTCTCGACCGGAAGTGTCGGGACGTGCTGAACGTGTTGGAGAGGTGCGGCGGCGATTGGGCCCAGGCACTGTACACCATGCTTTTCCGGGCCATGGGCGGTAACCGCAATCGCGAACCCTACATCGACCTTGCCTCGCGGGCTACCTATCAGATGGTTCTGCGGGAACGGGGCGATATCGAGCTGGTGGAGGCGCTGCTGCTCGGTACGGCCGGAATGCTGGAGGGGTGCTATTATTTCGACGATTACATTGCCCGGCTCCATGACCATTACCTCTATCTCGCCCGCAAATACGGTATCGTACCCATGCGGGCCGGGGAGTGGGCGCGTGCGGGTATCCGGGCGCAGAACAGGCCCGTCACGAGAATCGTGCAGCTCGCCTCGTTCGTCGCCCGCAACGATTTCATCTTCGACCGGGTGGCGGGATGCCGGACACGGGAGGATGTGCATGCGCTCTTCGATACCGAGGTGTCGGGCTATTGGGCCACGCATTACGTGCCCGACGGTTCGGGTGAACGGTGCCCGCGGCGCATCGGGGCGGAGAAGGCCGACCTGCTCGCAATCAATGCCGTCGTGCCGGTCATGTTCGCTTACGGACAGACTACCGGGAAAGGAGCGCTGAAAGATGCCGCTTTCGACCTGTTGGGAGATATTCCGGCGGAGAACAATGCCATCGTGCGCAGTTGGAGCGGAATGGGGGTGCCGGTGCGCAGCGCCCTCGATTCGCAGGCGTTGCTGCAGTTGAGGAACGAATACTGCACCCAGGGCCGGTGCACCGACTGCAAGGTGGGGAAAAGTATAATAAAAGTCCGGGACAAGGCGTTCAGTTTCCGATAAAATCGGTATATTTACCGGCTCAACAGGAAACATGAGACAGCAATGGACATATTATCGAAAGTAATCAAGACATTTTTCGGAACCAAGAGCGACAAGGACCGCAAGGAGATACAGCCCTATGTGGACCGGATACTCGCGCTCTACCCGCAGATAGACGCCCTGTCGAACGACGAACTGCGTGCCCGCAGTGCTGCCCTGCGCCGTGATATCGCAGAGGAGATACGCCCCGACGAGGAGCGGATAACCGAACTGAAGGGAATACTCGAACAGCCGGAAACCTCTCTGGAGGACAAGGAGCGCCATTCGCGCGAGATAGACAAACTGACGAAGGATATCGACGACAAGATAGAAAAGAAGCTGGACGAGATACTGCCCGAGGCGTTCGCCATCATGAAGTCCACCGCCCGCCGTTTCGCGGAAAACCCGACGATAGAGGTCACTGCGACGCAGTTCGACCGCGACCTGGCCGCCACGAAGGATTTCGTTACGATAGAGGGCGACAAGGCCGTCTATTCCAACAGTTGGGTAGCAGGAGGCAACACCGTGACGTGGGACATGGTACACTACGACGTGCAGCTTTTCGGCGGCGTCGTGCTTCACAAGGGGCGTATCGCCGAGATGGCGACGGGCGAGGGTAAGACGCTCGTGGCTACACTCCCGGTATTTCTGAACGCGCTGGCCGGCAAGGGCGTACACGTCGTTACGGTGAACGACTACCTCGCCCGCCGCGATTCGGAGTGGATGGGGCCCATGTACGAATTCCACGGCCTTTCGGTGGACTGCATCGACAACCACCAGCCCAACTCCGCCGCCCGGCGCAAGGCCTACCTGGCCGATATCACCTTCGGTACGAACAACGAGTTCGGCTTCGACTATCTGAGGGATAATATGGCGATTCAGCCGCAAGACCTCGTGCAGCGCAAGCATCACTTCGCCATCGTGGACGAAGTGGACTCCGTGCTCATCGACGACGCCCGTACCCCGCTCATCATATCGGGTCCCGTACCCAAGGGGGACGACCAGCTTTTCGACCAGTACCGCGGCTTCATCGAACAGCTCTACAACGTGCAGCGCAACTTCGTGAACGACCTGCTCGGCAGGGCCCGCAAGCTCATCGGCGAGGGAAAGAACGACGAGGGCGGTGTACTGCTTTACCGCGCCCACAAGGGACTGCCCAAATACAAACCGCTCATCAAGTTCCTCAGTGAGCCGGGCAACAAGGCCCTGATGCAGAAGGTGGAGAACACCTACATGCAGGACAACAACCGGCGCATGCCGGAGATTACGGACGAGCTCTTCTTCGTCATCGACGAGAAACTCAATTCGGTGGAGCTGACCGACAAGGGGCATGAATTCCTCGCCCGCAACGTCGGCGAGGAGGGATTCTTCGTCCTGCCCGACATCGGTGCGGCCGTGGCCGAAATCGAGAAGAGCGACCTGAGCGCCGAGGAGAAGACGGCCAAAAAGGACGAACTCATCAACGAATATGCCGTCAAGTCCGAACGGGTGCATACCATCAACCAGTTGCTCAAGGCGTACAGCATGTTCGAGAAGGACGTGGAGTACGTCGTCATCGACAATAAGGTGAAAATCGTGGATGAGCAGACGGGCCGTATCATGGAAGGGCGCCGCTACTCCGACGGGCTGCACCAGGCCATCGAGGCCAAGGAGCGCGTGAAGGTGGAGGCCGCCACGCAGACCTTTGCGACCATCACCCTCCAGAACTACTTCCGCATGTATCACAAGCTGGCCGGTATGACCGGTACGGCCGAAACGGAGGCGAGCGAATTCTGGAGCATCTACAAACTCGACGTTGTCGTCATCCCGACCAACCGGCCGGTCATCCGCGAGGACAGGGACGACAAGATATACAAGACCAAGCGAGAGAAGTACAATGCCGTGGTCGAGGAAATCGTCTCCCTCGTGGCCGAGGGCAGGCCGGTACTCGTGGGTACCACTTCGGTGGAGGTCTCCGAACTCCTGAGCCGCGTGCTCAAGCTCCGCGGCATCAAACACAACGTACTCAACGCCAAGCACCACCAGCAGGAGGCACAGGTGGTGGCCGAAGCGGGTCGGGCAGGGCAGGTGACGATAGCCACCAACATGGCGGGCCGCGGTACGGACATCAAGCTGACGCCGGAAGTGAAGGAGGCGGGCGGTCTGGCCATCGTGGGTACCGAGCGTCACGAGTCGCGCCGTGTGGACCGTCAGTTGCGCGGCCGTGCGGGCCGTCAGGGCGACCCCGGTTCGTCGCAGTTCTTCGTATCGCTGGAGGATGACCTCATGCGTCTGTTCGGTTCGGAGCGTATCGCCTCCATGATGGACCGTATGGGACTGAAGGACGGCGAAGAGATACAGGCGGGGATGATGACCAAGGCTATCGAGCGTGCTCAGAAGAAGGTCGAGGAGAACAACTTCGGTATCCGCAAACGTTTGCTCGAATACGACGACGTGATGAATTCGCAGCGTACGGTAATCTACTCCCGCCGCCGCAACGCGCTGGCCGGCGAGCGGATAGACATCGACCGCAACAACATCGTGCTCGACTTTGCCGAAACGTTCGTGGAGAACTTCGGCGAGGCGGGTTTCGAGGATTTCAGTTTCGAACTGATACGTCAGGTAGCCGTACAGCCGTCGTTCGACGAACAGACCTTCGCCAATGCCAAGAAGGAGGAGCTCGTGGAACTGATTGCGGCCGACATCAACGACGCCTACGAGCGCCGGGCGCAGTCTGTGGCCGCTACCGCGATGCCCGTTCTCAGGCAGGTGTATGAGAAGCAGGGCGACCAGGTGGAGAACATTTATATCCCCATCACCAACGGCAAGCTGGTCTATAATGTTCCCGTGAATTTGCGCAAGGCGATTGAAAGCGACGGGGCGGAGATTTACAAGATGTTCACCAAAATCGTCATGCTTACTACCATCGACGACAACTGGCGTGACCACCTGCGGCAGATGGACGACCTGCGCCAGAGTGTGCAAAATGCCTCCTACGAACAGAAAGACCCGCTGTTGATATATAAACTCGAATCCTATAACCTCTTCAGCGCCATGCTCGAAAAGAGCAACCGCGACGAACTGTCGATACTGAACAAAGGGTATATCCCGATGCGCGAACAGACCGAACAGAGCGTAAGGCAGCCGAGCAGGCCGCAGCAGCAACAGAACCGTCCCAAGGTGGATATGTCCAAGTTGCAGGCTTCCCGTATGCAGGCCGCGGCCGCGGCAGGGCAGGGCGACAAGGGGGCTCCCTCGCCCGTGCATGTAGAGAAGAAGGTGGGGCGTAACGAACCCTGTCCCTGCGGCAGCGGCAAGAAGTACAAGAACTGCCACGGAGCATCCTGATGCTCCGGTATTTCGGGGTGCTTCCAGCCGGCCGCAGGGCAGGCGAACGAAACCGGATAAACTGCCGCGGGTGCTGCGATGCCCTGCGGCAGTCTTTTATATTTCGACTGCCTGCGGAATGTACTGCGCAGGCGAGCGGGTCGGAAAGGGTTGGTTTTTCCCTTCCGGTTGTCTGTATCCTTCTTTTATGCTTTGCGAAAGGCGGTTTTTGCGTTGCGGATAAATGGAGGAAGTCCGTTCGGTTTGGCTGTTATGCAGCTATGCAGGGAGCATATCGGAGACGGGTGCCGGTTGTCCGTGCGGGGATGTGTGGCGGAGGCGTAGAGGCAGGGCCGGGTTTTTCTCCGGTTGTTCCGGTTGCTTATGCGGAGTGTATTGTGGGGAAGGTCGGAGAAAGCGTTCCGATGCGGAAAGCGGTGACTGCCGTGCGGCGGAAAATGTGTCCGCAACGGGGTGCAGGGAGGAGGTTGGAATGCTTTTTGGTACGGTGGCGGTAGGCTTGCATCCCGCTTCCGAAAGGGAAAAAGCGTTTTCGGTGTTCATGCGGCGATGCGGCCGGGAGCCGAAGCGGGGTTGAGCAGTCGGATGTTGGCTTATATATATTGTCGTGATATGAGAAGGAGTTTGTTGTTTTTTGCGGTCGTTGCGGCTGCACTCTTGTTCCCGCCGGCGGTGCGGGCCGATAACGATACGCTGCCTGTGCCGGCGTTTCCGTTGGACGAGGCGGGACGGATAGAGATAGCCGGTGCCGGAGGCAGTGCACTGACGCGTCAGGAGATGGTCTCCCGTACGAAGGAGTGGATATACGATAATTTCGAGGAGGCGACCATCGACGAGGATGCCTCGTCAGGGAGTCTCCGTGTATCGGGGAGTTTTCTGATTGCCGAAGAGGAGCAGGAGAACCTGAATACCGTGATGGAACTCATGGCTTATGCGGTGACCGTAGTCTGCGATGATTACCGTTATGCGTACAGCATCGACGATGTGGGAGCCTATGTGGTGACGCTTGTTCCCTTCGCGGAGGAGGAGACCTCCGGTACGGAGTATGAGATAGTGGACAGCGTCTATATATCGCTGCCGGGCGATTACGTCGTTTTGATGGACGATGCCTACCGGGAGCGAGCCCGGCTACGCGGCGAGCTGGAGAAGATGCTGGCCGAAGATGTCTCCGAATACGGCAGGAGTCGGCTGCGCCGGTACGAACAGGAGCTTCAGCAGACGGCCGATTGGTTTACCGCTACCGATGATTATTATCGGTTGGTGAAAGAGAACTACATGGCCTGTTACGACCACCTGACCGGTCTGGCAGAGACGCTCCGTGCGGCTTTGGGCGCGGAGGAGTAAGGGGCCGTTGCCAATCGGGCTGAAAGACTGCCTCGGAGAGTGTCCGGAAGAAACGGTCTGCGACGATGGCGTGCTTGCATCTCTTCAACCGAGTGCCTGGGCGAGAGGCGCTGCTATGGCTGTAGCGGGTCGGAAAAGCGCACAGAGTGGCGGAGATTCTGGCCAGTGGTTCGGGTAGGGCGGAGAGTACAAGGCAACAGGCGATGGCGGCACGCCGCCATCGCCTGTTGCCTTGGTGGGGTGTCATTGTTGCAGCACAGCTTCTATACGGTTCACTTGTGTTTCGGCTACTCCGTCGAAGAAGGCCGCGATACGTGGACAGAAAGATGCGAAGGTCGGGTATGCGCTGCGTTCCCGTTCGTATTCGTGCAGCAGGCCGACCAGCTCCGGCATCCAGTAGAAATTTCGGGAGAGTTCTTCCACCAGCATGGCCTTTACGGTGCGGAGAGGATAGTCGTGTGCCTGCATGTAACATATCGTGGCAGCCCGTACCAGTGATTCGTTGAGGAGCGTCTGCCAGTTGCCGTAGGCCTGTACAGCCATTGCATACCGGGTAGTGGCCAGCAGGATTTTCCCGGAACGCTCCAGCAGAGCGGCATGGTCCGTATGATGTACGAGGGACTGTTTTGTTGCATGGTCCTGCAAAATTCTCTCGCAGGTGCCCATTTACGGACCCGTTGTCCGTCCAGCAGCGAAAACTGAGCGGGATAGTTCGGCGTGCATCACTTGATGTCTTGTACCGCCGTTACATGTCGGTATCCTTCATCCGTACGGTGGGTCACCGTACACGGAGCATTTATACAGCGGCAGGCGAGACCTTCCGTGCTATGGTTCGATATATGAATACCAGTAGTATACGGCACTGTGGCTTATTATATAGGATACACAAAAAATACATTGTAATAATATTATTGTGTAAAATGTGTATATTTACTAAATTAGCAATGCTATAACTAAATTATATATATTATGAAAAGAACTTACTATCTGTTTCTGTTGTTCGCACTCATTCTGACGGGCTGCGAAAAGAGTGGGGAACAAGAGATTCCGTCCGAAGATGAACCTGTGAACATTCTTGACTCCATGACGGATGCATGGTTTAGGGACTACTGTCTCAGTTACTATGATGCCGACCATAATGGCGAAGTGTCTCCTGAAGAGGTGGCCGGCGTAACCTCGCTCGACTTCAGTCGCCGGAGTTGCACCTCACTTAGCGGTATAGAGTATTTCACAGGGCTGACTATGCTTGACGTGCGTTGGAGTGACCTCGAGGATATTGACCTCTCCGCCAATACTGCCATCACCGATTTCAAGGCACGAAGCTGTCAGTCGCTCGTGTCGGCCGATTTGAGTGGTACCGCCATTACGCATCTGAGCCGAGATGTACTCGCTTCGTGTCGCGCGCTGGTTACCATAGTACTCCCGACGAGGCTCGAATTTATAGGTCAGGCGGCTCTCTCCGGATGCTCCGCACTGCAGTCAGTAGAGATACCCGAAGGGGTGACGGACATCATTGACCTAGCGTTCGAAAACTGCGTGTCGCTGACCTCCATCAGTTTCCCCGAAGCAATGACCAGTATCCGCAGTTTGGTAATGAAAGGTTGTAAGGGATTGGAAACGATATACCTGCCTTCGGGTATTACCTCGGTCGGAGGGTCGGCTTTTGCAGGGTGCACGGCGGTAATGTCTGTTACCTGCGCTGCCGTCACACCGCCCGATGTTGCCAGCAATTCGTTCGCCGACATTGCGGGGCAGGCCACGCTTTACGTACCTGCTGGAAGCGAGGGCGCATATGCGGAATCGGGTTGGGGGGAACATTTCACCAATATTGCTGCCATGGAATGACATTTGCGTTTGCCGTAATGCATATCGGCGGGGCGGGGTATTTTTCCCCGCCCCGCGTTTTGACAAACCCCGGCCGTAGGGTATCTGCCGACATCAGTTCCACCTCTTCGCTTACGCGCGGCTCGATGGATTGTGCCGCGGTGCGTGCCGTTGCGGCTGTCAGCAGTATACAGCACAGCAGGAGTGTCTTCATCGTCTTCATCTTTCGTATGAGTTTGTCGGAAGCGGAACGCATGGTCCCTATCCTGTATGAACAAAGATATGTATTTCTTTAGATGTATTTTTGCAGCATAAGCCCTTTCGTCGGAGGAAAGCGCATGTCGGGGAAAAGAGGCGTGAGGGAAATAGGGAAAACGAGCAAGGGCGGAACACAATGTTCCGCCCTTGCTCGTGGCTTCATGCTCCCGCTAACGGCGTTTTTTGGGAGGCTGGTTCTTGGTGCTCTGCGGCTTGGCCGTATGCGTCTTCTGGCTGCCGCCGTAGGCTTTCTGTTGCTGCTGGCGCTGCATCTGCTGCTGTTGGCGGAGCGCCTCTTCATAGCGCATCTGCCATTTGCTTTTCTTTTTGGTCGCGGCACTGCGGTCGGCCTTCGCGGCGTTGCTCTGCAGCTTGGCCAGGAGCTTCTCCTCGTTCACCGAATAACGGATGATATACATTATCAACATGGTGAAGAGCTGCGAGAGCAGGTAGTAGTAGGTCAGGCCGCTGGCATAGCTGTTGAACCAGCAGAGCATCAGAATAGGCATCAGATAGACGGTCATGAACTTCATGCCGGCCATCTGGGGCCCGGCCGATGCGGTCTGTTTGTAGGTCATGCGCGAGTAGAAGAACATGGCGAGTGCCATGAGCAGGGCGAACATGCTGACGTGGTCGCCGTAGAAGGGAATTTTAAAGGGCAGTTGCAGGACACTGTCATAGGAAGAGAGGTCCTCAGCCCACAGGAAGTGCTGCCCGCGCAGCTCGATGGAGGCCGGCAGGAAACGGAACATGGCGATGAGGATAGGCATCTGTATCAGCATGGGGATACAGCCGCCCATGGGGCTCACGCCGCACTTCTTGTAGAGTTCCATGACCGCCTGCTGTTTCTTGAGCGCATCCTCCTGGTTGGGATAGCGTTCGTTTATCTCGTTGAGCTGCGGTTGGAGTACCCGCATTTTCGCGCTCGACATATAGGACTTGTAGGTCAGCGGCAGGATAATCAGTTTGATGATGACGGTCAGTATCAGGATGATGATGCCGTAGTTGCTGATAAATTTGCTGAGCCAGTTGAAGACGTTGATGGTCAGACCGGTGTTGATCCAGCTGATGAGACTGCCGCCCAGGGGGATGACTTTTTCCAGCTTCATGTCGTACGACCGCATGATGGTGTACTGGTTGGGGCCGAAGTAGTATTGGAAGCGGTAGCTCGTCTGCGCCGGGTCGTAGGGTACGGAGAAGGTTGCCGAGAAATCTTTGATCTCACCCGTTCCCTCCGATTTGGTGTCGAAACCTACGGCATCCGCCGTAAAGTCTTCCCGGGCAATGAGCACCGAAGAGAAGAACTGCTGTTTGAAGCTCACCCAATTGACCTTGGTCTTGATTTCCTTGCCGCGATGTCCTTCGGATGCACCGAGCTGTTCTATCTTCTTCGCGCCGGGATACCGGTAGGCGAGGGTAGTGTTCATGTTCTCATTCTTGTACCCCTTTTCATTCTGGAGCGTGGTGGCCCCCCAGTCGAAGTTGAAGAAGGTAAGGTTGGAGGTGTACTCCTGCATGCCGATGAAGTTGATGTCGAAATCGACCATGTAGTTGTCCGGCCGCAGCGTATAGACATACTCTATGGCCGCTCCCGTCTCGGCATCCACCGGCAGTTTCAGGTGCAGGCTCTGTGCAAAGCCTCCTTCGGGCAGGGGCGTTTCGGTCATCTCCGCTTCGGTGAAGACATAGTCTTCCGTATTGAGCTGGGCGAAGTTGTAGGCGCGTTTGATGAAGAGTTCCATGTCGAACTTCGCCGTACCCTCCTTGTATATCATCAGCGGCTGCCCGTCGTAACGTTTGTAATCCTTGAGCTCTACGTTGGTGACCGTGGCTCCCTTGGAGGATACCCACACCTTGATGACCTCGTTTTCGAGGGTGTAGGTGCGGGCTTCGGCCCTGGATGCATCTACGAGCGACTGTCCGATATTGGCGATGACGATGGAGTCCTGTCGGGCCTGTTCCGCCTGCCGGGCCTCCAGCTCGTCGCGTACTGCTTTGCCCGTATCGCTGAGCGGGACCTCTTCCACATATCGTTCGGGGTGTTCGGCGCGTGCTATGGAGTCGGCCCTGTACTGTTCCTGCTGATATTTGGCAACTTGTTTGGAGTTGTAGAATACGTATCCGAACAGGATGACGCCGACTATCAGGAGGCCGATGAGTGTCTTCTTATCCATTCTTGATGTTTCGTGTTTGAGTAACGGTTGCGCGGACTGCGGTCCGCAGGGTTAATTATCGGAATCTTGTTCTCTTGGCGGTCATGCGCACGGCCTGTGTTCTCCGCAGGCCGTGCGTGAATGCCCCGGCAGGCCTTATGCCTGCCGGGCTTCGTAGGCTACCGCAGCTGCGACGAACGCCCGGAAGAGCGGGTGCGGCCTGCTGACCGTGCTTTTGTATTCCGGATGGTACTGTACGCCGATGAACCACGGATGTCCTTCGAGTTCGACCGCTTCGACGAGGTTCGAGTCGGGGTTGATGCCGACCGGCTTCATGCCGGCCTTCTCGAAGGCGTCGATGTAATCGTTGTTGAATTCGTAACGGTGCCTGTGCCGTTCGTGAACGAGCCCCGAGGCGTATGCGTCGTAGAGTTTCGAGGGCTGCGAAATACGGCACGGATAGGCTCCGAGCCGCATGGTTCCGCCCTTCTCCATGACGCCTTTCTGCTCCTCCATCAGGTCGATGACCGGATGGGCTGTCTTGCGCATCTCGGTGGAGTCCGCGTCTTCGTAGCCCAGCACGTTGCGGGCGAATTCGATGACGGCGCACTGCATGCCCAGGCAGATGCCCAGGAACGGGATGCCGTTCTCGCGGGCGTACCGCACGGCCGTAATCTTGCCTTCGATGCCCCTGTGCCCGAATCCGGGAGCCACGAGGATACCGCTCATCCCCTCCAGTGCCTCGCCGACATTTTCCGGAGTTATCATTTCGGAATTGACATACGTGAGATTGACATGCACATGGTTGGCGGCTCCGGCGTGTACGAAGGATTCGACGATGGATTTGTAGGCGTCCGGCAGTTCGGTGTATTTGCCTACGAGGGCTATCTTCACCGTCCGGTCGTAATGTTTGACCTTGTTCACGAACTCTTCCCACTCCTTCAGGTCGGGTTCTCTGTCGAGCGGCAGGTCGAGCTTTTCGAGTATCGTTTCGTCCAGGTGCTGTGCATGCATCCGCAGGGGTACCTCGTAGATGGTCGGGACGTCGATGGACTCGACCACCGCCCGGGGTTCCACGTTGCAGAAGAGCGCCACCTTGCGGCGGATGTCCTGGCTGAGCTCCTTTTCGGTGCGCAGGACGAGGATGTCGGGCTGGAGCCCGTTCTCCAGCATCATCTTCACCGAGTGCTGCGTCGGTTTGGTCTTGAGTTCACCCGAAGCGGACATGTAGGGTACGAGCGTCAGGTGCACCACGGCCGAGTTCCGCAGGCCGAGTTCGTATCGCAGCTGGCGTACCGCCTCGATATAGGGAAGCGACTCGATGTCGCCTACCGTACCGCCCACCTCGGTGATGACCACGTCGTACTCCTTCTTGCTGCCCAGCAGTTTGATGCGGCGTTTGATTTCGTCGGTGATGTGCGGTACGACCTGTACCGTCTTGCCGAGGAAATCGCCGCGGCGTTCCTTGTTGATGACCGTCTGGTAAATCTTGCCCGTGGTGACGTTGTTGGCCTTCGAGGTGGTTATCGAGGTGAAACGCTCGTAGTGTCCCAAATCGAGGTCGGTTTCGGCTCCGTCCTCGGTGACGTAGCACTCGCCGTGTTCGTAGGGATTGAGCGTTCCCGGGTCCACGTTGATGTACGGGTCGAGTTTCTGGATGGTTACCGAATAACCGCGTGCCTGCAGCAGGCGTGCTATGGACGATGAAATTATACCTTTCCCGAGAGACGATGCCACGCCTCCCGTGACGAATATGTACTTGGTCGGTGCACTTTTTTCAGCCATGACTATTTATCCCCTTGCTCCTGTTGTGAATCGATTAACTTTATCTTTTCGATGGTATCGGCCATCTCCTGTTTCGCTTTGGTTATCTTGGCCTCCACTTCGCGTATCATGGCTTCGGCGTTTTTGGAACGCGAGAAGAACCCGATGTTGTTCTCCAGTGTGGCGATGTCGCTCTCGAGCTGTTTCACCTTGTTGTAGAGCCTGTCGCGTTCGAAGCGCAGCCGTTTGTCGCCGCTGCCCTTCATGTCGGAGACCTTCACCCGGAAACGGTCCATGCTGCGTTCGCGTTCGCCGCCCCGCAGGGTGGCGAACATGCCGTCCACCACGGCCCGGTAACGCTGCTGTACCTCGTCTTTCTGCCGCAGGGGTACGAACCCGATTTCGTTCCAGCGTCTTTGGAACTCCTTTATCATTTCGAATCCGCCTTCGCTGATGTCGGCCGCTTCCATCTCCGTCAGCAGCGCCAGTTTCGCCTGCAGGTTCTCCTCGTGCTGGGCGTCCACGCCGGAGAAGTGGGCTGACTTGCGTTCGAAGAAACGGTCGCACGCTGCGCGGAACCGCTTCCAGACAGCATCCGAATAGCGGCGCGGTACGGGACCAATCTCTTTCCATCTTTTCTGGAGCGCTATCAGTTCGTCGGTCGTCTTCTTCCACTGTTCGCTCTCCTGCAGCGATTCGGCCTGTTCGCATATTTCGGTCTTGAGCTGCAGGTTGGTGTCCATCTCGGTCTTGAGCTGTTCGTAGAATTCGCGTTTCTGCTCGAAGAATTTGTCGCAGGCGTTGCGGAAGCGTTCGTAGATGCGGGCGTTGTCCTTCTGCGGTGCGAAGCCTATCGTTTTCCACACCTTCTGTATCTCGATGAGCCGTTCGGACGCTTTGTTCCACTCCTTGCGGGTGGTGAGTATCTCCGAGGAGAGTTCCTCTACCTTGACGCAAAGTTCCGTCTTCAGTTCGAGGTTGTGTCGCTGCTCCTCCTTGAGTTTTTCGAAATACTCCTGGTGCTGTTTGTTGATACGCGTGCTCGCCTCCTTGAAACGTTCCCAAAGCGCCTCCTTGTATTCGTTGGCTACGGGGCCCGTTTCGCGCCACTGGTCATGCAGGTCCTGCAGCTTGCGGAAGGCCGTCACTATCGAGGGTTCGAGCATGAGTGCCTCGGCCGCTTCGCAGAGCTGTACCTTGGTCTCGTAGTTGCGTTTGAGGTCGAGGTCGCGCAGCTCCTTGTTTATCTTGATATAATTGTAAAAGTTCTCTACGTGCAGGTTGTAGGTCTCCCACAGCTCCTTGACGTTCGTCTGGGGGACGATGCCCGTCTCCCTCCAGCGCTGCTGAAGTTCGCGGAAGGCGTTGAAGGTGCTGTTCATCGTTTCGTTGCCGTTTACGAGCTCCTTCAGCTCCTCGATTATCTGGAGTTTCGTGCGGAGGTTCTCCTCCTTCTCCTTTTCGATGTTGGCCAGATACTCCGCCCTGCGCCTGCGGTATTCGGCGAACAGCTCCTTGAGGCGTGCTTCGTCGGCATCGGGCTGCGGTACGAAATCTTCCGGTGCACCGCCTCCTTCGGTGAATTCGCGCCTCTTCTGTTCGTTCTCGGCGCGGTGGAGTTTATAGAAGGCCACCTTGATGGCTTCGGCTTCGCGCCTTATTTGCTGTACGGGTTTGGATTGCAGCAGCGAGGCGAACAGCTCCACCAGCCGGTGCTTGTCCAGCCGCGAGATATCTTCCAGATTCCGGGCCGTTTCCGCGTCGGCGTGCTCCTCCTGCGCGCGTTCTTCGTCGGTCGCCTCGCCCATGTCGAGTTCGGGCTGGGCCGCATCGAGCGCCGCATCTTCGTCGGCGAAATTGACGGTTTCGTTTTCGTCGGCCCCGTCGGGCCCTTCGTGTTTGACGGACGCGGATTCCTCCTCCGCCGTCGCGGGAACGGCGGGCGCCTCTGCGACAGCGGTGCGTCCCCCGCTTTCGGTTACGTTCTTCACATCTTCGGCCTCGCCGACATGTTCCTCGGGAACAGGGATGTTGGTTTTCTCGGTAGCCATCTTCAAGGATTTTATTCGTTACTTTGCCCGGCACTATTCAGGCAACCTACAAAAGTACTTCTTTTTTGCAAAAAATTCCAAGACGGAGCGGCGAATCGGCCGAAGGTCTTCATTTTTCCGTCGTTTGCCGCTGACAGGCCGCGTCGGTGCAAATATTCCCGCAGGCCCGGCCTGCGACACGTTTTTTTCATTACATTTGCACCTGCGTAATTAGGGCGGTTTCACCCGGATAGATGATGGTAAAGGAGATATTGCTCGCGGGTGCGGGCGGCTTTGCGGGCAGTGCGTTGAGATATGCCGTTTCGGCTGCCGTCGTGTCGCTGCCGCTCCAGGGCGGATTGCCTGTCGGGACTTTCGCCGTCAATGCGGCGGGTTCTCTCGCCATCGGAGTGCTGGCTGCCTGGCTGCCGCCGGGAGGATGGCAGGTGTTCGCCATGGCGGGTTTTTGCGGCGGATTCACCACTTTTTCCGCCTTCTCGCTCGAAACGGTGAGGCTGATGCGCAGCGGGCAGGTCGGGATGGCTGCGGCTTATGCGGCCGGCAGTGTAATCGTATGCCTGCTTTTTGCGGGTCTCGGCCTGTGGCTGGGCGGCAAACTTTCCCGGTGAGGGAGAGGGGCGGTTGTGAATGACATGTAATTAATATATTCTAACCTACACATTTTAACGGAGAAATGGTAATTCTTGTATTGAACTGCGGCAGCTCGTCGATAAAGTATCAGGTTATCGACATGGTCTCCCCGCGCGAGAACTCGCTTCTTGCCAAGGGGCTCGTAGAACGCATCGGTATCGAAGGCGGCATCATCACCCATAAGCCGACGGGCAAACCGCGTCTGGAGCTCACGACGGACATTCCCAACCATACGAAAGGGATAGACCTTATCTTCAAGGCCATCACCGATTCCGAATCGGGCGTGATAGCCTCCCTGGACGATATCCGGGCGGTCGGACACCGTGTGGCGCACGGCGGCGATTTCTTCGACCGGAGCGTGCTCGTGGACGACGAGGTGATAAATCGGATAGAACAGCTCGTGGAGCTGGCCCCGCTGCACAACCCGGCCAACCTGAAAGGTATCTACGCCGTGAAGGAGCTCTGTCCGGCCATACCGCAGGTGGTATGTTTCGATACGTCGTTCCACCAGTCCATGCCGCCCCGCAGCTACATCTATGGGCTTCCCTATAAATATTACGAGCAGTACCGCGTAAGGCGTTACGGTTTTCACGGTACGAGCCACAAGTTCGTGGCGCAGAAAGGGTGCGAACTCGCCGGTCTCGATTTCGCGAAGGCGAAGGTGGTGACCTGCCATATTGGCAACGGTGCCTCGGTGGCCGCCGTGGACGGCGGGCGGAGCATCGATACTTCGATGGGATTCACGCCGGTAGACGGCCTGCTGATGGGAACGCGCTGCGGCGAGGTGGACCCGGGTGCGCTGACCTACATCGCCGATAAGGAGCACATGACCGGCAACGAGGTGTGGGGCATGATAAACAAGCAGGCGGGCGTACTCGGCATCACGGGTCTCTCCTCCGACATGCGCGACATCGAAAATGCCGCCGCAGAGGGGAACGAACGGGCGAAGCTGGCGCTGGATGTCTACTATTACCGCGTGAAGAAGTACGTGGGAGCCTATGCAGCCGCCATGGGCGGGCTCGACCTCGTGGTGTTTACCGGCGGAGTGGGCGAAAACGACCCTGCGCTGCGCGAATATGTGTGCAGCGGTATGGAATTCCTCGGTCTCGAATTCGACGCCGACGTGAACCGCGGCCTGCGCGGCAAGGATACGATACTGACGAAACCCGCGTCGCGTGTCAAGGCGGCCCTTATCGCCACGAACGAGGAGCTGGTCATCGCCACCGATACTTTCGATATCGTAGAAAAACTCCGGTAACTGTTTCAATTCGGTACGAATCGGTTGTCCCACGGAATAAATTCGCAGAAAACTTTGTTATTTGCGGGACAATCGGTATTTTTGGCAACTCTTTGTATAAACCGCAGATTTAATAGTCATGATTCAGCATTTAGATGACCTCGTAGCCAAGGCTAAGGCGAGGGGAAAACGTAGGCTCATCGTAGCTTACGGACAGGATTCGCACACGCTCGAAGCTGTCAATGATGCCGTTGAGGCAGGTATTGTGGATGCCACGCTGGTCGGCAATCCGGAAGAAATCGAAAAGGTATGCAAGGCCGAGGGCATCGACATGTCCCGTTTCACCATCGTAGCCGAGAATGTGGATGTGAACTGCGTCCGTATCGCCGTGCAGATGGTGAGCGAGGGCAAGGGCGACGTCCTGATGAAGGGCCTCGTATCCACTGACAAGTACATGAGGGGTATTCTGAACAAGGAGTTCGGCCTCGTGCCCCCGAAGGGCGTGCTCAGCCACGTGACCGTGATGGAGATACCGGCTTACCACAAGCTCCTGACCATCGGCGACGTGGCGGTCATTCCCTATCCGGATTTCGCACAGAAAACGGCCATTGCCAAATATATCATACAGACCGCCAAGAAGCTGGAAATCGACGTCCCCAAGGTGGCCTGCATCGCTCCGAGCGAGCAGCTCCTGCCCGGCGTGCAGTCTTCCGTAGAGGCGACGCTTCTGGCCAAGATGGGCGAGCGCGGCCAGCTCGGTACGAAAGTCTATATCGACGGCCCGCTGGCGCTCGACGTAGCCATCAACAAGGAGGCGGCAGCCACCAAGAAGCTCGACAACCCGGTAGTGGGCGATGCCGACTGCCTCGTCTTCCCGAACATCGACGCGGGTAACGTCTTCTTCAAATCCTGCACGAAGTTCGGCGGTGCCGAGCTCGCTGCCATGGTGATGGGGGCGAAGGTACCGTGCGTACTGACGTCGCGCGGCGATTCCAAGAAGACCAAGATGTATTCGATAGCACTCGCGTGTCTGTCTGCAAAATAACGAGGGAGCAATGTACACCATATTAGCGATAAATCCGGGTTCTACCTCGACCAAGGTTGCGATATATCAGGACGACAAGGCCGTGCGTGAACTCACGCTCCGTCACTCGACCGAAGAGCTTGCTCCTTTCGCGGGTGTGCTCGACCAGTTCGACTTCCGTAAACAAATCATTCTCGATGCCATGAAGGAGGCCGGCGTGACGCTCTCCGACATCGATGCGGTCATCGGGCGGGGCGGGCTCATCAAGCCCGTCAAATCGGGCGTTTACGAAGTGAACGAGACGATGATAGACGATATCCGTCATCGTCCGGTGGGGCAGCATGCTTCCAACCTCGGTGCGCTTCTTGCCTATGATATCGCCAGGGAAGCCGGAGCGAAAGCCTATATGGCCGACCCGGTCGTGGTGGACGAGCTGCAGGACGTGGCGCGGATTACCGGCCATCCCGATATCGAGCGGGTATCCATCTTCCATGCCTTGAACCAGAAGGCGATGGCACGTGCCTATGCCGAAAAGAGGGGTGTGAGGTACGAAGACCTGAACCTTATCGTCGTGCATCTGGGCGGCGGCATTTCGGTCGGGGCTCACCGCAAGGGCGAGGTCATCGACGTGAACAATGCGCTCGACGGCGAAGGGCCTTTCTCTCCGGAGCGTGCCGGCGGACTTCCTGCGCTGGCTGTTGCCAAGTGGGCTGCGAGCGGCAAATATGACATCAGGCAGATAGCCAAGTTCATCAACAGCCGCGGCGGTTTCGTGGCGCATTTCGGTACGAACAGTGCAATGGAGATATCCAAACGTGCCGAAGAGGGCGACCAGCGTGCCGCACTTGTGCAGGATGCCATGTGCTACAATGTCGGCAAGGCTGTCGGTGCGATGGCAACCGTGCTGAAAGGGCAGGTGGATGCCATTATCCTGACGGGCGGTATCGCCCATGACAAGTATGTCTGCAAGTATATCGGCGACATGGTGTCGTTCATTGCCGAAGTGGTGGTCATGCCGGGCGAGAACGAGCTTGAAGCCTTGGCAGGCAATGCGTTGCGTGTGCTCGAAGGGAAACTGACCCCGAGAGTGTACGAATAACGATACGGCAATTCTCCATAAGTCTCCGCGGGATGCATTCTTGCGGAGACTTCTTTTTTGTAAACTCCCCGTGGCAGCCCGTCCGGCAGCGTTTCGTCTGCCTGTCTTTCTCTTTATTATCTGCCTCTGTCTCTTGGAGGTAACTGCTTCGTGAATGTTCATGGGATAGTCCGTCCTGTGCGGAGGCGGGCCGTATGCGTTTATAATCCCTAACGGAACTTTCCCGGCTGTACCGTGTACCGAAAGGGGCGAATGAGCGGATGCCCGGTCATGGCGGCCCAGGAGACGGCAAAGGGCCGGACCCGATATGGTTCGGATGCGGGACGGAAGCGCCGCCTGGTATTCGTCCTGTTCGGAACAGGACGGGAGAAGGACGAAAAGAGACGGTGTGTCCTGATTGCGGACAGTTGCGTTATTGTCGGGGGCCGGTGCTTGGTCGTTGGCAAAAACATCTTTTGCAGTGCATGTCAATGTCTGGCGATACGGAGCGGGGTCGGATATGTACACCTCCCTGCGGGTGTACATGTCGTTTTGCACTGGTGCGGTTCGAAGCAACGGCCGCGATAACTGTGGTGAAATATGGAGATTGCAGATGGTGCGGGCCTCTTCCCTGTGGAAAGGGGAGCCGTGTGAGAAGTCGGTCTTTTCGGTTCGGACGCAGCGGGTATTTGTTCCCTCTTGTGCCGTCTTGTTTCCGTCAGGATTCCGTCTCTTTGGCAGTGTATTCGAGCAGGCCGGTGCAGGCATCCTCCAGCAGGTCGAGCACCAGTTCGAAACCTTCCCTGCCTTCATAGTAGGGGTCCGGAACATGGTCGTAGTCGTGCCGGCTGCTGAAATCCGTCATACGGTAAATTTTGGCTTTGTCTTCGAGGGTAAAGGCCAGGCGGTCGAGGGCGTCGTAGTTGCGTTCGTCCATGGCAATGAGCATGTCGAAACGGGAGAAGTCTTCGTCGAGAACGGGACGGGCCCGGTGCGTGAGGCGATAACCCCTCCGTTGGGCCGCTTCGCGCATGCGCGGGTCGGGCAGGTCGCCGCTGTGGCCGGAGTAAGTTCCCGCTGAATCTATTGCGTAATGTTCGGCAAGACCGGCTTTTTCGGCCTTGCTCCGTAGGATTCCTTCTGCAGCCGGGGAGCGGCAAATGTTGCCCATGCAGACGAAAAGTATCCTCTTTTTCATACCTCGGGTCATTCTTCTGGGGTGCAAAGATAGCATTTTTGCGGCAGCGGCCGAAGGGCTGCGTGATGATACGGTACAAATCCGGTGCCTGACTGCAGCGGTCCGGCGGCGTATCTCCTATCCGTTTCTTTTGCCTCCGGCTCTCCCTGCAGTCACACGTCTGAGGTACCGTCGTGCATAGGCGGCCATGGCCGGCCGGCATTCCGGATTTTCGGACAGGCTGCGTACCATCTCCGTGAGGTTCTCCTCTATCCATCCGATACGGGTGCGCAGGTCGTCCAGCAGTTCTATCTGCCAAATCTTGACGGCTACCGGTGTCTTTTCGTCCGTCAGCAGGTCGAAACATTTGCCTGCGAGTTCTTCGGCCTGCAGGGCGTCGGTAGCGACGGCACCGCGGCGGACCATGTCGCAGAGCATTTTGGAGTAGATGCGTTGTACGCTCGTATTGTCGGAACGCAGAAAATCCTCGAAAAAACGACGGAAGCGTGCCTCTATGGGGTGTGCATCCATCGTGTAGGCCCATTCGAGTGCCCATGCCGAGCGGAAAGCCACCTGTGCCTCGTCCGAGCGGGCGAGCTCCATGGCTTCGTCCCATAGCTTCTCCTCTGCGATGAGCCGGCCCAGCATACGGTTCGTCTGTTTGGTCAGACCGCCCGCGGACAGGATGCCTTGCAGCATCTCCTTATCAATCCGCTCTTGCGGCGGCGGACCAAGCTCTTCCCGGGCGGAACGGGCAGCGGTGGGGTATTCGGTTCGTTTGTAGATGCCTTTCATTTTCGTTTTGACATGATTTGACCGTGACCGGATAACGGACGATGCCGGCGACGTCCGACTGTCCGACCCGGACGGGTGTATGGCGCCGATTGGTGTCTCCGGTCGGACCTGGCCGTTCCGGTTCGATGCGGAGGCGTGCGGCTGACGCGTGCGGAGTCACTGGTGTTTTACCGCCGGTATTTCGTATGTGTGCATCTCTTTGGCCTCTTCCGTAGCGGGAAAGAGGGTGCGTGCCTCTTCGACGAGGGGTGCCGCATCTTTGTAGCGTGAGGAGAAATGCCCTATCAGCAACCGGCCGGCCTGGGCTTTCGCGGCGGTTTTTGCGGCCTGCAGGGCAGTGGAGTGCCCTGTCTCCCGGGCGAGCGCCCGTTCCGCGTCGGCAAAGGTGGCCTCGTGGTAGAGCAGGTTTACACCATGGACGATGTCCGCCACTTTGCCCGAAACCATCGTATCGCTGCAATATGCGTAACTGCGCGGTGCATAGGGGAGATAGGTCAGTTCGCCGTTGGGTATCGTGTAGCCGTTCGGTCCGGAAATGTCTTCGCCGCGCTTGGCGGCGGTTATCTGTGCGATACCGAGACCGTAGCGTTCGATGGCCTCCTTGTGTACGTTGAGCTCCGGCCTCTTTTCCCGGAAAAGATATCCTGCTGCCGGAACACGGTGTCGCAACGGGATGCTCCATACCTCCATGACACTGTTTTCGAATATCGGCAGGTGTTTTCGGGTATCCACCTCGCGATAGATTATCTCGAAGGGCAGGTTCGTGTCGAAGTAGCGGTAATGGTACTCCAGAACCTCACCCAGCGGAGCCGGCGCGAAGACCGTGAGGGGTGTCCGCCGTCCCATGAGCCCCATGGACGATATGAGCGGGAAGAGTCCGTAGACGTGGTCGCCGTGAAGGTGCGACAGGAAAACCGCGTTCAGCCTGAGGGGATGGATGCCGCATTCGATGAGTCTGGACTGCGTGCCCTCCCCGCAATCTACCAAATAAAACTGCTCATGCACGTTGAGTGCATGAGCAGAGTGGTGTCTTTGTATCGTCGGCCTTGCCGAACCGTTGCCGAGTACGGTCACTTTGAAAGTCATGGTACCATTGTTTGCGGCAGCCGGCCTGTCACGGGAATGTTCGCCCCGAACCCGGTGCGGCCCCCGATACGTTCGAGTCGTCGTTTATTCAGCTTTCTTGTCGCTCTCCGCTTCTTCGAGGCGTGCCTTGAGTTCGGCCAGTCCGGTGATGTCACCGAGCGTCGTCTTCTCTACCGCAGCGTTTATCTTCTTGACATTGGCTTTGGTAGCGTCGGCTGAAGCACGTTTCTCATCCTTGGCGGCCTTCTCCTCCGCGCGGCGTGCATCCTCGAAGGTGCGCGTGTGCGAGAGGGTGATGTGGCGCGTCATCTTGGAGAATTCCGTTACCTTGAAGGGAAGCGTTTCGCCTACCTTGGCGGTCGTGCCGTCTTCCTTGGCGAGCTGGCGCGAGGGCGCAAAGCCTTCGATGTTGTCGCCGAGCGAGACCACTGCGCCGCGGTCGGTCATTTCGGTGATGGTACCTTCGTGTACGGAATCAATCGGGAACTTGCTTTCGAATTCGTTCCACGGATTCTCTTCGAGTTGTTTGTGACCCAGACTCAGACGGCGGTTCTCCTTGTCGATGCCGAGCACTACGACATCGATATCGGCTCCTATCTGGGTGATTTCGGCCGGATGCTTGATTTTCTTGGTCCAGCTCAGGTCGGAGATGTGGATGAGGCCGTCGATGCCGTCCGCTATCTCTACGAAGATGCCGAAATTGGTGAAGTTGCGCACCTTGGCGGTGTGGCGCGAGCCTACCGGGTAGCGCTCTTCGATACCTTCCCACGGGTCGGAGGTGAGCTGCTTGATGCCGAGCGACATCTTCCGCTCCTCACGGTCGAGGGTGAGGATAACCGCTTCCACCTCGTCGCCTATCTTCATGAAGTCCTGTGCCGAACGCAGGTGCTGGTTCCACGACATCTCCGATACGTGGATGAGACCCTCTACGCCGGGTGCGATTTCGATGAATGCGCCGTAGTCGTACATCATCACGACCTTGCCCTTCACCACGTCGCCCACCTTGAGGTTCGGGTCGAGCGCTTCCCACGGATGGGGCGAGAGCTGCTTGAGGCCGAGGGCGATACGTTTCTTCGTGTCGTCGAAGTCGAGGATGACCACGTTGAGTTTCTGGTCGAGCTGTACGACCTCCTCCGGATGGTTCACGCGGCCCCAGCTGAGGTCGGTGATATGGATAAGTCCGTCTACGCCGCCCAGGTCGATGAATACGCCGTAGGAGGTTATGTTCTTGACCGTACCTTCGAGTATCTGACCTTTTTCGAGCTTGGACATGATTTCCTTCTTCTGCGCTTCGAGCTCCTCTTCGATGAGCGCCTTGTGCGATACAACCACGTTACGGAACTCCTGGTTGATTTTCACCACCTTGAACTCCATGGTCTTGTCCACGTACATGTCGTAGTCGCGGATGGGCTTCACGTCTATCTGTGAGCCGGGCAGGAACGCTTCGATGCCGAATACGTCCACAATCATACCGCCCTTGGTGCGGCACTTGATATAACCCTTGATTATCTCGTCGTTTTCGAGGGCCTGGTTCACCCTGTCCCAGGACTTGAGCTGGCGGGCATTCTTGTGCGAGAGCACCAACTGTCCCTTCTTGTCCTCGGCGCTTTCCACGTAAACCTCCACCTTTTCGCCTACCGCGAGTTCGGGGTTGTAGCGGAATTCGGCTATCGGGATGATACCCTCCGATTTGTAGCCGATGTTCACGATGACTTCACGCTTGGTGATGCCTACGACGGTACCTTCCACCACTTCGCCCACCTGTACGTTGGAGAGTGATTCGTCGTATTTCTGTTCTACGGCTTCCTTGTTGCCGCCGTACAGGTCGAGGTCGTTCTCGAACGCATCCCAGTTGAAGTCTTCGTTGGCCACTCGCTTCGGCGCCTCTTCCGCCGGCTTGGCTTCCTTGGCGGGTTTTGCCTCTTTCGCGGGTTTCGCAGGTTTGGCTTCCGCCTCCAGGGCAGCGTTCTCAACGGCTGCGCCCTCGATTACTTTGTTTTCTTCCATGTTTGTTTAAAATGTCTTGCAATTAAACAGTTAGACTTTATTTGTAAGCTTCCCTGGCGGGAAGGAACGCACAAAGATACGACTAAATACAAGTATTTCAATAGGAAGCAGGGAATTTTTCACAGTTTTCCGGCTCGCGGAAGCGGTACGTTCCTGTGGGCGGGAACCGGATGGTCGGGGGGGCGGGAGCGGTATTCGGCCGGAGTCATTTCCAGCGTATGGGGCGGAACGGCTCCACGTTGACGGTGACCTGCGTTTCGGGGCCGTATTCCCGGCGGAGCAGCTCTTCGATTTCGGCAGTTACCAGGTGCGAGGCGTCTACCGTCATGTCGGGGCTGAGCCGGATGCTCATTTCGACGGCTATGCGGGTCCCCAGATTCCGTGCACGCAGTCGGTGGGGGTCTTGAATGCCGGATATGGACGATATCATCTCCAGGATACGGTGTTCTTCGGAAGCAGGAAGCCGTTTTTCGAGCAGGTCGCCGAGATTGGGGATGACGAGTTCGATGCTGATTTTAACGATGAGGGCGCCTACCACAATGGCCGCCACCGGGTCCATGATGACCCATTTGCCTCCGAAGGCTCGGGCGGCGCCTATGCCGAGCAAGGTGGCTATAGAGGAGAATGCGTCGCTGCGGTGATGCCAGGCGTTGGCGATAACGGCCCGGCTCTTTACCCGTCGTCCCGTTCGGAGGGTGTACCGGTAGAGCCACTCCTTCGCTGCGATGGAGACGGCAGCGGCAACGACGGCTATCAGGCCCGGCCGCTGGAATGCGGTGCCGGAGAGTATCGAGCTGATGCGGTGTGCGCTGTCGACGAAGATGACGATGGCCACGCCGAGCAGCGCCAGACCGATGAGGACCGTCACGACCGTTTCGTGTTTGCCGTATTCGTAGCGCGGTTTCTCCTCTTTCGTCGCCGTGGGGGTGGTATTGACGGAGAGCAGGACGATGATGTCGGTGGCAAAGTCCGAAATGGAATGGATGGCATCGGCAAGCATGGCGCCGCTGCGTCCCAGGATTCCTGCGATGAGTTTGCCTGCCGACAGCAGGATGTTCACGAATATTCCGGTCAGCGTGACTCGGTATATTTCGTTCGGCCTGTACGTTTCCGACAGGGGTGCGGAACCGTTCGGGATTCCCGGTACCTCCGGGAGGATTGTTCGTCGTTTCATGTTTTTGTCCCGTCTCCAAAACAGGTACGGCGGCATTTCGGCCGGATAACCGGCAGCCGTACCGAACCGACACGCTGCGGAGCGCATTAAATATGAAAAACAGCAATTGTCGTGCCGAAAATACGCCAAAGGGCCGGACTCTCTGCAGGAGGGAAATAAACGCATCGGCTGTTGGATTCGGCCGCCGGATTCCGTATCTTTGAATGTCAGCGGAGCGGGGACTTCCCGCGCCGCCGGCGGAACCCAAATAAAATCCTAAAAACTTAAACGCTTCAATCTTATGACACAGCAGGAGTATATCGAACGGGAGAGCCGTTACGGCGCCCACAACTACCATCCGCTGCCCGTGGTGCTGCAACGCGGCAAGGGCATTTTCGTATGGGATACCGACGGGAAGAAGTATTTCGACTTCCTCTCCGCCTATTCCGCAGTGAATCAGGGGCACTGCCATCACAAAATCGTGGGTGCGGTGTGCGAACAGGCGGGCAAACTCGCCCTGACTTCGCGGGCGTTCCACAACGACGTGCTCGGTCAGTGGGAAGAGTATGTGACGCGGTTTTTCGGTTACGACAAGGTACTGCCCATGAATACCGGTGCGGAGGCCGACGAGACGGCCCTCAAACTGTGCCGCAAGTGGGCCTATCTGAAGAAGGGGATAAAGGACGGCATGGCGAAGATAATCGTGTGCGACGGCAATTTCCACGGCCGTACCATCACCATCGTCTCCATGTCTGCCGACCCGGAGGCCTATCGGGATTACGGGCCCTATACGCCCGGTTTCGTAAAGATTCCCTACAACGACATTCCGGCACTCGAACGGGCCCTGGAAGACCCTGACGTAGCCGGTTTCCTGGTGGAGCCGATACAGGGCGAGGCGGGGGTGTATGTGCCCGACGAGGGATACCTACGCAGGGCCTGCGACCTTTGCCATGCGCATAATGTACTCTTCATGGCCGACGAAGTGCAGACCGGAATCGGCCGTACGGGACGGATGCTGGCCTGCGACCACGAAGGGGTGCGTCCCGATATACTTATTCTCGGCAAGGCGCTGGGAGGCGGTGTCGTGCCTATTTCCGCCGTGCTGGCCGACGACGAAATCATGCTGACCATCAAACCCGGCGAACACGGTTCCACTTTCGGAGGCAATCCGGTTGCCTGTCGGGCTTCGATGGCTGCACTGGAGGTGGTGCGCGAGGAGCGGCTTACGGAGAATGCTGAAGCGATGGGGCGGATATTCCGCGACAGAATGCGCTCCATCGGTTCCGACATGATAGCGGAGGTGCGCGGAAAGGGGCTGCTCAACGCCGTGGTGATAAGGCCCAAGAACGGTCGTGAGGCGTGGGATGTCTGCCTGCGGATGCGTGACAACGGTCTGCTGGCCAAACCGACTCATGACCATATCATCCGTTTCGCGCCGCCTTTGATAATTAGCGAAGAAGAGCTGCTCGACGCCTGCGGTATTATCGAAAGGAGCATCCGCTCGTTCGATTGAGAGACGTTTTGAAATTTGTGATGGAGATGGTTGCGGAAAGAGACGAAAGTGCCGGGGGCGTATTGACCGGCCTCCGGTGCTTTTTACGGACTGCCTGTCAGGCGGCGCTTGTTTTCGTTGTTGCGGTATCGGTATGTTCCTGCGGTGGAGGGGGGCGGATGCAGGAGGCGGAGGCGTATCGTGCCGACAGCCTGGCTTTCGTCCTGAGCCAGCTTTACGGACTTGACCAGGGGGTGAGGATGTTGGGGTTGAGGGGCGAAGAGGTTGCGGCGATTCGGCGTGCGGATTCCCTCACGTTCGGGCAGTTTCTTGCTTTTGTTTCGGAATACGGATTTCCGACCGCCGAACTGGTAGGGGAGGATAACTTTTCCCGCGAATGCGTATGCATGCTCGGCTATGTTGTCATGCTGCATAATCCGCACCGCTTGCTGGAGCCGGAGACGTTCCGTCTGCTGTGCGGCGAGGTGCGTGCAGGAAGGCTCAACCCGGAGGTCTTCGGTTGGGCGCTCGACCGCTATTTCGTCACTTACGAAGGGTATTCCCTCTTCAATTCACCTTACCGGGCGGTGCGTGCGCTGCAGGGGGTGCCACGCAGCCGCCGTGCCGAATCCGATTCGCTGCATGCGGCCATCGGGCTTCCTTTGCTGCCCGATTCGGTGTTCGTGGAGTGAAACGGGCGTTTTTTTGGAGGATACGGGGCCGTCATGTTTGGATAGTTCGTGAAAATCGCTATTTTTGTAGGCTTCACGACGGGGGCGTAACCGGTCCCCGCAGCCGGGAGGCAGCGAAAAAATGAATAAACCTTAAAGACGACAATGCCGAAATTATCACAACGCGCGGAGCGCATGCCCGCATCGCCGATACGGAAACTCGTTCCGTATGCCGTACAGGCCAGGGACAGGGGAATCAAGATATATTCCCTCAATATAGGACAGCCGGACATAGAGACGCCGCAGGTCGGACTCGACGCCCTGAAACACATCGACCGCAAAGTGTTGGAGTACAGTCCCAGCGACGGGCTCCCCTCTTACCGTAACAAACTCGTCGGTTACTATGCCCGGTTCGGCATCGACCTCAGCCCGGAAAACATCATCGTAACGACGGGCGGTTCGGAAGCGTTGCAGCTCGCCTTCCCGTCGTGTATCAATCCCGGTGATGAAATTATCATGACCGAGCCGACATACGCCAATTATATTTCGTTCGCCATGCAGGCGGGGGTGAAGGTGCGGCCCATCAAGACCGATATACGCAACGGTTATGCGCTTCCGAGCGTAGAGGATTTCGAGGCGCTCATCGACGAGCGTACGAAGGCCATCCTCATCTGCAATCCGAACAATCCGACGGGGTATGTCTACACGAAAGAGGAGATGATGCGTATCCGCGACATCGTGAAGAAATACGACCTGTTCCTCTTTTCCGACGAGGTGTACCGCGAGTTTCACTATACCGACGAACCGTATGTGTCGGCTCTTCACCTCGAAGGTATCGAGGAGAACGTGGTACTTATCGACTCCGTATCGAAACGCTACTCGGAGTGCGGTATCCGGATAGGTGCCGTCATCACGAGAAACATGCAGCTCCGCAATGCGATGATGAAGTTCGCCCAGGCTCGTCTCAGTCCGCCTCTGTTGGGGCAAATCGTGGCCGAGGCGTCGCTCGATGCGCCGAAGTCGTATATGGAGGGTATTTACGAAGAGTATATCGAGCGGCGTAACCTGCTTGTGAACGGTCTCAACAAGATACCGGGCGTCTATTCGCCCATGCCCAACGGTGCATTCTATACCATGGCGCGTCTGCCCATAGACGACTGCGACCGTTTCTGCGAATGGCTGCTGCGCGATTTTTCGTATGAGGGCGAAACGGTCATGTTCGCTCCCGGTTCGGGATTCTATACCAATCCGGAAGACGGGCGCGACCAGGTACGCATGGCCTATGTGCTGAAAAAGGAGGATTTGGCACGTTCGCTCGTCATCCTTGAAAAGGCGCTCGAAGCCTATCCGGGGAGAACGGAGCGGTAGGTTGCTGCGGACCGAATGAAAGAAAAAGGGCTTTCCTTGCGGGAAGCCCTTTTTTCTCAATGAATTATAGGCTCAATTGGTGTACAATGTATAATAATTGCAAACACCGCCACGATTCTTAATCTTGATTGTGAATGCTCCCGTCCATTTCGGTGTCCAACTGCAATAGCAGGTGTCGGTATAGTCATCGTCTTTCTCGATGAGATTGCCGTTTGAATCGTAGATGTAGAGATCCAGGTCGGTATCACCGTCGCCCACAACGGCCACTTCGGCCTCTTCCCCGGCAATAAAGCGGATTGTATAGTTATCGGTACAGTTGGCGTATACGCAGTCCTCATGTACCGCTGCTCCGCCCACGCGGCCGCGGCTTGTGCCGTTATCAATCTTCACTTGGTCGGCTAATGCAAGCAGCGTGGCATTGCCGTCGGCATACGCTCGGGCATCTTTCAGCAGTTGCTCTACCGAGAACTCGGTTTTCTGGGCCTTGCCGTCGGCCGTCCCCTCGCCCTTGATGAATGACTCGGGCGTCAGTTCGTACGTAGGTACGCCGTTCAGAATGCGTGCCGCCTCAATCAGAGCCGATGCCGAGTAGGTTTCGTAACCGTATCTGGCCAGGTCCGATGCCAGACGCAACTGCGTCATCAGTTCGCTTGCAGGCTGTTTGGCATCGTCCGTCTTCTCCTGTGCGAACGTAAATTGCGCAGCGGCAACGAGTGCCAATGTCAAAAGGATTTTTTTCATAATTTCAATTTATTTAAGTTAAACAAAAAGGATTAATCCAACATGATGAATGCCGCCCAATCCTTGTCGGGATATGCATTTTTGGTTTTGGCCTGTGCATCTCGGAACGCTTCGTGCCGTTCCATGCCGACGGTCAGGTTGTTGTAGAACTCCGTCATCATATATTGAGCCATCTGACTGTCTATCTGCCATAGAGTCATGACGATAGTTCCGACGCCGGCCTGCTTGAACCCTCGTTGCAGACCGAAAATCTCGTTGCCCGAGAGGTCGCCCAGAGCAGTCTGGCAGGCCGACAGTACGACCAGATCGACCGCCGAGAGATCCATGTCGGCTATTTCGCGTGCCAGCAGCAGGCCGTCCTCGCGGTCGTCGGCCGAGAGTGTTTTCTTGCGCGATAGCATCAATCCCGAGCGCATCATCGGCGATAACAGCTCTTCCGATGTCTGATACTCGGTGTGTCCGGGCATATAGAATCCGTGGGTGGCTATGTGAAGTAGCTCGAATTGCCGGCCGGAGAGTGCCTTGAACGACTCCTCCACACCCGAATCGTCTGTCTTCAAATCGGGCTCTACACCGCAGGACCTCAGCATTTCGGCAATATTTACGGCTTCATGGTATGTCTCGCTGTAAATATTTTCATCGGGCAGCATTCCCTCTGCCAATGATAATGATCCGCGCGACACGGTACGCGATACCGCCAGGTCGGTATCGCGATATTCGCTCGTCGCTCGGGCCATGGCATCGGTCCCCATGTCGTAATTCAGTCCGCCGTATATCACAGCTCGTTTCATCTCGTGTGCTTCTCGTCCGATACACAACTCGCGCGTCGATGACAATCTCCGCAGCGTATATCGCTCGTCGGCTGTGCGCCGGTCTTCGCCTTGCGGTCTGAAGGCACCGATATTCAACATGTTCATTACACCGTCCACCGAGAAATATACGGTCTCGCCCTCCGATAGATACTCCTGCAAGGGCTGCCATATCAGCGGCCATAACTGCCATGCCTCCGGCGTATTGTACAGCCGCCTGTTTTTGAGCTGATCATTCTTGACATAGTTGCGCAGCACCGATTCGCGGCACAGCTCCACGATTCGCGGCGATTCCCAGCCACTGCGCAGCACGACGGCTACATACAATGGATCGGCTTTCTTGTCCTCTCCGCCGGTCAGCCGCATGAACTCTACGGCCGCATCGTGCTCGTTCAACCTGCTCTGCACCTCGCGCCAGCCGACCGTATGTCCGCCGGCAAAATCGGTTTCGATGCCCATGCGGCGTACAGCCATGATGATGTCGCGCTGCGCGGTTTTCAAGGCTTCGCGCATAGTCGCCACATGCGAGGGGTCGCTGCCGCGCATAGTCATGTTATCAAGCCGTGCCGCCAGATTCTTCATCTGGGCATAGCGCACGCGCACGATAGAATCGGGGTGCTCGGTAAGCAGCCTGTCTACGCGGTTGTCGGCACTCAGCAGCAGCCCCTTCATCATAAGGCTGTAATCGTATACGCAGGAGGCCAGTATGGCGTTCTGCTCCTCGTTGCCGTGGGCGGCCTCGCATATCTCCATAAAAAAGTTGCTGTTCGCTATTCTGCCGTAAAAACTCTCGCGCTCCTCCGACGACAGATTGTAGAGTTTGTCATCTATCTCGGCTTTTATCCCTTCCGTATATTTCTCGGCCGTATCGCGCATACACTCCGTGTCACCGGTATGTGCGGCGCAAGACATCATTTCTAAGAAAAATGTGGGGTCGCAAAACTCCGAACATCGCTCGGCGTAGGTCTTATATATTTCGATGGCAGGCCTCCAATCCTGTGTTCTAAAATGTGTTTCGGCTACCCTAAGATTGGATAATATTTTAAAGTCATCCGACGGATTGCATTGTATAGCGAGATTCAATACCTCTAACGATTTCTCATAATGCTCCTGTACATAATATACATCGCATATCAAACCCGATACAATAGCTTTATCTTCATCGTTCTGCAATCGATTAACCATCGAAAAAGCCTTATCCGCCAAAGCGGTAGCCAGCTCCTTTTGCTCACACTCGGCGAGTACTGCTGCGCATTGTGCCGTACATATCAGATCGGGAGATAAAAATGACTCGTCGTTATACTCGCAAGTCTCGATATATGGCAAAACGTAATTATCGAGTATTTTACGGGCTTGGACATGATTTCCCAACAGAGTGTATATGATTGCAATATCCGCGAGAGGATACGGAACAATGCTCTTGTAAATATTATCATAATAGGCCAATGCCGGTTCTATTATATCGAGAGCTAAGGCGGTATCGCCATAGAAGAATATCATGTTGGCAAGATTAAGAGATACCATCACGAATGCCTCTTCGTTTTCGCATCCGAAATTTTCGAGCATGGATTTGAATTGCGAAATAGAGTCTGGCGTCCATATTGTCAATGATATGGCTGTCCAAACATCGCGAAGCATCTTTGCACATTCGATACAGTATTGCACGTACGTATCGTAATTATCTTCATTGACAGAGTCCTCAGGACACAATCCCGGCAAATGGCCGGCAAACATATATCCTGCTTCCCGCAATTCTTTGCAATACGCCAAGAAATCAGTTATATACTGTAAATCGATGCTGTTGTATCTTGTCATCACAGAAGCATACATGAGGTCGAACGCCTCCGTCGTTCCGAATCTATCCGTACATTCTTCTTTATAGATGTCGAACCGTTCGCGTTCTCGGTTCACTCGACCTGCGGCCTGATTTAATATATTTCCAAGCCACTCTTGCATATAAGGCGGCAGTATATACAACATTAATTTCGTAAGCTCACGAGTACAGTCCGCTATGAGTTCGTATTGTTCGGCATTATAGGCGTTTGCTACCGCATTGCATATTATGAATTCGGGCCTTTCAGTATAGTCGCCCTGATAATAAACACGAAAACGATTATACAGCCTCACAAACAATTCCTCCGGCCAAGGGTCGATATCCTGCATATAGGTATCGTCGCCATACAGCGTATATTCGATATAATGCAGATTATTATAACCGTAATTTTTAAACCCGGCTACGGTAGCCTCTTCCTTATATAAAATGTAATTACCCATATGGTACGCCAACTGGCAGAAATCATAAAGCATGCTGCCGACGGATTCATCGGGCAGATACTGCGACAGATATCGATTCACCAACAAATCGCGCCCCATGGCCATTTGCTTGAATATCTCCTCCTCGGCCATTCGCTTCACCGTGACGGCCATGCACGGCAGATAGTGGTCGCGAATCACCTTCGGCGATATATTGTCTATACAGTCGGTTAGTTTGAAAGATATTCCTGTGGCGAAATCGAGCAGATGCGTCCGGTCGAGCTGCGAGACGAAATTCGGCAAATCCATCTGCGCGGCCGTATTCGGCTCCACACTTATGCGATAGAGATAATCGTAGATTTTTTCGCATGTCGGACACGGTTGGGTATCACCGTCGGCATGTCGTGCCGAGGCAGTAGCGACGACCGACAGCGAGAATGCGATAACGAACATTGCGCGCAGCAGTTTCATAATGTTCTGGGGTTAGTCTACAAACGGAAAGCGTGTTGCCGATAGCTTATTTCAGTCAAACAGGCCTAACACTCAGAGATAAAATAAGCGACAGCCTACACCCTGGTTATACCCCGAGAGGTACGACACGGCAAGATGTCGGCCTGTACTCTGTTTGGATTGAAGTTCCTAAGTTCGCTTGACATGAAGGTTTTGCACTTCCTGTTTGTTAAACTGTTAATACAAATATTTTTTTGCAACATGAAGGTCTGTTGCTGTTATTTAATTTCAAAGTAAATACAGAGTTCCATAGTATTCCAAAAAAAATTAATATTGTGACTCAATTTTATTATCTTTTATACGGGGTATTGTGTCGTGGTGCAAGAGTGTCGGGAGCGTGCGGTGAAAATATCCGACGAAAATGTGACGCCGTTCGGGAAATGTGTATCTTTGTTCGCGAAACATGATATGGAAGGATTTGGACTGATTACAAGCCACAATAAAAAATTGCTGAAACAGCATTTTTGTTCGACATTCTCCTGCTTTAATGTATTTAATTGTTTAGGTATAAATATTTTAATGTAGGCTTTTTTATTGATGTCGGAGTAGGCCTCTGGGGGACACCCCTTTCGGGACGGGTCCTTTTCTTTTTGTGTGCAAGCAGATTAACCGAAAATACAGAACAGACATGAATTTAGCCATAGTGGGAACCGGGTATGTCGGGCTCGTGTCGGGAACCTGTTTCGCCGACATGGGGGTGAACGTCACCTGCATCGACATCAACGAACGGAAGATAGAGGAACTGCGCCGCGGGGTGATTCCGATATACGAACCGGGCCTGGAGGAGATGGTGTTGCGCAACGTACAGGCGGGGCGGCTCCGTTTCGGAACCGACCTTTCGCAGGGGATAGACGATTACGACGTCATCGTGTGTGCGGTGGGTACCCCTCCCGGCGAAGACGGCAGTGCGGATTTGCAGTACGTGCTCGAAGTGGCCCGCACGGTTGGGCGTCATATCGGCGGATATACGCTTTTCGTAACCAAAAGTACCGTTCCGGTCGGAACGGGCGAACTGGTGCGGGCGGCCATCCGCAGAGAGCTTGACCAACGGGGGATGAATGTGGAGTTCGACGTCGCTTCCAATCCCGAATTCCTCAAAGAGGGGGCGGCCATCAAGGACTTCATGGAACCCGACCGGGTGGTGGTCGGCGTCGACAGCGGCCGGGCCCGCACGATTATGGAGCGGTTGTACAAGCCTTTTATCGAGAACGGGCGTTTGCTGCTTTTCACCGATATTCCTTCGGCCGAAATGATAAAATACGCTTCGAACGCCATGCTTGCCACGCGTATCTCCTTCATGAACGACATCGCCAATCTGTGCGAGAGGCTTGGTGCGGATGTCGATATGGTGCGTCAGGGGATGGGAGCCGACCCGCGTATCGGGCCGAAGTTCCTCTACCCGGGCATCGGTTACGGCGGAAGCTGTTTCCCGAAGGATGTGAAGGCGCTGGTGAATACGGCGCGCAGCAACGGGTACGACATGAAGGTGCTGCGGGCGGTCGAAGAGGTTAACGGGGCGCAGAAAAGGTTGCTTTTCGAGAAGTTCAGAGCCTATTTCCGCGGCGACATCGCCGGTCGGCGGGTGGCCGTATGGGGCCTTTCGTTCAAACCGGAGACCGACGACATGCGCGAAGCGCCTTCGGTGGTCATCATTGAACACCTGCTTCGTGCCGGATGCGAGGTTTGTGCCTACGACCCGGTTGCATCGGAGGAGGCACGCCGCATCCTCGGTGACGGTGTCTGCTATTGCCGGGATAAGTACGAAGCAGCGGAGGGGGCCGATGCCCTGATGCTGGTTACCGAGTGGCAGGAGTTTCGCATGCCCGACTGGTGTGCCGTGCGGAAAGCCATGAGGACGCCCGTGGTATTCGACGGGCGTAATATATACAACGGCGAAGAGCTTGCTGCCAAGGGATTTGCATACTGTTCCATCGGACGCAGATGACGGGCGGCGGCCTTCGTGCATTGGTGCGGCGTGCGGCATGTGAGTGCTGCCCGCCGTTCTTTGTAGGGAACGGCTTCGAGGGCCGAAGGGATGACCCGGATTCGGCGTATTACAAGCTGCCGCCGAGAAAACCGAGTACGAAGATAGAGGCGACGGCGAAGAGCATGCCGACGGTTTTCCGTCCGTCGAGTTTCTCACCGAAAGCCGCGATGCCGACGAGCGTGGTCAGCAGGACTACGCTGATGTTGTAGATTCCGTAGAATGTGCTGGATGAGAAATATTTGAGTCCGTGCATCAGACCGAATGTCACGAAATAGTTGAAGGTACCCAGGCAGAGACCGCCGGCTATGCTTTTCCAGCGGAATCGGAATGCCTCGCGTCCCTCTTTCGCGGCATAGTAGGCGACGGCCCCTAAAAAGGCGGCGGAGAAGAGCATGATTTCGAATACGGGATAATCCGTTTCGTAGCACCCTTCGGTCTTGATGAGGTGTTGAGATGTTTTCATGCATACCGCAATGAAGCCCACGGAGAGGAATACGCCGACCGGCAGCAGAACGGTCTTGAGCCGTTCGTTTCTGCCCGTTGCCGTATCCGGCCCCTTGTCGTGCGGACGGTAGATGATGAATACGAAGGCGAGCATTACGAGGGCCGTGCCGAGAAGTTCCCAGCCTGTGATGCGTTCGCCGAGGAAAAGGGCGGCCCAGACAATCGGCAGTATCACCGATGTGCGTGAGGCCATGGTGGTGATGGATACGCCTACCCGTCGGGTAGAGGCGGCCATGAGGTCCATCGAGCCGAAGTAGAGCGCTCCTGTTATCAGGGCCAGGTACCACCAGCCGTTTCCGCCGAAACCGCCCGCGTCCGCTGCCGCGAGATACCGTCCGCCGGAGAAGAGGGCGATGATGAGGGCGAAGGCGTAATTCGTCATGATGGCCTGCGGAATATAAATCTTTTTGACGTTGAAGAATTTCAGCGCCAGCATGATGAGCGACATGGCCGCTATGGCGAGGAGCAGGTATTGCATGGTCTGTATCGTTGTTTCCGTCTTGGACAGGAGAACCGGGATGCCGGCCCTCTGCCCGACAAAGATAGTGCGAAAAGTTCGGTAAACGTTCCGCCTTTCCGGACTTTGTCCGTGTGCGGGCGGCGTGTCCGGAGTAAAAATAAGAGGAGGAACGGCATGAGCTTCCGTTCCTCCTCCTCGTGTATGGCTGCCGCGTTTACGCTGTCTTTCCGGCTACGAGGCGGTTGGCCCTTTCGGCCGCGATGTGGATGTTCGCGCAGATGTTTTCTTCGCCGACGAGCCGGTCGATGCCCGCTTTGAGAAGCGTCTCCCTGACCGACGGGTTCACGCCGGAGAGGATGACCTCGATGCCCTCTTTTCGGGAGGCCCGGATGAGGTTGGAGAGGTTATGCAGTCCGGTAGAGTCGATGAAGGGAACTTTGCGCATGCGGATGATGCGGACTTTCGACTTCTCGCCCATGGTGTGCATCACGTCGTCGAACTTGCTGGCGATACCGAAGAAGAAGGGGCCGTCTATCTCGTAGACTTCGACGCCTTCGGCGACCTCCACCTTGTCGTCGCGGTGGTTGCTCTCGGCATCGGCCGTCATGTCTATCTGGTCGTGGATGACCGAGATGTTGGTGCTCTCCATGATGCGCCGCATGAACAGGACGACGGCCATCAGCAGCCCGGCGGCTATGGCGATGGTCAGGTCGAAGACGACCGTGAGCAGCAGGGTGGTGAAGAGTACCGCGATGTCCGCTTTGGGATTTTTCATCATGCCGCGGATGGTGCGCCATTCGCTCATGTTGTAGGAGACGATGACGAGCACGCCTGCCAGACAGGCCATCGGGATGTGGCGGGTGAGCGGCGAGAGGAAGAGCAGGATGAGCAGCAGGACGACGGCGTGAATGATACCGGCCACCGGGGTACGGCCGCCGTTGTTGATGTTGGTCATCGTGCGGGCGATGGCGCCCGTCACGGGGATACCGCCGAAGAACGGCACGACGATGTTGGCGGCGCCCTGTGCGATGAGTTCCGTATTGGAATTGTGGCGGTCGCCCGTGACGCCGTCGGCCACCGTGGCCGAAAGCAGCGATTCGATGGCGCCGAGCATGGCGATGGTGAAGGCCGGTGGCAGCAGGCCGCGGATGGTCTCCAGATTGAAGGAGAACCCGGCGGGGGCCGGTATGGCGGGGTTGATGCTGTAACGGTCGCCGATGGTCTCTATCGTATCGATGCCGCAGTACCTTTTGAGCAGGTAGGAGGCGACGGTAACGAGGATGATGGCCGCGAGCGACCCCGGTATCTTGCGCGATACCTTGGGCGTCAGCAGAATGATGAGGATGCTCACCAGGCCGATGCCGAGGGCCCAGAGGTTGGTGGTGTCGAAGTGCTGGAAGTAGACCGCCCATTTGCCGATGAAGTCTTCCGGGACGGCTCCGTCGATACGTAGACCGAAGAGGTCTTTTATCTGGGTGGAGAATATCGTCAGAGCAATACCAGCCGTGAAGCCCACGATGATGGGATAGGGGATGAATTTGATGACGACGCCGAGTTTGAAGAGTCCGAGCAGGACAAGGATGATGCCGGCCATGACGGTGGCGATGGCGAGTCCTTCGATGCCGTACTGGCTGATGATGCCGGCGACGATGACGATGAAGGCTCCCGTGGGGCCGCCTATCTGGACGTTGCTGCCGCCGAGGAACGAGACGATGAAGCCGCCGATGATGGCGGTGATGAGTCCCTTTTCGGGCGAAACGCCGCTGGCTATGCCGAATGCGATGGCGAGGGGGAGGGCGACGATGCCGACGATGATGCCGGCCATCAGGTCGGCGGTGAATTTCCGGCGGTCGTAGTTTTTCAGCGCCGTGAAAAGTTTGGGTTGGAAATCGATGGTGTGTTTCACGATAACGGATGTTTGTCAGGGTTAGTTTTGTTAAGGCGGCGCAAATATAACAAAATATATTCGATGAAAACCGAAAGCGGCTGTCGGGCAGCATCCCGGCCTGCGGTCGCAGGAGCGATTCGGTTGAACGGATATGGTTAGATGTATTCAATGGATCCTTTCTGCGTCTGTCGGGTGTTCCTCCGGTTTATGGGCGTGTTGCGATTGGAGAGTGGTAAATGCCCGTGGAGTGAATGAGATGACCGGACGGGCGGCCCTCTTCATCGGATGCTGTTTGTCGATGTACCGGGTATCGGGAGTGCCTTGTTGCCGGCCGGGGTGACGGAACGGAAGGGTAATATTTTGACGATTAAGCGAATGAATTAATATTTTATTATTATCTTTCAAGTGCGATACCTCGAAAAAGATTGATGGGATTATGCGAAAACTCTTGTTGCTTTTCTTGTTTTTAGGCGGCGCCGTGTTTGCCGGGGCGCGCGAGCAGTGGGTAACGGGGCATGTGTTTATCCGCGGTACGATGCAAGCCATGCCATTCGCTTCGGTCTGGCTGCTGGACCCGCAGACGGGAGAACCGGAGTATGCGGCGTTCACCTCTGTCAATGGTTGGTACGACTTCGGCAATGTCGAGATGGACCGGGTCTATCTTCTGAAGGTTACTGCACCGGGCTGCGAAACGGTGACGAAAAAGATAAAGCCCCGATATGATGCGACTGTTCGGTTGAACCGCACCTATAATATCGCGCTGGAACGCACGCCGGACGCAGGGATGTTGATGCCGGTGGCCATGTACGTTCCGGCAGAGATTGCCCCCGATGCCGTTACCATAGAGGATGTGTATGGACATATTCCCGGAGTCATTTATGAGGACGGTTTCTTTACCGACGCAAACGGAGCGAATGTACGTATCCTATTCAATGGATATGTCATGTACAGCAGTTCATATGAGGAGCTGTGCGAGCTTGTGACCGCTAAGGATATTGTCAGCATAGACTATTACGACCTGAGCGATACGGATTCGCCGTATTATGCCGGCGTTCTCGATTTCAGGATAAATATTCCAGGCAATGACGCGTTGGCTATTACGGAACCGTTGATGGAGAATCCTTCCTGGGATATTTAGAGATTCCGTCCGTGGTCGGGGCGTGCAGGATGCGGTTAGTTCTTCGGAAAGGCTGCGGTATGCAAAACGGAAGAGACAGCTTGATGTATCGGGCATTTTCTCTTTCGCAGGCCGTTGCCGGCGTCCCGCACGGCTTGTCGAACACGTACCGGAAAAGAGGCAGGTAAAATTGATTTGGACTCCATGAAAAAATCGAAGTTCTGTATATTGTTCGTCCTGTTCGTAATTGCGGCGAATATCGCCGCGGTGGACGCCCAGATTGTATTGAAAGGGAAGGTCACGACCCGGGAGGAGGAACCGGTCGCTTTCGCTGCCGTCAGCCTGCGGGGGATGAGGGACACCACGCGGCTGGTCGAAACGGCGGTAACGGACATGCAGGGGAATTACGCTTTCGGGAAACATCGCGAGGGCAAATACCTGCTCACGATACAGTCTCTGGGGTTTCGCACACTGAACGATACCGTGCATATCAGAAGGTCGTCTTTGGGCAATACGTATGAGATGCGCAAGGATTATCTCCTCGAAGAGGAGGCGACGGCGATAGACGATGTGGTGGTCGTGGGGACGAACGTGACCCACTATCTCGACCGTACCGTTTACCGGGTGACCAATGCCGACCGCAGGACGGCCGTCACGGGCCTCGACCTGACCAACAAGGTGCCGCAGGTTACGCTCGACCGTATCAACGAGACCGTCTCGTCGAGCGACGGGGCCGTCACGATTCTCGTAAACGGCATCGCGGCTTCGGCACAGGAGCTGAAGACGATTAGTCCGGAGGAGGTCGGTCAGATAGAGTATTACGACCTGCCGCCCATACGGTACGGCGGCGGGAATGCGGTGCTGAACATCGTTACCCAAGAGGTCAGGGACGGCTTCTACGGAGGCATCGATTTGAAACATGCCGTTCCGGTCCGATGGCTCAACGACAGTTTTTACCTGCGTTACAACCGCGGCCGCAGCCAGCTGACCTTCCGCTATTATGCGAGCTGGCACAAGTCGGACGCACAGTTTGTGGACGATGAGTACCGGTATGCGCTGAACGGGACGGATTATGCCCAATATCTCCATACTTCGGGCGGTTACAGGAGTTTCTATAACGATTTCAATCTCAAATACACCAACCAGCTTCAGGACAAGTACGTCTTTCAGGCGACCTTCTATCCCAGTCTGCGGAATAATGAAAACCATTACGATTCGCAGATAGAGTTTTTGGAGGGTGCGGCCGGGATGCAGCGGTACGGCAATTACAGGACGGAGTCCAAAATATTCAATCCGACGCTCGACCTCTACTTCTGGAGGCAGTTGGGCCGGAAACAGGAGCTCATCATGGCTATCACGGGAAACTATTTCGATTCGGGGCTGGATACCCGTTCGAGCGAGTACGATTCGGCGGACGACCGTCCCGTATTCGAGGATTTCCTGACTGTCGACGGCCGGAAATACTCGGCCATCGGACAGGCGCTTTACATCAAGAATTTCGAGAAGGTCGCGTTTTCGGTAGGCGAACGCTTTGCGTACGAGTCCAACATCGCGCATACGGCCAGCTGGCTGTCGGGCGACCGGCAGGAGCGGACGACACGGATGAACAACTACCTTGCGGCCGAAGTGTCGGGCAAGATAAAAACCAGGTTCTCGTACCGTTTCTCTTTGGGGGTTATCGCCAGCCGTACCGTAACGGCCGGCAACGATTCGTGGCAGTGGGTCTTCGCTCCGAATGTCATCGCCGGCTATCAGATATCGTCTTCCTTCATCGTCAAGGCGGGATTCAGCCAGGCCAATACCTCGCCGAGCCTCGGCATGCTCGACGACCGGATTGCCATGATAACCCAAAATATCGTTTCACGCGGCAATCCGTCCCTGAAGAACGGATTCCGGAACTCGGCATTCATCGGTACGGGATATACCAACAAGTGGCTGAATATCAACGTCACCTGCCTCTACGGATATGCGAAGAACCCCATTAATTATTACTATCGGCAGGATGGGGCCCGGTATGAGTACATGCCGGTCAATGACAAGTCCAGCGAGACCTGCGGAATCAATTACGCTTTGCAGCTCACCCCGTTTGAAAACGACATCCTGACGATTAAACTGCAGGGCGGCGTTTATTACACGAATCTGAATTCCGGTGTCTTGGGAAGGGTAGGTTATCTGCGAATTCCTTTAAGCTACTATATACAATTCGCCTGGAAGAACCTTTCGGCATTTTATCAGGGCAACATCGTTACCGGAAACATGGTACCGCCGATGATAGTGTACAGCGACCTGGGTTCCGGAATCGGAATAATCTACAAGTATCGGAATTTCGCCTTCTCCCTATCCTGCGCCAATTTCCTGATTCGTCCGGAGTCCCGGTCGCATACCATAGACGGAAGCGCCGTTTGGCGCAAGAGCACGGGCAGTCAGAGGGATTCGTACAATCGGGTGATGCTGGGAGTGAGTTATAACTTCGGCCGGGGCCGGGTCTATAACGAAGCCGAAAGGCATATCAGCAACAGGGATGAGGATTCCGGATTATAGGTTTCGGTCGTTTCAACCTGTCGGTCTTTTTATTTCACCACTTCGCCGCGGACGAATACCGCTACCGGTCGGCTGTTTCCCGTATTGGAGTATATCTTCACGTTGTTGTTGAAGGGCCCCGTTTCGTTTTTCGGGTTGTAGGTTATTTCAAAAGTGCTCGACTCGCCCGGCATGAGGGGTTTGCGCGGATACTTTACCGAGAGGCAGGTGCAGCTCTGTTCGGTGCGGGTGATGACGAGCGGGGCCGAACCGGTGTTCGTAAAGACGAAAACCGCGGTTTGCGGCTCGCCTTTGAAACGGAGCGTTCCGAAATCGTGCTCCATGCGGTCGAAAGAGAGTTCGGGCGCCGGCTCCTGTTTCTGTTCCGTGCCGGATGCGTGCACGGCGGCAGGCACCGCCGTAGCTGCGTTCATGCCGCCGGTTGTGCCGAGTATCAGTGCCGCAACTGCGGCCGTGAGGATTGCGTACATCTCCGTTTGCTGTTTTGACCGGGCATCCGGAGCGCTGCGGTTTCCTGAGAAGGAAACGGGCGCAGACCCGTTCGTCCGGAATGTGATATTTCTTGTCTTGCGGGCAGCGTAGGTCGGGAACCCGTACAAGGACGGAGGACCGTCTTCTCGGGACCTTTCTTATTGGAGGCGGAAGACGTAGGTTATCGTACCCGTTTGTACCGCGTTGGCTTCGCTCGGCGAGAACCGTGCCTGCCGTGCCGCTTGCAGAGCCGCATCGAGCAGTCTGGCATCTTGGGTCGTGGAGCCCTGCGGATGGAAGGCCGTGTTCTGTACGCGCCCCTGTGCGTCCACGGTGATTTCGATGATGACGATACCCTGTGCGTCGTTGGATTCGTAGGCCGGTTTCGGCAGGCTGCCTATCGCCCGGCGCCCTTTCAGGTCGAAGGAGATGCCTTCGTTTCCCGTTCCCGTACCGGTACTGCTGCCGTCACCGCCCGATTCGTGCCCGCGATTTCCGGCCGTCTGTGCGCCGGAGCCCTGCGAAGAGGCATTCGAGGAGGTGCTCCTGCCCGGGAAAAGGGCGCGGCGGTTCACCTGCCGTTCCTGTTCGGCAGGGGTATGCTCCGTCTGCTGCTGGCGCTGGCTGCCCGTCGTAATGACCGGTGCCGGTTCCGTCTCCTGCGTAAGATACTCTTCCTGCGAGGTGTCCGGCCGGCTGGCCGCCTCTTCGGTTTCGGACAGTGCCACGTTCTGTGTACCGCTCCCGTCGCTGTCGTCGCCGAAGTCGATGAGGATGCCTTCGGCGGGACGTTCGTACTCCGTCCGGAACGACACGAACAGGCTCACCGCAAGGAATGTGGCGAGGTAACACGCCGCGGCGATGAGGCCCGCGCGCCTGCCTGTCCGGTTATTATCGGGAGCGTAATAGTACATGTGCCTGTCAATTGGGACTCGTGGCCAGGATGAGCGTCCACTTGTTGTCCTTGGCGATGTTCATCACTTTCACCACGTTGTCGATGGGAACGCTCTTGTCCGCGTGCAGCGACAGGGTAGGCTGTTCCGCACCTTCGAGTTTTCCGCGCAGGATGGTCTCCAGGTCGTCGAACCGGACGGGAACCGTCTCTACGTAATATTGCAGGTCGGAGGTGATGGAGACCGTGGTATAGGGTTTCTCCTTTATCTGGTTGTTGCTCGTGGGAAGAGTCAGTTTCAGCGCGTTGGGGTTGATGAGCGTGGTGGCTATGAGCATGAACACCAGCAGCAGGAACATCAGGTCGGTCATCGAGGCCGAGCTGAACGCCGAATTGACCTTTGAGCCTCTTCTGATAGCCATGGCCTTATTTCTTCTTATCTACCGGTTGGTTGAGGATATCCATGAAAGCGATGGAGTTGGCCTCCATCTGGAAGATGAGCTTTTCGATACGCGCGATAAGGTAGTTGTAGCCGAAGTAGGCGGGAATACCGACGATAAGGCCGCCCACGGTGGTAATCATGGCCACGTACATGCCGCTGGATAGGATGCTCATATCCACTACGCCTCCCGCCATGGACATGTTCATGAAGGCCTGTACGAGCCCTATCACCGTTCCGAGAAAACCAATCATCGGGGCGCCTCCCGAGATGGTGGCCAGAGCCGGCAGACCGTTTTCGAGTTTGGAGACTTCGAGGTTGGCGACATTCTCGATGGCGTTTTGCACGTCGGTCATGGGACGCCCGATGCGTTCGATGCCCTTGTCTATCATCCTGGCGATGGGGGTATCGGTCGATTTGCAGAGGTCTACCGCCGCCTCCATTCTTCCTTCGTAGATGAAGTCGCGTATCTTGTTGATGAAGTTCTGGTCTATCTTCGATGCCTTGCGGATGGCGATGAAGCGTTCCACGAAGATGTATATGGCCAGTGCCCCCAGCACCAGCAGTACCCACATCAGCCAGCCTCCGGCAAGGAACAGTTCCCCGAACCCCATCGTTTTGGGCTGTTCGGCAACGGCAGCGCCCGCTGCCTGCAAAAATATCGTCATAGTGTAAGCCTGTTAAGTTGTTATCGGGTTTTCTTTTGCTGTGTTTCGTATGCCGTGCGGTCCGAAACCGCATAAGGCTCCGCAAATTTAAGAAACATATTTCAATTTCATGAACCGTACCCCTGCTTTCAGCCTGTGAAGGCGATGTCGTCCCTTCGGTAGGGACGGATGTTGCGACCGCTGCGGATTTGTCGTATCCCGTGCCGTATTACGGTCGGACGGTGACTGCCGTTCCGCCGGAGACGTTACTGGCCGGATTCCCGTTCCGCCGGAGCAGCCGGTTCTTCGGCTGCTGTCGTACGTGCCTCCTCTTCGCGGCGGCGCTGCATCTCCTCGCGCATGCGTCGTCGCCGCTCCTCGCTCTCCTCCCGCCGCTGTTCTATACGGCTTTTGGCGGGTTGCTGTGTTTCGGCCGGTCGGCTGTTCCCGTCGTTGGGCGCGGCATCGAGGGGGGCGGTTCCGGTTGTCGGTGCGGCGGGCTGTTCCGCACTGCCGGCCTTCGCCGCCTCTTTCTCCGCGCGTTTGCGACGGCGGGCCTCCTTGCGTGCACGCGACTGGCGGACGATGTCGGAAAAGACATTGAAGTCCTCCTTGTAATAGATACCGATGCCGTTCTCCTGGAGACCCTGGTTTTCGTCGTAGCGGTTGATGGTGCGCGTGAAGGCTTTGAGCGATACGTTGCCCGCCGGGGTGATTATCCAGGTCAGGGAGGCGTCTCCCGTAATGTTGGCATTGTTACGCATGTTATTGTCGGCGTTGTAGTTGCCTTCCACTTCAAGGATGAGCCGGTCGTTGCCTCCGATGTTGTAGGAGAAGCCGAAATCCACCTCCTCCGAGGAGGTCTGGTCCTGCGGTCGGTAGTTCAGCATGATGTTCAGGTCGTTGGTGGAGATGAGGTTGCTCAATTGGTTGGAGAGGAAGTTGAGGCCCAGCGTTGCTCCGGCCGATGTGGCATCGGTGTCGGAAGCCGTACTGCCGTTCGGAGCGAATGAACCGAATCCCACGAGCCACAGGAAATTGAGGGCCCTGTCCTCGTTGGAGGCGAGGGCGCCGCTCAGCACGTTCTGTATGTCGGCGTCGGCCGAGGGAATGCGGATGTCGAACGTGAGGTTTGGTTTGCGGAGGCTTTCGCTGATGCGCACGATGCAGTCCACCGGGACGCGCGTCCCGGTGTTGATGCCGGTTCCCTGGAGCGACGAGGCGAGCTGCTGGAGCGAAGCCCGCACCCTGTATACGGCCTCTATGTTGAGCATGGCATCCATCGGGTCGCCGCTGAACTGGATGGTTCCTCCCTGTTGCAGGATGAACTTCTTGTTGGAGATTATCGGTTGCATGCTGAACAGGAAGTCCCCTTCCGCTATCTCGTAGGTGCCGAATATGGAAAGTTCGCCGGTTCCCGGGTTGAGCAGGACGTTGAGTGCGGCCGTACCGCGTGCATTGACCGTCATGTTGGTGGCCGGGTCGATGATGATGGAGAGCAGCAGTCCGGGGTTGACGTTCAGCGATACGTTGAGGTTCAGGTTGACCTTCTCCTTGCGCTTGGTCCGTTCCGTCATGGAGCGTTCGTACAGTTGTTTTTTCAGCTCCAGCACGTTCTCCGGTGCAGCGTTCTCCGGCTGGCGGCTTTCGAATACAATCCAGTCGGCTTCCGACATGTTGGATTTGTTGGACAGCGGCAGATAGAAAGCCGACCCCGGTTGCGTGGTGACCGCCACATCCACGTTGATTCCGTTGCGGTTGCCCTTCACATTGACGGCTCCGGAGATGTAGACCTTGCCGTAGAATTGGTCGTTGGCCCTGGCTTTCGTGTCGATGGCCATGATGTTGGAGGGAATCAGACGTGCGGAGTATGCGATGTTCGAGGTGTTGCTGATGTCGGCCTGTGCTTCGAGCGTGGCTTTGTTCCCTTCGCCGTCGGTGAGCGTCGTGAGGGGCAGGCGCACGGTTCCGCCGTCGATGTCGATGTCGAGCGTCGGTGTACTGTATGTGACGTCGGTGATGCCGATGGTCGTCGAGAAGTCGCTTACCGACAGTGTGCCGTTCATCTTCGGCATGCCCTTGCTTCCGCGGAGTTCGAGGTAGAGGGCCGTGGTGCCTTCCACCGAATGGATGACGTCGGCGGGCAGGAACGGGTTCGCCGCTGCGAGCGGAATGCCGTCGATGTCCACCGTAGCGGCGTAGCTGTTGGTGTCGGGGCGGTAGAAGCCGCGCACGAGAGTTTTGCCGTCGGCCGTATTGACGAGCGACAGGCCCGCCCGTTCGGTAGCGAAGTCCCATGCGCTGTTCAGGCGCAGCCTCGGTGCCGTATAACCGTTCATGCTCAGGCTGTCCATCATGATGTCGGCGATGAGTATCGGGTCTTTCATGCCGGAAATGAGCGTGGCCGAACCGTCGAGCGAACCCCGTACGGTACCTTCGGGCAGTCCGGCTATGCTGTTGAGCGGCCTGATGCTGAACTCGTCGAGCGCCAGCCGCAGCGTGTCGTCCTTGCCGCCGGCGAGCGTGCCGTCCACATGCAGCTTCTGTGCGCCGCTTGTTATCAGAAAGTCGTCTATCGTTATCCGTTTCGGCGTATATTCTATCAGGTTCGAGGAGATGTTCCAGCGCTGTTTGCCCGTCATGATATGGGACGAGGACTTGAAGAGAAGGCCGATGCGCAGTTCCTTGTCCTCTTCCGTTCGGGAGAGGAGCGACTGTACGTCGAATACGGCATTCAGGTCCGACGTACTGTTGCTGATGTTGGCATTGACCTCTATTCTGTCGTCTGCCACACGGGCGGCGATGTCGTTGGACGGCATGGAAAACCCCGGCAGGTAGAGGTCTTCGGTGGTGAACCGCAGGGCGATTGCTCCGGGGTCCGATGTGTTGTCGGCCGTGAAGCCGAGTTTCGTTACGAAGAAGTCGGCGTATTCGATGTAGTCGCTGTTGGCCGTCACGGAGAATCGTTCGGTCATCGGATTGAATTCGGCATCCACCTTCGTGCCTTCGGCGATGCTGAAGCCCGGCAGAAAGATAGCGGCGATGTTGTTGGCTGCCTTGATGTCGAGGTGCAGTTCCGACCGGCTGTCGGAACGCTTGAGGGTGACGGGTATCGTGTGTCCCTGCCGGTCGGTGCGTATCCGGGGAGGCGCAGATGTTCCGGTGGCGGGCCGTACTGACAGGGGACCTGCGGCAGTCGGTGCGCCGCCGGAAAGCATCCGGTCGCCAGGGCGGTGCGCTGCTTGCGTCCCGCCCGTCGCATCGAGTGCGGGCAGATAGTCGTAGAGAATGTGGTTCAGATAGTTGAATATTTCTTTATAGCTTATTCCGCTCTTGAATTCCACGTCGGCGAAAGAGGAACTCATGGCGAGGTATTTGCTTTCGTCGCTGTTGCGGCCGGTGAAGAGGATGGTATCAGCCTGTACGTCGTCCGTCGAGGAGGTGTAGCGGAGGTTCGAGAGCAGTATCTCGCCGTTGATGTTATCCAGATTGGTACCGCTGCCCTTCGCCCGTACACGGCCGCTGAGAATGGCGATGCTGTCTTTCCGATTGACGTTGAGGCTGTGCAGGTCGGCGCGGCGCAGGTTTATTTCGGCATTGTAGGCGGGAACGGCATTGCGGAAATCGGCCGAACCGTTCACCGTGAAGAGCAGTTTCGGGTCTCCCGACATGACGTTCAGCATGGCCTGTTTGCCGGCGTAGCTGCCCGAAGCCATCAGTTGGCTATAGGTGTAGCCGTTGAATTCGGCCATCGGCACGAAAAGGCTGCCGTTCACCGAGAGTCCCTCCTTGCCGGCATGTCCCTGTGCCTTCATATCCGCGATGACCTTCCCCAGCAGGTCGTTCCCCGTCACTCTTCCGGCATCCACGCCGTTTACCGTGACGTGTGCATCGAAATCCGTTCCCGCCTCTCCGTGCATGCCGCCGTGTCCGCTGACGGTTACCGTACCCGCATCCGCATGCAGCGACAGTTCCGCTCCGAATGCCGTCGTCCGGCCGGAGGCCTTGGCTGTCAGGGAGAAGTTTCCCGCGCGGGCAATCATCTCGGCGGTCTGCCGCGGCAGCGAGTCGGGCAGGAGTGCGCCCGCTATCTTGTCCACTCCGCTGCCGCTCGATACGAGTCGGGTGATGTCGATGTCGAATGTGGCATTGCCGATGTCCGTGACGTTGGCCAGGGCGGCGTCGAGTCCTATCTCGGCCTCCCGGTCGCCGACCAGCAGGGCGAGTTTCACTTTGAAGTCATTGATGGTGCCGCCGAAATCCACTGTCGCATTGCGGAGCAGGAGTCCTTCGTCCGTACCGAGCGAGGGGACGAAGTAGGCGAGCGTACGGGTGGAGAGCGTCGAATGTTCGAGCCGAACATCGAAGCGGACGCTGTCGAGAATATCGGCCATGGCCTCCCAGTTGCCGCCGTCCATCCGGAATACCGGCATGGAGAGGTCCGAACGCGGCGTAACGATGCGTGTGCCGTTCAGGGCTATCAGGCCGTCGCCCACGGTGAGCTGGTCTGTGGAGAGGTTGCGGACCGTGAAGCCGCTGATGTCGCGGAATGACATGGAGGCGATATCCATCGTGATGGTTCCCCCGTCGATATCGAGTCCGTCGCTCCGGATGTCGAGTCCGTCGAACACCATATTTCCGAAATTGACTCCCTGGGAGAGGGTGTCGGCCCCTTCGTTGCGGAACATGAAGCGCGAGTCGGAAATCCGCAGGTCGCGGAAGGCCAGCCTCGTGGAGCTCTTCTGTTTGGTGGTGTCGCTGCCCAGTCGGGAGATGAGCTGCGCGATGTTGAGTTCCCCGTCTCGCGGAGTATAGAGATAGATTTTTGCCTCGTCCAGAAATACGTCCCCGATAATGATTTTCTTGTGTAGCAGGGCGCTTTTGCTGACGGCCGCTCCCAATTTTTTGGCGTAGAGCATGGTATCGCCCGTGTAGTCCTCGATGTAGAGCCCTTCGGCGACGAGCCGGCTGAATCCGCGCAGACGGATGCGGTCGATGGAGACGGTGGTTTCGAGTTTGCGCGAAAGGAGTTCCGTGGCCTTGCGGACGGCGAAGTTCTGTACCGTCCCGACATTCAACAGCAGGGCGGCTGCAACCGGCAGTCCGACTATCGCGACGATTATCCACGACAGCACTTTTCCCAATATTTTTATACCTTTGCGCATAGCTGTTTCACTCCCCATTAAAGGCCCGCGGAACGAATCGCAATTTTACTAATTTTTAACGAAACTGCCATCCGTTATCCCTGTTTTAAAGGGGCGTGAAGGGGCATTTGTCAATTAAAAGTACAGGTCTTGGAAAATTCATCCCGCTCCGGTGCCGTGATTCTCGGCATCGAGTCGTCGTGCGACGATACCTCGGCAGCCGTGCTGTGCGGTACCGAAATGCTTTCCAACGTCATCGCCTCGCAGGCGGTGCATATGCAATACGGCGGCGTGATTCCCGAACTCGCCTCGCGTGCCCATCAGCAGAACATCGTTCCCGTGGTGGATACGGCGCTTAAAAACGCGTCGGTCGGTGTCTCCGACCTCGATGCCATCGCCTTTACCCGGGGGCCCGGCCTGCTCGGCTCCCTGCTCGTCGGAGTGTCGTTCTCCAAAGGATTGGCCGTTGCAAATAATATACCGCTCGTGGAGGTCAATCATTTGCAGGGGCATATTTTGTCGCATTTCATCGATATTCCGGGCGAGACGGTTCCGCATCCTTCGTTTCCGTTCCTGTGTCTGCTCGTATCGGGAGGGCATACCCAAATCGTAAAGGTGACGGCTCCGCTTGAGATGGAAATCGTGGGCACCACGATAGACGATGCGGCGGGCGAGGCTTTCGACAAGTGCGCCAAGGTGATGGGGCTGCCTTATCCCGGCGGGCCGGTCATCGACCGCCTGGCGGCGCAGGGCGATGCGGAGCGTTTCCGGTTCGCCAAACCTTCCGTGCCGGGTTTCGATTACAGTTTCAGTGGGCTGAAGACGTCGTTCCTCTATTTCCTGCGCGACCGGGTGAAGGAGGAACCCGGTTTCATCGAGGCGAATATCAACGACCTGTGCGCTTCGCTTCAAAAAACCGTCGTGGATATCCTGTTGGGCAAATTGGTCAGGGCGGCCCGGGAGTTTCGGATAAGGGACATTGCGATAGCCGGCGGGGTATCTGCCAATTCTGGATTGCGGAAAGGCGTGACGGCCGAAGGGGAACGCCGCGGCTGGCGGACGTTCCTGCCGCCGCTGAAGTTTACGACCGACAACGCCGCCATGATAGCCGTTACGGGGTATTTCCGCTACCGTCAGGGTGAGTTCAGTTCGCTTTCCGTCGCTCCGGAAGCCCGCATTGAGAATATGCTTTCGGGCGAGTGAATCCGGCCGATGCCTGCCGGAGCAGCCGGCAGACAGGAATATTTCCGATAAAGGAGAGCAAGGCCCTCCGTGAAAAACACGGAGGGCCTTGCTGTGTCAGAGAAGCGGATGTCGTGCGTCAGGCTTTCACCGGCTTTTTGTCGAACAGGTTCCATACGAGTGCTGACAGGGCGGCTCCTATGAGCGGAGCGACGATGAAAAGCCACAGTTGTGACAGGGCGGCGCCTCCCTGGAAGATGGCCGGCCCGATACTGCGTGCGGGATTGACGGAGGTACCCGTGATGGGGATGCAGACGATATGGACGAGCGTCAGCGTAAGACCTATCACCAGTCCCGCCATGTTCGCATTGCCCTTGTCTTGGCTCGTGACTCCCAGAACGACCAGAACGAAGATGAAGGTGAAGAGTGCCTCCGCGATGAATGCCTGCACTGCCGTACCCTCCGTGTAGGTGTTGGCTCCCGTCAGGGTGGGCCCTTCGTGTATGCCTGTGGATATGAGTGCGTAGATGATGGCCGAGCCGATGATGGCTCCGATGACTTGGAACAGCATGTACATGCAGGCCTCCTTGCCCTTCATCCGGCCGGAAAGCCATACACCGAGCGTAATGGCCGGATTGATGTGGCAGCCCGAAATGTTCCCTATCGTGTAGGCCATGGCTACCACGGAGAGGCCGAAGGCCAGTGCGACGCCGAGCGTGCCTACGCCCGTTCCCACGATACCGGCGATGTGCCCTGAAAATACGGCACTGCCGCATCCCATCAGTACGAGTACCATCGTACCGAGCATCTCTGCAAAATACTTCTTCATGATGTTTGGTTTTTAGGTTATCTGTTCGGGAAAATCCCCTTTTTCAGTTTTAGGCGGCAGGTCGGAGAAAGCGTCCTGTCTGAAAAATTTTCATAAAATTATCTGTTTTATTTGAAATCGGAAAGAAAAAACGAACTTATTCGGGTCTTTCCTTCCCGTCGGCGCCGGATGCGGGCGGAGAACTTGTCCGTACCGGTGGTCGTCGCGGCTGTTAACGACACAAAAAGGCCGGATACAATGGTATCCGGCCTTTTGCCTCTCTGCCGTCCCGATAGGGACGGCGCCGTGAATCAAAGTTTGCGTTTCTCCTCCACGATTTCGTAGCCTTCGATGAAGTCGCCGACACGGACATCGTTGTAGCTTTCGATGTTGAGACCGCACTCCATACCGGCCGATACATCCTTGACGTCGTCTTTGAAACGTTTGAGCGAACCGAGACGGCCCGTATGGATGACGATACCGTCGCGGATGACGCGGATGGGGGTATTTCTGGTTATCTTCCCTTCCCGTACTACGCAGCCCGCCACGACACCGACCTTGGTGATTTTGAACGTTTCGAGTACCTCGACCGAACATACGATTTCCTCCTTCTTCACCGGTTCGAGCATACCTTCGATGGCGTCCTTGATGTCGTTGATGGCGTCGTAGATGATGGAGTAGAGCCTTATCTCTATCTCCTCCTTCTCGGCCATGCGGCGGGCGCCGCCGCTCGGACGTACCTGGAAGCCGACGATGATGGCATTGGAGGCCATGGCCAGCATGACGTCCGATTCGGAAATCTGTCCCACGGCCTTGTGGATGACATTCACCTGCACCTCCTCGGTGGAGAGTTTGATGAGCGAGTCCGTCATTGCCTCTATCGAGCCGTCCACGTCGCCCTTGACGATGATGTTCAGCTCCTTGAAGTTGCCTATGGCGATGCGGCGTCCTATCTCGTCGAGCGTGACGTGTTTCTGGGTCTTGAGACCTTGGATACGCTGGAGCTGCTCGCGCTTGTTCGCCACTTCCCTTGCGCTGCGTTCATCCTCCATGACATTGAAGGTGTCGCCGGCCTGCGGGGCTCCGTTGAGGCCGAGCACCAGTACGGGCGTGGCGGGCGGTGCGGCCGTTACCTTCTGGCCCCGTTCGTTGAACATGGCCTTTACCTTGCCGGAATAGACGCCCGCTACCATCGGGTCGCCTATGTGCAGTGTGCCGTTCTGTACGAGCAGGGTGGCTACGTAGCCGCGTCCCTTGTCGAGTGTCGATTCGATGACCGTACCGGTGGCTTTCCTGTCGGGATTGGCTTTGAGTTCAAGTAGTTCGGCTTCGAGCAGCACCTTTTCGAGCAGCTTGTCGAGGTTGATGCCCTTCTTGGCCGAAATCTCCTGCGACTGGTATTTGCCGCCCCAGTCCTCTACGAGGTAGTTCATCTGGGCCAACTGCTCCTTGATGGCTTCCGGATTGGCTCCCGGCTTGTCTATCTTGTTTATTGCGAAGACTATCGGGACACCGGCGGCGGAGGCGTGGTTGATGGCTTCCACCGTCTGGGGCATGACGCTGTCGTCCGCCGCTACAATGATGATGGCCACGTCCGTCACTTTGGCGCCTCGGGCACGCATCGCCGTGAAGGCTTCGTGGCCGGGCGTATCGAGGAACGTGATTTTCTTTCCGTTGAGGTCTACGCTGTAAGCGCCGATGTGCTGCGTGATACCGCCCGCTTCGCCTTCGATGACATTGGTCTTGCGGATGTTGTCCAGCAGCGAGGTCTTGCCGTGGTCTACGTGGCCCATGACGGCTACGATAGGCGGTCTCTCCACGAGGTCCTGTTCGTCGTCGCGGTCTTCGTCAATGGCCTCCTGAATGTCCACTGTGACGAATTCGACCTTGAAGCCGAACTCCTCGGCGACGATGACCAACGCCTCCGCATCGAGCCGCTGGTTGATGGAGACCATCAGTCCCAGGTTCATGCATGCCGTGATGACCTCCGTAACGGGAACATCCATCATGGTGGCCAGTTCGCTGACCGTCACGAATTCGGTGACCTTGAGGATGGACTCCTCCATATGTGCCTTCTCCATCGCCTCGTCCATGCGGGCACGGGCGTCGAGTCGCTTCTCCTTACGGTACTGCGCTCCCTTGTTCTTGCCTCCTTTGGAGGTGAGACGGGCGAGCGTATCCTTTATCTGCTTCGAAACCTCTTCGTCGCTCACTTCGGGGCGTACGACGGGTTTCGGAGCGCCTTTTTTCTTCCTGTCCTTCCGGGACTGAGGGCCTTGCGCGGCTCCCCGGCCTCCGCCTTGACCGTCGCGGGGACCCTGTCCGCCCCGTGCCCCGGGGCCGGAGGGCTGCTGTTTCGTCACATCCACCTTGTCTTTGCCGATGCGCTTGCGTTTTTCGCGTCGGCCGCCGGCCGGACCGAGGCTCTGTACATCCATCTTGCCGAGAACTTTCGGTCCTGTGAGTTTCGTCTCGTCACTCGGACGGAAGACGTTGTCGCGGTTCTCGGCCATGCGCTGGTCGTAGGTCTTCTCCTGTATGACGATTTCCGGTTTGGCTGCCGTCGCAGTGCCGGTCTCCGGTTTCGGGGCGGCGGGTTCTCCGGCAGGCCGTGTTCCGGCCGTCGGTGCCTCCGGTCGGGGCTGTGATGCAGCCGGTTTTTCGGAAACGCTCTCCTTGCTGTCCACCGGAGTTTTCGGCTGGGGAGCAGGGGAGGGTACGGGTTTGGCACTTTCCTGCTTTGCGAGTCGTACGGGGGAGCCTTTGGGCTCCTCCTTCTTGGCTGCAGCCGGTTGCGGAGCTGCAGGTTTGCGGTTTCCTCCGGAGAGGTCTATCTTGCCCACTATTTTCGGGCCGGTACGAATTTCGTCCCTGGCACTTATAACGCCGCTTTTGATGACTACCTCTTCTTCGAACTCACTGTCGTGTGCACGCGGCGAATCCTTCTTGTCGTGCAGCGATACGCTTTCGGGTTTCAGGTTTATCCGCTCGCGGACATTGACCCGCTCGTTGGCACTGCGGTTGCCGCCGAACTCCTTCGCGAGAACCGCATAGACATCCGGTTCGACCAGCGTATTGGGCGAACTTTCTATGTGGACCCCTTTCTTCGCAAGGAAATCCGTAATGGTGGCAATGCCTACTTTGAACTCCTTCGCAACCTGTAGGAGTCTGAGTTTTTTTTCGTTTGACATATAAATCTCTTTTCGGCGTTATGTTTCTCTTTTTGTTTACGTTTGTGACGGCAAAACCCGCTTTCCCTCCGTATCCCCTCGGCCGCCGGACATCCGGGATACTCGGTGCGGGCTCCGTAATCCGCTATTCGAATTCGGATTTGAGGATGCTGATGACCTCCCGGATGGTCTCCTCTTCCAGGTCGGTGCGCCGAACGAGGTCGTCGGGCGATATTTCGAGGACGCTCTTGGCCGTATCGCAGCCGATGCCCTTCAGTGCGTCGATTATCCACTGGTCTATTTCGTCGGAGAACTCCTGCAGGTCCACGTCTTCCTCCTCTACGTCGCGGTAGACGTCGATGTCATAGCCGGTCAGCATACTGGCCAGCCGGATGTTGAGTCCTCCTTTGCCGATGGCGAGCGACACTTCGCTCGGCTTGAGGTACACCGACGCCGTCTTCTTCTCCTCGTCGATGGTAATGGAGGAGATTTTGGCCGGGTTCAGGGCACGCTGGATGAGCAGTTGGGTGTTGGCGGTCCAGTTCACCACGTCGATGTTCTCGTTGCGCAGCTCCTTGACGATGGAGTAGATGCGCGAACCTTTCATACCGACGCATGCGCCCACCGGGTCGATGCGTTCGTCGTAGGATTCCACGGCCACCTTGGCCCGTTCGCCCGGTATGCGGACGATTTTCTTGATGGTGATGAGGCCGTCGAATATCTCCGGCACCTCCTGTTCGAAGAGCCTTTCGAGGAATTCGGGTGCCGTGCGGGAGAGGATGATGACCGGGCTGTTGTTGCGCATCTCCACCTTGGATACGATGGCCCGGATGGTGTCGCCTTTGCGGAAGAAGTCGCTCGGTATCTGTTCGCTCTTCGGAAGTATCAGTTCGTTGTCCTCGTCGTCGAGCACGAGTATCTCCTTTTTCCACACCTGATAGACCTCGCCCGTGATTATCTCGCCCACGCGTTCGCTGTACTTCTCGAACAGGTTGGCTTTTTCGAGATCGAGGATGCGGGAGGCGAGGTTTTGGCGCAGCAAAAGCACTGCGCGGCGTCCGAACGAATCGAGTTTTATCTCGTCGGCCACCTCTTCGCCCACTTCGTAGGTTTCGTCGAGTTTGCGGGCGTCCGAAATGGATATCTGCTGGTTGGGGTTCTCCACCTGGCCGTCCTCCACGATGATGCGGTTGCGCCAGATTTCGAGGTCGCCCTTGTCGGCATTGATGATTATGTCGAAGTTCTCATCCGTTTCGTAAGTCTTTATCAACAGATGGCGGAAAACATCCTCCAGTACTCCTATCATCGTACTCTTGTCGATATTCTTAAGCTCCTTGAACTCGGCGAAGTTGCTTATCAGATTGAGGTTGTCCATGGTTTTATTTGATAGTGAATGTTATATTTCCCTGTAATGCGGCCCTGTCCGCAGAACGGACGGCCGTGCTATTTGAAATCGAGGTACTCCTTGGTGCTCTTTATTTCCGAAAGAGGGTAGGTCTGCACCACATCGAATCCCTGTTTGCGTTTCTTTCCCTCTACGGCCCGCATCTCCCGATAGGCCAGCGTGACGGAACCCTCGTCGGCATCGCGCAGTTCCGCGATGATTTTCGTCCCGTTGAGCAGCACGACTTCCACAGGATGGCCGATGAGTTTCCGGTACTGGCGCAGCAGCCTGAGCGGTCGGCCTATCCCTGCCGAGGTGACCGTCAGTTCGAAATCCTCCTCTTCACGGTCGAGGCGCTCCTCGATGGCACGGCTCAGGGCGACGCAGTCGTCGATGTCCACCGAACCGTCGCTGTCTATCACGACCTCTATTTCGTTGCCGGGGGTGATGTTCACCTCCACGAGGAACAGGCTGCCTTCGGCGAGCTCCTCTTCTGCTATGTTCCTTATTTTGTCTGCGTCCATTCTGTTCCGTTGCTTTTCCGGCCTTGTGTGTAAGGCGTTTTCCGATAGCTGTTTGCGGGCCGTTTCCCGTTCCGGGGTCTGGCCGTACGCTGCTTCCGATTACGAAATTTGGGGACTCTCGTCCCCAAATCCGTCTCTTCCGTTATCACGTAACGGGTGCAAATATAGCGCAATATATTTTATTTTCCTAATATCCGGCGCTTAAAAATGAAAATGCTATTCCTCTTCCGCCGCTATGGAGGCATTGTAGGGTTTCAGGATGCCGCGTTTCGAAGAGCGGATGAACTCTACGATTTCGTCGCGTACCTCGCTTTGGGGAAACTGTGCCATCACGATATCGCATGCGCGGCTGTAGTTGTGGCCGTCCTGGAAGAGCACCCGGAAGATATCCTGTATTTCGCCTATCTGTTCGGCAGTGAAGCCGCGGCGGCGGAGTCCGATGAAGTTGGCCCCTACGAAGGTGATGGGGAAACGGGCGGCCTTTACGAACGGCGGAACGTCTTTCGCCACGAGCGAACCGCCGCTTATCATGGCATGGCGGCCGATGCGGACGAACTGGTGTACGGCCGATGCGCCACCCACGATGGCCCAGTCGCCTACTTCGACTTCGCCGGCAAGGAGCACGTTGTTCACGATTACGCAGTTGCTTCCCACCACGCAGTCGTGCGCTACGTGTGCACAGGCCATGATGAGATTGTTGTTGCCGATAACCGTCTTTCCCTTGGCGGCCGTACCGCGGTTTACGGTGGCCGATTCCCGGACGGTGTTGTAGTCGCCCATTTCGACCGTGGTGTATTCGCCTTTGAACTTGAGGTCCTGCGGAACGCCGGCTATCACTGCACCGGAGTGTATCTTGCATCCCTTGCCCATGCGTGCTCCATCCAGTACCACGGCGTTGGGCCCTATCCAGGAGCCGTCGCCTATCACCACGTCGCCCGCTATGTATGCGAACGGTTCCACTACTACGTCTTTGCCGAGCCTTGCGTCCGGATGGACATAGGCTAAATTGCTTATCATTGCGTAAGTTTTTTGTTTGTCTTCGGTTTATTTGCCCGGCCGAGTCTCCTTACGTTTTCCGCCAAGCGGCAGGCGTACCGCCGGAGCTCTGCGGACGGGTTTGCATATCGTGGAGAAGGCCGCCCTCTTCCCCGTCGGGAAGGGGCGGCCTTCCGTGCCGTCATGCCTTGTTTTTGGCTACCTGTGCCATCAGCGACGCTTCCGTGGTGAGCCTGCCGCCCACATACGCTTTCGCTTCCATGACAACAATGCCGCGCCGGATGGGTTCCGTGAGTTTCAGCTCGAACTGGAGCGTATCGCCCGGTACCACCTTGTTCTTGAACCGCACATTGTCTATGCGGAGGAAATAGGTGGAGTAGTTCTCCGGGTCGGGTACGCTGTTGAGGGCGAGTATCCCTCCGCACTGTGCCATGGCCTCGATGATGAGCACGCCCGGCATTACAGGTTCTTCCGGGAAGTGCCCGACGAAGAAGGGTTCGTTCATGGTGACGTTCTTGATGCCGGCTACGCTCGTTTCGTCTATGTGGAATATCCTGTCCACGAGCAGGAACGGCGGGCGGTGGGGCAGGGTGCGCCGAATACGGTTGATGTCGTAGACCGGTTCGGCCGTCGGGTCGTAGACGAACGACGGGCGGTTCGCGTCGCGCTTGATGTTGCGCTTGAGTGCCCGTGCCGTCTCCGTATTGACGAAATGGCCCGGCCGGTTGGCCAGGACGCGGCCCTTTATCCGCATGCCGAGCAGTGCCAGGTCGCCCAGTACGTCGAGCAGTTTGTGTCGTGCTATTTCGTTGATGAAGCGGAGCTGCAGGTTGTTGACGTATCCGTCCGTGATGCGGATGTCCTTTTTGTCGAAAACCCGTGCGAGGCGTTCGAGTTCCGCATCGGAAACCTCCTTCTCGGCCACCACTATCGCATTGTCCAGGTCGCCCCCCTTGATGAGGTTGGCGGCCAGCAGGGGTTCGAGTTCGTGCAGGAAGGCGAAGGTACGGCAGGGAGCTATCTCCTTCGCGTAGTCCTCCTCCTCGGAGAAGGTGGCGTATTGGTTTCCCACCACGCGCGAATGGTAGTCCACATGGACCGATACGCTGAATTTGCTGTCGGGATAGATGACTATCGACGCATTCTTTTCGGGGTAGTCGAATTCTATCGTTTCGCGTACCTCGTAATATTGCCGTTCGGCCTCCTGTTCTTCGAGGCCGGTCTCCGACAGGGCGGCGGCGAAATCTTTTGCCGAGCCATCCATTATCGGTGTCTCGGGGGCGTCAATCTCCACGACGGCATTGTCGATGCCCAGCGTCCAGAGGGCCGACATGATGTGTTCGATGGTGCACACCTTTGCTCCGCCTTTCTCTATGGTCGTACCCCGCGACGTATCGGTGACGTAATCGGCCAGGGCGGGTATTTCGGGGCGCCCTTCGAGGTCGGTGCGGCGGAATACGATGCCGCTGCCTGCGGGGGCGGGGTGGACGGTCATGTTCGATTCCATGCCCGTATGGAGTCCTTTGCCGCTGAATGCTACCGGAGCTTTCAGCGTCTTTTGGTTATCAGCCATAAGGTATTAAGTATCGGTTAATTTTATCGTGCAAAGATATTAATTTCTTGAAAGAATCCGTACTTTTGTCTGCAAATCGCTTGAAAATGGCCGTAGAAACCGTCTCTGTGCCTTATTGCGGGTGGGCGGTGGTACAGGCTTGGGGGCCGTTTGTCCCGCATTCGTTTGCAGGCGGTGGACTTTGCGTATGGAGAGAAGAGAGGAGAGGAACGAAGAGGAGTACGAATGGGGGGTGCCCGCAGGACCGCCGCCCGACCTCGACCTGCCTTTTGCGAAGAAGCGCAGGCGGGAGGCCGGCGAGTGGATATACGATAACCGCGAAACCATCTGTATTACCGTTATCGTCTATCTGCTTGTCGCCATCGTGTTGCTCTCTTCGCGGATTATCCTTCAGCCCCGTCGGGAAGATGCCGCCATCGTGATGGATTTCAGCCAGGCGGAGGAGCTCCAGCGGCTCGAAGAGGAGCTTGAACGGGCGCAGCGGCTCAACGATATGCTCAACGGCATACAGGCCCCCGATTACGGGGAGGTGAAAAATGCCGTCTCCAACGAGCATGCGGAGGAGATGGAGGAGTCGCTGAGCGAAGAGACGCGCGAGCTGTTCGAGCGTTCCGAGGAGGTGATGGAGCAGATGGAGCGCAACGGCGCCGAATACGAACAGATGCTCGGTATGCTCGGCGAGGAACGCCGTCCGGAGGAGCGGAGCGCAGAGCGCAGGGATGCCAGAATCGCCGGCGGGGTGACGGTCTCCTTCTCGCTCGCCCGGCCTGTCCGCCATGCCGTGAATCTGCCCGTTCCTTCCTATAAATGTTCCGGAGGCGGAACGGTCGTTGTGGATATTGTCGTGAGCCGGAACGGCGATGTGCTCTCGGCCAGCGTGGACAAGTCCCGTTCCGCGTCCGACAACTGCATGACGGAGGCGGCGCTGGAGGTTGCCATGCGGTCGCGTTTCAATGTGGACCCGTCTGCTCCGGGGCGCCATTCGGGCACTGTCACGTATGTCTTCGTGCCGCAGTAGTCCTGCCTTCTCCTTCCGCCGTGTCTCGGGCAGTGGCGCCGAATCCCCTTCCGTACCCGGCCTGTCTGCCGTATCGGCCGTATCGAAGCGACAGGCGGCGGTTCTTTCATCGGTTTCCTTTCCGTCTCTCGGCAGGAATCTTCGGCCTGCGCCCGTTCGTAACGCTGCGGAGGGTTCCGTTTGCAGGGAAGGACTGCGGCAAACGGCCGACGCGATGTCTTGCGAAAGCGGAATCCTGTCCGTCTTTCGCGGACAGCTGCATTCCCGTACTGCGGCCGGGCGGGAACAGACACTCTTCTCTGCCGTTTTTTCCCTGAGGCCGGTACAATGTTATTGTATATACATGGCATTGTGCGTATCTTGCAATGAATTGAATGAACGACCGTGGGAATATCTCGTCTGCGGCAATATGCCCTGTCGATACTGCTGACGGTATGGTCCGTTGTGTTTCCTGGCACGTTGCATACCCAATTGACCGCATGCACCGCGGAGGGCATCGTGCGCGACACGACGGGTGCCGCGATATCCTATGCCGTGGTATCGGTGTTTCCGGAATTGTCGGAGGGTGCGACGGCCGGCCAGGCGGTCGGAACCGTCGTGACCGATGACGACGGTTTCTGGAGTATCTCCTTGCCCGGCGGCGGACGTTATCTGATACGGTGCGAACACATGGCCTTCGAGACCTGTGACTTTTTCGTGGTCGTCGGCGAAGAGACCGTTCGGCTGGAGACGGTACTCGCCCCCTCGGCCGAATACATCGAAGCCGTCGAAGTGCTCGGCGTTCCCATCCGGTATTCGGCCGGCCGGTACGAAGTCACTATGGAGGGGAGCGAACTGGCCCGCAACCGCAATGCGAACGAACTGCTCGGACTGCTGCCCGGCATTACGACGTACGACGGCCTGAGGCTGCACGGTAAAAGCGTCGGCATCGTCTATATCGATGACCGGCGCGTGGAGGACAGGGACGAACTCGCGGCCCTGCGAGCCGAAGATATAGAGAAGGTATCGGTTGAGAACCGGGCCGGAGCCTCGGAGGACGCCACGACGAAAGGCGGAGTCGTGCGCATCACGCTGCGGCGGCCCGACGACAGAGGTTATTACGGTACGGTAACCGGCAGCGTATCGTTTACGCCGCAGTCTTCTCTCTACCGGCTTCCGTTCATCTTCAACTATCAGAAGGGGCGATGGAATGTTTACAACTATTTGAGCGGCGCATACGGTTACGGGTATGAAACGCAAACGCGGCAGGAAGAGTTCCGTCGCGGCGGTTACACGCAATTTTCCGATGTGACGGAGCGAAGTGCCGCCCGGAGCCTGAGCGAAACGTTCGGTGTCGTTTATGACTTGTCCGACCGTCATGCGGTCGGCTTCACGGTCCGGGTCAGGCTTGACGGCCGTGACAACGCTTCCGTAGCCTCGATATGCAGAGAGATAGCGGGAAATACGGAGTCGAATGCCTTCGGGGAGTACGCATATGACGGCGAGATGCTCCTTCCGCAATATCAGGCCGCATTCAACTATACGTTCGATATCGACACGCTCGGTTCGCAGTTTGCCGTAAAGGCCGATTATATGCACACGGCCTCGAAACGGCGTACCGATTATCGTTCCGTGCCGTCTGCCGGTACGGAGGAGACCTATCGGGAATTCCATGCGCAGTCTGCCGATGCGCTGGATACCTGCATCGATATGGACAAATATTTCGTGTCGGGAGGTTTGCTGAGCGTCGGGGGAAGATATTACCGAATCGGTGCACGGCTCGACCAACGAAGAGAGGATATGACGGGCGGAGAGTGGACGCCGAATCCGGAAACATCCATGTATTACGGCAATGAGACGCAGGGAGCGGCTCTTTACGGGGAGTATTCGGGGAGCCGGGGCAGGTTCTCCTACATGGTCGGGGTGCGTATGCAATACGACCGTATCGACTATAAGACCGGCGGCAACGCAGGACATCACGACTATTGGCGGTTCATACCGTCGGCAAGTCTTGCTTATACCTTCAACCGCGGGAAGGGAGACAACCTGAATCTCGACATCTATCGTTACGGCGGCAGTTTGCCCGACCCTGCTCAACTCTCTCCGCTGCCGGTACGCATTTCCGAGAACAGCTATTATGTCGGTAATCCGCGGCTCGAACCGTATACGGGATTCTGCGCGGACCTGACTTATACGCACCGCGGGCGGTGGACGTTCGCGTACGGATTCGACCGGGCGCAGCATATGTCGCAAAACCTTACGACATTGCCGTCCGACGACTCCGGTCTGTCGATTGTCTCTCCCGTCAATCTCGGCCTCTCTTTAACGCATTCCCTGTCGGTCGGTGTCAATTACCGCTGACCGGTTGGCTGCGGCTGAGTGCGCATATATACGGCTATTATGCGTCCAATCGTTACGGAACGATGAGCTACGATGATTGGCATGCCGAAGTTTATACATCTTTGATGTTCGCTGTCCTGCCTTCGATGGGAGCACAGCTCAGCCTCTCCGGTTCCTCCCCGACGGTCGGTCTCGAATCGCATTCCGGAGATTCGTACGGACTCAGCGGCTCGATTTACAAAACTTTTTTCGACGGCAGGCTGTACGTGTCGCTCGGATTCGGAGGCCTGTTCTACCGGAAATGGCAGATTCAGGAGACGGTGAAGACCGACGGTTCCTACTATGCCGTGATACGGCGGCGGAATCACAACCGGCAATGGATATCGCTTTCGGCGAGTTTCCGGTTCCGGCACAATGTTCGTAAACCCTTCAGGACGGTGGAAATGCTGCAAGAGATGCAGGAGGAGTTATGATATGCTGAAGCGGCTGCGGAGACCATTGGTTGTTCGGACTTTTTCATTGGGGCGGACAGGGACCTTCCGGGCCTGCGGCGGACGGTCTGGTGTCGGGGCGGGGGTACGGTGTCTTTCCGTTCGGCTGTTCGGGTAGGGGCGGCACCGTCGTTCGGACATCCGGCTGCGGAATAATTTTTGAGGATTCGCGGATTGTTTTAATTTTGCAGGAATCGCGGAAGAAAGGGGCGGTCCGTTTCCCGGGAAAAGCGGGGCACGGTCACCGTACGGCCGGACGGCTTCGGATATTTTAGGTTTGGGATTACGTCATGGGATTGGTTGAGTTTCTATTGAGCAGCGGCAACATCGTCCTGCTGTTCTCCATTATTTTAATCGTTGCGATATTCGCTGCCAAGTCCGGTGCGAAGTTCGGTACGCCGACGCTGCTTCTGTTCCTCTTCATCGGTATGCTTTTCGGCAGCGACGGACTCGGCATCCAGTTCAACAGCTCCAATACGGCCCAGTTCATCGGTATGCTCGCGCTGAGCGTCATCCTCTTTTCCGGCGGTATGGATACGAAGTATTCCGAGATACGTCCCGTAGTGGCCGAGGGGGTGGTGCTTGCTACGGTCGGGGTGTTCCTGACCGCTGCGCTGACGGGGTTCTTCATCTATTTCATCAGTGGCGTTTTCGGCGTCCGCCTTTCGCTGACCGAATCGTTCCTGTTCGCGGCGGTGATGTCCTCCACGGATTCGGCGTCGGTGTTCTCCATCCTGCGCTCCAAAAAACAGGGGCTGAAGCAGAACCTGCGGCCGCTGCTGGAGCTGGAGAGCGGAAGTAACGACCCGATGGCCTACATTCTGACGATAATTCTCGTGCAGGCGGTATCGCAGGGCGACATAAACGTGTGGCAGTCGGTGCTGACTTTCGTCATGCAGATGTCGATAGGCGCCGTGGCCGGATACCTGCTCGGCCGGTTCGCCGTCTATGTGCTCAACCATATCAACCTGAACAACAAATCGCTCTATTCGGTACTCCTGCTCGCGCTGGTGTATCTCATCTTCTCGCTGACCGACCTCGTGCACGGCAACGGTTACCTGGCCGTCTATATCGCCGGACTGGTGGTCGGCAACCACAAGATAGTGTTCCAGAAGAGCCTGACCACCTTCTTCGACGGTTATACGTGGCTCTTCCAGATTGTGATGTTCATTTCGCTCGGTCTGCTGGTGAATCCGCACGAAATGCTCGACGTGGTGGAGACCGGGCTGCTCGTGGGGGTTTTTATGATACTCGTGGCACGTCCCGTGAGCGTGTTCCTGTGTCTTGCACCTTTCCGGAAGATTACGGTCAAGGGCAAGCTTTATGTCTCGTGGGTGGGGCTGAGGGGAGCCGTTCCCATCATCTTCGCCACCTACCCGCTCGTGGCCGGGCTGGAAAATGCGGGGATGATATTCAATACGGTCTTTTTCATCACCATCGTGTCGCTGCTGGTACAGGGTACTACGGTGAGTTCCATGGCCAACGTGCTGGGTCTCTCCACGGAGCTCGAGGAGGACAGTTTCGGTATTGACATGCCGGATGAGGTGAAGGCGCAGCTTACCGAGAAGGAGGTGCGGCCCGACTGGCTCGTGCACGGAAACCGGATGAGGGATATCCGGCTCGATGCCAATACGCTGGTGATGATGATACGCCGCGGGGACGATTACATCGTGCCCAAAGGCGACACCGAACTGCGGCCGGGAGACAAGGTACTCTGCATTACCGGCGAGAAGGCACGCCTGCCGGAGGATTATGCCGTGTCGGGCAGGGAGGGGTTCCGTCACAAGGCTCTGCGCACGTTGGGAAGTTTCGTGCGCAGGGGCAGGCGCGTCGGACATACGCCCGACGGAGCGGACGACGGGGCCTTCGTGTCGGCCGACAGCGGGGCGGAAACGCCTCTTCCCGATTTCGATATAGGTACGGATGAAATACGCGAAGATTCGCGGTTTTATGAGGAGATAATGGAGGATGAAGAGGATGCCGAGCGCGGAGGAGAGTGACCGGGTGGCTCGGCGGCGGGAGAAGACCTTCCGCCGCCGTGGGCAGCGCCGGTTATTCCGGAATCGGATTGTCGGATGATGCGGACGGGGGTTTTATACGGTGGCGAGGCGGAGACGTTCGGATTCGGAAGGACCGAGTGCGCCGCCTTTACGGGATACAGACCGGCCAAATTCCTCGCGGCCTTTCCGCAGGGCGATGCGCGGCAGCGTGTGGGAGAACTGCTGCGCCCCGTTGTCGCCGGACTGTATGACCTCGGCGTGCGGCTCTTCCTGTCCGGTATGGCGGAGGGGTTCGACCTATGGGCGGCGGCCGAAGTGCTTGCCCTGCGCGACCGGGGAAGATGCCCCGATGCAGCGGTTGCGGCGGTCATTCCCTTTCGCGGGCAGGAGCGGGGATACGCGCCTGCCTCCCTCGATGAGTACCGGTTCATCTGTGCTCGTGCCGTAGCGGTTCGGGTGCTCTCCGACCGCTATTATCCGGAGTGTTTCTACCGCCGCAACGATTTTCTGGTCGATAACGCCTCGGTGGTGGTGGGCTACTACGACGGGCAGAGGGGCGGAACCGCCTATACCTTCCGGCGGGCGTACAGCCGCGGGGTGCCGGTCGTCAATATCTGCTCCGGAGAACCTGCTCTGTTCTATCCTTGATGGCCGTTCGTCTCTTTCTCTCTTATATTAGTATCGGGTCCGGACGGGGCTCTTTCCGGACGGAGGCGGAAAGCGGGAGAGGATTGTTTCCGTATTCGTTTTTTGTCGATAAAAGGGCGGTTTTCTGTCGATAACCCCGCGTCGGGTTGTTGATAGTGTGTTGATAAATTGTTCGGACAGTTCGAAGCAGCGACGTGGCTGGGACCGGAAGTATGGAAAACGGGAATAGGAATATTCGCGGAAAAAACAGACCATATCCGTATTGTGGCACAGATGTTGCTGAAATAATCAACGTAGAATATTGATTATGAATAGAAGGTGGGATTGTTCAATCCTTTCCTGCGGGAACTTAGTCGTGAGATTGCAGCATACCGCGAAAAGAACGGGAGGTTCGTGCAGGCAGTGAGCGTGTGTCGGGCCGGTACCGTACCGATTGGAAGGCGGAACCCCCATTATATGCCCGCCTTCGGTCGCAGGAAAATCCCTCCAACGGGGATTCGTGGTTTAGATAATTTACGGGAAAGGCTGTTGTGTGTGCCTTTCCCGTAAATTCGTTTCGGTCGTTGCCTTCGGATGCGTGTGGTCGGTTGCTTGTCGGGACCCGACGTCAATCAATGCCTTCAGTTTGCGGGCGATGGCCGTGTTCTCCATCACGCCCGTGAAGTGTTCCGCTCCCGTTCCGTAAGCGAATACGGGGATGAAGGTGGCCGAATGACAGTCGGTCGAGAAGACGTATTCGGCGGTCGCTGTGCCGGTCTCTTCCCCGTGGGGAGGTATCAGCGTGAGACCTCCGGTTTCGTGGTCGCCGGTCACGAGGACAAGTGTCCCCGGATGTCGGTCGGCGAAATCGAACGCGGTGCCGACGGCCCGGTCGAAATCGCGGAGTTCACCCAGCATCCCTTCCGTATCGTTTTCGTGCGCAGCACGGTCTATCAACGAGCCCTCCACCATGAGGAAGAAGCCGTCGTGCCCTGCTCCGGACAGCAGTTCGATGGCTTTTTGCGTCGCCCGGACGAGGTAATCGCCCCGTATGCCCGCCGTGTCTCGGGCTGCGAGGGGCAGTGCGTCGCCGGGAAATAGGGCTGCCAGCGGCGTCGTCCGTGCCGCGAGCAGGGCCTCCCGGTCCGGTGCGAAGGCGTATCCCCGGCTGCACATCTCGTCTGTCAGGGCGCGGCCGTCGCTGCGCCGGTCGAAATACTCCCGGCCGGCACCGACCAGGAGGTCTATCCCGCTGCCGGCATATTGAAGTGCCGTGTATTCCTGTGCATATCTGTCCGGGTTATGGGCGACGAAAGCGGCGGGCGTCGCATCCGTGACGGCACATGTCACGACGATTCCCGTCGCTTTGCCTGCCCGCTGCGCCCTTCTCAGTACCGATTCGAGGGGGCGGCCGTCGGGCGTCATGCCTATCGTTCCGTTGGTCGTCTTTTCGCCGCAGGCGAGTGCTGTACCTGCCGCTGCCGAATCGGTGATGCGCCCTCCGGCGGAGTAGGTTTTCTGGATGCCCGTGTATGTCGCCCGCTCCATCCGGGTGGGGGCGTAGCCCTGTTCGAGCGAAAGGGCCGTTACCTGCGGCAGCCCCATGCCGTCGCCTATCATGAAGATGATATTCCTGACCGGTTCCTGCCTGTCGCCTGTTCCTGTGCAGGCTGCGAGCAGGCAGAGTACCGAAACCAGCAGGGTGGGGAAAATCTCTCTTTTCATAAACCTTTTCCGATGCCGTTGCGTGGGCCTGTATGCCGCACGGAACAAAGATAGGGTGTTCCGATGCCCCATTGCGGAACGTAACCCGATTTTAACGCTGTTTTTGCAACCGTATGGTATTTGTAATACATTTGTAGCGGAAAAAGGTTCGGATTTGTGATACGCATGGCAGCGGAAATCCGTTCGTATTTCGGATGGCCCGGGAGAAACAGGGCCGGGATATCGTTCGATACGGATAAACAGATACATAATTTGCAGAAGAGATGAAGAGGATTTTTCTATTCGTGGCGGTTGCGGCTGCTGCACTGTCGCTCGGCGGCTGTCAGAGGGGTGGCGGCGGAAATGCCGAACCGATGAATTTCAAGAAACTGACCAACGGCAAGGCGGTCTATCGGGGCGAGGAGGCCGGGTTGAGGCACTATGCGGTAACGCTCTGGACGAACGGACACAGTACGGCGGCGGTGGACAATTACAAGGATGCGGATATCTCCCTGGCGCTGGAGCTCGTGACGGCCGCCTCGGGAGCCGAGGCGCAAATCGCTTCCGGAGAGTACCTCTTTTCGGCCGATGCTCAGGCCGGCGTTATCCTTGCTTCGGCGCAGAGTACGTTGAGCGTCTTCACCGAGTACAGTTACGGCGGCGACCGACAGGCACTCTCCGGCGGCAGCGTGACGGTGTCGTTCTACAACGGGAAGTATGAGATAAAAGGCAGTGTAACCGACGTATGGGACCGGGTGCTGGAGTTCACCTACTACGGTGAGATAGCGTTCGAGGGGACGGGCCCCGTGGAGCCGGAAACGACGACGGTAACTTTCGAGGCGGCGGAGCTGTCCGCGGCGACGGGTACCTATTCCGATATCCTGTGGGGCCGGGAACAAGCCGCGGAAGTGGATGGTTCGCAGGTGTACAACGGCTTGCTTTATACGGAAGGGGCCGCTTCTTTCGGGAGCTATTATGCCTATGACGGAACGTGGGAGTCGTGGGGCGGTTTCGCCCTTTCGGCCAACCGCGACCTGGAAGACCTCGGCATGGATTATTCCAATCAGTTCAGCGTTTATGCATCGGATAACACCAAGTTCGCCGTCGGCTATGCGTTCGGCGACTGGGGCGGGGAGTACGGCGTTCCGGTCATCGAGTTCTCCGAACCGGTACGGCTGGTTTCCGCCGAGGTGGCCAATGCGAACAAGACCTATCACTATTGTGTGGCGCATCCGCGCGTAGGAGAAGAAGAGAACGAAGAGGCGCTTTGGGTCGACCTCGTCGTCACGGGGTACGATGCCGCGGGAACGCAGACCTCCACGGCTTCCTTCCGCCTGGCCGAAGGGGAACAGGTACTCGGAACGTGGGCCGGTTTCGACCTTTCGCCGCTGGGAGAGGTATCGCGTGTGGTATTCTCCATCGAGTCCAACGACGTCGGTGAGTACGGTCTGAACGTACCTGCGTTCTTCTGTATAGACAACATCGAAATGCAATAATCGCCGAGGCGGTTTCGGACATGAGGCATCCTCCCGAAAGGGGGATGCCTCTTTCGTTATTCTTGCGGATTCGCTCCGCTGCGGACGGGCGTTTTGTCGCCGTCGCACTGCCGTCCTGTCACCCCTCCGGGAGGCGTGGACGGCTGGGTTTCACGAAATGTTTTTCGGGAGAATTTTTTAACTTTGCAGGTGGTTAAGGCAGTTGCATTATGGCAGGAAAGGAGAGCGAAGCGAAGGATAGGAAATATGTGGAGACGCCGCTGATGAAGCAGTACTACTCCATCAAGGCGGTACACGGCGATGCAGTGCTGCTGTTCCGGGTGGGTGACTTTTACGAAACGTTCGGCGAAGATGCCGTTCGTGCGAGCCGTATTCTGGGTATTACTCTTACCCGCCGGGCGAACGGAGCGGCCAGCTATGTGGAGCTGGCCGGTTTTCCCTACCATGCGCTGGATACCTATCTGCCGAAACTCGTCCGGGCAGGGGAACGGGTGGCCGTGTGCGAGCAGCTCGAGGATCCCAAGCTCGTCAAGGGAATCGTGAAGCGGGGAGTCATCGAACTGGTCACTCCCGGCGTGGTGTTGAGCGACAACGTACTCGTCAACAAGGAAAATACGTTTCTCGCATCGGTACATTTCGGGAAAAAGACCACGGGAGTGGCTTTTCTCGACCTTTCGACCGGGGAGTTCTACGTAGCCGAGGGGCGGGACGACTACGTGGACAAGCTCCTGTCCAATCTTGCCCCGAAGGAAATCATCTACCAACGGGGCTGGGAGGAGCGTTTCACTCGTGCGTTCGGTACCCGTAACTATACCTACAAACTCGACGAGTGGGTATTTGCCGAGGATATCAACCGGGAGAAGCTCTGCAAGCAGTTCGGTACCGCCTCGCTCAAGGGGTACGGCATCGACTCCATGACGAGCGGCATTTCGGCCGCAGGAGCCATTCTCTACTACCTGGATTTTACGGAACATAAGAATGTGGGCCACATTACGGGTATTTCGCGCATCGACGAGAACGCCTACGTGTGGATAGACCGTTTCACCATACGCAACCTCGAACTCTTTTCGTCCAACTCTCTGCGCGAGCGGTGCGGCTTCGCGGATGTCATCGACCGGACGGTCACTCCCATGGGCGGGCGTCTGCTCAAGCAGTGGATAGCGCTGCCGATAAAGGATGTCGCGCGGCTCAACCGTAGGCTCGACGTGGTGGAGCGGTTTCGGGGCGACGACGGGCTGCGGGAAGAGGTCGGCGGAATATTGGAACGGATAACCGACCTCGAAAGGCTTTCGTCGCGTATCGCCACCCAGCGCATCACGCCGCGAGAGATGGTGCAGCTCAAACTGTCGCTGGGAGCCGTGGCCGACCTGCGGCGGGTGCTCCTTGCCTCGGACGATGCGGCGCTGGCTTCGCTGGCCGAGGGGCTCGATTTGTGCGAGGAGCAGCGGGAGCGTATCGAAAAGGAGCTGTTTCCCGACCCGCAGAACAATCAGATACAGAAGGGGGGTATCATTGCCGATGGCGTGGACCTCGAACTGGACGACCTGCGCCGCATCGCATGCCACGGCAAGGACGTGATTGCCGAGATACAGCGGCGCGAGAGCGAGGCGACCGGTATCCCGTCGCTCAAGGTGAGCTTCAACAACGTCTTCGGCTACTATATCGAGGTGAGGAACACCCACAAGGACAAGGTGCCGGCCGACTGGATACGCAAGCAGACGCTGACTTCGGCCGAACGTTACATTACGCAGGAGCTCAAGGAGTATGAGGAGAAGATACTCGGTGCCGAGGAGAAGATGCTCGCCATCGAGCAGCGTATCTATGCCGGATTGGTGGAGTTCCTCTCCCGTTCCATCGCGGCGTTTCAGCGGGATGCGGCAGTGGTGGCGCGGGCCGACTGCCTGCGTTCGTTCGCCGTCATGGCGGCCGAACGGGGGTATTGCCGGCCGGAACTCTCCGAGGACAAGGTGATAGATATCCGCGACGGCCGCCACCCCGTCATCGAAACGCTCATGGACGTGGGGCAGCAGTATATCCCGAACGATGTTTATCTCGACGATACGTCGCAGCAAATCATGATGATAACGGGACCCAACATGGCCGGTAAGTCGGCCCTGCTGCGGCAGACGGCCCTCATCGTGCTGATGGCGCAGATGGGCTCTTTCGTGCCCGCCTCGTCGGCCCATATCGGCGTGGTGGACAAGATATTCACGCGGGTGGGGGCGAGCGACAACATCTCGCAGGGAGAGAGTACCTTTATGGTCGAGATGCTTGAATCGGCCTCCATCATGAACAACCTCTCCGACCGCAGCCTCATTCTGCTCGATGAGATAGGCCGCGGAACGAGTACCTACGACGGCATGTCGATAGCTTGGGCCATGGTGGAGTATATCCACAACCATCCGGCCGCGCGGGCGAAGACCATGTTCGCCACCCACTACCACGAGCTCAATGAGCTGGAGGAGCTGCTGCCGCGGGTGAAGAACTACAACGTCTCGGTGAAAGAGGTCAATCGGACGATACTCTTCCTGCGCAAGCTGGTGCGCGGGGGAACGGAGCACTCGTTCGGTATCCATGTGGCCAAGATGGCGGGTATGCCGGTCAAGGTCATCGAACGGGCGGAGGCGATTCTCGCGTCGCTGGAGGGGGCCGGACGTGCCGCCGCAGGCGCAGGGGAGGAGACCGGGAGCGATGTGCGGGAGGAGGCTGCCGTACCGGCGGGCGTCCGGGCTGTTGCGAAGCCTTCGGGGCGCGGCAAGGGGCGGAAGACGTCAGGCGCCGAGGAACATCTTCCGGGCGTACAGCTCAGCATGTTCCAGTTGGAAGACCCCGTGCTCGTCCAGATACGCGACCAGATACGGGGGCTCGACATCGATTCGCTGACGCCTATTCAGGCGCTCAATATGCTGAACGACATCAAGCGGATAACGGGCCTTTGACCGGTATGCCGAAGGGGCGTGCGCGGCGGCGCGGCGGCCGTAATCGGTACGGCTGCATGTCGTGCGATTCTGCGGACGTGCGTGGATGTAATTCAGTCCGTTCAGTCGTCTTCTCCTAAAAAGAAAAACGTCCCTTACCAAATATTTTTATGTATTCTGTCTTCGATGTCGATTTCTTTTTGTTTGGGTAAAAAAGCGTTTTCAGCGGGGTAGCCTATTGTAAGCAGACAAGTAAATTCGTAGTCTTCGGGAGCGCCTACGATTTTCTTTATCATTTCGGCCTCGTCGCTCACGGGTATATGGAAGGCCGTTCCCAATCCTTCGGCGGCTGCGGCGAGCAGCATGTTTTCCACGGCGCACCATGCGGAGGCGAAATAGTTGAGCGAACTTTGCTCTGCCGGTTCCAGCAGGGGACTTTGCTTTTGCCGAAAAAACGGAAGAATAAGTAACCCGCTATCCAGAAGCATCTTCTGTTGTTTGGGCAGCGCATCGGCAAACATCGCCCTCTTGTCCTTGTCGCCTGAATCGTCCGCTTCGAAAACAAGGTCCTTGAATGCGGCCATATTCTTTGCAAGCGGAGTGATTATCCGGGCAATGTTTTCTCGACCACGCACCACGATGAATTCAAGCTGCCGCAGGTGGTCGTTGGTCGGGGCTTTGAATGCCGCACCGATAACTCTTTTCAGAAGCTCGTCGCTGACCTCGCGGTCGGAGAAATCGCGGTATGTGCGGCGTTTTTCCAATACTTCATAGAATTCCATATGCAATTAATTTATAAGTCAGACTTCTTGTCGTTAATTGCTACAAAGATACGGTGTGTAGTTGTCGTATCTTTGTCCTGTTTTGTCGAATAGTTGTCGTAAATTTGCATGTATTCGAAGCCGTGATATGAAAGATGTCGTAATACCGTATGACTTGCCGGACCAGGAAAATCATTCGTTCTTTTTTATAGACCAACGGGTGGATGTACGGATGGAAGCAAAACTGCATCGGCACGATGCGTGGGAACTGTACTATGTATTGCAGGGGTATGGGACGCGAACGGCCGGAGACACGCTACAGCCCTTTGCGGCGGGAGATGTGGTGTTAATTCCGCCCTCCATGCACCATCATTGGGACTATGCCCCCTCTTCGGCTGACAAAGAGGGGTGTATCCGTTATCTTATGGTGGCTTTCAGGCATACCCTTGTGCAGAGGTGCATGGAGGTCTTTCCCGAATTACGGAACGGCTTGACGGGGGTCGTTTTCCCGACCGAGGCGTTGAAATTCGGCGTGCGAAGTTCCCGGATTGTCCGTCAGGCATTGCATAAAATGAATGGATTGAATGAATTGGAGCGGCTATGCGAAATGTTCCGCCTGCTGCCTGTCATCTTTACGGCATCGGATTATTCATTTGCGGGCAAGCCGGTACGGATGGAACGTGATGTGCGCCGAATGCAGCAAATCCATGCTTATGTCATGGCACACTACATTCATCCAATATCATTGGACGATATGGCGGCGGAGACAGGGATGAACCGTTCCGCTTTCTGTTCCTATTTCAAGCGTTGTAAGGGAATGACATTCTCGCAGTTTGTGACGCAATACCGGCTGAACACTGCTTGCGAATTGTTGAAACACTCGCAGAAGTCCGTATCCGAAGTGTGTTATCTCGCAGGATTCAACGATTTACCGCATTTTATTCGGGTCTTTCGGAAAAATATCGGAACGACCCCGTCGCAATATCGGAAGCGATTGCAGCAGACCTGACGTTGCCCGTCTCCGTTTTGTCCTTTCTGACGGTAGCGTTGCGGCGATATTTTGAGAATCTTACCGTTTTGTAATGCGGCTGTTGGTTTTGTCGTATAAGCTTGCGGGGACGGATAGTGCCCGCAAGCTGCCGTGATGTTTGCAGGGCAGTGGCTGCCTGTAACGGTTGCATCCCGGCGGCAGTTCTGCCGCCGGGGTCCGCTTGGCTGTTCCCTTACGGGGAAAGGCATCCGTTTCCGTGCAACAGGTCAGGGCCGTTTCCGGATGCTGCCTCCGCTGGTGGCCGAAATGTCGGTCTGTGTCGGATTGCCGTAATATACTACGATGGCGCCGCTCGTCGCTTTTGCCGTGAGCCGGGTGTGTGCATAGGTCTTGACGTGTGCTCCGCTGGTTGCAGAGGCCGAGACCTCTTCGCTGACGAGGGCCGATGCGTCTATGTTCGCACCGCTCGTTGCGGTGAGGGTGGAGTGTCTGCTGCGGCCCGTCAGGGTGATGTCGGCGCCGCTGGTGGCCGAAAGCATGAGACTGCCGTACCGGATGGCCCCGTCGATACGTGCGGCGCTCGTGGCATGGACGGTCAGCGCTTCCCCTTCGAAAAGGTTCGTGAACGTGATGTCCGTTCCGCTGGTGGCCGAGATGTTCGTAAGCACCGGACAGGAGACGCGGACGACGGTGGGTTCATGCCGGCCGTTGATGGAGGTGTTGTTCCGGTAGCGGATGCGGAGCGTCTTGCCCACGACTTCGGTCTGTACGCGGTCGATGATGTTCTTGTCTGCGGAGACTTCCACCGTCCACTCGTCGGCTTGTCTTACCAGTATGGTGATGCCGGACGATGCCGCAATCTCTTCGAATCTGCGGACTTCCCGGCGCTGGGTAACCGATTTTTTCGCGGGACGGATGCTGCTGTCGGCCGCATGGGTAGTGCTGCAGGCCTCGCCCTGTCGCTCTGCCGTATGACCTGAGGTCGCCGATGCTGCGGCCAGAAGGCAAAAAAGGAGGGTGAAGATTCTTTTCATGGTACTTTCTGTGGTTTGTTTCCGCCAGCGGGGCGGGCGCCGTCAGGGCGCCCCGGCCGGGAAAAAGTACCGCCCGACGCCCTTTTCATATAGGGACGTGCCGGCCGGAAAAATGTAACACCGCCGGCCGGGAAATTTTCCGGATTCTGCCGCCGGGTGCCTATTCGTCTCCGCCCTGCGACTTTTCAAAGAAACTCCAGAGGCTGTCCTCTTTCGGGACGGGAGCGGTTATCGTCAGCGGTTCCCTGCGTACGGGATGGACGAAGGAGAGGCTGCGCGAATGGAGCGAGATGCCGCCGCCGGGGTTGGAGCGCGGTGCACCGTACTTCAGGTCGCCCTTTATCGGACACCCGGCTTTTGCAAGCTGGCAGCGAATCTGGTGGTGCCTTCCGGTGATGAGTTCGACCTCCAGCAGCCGGTAGTTCTTGCTGCCGCCCAGGAGCCGGTAGCGGAGCACGGCCTCTTTGGCGTCGCCGCGAGGCGAGGCGTAGGCGTGTGCCCGGTTGGTCTTGCCGTCGCGCGTCATCCAGTGATGGAGCGTACCCTCCGGTTCTTCCGGAATGTTCTCCGTTATCGCCCAGTAGATTTTCTTTACGCTGCGGTCGCGCAGCATTTCGTTCAGCCTTACCAGCGCCTTGCTCGTCTTGGCGAAGAGTACCGCACCGCTGACGGGCCGGTCGATGCGGTGGGCGACGCCGAGGAACACCTCCCCCGGTTTGCCGTCGCGCTCCTTGATGAAGGCTTTTATCATCTCTTCGAGGCCCGGTTCGCCCGCCGTGTCGCTCTGCACGAGCTGTCCGGCCCGTTTGTTGACGGCGATGAGGTGGTTGTCCTCGTAGAGGATGTCCCCGGCGGAGAATCCTCCCGTGAAAGTATCGTTTGCCATATATCGGTTTTAATGCGTTGTCGTCGGCCGTTTTCCGGGGGCCTGTCAGAGGCCGAAAGGGAAAGGCATCAGGCAGGCGGGACTGTCCACGACCGTGGCGCTCTGCCCGCTGCTCATAATGATGCGGAAGGGGGTACCCTGTCGCCGCATCGTGTCCAGCATTACCTGCCTGCATCCGCCGCACGGGCAACACTCCGTATCGTCCGGGACGGAGGCGATGGCCAGAGCCGTTATCCGGTCTTCCGGGTCGGTGGCCAGGTGGCTGAAAAGCAGCACCCGTTCGGCGCAGAGGCCCGCCGGAAACACTTCGCTTTCCTGGTTCGCGGCGGTGATTATCCGTCCGCTCGCCAACCGGGCGGCGGCCCCAACGCGGTAGCCCGAGAAGGGGGCATAGGCGCCCTGGGCCGCTTTGCGGGCCTCTTCGATAAGGAGCCTCTCCTCCGGCGTTGCGCCGTCCGGCAGGGTGTATTGCCTGTAAGGGAATGTGTATTGTTTTTCCATGGCCTTCCTTGTCGGCGCATGTTCCGTCATGCCGACCGTCAAAGGTAATATAAATAACGGTAGCAACCGCTTCGCAATAGGAACGGCCGGCAAAGAAATGCAGGTTTTCCTTGCCCGGCGGTACATCGGGCGATAGGTCCGACGGAGCGGATTGCGGGGAGTGTGTCCGCTCCGTCGTCATCTTGCCGTCGGCACCGTGTGCCGCGGCGTAATCTCACTGCCGTGTCTGCGGGCCGGTCATTCGGCAGGATGGCCTGCCGGTGGCTCGACCGGCTTTTCCGCCCGCAGCATATGGTGTTTGCCGGGGGCGCCGGGCAGCCGCCGCACCGTGAATCCCGCCTCGCGGAGTGCCTGTTTGACCGTTCCCCTGGCGCTGTACGTTACGAGGGCTCCTCCCGGTGCGAGTATACGGAAGATGCGTCGGAAGATGTCGGCCGTCCACATCTCCGGCTGCGTGGCGGGGGCGAAGGCATCGAAGTAGACCAGGTCGTAGGTGTAGCGTTCCCACTCCCGGCCGGGTTCGGTCAGGTCGGCGGCGTATTTGGTCAGCGTGAATCCCTCGGCGAGGGGCAGTTCCCTGTCCCATGCGCTGCGGTGCAGGTCGGCGAAGAGCGTGTCTTCCGTATAGCCGAGTCCGCAGGCCGTCTCCGCATCCACGGGGTAGCGCTCCACGGCACGGTAGTCGATGCGTATTCCGTGCCGTCGGGCGTACTCCAGCGTCAGCCAGGCGTTGAGGCCGCTGCCGAATCCCGCTTCGAGTATCCGTACCGAATCCCTGCCTGCGGCGGCGAGTCCGTTGCGGATGAAGACATGTTCCGACTCCGTCGCTGCACCGTGCAGGGAGTGGTAGGTGTCGCCGAAAAGAGGATGACGGAGCGTTGCCGTTCCGTCATCCGTCGTCACCTTTTCAGGGTGTATCGTTTCCATAATTCGTCGTATCGGGCGCCGGCCGTCGGTGCGGCGGCTCCTTCCCTCGCCGGCCTGGGGAAGGGGCTTGGGGCCCGGTCGTTATTCCAGTACGAACCGGACGTTTACCGAGCAGTTGATTTTCATGTCCTGGAATTCGAGCGAAGCGCCCGTATCGGTCGCTGCCGCCTCCATCTTGGCCGAGCGCGCTACCGGCATCGCGTCGTTGAAATAGACCGTACCGCTGCCGTAGTAATTGTTGTCGATTATCATGAAAGCTTTGCCAGCCTTCTGTCCGATGGCTTCGGCGAGGGTGTCGGCGCTCCGGCGTGCGTTCTTCATGGCTTCGGCACGCAGTTCCAGCTTAATCTGTTCGAGGTCGCTGCGCGTGGCCTTGATGAGGTTCATGCGGGAGATGTCGATGGCGGCCAGGGCCTGGAACACCTTGCCGAGCGTTGCGGCGTCGCTTACCTTCAGGACGTAGTTCTTCTGCGTCTGTACGCGGTCGCGGCGCAGTACGTAGCTCTTCAGGTCGCCCGACATGTCGCCTACCTGCAAATCCTTGTCCACGTCGATGCCGAGCTTTTTCAGTTCGGCCACCATTTTGCGTTCCTGTTCGGCTACGGTGACTTTGCCGCTGCGGCTGTCGCTTTCGTCGATGGTTATCCCCACGTATATTTCGTCGGGCGTCACTTCGCGTTCGGCATTCCCCGTCACTATGATGTAGCTGGGATAGGCTTCGGTCTGCTGGGCAGAGGCGGCCGTGGACAGCATCAGCAGTCCGGCGGCCATGATAAGGAGTTTTTTCATCGCTTTCTTTCGTTTTTGTTGGACTTTTATCTTATGGATGCACCGTTGTGCCGTATTCCATAAATCGGGCCGGAATTTTCCGGGAGAATTTGTTCTGCGTACCAAAGATGGGAAAATATTTTTTACCGGCCAACCGCCGCGCTTCTCTCCGGCCGCAGGGGAGGGAAGCGGCGCGGGGAGGGAAATCGGTAAAATTGGTAAGAACTTCCCGTATATCGTTAAGTCCGCTTCCGTCTGGTGCGGTAACTTTGCATTGTCGAAAAGAGGGACGGAGAAGGGGACGGCAGGGAGAGATGTCCGTGTGCCCGGTCCGGGAGTTGCGGCGGGAACAGGGACGGCCGGACGATAACGGTTATGAAAATAGAAGGATTTATGAAAAAGTTGTTATGGATTCCATTGCTGCTGACCGTTCTGACGACGGCAGCCTGCGGCGGTACCGATGACGGGCCTTTCGCACCCGGACAGCCTTCGCAACCCGAAACGCCGGGCAAACCCGGCGGGGACGATGATGAACCGGCGGAGCCGCTCCCCGGCGGCAGGGGGCGCAGTCTGGTGCTTTACTGTTCGCGTACGGGCAATACCGAACGTGTGGCGCGGCAAATCCGGACAGTGCTCGATTGCGATATGCTGGAGGTCGAACCCGCGGTGCCTTACGAAGACGATTACAATGCCATGCTGGAACGGGCGCAGGAGGAGTTGGCCGCCATCCGGCAGGGCGACTATCCGGCTGTCGCTACCTACGTGGAGCACTTCGATGACTACGATACCGTATTCGTCGGTTATCCGATATGGTACGGCAGCATGGCCTCGCCGATGCAGGCGTTCCTGTATGCACACGCCTCGGAACTTGCCGGCAAGCGGATTGCGCTCTTCGCCACCAGCGGAAGCAGCGGTGTTTCCGCCTCGGTCGGTGAGGCCCGCAGCCTCTGCCCTGATGCTGAATTTACGGAGGTGTTGCATTTGACGCAAAACACGCTCGAAGAGACGGAGCCGCGCGTCACCGCCTGGTTGGAACGTCTGGAGGCGAACGACAACGACAGCGAAGAGCCTATGCAGACAAATACGCTTGAACTTACCGTGGAAGGCAGTACCTTTACTGCTACGCTGGAGGAGAACTCCTCCACACAAGCCCTTAAAGAACGTCTTGCACAAGGTCCGTTATCCATCCGGATGAGCGATTACGGTGACATGGAAAAAGTCGGTTCGCTGGGCATCTCGCTTCCCCGCAACGACCGACAGACCACGACCGGCCCGGGCGACCTGATTTTGTATCAGGGGGATTCGTTCGTTATCTATTACGATACCAATTCGTGGAACTTTACCCGGCTGGGCAGGGTGGATGGCGTGGCTACTCGTGAAGAGATGCTCGATTTGTTGGGTGGTGTGGGAGAAATTACCGTCACGCTGTCCCTGTAAACGCACGGTCGGCGGCTGTCGCGTGCTGTTCGTTCGCCTGCCGTGCGGCGATGGGAAAGGGGCGGACCGGGAAAGGTGCGACGGGAATGGAGATGGAAGATATCGGCGGCCTGCCGGTGTCCCTGTCAGAGACCGGCGGAGCAGCATGCGATATTCGTGAGGCGAAGGCACCGTCGGGTGTGGCCGGAAATGTGCGGGTGCAATTTGAAAAAAGGAAACCATATGAGTATCGAAGAATTTAAGGAGTATGTGAAAGGGCGCTGTCCGCTCGATACGGAGGAGATACACCGTTTCATGGACGAAATGAGCGACCGGGCGAGGCGGGTCACGTTCCGGTTGAATACGGCGTATCATACGCCGGACGAGGTGCGGGGATTGCTGTCCGAACTGTTCGGCTATGAGGTACCGGAGTCGCTCCGTCTCTTTCCGCCGTTCTATACCGATTTCGGCGGGAACATTACTGTCGGCGAGGATGTTTTCATCAATGCCTGCTGCCATTTTCAGGACCACGGCGGCGTCTTCATCGGGAACGGCTGCCAAATCGGACACAATGTGGTGTTTGCCACGCTCAACCACGGATTGCCGCCCGAAACGCGCAGGCATACCTTTCCCGCCCCTATCGTTCTCGGGAAAAATGTCTGGATAGGTTCCAACGCGACCGTTCTGCAGGGGGTGACCATTGGAGACAATGCCGTCGTCGGGGCGGGTGCGGTCGTGACGAAGGACGTGGCCGCGAATACGGTCGTGGGCGGAGTGCCGGCGAAGTTTATCAAATACATCTGAAAACGGAAAAGATGAATAAGAGGTTCCTGTTAAGCGTACTGCTGCTGTGCTGCCTGTCGTCATGCGGTACGACAGTGGAAAATGACATGAATCGTCCCAATATCATGGAAACGGAAAAACGAAATATCGGAAGCCTGTTGGCACTCTACCCGAAACCGATGACGGTCGTCGGTGCGGAGGTCGGGGGCAAGGTGAACTGGCTTGTCGTCGGACATACGGGCATTATCGGTCATGACCGGATAGTGGTCAGCATGAGCAAAAGCCATCATACCAATCGAGGGATAAAAGATTCCAAAAAACTTTCTATCAACCTGGTCAGTCGTGAAATGCTGCCGGAAGCCGACTACGTGGGCAGCGTGAGCGGCGCATCGGTCGATAAGTCGGGGGTGTTCGATTACCACTGGGGTGAAAACGGTACACCCGTGATAGATGTCTCCCCACTGACAATGGAGTGTAACGTGGTGGATATTTACGAAACCGAGGGCTTCGACAACTTTATCTGCTCCGTGGCGAACACCTACGCCGCTCCCGATGTGCTCGACAGCAGCGGCAAATTGGATTATACGAGGCTGAAGCCTGTCTTGTTCGAGTTTCCGACCTATTCCTATCTCGCCACGGGAGAGGTCATCGGCAAATGCCTGAACCTGGACAAGCAGCCAGGAATGTGCGCCAAGGAGCCGATGACCGCCGACGGTATCGTGCGCCTGTCGAAAATCGAGGTTTACCCGCAGTTCCTTGACGAGTATATGAAATATGCGACCGAGGTGGGCGGAGTCTCCCTGCGCACCGAGCCGGGCGTACTGACCATGTATGCGGTTCATGAAAAGGAGAATCCCTGCAGAATAACCATTCTCGAAACCTACGCAAGCCGGGAGGCATACGAATCGCATATCGCTTCGCCCCATTTCCAAAAGTACAAGCGGGAGACGCTGCATATGGTCAAGGCGTTGGTATTGTCGGACCAGACACCCCTCGACTCTTCGAACCGAATCAATAACTTCATCCGATAAATCATGCGATTATGAAGAAGATTCTTTTAGTTTCACTATTCAGTATCTTAACATTCAATGTTATGGCACAGGAAAAGATAGTACAGACGGCGGGGCGCGACCAGTTGGGTGACTTCGCCCCCAAATTCGCGGAACTCAACGACGATGTCCTTTTCGGTGAGGTGTGGAGCCGTACCGACAAATTGGGGCTGCGCGACCGCAGCCTGGTGACGATAACCTCGCTCATCAGTCAGGGTATCACCGACAGCTCGCTGGGCTTCCATCTTCAGGAAGCGAAGAAAAACGGCATCACCCGCACCGAGATTGCGGAGATAATCACCCATATCGGATTTTACGCGGGTTGGCCGAAGGCGTGGGCGGCTTTCCGCCTTGCCAAAGACGTGTGGGCGGAGGATACGCCCGGCGAGGATGCGAAAGCGGCCTTCCAGCGGGAGATGATATTCCCCATCGGTGAGCCGAACACGGCATACGCCCGGTATTTCATCGGCAACAGTTACCTCGCCCCAATCTCGCGGGAACAGGTGAGTATCTCCAACGTCACCTTCGAACCGGGATGCCGCAACAACTGGCATATCCACCGTGCGACGACGGGCGGTGGGCAGATGCTTATCGGCGTGGCCGGCCGCGGCTGGTATCAGGAGGAGGGCAAACCGGCGGTAGAGATTCTTCCCGGCACGGTCATCCATATTCCTGCTAATGTAAAGCACTGGCACGGCGCGGCGGCCGATAGTTGGTTCGCGCATCTCGCCTTTGAGCTTCCCGGAGAAAACGCCTCTACCGAATGGCTCGACCCCGTGACCGACGGGGAGTACGACGAACTTCAGAAATAAAAGGGATTTCCCATGTATAAATTTTTATTGATATTGTTGTCGGTCGTCGGTATGGCGACCGCAACTTCCGCACAACAAAAACAGGATATGAACAGCAGACAATCGAATCATAAAATCCTCGTTGCTTACTTTTCTGCGACGGGCACAACGGCGCGTGCGGCCCAAAAGGTGGCGCATGCAACGGGCGGGGAACTCTATGCCATTACCCCGGCACAGCCTTATACCGATGCCGACCTCAACTGGAACGACAAGCAGTCGCGCAGTTCGGTGGAGATGAACGACCCGAAAGCTCGTCCTGCAATCAAGAGTCAAAAGGGAAAAATCGCCGATTACGATGTTGTTTTCATCGGCTATCCCATTTGGTGGGGCCTTGCTCCGAGAATCGTCAATACGTTTATCGAAAGCCATGATTTGAAAGGCAGGACGGTCATTCCGTTCGCTACGTCGGGCGGCAGCGGTATTGCCAACAGCGTGGCGGAGTTGCAGAAAGCCTATCCCGGTTTGAATTGGCAGGAGGGCAGGTTGCTCAACCGTACCGACGAGCAGACCGTCCGGCAGTGGGTGGAGGCGTTGGGATATTGACTGCCCGAACGAACAAGGGGTATCCGTACGGTTTCCGGCCCGTGGACGGAGGGTCTTTTTCGAGAGGAAACGGCAGGAGTGCGGGGTTGTTCGGACTGCAAGGCGTGCCGGAGAGCCATTGTCCTCCGGCACGCCTTGTGGCAACGGGCGGCTTTCCGAAGAACCGGATAGCACGGTGGGCGGAAGATACGACCGGCGAGGATGCCTTTACCGAGTGGCTCGACCCGTGACCGATGGGGAATACGCTAAACTTCAAAAACAAAACGCCAGATGTGTAAATCCTGTTCGCGCTCGTGGCGATAAGCGGGTATTTATGCGGTGCTGTGCGCACAGCGGAAAGAGAATCTGAGCGGCAACCATTCAGATGCCAGCATACTCGCGGCTTATCTTTCGGCGACTGCTCCGGCTGCGGAGCGTACAGTTGCTTTCGGCCGTTAAGTTCTAATCTTTTCCTTAAATTTGTGAAGACTTTGAATGGAGTTGATGGTAAAAGATATAGAAAAAGAATATAAACAGTTGATGTATTCCCAGCGGCCTGAAGGACGATTTTTGGACTATAATCGGTTACAGCAACATATCGACATGTTTTCTCGGTCGAACGAACTGCAGTGTGTTGCCGTTACGATTTACGACAATTGCCGTAATGAACATGTGTATGTGTCGGAATATCACAAGCGACTGTTCGGGAGCGGAGAAGTGGAGGTTCATCCCGATGATTTGGATGACGTGCTGAAGAATGCGATAGCATCCCTTAAACATGTATTTCAAGGCAACAAAAACTTCGCCCACATGAAGACGATACGGGAGTACAGGGTCAGGATGGGAGATAAGTTCCGGCGTGTTACCGAATCGTTCCGGGTGTTGGAGACCGACCGGATAGGTAATATCTGGTTGACATTGTGTGTGTTGGAAATTTCGCCCAACCAACTGCCGCCGTTTACGGTCAATTACCAGATTGTCAATACTGTTACAGGAGAGGTGTTTTCTCCCTTAATCCGGTATTTTCAGAGCGAATCCATCTTGACGAAACGCGAGCTGGAGATATTGGCTTTGATTGCTCGAGGTAAATTGAGCAAAGAGATATCGGAGATGTTGCATATAAGCGTCCATACCGTTAACACCTACCGACAGCATATCTTGGAGAAGTTGAATGCGGACAATTCGCATGAGGCCGTACGGTACGGCCAGTCTTTGGGGTTGATTGAATACTGAATTTTCAGTATTTCCCCTCTTTTTGCGACAGTCTAATTTTGTCCGAAAAGAATTGTCGTATGCATCGAAGGAGGGTATCGCTGAATTTTGGGACAGGTCTGGAGTCCGATGTGGCTGGTGAGGAACGCCGTTATGCGCTCGTTACGGGTGCGAGTCAGGGATTGGGACGTTGCTATGCTCTCGAACTGGCCCGGTGCGGTATCGATACAGTGCTCGTTTCATTGCCCGATAGCGGTCTGAATGAGGTGGTTATCGAGTCGCGGCGTTTGGGGGTGCGATGTATTCCTTTCGAGATTGATTTGTGCGACGAAGAGGCATTGAGTGTCCTTTGTCGGGATGTCAATGCCGGTTATCCGCTCTTCATGCTGATTAATAATGCGGGGACTGGCGGAACACGACGTTTCGCATCTTGTACTTCCGATTATCTTGACCGCATCTTACACTTGAATGTCTCGGTTCCTACGCTGTTGACCTTTTATCTGCTTCCGAATCTGCAACGTGCTCCCGAGGCTTTCATTCTCAATGTAGCGAGTATGGCGGCCTTTTCGCCAACCGGTTTCAAGACGGTTTATCCCGCCACCAAACGTTTCGTGCTCCAGTTTTCGCTCGGTTTGCGGGAAGAGTTGCGCGGTGCAAAAATTGCGGTAAGCGTCGTTACTCCCGGACCGATGAAGACCAATGGAGAGGTAACGGGCCGTATCGAACGTCAGAAGTTCTTCGGCCGGTTGGGGTTGCTTTCCCCCGAGAAGGTGGCCCGCATTAGTCTCCGCGGACTGTTGCGTCGTAAGGCGGTCATTCTACCCGGCTGGTCGAACCGCATCAACGGATTGTTGCTCCTGCTTATTCCTATATTTATCCGTATCCGGCTGATGTCGCGCGTCGTCGCTCGGGAGCTTGATGTGCCGCCTGTTCCGACCCGATGACGGCGGACCATGGCTTATAATGAAGTTTGTTATGGGGAAAACGGTTCTTATTACCGGAGCCAACAGTCTCTTGGGGACACATACGATTTGCGAGCTGTTATCGGCCGGTTATGCGGTACGGGGTCTGCTTCGCTGTCTCGGTTCCTATGTGGGAGTCGAAGACCCGGCGCTGGAACTTGTCGAAGGTGAATTTACCGATAGAGAAACTTTACGTCGGGCGATGCATGGGTGCGACTATGTGGTGCATTGCGCTGCCAAAACAGGGCAGTCGGGTTCTTATGATTCTTACGAACAGGTGAATGTGACGGCGACGGAGCGATTGGTTGAACTCGCTTCCGAGTGTGGTGTGAAACGAATTGTCAATGTCGCCAGTGCGAATGTTTTCGCTTATGGTACCAAAGGACAGCCGGGCGATGAGACGAGGTCCATGGCCGCTCCGTTTACCGAATCTGCCTATGCGAGGAGCAAGTTCGAGGCGTTGCAACGGCTGGAGCATTTTCGGAATCAGGTTGAAATTGTGACGGTCTGTCCCACTTTCATGATTGGTGCATGGGATTCCCGACCGAGTTCGGGACGCATCATCCTGATGGGGTATGGCCGTCGTATCGTGTTTTGTCCGCCCGGTGGCAAAAATTTTGTCGCGGCCAGCGATGTGGCTCGGGGCATCGTTGCTGCCCTTGCGCGGGGGAATAGCGGAGAACGATACCTCCTTGCGGGTGAGAATTATTCCTATGCGGAGTTCTACCGTCTGCTCGCTGAGCGCACGGGGCATTGCCAGCATCTCATTCATATTCCTGCTTGGTCGCTTCGCATTATCGGTGCAATCGGAGATTTGCTGGGCAAAGCAGGTCTGAGAAGCGAGGTTTCGCGTACGAATATGCGTATTCTTTGCATTGGCAACTATTACACGAATGCTAAGTCTATCCGGGAGCTGGAACTGCACTACCGGCCTCTTGCCGAGGCAATCGATGAAGCCGTTGCTTGGTTCCGCTTACACGGGATGTTACCGAAATGACGTTGACGAAGCTGCGTTGTGGATACCATGTTTTGCCCCTTCCGTCGGCCATTATTGGTGCTTTGGCGGCGCTGTTTTGAGGTTTTGTCCATATCTGTTGGGCTCTTGATGCGGGCAGTCGTTATTCGGAGTCAAACCGGAAAGTTTCCTGACGGTACGGCCGGAGAACCGTTGTTTTTCGGAAAGTCGATGCATTCGGGTCGGTGACCGCTCCGGTACTCCGGCATACGGAGCGGTCGTGTCGTGGTGCGGCGGTCGTTTTCGACCCGTATGTTCCAATCTTTTCCTATCTTTGCGGACGGTTAAATGCATGGACGCAATGGATGCAAAAACGGCAGTTTCGATAATCATCCCTTTTTATAACGGCATCGATTGGCTGGAGATGATTTTCGTCGCTTTTGGGAAACAGACCTTTAAGGATTTCGAGGTCATCGTGGCGGACGACGGTTCGCGGGAGGATGTGGTCGCCCGGCTGGAGGAGCTGATGGCCCGACAGCCTTTCCCCGTCACTCATCTCTGGCAGGAGGACTGCGGGTTTCGCAAGAACCGGATGCTCAACAAGGCGGTGGTGCAGAGTCGGGCGGAGTACCTGATTTTCCTGGACGGCGACTGTATCCCGCACCGGAAATTCGTCGAGGAACACTGCAAGGCGCGGCGGGAAGGGTTCGTCGTCGCCGGCCGGAGGGTAGACCTGCCGGCCGCTCTCTCCGAGGGAATGAGTGTCGGGAAGGTAGCTTCTCCGGGATTCGAGCGGAAATTGGTATGGCCGTTGCTCTATGCCGGCATCGTGCGCGGAGAGAAACATATGGAGAACTGTATCCGGATTACCTCCCCGACCTTGCGTCGGTGGTTCATCCGCCAGCGTTACGAGGGGATATTGGGGTGTAATTTCTCCATGTACAAATCCGACCTTCTCAAGGCCAACGGGTTCGACGAACGGTATGTAAATCCCGGAACCGGCGAGGATACCGATTTGGAAGACCGGCTGGTGCGTCTCGGTATCCGCCCGCTCGTCATGAACCATTACGCCACGGTGTACCATAAGAAGCACAGGCGGCTGGACATCCATAACGAGGCGAACCGGATTCTGTACGAGGAGAATACCCGGAACCGGGTAGGACGGACGCCGTACGGAATCGTCCGGGAGACCACCGAATAGTCCGCGGGTATGACTGAGCGGGGAAAACAAACCGTTGTGCAGGTCTTCGCCTCGGCCGGCTGGGGCGGAGGCGAACAGTACGTCTACGACCTGGCGGAAAGATTGCAGAGGGAGGGCTACGGCGTGCAGTTGGTATCGCGCGAAAGCGAAGTCATCCGCCGGAAAACCGCTTCGCTGGGGTGTCCGCTCGTGCAGTTTCCGCTCCGCAGCCGTTTCGGTCTCCGTTCCATCCTGAAGATGAAGCGGCTCATCGAATCCGTCGAGGCCGATATCGTCCATACCCATCAGTTCAAGGATACCTTCATCGCGCTCTTTGCCCGTGCCCTTTCCGACCGGAAACCGAAGGTTATCCTTACGCGCCACCTGGTCCGGCCGGCGAAGAGGAATTTTCTCTACTCCTACCTGTACCGGAGGACGGACCGGATTGTCTTCGTCTCCGAACTTGCCAGGCGTGTATTCCTCTCCTCTTCGCCGAAGATAGCGGCGCGGAGCGTGACGGTCATTCACAACAGTATTCCGCCCTGCCGTCTGCAGACCGGAGGTGTCGTTCTGAGGCAGCGGTACGGTATTCCGCCCGATACGGTCGTCGTCGCTTATGCGGGCCGTCTCCATCCGGAGAAGGGGGTCGAGGTGCTGCTTGATGCGGCTGCACTGCTGAAGTCGGAGGATTTCGTACTTTTGGTCGCAGGGCAGGGAGAACCGGTCTATGAGCAGAGACTTCGCGACCGGGCGAAAGCGCTGGGCCTGGACGGAAAGGTCGTTTTTACGGGCTTTCTGGACGATGTGCCGCAGTTTATGCGCCAGGTCGATATTGGGGTAGTCCCGACAGTCGGGCAGGAGGCTTTCGGGCTTACGGTGCTCGAATTCATGCAGGCCGGCCGGGCAGTGATTACCACCGATAACGGGGCCCAGCCGGAGTTCGTCGCTTCCGGTACGGACGGCATATTGATTCCGCCTTCCGATGCGGAGGCTTTGGCGGCGGCTCTGCGCGGACTGATACGGAACCGGGAGCTGCGGGAGTTGCTCGGGGCGGCCGCCCGTAAAAAAGCGGAAGAAGCACTCTCTTACGAACACTTCTTCCGGGAAATCACGGCGGTCTATCGGGACCGCTCATAGAGCTTCTTTTGCATCAGCGGCCGAATACCCGTTCCCAGAAACTCGTTCGGCCCGATTCGGCATCCAACAGTTTTTTCGTCGTTTTGGCCGTCGCCCGCTGACCGTCGGTGAGCAGACCGTTGCCCGTCGCGGTCATGAAGAGGGGATTGATGAACTCCGTCTGGGCCATCATGTGGGGATAGAGGGCGGTGTTGCGGTTGGAGGCATAACGGTACAGGCCTACCTGTACACCGTAACCTCCGCTGCGCAGTTCGCCTGCCAGTGCTATCGGGGTGTCGGGAAAAATTGTATCGCCCGGGGCGACCAGGGCTGAACCGCTGCGGAGCGAGGCATAGCGTGCCTGCGTCCCGTCGGCATGTTCGACGATAATCGTACCGCCGCCTGCCTGTCCGTTCTCCGCGTCGTAGCCCTCTACATGGATGACCGTCCCTTTTCGGATGGCAAATACCGGTTCGTTCCGCTCCATGGTGAACTCCCACATGCGGAAATCGGCGATGTTGTCGCGCATCATCCCCGCTTCGGCAGGAGTGAGCGAGCGCACCGTCGTGCTCTTTCCTGCGGCTATCGGCAGCCGGTAGATGAACCCGAGGTCGGGTGTGGCATCGAGCGTTCCGTTAATCCAGTCCCATGAGAAGTCGGCGGTCACGGGTCGGGCGGCATCCTGCGGAGCGATCGAAAGAATTTCGCCCCCTTCGTTGCCGGTGGTGACGGTGACCGTGAGGGCGTCGTCTCCCGCATGGTTGCGGATGTCGGCGACGGCCAGGCGGATGGTGAAGGTGCCGTATCCTGTTATGGCGGCGTCGAATGCCAGCGAATTGTCTGCTGCATTGCGGGCGGTTACCCGAACGCCCGTCTGCTGTGCGGCGAGCGGCAGTGCCGCGAGCATGAGCGCTGCGGCGATGGTTGCTTTTTTCATGGTCGTATGTTTTTTAGTCGGTATTCCTGTCGAGCCGGACGACATTTTCTACGTGGTGCGTGTGCGGGAACATATCCACGGGCTGTACGGCGGTCACACGGTACAGCGGTGCGAGGAGGGCGAGGTCGCGGGCCTGCGTCGCGGGGTTGCAGCTCACGTAGACGATGCGCTGCGGGGCGGCCCGTTTGATGGTCTCCAGCACCTCCTCGTGTACGCCGGCCCGCGGCGGGTCGAGTATCACCACGTCGGGCCTGCCGTGCCGGGCGATGAAGGCGTCGTCGAGCACATCTTTCATGTCGCCCGCGAAAAATGCGGTGTTGTCGATGCCGTTCAGCCGGGAGTTGCATTTTGCATCTTCGATGGCTTCCGGCACGTATTCGATGCCGACCACCTGCCGGCAGGTGCGGGCGACGAAGTTGGCGATGGTGCCGGTGCCCGTGTAGAGGTCATAGAGGGTTTCCCCGCCCGTCAGCCCCGCGAAACTGCGGGCCACCTTGTAGAGCTCGTAGGCCTGTGCGGAGTTGGTCTGGTAGAACGACTTCGGGCCTATCTTGAAACGCAGCCCCTCCATCTCCTCGAAGATGTGGTCGCGGCCGCTCCACAGGTGGGCGTCGATGTCGCCCGTCGAGTCGTTCAGCTTCGTATTGACCATGTACATCAGCGAGGTGATTTCCGGAAACCGCTCCTTCAAGTGGTCGAGCAGGGCCCCGATGCGTGCGCGGTCTTCCTCGCCGAATACGACGATGACCATGACTTCGCCCGTGGAGGAGGTGCGCACCACGAGGTTGCGCATCAGGCCGCGGTGTTCGCGGATGTCGTAGGAGCTGTAGCCGTGTTCCCGGCAGAAGCGTTTCGTTTCCAGCCGGATTTCGTTCGAGGGGGCCGGCTGCAGCCAGCATTCGCGGATGTCGAGTACCTTGTCGAACCTGCCGGGAATGTGGAAGCCCAGTGCGGCGTCCGCGTCGATGTCGCCGGCGGCCGCTATCTCTTCGTAGGTCATCCAGCGCCGCGGTGCGAAGGTGAATTCGAGTTTGTTGCGGTAGTGCGTCGTCCGGGCCGAGCCGATGATGGGCGAGAGCGGCGGAAGTTCCACCTTGCCTATCCGGGTAAGCTGGTCGCGTACCTGTTCCTCCTTGAAGCGGAGCTGTTCGGGGTAGGGGAGGTTCTGCCATTTGCATCCTCCGCAAACGCCGAAGTGCTCGCAAAAGGGTTCGGCACGCAGGGGCGATTTTTCGATGTAGCGGACGACCGTCCCCTCCATGAAACGCCTGCGCCGGTTGCGTATCTGCACGTCCACCACGTCGCCCGGGACGGTGAGCGGTACGAATACGACCATATCGTTGTATCTGCCCATAGCCTTGCCTTCGGCGGCCAGGGTGGTTATTTCCAGCCCCTCGATGAGGGGCAACTCTTTCCTCTTTCTTGCCACTTGTCTGTCGGTAAATTCCGTCCGGGCTTTCCCGTCGGTGCTGACAAATTTAGCCAAAAATCCGGTTTTATCCTTGACGGTGCGAGGAAAGTGGGGGAAAGGCACCGCATCGCCGGCTCGGCGGGAAGGAGTCCTGCTGCTGCGCGGCTTTACCTCGCGGATGTGTGTATCCCTGCGGCCACGCGGCATCCCGGGCCGGCGGGTTGTGCGGATTCTCCGTTATCTTCGATTATTTGTCCGGACCCTGCTCGTGTCGTTTCGGCGGGCCGGTCCGGCGTTTGACGGCCGCTTGCGGTTTTTCCCGAATATATTTCCTATCTTTGATTTCGCATTTGCAAATTCAAATAAAACTCGTTTTTGCGCTTGACTTATTCGTATCTTTGGCTGGCGCCTTAGATACTCCGTCTCGGCAAAAACGAATTCATTCGTTTTTGCGCTTGACTTATTCGTATCTTTGTTCCAAAGATTAAGGCGTTGCCCCTGCCGACCGGGCGGGCCTGCCTTGCTTTCCGGTCCGGCGAAGAGGCGACGGGCGGAGGACGGGTATTGCCGGAACGGGCCGCCGGAAATTAATACGAGAGAGAAATGAAGATAGCCAGACTGACATTCAATCCGTTTCAGGAGAATACATACGTCCTGTGGGACGAGACCGGCGAGGCCGTGGTGGTCGATGCCGGCAACTATACGCCTAAGGAGACCGAGGCGCTGCGCGGGTTTATCGAGGAGAAGGGGCTGCGGCCCGTCCTCGCGGTAAATACCCACGGTCATGTGGACCACATGCTCGGTGTGGAGCGGGTCAAGGAGCTCTACGGCGTTCCCTTCGCGCTCCATCCCGACGACGGGTTTCTGATAGAGTCCGCCGCCGTACACGGTGCGATGTACGGTTTCCGGGTGGAGGCCGTTCCGACCGTGGAACGCAGCCTCGCCGACGGGGATGAGGTGGCTTTCGGGAATACGCGCCTGCGGGTGATACATACGCCCGGCCATACGCCCGGCCATGTCTGCCTCTACCTGCCGCAGGAGAAAATCCTGCTGACGGGCGATACCCTTTTCCGGGAGAGTATCGGGCGTACCGACCTGCCCGGCGGTGATTATGGCTGGATAATGAAGAGCATCATCGACCGTATCCTGCCTTTGGGCGAGGAGGTGACCATCTATCCCGGACATGGGGGAGAGAGTACGCTCGGCCACGAGATGCTTTACAATCCGTTCATTACCGAGGTGATGGAGGGCGACGTCCGGCCGGAGTAGGCCGTTGTCTTGCTCCGTTTCGGAGGAGAAGGTTCCCTTCCGGTTTTCTTGTTCCGCGGCGGAAGCGGCCGCGGGCCCAAACGAATCAAAACTATGCGCATAGACATATTGACCGTCGTTCCCGAACTGCTCGTCTCCCCGCTTAACGAGTCTATCCTCAAGCGGGCGCAGCGGGCGGGGCTGGTGGAAATCGTGGTACACAACATCCGGGACTGGGCGACCGACAAACACCGCCATGTGGACGATTATCCCTTCGGCGGGGAGGCCGGTATGGTGATGAAGCCCGAACCGGTTTTCCGGCTCATTTCGCATTTGCAGTCCGAGCGGCGGTACGACGAGGTCATCTTCACTACGCCCGACGGGATGCAGTACGACCAGCGGGAGGCCAACCGTCTCTCGACACTCGGCAACATCATCATTCTCTGCGGCCATTACAAGGGGCTCGACCACCGTATCCGGGAGCATCTGGTGACACGCGAAATTTCCATCGGGGATTACGTACTGACCGGAGGCGAGCTCGCCGCGGCGGTTATCGCCGACAGCGTGGTACGGCTGCTGCCGGGGGCGATAGGCGATGAAGAGTCGGCGCTGACCGACTCATTCCAGGACGGCCTGTTGGCTCCGCCCGTCTATACCCGTCCGGCGGAGTTCAACGGCTGGGCGGTTCCGGAGGTGCTGTTGTCGGGACACGATGCCCGTATCGAGGAGTGGAAAGAGGAGCAGGCGCTCGAGCGTACCCGCAGGCTGAGGCCCGACCTGCTCGGAAAATGGGAGGATTAGCAAGATGAAATATTACCTGATTGCCGGCGAAGCTTCCGGCGACCTGCACGGTTCCAATTTGATGAAGGGGCTGCTGCGGAGCGACCCGCAGGCCGAGTTCCGTTTCTGGGGTGGCGACCTGATGGCGGCTGTGGGAGGACGGGAGCACCTGGCCAAGCACTACCGCGACGCCTCTTTTTTCGGTATCGGCGAGATTGTCCGCCGCCTGCCCACGGTGCTCGCCCAGATACGCGAATGCAAGCGCGATATTGTGGCCTATGCCCCCGACGTGCTGGTGCTCATCGACTATCCGGGGTTCAACTTCCGGATGGCGAAGTTCGCCCACGGGTGCGGCATCCGTGTATTTTACTACATTTCGCCCAAGGTGTGGGCGTGGAAGGAGCATCGTGTGGAACGAATCCGCCGGTATGTGGACAAGCTGTTCATCATCTTCCCCTTCGAGGTGGAGTATTTCGCCCGACGGGGAATCGATGCGGTATATGAGGGTAATCCGCTGATGGATGCCATCGCGGAGCGCTGTGCGGCGATGCCTCCGCGGGAGGAGTTCTTCCGTGCGAACGGTTTCGGCGCCCGGTCCGTCATCGCCCTGCTTGCCGGCAGCCGCCGCAGCGAGGTGCGCAACAACCTCCCTTTCATGGCAGCCCTGGCCGAGTTGATGCCGGAGTACGATTTCGTGCTCGCCGCGGTACCGTGGCTCGACCGGGAGCTGTACGGGGAGCTGCTTGCCGGCAGCCGTATCATCTGTCTGTACGATAAGACCTACGAAATCGTGCGCTATGCCGATGCGGCGGTGGTCACTTCGGGAACGGCGACGCTGGAGACGGCCCTGATAGGTACGCCGGAGGTGGTGTGCTACCGTACCGATGCGCTGACCGTCTGGGCCGGGCGCCGGCTGCTGAAGATACCTTATATCTCGTTGGTGAATCTCGTGATGGGCCGGGAGGTCGTGAAGGAGTTGATTCAGCAGGAGATGACGCCGGAACGTGCCGCGGAAGAACTGCGGGCTATCCTGCCCGGAGGGGGGCAGCGGGAGCGTATGCTCGCCGATTACGATGCCCTGCGCAAACGGATAGGCGGTCCGGGCGCTTCGGAGCGCGTGGCGGCCCGGATGGTGGCCCTGCTGAAAGGGGAAAAGGCACCGCGTCCGACGGAGCGGGAGCAGGAGAACGGAGGAGCGAAATGAAGATAATCTGCATAGGACGCAATTACAGGGAGCACATCCGGGAGTTCGACGGCGGGGAGCCGGATGAACGGCCCGTGTTTTTCATGAAACCCGATACGGCGCTGCTGCGCAACAACGATACGTTCTGGATACCGCCTTTCAGTCGGGAAGTGCATTACGAAACGGAACTCGTGGTGAAAATCAACCGGACAGGTAAGTGTATCGCGGAGCGTTTCGCACATCGGTATTACGATGAGGTGACGCTCGGCATCGATTTCACTGCACGCGACCTGCAGCGTGCGGCCATTGCGCAGGGGCATCCGTGGGAGATAGGAAAGGCGTTCGACCGCTCGGCGGCGATAGCTCCGCGCTGGCTCGGTCTCGCTGCGCTCGGCCGGCCGGTCGGGGAGCTCCGGTTCGGCATGGCACTGAACGGGGAGCCGCGGCAGGAGGGGTATACGGGCGACATGCTCTTTTCGGTGGACCGTATCATCGCCTACGTATCGCAGTTCGTGACGCTGCGCATGGGCGACCTCGTCTATACAGGGACGCCTGCCGGAGTGGGGCCCGTCGCACCGGGCGACCGGCTGACCGCATGGCTGGAGGGGGAGCAGTTGTTGGATTTCGATATCAGATAACGGGCCGGACGCCAATCGTACCGTACCGGTCGGCCGACGGTAGGGCCGGGCTCGTCCGACGGATAAAAACAATTGGGAGTGTATGAAAAAATGGATGAAACTGTTGCCGGCTGTGGCTGCGCTGTTCGTGTCGCTGCCTGTGTTCCCGCAGTTCGTGCTCACGCCGCAGGGATTCGTGAATGCTGCCGACGGAACTTCCGACTGCTATGTCATCGAATGTCCGGGGGCGGGACAGGAGGAGTTGTTCCGCGCCGTCTCCTATTTTCTGGAGGTGCAGATGGCCGGTTCGCGCACGATGTTCCATGCGGCTGAACCGGACTCCTTTTCGGTCAATGCTTTCGTGCGCGGGGCGGTAGCCGATGGGGCGCGTGCTTTCCGGAGCCTGTACGACATGGAGTTCCGTATGATGTTCGATATCCGTGACGGGCAGGTGTGCGTCCGGGCTCCGGAGGTGAAGGCGATGCGTCGGGTGACGTTCGACGAGGAAGCTGAACCGGAAGCGCCCATGGAGCCCGGTCTTACGGTGAGGATAGGACATCGGCCCGGAAAGGTGGAGGTGGCACGGCTTTTCGTGTCGCGCAGCTACGTGCCTGTCGGGGCTTCGCTGTACGACGGCTCCGGGGGAGACGTTATTTTCAATAAGCGGGGCAAACTGAAGAGAAAGGTGGCCAAGGCTTCGCTTGAAGATTACTTTAACGGTTTGACGGGGGCGCTCGAACGCCATTTGTGTGCAGAGGGCGGACGTTAGTGACCACCGGGAAAAGAGTAGGACAGGAATGGTTTTGCTGAAAGATAAATTGCATGGGCATCGGCTGCTGCTTGCCAGCCGCTCCCCGCGGCGGCGCGAGCTGTTGGCGGGGGCGGGACTTGCTTTTGAACTCGCCGACAGTTACGACGTGGAGGAGACCTATCCGCCGGGACTGCCGGCAGAGGAGGTACCCGGATATCTGGCCGTGCTCAAGTCGGAGGCCTATCCGCATGCGCTCGGAGTGGGGGATATTCTCATTACCGCCGACACGGTGGTGATTTGCGGCGGCCGCATATTCGGCAAGCCCGACGGACGGGAGGGGGCGGCGGCCATGCTGGCCGAACTGTCCGGCCGCAGGCATACGGTAGTCACAGGGGTGGCCCTGCGGGCGCCGGGGCGCATGCGCAGCTTTTCCGTGTCGTCGGACGTATGGTTCCGTCCGCTCGCAGAGGAGGAGATAGCCTATTATGTCGATACGTTCCGGCCTTACGACAAGGCGGGTTCCTACGGTATCCAGGAGTGGATAGGGTATGTGGCGATAGAGCGGATAGAGGGCTCTTTCTACAACGTCATGGGGCTGCCGATGCAGGCGCTCTATGCCGAACTGGGGAGTTTCGTCGATACGTTGTGAACGGCATGTTTTCAGCCGGTTGCCGGCGGGATGCGGGAAGCTGCGCACGGACACGGAATGCGGATTCATTCATCGGATAATTGCGATAACTTTATGAACAAAAAATGTTTACTCCTTTTTTTGTGGTGCCTGTCGGCAGCCTTCAGTGCTTTGGCCGACGAGGGCATGTGGCTGCCGAGCCTTATCGGACGGCAGGTGGACGACATGAAAGCCAAGGGCTTCCGGCTTACGGCCGAAGACATTTACAGCGTGAATCAGGCGTCGCTGAAAGATGCCGTGGTGCTTTTCGGACGCGGCTGTACGGGCGAGTTGGTGTCGCCCGAGGGACTGCTGCTGACCAACCATCACTGCGGATACGGCCAGATACAGAGCCACAGCAGCCTGCAGCACGACTACCTGACCGACGGCTTCTGGGCCATGTCGCGGGAGGAGGAGCTTCCGAATCCCGGCCTGACGGTATCGTTTCTCGTCCGGATGGAGGATGTGACCGACCGGGTGCTTGCGGGCGTGAAGGACGATATGGATGAAACGCGCCGCCAAAAGAAGATAGCGGCCAATATCGAACGGGTGAAGGAACGGGCCTTGAAGGAATATAAGGGACAGAAGGGATACGAAGTCTCGGTGGAATCGCTCTATTACGGCAACCAGTATTTCCTTTTCCTGTTCCGTACCTACGGCGACGTGCGGCTCGTGGGTGCTCCGCCCTCGGCCATCGGTAAGTTCGGCGGCGATACGGACAACTGGATGTGGCCCCGTCATACGGGCGATTTCTCCGTGTTCCGCATCTATGCGGATGCCGACAACCAGCCGGCGGACTACTCTCCGGACAACGTTCCCTACCGTCCCCGGCACTGGTTTCCGGTTTCCACGGCGGGAATGGACGAGGGCGATTTCACGTTCGTTTACGGCTGTCCCGGTTCGACGCGCGAATACGTGACGTCCGACCATGTGGCCCGCGTTATGGTGTCGAATCCGAATAAAATCAGAATGCGCACCGAGCGGCTGGACATTATCAATGCGGCCATGGCCGCCGACCCTGCGGTACGGATAAAGTACGCCTCCAAGGCGGCCAACATAGCCAATGCCTGGAAAAAATGGCAGGGTGAGAGCCTCGGACTGGAACGCCTTGGTACGCTCGGAAAGAAACGCGCCTATGAGGAGCGCTTCGCCCGGTGGGCCGCCGGACAGCCGGAGTATGCGGGGGTACTGGAGCGTCTGCGGAGCGCTTACGAGGCCGGCAACGGGGCTTCGTATGCAGCGGATTTCTATACGGAGGGAATTTTCTCCATCGAACTGATGAGCCTTGCCAACTATGTGACCGTCGCTCTGGAAGCGGGGGAGATGCCTGTCGTTCCCGGGCTGTTCTACAAGGATTATGAACCGGAGATAGACCGGCAGGTGGCCTGTGCCCTCGTTCGGGAATTCGCGGAGCATGTCCCCGCCGTCTTCATGCCCGACGGTTTCGCCGAAGGGCTTGCCGAAGCCGGTGGCGTGGAAGAGTATGTCGGTCGGCTGTTCGACCGTTCCGCACTGGCGGACAGTGCACGGCTGGCGGCACTGACGGCCCTGCCGCGCAAGGAGGCTGTCGCCGCGCTGACTGCCGACCCCGCCGTGGAGTTCTATGCGATGTTCGCCGACACCTACCGGCAGCGGATAAGTCCCGTGCTGGAGGAGGCCGACCGGACGCTGGCCCGCGAGTACCGCACTTATATGCGCGGACAGATGGAGTTCGAACCTGAGCGGAATTTTTACCCGGATGCCAATCTGACACTGCGCGTGGCATACGGTGCCGTCGAGGGGTATAATCCCGAAGACGGCGTCCGGCACCTGCCTGTCACCACGCTGGAGGGTATTATCGCCAAGGACAATCCCGATATCTACGATTACGACGTACCCGATGCACTGCGCCGTTGTTACGAGGAGAAGGATTATGGACGCTGGGCGGTGAACGTCGGGACGGAAGAGGAACCGTATTACACCGTGCCGGTAGCCTTTCTGGCTACGAACCATACCACGGGCGGCAATTCGGGCAGTCCGGTGCTGAACGGCGACGGCGAACTGGTGGGTATCAATTTCGACCGGACATGGCTCAGCACCATGAGCGACCTCGAATTCGACCCGGCCATGTGCCGGAATATTTCGGTAGATATCCGTTACGTGCTCTTCGTGATAGAGAAGATAGGAGGAGCGGGCTATCTTATCGACGAGATGACGCTCCGATAGCGTATCCGGACCGGCCGTCCGGAGAGGGGGCGGCCGTCCGTTTTGACAGGACAACCGATTGAAATATAAGTAAAATGTTTATGAAAAGATTTCGTTTCGCGGCCTTTTGTGCCGCCCTTCTCGCCTTTACCGCCTGCGATGTCGTGAAGCAGGCCGAAGGTCTCTATAACATGACGCAGTGCGAGTATGAATACGATTCGGTCACCGACCTGTCGCTTGCCGGGGTCAATCTTTCCGGAGAGCTGACACCCCTGCAAATCGCCCGGCTGCTCGGCGTGCTCGGTGGCGGAGCTTCGGAACTGCCCATGGGGTTCGACCTGAATCTCGGCATCTCCAACCCCAACTCATCGGCGGCGCAGATAGGTGCCATGGATTACATTCTGGAAATAGACGGGATACGGTTTACTTCCGGCAGTGTCAGTGAGGGGATTCGCGTCGATGCGCAGGACAGCGGCGTCTTCCCGATACGGATGGAATTCGATATAGCGGGTCTGCTTACGGGCGATTCTTCGGCTGCCGCCCTCAATGCCGTGAAGAATTTCGTGGGCATCGGAACGGAGCCTTCGCAGGTGACGCTGCAGATAAAGCCGTCGGTGAATATCGGCGGTTACACCATTCCCGTTCCGGTCTATATCCCCGTATCGTTCAGTTTCGGCGGTGCGGTCGGAAAGTAGGGAACCGCTCTTTGCGACCGGGCCGGTCAGGGCGGAGGCCGGTCTTCATCCATGCAGGATTCGGCGGTAGAGAAAATAATAACATGTGCAGGACGGCTTTCAAAAGCCGTCCTGCACATTGTTTATTCGGGGCACGGTTATCGGAGCAGCAGGTAGGCGATGTAACCGATGTACAGCGCCAGGAACAGGGCTCCGTCGGCTCGGTTGATGCGCTGTCCGCGGAAAGTGTAGACGGAGAGCAGGAGCATGAGGGTCGCTGCCAGCGGTGCGAGGATGTCTGTCGGATGGAGACCCGTGACGTCCAGCGGAGCGACTATCGAGGAGATGCCCAGAATGAGGCATATGTTGAATATGTTGGAACCGATGACGTTGCCCAGCGCGAGCTGCGTGTTGCCCTTGATTGCTGCGACGATTGCCGTGGCGAGTTCGGGCAGCGAGGTTCCTACGGCCACCATCGTGATGGCGATGACGGTTTCGCTGACGCCGAGCGACAATGCGATGCCGCTCGCGCCGCCGACGAACCACCGTCCGCCGAAAGCAAGTCCCGCGATGCCGAACAGAATGAGCAGGACGGATTTCCACAAGGCCGGACGGGAGCCGGTCTCTGCCGCCTGTGCCGTTTCCGTTCGCCCTTTGGCTGCTGTCCGGAAAGAGTAAGCCATGTAGCCGGCGAAGAGTGCGAGCAGCAGGATACCCTTCCACCAGGTGATGACACCGCCGGTGGGGTAGTGCCGGAAAGTGAATCCGAAACACATGAAGAAGAGGACGAGTGTGACGAGGATGTTGTACGGAATGTCTATCCGTTTGGTGGCGGGACTGATGCTGATGGGCTGTATCAGGGATGCCGCTCCGAGTATCAGCAGCGTATTGGCCAGGTTCGAGCCGACGACATTGCCTATCGCCATGCCTCCTTTGCCTTCGATACCCGCGATGAGGCTCACGACCAGCTCCGGCATCGAGGTGCCGATGCCCACGATGGTGAGTCCGATGAGAAATTCGGGCATCCGGTAGCGTTTGGCGACCGCTACCGCGCCGTTGACCAGGCAGTCGGCCCCCGCGATGACGAGGACGAGTCCCAGAATCAGTAAGAGTACGTTCATGGTATTTTCTTTCGGGGTTTAACCTTGCCGGACGATTCCGGATATATAGCTGAAAAGTTCTTTCGGGATGTCGTTCCGGCCCACGCGTGAGAGCGTGCGGAAACCGGCGTTGCCGTTCACTTCGTTCACCGTGAAACCGTCGCCGCGGAACAGCAGGTCGATACCCGCGAATTCGGCCCCCGTCGCCGCTGCGCTCTCCACGGCAAGTCGGGCCGCCTCTTCGGGTAGGTCGAAGGCCCGGACGCTGCCGCCCTGCGAATAGTTGGAGAGAAACGAGGTCTGGGAATAGCGCATGACCGCTCCGACGGCCCGGCCGCCGATGACCCATACCCTCACGTCGCGGCCGCTGCTTTCGGCGATGAACTCCTGGCAGATGCAGTGCCGTCCGCACTGCTCCACGGCGGAGGCCATCTCCCTCGCGCCGTTCACGAGGTAGACGTCCTCGCCTTTGGCGCCGTCCGTCCGTTTGACGATGAAACGGGCGCTGCCGAAGCGTTCGGCCAGTTCCGGATAGGCATATTCGGCCCCCTCGGCATAGACCGTGGCGGGAGTGGGCAGACCGGCCGCGACGAGTACCTCATGCGTCAGCATTTTGTTTTTGCATAGCTCCATGGCGGCGGCCGTGTTTATCACTCGGACTCCGAGCCGTTCGAAGTAGCGCGAAAGAACAGTGTCGTAGGTCCGCATGATGACGAATTCCGGCATCTGGACGACTTCCCTCCCTTTGTGGAAGATGCCGCAGCGGGTGCCGTAAACGACGGAAAGCTCTTCGACGAAGAGCACCTCCAACCGCATGCCGGCCGCTGCCGCCTCGCCGACGAGCCAGCCGAAAGCGTTGTCGCTGCGGTCGGCGGTGTAACGCGGGTATATTATCCAACCTGTGACGGGTTCCATGGTCTGTATAAGCGAATGACAAAAGTAACCCATTTTCCCGATACGGAACCTTTTCCGTCTGCTAAAACGGCAACCCGTTCCGGAGAATTTCGGCCGGAAAGGGAAATAAATATATGGACGGCGGCACGTAGGTCGGATACGTGCCGCCGTGCGGAGTTCCGTTTTCGCGAGGGATTATTTGCCTATTTTCTTGTGAATTTCATCGCAGGGAATTTCCCTCGTACAGAAGAACCAGTCGTAGCATTTGACACCGCTGTCGGCTTTCTGCGATTTCTCCCAGCGCTCTTCGACTCCCTTCATGTTGCCGGGATTGGGGTCTATCACCTCGTCGCCGGGCCGCCAGTCGGCCGGAAGGGCCACGTTGAAGGCATCCACCGTCTGCAGGCCGATGAGTACCCGTTTTATCTCGTCGAAGTTCCGGCCGAGAGCCAGCGGATAGTAGATTATCGTGCGGATGATTCCTTTCGGGTCGATGAAGAAGACGGCGCGGACAGCCTTGGTTTCGCTTTCGCCAGGCTGTATCATGCCGTACAGTCTGGATACGTTCATGGATACGTCGTCGATGAGGGGAAACTGCACCTCGATGTTGTCCATATCGCGGAAATGCATCCGCTCCCTGATGGTGCGCAGCCATGCGATATGGCTCGACAGCCCGTCCACGGAGAGTCCCACCAGTTGGCAATTGAGTTCCTCGAACTCTTTCTGCATCTTGCCGAAGGTCATGAACTCCGAGGTGCAGACCGGGGTGAAGTCCGCCGGATGGCTGAACAGGATTATCCAACGGCCGCTGTAATCGACCGGAAAGTTTATCGTACCCTGAGTGGTTGCCGCCCGGAAAGCCGGTGCGGGGTCGCCGATGCGAGGCATCATGTTCATTTCGTTTTCCATAATAAAAGCTGTTTTGATGAATGCGTTCTTGTTTTGGTTAGGTGTGGCAAAGACTGTGCCTGTTGTCGGCTGCAGGGCATCCTGTTTGTCAGGTAAATATTGATGGCGGCATAACGATTTCCTATGGCCCGGGCGGTTGCGGCCCGCTGCGGCTCTTCCCGTCGTCCGGAAGTTTTTCGCTGCGGACGACAGTTTTGTACGCATTTTGTACATTCACCGGACAGACGCCGTCCGTCGGCAGACGGAACGGTTTTGAAATTAACAAAACATATCGGATTATGAAAGAGAAAGAGAACGGGAAAAAAGGCTGCGGTTGCGGCTGCGATTTCAAGAAAGAGGTGGAAGGCCTCGTAAAGGATGGCAAGAAACCCACCGTAGAGGAGCGTCTGGAAAAGAAACGCGAAGTGGAGGCGGCTTTCGGCAGAAAAGAGGAGGAGCATAAATAGCCTTTCCGACCTGTCGCCCTGCCCGGAGGGGGTACGGGCCGCGGTGCCGCCGCAGCGGGAATTTCGGTTCCGGGCGGCGGCATCCTTGTGTCCGGGAGCGGTGGTTCGGGCCGGTGCGCGGGAGGAGGTTGGTGGCATGTGTCGTGAGCGGGGCTTCGGCGAGGTGTGTGACCGTATTTTTGCAGGAAATCCGGAACCGACGGTACGCATCCTGTGCCGATTCGCTATTTTTGCAGGAAAGAGGGCCCCGACGTCCGGAGGGGCGGCCGTATGATAAGAACGTATTGGGACATACTCGGCAGGTACAAGTGGAGCATCGTGGTGTGCCCCGTGCTCGTATTGGTCTTCGTCGTCTGCGAGACGCTCCAGCCCATGCTGATGGCGCGCATTGTGGACGAGGGAGTCATGCACCGCGACATCGCGGTCGTTACCCGCATCGGTATCTGGATGCTCGGTATCTCGGTGGCGGGGCTGCTCGCCAACATCACGAATGTGTTCGTCTCTTCCAACGCTTCCGTCGGATTCGCTACGGAGCTGCGTTCGAGACTGTTCCGCAAGATACAGGAGTTCTCCTTCGCCGAAATGGACAAATTCAACTCCGCTTCGCTCATCACGCGTCTGACGGGCGATGTCACGCGCCTGCAACAGGTCGTGCTGCTCGGACTGCGCATCCTGCTCCGTTCGCCGATGATGCTCGTGATGGCCTTCTTCTATGTGGTGCGGATAGATTCCGGCCTTGCACTGATAGTGGCCGGAGCCATACCCGTGCTCGGGATAAGCGTATATCTGATTCTGCGTAAGGGATTTCCCTATTTTCTGAAGATGCAGCAGAAGGTGGATGCCGTGAACGCCGTCGTGAGGGAGAACCTGATAAACATGCGGGTGGTGAAATCGTTCGTGCGCGAGAGATACGAGTCGCGCAAGTTTTCGGCAAGCAACCGGGATTTGTGCGACGTATCGGTGAAGGCGTCCAACATCATCGTGACGATATTCCCCGTGATGCAGCTCGTGTTGAACCTTTCGGTGATTGTGGTGCTCTGGGTGGGGGGAGAGCGGGTGGCGGCCGGAAGACTGCAGGTCGGCGAGCTCGTTTCGCTGGTGAACTATCTCATGCAGATACTGATGTCGCTGATGATGCTCTCCATGATAATCATGAACATCGCCCGTGCGTCGGCCTCTTCCGACCGTGTGTTGGAGGTGCTCGGTACGGAGCCTTCGCTGAAGGACTCGCCGGGCGCTTCGGCAGTCGTTCGCCGCGGTGCCGTCGAGTTCCGCAACGTTTCTTTCCGGTACGGTGGCGGCGAGACCGACGTGCTCCACGGCATCTCGTTCAGCGTTGCGCCGGGCATGACGGTGGCTGTGGCGGGAGCGACCGGTTCCGGCAAGAGTACGCTGTTGCAGCTTGTTCCGCGTCTTTACGACACGACCGGCGGCGAAGTGCTCATCGACGGGACGGATGTACGCGACTATCCTCTGGCACAGCTTCATGCGCAGGTGGGGATGGTGTTGCAGAACAACGTCCTCTTCAGCGGTACGATAGCCGATAACCTGCGCTGGGGCAGGGAGGATGCCTCCCCGGCGGAGATGGAAGCCGCTGCCCGGGCGGCGCAGGCCCACGATTTCGTCATGTCGTTCCCGGACGGGTACGATACGGTGCTGGGGCGCGGCGGGGTGAATCTCTCCGGCGGGCAGAAGCAGCGGCTCTGTATTGCCCGTGCGCTGCTGCGCCGGCCGAAAATCCTCTTGCTCGACGACAGTACGAGCGCTGTGGATACCGAAACGGAGCTGAAGATACGCCGTGGCCTGCGGGAGTACCTCGGGGAGGGGACGACGGTTTTCGTTTCGACGCAGCGGGTGAAAACGATGGAGGAGGCGGACAGGGTACTGGTGCTCGACGACGGGAAGGTGGAGTCGTACGGTACGCCGGCCCGGCTGAAGGAGGATTCGGCCGTGTACAGAGAGATATTCAATTCACAGCAACTTACATTCTGAGCGATATATGGTACACGGCAGAAGAGAGAAGGGTGCGGTGGGGCCGAAGGAGGGCCGAAAAACGTTCCGGCGCCTGGTCGCGTACCTTGCGCGTAGCAAGGGGGAGCTCGCTGTGGTGCTGGTGCTCGTGGTGATTACGATAGCCTCCAGCCTCGTGGGGTCGTATATGCTCAGGCCGATAATCAACGATTACATCATGCCGGGCGACGTGTCGGGTCTGATGCGTATGCTGGCGGTACTTGCGGCAGTCTATCTCGCAGGAGTCGTTGCGGCCGCGCTGCAGTACAGGATGCTTAACCGGATAGGACAGCGGACAGCAGCCCGCCTGCGGATGGACCTCTTCCGAAAGATGGAGACCCTGCCCGTGCGTTATTTCGATACGCATCCGCACGGTGATGTGATGAGCCGTTACACGAACGACATGGACCGAGTGACGGAGGTGCTCACCGACAACCTGGCCGATATGCTCTCCGCCGTGCTTTCGCTTGCGGGCATCTTCGTCCTCATGCTCGTCATCAGTCCTCTCCTGACGCTCGCCATGTTCGTCGTGGTACCCTTGATGCTCCTGTTCGCCAATCTCATATCCCGTCGCAGCCGCAGGTATTTCGCTGCCCAGCAGGGAACGCTCGGGCAGGTGAACGGTTACATCGAGGAGATGATAAGCGGCCAGAAAGTGGTGAAGGTATTCGGACACGAGCGGCAGGCAGAGTCGGGGTTCGAGGTGCTGAACGGGGAACTGAATGCCAAGTCGCGCCGGGCACAGCTCTATTCCGGCATGATGATGCCCGTGATGCAGAATCTCAACACGCTGAATTTCGTGGTCGTCACGATAGTGGGGGCGCTGCTCGCCATTTACAGGGGATTCGATGTAGGAGGTCTGGCCGTGTTTCTGCAGTATTCGCGGCAGTTCGGACGCCCCATTACGGATATCGCATCGCTCTACAACAATATTCAGGCGGCCATTGCCGGTGCCGAACGCATTTTCCAGATTATGGACGAGCCCTCCGAGGCCCCGGATGTGCCGAAGGCGGTGCGCATGGCTTCCGCCCGGGGCGACATCTGCATGAAGGACGTCTGTTTCTCGTACGAACCCGGCAAGCCGGTGTTGAAGCATGTGTCGATGCACGTACGTCCCGGCGAACGGATAGGGCTCGTGGGAGCTACCGGGGCCGGCAAGACGACGATACTCAACATGCTGCCGCGGTTTTACGATATCGCGTCGGGCGAAATAACCATCGACGGGGTGCGCATCGAATGTATTGCGCGGGACGACCTGCGCAGGCTGCTCGCCATCGTGCTGCAGGATACCCATCTCTTTACGGGAACGGTAGCCGACAATATCCGGTTCGGCAACCTCGATGCGACGGATGACGACATTGTCCGTGCGGCGAAGCTGACCTCTGCCCACTCCTTCATTAAGCGGCTGCCGCACGGGTACGATACCATGCTGGAGAACGACGGCGAGAACCTGAGCCAGGGACAGCGGCAGTTGCTCAACATTGCCCGTGCCGCGGTTGCGAATCCCTCCGTACTGTTGCTCGACGAGGCGACCAGCAACATTGATACCCGGAGCGAAATGCTCATTCAGCGCGGGTTGGACAAACTGATGGAGGGGCGGACGAGTTTCGTGATAGCCCACCGGCTCTCCACCGTGCGTACCCTCGACCGTATCCTCGTCCTCGAAAACGGAGAAATCATCGAGGAGGGGAACCATGCCGAATTGATGGCCCGCAAGGGGTACTATTATCGGCTCTACTGCAATCAGTTCGAGTAACTCTGTGCCTTTTCCCGTGCCTCTGTCGGAGCTCTTCCGTATCGCTGTCCGGGGAGGGGAGGAGATACGGTCCGGCTGGTACGGTGTTTGCTCCCCTTGATGGCAGATACGATTAATATCCGAGATTATGAAAGCGATTGTGATGCACGGCCCCGGACTGGCCGATGAACTGTTTTATGAAAGCGCACCGAAACCGACCCCGGGAGTCGGGCGCGTATTGGTGAAGGTACATGCGGCTTCCGTGAACCAGATAGATTGGAAACGGGCTTCCGGACGGGCCGGAAGTACCCTGACTCCTGCTTTCCCCTGGATACCGGGGATGGATTTCGCCGGAACGGTCGAGGCGGTCGGCGACGGAGCAGAGGGCTTTGAGGCGGGCGATATGGTGTTCGGCTGTACCGACGGCGGAGCCTATGCCGAATATGTCGAGGCTGACCCGGCGCAGCTGGTCGTCAAACCGATGGAGTTCTCCTATGTGGATGCTGCAGCTGCGGCCTATGTATCGCAGACCGCCTGGCAGGCGCTTTACCGTCATGGCAGGCTGGGGAAGGGGCAGCATGTGCTGATACACGGCGCAGCCGGTGCGGTCGGCGCATTCGCCGTGCAGTTCGCACGCTATACCGAAGCGGAGGTTTATGCCACGGCCGCCGGGCGCGACCGCGATTTCGTCCTTTCGCTGGGGGCGGACGTATTCATCGATTACCGTACCGAGGATTTTGCTGCGGTTGCACGTGACATGGACCTTGTCATTGACTTGGTGGGGGGCGACACGCTCGCACGTTCCTACGGCGTGGTACGGCCCGGAGGCCGGCTTGTGACACTGGTCGGAAAAGCGGAGGAAGAGTTGGCTCGCGAATGCGGTATCGAAGCTGTCTCCATGGGGGTTGAACCCAACGCCCGCGACCTGGCCCGTATCGCGGAGCTTGTCGAGGGACATCATGTGACTGTGGATATAGCTGCCGTTTTCTGGCTGCGGGATGCCTGCAAGGCGTGGAACTATGTGCTCGACCCGAACCCCGGCCGCCGAGTACACGGTAAAGTCGTGCTTCAAGTGGTATAACCGGGAGAGAGGCAACGACCGGTGCGGATGGCCGCTCTTTTCAGTCCGTGCTGTCGCGTTTATTGCATGGCGAACGTCTCGCTGTCGGAGAGAATCGGGCTGTTGAGACGGTACTCCTTGTCATCGGCGTAGATGAAGAGGACGGCTCCCTCCTTTATGGTGTCTATGATTTTGTCGCTTATCTCTTTCGGCAGGGAGGGACAGCCGAAACTGCGGCCGAGCCGGCCCGCCGTGTTCAGGAACGCTTTCGTACAGTAATCCGCGCCGTGGATGACGATGGCCCGTTCATATGCCTTGTCGTTGATGCCCGGTTCGAGTCCGTCGAGCCTCAGCGAATAACCGTTGCGGCCCTGATAGGTGTTCAGCGTCAGGTAGAATCCGAGCGAACTCTGGTGCGAACCGGGGGTGTTGGAGAAGGAGGTGGCATAGGTGTCACCGCTGCCGCGCCCGTGGGCCACGAGGGATTTGTAGAGCAGCCTGCGGTTTTTCATGTCGATGACGTAAAGCCGTTCCTGTGTGGACGGCTTGCTGAAATCCACGAATACGAGAATCTCCTTTTTTCGGGAATCTATCCGTTCGTAGCCGGTAAGCGCTTCGTCGAATGCGGCGTACGATACCTCTTCCTCCATGCCCGTGGTTTCGTACAGGGTCTTGTGGAGGTCGCGTGCGGTACTTTCCGCCGCTGCGGATACGGTACCGTCGGCCGGTACCTTGCCCGAAGAGCAGAGGAGCAGGCTCCCCGCTATTGCCGAAACCGTTAGTAATATTCTGCGTATTCCCATCGTGCAACAGGTATGAAGAGTTAGGGTAGTCCCCCTAACGAATCGGTATATTCAACTGTTCGGGTATGCCGGTAACACCGGACATTTCCGTCAATAGCTTGGTGCGGTATCGTTCCGACATCTTGTCGGCCAATTATTTATATAGCCCCTCATCGGGTCGATACCGCCTAACGCCACGGGGAAGGCGGTTGTTATCTTTCGTCTCTCCGGAACGTCGTTTCGGCCGGTTGCCGGACGTCGGCCGTTCCCTCCGCATGTCAATCCATTTTGAGGACGGCGAGGAATGCCGACTGCGGTACCTCCACGTTTCCTATCTGGCGCATGCGCTTCTTGCCTTTCTTCTGTTTCTCCAGCAGTTTGCGCTTGCGGGAGATGTCGCCGCCGTAACATTTGGCGGTCACGTCCTTGCGGACTGCCTTGATGGTCTCGCGGGCGATGATTTTCGCTCCGATGGCCGCCTGCACTGCGATGTCGAACTGCTGGCGCGGGATGAGCTCTTTGAGCTTCTCGCACATGCGTCGGCCGAAATCGTAGGCGTGGTCCTGATAGATGAGCGACGAGAGCGCATCCACCGGTTCGCCGTTCAACAAGATATCGAGCTTCGCCAGGCGGCTCTCGCGGTACCCCGTCTGGTGGTAGTCGAACGAGGCGTAACCGCGCGAGATGCTCTTCAGCTTGTCGTAAAAATCGAATACGATTTCCGACAGCGGCATGTCGAACGTCACCTCCACCCGGTCTTGCGAGATGAATACCTGATTGCGGAGCGAGCCGCGCTTGTCGATGCAGAGCTTGATGACGTTGCCCAAGTAATCGCTCTTGGTAATGATTTGGGCCTCGATGTATGGTTCCTCTATTTTGTCCACCATGGTCGGTTCCGGCAGCCCCGAAGGATTGTGTACGTAAACCGTTTCGCCCTTTTTCGTCGTCACCCGGTACGATACATTGGGTACGGTGGTGATGACGTCCATGTCGAATTCGCGGTAGAGGCGCTCCTGGATGATTTCCATGTGGAGCAGGCCGAGGAAGCCGCAGCGGAAACCGAATCCGAGGGCGAGGGAGCTTTCCGGGTCGAACGTGAGCGAGGCGTCGTTGAGCTGGAGCTTCTCCAGCGAGGCGCGCAGGTCTTCGTACTGGTCGGCCTCCACGGGATAGACGCCCGCGAAGACCATCGGTTTCACATCCTCGAAACCGGCTATCGCTTCGGTGCTGGGGTTTTCTACGTGGGTTATCGTATCGCCCACCTTCACCTCGCGGGAGTTCTTGATGCCCGATATGATGTAGCCCACGTCACCCGCCCGGATTTCTTGCCGGGGGGCGAGTTTCAGTTTCAGAACGCCGATTTCATCGGCGTCGTATTCGTGACCCGTGTTGATGAACTTCACCGCATCGCCCGTGCGGAGCGTCCCGTTGAAGATGCGGAAGTAGGCGATGATGCCGCGGAAGGGGTTGAATACCGAATCGAAAATAAGCGCCTGCAGGGGAGCCTTCTCGTCGCCTTTCGGGGCGGGAACGCGCTCCACGATGGCTTCGAGTATTTCGTCCACCCCCTGGCCCGTGCGGCCCGATGCGGCGATGATTTCCTCGTGGCTGCACCCCAGCAGGTCGGCTATCTGGTCCTTGACCTCTTCGACCATGGCAGCCTCCATGTCTATCTTGTTGACGACGGGGATGATTTCGAGGTCGTGTCCGAGAGCGAGATAGAGATTGGAGATGGTCTGTGCCTGTATCCCCTGCGTGGCATCCACGATAAGCAGCGCCCCTTCGCACGAGGCGATGGCACGGGATACCTCATAGGAGAAGTCCACATGGCCGGGCGTGTCGATGAGGTTGAGGATGTATTTCTCGCCGCCGCGCTCGTACTCCATCTGGATGGCGTGGCTCTTTATCGTGATGCCCTTTTCGCGCTCCAGCTCCATGTCATCGAGTACCTGCGCCTGCAGGTCGCGCTGCGATACGGTGTTGGTCGCTTCGAGCAGCCGGTCGGCAATGGTGCTTTTGCCGTGGTCTATATGGGCTATGATGCAGAAGTTCCTGATGTTCTTCATGAATCGGATATAGGGGTTTAAGTGCCTGCGGGCCCCCTTTGCCCGAAAGCGGGCCTAAAACGGACGGGGGAATACAACGGCATGCAAAGTTAATTAATTTTGCAGGATTAATGAAATACGCCCGGATATGAATAACGTAGTTTCCCGTTACGCATCGCTCGTCAAGTTCTCGCATACCGTTTTCGCCATGCCGTTCGCCCTGCTGTCCTATGTCTATGCCCTGGTGAGTACCGCTGTGCCGTTCGACTGGCTGCTGCTCGTCAAGATTCTGCTCTGCATGGTATTCGCCCGCAACGCTGCCATGGGGTTCAACCGCTGGGCGGACCGCGACATCGACGCGAAGAATCCCCGTACGGCAGGCCGGGAGATACCCGCCGGGAAGATTACCCCGCGTGCGGCGCTGGCGTTCGTCATCGGGAACTGTGTGGCGTTCGTCGCCGCGGCGGCTTGGATAAACTGCCTCGCCCTCTGGCTGTCGCCCGTGGCGCTCGCCGTGCTGCTGGGCTACAGTCTGACCAAGCGTTTCACCGCGTGGTCGCATGTGGTGCTGGGCCTGGCGCTCGCCATCGCACCCGTGGGGGCCTATATTGCTGTGACGGGCAGCGTCGCGCTCTTCCCCGTGCTGCTTGCCGTAGCCGTATTGACCTGGACGGCGGGTTTCGATATCCTCTATTCACTGCAGGACGCCTCTTTCGACCGCAGCAACGGACTGCATTCCGTCCCTGCACGCTTCTCCGCCGTGCACTCCACGCTCATCAGTATCCTGCTGCATGTGTTTGCCGTGGCAGCCGTCGCGGTGCTCGGTGCACTTTACCGCCTCGGCGTCTGGTATTGGGTGGGATTCGGGCTTTTTACGGCGGTACTCGTCGTGCAGCATGTGCTTTACCGTCCCTCGCGCATCGACCGGATAGGAGCGTCGTTCGGACTCGTGAACGGTCTGGCGAGCGTCAGTTATGCGGCCATGTCGATTGTCGCCCTGCTGACCGCATAGGCTGCGGAACGGCCCGAAAGGAAAGGGCGGCGGTAATCTTACCGCCGCCCTTTCCTTTCGGGCCGTTTGCCTGTCGGCGCGTCAGTTCTGGACATTGCGCTTAGCCTCCATCAGGATGGTGAATGCGCGGTGGATGTCGTGGTCGCCGACGACTATTGTGAATTCGTTGGCGGTGCTGATGACCTCCACGATGTTGATGTTGTCCCAGGCGAGCTCCTTGAACAAGTAGTAATAGACACCGGGACATGCCGTATTCTCCGAGGGAAGCCGGACGGTGATGAGCGACAGGTTGGTGTTCGAACTGATGATGCGTTCGTTGGCGAAGAGCTCCTTCACGAGGGGTACGATGGAGTCGCTCACCACGAGCGTCGTCTCGTAGATGCCCTGCGAGAAGGTACAGAATACGTTCTTCAGCGAATGCACTTCGTTCAGCAGGCGTGCCTGCAGGCCGTAAAGCGTCGAAGTGTTGAGGAACGTGAAATCGGAGAGGTTGGAACGTACCACGATGTCGCCCATGTTCTCCACCACGTTCTTTATCTTCATGGCCGACATAAGTTCCAGCCGCGGAACGAGCCTGTTGAGCGCCATGATTACGGCACTGTCGTTCACCGTCTTGCCTATTCTTTCTTCCACTTCCGGCTTTATCTGGCGGGCCAGTGCCGAAAGGTTGATGAGTCCGTCAACCAATGCCCCTTCGAGGAAAGGTTTCTTTTTGACTACTTCTTCTACTGCTACAGGTATCGATATCATATTAATTTAATATTGTGTTTTGTGGTACAGACAGAATGCCATGTGTTCGTTTAAAAAGCTATTGTGGAAAATTACACCCGCCTATTATCTGGATGCAAAAAAAATAAATTTCACTAACAAATCAAAATATTTGCATGTTTTTCTCTATTTAAAAATGGAATTCGGTTCGCACCTGTTATAAAAGAGGTGTTCTGTTCCGTATCGCTGTCTGGTGGAATGTTTTTTTGTGGAATGATGTGGTTGTAAATTTACATGTAAAATTAAAATTGCCGTATGTCGTTTATCGCCAGGAGTTTTCCCTCGCCTTTCAAAGAAACGAAAAAAACGGTCGGTTCGTCTGCGGGATGATAGTTTTCGAGATTCTTAGTATCTTTAGCCTGTTTTTCCATGAAAATAACAGGATGCTATGAAAATATCTTACCAGTGGCTGAAACGCTATATCGATACCGACCTGGAGCTGGACGAAATACTGACCGTCCTGACCGATATCGGACTTGAAGTGGATGGAGTGGAGCGGTTCGAGAGTGTCCGCGGCGGACTCGAAGGGGTGGTCGTGGGCGAGGTGCTTACCTGTACCGACCATCCCGATTCCGACCATCTGCACCTGACGGAGGTGGCGGTGGGCCGTGAGGAACCGCTGAAAATCGTATGCGGAGCTCCGAACGTTGCCGCCGGGCAGAAGGTGCTCGTCGCCACCGTCGGGGCTGTTCTCTATCCGACGGATGCCCAGGAGGGTTTCAAGATAAAAAAGAGCCGCATCCGCGGTGCCGACTCTTTCGGCATGATATGCGCCGAAGACGAACTCGGTATCGGCACGGGACACGAAGGCATCATGGTCCTCCCGCAGGAGGCTGTGCCGGGGACACCGGCGGCCGCTTTTCTCGGACTGGAGTCGGATACCGTTATCGAAATAGGACTGACGCCCAACCGGGCCGATGCCATGTCGCACTACGGCGTGGCCCGCGACCTGGCGGCTTTCCTGAAAGCGCACGGCAGGCGGGCGGAGCTCACCCTGCCCGGTACGGAGGGTTTCGACGACGGGGGATTGCCTGCGGCGCAGATTGCCGTGGAGTGTCCGGAGGGGGCCCCGCGCTATGCCGGCGTGGTGATAAGCGGCGTCCGGATAGGGCCTTCGCCCGACTGGATGCAGAACTGTCTGCGTGCCATAGGGCTCAATCCCAAGAATAATGTGGTGGACATTACCAACTTCGTCCTGCACGAGCTGGGACAGCCGCTCCACTCTTTCGATGCCGACCGGATTGCCGGGGGCCGGGTGGTAGTGAAGACCTGCGCGGAGGGGACGAAATTCGTGACGCTCGATGGGGTGGAACGGACGCTTTCGGAGAGAGACCTGATGATATGCGATGCGGAGAAACCGATGTGTATCGCGGGTGTCATGGGGGGACGGGATTCCGGCGTTTCCGACGCTACGGTGAACATCTTCCTCGAAAGCGCCTATTTCAATCCGGTCTGGATACGCAAGAGCGCACGCCGCCACGGAATCAATTCGGATGCGTCGTTCCGCTTCGAGCGCGGTATCGACCCCAATATCACGATTTATGCCCTGAAACGTGCCGCGCTTCTGATTCAGGAGCTGGCCGGGGGGCGGATAACTTCCGGTATTGCCGATACGGTTTCCGTACCCGATATTACCGAACCGTTCCGTTTCGATGTCGGGTATGACCGGATAAATGCCCTTACAGGGAAGGAGATACCGCAGGCGACCGTGAAAGAGATACTCGGTGCGCTGGAGGTGCGCATCGAGGCCGAGCGGGACGGAGTGCTCTCCGTGGCCGTACCGCCCTACCGGGTGGATGTGCGCCGGCCGGCCGACCTGACGGAGGAGATTCTCCGGATATACGGTTACAACAACATAGAGGTTCCTGCGAGGGTTCGTTCGGCCATTGCGCTGGAGAAGCGCCCCGGTCGGGAGCAGATAGCGAACAGAACGGCGGAGTATCTCACGGCGAACGGTTTTTCGGAGATAATGAGCAATTCGCTCACGAAGCTGGCCTATTACGAGGGGCTGACGGAGTATCCGGCCGATGGCTGCGTGAAAATCCTCAATCCGTTGAGCGCCGACCTCAATGCCATGCGGCAGACACTGCTGTTCAATGCCATGGAGGCGGTTGCGCTGAATACGAACCACCGCAACCCGAATCTGAAACTTTACGAGTTCGGGAATGTCTATCGCTACGATGCCTCGCGTGCTGCGGAAGGCGGCCTGGCACCCTATTCGGAGAATTATCGTCTCGGCGTGGTCATGACGGGACTTACGGAGACCGTCTCCTGGAACGAGAAGGCTGCACCGGCGACCTTCTTCAGCCTGCGTGCCGTGGCGGAGAATCTGCTCGGTCGTTTCGGAATGGATATCTACCGGCTGGAGACGCTGCCGCTCGGAGGCGAACTCTATTCGGAGGGGCTCTCCTTCCGTCTCAACGGGAAAGAGCTCTTTTCGCTCGGAATCGTTGCGGGCAGCATACGGAAGATGTTCGACCTGCGGGCGGAGGTCTATTTCCTCGAAATGGATTTCGACCTCTTCGTCCGCAGCGTCCGCAAACATACGGTCGCCGTGTCGGAGCTTCCCCGATTCCCGGAGGTCAGGCGCGACCTCGCCCTGCTGCTGGACAGGGAGGTTACCTTCGCCCGGCTTCGGGCCATCGCTTTCTCGACCGAACGGAAGCTGCTCCGCAGCGTGACGCTGTTCGACGTGTACGAGGGCGACAAGCTGCCTGCCGGAAAGAAGTCGTATGCGCTCGGCTTCGTTTTGCAGGACAGGGAGCGTACTCTCACCGACCAGATAATCGACCGGGTGATGAACAACCTCCTCGTCCAGTTCGAGAAACAGGCCGGGGCCGTGGTCAGGGTATAGTCGGCGGATGCCGCGTTTACTGTAATAAAACACAGACACTATGAGGAGAATATTGATGACGGTTTGTGCGGCCGTATTGGTTGCGGGAGCGGCTGCGGCGCAGGAGACCCCGTCGTTTCCCGCCCGTGACCTGCCGGCGGCTTACGACACCTATCCGAGGCTCTCTTTTCATGACGTATCGCTGGGATACGGCGTGATGCCCATCAACGACGTGACGGGCATCATGGACGATTTGCTGCCGTCGCTCGTTGGGACAGGTGAGATAGCGAAGCGGAAGACGGGGTCGGTGAACATGGGATACATGTACCGTCTCACCCCTTCGCTGACGGTCGGCGGCATGTTCGTCTATTCGGGAAACATGAGCAGTACGGTGGGGGGAGGCTACATATACGATAACTTTTACAGCATCCTGCCGCAGGTGAAGTTCGTGTGGTACCGGAGCGGTATCGTGGGCCTCTATTCCCGTCTGGCGGCCGGCGTGCTGATTGCCGATCGGCAGTATCAGGTCGGGCCGGCGGTAGATGACGGCGATACGGCAGCGACATTCACTTTCCAGGTCTCTCCCATCGGAGTGGAGCTCGGCCGGACGATAGCCGGTTTCGCCGAAGCGGGTTTCGGTGCGACAGGTGTGCTTACACTGGGAATCAGGGCGCGTTTCTGATTCCCTTTGCCGCAAAGGTGTATGGACGCGGGGTGTGCAGACGCCCTGCGTTTTGCCTTTCCGGAGCCGGCTGTCCGTGCGGAAGAGCGGGCCCGGCAGGAAAAAGGCGGCGGATGGTGGCGGGGATGCGTCCGAAATAGGCGGGGACGGCCTTTATTTTCTGTCAAAAAAGTTTATATTTGCGTCCGATAAAGATGGAATATATGGCTTGCAAGATTTCACCTGCGGAACGCAGTTCGATAATAGCCCTGATGAACAGGGAGATAGTGCCGGCGATAGGGTGTACGGAACCGATTGCCGTATCGCTTTGTACGGCGCGTGCGGCGGAAGTGCTCGGCCGCCGGCCCGAACGTATCTCCGTATTGCTGAGCGCCAACATGCTCAAGAATGCGATGGGCGTGGGCATTCCCGGTACGGACGGCATGATAGGGCTTCCTATTGCCGTGGCGCTGGGAGCGCTGTTCGGAAAGTCGGAGTACGGCCTCGAGGTGCTGCGCGACGTGACTCCGGCGGATGTGCAGCAGGGGCGCCGCTATATGGAGGAGACACCCATCGAAATAGGGCTGAAACAGGGTGGCTGCGATATCCTCTACATCGAGGTGGAGGTGGCTGCTGGGAGCGACAGGGCGCTGGCCGTTATCGAGAAAAGTCATACGGGATTTACACGGATTGAACGCAACGGAGAGGTGTTGCTGGAGAAGTGTGCCGGAGCCGGTGCATCGTGTGCCGGGGAGGGTTGTGCTCTGAACTTGAAGAAGGTGTTCGAGTTTGCCGATACCGCTCCGCTGGACGAGTTGCGGTTCATACTGAAGGCGGCAGACATGAACAAACATGCCGCCGAGGTCTCCTTTACGGGAGAGTACGGCCATTCGCTCGGACGCCTGCTGCGGGGCGACATGGAGCGGCATATTATGGGAGACGGCATCCTGTCGAGTATCCTTTCCTATACCTCCGGGGCGTGCGACGCCCGCATGAGCGGGGCGATGATACCCGTCATGAGCAATTCGGGAAGTGGCAATCAGGGAATCTCTGCGACGCTTCCGGTGGTGGTGTATGCCGAGAAGTCGGGGGCGCCGGAGGAGAAGAAGATACGGGCGCTCATCCTCAGCAACCTGACGGTCATCTATATCAAACAGAGCCTCGGCCGGCTTTCGGCTCTTTGCGGGTGCGTGGTGGCCGCCACGGGGTCGAGCTGTGGCATTACCTACTTGATGGGGGGCGGGTACGAAGAGGTGTCGTACGCCGTGAAGAACATGATAGCCAATCTTGCCGGCATGATATGCGACGGAGCCAAACCGAGCTGTGCGCTCAAGGTGGCCAGCGGCATCTCTACGTCGGTTCTTTCTGCCATGCTCGCCATGGAGCACCGGTGCGTGACCGCCGCCGAGGGAATTATCGACGAGGATGTGGACAAGTCCATTCTGAATCTGACGAAGATAGGCCGCGAGGGAATGACGCAGACCGACCGGCTCATTCTCGATATCATGACCTCCAAAGGGGCCTAACCCTTTGCGGGGTCGGAGAAAGCGGCAGCCGCAGGAGTCCGAAGTGCTCCTGCGGCTGCCGCTTCTCTTTCCGGCCTGTCCGGGGAGGTTGCCTCGTAGAGACGGCCGGTATCGGTATTTGTGTCCGGTGCGGGAAATGCACGGAAATTGCGGTGGTTTTTCCGCATACACCCCTTTTTTGTGTAATTTTACGCTCCGGACGGAAGCTGTGGTTTGCCGTCCGGAACGGAAAATCATACAAATAAAGATACGGCATGTACGAGAAACAGCTTGAGGCCATGGAGCGCCTGTTCGGAGTGATGGACAGGCTCCGGGTAGAGTGTCCGTGGGACAGGGAGCAGACTTTCGAGTCGCTGCGCAACAACACCATAGAGGAGACGTTCGAATTGACCGATGCGATAACGGACGGCGACATGGACGGCATCCGCGAGGAGCTGGGCGACCTGCTGCTCCACATCGTCTTCTATTCGCGCATGGGGGCGGAACAGGGGCGTTTCGATATAGGCGATGTGGCCAATGCATTGTGCGATAAGTTGATATACAGACATCCGCATGTCTACGGCAATGTAGAGGCCGACAGTGCCGGACAGGTGATACACAATTGGGAGGAGCTGAAACTCGCCGAGAAGCGCAAGAAAGACCGCAAGGCACGCAAGGGGGTGCTGTCGGGGGTACCGCGCAGCCTACCGGCCATGGTGAAGGCGTTCCGTATCGGGCAGAAGGCTGCCGCTGCCGGTTTCGACTGGGGCAGGCGCGAGAATGTGTGGGAGAAGGTGCAGGAGGAGACGGACGAACTCCGGCAGGAAATCGGACGGATGGACCGCGACCGGATGGAAGAGGAGCTGGGCGACCTGTTGTTCGCTCTGGTCAATATGGCGCGTCTGTACGGTATCGACCCCGAGAATGCGCTTGAACGGAGCAACAAGAAGTTTATCCGCCGTTTCGAACATATCGAGAAAAGGGCCGACGAGCAGGGCGTGGAACTGACGAAGATGCCGCTCGAAGAGATGGAGGCGTACTGGCAGGAAGCCAAACGTGAAGAACGCTGAATATGAAGAACGCTGAGCGATACGGTCGGACGACGCGGCGGGCGTCGTTCCTGTGGGTTGCCGTACTCCTTGCCGCATGCGGCGGACCGGCCGACCAACCATCTGCGGAGGTTGCTGCCGTCGTGTTGCCTGAAGGGGCCGTACCGTTGGAGTACGACGGCCATATCCGGTTTGAGGCGACGGTAGGCGATTCGGTGCCTGCACGTCTCCTATTCGATACGGGGGCGGCGGGGCTTTATCTCGATTCGCTTTGGCAGGAACGGTCCGGCATCGGGGCGGAAACACGTACCGAGACATGGATGGCGGCGGGCGCCGGTACGCAGCCGGTGCGGTGCGGCGTGCTGTTCGACGAAATAACCTTCAGGATGGATACAATCGTCCATACGAGCCGGATGACCCCGCTGCTGGACTTCAGGGGAATGCTCGGACGGGGGAGCGACGGTATTTTCGGCCTGCAATACATGGCCGGGTACTGTGTGGAATTCGATTTGAAGGAAGGATGGATGCGGGCCGTGTCGCCCGATACGCTGCGACAGGCAGGGTTTGTCCGCTACCCGCTGGAGGAGGAGAACGGCAGACTGTATCTTCCCGTCCGTGTTCGGGCGGCAGGCAGGGAGGTAGAGGGCCGTTTCCTATTGGATACCGGGAGCCCTGGAACGCTGTCGATGACCGGAGCGGGCTGGGGGGCCGTATCGTGCCGGCCGGATGCGGTTTTGTATCGGACGATATCGGGAGGTGTCGGGGGAAGTGCCGCATCGCTGTGCTTGCGGGCGGATTCGGTTTGGTTTTGCGGCAGTGAATTTGCGGGTGTCCCGGTGGATGTGTCGCTGAACCGGACGGGGGCACTGTCGCGTACCGACATGGTGGGAATCGTTGGGAACGGACTGTTGGAGCGCTTCTCGTTTGCAATTGATTTCGGTGCTCCGGCCCTATGGGTGCGTCCGAGGGCGGAGGCGGGAAAACCGTTCGATTTCGTAACTCCCGGTTTCTCTGCCATCGACCGGACGGATATTATGGACGGTTGGCTGGTGACGGGACTTTTCGACGGGCATGCGCCGCAGGGAATGCAGCCGGGCGATATCATCGTGTCATGCGACGGAGTACGGATGGTGGATAGCGCTGCTGCGGATACACTTTGGAAAGCTCCCGGCCGCCATGAACTCGGTATTGTCCGCGGCGGGGTGTCGTCGGTCTGTACGGCCCATACGAAAGAGATTTTATAACGCAACGGAAATATGGCGATTATCAAGGAAGTGCGCGGGCATGTGCCCGTAGTGGGAGAAGGGACGTTTCTGGCCGAAACGGCGGTACTGATAGGCGATGTGACCGTCGGGCGCGATTGCAGCATTTGGTACGGTGCGGTGCTGCGCGGCGATGTGAACAGCATCCGTATCGGTGACCGGACGAATATTCAGGACGGTGCGGTGGTGCATACGCTTTACGACGGTGCGCCGCATCCATCGCAGGCGCATATAGGCAGCGATGTCTCCATCGGGCACAACGCCATCATCCACGGTGCCGTCATCGAAGACGGGTGCCTGATAGGCATGGGGGCCACGGTGCTCGACAACGCTGTGGTCGGGACGGGCTGTATCGTGGCCGCCAACGCGCTGGTGCTGGCCGGGAGCCGGCTGGAGCCCGGCGGGGTATATGCCGGGGTACCGGCACGGCGGGTGAAGGAGGTGACGCCGCAGCAGCGGCAGGAGATTATCGAACGTACGGCCCGCGACTATATGCTGTACGCGTCGTGGTACGAGGGGGCGGAAGAGTGAATGCAGGGGATGGAGTTATTGCCCTGCTGTACAGCCGTTTTCTGCGATACGGTCTGTTTGCCGGGCAGCGGCCGGGTCTTCAGTTCAACCGCCGGTTTTTCCGTTTCGGCTCCCTGAGGGTAGGCCGTCCGGTCGGGTTACTGTATATTTGCAACGGATTCCTCCCACGATAATTCATGCGTATGTTCAAGAGCAGGCTCAGGACAGGGGGCGTGTTAATCAACGTGCTGATAGCCGTTGCCGTAAGCCTCATTGTCAATTTTTCATACTTCGTCTTCATGATTCTGCACCGGACGGCGCGGATGCCGTCCGAACATCCGGTGTCGGAGAACAGTACGCTGTTCATGGTGCTCGAAGTGCTGTTTTATATGGCAGTGTCGTTCATCCTGCTTACTGTATTCACCCACAATCTGAGCGAAAGCAAGATACGCTCGCGCAGTTTTCCCAAGCGGCTGCTGGCCGCTCTCGTCATCTCGGTCGTCGTCTATTTTCTGGCTCCCTATATGAACCGTGCGGGTGACGTGAAAATCATATTGGCCGCCCGGCGCCTGTTCAATCCGATGGTGCTGCTCAAGTGTTCGTTCATGCTTGCGGTGGTGACACTCTACGGCAAGATATACGAACTGATAGTCCTGCAGCAGCGGATGACGGTCGAGAACGAACGTCTGAAGACCGAGAACCTGCGGTCGCGGTACGACGTACTCATCAACCAGATGAATCCCCATTTCTTTTTCAATTCGCTCAATTCGCTCGCCATGCTCGTGCGGGAGAACAAGAACGACGATGCGCTCGTATATATCGACCGGCTGTCGGACACCTTCCGTTACATCATCCAGTCGGGCAAGAGCAGCATGACCACGCTGCGCGACGAGATGGCTTTTTTGGAGGCGTACAAATATCTGCTTGAACTGCGTTACGAGGGCAAGCTGTTTATCGAGGCGGAGATACCGGAAGGGTACCTCGGCCGGACACTGCCGTCGCTGACGCTTCAGCCGCTCGTGGAAAATGCGATGAAACACAATATCATCACGAGAACGAAACCGCTGACGGTCACCATCTCCGTGCGGGGCGACTGGCTGCTTGTCAGCAATCCCCTGCAGCCCAAGATAGACGATTCGGAGAAGGGAACCGGAATAGGGCTCAAGAACATAGCCAGCCGGTATCGGCTGCTGACCGACCGGGATGTGAACATAATAGACGACGGAAAGACCTTTACGGTGCGTTTGCCCCTCGGTCCCGCCGCCGAAAGGAGAGATACGTTATGAGAGTGGTTATAGTGGAAGACGAGACGGCTGCCGCCGTAAACCTCGTGTCGCTGCTGCGGCAGACCTTTCCCCGGATGGAGGTGGTCGCACAGCTCGAAAGCGTCACCGATACGGTGGAGTGGTTTTCGGAGAACGAGGCGCCGGAACTTGTCTTCATGGATATTCATTTGGCCGACGGCTCGGCGTTTTCGGTCTTCGAGAAGGCGGAGATAACGTGTCCGGTCGTCTTTACGACGGCTTACGACCAGTATGCGCTCGACGCGTTCAGGGTGAACAGCATCGACTACCTGCTCAAACCCATCAAGGAGAGCGACCTGCGCCGGGCAGTGGAGAAACTGGAACATCTGACGCGGGCCGGCATGGGAGAGTATTCGCGGCGGATAGGGGAGCTGGTACGTTCCCAGCGCGGGGCGCAGGCTTTCCTCGTGTATGTGAAGGACCGCATCATACCGCTCAAGACGGAGGATATCGCCTACCTCTATTCCAGCAACGAAAAGGTCGCGGTGTGTACGCTGAAAGGCGAACATTTCCCTTTCGACCGGACGTTGGACGCGGTCATGGCGCAGTTGCCCGAGGAGGGTTTTTTCCGGGCCAACCGGCAGTTCGTCATTTCGCGCGAGGCGATAGCGGATATTTCGGTGTGGTTCGGCAACCGGCTTTCGGTGAACCTTTCGGTGGAGGTTCCCGAGAAGGTGGTCATCAGCAAGGCGAGGGTGCCGGAGTTCAAACGGTGGATATCCGGTATCCGCTGAGGTACCGCCGGGAGGCCGTTGCGGTACGGAATGTTTTTTGCTGCCGCCGGGGAGGCGCGGCATGAAGGACGGAGAGGAAACAGTTAGGAAAAATAGAAAGAGATGAGAAGGTTTGCAGGTTTGTTGGTTTTGTTGCTGACGGCGGCACAGGCGTATGCGGCTGCGCCGGGACGTATTACGGGAACGGTCGTGGATGCGGCCGACGGCGAATCACTGCCCGGCGCGGTGGTGGAGGTGGTGCCGGTCGGAGGAGACGGTTCGTCGAAGAGTGCGATGAGCGAGGTGAACGGACGTTTCACCGTCGCGTCCGTGCCTTACGGCGATTATACCGTTCGGGTATCGTTCCTCGGGTATGCCGATTTCGAAAAGGAGGTAACGGTAGAGGCCCCGGTACTCGACCTGGGCAGGATAGAGATGCGGCTCGACGACAATGAGATAGAGGCTGTCGTGCTGGAAGTGCCCGCTATGCGCACGTCGCAGAAAGGCGATACGGTGGTGTATAACGCGTCGGCGTTCAAGGTGGCTGCGGATGCCGATACGGAGAGCCTGCTGGCAAAGATGCCGGGTATCATGATTTCCGCGGACGGTACGGTGGAGGCACAGGGCGAAGAGATTCAGAAGGTGTTCGTGGACGGCAAGGAGTTTTTCGGTGATGACGTGAGTACGGCGATAAAGAATCTTCCTGCCGAAGTAGTGGAGAACGTCGAGGTATTCAACAAACTGAGCGACCAGGCGGAGTTCACCGGACTCGACGACGGTGAGGGCTACAAGGCGCTGAATATCGTCACTTCGGAGAGCAAGCGCCGCGGGCAGTTCGGTAAACTCTATGCCGCATACGGTTATCCGAAGTATTATACTGCGGGCGGCAACGTGAACATTTTCGAGGGTGACAGCCGTATCTCCATCATCGGTCTTGCCAACAACCTGAATCAGCAGAATTTCTCTTTCGAGGATATTCTCGGCGTGGTCAATACGGGCGGCAGTTCGTCCAGCGGCGGCAGAATGGGCGGCCGGAGAGGAGGCATGGGCAGTTTCCTTGTCCGTCCGATGGACGGTATATCGACCGTTCAGGCCGTAGGCGTCAATTACAGCGATACGTGGGGCAGGCGTGACAACATGGAGGTGACGGCAAGCTATTTCTTCAACCACAGCAAGAACCGGAACGAATTCGTGAACGAGACGTGGCAGAACCCGGGCAGCCAGTACGACTACGAGACGGGCGCTTCCGGTGCGGAGAATTACAACCACCGTTTCAATGCCCGCATAGACTATAAGATAAACGACAATCAGAACCTGATGCTCCGCCCCTATTTCCGCTACCAGAAATATACCGGTACGGAGTCGTCGCAAACCGACATGTCCGAACTGGAGGACGATGTGGAGGAGGCGATACAGAGCATTCTCGGCAGCGACGGCAGCGACCGGTCCGGATACAATGCGGGGCTCAGTGCGCTGTACCGTATGAAGCTCGGGAAGCAAGGGCGTACCCTGACCTTCAATCTCGACGGGAGTTACGGCAAGAACAGGGAGCTGCAGCTCGTCGAAGAGTATTACTACCTGCCGCGGTATGCGGAGGGGATGGTCGCCGACTCGGTGGCCAACCAGCGCATTGCCGGCGATTCGTACAGTTACAGTCTCGGCGGCGGTCTGACCTATACCGAACCCCTCGGCAAGAGGTCGCAGCTCAATCTGGAATACCGCATCAACTACGACTATTCGGATGCGGAGAAACTTACTTACCTCTGGGACCCGGTGCTGGAACTCATTTCGCCCGAATTGAGCGAGGAACTTTCGACCATGAACAACAGCGGGTACCTTACTCACCGCGCGGGGCCCGGTTACCGGTATTCCGACGGCAAGACCAACGTCTCGGCATCGCTGATGTATCAATACTCCACGCTCGATAATGCTACCGAGTATCCTGCCACGGTTGCACCCTATGTGAACTATTCGTTCAACAACCTGGTCTATTCCGCCATGGCCAACGTCAATTTCGATGCCCAGAATACGTTGCGGATACATGCCCGTTCGCGGACGAACAACCCTTCGGTCTCCCAACTGCAGGACGTGCCCGATTTCTCCAACAGCACCTATGTCAGAGGCGGCAATGCGGCGCTGAGGCCCGCCTATACCAACCGTCTGCACGCCTTTTACATCAATTCCAACGTGGCGAAGGGACAGACCTTCACGGTGATGCTCGGGGCGGAGTACACATCCGATTACATAGGCGATTCGATAGTGACCTATGACGCTTCGAGGCCGTTCGTGATACCCAACTCGACCAATGTGTTGCAACAGGGACAGCGGTATGCACGCTATGCGAATATAGGGAACAGCTGGTCGGTACGTGCGGGGCTGAGTTATGGCCTGCCCGTGAAGTTCCTCGGCAGCAACCTCAATTTTAATGTAGGGGCTACTTTCGCGCAGACTCCGAATATCGTCGACGGGGCCCGGTTCATGCGCAGCGAGAACTATTTCGACGGTGGGGTGCAGCTCAGCAGCAACATCAGCGAGAACATCGACTTTACCATCCTGTACAACGGCAGCTACAATATCGCCAGCGGTATCTCCAATGGCGTCAGGACCGACGACAGGTTCGTCAACCAGTATGCTTCGGCAAGCATCAAGTGGGTGATATGGAAAGGGATTACCTTCACGGGAAATGCCTCCTATACGCAGTACAAGGGAATTACCAACAAGTACGACGAACAGTATGTGCTTTGCAACCTTTATATAGGCAAGAAAGTTTTCCGCAGTCAGCTTGGCGAGATAAGCATCGGGGTGAACGACCTGTTCAACCAGAATACGAGTTTCCGCCGTACGGTGCAGAGCTCGTACATCCAGAACAGTACCAACCTCGCGATTGGCAGGTACATATCCCTGCAGTTCGTCTATAACCTGCGCAATTTCGGCAAGAAAGCGACGCGTGCTGCCAGCCAGTACGACAATTTCGATACAGGCGGTTCGGGCAGTGTCGGCGTGCAGCGTCCGGGCGGTATGCCCGGCCCCGGCGGACCGCCTCCGCATGTGAGGTAGTTGAAGATACTTCGGTCGGATTTTCCTTTGGAAACAGAATTGATTAGTGAATTTATATTATCCCCACGAAATTGCTCATACGGTCAATACATCGTTTCTTTTGGTTGAGGTTGGGATGGACATACAGATTAAGTGTCGTTGCCACATTTGAGTGACCGAGGATGGCGCTGACAGTTTTATAATCACATTGACTTTCAATACATCGGGTTGCAAATGTATGGCGGAGCCCGTGAAAGACCAAATGAGGAATATCTAATTGATTTAATAGTCTGTTGAAATAGTCGCGATAGGAACGTGGTTCTTTAGATTGTACAGAAGTTCCCACGACATAAGGGGACGGTGATTGTTTCTTTACTGTTTTCAAGGCTTGGAAAAGTTGTTTCGACATGGGAATTTCTCGGCAGGAATTCTTCGTTTTTGGAGAAGATTGCACCTTTTCTGTAGATTTCAGTTCACAATTATATATCCTGCTAATAGTATGCTTTACAGTAACAGTCTTTTGTGTAAAGTCCACATCTTCCCATTTTAAGGCACATACTTCACCTATTCTCATGCCCGTACAGAGAGCCAATAATATACCTATGTTTTGTGGCGTAGGCTGTTCTATCAAATGACGCATCAGTATCCTCTGGTGGTTCAAGGACAATGTTGGCAATGACCTGTTTCCTGTATAGGAGGGATATTCGATTTCCCATTCTCCGAGTTGGAAAATTCCGTGCTTATTTCCATATTTGATGATGGATTTGAGTACTGCCACCATATCCCTGACTGTTTTCCTTGCTAATCCCGAAGTACATTTGTCTATTACAAACTGCTGAACGTCATTTTCTGTTATTATTTCCATAGTACCGAACCGTGGCAATAAATGTGTTTGTAACGTAAGCAGATAAGCACACATGGTGGAATGTTTCACTATTGGACGTTTCGCCTCGCACCAAAGCTCGGAAACATCATAAAATGTCTTTTGGAGGTTCATGTTTTGAGAGAATTGATTGATATAACTCTCTCAAGATAACATATTTTATCTGTTCCCTTTTGAACGGTTATGGGTTTTACAGAGCATTTCACAATTTTCTATATTAGTCGCTCCGCCCTTGCTCCATGCAGTTACATGGTCGGCATCCATTTCCGAAATTTTGTAAATACGGGTTTTGTTGGCATTGTCACCCAAAGCACAGAGCGGACAATTGGAAACTCCTTGCTTCTCAGCTGCCTCGGTCTGTCGTTTATACGCAATTCTTTTGGTTGATTCTTCAAAGATACGAATATCAAGCAGTTTCTTATCTACTTCTCCACCCAGTACATATTCGTAAATGTTGCGGGAACACCGCACGCTTTCATCCGCTTGCAGGGCTTTTACCCGTTCTGTAACATGGTCGATACTATAAGGAGTGGTATGATACGTTTCGTATAGTCGTCCCCATTCCAAACCACACATATCATGCTCTACCATTGTAAAAGTAGCCGATACCCAATCAATCACAGAACGAAAATAACTTTCTAATTCACCTGTGGAAATATCATGTCGATGTTGGCTCATATAGGCATCGATGCTAATCCCTTTGCTGTCACAAATCCATTTAAGGGCTTCCGCCAGATAATCCTGTCGTTTCACATCCCCCTTGATATAGTGGCTCCATTTCTGCGTTTCCGCATTTTGGGAATTACTAAACACTCGTTTGGCTGCATTTACGAATTCCCCAGAGTAGATGGCGTTGAGCAATTCCTGCTCCTTGAGCGGAATGCCCACAATGTTGATGGTCTTGAACCACTCCTTGATTTCTTTCTCTTCGCCTTCACATTCATATACGAGTAAAGGTGAGCATAGGATGCGTTGACGCTGTTCTTCGGGCAATCCTGAGAAATACTGCACATTGTCTGTTTCGTCTTTGATGGCGAATTTGCCTGTGATAAACCGACCGAAAGAAGTGATACGTTGTTGTCCGTCAAGCACCTCAAACCGTCCGTCCTCCGTACGATTGAAATAGATTAATCCGATAGGATAACCCTTTAGCAAGGATTCTATCACCGCCACATCACGTTTTCCGTCATTGTAAATGTAATGGCGTTGGTACTCAGGCTGAATAGTGAGGCGTCCGTCCAATCCAAACAGACCTTTACCCTCCAGCTCATTATAGGTAAACCCTTTGCAGATATCTGCGACGGTCCATTCCGTATGCAATGTTGTCTTCATTATAGTTTAGTTTTAAGTTGAAATCTTAGGTAATGAATACGATTTAAATATTGACAGAGGACGAGGTTACATTGACGGGAAACGCATGTACAGTAGATTGTTTATTCGCAAATGAATTGAAATCTTAGGGATGGCTTCTTCTGCCGGATATAACGTTGAAATCGTGGGTATTTCATTCAAAGGGATGAAAGATGCCCGACCTTTGATTAATGGAGAAAACCGTTATGCGAGAGTATTTATCAAACATATCAGGCTACAATCTGCGGATGAGTAATCGGGCGTACATAGGAATATATCTTTCACCAATCTTAATAACGCTTCGGGCGTTTAAGTCATTGTATTTCGGACTATCAGTAGCAGTGTATTTCTTAGTCCTTACGCCAGACGTATTCTGTCTATCAGTTATCCCTAAGATTTCAAATTGCTCCGGACAATACTTATCCAAAAAAGAAATGGGAACTCCCATAACTCCGTCATAGTCGGACGGTATAGCATCCGTAAAAGGAACTTCTATGGCATCATAATTATCATAACGGTCATACGCTGTTTTACCTTTCAATTCCTTATGCTTTGAGAAGCGAAGGTTATCTGCCATAGTCATTAAAGGTAACGGTTCATGACGACGACCATGGTCAATGTTAGTGAACCAGCGTACACCTTTTACTCGAATGAATTTCCGTCCGTTCTCATCAATCCTCCAGCCTGCTGCAGCCAATGGATAATCATTCGGGACTTCAAACTCTCTATCACCGCTATGAATCGAATACCCCAGCCACATTTTATTGGCTTTTATTAATGGGAATACCTCTTTATAGGTTATTGCATTCATATTTCCGATGATGATAAATTTTTTGTTAGCTTCTACAATCCACGCCAAGAACTCGCGAAACAAGGAGAACGGCGGATTGGTGATGATTATATCAGCTTCATCCCGCAACTTTGTGACTTCTTTGCTGCGAAAATCTCCATCACCGTCCAAATATTCCCATTCAAGGTCATCTATGTTTATGCGGCCATCTCCACTTTTGTCTTTCTTCAAGATGAATATCTTGCCTTTAACAGAAGTTTTGGTCTTGTCAAATTGTGGAGCTTCAATTTCAAACAAAGTAGGTTCTGCCAATAACTTCATTTTCTTGCTGTCAGGTGCATAGCTCGTAGAAATCAGTTTTTTCAATCCCAACTCATCGAACTTGGCTGCAAAGAAGCGGGTGAAGTTGCTCCATTCGGGGTCATCGCAAGGCAACAATATGGTTTTGCCCCGGAACACGTCAGAGTCGTATTCGAGATAGGCATTCATTTCGACTTCAATGTCGTGGAACTGCGTGTAGAATTCATCGTTCTTAGCCGCCTTAGCTTCTTTCAGGTTGGTATTTGCCATGTATCTATTTTTATTTCGTTAGGTATAAGAAGAAGTGTAAATACATTCATATTCAGTGTTTCCGCTATCATATAACCAGGTATTGGCGGTTATACTTTTTAATAGTCTACAAATTGACTATGTGAAAAGTCTTCCCAAGCATATTGCCAACGGTTTTTTAAAATCACACTATCTAATGAGCGCAAAAATATAAGATTTTATTTGGTAGACAGCATGTCGCGCAAAAATGCGCTTTTCTACATCAAAAATACGAGTTGTTTGACGGAAATACACTGCGTATCGCAGAATGTATGACCGTGCCAAATCATGACTTTGCTCTCAGTGAACAGTGTGTAAGTAGCTTAATTTCTGTATTGTTTTCAAAAAATCCGACCGGAGTATCTCATGACGGAACCGGGATAGGAAGGGTCGGGAGGCGAAAGGAGGGTGTGGCAGGCCGAAAGGATGTCGGCCTGCCGCGCTTTCGTCAGGACTTCTGCGATCTCCGATTGGCGCTTCGATTCGGAGGCCGCCGCTGATTGGCGCGTCTTTTGCTGACCGTATTCCTTAATGACTGCCGTCCGGTCCTGAGTCGTGGCTTTTGCGGATTTATTTGCGGTCGGCATGTCCGGCGGCATTTTTATAATTCTTATATTTGCCGGCCGTCGGAACTGCTAACCGTTCAAAAGGACCTTGTGATATGGCATTGAAATTATTGACAACCAATAATACACAAGCATATGGATATTGCAAAAAGGTTTCCGGAAAATCCCATTCTCAGACCGTCCGACCTTCGTCCCGGCATTGACGGGATGGAGATAGTCTGCCTGCTCAATCCCGGTGTCTTCCGCCTCGGCGGCCGTACGGGACTGCTGCTCAGGGTGGCCGAAAGGCCGCGGCAGGAGGAGGGGCGCATCAGTTTCCCCATATACAACGACCGGGACGAGATAGAGGTGTTGTCTTTCGACAAGGATGACAGCCGGCTCGACGCCTCCGACCCGCGGGTCATCAAATACAACGGACAGAACTATCTGACGACGCTCTCTTACCTGCGTCCCGTCTTCAGCGACGACGGGGTGCATTTCTACGAGGATGCCGATTACCGGCCGATTTACGGCAAGGGGCCCCTCGAATCATTCGGTATAGAGGATTGTCGCGTCGCTACCATGGATGACGGTTATTTCCTGACCTTTACGGAGGTTTCGCCCGTTGCTGTAGGGGTGGGGCTGATAGCTACCCGCGATTTCAAAACCCTCGACCGCAAGGGCATGATATTCCCTCCGCATAACAAGGACTGCGCCCTTTTCGAATCGACGGTCGGCGGGAAATATTATGCCTTCCACCGTCCGAGCAGTCCGGAGCTCGGCGGCAACTACATCTGGCTTGCCGAGTCGCCCGACCGCTTGCACTGGGGGGATCACCGGTGCATTGCCGTAACGCGCGAGGGTCGGTGGGATTCCGCCCGCGTGGGGGCCGGAGCCGCCCCCGTCCGTACCGAGAAGGGGTGGCTCGAGATATACCATGGAGCCGACGGCAACAACCGTTACTGCCTCGGGGCGCTGCTTCTCGACCTCGAGAATCCTGCGAAAGTGCTTGCACGGAGCGACGAGCCCATCATGGAACCTACGGCACCCTACGAAAAGACGGGTTTTTTCGGAAACGTTGTCTTCACCAACGGACAGTATGTGGAAGGGGATACGATACACATGTATTACGGGGCGAGCGACGAAGTCATCTGCGGGGCCACCCTCTCCATCCGTGAAGTTCTGGCCACGCTGAACGTGTAGCCGGAGTCGTACCGGTGATTCCGTATGCCTTATGAGCTACGGACCGGTCTGTTCCGGAGCGTGAAAACCGCCAATGTCGAAAATCTTATAGAAATATCATGGCAAAATTCCTCAACGAATTCCAGTATTTCCGCCGGCAGCCCCACAACATGAAGGTGCTGCTCATCACGAACCTCTGTTTCGCATTCGTACTCCCCGTCATAGAGATATTCGTCGGGGCGTACATCATGCGCAATACGAACAATCCTTCCTTCGTGGCCGTGTATCAGCTCGCGCAGTACACGGGCATCGTGCTGTCGTCGCTTATCAACGGTTTTCTACTGAAACGGATAAATGTCCGGACGCTCTATATGTTCGGTATTCTCGTGAGCGGTATCTCGCTGTTGGTGATGATGACCGTCCAGGCCGTAGGGTTGTGGGAACTTGTTCTTTCGGGCCTGCTGCTCGGCGTTTCGGTCGGTTTCTTCTGGACGAACCGTTATCTGCTCGCGCTCAACTCGACGACGGACGACAACCGTAACTACTTCTACGGCCTCGAATCGTTCTTCTTCTCGGTATGCTCCATTCTCGTTCCGCTCGCTGTGGGCGGTTTCCTCGCCAAAGCCTCCGGAACGGGTTTCTTCGGAAGTACGATGGACATCAACAAGGCGTATCAGATAGTCACTTTCGTGACGCTCGGCATCTGCATCCTTGCCTGCATTGCCCTCTCGCGCGGGAAATTCACCAATCCGGCACAGAAGAAATTCCTTTATTTTAAATTCAACCGGTTGTGGAAGAAGATGATTGGCCTGGCCGCACTGAAAGGGCTCATTCAGGGTTTCCTGGTCACCGCTCCTGCCATCCTTATCCTGCGGCTTGTGGGCAGTGAGGGCGAACTCGGTCTCATACAGGGTATCGGCGGACTGATAACGGCCGTCATCGTCTATGTGCTGGGCCGCGTCACCAAACCCAAGGACCGTATCGCGGTATTCGCCGTGGGTATCGTCATCTTCTTTATCGGAACGCTCGTCAATGCGGCGCTCTTTTCGGCCGTGGGCGTAATTGTGTTCGTGCTGTGCAAAATCTTCTTCCAGCCGCTGCACGACCTCGCCTACAATCCGATACAGCTCCGGACGATAGACGTGGTGTCGCATCAGGAGCACCGCAACGAATACGCCTACATCATGAACCATGAGCTGGGTCTCTATGCGGGCCGGGCGATAGGGTTGGTGCTTTTCATCGTGTTGGCGACCTACGTGTCGGAGGATTTCGCACTGAAATTCGCACTGGTCATCGTCGGTGCCGTGGAGTTGCTCTCCATTCCCCTTGCCAAAAACATCACCAAGAATACGGACAAAGCCCCGAAGTATGCCGCACCCGACGTACAGGGCTCTTAAAACAGACGAAAGATTATGAAAACCGGATGGATTTTTACGGCGGCGGCAGTCGCTGCGGCGGCGCTTGCGGGATGCCGCGAAAAAGGAGGTAGGGAACCGGGGCCTGCTCCCGGCGACGGGGTGGCTCAGGTGGCCATACCGCGGATAGAGAAGATGGACAACATGCCGGTGCCGTACAAGATAATCGACTGGAAGCGGAAAGCGCTCGAATTTGACAATTACGCGTTCGATTTCGACTCCTCCATGCCGGCCGGGCCGATTATCTGGCTCGACGATGCACAGCGTAACGTGCCGCAGCAGACCTTCGGGCAGTACACTGCCATACACGATGTACGTCAGGGCCCCGAGGCGAACGGCGGAGAGTTCCACGAAAGCCTCACTTCGCTGGCGGCCATACTCGGAGGCGGTCTGAACGGAATAGACAAGACCAACCAGAACGGGTACAACTTCGTGAAGATGGTGCAGAACTATTTCAACAGCGACAACGGGTGGAACATCGTCATGAACAACACCAATCCCGATGTGGCAAACCTCGGCGGGGGATACGGGCGCGACTGGTGGTACGACGTCCTGCCCAACTGTCTCTATTACGCCGTGTCGGATGTCTTTCCGGGCGTTCCCGGCGCGGAGGAGATACAGCGGACGGTGGCGGAGCAGTTTTACCGTGCGGGCGAGGTGCTGGGGGAGAACTACGACTACTCCTACTTCGATTACGGGACGATGACGCCGCACGTCAATCACATTCCCCTACAGCAGGACGCTGCGGGCGGCCACGGGTATGTGCTCTATTCCGCATACCGGAAATTCGGGGACGAGCGCTATCTGGAGGGGGCGAAACAGGCCATCCGGGCGCTGGACAACCAGAAAGAGAGCCGGTTTTACGAGATACTGCTTCCGTTGGGTATCTATACGGCCGCGCGGCTGAATGCCGAGGAAGGTACCGATTACGATACGGAGAAGATGATAAACTGGGTGTTCGATGGCGTGACCGACCCCAAGGGGCGTTACGGTTGGGGTATCATTCAGGACCGCTGGGGGCCCTACGATGTCAGCGGACTTCAGGGAAGCATTACAGACGGGGGAGGGTACGCCTTTTTCATGAACAGCGTGAAGATGGTGTGGCCGCTTCTGCCCATGGTAAAGTACGAGCCCCAGTATGCCCGTGCGATAGGCAAGTGGATGAACAACAACGTCAGCGCCTGCCGGCTTTTCTATCCGGACGAGATACCGGCCATCTACCAGTGGCTTCCCCAGCAGAAAGATATCACCCGCGGCGTGATAGCTTACGAGGGGCTTCGCAAGACCGACGATTACGGCAAGCCCGAACTGAAGGGTATGTCGCCCGTGGCCATCGGCGACGGGCCGAAATGGAACGAGGCCAATCCGCCCGAGAGCATGTTCAGCGTTTACAGCACCGCTCCGGTGGGGATTCTGGGGGCTACGGTGCATACGACCGATGTGGAGGGCGTGCTGCGGCTCGACGCCAATGCAACTGATTTCTATGCCGACAAGCCTTACCCCGTATGGCTGATATACAATCCCTATGAGAAGGAGGTGAAGATAACCTACGATGCGGGCGAGGGGGCCGACCTGTACGATGTGGTCGCCAGGGAGTATGTGGCACGCGATGCGCAGGGGCGTGTCAAGATAACCATTCCGGCCGATACGGCCCGGCTCGTGTATGAGCTGCCAACCGGAACGGTGCTCACCGAATCGGAGGGAAGGATAACCACCGATACCGGGCATGTGATACTTTATTGATTCGCTTTCCCGTACGGAAAAGGTTGCCCCCTTCCGTATGGGATATTCCCTGCGACAGCGGGGCGAATGGTGTACGAACAATTTAAAACATATTGGTATGAAGAGAAAACTACTGTTTCTTTTTTGTCTTGTCCTGGCGGTTCCGCTGATACCCGTTGCGGCGCAGCAGACCGCTACGGTCAAGGGTATCGTGACCGATGCCCAGACCGGCGAACCGCTCATAGGGGTGAGTGTCGTCGTGCCGGGAACCACGCACGGGATTGCGACCGACGTGGACGGTTCGTATGAACTGAACAATGTGCCCGAGGATGGTTCGCTCGAATTCTCCTATCTGGGGTACGAAACCCGTACGGTGGCGGTCGGAGGACGTACCGTCATTGATGTCGCGCTGGATATGGCTTCCGACCAGATAGAGGAGCTGGTGGTGGTCGGTTACGCGGTACAGCGCAAGCGCGACGTGCTCGGTGCGGTGAACAAGGTGGAGGGTGCCGAACTCGCCCAGATTCCGGTACCGTCGGCTCAGCTCGCCCTTCAGGGGCGTGTGCCGGGCGTTCAGGTCGCCTCGGCCAGCGGTGCTCCGGGTGCCGATGTGTCGGTGCGTGTACGCGGCGTGGGTTCGATAAACTCCAGCAACGAGCCGCTCTACATTATCGACGGCATCCAGATAGAGGGCGGTCTCAATACCGTGTCGCCCAACGATATCGAGGACATCACCGTACTGAAGGATGCGGCTTCGACGTCCATATACGGTTCGCGGGGCAGCAACGGTATCGTCATCATCACCACCAAGAAGGGACGGGCGGGTCAGGCGACCGTATCGTTCAATGCGGAGGCGGGCGTGCAGACCCACGGTTATCTTACCCCGATGGTGAATACGGCCGACTATATCTCCATCTATAACGAGGCCGCCCGCAACGACAATGCCATGGGCGGCGTGCAGCGCGACCTCATCGAGGGGAGTTATCTCGACGGACTGGCCGATGTGAACCATGTCGAGGAACTTTTCCGGGTGGCTCCGCTGCAGCGTTACGAGCTCTCCGTGACGGGCGGCAGCGAACGTACCACCTATGCGGTGTCGGGTTCGTTCTTCGACCAGGACGGTATCATCAAGAACAGCGGTTACAAGAAGATTTCGTTCCGCTCCAATGTACAGTCCGACGTCAAACCGTGGCTCAATGTCGGGATGAACGTCATCGGAAGCATGGCCGAGACGCAGAGCATTCCCAGCTCGGGCGACGGTTATCAGAACAACGAAGGAGGCAGTGCCATCCGCTACGCCCTGTTCCGTACGCCTGCCATCCCCACCTACGATGCCGACGGCAACTACGTGGACCTGCCGAGCGCCTATTTCGGACAGGGAATTTACAACACCTTTTTCGGCGACGGCTACAACCCGATGGGCGTGATAAATGAGACCGACCGGGTACGCAACGAGAAGGCGGTCATCGCGGCGGCGAACATGCTTATCAAACTCCCGCTCAACATCACGTCGCGGACGGTGGCCGGCGTCGATTACATGTCGGGGAGATACAGGCAGTTCAACCAGACGTGGGGTACGGGCGGCAGGATAAACAATCCCAACAGCCTTCTGGTGGAGAATTACGACAATTTCAACTGGACGTTCAATACGGTGCTCAACTGGGGCGAAACGTTCGGCGACCACAATGTGTCGGCCATGGCCGGTTTCGAGGCGGTGCGCACCACGACGTACAGCATGCAGAATACCGACCAGAATTTCGCCGACGACCTGATATTCATCGGTAAGGGACTCGATGAACAGCGGCGTACATCCTATGAGAACCAGCAGGCATTCACGCTGGCGTCGTTCTTCGGTTCGGTGAACTACAATTACAAGCAGAAGTACTATGCGGCGGCGACGGTCAGGGAGGACGGTACCTCCCGGTTCAAGGGACGCAACCGCTGGGGAACGTTCTACTCCGTATCGGGAGGCTGGAACATCGAACAGGAGAACTTCATGCAGGACGTGGATTTCATCGATATCCTCAAACTGCGTGCGGGCTGGGGTACGGCCGGCAACCAGAATGTGACGGCCTATGCGACAGAAGACCGGTATATGCCCAATTACAATTCGACCTTTGGCGGAGTGGTGGCACCGGGGTATGTACAGACGCAGATAGGCAACGAGAATCTCAAATGGGAGACGAGCAGCCAGCTCAATGTCGGTATCGACGTGGAGATGTTCCGTCAGACCTTCGGTTTCTCGATTGACTATTTCTATAAGCGGAGCGACAACATGCTCATGTTGCAGACCATGCCGCCCTCTTCAGGTAATGCGCAGCCCGCGTGGGTGAACAACGGAAGCATGCTCAATACGGGTATCGACTTCGAGATGTTCTATCGCCGCAATTTCGCAAACGCCGGTTTCGAAGTGAGCGTGAACGGCGGCTGGCTGAAGAACAAGGTGCTCGCCATCAACGGCAGCGTGCCGGGCGGCCGCGTGGACAACGGCGTCTATGTCACCCTGACCGAAGCCGGTTATCCGGTCGGTTCGTTCTATATGCTCGTCATGGACGGCATCTTCCAGGACCGCATGGAGATACTCACCTCCCCGTCGCAGTCTTCCAATCCGGACGACATACAGCCCGGTGACGTGAAGTTCGTCAACCAGAACGGCGACCTGGTCATCGACCAGAACGACCGTGTGCATGTCGGTTCCTCGATACCGAAGTTCACCGCCGGTATCAATCTCTCGGGCTACTGGAAGAATTTCGACATCTCCTGCTTCTTCCAGGGGGCTTTCGGTCACAAGATATACATGCAGGTGGCACAGGACATCGAAGGGTTCTACCGTGCGTTCAACGTGACACAGAACTATTTCGATAACCACTGGACGGGGCCCGGCACCTCGAATACGCAGCCGCGTGCATCGTGGAAGGCGAAGTTCAACAACGCGAGGGTATCCACGCGGTTCCTCTACGACGCCTCCTACATGCGTCTGAAGAACCTCCAGATAGGGTACACCATACCGAAGACGGAGAAGATAGGCATCAGCCGGCTGCGCGTCTATTTTGCGGCCACCAACCTCTTCACCATCACCAAGTACCCCGGCATGGACCCGGAGATGACCGTGAGCGCCAACTCTGCCTCCGAAGGCGACCGTGCCGCCGGCATCGACTGGGGTACCTATCCGATAGCCCGTTCGTTCACGTTCGGTATTAATCTCACTTTTTAAAACGCGGATACGATGAAACGGAATATTATATCATACATATCGGTTGCGGCGGTTTGCTGTACGGCATCCGTCGCGTGCAGCGACTTCCTGACCGAAGAGCTCCAGACCGATTACAGCAGCAAGACCTTCTACACCTCGGCTGCCAATGCCGAGCGGGCCGTGAACGGCATCTACAATAACATCATGTTCACCAGCGACCAGAACATGCTCTGGGTGTTCGGCGACGTGGCGTCGGACGACTCCGAGAAGGGGGGCAGCGCGGGCGACAAGTCCGATATCGACTATATAAATAACTTTTCCGCCATGGCCGACAACGGCATTCTCGGCGACTATTGGACCTACCTCTACGAAGGGGTGGCCCGGGCCAACAATGCCATTGCCTACATTCCCGGTATCCAGATGGACGAGGAGCTGAAGAGCCGCCTCATCGGCGAGGCCAAGTTCCTCCGGGCGCTGAACTATTTCCATATCGTGAACATCTGGGGCGCAGTGCCGTTGCGGACGGAACCCAATGCCGCCGATAACGGCAATCTTGCACTCAGCGACGTGGAGACCGTGTATGCGAAGATAGAGAGCGACCTTTCCGATGTTATCGCATCGACCGTACCCATTTCCTATTCGGGTGAGGATGCAGGGCGTGTGACACAGGGGGCCGCCTATGCCCTGCGGGCCAAGGTACATCTGTTCCGTCAGAATTGGGGAGCTTGCCTCAGCGACATCGAGAGTCTCGAAGCGCTGCATCAGTACGAGCTGGCCGAGAGTTACCAGGAGCTGTTCGTACCCGGTGCGGAGGATAACAAGGAGGTCATCTTTGCGGCGCGTCACCTCTCCGGGCAGAATCCCGGACTGGGTAATATCCTGAACGTCTATTTCGCCCCCTCTGTCGAGACGGGCTACTATTTCAATGCCCCCACGCAGAGTTTCGTGGATTGTTTCAACGAGCAGACCGAGGAAGGGGAGACGGACCCGCGTCTGGACATATCCATCGGCCGTCCCGGTCAGCCGTGGGTGAACGGCGATACGTTCGATGCGAGCTGGTCGCCTACGGGATATCTCGTGAAAAAGTACGAACAGCCGCTTTCCGAAGTCCCGGTCGGAACGAAGAGCGACGGTTATCTGCCTTACATTTATCTCCGTTATGCCGACGTGCTGCTGATGAAGGCCGAGGCGCTGGCGAACCGTAACACGGGTACCGATCTGGAGGATGCCTGCGATGCGCTCGATCTCGTGCGCGGCCGTGCCGGACTGGCGCCTACGACGGCTGGAACCCAGGAGGAGGTGTTGGCTGCCGTACGGCTCGAACGCCGGCGCGAACTCGGGTTCGAATCGCACCGTTTCTTCGACCTGATGCGCTGGGGCCGGGAAATCGCCGTGGAGGCGCTTGGCCCGGATATTGCATCCGTTTGGACCGGAGACCGCTTCTATTTCCCGATACCGCAGTCGGAACTCGATTCGAACAAGGGAATAGAGCAGTGAGAGCGGGAACGGGGCGAACAAGGCCGGCAAGTCGGATATTATCTGAACAATCTCAATATTTACCGATTTTAAAACAAACAATTATGAAAAATTTTCTGAAAAGTGCATCGGCTTTCGTGCTCATGTTGGGTGCGGCTGTCATGCTGTTCACCGCCTGCGACAAGAAGGGCGGTAATTCGGGCGGCAACGGAGACGTGGATAAAACCAAGCTCGAAGCGTTGATAATCGAGTGCGAAGCACTGCTCGACGGAGCGACGGCCGACGACTATCCGGAGGCCAATATCGAAGCCTTCACCAATGCGGTGAACGACGCCAAGGCCATCCGCGACAATCAGAACGCCACGCAGTCGCAGGTGGACCTGATGACCAATAACCTGACGCTCGCCAAGGAGACTTTTGTGGGCAGCAAGTATGAAAGCATTCCCGATTCGAGCGTCATCGCTTTCTTCGATTTCGAGACCATCAATGACAACACCGTCGCTTCGACCGGGACCAAACCGGTGGTCGGCGTGCTGCAGGCCGGGCCGGCGGAGATATTCGGTTCCGATACCGAACTTCCGTCGCTGGTGGACGGCGTGGGCGCAGGCAAGGCTATCTACTTCAGCAAGGGTAACTACCTGGCAGTGGAGGATTACAATCCTGCCGATTTTCTGATGAACAACATGTCGTGGTCGGCATGGGTGAAGGTGGACGACGCGAGCCGTGCGAACAACTACATCGTCTCCCTCAACTACTGGAACAACTGGAAACTGAACGTAGAGAACAACGGCAAGCCTTTCTTCACGGTCAAGACCACGACAGCGACGGTCGATATGGACAACGAGTCGGTAGGGACCGTCAAGGACGGTGTATGGGTACATTTGGCCGTTACGATGGACCTCAATGCCCATACCGTAGTGTTCTATGTGAACGGTATCGCCACGAAGACCTGGGACTTCGCGACCAAGGAGAACCTGACCGGTTCCATCGCTTCGGCGTATGTGTCCCCGATAGGACGCCAACTTCCGTTGCTCATCGGTGCGGCGACCGTTTACGACGAGGCCGCTACCTGGGAGTGGGATTCGTGGAAGACTCCCGACGGTTGGGACTCCATGAGGGGGGCCATAGATAATCTCGGCATCTACAATACGACGCTGACCGCAGGACAGGTGGCACGTCTGTACCAGATGCAGAAACCCCAGTAGAATTTTCATCCCGCAAGGGATATCGAATACGGGGCTCCGGAGTTGAATCCGGGGCCCCGTTTTTTTTGTCGTCCCGGCTTCCGGTCGTGTGCGGCGGGCGTGGAGGAGGGAGCGGCCGGTTTCGGGACGGTCTGGTGCAGGGCGGATTGTCGCATGATGCGGAATGTGTACGGGGTACCAGGAAAGAAAGACGTGCCGGATTGCCGCGTCGTGTCAGGAAGAGGCTGGCGTGCGGGGGCGTGTGCAGAGTCGGATACCTCGGTGGACCTGCGCTCCGGAACGGTCGTGCCCGGTTGTGGCAGACAGGATTATGACTCTGGAATTGGGATAGGAAGAGGGCTTTCCTGTCTGTTCTCCGATACAGGAGTGGGGGCGGGATTTATTCGGAAGCCTGTGGAACGTAGTCGGATTCATATTCGTATTCGGGCTGATATTGTCGGCCGTGCTCCGGCGGAAGGAAGCGGAGAGCTGTTCGGACGAAGGAATGAAAAAGCCGCCGTACATCCGGATGTACGGCGGCTTGCGTGCGGAAACCGCGAAGGTTATTCCGTCAGTTTCTTGAACTTGTTCTTGATGCTGAACAGCTGGAAGGCGAACACCACGAGCGATACACCTGCTACCAGGAACGATATGCCTACCCATACCACGACGGCTGCGATGCCGAACAGTGGCTGGAAGAGTATCATCAGCGAGCAGATGATGAGTAGAATGCCGAGGATGATGGTCCATACCATGCCATTGACCTTGAAGTGGCTCATTTCGCTCGCGATGCCGATGAGACCGATACCGCGGAACAGCAACCATATGCCGAGTACGATAGGAAGCATCATGGCCGTAATGGCCGGGCTGCATATCAGGATGATGCCGAGGATGATTTCCAGGACACCCAGTACCGCGGCCCATCCCCGGCCTACCATGTACTTTTCGGTAAATGCAATTACCACCTCGATGATACCCGAAACGAGCATCAGTACGGCGAAGAGTGCTGCCATGCCTATGTAGCTTTCGCCCGGATAGGTGAAGATGAGAATACCCACCACGAAGATGGCCACGCCGAGTATCAGCATTGCCCACCAATAGCGTGTTAGGCTTTTGAAACGTTCCATTAATGTTTCCATATCAAAATGTTTTTAACGGTTAAGAAAAATTATGTCTGGCTTAAACGTTACAAGAACCGTGCAAAAACAGGATGCGGCGGGAGGGGCGTGCGGATGTGGTTGCTGTTTGGTGACAGGATATTGGCCTGGAAGTCTCCCGGTCGGGAACGGTCTCCGGGGAATAGGCGTATTTCTTGGAGATGAAAGGCTGGTTTGCTGGGGGGAGCCCTTTTGCGGCTGCCATTTCCGGCTGTCTTTGCCGGGCTTTTTCCGTTTAGAGAGACGGACGTGAGTTGCGCGGAATATACTGTACGGAGCGTTTGTATCTGTACGGAGCGCTCTCCTCTGCCGTTCTGTCGGTTGCTGGGGCGGGGAGTGCCAGTCTGACGGCAGCTTCCGTTATCCGGAATCCGAGCGGGGTGTCTCCGAGCGGGTCGCCGTCGGCTTCCACGGCGAAAATATTGTCCGTTTCGATGCGTATCTCTCTGCCTCTCCAGTGCAGGCTGCCGGGCAGGTCATACGGTTTACCACGGAACAGCTTGTAGAAGAGGCGCAGACAGGTCATTCGGCAGCCTCCGGGCTGCAGGGTGAGTTCAAAATGCCCTTCGGGAAACTCGCCGGAGATGACGAGGGTAGCACCCGCGGCACGGCCGCAGTAGACGGATTGTCCGTCCGCATAGATACGTACTTGCGGAGCGCGGTAGGAGAGGATACTTTCCAGTACGGCCCAAAGGCGTCTCGGTACGGTCGCTTTGCCCTCTTCCCGGAGCCGGTTGAATCGGGCTGCGAGCATGGCATACAGTCCCATGCCGGCTTCGCCTGCCATCAGGCGCTCCTGTCGGTAGTGCGACTGACTGTATGAGACGGTTGCGATGTGGTATAAAGAGACATATCCCGAAGCGATGGCCGAAACCGCTTCGGGATATGTCTTCGGTATGCCGGCTATCCTGCAGTTGCCTGTCGGGATGATGCCGAGCGTTATCTCTTCCGGCCGGACGGCCCGTTGGATGAAGAGTCCGTTCACCACTTCATGCAGTGTCGTGTCGCCTCCTACCGCGATGATGTGTCTTATGCCGTCGTTGACGGCGGCGACAGTCAGCTCCACCGCATGGTACCGATGCGCGGTGAAGACCGCCTCGGCAGTGATTCCGGCCCTGCGCAGCAATCGGTCTATCATTTGGCACCGGAGCTCTCCGCAGGTTTATACCCTACCGTTCCGTCCACCGCTTTCCCTTATTTCACGGGGATGGTTTCCAGCGTGTGGCAGAGGAACTTCCAGAACTTCTCGACCGAAGCGATGTTTACCTTCTCATCGGGCGAATGGGGATATTTGATGGTGGGGCCGCAGGATATCATGTCCATGTCGGGATATTTGCCGCCGATGATGCCGCATTCGAGTCCGGCGTGTATCGCCATGACGGCCGGTTCCTTGCCGAAGAGTTCCTTGTATCCAGCCTTCATCGCCCTGAGAATGGGCGAATCCATGTTCGGATTCCAGCCGTCGTAGGCTCCGGATGTCCTGACGGTCGCTCCGGTGAGCTCGAAGACGGTGCGTATCATGAGGGCCAGGTCGTCCTTTTCGGTATTCACCGAACTGCGAAGCAGGCACATGATTTTGAAGTAGCCGCGTTCGGACACCACCCTTGCGAGGTTCGAGGAGGTCTGTACCAGCCCCGGCATCGAGGTACTCATGCGCATCACTCCGTTCGGGCAGCCGAATACGGCATCCACCAGATTGGCCTGGTCGAAGAAATTGATGGCTTTGGAGGGAGTCTTGACAGGAACGGCCTTGAAGGAAATGCCGTCCTCGATGCCCTTGTATTCGTCGATGTATATCTTTTCAAACTTCTTGACGGCATTCTGGAAGGCTTTCTCGTGTTTTTTCATCACTGCCACGGTGGCGAATGCCTCGCGCGGAATGGCGTTGCGCAGGCCGCCGCCGTCGATGTCGCAGAGCATGATGCCGAGCTTTTCCTGGCAGTTGCGCATGAAGCGGGCGAAGAGCTTGTTGGCGTTGGCCCGCTGGAGGATAATTTCCATGCCGGAGTGGCCGCCTTTGAGACCCTTGATTTCGAGTCGGTATCCGGCGAAATTTTCGCGGTCGAGCTTGACCGTATCGTACTTCATGGTGGCCGTCAGGTCGAGCCCGCCGGCGCAGCCTACATAGAGTTCGCCTTCCGTCTCCGAGTCGAGGTTGATGAGGATGTCGCCCTTCAGTTCGCCGGGGCGCAGTGCGAAGGCTCCGTCCATGCCGGTCTCCTCCGTGGCCGTGAAGAGCGCCTCGATGGGGCCGTGTTTTACCGTTCGGTCCTCCAGTACGGCGAGGATGGCCGAAGCTCCGATGCCGTTGTCGGCGCCGAGCGTTGTCCCGTTGGCCGTTACCCAGTCTCCGTCGATGTAGGCCTCGATACCGTCCTTCTCGAAGTCGAACTCCTTGTCGGAGTTCTTCTGCGGCACCATGTCAAGGTGAGCCTGCAGGACGACCGTCTTGCGGTTCTCCATCCCCGGAGTGGCCGGTTTGCGGATGATGATGTTGGGGCCGGCGTCCACGGTGTAGTCCAGGTTGTGTCTCTTGGCGAAGTCGATGATGTACTCCCGTATCTTCTCCTCGTGGTGCGAGGGGCGCGGAACGGCGCATATCTCCGAGAACCGCGTCCACAGCAGTTCCGGTTTCAGTTTTTTCAAGTCCTTGTCCATAGTCTTATACATTTTGTGATTTCGTTTCGTTTATCGTTTTTCGCGTCTGCCGGCCGTCATTGCCTCCGGTACTGCGAAAATACCCGTCACAACCGCCGGCGTATCGCTGGCGCAGGCCCGGTATGCGTTCGCCCGGCAGTTCGCTGAAACAAATATAATGAATATTTCATTCAAAAAGCCGCAAACGCCCGTCTGCGTCTCTTCAATACACAAGCGCGCAGCGTTCGGTCGAAACAAAGATGTGAATAAACCCCGGAAAAACCTTATAAAATTGCCTGAAAGATTTACATTATTACGTATTACCGTCCTGTTATCACGTTCTATCCTCCTGGTGGCTGCGCTTTCCTGGAAAATTCCTGCGTCTTGCGCGGGTGTCGTGTGACGGTTCAGCGTGCTTCGTCCGTCGCCGGCGTCTCTTTGCCCGCCGTCTGCTCCTGCTCCTTCTCGAACGCCTTGACAATGTGCTTTACCAGCCGGTGACGGATGATGTCGCGCTGGTCGAACTCCACGATGCCGATACCGTCTATTCCCCGCAGCAGCTCCATGGCCCGGACGAGGCCGGAATCGGAACGGCGCGGCAGGTCTATCTGGGTGATGTCGCCCGTCACGATGAACTTCGCGTTGCGTCCCATGCGGGTAAGGAACATCTTGAGTTGGGAGAGGGTGGTGTTCTGTGCTTCGTCGAGAATGACGAAAGCGTTGTCCAGCGTCCGTCCGCGCATGTAGGCGAGCGGGGCTATCTGCACTATGCCCTCGTCAATGTACTTCTGGAGCTTGGCTGCCGGAATCATGTCGTTCAGTGCGTCGTAGAGCGGTTGGAGGTAGGGGTCGAGTTTCTCCTTGAGGTCCCCGGGGAGGAAACCGAGTTTTTCGCCCGCCTCTACCGCGGGGCGCGTCAGGATGATTCTTTTCACCTCCTTGTTGCGCAGGGCGCGTACCGCCAGCGCTATCGCGGTGTAGGTCTTGCCGCTTCCGGCGGGCCCTACGGCGAATAGCAGGTCGTTGTCGTCGTACAGCTCTACCAGGCGCTGCTGGTTCACCGTGCGGGCCTTGACGATAAGGCCGCCGTTGCCGTAGACGATGGTGTCTTTGCTTTGTGCCTCTTCCGCTTTGTGGAGACCTTCCGAGAAGACCTGGCCGACGACTTCGGGCGATATGTGGCCGTATTTGGAAGAGTAGGCCATGAGAGCCTGCATCTTCTCTTGGAAACGTTCCAGTTCCGCTTCGTCGCCGATAGCCTTTATCGAGGAACCGCGTGCGACGATTTTCAGCTTCGGGAAAAGGTCGCAAATCCGGTTTAGGTTGGCATTTGCGACCCCGTAGAAGGCAAGGGGTTCCACCCCTTCGAGTGTTATGGTCTTTTCAGGCATTCCTGTCCGACTGTTTTAGAACAGATAGCCGATGGTGAACGTCCAGCTCGTAGGACGGGTATTGATGGAGGCGAGGTCGCCGATGTTGGCGATGTCTTTCTTCGAGAAGACGCCGTTGTAACGGATGTCCACCATGATGTTGAACAGGTCCACACCGATGCCTGCGGTCCAGGTTACGGTCTGTTTCCGGAACATGTTTTCGAGGTCGGCCACGTTTTCCACATTCGAGAACTTGGCCGTGGAGACGAGGTTGAAGACCGGGCCTACATTGGCGCGTACCTTGACGAAATTGGAAGAGCCGATGCCTACGCCTACAAGTACCGGTACGCTGAAGTTGTTGGTCGTGACGCTCGTCGGGTTGAGGCCTGTCAGCGATACGTCCTTGTATTTTCCCCAGTCGTAGAGCAGTTCGCCCTGAACGTAGATGGGCAGCAGGGGAAAGTCCACGCGGGCCACGATGCCGGCGTTGAAACCGCTCGCATTTTTCTTTATCGTTTCGGCGTTGAGCAGTGCCTTGTAGTCGATTTTCTGCTGGTTGGTCGTGTAGCCGGCTTTGATACCGAACGATACGAACGGAAGTTTGTAGTTGTTCCCGGCCATGGCCGAAACCGAAATCAAGAGCGCCGCAACGGCTAAAGCAATCTTTTTCATAGTCCTGTGTTTTTTAGTGATTGTCTTTCGACAAAGATAGGCTTTTTTCCCTTTCGCCGGCATATCGGCAGCCACAATCGCTCGCTCGGATGGGTTATCTCTATGGGAAAATGATTTCCGTACTTCCCGTTATCTCCGTTTCCTGTTCCCGCAGGACGACGGTAACCGTGTGTTTTTTTATCTCGGGGAGAATCGTGAATTTCAGGTATAGTTCGAAAGGGTCGAGCATATACATCTCCTCCGCATCGAGTTCGCAAAGCGTCCCGTTCACCGGCAGGTATCCCTCCAGATATGAGATTCCGTTCTCTATCCGGTAGTCTTCGGGCAGGTCTCTCCAGTCGAACGGAGCCGTATAGCCGTTCCGGATATACCGGTAAGGCGAGGCGCCCACGATGCGCACGATGTCCGAGAGGGAGGCTCCGGCCGGATGGGCGGCATCGAAATCCCTGTCGCTGAAGATGTCGATTCCCGAAAATTCGTTGCAGTATACCGTATGGCTGAACGGAGCGAGCGGACGGTTGTAGGCCGTATCCCCGTATTTTTCGCTGAGCGCTTTGAACCGTACCGACGGCGGAACCGAATAGCTGCATGTTTCGTATGTTTCCGGCATGATTTGAATATAGGGGTAGTCAAAATATTACCGGACGGCAATGGCTGACAGGTCGTAATATTGCTGGACGAACGAAGGCGAAATCGTTCCGTCTCCGTCGGTATTGCCGGTCGGGGCCTGTCGGCACCCCGCCGCGGTGACGGCTGCTGCGAGCAAGCCGGCGTAAAGGATGAATCGGTTCATCGTCGGGTACGTTTTAAGGTCGGATGTCATGCCGGTTCCGGCATGGCTGCGGACGAATTGGCACATATACACATATTAAAGATAGGGATTTTGGAGGTTTCCCAAAAAATTTTACCGGGAAATCGGTGAATTTTTATCGATGTTAGCGACGGGAGACCGTGGCGTATGATTGTTGAGTTGCCGGATTCTGCCTATCTTTGCGGCACATTTAAAAATCGGGTATCATGGGCATAGTAGCTATCGTCGGGCGTCCCAATGTGGGGAAGAGTACCTTGTTCAACAGGCTGGTGGGAATGAGGCAGGCCATCGTGGATTCTACGGCCGGTACCACCCGCGACCGTCACTACGGGCGCACGGACTGGAACGGCCGCGAATTTTCCGTCATCGACACGGGTGGGTATACGGTGAACGGCGAAGATGTGTTTGAGGAGGAGATACGGCGGCAGGTGATGCTGGCCATCGACGAGGCCGACGTGATACTCTTCATGACCGAGGTGAGTACCGGTATCACCGACCTCGACATGTTCATGGCCGACATTCTGCGCCGTGCCGACAAGAAGGTGTTTCTCGTGGTCAATAAGGTGGACAACAGCGAACAGCTCTACGGTACCCCCGAATTCTACGCACTGGGATTGGGAGAGCCCTACGCCATCAGTTCGATGAGCGGCAGCGGTACGGGCGACCTGATGGATGCCATCGTGGCCGCACTGCCTCCCGACGAACGGGACGGCGGGGAGGAGGAGCTTCCGCGCATCACCATCGTGGGGCGTCCCAATGTCGGAAAGTCCTCCATGACCAATGCCCTGCTCGGTCAGGAGCGCAACATCGTGACGCCCGTGGCCGGTACTACCCGCGACTCCATCCATACGCGCTACAACAAGTACGGCATGGATTTCTACCTGATAGATACCGCCGGGCTCCGCAAGAAGGGAAAGGTGACGGAAGACCTCGAATTCTATTCGGTGATGCGTTCCATACGCGCCATAGAGAGTTCCGACGTCTGTATCCTGATGCTCGACGCCTCGCAGGGGGTAGAGTCGCAGGACCTGAATATCTTCAATCTCATCGTCCGTAACCGGAAAGGGTGCGTCATCGTGGTGAACAAATGGGACCTCATCCCGAAGGACAGCAATACCATGAAAGAGTGGCGTGCAGCGATAGCGAAAAAACTCGCTCCGTTCAGCGATGTGCCGGTCATCTTTACCTCCGTGCCCGACCGGCAGCGCATTCTCGAAGTGCTTCAGACAGCCCTGCGGGTTTATCGGTCGCGTGCGCGGCGGATTCCGACTTCGGAGTTCAACGACTACATCCTGCCGATAATCGAAGAGACACCGCCGCCCTCGATAAAGGGAAAATACATCCGCATCAAATATGCGGCCCAGCTTCCCAACCCTACGCCCGTGTTCGCCTTTTTCGTCAATCTGCCGCAGTATATAAAGGATGCGTACAGGCGTTTTCTCGAAAACAAGATACGCGAGCATTGGGATTTCTCGGGAGTACCCATTCAGATATATTTCAGACAGAAGTAACGGTCGGTTTCCCGCCTCCCGCAGAAGCGCTGCCGGGGCGGGGCGTTCATGGAAGGTTTAAACGTTTCGTAACATGTCACACCAACAACGGCGCACGATTGCGCTGCCCCTCGCCATGCTGATTGGCGCGGTATTCCACGGCTTTTTCAACAAACTCTCCTTTCTGCCCCCTTACCTTATCTTCGCGATGCTGTTCGTGACCTACTGCCGCGTGTCGGCCGGACAGGTGCGGTTCCGGGCGTTTCATTGGGTATTGCTGGCGGTGCAGATGTCGCTGGGCATCCTGCTCTATCTCGTACTGTGTCGGGTGAATCCGCTGCTCGCCCAGGGGGCCATGATGTGTTCCTTCGTGCCCACGGCGATGGCCGCTACCACGATAGGGGGCATGCTCGGCGCCGATGTGGCGACGATGGCCTCGTTCTGTCTGATGAGCAACATGGGGGTGGCGGTGGCCGCACCGGTGCTCTTCGCCGCCATAGGGGCCAATCCGGAGCTCTCGTTCCTGCAGTCGGTCGGAATCATCTTGTGGAAGGTCGTGCCGCTGCTCATCCTGCCTTTCGTCTGCGCCGTCCTGCTGGAGCGGTTCGCCCCCCGCTGGCACAAGGCTGTCCGCGACCGGCAAATCATTTCATTCTGGATATGGGCCGCCTCGCTGACCGTGGTACTCGGACGGACGGTGGAATTCCTGCTCGCGCAGCCGAAAGAGAATTATACCGTCGAGGTACTCCTCGCTGCGGTTGCGTTGGTCATCTGCCTGTTGCAGTTCACTCTCGGCAGATATATAGGCCGGCGTTTCGGCGATACGGTGGCGGGAGGACAGTCCATCGGACAGAAAAATACGGTATTGGCCATCTGGATGGCCCAGACGTGGCTCGACCCCCTCTCTTCGGTGGCGCCCGCCGCCTATGTCATCTGGCAGAATATCGTGAACAGTTGGCAGTTGTGGCGTTATAGGGGGGACGGCAGGGGGCGCAGTTGAGTGCTGAGCCGTCGAAGCGGACGGATGCCGCACCTTCCGGGACGAAAGAGACCGGAAGGTGCGGCATTTCGTCTCTCATCTCTCGTCTTTCGACGGTCGGCCGTTTAGCCGTGCTGTCGGTAGGCGATGAGCCTTCCGGTGTCGAGGTTGTGCGTCGCCGCCATAAGCAGACCGCCGCGGGCTGCGATGAATCCCACGAATGCCAGCCACAGGGCGTTATTGCCTATCAGACCGACGGTGGAGTAGTAAAGTCCGAAATAGAGGGCGATGGCGATGAACATGGTGTTTCGCAGTGTTTTCGTCTGTGTCGCACCGAGCAGGATGCCGTCTATCAGGAAGGGCAGGCATCCCACGAGCGGAATGGCGATAACCCATCCGATGTAAGCGCCAGCCGTATCGAGTATCGCTCCGGAGGGGTTGAAGAGGGAGAGGATGCTGCGCCACCCGGTCAGGTAGACGGCGACGTAGAGAACGGCTATGCCGAGGCTCCACCCGAAGAGCTTGCGGATAGCCTCCCGCAGGGCCGGACGGTTGCCGGCGCCGATGTATTTGCCGGCCAGCGATTCGGCGGCGTAGGCGAATCCGTCGGACATATAGGAGAATAGGGTGAAGAGTTGCATAAGGAGCGTATTGGTGGCGAGCACGGTGTCGCCGAAACGCGATGAGGCGGCCGTGAAGAAGGTGTAGGCCGTCACCAGACAGAGAGTACGCAGGAAGATATCCTTGTTGATGTGGAAGAACTGCGTCATGGGTTTGAGCCGGATGCTGCGCCGCAGGTCGGCATATTTTGCCAGCCGGCCGTAGTAGACGCCCCAGAATATCCACGACACCGCGACGCCCGTGTACTGTGCCACCACCGTTCCCCAGGCCACGCCCGCGATGCCCATGTCGAACCGGAAGACGAACAGGGCGCTGAAGACGACGTTCACCACGTTGGAGATGATGGAGACGACCATCGGCGTTTTGGAGTTCTGCATCCCGATGAACCAGCCGTGTATGGCGAAGAGCGATATGGAAGCGGGTGCCGCCCAGATGCGGGCGAAGAAGTATTCGGCTGCGAGTGCCCGGGCCCCTTCGCTGCCCTGCATCAGCCCAAGCGAGAACCGCCCCACGGGGTTGCGCAGCAGAACGAGAAGCAGGGCCAGCACGATGGCCACGGACATGGAACGGACGAGGATGTCGGTACATTCGCGCAGGTTGCGGGCTCCGTAGGCCTGTGCCGTGATGCCGCTCGTTCCCATGCGCAGGAAACCGCACGTCCAGTATATCATGTTGAATATCGTCGTTCCGATGCCGATGGCGCCTATTGCGGCGGCACCGTCGCCCAGCCGGCCCGCTATCGCCGTATCGACCATGCCCAGCAGGGGGATGGTGATGTTGGATATGATGTTTGGGATGGCGAGTCTCAGTATTCGCCTGTTCATTAGGTCCATGGCTTTGCGTGTCTCTCCCGGAATGTGCAAAAATATCATTTCCTCCCGAATGGGACAAGAAGGTTTGTGCAAAAAGGGGCTGCGCCGCACAGTCGGCCGCCGGGATTGCGGAGGTGTGCCTCCTGCGTTTGGTAAGGTTTTTGAAACATCCACGGGAAAGATGCTCGGAGGGCGGCTTGCGGAGATGCCCGGAGCGTAATACCAACTAAAATATTTTATGATTATGAAACGTTTGTCTTTACTTTTGCTCGCCCTGTGCGTGATGGGCGGCGCAGCGAATGCCCAGAAGAAGCCGTTCCGCGACGGTGATGTGTTCTCGAAGGGCGATGTGGTGCTCAACCTCGGTATCGGGTTGGGCAACATGGTGTATAACGACAGTTATACCAAGAAGGTGCCTCCCATATCGCTCTCCGGCGAATACGCCGTGACAGGAAACCTGTTCAACAACGGCCGCGGCGTAGTGGGACTCGGTGCCTATATCGGTTACACCGGAGCCAAATACCGCGCATTCGATAACCTTGATGCGGGGTGGAATTTCAACAACCTCATTCTTGGCGTGCGCGGTGCGCTGCACTACCAGTTCGTCAATAGGCTGGATACCTACCTTGGCTTGTTCCTCGGCTACAACATCACCATGACCAACGATTACGGTTCGTTTCCTTCGGGCCTCAGACCGTCGGCCCCGGCAGTGGGCGGTTTTGAATTCGCATTCTACGTGGGTGCCCGTTACTATCTCACGCAGCGGTTCGCCGTTTTCGGCGAGGTAGGGTACGGGCTCGCTACGGTAAACCTCGGCCTCGCCTACAAGTTCTGACGGCAGGTGCAGGCCGAAACGACGGGAGCGGAGTCCTCGCAAGGGACTCCGCTCCCGTCGTATTGCGGAGACCGCGGGGCATTCCGTTGCGACAGTCGGACTGTCCCGCGCAGCTTTGGCCGCGCTGCCGTCAGAATTCGTAGCCGACGATTTGGGATGCGTATTCGCTCCACTGGGCACGATAGGCCTCTACCGAGGCTGTAGGTACATATATAGTTGGGTTAGGCGTATTCTCAAATGTATAATTGCCGAGTACAGGCGGGATGACCGAACGGCAATATACGCTTGTTAAAGCGAAGCAAACGCAGAATGTTGCATCCTTGATGAGAGTGACGTTTCCCGGGATAATAATGTCTGTGAGAGCATAGCACTGGGCGAATGTATCTGTTCCGATGGTGGTAAGGTTTTCCGGAAGTTTGATGCTTGTCAGCGAGGAACAGCCCGAGACTGCATAAGTCTCGATAGATGTAACCCCTTCCGGAATGGCAATGCCTGTTAGGGTAGGATTATGAGTAAATGTATTCTTCGGAAGAAACGTAATCGACTTGTCGAAGATGATGGTGCCGACGCCGTTTTTGAAAGTATGCGAGACGATTGCGGCGTCGAATGCGTCTGAAGACAATTGGAGGCAGGGGCTGGTCGTCGTATACAGAAGCTGCGTCGACCCGACGGCCTGTTCGACGGTGTACTCGATGCACTGTGTCGGGACGAAGACAGAACGTACCGTCACTACCGTACTGCGGGGGCGGTCGGTATTTGCGGCGATATCGAGTACGATGCTGTGCGGGGTCAAGGCCCGGCTCGACGGCGCGATACGGACCCAACTCCGTGCCTCGTCGGGAATCTCCGCCTCGCAATCGCTGTCGGACAGAAATGCCAGTTCGATACGGCCTCCCGCAGCATCCACGCATTTGGTCGTCTCCTCGACGGCCGGGATACCGACCTTGTCGAAGAGGAGGGTACGCATCAGCATACGTTCGCCGTTCGTGACGAAAATGACGACTTTGCTGTCATCGTTTATCTCTGCGCCGGAAACGAGAACGATTTTGCCATTGATGCCCGTCGCATCGTCGGGCTCCACCTTGACCTTCATATCGGCAGAGGATAGCGCTTCCACCGTCGCTTCGGAAATAGCGCCGGTCACTGTGTAATGAAGTTCGCGGGTAGAGTTGACAGGCATGCGGGTCAGGTCCGATTCCGCAAACGATATGTTCAGCGAAGTTCCTTTCGGTACGGTAACCGTCGTGCCGTCGGACAGGGTGAGGTAGACGTTCTCCGCATCCTGAGTAACGTCCCGGAAGAACGATTCTCCGGTCGTTCCCGTCTCGCCCGTCGCTTTGCCGAGCCTTTCCCACGATGCGCCGTCGGTGTAGGAGACATACCAGTATCCCTCTTCGATTTTCAGTCGGGGCGTAACGCCGTCCTGTCCATCTTCACCGTCTTTCCCATCCTGACCGTTTTCTCCGTCTTTCCCGTCGCGGCTTTCGGCTTTTATCTTGTTGCCGAGACTGTCTGTCAGCCATTCGCCGTTCAGTGTCCAGTACCAGACGCCGCCGGTGTCCTGACGGATACCGATTGTCGGCGTCAATCCCTCGTCGCCTTTGTCTCCTTTCTCTCCTTTCTCACTTTTCTCTCCATGATATATGGTGATAGGGGCGTGGTGGAGAAAACGGAGTGTGTAGCCGATGATGGTGGTGCCCTCGACAACCGGAACGACATCGGTTACGCAGTCGTTGTCCTGCAGTACATCGACAATGGTCTGTAAAGCTGCAATGTCGGTATTCATTTGTCGGCACAGCTCCTCGAGTTGGGTGACCTGGTTTTCGAGGTCGTCTACGCGTCCGGTCAATACTGAATCGTCGTATGCGGTACAGTTCGACAGGATGCTAGCTGCGGATAATAGTGCGGGCTGTATTCAACTTCTTGGTAACAAATGACACAGGCGGCATCATGCCGCCTGTGCGCTATGGTTTTGCAAAGGAATCTTTTTCCTGTTTCGAGAGGGTCGCTTTCCAGTGTGCCGCATTGAACATGCGGCCGTAGAAATCCTCCCAAATTTCTTCGGCGACCTCTATTGTATATTCATATTCCTTTTCATAATCGAAATCATAGATAGGACGGTCGTATAGCTGCCACTCGGTGTTCGGGGTCTCCCGTACCTGAAAGCCCCATGCGGACTCGTAAAGGTTTTCCCCTTCGGGCATGTCGGGATGCTGCCGTTTGTCGGAGGCTACATACAGGATCCGCTCTACCGAATCAAGTAAAATAGGGTCAGGAAGCGGCTGCGGTTCGGGCAGCATTTGTGAATCTGCCGGCTCTTTGGAGAGTATCTCCTGACATACGAATGCACAGGCAGGCCTGGCCTCGAACGGAAGGAAATCGACCATCAGCCCCCGAAGTTTATATTCATATCCTTTCTCGTACGGAAAATCGTAAACCGTAAATTTGCCAAATTCCCAATCGAGGTGCTGGGCATATTTGACGATAAAACATCCCTCCGTGTATTTGTTATACAAGTCGTCCTCGGAAATCTCTCTATCCGTATAGGGATACATTTTGACCGATGCCACGTAAAGCGTCATTTCTTCGATGTTGACGATTGATTCTCTGTCAATGCCGATATTTTTCAGCGGGTCTTCCCTTTCGGTACAGGTCCACATACTGCAAGCGGCACACAAAATGAAAATGAAGAGAGGGAATTTTTTCATGGTCTTTGCTCGTGTTAAGGCATCGGATGCGTTGTTCCCTGCCACAAAATTAAGAATTTTTGTGGTGCAGTTAGGGCCTATGCCTACTGTTTTGACATATGGTTCCGTATATGCAAATACGAAAAGAGTACCAAGAGGCCCTTGGAAACGAATAAAGGCCGGGAAGCAAATCCCGACCTTTATTTATTCTGTTGCAAAGCAAGGCAGTACGGATTACGAATGTTCAGGTTGGGGGCACTGACATCAGTGGGGGCTAACCCGTACTGCCATCAATCATCTACACCCCGAAGTTATACACAAACTTATTAAAAAGCAATAAAATATAAAATAGCGGAAATTCTTGTTTTTCCAATAAAAATGACAAATAAGTTAGTTAAGCCAGCCGGAGAATGCTTGATGTACTTACATTCTTTTCGGTCACTACAACATTATTTGTGTCTTATGGTTAAAATATTTGCCATTGGGGTAGTGTAACGGACAGCACGTTATTAGGTACGGACTCGCTATCCATATCTTACAATGAGTTTCATTTTTTATAAAAATAAAACCAGCGGTAAATCCACAATGAATTTTCCCAATATTTTTTGTAATAGGTTATCAGGGAAAAACAAATCATGCAAACAAACAAATAGATAAAATTAATATGCTGATTAGAAAACACTATCCAAATTAAATTTATTATTTGCTATATCGGTGATACTTTGGAGCTGTGCCAATGACGACAATTTACGAGAGGTATTGCCGGTAAATTCCGAGAATACAGAGGAAAGTCTGTATTTAGGTTCGTGTGAAGCAGCCTGTGCCCTGAGGAGTGTCATATATGTGGAAAAAATCGGACGGGTCCACATGGAATGTTAACGATACTGATTTGTCAGAGATGGATATCTTTACATTAAATACCGTTTATTCTAAACCACACTATACAATAACTTTGTACGCTTTCCGGTACAGTCAGAGGCACAGGTCGTTATGCTAAAGGAGAAATTTGCGCTTTACAAGCATTTCCGGAAGACAACAGAGGTTTTCTCGGTTGGTTCGATGGCGATAAAAAAATAAGCTCGTCCAATATTTACTTGGTTCAGGTCACATCGGATAAAACTTATGAAGCGAGATTTACTTATCCTATCAATGTTCATTGCGAAATATCGGTTACCAAGAATAGTTTGGGGAAACCTCTTGGTACTACCAGCGCCGGCTCTTTCGGAACATCGACCGGCAATGCGGTGACAATCGTTGCGACGCCCAATTTCGGTAATCAGTTCGTACATTGGTTAGACCTGGATACCGGCGAGATATTATCGACAAAAACCGCTTATCTATTCCCGGCAAAAAGGGATATGCGAATCATGGCTGTATTCAAACCAATGATATCAATTATCCCTTAATAAAATCCCCCTGCCGGATACTTCTGGCAGGGGATATAATTTTCAGTTTTTCAAGAGTGTTCTATAACAGGTTTTCCGGAATAACGGAATCTTTCTTTTCTTTTGTCAATACTTCTCTGCATACGTAAACCCAGGCCGGATTATCCGCAAGTGATGGGTCTGTCATTTTTTTCTCGACATGTATCGTACATTCGTATCCTTGTTCGAAGGTAAATTGTAAAAGCGACGTTCCCAACAGTTGCCATTGACCATCCTCAGCGAATTTGACAATATACGAAGGGCCTCCGAGAAATGGAAATTTGCGACTGCTTACTTCTGACGCTACATACATCGTGATATAATCGTTCTCTTCTTCCGTCGTCTTGTTTCCGTCATTTTCCGGTTTGCCGGTCGTACACGCCGTAAAAACGAACAGAGCACCGAGCATTGCAAACAGATACTTTTTCATGTACTGATAACATTAAAGTGGTCAAACAATGCGTAAACACTTTCCTACATCAAAGATAGCGATTATATCTATAATTACACTGTACATTCAAGGGAATAAACTTTTTGAATGCAGTTCCGATATAGTAAGGAGTGGCTATCCATACAGGTACGTAACTTGTGGCTCTGATTGACCAGACACCGAATCCGGGAATTGCAATAACTATTGCGGCTCAATTTATTCAGAGAATCCAGGTACTACTTTTCACCGCTTCTGTAATTAGCCATACGTTCGTCGTACATGGCTTTGGCCCGGTTGTAATCTTCATCGGTGAAGATGTACACCCAACGCAGACGACGGTCGGTGAATTTTCGAAGATTCAAAAGATTTTGGTGCCATTCAACTCCTGTATGGCTTTTTTGTGTTTTTTTGAACTGTCAGATTCCCATCACAAGACAAAAGCGAAACACTTTCATCAATATGTCTCTACCCATGGGGTAGCAGGACAAAGATAGAGAATGTATTTCACATTTCCAATCTTTTACAATACAAGGAGAGTAGAGCCGTATTCCGTCCGGAAGTTTTTTTTCCCGGCCATATAATAAACTTGCCCGAATGAAGTTTATGTATTTACTTTTGTATTTACTTTGCGGTGGTTTGCCGCAAGGCAGATACGGAAATAGGCAAGAAGGGAGAATCATGGAGATGAACGGTATGAAAAGGGGAATCATCCTGTTCGCTGCCTTGCTCGTGGCGGGCATGACGGCGGAAGCGCAGACGCAGAATACGTTCGGCGGGGGCGATATCGTGCTCAGTGCCGGCATAGGGGCGGGAACGGCGCTCAATATCGGTAATACGGTCGTGCCTCCGATAGTGATACAGGGAGAGTACGGCATCGTGGACAATTTGTTCGACGCATACAGTTCCATCGGCGTGAGCGGCTACATGGGTTTCGCCGCAGGCCGCAAAAGTTTTTACTATTATCCGTACGATACGTACAGGCAGAAGATTAACAGTTTCCTGCTGGGTGTCCGCGGAACATTCCATTATCAGTTCGTAGAGAGGCTCGATACCTATGCGGGCATTACCCTCGGCGGCGAGATTGCGAACGTGCGCGAGGAGGGTAGGTGGTGGAACGGCCAGCCGCCCCGTTACGGCGGTTTCCTGGCCGATGTCTTCATCGGTGCACGCTACTATGTCGTGCCGCAGCTTGCGGTCTACGGAGAGCTCGGTTTCGGGGTGGCCTATTTTACCCTCGGTGTCTCGTTCAAGATATAGCGGAAGGGAAATAGGGTGTTTCCCCGGTCGGGCGGAGCGTCGCCGTGCGGGGGAATCCGGGCGTCCTGCCGGAATCATTTGTTTCCGGCATTTGTTTTTTTATTGATTAGAAATCACTATCTTTGCACGCCCGTAAAATACGGGTGACGGATCAATTATTTAATAACAGGTATAAAACGTAAAACAAGTGGATTCACAGAGTTACAAAACAATCTCCGCTAACGCAAAGACGGTCAACAAGGAATGGCTCGTCATCGACGCCGAGGGGGAGGTTTTGGGACGCCTTGCCTCGCAGGTCGCGAAGATACTGCGCGGCAAACACAAGCCCAGTTTTACCCCGCACGTCGATTGCGGCGACTACGTTATCGTCGTGAACGCCGACAAGGTAAGGCTGACGGGCAAGAAGATGACCGACAAGGTCTACGTAAGACACACCGGCTATCCCGGAGGACAGCGTTTCGCCAACCCGGCGGACACCCTCAAGAGGAAACCCGAATTCCTTCTGCAGCACGCCGTGAAGGGAATGCTGCCCAAGACGCGCCTCGGAGATGCGCTTCTTCGCAACCTCAAGATTTATGCAGGGGCGGAACACCCGCACACCGCGCAGAATCCCAGAACAATCAAATTAAACGAGATTAAGTAGAAACTATGGAAGTTGTAAACACCGTAGGACGTAGGAAAGCTGCCGTTGCACGCGTTTACGTGAAGCCCGGTAAAGGAACCATTACCGTAAACCACAAACCCATGGAAACATACTTTCCGCTGGATATCTTTCAGTACGTGGTGAAACAGCCCCTTCTGGTGCTCGAGAACCCGGAAAGCTATGACATTACCATCAACCTCACGGGCGGCGGTATCCACGGGCAGGCTGAGGCTGCACGTCTGGGCATCGCACGCGCCCTCATCGAAATCAATCCCGAGTGGCGCGGTGTGATGAAGAAGAACGGGTTCCTGACCCGCGATTCGCGTGAAGTGGAGCGCAAGAAACCCGGTCAGCCCGGAGCGCGCAGGAAATTCCAGTTCAGCAAACGTTAGTATTTACGTCCTTACAAAGCACGAAAGCGGTTGTCAAACCGTGCAGACTACCCGGAGCGGTATTACTCGCACGGCTGCCCTTTCGCGGAAAACCCGGCGGACCGCCTGAAAGCGCTACCTGCGGGTTGATGTAAAGAGAATTAAAATTAGAAAAACAGACAGTAATGCCAAGAACAGATTTTAATCAGTTACTGGAAGCCGGAGTTCACTTCGGTCACCTCAAAAGAAAATGGAATCCCAAAATGGCTCCGTACATCTTTATGGAGAAGAACGGGATTCACATCATCGACCTCCACAAGACGGTGGTGAAGGTCGATGAGGCGGCAGCGGCCCTGAAGCAGATTGCCAAGAGCGGCCGCAGGATACTCTTCGTCGCTACCAAGAAGCAGGCGAAAGAGGTCGTTGCCGAAAAAGTGTCCGCGGTCAATATGCCGTATGTTACGGAGCGCTGGCCCGGCGGTATGCTTACGAACTTCCCCACCATACGCAAGGCCGTGAAGAAGATGGCGACCATCGACAAATTGACCGCCGACGGCACTTACGACAATTTCTCGAAAAGGGAAAAACTCCAGATTTCCCGCCAGAGGGCCAAGCTGGAGAAGAACCTCGGTTCGATAGCCGACCTTACCCGTCTGCCCGCAGCGCTCTTCGTCGTTGACGTGCAGAAGGAGCAGAATGCAGTGAAGGAGGCCAAGAGACTCAGCATCCCTGTTTTCGCAATGGTAGATACCTGCTGTGATCCGACAGACATTGATTACGTGATACCTGCGAACGACGATGCGACCAAGAGCATAGCCGTCATCATAGATGCGATGACACAGGCTATCGCCGAAGGACTTACCGAACGCAAGCTCGAAAAGGACAAGGAGGCCGAAGCGGCTGCCGCCGAAAGCAAGGAGAGGGAGGCGAAACCCCGTATCCGCAAGTCGGTGAAGGTGGCCGGCAGCGACGAGTTCGAGGCCGAGCAGCTCGCAGCGGAAGAGAAACCCGTACAGGAGAAACCCGAAGCTGCGGTAGAAGAGGAAATCAAGGAGGAGGTTGCCCAGTAACTCCTGCCGTGATTACCGGTATAATCAAACTACGGGGGAGTGCCTTCGGGGCATCTTCCCGTAGTTCGGTTAAGGCGCAGCCCCGGCGGGCTGTGCGGATAACATTAGGATAACCATTAAAGAAAGGAATTATTATGGCTGAGATAAAGCTTGCAGACGTAGCGAAACTGCGCAAGATGACGATGGCCGGCATGATGGACTGCAAGAATGCGCTTGCAGAAGCGGACGGCGATATGGAGCGTGCCGTGGAGATTATCCGCGAAAAGGGTAAACTCGTGGCCAGCAAACGTGCCGACCGGAATGCAACGGAGGGTGTCGTAGTGTCGCGCGTGGTGAACGGCACCAAGGCATACATGCTCTGTCTTGCCTGCGAAACCGACTTCGTGGCGAAGACCGAAGGTTTCGTACAGGCTGCCAACGAGATATTGGAGATAGCTGTGAAAAACGATGTGGCCGACCTCGAATCGCTGCTGGCGACCAAGGCGGGCGACCGTACCGTGGCCGACCTTGTTTCCGAGAAGTCGGGCCAGACGGGCGAGAAGGTGGAACTGCCTTTCTATGGCCGTATCGAGGCTCCCTACTGCGCGGAGTATGTGCACATCAACCACAAGGTAGGTTCGCTCATCGGGTTCAACAAGGAGGTACCGGCCGAGCTCGCACACGATGTCGCCATGCAGGCTACCGCCATGGCCCCCGTGGCTATCGACGAGGCGCACTGCCCGAAGGAGGTGATTGAGAAGGAGCACGAGATAGGCCGTGAACAGGCCCGTCTGGAGGGCAAGCCCGAGAACATGCTCGACAAAATTGCCGACGGTAAGGTCAAGAAGTTCCTCAAGGAGAATACGCTTTGGAGCCAGGATTTCGTGAAGAATCCGAAGGAGAGCGTGGGTCAGCACATCCAGTCTGTGGACAAGGAGGCCAAAGTGGTGGCTTACGTGCGCTTCTCGTTGAACGATTGATGATAAACGCGGTCGTTGTGCCGCAGTTGTTTGAAGGAACCGCCCCGGTATCGGGACGGTTCCTTCGTCGTATTCGGTCGGGTGGACAGAGGGATAGAAGGGGCGGGCGACCGGAGAAGACGACCTGTCGGTTGGCGAAGGTGCGCCATTTATCTCGTAGCCCATTGGGTTGTTGTGGGGGGCGGGAGCTTAAGCCGGTGTCTGGTGTTTTTGCGGAGTATACGGGAAGGAATGTTTACGGCTGAGGGGAACGGAATGTCCGGTGGGTAGGGCGGCGTGTGCCTGTTGTTCATTTGGCGGCCGGACAATGCGTTGGTCGGAGAGGGGCTTAAACCGGTATCCGGCGTTTTCGAGGGGGCTGTGGGTACCGATGGCAGTCAATCGAAAAACTGTTTTGGAGGACGGAGGGGCGTTCTCCGTGCTTGCAGAGGGCGGTTTCGGCCTGGTCGATTAGGGAATCGTGGCGTCGATGATTTCCCAGTCCGTGTCGGGGAATTCTCCGAACGGGTATTCGTAGACGCGGCCGTCATATCGGAAGATGAGTTTGCCGGGCAGGTCGTGTTTGTTTACGATGAGGGCATAGAAGCCGTTCTCGTTGGTGGTGCATGTTCGGCCGTCCTCGGTACGGACGGAAACGTCCGGCACGCCGCGTCCGATGTCGTCGGCATCGAACCGTACCGCGTGACCGAAGAGGGCGAACTCCTCTTCGGAGAGGAGCAGTGGGGTATATCCCTCTCCGAAGGAGGTCAGGATTTCATTCAGGTCGCTGACCGGCAGGCCGATTCTGCGCCAGGCCTTCCGTACCTTCCGGGAAACGGGATAGAGAAACGGGTCGCCGGTTCCTGCGTAAACGTAACTTTGCAGGCCGTATGTCTGGGCTTTCCGCTGCCTGACGAGAAGCCGGTCGGTGAACCAGGCGAACTCCACGTTGGTGATAATGTCCCGTTCGAACAGCGAACGGATAAACGGTGCGTATTTTGCCTGTACCGGGAGGTCCGCATGCTGGATGACATAATAGAGCGTAGTCAGCGATTCGTCCGAAAGCGGAAGGGTCCCGGCCAGATACTCTTCGAGTATCGGGAGGGCTTTCCGCTGGTTGGCGGCATCCGTGCGGGCCATCTCTTCATAAAGAGGGAGCAGTTCCGTCACGTCGGTTCCCGCCCGTGCAAGGCTGTCGAGTTGCCTGCGTACCCGTTGGTCGTCCTCCATAATCCGGCGGAGCACCGAGTCGTAATGACTGCCGGATACTTCCTGTGACCGTAGAGGCGAGAATACCGCGGTTGCGGCAAGGAGCAGGACAAGCGTTTTTTTCATATTCATGTTGGCTATTCGTTCCGGCGTTCGTCGTATTGCGTCCGTTTTCCCCGCGGTATGTACTCTTCCCGCAGCAGACTATACACTTCGATATCGGAGAACCGTCCGTCCGCCTGAAGCTCTCCGGCCCGTGCTATTCCCTCCAGTGTGAAACCCAGGCGCCGGGGAATGTTGCTGCTTTTGGTGTTGCCTACGGCGCATTGTATCTGTATCCGGTTCATGTCCAGTTCGCTGAAGGCCAGGCCGCAAAGCGCCTCCACGCACCGTGTCATGATGCCGCGTCCTTGGTACTCTTCGCCGAGCCAATAGCCGATTTCGGTTTTCCGGTTCGCCCGGTCGGTATCTTTGAATCCGACCAGCCCTGCGAAACGCCCGTCGGCGGTTATCGTGCACAGCAGTTCCCTCCGTTCGGACGGGACGGAGAGGACCGACTGCAGGTAGGCATACGAATCGTTTTCAGTGCGGGTTTCCGCCACGAAAGGCAGCCAGCGACCGAGATATTGCCGCTGCGTATCTATCATCCGGAACATTGCCGGGGCATCGGAGAGTTTCGCTGCGCGGAGGCAGATGCTCTCGTCGAACCATATCTTTTCCATTCCTCTGTTTTCTTAGGTTGCATCATTCGTCGGGCGGTTCTCCGTCCGGCTGCCACAGGCAGCGTTCCAGCACGACGCGGCCGTTCCGATGGAAAGGCACCCCTTCGTTTTCGAGCAAATTCCGCTGTCCGTCCCATCCGGGAGCGGTACCGCCCCGACTGTTCACCACGCGGTGGCAGGGGATACCGCGTCCGGACGGAGTGCCCCACAAGGCTCGCCCGACGAGCCGCGCATGACGGGGGCGCCCCATCATGCGGGCTATCGCCCCGTAAGTGAGTACCCTGCCGGGAGGTATCTGCCGTACGATGGAGTAAACCTCCTCATAAAACTCCTCCGGGCCGTGTGCGGCCCTCTTGCCTGTCTGTTCCATGCGGATGTACCGGTATGTTGTTGCATGTCTTGCCGCCGGGCAGCATATCGTATCTCCTCCTTCTTCCCGCCGCAGCGCTGCGGTGGGCGTGCAGCCTCTCCCGCTGACGGCGGGTCCGGTACGGTCGTCGCCTTTTCCTGCGGTAGTCCGTATCCGTGTCGGAGAAAGGGCTACTTTTTCCAGCGTTTCAGGGTGGGAAACAGTTCGGTCATGTGTGTACGGGCCGCTTCTACGGCAGCCGCATCGCCGCCGCTGTTCATCGCATACATTTCCGCACACTGTTCAATCATCTCTTCCATGGTGAGTTCTTCGTTGAATTCGCCTCCGGCGAAACAGTAGATACAGTAGTCTTCATTCCTGCTGTCGTCGCTGTTCGTACCGTAGAATCCGGGGTCTCCGAGTGCCATTCCGCAGCTCTGGCAAATTTTTTTCTCCATATTGCAATCTATTCCAAGCACAGAATCAAGTACATAAATGTTTATCGCCGATAACGGGGATGCAATTTCGTGAAAAATGTACTATATTGGGACGCCAAAACGTTTTTTATAAAGATTAACACAGAGGATTTTGTTTGACATATGACAAATATTTCGATATGAATATTGCATGTGGTGAAATATGTATCATTTTTTGAAACTCTTTACGCATGTAATCGGATTCAAAGTTAATTATAGGAAACAATATCTGCTAATTCTATAAACAAAATTACAAAATGAGTTTATCGTATACTTTTAAATCTTTGGCAGCCTTCCTCTTCGTGCTGTTTTGGGGGTGGGAGCTGAGTGCCGTACCGTCGTATCCGCGGCCCATCAGGGTCGAGCAGCCCGACGGGACGACCATGACCGTGCGTCTGTACGGTGACGAAAGGTTCAACTATGTTACGACGGTGGACGGCTACAACCTCGTGGCCGAAAACGGTGTGCTCTATTATGCGCAGGTACAGGGAACGAAACTCGTATCTACGGGGGTACAGGCCCATGACCCGATGAACCGGACGAACGAGGAGCGCCGTATTCTCAGTTCCGTGAGCTTCGGCTATCCCCATGGTGTCGCGGCTGCCGCGATGGTGGCCGATGCGGGCAGCGGCGTGGCTTTCGGAGCTTCTCCCGTGCTGGAGGACGATTTGCATCTCCGGACGACGGCGGCCGGTACGAATACGAGGGAGGAGTTCAGGTCGCTCGTGATACTCGTTTCGTTCAGCGACAGGGATTTCAGCATAAGCAATCCGCGGGATGCGTTCGACCGGATGCTCAATGAAGAGGGATACTCCGAGAACAATGCCATGGGCAGTGCCCGCGATTACTATGTGGACAACTCCAACGGAAAGTTCAACCCCCATTTCGATGTGGTGGGGCCGTTCCAGCTCAGCCAGTCCGTGTTTTACTATCCGGGCAACGAAGGGCAGTTCATCATCGACGCCTGCAACCTGGCGCAGTCCAACGGAGTGGATTTTTCCCCGTATGTGGAAGAGGACGGCGATTTGCGCGATGTTTTCATCTTTTATGCCGGCTACAACAATGCCGAGGCGACGGGCGGTTATCTGCACCCTGCCAGAATGTTCTTCTCGGACCCCAACCAGAGTTTCGGCCGGTGGGGCGGCGGTGCGTTGAAGGCGGCCGCGTACACTTCCGAGCTGAAGGGCAATACGGGCACCGTGATGGCCGGTATCGGTACTTTCTGTCACGAGTTCGGTCACATCCTCGGATGGCCCGATTTCTACGATACGGACTATGCGCAGAACGGCACGGGATTCAACCTCGATGTCTTCTCGCTGATGGCGTCCGGTTCCTATGTGAAGGACGGCCGGGTTCCGCCGGCCACGTCGGCCTATGAGCGTTATATGGTCGGCTGGGCCGACCTGACCGAGATAACCGAAGAGGGAGAATATACCCTCGAACCGGTCTATAACGACAAATGCTACATGATAAAGTCGATGAACGAGGGAGAGATATTCGTGTTCGAATACCGTAACGGTACCTTGAGTACGTGGGACAGGTACCTGCAGACGGGCGACCCCGACTCCTCATATGCCATCGTGGGCAGCGGTTCCGGTATGTTGGTCTATCATATCGACAAGTCCCAGAACAGGGTGGGCGGATACCGTGCCAGCGACCTTTGGAGCCTCAATGCCAACCGTGTGAATGCCTACGGCGACCATGAGTGCATGCGTTTCGTAATGGCTTCCAAGGTCGAAAGGGAGAATTACGTGCTCAGCGGTTTCGGCAAGATGTTCTTCCCGGGGACCGAGAATGTCACGGAATTCACCTCCGGCTACTCTCCCTATTTTGTGGGGTGGGACGGATTTACGACCGGGTTTGAACTGTATAATATCAAGGAGAATGTCGGGACGGGCGTTACTTTCGAGGTGAAGAAGGTGAGTAGCGGTACCATCAGGGACCTGACCGTCACACCCGGCCAGTTCGATATAGCCGTTTCGTTCGTATCGCCTTTCAACGACAACTACAGGGTCGTTTGTCAGGAGAAGGGGGGCGAATCCCAGTCGGTGACCACGGTGGAACGTACCATCCATTTCACCGGACTCAAACCCTCCACGAATTACACCATATCCATTTATTACGAGGATGCGACGGAACCCATGGAGGTGCAGGAGGTGACGACCGAGGCGCTCGATTTGTCGAAGATGCCTACGCTCGGCATGGAGAATACCTATCAGGAGGGCGAGGCCATTGTGCTGAATTACCGGAATATCGCTTCCGAAGTCACTGCTGAGAAGTGGACGGTGAACGGCGAGGAGGTCGATGGAACCGTCGTGAAGCTCTCGTCGGGGAACAATTACAGAATTATGGCCGAAATCACCACCGATGCCGGTGTGGAGTATCTGGTCAAGTATGTCAATGTACGATAGAATTAACTGAGGATAGCCATGAAACTGAAACAGATATTAACGGTATTGGCTGTGGCGGCAGCGACAGTCGCATTGGTCGGATGCGAACGCCCAAAGGGAATTAACGTCACTTCGAAGGAGTTCGAGAGAAAGGTGACGGAGGGTGTCTATAAAGTGGCCAAGGCCCAGTATGCTTTCAACAAGACGACCGACCAGCTCTACTTCAACAAGGCGACGAATACGTTCCGTATAGTCTCCAATGACGGCACGAAATATATCGAGGTGGCATTTGCCGCCCCGATAGGCAGCGTAGGGGCAAAGGTGCAGGCCTCCGTTAAAAGCGAGGGTTTCGAAGATGTGGAGAATTTCGACTCCATCGAGTTTGAAATCATGAAGAAGGAGGGGCAGAACTGCTGGCTTTGGTGCCAGGCTCATGCGCTCGGAGTGCTTGCCTTCTACATCCCGTAATCGGCGGATGGAGGCGCCTGTATGCGTATTGCGGGGATATTTTCACAAAATATCCCCGCTTTTTTTCGAAGAATCGGAAAAGACGATGCAACATTTCGGTCCGTCGGGGCGTCTTATAAAGAGAACTGAAAAATCAGGGTACCGGTTTTTTCGCCGATTCTTTTGCTTATCAGATTATTTTTTTCTTAATTTGTTGGGATAAAGAATGCTTAAACATATGAAAAAATCTACTAATGTGAAGCTTACAGGCTTTTTATGTGCGGCGGCCTTTATGGCGACCGGTATCGTAAACGCTCAGGAGCCCGCCAATTACGGACGGCTTTCGGGTAGTTTTGAAACCAATACGATATGGTATATGCCGGACAGTTTGGTATATAATAACGGCAACCCGATGCCGGCGGACAGAATAGGGTCGAACAACTACCTGAAACTGGACTATACGCTTGGCAAATTCAGCGCGGGTGTGCAGGGCGAGCTGTATGCGCCGGTACTGAGCGGTTATCAGGAGCAGTACAAGGGCGGCAAGATAACCAATAAGTATGCGAGCTGGACGGATGACAACTTCTTCGTGACGGTCGGCGACTTTTACGACCAGTACGGCAGTGGCCTTATCTTCCGTGCCTACGAGGACAGGGCGCTCGGTATGAACTCTGCTGTCGAGGGTGTCCGTGCGGGAATGAACATCGGGGATGCGTTCGCCATTCGGGCGATGCTCGGCCGGCCGAGGCTCTATATGGACTATGCGCCGTCGTGGCTCCGGGGTGCCGACGCTACGCTGGCGCTCTCGTCGCTCTTCGGCTTCAAGTCGCAGTACCTCGCCCTCGAGGGAAGTTTCCTGTCGCAGTATGATGCCGCGCGGCTCAACATAACGGACATGGAGGGGCAGCCTATCCTCAGCTCGGACATGAGCGCATGGTCGGCCCGGATGGTGTACGAGGCGGCCGGTTTCTCCGGACGCGTAGAGCTCGTAGGCAAAACGCCGGGGGCCTATCTGGTCGATGGAATCGATATGGCTTACTTCGGGCGTGCCCAGTTGATAGAGCTCGGTTACAGCGGATACGGCTGGGGCATTTCGCTCACGGGCCGCAATGTGTCGCATATGGATATGAAACTTACGGACTCCAAGGATTTGCAGTACAGCGGTCTGGGAAATGTACTCAACTACATACCGGCCCTCACGCGGCAGTACACCTATTCGCTGGCCAACCTCGACCCGTTCCAGGTCAAGACCAAGGGGGAACGTGCCGCGCAGATGGATGTCTTCTATAACATCCGCCGCGGCTCGCAGCTCGGCGGAAGGTACGGTACCAAACTCCATGTGAACGCTTCGTTGATTTATCAGCCGAAGGATGTGTATTATGTAGGCAAGGTGCCCGAGGATGCGAAAGCGATGAATTTCGTCTACCTCGATGCGAGCTTCGATTTCGAGAAGCAGTGGAACAAGGCGTTCAAGACCACGTTCTTGTTCGCTTTCCAGCGGATGATGGGCGAGGATTGGACGATGGTGCCCATCAACCGGTACGTGTTCGCCCTCGACGGGCTTTATAAGTTCAATACGAAACATTCGCTGCGTCTCGAACTGCAGTATCTCTATTCTCCGTTTGTGACGATGGAAACTACCGGGGCTGAGGGGCCCGTTCAAGAGAGGTTGGATGACAGAAGGAACAACGGCGACTGGTGGGCTGCGCAGCTCGAATACAGTTTCGCGCCGGTCTTCAGTGTTTTCGTAAGCGACATGTACAATTTCCAGTTGGAAAGGGTACATTATTACAATGTGGGAGTGAGCTATACCAAGTCGCGGACGAGGATAGCGCTCTCCTACGGACGCAACCGCGCCGGTTACGTATGCTCCGGAGGCGTATGCCGCCTGATGCCTGCCTATACCGGTTTCAACCTCTCATTGACGACTTCGTTCTGATGTATTGACCAAACTATGTAGAACAATAAATTCTTTTTAAAATTATGAAAACATTCAAAAGTCTGAGTTTCGTACTGATGACTGCAGCGCTGTCGCTGACGGCTTGTGATACACCAAGTGATGGCCCGGGGCCGGAAACGGGTGAAAAGAAACTGATGCTGTCCGTGGACAAGACATCCATCATGTCCGACGGACGCGACAAGGCTACTTTTACCGTGAAATACGGAACGGAGGAGAAGAGTGTCGACGTTACTTCCGATGCCGTTATCATGAACGGTACCGCTGCCATCGAAGGCTCCACGTTCACGAGCACGACTCCCGAGACGTACACTTTCACCGCTACCTACGAAGACCCGGAAAGCGGTGAGACGGTAACATCCAACGAAGTAACCGTGACAGCATCGTCGCTGACGCTCTCGGTGGATGCGGAGACGATTGTCAGCAACGGCCTCGGTAAGGCGACCTTTACGGTGACCTATGAGGGGGAGGACGTGACGGCCACTTCGACTATCACGAATGTAACCCTTGGTGAGGAGTATGCACAGGGTGCCAATGAGTTCGTATCGCCGAGCTATGTGGGCGAGTTCGAGTTTACCGCCAAGTACAGGAACCTGACCTCCAATACGGTCAAGGTGACGGTGGAGGCCGCGCCTGCCGCAGAGTTGCGCCTGGTGGTAGACAAGCCGCGCCTGCAGTCGGGCGAGTCCGCTACCTTTACCGTACTGGACAAGGGCACCGATGTGACCGCTTCCGCCAAGATTAAGAACGTGACTTCGGGCGACTACCTCGACGGCGCGACCTTTACCATGGGGTCGGACAAGACCGTGCAGTTCGTCGCAGAATATAACGACAAGACCTCGCAGACGCTCAGCGTCGGTTCCGGTAACTTCCACAAGAGCGTGATGGTACTGAAATTTACGAGCATAGGATGCTCCTATTGTCCGCAGATGGCTACCGCCCTTGAAAAGGCCAATGAGTCTTATGATAACGGGACCCGAATGGTTGAAGTTTCCGTTCATCACCCCAATATGGGCAGTGACCCGATGATTCCCGCAAACATCGACGAGTTCAATTCTTATTTCTTCCGGCAGAGTACAGGCTTGCCTCAGACCTATTATGACATGGATTTGTTGTCGTATTCGTTAGGTGCCGAATCGACGTCGGCCATTCTCGGCAAGGTGAAGCCTTTGGCTCGGACGGTTGCTGGCGTGGGTATCGCAGCCGATGCGGAGGCCGACGGCTCCAACCTCAAGGTCAACGTGAATGTGACCGCCTCCGTGGCTAACGAATATTATCTTGCAGTCATGCTCCTTGAGAACGGTATCGTACATTCTCAGTCAGGTGGCGGTGACAATTACGTACATAATCATACATTGCGCGAAACGCTCAGCGAGAGTATTTTCGGTGATTCGCTCGGTGCCATGACCGTGGGACAGACTGTTTCCAAGGAGTACTCGATTACCGCCAATGCCGAATACGAAATCGACAACTGCTCCATCGTATGTTATGTATGCACCAAATCGGGGGATGTTTGGAGCGTTTCCAACGTCGTATCGTTCCCGGTCGGCAGTTGGGCAGACGTAACATTTGAGTAGTTCGCTTTGAACCCTGAAACGGAAAACTGCACCACGTATCGTGGTGCAGTTTCCATATAGGGGCGAAAGATTGTTTTTATCAATGTATTTTCGTTAAATGTTAAATATTTTTTCCGTAAATCTTTAACCATATCAAATAAACCTTATTTATATGAAGAGTATGAAATATTTCAGTTATGCGCTTTGTGCGGCAGCCCTGGCGTTCGCTTCCTGTACGCAGCCCACCAACGGGAACGGGGGAGGTGATAAGGACCTTGTCCTTTCCGCTTCGAAGAGCGAGATTACCGCGGACGGCACGGACAAGGTGACGTTTACTGTGAAATACGGCGAAGAGGATGTGACGGCGAACGCTTCGATTGCCGATGCGGCGACCGGCGAGGTGCTCTCCGGAAGCGAGTTTGCGACGGAGACCGCCGGCAGCTACGAGTTCGTCGCCTCTTACGACGGCAAGGAGTCCAATAAGGTGAAGGTCGATGCGACTGCCGTTTCGGGTCTCGTCCTCTCCGTGGATAAGGAATCCATTGTCAACGACGGTGAGGATACGGCCACTTTCACGGTGACTTTCGACGGGAACGACGTGACTGCTCAGGCCACCATCGTCAATCAGACGAGCGGCCAGGCATGGGCGGAGGGTGTCCATACGTTTGTCTCCTCTGCCTCGGGCGAGTATGAATTCAAAGCTTCCTACAATGACATGAGGTCGAATACGGTGAAGGTTACGGTAACCATGGAGGCTGTGAACCCGCTCGTGCTGACGGCGACCAGGCCGCGTATTGCAGCGGACGGTTCTGATGCGACCTCTTTCAAGGTGATGTATGAAGGCGAAGACGTTACCGATGCGGCGAAGATAAAGAATCTCGCGACCGGCGAGTATCTCGAATCAAACAGTTTCTCCTACAGCGGCGACCTGAAGGTCGTGGAGTTCGAGGCGGAATACGAGGGAGCTACTTCGGAACCCATCAACGTAGGTTTTGGGGATTTCTACAAAAATGTTCTGTTCTGCCGTTTCACTGCTACGTGGTGTGGCCCCTGTACCTCTTTCTCGTCGGTCCTGAGTGCAGCACTGGAGCAGTATCCCGACCGTTTGGTACAGGTTGCGATTCATCAGAACGACGAGTACACCTCCAATAATTATTACGACTTCGCTTCGTACTTCAAGTTCTCCGGTATTCCGGCCATCTTCTTCGATTTCGACAAGGAGGGTCCGTCGGCCGTATCAATGAGTGCTGCCGATGTCGTCAATACCATCAAGGAGTATCAGGCGACCGGGGCCAAGGTGGGCATCGCGATGAGTTCTACGGTCGATGCAGCCCGCAATGTCAAGGTTACGGTGAGGGTAACCCCCAGCGAGGCGGGTTCCTACCTCCTCGGCGTAGCATTGCTGGAGGATGGAATCGAAGGACCTCAGAACGGTACGAGCGGTTACATCCATGACAATACGATGCGTGCGTTGGCGACTTCGCTCGGCGGCGACAGCCTCGGGGAAGTTGCGGAAAATACCGAGGTCGTGAAAGAGTACACCTTCAGTCTCAAGGGATATACGGACAATTGCCGTGTTGTGGCGTATGTGAATACGGCCGATGGCGACGTATATGCGACTACCAATGCGGCCTCCTGTCCCGTGAACGGCCGGACGGATTACCGTTTTGAAACGGCGGCCGAGTAGGCGGCCGGGTGGTATGCGGCTCTTCTGCCGCGATGATAAACAGTTCGGGGAATCGCTGATAAGCGATTCCCCGAACTGTTTTGTGAAAAAGAATAATGATATTGGTTATTTGTTGTTCTTTTGCTAAATTTGAAAGCTAATACATAAAAAACACTGTTATGCGTGTCGGATATTTTGTTGGTCTGTTTTGTATGACAGCTTTTGCGTTTGTCGCATGTGAGAAAGCTGGGGAAGATGGCGGGAACAAGGAACTTCGCCTGACCGTAGATTGTAGTGACCTTGTTGCGGATGGTGTGGACAAGGTGACGTTTACCGTGAAGTATGGCGAAGAGGATGTGACTGCTTTTGCCGAGATACGGGATGCGGCGACCGGCGAGGTGCTCTCCGGAAGCGAATTCTCGACGGATACGGTCGGGAGCTACGAGTTCGTGGCTTCGTATGACGGCAAGAAATCCAATAAAGTGAGCGTTAGGGCGGAAGCTGGCGCAGGACTGATTCTTTTGGCAGACAGGGAATCCATTGTCTGTGATGGCAGGGAGGCAGTTACTTTCACTGTGATGCTGGATGGCGACGATGTGACGAAGCAGGCTTCAATCTCCGATGCGGCTACCGGCGAGGTATTGGATGGGAACGAATTTGCGACCGATGTTATCGGTAGTTACAAATTTGTCGCTTCGTATAATGGACAGGAGTCGAATAAGGTGGCCGTTGAGGTGATAGCCGTTTCGGGAGAACTCGTACTGTCGGTGGATAAAGAGTCCATTATGAATGACGGGAGAGACCGGGCTACTTTTACCGTGACGTTTGAGGGGCAGGATGTGACGGTATTGGCGACGATTGTCAATCAGACGAGCGGAGAAACCTGGGACAGGGGAGTGCATTCTTTTGCCTCTTACTTGTCGGATGAATATGAGTTCAAAGCTTCGTATCAGGGGTTGCAGTCGAATACGGTGAAAGTAGTCGTAACGAGGGAAGAGGCCAATCCGCTCGTTATAATGGCGACCAGACCGCGTATCGCGGCGGACGGTTCCGATGCGACCTCTTTCAAGGTGACGTACGAAGGCGGGGACGTTACCGATGCGGCGAAGATAAAGAATCTCGCGACCGGCGAGTATCTCGAATCGAACAGTTTTTCTTACAGCGGCGACCTGCAAGTCGTGGCATTCGAGGCCGAGTATAATGGGGTCGTTTCTGAGCCCGTTCATGTAGGTTTTGGAGACTTTTATAAAAATGTTTTGTTGTACCGTTTTACAGCGACATGGTGCGGGCCTTGCAGTGCATTTATGTCTGTATTGAAAGTGGCGTTGGGAGTTTATCCGGACAGGCTTGTGGAGGTTGCGATACATCAGTCGGATATGTATACGTCCAATGATAATCCGTTGTTCCTGCAATATTTCTCGGTGCCTGCAATTCCGGCGGTATTTTTCGATTTCGATAAGAAAAACCAGCAAGATCCTTCAGTCATGAGTGTTACCGATGTTGTCAACATCATCAAGGAGTATCAGGCGACCGGGGCCAAGGTGGGTATTGCGATGAGCTCTACGGTCGATGCCGACCGCAATGTTACCGTTTCGGTGCGGGTCACTCCGAGTGAGGCGGGTATGTACCGGTTGGGGGTTATCTTGCTCGAAGACGGCATAGAGGGGGCGCAGTCCGGGACAAGTCGGTTTATCCACGACAATACGATGCGTGTATTGGCGACCTCGCTCGGCGGCGATAGCCTCGGGGAAGTTGCGGAAAATACCGAGGTCGTGAAAGAGTACACCTTCAGTCTCGAGGGATATACGGACAACTGCCGTGTCGTGGCGTATGTGAATACGGCCGATGGCGACGTATATGCGACTACCAATGCGGCCTCCTGTCCCGTGAATGGCCGGACGGATTACCGTTTTGAAACGGCGGCCGAATAAGAGAAGGGCGGAAAAGCGGTCGGAAGACTGCGGATATGAAACAGGGGAACCAACTTTTAGTCGGTTCCCCTGCTGTTTTTCATCGCCGTTCCGTTCCTGGGACGCGTCCGGCCCTGCTGCTGGCCGGTTATTCTTTTGCCTGTTGTTTCGGTGCCTGTTGCCCGCCGGCCGGGGCGGAAGCAGGAACTGGAGCCTTCCCGGGGAGGATGGAGTGCCAGGGGATACCGTCTATCGTCGAGATATCGACCTTACCCGACTCGACGAAGCCGCTGATGAGCGTGTCGCGTGCGTCGGCATTCTGGAACGGATAGAGTTCGAAAGCCGGCAGTACGGAGACGAAATGTTCCAGTATCTCCGCCTGGATGGATTCGTAGCTCGGCCAGTTCTTGTTGGCCGAGAAACAGTAAATCTGTACCGGCAGGCCGTTTGCCGTCGGGGCGAGCGTGCGCACCATGAGGAGCAGGTCTTTGTTGATGGCGGGATGCCGCTTGAGATACAGGGTCATGTAGGCCCTGAAGAGACCGACGTTCGTGTCGATGGTGCCGTTTACCAATCCGGCCGGATTGTCCGTATTGACTGTCTGACCGGCAGCGGCCTGTTGCTGTTTTTCGGTGATGAATTTTCCCAGTTCTTCGTCGAAGCCTTTCATCTTTTCCAGAAATTCGGGCGTACAGGGTTTGATGTAGTCGAGCTTCAGGGAGTATTCGCGCATGATGCGTCTGCCGCCGGAGTCGCTCATGCCACGCCAGTTGATGAAAGAGCCCGATACCAGCGAATAGGGCGGGACGGTGACAGTCGTGTTGTCGAAATTCTGTACTTTCACGACCGTCAGCGTAATATCGGTCACGATGCCGTTTACGTTGTTCTGCGGCATCTCTATCCAGTCGCCGATGCGTACCATGTCGTTCTCCGATATCAGTACGCCTGCGACGAATCCGAGGATGGTGTCCTTGAATATCAACATCAGGACGGCCGTGAAGGCTCCCAGGCCCGTGATGAGGTTGAACGGGGATTTGTTTATCAGGATGGAGACGATGACGATAATGCCGATGCAGGAGAAAATCACCTGAAGGATTTGGATGAAGCCCTTCATCGGGCGGTTTTGCAGCTCTTTTTTGGTTTTCAGGGTATCCCCGACCGTATTCAGTATGGCATTGACCGAGAATATCAGTGCAACGCAAAAGTAAATCCAGGTGATTTTATCGCCGATGATGAACCATTCGGAACGTTTGTCGAAAGCGAAGGGCAGCAGGGCCGAGATGATGAGCGGCGGTATGATAGCCGTCAGTTTCCGCAGAACGCCGTATTTGGCGAGCGAACTGAGGAAATTGTCGTGCTTGCGCTTCAATACCCTCCGGGTGACCCGTGAGGCGATGGAGTGTATGATGACCGCGACGATGAAAGCGATTGCGACGATGAGTATCAGGAAGATGATTTCATCTGCCGTGTCGAGTATCTCGCGGGGAAGTCCTATCCAGGTGAGAAACTCCTTGATGGCGTTCAGTAGAGCTTGGGCGAATCGGTTCGTGTTCATAACGGTGTGTGCGCTGAATCGCTGCGCGGGCGTTCTTCTTCCTTATTGGGTATTTGTCCGTTTGCGGGGCATGCGGCCCGCAGCATATGCGTCCGGTGGCGGGTGCCGGTCGGCCGCAGAGCAGATTTATCCGGTGTTTCAAATCGTTGTATCTCTCGCAACTCTACACAAAAAATATGCCCGAATCCCTTTCCTGCAGAAAAACGGCCTCCGGATATTCGGAACGTGTCGGCGGGCGGTGTGGCAATGCCCGGCCAATCCGGAGAGTCGAAAGTCGTGGAAACCGTGCCGTGTCTTGTCGGCGTATTTTCATGGCTGTTTTTATCAAAATCTCAATTCTTATGGAAAAACGGAATGATATGTTGTCGGGGATACCGGAGACGCCGGTGCATGGCAACGGGGTGGTGCGGAAGACCGGGCAGGTGTTTGTCTCCGCTGCGGGTGCAGACGGGGTGCCTGCCGACCTGTGGGGACCGGAGATGCGGCGGTTGTCGCCTTCGCTGAGTGCCGGCCATGTGGCCAAGTATGCGGATTTCCCCGTGGAATATTCCCTCGGTTTGACGAACATCGAGGTTCCGCTCCATCGTGTCGTGTGCGGTAAGCTGGAAGTTCCCCTTTCGATTGCCTACCATGCGTCGGGTATCCGGCTGGAGGAACTCTCCGAAGCGGTGGGACTCGGTTGGTCGCTCAATGCCGGCGGCGCCGTGGTCAGGGAGATACGCGGTATGATGGATGACGGGGTTGCAGACCATACCGTCCGGACGGGCGGCACGGCTACGCTCGACTATCTGTCGCGGGTGATAGCGGGTACCGAGGACTCCTGTTGGGATAAGTATTGTTACTCCTATCCGGGCGGTTCGGGGAGTTTTCTTATCAATTTCAACGGCAGCGGTGCCGAACTGGTGAAAACCTCTTGTAACGACGATGCGATAACCTTCGAGTATGCGGAGGTGAATGACGGATTCTGGGGAAAACGGAAAATCGTCGAATGTTTTACCGTGACCGACCCGCTCGGCAACCGATATGAATTTGCCTGCAAGGCGGATGTGAGGCCTATGAACGTTTTCCGCCATGAGGTGGACGGTGTCGTGACCGACGACATTTCAGTCGATAACTCTGCCTATATTACTACGGCGTGGCTGCTGACGAGGATAACGTCGGCCGACCTGGCCGATACGGTGGAGTTCGAATACGAGGATAAGGGGATGCTGACGGAAAAGGTGGAGGGTTTCGCAGCCTATTACCGCAAATCGGCGGATGCGCCGGATTCCGACCTTTTCTTGCAGATGGATGTGACCGGGCAGGTTCCCGACCGGGTACACTGTCTTGCTTACAGTTGCATGTTGCTGACCGGGATACGTCACCGGGGCGGCCGTGTGGCGTTCCGCTATACGGATGCTCCCCTGCCGCTGGCACCGGAACTTGAAAACGTCCCGTCGCGCTATCCCGAAGGTTTCGACCTGAACCCGGAGCGGAGGCTCGCTGCGATGCTGGTGTACGATATGGAAGGAGAGTTGGTCTGTAAGGTGTCGTTCGACAACCGGGAGGGGGAACACGATGTCAAACGTTTCCGACTGAACGGGCTCTCGTTTTATGACCGCGACAGCGTGCTGTACGACTCTTATGCGTTCGAGTATTACGGCGTGGAGGGGCTCGTCTCCATCGAACCACAACCTGAGGCTCCGCAGAGCCGGTACGCCCAGGATTTCTTCGGATATTACAACGGTCGGAACGACAACTGCGACCTTAATTTTTTGACGCCTTACGGACCGGTAGAGGGCCGTCAGGCGGGTAAACGGGATTACTCTTTCCATCATGCCCGTTATAACGCGCTGAAGGCCATTTCGCGTCAGGCGGGTTCCCGGACGGAGTTCTTGTATGCCCCCAATACGCATCGCGATGCGGTGGCAGGTGATGTCAGCATCGGCCTGCGAATCGTCGAAATCAGAACCTACGACGAGGGTACGCTCGTCAGGCGCCGGACATTCACCTACCGGCAGAGCGGTACGACCGTCGATTTCCGGCGGCTCGACATAGCCGATTTTACCGAGCGGAGGCAGGTGGGAGTTGCCGCCGGCCGTGTGGACGAATATCTCGTCATCCACTCCGATTCCGTCCTTCCGGGAGCCAGGGTGGAGAATGCCCGGGTGTTTTACGGGGAGGTGACGGAGGAGGTGACGGATGTGAGAAACGGAAAGTCCGTCCGGACGGATTATGAGTACGATACGCGGCTATGGGCCTGTGATTTCGTCTCCAAGAACTACCGTTTCCCCGCCTTTCCGGACGGAGAGCAGTGGAAATCCGTATCGATTCAGGATACGACCGAAGCATCCGACGGTACCGTTCACTATATAGGCGAGATACGCGGTTATTTCAAGGAGAAACCGCGGTTCTTCGGGAACCTCGGCCGGCGGGTGGAGTACGAAGGATTGCCGGACGGCAGCTATCGTGCGGTGCGCACGACCGAATGGACGTACGACCTGTACAGTCCGGAGGTGATGCAGTTGGTGACTGTTGGCCTGTTCGTGAAGAACATGGTGACGACTGCGACGCTGCAAAGACCTGTGTGGGCGCGGGAAACCAACCACATGCGTACGGTAGAGGACTGCCTCTATTTCGACGTGACCGAGAGTCTGCTGCTCTTCCGGCCCGTATCCATGCGTGTGACGACCTGTTACGGCGATAGGGAACATACGGTGGAAACCGGATATATGTATTACGCTCCCAAGCCTTACCGTCAGTGGCCCGACGGTACGCTGGGGCAGGAGGAGGGTTACACGTCCGGCCTGCTCCTGCGGCAAGTGCGGGTCGAGACGGACGGCGACGTCTATGTGCAGCGTCTTCTGTATCCGACCGATTACGACCTGCCCGTTTACAGGAAAATGTGTGCCGCGAACATGCTCCATACCCCGGTCGGAGTGGAAATCGTGAAGAACGATACGGACAAGAGCGCCGTATATATCGGTTTCGGGGAGGTTACCGTGACCGTGGGACTGGAGGAGCGGAGCGTGTTCAGGCCCTGTCGGGAGGAGCGGTATTTCAACGGAGAGCTTTTGGCCGAACGGGAAATCAAGGAGTTCGACCAGTACGGCAATCCGCTGCATATCGTTGCTACGGGACAGCCGGAGACCTGTTACGTGTGGCGTTACCGGGGAATGTATCCGGTGGCCGAGATACGAGGCGCCTCTTACGAGCAGGTGGCGGCGGCCCTGAGGGACCGGGACGATGCGGACGATATTCCGGACAGTGCCTTCATGAATATCCTGAACGGCCTGCGCGACGACCTGCCCGGCGCCCTCGTATCCACGTACACCTATCGGCCGATGGTCGGCATGACCTCGGCGACCGATGCGGCGGGCAGGATGAAGACTTTCCATTACGATGCCGTCGGCCGTCTCAACGCGGTGAAGGACGACTGCGGTAACCTGCTGGAGACCTGTGAATACGGTCGGAAGTCCTTGCGGATGGCCTTACCGGATGCCGAAAACGTATCGGAAACCGTTGCTGCATCGCCTGCGGACGGAGTTGAACCCTGTGTGATAGGAGGAGAGACGGAGGCGGACTGGTATGTGGATGCCGCCCGCTACCTTTCGCTCGGCACTCTCCGTGTGAGCGACGCATGGTCGGCCGGTATTCTTGCCGACAACAACGTGACGGTGCGGAAACGCTATACGGCTGCACATACCGCCGTTTCGGCGGAGGACTATGTCGCTACGGTCACCTATTACGACTCTTTGGGAGAGGAGCGTCAGCGTATCGAGGTTGGCGGTTCTCCTTCGGGCAAGGATATCGTCACCCCCGTCCACGCCACTTTTCTGAAGGCCGGCGAGGTGCTTTCCTACCTGCCTTATCCCGTGGTGTCGTCCAATGCGGGTGGATACCGCGCGGATGCCGTTGCCGAGCAGGAGAGCTATTATGCGTCGGCCTTTTCGTTGGCTCTGCCGAGGCCTTATTTCAGGAACTGTTTCGAGATGTCCCCGCGCGGATTGCTCCTCGAACGTACTCAGCCGGGGTTTTCGGCTTCCGTTTCCTCCCGGTTCGGCCTGGATGCGGCCGCGGCCGACGATGCGGTACTGCGCCTGTCGTATTCGGCGGAGACGGGCGGATTCTCCGTGGCGCAGGCATATTACGGCGAGGCCGGTTTCCTCGAGAAGAGTACCGCGACCGATGAGGACGGCCATACGGTCGAAACGTTTACCGACGAGGCGGGACGTACCGTCCTTTCGCGCTGCGACGGGGCCGATACCTACCGCGTCTATGACGGCATGGGGCGGCTGGCCTACGTCGTCACTCCGGAAGGTGCCGCCGCACTCGAAGCGGGTATCTCGTATGCGCCGAATAGCCGGCTCGTTGTCGATTACTGTTTTGCCTATGTCTATGACCTTCGGGGGCGTGTCGCGGAGAAGCAGGTGCCCGGTAAGGGGTGGGAGTATTATGTGTACGACCTCGGCGGCAGGGTACTGCTCATGCAGGATGCCAACATGCGGACGATGGACGATGACGGCAACCTCGTCGGAGGCTATTGGGTAATGTCCGATTACGACGCGCTGGGGCGCCTCGTGTCGCGTTACATGTGTCATACCGTCTCGGCTGCGACTCGCGCGGACTACCAGGCGGTTGCCGATGCCGGTACTCCGCTTGCGCTGCCGCGGACAGTGCTGTTGGCCGCGTACCGTTACGACCGGCCGTTCGGGTACGAATACCGGCGGCTCGCCGTGGAGGACGACCGCTGGCTGTATGTCTATGCCGGTCGGGAGACGGTTTGGTCGGGAGTTTCCGATGCGGCGGAGGCGTTCCTCGGTGCCGGGGGAGCAATAAAGTCCGAATTTCTGATAGGTTCGTTTCTGACGCCTTCCGGCCGGCCGTTCCTCGCCTACTATGTGCCGTCCGAGTATGCCGATGTGGCGGAACGCCTGGTGCAGGCGTACGACGACTGCGAACTGTCGTCCGTACCGCCTTCCGACCGGCTGCTTGAGGCGGTTGTCACCCTGGTGCGGGGTACGTTCGCTTATGAACCCGTCGAGGGAATCTGTACTGCATCCGATTGTGATTATCGGACGCGCGGCCTGAAGACGCATGAGACGCTTGCCGTCGTGTCCGAAGGGATGAAGACGAGCGGTGCTTTCGTCGGCCGATGGTTCTACTACGACCGTCTGGGGCGGGTGATTCAGGTGGTCGAACGCAACGTGCACGGCAGCCTCAGCCGTTACAGCATGAAGTACGATTTCATGGGGCGGCTGGTGCTCAGCGAGGAGTGCCACAGTTGGTCGGACCGTTGGGAGAAGTCCGATACGAAGCGTACGGCCTATACGTATGACGCCCATGGACGCCTGTTGGCTGAAACGGTCGTGCTGAACGGCCTCGAAGGGAGCGTGTCGTACGGTTACGACGATTTGGGGCGGCTGGCGTCCAAGACGGTCGGGAGCGGCGGTACGCATGTGACGACGCATTATGCGTATGATATCCGCGGACGCCTGACCGGGCTTGAAGCGCCGGGACTCTATTCGCAGGAGATGACCTATTCGTCCGGCGGCAATATCGGGTGGATTGTGACGGGGTCGCAGGTTTTCGGTCGGGAAGGGGTGGTACATACCTACGGTTACGACGGTCATAACCGTCTGTGTCAGGCGACGAGGGTGCAGCAGAACGACCGCGTCACCTATACGATGAATTACGACGGCAACGGAAACATCCTTGCCCACCAGCGTACGGCTTCCCCGAACAGTGCCGAAATCCGCCGTTACACCTATTCCGGCAACCGGCTCGCGTCGATGACGCGCAGCGTCTCGGGGACTTCGGGAACATCGGATAACTACGTTTTCGGCTACGACCTGAACGGCAACCTGACATTTAATCCGGAAAGGCCGATGCAGTTCCGTTATAATTATTTAAATTTGACGGACAGCATCGTGTGGCCCGAAGGGGGCTGCCGTTACTCGTGGCTTTCGGACGGCTCGCGAGCATCCGCTGCGGGTTTCGGTTCGGAAGGCGGCAAGGGCAGGGACTACCTCGGTTCTTTGATATACGACTACAATCAGTCTCAGTTGGAGCTTTCGACAGAGTTTTCCGGCGGTCGTCTGGTTAGCGGCCCGTCGGGCGATAGCGTTCTGCTGTATGTGCAAGACCATCTTGGCAGCGTGCGTGTGGTGCTGGCGGACGGTCGTCCGGCGGCCTATAACGAGTATGCTCCGTTCGGGGAGTCTGAGACGGCATACAGTACGGATGTTTTCCAGGGGCAGCGGCTCGCCCCGCAGTACAACAGGTTCCGTTATAACGGAAAGGAGGAGTTTCCGCAGCCGGGTTCCGACCTGCTGGATTACGGCGCCCGCCTCTACGACCCCGTCCTCTGCCGCTGGAACGCCATAGACCCGCTGGCAGAGAAGTATTGCTCCCTGTCGGATTATGCTTATTGCGGCAATAATCCGGTGATATTTGTGGACCCTAACGGGCAAGAGATTCGCATAAGTGTTATCAGTGCAGGAGGAGGTTCGTCTTATGTATCGTATGTGGCTAATATGAGTCCCGCCATGGGCATAGATTCTGTCGGCGGTAGATTTATCAATGCTTTGAATGCTGCATATAATAGCGGTGGCAACGAGATGATTGATAGACTGCTTAGGTCTCATAATGTTTATACTCTTGTATTGGGACCTTATCCAGGGATGGAAGGTGTCGGGGTTTTCGTTTCGAACGGAGCAGGCGGAGAGATTTGGATTCCTTTAACGAACCGCCGAGGTGAATATGATATGAGTTATATCGTTTATCTGCTTAGTCATGAGTTAACTCATGCAGTACAATACGATTATGGCCAAGGCAAACCATCTATTTATAATGAGGTAGAGGCATACTTCATGGGAGATGTAATAGCCAGCATATGGGCAACTGAACATAGTGAGGGTTTTGGTTCAGGTGCAGGTGATGGTATGACAGAAATAAATGCAGAAGGAGAAGAAGTTTTGACAGAGGCAGGGCGTAGATATCAGGAAGCTTTCCAACGATTACAGACTAATGGTTATTCAAGTGAAGATTTTATGCAGGCTGTACAGTATTTTAAATTGGGCTCTACTCGAAATATGTCGGGAATGTATAATAATTTGGATACGATGCCACAGGTAAGTCGCCGCCTGTTGTCGATACTGCGTATTTATTATAGAACGCAATTGAAAAACCGGTTGCCTAATTTGATGGATTTGTATTGCTATTAATATGTAGGGTATGGTAAGGAAGATAGTGTACACGGTGTTTTTTTGTTTGTCGTTTTTTCCTCTGTTCGGACAATCGGAATCCGGTGGCGTGCCTGTATTCATCAGCGACATGCGAACCCACATTGTGGAGCTGCAGACTTCATGCGTAAGGCGGCCGACTAAGGTAGCGGTTGGAGTGCGGGTGACTTTTGATAGTGATTTGCATGATATTGACCGGGAGGTCCATCCGATAGATGTGGAGTTAAGCTACATAGAAGGGTATCTGGAGGGCAGACGAAGAAAAGGAGCGTCTCCGGTCATTTATCGTTGCGAAAGCGAAATAACGAGAAAACGTCCGGACCGTTGTATTTGGCGACTGTGTGAGGATACGATAGTCCGATGGATGTGGCATCAACCGTATTCAGTTATCGAATGTCGGGATTATGTCTTTACGGAAAATACAAAACGGTGGACATTCGTCGTCACGCTCTACCTGATGCCTCGGAAGTAATCATGCGTTCAACCGGAAAGATTATGATGCTTTCCGGTATTTTAAACGGGTATGTTCTAAAGATGAGCCTATGAGGAAATTATTGCTGGTATTTGTATTGGGGTTATTCGGACAATGTGCCTTTTCTCGGCCGGATGATATTCCGGTGATTATACATAGAGACTGGAATAACCGAGTGGAGTTGGTTTCCTCTTGTGTGAAGGATACCGTTCGTGTATGGGTAGGTGTCACGTTACGTTTCAATGCCGAATTTTTTGAACAAACACGACAGGTCAAACTCAGCAGCGTTACGTTCTCCTCTTTGGCACTTAATGTCAAAGATAGTTCGGGAAAGGTGCGGTATCTTAAGTATGACCGCTATGACATGCCGCCAGACTCTGTGCGTTGTATTTGGGATGTGTGTGCCCGAGAAGTTGTTAGGTGGATGTGGTATCAGTCGTACGATGACCTGAGCGGAAATGAATACGATGAATATGACGAGTTGAAAAGAGTTCCTTTTGACAGGACGTATTATTTCCCTTTGTATTTAATTCCAGCATCTATGACGCAAAAGATTTCTTGGAACAGATAGGATATGGTAAAATAAAACTGAGGTGAGAGATAGACTGCTTAAAGGGATGGACAATTTATATTGCTATTGATAGGAAAGTGTAATAGCATGAAAAAGGTTTTGTTGCTATTTGTTGTTGGAGTATCGTGTATGAGTGTCTTCGGACAGTCGGATGCGAAGATACCTATGTTTATCACTGGTATTAAGAACCAGACACTTGAGTTACACACCTCCTGTGTCAAACGGCCTACCGATGTTGGCGTAGTTGTTTCGGTCGTTTTCGATAATGATTTGCGGGATATCAGTCGGCAGCCCCGACCTACGGATGTGCGCCTGCAATTCATTGAGGGGTATATGGACGGCCGGAAACGCAAAGGGCGATGGCCAACCTGTTATTATAGTGAATCGGAAATCAGAAAACGGTATCCGGACAGATGTATCTGGCGATTATGTGAGAATACGATAGTCGAATGGATGTGGCATCAACCTTATGTTGAGATTAAGGATAGGGAATATCTTTTTCCGCGCTATACGATGCAATGGTCGTTTAGAATAACCGTCCATTTGCTCCCTGATTGAGAAAGGAAAAGACGGAAAGTTGTCATAGCTTTCCGTTGTCCTTTTTATTGTGTTTCTTTTACGTTTGATATTCATTGCTTTAGTGCCGTTCGTTGCAGAGATTATGAAAAAAATATTCTTGTTGCTTTTGTACGTTATGATAAGTGCGGGAGGAATTATTGAGGCACAAAATGTTGCTGTACCCGTTATTGTAAATAGGGATTCTTGGGATACTGAAATCGAGATAAGTACATCTTGTGTACAGGATACATTGAGAATTGTTGTAACGGTTGTGTGTAGGTTCGATACGGACCTATATTTGAAAACACGTAAAGCACAGCTCGTACAAGTGTCTTTGGATAAGGTAGAATTTATGGTAAGAACGAATGGAGCGTATCGGAGGCAGGTCTATCAAGGCAGGGAAGAGTGTAAAGACGATGATGGAAGCAGGTGTATCTGGGATTTGTGTACAGAGAAGGTCTTAACATGGATGTGGGCTCAGTCATATGCCTATCTTGATGGCGATGTATTTGATGAATCAGGAGTTTATTTTCATGCTCTTGATAGACGCTATCGGTTTCCTCTGTACTTGATTCCGGAATCATAGATTAGGTAGGGGTACATAACTGTCGTTAGAGGCGTCATTGGAAAACATGATGTATAATTTTATGGGTGCCGGTGAAGGTGATGTAAATGCAGTGTATTGATGTGGATTAAGTATTTTTATTATCGGCTGTATGTCTATGCGTGTCATTGTCGTTTTATGCCAGAAAGACGCAGACAGCTATCGGATTTGGCGGTATATGCAGTTGCCTGTGTATGGATATTTTGCAACTTCTACATAAGTTGTTTCCGTCGAGCCGGTTGTTGACGACTTTGACGACGTGGCCGTTGGGTGGATATATCATGATAGGTATATTCTTTTTGTTGCCGATAGTTGTGGGTTTGTCCATTAATCTGGAAACGTGCGAAGCGAGGTGGAAGCATACGAATACGTTTGCGATAGAGATTCGTAACGGCATCCTTATCGGTCTCATGTGTGTTTTGATTTTTGCATATGCCATTTGGGGGTGGTAATTTAACGTAGATAACTTCCATAAGGAGTTTCCTTGTTTGCGGACATCCGGGCAGAGACTGTTCTGTCCGGATGTTTTTTATGGGTAATTTCGTATCTTTAGAGACATAAACTTATCTATGAGTGGATATGTCTAAATCCTTTTGTTTATATCTACTCCATGGCGGATATTACGGCAGAGTGGGTAATAGGGATTGAGGATGCAACGGGGGGGCATCCATATGGACCTGGAGGAAGTAATCATACAGGGCAGGCACTGCTAAATATCAATTCGACATGGAATGAGTATCTGGGTGCTTATCATAGTGAGAGGAGAAGCATTAGAGAACAATATGGAAATTGGGGGGATACTCCGATGAAAGATGTTATGGAAAATGTTTTTAATGATGGATTCATATGGTAACGAAAGTATTGTTTTTGACGTTCATGTCAATGTGCATGGGCATCGGTATTTGCATGGGTACCGAACCTCCTTCTGAGCCGTTTCAAGGAACCTTTGAACAAAGTAAACATTCTATTGCACCTGTTCGTTTGATTTTGCATGGTCGGGGAACGTTTGAATTTTATAGGAGAAGAGAGTCTGGTTACGTGTCGCACCAAGGTATCTGGCAGCGTGTCGGGGATGATGCGATTCGAGTAGTCCCGTTGGAGACTGCTCCGATAGACTTGCTAACAAGTAAGCCTGAACATCTTACCGATACTGTTCGTATCATCAATAATGATGTGCTGCGAGTGACTTTTTGGTATACGCTGTCTCCTTTGGTATGTGATTATCATCGCGTTGAGGACTAGAGAAGTTTAGGCAGTCATTACCGCCGGGTGTAGCGGTCGTTCGTTCGGCGGTTTTTGTCATTTCGGTTAATTTACAGATTATTCTGGAGTTTATGAGAAAGCTGTTATTGTTTTTTGTCGCAGTATTGTGTTCTTCTTTCGGTTTTGCTCAGCATTCGGACAAGGGTACCATGCCGCCGCTCGCCTATAACTATTTCGCCCCTGCAGACACCAGTGTGATGGATATTCCGGCCTCGTTTGTAAGGGATGAATTGAAAATTAGGGTAAATGTTAGCGTAGGTTTTGCTTCGGAAATAGAGGATTGTGCCACGGAAATGGAGCCTGTATGGGCTCAGTTGACATCCGTAAGTTATTATTCATCTGAAGGCAGATGTATTTGTATACTACAAAGCGATAGATATCTAGGTTGTCGCCGTCGACGTATCTTGAATTTTTGTACCCAAGTACTTGAGCCGTGGCTGCTATCGCAGTCATATCCGACTGCTTTCCGCTATTTTTTCGATAAGAGTAGGACTGTAAATATTTATTTTTTTGTGACTTTGGTTCCGGATAATAATAAGCGTGAGTAAGTCCTAATGGCTTCGTATGTTTGATTGCATATTCGTGCGGGCATCCGGACAGAGACTGTTCTGTCCGGATGTTTTTTATGGGTAATTTCGTATCTTTAGAAACAAAAACTTTGATACGGCCATGAAACGGTTCGGTGTTGTTCTGTTGGTATGCGTCTCGGTGTTTTTAATGGCTTTCATGCCGTCTCCGGATGTGGTCGGCAAGTATGAGTCCATCTGCATACAGAAATGGCATGACCCGTTGACGAACTATGCCGATTTTCGTAAAGTGGATTTGCGAGAAGATACAACGTTTCTGATGCAGTCGGCTAAGGAGGCGTATTATGGTAAATGGCAGATTAAGGGTGAGTTTTTGATTTTAACGGAGATGGTTCCGGAAGATATTCCATTATGTGTCAGTAGTGGGAATCGCCTGCGTCAATGGTATTATTGGATTAAAGACAGGAATATGCTCATTCGGTTTATCGGTCAACGTCAGTTGGTTCCGGTTGATACGCTTGTCCGGATATCCGATGAGAGGTATTATGAAGCTTCTCCGTGGGGTGATGGGTTGTAACAAGCCGGTAAAAGTACAAGAACTTAGAAAGAATGATAAAGAAACGGTTTGGTTTGGTCTTGTTGGTGTGTGTGCCGATAGTGTTGATGGCGTTTAAACCGTCTCAGCTGGATATGATTGGCAAGTATGAATCTGTTTGTATGGAGAAACAGCAGGATTTGTTAAAGCGATATGTGTTTTTTCGTAAACTTGATTTGCGTCAGGATACGACGTTTCATATGAGTTCTCGTGACGCTTCTTTTCACGGCAGTCGTTATGGCCGATGGCAGATTAAGAGGAAGTACCTTATTTTAAGGGAGATTGTGCCGGTGGATAGACTTGCCGATTCTTGTGCTTTCGGTCAGGAACATTCCTATGAGTGGGTTTATTGGATTAAGAACAGAGATACGTTGATTCAGGTTGATGGACGTCGTCCGCGTGTCCCGATTGATACGCTCGTCCGGATTTCCGATGAGAAATATTATGAAGAAAATAAGGCTCCTTCATGGGATGACAGTTTTGAGCGCACTCAGTGTTTGCCATCATGGCGGCAAGAAAATTGACCGGTATATTCGGCATTTGTATAGTGAATAATAATGTGATGTATATCAGTCTGTTACATTGAATTTTTCGTATCGGGGCAGAAATTTTCTGCCCCGATATTTGTTGCAAATAAATTCGTATCTTGTAGTAGTCATCCATCCATATATTCATCAATTCGACCTGGAATGAGTATCTGGGTGCTTATCATAGTGAGAGGAGAAGCATTAGAGAACAATATGGAAATTGGAGGAATACTGCAATAAAAGATGTTTTACATGAAGAATTAGTATGGTAATGAAAGTATTGTTTTTGACGTTCTGCATGGGCATCGGTATTTGCATGGGTACCGAACCTCCTTCTGAGCCGTTTCAAGGTACGTTTGAAACTCACATTAAAGGTTGGTGCGAGCCAGTTCGTTTGATTTTGCATGGTCGGGGAACGTTTGAATATTATAGTGAGTATGGCGGTCTGTCGTATAAAGGTATCTGGCAACGTGTCGGGGATGATGCGATTCGATTAATCCCGTTAGATACTTCTATTATAGATTTGATAACATTTAAGCGTCAAAGCATTTCTGATACGGTTCGTATCATTAGTAGTGATATGTTGCGTCTGACTCACTATGATTATTCTCCTCCTGTTGTCCGCGATTATCATCGGGTCGAGGAATAGAGGGATTTAGGCAGTCATTACCGCCGGGCGTAGCGGTCGTTCGTTCGGCGGTTTTTGTCATTTCGGTTAATTTACAGATTATTCTGGAGTTTATGAGAAAGCTGTTATTGTTTTTTGTCGCAGTATTGTGTTCTTCTTTCGGTTTTGCGCAGCATTCGGACAAAGGTACCATGCCGCCGCTCGCCTATAACTATTTCGCCCCTGCAAACACCAGTGTGATGGATATTCCGGCCTCGTTTGTAAGGGATGAATTGAAAATTAGGGTAAATGTTAGCGTAGGTTTTGCTTCGGAAATAGAGGATTGTGCCACGGAAATGGAGCCTGTATGGGCTCAATTGACATCCGTAAGTTATTATTCATCTGAAGGCAGATGTATTTGTATACTACAAAGCGATAGATATCTAGGTTGTCGCCGTCGGCGTATCTTGAATTTTTGTACCCAAAAGCTTGAGCCGTGGCTGTTATCGCAGTCATATCCGACTGCTTTCCGCTATTTTTTCGATAAGAGTAGGACTGTAAATATTTATTTTTTTGTGACTTTGGTTCCGGATAATAATAAGCGGGAGTAAAGCCTAATGGCTTCGTATGTTTGATTGCATATTCGTGCGGGCATCCGGACAGAGACTGTTCTGTCCGGATGTTTTTTATGGGTAATTTCGTATCTTTAGAGACAGAAACTTATAGATTGGCCTTTGTGGATTCTTTGAGAAAGGCAGAAGATATCATAATCGATGTTTGGCCTCCATCCCATGATTTTGGGATGAATTTGTTCTTTGAAGTAGAGACTTTGTTCTGTTATGTTTTGTTATATATTGTATTTCGTCTTTATCTTGTCTTCACGGTTAAAGTCTGCTCACGGAAGAAGAACATGGCAGTATGTGATTGAAATATGGGGCGTAAATTAATGTCCCGACTTTTAGTGGAATGTGTTTTCGGTGTGATATTTCCGTTGTTATAATTTTGGCAGACCGTCATGTGGCCTGTTGGACCCGGGTATGGGCAGAGGGGGGGAGAAGTCCGTCCTGTTCGTATAGACCGACGTTTGGCTTTTCCGTTTGTCCTTCTCTATCCGAAGAGTTGAGCCGGTCAAGTCCGTGCACGCTCCGGACATCAAGTAGACTCATCTGTGATGCAAAAATAAGAAGACAGTACAGATTTCTTATGGTCGGGTTGGGGGCACCGGCATAAGGGGGGCTAAATCCGCACTGTCTCGATGATTAATTTTGCGCTTTAAATATAGCGACAAATTTATTAATCGGCAACAATATATATTGAATAAAAAATGTGCTTTTATGTGAAGGAGCATAGTGTTACGGGCTAGTTGGACCGGCACTGACATACTCGGTACGGAGAAGGGGGGCCGTGCGGGGTGCCGGTGTCTGTATAGAAAAGAGAGGTCTTCCAATTTTTTGAAGACCTCTCTTTCTTTGGTCGGGATGAAAGGATTCGAACCTTCGACCTCCACGTCCCGAACGTGGCGCGCTAACCGGACTGCGCTACATCCCGCTTTAAAAGCGACGCAAAGATAATAAATTATCCGGATGCAATCCAAACGTCGGAAGATTTTTTTAGTTGGGGTCCGTTTTTCTTGCTGCTGGTCTGTTGCCGGGAGGGTACGCCGTTACGGGGCAGGGGGATGCCGGCTGATGCCAGCCGGGTATGCAGCGGACGGGACACGGGTAAAGAAGATACGGACAGGCAAAGCGTACGCATCATTCGACGTTTGTCGTCCGGTTCTCGTTTTCTGACCGGGAAACAGGTCAGACGACCGTATCTTCGAAGATACGGGGAATCCCTGTGGAAAAATCGAGCCGCTCTCCTGTTGTCGGGTGGATGAAACAGAGTTTGTAGGCGTGCAGGCAGACGCGTCCGGCCGGGTTGGTCTGTGCGCCGTATTTTTTGTCGCCGGCTATTGGTGTTTTCATCCATTCCATGTGGGCCCGTATCTGATTCTTCTTGCCCGTGTGGAGCGAGAGTTCCACGAGGGAGTAGTTCCGCCCTTCCCGCAGGACGGTATAGTCCGTGGCGGCCTCCTCTCCCGTACCGTTGCAAGAGGCCCAGACTTTGCGGTTGCGGTCTTCGCGGAGGAGAGTGGCGATGGTTCCTTTCGTCTGCGGCAGGCGCCCCTCCACGACGGCCGCGTAGCGTCTATCGAGCACCATGGTTTTCCAGTTCTTTTGCAGGATTTCCTGTGTCCGCTTGTCTTTGGCATAAATCATCAGACCGGAAGTTTCCCGGTCGAGGCGGTGCACCACAAAGAGCCGGGCCGCGGGATTGTTCCTTTTGATATATTCGCTCAGGATGTAGAAGGCGGTTTTGCGGTGCTCTTTTTCGGTACCGACCGAAAGCAATCCGTTCCGTTTGTCGGCAACTATCAGCCGTTCGTCTTCGTACACGATGCGGAGCATCGGGTGATGCAGTGTTCCGGCTGTCCGGTGTTTTGTGACCGTAACCCTGTCGCCTGCTGTCAGCGGGGTGTCGTGGCGGGTGGTATGGCATCCGTTCACCGCGACCTGTCCGTGCGTCAGATACGATTTCACGGAGCTGCGGCTTCTGCCTTCCATGCGTTCCAACAGAAACGGCAGCAGCGTGCCGTCTCTCTCTACTTTATATTCCATAGGTCATAACAGTTTCTTGTAATGGCACACGAGCAGTTGTCCCGTTTCGTCGCGCAGATGCATCCCGTTGCCGCGGCAATATTTGAATACGCGGCAATTCCCGCACGCACCGTGCCGCATCCATTCGCGGTCGCGGTATGGTGCGAAACGGTTGTTCCATACGTCCATGAAATCGTCTCGGTAAATGTTGCCCTGGTCGTAGCGGGCCCGAATGCTCGTGCATCCCGAGATGGCGCCGTCTACCCTGATGCCGGCGATGGATACGCCGGCGCTGCAGTGGTAGAACGTGTCGCGTACATCGCCTTCGTACCGGCCGAGAAAGCCTTCGCATCCGTAATTGACCGCGATGCGGCCTTCGCGGCGCGTATCTCGGATGAACTCCATCAGACGGCGGAATTGTTCCGTATCGAGTTGCAGACTCGGGTCGTCTGCGCCGCGGCCTACCGGGAAGATGGTGAAGATGCGCCAGCGTTTCACCCCTTCGGCTATCAGGAAATCCCGGAATCGGGGCAGGGTGGCGAGGGTGTCTGCATTGGCGCAGGTCACGGCATCGTAGAGGATGTCCGGCTGACGGGCGAGCAGCCGGAGGGCGCCGAGCGCGCGTTCGTAGCTGCGTTCGTTCCGCCGTATGCGGTTATGAGTTTCGGCGAAACCGTCGAGGCTGACGGTAGCCGTATGCAGGCCGGCACGAAGCAGCGACTCCAGGCGGCGTTCGTCGAGCAGCATTCCGTTCGTGACGATGCCCCACGGATACCCCCGGTCGTAAAGGGCCCGTCCGACCTCTTCGATGTCGCGCCGCATCAGGGCCTCTCCGCCCGTAATGACGATGAGAACCCGATTCGGAACGACATGTGGGGTTATCGTATCGATTGTCCGGAGAAAATCGGCGGCGGGCATGTCGGGTACGGCGGCCTCGCTGCGGCAGTCGCTTCCGCAGTGACGGCACGCGAGGTTGCAGCGGAGGGTAGCCTCCCACATGATGGTACGCAGTTCGTGAGCCGCGATGCGTTTGTCCTCTATACTGGAGAACATGTCGAGTGCGAGCCGTCTGCGCACTCCCAAGCCGTTCTTCATCCTCTCTCCGGCATTATTCGCTGTCTATCCTCTCCACGATGATGTCGTCCATGGTGAGGAAGGCTTCGTTGTTTGGGGCGGAGTTTATCTCTTTCAGGATGCGCCGGTATTTGTAGGTAGGCTTCCCGAGTTTGTCTTCCGGGCTTCTGTCGTCCATTATCTCGACATAGATATGCCGGGCCTCCCAGGAATTTCCGACCGCCACGGCGGCGTGTTCTATCAGGAACCGGCCGTTGTAGTTGGTGTGCGTGGAGTCCGTGCGTATCCCTTCGCCGTCTATCATGGTGACCTTGATGCCGTATATCGGGACGACGTTGCCCGATTCGTTTATCCAGCCGACCTTCCCGTCGAGCGAGATGTTCAGCGGATGGTGCTTTCCCTCCTCAGGCGGCCTGGCGCCGCCGTTTTCCGACGGGGCGTCCGCTGCGGCCGAACATCCGCCCGCAAGCAGTACCGCCGCCACCAGAACGGTCAATAGCGATGATTGTAAACGGAAAACGTTTTTCATGTCGTATGTGTGCGGTTCGTAAAGGGGGAGCGTGTACGTTCCTGTCGAATCTTTCGGCAAAATTAATAATTGTCGATTAAATGATTGCGCGGACGGGGGCTCCGACCGGAATTATCGGTACGTCGTTTTCATTTTTTGCGCTCCAGAGCGAAATCCACGCTCTTCGTGACGGTGCCGTGGTTCCATGAACTGCCTTCCCCCCGACCGGTGTAATCCTCCTCCGTTATGATGATGGTGTGACGGGCTTCCTCGAACAGAATGCCGTTCTCCCTCTCCTGTGCGTCGGCCCGGAGTTCGACCTTCTCTACGTTCGGGAAGATGTGTTCGAACTCCATGAGGTATGCGCCGGCCCGGTCTGTATAGACCGTATCGGTCAGCTCCGGTGCCTCTGCGCTGCGGGAGATTACCCGGATGCTTTCCAGCGGCGAGTGGGCCTCGGCATCGGTGACGGTCCCTTTGAAAGTGAAGCGGGCGTACGGCGTGCCGTATTCGCCGGCGGATTGGTACTCTTCGCTGTTGCACGATGCGGTGATTCCGGAGAATCCGAGCAGCGAAAGCAGTCCGGATAAAAGGCGTGTTTTCATGACTTTTCCATTGTGGCGGTTTCGGGCAGGCCTCTTTGGCGCTCCCCTTTGTTAATAGGATGCGGAAGGGGGGCGTTTTGTTGCATCCGGTGCTGAAAATATTTTCCGGCGGTACATTGCGGCGGGAGCGGGCATCCCTTTGGAAAGGGGAGTGATTCGGTGCCGATGGCATGTCCTGGATGTTCTGCGTGTGCGGAAAATGGCTAAATTTGTCGAAAGGATTTTTCGCCATGCGGGCATACACTTATATCGAACACGGGAAATTCGGACTGTCGGATAAGCCGGTACCGGAACTGACGGGGCCGCGCGATGCGGTCGTACGCGTGACGCTGTGCAGTATTTGTACGAGCGACCTGCATATCAAGCACGGCAGCGTGCCCCGTGCGGTGCCGGGCATCACCGTCGGACACGAGATGGTGGGAGTGGTGGAGCAGGTGGGGGCGGAGGTTGCCTCGGTGAAGGTCGGCGACAGGGTGACGGTGAACGTCGAGACCTTTTGCGGCGAGTGTTTCTTCTGCCGCCGCGGCTATGTGAACAATTGCACCGACCCGGAGGGGGGCTGGGCGTTGGGATGCCGTATCGACGGCGGTCAGGCGGAGTATGTCCGGGTCCCTTATGCCGACCGGGGTCTGAACCGTATTCCCGATACGGTGAGCGACGAACAGGCCCTGTTCGTGGGAGACCTGCTCGCTACCGGATTCTGGGCTGCCCGTATTTCGGAGATAACGGAGGGGGATACGGTACTGGTCATCGGGGCGGGGCCTACGGGGCTGTGCACCTTGCTCTGCGTGATGCTGAAGAGGCCGAAGCGCGTCATCGTCTGCGAAAATTCGCCGGAAAGAGCCCGTTTCGTGAAGGAGCATTATCCCGGTGTGCTGGTGACCGGCTCGGAAGAGTGCCGGGATTTCGTGCTTCGCCACAGCGACCATGGAGGGGCCGATGCGGTGCTGGAAGTGGCTGGAGGAACCGATACGTTCCGGTTGGCGTGGGAGTGTGCACGTCCCAACGCCGTCGTCACGGTTGTCGCGCTTTATGACAGACCGCAGTTGCTGCCTTTGCCGGAAATGTACGGAAAAAACCTGACTTTCAAGACGGGAGGGGTGGATGGCTGCGACTGTGCCGAGATTCTCCGTCTTCTCGAGGAGGGTAGAATCGACACAACGCCGCTCATTACCCATCGCTTCCCGTTGAGCCGTATCGGAGAGGCATACCGTCTTTTCGAGGAGAGGGCAGACGGTGTAATCAAGATAGCGGTCGATTGCGGTAAATAGTTGTCGAGGCATCCGTTCCAGCCGGGTACAGGACGACGGAGTATCGGACAGACCGCGGTCCCCGGGCCGCATGTCGTCCGTCAATGTGTAACAGGAAGTATGAGAATAGACCACGTTGCCATTTATGCACATGACATCGAGTGTGTCAGGGATTTTTTCGTACACTATTTCGGGGCTTCGGCAGGTGCCGTGTACCATAATGTCCGTACGGGTTTCAGGTCGTATTTTCTCGTTTTCGGCGACGGTTCGCGGTTGGAGATAATGACCTGCCCCGGTCTTTCGGACGATGCGGGGCCGTCGCCGCGTTGCGGTCTTGCCCATATTGCGATGGGGGTGGGCAGCAGGGAGGCGGTGGACGAACTGACCTGTCGGCTCGGCAGCGACGGTTACGAGGTACTTAGCGGACCGAGGACGACGGGAGACGGTTATTACGAGAGTTGTATTCTCGGGCCGGAAAATAATCTGATTGAGATAACCGGAGAATAGCGCTCCCTGCTGTCTGCAAGGTGCTGCGATTATTGGACAAGCAAGTTGTCTCGGTGACTGACCCTCCCTTTGGGTGGGTATGTTTTGTCACGCTGTGTATCTTTTGTCAAGGAGTAGTTCGACCGCGCTTGTTGCTTGAATCTTGCATAAGATTTGCCTCAAATTTACCTGTTTTGACTATTCATTACCTAATGTGTGGCGATAAAAAGGATAGGGGAAACGCAAATGAAAAAGCCTAAAAAACTGTAACTGCCAGTTTCTTAGGCTTGTCGGGGTAGCGGGATTCGAACCCACGACCCCCTGCTCCCAAAGCAGGTGCGCTAACCGGACTGCGCTACACCCCGTTGTCTCTGCACGGCCGGCGCATGAAAGGGCGTGTAAAAGACGGTGCAAAGATAGGCTATTTTCACCAATCTCCAAACCGGCGGTGCTGCTCACTTCCGGTGGGCGGCCACGGCCAGCAGGATACCGAGTATCACTCCCAGCAGCGCGGCGAACAGTACCCTTGCGTCGCCCGGCAGCAGGAACGTTACCGTGTGGGCCGGGTACCAGAAAAGCGGTATTGTTTTCTTGAAAACGAAGTTCCACTGTCGGTGCCAGTCGAGTCCGGCGAGCGTGTCGCCCATGTGCAGCGGGGTGAAGAAACCGCGGAGCGTTCCGCCCGTAGCGAGTATGTGGGTGTCGGTCACTTTGTGGAGTGTCATGAATACGGGAGCGAAGATGGTGTTCATGGCCACCGATATGCAACATGCGACGAACACTTTTTGCCACGACAGCGGCAGGGCCATCGCTGCCGGGGCGTTTTCCATGCCGAGCGAGGCGAGGAAGACCGGGACTCCCGAGGCGAATATCGTCATGGCCATGCTGATGCCCATACCGAGAATGCCCCACACCAGCGCACGTGGTGCAATGCCGAAACCGGGGCGGTTGTAAACCCCGTGGGTTATCCGGAGTCCGATGCATTCGCCGAAAGTGGAGAGCAGGGCGAATTTGATGAAACTCATCACCATTCCATGCTGTGCGTTGAACTCTTTGTAGAATTCGTACACGGAAGGGAACAGGAAGAAGGGGGAGAGCAGCGCGAGGGCGCAGACGATGACGATGAGGTCTTTTCTCTTCATGGCTTGGCCGTTGTCGTTCGGGTACAGGGTCGCGTCGGTGTGCGATTTCCCGTCCGCAAAGGTAGCGAAATTATCCGTACCGGTACCGTATCCTCCCGGAATCTCCGGCAGGCCGGGAGGATAGAGGGATTGTATGCGCGGAGAGACGCAGCCTGCGTCTCCCCGCGCATTTTCCGTTTTGCGGAGCCCGTTTACAGCAGTCCCGCGGCTTTCATGTACTCCGACCGGCTGATGGCGAGTTTCGCCCGGGCCGCTATGTATTCTGCCGAGGCGTTTTGCCATATCGCTTGGGCTTCGAGGTAGTCGGAGATGGGTTCCATGCCCGCCTCGTAGAAGTTGCCGCTCGTTTGCATGTTTTCCTCCGCCTGCGAAAGGGCGGATTCGGTCAGCCTGACTTCGAGGATGTATTCGTTCACGGCGTTGAGCGCCTGTTGGGCTTCGAGCTCCATCTTCTCCGCCATTTCGTCGCGCTGCAGTTCGGCCATCGCCGTTTCCGCTTTGGCCGCGCGGACCTTGTTCATGCCTTCGCCCCAGTGGAACAGGGGAATCGAAACCGCTATCATGGCCGAGAATCCGCCGTTGTCGAAGAGCGGCTGGCCGTTGATTTTCATGCCGTACGTGTAGTAATAGCCTCCCCGAACTCCTACCGACGGCAGAAAGTCGCTTTGGATGAAACGCTGCTCCTGTCGTTTCAGCTCGACCTGCTTGCACAGCATGGTGTATTCGGGCCGGGCCGTGATGTCGGTTCCAGCTGCGGCCGGGGCGGTTTCGTCGCCGAACGATTCGGACGGAACGATGTCGCTGTCGAGCGGCAGTCCGACCATCTGACAGAGATTCATCCGGGAGAGCCGGACACCGTTGTCGGCCCGCTGTAACTGCAGTTCCGCCCGGTTGAGCTGTACCTGTACCTTCATCAGGTCGTTGCGCGACTTCATGCCGGCCTCCACGGCATTGCTCACCGTCCGCAGAAACTCCTCCACTACCGCCTTGTAGGCGCCGGCGGATTTGCGGAGTTCGAGCGTTTGGACGTAGGTCCAGTATGCCCGGTCGGTTTCGACGATGACCTCCTCTTCGGTCAGGCATACGTTGAGGGCGGCCAGCTCGTCGCCGATACGGGCCATGCGGTAGGCGGAGTGTATCTTGCCCCCCATGTAAACCGGCTGTTCGATGCTCACGCCGGCCAGATAGGAGTTGTTCAGGTCGAGCTTCAGCGACAGCTCGGGCAGGCGGAGGAGGGAGAGCCGGTCGAGCCACGGTTCGAGGGCGGGGGGAACGATGCCCTCCAGAGTACTTGGGTCGAAGAGCCGTATGTCGCCGAGGGCCAGTTTCATATCGTTCGCCGACGAGGCGTAGAGACCGTATGCGCCCGCGGAGAATTTGGGAAAGAAGTTGGCCTTCGTGGCTTTTACCGTGTAGGCGGCCTGTTCGTCGGCCTGGCGTGCGATGGCTATCCGGCGGTTGTTTTCCAGTGCCATCTCCCTGCACCGGTCGAGCGAGACCTCCTCTCCGGCGGCGAGTGCCGGCAGGGCGAGAAGCGGCAGGGCGAGGATGATGATTCGTATCTGTTTCATGGTTCGGTAAATGTGTGGACTATTTTATCCGGATGCGGTAGAACAGTGCGTAGAGCACGGGAATGAAGAGCAGCGTGATGAGTGTTCCGACCAGCAGACCGCCCATGATGACGACCGCCGCCGGGCCGAACAGCGAGTCGCCCAAGAGGGGTATCATGCCGAGGATGGTCGTGAGCGATGCCAGCATGACGGGACGGAAACGGCTCGCCGAACTCTCCATCAGGGCATCGACGGGCTCCTTGCCGGCGTTTATCTGAAGCGTGATTTCATCCATCAGAACGATGCCGTTCTTGATGAGCATGCCGACCAGTCCCAGCGTAGCGACGATGGCCACGAATCCGAACGTTTTGCCCGAGAGCATCATGCCGAAAATCACGCCGATGAAGAGCAGCGGCAGACACAGGACGATGATGGCCGGTTTCCGGTAATCCTTGAACAGGGCGATGAGTATCGCAATCATCAGGATGACGGCCAGCGGATAGTATTTGAACAGGTATTTCATGGATTCGTTGCTGGCGCTCTTTTCGCCTTCCCACTTCATGTCGTACCCTTCGGGCAGTTCGATGGATGCTATCTGTTCCGCTATGGAGGCGCGGGCGTTCTCGACGGCTGCGCCCGGTACGGGGATACACTGCGCCCGCATGGCCCGTTCCCCGTTCCGGCGGATGACTACGGGTTCTTCCCACTCCACGTGTACGCCGTTGACCGCCTGGCTGAGGGGAACGGTACTGAGCAGGGAGGCGAGCACCTCCTCCTCGGACAGGGTGCCTGTCAGCAATCCCCCGACCGTCTGGCGGTCGAGACCCGCGGTCGCAGGCATGAGTCCGAATACGGGCGTGTGTTCGAGCGATTCGATGGGATTCCCGTCGCGGTCCACGCAGCGCATGTAAATGGTCTTGCTCTCCGTCCCTTCATAGAATGTTCCCGTCGGGATGCCGTCTGTCGCGCTCATCAGCGAGAGACCGATGTCCTGCCGGCTGAGGCCGATATTCCGGGCTACGGGCTGGTTGTAATCGACGATGAGTACCGGTACCTTGGGCTCCCAGTCGCTTGTCACCATCTGAAGCGAGGGGCTCTCCTCCATGATGGCGGCGGCCTGGGCCGTCAGGTCGCGCAGGACGGCCGGGTCGGGACCGCTGAATTCCACTTCAATCGGGAATTTCTTGTACATCAGGTTGTAGCGTTTCAACCGCACGTAGGCGTCCGGATAGTTGGCGTTGAGGTACGTCTGTATTTCGTCGAAAGAGGCCGTCAGCGCCTCGGGCGAGGTGTAGTCCACTATCAGTTCTCCATAGGCCAGCGACGGGTCGGCGATGCTCCGCACGAGGTTGTACCGGCTGGGCGTGCCGCCTATCGAGGTCGTGACGTGGGTGATTTCGCTGCGTCCCAGCAGATAGTTCTCGATGGCGTGCAGGTCTTCTCCGACCTGTGTGCTGTTGGTCCCTTCCGGCAGTTTATACTCTATGTAAAGTTGGTCGTAATCCATATCCGGAAAGAAACCCTGCGGCAGGGTGCGGAAACAGAGCAGGCTGACGGCGACCAGACCGAATCCTACGCAGAGCGAGACGATGCGGTGAGACAGCACCCAGTTCAGTACGCTGCGCAGTGCCCGGTAGTAACTGTTTCCGTAGGGGTCTCCTTCCCTGTTCCCTTTCACCTTCAGTCTTTTGTCGGCGAGTACCGGGACGAGCGTGAGCGCCAGTATCCAGCTCAGCAGCAGCGATACGGCCAGCACGATGAACAGGTCGCGTACATAGATGCCTGCCGTATCGGGCGACAGGAAGATGGGAAAGAAGGCGAGGATGGCGATGAGGGTGGCGCCCAGCAGGGGCATGGCCGTTTTCCGGCCGATGCCGGTCAGGGCCGTGCGGCGTTCGATGCCGCGCTGCATATCCACCTGAATGCCGTCCAGTATCACGATGGCATTGTCCACCAGCATTCCCATGGCGAGTACGAACGATGCCAGCGACACGCGCTGCAGCGAGCCGTCGAAGACGTTCAGTATCATCAGCGAGCCGAGTACCGTGACGAGCAGGTTGAACCCGAGGATGACACCGCTGCGGAATCCCATGGCGAACATGAGGAGTACGACCACGATGAGGACGGATTCGACGAGGTTTATCAGGAACGAATCGAGTGCCGCCTCTACCTTTTCCGGCTGGAAGAATACTTCGTGTATCTCCATACCGGCCGGCATGCGTTCGTTTTCGAGCCGTTCCAGCGTCCGTTCGACCTGGCGTCCTATTTTGGTGATATCCGTACCACTCAGCGCGGAGATGGAGATGCCCAGTGCCCTCCGGCCGTCGTACCGCAGCTCGTTGCGGACAGGATTTTCGTACCCTTCGGTAACGGAGGCGATGTCGCGGAGCCGCAGCTGGTCGTCCTCATGTCCCTGCAGCAGCAGGCTGCCGATGTCCTCCGTTGTGCGGTAACGGTCGTTCACGGTTACGCGCAGCCGGGAACCGCCGCTTTCGTAGTATCCGGAGTACACGGTTTTGTTCTGTCCGTTCAGGGTGGCGAGGACCTCTGCCGGATGTACCCCGAGGTTGGCGAGTTTGTCTTCGTAGAGCTCTATGTAAATGCACTCCGGCCGCTGGCCGTAGATGTTCACCTTCGAGATGCCTTCGATTTTCATCACCTCCTTTTTCACGAGTTCGGCGTACCGTGCGGCCTCTGCGTCGGTATAGCCGTCGAAGGTCATGGCGTAGAACATGCCGAATACGTCGCCGAAATCGTCCATTACCACGGATACGGAGGCTCCTTCGGGCAGCTCCGCCTGTACGTCGGCCACTTTGCGGCGGAGAATGTCCCAGCACTGTTCCGTCTCTTCGTTCGTGACGAGTGTGGAGAGCGATACGTTTATCAGGGACATGTCGTTCATCGAGCGGCTCGTCACTTCGCCGATGTCCTTCATCGACCGAATGCTCTTCTCCAGCACATCCGTCACTTCGAGTTCCACCTGATGGGCGGAGGCTCCCGGATAGACCGTGACCACGGCGGCCTGTTTCACCTTGATTTCGGGGTCTTCGAGCTTGCTCATGTCGTAATAGGCGAAGACGCCGCCTATCGTCAGTACGGCGACGAGGAAGTATATCAGCTTCCTGTTGTCGAGCGCCCAGTTTCCTAAATCTTTCATAGCAGACCTCCCACGTTCGTTGAGGTTGCGGCCGGCAACGGCTTGACCTTGTCGTTCTCTTTCAGGGCGTGTACCCCCGCCGTCACTACCTGTTCTCCGGCGTGCAGTCCCCCGGTTACTGTCAGTATGCCGTCCCGCGATATGGCCGACGGTCTTATCTTACGGAGTGCCACGGTGCTGTCTGCGGGGTTGTAGACCCACACGGCCGGTGTGCCGTCGTGCTCCAACATGGCCGACAGCGGAATTTTCACCGCTCCCGTCGTGCCGCCCCTGAGCCCGATGGTCACCATGACCGACATACCCGGAGTCAGCGGCGTGTCGGGCCCGGTCGGCAGGAAACGGAGTCTCGCGGTGTAGAGCTGGTTCAGGTTCGCTTTCCGGCTGATGGAGACGAGCTCTAGCGGGAACTCCCGGTCGGGATAGATTTCCGAACTGCAGCGGTAGGTTTCGAACTCGTCGCTGCGGATGAATTCGCTGGCCGGAATGTTTATCTCGACCTCCGGCGCGGAGGAGCTAATCAACGACACCACGGGCATGCCGGCCGCGACGGTCTCCCCGGCATCGTAGTGGATTTTCTGTACGTAACCGTCGAACGGTGCCGTGAGGCGCGTGTCGGCGAGGGCATTGCGGTGCGCATTGTACTTCGCCGTTATCTGCTGGAGGCCCGATACGGCCTTGTCGTAGTCGTTTTCCGATACGCTCTGTTTTTCGTAGAGCCGGATGACGCGTTCGGCTTCGGCCTTTACCTGTTTGTATTCCGCTTCGGTAGCCGCCAGTTGCAGGGCATAGTCGCGCGAATCCATCCGGGCGACCGTTTCTCCTTTGCGTATCTGCTGTCCGACGGTGACGGGAATCTCCGCAATCGGCCCGCTGATACGGAAAGCGAGGTTCGCCTCGGACGATGCCTTCAGTTTGCCCGGAAAACTGATGCTTCTTTCCCCTTCGCATCCGGTCGCTTCGGTCAGTTTGACGGTTCTGACAACCTCTTTGGGGAGGCTTCCGTGCCTGCATCCGGTCAGCAGAACCGGCAGCATCAGCAGCAGGACGGTGCATTGTTTCACATCTTTCATCTTCTGTCCGCTTGATAAATTTCCCGCTAAAGTACATGCGGTGTGATACGGTTCTATATTCTGTCCGGTGTTGAAAATGTTCTGAAAAGGAAATATGGGTTTCGATATAATTCTTTTTGGCGGGAATATGTCTATATTTGGAACATGAATGGCACATATAGGAACATATCATTCCGGGATGGCGGAGATAAGGTTTTTAGCGAAATCAATTTCGATGAGGAGGGCCGTCTCTTTTTCGACAGTTTTTTCATAAGGGGGAACGAGAACGATATTTTCTGTATGGAGAATATTCCGCATATCGTGAATGCGGCCGGGCTGTGTATCTGTCTGGAAGGGAGTGCCGATGTCGTGATAGGCTCCCAGAGTTACCGGCTGCGCAAGGGCGACATGTGTTCGGTCCTGCCCCGCACGATATTGTATGCAATCCGCAAGAGCGAGGATTTCAAAGGGTACGCGTGCGTGTGTACGCCGCAGTTCCTAATGAGTTTCAACATCCCGCTGGGGACACCGCTCTACCTGTTCGTCCGGGATAACCCGTGTATCTCCCTCGGTGAGCAGGAGTGCGGATGGTTGTTGAAGATGTGCCGTCTGCTGGAAGAGCATGCGGCCCGGAAAGAGCATCCGTGCGGCATGGACATATCGCGTCTGCTCGCCTCGGCGGTGGTCTATGAGGTTATCGGCATCTACCGAAAGGGGAATGTCATCGAGCAGCAGCCGTTCTCGCGGAAAAGCAAATATTATGCGGAGTTCGTCCGGCTGCTGACCGCGAACTATGCGCAGCACCGCAGCGTGGAGTTCTATGCCGACAGGCTTTGCATCACTCCGCGTTATTTGTCGGCCATCTGCAAGGAGCTGACGGGAATGACCGCTACGGAGTCCATTAACAACCATGTGATGGTCAATGCACGTATCTTGTTGGCCTCTACCGACATGTCGGTACTTCAAATCTCCGAGGAACTCAATTTCCCGAATCCGTCTTTCTTTTCGCAGTTTTTCAAGAGACACGAAGGGGTGGTGCCCAAGACATACCGGGCAATGCACCGATACGAGGTCGGCAGCGATGTGTGAGGTCCGTTCCGGCTCTCTTGTATCCGCTTGCGGGAATGCTCGTTCGTTCGGACCGCGGCGGTCCCGGCTGTCATTTGGCTTTGAGCGCTTTGGAGATGCTCTTGCCGATACCTTCGAATTTGTTGAAGTTCGGTAACAGCGATGCGTTGAGCAGGTCTCTGTTCTCGCTCTCTTCCGCGATGGTATGTATCGGGTATATGAGAATGAAATTGTAGTCCGAGAAGTATTTCGCCATGTAGTTGGGTATCTTTTTCATGCCGGTCTGAAACGAAGGAAGCCCCTTGTGGCTCATCACGATGATGAGTCCGTCGTCGGGCTGCATATCCCTCGTGATGATGAGAAAGTCGTCCCAGTCGTCGAAAAGGCGGAACTCGGCTTCGATGGGATTGTCCTTGTGTACGTCGCGCAGGATGTCGAGCGTCTTTTTCGTCCCGTAAAAGAGCAGCTTGCTGCCCGTGTTCTGCGCAAGGTTCCACATCTTGATGACCCATAACGGGAATCCGAGCTCCTCTTCGGCGTTCTCCGGGATGACGACGAGGTTGCGTTTGACCGTGGCCACGGGCTGTACCGGCCGGTAGATGTAGGTGGTGACGTTGCTGCTGCCCAGAATCCGTTCGGTGGTATGCCCGAGGAACGATTCCGAGAACTCCTTCTTTTCGTGCAACCCCAGGACGAGGTCGGTTACCTTGTTCTCCTTGATGACGCTCATGATTGCATTCGGTACGTTGACATCGTACCGGAGCAGGGTGTTGAGCTGTATGTCTGCCGAAGCCGCCGTCTGTTGTGCCTTCTCAAGAATTTTGTGCGACTTTCCGTCGGCACTGGGGTCCGACTCCTGGTTGTTGATGACGTTCAGCGCATAGACGCCTGTCCGGTTGTCTTTCCTCTTTATCAGGACACTGAGGTTGATGAGTTCGTCCGTATTTTCCGAATCTTTCAACGGTATCAGGATGTTTTCCCGGAACCGGCCCTCTTTCTTGTTGTCGGAGATGGATTCGCTGAGGGAGATGTTGCGTGCTCCGCGCTGTGCTGCGAAAGAGGCGATGGTGCAGGTGACGAGAATCATCACGATGGTGCCGTTGAGTACGCTGTCGTTCAGCAGCCGGATGGGCTCGCCTGCGGCCGTTTCGCCGATGATGACGTTGTAGCCCACCGTCACGGCGGCGAGAGTGGCGGCCGCCTGTGCATTGCTCAGGCCGAAGATGACGCGCCTCTCGTCTGCGGAGTATTTGAACGATTTCTGGGTGAAGAGCGCGGCGAGGTATTTGGCGAGGATGGCGACGCCGGTCATGACGGCCGCCACCTTGATGGTTTCGAAATCGCGGAAAAAGGCGCGGTAATCGACGAGCATGCCGACGCTTATCAGAAAAAACGGGATGAAGATGGCGTTTCCGACGAACTCGATGCGATTCATCAGCGACGATGTGGAGGGTATCAGTTTGTTGAGCGACAGACCCGTGAGAAAGGCCCCGATGATGCCTTCGATACCGGCCAGTTCGGCGAGCACCGCGCCGAGGAAGACGAGAGCCAGAACGAAGATGTATTGCGAAACGCTCTCTTTCACCCGTTTGAAGAACCATCGTGTTATGACCGGGAACAGGAAGATGACGATGCAGCCGAACAGGAGGATGGAGACGCCGAGCTGGGCCCAAAAGTGGGGGTCTACCTCGCCCGTGGCCATTCCCACGATGATGGCCAGTACGAGAAGCGAAAGTGTGTCGGTGATGATGGTGCCTCCGACGGCTACCGTGACCGCCCTGTTCTTCGTGATACCGTATTTGCTGATGATGGGGTAGGCGATGAGCGTATGCGATGCGAACATGCTCGCGAGCAGTACCGACGATTCCGTCGAGAAATTGAGTCCGTAAAGGCCCGCGACGATACCCAGGACCATGGGTATCAGAAAGGTGTACATGCCGAACAACAGACTTTTGGAACTGTTGCGGCGGAAGTCGCCGAGGTCTATTTCGAGGCCCGCGAGGAACATGATGTAGAGCAGGCCGGCCGTACCGGAGAGGATGATGCTGCTGTCGCGTTCCATAAGGTTGATGCCGTAAGGGCCTATGACTGCACCGGCGATTATCAGTCCAAGGATGGGCGGTATGCTGATTTTGTTCAGGAGCAGCGGTGCGAGCAGGATTATCGTCAGGATGACGAAGAATTTCAGTATCGGGTCTGTCAGCGGCAGCGTTATGTCGAGTATGTTCAGCGGAAGCATCGGCAAGTACATGATATTACTCTGCCAAGTTAATGATTTTGGGCGGAATTTTGAAGTCGGGAACGGCTTTTTCCACTCTCCGCTCCCGATTCTTGTATCCTCCTGCCGCATTTGGCCCGTTTCCGGTTTGCCGGCCGTTGTCCCGTACGACGGTCGATGCCTCGGATTTGCCCCGGGCGGCAGCGGAAGCAGCATAAAAAATACCGCCGGGGAGCTCCCCGGCGGTATGCTATACGGTTGCGGATGAATTTACTGCCGGGCTTTTTGGTATTCGGCCAGACCGGTCTTGAGGAATGTGATATACTCCTCGATGTTGAGGTTGTATCCTCTGACCGGCAGCAGCGGTTTGCCCGTATGGTCTACGATGATGTAGGCGGGCTGGGCATTCACGCCGTATGTTTCGGCCATGAAGTTGGAGTTTATCCGGCCGAGTCCTTTCAATACTTTGCCGTTCGGCAGCGTCACCCAGTCTTCTTCCGGGACATTCTTCTTATCGTCGCCGTAGAGCGATACCACGACGAATTCGTTGCGGAGCAGCTCCTGTACCGTCGGGTCCGACCATACCCGCTGTTCCATTTCGCGGCAGTTCACGCAGCCGTGGCCGGTGAAGTCGATGAAGAGCGGTTTGTCGGCTTTGACGGCGGCCTCCATGGCCTGTCCGTAGTGGTAGTAGCCGTCGATGCCGTAGGGCAGCGGCGCGAGGAAATCGGCGTATTTCTTGGTATCGCCGGAGGAGGTCATCGTCGAGGTACCGGTATAGGCCTGGCTGGTGGTCGGGCCGGTATAGGCACCGAGCACGAAGTCCTGCGACTGGATGGGCGGCATATATCCGGAGAGTCCCTTGAGCGGTGCACCCCACATGCCGGGTAGCATATAGGCGACGAATGCGAATACGATGATGGCGAGTACGAGCCTGCCGACCGAAATGTACTTCAGTTCGCTGTCGTATTTGAATTTGAGCTTGCCTATCAGGTAGAGTCCCAGCAGGGTGAATATCGCTATCCACAGGGCGAGGTAGATTTCACGGTCGAGGATGCCCCAGTGGTAGGTCTGGTCGGCTACGCTGAGGAACTTGAGACCGAGGGCGAGCTCGACGAAGCCGAGTACCACCTTCACCGAGTTGAGCCAGCCGCCGCTCTTGGGCAGTTTGTTGAGCAGCGAGGGGAAGAGCGCCAGGACGGTGAACGGCAGGGCGAAAGCTACCGAGAAGGCGAACATCGTGATGATGGGCTGCCAGAAGTTACCGCCCGATATGGAGTTGATAAGGACATTGCCGACGATGGGGCCCGTGCAGGAGAAAGAGACCAGCACGAGGGTGAGCGCCATGAAGAAGATGCCGCCGAGACCGCCCTTGTCGGATTTGGTGTCGGTCTTGTTCACGAGTTTGCTGGGCATCGTGATGTCGAATGCGCCGAAAAACGAAGCGGCGAATATCATGAATACGATGAAGAAGATGATATTCGGCAGCCAGTGCGTAGCGAGCCAGTTGAATATGTCGGCCGTCACGGCATCGCCGCCCAGCCAGCGCGTGATAATGATGAGCGCAGCGATGGGAAGCGTGTAGAGCAGGATGATGAACAATCCGTACATTCCGGCCCGGAACCGGCCGCGTGCCTTGTTTTCGGAACCTTTCAGGAAGAAGGAAACGGTCATCGGCACCATGGGGAAGACGCATGGGGTAAGGAGTGCGGCGAAGCCCCACAGGATGGCCTCCAGTATCATGCCCCAAAGCGAACCGCCCCCGGCGGCCGTAGTCTCTGCGGCGACCGCCGTCCCCGAAGCGGACGTGAGGTCTATTTCGAAATCCCAATACTGCATCGGCGTGCAGCCCACGTCGTTGCACACCATCCATTCGACGTATCCCTTGAGGCTTGCCGAGGGAGCGGTAAGAACGACCTTCTGTGCGATGGTGGCGGCGTGTTCGTAGTAGCCTATCTCCATGCCGAAGACTTCGTCATATACGACGATGGGTTCCGTCAGCTCGTATGCTTCGCCTTCGAGCCGTGCCCCCTCCGTACCTTCGAATGTTATCATCGTGGGGTTCGGGCCCATGGCATCGTACGGCCCCAAGTCATACATGTGCCATGTGTCTTCGATAGCGGCATCGAACACGATTTCGAATGTGTTGTTGCCCAGGTCGTTGACCCTGTACTTCCATTGTACGTCCTGCGAATGCGCCAGTGTCGAACCCATCAGGAGCGACATAGCGGTCAAGAGGACGGTTTTAAAGAATTTCTTCATGAGGATGGTGTATGAATTAATTTTAAAGTGCGCTGTCATGCAGTCCGTTTCACAATTTTAAAGGGTATTCGTGCGTTATCGGTAAGACGCATAGTACGTTCCGGTAGCGTGCGAATGAGGTCACAATAATAGTAAAATATTTGTTTAGGAGCAATTTTCTTTCTATTTTTGACTTACAAAACAGGTTGGACGCAGGTCCGGTTAGGTGACTTTAACATTTGATTAACAATATTTTATTATGAAAAAACTTTTTGTAACGGTAGCCGCTGCGTTGCTCGCGGGCGCCGCTCTGGCTCAGATGCCCGATGTGAAGATAGAGAACCACCAGGGAGATGTCATCAACACCTCTTCGCTCGTGAACGGCAAGCCGACCATCCTGTCGTTCTGGTCCACGACCTGCAAGCCCTGCCTTATGGAGCTCAATACCATCAACGACCAGCTGATGGACTGGCTCGACGAAGCCGATTTTCAGGTGGTTGCCGTTTCGATAGACGATACGCGTTCCGCTGCCAAGGCAAAAGCGCTCGCCAGCGGCAACGGCTGGAGCGACTTCATCGTCCTCTACGACAAGAATCAGGATTTCAAGCGTGCGATGAACGTGAACATGGTACCGCATGTTTTCGTTCTGGATGGGGAGGGAAAGATTGTCTACAACCATACGGGCTATACTCCCGGTTCGGAAGCCGAACTGCTGGAAGTGATAAAGGGCCTTCAGTAAAATGCGATTTGCGCAGGGGAGCGTTGTCGTGTCTCCATTGTCCCGCAGTTGTTTGCTGCGGGATTTTTTTTGTCTCCGTGAAAAAAATTTCAATCCTGTGCAACAAAACGGCTGGCTGATGTATCTTTAAAGTAGGAAGGCGATGCGGAGATGGCCTGTTCCTGTAACTTAAAACTATGCTTGTGATGAAAAGAGTGACTTTGGCGACCGTTTGCTTGGCCTGTGCGGTCATATTCCTCTTCTCCAAGGGGGATACCGCCTATGGGCCGGAACGGTCGGAGAATTATGTACCCGTCTATATGACGCGGGCGGAACTGGAGGGTTCCGTGAAATATCTCGATGGAGAACGCGGCATGTCGGACCCCGGCAAGATTTATGTGTACGGCGACCGTATTTTCGTGAATGAAAAGTACCGGGGCGTGCATGTTATCGACAACAGCGACCCGTACAATCCCCGCCGGACGGGTTTCATCGTGGCGCCCGGCTGTATAGACATGGCCGTGAAGGGGAATATCATCTATGTGGACAATGCGGTGGATTTCGTCGCATTCGATATGGTGTCCCGGAGCGTCACGGAACGCATCCGCGACTATTTTCCGGAACATTCCGTCTCTCCCGACGGACGGCAGTACGACTATCCGTACAACCGCCCCGACGGTTACATACTCGTACGATGGGACAAGGCGGACAACTAAAGCGTGAGCGCGATATGAAAAGGATATTTGTTTCAGTTGCGGTTTGTGCGACACTGGCCCTGGCGGCCGCGGCGTGCAGCAGCAGTGCCGACGGCGGTATGCCGTCGCAGGGCGGAGGTGGCGAAGGGCAGGGCGGTTCCATGGCCCGTTTCACGATAGTCGGCGACTGCCTTTATACGGTGGACCATACGACGCTGAAGGTCGTCGATATCTCCAATCCGGCGCATCCGGGTGCGATGCCCTTCAAGGATGTGGAGCTCGGTTTCGATATCGAGACCATCTTTTATTATGATGACATGCTTTTTATCGGGTCGCGGAGTGCCATGCATATCTACGATATTTCGCGTCCCCACTATCCGAGTGAACTTTCGGTTACCCGACACTTTACCAGTTGCGACCCCGTTGTGGCCGATGGCGGTTATGCTTACGTTACCCTGAATTCCGACAATGCCTCCTGCTGGAGGGGAACCGATGCGCTGCAGGTCTATGACATTGCCGACCCGAAACACCCTTTCCTCGTATCGGCCGACGAAAAGATACGTTCTCCCAAGGGGCTCGGGGTGGATGCCGCTGCCGGCAGGCTGTTCGTCTGCTGCAAGGGAGGACTGAAGGTATACGACCTTGCGGAACCGGGTTATCCGGTGTGGGTGGACGACCTGACCAATTTACCGGAAGTGGGCAGCATAGATGCCTACGATGTCATACCCCGCGGCGGACTGTTGATACTGATAGGGGCGGACGGACTTTATCAGTTCGATTATACGGAGGAGAATCTGTCGTTTGTAAGTAAAATAGATTTGAGAACGCTTTGACCATGAAGAAAACTGCTAACCTTATTTTGCTGACGCTCCTGTTGGCTGCGTCGCTGCCTGCCGCACTTTCTGCCCAGACGGGCAGCGTTGCAGGCAAGGCCTACTATCTCGACCGTAGCCGCGGTTCGGGGCTTATCGACTGGATGCCTGTCGAACAAGACGGCCGGCGTTATACGGTGGCCCTCAGGCCCTTTTACCTGATAAATTCCGGATTGAAGGCCGATTTCGAATTCGAACTCCGGCAGCCGGGCCAGTGGCTTCAGTTCGAATTGATAGGGCGGTATAAGGGGTGGTACGACCCGATGCCGGAGGAGACACATTACGGCTGGGAGAGCATCGAGGCTGCCAAGAACCGTTTCCAGCGAATGGAGGGAGGCGGTTTCGGAGTAGCCTTCAAAACGTTCTTCCGGCCCAACGGCTGGTACTTCAGTGCAGGCGTCGTATTCAACTATTACGGCGTATGGTATGACGGATATACGTATGTCTCTTTCGAGGAGGAGGGGTCGTCTTACCTGAAACGCGAGGCGGGCGTCATACGGGCCGATTACTATAAGCCGGGATTCAATTTCAATATCGGTAAACATTTCGCCCTGACCCGCAACCTGTTCTTCGATGCGTATGTCGGTGTGGGCTATGCCTACAGTTTTTACGACAGCCGGCACCGTTTCGCCTTCGACGGAACCAATCCTTTCACGTTTGCTTACCGGGGATTGCTGGTGAGCGGCGGTTTCCGTATCGGCTGGCTCTGGGGCGGCAGCCGCTGACCTGTCGGCCGGTGCTTCGCCCGGATGGGCGTGGAACGGAGATTTGGACATGAAAGTACAGGCGGCCCGCGGGCCGCCTGTCTGGTCTCGGGACGGGACGAGGGTTATAAAGCCTGTTTTAAGCTGTCCTTATCAGCGTGGGAGGAAGTTGTCCGTATTGGAAAGATGTCGGATTCCGTCATGGCCGACGGATTGATTGAATGTTGTCCGGATGAGTGGCAAACGGTCGTAAACGGTGTATGCAAAATACATCTGTCCGGCTCAGCCGGACAGCGTTCATGTTCGTCCGTGTCGGTCTGCGGATTTATCGGCGCAGTCTGCCGAAAGCCTGGACATTCGTTTCCTGTCGGAGGAAAAGCGAGTCGTCCGTGCTTTTCCGGTCGATGGTCAGGGTATCGGTGAAAGCGATGTTGATGCCGTTGCCGACGCTTTTCCCGGTCAGGATGAGTTTGTCTCCCTCGCGTTTCCAGCTTTCGAGGACCAAGGTGTACATATTTACCGAACTTGCCGTACCGTCCGCATTGAGCTGCATACCCTGCGACCATCCGCCCGCTTGGCCCGGTACGGGTTGGGTCCATGTTCCTGTCAGGTCGATTTCTTTGGGCTTGCAGCATACCGATGCGGCCGCCAGCATCAGGATAAGAAGTTTTTTCATCGGGATGTGGTTTTATGTCTCTTTGCTCTGGTGGTACGTTCGGGAACGGCTGTGGTCGTTCGCATAACGCTCTCCGGCGCTAAATTACCAAATATTTCGATAGGTTCGACCGACCGGACCGGTTTCCGGAGCGAAGGACTCCTTATCCTTTGATGGCGAAGACGAAGGTTTCGATGCCGTTGAGTATCATCTGCAGTCCGATGGCGGCCACGATGAGCGCCGTGATGCGGATGAGCGGCATGAGCATGTTTTGCCGGACGAGAAATTTCCCTATCCGGTCGGCATTGCGCATGATGAGCAGGTTCAGCAGCAGGGCGAGTATCACGGCCGCTATCGTCATCCACCGGCCGTAAACGGCAGGCATCGTCACAGCCGCGGTAATGGTCGCCGGGCCGGCTATCATGGGGATGGCTATCGGGACGGCAATCAGTTCCTCCATGCGCGTATTCTTGTCTATCGTGAGGAAAGCACCCTTTTGTAATCCGACAAAACCGTTGTAGAACAGGACGATGCCGCAGGTTATCTGGAAAGCGTATATCTTCAGGTTGAATACGTAGCCGAGGATGGCTTCGCCCAGAAAGAGAAACAGCAGCAGTACGCCGATGGCCGTCACCGTGGCCTTGTCCACGATGCGGTGCAACTCGGCCCGGGAGTAGTTCTCCTGCAGCGAAAAGACCACGAAAACCTTCTGTATCGGGTTAATCAGCGCGAGAAAGGCGAAGAAGGCACTGAAGAATGTTTTTATATCCATGACCCTAATAATGCATGATTACGAGCAGCGAAAGGATGGAGACCGTTATCCATAGGATGATGCCGAGTATGAGCGGTTTCCAGCCAACCGACTTGATTTTTTCGACCGACAGTCCGGCACCTATCAGGAAGAGCGTTACGACGAGAGCCGATTTCGATATGGCCGTTATCGCCGGTGCGACGGTACTGATACCGGGCAGGTAGCTGTTGGCCAGCATGGCGAGGATGAAGAAGAGGATGAACCACGGTATCGAGATTTTCTTTCCCTTGTTCTTGAATAGGAAGGCGGAGAGGAGTGATACGGGAATTATCCACAAGGCGCGTGCCAGCTTGACGGTCGTGGCCACTTCGAGGGCTTCGTTGCCGTAGGCGGAGGCGGCTCCGACAACCGAACTCGTGTCGTGGATGGCAATGGCGCTCCACAATCCGAACTGGTGCTGCGAGAGGCCGAGCAGGTGTCCGATGAAAGGGAAGACCACGAGGGCGACGGCATTCAGCAGGAAGACAACACCGAGCGATACGGATATCTCCTTCTCCGATGCATTGACTGCGGGAGCCACGGCGGCTATCGCGCTGCCACCGCATATCGCCGTGCCGGAGGCTACCAGATGGGAGGATTTGCGCGGCATTTTGAGCCATCCGCCCACGAGGTAGCCGAGTATGAGGACGGTCGTAATCGAGGCGACGGTGAGGCCCAACCCTTCGCGGCCCACTTGCAGGGCGCTCTGCACGTTCATTCCGAAGCCAAGCCCTACGACCGATGCCTTGAGCAGGATGTTCGTGGCCTTGTGGTTGAGCTTCGCATAGGGATGGCCGAAGAACAGGGTGAAGAGAAAGCCGCCGACAAGGGCGATGGGGGCGGATACGTAAGGGGTGGCACAGAGTACGAGGGCGAGAATGAATCCCGTTTTGGTGAAGACTTCGCGTTTGGTGGTTTTGCTCTTTTCCATGAAATATCGGCATTTGGCGTTTACAGTGCAAAAGTAACGCCCTGTCCGATAAATGTCCAATATATAAATATATTCGTCTATAACTTCGTGTTATGATGGTTTGTGCAGAACTGTTTGAACAGTTTCGGGAGCCTGCCATAGTTGCCGTGAGCGGTAACGAAGCTGAAACTGCGGTTGATTTCGAGACCGTCCGTGTCGACAATACGCAGTTTGTTGTGTGCGAGTTCGTCCAGAATGGCCTGAATGGAGATAAAGGCGAAGGCTCCCGAATCGTACAGGTAGCGTTTGATGCTTTCGCTGCTGCCGAGCTGCATCTCAATGTTCATGGATTGCAGTTCCAGACCGCAGCGGGCGAGGGCTTCCGTGAGGATGTCCAGCGTCCCGGAACCGTTCTCCCGGATGACGAGGGGGAGGCGACCGAGTGTTGCCATGTCCACTTCGTCGTCGCGGAAAGCCGAATTCGATGCAGAGGTTACCAGTACCAGTTCGTCGTGCATGAAGGGTTCGTAGTGCAGGGCATGGCCCGTGGCTTTTCCCTCTATCATACCGATGTCGATACGTCCCCCGGCGACGAGCTCCTCTATCTGTTCGGTATTGCCGTTGGCCAGTTCCACGTCGATTTCCGGATAACGTCGCCGGAACGAAGCGAGGATGCCCGGCAGGAGGTATTGGGCGATGGTGGTACTTGCGCCTATCCGGATGTTGCCGGCGGGTCTGCCGGCATCGTCCGCGAACGTGTCGTTCAGGTCGGCGTAGATGGCGAGGATACGGTTTGCGTAGTCGAGCATCAGCTTGCCGTGTGCGGTAAGGGAGACGTTTCCCCTGCATCTGTCGAACAAGGGGACACCTAACTGTTTTTCGAGTTCGCTGATGTGTCTGGTGACGGCCGGCTGCGAAATGAGCAGTTCGGCGGCGGCTTTGGTGAAACTCAGCCTGTCGGCGACCGTCTTGAATACTTTCAGTCTGAAATCGGTTATCATCTTATCCGTAATTCGTGCGGCGGAGGTGGGTGTGGCGTTGCCTGTTGCGGGGCGGAGTTTCCGGGCCGCCTTGTCGGAACAGAAACAAAGGTAACAATATTATTCGATGAAAACACCGAAAGCGCCTGCCGGTAATCGGTGTGCGTTGCGGAAGATGCCGTTCGAAGCCACATGTCAGGATGACGGGGCAGCGGGCGCGCCCCGGATGTTTCTGCCTGCCGGCAAAAGCGGATGCATGCCGTCGCTCTTTGCAATCGGTTATTGCCGCGGCCGGGGATGGAAAAGAAAGACTCCCCCTCGGGAATCAATCCTGTCGGGGGAGCATTCTCTGTCGCCTCTGTCGTATCCACGGTGCCGTGGAAGGCGGGGCGTGCATTCCGGATTATTTCCGGAAATATCTGTTGTAGAGTCCTTCGAACCCTTTTCCGTGACGAGCCTCGTCCCGGGCCATTTCATGGACAGTGTCGTGGATGGCATCCAGATTCTGCTGTTTGGCGAGTGTGGCGATGCGTTTTTTGTCTTCGCATGCACCGGCTTCCGCCTCCATGCGTTTTTTCAGGTTGGTTTTCGTATCCCAAACCACGTCGCCGAGCAGTTCGGCGAATTTGGCGGCGTGTTCGGCTTCTTCCCATGCATAACGCTTGAAGGCTTCGGCTACTTCCGGATAGCCTTCCCGGTCGGCCTGACGGCTCATGGCAAGGTACATGCCCACTTCCGTACATTCACCCATGAAATGTGCGTTCAGCCCTTCGAGTATCTCCGGAGCGACGCCTTTGGCTACACCGAGCACATGTTCGTCCGCAAAGGAAAGCGCTCCTTCCGATTCGACGAGTTCTTTGAACTTCTCTTTGGGTTGCTTGCACTGGGGGCAGAATTCGGGTGCTTCATCGCCTTCGTGTACGTATCCGCATACGGTACAAATCCATTTCTTCGTCATAATTCTTAACCTTTTCGTAAATTGATAAAAAAGTCGTCTTGCAAAAGTAATCAATATTTGCGAACCGTCATACACGGGAAGAAGAATCGGGAACGGGCGGCCGGAGCGCTTTTCGGTTCGGAGATTCGGTCGGGCACAAGGCTGCCGGCTGCCCGTAACTTCTCCGATAACGTCCCGATGGGAATCTTTCTGTCCGGATATGCGGCTAAGCTTCATATTTTTACAAAATATCGACAGACAGAGTAAAAACAAATGAAGGACAGAAGCCGTGCCGTATAATTCAGAGAGCAGGATACGTTTCCATGTGGTGTTGATTTTGGCTATTGTGACGATGGTTTGTCTGGGGGCCATGATTTATTTTTATACGTTCCGGGTGAACATCGACCAGCAGAAAGAGGCGGTCAAAGGTTATTCCGTGGAAGTAAGGAATATCAACGGTCTCATACAGTCGGTAAGCGATACGAGAACGGCGGCCAACATGTATGTCATTACCCGGGACAGGAGATACCTCGACGATTTCGAGAAGTATATGGGGGAGGTTCGGTGTCGGGCCGATTCGCTGCTGTTCGATAATCCCGAATACGGAGCGCAGATTGCCGAATTCAACGAACTGTTGGAGGAGAAAAGGAGTATCGTAGCGGAGCTGACGGCCCTTTTCGGCCGGAGCGATACGATGGCCCCGCTTGACGAGGTGATTCGCATCTATGAGCCGGCCGATACCCTCAGGCAGATACGGGTGACTACCGTGACGACCGATACGCTGACATTACCCGCGCCGAAAAGACGCTTTTTCCGGCGGCTGGCCGATGTATTCTCCGCCCGGGCGAAAAGTGCGGAGACCGTGGTGGTAAATTCGTCCGTCGCGGTGGATACGACCGAGATTCCGGCGTCGGTCATGGTCGATATTAGCGGAGCGGCCGAACAGGTGCGCCGGAATTACGAACGGCAGATGGCTACCATCGAACGGAATGTCATCTCGCTGTTGTCGGCCGACCAGACCATTTCGTCCCGGATAGCGGCCATTCTTCTCGACCTGCAGAACGATGTGATGCATTCCCGTATGAACGAAATCGAGCAGTACGAGAATCTGGTACGGCGCAACAGTACCTTCTCCATCGTGGGCGGCACCCTGGCACTGGTCGCAATCATGGCCTTTATTGTGCTTATCGTATTGAATGTCAATAGAAGCGTGAGAATACGGGAGAAGCTGGAGGAGGCGAATCTGCTTGCGCAGAAAACCATAGAGAGCAGGCATCGGCTGCTGCTCTCCGTGTCTCACGACATAAAGACTCCGATGAACTCCATTCTCGGGTATCTGGACATCAGCGATGCCGACGGCAAGTTGTCGGCGCAGGAGATAGCCGCGATGCGCAATTCGGGCAGGCATATTCTCGCTCTGCTCGAAAATCTGTTGGAGTATTCCGGACTGGAGCAGGGAACCCTGCAGGCTGTTATGGAACCGTTCAATGTCCGTGAGCTGTTCCTCGAAACGTCCGATATGCTCAAGCCGCTGACTTTGCGCAAAAATTTGCATCTGGAGTACGACGTACGGATAGGCAATGAAGTGCGGCTCGTTTCCGACCCTTTGAAAATCAGACAGATTGTCATGAATTTGCTTTCTAATGCGGTAAAGTACACGCCTCAGGGCGGCATTCGGTTTACGGCAGCTTACCGTGCGGGGATGCTGGAGTTCTGCGTTGCCGATACGGGGGCGGGGATTCCTGCCGAGTTTCTTGCGAAACTTTACGAACCTTTTACCCGGAGTGTGGAAAATAGTCATTATGCGGAAGGTACGGGTCTCGGTATGTTTGTGGTCAAAGGACTCGTCGAACTGCTGAACGGAACGGTGGATATCTGGTCGGAAGTCGGCAAGGGAACGGCCGTAGAGGTCAAGATACCGGCCGGAAAGGCGGAGGAGACGGATGCGGCGGCTGTCTCGGGACAGGCTCCGCAGCACATCATTCTGGTGGACGACGACCCGTCCATCCTTCTCCTGCTGGAAGATATGCTGCGCCGGTTGGGGCATGACGTTACGCCGTGCAATACGTGGACGGAGTTTGAACGGGCCTTGTTTGCGGATACCCTGTATGATGCTATCCTGACCGATATGGAGATGGGAACCTTTTCCGGGGGAAGCGTGCTTGCCCGGACACGGGATGCCGGCTTTTCGGTACCGGTAATCGTCATGACGGGAAGGGGGGATTTCGGACTCGACCGGGCTCGCAGACTGGGGTTCAGCCATTATCTCTGCAAGCCGGTCTCCATGTCGGCCCTTTCCCGGCTGTTCGGAGCGGTCGGCTCCGGGAAGGCGGAGTCCTCTTCTGCAAAGGAGGGAGTGGGATTCGCTGCCCTCGAAGAGATGCTCGGCGGTGACCGGGCGGCTGTCCAAGAGGTATTGGAGAGTTTCCGGACAGCCACTCGGGAGAATATGGCAGCGCTTGAGAGGGCGACGGAGGAGCAGGATTTCGGGCGGGCGCAGGCGTTATGCCACAAGATGCTCCCCATGTTTCTTCAGATAGGGGCCATAGAGGCCGGGGATTTACTGAAAAAGATGGACTCCATGCGCGGTCGTCCGGCGGAAGACTATCCCGGTTGGAGGGAAGAGATGCACCGCCTGCTCGAACTCGCAAAGGAGGTGCTGAACCTTATCGAACGGGAATATCCGGCTTCCTGAGGACGGTCGGGCGTTCCGAAAAACCGCCCGAAGACCGTCCGTTGGGAAGGGGACAGTCTTTCTTTCAGACATGGACCGGAGTGTCGCTCCGGGCTATCGATTCCAGCATGGAGGAGGGGAGGTTCTGTAACGTCACTTCGTCTCCGCTGGCGAAGAGTACGGCACGGCGGACGACATTCCGCAGTTCCCGCAGGTTTCCTTTCCAGGCATAATGTTCCATGGCGGCCATCGCATCCCGGCTGAATCCTTTGATATTCTTATTCAGTTCCTGGTTGGCGTTTTCCAGGAAATGTTCCACGTATCGCGGCAGGTCGCCGTGCCGTTCCCGCAGGGGAGGCATTCGCAGCATGAATTCATCAAGTCGGTGGTACAGGTCTTCCCGAAACCGTCCGGCCGCAATGGCCGCTTCGAGATTTTCGTTGGTGGCAACGATGATGCGTACGTCGATAGTGATATCGTTGGCTGCGCCGACCGGGCGTATCTTACGCTCCTGCAGGGCGCGCAGCAACTGTATCTGTACGTCGTAGGGAAGGTTGCCTACTTCATCGAGAAATACGGTACCTCCGTTCGCTACTTCGAATACCCCTTTCTTGTTGGCGACAGCCGATGTGAATGCTCCTTTCAGGTGGCCGAACAGTTCGCTGGGGGCAAGCTCCCGCGAAAGGCTGCCGCAGTCTACCGCGATGAAGGGGGCCGCACTGCGCGGACTGTATTCGTGTATCATGTGGGCGGCATGTTCCTTGCCCGTCCCGCTCTCGCCGACGATGAGGACCGACATGTTCGTGGGGGCTACAATCCGGATGTAATCGTACAGTTGTTTCGAGGCCGGGCTCTCTCCGTAGACGATGTTGCCGACCCGGTTTCCGTCCCTGTCTTCGTCTCCGTCCCGCTGTTTTTTCTGCGATACGGAGACCCGCGGCGAGGGTAGCGGTGCATTTTGCATGGCCTGTTCGATTTTTTCCTTGAGTATCCTCGGATTCACCGGCTTCTCCAGATAGTCGAAGGCACCCAGCTTGATGGCCGACACGGCACTCTGTATCTCGGCATAGCTGGTCATCACGATGACCTGTACGTCGGGACGTTTGTCCTTTATCCAGGCCAACAGCATGATACCGTCGCCGTCGGGGAGCCGCAGGTCGGTCAGGGCGATGCGGAAATTCTGCCGCAGTATCTCTTTCTTGGCCAACTCCATCGTCATGCAGTGCGTGGGTTCGTAACCGTTTTTCTTTGCCCAGTTCGATATGGTCAGGCCGTATGCGGCGTCGTCTTCTATAATAAGTATCTTGTTCATGGCGAATAATTCCGTTAGTAGTCGGTAAGAGAATTGGTACAGGCGGATATTACCGGAAAGGGGAACCTGTGAAGCGGAGGCAGTGAATCTTCTTGCCGGCGAGGCAGCCTGTATCCGTGCGGTGTACGGACCGGTGTGGGTTTTGCCGGTTTTCGGCACAAGTGTACCCGGTATCGTGCGTCCGGGCAGGGGTACGCCAATGGGCCGAAGGACCGGACGGTTGATGGAAATATGAAAGCGAATACCGGTTCAGTATATTGAATACATTTACCATGCATCTACCTAAGTTGGGGCTAAATACGTTCTTCAAAAATTCAGAATGAAGGTACGGCGTTTCTTGGATTGATACATGGTATTGTGTCATTCCGGGACTTTATCTGGGAAGTTCCGGATGATTTTGCCTTCTTCGAGGCTGAACATACCGGTATTTGGCCTCCGATTCAACGATAGAATAACAGGGGCGATCCAAGGGGAAATTTTTGTTGTGACAATTTGAATTATTGCGGTCGTTGTGGCCCGTTCCGGGGCTGCTCGCCGTAGGGCGGTCACTGCCAACCGAGGTAGTCGGCGTAGATTTCGACTGCGCTTTCGACGAGCTTCCGGCAGCGCTTCCGGTCTTTGCCGGCCGGTCCGCACAGTGTGGCACAGAATACCGAACCATGGCGCCGTTTGAATTCCGCCACGAGTTCCCTGACCATACGATAGTTCTCTTCGCGTGTTCCGGTATCGCCCGGTATGCTGGTATCTTTCTCGAATCCCGCCATTATCACAAGGGCGTCGGCTGCCCCGCAGGTTCCTCTCAGACGACTGGTGCCGTCGCCGAAAGAGGAAGCCATTCTGAATGCGGTTTCCTGGTCGAGGCCGTAGTGTCCAGCCAGTGCTCCGCAAACCGCTTGGGACGAATTGCAACCGAGTTCATAGAGCTCTCCTGCCTTGAAAATCAGAGCCGCTTTCATTTGGGTCGTCATTTTCGGTTATAATGACTTTAAATCCGTCAAAATACGGGCCGGTTTCCGCCGGAAACGACCGGAATAGTATCCGTAATTACGGTAATCGGGTTCCGTAGCGGAATCGGGAGGCCCGGCGGTATGAACGGAGGACATGCAGCGGTGCCTTTCCGGCCGGAAGATGGTGACCGTGGGGATTCCGGAATGCATGGCGTACACGGTGATGCTATTCAATATCGTTTATCTGCTTAACATCCTTCGGGGAGAAAGAACGTATTTGTTGTCTTTATTTCTAATATAGCGTCCATTTTGGGAGAAGATTCCAAAAGGGGCATATCAAATATTTACCTTTACATCATTATACCGTAAAACCTTTCCCTGACCTGACCTAACTTAACCTATGAATTCCGGTATTGATAAACGTGTTGCCACTCATACTTCCCATATTATTTTAGAGGACCTTTCGCGGTTGCCCATAGGTACTGAACCGACCTATCTGGCCGAGGGGATGGTCGGACTCTGCACCGGCGGAAGTGCCGTCATCGAACTGTTCGACTATTCGAGTCGGGTGTACTGCGACGACATGGTCGTGATACTGCCCCTGCAGTTCGCGTCGCTGCACGACAGGAGCGCCGATTTTTCCATGCGGTTTTTCAAGGTGGACCGGGTGCTTTTCATGGATATCATGAGCGGTGTATGCCGGATGACGCCCGATTTCTACTTCTATATGCGGAAACATTTCTGTTTCCATTTTACGGAAAACGAAGTGCGGCGTTATAATTTATGGTGCGATTCGCTGAACTTCAGGATGGAGCATAAGAAGCCCGCATACAGACGGGAAACCTCCATCCATCTGCTGCGCTCCTTCTTCTGGGATTTGTATGTCGATTACCGGGAGAATCCACAGGTGCACAAACTGTATAATTTCACCCATAAGGAGCAGATTATTTTCAATTTCTCTATGCTTATCGCCGAGTATTACAAGACGGCCCGCGAAGTTTCGTTCTATGCCGACAAGCTGTGCATAACGCCCAAGTACCTGACCTTGATAGCGACGCAGGTGACGGGACGTTCGGCGCGGCAGTGCATCGCCGATTTCGTCATCATCGAGATGAAGGCCCTGCTCCGTAACGCCAATGTCGATATCAAAGAGCTGGTCAAGGAGCTCGGCTTCCGGAACCAGTCGGCACTCAGCCGTTATTTTCGCCGCCAGACCGGCATGTCGCCTTCGGAATACAGAGATTCGATATATCTGACTACGGCTTCCGGCGACCAGCCCGCATAGCCCTTTCTCACTGCGGTCGCTGCGAGTATTTTCTCGACGGCCGGGCAGCCGGAAGCGGAGCTGTCCGGTTTACAGGGCAGTACCTTTGCGGGGAACGAAGGTTCCGGTCAAATCCGCCTGTTCGAGTGTAAGAAGCGCCGTTTTCCGTGCAATACCGCCTGCATAACCCGTCAGGCTGCCGTTGCTGCCTATGACCCGGTGGCAGGGTACGATGATGCTGACCGGATTGTGCCCCACCGCGTTGCCTACAGCTTGCGCCGACAGGGCGGTCTTTCCGTTTTGCCGTGCGACCTTCCGGGCGATTTCGCCGTATGTAACGGTCTGTCCGTACGGGATACTGCACAGGATTTCCCATACGGCCATGCGGAAAGGCGTCCCTGTGAGGTGGAGCGGCGGCAGGTATCCGGGATTCTTCCCGCTGAAATAAAGGTCAAGCCACCTCCTCGTCTCTTCAAAAAGCGGCAGAGGCCGGGATTCGCAGGCAGGGGAGAGCGTAGCGGCAAAATATTTCTGTCCGTCGAACCAAAGACCGGTCAGCCCTTCGCTGTCGGCGGCAATCGTGATGCCTCCCAGCGGTGATTGATAGCGGCAGGTATAGTGCACGGGCCGGGCCAAGGGTGGTGTTGTCGGTGTGAAATCGGTTTTCGTCATGGCAGTCTTATTTGTTTGTGTTTTGTTCATGGTTTGCGTCTCTTTTCGATGTTCGGCAGGAAGCCGGTGATGACGCCGAGCAACGGCAGCAGGGTACTGACGCGGAAGATGAATTCGATATTCGTCCGGTCGGCTAGCCACCCGAAGAAGGCGGAACCGATGCCGCCCAGTCCGAACATGAGTCCGAAGAAGATACCGGACACCAGTCCTACCTTGCCGGGCATTAGGTCGGTCGCATAGACGAGGATGGCCGAGAAAGCCGATGAGATGACGAACCCGATGATGACCGCAAGCGCGATTGTCCCGGACAGATTGGCATAGGGCAGCAGCAGGGCGAAGGGGGCTGCTCCCAGAATGGAGCCCCATATCACATACTTTCTTCCGAAACGGTCGCCCAGCGGGCCGCCGATGACCGTGCCTGCCGCCGATGCGGCGAGGAACCCGAACAGGCAGTATTGTGCATCCTGTACCGAAACGGCGAACTTGTCCATGAGAAAGAAGGTGAAGTAGTTCGTCATGCAGGCGATATAGAAGTATTTGGAGAATACGAGTACCGTCAGGATGACCATGGCGGTGCGTACTTTCCGTTTGGGCAGTTCGTATGGCCGGGATGCCGTAGCCGCCGTACGGTACGGTGCGGCCACGAGTTCTCCCTTGTACCAGTCGCCGATGCGTTTCAGCAGCAGAATGGCGAGCAAAGCGGCGAGGGCGAACCATCCGATGGAGGTTTGCCCGAAGGGAATGACGATGAGTGCGGCCAACAGCGGTCCCATGGCGCTCCCCGCATTGCCGCCGACCTGAAAGATGGATTGGGCCAACCCTTTCCGCCCGCCCGAGGCGAGTTGGGCGACGCGCGACGATTCGGGATGGAAGACCGACGAACCCCAACCGATAAGCGCGACGGCGAGCAGGATGGAGAGAAAGCCGTGTGCCGTTGCGAGCGTGAGCAGTCCGGTGAGGGTGAAGCACATCCCCACAGCCAGCGAGTAGGGTCTCGGGTGCAGGTCGGCGTAACGTCCCATGAGGGGCTGCAGGAGCGAGGAGGTCATCTGAAACACCAGCGTGATGATGCCTATCTGGGTGAAAGTGAAGCCGAAATTATCTTTGAGGAGAGGGTAGACAGCCGGTATTACCGATTGCATCATGTCGTTGAGCAGGTGTGCGGTGCTGACCATGAAGAGTATCGGGTACACGGTAGCGCTCCCTGTCGGTGCACATGCCGGAGCGGAAAGATGTCTGGTTGCGGGATTCATGGCATTACGGTTCCTCCAGAATGATACGTATCGTTTTCAGAGCGTTTCGGGTGTCGTGTGCCAGGATGAAGGCGGCCAGCCGGTCGTGGGAGGGCTGCGATGCGAGCAGGTAGCCCGTATCCGCATAGATACGTTTGAAGCCGTCCCGCAGATGGATTGCGGTCGCCCGGTAGAGTTCGCTCAGAATTTCGTTGTGCGTCGCTTCGGCTATAGTCGCGTGGAAGTTCACGTCGGCGTCTATGCACTGTTCCAGCCGGCCCGTTTCGGCCGCCTCTTTCCGTTCGGACAGGTAGGCCTTCATTCTGAAGGCATCCTGCTCTGTATACCTTTCAGCGGCCTTTTCGACGATGGCCGCTTCGAGGATTCGCCGTACTTCGTCCAGCTCCCGGATGTCGGCCCGTTTCAGGCGCTGCGTCATGAGGTCCGGTGCGTTCCGGCTTACGACGAATGTCCCGGCTCCCTGACGTACCCGGAGGAGCCCCATGTCGGAGAGTATCCGGACGGCTTCGCGTACCGTGGAACGGCCGACTCCGAAGATGCGCATCAGTTCCGGTTCGGGGGGAAGTTTCTCTCCGATGCCGAAAGTGCCTGCGGCAATCTGTTCCTGGAGTCGTGCCGCCAACTCTTCAGCCAGCGATTTTTTCCGTATGGCCGGATTCTCCATCATCATATCATCTGATGTTTGTGCAAAGGTAACGCTTTTCCGGGAAAGATGTTTTGTCCGTTCGTTTTTTGTCGCTGGATGACCCGGCCGCAGGTCGCCTCCGAAAAGGCTTCGTTCGGGGGACTGTCGGTAGCAGTGCGTTTGGTAAATGACGGAGTATTGTTCGGAACGGCCGGAATATAAAAGGATGTGATAGGCGTATAAAAAATGATTATTTCAACCGGCGGACATGTTCTGGTAATGTTCATTATATTTGTCCCGGAAAAAGTTATCAATCATAAAACAGAGCGTTATGAAATTTACGAAAAGACTTACCGATGCGTTCAATGAACAGATAAAGGCGGAGATGTGGTCTGCGAACCTTTACTCGTCGATGGCAATCTATTTCCAGAGCATGGGGTTGGCCGGCTGCGCTCATTGGATGAAGAAACAGGCCGAAGAGGAGCTGGAGCATGCCAACAAACTCATCGAGTTCGGCGTTACGCGCGGCGGAGAGATGAAGATAAGCCCGATAGACGCCGTTCCCGGTACCTGGGCGGAACCCAAGGCCGTGTTCGAGCATGTGTACAAACACGAATGCCATGTTTCGGAACTTATCGATAATCTGATGGACGTGGCGATAGCCGAAAACGACAAGGCTACGCAGGAGTTCCTCCGGTGGTTCGTGAACGAACAAGTCGAGGAGGAGGAGAATGCGCAGGCCATTCTCGACAAGTTCAATGTATTCGGCGTGCACGGTCTCTACTGTGTAGACCACGACCTTGCCAAAAGGTAGCGGTATCCGTTTCCGTCGGAACGAAAGGAACAAAGGGCGGCTTTTCGGGCCGCCCTTCCTTTTTCCCGGAAGAAAATCGCGCAGCAACGGTTAGGCCGCCGGCGAATAATTGGCGGTACCGGCACCTGTTGCTAAAAAGAATTTCAGAAAACGAAAGTTTAAGTCATTCCATAGCTCGTGTTACCTTCTGTTTATACCCATGGCTGCGTCGTACACGGTGAAATTATCGGGATGGATACATCGAGGCTCCAGAGTTTGGATTACAGAATAGGCATTTCTGACCGTCTGTTCACCATTGATTACGCAAATCTCGGATACCATCTGACTTTGCCCAACGGAATAGATGCCGGAGTGCCGGTGTGGAACTATTGCGGTCAGCGTAAGGCTCTTATCATAAGCCGACTGCAGAAAGACAAGTTCATGCGACTGTGTGCAGCCATCGAGTTCTGTGCCACCCGCAATATTCCTTTCGAGATTGCGGGGATGTCTGAGAACAGCTCCACGACCAAGAGACTGAAACGCCGATATACCCTGCGCCCCGACGTGTTTGCCCCCGGAGCCATCAACACAAGGGAATTTCTGAAGAAGAATGCGGACAGATACCTTTTTGTTGCAGGAGTCGGGCAAGTTCTTCTCGAAGCCGGTGCTGCGGGCTTTCCATGTCTGCTCGCATCGGATAAAGGAGCCGAATATTCCACATTCCTGACCAGACACAATGTTCGGGAGAATTACGCCAGAAATCTGACGTTGGCCCATCCGGCAGAGCGGCATACCAATGTCCGGGTGTCGGACATCGAATTTGGCCAACTCGATGACTACGATATTTCCGATGCCATACGGGAGAATTTCTCCTTTTCCAAGTGTTTTGAGGAGTAACTCAACTATATCAATATCCTCCGTCTCCCCGTTTACGCCCTCAATGGCAAGTGCTGCCTGCCTCGATTCCGTATCATACATATTTACCGAAAACACGTCAATTAGCTGCCTGTGTGTTCGATGTGCCGAAATCATGCGCTTTTACAAAAATGCACCGATATCTTAAATCCTGCCGATGACGTGTGATGGGATATGTCTTCCGGTGACGCTTGTAGCGGGTGCTTTGTACAGCCCGATAGCCCTTTCGGCTTTTGGAAGGCTTTTTGCGCCGTCTTAATTATGTACTTGTTCGTTAGCTTCGTAGTCGTGAAACTGCCTAAATAAAATGTGCCCGACACACTGTGTCGGGCACATTTGTTCGTTTCTCTGCCAATCAACGAGCAAGTGTCAGCTTTATATAATCAATATTCCTCCTCGTTGAAGAAGAAGTCGTCTTTGCTGGGGTAGTCAGGCCAGATGTCTTCGATGCTTTCGTAGATGTCGCCCTCGTCCTCAATCTCGTTCAGGTTCTCTATGACTTCAAGCGGAGCGCCGGAACGGACCGCGTAATCTATCAATTCGTCTTTTGTGGCAGGCCACGGCGCATCTTCCAATTTGGATGCGAGTTCTAATGTCCAATACATAATTTGCCTGTATTTAAGTTGTCACTCAATCCTACAAGGATGCGAATGTATAAAAAAATTTCCAATATGCAACTCCCTCTCATCAATGGGCACTGATTTTCTTGGCTTTTGTCTTATGCCTTATCGTAACGTATTTGCCCGGAGGCTTATTGCGCGTCTGTCCGGTAAAGAGGGCATTTGTCGCCGGCCTTCAGGGTTCCCACAGGATTTCCTCTGCGCCGAGGAGCATGGCGAGTCTTCGTCCGAGTACGTAAAAGTAGTCCGACAGTCTGTTCAGGAACATGAGCGCATTGGAAGAGACGGGGTACTGCGCGGCAGCGCGACAGGCCTGGCGTTCGGCCCTGCGGCAGACGGTACGGCAGATGTGGGCCTGCGATACGACGATGTGTCCGCCCGGCAGGGTGAACCGCTCTATCGGCGGCAGGACGGCGCTGATTTCGTCGATTCGTTTTTCGAGAAATCCGATGTCAGCGCCGTTGAGGTCTTTTACCTTATCTTCGCTGCCATGCCCAAGGGCCATCAGCGATTCGGTGTGCATCAGCAGTCTCGATATGACAATCAGGTCGTCGTCGAACTGTGTAACGTCCTCACCGTTCAACATGTCCCGGAGCATGGCCGTCTGGGCGGAGAGTTCGTCGATGGAACCGTAGGCCTCCACCCGGACGTCGTATTTCGGGACGCGTTCTCCGCCGATGAGGGAGGTACTCCCTTGGTCGCCGCCTTTGGTGTATATTTTCATCGTTTCAGAGTTTTATGTGTTCATTGTTCAGGCCGTCGGAACCGAAAAGAAAGATGACTGTCCGACAATCGATGCTCATTCCTCTGTGGTTGCTTACCGCCTTCATACACCCGCGGTAACGAGCTTTTCCTTTGGCAGGAGAGAGCAGGCAGACGATGTGCCCGGGGGCGGGCAGCGTTTCGTTGCCGACGGTCGTCGCCGTCGTGAAAACCTCCATACTTCCTCCGTCTTCCCTTGCGGGGCTTTCCGCGACAGGTTCTGCGTCTATGCAGCATTGCCGGCATGCCAGATAGTCGTATAGAGCCTGTATCAGGCTGGCCTGCCGTACGGTACCGCCATGTTTCCGGAGAGCCGAATAGACGCTGCCTTTTGCAGGGAGGTGCCGGCGTTTCATGTAGATATTCCGAACCAAACCGTAGGCGAAAGGCGAGTGAACGCCATGTCCCCGGAAATGGCGTAGCCGGCAACAGGAGGCTGCGTGCATGAAAGCGTTGAAGATGTAGTCTCTCGCTCCTGGCATCTATTCCTCGTGTTTAAGCCGGCCGGCCAGACGGCCTGTGGAGAAGGCTATCTGGAGGTTGTAACCGCCGGTGTTGGCGTCGAGGTCGAGCACTTCCCCTGCGAAATACAATCCCCGTACCAGCCTCGACTCCATCGTGGCGGGATTGACTTCACTGACCGTTATGCCACCTGCGGTGACTATGGCTTCTTCGAACGGGCGGTAGTCGCTGACAGGAATGCGGAAATCCTTCAGTGTCCTTATCAATGTTTCCGCCATCTCCGGAGCGGCCTGCCGAAGGAGCCGTTTCGGATGTCCGCCGACGGCTTTGGCTATCGGCATCACCAGTTCTTTCGGGACGAGCCGGCGCAGCAGGTCGGCCATCGGGGCTTCCGGACCGAGCTCGCCGGTCTCCCGTCCGATACGTTCACGCAGGGTGGCCTCGTCCAGCGCCGGTTTGAGGTCGACAGACAGCTCTACCCGGTGCCCCTCTATCAGGGCATCTACGGCTGTCCGGCTCATGCGCAGTACGACGGCCCCCTCTACGCCGCGCGGCGAAAAGGACATCTCCCCGAACTCCTCTGCGACGGCCGTTCCGTCCAGAAGAAGTTTGGCGGATATGTTCCGCAGATGCAGTCCGTACAGAAACTCCCGGTCGGGCATGGAGGTCTCCAGCGGGACGAGCGACGGCCGGACGGGTTCGATGGTATGCCCGAGGGCATGGGCCAGAGCGTATCCGTCACCCGTGGAACCTGTGGCCGGGTAGGAGGCACCTCCCGTACAGAGAACGACGGCCGGGGCTTCCGCCCGTCGGAGGAATCCCTTTTTCGTCTTGTAATTGACGCCGCGCACCCGGTTGCCGAGCAGCAGTATCTCGCAGACGGCCGCATGACAGATTATCTCCACGCCCGCCTCCCGACACCACTCCACGAGTGCTTCGGCGATATCCCATGCCTTGCCGCTTTTGGGGAATACGCGTCCGCCCTGTTCGGTGGAGAGCCGTACCCCGAGCCTCTCGAAGAATTTTACGAGTGCCCTGTTGTCGAACTCCGCATAGGCAGGGGCGAAGAACTCCCGGTTGGCCTGTATCTTTGCGAGGAACTCTTCGGCGGGTCTGATATTCGTCAGGTTGCAGCGTCCCTTGCCCGTGATGCGTACTTTGCGTGCGGGTTTCTCCATCTTTTCCAGCAGGACTACTTTCGCTCCGGCCGAGGCGGCGGTACCTGCCGCCATGAGTCCGGCAGCCCCGCCGCCGATTATGATGAGGTCGTATTCCATATGTCCGTCTAATTTTACGCAAAGATAGTCTCTTGTCCACAAAACGTCTTATCGACGGCGGTTATTTATCCGTTGCATGGAAAAATGATTATCTTTGCCGACGCTAAACGAAACCACGATAGAGATATGTTCAGCCGCAGGTTCCTGAGGATAAAAGTTATAAAGGCCCTTTATTCGCATTTCAAGTCGGGATGCGACTCCATGATAACGTCGGAGAAAAATCTCGTCGGCAGCATAGACAAGGCCTATGACCTTTATTTTCAGATGCTCCGTCTCGTGGCGGACGTGAAGGTCTATGCGGAGGAGCGGATTGAGCTCGGGCGCAACAAGAAGCTGCCCACCTATTCCGACCTGCATCCGAATCTGAGTTTCGTCGAGAACGGGGTGATAGCCCAGATAGAAGAGAGCGCGGCGCTCAATGCACGGCTTGAAAAAGCGGCGCTGGGGTGGAACCAGTATCCGGAGCTCATTAAACACCTCTACACCCTGATGTCCGAAAGCGAATACTACAAGCGTTACATGCAGTTGCCGACCCACGGTTATGCAAGCGACCGGACCGTGGTGGAAGACTTCTACATCGAGACGGTACAGAACAACGATATGTTGGAGTCTGTCGTGGAGGAGCAGTCCATCCTGTGGTGCGACGACATAGATTTCGCCCTTATCATGGTGGTACGTACCCTGGAGAACTGCCGGGAGAAGCAGGACGACCTGCCCATCCGGCGTGAGTATAAGAGCGAGGACGACCTTTCCTTCACGAAAGAGCTGTTCCGCAAGACGGTCGTGCATTTCGACGAGTATCAGGAGTATATCGAGAAGTTTACTACCAACTGGGATGTGGAGCGTATTGCGTTCCTCGACAACATCATCCTCGCATGTGCCGTGGCCGAGATTGTCGGATTTGATTCCATACCGGTCAAAGTGACGCTGGACGAGTATATCGAAATAGCCAAATATTACAGTACGCCGGGCAGTAGTCTCTTCATCAACGGCGTGCTCGACCGGATTGTCGAGTCGCTCCGCAGCGAGGGAAAGATAAACAAAACCGGCCGCGGGCTGATGGAGTGAGCGGACAGCGGCGCGATGAAAGTGGGGAGGAGATACATGGCATTGCTTTTAGCCGGAGGCCTTGCGGCCTGCTGTTTCTCCTGCCGTTCTCGTGGAGCTGCGACTCATCTTCCGGGTACGGTGCTGGAAGTCTCCGATTCGTCCATTCTCTCCCTCCGCAGGGATACGTTCGATTTGGGCAGGCTTCGGGAAGGAGAACGCATCGTGAAGGAGTTTTCCGTGAAGAATAGCGGCAATGTACCGTTCGTCGTCAGCAGTGCGGAGTCCGATTGCGGATGTATCGTGTCCGAATACGACCGCCGGCCCGTTGCGCCTGGTGAGTATGCGCCGCTCGGTGTATCGTTCGATTCGCGCGGCTACCGGGGATACCTGCTGAAGAGGGTGGCGCTGACTACCACGTTACGTCGCGAACCGCTGGTATTCTATCTGGAGGCAGTCATCGAATAGGGAAAAACAGACGTTCCGTCTTGTAATTTCACTGAAAAGGCTTACATTTGCAGAACAACATTTTAATATAGTAAGGATACGACGATGAGTTTAAACATGATTTATTTGCAGCAGGCTGCCGCACAGGGAGGCAGCGGTCTCAGTTTCATCATAATGATGGTTCTGATATTTGTCGTGATGTGGTTCTTTATGATACGTCCGCAGCAGAAACGGCAGAAAGAGCTGAACAATTTCCGCAATTCGCTCGAGGTGGGGCAGAAAGTCATCACCGCCGGCGGTATTTACGGCAAGATAAAGGAGGTGAAGGAGGCTTACGTACTGATGGAAATCGACAACAACGTCCACATCCGCGTAGATAAGAACATGATTATGAAAGACCCGACGGACCTGCCCCAGCCGCAGAAGTAGCCGTCGTCCGTTACAGACGATATGCAGCACGGCCGGATAAGTGAACTTATCCGGCCGTGCTTTTCCTGCGGACAGGCATCCGTGCCGTTATTTCGTGGCGACGAAAAACATGTCGAAACATTTGTCGTCGGCTTTCTTGAGAAAATAGTCACTGGTGCAGATGGAACTCGTCAGTTCGTGGTCGGCTTTCAAGAGTTTCCGACGGTTCAGCCGGTTCATGATGTCGTACGGCAGGCGGAGCATCCATCGGGGCAGGTGCTGCTGCAATTTGAGAATGTCGAACTTCATGATGCGTTCCACCGACTGTCGGTTGTTCTCGTAGTATTGCATGATTTTTCCGTTGCCGTATATGCCGAGCGGTTCGTAATCGTCGAAGTAGCAGCCGATGAGTCCCTTGAATTCGTCTACGGTGTACTCTCGCAGATGCCACGGATTGCGCGTGAGCGACATCTCCTTGTTGGGAGTCGTGATTATCAGTTTGCCGCCCGGTCGGAGTACCCGCCGGATTTCGTTTATTGTACCGAAGTCGTCCCTGATGTGTTCGATGACCTGAAAACAGAGGACGAAATCCATGCAGCCCGACTGTATTCCCTTTAGGGGAGGCGCCTTCATCCGGCAGAACTCGACATTGCCGCCTTCCGGCAGGATGCCGGCCGGGGGAGGTGTCTTATCTATGGTGGTGAATCTGTCGGCATGTGGTGCAATGACGGATACGCCGTATCCGCTTCCGGTTCCTATTTCCAGTACGTTGCCGTGGACTATTTCCGCTGCCTTGCAGTAGGCCAGCATGGAACGCTGGAAAACGTAGTTGTCGGATGCATCCGTTTGAGATACCCGCTCTGCGCTCTGTATGGCCATTGTGTCACCCTTTCTTTTTTATTGCCTTTATCGTTCCATCCTCTGTATACACCGCTCCGTGGCTCAGCAGGTGGCCGAGCGCCCGCTTGAACACCTTTTTGCTCATGCCCGTGACGGCGGCCACCTCTTCCGGGGAACTTTTGTCGTGCAGGGGGAGGGTGCCTCCCGCTTCGTCAATGAGGAGTGCGAGCCGGCGGGCCGCATCCTTCACCTCATCGAATCCCTGCCGTTGCAGGCTGATGTCGATTCGGCCCTCCTCCGTGATGCGGTTCACATATCCTTCGAGTCTGTCGCCGATGTGTATCGGGCGGAACAGTTGGTTGTCGTACAATACGCCCCAATGGCGGTTTTCGACGACGACCCGGTAACCGACCGGAATGCGGCGGGCCACCAGGATATCCACCCGCTGCCGTGGACGGACGGAAACGGATTCGTTGGAGATGAAGCCGTTGAGTTTCGTGGTGGCGACTACCCGACCCGAAAGGTTGTCGCGGTAGACGAATACCACGTATCGCTTGCCCGGTTCCATTCGGAAGGACTGGTTGGAGTTGGGTACGAAGAGGTCCTTGGCCGTTATTCCCCATGCGAGGAATGCGCCGTGCAGGTTCTTGTCCACCACTTCGAGAAAAGCCGTTTCGCCCGCAGCTGCATAGGGGCGTTCGGTCGTGGCGGTCAGCCGGTTTTCGGTATCGTGATAGACGAACACCTCTTTCGTGTCGCCAATTCGGTCAGCGAGCGACACGTAGCGGTTGGGAAGCAGCACTTCGTTGCCTTCCTCGTCCGCGAGGTAGAGTCCGTAATCGGATATTCTGTTTACCGTCAGTGTGTGGTAGCTTCCCGCCTGCAGCATGATTGAAGATTTATCTCTTGCAAAGTTAAGCCGGAATCCCCTCATTTCCGCATGCCGGAGGATTTTTATTTGTCGCAGTTGAATGGTGTATCGTGGACCTGGCGGCGTCAATGTCGTCATAAATCCCTACTTTTGCGGAAAACTCATGGAGATGGTATTGCGGGCAGCATTGCTTCAGATGGATATCGAGTGGGGAAAGCCTGCGGCCAATCGGGCCGTAGCCGGGCGGTTGGTACGTGCCCTGCACGATACGGATATTGCCTTTCTGCCGGAGATGTTCACCACGGGATTCATGGCTGCAGACACCGCTCTGGCCGAACCGATGGAGGGGCCTTCGGTGGAGTGGATGCGTTGTACGGCAGCCGAAACGGGTATCGCCCTGGCCGGAAGCCTTATCATAGGCGACGGCAGAGAACGGCCCTACAACCGGTTCGTGTTCGCCTTTCCGGACGGGCGTATCGATTGGTACGACAAACGGCACCTTTTTTCGTTCAGCGGCGAAGATACGCTGTATGCTCCCGGATGCGTCAGGGTCGTATTGGAATACAAGGGTTTCCGTATCCTGCCGATGGTGTGCTACGACCTTCGTTTCCCCGTGTGGAGCCGCGCTCGGTCGGATTATGACGTGGCTGTCTATGCGGCATCCTGGCCGCAGGCCCGGATAGGGGCGTGGGATGCCTTGCTTCGGGCGCGGGCCATCGAGAATCAGTGCTACGTGCTCGGCATCAACCGGGTGGGCAGCGACCCGTCGGCCTTTTATGACGGCCATTCCGTCGCAGTGGATTTCTTCGGCAATGTCATGGGCAGGCTGGCGGAGGGCGAAGCGGGCGTTATTCGTACCGAACTCGACCACGAGCGGCTCGATGCCTACCGAGAACGTTTCCGGGCATGGGAGGATGCCGACCGTTTTACGCTGACGGTGTAGCGCGTTCCGTTTTCCTTCGGCCGACTGTTGCGGCAGAAGAGTTGCGGAAATAAAATCGTATCTTTACACGTTTAATTTATCAATGGGATTCCGATGAAAAGATTGACTTTGTATGCGGCGACATGCGCGGTTCTGCTCGCGGGGTGTTCGCAGCCCTCCTATTCGCAGGTCTCGGCGGGGGGAGAGGAGTTTTCTGCTATCGCTCTGCCGGCGTTGCCCGAGAAGCTGGATTTTGCGGGCGAAGAGGTGCCGCTGGAGTATTTCGACGTCCGGGAGGCTCTTCAGCGGGAACTGCTCGTGACCTCGTACATGCATTCCGGTACGTTCCGGACGCTGCTGAACATGAAGCGCTACTTCAGCGTCATCGAACCGATATTGGAGCGGAACGGGATTCCGGACGATTTCAAATATCTGTGCATGGCCGAGAGTGCTCTGAATCCGGAAACGGTTTCACCGGCCGGGGCGGCGGGGCTGTGGCAGTTCATGCCCAAGACGGGTAGAGAGTACGGATTGGCCGTCGGGTCTCAGGTAGACGAACGGTACGACATCGAGAAATCGACCGAGGCGGCCTGTGCATACCTGCGCGATGCCTATGAACGGTTCGGCAGTTGGACGCTCGCGGCGGCGGCCTACAACGCCGGCAATGCAGGGGTGAGCCGCCGCATGGAGATTCAGGGAACGGAAAACTATTACGATACTTTTCTGCCGCAGGAGACCATGCGGTACCTTTATCGCATCCTCTCCCTCAAAATCGTGGGGTCCGACCCGGAAGCATACGGGTTCCGACTGCGTGGGGACGATTACTACGGGCCGCTGGACGATTACCGGACGGTGGAGGTGAGCGGACGCGACATCAAGTGGCCGGAGGTGGCAGGCCGTTACGGGACGAACTATAAGATGCTGCGGTTGCTCAATCCGTGGATGCGCGATTATGTGTACGACAACAAGGAGGGTCGCATCCTGAAGGTCAAGGTGCCCGGCAGAAATTTCAGGGCTGCGCGGTAGGGAACGGGCCGCGGGCGCAACGGAGAGCTGTGAAGTGAAGGAAAACGATATGATATCGGTCCTCGGAGCGAGGGCCAACAATCTGAAGGATATAGACGTCGATATTCCGCGCGGGAAACTGGTGGTGATAACCGGCCTGTCCGGGTCGGGCAAGTCGTCGCTCGCATTCGACACCATCTATGCCGAGGGGCAGCGGCGTTATATGGAAACGTTGTCGGCCTATGCGCGGCAGTTCGTCGGAGCCATGGAGCGTCCCGACGTGGACAAGATAACGGGGCTCAGTCCTGTAGTGGCCATCGAGCAGAAGACCACCAACAAAAATCCCCGCTCGACGGTGGGGACGGTGACCGAAATCAACGACTTTCTGCGTCTGCTCTATGCACGGGCTGCACGGGCCTATTCGCCCGTGACGGGCGAGGAGATGGTGCACTACACCGACGCGCAGATAGCCGACCTGATTATGGACGGTTACTCCGGCCGGAAAGTGGCGCTGCTGGCTCCGGTCGTGGCCGGCCGCAAGGGGCATTACCGGGAACTGTTCGAAGCTTTTGCCAAAAAAGGGTACATTTATGCCCGTGTGGACGGAGAGATACGGGAAATCACGCCCGGCATGCATCTCGACCGTTACAAGGTGCATAACATAGACCTCGTCGTAGACCGTCTTGTGGTGAACGACGGAGTGCGGGAGCGTCTGATGAAGAGCCTGCAGGAGGCGATGCGTCAGGGGAAGGGGACGATATCCTTGTACGATTACGAGCGGGACACGTCGCGTTATTACAGCCGTCATCTCATGTGTCCGACCAGCGGAGTGGCGTTCAACGACCCTGCACCGCACACCTTCTCCTTCAATTCGCCGCAGGGGGCTTGTCCGCATTGCGGCGGCCTGGGCGAGGTGGCGGTATTCGACCGGGAAAAAGTGATTCCCGACCCCCGCAAGTCCATCAAGGCCGGAGGCATCGAACCGTTCGGCAGGTATGCCAACAACATGCTGTTCGCCATTCTTACCGCATTGGGGCACCGTTACGGTTTCACGCTGGAGGAACCCATACGGAACATATCGGAAGAGGGTATCAATGCCATCCTGAACGGCGACTCGGAACCGTTGAAAATCAATATGCAGGAGTTCGCCTCTTACGGCGGGACGCGTATGGTGGGCTGGGAGGGTATCGGTGAATACATCTCCCGGCTCGATGACGATGCGGCCGGCGGCAGGGGTAACAAATGGGCCGGACAGTTCATTGTCCGCCGTCCGTGCGAAGTGTGCGGCGGAACACGTCTGAAAGACGAAGCGCTGCATTTCCGTATCGCGGGCAGGAATATTGCCGAAGTGTCGGCCATGAGTATCGAGGAGTTCGCGCGCTGGGTGGACGATGTGCCTGCGCAGCTGACCGAACGGGAGCTGACCATTGCCCGCGAGATACTCAAGGAGATACGCGAGCGGCTCGGTTTCCTTATCGACGTGGGATTGGGGTACCTTTCCCTCGCGCGTTCGTCGCGGTCGCTATCGGGCGGCGAGAGCCAGCGTATCCGGCTCGCCACACAGATAGGTTCCAAGTTGGTGAACGTTCTCTATATTCTGGACGAGCCGAGCATCGGGCTCCATCAGCGGGACAACCGCAAACTCATCCGAAGCCTTCAGGAGCTCCGGGACGCTGGCAATTCGGTCATCGTAGTGGAGCACGACGAGGAGATGATACGCAGTGCCGACCATATCATCGACGTCGGGCCGCTTGCCGGGCGGAAAGGCGGCTATATCGTGGCGCAGGGTACTCCGGAGGAGATTATGAAGTCCGACAGCATCACCGCCCGGTACCTGAACGGTGAATGCCGCATCGAAGTGCCCTCCAGAAGACGCGCAGGCAACGGGAACCGTATCGTACTGAGAGGGGCGCGGGGCAACAACCTGAAAAACGTTACGGTCGAGTTCCCGCTCGGCGAACTGATATGCGTGACGGGTGTCAGCGGCAGCGGCAAGTCCACCATCGTGAACGATACGCTGCGTCCGGCCATCAGCCGTCGGCTCTACCGTTCGTTCGACCAGCCGCTCGAATACGACTCCATCGAGGGGCTGGAGCATATCGACAAGCTGGTCGTCGTGGACCAATCCCCGATAGGACGTACCCCGCGGAGCAATCCGGCCACCTACTCCAATGTTTTCGGTGATATACGCAAACTCTTCGAGGCCACTCCCGATGCGCAGGCACGCGGTTTCAAGGCGGGACGTTTCTCCTTCAATGTGAAGGGGGGACGCTGCGAAGAGTGCAAGGGAGCCGGAGTACAGACGATTGAAATGAACTTCCTGCCCGATGTTTACGTGACGTGCAAGGCGTGCGGCGGGAAACGTTACAACCGGGAGACGCTCGAGGTGAAATACAAGGGGAAAAGCATCAATGACGTGCTCGACATGACCGTGAACATGGCCGTCGAATTTTTTGAGCATATTCCCGGTATCTATACGAAACTGCGTGCGATTCAAGAGGTGGGACTCGGCTATCTCAAGCTGGGACAGCCGTGTACCACGCTGTCGGGCGGCGAGAGCCAGCGTATCAAGCTGGCGAGCGAACTGGCCAAACGCGATACGGGTCGTACCCTTTATATCCTTGACGAACCCACGACGGGGCTGCATTTCGAAGACGTGCGTCAGTTGCTGGAGGTTATCAACAAACTGGTGGAACGGGGCAATACGGTCATCGTGATAGAGCATAATCTCGATGTGGTGAAGACGGCGGACCACATCATCGACATCGGTCCCGAAGGGGGAGCCGGGGGCGGTCGGGTGATAGCGTCCGGTACGCCGGAGGATGTTGCCCGTACCGAGGGCAGCTATACGGGGCAGTATCTGAAGGAGCTGCTCGGCGCGGACCGGTAGCTCACCCGACGGAAACGGAATGGATGGTGCGGGGCGACATTTGTCGCCCCGCACCATCCTGTTTTATATAAGTTGTTATATGTGGCTGGAAGTGTATGAACGTATTACCTCTAACGGCTGATGGATTATGAAGAGATTGTTGCTCGCAGTCCTGTTCGTGTGCGCATTGTTCCCGTTGTCGGGGCAGATACGTCCTTATTAGCTGATGGTGAACGAGGAGCGTACGAAAAGGTATAGTTGGGGTGTGGAGGCTACGACCAGCCTTTTTCTTGAGGGTGGGCTGCTGGTCGTATGCAATCGGCTACCATTTGTCGGAAGTCTTTACGGTCGGGCTCGGATTCGGACTGAATACGCCCGTCGGCGATTTGCTTCCCGGTACCGACTTTTTCGCCCGGCTGGAAGCCGAACTGCCTGCGGGAAAGGTGGCACCGTACCTTTCGTTCGACATCGGGGGAATGTACAGTCCGTGGAGCGGCATGCCGTTTTTCGCTTTTGTCAATCCCGGTATGGGGCTCTCTTTCCGGCTCCGGAATGCCGACCGCATCTATCTCGGTCTGAGATATCAATATATGTGGCGGTATCTCTATCCCTACAGGCTCTATTCGCATAACCTGACCTTCAAGTTCGGGTACCGGTTCTGAAGCAGCCCGACGGGAGGGGGCCGTGCGATTTTTTCAGCCGCAAGTATTTGTATTTCGGAATGGAATGCCTATATTTGCACCCGCATTTTGCATATACTTAATGTAAACAACACATTTTATGAACAATTACGAATCCGTTTTCATTGCCACTCCGGTCCTTTCGGACCAGCAGCTCGAAGAGCTCGCAGGCAAATTCCGCGGTGTTATCACCGAAAACGGGGGTCAAATCGTGAATGAAGAGGCGTGGGGCTTGAAAAAACTCGCGTATCCTATTCAGAAGAAGACCACCGGATACTATTTCCTCTTCGAATTTACGGGTGAAGGTCCCATCGTAGAGGCTCTCGAAACGCAGTACCGCCGCGACGAGCGTATCATCCGCTTCCTTACTTTCCGTCAGGACAAGTATGCGGTGGAATACTCGGAAAAACGCAGGAACAAACTCGCCGGTAAAACAGTCGAAAAGAAAGAGGAGGAATAGACCATGGCAGCACCTAACGCACAACAGTCGGAGATAAGGTATCTCAATCCCGTTACGGTAGATGTACGGAAGAAAAAATATTGCCGTTTCAAGAAGGCAGGTATCAAGTATGTGGATTACAAGGACCCGGAATTTCTCAAGAAGTTTCTGAACGAGCAGGGTAAGATTCTGCCCCGCCGTCTGACCGGTACTTCGCAGAAGTTCCAGAAGAAAGTGGCCCAGGCCGTCAAGCGTGCCCGTCACCTTGCCATCCTGCCATTCGTAACCGATTTGATGAAATAATAAGAGGAGGAGAGACGACCATGGAAGTAATTCTGAAAAAAGACGTAGAGAATTTGGGCTATGCCAACGACATCGTTTCGGTAAAGCCTGGTTACGCCAACAACTATCTCCTTCCGCGCGGCCTGGCGACCGTAGCTACCGAATCGGCGAAGAAGGTGTTGGCCGAGAACCTGAAACAGCGTGCCCATAAAGACGCTAAGATACTTGCCGACGCACAGGCGCTCGCAGCGAAGATAGAGGGCCTTGCGCTTGTTATCACCGCCAAGGCGGAGGAGGGGCGTATCTTCGGCTCCGTGACCTCCGCAGACCTGGCCGAAGCGATGGCCGCTCAGAGTGTGGAAGTAGACCGCAAGAACATTTCCGTAGAACCCGTCAAACAGGTGGGACAGTATGAAGCGACGGTCAAGCTCCACAGGGATGTGAAAGCGACGCTTCACTTCTCCGTAGTAGCTGCACAGGAAGAGTAACAGTTAGACAACACGAGGAAAATGAAAAAAGATATACATCCCAAGAATTACCGGTTGGTGGCATTCAAGGATATGTCCAACGACCATGTATTCATTACCCGTTCGGCGGTGAATACGAAGGAGACCATCGAGATAGACGGCGAAACCTATCCCGTGTACAAGATGGAAATTTCCAATACCTCTCATCCGTTCTATACGGGTAAGATGAAGCTCGTGGATACGGCCGGCCGTGTGGACAAGTTCATGAGCCGTTACCAGAAACACTACGACAAGAAGAACAACAAACAGTAGTTCCCTTGCGTGTAAGGATAATTTCGGGCGCAACCAAGACGGTTGCGCCCGAAATCGTTTTGGACGGGGATGGAAAGCAGCAGGAGCAGGAAAAGGAAGCGTCATGACGTGCTGTGATTGAGAAGTTTCCGTCTCGTTTGATGAAGGATGGAACGTCTGCAGGTCGGGACAGATATCTGTATCCATATTCAGGGAGATGGGACAGTGAAACTTTTCCATTGACCGACCGGCCGGGTTCTCGTTTCGGATAATCGTTAAACGGGAACATCGTAAAGATGTTCCCGTGATTATTGATGGGCGTGGAAAGATAGAGTGTGGAGAAGGGGACGAAATGTGTCGGACGGAATTTCGTGGTTCCGCCCAGCGGGCCGTATTTTACTGCATGGATTCTGCGATGCGGATGGCAGCTTCGAGAACTTCGTCCCGTCCGGCGAGGAGACCTTCGGGGGTGGGTTCCGCCCAGTGGTCGATGCGTACCCCGCAGCGTTGCGTCTCGCTGCCGTCGGGGTAGTAGACTCCTAAGCTCGATATGAGTGTCTTGTAACCGCCGGGCAGCGGGATTTCGGCAATGTTGCCGTCTGCCCCCAAGGTCGTCGAACCGACCGTTAGGCCGCGGGGAAGGGCCTGTACGGTTATGGCGGTATATTCCGCCTGACTGATGGTGTTGCCGTCAACCAGGGCGATGACAGCACCCCGGTAATAGTCCGGATTATCGTGACCTATCGCGGGACGGTCTTCACGGAAACAGCCGGGCAGGCTGTAAACGGGGTGCGTGAATATTACATGGTTGATTGCATAGGGAGCGAAATACTTACCGAGGAAGGCGAAAATCATGAAGTCGGAGGGGTAGCGCCTGAGGTCGATGATGATGGCTTCGGTATTCTTCAGTACATTCATGATGCGTCTGCCTTGCTCATTGGAGAACTGTGCGGCGTCGATGTATCCTATCCGGTCGTTGATGAGCATACAGCCCTCTTCGGAAACGGCATATTTGGGAAAATCGATGAATTCTCTTGCGTTGCGGTCTGTACGGGTCGCTATCCGTACAGTATCTGTGGCGTTGCCGCGCCGGTATTCGACGACGTACTCATCAGCGTCGGTCGAAGTAAAGGCATAGACTGTCGTTCGAAAACCTACGGCTGTTTCGTTGGAGCAGCTCACGTATTTCCGGATATCGCTGCGGATGCTGTCGATGCTTTTGCCGTTTACTGAAAGAATCTCGTCGCCGAATCGCAGGGGAGGCCATGCCGGAATATCATCCGGAATAGGCGTATGTATATCCGCAGGCTGCGAGGGGACGACCATCAGCCGGTCTCCGATAAACTGCGCATTGACCTGAATGAAAGCTTCGGCAGGGAGGAAGGCTGGGTAGAGCATGGCATGCGAATCGTGGAGCTCGGTTATCAGCATCGCCAATTGTGCGTGGTAACCTTCGGGGCCGCACTCCGTGAAGCGGCGGATATATTCCGGCAGTACCTCGTCCCACTGCTTGTCTGTCAGGTGTCGGTTGGGGTAGAAGTATTCGATGACGTTCCAATAGCGGAAAAGTGCCAGCAACCTGTAACCCGTATCGGGAGAAGTCAGGTTCGGATAACCGTTCTCCCGGGAGAAGTCCGGACTGGAGCTTCCGGGCTGTCGCGGTTTGACATAGCGATTGAACCCGCGCCGGTCGGCGAACCGGAGGCGGCATAGCAGGTCGGACAATTCGCTGCCCAACTTTGCCGTATCGGCCGTCCACGTTGTGGCAGCTTCGTGCCTGAATCCTTCGCCGCAGTACGATTCATAACGTTCGGGGGCCTCCGTGAACTCTCCAAGACTGTGTATCCATTCGGCGAGCAGCCGGTTCCGTTCCGTTTTGTCTGCATTGCAGATAGTCGGTAGGAGACGCAGAAGCTCGGCGTCGACATCGAGCTGCCCCTTGGTGCCGTAGAAAGCAGGGTGGTGGTATTTGGCATAGCCCCATACCCGGCACAGGACATCCAGATTGCAGACGGCCTGCGTATCGACTTTCGTGCCATTGAATCCGCTGCATGCTGTCGGAAGGGCGGTATCGTTCCGCCCGTTGCCTGAACCGCATCCTGCAGCGATGCCCATGCAGAGAAACAGAATGCAAAGTTCCGAAAGGAAATGTCTCATATCAAGACCGCTTTTAAAGGGTTTCGGCAAGCAAGATAGGGTATTTCCGGTTCGGAAACAATAACTAATTGGAGAACGCCTATTTGAACGGCGAGTCGGGCTCGCGGGCCATTACCTTATAGAACATCATGTCGAGAAAGCGAGGCGAAAACTTTTTGATGAAGTGTGTCGCACGCCCTTCGAATTCCATCAGCAGGAGCCGTTTGCGGCGCATGATTCCTTTGGCGATGCGGTGCGCCACTTCCTCGGCGGTCATCATCTTCTCCTCTTTGCGCGGTGTGGCTCCCTGTTCCGTGCCGTCGGCAGTCAGGGCGGAGAAGCGCACGTTGGTCGCCGTGAATCCGGGGCAGGCCACCATGACGTGTACCCCTTTGCGGCGGTTCTCTATCCGCACGGTATCGAGGAATCCGGTCATGGCGTATTTGGAGGCCGAATAGCCGGTACGTCCCGGCAGCCCGTGCAGTCCGGCCACGGAAGATACTCCGACGACCGTTCCCCGGGCCGCCTGCAGGTAGGGCAGGGCGTATTTGGTACAGTAGACCGTTCCCCAGAAATTGACATCCATCAATCGGCGGAGCACATCGAGTTGCACATTGTCGAAGAGCGCCCGCATGGAGATGCCGGCGTTGCATACCAGGATGTCGATACCTCCGAAGCGTGCGACGGCCGTTTCTACCAGGCGGCGGCAATCCTCCTCGCGGGTGACATCGGCGGCACACCAGGCCACTGCGGCCCCCCGGTTCGTCAGGTCGCCGGCGATTCCGGCCAGTTTCGTGTCGTGCCGCGCCCCTATGACGACGTTGGCGCCGTTTGCGGCGAATTCATAGGCGAGCGCCCGGCCGATACCCGACGATGCTCCTGTTATCACTACGGTCTTGCCTTTGAAAAATTCCTTTTCGGACATAGCTGTATGGTCGTTTTGATGGTTTTTGATAATATGTGCCGTCGGCCGTCATGCGGTCAGACCTGTAGCAGGCCGTAGCTCCGCAGAATGTCCCATTTTTTCGAGTGGTAGAGGATGGCAAAGGGCTCGGGGGAGTACTCCGCATAAAGCTCTTTTATCCGGCCGAGGGGAACGGGAGGCTCCGCCGTGCCGCATATTCCGGCCACATGAAGCAGGAAATCGGCCTCAGCACTGCTGAACCGGAGCGTCTTCTCTTCGCTGTTGCTGCGCACGCGTATGCCCTCCTCGATACGTTCCATGCTTCCGCCTATCCATACCAGGCGGGCCTGTTCGTCGAAAATCCGGCTCGCATCCGGCTTTATCAGGTGACCGGCTATCAGCGACTCTTCGACGGTGGTGTGCGGAACTTTCGCCGCGAACCATTTGTGAACGGGACGGTCGAGGCCGTTGCCCGCCATGTAATTGGCCAGCGACAGTCGCAGTGCGTCGCCGACCATGCCGATGTCGTAGCCGCGGTTGTCGGAGAAGAAGACCTCGTTGTTGGCGAAAGGATTCGGAACGGAGCCTTTGCGCCTGACACCGAAGCGTTCCGGGTTCTGTCCCGACGGGCTGTGGACGGTCATGGCGTACCGATGCCAGAAGGCGGAGCCGACCAGTTCGGCACGAAAGAGCTGCCGTACCACTTCGAGGGCATCTACCGTCTCCTGGAGCGTCTGCGTCGGGAGTCCGTACATGAGGTAGGCGTGTACCATAATCCCTGCTTCGTAGAAGTTGCGCATGGCGATGGTGGCCTGTTCGATGGTGATGCCTTTCCTTATCATTTCGAGCAGCCGGTCGGAGGCTACCTCCAGCCCGCCCGATACGGCAATGCAGCCGGCGGCGGCCATCAGTCGGCACAGGTCGCCCGTAAAGGCCCGCTCGAAACGGATGTTCGTCCACCATGTGTAGCGGCGGCCGCGCCGAAGCAGTTCCAGCGACAGGTCGCGCAACAGCCTCGGCGGTGCGGCTTCGTCTACGAAATGAAAGCCGCGGGAACCGGTTTGGGCCGCTACCGTGTCCATCCAATCCGCCAGTTCGGCAGCCGTTACGGCGTCGTACCGGCCTATGTAGTCGAGCGACGTATCGCAGAAGGCGCATTTGGCCCAGTAACATCCGTGGGCGAGCATCATCTTGTTCCACCGTCCGTCGCTCCAGAGGCGGTGCATCGGGTTGGTCACCTCGCAGAGCGAGAAGTATTTCGACAAGGGCAGTCCGCTGAAGTCGGGACATCCCCGTTCCCGGTGGCTTATCCGTTCCGCCCCTGTATGATATCCCTCCGCCGTGATGGCTCCGGTGGGTTCCTTTTCTTCCAGAATGCGGGCGAGTGTCGTCTCGCCGTCGTCGAGCACGATGTAATCCACGTAGGAAAATATGGAGCGGTCGCTCATCAGCCGCAGTTCCGTCGTGGGGTATCCGCCGCCCATGATGACCCGTATATCCGGATAACGGAGTTTTATCTGCTGCCCGCAGCGCAGGGCGGCGAGCAGGTTGCCCGGAAAGGGGACGGTGAAAGCGACGAAATCGGGGCGGTGCTCTGCTATGGCAGCGAATAGGAGTTCCGTCATCCGCTCCTCGATGATGTTCATGGGGCGGAGGAGTTCCGCTTCAAGGGTGGAGAATTCGGCAAGCGACAGTGACAGGTGTTCGGCATACCGGACTATTTCGAAAGCCGGTGTGACGGTAGCCCGGATGAAATCGCTGATGTCCTGCAGATAGAGCGTGCAGATATATTTCGCGCAATCCTGTATTCCCATCCAGCCGAACTCCTCTTCCGGCGGGGACATGGTTTCGAAACGCCCCGCCTGCGGCAGAAAGTCGCCCCGACAGACAGCGGTGGCGAGCGTCGGCTCCTCCCCCCGGAGAAAGGCCATGACGCCCTCTATCGTAGCGGTATATTGGCTGCGCAGTGCATAGATACGTTCGAGATTAGCGTCGGCTGCATCGCCGAGCGCCTCCTCTCCCCGGGCTGATTTGTGTTCCGCGTAGGCCGTGAATACCCTTTCCAGAAATGTCTTCGAGAATATGTCTCCAAGCAGTTCTACCGAAAGGTCGTACTGTTCGGCACGGTGTCCGTGCCGGGCGAGATAACTTTTCAGATAAGCCGTTGCCGGATAGGGCGAATTGGGCTGCAGGAAAGGAGGTGTTACAAGCAATATTTTACCCATCGTGCGGATATTATTCAATCTCTATACGCAGGCCGTCCCAGGCGAATTCTACGCCTGCGGGAAGCGTATCTTTCTTGTCTGCATAGAGTCCGATTTGGTGCGACATGTGCGTGAGGTAGGTACGGCGGGCGTGTACCCGGCGGCTTATCTCCACCGCTTCGTCCACCGTGAAGTGGGAAATGTGTTTTTCGTAGCGCAGCGCATTGATGACCAATACGTCCACACCCCGCAGTTTGTCGAGCTGCCTGTCGTCTATACCGTTGAAATCGGTCAAGTAGGCCAGTGCCCCGATGCGGTAGCCCGTCACGGGGAGCAGGTAGTGACGTCCGCTTATCGGTATCACGTGAAATCCTGCTACATCGAAAGGCTCGTTTTGCCGTATCGTCCGCAGGTCTATTTCCGGAGCGCCGGGGTAGCGGTTCTCGGCGAATGCGTAGTCGAAATCCTTGCGGACTGCTCTGCCTACCCGTTCGGTGGCGTATATCGGTACCGCGCGCCCTTCGAAATAGTTGAAGGCGCGGATGTCGTCTATGCCCGCGATGTGGTCCTTATGTTCGTGGGTCAGCAGGATGGCGTCCAGTGTCTTTACCCCTTCGCGCAGCATCTGGTAGCGAAAGTCGGGGCCGGCGTCGATGACGATACGGGCATCTGCGCCGACAGGACGGGGGTACATGGCATGGGCCGGTTGCTGCGGCAGTTTGTCGGCCGGTCGCTTTTCGGGTGCCGAATCGAAACGTTCTATCATGACCGATGAACGCAGCCGTTTGTCGCGGCTGTCGTGCGAGCGGCACACTTCGCAGTTGCATCCAATCATGGGCACTCCCTGCGACGTACCCGTGCCGAGAAACGTCAGTCTTAGCATCTTCCTCCTCCGTTGGTTGTAATCCGTGTTTTGATTCTTCAAAAATAACGAATTTTCGGGCCGCGGCAAATAAAAAGGTCTCCGAATCCGGAGACCTTTCGATATGGTGACGGCGAAGGCTTAGCAGTCTGCGGTAGCCTTTTCGAGTCGTTTAAGAATGGAGAAGATGAAGATGGCGGAGATGACGCATACCACGATGAGTACGCCCCAAATCATCCAGAGCTGCATGCCGCTTTCCCAGATGTTGGCGATGACGCTGGTCAGGTAGTTGCCAACGGCCGTAGCAGCGAACCAGAAGCCCATCATCATACCCTTGTATTTGGGCGGTGCCACCTTCGATACGAACGAGATACCCATCGGGCTGAGGAGCAGCTCGCCGAACGTCAGCACGAGGTATGTGGAAATAAGCCAGTTGGGCGATACGAGAATGTCGCTCGTACCGTTGATTTGCGTAGGATTGGCCAGGCCGCGCGAAGCGAGTGCCATGACGAGGAATCCGCAGGCCGCAATCAACATACCCATACCGATTTTCTTCGGAGTCGAAGGTTCCTTGCCTTTCTTGGCGAGGGCTCCGAAGAGCGCTACCGAGATGGGCGTCAGCAGTACCACGAAGAAGGGGTTGAACTGCTGGAAGAGCTGCGGCTCGATATGTGTACTGGGATTGAGGTTCATGTAAAGGATGATGCACAGTACAATCATTAGGGCGAAGATACCGGCCGAGATGGATTTCGCCTTTTTCGTGGTGGACTGGAAGATGCTGAACAGACTGTACATGGCGATGACGATGCAGGTCATCATGGGAAGGCTGAATCCTATCCGGGTGAGACCTTCGGCTGAATTGGCGGTGTAGTCACGTGCGAACCAGGTGAGTGTAAGACCGTTCTGATGGAAAGACATCCAGAAGAAGATAACGACCACGAATACGAGCACGAGGGCAGTGATACGCTGTTTGGTCTGTTCTTTGGTCAGCTCTACAACCTTTTCTCCATGGGCGGCGGCCTGTGCTGCCTGCTGCTTGGAGGTTACGTCGGCATGTTTGAAGGTCTTCTTGAAACCGAGGTAGATGGCCATGGAAACCACGAGCGAGAAGCAGGCTACCGCGAATCCCATGTGGTATGAACCGGCCAGAGCGTCGATGTAGGAACTTGCGAAATCGGCGATGCTGCCCGTCCATCCCTGAGCGCCGGCGAGGGTCTCCAGCTTGGAGGCCACATCGCCTCCGGTATCCGGATTCTTGAGGAATTCGTTGGCCAGCGAGGGTATGTTGGCGTCGTAGAAGAAACCGTTTTTCTTCAGCTGCCAGTTGGCGATGGCCGTAGCCGCCGAGGGAGCGTACATGGCGCCGATGTTGATGGCCATGTAGAAGATACTGAACGCGCTGTCGCGTTTGGCGCTGTACCGCGGGTCATCGTAGAGGTTACCTACCATTACCTGCAGGTTGCCCTTGAAAAGGCCCGTGCCGACGCATATCAGCACGAGGGCTCCGATGAGCGAGACCATGGCGACGGAACCCGATGCGGGGACGGCCATGAGCAGGTAGCCGAGGAACATGACCACGATACCGAGCGTGACCATCTTGCCGTATCCGAACTTATCGGCGAGGATACCGCCGATGAGCGGCATGAAATAGACACCGGCCAGGAAGAAGCCGTAGAACTGGCCTGCCTGAGCCGCCGTGAAGCCGAACTTTGCCTGAAGGAACAACACAAAAATGGCGAGCATCGTGTAGTAGCCGAAACGCTCGCCCGTGTTGGCCAAAGCCAAAGCGTACAAGCCTTTGGGATGTCCTTTAAACATAAGATTTTAATTTAGAATTAGTTAATTATGGTAAATGAATTTTCCTTTATTCCTTTTCTGGTCAAGCGATGACAAATATATTAAAAATAAAGGTTAAAACGCCCGTATTACAGGGAAAAAGCCTAACTTTATTTGCCGTATGGCCCGATTCATGCGGCGTGCGCGAAAGATGGCGGAAAGACTGAAGATAGTAAAGGACGACCCGTGGCTGGAACCGGTCGAAGGCGAATTGGAATATCGCCGGAAGCTGTACCTTGATGCCCTGAAGGAGATAGAAGAGGCGTCGGAAAGTATCGCCGACTATGCCGATGGATACCTGTATTTCGGTTTCCAGCGCGACGAGGAGGCGCACGGATGGTGGTTCCGCGAGTGGCTGCCGGGGGCATGGGAGGTGTTTCTGTTCGGTGACTTCAACGGTTGGGAGCGGCGCAGCCTGCCGCTGGCCAGGGGAGCCGACGGTGTGTGGAGTATTTTCCTTTATGACGGCGATTGGGGCAGGGGCCTGAAACATGGCTCCCTGTACAAGATACTCGTGCATGGCGAAAACGGCTGGCACGAGCGTATTCCCGCCTATGCGCGTCGCGTGGTGCAGGACGACGCGACGAAGAATTTCACGGCGCAGTTCTGGAATCCGGAGCCGTTCGATTGGACGGGCGACTGTTTCGATATCGGCAATCTTCCTACGCTTTACATTTACGAAAGCCATGTAGGCATGGCGGTCGAGCAGGAGCGGGTCGGCAGTTATGCCGAATTTGCCCGCGACGTGTTGCCGCGCATCAAGAGGGCGGGATACAATACAGTGCAGCTGATGGGAGTGGCCGAACATCCCTATTACGGCAGTTTCGGTTACCACGTATCGAGTTTTTTCGCCCCTTCGTCGCGTTTCGGAACGCCGGAGGAACTCAAGGCTCTCATCCGAAGCGCCCATGCGCTCGACCTGGCCGTGGTCATGGATTTGGTACATGCGCATTACGTCAAGAATCTGAACGAGGGGCTGAACGGGCTCGACGGTACCGACTGCCAATACTCGCCGTCCGGCGAGGAGGGATATCAACCTTATTGGGACTCCAAGCTGTTCGATTACGGCAAGCCGCAGGTCAGGCATTTTTTGCTGTCGAACATCAAATACTGGCTGGACGAATTTCGTTTCGACGGTTTCCGTTTTGACGGCGTTACTTCGATGATATACCGCCATCACGGTTATACGGAGTTCGACAGCCGCGGGAAATATTTCGGGCCCGACGTGAACCGTGCGGCCCTGACTTATCTGACTCTGGCCAATACGCTCGTCCACGAGGTGCGGCCGTCGGCGGTGACGATAGCCGAGGATGTGAGCGGTATGCCGGGGATGTGCATTCCGGTCGGCGACGGCGGGGTGGGGTTCGATTACCGGCTTGGCATGGCGGTTCCCGATTTCTGGATACGGATGCTGAAGGATGTGCCGGACGAGGATTGGAATATCTGGGATATCTGGAACATTCTGACCGACCGGCTGCCTGTAGTCCGGACGGTGGCGTATGCCGAATCGCACGACCAGGCGATGGTAGGAGACCAGACCATTGCTTTCCGTTTGATGGACAAGGAGATGTATACCGGTATGGCGTGTGGCGTCAGGAATATCGTCGTGGAACGGGGAATTGCGCTTCATAAGATGATACGCCTGGTGACGATTGCGCTGGGCGGACAGGCTTATCTCAATTTCATGGGAAACGAGTTTGGCCATCCGGAGTGGATAGATTTTCCGCGCGAGGGGAACGGATGGAGTTACAGGTATGCCCGGCGACAGTGGTCGCTCGCCGACGATGCCGGCCTGCGCTATGCGCAGCTCGGCCTTTTCGACCGCGACATGCTCGATATGGTGGAACGCAACGGCATCATGCGCAGCGGATATGCGTATAATCACCTGATGGATACGGCAGCGAAGACGATGGTTTTCAGCCATGGATGCGTCCTGTTCGTATTCAATTGGCACCCTTCGCTGAGCATTGCCGATTATATAGTGCCTGTGCCGGAGGCGGGGCGTTACCGAATCATTCTCTCTACGGACGACCTGCGTTACGGAGGACAGGGGCGCAACGACCGGTCGGTCGCCCATTTCAGCTTCCCGGTGACGGATGACGAGGGAGTTACACGGCATTATATTAAGGTGTATAATATATGCCGTACTGCGGTCGTCTATAAAATCATCCGATAGCGGAGCCGGGCTGTACCGGTTCGATGTCGCCGATGCCGACATACCAGATGTAGCCGGATACATCGGCGTATCCCATCTGCAAGAGGAGTTCCATGTAACGTGCTACCTGCCGTCCGTAGCGGGACTGGCGTTTCAGACCGAACTTGTAGTCTACGACCACTGCACGCCCCTCTTTTATCATCACCCTGTCGGGACGGTAGCCTCCGCCGCCGGGAACGAGGAGGTCGTTCTCGTTGCGAACCGTTTCCCAGTCTCCACTGAACCAAGCTTTCACCGTATCGTTTTCCAGGGCCTTGTCGAGCGACGAGCGAAGCGTTGCAGCTTCTTTCGCCGAAACGGAACCGTTGTTCTCCAGCGCTTCGATGCCCCGGCGGATGTCGTCCGTATTGTCCGCCTGCTCGAATAATCGGTGGAGCAGGACGCCATAGTTACGCGGCGACAGCCTGTCATCCGCGACTCCCTCTTCGGCATAGCGCTGCGAATCGAAGCGGACGGCCAGCCGTCCGGAGATGTCGGTCGTCCCGTAAGCTGGGAGTACGGGCGGTTGTACGGGTTTCGTTTCGGAGGGGCCGGAAGGGGCTCCGAACAGGATGGAGAAGCCCTCCTCTCCTTCGACAACCTTTCCGCAGGCATCGCCTATGCGGGCCTCCCCGCCGCTGCGCGATATGACGCTGTCGAGCAGGGTGCCGATGCGTTCGCTCTCCGTGCGTCCCGGAACGGGCAGCATGATGTGGAGCTCTTCGCGGGCCCGTGTCAATGCTACATAGAAGAGGTTCAGATTGTCCACATGCGACATGACGTATTCGCGGTAGTAGTCGGCAGCGAAGTGGGAGTTTTCCATCGCCTTTTTATAGTGTACGGGGAACTGTCCGACGGCAGCCGGCGGGGAGTCCTCTTCCGCCCCCGACCACACGACGGTACCGGTCTTGGTCGTCAGGGACCAATTGCAGTAGGGAATGATGACGGCCTTGTAGCCGAGCCCTTTGGAGCGGTGGATGGTGTCGATGGTGATGGCGTTTCCCCCGGAGGGCATCGGGATGGATTTGGTACTGCCTTTTTCTGTCCACCACGACAGAAAAAGGGGAATGTCCGCCACGTTCGATTTCGTGAAAACGATTATCTGTTCGTGGAGGGCCTGCAGGTAGGAGATATCTTCGTCACTGCAGCCGAGCCCGTAACGCATGACTGTGTTTTCAAATGCCTCTTCGGGCGGCATCAGCCGCAGCCGGAGGAGAAACTCCGTATCGTCTCGGGTGAGCCGTTCGCCGAATCCGCGGCCGAGGAAACGGTTGTAAATGGCCCGGTGAATGGAGTCCTCCGGATTGCCGGCGAGCCGCAGGCAGGATATGACGAAATTCACGACGGGGGAGCGGCCGATGACCAGCGCGTCCTGTGTGATGACGTCGTATCGGTAAGGCGATTCCGGATGGGTGCGCTTGTGTTCGAGCAGCATGGATGCGATGCGTGTCGCCTCCGAGTTGCGCCGCACGAGAATAGCAATGTCCCCCGCTGCGTAACCGCGTTCCTGCAACCGTTCCACTGTCTCCACTACTGGGGGGGTGGCCGTCTCCCTCTCTGTGCCGTAATAAGTGACGGTCACGTAGCCGCCGGTATTGCGCTCGTCCGGCACCTGCACGGCATCGGCGTAGGCTTCGGCCACGGTTCCGCGGAGCTCGTCCCGCAGTTCGGTCCCGATACGGCCGGCTGCGTGTGCATCGTCGAGCAGTGCATCTATCCGGTCGTTCTCCGACCGTGCACAGGCCGATACGGCTGCGTTGATAAAACGTACCACTTCGCTGCGGCTGCGGTGATTTTCGCGCAGCGAGGTTTTGACTACGTGGTCAAAAGCCTCTTCGGCCCTGCGGGCGAGGATACTCCAGTCACCCCCGCGCCAACGGTAGATGGACTGCTTCACATCTCCCACGAGCATCACGGGCGTGGTTTCGGACTGTGCCGTGGCGTTGCGCAGCAGCGGCAGGAAATTCTCCCACTGCATGGCGGAAGTGTCTTGGAACTCGTCTATCATGAAGTGCGAGTAGTAAGTGCCCGCTTTCTCGAAGACGAACGGCGTGTCGTTGCCGGAGATGAGCCTCGCCAGCATGTCGTTTATTTCGGAGATGTGAACGATGTTCTCCTCTTTCGACACTTCGGCGACCTTGGCCTGCAAGTCGCCCAGCAGTGCGAAGTTGCGGTAGTTCTCTTTGAGCAGGGAGGCACTGTTGATAAGCCGGATGTTGGTGTCGTAAGCCTCGGCAAGTTCAGCAAGCAGTTCGGTGAGCTGCGGTGCTATCGCTTCAATCTGTGTCTTTTTGGGCGATTTGGCCGTGCACCACCGGCCGTTGGCGATGGTGTCCGTCACCCGTTTGCCGTAAGGGGTTATCTCTCCGCTGGCTATCTTGGCGGCGTATCCGGCAGGACCCATCCGACCGTTGCTGAAGTCGCTTATGTCGAGGCCGTTTTCGGCTGCCAGGTCGAGTATCCGGCGGGCAGGGGCCATGATGGCATGTTTTGCCCGTGCGGCCTGTGCCGTCGCTTCGGCGACGATTTTGCCGAGTGCCTCCTTGCCTTTGTCCCAGCCGTTGCGTCCGCGTTTGTACTCCTCCTTGAAGAGTTCTCCGCCGAGGTTCAGCAGTTCTCCGCGGATGTCCCATTTCCGGCCGTCCTCTATCCGGTCGTTCACGAAAGCGGTTATCCACTCCCGCAGCGTATCGTCGGATGTTATCTCCTCTATCATCCTGTCCGCCGCACTGCCGAGCAGGGTTTCCACCGGAAGTTCGAGGTTGAAGTTGAGGTCGATGCCGAGTTCCCGGATGAAGGAACGGATGATGCGCTGGAAGAATTTGTCGATGGTCAGGACGGCGAAGTGGCCGTAGTCGTGCAGTATCAGGCTCCGTACCGTGGCCGCCCGTGCCCGGATATCGGCTGCCGGGAGGCCGAGCTCCCGCTGCAGCATGGGCATGTATTCCTCTTCATTGCCGCAGGCGAGGTCGTTGATTTTCGACAGGATACGTCGCTTCATCTCTTCCGTCGCCTTGTTGGTGAACGTGACGGCGAGGATGTGGCGGTAAAGCGGCGGTTCGGCGACGACATTCCGCACGTATTCGTATGCGAGGTTGTAGGTCTTGCCCGAACCGGCCGATGCACTGACTATTTTGACGTTGCCCATTGCTGATATATTATTGCCACGATAAAAGTAGTGAATAATGGCCGGAACTCGGCCTTCGGTTGGATTTTTCGGCGGAAAAGCGCTAACTTGGCGTGCCGGAACGCCCGCAGGGGTTCTTCCCGGAATACGGTTATGGAAACTTTTCTCGGCAATGTGGCCCGTTCGCTTTACGACGAATTCGGCGAAGATATATCCTCCGTCCGGATATTGCTGCCCAATACCCGTTCGAGGCTCTTTTTCCTCGACGAACTGGGGCGTCTTATCCGGAGACCCGTATGGCAGCCCCGTTACACTACGGTGGACGAGGTGATGCGCAGTCTGGCGGGGTATGCACCGGTGGAACGGGTGCGTGCCGTGGCGGAGCTTTACAAAGTCTATTCGCGCTATCACAAGGAGGGCTTCGATTCGTTTTATTTCTGGGGAGAGGTGCTGCTTAACGACTTCGACCAAATCGACAAGTACAGGGTGGATGCCGACATGCTCTTCTCCAACCTGCGCGACCTGAAGGATATGGACGGCGACCTCAGTTATTTCAACGAGCAGCAGCGGGCTGTGGTGCGCCGTTTCTGGGAGGCGTTCGGCGCGGAGGAGGGGTATTCTGATGAGAAACGCGATTTCTTGAGTATCTGGCGCAGTCTGCGGACGATATACCACGAGTTCCGGGAGCGTCTGGCGGAGCTGGGGCTCGCTTATACGGGGATGATGCACCGCCGGGCTGCGGAGCGGCTGCGGAGCGGCGAGGTGTCGGCGGACGATGGCCGTCCCGTGGCCGTCGTGGGTTTCAATGCGCTCTCGGAGTGCGAAAAGGTACTTTTCGACCATTTGCGTAATGTATGCGATGCGCGGTTCTTTTGGGACTGCGACGACTATTATATGCAGGACCGGCATCAGGAAGCCGGGCTTTTCGTGCGGGAGAATATCGCCCGTTACGGACAGGCGGCGGGGTTCGTGAACCGTACGGATAACTTCGTGCAGCCGAAGGAGGTGACGGCCGTTTCCGTCCCGTCGGGGGCGCTCCAATGCAAATATGCGGCGGACTTTCTGCGTGACGTCATCGCCCGTCAGGGGTATGCAGGGAAGGAGACGGCCATCGTTTTGACCGACGAGAGCCTGTTGCTGCCGTTGCTTTACGCGATTCCTCCGGAAGCGGGCGAAATCAACGTGACGATGGGCTATCCGCTGCGGCAGACCCTTGCGTACAGTTTCGTGGAACGCCTGCTGCGGCTTCAGACACATGCCAGGCGCAAGGGCGGGACATCGGCTTTTTATCATGCCGATGTGACGGGTATTCTGTCTCACCCCTTTGTCGTGGAGCTCGAACCGGAGCAGGCCGGTCGGCTTAACAGTGAAATCGTTGCGCGTTCGCATATTTACGTCAAGGCGGCCGACCTCCGGCAGGGGGCGTTGCTGGAGACCGTTTTCACCGAACACGGGGAGTGGCGTGAGGTGGCCGAATGGGTGATGGAAGTGCTCTCCGCCGTTGCCGGGAACGGGAAGGATGAGGAAGCCCGGCTGCGGTACGAATACGCCGGCATCATTTCGGATACGCTGCGCCGGCTCGCCAATTCGCTGGAAGGGTGCGGCGTGGAGATGGATGTGCCGGTGTTCGCGTCGCTCGCCCGGCGCATGCTCCAGAATCTCCGGGTACCTTACGAAGGCGAACCGCTTCGGGGCATCCAGGTGATGGGGATACTCGAAACGCGAAACCTCGATTTCCGCAATGTCCTGCTGCTGTCGATGAACGACGACAACTTTCCCGGCAATCCGGCGGCTTCGTCGTCTTTCATCCCCTATAATCTGCGGCTCGGTTACGGACTGCCCACTCCTCAGCATCACGATGGGGTATATGCCTACTATTTCTACCGGCTTCTGCAGCGGGCCGAGCGGGCGGATATGGTTTACAGCTCCCGCACCGACGAGAACAGTACGGGCGAACCGAGCCGATATATCTATCAGTTGGAATACGAATCCCCCCATACGGTACGGCACAGGGAGATAGGGTTGGATGTCGGTATCGCGGTTCCCGACCCGATTGTCGTGGCGAAAGACGAAGCGGTGGTCCGCCGGTTGGAACGATATCTCGGTAGCGGGGGCGAGACCCTTTCTCCCACGGCACTCAATACCTATCTGGAGTGTCCGCTGAAGTTCTATTTCCGGTATGTGGCAGGACTGAAACCGGAAGACGAAGTGGTGGAGGAGGTGGATATGCCGATGTTCGGCACCATTCTCCACAAGACCATGGAGCTGCTTTACACACCGTTGATAGACGTCCCTGCACCGGAACAGACTATCGGAAAGCTGATAGGGTCGGATGCTGTCGCCGATACCGTCGAACGGGCTATTTCCGAAGTCTATTTCCACGGAGGGGAGACAAACCGCAGCGAATACGAAGGCAATCTGTTGCTGGTGCACGATATCGTCATCCGTTACGTGAACGGCAACCTGCTGCCGTTCGACAGCCGGTTGCGGGATTTTACCGTGGCGGCTCTCGAACAACGGCTGACGGCGCCGTTCGCGTTCGGCCCGAAAGGAAAACATGCGGTGACCTTCAGCGGGCTTGCCGACCGTGTGGACCGAATAGCAGGCGGACGCATTCGAATAGTGGACTACAAAACGGGAGCGCCCCATACGGATTTTGCCGGTGTAGCGGCGCTGTTCGGGAAGGAGTCCGGCGAGAGGAACCCGGCGGTACTCCAAACGCTGCTTTACTCCATGATGGTCACCCGTATGCAGGAAGCAGGTGAAATGGAGGGGACGGATGTCTGCCCGTCGCTCTATTATGTACGGTTGATGAACCGGCCGGACTACTCGCCGCTGCTCAACCTGAAGGACGGTCGGAGCATTACCGGTTACGGGCCTTACCGGGAGGAGTTCGAGGCGTATCTCGACGGATTGCTGACGGAAATGTTCGATGCGTCGGTGCCGTTCCGCCAGTGCGGGGATACCAGGCCGTGTACCTTCTGCGACTTCGCACCCGTATGCCGCCGCTGACCGGATACCCGGAAATGTGGATTTCGATGGCGGGCCGTACCTGAAATTGGTTATTGTCCGTCCGACTATTTTTTCCCACCTTTGTGGGCTCAAATAATAGATTCGATATGCGTCTTTCCGACTTGAAGACAGGGCAGAGCGCCGTTATTCTCAAGGTGCTCGGCCATGGGGGATTCCGGCGCCGCATCATGGAGATGGGATTCGTGCGGGGCAAGCGGGTGGAGGTTTTGCAAAACGCTCCGCTGAAAGACCCTATCAAGTACAAGGTGATGGAGTACGAGGTTTCGCTGCGTCGCAGCGAAGCCCAGATGATAGAGGTGATTACGGAAGAAGAGGCCCAGGATATGGCGTTGCAGGCGGAAAGTATCCGCGGCACGTCTGCGGCCGAGGCGATGGAGCGGGCAGTGGACCGTTCCCGAAAGCGGATAAACGTGGCGTTGGTGGGCAACCCCAATAGCGGAAAGACCTCGCTGTTCAATATCGCGTCGGGCAGTCACGAACATGTGGGGAATTACAGCGGTGTCACCGTAGGCGCCAAACTGGGGCACATGCGTTACAAGGGATATGAGTTCAATATATACGACCTGCCCGGAACTTACGCGCTGTCGGCCTATACGCCGGAGGAGGTGTATGTCAGGCGCCAGCTTTTCGAACATACGCCGGATGTGGTGGTGAACGTCGTTACGGCTTCGAACCTCGAACGCAACCTCTACCTTACTACGGAATTGATTGATATCAACCTGCGGATGGTCGTGGCACTCAACATGTACGACGAACTGCAGAACGACAAGGCGGAGCTGGATTACCGGCTGCTCGGCGAACTGCTCGGCGTTCCGATGGTGCCGACCGTTTCGAAGACGGGCAAAGGTATCGACGAATTGTTCGATACGGTGATAGCGTTGTATGAAGACAACGGTCAGGACACCCTCTCGCACCATATACACATCAATCACGGGGCCTGTATCGAGGAGAGTGTCGGACGTCTCGCGGCCGGAATGAAGAAAGACTCCTCGCTGGCGAACTATCACACCCGCTACCTTGCGCTGAAGATGTTGGAACGTGACCGGGAGGTTGAGAGGCTGCTGTCGTCACGGGCCGGTTATGCCGAGTGGGCCGGTTTGCGCGACCGGGAGGTGGAACGTATCGAGAAAGAGCTGGGAGAGGACATCGAGACGGCCATCGCCAATGAGAAATACGGTTTCATAGCGGGCGCCCTGAAGGAGACCTATACGCCGGGAACGCACGAGAAGGAGAAGACGACGAATATCATTGATACCATCGTCACCCATAAGGTGTGGGGATATCCGATATTTTTCTTCATCATGTGGGTGATGTTCGAGGCGACATTCGTGCTCGGCGCATACCCGATGGAGTGGATAGAGCATGGTGTCGGTGCGTTGGGAGCATGGCTGGGGAGGATTATGGCCGACGGCCCGCTGAAAGACCTCGTCGTGGACGGCATCATAGGCGGTGTGGGGGGAGTTATCGTCTTTCTGCCCAATATCCTTATCCTCTATCTGTTCATATCCCTCATGGAGGATTCCGGCTATATGGCCCGTGCGGCATTCATTATGGACAAGATAATGCACAAGATAGGCCTGCACGGCAAGTCGTTCATTCCGCTCGTCATGGGCTTCGGATGCAACGTACCGGCCATTATGGCCACGCGTACCATCGAGAGCAGAAGCAGCCGGTTGATTACCATTCTGATAAACCCCTTCATGTCGTGCAGCGCACGGCTGCCGGTCTTTGTGCTGTTGGCCGGCGTCTTCTTCCCGGCCCATGCCGGTACGGTGCTGTTCTGCCTTTATCTGTTGGGTATCGTAGTGGCTGTCATTACGGCGAAATTGCTGCGAAGATTCCTTTTCCGAAGAGATGATACGCCTTTCGTCATGGAATTGCCGCCTTACCGGGTTCCTACGTCGCGGAGCGTCCTGCGGCACATGTGGGAGCGGGCAGCCATGTACCTTCGGAAAATGGGCGGTCTTATCCTCGTGGCCTCCGTTTGTGTCTGGTTCCTGAGTTATTTTCCGCGTCATGACGACCCTGTGATACAGCAGGAGGATTCCTATATTGGTCGAGTAGGACGGTTCACCGAACCCCTCGTCGAACCGCTGGGACTCAATTGGAAAGCCAGCGTGGCGCTGCTGACGGGGGCTGTCGCCAAAGAGGTGACGGTGAGTACGCTCGGCGTGCTGTATGCCGGTACGGACGATGACGGCGATACGGCGGTGCTGTCACAGCGGTTGACCGAGGTGAATCCCCAAACCGGCGTATCCGATTTCAACAAGGCCAACGCCCTGTCGTTCCTTGTTTTCGTATTGCTCTATTTCCCCTGCCTCGCATCGCTCGTGGCGATAAAGCAGGAGGCCGGAGGATGGAAATGGGCGGCGTTCTCGTTCGTGTACAATACGGTGGTGGCGTGGATAATCGCCTTTGTCGTGTATCATATAGCGGTATTGTTGATATAGAAGGAGGTACGGAGATGTCTGGACAGATGATAATCGTCTATGTTATAGGTGTGGCGGTAGGGGCCTACCTTGTGTATAGGATATATAGAGCCGTGGCAGGGAAAAGACGGGGAGGAGGATGCCCCAATTGCTGCAGCGGGGGGAAAAACTGCTGCTGCGGGGAGTCCGAAAAGCGGGCTGGTGGAGCCGGCAGGGAGCGTTAGGTCCATCTTCGCCGAAACAGATTGAAAGGGCAGGAGCGCGGAAACGCTCCTGCCCTTTTTGTCGGGATACGTTATGGAATGTGGCGCGTGGCGAATCAGTCGAACGACTGCATGCCGCTCTGTGCTATGCGTATCAGCCGGTGGTACTCGGCGGGAGAGAGCTCCATGAAAAAATAGTTGACGGGGTCAACAGGCTGGCCGTTGTAGATGACTTCGTAGTGGAGGTGCGGGGCGAGCGAGAGTCCGGAGTTGCCCGAAAGGGCGATGATGTCTCCCCGGTTTACTTTCTGTCCCCTTTTGACCGATGTCTTGCTGAGGTGTCCGTAGCGGGTTTGATAACCGTTGCCGTGGTCTATCGTTACGGTCAGTCCCGTAGAGGAGTTCCGTCGGGTAGCCTCCGTGACCGTACCGTCTGCCGTGGCAAAGACGCGGGAACCTTCCGGTAAGGTGAAGTCGACGCCATTGTGTTGCGACAGGCTTTTGTAAAAGGGATGTATCCGCATTCCGAACGAAGCGGTCAACAGGGTGAGGTCGTTGTTGATGACGGGCTGTATCGCCGGTATGGCGTCTGCCGCGCCGTCGAGGGCCGATGCGTTCCCGCGGATACTGTCGAACGAGCGGGAGAGGTTGTCCAATCCCTCTTCGAGAAGTGCCGTGTGTTCCAAAAGATGGGCACCGAGGCTGCTGTTGCTCATCGAGAGCAGTCGCTCCATCCTGTTCCAGCGTGAAGAGGCGTATTCGTCGAGAACGTAAGGTTCCGATTCGAATAGGATGCCGAAGACGTTCCGGTCCCGCTCCTCCACATTGTCGAGTACGGCCTCCACCTCTTCGAGGCGTTTTGAGAGTGCCTCGTATTCGCGCCGCATGGCTTCGGTCGATTTACGCATGCTGTACTCCTGCGGGGTATCGAAGAAGAAAGAGAATACCACATAATACAATACTCCGGCACCGAGCAGAACGAACAGGTTGATGAAGAGACGGAAAATCCTTCGCTTCACGACCGTGCGCCTCTCCTCCAGCGGAGGGAATATCTTATGCTGCTTGCCCATACCGTTATTCGAATATTTCGTATGTGGTCTCCCGTGCCGCCCGGATGATGCGTTCGAACTCCTCGTCGTCCATATCCCTGCGGAAGTAGTTGATGGGGTCTACCGTGTGTCCCATGTAGATTACCTCGTAATGGAGGTGCGGGCCGGTTGAGGCTCCGGTGTTGCCGACGCGTCCGATTTGTTCGCCGCGGGTGACGTGCTGCCCCGGCTCCACGTCTATCTGGGAAAGATGGGCATAGCGTGTCTTGTAACCGAAACCGTGGTCGATAAGTATCTGCCTGCCGTATCCCCGATTGCGGAAACCGATGTCGGTGGACTGCACGACACCGTTGCCCGTCGCGTAGACCGGGTCGCCTATTTTTGCGGGAAGGTCGATGCCGTCGTGTTTGATGTATCTTTTATAGATGGGGTGCATCCGGCCTCCGTAGGCACCGATGCTGTTGCGCAGGTCTCGTTTGTCGATGGGCCATATGGCCGGGATGGCGGTGGCCATGTGTTCTTTGTCCGTGGCAAGAAGCTGCAGTTCGTCGAGAGAGCGCGACTGCAGGTAAGTGCGGCGCGTCACCCGGTCGAGCCGTTGCCAGCTTGCCTTTATCCGGTCGCCGTAGGGATAGGCATCGAGGTATGCGTAAACGGAATCGGGATAAGGCACATAGATACCCGTTATGTCGAGGGAATCGGCTCCGAAGAGCGGTCTGTAAACGCTGATGTCCCGTTGGTGCATGGCATCCAGACGCTCTGCGTCTTCGCGGATACGGTCGTCGAGCAGGGCGTACCGCAGCAACAGCTCCTCATTCTCGCGTGCGATGCGGTCCATTTTTGGAGTATGGAAGACGAACGAGAAAAGAAGATTGACGATACATACCGTGATGATTACCACCAGTCCTTTCCGCAACAGGCGGTATATGCGCAGACGGAGCGGTTCGCGCACCTCTTCGTATGTCAGCGTCTCCGGATTGAACCTGTATTCCTTTCCCGGCATCCGTCAGTATCCCCCTCTTAAAAATCGTGTAGAATATTCGCGGTCTATTTGGCAGACCGGATATACAAAATTAGGCGATTTTGCGTAATTTTACAACCTCGTTTTCACCGCATATGCGGAGCATCGGCTTCGCGACGGACAACTTGGAAGAATAACGTAACGGATAATCGGAATAGTATATCTACCAGACTATGGAATCGAACAGGATAAGGGAGACCTTTCTGGATTTTTTCAGAAGCAAGCAGCATACCATCGTGCCTTCGGCACCGATGGTCGTAAAGAACGACCCGACGCTGATGTTCACCAACGCCGGCATGAACCAGTTCAAGGATATTTTCCTCGGCAACAGCCCTGCCAAATACCCCCGTGTGGCGGATGCGCAGAAGTGTCTTCGCGTATCGGGCAAGCACAACGACCTCGATGAAGTGGGGCATGATACCTATCATCACACCATGTTCGAGATGCTCGGCAACTGGTCGTTCGGCGACTATTTCAAGAAAGAGGCTATCGAGTGGGCGTGGGAGCTGCTGACGAAGGTGTACGGGCTGCCCGAAGACCGGTTCTATGCGACGGTATTCGAAGGAAGCGAGGAGGACGGTGTGGCGTTCGACAGCGAGGCGTATGCGTATTGGAAACGTTTCCTTCCCGAAGAGCGGATTTTGCGCGGCAATAAAAAGGATAATTTCTGGGAGATGGGCGATACGGGGCCCTGCGGTCCCTGCAGCGAGATTCATTTCGACCTGCGTTCGGACGAAGAGCGTGCCGCGAAACCCGGACGGGAGCTGGTGAACCGCGACCATCCGCAGGTCATCGAGATATGGAATCTCGTCTTCATGCAGTACAACCGCAAGGCCAACGGTACCTTGGAAGAGCTTCCTCACCGTCATGTCGATACCGGTATGGGGTTTGAAAGGCTCTGTATGATAATGCAGGGCAAGCAGAGCAATTACGATACCGATGTGTTCCAGCCGCTTATCCGGAAGATAGCCGGGATGGCGGGCAAACGTTACGGGGACGACCCCCGCAGCGACGTGGCCATGCGTGTCGTGGCAGACCACCTGCGGGCAATCGCCTTTTCGATTGCCGACGGGCAGCTGCCGTCGAACGTGAAGGCGGGGTATGTCATCCGCCGTATCCTGCGCCGTGCGGTACGTTACGGATATACCTATCTCGGATTCAACGAGCCGTTTATCTGTCGGCTGGTGGATACCCTCGCCGAACAGATGGGAGGGCAGTATCCCGAGCTTGTCGCCCAAAAAGGGCTTATCGTAAGCGTTATCCAGGAGGAGGAGAGCGCTTTCCTTCGGACGCTTTCCACCGGCATCAATCTGCTCGACGGCGTCATCCGCCGGGCCCAGGCCGACGGTGTGAAAGAGATAAGCGGCAAGGATGCTTTCCTGCTTTACGATACGTACGGCTTTCCGATAGACCTGACCGAGCTCATTTCCCGGGAGCACGACATGGGGGTGGACCTCGCCGGGTTCGAACGGGAGTTGGCTGCACAGAAAGAGCGTTCGCGCAATGCCGCCGCGGTGGATACGGACGACTGGGTACAGGTACATCCCGTGGAACAAAGCGAGTTCGTCGGTTATGATACGCTGCGTGCCGAAGTCCGCATCGCCCGTTACCGCCGCGTGACGACCAAGGGAAAGACCTTTTATCAGCTCGTCTTCGACCGTACGCCTTTCTACGGCAATTCCGGCGGCCAGGTAGGTGACAGTGGCTACATAGGGAGTGCGAACGAACGGATTACGATAGTCGATACGCAGAAGGATAACAATCTGACGGTACATATTGCCGAGACACTGCCGGAGAATCCTGCGGCCGATTTCATCGCCGTCGTGGACGAGGGGAGGCGTATCGCTTCGGCGAACAACCATTCGGCCACACACCTGCTCCACCGTGCCCTTCGTACCCTGCTCGGTACGCATGTGGAGCAGAAAGGGTCGCTCGTGAGTCCCGATTATCTGCGGTTCGACTTTTCGCATTTCCAGAAAGTGACGCCCGAACAGATTCGGGAGGTGGAACGGATGGTGAATGCGATGATTCGTGCCAACTATCCGCTCGAAGAGAACAGGAACAGTACGATTGACGAGGCGAGAAAGCAGGGGGCGATGATGCTCTTCGGTGAGAAGTACGGCGAGGTGGTACGTACGGTACGTTTCGGCGATTCGATAGAACTGTGCGGCGGAACGCACGCTTCGGCTACCGGTAATATCGGTTATTTCCGGATTCTTTCCGAAAGTGCCATATCGGCCGGCGTGCGCCGCATCGAAGCGGTTACGGGTGCGAAGGCGGAGGAGTTCGTGTATGTCATGCAGGATACTCTGCAGGGTATCCAGCAGTTGGTGAACACGCCTTCCGTGATGCAGGCGGTCAGAAAGATGTTCGAGGATAATGCCGAGCTGCATCAGAAATTGGAGGCACTGATTAAGGAAAAGATAGCTTCGTTCGTCGAGACGATGGGGTCGGAGCTGGCTGTTTCGTCGGATGAAGTGACGGTGCGTGTGGCGGAGGTTCCCTTTGCCGGGGAACATTTGCGCGACGTGGCCTTCATGCTTCGGCCGCGTCTCCGGAATGTGGCGATGGTATTGGGGACGAAGGCCGACGGCAAGGTGAATCTGGCCGTCGTTCTCGGAGACGATGTCGTGGCGCGAGGACTCAACGCATCCGAAATAGTGCGCGAGGCGGCCAGGGAGATACAGGGCGGCGGCGGCGGTCAGCCGTTCTTCGCCATGGCGGGCGGTAAACGTCCCGAAGGGCTCGACAGGGCGATGGAGGCGGCCGAACGGCTTATCAATACCAAATTGGGAAGATAATCCATCTGCGCGCCGAATCTTTAGGAAAACGGAGATAGAAAGATTGAACAGATATACAGGTTTAGGTTATGGCAGGCAAAACAGTAGATAAGAAAGTGTTGCTGATGATACTCGATGGATGGGGCAAAGGCGACCATTCCAAAGGGGATGTGGTGTGGAGCGCTCATCCGGAGTATCTCAATGCGCTGGAGGCGAACTATCCGCATGCGCAGCTCCGTACGGACGGCGAGAATGTCGGTCTTCCGGCCGGACAGATGGGAAATTCGGAAGTCGGACACCTGAATATAGGTGCCGGCAGGGTGGTTTATCAGGACCTTATGAAAATCAACCGTGCAATAGCGGACGGTTCCATCGCAGAAAATCCGGAGATAAAAGCCGTTTTCGAATACGCCCGCAGCAAAGGAACGAGGATTCATTTCATGGGCCTCGTGTCGGACGGAGGTGTGCACAGTTCGTTGGAGCATCTCTTTAAATTATGCGACCTGTCGGAGGCTTACGGCATACCGGAAGCGTATGTTCACTGCTTCATGGACGGACGCGATACCGACCCGCACAGCGGCAAGGGTTTCATCGGTGCGCTTCAGCGCCATATTTACGGCACGAACGTGAAAATTGCCTCGGTGATAGGCCGTTATTATGCCATGGACAGGGATAAACGTTGGGAACGTGTACGGACGGCTTACGACCAGCTCGTAAACGGGGTAGGTGAGAAATCTACCGACCTGGTGGCGAGCATTCTTAAATCCTACGACAACGGCGTGACCGACGAGTTCATCAAACCCATTGTGGCGGTGGACGAACGGGACGAGGCGATAGGTACGATAAAGAACAACGATGCGGTCATCTTCTTCAACTTCCGGAACGACCGGGCCAAGGAGCTCACCATCGCTCTGACGCAGGAGGATATGCCCGCCGAAGGAATGCATACGTTGCCTCTTTACTATTGTACGATGACGCCCTACGATGCCAAATTCCGCGGACTGCACATCCTCTTCGACAAGGAGAACGTACAGAATACCATCGGGGAGTACGTCGCTTCGCTCGGGCTGAATCAGCTGCGTATTGCCGAAACGGAGAAATATGCCCACGTCACGTTCTTTTTGAACGGTGGCCGCGAGGAGAAGTTCGCCAATGAGGAGCGTATTCTGATTCCTTCTCCCAAGGTGGCGACCTATGACCTCAAGCCGGAGATGAGTGCCTATGAAGTGAAGGATGCGCTGGTAGGGGCCCTATCGTCGGGGCGTTTCGATTTCATCGCCCTCAATTTCGCCAATGGCGACATGGTGGGCCATACGGGCGTGTACGATGCGATAACCAAAGCGGTCAAGGCGGTGGACGAGTGTGCCGGCGAAGTGATAGAGGCTGCCAAGAGAAACGGTTACGAGGTGGTCGTCATCGCAGACCACGGCAATGCCGACAATGCGATTAACCCGGACGGTTCGCCCAATACGGCCCATTCTCTCAATCCGGTGCCGATTATCGTCGTGTCGGACAGGGTGGCGTCGGTGGCCGACGGCGTACTTGCGGATGTCGCTCCGACCGTCCTTGCGCTGATGGGACTTCCGCAGCCGAAGGAGATGACAGGAAAAGCGCTCGTTAGCTTCAAGTAAACGATAGTTAAGAACTAAGGCAGAGGGGGTACTTCACACGGAGTACCCCCTCTGTGTTTGACGTGATTTGCATCCGGCTGACGGTTATGCCGCTTTGAGGAATGTTTGGATATTCTCTACGATTGCCTGTACGAGGTTGTCGATGGACTCTTGCGCCGACCAGGCATTGTGAGGAGAGAGCAGCAGCCGGTAAGGGTCTTTTATTTTGAGCAGGGGGTTGTCGGCCGGTATCGGTTCCTGCGAGAATACATCCACCACGGCCCCGCAGAGGATGCCGCCGTCGAGTGCATCGGCGAGCGCCTGTTCGTCGACGATGCCGCCGCGGGCGACGTTGACGAGGATGGCCGTCGGTTTCATGCAACGAAGTTCCGCCATGCCGATAAGTCCTCGTGTCCGTTCGTTAAGCGGTGAGTGTATGGACAGAATATCCGCCCACTTCAATAGTTCCATTAATTCCATTTCGGGGTATTTCTCCGCCCGCTTGTTCCCCGATACCGAATGGTAGGCCACTTCGCATCCGAAAGCGCCGGCGAGTTCCGCCACGGCATGACCGATGGCTCCGAGCCCGACGATACCCCATTTGCGGCCGTACAGTTGCCGGGTGGGGCGGTCGTAGTTGAAGAGCCGCGGAGAGGAGGAGTATTCGCCCTGTTTGACGAAACCGTCGTAATAGACGATTTCGCGCAGCATGGCTATCGCGCCTCCGAGCGTGGCTTCCGCAACGGAGTGGGTGGAGTATCCTTTGGCATTTTTCACGGGAATACCGCGTGCGGCGGCGGCTTGCACGTCGATGTTGTCCACCCCGGTGGCCGCTTCGCAGATGAGCCGGAGTTTCGGCAGGTTGCCGATGATGTCTGCCGTAAGTTTCACCTTGTTCACAATCAGAATATCGGCATTCGCCGCACGTTCGAGAACCTGTTCCGGTGCGGTGAATTCGTAGCCGGTGTAGTTACCCAAAGCCCGGATGCCGTTCAGGTCCGCATCGTTCAGACTGTATTCGTCCAGAAAAACTATATTCGCCATAATGAATCGTTTGTATTTTGTTATCTCAATTCTCCTATAAGGTCGCGGATAACCACCGATGCACAGCAGCAGCCGAAAACGGCCGGCATGTAGGAGATGGTGCCCGTGTTGGATTTTTTGTTGGTCTGTTCATCTATTATCATCGCTCCTTCCCGGATTTTCTCGGCCGAAAAGACGGCTTGGAAACCCGTGTGAATTCCCATTTTGTGCAACCTTTTGCGCAGCATGTGGGCCAGGGGACAGTGGTGGGTACGTGCTATATCCTCTATTTCCACTTTAGTCGGGTCGGTCTTCGCTCCTGCCCCCATGGAACTTACTACCGGAATGCCGCGGTCAAGACATCCTTTTATTAGATGCGCCTTCGGGGAGAGCGTATCTATCGCGTCGACGACGTATGTGTAGGGCTCGCTGTCAAGCAGGGTGTAGGTCGCTTCGTCCTTGATGAATCCGCCGACCGTACGAAGCTGTAAATCGGGATTGATATCGAGCAGACGCTGAGCGAGTACCGACGTTTTGGCTTGGCCGATGGTCGAAGTAAGGGCGACGAGCTGCCGGTTGATATTGCTGGCGCTTACCGTATCGGCATCCGCGATGGTCATGCTGCCCACGCCGGCTCGGCATATCATCTCGGCCGCATAGGCTCCTACGCCGCCAAGGCCGACTATCAGTACGTTGGCCTGCCGCAACCTGTCGAGTTTTGCCCTGCCTAGTAGCAGTTCCGTTCTTTCAAGCCACTCCATAATCGGGGAAAACTGTTTTAAAGTTTTGATATATGTCTGCTTTCAGTTCAGGTACGGGTATATTGAGGAGGGCGCCGACGGCAGTGTACATCTGCTCTATCGGGACGTCGCTGTCGTCTGTTTCGATGAAAAGACGATGGAGAGGCGCTTCCCGGAGCGATGCTTCCGTTTTGGGCGACCGCAGCGATATCGGTCCGACCGAGAGGTAATATCCGGCGGCGAAAAGTCTTTCGGTCTGCTGCGGACTGCCTGTATAGCCATGGAAAATGACGGCGGGCAGCGAGTATGCGGCCAAAAGTTCCATCAGTAGCTCGAAAGCTTTGACACAGTGGATAATGACCGGAAGACGGAGCGCCGAAGCGCTTTGCAGTTGGGCAGTCAGGACTGTTGTCTGACATGATTCGTTCCTCCGGCCGGAAGCATGGTCGAGTCCGATTTCTCCGACGGCCGCCGCTCCGCATCGTTTCAGTTGCTGCAGCAGCTCGGGGAGCCGGTGGCATGCCTCCGTCGCATCCCACGGATGAATACCGGCGGAAAAGGGGGCCGGAGGCAATACGCTGTCGTATCCCAAACGGAAAGAGGAGATGCCGATGCACTCTTTCGGTTCCAGAGTGGGAGGGCGATGCGTGTGGATATTCGTGTAGGGTATCATATGCCGAACAAAGGTACGAAAAATCGGGGCGAAGATACGGTTTTGCGCTTGTCCGGCTGTCGGAAACAGTTGTTTTGCTTTTGGTTTTTATGTCTTAATTGATTGATTTATATAGGTTTATTGTGTGTGTCGAAATGGCGGAGTGAGGGTATTTCGGAAAGGTGCCGAATTATTGTGTGAAAAAATTCACATTAAAGTTATCAATCCGGGAAAATAAACGTAAATTTGCCGTGGATTTTTTTCGGGGTATTGGTTTCCCGGCACAAACATACAGACTTGTAAGCAATTGTTCCGAAACACTCATATCAATAAATCATAGTATGTCGAAAGTCATAAAACTGAAACGTGGTCTCGACATCCGGTTGGTAGGCGAAGCGGAGAAGACAGTGGTCCAGATGCCCGTCGGCTCCACCTATGCCGTCGTTCCGGATAGCTTTCCGCGCATCACGCCGAAACTGCTCGTTTCGGAGGGTGCCAGAGTGAAAGCGGGTACCCCTCTGTTTTTCGACAAGGCGCGTCCGCAGATACTCTTCACCTCGCCGGTGAGCGGTACCGTGTCGGCTGTCCGCCGCGGCGAAAAACGCAGGATAATGTCTGTGGTAATCGATGCCGACCCGGTTGTCGAATACGAGAAATTCCAGGCCCCCGTTCCGGCTAAATCCACTCCGGAGAAAATCACCGAGGTCTTGCTGCAAAGCGGGCTTTGGCCTCTTATTATTCAGCGTCCCTACGGGACGATAGCAAACCCGGGTGACCGGCCGAAAGCCGTTTTCATCTCCGGATTCGATTCCGCTCCTCTCGCACCCGATATGAACTTCGTGCTGAAAGACGAGTACGACAACCTGGTTGCGGGCATCGAGGCGCTGAAGAAACTGACCGACGGCGAGGTGCACCTCGGCCTGCGCAACGGCGAGAACGGTGTGCTCAACCGCTTGACGAATGCCGCCCAGCACCTTTTTGAAGGGCCGCATCCGGTTGGCAATGTGGGCGTGCAGATACACCATGTATCGCCCATCAACAAGGGCGAAACGGTGTGGACGGTGGATATACAGAACGTGGCCGTCATCGGTCGTCTGTTCAATACGGGAACGGTCGATATGCGGAAGGTTATTGCCGTGACGGGTTCCGAGGTGACCGAACCCAAGTATGTTTCGGTCATAGCGGGTACTTCGGTCGTGCAGCCGGTCATGGCGGCAGGGGTGAAGCACCAGCGGGCCGGGGAGAGTTTCCGTATCATTTGCGGCAACGTACTGACCGGAACGAAGACCGACGGCGACGGCTATCTGGATGTCTACCATAACCAGATAACCATGATACCCGAAGGCGATAAGTACGAATTGCTGGGGTGGATAGCTCCGCGCTTAGACAAGTTTTCGGTTTCCCGCAGCTACTTCTCGTGGCTCATGCCCAAGAAAAGGTATGACCTCGATACCAACCTGAACGGAGGCAGGCGTGCATTGGTGGTGACCGGGCTCTACGACCGCTATCTGCCGATGAACATCTATCCGATTTATCTGCTTAAGGCCTGCATGGCCGGAGATATCGACAAGATGGAGAATCTCGGTATCTACGAGGTGCTTCCGGAAGATTTCGCGCTCTGCGAATTCGTAGACCCCTCCAAGACGGAGATGCAGGCGGTCATTGCGGACGGTATCAATTTGATGATTAAAGAGCTGAGCTAAGGATATGGAGAAACAACTGAGAAAAATCGTAGACAAATACAAACCGGCGTTCTCCAAGGGCGGAAAGTTCGGTTTCCTGCACTCTACGTTCGATGCGTTCGAAACGTTCCTGTTCGTTCCGAATACGGTGACCCGCAGGGGAAGTCATATACGTGATGCGAACGACTTGAAGCGTACGATGATAATCGTCATTATCGCCCTGTTGCCCGCCCTGTTGTTCGGCATGTATAATGTCGGTTACCAGCACTTCGCTGCCATAGCCGACCCCGTATCGCAGGCGATGTGGTTCAAATGCTGGTGGTACGGATTCGTGCGCATGCTGCCGATGATACTCGTTTCGTATATCGTCGGGCTCGGCATCGAGTTCGCAGTCGCACAGCATAAGGGCGAGGAGGTGAACGAAGGATTTCTCGTCACCGGTCTGCTCATCCCGATGATAATGCCTATCGACATCCCGCTGTGGATACTGGCGCTTGCCGTCGCATTCTCGGTGGTGTTCGGCAAAGAAGTGTTCGGCGGAACGGGCATGAACGTCTTCAACCCGGCCCTGCTGGCGCGTGCATTCGTCTTCTTTGCCTATACGCCGAAGATTTCCGGCGAACAGGTGTGGATTCGCGGTTTCTCCAAGGGGGGGGCGTATGCCGACGGGTTCTCTGGCGCTACGCCGCTCGGGTACATCAATGACAGCGTTTCGGCCGGTGCCTCTACGCTAGACTTCGGAGGTACGACGCCGTGCGACTGGTTCTGGGGCTTCATTCCCGGCAGTATCGGCGAGGTTTCCACTTTCTGTATCCTCATAGGCGCTGCTATACTCCTTTACACGGGAGTGGCGAGCTGGAGAACGATGCTGAGCGTTTTTGCAGGCGGCCTCATTATGGGGTGGATATTCAATCTCGTGGGCGGCAATGCCTACATGGAGATGCCCGCCTACTACCATCTGCTGCTGGGCGGTTTCGCTTTCGGTGCGGTCTTTATGGCTACCGACCCGGTGACCTCCAGCCAGACCAATGCGGGCAAGATAATCACGGGACTTATCATCGGTATGCTGACCGTGCTCATCAGGGTGGTGAACCCCGGTTATCCGGAGGGCATGATGCTTTCGATACTCTTCGTGAACGCCCTGGCGCCGCTCGTGGATTACTATGTGGTACAGGCCAATGTCCGTAACAGGAAAAAACGTTTGAAAACAGTTAAACAGTAGTGCGGCCATGAATAAGAACAGCAACGTTTATATTATCATATATGCTTCGGTGATGATAATCATCGTGGCGGTGCTTCTTTCGGTGGCCTCCATGGCACTGAAAAGCCGGCAGCAGGCCAACATTGCCGTTGAGAAACAGGGGGCTATCCTCTCTACCATCGGTTTGGGCGGTGATGCCGACAAAGTGAAAGACAAGACCAAATACATCGAGCAGGAGTACGAGAAATACATTACGGACAGCTATGTGGTGAACGGCGAAGGCGACCGTGTGGAAGGTGCGGCGGCGTTCGGCCTGCTTGACAAGCTGAAGGACGAATATGCCAAACCGCAGGCAGAAAGGCAACTGCCCGTCTTTGTTGCCAGGCTGGACGACGGTACCGTACTGAATGTACTCGCCGTGTACGGCGCGGGGCTTTGGGGACCGATATGGGGATATATCGCCCTCGGAAGCGATTGGGATACCATCCGCGGTGCGGTTTTCGACCATCAGGGCGAGACTCCCGGACTCGGTGCGGAAATCACCACTCCCGCATTTTCAGGACAGTTCATCGGCAAGACCATATTCGACGGCGAGGAGTTTACCGGAATAGCGGTGCTCAAAGGGGCCGGTGCTTCGGCCGGGAACGACCATGCCGTGGATGCGATATCGGGCGGAACCATCACCAGCCGCGGTGTCGAAAGTATGCTCCGGAACTGCCTGGAGGCCTACCTCCCGCTGATACGCAAGCAGCAGGCCGCCGCGGCGCAGCCGGAGTTGAAACAGGTCAGCTTAACCGATATAACAGTTGAAAACCATGAGTAAAGATAAAGCGTCCATGTTCTCTTCGAAGAACTTCAAATTACTGTGGGGGCCGTTGAACCTGAACAACCCGGTCATCGTACAGATACTCGGTATCTGCTCTTCGCTGGCCGTGACGGCGAAACTGAAACCCGCATTCGTAATGGCGGTGTCCGTTACGGTCGTGACCGCCTTTTCCAACCTTGTCATGTCGCTTCTGCGCAAGGGGCTGCCCAACCGTATCCGAATCATCGTGCAGCTCGTTGTGATTGCCACGCTGGTAATTCTCGTAGACCAGGTGCTCAAAGCCTACGTCTATGACGTCAGCAAACAGCTCTCCGTATTCGTCGGACTGATAATCACCAACTGTATCATCATGGGTCGCGTGGAGGCGTTCGCGCTGAGCAACAAGCCCTGGCCGTCGTTCCTCGACGGTATCGGCAACGGTTTAGGGTACGGACTCATTCTGATTGTCATCGCGTTCGTCAGGGAACTGTTCGGAGCAGGCACGCTTTGGGGATACAGGATAATTCCCGAGAGCGCCTATCTGCATGGCTACATGAACAACAGCCTCATGCTGCTGCCGCCCATGGCCCTTATCCTCGTGGGCGTCATTATCTGGATACACCGCAGTAAAAACAGGGATTTGATAGAAAAGTAGGGGTATGGAGAGTATATTTAATATATTTATAAGGTCGATATTTATCGACAACATGGTTTTCGCCTACTTCTTCGGCATGTGTTCCTACATCGCCGTAAGCAAGAATGTGAAAACGGCTTTGGGACTGGGTGCCGCCGTGACGTTCGTCATGTTCATCACCGTACCCCTGAACTACCTGATAGACGAGTTCCTGCTGCAGCCGGGCGCTTTGGCATGGATTAGTCCGAAACTGGCCGATGTGGATTTGAGTTTCCTTTCGTTCATTGTCTTCATCGCTGTTATCGCTTCATTCGTGCAGCTCGTCGAGATGGTTGTGGAGAGGTTCAGCCCTTCGCTCTATAACTCGCTCGGTATCTTCCTGCCGTTGATAGCTGTGAACTGTGCCATCATGGGTGGTTCGCTCTTCATGCAGCAGCGGGAGTTCCTGAACGTGGGCGAAGCCGCTTCGTACGGACTCGGTTCCGGTATCGGCTGGTGGCTCGCCATACTGATGATGGCTGCTATCCGTGAAAAGATAAGCTATTCCAATATACCCGCACCGCTCAGAGGGCCGGGTATCGCTTTCATCATTACGGGGCTCATGGGTATCGCATTCATGTCGTTCCTCGGTATTCAAATCAATTAAACAGGTTAGTGGATTATGATGAACTCTATTATAATCGCGGTAGTGGCGGCATTGATAATCGTACTGTTGCTCGTCGTACTGCTGTTGTTCGCCAAGGCCAAACTGACGACCTCGGGCGAGGTCACCATAGATATCAACGACGGCGAGAGGGTGCTCACGGCTTCGACCGGCGAATCGCTTCTTGCGACGCTTGCTGCCCAGAATATTTATCTGCCGTCCGCCTGCGGCGGACAGGGTACCTGCGGAATGTGCAAGTGCCAGGTATTGGAGGGCGGAGGTGAAATACTGCCTACCGAAACGGGCTTCTTCTCCCGTCGCCAGCAAAAGGAACATTGGAGGCTCGGCTGTCAGGTGAAGGTGAAGGACAACCTTAAGATACATGTCAGCGAAGCCGTGCTCGGCGTGAAGAAGTGGGAATGCGAGGTGGTTTCGAACCACAATGTGGCCACGTTCATCAAGGAGTTCGTGGTGAAGCTTCCGGCCGGTGAGAACCTGAACTTCCGCAGCGGTGGCTATATTCAGATAGATGTTCCGAAATACGACGCCATCAAGTTCTCGGATTTCGACATCGACGAAGAGTATCACGAGGATTGGAATAAGAACAAGATGTGGGGGCTGGTAGCCAAGAATCCGGAACCGACGTTCCGGGCCTATTCGATGGCCAACCATCCGGCCGAGGGCAATATCATCATGCTGAACATCCGTATCGCAACGCCGCCGTGGGATAGGGCTGCGGGTGCTTTCATGAATGTAAATCCCGGTATATGTTCTTCTTACATCTATTCGCTTAAACCCGGTGACAAGATTACGATATCCGGTCCGTACGGTGAGTTCTTCGTGAAGGATACGCCGAACGAAAAGATGTTTATCGGCGGCGGTGCCGGTATGGCTCCCATGCGTTCGCATATTTTCGACCTGTTCCTTACCAAGAAGACGACCGTTCCTGTGACGTTCTGGTACGGTGCCCGTAGCAAACGGGAGATATTCTACGAAGAACAGTTCGAGGAGATAGCGCGTGAACACGAGAATTTCCGTTACGAGGTGGCGCTTTCGGAACCCAAACCGGAGGATAACTGGACCGGTTATACGGGATTCATTCATCAGGTCATTTATGATAACTACCTGAAGTATCACGATGCGCCGGAGGATATCGAGTATTATATCTGTGGTCCCGGTCCGATGACCGCTGCCGTAGAGAAGATGCTCGACAACCTCGGAGTACCGAAGGAGAATATCATGTATGATAACTTTGGTTAGCAGTCTGTGTATTTTGGATAAAAGCGGCGGGGCTTCCAGGCCCCGCCGCTTTTATCCAAATGCCAAAAGGGAGCGCTGGCCGTTGTGCAATATATTATAGAATTATGGTAAAGGGTGAAATCATGTTCCTTCCGCCGGGAGTCAGTGAAGCGTTTGCCGAGCGTTCCGGGTGGGGATTCGGGTATGTTACATGGGATGAAGTCAGGGCGTTGGTGAAGCCGCGGGCGGAAGATGCCCATAAAGGCATGTATGGGCATGCCTTGTTGGTCTGCGGTTCGAGGGGAATGCCGGGGGCGGCCGTGCTTTCCGCAGGAGCCGCTCTGCGTTCTGGTTGCGGATTGGTGACGGTGCATCTGCCGGAAAGCGAACGTTTTCCGGTCGAAGCGAATTTTCCGTCGGCCATGGTCAGTCTGGATACGGCCGACTGTTTTACGGAACTGCCTGCCGACATGACACGTTATACGGCAGTGGGTATCGGATGCGGATTGGGACAGGATTCCCGGACGGTGGAAGCGCTGGAGTGTCTGTTGGAGTGGTGTCGTACCCGTAAAGTTCGGATGGTGATAGATGCCGATGCGTTGAATATGCTCTCCGGGCATACCGGATTGCAGCGGTTGGTTCCTGCAGGAACGATATTGACGCCCCATTTGGGGGAACTGCGCAGATTGGTGGGAACATGGCGGGACGAGGAGGAGATGCTGGAGAGGGCGAATGGGCTGGCCGCCCGGCTCGACAGCGTTGTCGTCGTGAAAGGACCCAATTCAGCCGTTTTCAACCGAGGAAAGTGCGTAGTATTCAACTCTACCGGAAACGGCGGGATGGCCAAGGGTGGAAGCGGTGATGTGCTGACCGGATTTCTCACCGGATTACTTGCCCGCGGGTATGAGCCGGATGTGGCGGCGGTATTGGGTGTATTCCTGCACGGGGTGGCCGGAGATAAGGCTGCGGAGTATTACGGCATGGAGGGTATGAACAGTGCCGACCTGATAGATTTTCTGGCCGAGGCATTGAAAGAGACGGAATAAATTCCTATATTTGTCTCAAATGAATCACGTTAGGCCGTGGGACGGGCTTGTCGTCCGACAGTCGCTTTCGGTTTTCATTGAATATGTTCCTATATTTTCAATAATAGCTTATTGTATAACCGTTAAATTGATTTATCCGCAATGGCAAGTTTGAGAAGAGTAAAAAAAGATATAGATTACCTTGTAAGCGAGGTGGTGTACGACTGTTATCTGGCCCTGTATTTCCATTCGGAACGCCGTGATGCTATCGTGGCGGTGATGGAAGAGGCGGTGGATGCCCGTAACGAATTTTACGAGATGGCGAACCATCCGGCCGAGAAACACAACAAATCCCTGGTGAAAAAACATTATGCTTTCCTTCGCAACGAACTGATGGAACGTATCGACGGCTTGTTCGATAAACTGAGCAAAGTGGTCAATGAGAAATAACAAGGAAGCCTTTTCCGGAAATTTTCCGGAAAAGGTTCTTTCTTGCCGACCATGGGAAATACAGTCGAGGGGGCTTGACGGGTATTTCTCAGAAAGTGTATCGGTGGAGAATTTGTTTTCAGCACCAATTCCGAGAAGAAATCGTATAGGGCTTTTCTGAGTTGGTGTTTTACTTTTTGTCTTTTTAGGAGCTATGTCTGTTTCCGGAACACAAATCAAAGTGGATTGAATTGGAAGGGGGCCGTGTACTTATGAGGCGCTGAAGGGGGGGACAGTGATAGGGTAGGCAGAACAGCCGCAAGCAGACCGTAGGAGTTTCTGATACGCAGGAATAAACAGATAGGTAATGAACCTGTCAGAATCCTTTTTTAAGTACAAAATCTTTGCCGCAGAATAACCTAATAAGCAGGGTATGTGGGTTCTTGTAATCTGCTTTCTGGGAATATTATAGAGGACTTTGTCGTACTGGAGGCAAACAGTCTTTTCGGTGTTTTAGTGTCTTTTCAGTACGGTATGGGGAACATCGCCGTGCGTTATCAGTTGGATAGGACAGTTGTAATTGGCCAACTGTTCGGGGGTAATATTATTCGTGTTGTGTCGGTGTACCGTGCGGTTGACGCAAACGATGCTCTTGACGTAACTTGTTATCGTCCCCAGGTCATGCGACACCATGACGATAGCCATGCGGTCATTGAGAGAGGCCAGTATTTCGTACAGTTCCTTTTCAAATTTGTTATCGACAAAATTGGTCGGTTCGTCCAGAATGAGCAGTTTCGGGTCGGAAATCAGTGCCCGACAGAGTAGGGCTCTTTGCATTTCGCCGCCGGATATCGCTCCGATGGGTTTTCTGGAGAGCGGTGCAATGCCTGCCATGGCCATCAGTTCGTCGGCTTTTTTCCGTTCGTCGGAGGAGATACGGAAAACAAGCCGTTTGCGCGACTGCAAACCGCTGTATACCACCTCCGCGACTGATATGGGAAATTGTCTGTCGAAATTATTTTGTTGGGGTAGGTAGCCGATAGTGCCGTCGTGTACGCTTATTCCGTCCGCGAATTCGATGCGTCCCGAATAGGGTACCATGCCCAGTATAGCCTTTACCAGAGTCGTTTTTCCGCCGCCGTTGGGCCCGATGATACCGGTGAAGTCATCGGAGAAAAGGTCGAGCGTCACGTTACGAAGCGCCGGAATGCCTTCGTACGACACCGATACATTATGGAGCGACACCAGTTTCATGAGCGGTGATAATATCGGTTATGCGCAGTATCTCGCTGATAATGTCCTCCTTCAGCGGGTCAATCTCAATTGGGACGGCACCTATGTCGGTCGCCGCTGTGGAGACTACGGTCAGCGGGAACTGTTTCTGATAAAGAACGACTTTGATGCCCTGTTCATGGGCTTTGCGGATAATGCTCTCCATCTGTACGGCCGAAGGCTCCTTCCCCTCGTTTTCAAGTGGTATTTGAGTTAAGCCGTAATCGTCGGCGTAATAGGTCAGTGCGGGATGGTAGATGATGAATGAACGGGTAGGGGAGGCGGCCACCTTTTCCCGGATTTCCTGTGAGGCCGCATCCAGTTTCTCTTTTAAAGTCTCATAAGCCTGGCTGTATCGTGTCGAGTCGGGAAACAGACGGTGGACGGCTTCGTATGTATCGGCCGCCATGATTTTTAGTTGTTCTGGCGAAGTCCATATATGGGGGTCGACACCGTGGCCGTGGCCTGTCGCGTCGTGTGAGTGGCTGCATGACCCTTTCTTGATGTCGATATGTCGGCTTAAATCGACGATTGCCTCTTTGTTTATCGGAAGGCGGGCAATGAGCTCCTGCTCGAAGTCGAGCAGCCCGCTGGTGAATATGAGTCTGGAGTCTTCCACGTGAACTATTTGCGACGCAGAAGGGGAGTAGGATTCGGGGCTCGCACCGTCCGGAACGAGTACTTCTACCCGAAAGTCTCCGCAGGTGATGTACTCTACCAGATACTTTATGGGCGATATGGAAGCGGTGAACACCGTCTCCGATGCGTTTTTTTGACTGTTACAGCTTGACAACAAGATTATTGCCGTTATCAATCCTGTAATCGATATGTGTTTTTTCAGTGTCACGTTTATTTCCCGATACAATTCCAATGAAGAAAACTTTATTCGATAACGACCGAATTCGTGCCTCGGACAACGGAACCTGTGGTCGCACCATGATTCGGCTGACTCAAATATACACAATATATTCGCTAACAACCGAATGCGGTCTTCGGCCGGCAGTCCGGTGCGCGGTCGCAGGTGCGATTCGGTTGAAACAAATATAGCAAAAGTTCATGTAAAATACGGAATCTGCCGCTGCTTTTTCAGACCGAGCCGCATCATTTCGTATGTATGCGTTTGATAGGGTGTGTGCTGTTATTCTATCGGCTTGCCGTTGTTGAAAAAGTCTTCGGTAAAGATATATTCGTAATGGCGGACGGTATCGCTCGCCGACGTGAGCGTATAGGTTTCCATATTTAGCAAACTATCATCTCCTCCATTATCAAAAACTTTTCGTTCTTGACCAGCAAATATTTGCTTGCATTCAATCACTCGAAAGGGTCTGCGAAAGTCATACCATCAAATACTACTGTGTTTTCTTCTCCGGGCAATATCGTAAGAAATCCTCCGGATTGACGAATTTATCTTCCGATACCCAGCGGAATTTTCCAATAAAACTTGCCGTAATTCGGTTCTTCATGAACCCGTCTGTATAGCATCCGTTGTCATTCGTTACTGTAGAATCTTGCAAGAAGCATCGGTTTCCTGTTTACGCCACCATCCGGAAGTTGCTGCCGATTCCTTGCCTGCGAATTCTTCATGTCCCGCTTTATCTTGTCGTTGGTGATTTTGGCGTAAATCTGGGACGTCGCGATATGTTGTGCCTCGACCCGCTTCGGTACCGTTAGCAGGCAAAATGTTATCGGAAGGGGGTTGGTATTTTAGTTTATTCCGGGCAATCCCCTACATTACTTAACATAATATAAATTATATTTCATAGATTCTATCTAAATATTATGAGGATTATTCGTTGTTGCAGTAGTCAAACGATTCAACCGTGTGGTCGGAAAAGAATATCATCACTTTTCGAATCGCTTTTTTGGCAGATTGGCCGGAGGTACTGTCGGAAAAGTTACGGTCGGAAGATTGCCGGGATTGCGTTGCCGGAGCTGCAGAAAATAAATCCTGTTCCGCTATCTGGGGCGTCGGCCGGATGGCTGAGGGCTGAGAGGCATCGGAAATACTAACAGGCGGTGCAGCAGTAACCGAGACGGCAGGTTGCGTCGAGTTTGTTGCAGTGCGGTACATGTCGCCTTTACCAAGGATGAACCAATCCGGAGAGATGTCGGGAAATACGGTCAGCAATTTGGTTATAAAATCCATGCTCGGTTTGTTGCGCCCGGAAAGGATATGGGAGATGCCGGAAGGCTGAACTTCAAGCATCTCGGCCAGTTTATTCGACGATAACGACTTCTCTTTTAAAATCCTCTCTATGCGCTCTTTCATAGTATCTGTTTTTACAAAAATATAAATTACAGGAGTAATATCAAAGCGTTTTCGTGGTTTTCCCTTGCTGATTCTGTCTGAATATACCCGGAGACAATGGGTATTCTCTGCCATATTTCCTTTCCTATTTATATGGAATTCATATTTAATTTGCGTGTAATAATTTACTGATAATGATATTGTTATATATTATATATATGTGAAGTCATGTATTTTATGGTTATTCGGGACGCATATGTCCAGAATCAATATTAATTATTAATTGATGTATTAGTTAATTATGTCTTGATTATTAGTGTTTTATGTGTTATAATTCAATGGATGTTATGGCAGGTAACTGCGAAAGTTTGGATGTTGCAAGGATATGAATATTTGTAATTTATTTTATAGAAATAGTGATTACAATTGTAATTAATGATGATGTAAAAAGAGTCACAGAGAGATGTAAAAGAGATAAAAAAGGAGGACAAGTACCCTGTCCTCCCCTTTTCATTCGCTCTATAAATAGAAGTTTTCGGGTACCTTTTTATGCGTTGATTTTGTCGGCTACGGCTTTCAATTCTTCTTGGGAAGGATGCTGTTTGTGTTTAAAATCGATATCGCTCTCCTTAGTGATTGGGAGAAGATGGATGTGGGCATGGGGGACTTCCAGTCCGATGACCGTAACGGCAATCCTTTTGCATTCGATTTTTGTTTCCAGCTTACGAGCGACTTTCTTGGCAAATACCATCAGGTCTGCCAACTCGTCATCTTCCAAATTAAAAAGGTAATCATTCTCTTTTTTAGGCACTACCAGCGTATGACCTTCGACAACAGGATTGATGTCCAGAAATGCGTAATGCTTATCATCCTCGGCTATCTTATAGCTGGGAATCTCTCCGTTAATGATTTTTGTAAAAATAGTAGCCATATTGCAGAAATAAATTGAAGTATCAGAATTTGGGACGCAATATCTCCGAATAGACAACGGCTTTCCGTAAATCGAAATCCTCCCATACTGCGTCGGTTTGCTCCGTTTGTTCCGGTTCAAGTGATATTTCGGAAAGCTGACAGAGCGTCGATTCGTTTTGACGGCGGGGATGTTGATAAATAGGCCGTCCGTCGACTGCCGTTGTTGTCTTTGTCTGTTCAGGCTGTTCCGGAGAGAAAGTGAGACTGATAGCAGAATCCGATGTAATTACATTTGTAATGTTGCCGGATGCGGACATCCTCTTTTTTTTCGGCTTGCTTTTCTTTTGTATTCCTTTCTGTATCGCCGGAATTGCAGATATTAGCAGCAATACTACCACGTAAACAAAATCTTCCATAAGTGTGGTAAAATATATGTTGTTACAAATGTAATTATAGCGTTCGCTTCACTTTTTCGATGCCTTTGATACTGCCCACCCTATCCAGCAAGGCATTCAAATTTTCGGTATCTTTTACGTAAACGCTTATTTTGCCCTCAAAAATACCGTCATGACTCTGTATGGCGAGTTCACGGATGTTGATGCCGAGTTCCAGGGTGATGACCTGTGAAAGGTCTACCAATATCCCTACTCTGTCTATGCCCCGGACCTCTATTTCCGCCAGGTAGGATTCGGCTTTGTAGCTCGACCATTTGATGCTGGTGACGATATTCTCCCCATGCTGGGCGGCCAGGCGGGTAATGTCTTCGCAGCCGGCTTTATGAACTACGATGGTATTCGTGCCGGGGGTTCTGTATCCTACGATATCGTCGCCCGGAATGGGATTGCACCCTTCTGCGATGACAAATTTCGGCGTATTGCCGTCTTTCGTATCCGAATTTCCGACAAGCAATGTATCCTGTTTGTCGGACTTGAAGGGCTTGGTGAGCTGAATGTCCCAAAACTTCAGCACCTTGCTCATCGAATTTTGACGCAGAACTTTATCTACACCGTCGAGATTGATGATGCCGGACCCCAACTTGCTATAAAATTCGTCCTTGTTGCTGCATTCGTAGGCAGGCAATATTTTCCGGAAAACGCGTGCGCTGGGAGTGATGCCGAACTCCTCCATGCGTCGGTCGAACAGTTCGATACCCCGTTCGATGTTGTTTTCCCGCGAACGTTTCAGGTAGGTAGTGATGGATTGTTTGGCTTTCGCCGTAGTCACATGGTCGAGCCATTCGAGATTGGGCCGCGAATTGTCGGAGGTGATAATCTCTATCTGGTCGCCGTTTTTCAGCGTCTCGAAGATGGACTCTATTTTGTGGTTCACCTTGGCGCCGATTGCCTTGTTCCCCACATTCGTATGGATATTGTAGGCGAAATCCAGTACCGTCGCACCCTGCGGCATCTTTCGGGGTTCTCCTTTGGGGGTGAAAACGACGATTTCATTGGTATATAAGGTGAGGCGTACATTGTCGAGAAACTCTACCGCATCTTCGGTAGGTCCCTTCAGTGCATTCCTCACCTCTTTAAGCCATTTGTCGAATTCGTCTTCGCTGCTGTGAGCCTGTTTGTATTTCCAATGGGCGGCGAATCCCCGTTCGGCTATCTCTTCCATGCGTTCGGAGCGTATCTGCACTTCGGCCCAGATACCGTCCGGCCCCATGACTGTGGCATGCAGCGCTTCGTAGCCGTTGGCTTTCGGAAAGTTTACCCAGTCGCGGATGCGGTCCGGCTTCGGAGCGTAGATGTCCGTGATGAGGGAGTAGATGTGCCAGCACTGCGATTTTTCGGGAATGAGTTCCGTGGGCTTGAATACGATGCGGATGGCGAAGAGGTCGTAAACGTCTTCGAAGGAGATTCCTTTCCGCTGCATCTTCGACCAGATGGAGAAGATGCTTTTGACGCGTCCTGCTATCGTAAAGTCGATGCCGCTCTCGGTGAGGCGCTGCCTGATGGGGGCGATGAAACGGTTTATGAATTCGTTTCTGTCTGGCTCCGTCTCGTCCAGTTTCCGGACAATCTCGAAGTATTGTTCCGGATACCGGTAGCGCAGGCTCAAGTCTTCCAACTCGGTTTTGATGGCATACAGACCAAGTCGGTAGGCCAGCGGAGCGAACAGATAGAGGGTTTCGCTCGATATCTTCACCTGCTTGTCGCGCGGCATGGAGGCCATTGTCCGCATGTTATGCAGCCGGTCGGCTATCTTGATGAGGATGACCCTCACATCGTCCGACAGCGTCAGCAGCACTTTGCGGAAATAGGCGGCCTGTTTGGAGGTGTCCGTGTTCACTACCCCGGCCATTTTGGTCAGGCCGTCCACCATGTAGGCAATCTTCTCCCCGAAAATGGTATCGATTTCCTCCACCGTGTAGGCCGTATCCTCCACTACGTCGTGCAGAAGAGCGGCCGCCACGGATTTTACGCCCAGCCCTATCTCCTCCACTACGATTTTGGCGACGGCGAGGGGGTGCAGTATATAAGGTTCCCCGCTGCGGCGCAATACCCCCTTATGGGCCTCCTTTGCGAGGAAGAAAGCCTTGCGTATCAACTCCCAGTCCTCCTCCTTCTTGACTATTTTCGAGCAGGATGAGAGAAGGTCGTTGAAACGGTCCGTAATGATTATTTCGTGTTCTTCGGAGTAGCCAGCTGTTGCCATAGGCAGATACGGTTTGATTGGTTCGGAAGCCAGCGGAACGCATGGGGCGTTTGCCGGAGGTGGCAACCTATTTCTTCGGGGCGTTGCGTGCTTCTTTCATGGCTTCGCGCACTTTGCCCTCGATTTCTTCCATCAACGGTTCGTCGGCCGTCAGCAAATCCTTGACGGCGTCACGGCCCTGTGCGAGTCGCCTGTCGCCGTAAGAATACCACGAACCGCTTTTTTTGATTACGTCGAAATCAACGCCGAGGTCTACTATCTCCCCTACTTTGGAGATACCTTCGCCGTACATGATGTCGAATTCGGCGCGGCGGAAAGGCGGAGCCACCTTGTTCTTGACGACTTTGACTTTGGCTCTTGCACCGAGCTGCTCTTCACCGTCCTTGATGCTGGAGGCTTTGCGGATATCGATGCGGACACTGGCATAGAATTTCAGTGCATTGCCGCCGGTGGTCGTTTCCGGATTGCCATATACCACGCCTATCTTGTCGCGGAGCTGGTTGATGAAGATGCAGACCGTTTTGGTCTTGCTGATGCTCGCGGTCAGTTTTCGGAGTGCCTGCGACATCAACCGGGCCTGGAGTCCCATTTTGGATTCTCCCATGTCGCCCTCTATCTCCGCTTTGGGTGTCAGGGCCGCTACCGAGTCTATTACGATGATATCTATCGCGCTGGAACGGATAAGGCTGTCGGCTATCTCCAATGCCTGTTCGCCGTTGTCCGGCTGGGAAATCAACAGATTGTCCACGTCTACTCCGAGCGCCTGGGCATAGCTTCTGTCGAAAGCGTGTTCGGCATCGATGAAGGCAGCCAGTCCGCCCGCTTTCTGGGCTTCTGCTATGGCGTGCAGCGCCAGGGTCGTCTTACCCGACGATTCGGGGCCGAATATCTCCACGACTCGGCCTTTGGGATAGCCTCCCACTCCGAGGGCCATATCCAGCGTAATCGAACCGGAGGGGATAACGGCCACCTCCTCGACCTTGTCGCTGCTCATTCTCATAACGGCTCCTTTACCGAAATCCTTCTCTATTTTGTCGAGCACTGCATTGAGTACTTTCAGCTTGTCTGCGCTCACTTCTTTTTTTTCTGCCATATCTATTTTCTTATCAAAATATTAACTCATTTTATTTCAAGTTTCCCACCCTGTCGGTTCGGAATGGTTGTTAATAAAGGTAAAAGTACGAAAAATATATCAATAATGAAGCGATAAGGCCGGAAACATCGCTGTTCCGGCCGCGTTAAAAGACAAGGTGCCGTATTATTTGGCCAGCACCTTGCGTTCTATCTCTTCTATCAGTTGATTGAAGGCTTTGTCGGTCTCTATGAGGTTGGAGACGGTTTTGCACGCATGCAACACCGTTGCGTGGTTCTTGCCGCCTATCGCCGCACCGATGGTTGTCAAGGGGGCCTTCGTGTGCTGTTTGCAGAGGTACATGGCTATCTGGCGGGCCTGTGCTACTTCACGCGTGCGTTTGGTCGAATCGAAAACCGCCTGGTCTATCTTCAGGTGGTCGCACACGATATTACGGATGTGTTCTATCGTTATCTCCTTTTGGTTGAATTTGACATACACTTTCAAAATTTCTTTGGCCAGCGTGATGGTTATCTTCCTGCCGAGGAATGTCGCGTTGGCGACCAGTGAAGAGAGGGCACCCTCTATCTCCCGGATATTGGCATTGATATTCTCGGCGAAAAAATGGATGACTTCATCCGGAATATCCGCATTGAGCCGGGCCGCCTTGTGTTTGATGATTTTGACCTTGGTGTCGAAATCGGGCGGCAGCAACTCTGCAGCCAGCCCCCAGCGGAAGCGGGTGAGCAGCCGGTCGTTGATGTCCTTCAACTCGACCGGCCGTTTATCCGATGTAAGGATAAGCTGCTTGCCGGATAGCTGCAGGTGGTTGAAAATGTTGAAAAAGGCGTTCTGCGTACTCTCCTTGTTGCCGGAGAGCTCCTGTATGTCGTCGATTATCAGCACGTCTATCATCTGGTAGAAGTGGATGAAATCGTTCACCTCCTTGTTCAGAACGGCCGATGTGTATTGTGCCTGGAATTTGTTCATGGAGACGTAGAGCACTTGCAGATTCGGGTGGCGCTGTTTTATCTCCATTCCTATCGCTTGGGCCACATGCGTTTTACCTAACCCGGAGTCGCCGAATACGTACAGCGGATTGTAGGCCGTACTGCCCGGATTGACCGCTATGGACATTCCCGCCGAACGGGCCAGCCGGTTGCAGTCGCCTTCGATGAATGTATCGAACGTGTAGTTGGGGTTGAGCTGCGAGTCGATAACTATCCTCTTTATACCCGGTATGACGAACGGATTTTTTATATTTGCCGTATCGGTCTGTTCCACATATTTTGAAATCGGCGTAGTATTTGCTTCCTGCGGATAGGCGGCCGGTTGCTGTGTGTGATGTTCGTGGTTGGGTATCGAATAGCGGAGTTTGGTCTTCTGTCCGAAAGTCTGGTAGATTATCGGGCGGAGGAACGGGATGTAGTGTTTCTCTATGTGATAGACGTACGCTTCGTTGGGTACCCGCAACTGCAGCGTGGTGCCGTCGAAGTTGACCGGCACGATGGGCTTGAACCACTTGATGAACTCCTCCTGGGAGGTCTTCTCCCGGATACGGGACAAGCAGTTCTGCCACATATCGCTGTATGTCGGATTGTTGATAACCATAAGTGCGGGGTGGTTTTTCCGAGTACAAAAGTGTGTTATAAAAATGTTTAAAAAAACCGTACCCCATGTTGCGTTTTCAGATTTAATTTTTATAGAAAAATGGGGGTTCTCGGAGGGGGCGGATTTAAAGGTTTGATAGCGAGAAATTCTAAAAAAACGCCTAATTTTGTATATAGAAAATATCATTGAGCGGCATACGAATCATAAATAAAATCAATGACGATTATGGGTATGAAAGCAGACGAACAAGTGCTGCTGCGGGCTGAAAAATGGCTTGCAGGGGATTTTGACGAAGCGACTAAAAGGCAAGTCAAGCATCTGATTGACAATAATCAAAAGGAGCTTACCGAAAGTTTCTACAGAGATTTGGAATTTGGTACAGGAGGTCTGCGCGGCATCATGGGTGTGGGAACGAACCGGATGAATGTCTACACGGTAGGCATGGCCACGCAGGGGCTTGCCAATTACCTCGCCAAGACATTTGCCGGAGAGGAGATAAAGGTGGCTGTCAGTCACGACTGTCGCAACCACAGCCGCGAGTTCGCCGAACGCGTGGCCGACATCTTCGCATCGAATGGTTTCAGGGTATTCCTGTTCGACTCGCTCCGTCCTACTCCGGAGCTCAGCTTCGCTATCCGGGAGCTCGGCTGCAAAAGCGGCGTGATGGTGACCGCGTCGCACAATCCCCGCGAATACAACGGTTATAAGGCTTACTGGACGGACGGTTCGCAGGTGGTCGCGCCTCACGACCGGAATATTATCGCCGAGGTCGCGGCGATTACCGACATCGACCGGATAAAATCCGGCCTGCATCCGGAGAACATTACCATATTGGACGAGGCTTTCGACCGGGTGTATCTCCAGCGCATCAAATCGCTCTCTCTGTCGCCGGAGGCGGTGGCCGCCAACCGGGATATGAAGATAGTCTATACACCCATTCACGGATGTGGTTACAGGCTGGTGCCTCAAGCACTGCGTGAGTTCGGCTTTACCGACGTGAGTACCGTCGCGGAGCAGATGGTGATTGACGGCAACTTCCCGACGGTGGAATCTCCCAACCCGGAGGAGCGTACGACGATGCGTATGGCCATCGAACAAGGGATGCGGGAGAGGGCCGATATCGTTCTCGCCACCGACCCCGATGCCGACCGCATCGGTATCGCGGTACCGGACGAGGAAGGAAATTACGTATTGCTGAACGGCAATCAGACCTGTGTCCTGCTTACCTATTATATTTGCCGCCGCTGGAGCGAGACGGGGAGACTCGACGGACACCAGTTCGTCGTGAAGACCATCGTGACCTCCGAGATGGTTGCCGAAGTGGCCCGAAGTTTCGGGGTGAAAGTATTCGACTGCCTGACCGGGTTCAAGTATATTGCAGGCATCATCCGTCGGCAGGAGCCGCTCGGAGAGAAGTATATCGGCGGCGGCGAGGAGAGCTTCGGGTACCTGCCTGAGGATTTCGTGCGGGACAAGGACGGCGTCAGCTCGTGTGCGCTGGCTGCGGAGGCTGCGGCCTGGGCCAAGAGTATCGGAACGACGCTTTATCAGTTAATTAAGGAGCTTTATGTAAAATACGGCTTCTATAAAGAAGGGTTGGTGTCGATAGTGCGCAAGGGCCAGGAGGGCCAGGAGGAGATACATCGTATGATGGTCGATTGGCGTACTGCGCCGCCTAAGGTCATCGCCGGTTCTTCCGTCGCAGTCATCAGAGATTATCTGACAGGAGAGAGTCGCGACCTGACGACAGGCAAGGTAACCCCGATTGATATGGAAAAGAGCGACGTCCTGCAATTTATTACGGCCGACCGAAGCATGGTCTCCGTGCGTCCTTCCGGGACGGAACCCAAGATAAAGTATTATTTCAGCGTTCGGGAACCGCTCGATGCCATCGACCGGTATGATGCCGTCGGCAGCGAACTCGATGCGAAGCTCGAAAGGATAAAGAAAGACCTTCGGTTGGAATAGGGAAAAGTTCGGTTTGATGGATGCGGCAGGGGAAAAGGAGGAGTTTCTTTTCCCCTGCCGGCATTTTCGGAAGCATACTTTCCGGTATAAGGGGTTTGCTTTACGGAAGATGGGATGGTGTGTCGCTGTCGAGAAAAATCTCCTCCGGGTAACGGACGGCGGTCAGGAAAAGTCCCTGTGCCGGGGCGGAGGAGCCCGCCCGCGAAAGGTCGCGGGCGGCGATGATGCTGCGGAATTCGTCCGGCGTCATTTTGCCCCGGCCTACTCCCACCAGTGTGCCCGTAATGGCTCTGACCATATTGCGCAGGAAGCGGTTGGCGCGGATGGTGAAGATGAGTTCCGTTCCCTCCTGCCTCCATCGGGCATATGTGACTTTGCAGATGTTGGTTTTGTTGGCGGAGTTGAGTTTGGCGAAGGTCGTGAAGTCGTCGAATGCGAGCAGATGCGCGGCGGCTTCGTTCATGGCGGCGGTGTCCAGAGCGCCGCGATACTGCCACGATGTTTCGCGGCTGAAGGGGTCTTTCTCGCTGCGCATGTAATAGGTATATTCCCGTTCGGCGGCATCGAAACGGGCATGCGCATCGTCCCGGACGCGGCGGATGCGGTGGACGGCGATGTCGTCCGGCAGCATCGCATTCAATTGGTAGCGGAGCGCTTCCGCCTCCGCGACGGGAGCGGCGTCGAAATGGGCCGTATAGTCGCGGGCATGTACGCCCGTGTCCGTTCGTCCCGCACCCGTCACCGGCGTGGGGAGACGCAGGACGGTGGACAGGGCGCGTTCGAGTTCCGCCTGGACGGAGGGAGCATTCCGCTGTATCTGCCAGCCGTGATAATTCGTCCCCTTATAGGATAGGTTCATGAAGTAGCGCATGCGTCTTGTTTTAGCACAAAGATAGGCACCGGTACGCATATCGCGTGCGGAGGCAGCCATAAAATTGCCGGAACCGCCGGTAGGATACAGTAGTGTGCGGATGAAGTGTCCGCTCCGGTTTTGCCGGGTGTCCCCGTGCCTGTGGCGGGACGGGAGGATTTCGCAGCGGTCGGTCGCTTTTTTGTAACCTGAGAGGCGGAGTATTCAGGGATTATATGTTACTTTTGCAAAAAAATTTCGGGCGGTACCCTTTGATATGGCCGACATTAACCGACGGTGCCGACTGCTGATTATTCCGATACTGCCGATGAAAAAAGTCCTTACTTTTTCCCTGCTCCTGATTCTCGGCCTTGCGGCCTCTCAAATGTTGCCCGGTTTGCTCGGCGAAGGGTATGCCGCTTTCCGGAACATCTCCACTACCCTCCTCTATGTCTGCCTGTCGTTCATCATGATAAATGTGGGGCGAGAATTTGAGATAGATAAAACCCGCTGGCGCTCCTATGCGGCGGATTATTTTATTGCCATGGCGACGGCTGCCGTTCCGTGGCTGCTCATCGCACTTTACTATGTCTTCGTTCTGCTGCCTCCGGGGTATTGGGGCGATGCCGGCGCATGGAAGGAGAACCTGTTGCTCAGCCGTTTTGCCGCTCCCACTTCCGCTGGTATCCTGTTCACCATGCTGGCGGCGCTGAATCTCAAGCAGAGCTGGATGTACAGGAAGATTCAGGTGTTGGCCATTTTCGATGATTTGGATACCATTCTGCTGATGATTCCACTGCAAATCATGATGATAGGCCTTCGATGGCAGTTGTTTGCGGTCGTGCTTATCGTGTTCCTGCTCCTGTGGCTCGGATGGAAAAAGCTGAATGCCTATAACCTGCGGCAGGAGTGGTGGGCCATCCTCCTCTATTCGGTTGCAGTTTTCGGAATAACCCAGGTGATTTATTTGGTCTCCAAACATTTTTACGGCGAACAAGGAAGTATCCATATCGAGGTGCTGCTGCCGGCCTTCGTACTCGGTATGGTCATGAAGACCCGCCATATGGATTCCCCCCGCGAACGCGCTGCCTCGTCCGGTATCTCGTTCCTGTTCATGTTTCTCGTCGGACTCAGCATGCCGCTGTTCATCGGGCTCGATACATCGTCGGCTGCGGGTGCCGCTTCCGTAACTGGTTCGCAGCCCATGATGTCCTGGGGTGTCATCGCCCTCCATGTCGTCGCCGTATCTTTTTTGTCTAATATCGGCAAGCTGGTGCCCATGTTTTTCTACCGCGACCGGAAATGGAGCGAACGCCTGGCACTCTCCATCGGCATGTTCACTCGCGGAGAGGTGGGGGCCGGCGTCATTTTCATCGCCATCGGTTACAATCTCGGCGGACCGGCGCTGGTCATTTCAGTGCTGACGCTTGTACTGAACCTGATTCTCACGGGTATTTTCGTCGTATGGGTGAAAAAACTCGCTTTGCGTACCTATACGCCCGACGTTCTTTCCGTAGCCGAATAGCGGAGAGAACCGTGATGTTGCCGGACGGTAGGAAAAATACCGTTTGGATATGCTGTGCATCGGGACGTTTTGAGTACCTTTGCACAATACCGGTCTTTTCCGGAACTCGATAAGAAGGCATGAAAACAGTCATCATAGGATACGGCACGATGGGGCACGAGATAGAACGTGTGCTTATCGACCGGGGCCATACGGTACTTTTTACGGTGGATGCGGGGGAAGAGGCGAAACTTGCAACGGAGCGTTTGGCGCAGGCCGATGTCGCCATCGAGTTCACCACTCCCGCTACGGCATTCGGCAATGTCGAGACCTGTCTCCGGGCGGGAGTGCCTGTAGTGTGCGGTACGACAGGATGGAACGAACGCCGGGAGGAGGCGGAAAAGCTGTGCGAAGAGCTGGACGGTACGTTCTTTTGGTCGTCCAATTTCAGTATCGGTGTAAATATCCTTTTCCGCGTCAGCGAGTATCTAGCCCGCATCATGGACCGGTTCCCGGAGTACGCGGTGTCGATGCGCGAGGTGCATCACACAAGAAAAAAGGATGCGCCGAGCGGAACGGCTGTCACGCTGGCCGAGGGTATTCTGCGTAACATCGGCCGGACCGAAGCGTGGGTGAACCATGAAACGGACTGCCCCTCCGCGCTGGGTATCGTTTCCGTGCGTGAAGGCGATGTCGCCGGTATCCACGAGGTGATATACGATTCAGTGGCGGATACCATCACGCTGTGCCATGAGGCCAAGGGGCGCCGCGGATTCGCCGTGGGTGCGGTGATGGCGGCGGAGTTCGCTGCCGGACACAAGGGGGTGCTGACCATGGACGACATGCTCGGTAGCATTATTCATTAAGAGATAATCGAGATAACTGTATAGAATAGACAGAACGACAGAACAATGAAGGAATTTTGGAGTAAGGTGCGTACGTTTTTCCGGAATCGATGGACCAAATTTACCATCGTATCGGTAATTTATATTTTGTGGCTCGTGATATGGTCGCGCAATCCTTGGATGCTTCTCGGACTGCCCGTCATATTCGACATCTACATTACGAAATATCTGTCGAGGTTCCTTTTCGGTAAAAAACATCAGGAGCGCAAGGCGACCAACAAGGCCTACCGTGAAACCTGGAGCTGGATAGAGGCCATTGTGTTCGCTGTTATCGCGGCATCGCTCATCCATACCTATATCTTCCAGATGTACCGGATACCCACCTCCTCGATGGAAAAGACGCTGCTGGTGGGCGATTATCTCTGTGTCAGCAAAGTGGCTTACGGGCCGCGGATGCCCATGACTCCCCTGTCGTTTCCGTTGGTGCACAACAGAATGCCATTTTCGCAGACGAAAAAGTCCTATTCGGAAGCAGTGAAGCGGCCCTATAAGCGCCTGGCTGGATGCGGCAGCGTGCAGCGCGACGACATCGTGGTGTTTAATTTTCCCGCTGGCGATACCGTACTCATGGAGAATCCCAATGTCACCTATTACGATGTGCTGCGCGAATTCCAGCTTACTTACGGCGAGCGGCGCGGGCGGGAACTGCTCGAGCGGCAGTATACGGTCATCTCCCACCCCGCCGACAAGCGCGAACACTACGTGAAGCGCTGCGTCGGTCTGCCGGGCGATACCGTAGCGGTCGTACACGGAGACCTTTATGTCAACGGCGTACGACACCGGGATGCTCCAGGGCGTCAATACAACTATTACGTGCGTACCGCAGGCAATCCCATCAGCCGGCGGACTTTCGACGAACTCGGCATAGCGAAAGACGACATTCTGTATGACCAGAGCGTACATACCTATCTGCTTCCCCTGACCGATGCCAATGTGGAGCAGCTTCGCGGCATGTCCAATATCGTTTCGATAGAGCGGTACGAATCGAGCGGCACGGGCTACTGGATATTCCCCAACGACGACCGTTTCGACTGGAATGAGGACAATTTCGGCCCCCTGTGGATTCCGAAGCAAGGAGCTACCGTTGCCCTTACGACGGAGAACCTGCCCCTTTACCGGAGGATAATCAGGAATTACGAGGGCAACGACCTCGAAGTGCGTGACGGGGAGATTTATATCAACGGTGCTCCGGCCGACTCCTATACATTCGCCATGGATTACTACTTCATGATGGGCGACAACCGGCATAATTCCGCCGACTCCCGTTTTTGGGGATTCGTTCCCGAAGACCATGTGGTGGGCAAACCGGTGTTTATCGGATGGTCTGCCGATAAAGACAAGAGTTTCCCAGGCAAAATACGCTGGAACAGAATATTCAGCCATCCGGAATAAAGTTTTACAGCAGTTATGGCGGATGGTGAAGACCTTTACCGGACGATAGATGCTCCTGCCGAGGCGCAATTCAAGGAGCGCAGCAGCAAGTTTTTCGCTTATGCCTATCCCGTTTCTTCGCCCGAGGAGGCCATGGAGCTTGTCGAGGGGCTGCGCAAGCGGTATTACGATGCCACCCATCACTGCTATGCCTATCGTCTCGGTGCGGACGGGGGCGTGTACCGGGCGAACGATGACGGCGAACCCTCCGGAACGGCCGGCCGGCCGATATTGGGACAGATGCTGTCCGCGGGGGTGACCGACTGCCTGATTGTCGTGGTGCGTTACTTCGGCGGGACGAAACTAGGCGTGCCGGGGCTTATCAACGCCTATCGGGAATCGGCTGCCGGGGCGCTTGCCGCAGCGAAAATCGTGGAGAAAACGGTGGATACAATATTCACGGTCGCTTTCCCGTATGTATGTATGAACGATGTGATGAAGACCGTCAAGGAGGAACAGCCCCGTATCGTTTCCCAGCATTTCGATAACCTGTGTACCATGACGCTGGCCATACGCCGGAGTCGTGCCGCTGCATTGGAGGCGAAACTGGGGAATGTGGAAGGGGCCGATGTGAAAAGGAAGGGATAAGGAACAGATGCAGAAGAACGACGCGGAAAAACACGATTCCATTTACATAAAGGGGGCGAGGGTACATAATTTGAAGAATATCAGCCTCGAAATTCCCCATAACCGGCTGGTGGTCGTCACAGGGCTTTCAGGTTCCGGTAAATCCACGCTGGCTTTCGATACCCTGTTCGCCGAGGGGCAGCGCAGGTATGTCGAGAGCCTTTCCGCCTATGCCCGCCAGTTTCTCGGCCGTATCGACAAACCCGATGTAGATTCGATAAGCGGCATCGCTCCCGCGATTGCGATAGAGCAGAAAGTTAATACGCGCAATCCCCGTTCGACGGTCGGTACGTCTACCGAGATATACGACTACCTGAAACTGCTTTTCGCCCGTATAGGGCGGACCTACTCTCCCGTCACAGGTCGGGAGGTGAGGTGTTATCAGGTACAGGATATCGTCTCCTACATCGTCGGACAGACCGGCCGACGTGTACTCGTCTGTGCCACCGTCCGGCCCGCAGCAGGTCAGGGTGCCGTAGAACGGCTTACCCTGCTCGTCAAGGAGGGTATCCAGCGCATTTATGCCGACGGTGCTGCCATCCCCGTCGAAGAGTATATCTCCCGGCCGGGAATTGAACAGACCGGGGAGTTCGACATCGTGGTGGACCGTGTCAAGGTCCGCGATGACGAGGAGACGAAGAGCAGGCTGGGCGATTCGGTCGCACAGGCGCTGAGTTACGGCGGCGGGAGCTGCAAGATAGTCGTGCAGGAGGAGGACGGCGACCGGGCGGAGATCTTCTCTACCCGTTTTGAGGCCGACGGGATGACTTTCGAAGTTCCGACCGAGCATATGTTTTCGTTCAACAATCCGATAGGGGCCTGCCCGGTTTGCGAAGGGTATGGCAAGGTTGTCGGAATCGACGAAGAGCTCGTCGTGCCCGACAAGACCAGAAGCATCTACGACGACGCGATAGCCGCCTGGCGCGGCGATACCATGAAGTGGTGGAAAGAGCAGTTGGTGGCTTCTGCCCACAAGTTTGATTTTCCGATACACAGGCCCTACTACGAACTCACCAGAGAGCAGAAACAGTTGCTGTGGACGGGAAACCGCTATTTCAAAGGGCTGAACGATTTCTTCGCATACCTCGAAAGCGAACGCTACAAGATACAGTATCGGGTATTGCTCTCCAGATATACGGGCAAGACGCTTTGCCATGAATGCGGCGGGAGCAGGCTCCGTAAGGAGGCGCTTTACGTCAAAGTAGGCGGCAAGAACATCGCAGAGCTTGTGGCTATGAGCGTGGACAGCCTCATGGAATTTTTCGGCAGTCTCGTCCTGGACGAACACGACGCACAGACGGCTTCGCGCGTCTTGGTCGAAATACGTAACCGGCTGGCTTACCTCTCCGATGTGGGGTTGGGATATCTGACGCTTGACCGTCTCTCCTCCACCCTTTCCGGAGGTGAGAGCCAGCGCATCAATCTCGCCACGTCGCTCGGTAGCAACCTGACCGGTTCGCTCTATATTCTTGACGAACCGAGTATCGGTCTCCATCCGCGCGATACGGCGCGGCTCATTAAGGTTCTTAGGCAACTCCGCGATTTGGGCAATACGGTAATCGTCGTCGAACACGAGGAGGAGATAATCCGCGCTGCCGACCGTATCATCGACATCGGCCCGGAAGCGGGTTACAACGGCGGACAGGTGGTATTCAACGGTTCGTTCGAACAGCTTGAAAAGGCGGAAGGCAGCCTGACGGCGGATTACCTGACAGGCAAACGCGCCATACATCCTCCGACTTCTCCGCGCGGCTGGAGCAACTGCATTGAAATAAAGGGTGCGAGAGAGAACAATCTCAAAGGGATAGACGTGAAGATACCGCTCGGTGTGATGACCTGTGTTACAGGAGTGAGCGGCAGCGGCAAATCGTCTCTCGTAAAGGGGATACTCTATCCGGCTGTCCGGCGCAAACTGTTTGAAACGGGTGTGAAACCGGGTAGTTTCGAAGGGCTGGCTGGCGACGTCGGCATGTTGAAATCCATCGAGATGATAGACCAAAATCCGATTGGAAAGTCGCAGCGTTCCAATCCCGTCACCTATACCAAGGCCTACGACTACATTCGCAAGATATTCGCCGACCAGCCCTATGCCGTGAACAACGGCATGACGCCCTCCTATTTTTCGTTCAACCGGCCCGGCGGCCGGTGCGAAGAGTGTCAGGGTGACGGTTTCGTGGTGGTAGGTATGCAGTTTATGGCCGACATCGAGCTCAAATGTGAGCACTGCGGAGGCAAACGCTTCAATGACAACGTATTGGAGGTCAAGTATCATGGCCGGTCGATATACGATGTGCTGGAGATGACGGTGGACGAGGCGATGGAGTTTTTTGCGCTGGACGGCGGCAATGCCGCGAACAGGAAAGTGCTGGAGATACTGAAAACGCTGCAGGATGTGGGGCTGGGGTATATCAAGCTCGGCCAATCCACCTCCACCCTCTCCGGAGGAGAGATACAGCGGGTGAAACTGGCTACTTTTCTGATGAAGGACAATGCTTCGGAGAGTACCCTGTTCGTGTTCGACGAACCGACGACCGGACTCCATTTTCACGACATCAACAAGCTCCTCGCGGCCTTCAATGCCCTCATCGAAAAGGGACATACCATTGTGGTTGTGGAGCACAACATGGATGTCATCCGGTGTGCCGACTGGGTGATAGACCTCGGCCCGGAAGCGGGCGAAGGGGGTGGACGCCTGGTGTTTGCAGGAACTCCGGCCGACCTTGCGGAGTGTCCGGAGAGCCATACCGGACAATATCTCTCTTTACGGGCCCAAAACCGAAACGACTGATGGAATTCATCACATATACCTTGCCCAACGGCATCAGATGCATCCTCAAACAGGTCAAATCGGCGGTGGTACATTGTGCCCTGACCGTAAATACCGGCAGCCGCGACGAGCTGCCCGGCGAATACGGCATGGCCCATCTTGTAGAACACACGCTGTTCAAGGGGACGCAGCGGCGGAAAGCCTGGCAAGTGAATTGTCGGCTGGAGAACATGGGTGGAGAACTCAACGCCTATACGACCAAGGAAGAGACCGTGGTGCATGCCACTACCCTGCGAGGCGACTACGCCAAGGCGGTGGAACTGATAGCCGACATCGTTTTCCGCTCTACTTTTCCGGAACATGAGGTAGAGAAGGAGAAGAACGTGATTTTCGATGAGATAAATCTCTACAAGGATTCTCCGACCGACCGTATATACGACGAATTTGAGGACCGGATTTTCGACGGTTCGTCGCTCGGACACAACATTCTCGGCAGTAAGGCTACGCTGCGCCGGATGCACAGTGAAGATATCCGGCGGTTCGTCGCCCGAACCTATACGACCGACCAGATGGTCTTTTCGCTTATCGGCAACCTCTCCGAAAAGGCTTTTCGGACAGTGGCCGACCGCTGGTTCGGAGGTATATCGGCGAGCCGGCGGGCATTCGGCCGGACGGTACATCCTGCCCCGGAACCGTTCTGTCTCTCTGTCGGCCGCGGCACCCATCAGGTACACTGTATGAAGGGCAAGCGTGCCTACGACCTGAAGGACGACAGACGCCTGCCGCTGATGTTGCTGATGAATACCCTCGGCGGCCCGTCTGCCAATTCGCTGCTGAATGTGCTGCTTCGGGAAAAAAACGCGCTTTCCTATTCGGTGGAAGCCACCTATACGCCCTTTACCGACTCGGGTGTCGCCTCCATCTACTTCAGCTGTGAGAAGGAGAATGCCTCCCGGTGCATAGAGTTGATGGACAGGCAATTGGGTGAGTTGGCAGAGCATGTCCTCTCTCCGCGCCGCCTTTCGGTCGCCAAAAGACAATTCCTCGGACAGCTCGCCATTTCTGCCGAAAACAACGAATCGTATATGCTGGGGGCGGCCAAAAGCTATCTCGTATTCGGAGATGTGGACGGTTTCGGGGAGGCGAAGGAGAAGATAGAGGCGCTCGACGGGGAGACGCTCCGGACGGTAGCGGAAGAGATATTTACGGGCATGTCGGCCCTGATTTACAAGTAGCGGATGGAACGTTTGGAACGTTATATACACGAAATGTCGTCGCCCGAGGACGCATTGATGGAGGAACTGACACGGACCACAAATCAGCGGGCTGTTCATCCCCAGATGCTCTCGGGACATATACAGGGGCGATTCCTCGGTATGCTCGTTAGAATGCTGCGTCCGCACCGGGTACTCGAAATAGGTACGTTTACGGGATATTCGGCGCTCTCCATGGCCGCTGGCATGGGGGCCGGAGCGATACTCGATACGATAGAAGCGGACGACGAACAGGAGGAGCTGATACGTTCGTTCGTGGAGCGCAGCGGATACGGTGACCGAATCCGCCTGCATATCGGCAGTGCTCTCGCGGTGATGCCCTCTCTGAACGAAACTTACGATTTGGTCTTTATCGATGGCGACAAGCGCGAATATCCGGCCTATTACCGTATGCTGATGGACGAAGGGCGGACGGTGCCGCTGGTCCGTTCCGGCAGTTACCTCATCGCCGACAACATCCTGTGGTACGGGAAGGTGGCCGAACCGGAGCAGTACCGCGACCCCCATACCATGGCGATACGGGAATTCAATCGGATGGTCAGGGAAGACGACCGGGTGGAAAATGTAGTACTCCCCCTGCGTGACGGTCTGAACCTGATTCGGGTGAAATAATGCATGCTCGGGATAACGGAAAAGGTATAATTAATTCAATAAATTAATAAATCAGTTTCTTTTCCGGTAATTTGCCGGACTTATTCGGTAATCTATATGGAGATAATGAAGATAGCGATTCTGGTGGACGGTGGTTTTTTCGATGCCGTTAATAAGAACAGAGTCAACGGTATGCTTCCGACGGCAGACCATGTGAAGCAGGAAGTGGATAATACGATGCGATTGATTCGGGCGAAAACCCTTACCGATTCGGAAAATATTAAGGACGTATTGTTTCGCGTCTATTTCTATGACGCCCGGCCGTTCAGCGGTAAAAAGACAAACCCGCAAGGGGAAGAGTACGATTTTACGCTATCGAAGTCGTATGTCGCGAAGACCGATTTGTTAAACGAACTTGCCCGAACCGATAAATTCTGTCTGCGGTTGGGAATGTTGTCTTTTGCCGGATGGCAGCCTAAGATTGATGATAACGGCACTTTGACTGGGTATCGTCCATCTTTCAAGCAAAAGGGTGTGGATATCAAGGTCGGAATGGATATGGTTTGGATAGCGACCCATAAGGTTGTAGATAAAATCGCTATCATAGGCGGGGATTCCGATTTCATAGACCCGATTGAATTTGCAAAAAGAGAGGGAATACAGGTATATCTCAACCACATGGGCCTTAAAGTGAAAGATGAACTCATCCAGAGTTGTGATTTCGAATTGAAGTAATTTGTTATCGTAGTGAAAAAGGCAGGCCCCAGGGCCTGCCTTTTTCACTATCGACGCTTTGTTGCCGTGGCGGTTTGCCGGTGGATGCCCTGTTACAGGTGTACCGCATGGCCGAGGGCGGCTTCCGCAGCTTCCATAACGGCTTCGCTCATTGTGGGGTGCGGATGTACCGTCGCGGCTATCTGGTGCGCCGTCGCTCCCAGCGCTTTCGCCAACGTGGGTTCGGCGAGCATCTCCGTTACATTGGCCCCCATCATGTGGGCGCCCAGCAGTCGGTCGGTTTTCGCATCGAAAATCAACTTGACAAACCCGTCTCGGTCGCCTGCGGCCGTTGCCTTTCCGGAAGCCGTATAGGGGAACTGTCCGACTTTGATTTCGTAACCGCCTTCGATGGCCTGTTTCTCCGTCAGCCCGACCATGGCGATTTCCGGCGTAGTGTAGACACATGACGGAATGGTGGTATAATCTATCGGGGCGGGAGCGTGACCGCATATCTTTTCCACGCAGCAGATGGCTTCGGCAGAGGCCACATGCGCCAGTGCGGGGCCGTGAACGATGTCGCCGATGGCATATACGCCTTCGACATTCGTACGGTAGAAGTCGTCTACTGTTATTTTGTCGCCCTGGAGCGTGATGCCCGCCTCTTCGAGACCGAGTCCTTCGAGGTTCGACTTGATGCCGACTGCCGAAAGGACGATGTCGGCCGTAAGTATCTCTTCGCCTTTTTTCCCTTCGATGCGGAGTTCGCATTTTCCGTCGCCGTTTACCGTCACGTCTTTCACCGTAGTACCGGTCATGACGCCTATCTTCATCTTCCGGAAGGCGCGTTCGAGCGCTTTGCTGACGTCGGTATCGGCGGCCGGAAGCAGTTGCGGCAGGTATTCGATAATCGTTACCTTCACTCCGAGCGAGGCATAGAAATAGGCGAACTCGCAGCCGATGGCACCCGAACCGACTACGGCCATGCTTTCGGGAAGTTCCCTGAGGACGAGAGCCTCTTTGGAGGAGATGATTTTCCGGCCGTCGATAGGCATGAACTTCATCTCGCGCGGACGGGAACCGGTCGCCAGTATGATGTGGGAAGCCTCTACGGTCTGTTTCGTACCGTCGGTTCCTTCCACCTCGACCGTACCTTTCCCGCCGAGCCGTCCGCGGCCGTTGATGACCTCGATTCCGTTCTTCTTCATCAGGAACGATACGCCCTTGCTCATCGTATCGGCCACTCCCCTGCTGCGTTCGACGATTTTGTCGAGCGGGGCGGTTATCTCTCCGTTTATCTCGATACCGTAACCGGCCGCGTGTTTGGCATAATTGTACACCTGAGCGCTTTTCAGAAGGGCTTTGGTGGGAATGCAACCCCAGTTCAGGCAGACGCCGCCCAATTCGGCTTTTTCCACTACGGCGGTTTTCAGGCCGTTCTGCGCGGCCTTTATCGCGGCCACATATCCTCCGGGGCCGCTGCCTATTACGACAACATCGTATTTCATTTCTTGTTTGTTTTAATGTGATTATCCATTTTCTTTCAAACCTGCGGCCCGAACGGAGCGGGCTCCGGCCAGGCCGCAAATTTAACAAATAAGCCCCGGATTCCTTCCGCGGCCGGCTGCTTTTATTCCACTACGCGCAGCACGTCGCCGTGGTCCCGGACGACCGCTTCCTTCCATTCGTCCGTATAACCGGGCCATTCGGGTGTTTCGGGTATCTTGTCGTTGTAACCGTTGGTTACGAAACCGTCGGCGTTCTCCACCTTCACGTTACCGTCGATATATTTAACCATCAGGTATCTGTCCAGTGTCTTCCATCGGTCGAACAGCCGTTGTGCATTCTCGACGGAAAATCTCGTGGCTTCGCGTATCATTCGGTTATGCGACATATTGCTGTGCATCACCTTTTCGTCGAACTCCTGTACCTTGAGCAGCATTTCATTCTCCCATGCGTCCACGTTCTCGCGGACAGCCTTGCCGATTACATTGTACCGCAGGTAGGCGAACTGTGCCACACGGTTGAAAATCCAGAACGCCGCCGTGTCGGAGTACTCCAGCAGACTACCGTTCTCTTCGCTGAAACAGGGAGGGACTTCGGTCGTCCCGCAGTATATCGGTGTCAGCGCCGAAGTGGCAGCATCGTCCACACCGAACCAGAGTACGCCCCCTATCGCATCGGGCAGATAGCTGCGGGCCTGCGCCACGAACCAGAAACCGGTCTGCTGCGTTGCGGTCGCACGTTCGTTCACATAGGTCTCTCCTTCCCACTCCCACTCCATGGGCCGCCAGCGGTAGGGACATGCGCTGCCGCCTGCACCGATGTCGGCGGTCATGTCCATCGGAGTACCCTCGAAATGGTCGCGCATGGCGTCGAACACCTCCTTGGGCGAAATCTTCTTCGAGGGTTTCACCCACAGGGGCATACGATTTTCGGGATTGTATCCCATCGCATAATCCAGGTAAGCGTCCATGCCCGGGGCGAACGTACGGAAGAACGACCATACGCGGGCTTCGCAGCCGCGCATCGTTCCGAATTCGAGCGGCGCGTACACGTCGCTGAAGCTGAAATCCTCGTCGCTGCCGTCGTAATATCCCATCTCGCGGGCGAACGAAATGACATCCGGGGCATAAAGACAATTCTCTGGGTCGTCAAGCGGGAACTGCGTGATGCGGGCCTGGTTGGCATGCGCACAGATGTAACCGTCGGGGATACGGCGGGCTACCCAGACGATGCCTTTGTTGACGTTCCGACCCTCCACGATTTTGCTCCCCTTGCCTATCATCTCGAAAATCCACGCCTCTTCCTTGTCCACTATCGAGAACGATTCGCCGCTGGAGGCGTAACCGTACGTATTGGCCAGCTCCACGATGGTGGCGATGGCCTCCCGCGCCGTAGCAGCCCGCTGGAGCGTGATGTAGATGAGCGAACCGTAGTCGATGCCGCCATCGGGGTCTGCCAGTTCCGGACGGCCGCCGTAGGTAGTCTCAGCGATAATCAACTGACGGTCGTTCATGTTGCCTACCGTGGAGTAGGTGTGCGCGGCTTGCGGAATGTCTCCGAGGTAGCGGCCCGTATCCCATTCATAGACGGGCATCATGGTTCCCGGCCTGTAGCCCTTGCGCGGGGCATCGTATTTGTACAGCGCCCCGTAGAGCTGGTGCGAATCGGCGGCATAACTTACCATGGCCGAACCGTCCGTGGATGCTCCTTTCGTGATGATGAAATTGGTACATGCGGCAGCGGTTCCCACCCCTATGGTCGCAAGTAGTCCGGCTGCCAAAAAGAATTTTCTCATTTTATAGCGTATTAATTGATTGTCCGTATCGACACGGAAAGCAAATATATGAAAATTATGCGTATTTTTGTCTTAACATAAAAATAGCGATGTCACTGACAGAAAGATTACAGGAGGTTAAGGCCTCCATTCCGGAGGACGTCACGCTGGTGGCCGTCTCCAAAACCCATCCGGCAGAGATGATACGCGAGGTGTACGATGCCGGCCAGCGGATATTCGGCGAGAACCGTCCGCAGGAACTCAGGGAGAAGTATCCCCTTTTACCGCCCGACATACGGTGGCACATGATAGGACATTTGCAGACCAATAAGGTGAAGTACATCGCTCCCTTCGTGGAGCTCATCCATTCGGTCGATTCGGACAGGCTGCTGGCCGTGATAGACCGCGAAGCCGCCAGGAACGACCGGACCATCGATGTCCTCTTTGAGGTGCACGTTGCCATGGAGGAGACCAAGAGCGGATGGGCACCGGAGGAGCTGCGCAGCTACCTGGCCGGAGGGGCATGGCGGACATATGGAAACGTACGCATCCGGGGCCTGATGGCCGTGGCGTCGCAAACGAATGACGATGCACGGATACGGGCCGAATTTACTGCAGTACACGGGTTGTTCCGTGAATTTCGGGAAGCCTACTTCGGAGCCGGGTTCGATACGCTTTCCATGGGAATGACGCACGACTATCCCATTGCCGTGGAGTGCGGTGCCACCATGGTACGCATAGGCAGCAGGATATTCGGAGAGCGGGATTATAGGAAATAATATATCCCGCTTTTTTTATTGCCCCATTTTTACCGTTTTTTACCTATTTTTCACATAGTTACCGTCTGTAAACCTGTTACGGCGTTTGCCTTTATTTGCCCTTGTTTGGTACATTTTTGGCACGTTTTTGTCACCCGAGCCAGTATTGGTTTTCAATACGTTGCAAATATACCCGGCACGTTTTTGTCACCCGACAATTATTTTTGTTTGTCTTTGTCTGCTTTTGTTTTACTTTTGCTTTCAGTGATGAAATTTAAAACGTGCTTCTTTATGAGAAGAAAACAGACCAAAGTAAAGGAGCCGGTACGTTTACGGTTCAAGGAATTAAAGGACGGGGGTAAATCTATATTTTTGGATTACCAGGTGAACGGGCGGCGATGCCGGGAGGCGCTTAAATTGTATTTAGTGCCGGAAAGGGACGCGACGGCAAGGGTGCAGAATGAAAATGCCCTCCAAGCGGCTAACACGATAAAATCAAAACGCATTATCGAGTTGATGAGAGAAGAAGCCGGGCTATCCAAAGCCACCGTGCGCGGCAAAATGCGCCTTTCCGATTGGATGGATACATACCGCACACAGAAAACCGGACAAGGACGTGCCGACAATTACATACGGAGCATAAATGCGGCCTGCGCATATTTGGGCGACTATGCCCGGGACGGCCTCACTATGCAGGACGTAAACGCGGAATTTTGCCGCGGTTTCATTGAATACCTAAAAACGTCACCGGGACGGCAGGGCCGGGGCATTTCATCCGGCACAAGGGCGCAGATACTAACCATATTTTCCGGGATGCTGAATGCCGCCGTATCGGCGGAAATAATTCAAACCAACCCTATGCACAACATCCCGGCGGAATGCAAGCCCAAGCGCCCGGAAAGTACGCGGGAATTTCTTACCGTGGAGGAGGTCCAAGCGTTGGTTTCCGCTCCGTGTAAGAACGAGAGCGTAAAACGCGCCTTTCTGTTTTCCTGTTTTTGCGGTTTGCGCTGGAGTGATGTTTGCGCGTTGAGGTGGTGCGATATATCATGTAACGGCAATCATTATCATGCCCGTATAACGATTAAAAAGACGCGCCGCCCTCTTGTCGTGCCTTTGTCGGAGGCTGCATTGCAACAACTCCCGGAGCGCGGGAACGCCGGAGACGACGACACCGTTTTTACGTTGCCCTCGTTAGATGCGGCAACGCGCCATTTAAAGGCGTGGGCAATGCTGTGCGGCATTAACAAAAACATCTCCTTTCACGTCGCCCGGCATACGTTCGCCACGGCGTTATTGTCGCTCGGGGGCGACTTGTACACCGTCAGCAAGCTGTTGGGACACTCGGAGGTACACACGACCCAGATTTACGCCAAAATCATAGACCAAAAGCGCGACAATACCGCCGACCTGCTTAACAGTATCATATTGCCGCAATCAGCAAAATGATATTGCGGCGGCCCCGGGATAACCGCACTTTCCCGCTTTTTTTATAGCGTCCGAAAATTCCGGTTTTCCCGGATTCCTGCTATTTCGCATTTTAAGGCGTGTTTTTTTGCTCTTAAATCTTTCCCTATCCATTTCTTCTCGATGGGGAAATAATTAAAATTTACCCCTCCTTTGTGCTAATAAACGGCAATCGTGTCCTGTGCCTTTACGGTGTCTTTTTTATAGCCTCGCATTTTTCGGTTTTTTCCGGAATGTCGGTTTCTTAATTATATTCAAATCCCCCCCGCCTATATCCCCTATACCCTTTCCCCCCTCACCCCCTTTTTCCTGCCGCCTCCGACACGGCGGCACCCCTTGCCCCCCCAAAAAAAATCTACCCCCCCGTCGTCTTCGCCTCCTCCCCCCTGTCAAGGGGGGAGCCCGCCCTAACTGCTTTTAAAAAGATAGGGTAATAAAATATAAATACACGCATTATAACAAAATAAATGTTATCTTTACTCGCACGTGCGCGTGAATAGTTTAAATCCTTTATGGGTGCGGGATGGGTGCGGGCGCGCGTATATAGTACGGGCGCGCGCATTATGCGCGAGAAAGGCCGCCGGGAAAATGTCGCAAATATTGCGACATCTCCGCACTACATCTCCGGGGACAAATTACCCCAAAATGTAAAATGTCGCAATATTTGCGACATTTTACACGGGTATATCGGTGAGCGTATTTTGCATCCTGTTTCACAGCTTTTCATCGCTCTCACAGTTCGCCGGTACTTACGTTTGCTTCCCCTACTTCGAGGATAGAAGCATTGATTTGGTCGGCCAGATATTTGTGGATAACTTCATTTAGACCCTTAATGTGCTTCAACAGTTCATTGTCGTAATCGTGCAGCAGCACTCCGTTATCCCTTGCCTTGTCCATAGCGTTACGGCAATAACTTCTTAAGTCCTGAACCATCCCCAAGGCTATAAGCCATTGACGGGTATATTCCGTAAAACCCATTATATTTTCCATTTGTAACTTTTTGGTGTTCAATATATTTTCCTCTCTCGGTCTTACCCGTATCGGTCTCGGTATGTACATAATCTTTATCTGTTTTTAGTTAAGCATTTTTCATAATACAAGCATACATTTTCGGCGGCTTCTATTACCTTTATCACATTGAAAGTAAGGAATAAACGGTTGTTTACCGTATTCATTCCGTCGGCAGTCAGTTCCCGTAGTTCTGCGAGCACTTCATCCGGTAGGTCGTCGCGGTGAATACACGCAACCAGCCCCGCATATCTCGCCTCGCCATCTACCAGCTCCGCACTCAATCCTGTAGCACCATACGCAGAGAGGGCATCCCGTAAGGCTGTGATTTTTTCCCCGATAATCTTCAATTCGTATTCTGTCATTGTTGTTGTGTTTTATTGTGATTAATAAATTGATACCAAGTTTGCAGACCGAAAAGACCGAAAGCCGCCCGCCTCAACGTCGTAATATCTGACCGTCATCGGGCCGCCCTGTTCCCTTTATCAGCTCCGCCACGTCTTTAAGTGTTCCGAGGGCACGGCGCAATGTGCCGTCCGCCTTTTCGTAAGAGAACCGCACAACCCCCGCCTGCATCTGTTTTACCAGCCGATACAGCTGCCACGATTTCGCAAGAGCAACGGCGAACGCCTTGCCCGTTGTCCGGGCAATTACCCACGCCCGGCGCATAATCATCGATAAGTCATGTTTTTTCATCTTTATTTCCTATTTGCGGGGACGGCCTCAATCGCCACCCCCCGGTTGTTTAATTCAGTTGCTTTGCGAGCCATTCGGCGGCCTCCGTGTCGTTATTGCCGTTCTCGTCATATACACCCTCAACGCTTACCGTTTCCCGCTCTATCCACCAGCTCGGAGCCGTCCAGTAGTCACCCTTATCCTCGCCCGTTTCGGCCTCGTATGCAATCACAGCGGAAAGGGTGGCGCCGTCGATTTGGAACGTGTCGGATTCACCATTGAGGCGGGTAATGTATGCGGCGGCCTGTTTGGCTATCTGCTGTAACTCGATATGCGTTGAGGTTGTCATAATTTGTAAGGCGTTGGTTTACTTTTCTGGGTGCAAAGTAAAGCATTATTTTTCATTCATGCAAATTGTTTTCGCTAAAAATGTAAGGAAGTAATATTTTTTTTGCCGAATATGTTAGGTGGTGATTTATTCTACTTATTTTTGTGCGTGTAAACTATTGCTTTACTATTATGATGCAATTACGAATTAAGGAGATTTGCAAGTCGAGGGGTATTACCCTGAATGATTTAGCCGAACGTGTTGGGGTGTCTCGCGTGTCGCTTTCCGGTATTGTTACCGGCAAACAAAAACCGTCATTCGATACGCTCGAAAGGTTGGCCGATGCGCTCAATATTGCCCCCGCTGAATTGTTCGCCGCCCCGAAAGAGGGGATAATAACCTGCCCGCATTGCGGCAAGTCGATAACTATAAAGGCAGAATAACGACCTACGTCCGGCCGCTGCTCGTTGAGGTGGTTTGTTATTTCATAAAGATAAATTCGCAAAATATCGAATTTTTCAGAATAAAGCATTATATTTGCGATTGAGAACAATACGGCATAATGTTTATAGAGTTCGATAAGGAGTATTTGCGGGAGCTGTTCGAGCAGGGACGCACGGGCGATAAAAAGCACCGATACCAACCCGAAGTAATACGGTGTTATCAAAAGGCGGTATTTGCGCTTATTTCGGCAAACTGCGTTACGGACTTATTCCGCAATAATGCCCTAAATTACGAGGCTTTGCAGGGCGACAAGTCCGGTATGTCATCGGTTCGTATCAACCGCAAATACCGGCTTGAATTTACCGTAAGGGAGGTAATGAACGAACAGATAATAACCATATGCCGATTATTGGATATTAGCAATCATTACAAGCAGTAGCGATATGGAAACAACGAAAAGGATTTACGCCCCGCACGAGTTGATACCGGCAACCCCGATTCATCCGGGCGAAATGATTAAAGACGAATTACAGGCGCGGGGAATATCTCAAAAGAAATTCGCCGAAATTATCGGGGTGTCTCATACCGTACTCAACGAGGTATTGAACGGAAAACGGCCTGTAACAACTGAATATGCGTTGAAAATCGAGGCGGCAACAGGTATTCCGGCTTATATTTGGCTCAATATGCAATCTGCCTATAATATGCAGACCGCCCGCCGTGATACTGGCCTTTTGGCGGTGCTGGAACAGATACGCAAAGCGGTTGCGGTGTTATAGCTATGATGAACAAAACCTATCCCACAGCAAGAACACCCTCAATTTCGAGGGTGTTCTTATGTTGAAAACAATCCGAGTGTTTTTAAAATATTGGATAAAGACGGCTTATATTTTAATCATTTCACAGGTAACAATCTCTCCGGAGTAATTCTCGACTTTCAGCAGATAGAAGTATGCGCTAAACTGTTCTAACCAAACAGGTTTCATAAAATCTATCATGTATATATCGAGCAGCGACAAATCGAAAGAAGCCCGTAAAACAGTTGGAAAAGCAATTGCGTTTGTTAAGGCATCAAAGTTTTGTTTGACGCCTCCGTACTGAAACTGTGCAAGATATAGTGTCTTTGATGCTTGTGTAAGGCCTTGACCTACCGACACAAAGGATAAATGCGACCGTGGAGTGACAAGGTAAGGTGTATCTGTTTTCTCGTATTTTAGGTTTCCGCTATCGTCCACGGTAAAAAGAGGTACATTGATAACAGGTAAGGGCAAATTCCATGCGGTGATGTTTTTCGCGCTGGCAAACGGTATTTCCATATACTCCTCCGGCCCCTGTTCTAAGGATGCAGAATGCATTCTGAATGTCCAGCCGGTTTGGTAATCATTTTCTTTCTTAAAATTGATTTCGTTGATTTTGGCGAAATTGTCGGGCTGATAGCTAAATTCGAGTTCATCGTCCTGTAACAGGTTGTCCGACCAGTCCATTACATTACCTGCATTCTTGTTGTCAATGACGGTTTGGAAAGTTTCAAAGGTTACGGTCTTGGTGCGATAATCGAATACGGGGAAAAGGGCAAAAGTCTGTATTACAGCACGCACAAAATCGCCCTGCGTGTCGAAGTTCATGCAATCGAATAAATTAGCTACGGCACCGAGTGTATAGTCTCCATAATCTTGCGTATTCTCCACTGGTGCGGTAAACGTCACTTTTCCAACCGCGCTGATTTGTCCCTGGAATATATAGCCGCTCCCGGAGGGCGACTGGTCCGATACGGTAATCTTGCACGTAAGACGTTCGCCCCGCCTTACGGTAAATGCATTTCGAGACAATATAACTCTTGCTATTCCCGTTTGTTCGTCAATATTCGTATTTGGCAAATAATCTCCCGTACCGTATCCCTCCAGTATGCGGTTGTTTATCTCCTCTCCTGCAGCATCCTCGAGTGCACAATGGACAGCTATATGGGCTCTGTTAAGGTCAGTTCCGAATGGAGCATTACAAGAGACTACGACAGATACAGCGCATATTTGTGTATCAAGCGCCTGATATTCCATCACCGTGTCTGTTCCACTCTCGGATAATGTTCGGCTACGCCCTGTGCCCGCCGGATTTTCTTCGATACTCCAGCCCTCGATAACTTTAGAACGGACAGCGCCGGCTGTCAATGAATAGCTATCCGTTATTTGGGCATTCAGCATATATTCAAACGGATTAGATGCATGAAGATTAGTACATGGAATATAATATTCCTGTAATGCAGTTGTCACCGGAGAAATGACCGACCAACCGCGGGACGACATTACCACACGCATAACTTCATACAAACGTAAGGCAGGAAAGATTTGCCAGCTGTCTAACGTGATACGGTTTACATCGGAGGGATAACCATCCGCATCTGCGTCCGTCTGCATGAGCAAATACCGCACAGGCACGGGAATACCGTCTACTGTAACCGTTGTATTCGATACGATTTGCGAGATATTGAGCGGACGGAGCAATATGTTTGCCGACATAGGCGTATCATCCATAGATACGAACAAGTCTTTGTTTGCACCTATGATTTGGCAGTTTATCTCCCCGCTGGTCATGGAATCGACGTACAGCAGCATATCCTCCTCGGTGAATTTCTGCCCGTCGCAAAGGAGCAGGCAGGGCCACGCGTGCGTCGATATATCCCCGTATCGTCCGTTAATGCCGTTGAAATACTGCATAGCCCGAATGTTCGTTTCCGTAACAGGCAATGTTAGTGCCTGGGAAAACGTGACGTTTCGAGCACTCGGTTCGGATACGTCGAACGCCTGCAGTGTGATGTACGGATTTTCATCGCCCAAATCGAGCGATATCCATTCTTCCGCCTCTGTATGTCGTATTTTTACTTCCCATTTCATAGCTGCTGTAATCTGATTTAATTCCTTTTTATAGCTTCCGGTTTTCCCGGATTCCTGCTATTTCGCATTTTAAGGCGTGTTTTTTTGCTCTTAAATCTTTCCCTATCCATTTCCGCTCGATGGGGAAATAATTAAAATTTACCCCTCCTTTGCACTAATAAACGGCAATCGTGCCGAATTTCCACTATTGGACGGCGTGTATTTTTTCCGTTAGTTCCTGTTCGAGACCGGAACGGCACGCGGCGTTCATCTGTTCTTGCTTGCGGCGGTTGTATCGGGACTTCTCCCGCCTGTCGGCAAACCCGTTTCCTATCAATGTCTGTTCAATGTCCGCGTAAATCTCCGGGTACCGTACTAACAACATATTTATGCCCTGTTTGTCGAATTGCCCCACGGTTGTGGGCTTTTGGCCCGCGGGCATATCGGCCCGCTTTGTGATTTTGTCGTACATCGTTTTGTATTTATTCATACAGGTTTTATAAAACTCGGTGTCGGTAAGCGTCGCAACTTTCACCGATTCATGCCAGCCGACACCCGCCGCAATGTCCCCGATTGCCCGCCACTCGTAGCGCAACAGGTTAAGGCCGCGGAAACCGTCCGGAATCCAGCCGCCCGCTACTGCTTCCGCCCCTTTGTCATACAGTCGCAGCTGCATGAATTTTGACGAATTGTAGTACAGCGTCGTACTCCGGCATCGCTCCGGCGGCACATCGCCCAAGTATCCCAATACGTTAAGATACTCTTGCGGGCGGTTCTTCATTTGGTACGTCGCGCCAAACTCCAACGTGCCTACATTCCAGCTGGACAAATCGTTCTGCATACGCTCCGACAAATTTCGCAAAGCGTCACTGCAATCGTTGAGGCGCACAATATCGCAACTATGCCCGCATATATATTTTGCAAGGCTTCCGCGTATCTCCGTGCGTCCGCTTTCATAGTTAAATACCTCCATGTTGCGCACGGTTCCGTATTCGTAACGGTCCCCGCCTTTTCCCGTACAGCTTTGGTGATTATCCAAATGCCGGACAACGGCGGAGACATCACCCCCCGCCGTATCGTTTGTCCATATGGAGATACCGTCGTACACCTCCGCAATATACATTACACGAAGCCCGGAAAAGGATTAATTTATTACTCCCTCCCGGATAAAGTACCTTTTAAACCGGTGTCCGTCTTCGGTTGGCACCCAATAATCAGCAATGCCGATACCTTTTTTGCGTAAACTGCGAATGATGCTCCGCGGGTCGCATACGTGCAGATGAATGGATATATCAGCCGCCGAATAATGCCCGCCGGTATTCAATAACTGGAGGACACGGCGCATATTTCGCCCTAAATCACTATATTGCGTATTCATGCCCTTAGCGATTTTTTACCATATATGCCGCCGCCTGCTGTTCCAGCTCGTCCATAGGGGCTACCCGGTTACTCAACAGCCACGCCTCAATCTCTGACCGCTTGAAATAGAGGCGCCCTCCGGTCGGCTTGTAGTGCGGTATCCGGCGATTAAAAACCAGCTTGTAAATACCGTTACGAGTACTACCGATAAGCTCCGCCACATCGTCTACCCTCAAAATCTCCCTGGCCTGTTTTTCTATATTGTTCATAACTGCTGTAAATTGAATTATAGGTTTTGCTTATTCTTTCTGCAAAGTTATAAACAAAAAAACAGCAATTATGCACTACAAAGGGAAAATTATTTGGCGTAAATTATTGATTGATTGTTTGTATATATATATTTATCTACCGTCGGAGTTGAAATAAACAGGCGGGGAAGCCCCCGCTATCTATTTAAAACTATGCGATATAATCGCGTGTTAAATAATTTTTTACATGTAATTATATGTGATTGTACTTTAATAACTGCGACATATATTTCCGTGAAATCCAAATACCCGGCTTGCTTAATTATCGACTGCGTCAACAGCTCGTTACTCAAATTGCACAAAGCATCGTAACAAGGGCCGTTCGGCGCCTGTTCTCCGCACAGCGTGCACACGACGAGTACACGGAACCGACACACAAGGGTCTATTGCGGTTCTCTTAAATAGTGCTATATTTGCCGTACACGTAAGCCCGCGTAAAAAGCATAAAAGTACATTTTTGGCACGTTTTTGTCACCCGGCATTTTTTTATGCGAGCTTACTTATTAAATACCAAATAGTTATACGTTTTGCGCGGGATTATAGGAAATAAATAAACGATAGCGATTATGACAGACCTTTCGGTAAAATACATGGGGCTCAGGCTGAAGAACCCCTTGATAGCAAGCAGTTCTCCGCTGACGGCAACGGCCGCTCACATCGAGGAGCTTGCCCGCAACGGCATCGGTGCGGTGGTGCTGAAATCCATTTTCGAGGAGCAGATATCCGGCGAAGCGGCCATGATGGCGCGTTATGGCAACGACTCTCCGGAGGCGGCCGATTACCTCCATGCTTATCTCGGGGCCGATTATATGAAAGGGTTTATCGACCTGATATCGGAGGTCAAGCGAAAGACCGACCTTCCCGTCATTGCCAGCATTAACTGCATGAGCAAAGGCAAATGGGTGGAGTATGCCGGAAAGATAGCGTGTGCCGGTGCAGACGGACTGGAGCTGAACATTTTCTTCATGCCCGATAACGAGACGCAGGCATCGGCGGAGATAGAGTCGCGTTACCTCGGTATCATAGAGGCCGTTACGCGGTCGGTGGATATTCCCGTGTCGGTCAAGTTCAGCATGCGTTTCACGAATATTTTCCACATGATGCAGGCTTCGTTCAACCGCGGTGTCCGGGGAGCTGTCCTCTACAACCGGTTTTTCGAACCCGATATCGATATCGATAGCATGGAGTATGTTCCGGCCAGCGGGCTCAGCACTCCGGCCGAGTTGCATAAATCCCTGCGCGACGTAGCCATCGCAACGGCCGAAATTCCCGGTATGGACATATCGGTCTCCACCGGCGTGCACAGCGGAGCGGATACCGTCAAGGCGATACTTGCCGGTGCCCGTACCGTACAGCTTTGCAGTACCCTGCTTATAAACGGTATGCAGGTTATCGGTGATATCGACGCTTTCCTGACCGGATGGATGGAGCGCAACGGCTTCGGAACCGTGGACGACTTCCGCGGACTGATGAACCGGAAAGAGCGCCCCGGCGACCCGCTGCTCGAACGCGTACAGTATATGAAGACTTTCCCGGCGGAGATTTGAATCATTCTGGAATAAAATAAAGGGAGCGTGGTAGGTCCGTAACCGCGCTCCCTTTTTTGTGAATTCCTGTTCCGTACTTTATCGCACGCGTAGTTTGCGTCCTTCCCGGATGATGGCATCTTCCGAAATGTTGTTCAGCTGGCAAAGCCTCTTGACGGTCGTACCGTACTGTCTGGCTATTTTGCCGAGATAATCGCCGCGCCGGATGGTATGGTACAGAGGGTCGGTTTTTGCCTGCTCCTGTTTGATGGCGGCCTGTGTGGTGGATTCGATGTTCTCCAGAATGTCTTCGGAGGTGAGTTCCCCGTTCGGAGAGTGTACGGCGAGCAGGGATTCATCGTAATCGTCCTCCTCTTCCAGGGTTTCAGAGGCCCGTGAATAGATGCTGAAGAACGAACGGTCGAGGGCGAAAGTCTGATAACGGAGGTCGCCCGTGGAGAAGTCGATGAGATGTTCCGGGTCGAACGCCTGGTCGCAATACCGCATCTCGAAATGGAGGTGCGCCCCGCGGCTGCGGCCCGTATTGCCGCAGAAGCCGATGACCGTACCGGCTGTCACATAATCGTCCTGCGCCACGTTGCAACGTGTCAGGTGGGCATACCAGGTTTCCAGCCCGTTTTCGTGGCGGATGATGACCAGATTGCCGTAACCGCCGGTATTGTACCGGGCATAGCGCACTTTGCCGTTGAAAGCGGCGTATATCGGTTCGCCGACGGAGAGGGGGATATCCACTCCCTGATGCCGCCGCCGGCCGCGGGTACCGTATTTCGAGAAGACTTTGCCTATAGCCGGGGCGTGGAAATCCCCGTACCGGTCAATGAGCTGCAGGTCGATAACCGGCGGCAGCTCTTTGAGCTGGATGTCCGTATAGGCGAAAACCCGGTCGTTCACCCAATGTTCCCGATAGACCTCCCTGTCCATTCTTTCGTTCAGGTCGGGATAGTAGTAACACCAGGTATTGTTCGTGAATATCACTATTTTGATATTGCTGTCGTCCGTATCGAGCGTATCTATCGCCCGGCGAGGCAAGTCTTCGAGTTTCGGGACACTGCGCTGTGCGGCGAGCAAAAGGGGGATGGTCCACAATACGACGGTACAGACTATCGCTTTGGCGGCGGAAGTGTTGCGTTTCATTCTGTTCGATATTCTTTCTCCATGTATTTGGCCGCTGCATCCAGCTCTTTGTAGAATTCGGCGCCGAATTTCCGGATGATGGGTTCCCGGAGCGACTCATAGACGCGTATTCCCGTTTTCCTGCCGTATCGACGAGCCGGTGCACAGATATCCCAACGGTGGTAGTGCAGTCCTTCGCTGCCGTCGCTGAACTTCGTGACGCGTATCGGATAGAGATGGCATGAGACCGGTTTGCGAAAAGCGGTACGGCCTTCGCGCCATGCCTTTTCGATGGCGCAGAGAGTCGTGCCGTTTTCCCGGCAGGCATAGGCGCAGTCGGCATCCCCTATCAGGGGCGTGGTATAGTCCCCGTCCCCATCTATCACGAAAAACCCCTGTTGCGCGACCGCCTGTCTGCCCTCTTCGGTCATGTAGGGACTGAACCGCTCGTATTCTCTCTCCAGAACGGCGAGTTCCTCCTTTTCGAGCGGAGCGCCGGCATTGCCCTCCACGCAGCACATGCCCCGGCAGGCTGCAAGGTCGCAGCAGAACCGTTCGGTCAGGATGTCGGTGACGACTATCCGTCCCTCTATCTCTATCAGCGCCTGCATAGGGTATCTTCGATAACGGCGTTTATCACCTCCGTCATGTTCAGGCCTGCCGCGGCTATCTGTTTGGGTACGATGCTTCCGCCGCTCATGCCGGGGACGGAGTTGATTTCCACCATATATATATCCCCGGTGGGAGTCATGATGAAGTCCACGCGTACGATTCCGCGGCAGTTGCATGCCTTGGCCGCCGCTTCGGCGAGCCGCTGTATCCGGACCGTTGCTGCGGCGGGAATCTCCGCCGGCGTGATTTCGTCCGACATCCCCGCGGTATATTTCGCCTCGTAATCGAAAAATTCTTTGTGCGACTTGATTTCCGTTACGGGAAGCGCCCGGATTCCGTCGGCAGTTATCCAGACGCCGCAGCCGAACTCCCTCCCCTCGATGAACTCCTCGATGAGCACGGCGTCGCTTTCGGTGAAGGCGCGTTCGATTGCGGGGACCATGTCGGCAACGCTCTTTACTTTGGTTACTCCACAACTGCTTCCGCTGGCATTCGGCTTTACGAAGACGGGCAGTCCGAGCCGGGCGGCTATCGCATCGGCATCCACCCGGTCGCCCCGGCGCAGCAGGACTTCGCGGGCAAGACACAAACCGTCGATTTCTGATACGATGCGTTTGCAGAGTGTCTTGTCGAACGTCTCCACCGAGGAGACGAAACCCGATGTGGAGTACGGAATACCCATCATCTCCAGATATCCCTGCAACTTGCCGTCTTCGCCGGGCGTACCGTGTATCATGATGAAAGCATAGTCGAACCGTATCTTGCCGTCGCCGACCGGAACGGAGAAGTCCGTCTTGTCCACTTCGACCTTCCGGTCCCCGGCCCCCTTACAGGTCCAGTGTAAACCGTGGACATCGACTGGAATGACATTATATCGACTGCGGTCGAAAGCATCGAGTATCATTGCGGCGCTTGCCAGCGCTACCTCCCTTTCGGAGGAGTTCCCACCCGCAAGCAGGGCTATATTTAATTTTTTCATCGGAAGAGTCTCTGAAACGACGGTCTGTCGCTGTCTTTCCCTGCTGAATCAGGGGTTGTAAATATCATTGTAACGAAACTCCAGTATCTCGTTTATCATTTTGACATACTGTCTTATCTCTTCGTTGTGCTCTTCGGCGAGCAGTACCCGGTTGAAATCGTTCAGTGCGCTTCCGAAATCGTGGGCACGGAAGTGTATCTTGCCACGTTCGGCATACAGCGTCATATCCTCGGGCGAAGCCTCTATTGCAGCCGTCAGCCGCTCTATCTCTTGCCTGTGTTCCATAATCCCTGTGTTTTGATATACTCTTTGACTACATCCGGAACCATATCGTCTCCGCCGCCCTCCGTCAGCGCAGTCCTTACCTCTGTCGAGGAGTAATCTTCGAAAGGGGCGCCTTCGAGTACGGTGAATCCGCAATCCGCCGCAGGAGCCGGATATCCCCTCCGCGGATATACATATATTTTATAATTGTCCAGCAGTTTCCTCCACTCCTTCCATTGCGTTATCTGGCCGGGAATGTCGCTTCCCACCAGCAGGGAGAATGTCGTGTCCGGATAACGTTCGGTCAGTACCGACAGCGTATCGACGGTATAAGAGGGACGCGGGAGCGAGAATTCCACGTCGCACGCTCTCATTCTCCGCGAATAACGCGATGCTGCCGCCGCAAGCCGTACCATGGCCAGCCGCTCCTCTTCGCCGATAAGCGAACCGTCTCGTTTCAGCGGATTCTGCGGCGAAACGACAAACCACACTTCATTGCACAGCCCCTGTTCCAGTATCCATTCCGCAACGGCCATGTGTCCCTTGTGAACGGGATTGAACGAACCGAAATAGAGAATGACGGAATGCATGCGGCTACTCCTTTATGAACTTCGCGACGAGGGTTTCCACCTCTGCTATCGCCTGTTGCAGGTCGTCGTTGATGACGACGTAATCGAAACGGTCGGCATATGAAATTTCCTGTTCAGCTTTGGCTATCCGTTTCTCGATGGTTTCCGGTGAATCGGTACCCCGTCCCGTCAGCCGTTCGCGCAGTGCGGCGACAGAGGGCGGCATGACGAAGATGGAGAGGGCGTTCGCGCCGAAAATCGACTTGAGCCTTATCCCGCCCATGACATCCACGTCGAACAGAATGATATTGCCTTTCCGCCAGATGCGTTCCATCTCGGACTTGAGCGTTCCGTACCGTGTCCCGGCATAGACCTCCTCCCACTCTACGAACCGTTCCTCTTCGCAGGCCTTCCGAAATTCCTCGGCCGAGAGGAAATAGTAGTCGCGGCCGTGCTGCTCGTTGTGCCGAGGTTGCCGCGAAGTAGCTGAAATAGAGAACTCCAGGCGGGGAAAACGTTCCGTCAGCGCATGGACTATTGTTGTCTTGCCGGCCCCGGACGGGGCTGAGAATATGATGAGCTTGCCGCTCTTTCCGTCAGCCATATTATCTTGTCGAATCGTTCGTTCCCCTGATGCCGTATTTCCCGACGGACGTCAGAGGATATTCAATACCTGTTCCTTTATCTTTTCCAGCTCGTCTTTCATCATGACGACCGTTTTCTGCATGTCGCTGTCGTTTGCTTTCGAGCCGAGCGTGTTTATCTCCCGTCCCATCTCCTGGGCGATGAATCCGAGTTTGCGGCCCACGTTCTCCTCCTCCGAGGCAACTTCGCGGAAATAACGGCAGTGGTTGTCCAGGCGTACCTTCTCCTCGGTGATGTCCAGTTTCTCGACATAGAATATCATCTCCTGTTCAAGCCGGTTCGCATCGACAGGAACGCCCAGGGAGGCGATGTTTTCGCGTATCCGTTCCTTGATGACACCGATGCGGCGGGCTTCGAAAGGTTCGATGCTCTTCCTGTACGCCTCTATTTTGCCGATACGGGCCAGCAGGTCGGCAATGAGCGTCTGCCCCTCCTGCGTGCGGAACGCATCGAAAGCCGCCAACGCTTCGTCCACGGCATCGAACAATGCGGTACGCTCCCCGTCGGATATTTCTTCCGTTTCGCTGGTTACGACCTCCGGCATCTTCAGGATGGCGGTCATCAGGACAGGGTCCATTCCCCTGCCCTTCTCCTCCATTCCGGAACCGAGCTCTTTCAGTACGGAATAATAGGCCATGAACAGTTCCCTGTTCACGTTGACGGGAATGGCTGCGGTATCGGTTTCTACATTGATATATACATCGACCTTGCCGCGCTGCACGGCTTTCCCAATGCGGTTCCTCACCTCATACTCCAGCGGTCTGTAAGCCTGCGGTATCCTGACGGACATATCGAGCTGCTTGCTGTTGAGCGAGCGTATCTCCACCGTGATTTTCCTCTTTCCTTCCACGGCTTCCGCCTTGCCGTAGCCGGTCATCGATTTTATCATAGAAAAGCGTTTTGAGATACAAAGATAAGGTAAAATGGAGAGATTGTACAACACTTCCGCCCGTCGGTAAATTATTGCCGGGAATCGGTTGCGGAATCAGAAACTATTCATATCTTTGCAAAACAAAGCGATAATTCGGAATCAAAATCCTCAATACAACTAACAAATTAAAAGATTTAGCATCATGAAGAAGCACAATTTTAACGCGGGACCTTGCGTATTGCCGAAACAGGCGATAGAATCCGCAATCGAGGCTATCCGTGATTTCGACAACACGGGCATCGGTATTCTGGAAATCTCGCACCGTACCCCGGGTTGGGAACGTGTAATGGCTGAGACCGAACAGCTTTGGAGGGACCTCCTCAATATTCCGGACGACTATGCAGTCCTCTTCCTCGGCGGCGGTGCATCCACCCAGTTCTTCGAAGTGCCGGCCAACCTCATGAAGAAGAAAGCCGCTTACCTCCAGACCGGTGTATGGGCTAAGAAAGCGGCCAAAGAGGCGAAGTTCTACGGCGAAGTGGAGATAGTGGCCTCTTCCGAGGACAAGAACTATACCTACATTCCGAAGGGATACAAGATACCGACGGATGCGGATTATTTCCACATCACCACCAACAACACCATTTACGGTACCGAGATACACGAGGATATCGACTCGCCCGTAACGCTCGTTGCAGACATGTCGTCGGATATCATGAGCCGTCCGGTAGATGTTAAGAAATACGGTCTCATCTACGGCGGTGCGCAAAAGAACGTGGGTCCTGCCGGCGTGACTTTCGTTATCGTCCGCAAGGACCTGCTCGGTCAGACCGGCCGCAACCTCCAGACGATGGTCGATTACCGCACCCATATAGGCGACGAACCGAGGAACAACTCGATGTTCAACACCCCGCCCGTATTCCCGATTTTCGTAATGCACGAGACCCTCAAGTGGGTGAAGGAACTCGGTGGCGTAGAGGAGATGTACAAGCGCAACAAGAAAAAAGCAGAGCTTCTTTACAACGAAATCGACCGCAACTCCCTCTTCGTAGGTACCGCCGTGAAGGAAGACCGTTCGCTTATGAACGTATGCTTCGTAATGGCTCCGGGCCACGAGGCGCTCGAGAGCGAATTCATGGCGTTTGCCAAGGAGAAGGGCATGGTAGGTATCAAGGGACACCGTTCGGTGGGCGGCTTCAGGGCTTCCATCTACAACGCATGCCCGCTTGAAAGCGTAGAGGCGCTGGTAGCATGCATGCAGGAGTTCGAGAAAATGCACAAGTAGGCCGTGGGCTATTTCGTGACATACAAGCCTAAGAAACAGGAAAACAGTATTGATTTCTATTCGTTAAACGATTTCGAAATGAAAGTATTACTTGCTACCGAGAAGCCGTTCGCCAAAGTTGCGTCGGACGGCATCAGGGAGATAGTGGAAAAAGCCGGTTACGAGCTGGTCGTACTTGAAAAGTATACCGACAAGAGCGAACTCCTCAAGGCGGTTGCTGACGTGGATGCCATCATCATCCGCAGCGACAAGATTACCGCAGAGGTAATCGAAGCAGCCAAGAACCTCAAAATCGTTGTTCGTGCAGGTGCTGGATACGACAACGTGGACCTTGCAGCCGCTACGGCCCGCAAGATTGTCGTAATGAATACGCCCGGGCAGAACTCCAACGCCGTTGCAGAACTCGCCATCGGTCTGATGATATTCATGGCCCGCAACAAGTTCACTCCGGGTACGGGAACCGAAATCCACGGCAAACGCCTCGGTATCCACGCCTACGGCAATGTGGGTAAACTCGTTGCCCGCTACGGCAAGGGCTTCGGTATGGAGGTATATGCCTATGACCCCTTCATCACCGACAAGGCAGTGTATGAGAAGGACGGCGTCATTCCGGTAGGTTCCGTAGAGGAGCTCTACTCGAAGTGCGACTATGTTTCGGTACACATTCCCGCTACCGAACAAACAAAGAAGTCCATCAATTACGACCTGCTTAGCAAGATGCCGAAAGGTGCCACGATAGTCAATACCGCCCGCAAGGAGGTTATCGACGAAGAGGGCCTGGCAAAAGTGCTCGCAGAGAGGACCGACCTCAAGTATGTGACCGACATCGCCGCAGACATGCAGGTAGTTCTCAACGAGAAGTTCGGCAACCGCGTATTCGCTACACCGAAGAAGATGGGCGCCGAAACTCAGGAAGCCAATGTCAATGCCGCTCTGGCAGCCGCGAACCAGATTGTCGCTTTCTTCACCAAGGGCGAGAACCGGTTCCAGGTCAACAAGTGGTAAACGATTGAATAAGGGACCGGCATACATTGTGGAAACAGTGGTGCCGGTCTTTACTGTATCCGATACGGAATCATTTAAAATTAGACACAATGGTAAAGATAAAACCTTTTAAAGGCACTCGTCCGCCCAAGCAGTATGCGGCGGAGGTGGCTTCGCGTCCCTACGACGTACTCAACTCGAAAGAGGCCAAGGCGGAAGCGACGGAACGTTCGCTGCTTCACATCATCAAGCCCGAGATAGATTTCGACCCGATTGCCGACGAGCACGACAAGAAGGTGTATGACAAGGCGGTTGAGAACTTCAAACTCTGGAAAGAGAAAGGCTGGCTCGTGAAGGACAACGAGGAGCACTACTACATCTATGCCCAGACGATGAACGGCAAAACGCAGTACGGTCTTGCCGTGGCTTCCAATTTCATGGATTATATCGACGGCAAGATTAAGAAACACGAGCTGACCCGCACGGAGAAGGAGGAAGACCGTATGATACATGTGAACATCCAGAGCGCCAACATGGAGCCGGTGTTCTTCGCCTACCCCGATATCAAGGAGATAGACGACATCGTAGCTGCTACGGTCAAGAATCAGCCTGCCGAATACGACTTTACTTCGGCCGACGACGTGCGTCACCAGATGTGGATAATCAGCGACAAAGCCGTTATCGACCGTATCACCAAGATATTCGAAGGCGTTCCGGCACTTTATGTAGCTGACGGTCATCACCGTACCGCTGCCGCTGCGCGTGTGGGCCAAGAGCGGATGAAAGCCAATCCGCACCATACGGGTGAAGAGGAGTACAACTATTTCCTCGCCGTGCTCTTCCCGGCCAACCAGCTCAACATCATCGATTACAACCGCGTGGTAAAAGACCTGAACGGCCTTACTCCGGCACAGTTCCTCGATGCGCTGAAGAAGGATTTCGACGTGAAGGAGATGGGCAAGGAGATTTACAAGCCCAACAAGCTCCACAATTTCGGCATGTATCTCGACGGCAAATGGTACAGCCTGACGGCCAAGGCGGGAACGTACAACGATGCAGATCCTATCGGCGTACTCGACGTGACGGTACTCTCCAATCTCGTTCTCGATAATATCCTCGGCATTAAGGACCTGCGTACCGACAAGAGGATAGATTTCGTAGGTGGTATCCGCGGGCTCGGCGAGCTCCAGCGTCGTGTGGACAGCGGTGAGATGAAGGTGGCTTTCGCCCTCTACCCCGTTTCCATGCAGCAGCTCATCGACATTGCCGACAGCGGGAACATCATGCCTCCGAAGACGACGTGGTTCGAACCGAAACTCCGTTCCGGCATTGTGATACACGAATTCTAAATGGCGGACGACCAAAAAGCAAGCGGGACCTCTTGTCGGGGGCCCCGCTCGTTTTTTAATTCGGAGATGTTACATCGACAGGAATGCGGCCATGCCTATCAGACCCAGAATTATCAGGAGCACGACGAGACCGAGCGCCACGATGGTCAGAATACCGCCGAGTTGGAAATAGTATTTCATGTTCCGGATACCGCTGCCGAACGCCGCTTTGTCCCCGTCGGCAATGGCTCGTTTAATCTTGACCGAGAACATATACATGAAGTAGGAAAGGAAAAAGTAGATGACGGTCACTGCCAGATAGACGCCACCCAAGATACCGCCCGCACCTGGCTCCATGTCGTTGTCGAACCAAGTGCTCGGGTCGACGGCGAAACAAACGATTGACAGAAGGAACATCATGCCTGTTCCGATAAACATCATGATGGAGAGAAATTTCGCCCACGACATCGCTTTTCTCAAATCGATTGCCATGTCACTGTTTACGACCAATTCCTCCCTGTTTTCAAATTTAGGTAGATTTTCTTCCATATACCGAATATGTTTTGAGATTTAACGGGATTAAAAGTAGGTAAAAAGAGAGAAAGAAACAACGATAATAATAAAAATACTGCGGAAGGGACCGGGATATAAGTTTTGGCGACTAAAAAACGTCAGCGATTCGGCGAAAGGCAGGGGAACAAAGAAGTGTGGTATGGCCTGACGTGTCCTGTGCTTCCCACTTGCAATTGTCTGTTTTATACCTGACCTCCGAAATACTGCGTTCCGCACGGGCGGAGCGGTTTCTCTCCCATCCTCGCACGGAACCACAATCGCTGCTGTCGGACGATGCAAATACGGGCATTCCCGACCGTACGAAGAATCCCGTACTCCCCCTAAAACGTATATCCGAAATGAACGGACGGTCCTGTGGCGAAAGGCATACATCCATGAAAAACCCATATGTTCCGGATGCCGATGCCGAAGGTTATCCGGTCGTCGTTGCGCAGCCTAAACCGGGCTCCGAGGATGAAATTGCTTTCAGGCCAGAAAGTATCGTAATTTTGTCGGGAAAGAAGTACTCCCAGGCTGAAATCCTCGAGAAGAACGGGGGAAACTCTCCATTTCGGTACTTCGAACCGCAGCCGTACAAATGCCCGTCCGTACATCAGGGCAGTATAGTTACTATAACTCGTGGCGGAGTGGAGCACTCCGGCTCCGGCCCCGACGATAAACCAGTCGGCGACCGCATAATTGTAGATTCCGTCCACAGAGATTGCGCCGTCGATGAATGGAGCTACGTAGGTATTCACTTCCGCACCCCAGCGTCCCCTCGGCGGTTTCTGCCGAACGGGAGTCTGTCCCGTCGCTGCCAGAGCGAGAAGCGTTGCAACGCATAAAAGGAGAAGTTTTCTTTTCATTGGTCAGGTTGGTTAAATGTATAGCCGAAATGCCAGAGAGGCAAAGGAAAAAATTCGTTGGTTACAATAGCGTATCCGGTCGTGTAAGTTCCGCCACCGACATGTTATGGTATCCCCATTACGAAGTTTGAATCGCGCACCCACCTATAAAATCGACGGCCGACGTGCCGCCTGCACCCCCTGCGTCCAAAATAAGAAAAGGCGATACTTTCCATTGCGGCACTTCGGTTTGGATTCTTGCGAACAGTTGGACGGCAATGTCTGTCATCACCACCCGAAGACCTGCGCCTTCGCCCAGAGCGAGCCAGGGTGTGACGCGATAGGTGTAGGCACCGTTCAGATGGGGCAGTCCATTGTACACCGGAATACCGATGTTGCTGAAGCCGATGTTCCATTCTCCCCTTTTCAACAGTTGGTCGGTGTCGGGAAGAGCTTTGAGTTGCGACTGGCAGACTTCGGACTGAGCGACCGCACAGGAGAAGATTCCGGAGAAAAGGAGGACTAAAAGAAGTCGTTTCATAACAGCAGGTTTAGGTCAGTTGAGTTGTACTCACGCCAGCAGGCGCGTATCATTGTAGACAAATATAACACTTCCGGCTCGAAGTTACAATGACTATTGACGGCAATGATATGAAAAGCGATTCGGGATTTGTTTCCGAATCGCCTTTTATACTATATGTTGCCAATGGCTTTGTTTGGGGGGGCTTTGTACGCCGAGCGGGAGTACGGTGTTCCGAACGTACTGTTACAATACCTTACTTGTGCACCACGGTAGCCGATTTTACCTGTGTTTTCACACGACAAGAGCGAAGGAGGCTATCCTAAAACGTGTATCCCACATGTAGGAGAGGTAATCCCCAAAAGGGATAATTTAGCGCACTGCCAAAAGTAAAGGCATGTTGATTACGGAGCCGGAATCGTAATCCCAATACCAAATTGGCTGTGGGATAGGGGAAAAGACTGCCTACCTCAAACCCGCCTCCGCCGTCCAGTATAAGACAGGGCGATACCGTCCATTGCGGTACTTCGACATAAATTCTTGCAAACACCTGGGCCGACAGGAATATATCCGAAAGATACTGAATACCTGCGCCTCCGCCCAAAGCAAGCCAAGGAGTAACACGATAGGTATATGCGCCGTTCAGATGGGTCAGTCCACTGTATACCGGAATACCGAGGTTGTTGAACTCAACGGTCCATTCTCCCCTCTTCAACAGTTGGTCGGTGTCGGGAAGAGCTTTGAGTTGCGGCAGGCAGACTGCGGACTGGGCGACCGCGCAAGAGAAGATTCCGGAGAAAAGGAGACCTACAAGAAGTCGTTTCATAACAGCAGGTTTAGGTTAATTAATTGAGCTTTATTCACGCCAGCAGGCGCGTATCATTGTAGACAAATATAACACTTCCGGTCCGGAGTTGCAATAACTATTATTGAGGTGATAATACGAAAAGGCGCTCCGAAAAGAAATTCCGGAGCGCCCCCTGCGTCGTGTACGCCATGGCTTTTACCTGACTTCTTTCGCGACTACCCTGTCGATAACCTCGCAAAGGCGGGCGAATACCTCTTCGATAGTGCCGAGCCCGTTGATGGGGATATATTTGCCCTGCCGCGCATAATGGTCGGCGACGACGGCCGTCTGTGCCTTGTAGACGTCTATCCGGTTGCGGATGACTCCTTCGTCGGCATCGTCCGCCCTGCCGCTGACCTCCGCCCTCAGGAGAAGCCGGGAAATCAACTCTTCGTCCGGAACGTCGAGCGATATCATCACATCCACCTTGTCGGAACGTTTTTCCATTATTACATCAAACGTTTCCGCCTGATGCGTGGTACGCGGAAAACCATCGAAAATATTGCCCTTGCTGTCGCCGTGCGACGCAAGGTACTCTTCGATAATACCTATCACGAGTTCGTCCGACGCGAGCCTGCCGCTCTCGATGACCTCTTTCACCTGCAGTCCGAGTTCCGTCCCGCGCTGAATTTCGTTTCGGATGACCTCGCCGGTAGAGATGTGGTTAAAGCCGTACTTCTCACTCAGCATCTTCGCCTGGGTTCCCTTCCCTGCTCCGGGAGGGCCGAACAAGACTATGTTTATCATAAGGTTGACTTTTGGTTGTTATCAGATTAACAGCCGACAAAATTAACCAGATTTTCCACCAAACCAAAAATAATGTAACTTTGTGGAAAGCACTGCCGGAAAATAAGTACAAATACCACCCTGCTGCCGCTCCGACAAATTGGTCGGACAGCCGCGGAACAAACGATAAACAAAAAAATATGCCTGCGAAAAGAACGGAGATAGCCGAGCTCGGAGAGTTCGGACTGATAGAGCGGCTTACCTGCCAGTTTCCCATACGTAACGCATCCACGGTGCTGGGCGCCGGGGACGATGCCGCTGTAATAGATGCCGGAGAACGTTATCTGTTGCTCTCCTCGGACATGTTGCTGGAGGGCGTCAATTTCGACCTGGTCTATTTCCCTTTGAAACATTTAGGCTATAAGGCAGTCGTCGTGGGAATCAACGACATATACGCCATGAATGGAACGCCTGAACAACTGACTGTCTGCATCGGCGTATCGGCCAAATTTTCGGTAGAGGACCTGGAAGAGCTGTATTCGGGAATACGGAGTGCATGCGAAGACTATCGGATAGACCTCGTGGGAGGCGATACGACGGCGTCCGTGAATGGATTGGCCATCAGCGTATCGGTGGCAGGGAGTGTGGATAAGGACAAAATAGCGTACCGCAGCGGAGCTCGTGTCAATGACATCGTGTGCATTACGGGCGACTTGGGTGCGGCTTATATGGGACTTCACCTGCTCGAACGGGAGAAGCGTGCCTTTGCGGGCAATGATTCTCCCCAGCCCCAGTTCGAGGGGTATGAATACCTGCTGCGCAGGCAATTGAAACCGACCGCGGCCGCCGATACTGTCGCTTCGCTCCGGTCGGCCGGTATCGTACCCACTTCCATGATAGACCTCTCCGACGGGCTGGCGTCGGACATGCTGCAGATATGCAAAAACTCCGGATGCGGTGTCAGACTCTATCTCGAAAGGATACCGATAGCCCGGGAAACTCATAAGATGGCCGAAGAGCTGCATGCCGATCCGGTAGTGGCTGCCCTCAACGGAGGCGATGACAACGAACTGCTCTTTACCGTTCCCGTGACCCAGCAGGCCAAAATAGCGGGTATAGGAGGTATCGACATCATCGGTCACATCACACCTGCCTCGACCGGTACGAGGCTCGTTACCCCCGACGGCAGCGAACTTTCGCTGACCGCGCCGGGATTCAGGGAACAATGATTAGGAGTATCTAGCTGAAGCTCTTCAGAATGCCGTCATAGTAGCCTCGCATATAGGCGACGTGAGGACTTTTATGTCTTTGATTTTGTGCCTGGCTTTCGCTCAAACTACCGACAACTTGAGCAATATCAATAGTCATGATACGGTTGCGGCCATCTTGATAACCTTGTTCATATGCACAGGCAGCGCATTTATGTCGTCCGATACCACCCTGGTCATCAGGAAGTTCCTGCATAATCTTCTGAATGCTAGAATGGTCTTTATTGCATAGCATAAGGTTTGTCGTATTATAAAGTTCCGTTTTTTATCCCGGTAATAAAATCAGTTACCGTTGCTAAATTATAAATTTTTGGAATAACGGCAAAAGCTTCCTCCAATTTATTACGCGCCGATTTCCATCCGATTCCATCCGTTATCCATACGAATTCGTAGTTTGGAAATTGGTTGATTTTCGGAGCGAGTTCGGAATAGGAACGTGCAACCTCATTCAGTTTGGAACCACCCCCACTATAAAAATTAACCTCAATCAAATAAGTTTTGATATGGGAAGAGATGACAAAATCGAATCGTTTTAAATCGCTTCCCAAACATTGCATTTCCGGAAATGCAGACGAATATACCTCTTGCTGGAAAGAAATGTCATACGAACGAAGTAATGTGGCTATCCGCTGTTCCATAATATATCCGCTTCTATTTTTGCGGGCATTGGTGTCGAGACCTGTTTCAATGCCAAAGACATAATCCACCAAGTTATGTATTTGTTTATTCTGGAGTATCTTTTTGAGTCCCGTCCCTTCGATGTATTCGATTACGCCTTCCGGAGTTTGGAAAAACTCTTCAATCAAACGGGTCTTTCCGTATTTGTCGATCGTTTTTTTCCTGTCTGTGGCACGTACGGCAATCAGAATATCCAAAGCGCTGAATACTTTAGGATTCTCATTCCAAAGATTGCGTATTGCCCGCTCCATATCTTCCTGACCGACTAAATAGTTCAATTGATTGAGCTTGACGGCTATCGCATCGACATTCGCGGCTATTTTCTTGAAATCGGAGAAAAAACTTAACGGGGCATTGGTCTCTACGAGTTCCGACATGAATTTGTCAAAACGTTCTTTCATAACAATTTGGGAAATAAAAATCAATCCTGATAATTCCTGATAAGTAGTTCCGGTAATTTACCTCGTTTCGCTGCGTTGGCATTAATACAACGAACGGCCTGGATGCGGTTGATGTGGTATTCGCGATACAGTTCATCCAGGAAGTTATCTTCTGGATTCCATTCCCGACAATCGGCATTGCTCAGCATCAGGAAGCAATGTTTCAGAGACAATCTGTCGGCGTATTTTTTCAGACGTATCTGGTCCGCATCGGAAAATGATTGTACAGAATAGGCACTGAAATTGGCCGTAGCTGTCAGGGGCCGGTACGGCGGGGCGCAATATATGAATGTATTATCCGCAATTGCGAATTTTTCAGTCTGTTCAAAATCGCCGTACAGTACCTCTACCTTTTGCAGCAAAAGACTGTCCGCATAAATAGTTCGTTCATCACAAATGGTAGGGTTGGTATACTTGCCGAAAGGAACATTGAACTGACCTTTGGAGTTTACGCGGTACAAACCGTTGAAACAGGTTCTGTTTAAAAAAATAAAATATGCCGTATTATCGATATCGGACAGCCCGCCCTGATTGAACTTTTGGCGTATGTCGAGATAGAACTCTTTCCGTTTATCTGTTTCCGGGATTTTCCAATATGTATCCTGAATTTTCGATAGGATGCCGACAAGACGTTCGGGAGTGTACTTGATTACTTCGTATGCTTTGATTAAATTGGTGTTTACGTCACTGATAACGGCTTTTTTGATATTGCCGAAGTTTTGCAACATAAAGAAGAGCATAGCCCCTCCCCCGACAAAAGGTTCGATATAGACAGCATCTTCTATGTTGCAGAACGTCTCGGGTAATGCCTGGCCCAATGTTGTCAACAGCTGGCCTTTGCCTCCGGCCCATTTTACAAACGGTTTGGCGGGATATTGTTTCATCGTTTTTGCTGTCAAAGTTCTAAGTCGGTATCATGGTCGATACAACTTGCTTGGATGAAGTTCATACTCAATATGAAACTCTGCCGGCCGAAGGCCTGAAATTTGCATACAGGTGAACCAATAACAATCCCGACAATGTGTCGAAACATTACTCCTGCCGCAGATACTCTTCCATTTTCGCACGCCACTCCTTTTTCAGCGGAAAGGACTCCTGTCGGAGAAAGTCGTAGCCGACGGCGACCGAACGGCAATCGGCATTGATGCCGCCGTCGGCGCGGTCGATAAGGTGCTGGAAGATGGTCACGCTCGAATTGCCTATCTTCTCCACCCACGTCCGTACGACGAGTTGCGAATGGAGCCTGCTCTGGCGGTGGTAGTTGGTGTGTATAGATACGAGTATCAGGCTCTCCGCGTCGGGGTCGATGGTCTTGCCGAGCACTTTTTCGTAGAATTCCATCTTTCCGACGTCGAAATAGTGCTGCAGATTCACGTTGTTGATATGGCCGAGGCTGTCCGCGTCGGCGAACCGTATCTGTATATCGCTTTCGATGTATTTGCCCATAGGCTTATTCTCTGATGATTTTCACTTCTCCATCCTCTCCGAGCATGATGATGGAGGATGCCTTGCGGGTGGGAGCGCCTTCGCAGCGGATATCGACCGTGTAATCGACACCCGCACGTATCTCTTCGGCAATATCGCCGAACCCTTTCGGGGTAGCCTCGCCGGAGATGTTCGCCGAGGTCGATACCAGCGGCCGGCCGAATCGGTGCAGCAGGTTCCGGCAGAATGCATGGTCGGGGACGCGGACTGCAAGCGTTCCCTCCTCCGGCACCAGATTTTTCGCCACGCCGCAGGCTCCTGGTAGGATGAGTGTCAGCGGCTTGTCTGCACATTCGAGCAGATCCCAAGCTACGGCCGGGACGTTTCTGAAGTAGCATCCCACGCGGTCGATGCTCTCTGTCAGCACAATCATGCCCTTCTTGTTGCAGGAACGTTTCAGTTGATAGACCCTCTCCACCGCAGTCTCGTCGGTTGCATCGCAGCCTATTCCCCATACCGTATCGGTCGGGTAAAGAATGATGCCTCCCCTGCGCAGCACCTCCACGGCCCTCTCTATTTCCTCCTTCATGCCTTCGGATTTTGCATTTGCAAAAGTAAGCCGTTTTTTTGTCTTTTTATCGAAAAGGTTATACTTTTGTGTTCCTGAAAAAACAACTCAATAACAGACTTGCAATACACATGGGAAGGGCATTCGAATATCGTAAGGCCACGAAGCTGAAACGCTGGGGCCACATGGCGCGGACATTTACCAAGATAGGAAAAGCCATAGAGGTATCGGTACAACAGGCCGGCCCCGACCCCGCGAGCAATACCCGTCTGAGGTTGCTCATCCAGAATGCCAAGGCGGAGAACATGCCGAAAGACAATATCGAGAGGGCCATCAAAAGGGCTATTTCGAAAGATACGTCCGACTACAAGGAGATGGTCTACGAAGGATACGGTCCTCATGGCATCGCCATCCTCGTCGAAACCGCGACCGACAATCCCACCCGGACGGTAGCCAATGTCCGGAGTTATTTCAACAAGATGGGAGGTGCGCTTGGAACGAGCGGAAGCGTAAGTTTCATGTTTGTCCACAAGGCCATCTTCAAGACCCCTTACAAGGAGGATATCGACCTCGACCAGCTTGAACTCGACCTTATCGATTTCGAAGTGGACGAAGTGTTCGTGGACGACGAGAATCAAATCAATATTTACGGCCCGTTCGAATCCTACGGTCAGATACAGGCCTACCTCGAGGGGCACGGCATGGAGATAACGAGCGGCGAATTCATCCGTATTCCGACCGACACCAAGGAACTTCCGGAAGAGCAGCGGCAATCGGTCCACAAACTCATCGAGAAGTTGGAAGAAGACGACGACGTAGTGAATGTCTTCCACAACATGAAGGAGGAAGAGGAGGCCGAATAGGCATGATACAATCGAAAACGAGAACGGAAGTCATCGACTTCCGTTCCCTTTTTCCCCTTAGCACGTCGCCCTGTATTCGTTCGGGGTACATCCCACCACGTTTTTGAAAAGCCGGGTGAAATGGGCCGGATATTTGAATCCCAGGTCGTAGGCTATCTCGCTTATCGAAAGTCCCCGGTCGGCTATCCGTTCTTTGGCGGTATCTATCACGTAGAGCTGGATGTGTTCCTGCGCCGTCTTGCCCGTCTCCTTTTTAATCAGGTCGCCAAAATAGTTGGGAGACAGATGCAGTTCTCGGGCGCAGTACTGTACCGTCGGCAGCCCTATGGTCTGTGGCCTGTCCGAACGGAAGTAGCCGTTCAGAATCTCCTCGAAACGCGACAGGATATCCTTGTTGGCAATTTCGCTGCGCGTGACGAACTGTCGGTCGTAAAAACGGATGCAGTAGTTCAGAAACATTTCGATGTTGTTTATTATCAGCGTGCGGCTGTGCCGGTCTATCGGGTGCTGCAGCTCGGCCCGGATGTTGTGCAGACAGTCGACAATCGTACCGCGCTCCTGTTGAGAAAGATGGAGGGCTTCATTGACAGCGTATGAAAAGAAGGTGTAATTCCGAATGTTGCGGCCGAGCTGCGTTCCCCGGATGAAGTCGGGGTGGAACAGCAAGGCCCATCCTTTGGGCTGAAACATCTCCCCGCGCCGGGTGATGCCGACGCACTGTCCCGGAGCGATGAATACGAGCGTTCCCTCCTGGTAATCGTACGTGCTCCGTCCGTACTGTATGTCGCCGCATTTCACGTCCTTGAGGAATACAGCATAGAAGCCGAGACAAAAACGGATATGCTCTGCCGGGGTGCATGTCGAGAAATCTATGACATTGACGAGCGGATGAAGCGTTTCGCAGTGTAGCAGTTCGTTGTACTGGAAAACGTTGTCGAGTTGCATTATCTCTTCCATAACGGTTTTGTTATTGGTATCGTACCATGCAAAGGTATCCCTTTTCTTCCGTTCGGCAATATGCGGGAATGTATATCCGGAATAGTGGTAATACAATCCGTAATCCATATAATGCCGGGGGAAGTCTGTGCCGGTAATTTTGCACCGTACGGAAAAAGTACCGACTTTTAAACTGCGATATATCATGGAAACAAAGATGGATTTCGGATTTTTCTGTCCTACGCGGATACTCTTCGGGGCAGGTCGGCTGAACGACCTTCACAAACAGGCGTTGCCGGGCAGAAAGGCTTTGGTCGTGATTTCAAACGGACGTTCCACGAAAGCCTCCGGCTACCTGTCGAGAACGGTCAACCAACTGCAGAATGCCGGTGTGGCCACGGTGATTTTCGACCGTATCGAAGCGAATCCGCTGAAATCGACCGTAATGGCCGGCGCGTCGTTCGCCCGGGAAAATGGCTGCGACTTTATCGTGGCGCTCGGCGGCGGCAGTGTTATGGACGCGTCGAAAGCCATATCGTTCATGGCGACGAACGACGGAGACTATTGGGACTATGTTCCGGCCGGCACGGGAAAGGGCTTGCCGTTGAAGCATAAACCGCTTCCTGTCGTCGCCATTACGACTACGGCGGGTACGGGGTCAGAGGCAGACCCCTGGGGAGTCATTACCAACGAGGAGACGCATGAAAAAATCGGGTTCGGAACCGACGACTCGTTTCCCGTTCTGGCCATTGTGGACCCCGAACTGATGGTTACCGTTCCACCCCGGTTCACTGCATACCAGGGGTTCGATGCACTGTTTCACAGTGTGGAGAGCTATCTGTCCGGACAAGCGAACCTCATGTCCGACATGCTCGCCCTCACGGCTGTGGAACACGTGACGGCAGCTCTTCCCAGTGCCGTAGAGCACGGCGACGACCTGGAGGCACGTACCCGCGTGGCCTTCGGCAATACCCTTTCGGGTATCGTGATGCACGTCAGCGGAACAACGAGTCAGCACTCTCTCGAACATGCCATGTCGGCCTTCCATCAGGATTTGCCGCACGGGGCGGGACTGATAATGATAAGCCGGGCATACTTTTCCCATTTCATCGGAAAGCACGTCTGCGACGACCGTTTCGTACGGTTGGCGCAAGCCATGGGCATGACCGGAACATCGGCTCCGGAGGATTTCATTACGGCGCTTATGAACCTGCAGCATGCATGTGGAGTAGATGGCCTGCGGATGTCGGATTACGGTATCAAACCGGAAGAGTTTCGGAAGATGGCCTTCAATGCTTACGATACGATGGGCGGACTGTTCGCCAACGACCGTTCGGAGCTCAGTATAGACGACTGCGTCGCCATTTATGAAGCGTCGTACAAGTAAGGGAAGCATGACCGACGCTTCCGCCTCTTCGTCGTCATCGGTTCAGGAACGGCAAGAACATGCAGTAGCCCTGTAACCTGTCCGGTTTCGGAACGCCGCAAATTCGCGGGGGGCTTGCTGCTCGAAAGCGGCGGGCTGTAACACGCATGAAGCAGAGCATAATATGAGATATGTCATGTTTCATGAAATTAACGAAATACGGGAATGTTCATCATTCCCGTATTCTTTTCATTGTCTGTGATGACATTTCTGTTCACCTACAGGACGATACCGTAAAAACGGTTCGGGGAACTTTCTTCAAGGTTCCCCGAACTGTTTTTCATCGAAAGAAGGAGGCGCTGAACTCCTCGCTTCCCGCATTTTCGTTACCGTCCTGACCGAACACGGGGCTGTATCCCCCGGCAGGCATATCGCCGATGGCCTCTTCGTTGCATTGGCGGCCGAGCTCTATCTCCTTTGTCAAAGCAGCAGACAACATATCGCCCAACATGTTTAAGAGTACGCTGCCGCTGCTCGTATTGGGGTTATAAATCACCGTTCCTTTCCGGTGAAACAGGATTGCGTCCGTTTTTGCAGAGCGCAGCGTATATTCTACCGTTACTTGTACTTGTGCGGCAATCGTCGTTTTCGTCCATTCATGGATGGTGGTAAAGAGAACTGCATCCACTCCGAACAGACGACCGACCGGCTGCATGGAGCTCTCCTCGAACATCTCCGCATCATAGGCACTTTCCTCCTTGAGGATTTCCATGGTCAGCAGCGGCGGAAACACATAATAACCCCGTTGGCTCAACGGCACAATCAGCGAGCTGTAAAACAGTGCCTTGGCATCTACTTTCGTACTGCGGTTGATGGGCGGCATCACCAGAATCGAAACGGGCCGTTCGGCATATACCTGAGGGTAACGCTGCGATTTCGTAACGTTGACCGTAGAGCAGGAAGACAACAATCCCCCCACAACAAGGGCCCACAGGAACTTTTTCATCATTCAAAACGCTTTAGAATCCTGTCGATAAACTTTTTGGATTCAGGATACAAAACTGTTTCCTGTTCGAGCAGGGCTTTCCCCTCGTCCGTTTTTCCGTTCATCAGCAACAGATATCCGTAATCCGCACACACTCCCGGCGGTGGAACCATCCGGACACCGCCAGGCGCATGGAGCAACCGGTCGTACACCGTCAACAATTTTTCGAGGTTTTGTTCGTCCGGCGTCTGCGTATAGGCATATACCGCCTGTTCGTATCCTTTCCAGTTGTATAGCTGAGAGTTGGACGAGCAGGATGCGCATACGACCGCCACGGCACCGACGGCAAGCGGCAAGCGGCAACGTTTCATCGTATCAGCACCGTTTTGGTTTCCTGCAATCCAAGGAAAACGGTTTCATCCGCATGCACGATTCCGTCTATAACCACGCGCAGGTTATGTTTGCCCGGCTTCACCGTGACGACGGGTGCCTTGCGTTTGGCCTTCTGCTTATACACCTTGCCGTAGAAGCAAGTGCTGCCGTCGATGACAAGCTGCACGTCGTCGTACGACGTTCTGTCGGTGTTTTCCTTAATTACTATCACGTAAGCGACATCGTCCGTACCGGACGACATGGTCTTGTACATGTGGGGGCCGCACGACGGCAACATAAGGCAGGCCAGCAGGCACAGGACGACAATCCAATTGCTTTTCATATCGGCTCGATTACATTTCGGTTATATAATATTTTTCCAGCGTTTCGTTGTCGAGTTCTCCGTCGGTCAGGGTCGCCATGGAGATTTCGTCCGCTACGGTCGAACCCAGCGTCTGGTCAATCCGAATCTCCCCGACCGTTTTCCCGGGCAGTTCCACCAGCAGTCCAGTCTGCGGATTTTTCACCTGTTTGCCCCGTTCCACGACTGCGAACCGGTCGCCTGCCGCTATTCCCTGACTCGCACCGCCCGACACGAAATAGACGCCGTCGTCATAGCTGAGCAGGTAGGCCCGCCACGGATTGTCCATACATTTGTTGATGATGTTTTCCACCAGTTTGCTTATCGCGGCCGAAATGGCCTTGTCGGACAGCGTGGCATCGTAGTCGGCGGTGCTCCCGAGCCCCAACACCTGTTTGTCTTCCGTGGATGCCTGTCCTTGCGCCTCGCCGCTGAAGACAATCATGCCGGTCGCCACATCCACGAGCCGGATGCTGACGGTCGCTTCCACAATCTGTTCTTTGCTGCTTGAGAACAACTTTTGCGTGCCGACCGTCTTGCGGCCGAATTCGGTAATGGAATCGATGATGAGGTAATCGGCACCGATACTGTTTGACAGTCTGTTGCCGGTATTGAGCTCTTCGACGATTTTATCGTAATCCTGCCGCTCAATCAACAGGAACTTATCCGATGCAGCCAGGCGTGCGGACAGCAGGTCGGAGGCCTGTTTCCCCATCGGGTCGTTGTCCTTGTCGTAAAAAATACTTTTGGCATACTGGGTCTCGTTGGAGAAACGTCCGATAGCCACTTTCCGTTTCAGGCTTTTTTCCTGTCCTTCGGCAGTAAAGGTCGCGGTTAAGGCGAAAAGTGCCAATACGACCGCCGTGATTCGTCTTATCTTCATAGAATGTAACGATTTTATGGATACAAAGATAGGAAATATATTCGTTGAAATACGCAAGTGCATGCCGGTTCAAACGACCGATGTACGGTTGCGAAACGATTCGTTCGAAGCAAATATACGCAAAAGTCTTCGGGACGGAATCCATTCCGTCCGGTTTTGGGTATCGTAATTCGTGCCCGCTACGGCTTTTGCGGGAAATTCGGAATTGATTTACCTTTGGCCCGCCGGATATTCCGGCCAATCACTTTTAAAAACTTTTCAATCATGAAGAAACGTTCTAAAAGTGGGGTAAGGTGTTTCACTCGCTGGTCACGCAAGGGATACGGCGCGTTCGCTTCACTCGGCAAAGTGGTGAAGATAGGCGTGCTCTCCCTGTCGATGTCCATCATCACGCTCAACGCCAAAAGCGCGTCGGCACAGCCCGACACGGTGAGGCTGCTGCGCGAAATGGAAATCGAGGCGTTGCAGGTGACGGCCGAAAGACTGAATCCCACAAGGGGTGTAGTGACACCCACGGCGGTGTATAGCCGCGACACGCTGGGCATCGCGCCTCAGCAGACTATCGAAGGCGTACTCAGGCTCAATCCCGCGATAGACGTGCGAGAGCGGGGCGGAAAGGGAGTACAGGCGGACATCTCCCTGCGGGGAGGAACTTACGACCAGACCATGGTCCTTCTCAACGGCATCGACTTCACCGATGCACGCACAGGGCACCAGAGCCACAGCCTGCCCGTCGATATCGACATCATCGGTTCGATAGACATCATCGAAGGGCTGACCGGCATCGGGGCCTACGCGGGAGCGGTCAATATGGTGACTACCCCACTCCGTCCGAACTACATGAGGACGGAAATCTCCGGAGGAGCCTACGGCTATCTCTACTCCAACATCTCCGGAGCCATCACTCGCAACGGCCTTTCGGTATTGGCCGCCGGTTCCGTCAGACGGAGTGACGGATACATTGAAAATACCGATTTCAACAATTCCAATCTTTTCACGCGTATTACTTACACTTCGTCTTCAGCCGGACTGTTCGACATGCAGGCCGGCTATCAGCGACGGGATTTCGGTTCCAACGGGTTCTACTCACTCTCTTTCCCCGACCAGTTCGAGCATACGGAGACTGCGCTCGCGTCGGTGAAATGGAACCGCAGTTTCGGCAGGTTTACCCTCAATGCAAATGCAAGTTATCGCAAGAACAACGACCGTTACGAGCTTTACCGCGGAGGCAAAGGGGCTCCCGAAGGATGGACTCCCAACTACCACACGACGGACAACGCCGGTGCGAGCATCAGTGCGGCATTCCGCTGGGCGGCGGGAGAGACGTCGGCCGGAGCGGATTACCGATACCACCACATCTACAGCAACGTGCTGGGCGACCTCCTCACGCACCCCATCCGGGTACCGGGAGCGGACGCCTTTTATACCCACGAAAAAGGACGGAACATTTTCAACGGCTGGCTGAGCCATCGGGTACGGCTCGGCGGCACATCGCTGGCCGGTTCGGCGAATCTGGCCGGAAGTCCTTACGGGACCTTCCCTTCGTGGAGCCTCTCCGTTACCCAGCAAATCATGGAAGGCTGGAGCGCCGACGCCAATGCCACCCGTTCCATGCGCCTCCCGACCTTTACGGACCTATACTATACCAATGCCACCCACATTGGCAACCCCGACCTCAAGCCGGAACACGCCATGACCTACCGGGTGGGAACGCGCTACCATGCAGGCCGCTTTCAGGCCGCCCTTTCAGGATATTACCGCCATGGCCGGGACATCATCGACTATGTGCAGACGGAGACTCCCGAGGGGATGAAATGGAAATCAACCCAGCTTACCGAGCTGGATACCTACGGGATAGAGATGCAGGCTTCCTACCGCGGCCGGCGGATTCTCCGGCACATCACGGTGAGTTACGGCTGGATGTCTTCATCCAAAGCCGCTGCCGACCATATCACCAAATACGCTCTCGACTACATGAAACACAAGGCCGCCGTACAGTGCGGAATCGATATCGGCAAGGGGTTCGCCGCCGAAGTGACGGCATCGTGGTACTGCCGCAACAATACCCCGGACACCGCTTATGCTCCCTATTGGCTGCTGGATGCCCGTCTCAGTTGGAGCAGGGGCGTATTCTCCGTCTATGCAGAGGCTACCAACCTGCTCGATACGAAATATTACGATTTCGTGGGACTGATTCAGCCGCCACGCTGGATAACCGCAGGCGTCGTTTTGACCATTTGACTTTGACAAGGAGGGCGCACCGCGGTGCGCCCTCCTTGTATTCGGCGGATATATCGTTTATCGGCGTAACAGTTCAAGTATCCGGCGACACGCATCTCCGTCGGCGTTCGTTCGCTGACTGTCGCACATACGTTGCCGGTACGCATCGTCATTGCAAAGCCGAAGCGCAACGGTTACCTGCTGCTTCACCTCCAGAGAACTGTAAGACATGCCGTGATAATGGAAAAATTCCGCATTCCGCGTTTCGCATCCGGGAATGGGAGCCGTATGCACGATGGGGATGTTTTTGACCGCCGCTTCTGTACTCGACAGACCGCCCGGTTTCGTAAAAAGCACGTCGCAGGCATCCATCAGCAGGGACATCCGGTCAGTGAATCCCAACAGGTGTATGTTGTCGAAACGACCGAACTCCGCCTTCAGAACGGTTTGCAGTTTCGCGTTGTTGCCGCAGACCATGAAGACCTCGGCACCTTTTCCGCAGCGCGACAGAATCTCACGAATCAGGTCGGCCGAACTGCCGAACCCCATGCTTCCGGAGGCAACGAGGAACCACTTCGCGGTCATATCGGCTCCGCTGCCGAAGGCCGCCGCACATGCCACTCTCGCCTCCCTTTTCGCAATGCGCTCGCGGAAGGCCCGGCGTACCGGAATCCCGAACGGAAAGAGCCGTTCTCTTCGCAGTCCCTTTTGGACACACTCCTCGACCAGGTGTTCGTGAGGGACGATATAATAATCCAAATCGGTCTCCCGCGTAAAGGGGATACACGTATAGTCCGTCATGACGAATACGGTTTTCCGGTCCAGTCGTCCTGCTCGTTTCAGTGCGGTCAGGGCTTCGGCCGGGAAAAGATGCGTACAGACCACCGTGTCGAAACCGTTGTCGACGATGTAATCGTACAGCCGTTTCGCATAGAGCTTGTTGGCCATATAGACAGGCGACTGGAGCGAAAGACCGGTACTGACCGTTTCTCCCATCCTGTACACCGTTTTGAAGAGGTTCCTGCGGGTGGAAAAGAGATAAACGTCCGATACCATCTGCGACACGGGAGAGGTCACGAGCGAGAGGGTGTCTGTCATTTCGCACGCCACCCCATTTTCCTCGAGGTATTCGAGAAGTGCTTTGCCGGCAGAGTTGTGTCCTTCGCCGGTGGAACAGGAGAGAATCAGCAGTTTCATGCAGGTGAGGAAGATGAGTGGATATTATGCGTTTTTTCGTATAGTTCGAGTGCCTCCCGCATCCGGCGGCGCCCTTCCGAAGAGATTCGGGCCGCCTTGTCGTAATCGAATCCTCCGAATCGGTTCATGGGGATATCTACCCGTATGTCGGGCGGATAGAGCTGTGCCGTCAGTTCCGCATTGCGCTGGAGCATCATGACGAAAGTTTTGCTCAGCACGGAATAGAAATTCTCATCGGGCAGCCTCCCCAGCGCAGGCAGCCGGCTGGCCGATGTCCGGTTCCGTTTGCGGGTTTCCCGGAGGTGTTCGAGCCGCATATCGCTGTGTGCGCTCACATTGACGGACACGAGCAGGTCGCCGTCGCTGCGTGTCACCCTGTTCAGCGGCAGCGGATTGAGAACGCCGCCGTCGATAAGGAGCATCTCTCCGTTCCTTTGCGGCTTGAAAAATGCGGGAATGGAGATAGAGGCCCGGATGGCTTCGTACAGACTTCCCGAATCGTACACGACTTCGCTGTTGTCGGCCAGGTCTGTCGCCACCGCACAGAATGGAACGGGAAGCGTTTCGATGGGAATATCCGGCATGATTTCCCTTAAAATTCCCATCACTTTCTCCCCTTTCACAAGATGGTCCGGGCCCATGGAGATATCGGCCAGCGCGAACATCCGTTTCCGGTCCAGGGCGAACGCACGCTCCTTCACCTGTTCGAGTTTACCCGCAGCGAACATGCCGCCTATCAGGGCTCCCATCGAGGTCCCGGCCACGGATGCAATCTCATATCCCCGTTCCTGCAACTCCTCTATCGCTCCGATATGCGCGAACCCCCGCGCACCGCCGCTGGACAGAACTAAAGCCACTCTCTTCATCTTTATCCGCAATCGAATCTGCGCCAATATTCCGGACGGCCGTTACCGTAATCCGAAAATCAAAAATACGGAAATCTTTTCATATTTCTCCGCAAGGTACGCCGTTTGCAGAAAAACGATACGGGTGCGGAGAGCAAATCGGCATACGGGACAGCTCTCTGTGATTTTATGCTTCATTTTTAATTTTTTATTGCTACATTTGTCGTCCGGTAACGGAACTGAGCCATGGTGTAATGGTAACACTGCAGATTTTGGTTCTGTCATTTTGGGTTCGAATCCCGATGGCTCAACTTCTTCCCGACCCTGCCGCCACATCTGCCGGCAGGGTCTCTTTTTTACGGCAATTATTCTCTATCTTTGCGGAAGACTTAAAGACGAAACGAGATGCGGATAGTGGATTTCAAGGATACTTCCGGCGCGGTGCGCGAAAAGGTATGGCGACTGTACGAAGAGAGTTTTCCGGCGCATGAACGGCGCAGCCTTACCGCACAGGAGCAAGCGTTTGCCGACTGTCGTGCCCGGAGCAAGGTGATGCTGGACGATGAGGGCGAAGTGATGGCTCTCGTATTTTACTGGCTGTATGCCGGCATGGTCTATGTGGAGTTCCTGGCGGTGAATCCCGCCATGCGCGGACGAAACATCGGGTCCGGGGTCGTGGAACGGTTGCTGGAACTCTATCCCGGCAAACTCGTCATTCTCGAAATCGAACCTCCGCAGGAGGAAATGGCCGTACGGCGCCTTCATTTTTACGAACGGCTCGGATTCGTTCGCAATCCGTACAATTACATCCACCCTTCCTACCGTAAAGGTACCGATGCCTGTCCGCACGAATTGGTGCTCATGAGCCACGGCCGCATTGCGACCGAGAAAGAATTCTCCGGATTTACGGAGTTCATGCGGGAAGTCATCTGGGAATATGCCGACTGACGGATGAAGATTACGGCAGAAAAGGCGGCGGGCCTGAAAACGAAAAACAGAAAAGTACGGGATGAAAAGAGTTTTCTTAATAGCAGCGGCAGTCGTTTTGCTGTGGGGATGCGGCAGCCATGATAACACGGCCGAAGGCAGGCTACACTCGCTTCTGGCCGAGACGCATGAGAAGGCGGAACAGGACAACGGCAATCCGTCGGACATCGTAGAGGTCAGGATATCCTATTTCCGCGACGGAGAGGTCGTTTCGGAAGCGTGCCGCGGTTTTATCATGGATACGCACAGTCCGCTGATTAACAACGTAGGCATCATACTGGGAACGACCGACAAAACCTTGCTGTCGGTACCGTTCGTAGCGAGTTTCCCTACCGAAAGAAAGAAGAGTACGTTCACCTGCATCGTATTTCCCAAATACGTACACATATTCGACCATGTAACGGAAGACGGCACGGACTGCTACATCCTCAGTACGGCAACCTCTGCGGAGGGCCGGCCGGCCGTAACCGTCCAGGGAGAGTATGCGGCCGATATCAGGCCCTATCTGTTCGCGCTTTCGACGACCCTGCAGCCGGAAGGAGAATAAGGTCGGAACCGAGCCGGGAGAAGCGACGCGGGAGCGGTCACATCATGTCGCCGAATACCTTGCGCCCCATGCAGTAACGGAGCACGATGGATTTACCGTATATACCGCAGGGACGGGCTTGTGCCTCCCCCTGTATCTTTTTGCGTTTCGTGTGCAGCACTTTCAAGTTCCTGTAAAAATCCATGTGTGCCCGCCACACTTGCCGGAACGCATCCGTCCGTCCCTGTGCGAGATATACGAGAGCCGACGCTCCGTCCATCGCCATGCGCAACGGAACGGTGAACCATAACCTGCCCGCAGGCAGATTTTTGTAGAGCATCCACAGGTTATTCCGGTAATTCAGGTAAATTTTACGGGGCGAATCATTCGGCAGCGTTCCTCCGCCTAAATGATAAACGACGCTCGCCGGTTCTACGGCTATCCGGTATCCGACAAGCTGTGCCCGCCAACACAAGTCTATCTCCTCCATATGAGCGAAAAACTCCTCATCGAACCCGCCGACGCGGGTAAACAGTTCCCGGCGGCAGGCCATGCAGGCTCCTGAGGCCCAAAAACAGGAACGGAAAGTATCATATTGCCCCTCGTCCCGCTCCGTGGTAAACAGTATCCTGCCCCGGCAGAACGGATAGCCGAACGCATCGATGAATCCGCCACATGCACCGGCGTATTCGAAATACTCCCGCCGGCCATAGGCACGCAGCTTCGGCTGGACGGCGGCAAGCCGCGGGTCGGCATCCAGTGCGGCTATCAGCGGTTCACACCAACCCGGAGAGGTCTCTACATCCGAGTTGAGCAGAATGTAGTAGTCGGCCTCGATGCATGCCAGGGCCCGATTGTAACCGCCCGCATAACCGTAGTTCCTGTCGAGCAGGAGCACTTCCACGCGGGGAAACTCCGCACGGAGCATCTCTGCCGAACCGTCCGTAGAGCCGTTGTCGGCCACGACAATCCCCACCTTTTCCGGCGTATCGCGCAGTACCGACGGCAGGAAGGTACGCAGATGCGCATAGCCGTTCCAGTTGAGTATGACGACCTTTACCTCGGACATTCCTCCTCCCTTTGTTTTTCGAGTTCTTCCGGAGTGGGCTTATGTTTCCAGCGTCTGTGCGACCAGAGCCACAACTCCGGCCGCTGCCGTATCATCGCTTCGAGTTTTGCGGCATACCGCTTCGTAATCTCGTGCGGCGCTACCCTCTCCTGCCCGTCGTAAATGAGTTCGAAACGGGCCGTATAGTGTGCCCGCCGTATCTTGTCGATGTGTACGAAATAGACCGGCATGCCGAAGCGCAAAGCCATGTTTTCCAACCCATCGTAAAACGAAGTCGGTTGACCGAGAAAGTCGTACCAGTAGTCCCGATGGAACCACGGAGGCGCCTGGTCGGCGATGAGACCTATCCCCATCCGGATACCTTGCTGCCGGTCGCGGACTACATGGCGCAGGATGACCGACATGGGGACGGGTTCCATGCCCATTCGCGACCGGATGCTGCGGTAAAGCATGTCCATCACCCGGTTATGGAGCGTTTTGTACACTCCGATGGTTTCCCGGCCCTCTCCGTCGCCGAGGGCATAGGCAATGAAATATTCCCATGAGCCGTAGTGCGACATGCCTGCAATCCAGTCCTTCCCCTCCACCTCCTTTCGGTGGACGGCTTCGTCCTTTATCATCATTCGGCGACGCAACTGCCTGCGGCTAATGCTTGTCAGGTCTATCGTATCAATGAATACTTCAGCCAAATGTCTGTAGAACCGCCGTTCGATACGGCGCAACTCCTCTCTGCTCTTTTCGGGGAAAGCGTTTTGCAAGTTCTCCCGCGTCACCTGCAGTCTGTACCGGAAAAGATAGTACAAGAGCAGGTAGCACACCCCTGCCAGCGGATAGTAGAGAAACCATGCCGGCAACAGTCCCACGGCCTTCAGCAGGTAGTACAAGGCGTAATAAGCGGCCTTTTGCGTCCGACTTGCGCCTGCGGTTATGTCATTCCTCCCCTTCTTCAATGTAAACGATAACATTATCGGTTTTCAGCCTCGTGCGCAGCCATCCCTCTATCCGGTCGTACTCCACTGCTCCCTGCGAGAGGCTGTCCGGCCGGACGGTCACCACGAGAGCGGTGTCGGTCGGGACACCCTGTACGTCGTAGAATATGTGTTTCGACATCGATACCCGTCCCACATGGTCGGCGACGTGCGCCATTTCGCGCGAAATATCTCCGGCGGCAACGGTATCCGCCGGCTGCACGGATGCGAGCCTCTCTTCCAGCCGAGCGATGGTGCGGTTCTTCTCGTCTATGATTTCCGCATAACTGTGCTGTATTTTGGAGAAATCGATGCGTTCGTTTTCATCCGCCTGCCGGACTATCAGTTCGGTGTTTTCCAGGCCGTAATAGGCCATCTGGGCGCTGGCATTCTCTATTACGTTGTGCGACAGCGGTTCGCCGACGAGGCGTACCTCCACGGCCGACTGCCTGCCTTCGTACCGGTAGCGGACGTCGTAATCAACGAGCATCGTCTTGTTGAACTGGAAGACGTTCGTCACGTACCTGTCTACGTTGGCTTCAAACTGCGTTTTACGCAGGATATTGACAGTAAGTATCATACTCGGCACGAGAATGATGACGGAAAAGAGAATGACATAACGTCTCATCCGCTTGCTGGCCGCCTGGTCGAGTGCCGTCTTTTTCTCATATTTCAGAAAAATCACCATGAGATAGGAGGCCAGGGCGATGAATACCGTATTGATGATGAACAGGTAGAAGGCACCAAGTACATACATGATTTCGCCGGACGCGATGCCGAATCCCGCGGTACAGAGCGGGGGCATGAGTGCGGTGGCTATCGCCACGCCGGATATGACGGTCCCGGTACGGTCGCGGCGCGTTTGGGCCAGCATACCCGCGACGCCGCCGAAAAAGGCGATAAGTACGTCGTAGGTCGTGGGACTCGTTCGCGCCAGCAGTTCGCTCTGAGCGCTGCTATACGGCGATATAAGGAAATAAACGGTCGAGGTGATAATGCTCACTACAAACATCCACAGGAAGTTGCGAAGCGATTTTTTCAGCAGTTGGAAATCGTTTATTCCGATGGAGAGTCCGATGCCCATTATCGGGCCCATGAGCGGGGATATCAGCATCGCACCGATGATGACTGCCGTAGAGTTTACGTTCAGTCCGAGCGAGGCGATGAACGTGGCGCAGATGAGCACCCACAGGTTCGTCCCGCGGAACTCCACTCCTTTGTAGATGCTCGCTTCCACCTCCGCCTGCGTTGCATTGTCCTCGCCGAGGTCGAAGCGGTCACGCACGTTACCGAAAAAACGTCCTATCAGTGTCTTGTAAACTCTTTTTTTCCTTTTTTTATCCTCTTCTTTCATGGCTTCCAATCATTTGTCGTCGATACCTTCATCTTCCGCGGCCCGTGTGGCCTGCCGGCCTGCAAGAACGATGACGAATTCCCCTTTCGGTTCGTGCTCCCTGAAATGGGCAGCCACTTCGTCCAGCCTTCCCCTGACCGTTTCCTCGAACTTTTTGGTCAATTCGCGGGAGACCGATACGGGCCGTTCCGGCCCAAACAGCACTGCGAGCTGTTCCAATGTTTTCACTACCCGGTAGGGCGATTCGTAGAATATTATGGTACGCGTCTCCTCTTTCAGTTGTTCCAATCGTTTGTTTCGCCCCTTCTTCTGCGGAAGGAATCCCTCGAAACAGAAACGGTCTGCCGGGAACCCGCTCTGTATCAGTGCAGGAACAAAAGCCGTAGCTCCGGGAAGCGTCTCCACCTCCACGCCGTGCGCGATGCAGGTACGCACGAGCAGGAAACCGGGGTCGGAAATGCCCGGTGTCCCCGCATCGGAGACGAGAGCGATTGTCTCGCCGCTTTCGATGCGGGCGGCAACCGACTCCACGGCGGCGTGTTCGTTGAATTTGTGGTGGGCGAACATACGCTTCTCTATGCCGAGGTGTTTCAGCAATACGGCCGTCGTGCGCGTATCTTCTGCCAGTACGACATCGGCCTCTTTCAACACGCGCACAGCGCGCAGCGTGATATCTTCCAGATTCCCTATCGGCGTAGGGACAATGTAAAGTTTACCCATGACGCAGCGTTACAACAGTTTTCTGGCCAGCATATCGGAGAGCAGAAGAGCTGCTTCGCTGGAACTGTTCCACCCGTAGCGGTCGTGTATGAAGAGCATGGCGTCTTCTATCGAGGTGAAGCCGTCGAGACGCGACAAGGCTTCCTCGTAGGCGTCCGCATCCCCGCCGAACAGGTCGCGTATGAACATATAGCGGTCGTTCAGTCCTATCATCCGGCGTAATGAGCCGGCCTTTTCGTGTCCCAGCACGGACGCGACATCCGCCACGGGAGCATTCAGCGTATCGGCGAATGTGCGGACACCCGTCCCCATGACTTCGCCCAAAACCGGACGTCGGGTATCGGAAAGATTACTGCCGCAGTCGGGCGTGTCGGCTTCGCACGGTACGGTCGGAAGTGCTTCTGCGCGGTCGTCCGTTCCTTCCGCAGCTCCTTGCAAGTTTTCCGCAGCGACGGGCTCCGTGACGAAATAGCGGTGGACGGTCTCGATGCGCGCCATCCCCTCTCCGTCGTCATACAGGGCGCGGACGGTTGTGCCGCCGGGACGCTGGTATGCAGCCGTATGCGCCTCGGTCGGTTCCAACGGAAACACCCCGGCAGAAACAGACGGTTCCGGTTCACGTGAACCGACCGAGGCGGCTTCCCGACAGGGCGTGGATTCGTCATGCTGTCCGCCGCCGAACCTCACCGTTTCGTAGAGGCTCTTTATTTTATCTAACAGGAGGTCATACTCCAACCCGCCAAGACGGCCTGTTTTCCTCCACTCTTCCAACAGGCCCGAAATGACTTTCAGGTCCTCCTCCGCAACTGTATGGTTCATATCTTCACGAATATATTATCTTGGTTCTCACCCCTTCCGCAAATGCGGACATCGGCATTTTTATCTTTCAAAGATACGGCAGCCGGCGGTATATTACAAACGTGCGACGGGAAATTCCGTGCATGCGGATGAACAATATCGTTTCGGAAGGACGTTTTTTTACCGCAGTCTCCTCCTGCCCGACCTCGACAATCTTTATCACCGTATCATGTCCGCGACCGCGGACCGGGCTGTCATCCGCCGGCCGTTTTCGGTTTCCATTGAATGGATTTTCCTGTATTCGCTTCAAATGAATTGCTTCGCAAGCGTGCACCGGCTTTTGGACCGACATGCACTTTCGTATTTCAGCGAATATAATTTCACTATATTTGTACTCCGAAACAATACAAACATTCAAAACATGGCGTTACAATGCGGGATAGTCGGTCTGCCCAACGTCGGCAAATCGACGCTGTTCAACTGCCTCTCCAATGCGAAGGCTCAGGCGGCCAATTTCCCATTCTGCACGATAGAACCCAATGTGGGAGTCATTACCGTCCCGGACGAACGGCTGGTGGAACTCGCCCGTATAGACAATCCGAAGAAAGTGATTCCCACAACGATAGAGATAGTAGATATTGCGGGACTCGTGAAAGGGGCGTCGAAAGGAGAGGGGCTCGGCAACAAGTTCCTTGCCAACATCCGGAATACGGATGCCATCATCCATGTGCTCCGGTGCTTCGACAACGGCAACATCACCCATGTGGACGGCTCGGTGAATCCTGTAAGAGACAAGGAGATTATCGACACGGAGCTGATGATAAAAGACCTCGAAACGGTAGACAGCCGTCTGGCGAAGGTTCAGAAACAGGCGCAGACGGGCGGCGACAAGAACGCCAAACGGCAGTACGAGGTATTAGTCAAATACAAGGAAGCGCTCGAATCGGGCAAGGCGGCCCGCACGGTCGAACTCGACAAAGAGGAACGGAAAACGGTTTCCGACCTCAATTTATTGACCGACAAGCCGGTATTGTACGTATGCAATGTGGACGAAGCGAGCGCCGTATCGGGCAATGCCTACGTGGAGGCCGTGCGCGAAGCCATACGCGACGAGAATGCGGAGCTGTTGATTGTTGCGGCGGCTACCGAAGCCGACATCGCGGAGCTGGAGAGTTTCGAGGAACGGGAGGCATTTCTTGCCGACGTAGGACTGAAAGAATCGGGGGTCAGCAGGCTTATCAAAGCGGCCTACCGACTGCTCGACCTGCAGACCTATTTCACCACGGGGCCGGACGAATCGCGGGCATGGACCTTTACCAAAGGAACGAAAGCACCTCAGGCAGCTGGAATTATCCATACTGACTTCGAGCGGGGCTTTATCCGTGCAGAAGTAATCAAGTACGACGATTACATCGCACTCGGTTCGGAAAAAGCATGCCGGGAGGCAGGCAAGATAGCGATAGAGGGAAAAGAATATGTAGTACAGGACGGCGACATCATGCACTTTCTGTTCAACGTATAAAACGCATCCGAAGGCATTTTTCGGCTTCCTGCTGCCGGCATTCCGTTCCCTCGGGAAGCATTGAATCGGAATGGAGACAACTGTTTGGTTTAACCTAAAACTCATATCCTTATGAAAACAAACACGGCAATCGTCATCTGTGCGGCCATTATCGTCTGCGCATTCATCCTCGGGGGAGCGTACAAGTATAAGTACAAGGAGCAGAATACCATTGTGGTAACCGGACTTGGAGAGGAAGAGTTCGTGTCGGACCTTATCGTTTGGCGCGGATGGATAGTAGTGGACAACCCCTCGATAACCGACGGCTATGCCCAGCTTGAAGTAAACAAGCGCAAGGTACAGGATTTCATTATGCAGAAGGGCATTGCACCGGATGATATCGTATTCATGTTCGTGGATTCCTACAAGAATACCGAACCTATTTACCAGAACGGCAACTATGTCGGCCAGCGTTTTACGGGCTATACCCTGCGGCAGCAGTTCACCGTGGAAAGCACCGACGTGGAAGCGGTGGAGAACATATCGCGCGAGATATCCGCTCTGTTGGCACAAGGCGTACAGCTCGAGTCCTCTCAGCCTGATTATTATTACAGTAAGCTGGATGACCTGAAACTGGAGTTAATCGAAAAGTCCACCGTCGACGCGAAAGCCCGTGCCGAAAAGATAGCGGCGAAATCGGGCGCGAAACTGCGCAAGCTCAAGACCGCACGCATGGGTGTGTTTCAGATAACGGGGGCCAATACCAATGAAGAGTTCTCCGCCGGAGGCAACTTCAATACTTCGAGCAAAAACAAGAAAGCCCGCATCACCATGCGTCTCGAATATAATATAAGGTAAGGCGCGGCTCGGGAGACAAAAATAATTACAGTTACATAAAAGCGATATACAAATGACGAAGAGACGGGTAAGGGTTCGTTTCGCGCCGAGTCCGACAGGCCCCCTGCATATGGGCGGTGTCCGAACGGCATTGTACAACTATCTGTTCGCACGCCGGGCCGGCGGCGACTTCATCATCCGCATCGAGGATACCGACTCGCACCGTTACGTGCCGGGAGCGGAGGAGTACATATTCGATGCCTTGCAGTGGTGCGGTATCCGGGCCGACGAAGGGGTACGCGAAGGTGGTCCGCACGGACCCTACCGGCAAAGCGAAAGAAAGGAAATCTATCTGCAATACGCCCTGCGACTGGTCGAGTCAGGCAATGCCTACTATGCCTTCGATACTCCGGAGGCTTTGGATGCCCTGCGTACGGAAGCGGAACAGCGGGGCGACGCTTTCGCATATAATTATAAGGTACGAGGCCGGTTGGCGACCTCGCTGGCCATGACCGACGAGGAAGTGCGCGCGCGTATCGAACGGGGCGACCAATGGGTCATCCGCTTCATGATGCCCGAAAACGAGGAGGTGCATATGCACGACCTTATCCGCGGCGAGGTAACGGTGAACACCTCTACACTGGACGACAAAGTGCTCTATAAATCGGCTGACCGGCTGCCTACCTATCATCTGGCCAACATCGTGGATGACCACCTGATGGAGATATCGCACGTGATACGCGGAGAAGAGTGGCTCCCTTCCCTGCCTCTTCACTATCTGCTTTACAGGGCGTTCGGATGGACGGATACGCAGCCCGAGTTCGCGCATCTGCCTCTGCTGCTGAAACCTACCGGGCAGGGCAAGTTGAGTAAACGGGACGGAGACAAGATGGGATTTCCCGTCTTTCCGCTCGAATGGAAATCGCCTACGGGGGAGGTGTCGCGCGGCTACCGCGAAGACGGCTACTTTCCCGAAGCGTTCATCAACATGCTCGCGCTGTTGGGCTGGAATCCGGGGACAGAGCAGGAGCTGTTTTCGATGGACGAACTGATTGCCGACTTTTCGCTGGAACGCGTCAGCAAGGCCGGGGCACGGTTCAATCCCGACAAGGCGCGTTGGTTCAATGCACAGTACATGCACGTACGCGACAACGACGAATTGGCCGAAGCCTACCTCCCGCTGTTGCGTGAGCACGGCGTGGAGATACCTTTCGAGAAGGCGGCACGCATCGCAGGGTACATCAAAGGACGAGCCGCTTTCGTCAGCGATTTCTGGGAACTCTCCTACTTTCTGTTCCGCGCGCCCGTGTCGTTCGATGCCAAAGTGGCGGAAAAATATTGGAAAGGAGAGAACCCGGAATCCGTCGCAGGACTGCGGGAGGTACTGGCCGGTATCGACGACTTTACGAACCGAAATATGGAGACCGTCTGTCACGCCTGGATAGAGGAACACGGCTACAAGATGGGGCAAATCATGAATGCTTTCCGCCTGGCCATCGTAGGAGAAAGCAAAGGCTTCTCGATGTACGAGATGTGCGAAGTCCTCGGCAAGGAGGAGACGCTCCGCCGGCTCGACTACGCATTGGCCAATATCCCGCGGACCGACCGATAACACCATCCTTTCAAATCGTCCCCGCGAGCCCTCTTTTCCCGGCAGTTCGCGGGGATGGTATTTTTTGTTACGACATCTCCGTAGCCCCCCTCCCCTTATGTCGGTATGCCCCCGTCGGCGGTACGGTTATGCCGGATGCCACTCCCCCTTCCGGCCCCCTCCGGAAGCGATTGTCGCCCCTCATACAGGCAATTTGCAATTCATGCTAAAAAAAACGTGCGTACCTATTTTTAGTTACAAAATAAGTATATATATTTGTAAGCAAAATAGCCCATGGCTTAACAAATCATAATATATTATGGCTAAAATCAAAGGAACTATCATTGTAGACATCGAACGCTGCAAAGGTTGCGGCGTGTGCGTGCCTTCATGTCCGAACAATGTGCTGGCCCTTTCGCCGCACGTGAACGGCAAAGGTTACAACTACAGTTATATGGCTAACCCGGATGACTGCATCGGCTGCGCAAGCTGCGCTATCATGTGCCCGGACAGCGTCATTACAGTTTACAGACAAAAATTCGAGTAAGCGATGAAGAAAGAGGTAAGATTGATGAAAGGCAACGAAGTGCTCGCCGAAGCGGCGATACGTTGCGGCGCCGATGGCTATTTCGGCTATCCTATCACCCCCCAGTCGGAGGTAATGGAGACGCTCATGGAACTCAAACCGTGGGAGACTACCGGAATGGTCGTTCTTCAGGCTGAAAGCGAAGTGTCGGCAATCAACATGGTGTATGGTGCGGCCAGCACGGGCAAAAGGGTACTGACCTCCTCGTCGAGCCCCGGTGTCAGCCTCATGAGCGAAGGCTTCAGCTACATTGCAGGTGCCGAACTGCCCTGCGTGGTTATCAACGTTACGCGCGGCGGCCCCGGTCTGGGTACGATACAGCCCTCCCAGAGCGACTATTTCCAGGCTACCAAGGGCGGCGCACACGGTGACTTCCACCTTATCGTACTGGCTCCGAACTCCGTACAGGAGATGCACGACTTCGTATTCGACGCATTCGACCTGGCGTTCAAATACCGCAACCCGGTAATGATTCTTTCCGACGGTGTCATCGGACAGATGATGGAGAAGGTGGTACTGGCCGACCAGCGTCCGCGCCGTACCGCAGAAGAAATCATCGCCCAGGACGGCGATTGGGCACTGACCGGCAAAACGGCAGACAGGAAAGAACACGTCATCACGTCGCTCGAACTCGACCCGTATGCACAGGAGAGGTTCAACGAGAAGCTCATCGCCAAGTATGCAAAGATACGCGAGAACGAGGTACGTTACGAGGAGTTCATGACCGAGGATGCCGATTACATTATCGTAGCATTCGGTTCCGCGGCACGTATCTGCCGGATGACTGTAGAGATGGCCCGCGAAGCAGGCTACAAGGTAGGTCTCGTTCGTCCCATCACCCTTTATCCGTTCCCGTCCAAGGTGCTCCACGACCTCGCTGCAAGGGGGGTAAAGGGTTTCCTCTCGGCAGAGCTCAACCACGGACAGATGGTAGAGGATGTACGCCTCGCAGTAAACGGCCAGGCTCCCGTAGAGCACTACGGCCGCAGCGGCGGTGCCGTATTCTCGCCCGACCAAGTTTACGAGGCATTGTTAACGAAAATAATAAACAAGTAAAGATATGGCTGAATTCGAAGTACAAATAAAGGAAGAGAACCTGGTATTCCGCAAATCGCCTGTACTCACGGACAAAGTGATGCACTATTGCCCGGGGTGCAGCCACGGAACGGTCCACAACCTCGTCGCCGAAGTGATAGAGGATTTGGGCATACAGGACAAGACCATCGGCGTATCGCCCGTAGGCTGCTCGGTGTTTGCATACAATTACCTTCACATAGACTGGTCGCAGGCCGCCCACGGACGTGCATGTGCAGTGGCTACCGCCATCAAGCGTACCAATCCCGACAAGATGGTGTTCACCTATCAGGGCGACGGTGACTTGGCTGCTATCGGTACCGCGGAGACGATTCACGCCTGCAACCGTGGCGAAAACATCGTCGTTATCTTCATCAACAACGCCATCTACGGTATGACCGGCGGCCAGATGGCCCCGACCACCCTGGTGGGCATGAAGACGGCTACCAGCCCGTACGGACGTGACCCGAAGATACACGGGTTCCCTTACAAGATTGCCGACATGATAGCTCCGCTTCCCGGCGTATGCTATGTAACCCGTCAGTCGGTACACACCCCCGCGGCCGTGCGCAAGGCAAAGAAGGCTATCCGCAAGGCATTCGAGAACGCCCTCGCAGGCAAGGGACTCTCCTTCGTCGAAATGGTTTCGACTTGCAACAGCGGTTGGAAGATGTCCCCGGTTGATGCTAACAAATGGATGGAGGAGAACCTCGTTCCGTTCTATCCGCTCGGCGATATCAAAGGTTAATTAATTCAAAATCGGCAAAGAAACTATGAAAGAAGAGTTAATTATAGCAGGATTCGGCGGGCAGGGCGTGCTCTCCACAGGTAAGATTCTGGCTTATTCGGGTGTCATGCAGGACTACGAGGTTTCGTGGCTTCCTTCCTACGGTCCCGAGATGCGTGGCGGTACCGCGAACGTGACGGTCATCATCAGCGACAAGCCTATCAGTTCGCCTACCCTCCAGACTTTCGATACGGCCATCATTCTGAACCAGCAGAGTATGGACAAATTCGAAAGCCAGGTGAAACCGGGCGGAGTGCTCATTTACGACACGAACGGTATCACGCGCCATCCGCAGCGCAAAGACATCAAGATATATGTCATCGACGCTACCGAAGAGGCTGCCAAAAGGGGAAATTCCCGCATTTTCAACACGCTTATCCTCGGCGGTTATCTGAAGGTACGTCCGATTGTAACGCTTGAAAATGTCTACAAAGGACTGAAGAAATCGCTTCCGGAACGTGCATGGAAGTCGCTCCCGATGAACGAAGAGGCCATCCGTATCGGTATGGACATCATCAAGGAGATTCAGTAATTCCCGATAAAGCAGGCTTGCGGGCCTGTTGCAATAAGCGAAACGGGGCCGGACAATCCGGCCCCGTTTTTTATGTCTGTTCTCGACAGCCTTACCTCTTGTTTTATCCTCCTATCCGTCTGTTTTCCCTCCTGCCGAAGAGTGTCTTCCGTTGCAGCCGGTCGGATATACTCCGGATATACGCATTTCAAAAACAGGACAAGTTTCCCGGGCAATACAGTCAATTGCCCTGCCGGATGCGGCAGGGCCCTGTTTAGTTTGTTTACGGTTCTTATCCGCTTCGGACAGATCGTGCATTGTCCGAAACGGCTTACGACCGATTCTCCCCTACGGTCTCAATGGATATTTCGGCATTTCCTATCGGTGTGCCGTCCTTGAAACAATCATCGGTGAACGTATAGGTATAGCACGTTATCTGCAATAAATATTTTTTATCCTTTGTTCGTACATACGCTTTTTCCTCGAATATATTGGAATCGTCAGTAGGATGCCCAGACCTACGACAGATGACCTTGACTATTCCATTCGATATGGAAATACGAACCATGCTGCCTTCTGGATATAATTGATTCAAAGGAGAAAATCTTCCCGCATTGTACTTCTGTATAAATTCATATTTATCGCCTTGTTTGATTTGAACGGATTCTCCCACCCGCTTATCCCCGTTCGAAGAAATGTATTCCATTTCGATATCGAAAGACGATTCATTCTTATAGATGTAATGAGTTTCCCATTCGGTAGCCATTGCCCCGGGAGGGTCTGTGATGGTTATATCCGACTTTGAATCGCATCCCGTCGATAGCCACGCCAGCAGGCAGAGGCAAAACAGCCATTTCGTCCGTGATTTCATGGTTCATACGTTTTAATTAGGATAGTCTCTTTCTTCTCAAGGCGCACAAATCCGCTGCGCCGACTCATACAATCTTAACGATAATTTCCGGATTATCAAAGAATATATAAGTGGGTGTCCCACGAAAGATTCTTTTGCGGGACACCTGTTCCGTTTCGCAGCCAGGAACGGCCACTCCAGTACGATAAAGTCATTCCTTTCGAAGCAGTCGCCGGTTTCTACCGGCCGGATGAAAGATATTCTTCCCATTATTGCGGCAAATTTTCAGATTGTTTCTTCTGTTTAGACAAAATCTTACAACATTGGAACGTTCTGAAAATCATATCTCCTTCCACAACATAATCTATACACAAACCTTCAATTATGTATTCATAGCCCTTTTCGTAAGAAAAGTCGGTAATAGGCCATGCATGCCAACTCCAAGGGTGATCTTCGGCAAATTTGATAATGTAATAATAGTCACTTGCATATAACTCTTCTTCCGAACAATCTAAATCCGGGTGATGGTATTTCTCGGAGGCGATATAGAGTTTCATCTTTTCTACCTCGAAGATTTCATAGGGAAAATCCTTGAGTTTGCATTCCGGTTCCGGTTCGGTCTTTTGGCAGGATGCGAGGACGAGACAGACAAGGTACGAAACAATGAGAAAAGTAAACTTTTTCATCATGAGACATTTTTCGGTTATTCAACAATACGGTTCTCTAACGAATCCTGTTTCGGAATCCGCTTCCTTATTATAAATGCGAAATTAGTCTTTCCTGTTGCATGCCGTAAAAATTTTAGCTGCAAAACAGCGCCATGACCGACCGGGAACAGGATTGAAAAGAGGCAGCACGGCAAGATTTTCAAGACGACAGGTGCCAAACAGAGGTCATAAAAAAACGGAACGACAGTCAATCGCTGCCGTTCCGTCGTTATCATCGGTTTTCCTATTCGAACTTCAATTCGCCCCGGACTTTCAGCCCGTTCAGGTACTCCTGTATGCCCATGCGCTGTTTCCCGGCCGGCTGTACCTGCTGCGGTAGGATATATCCGTCGCGACAGGCAATGCGCATCGTACCGTTCTCTACTGCCACACTTCCCGGCGCGTCTGCGACATCCGCATCGGGCAGGAAAACGACCGAATAGAACTTCACGCTCCCTTCGCGGATAAGTACCCCATCCGTAACGGCACGTTCCCGGAGCATAGCCCATGCTCCAGGATAAGGCGATACCCCCCGTACAAGATTGACGATACGAACGCCTTCAGCCATAAAATCCACATGGCACGTCTCCTTGAATATCTTGGGAGCCGGTTTCAACTCCTCTTTCATGGCTTGAGGTTCAGGCCGAAAACCGTCTGCCGCCACGGCATTTACGCTTTCTGCAACGAGCCGTGCGCCCTCCGTCATCAGTTTGTCGTGCAGGGTTCCCGCATTGTCGTCGTCGGCAATCGCTACCCGACGGGACGCAATGACCGCCCCTTCGTCCATCCGCGGATTCAGCATGAAGGTCGTGACGCCGGTTTCCCGTTCGCCGTTGATTAACGCCCAGTTTATCGGAGCCGCTCCCCGGTACTGCGGCAACAGGGAGGCGTGCAGATTGAATGTTCCGTATCGCGGAAGCTCGAATACCGCCCGCGGAAGCATTCTGAATGCCACGACAATCCCGAGGTCGGGACGCAGGGCAGTAAGTTCCGCGATGAATTCCTCAGCCTTGAGGTCTGTCGGCTGAAGGAGTGGCAGACCGGCGGATACGGCATAACGTTTTACGGCACTCTCCTGCAGTTTCAGTCCCCGACCAGCCGGTTTGTCGGGCATGGTAACAACCGCCACTATATGATAGCCCCCCTCCACCAGCGCCTTCAAGGGCGCGACGGCGAAGTCGGGCGTTCCCATATACACGATACGCAAGGTTTTCGGATTGGCTGCCATACGGGAATATCCGGTTCAGTGTCGCTCCTGCTTGAAAAGACCGAGCTTGTGCCCCATCCGTTCCTCCTTGGTCTTGAGGTAACGCTCGTTGTATTTTGTGGGTTCGGTCACGATAGGCACTATCTCTTCGATGGAGAGTCCGTATCCTTCGAGTCCGGCACGCTTGGTGGGATTGTTGGTCATCAGACGCATCTTGGTAATGCCGAGCGCATGCAGGATGCTGGCACCCACACCGTAATCCCTCTCGTCCACGGCAAAACCGAGCTGCAGGTTGGCTTCCGCCGTATCGTATCCGTTCTCGTCCTGCAATTTGTAGGCCCTGATTTTGTTGCAGAGGCCGATACCTCTGCCCTCCTGCATCAGATAAACCACGGCACCCTTACCCTCCTTTTCTATCATACGGATAGACTCTTCGAGCTGTGCACCGCAGTCGCACCGGACGGACCCGAAAATATCGCCCGTTGCACACGACGAGTGAACGCGGACGAGGACCGGTTCGCCCGGCTCCCATGTTCCTTTGATAAGAGCCATGTGCTCCAGGCCGTTGCTTTTCTGTTTGAAGGGAATGAAACGGAACTCGCCCCACTTGGTAGGCATGGCCACCTCTTCGCCCTTCTCGACGATGCTCTCTGTCCTCAGACGGTAAGCGATAATATCGGCGATGGAGACGATTTTCAGTCCGAACCTGTCCGCAATCTCCAGCAACTGGGGCAGACGGGCCATGGTACCGTCCTCGTTCATTATCTCGATAAGCGCACCGCCGGGCCGCATGCCGGCCATGCGGGCAAGGTCGATGGTCGCTTCGGTATGGCCCGGACGCCTCAATACTCCCTTGTTGCGTGCACGCAGCGGATTGATGTGTCCCGGTCTGCCGAAATCCTCAGGCTTGGCGTTCGGGTCCACCAAAGCGCGAATGGTAGCAGCCCGGTCGTGTATCGACACACCCGTAGTACATCCGTCATGCAGGTAGTCCACCGTCACCGTGAACGGCGTGCCCAACAGGGAGGTATTATTGCCGACCATCATGTCGAGGTCGAGCTCCCGGCACCGGTCTTCGGTCAGCGGGGCACAGAGTACGCCGCGGCCGTTATGCAGCATGAAATTGACTATTTCCGGAGTTATCTTCTCGGCTGCCACGATGAAGTCGCCTTCGTTTTCCCTGTCTTCGTCGTCCACCACGATGACGACCTTACCCTGGCGGAAATCCTCGAGGACCTCCTCTACGGTATTAAGCTTCCTTTGTTCCATGCTTTTTGCTCTCTTTTCTGTGTTGTCTTTTTCTGCCGACCCACTCTTTGAGTTTGGCATATTGTATTCTGTACCAATCCATGTTGAAGAGATTGGAATCGTTCGTCGATTTGTAAATTAAGTAAAGCGCTATCGGCAGCAGGATGAAGGACGACAGCCACATTCCCTGAAAAGCGGTACTGATGCCGTCGCGCGCCATCTTCTCGCCGGACATGCTGATGATGTAGTACACCACAAAGAAAAGTACCGACACCACCACGGGCATCCCCAGCCCTCCCTTCCGGATAATGGCCCCCAACGGAGCGCCTATCAGAAAGAATATCATGACCGATACGGGAAGCGACACTTTCCGGTGCCACTCGATTTCGGAACGGTAGAGGTTGTTCAGATTCTGTTTATAGGAGTCCTCTTCGTAGTTTATCGCGTTTCTTGAGTTCTTCGCCTTCATCAGCGCATTGTTGAGTATATCCTTGCGCTGTACCAGCGTCATGTAATCCAGTCTTTCGTACACGGGCTCCGGCCTGCGGTAAGAGTAATCCGTCTTGACACTGTCCATCATCCCCATGACCACCGGATCGTACTGGAGCAGATTGTTCCGCAGGAGCGGTTCGTAGGAACGGGCCATCTCCCGCGCCACGACGATGTTGAGCGAATCGATATCCTTTTCGAGCCGCGCGATGGACTGTGTCTGCGTCCCGTGGCTGAAGCGGTCGCTGCTGCTGCGCTCAAAATCGAAACCCTCCAACGGAATGACCGCATTCTGCATATCGAAGGTCTGCTGCGTGAACTGGCTTTCGTTGTACCACTGATAGTCGCGCCGCGTCTCGTAACGTTCGCCTTTATAGAGTGTTACAAGCAGGTATTTCTTGTCGTCCGAGAGGCGGATGTAACCCGAATCCGCTATGGTGGTGGACATCGTTCCGTTTTTGGACTGATTCCGCGTATCGTATATCAGCACATCATTCAACAGACCGGTTTCCCGGTCCTGATGCCCAACCCGGATACTCATGTCGTCGATACCATTGAAGAAGGCTCCGTCTTTGAATTCGATGGTCTGCTTCTGCTGACGGATATCGGCGATGAGTGCGTTCATCTGCTTCCAGGCATAAGGCACGAGGTTGTTGGAGGCGAAAAAACTGCCTATGGCGATGAAGACAACAAGGACGGTCAGCGGGGCCAGTATGCGCGGAAGCGATATTCCCGCCGATTTCATGGCGAGCAGTTCGTTGTTTTCGCCGAGATTGCCCATTGTCATGATAGCCGCCAGAAGCGTAGCCAGCGGCAGCGACATGGGGATGGTCGTAGCCGACGCGTACCCCAGCAGTTCGAGGATGACGCCGAAGTCGAGTCCTTTCCCGACAAGGTCGTCGATATAAAGCCACAGGAAGTTCATAAGGAATATGAACGACACGATGAAGAAGGTAAGAATCATCGGCCCTATATATGACTTCAGGATGAACTTATCGAGGGTTTTCACTATACGCCACGGTTTTTCGGCTACGCAAAGGTAGCAGTTTTATAATTATAAGCGTAAGCGCCAGCAGAAATATTGTAGCGGCTCCGGCGGGAATATCCATGACGTAACTGAGGTACAGTCCGGCGATGTTGCCTGTTACGGCAACGACCGACGACCAGGCAGCCATGCGGGTGAAGGATTTGGTGAAGGAGTTGACGATGACCGCCGGAACGGTGAGCAGCGAGATGAGAAGAACGATGCCTACGCTCCGGATGCAGAAGACGACTGCGAGCGCCACCAATACCGCCATGACATACGATACGGTTCCCGTCGCTACCCCCCTGCTCCGGGCGAACTGGGCATCGAAGGCGACGTACATCACCGTCCGCAGAAAACAGAATGCCAGCAGGAGCAGAACAGCGACTAGGCACCCCAAAGCGACGATATCCGCCGTCGTCACGGTCAGGATATTGCCGAAGAGAAAACTCATCAGGTTGGGTGCATAACCCGGCGTCAGATAGACGAATATAACCCCGACAGCCATGCCGAAGCTCCAGACCATGCCGATGGCCGAATCTTCGCGGATTTTCCCCTTCCGTGCCCCCCACTCGATTCCGAGCGACGACATCACGGCGAATACCAGCGCGCCGAGAATGGGGTTCAGACCGAAATAATAGGCTATGCCTATCCCGCCGAACGAGGCATGCGTTATTCCTCCGCTCAGGAAGACCATGCGACGGGCCACGATATAGGTGCCGATGATACCGCAGACGATACCCGAAAGCACCGCGGCCGCCATGGCATGCTGCAAAAAGCCGTATTCGTAAAGTGCCCTGAAAAAATCCATCTCCGTCTCTTCCGGCAAAACCGTCGGTGCGGCTCTGCGGAATGCAAATTTACGGAAAAATCGCCAGCAATGCGCACGACAGCGACCGGCGGTGCTTTTATTTCACGCTTTACCGCCTTTTTCGTAACTTCGCACTCCGAAACAGATGAAATGAAGATGCCTTCGCCGAAAAAAGTCAGTTTCCATACGCTGGGCTGCAAGCTGAACTTCTCCGAAACCTCCACCATCGCGCGGCAATTCGAAGAGGGCGGCTATGCGACCGTCCGTCACGCCGCCGAAGCGGACATATGCGTGGTAAATACATGTGCCGTGACGGAACATGCCGAGAAGAAGTGCCGCAACCTGATTCGACGGCTTCACCGCGAAGCGCCGCAGGCCATCATCGCCGTCACGGGCTGCTATGCCCAGCTTCGGCCCGAAGAGTTGGCCGCCATCGAAGGGGTGGACCTCGTATTGGGCAACCGCGACAAGGGAACGCTTTTCGACCGGGTGGCCGCTCTCGGCGGCAAGTCGGGCGCCCGCATCTATTCATACGACACGGCTGAACTGACCAACTTCTTCGCCGCTTTTTCCACAGGCGAACGTACACGTGCATTCCTGAAAGTACAGGACGGCTGCGACTACAAGTGCTCCTACTGTACGATACATTACGCCCGCGGAGCGAGCCGCAACATGCCCGTCGCCGACCTCGTGCAGGAAGCGGAGCGAATCGCCGCTTCGGGTCGAAAGGAAATCGTGATAACGGGCATCAATACAGGCGATTTCGGACGGACTACCGGCGAGCGGTTCGCTGACCTGCTCACGGCGCTCGACCGGGTGGCGGGCATCGAACGCTACCGCATCTCTTCCATCGAGCCGAACCTTCTGACCGATGACATCATCGGCTTCTGCGCGGCGTCGGCCAAGTTCCAGCCCCATTTCCACATTCCGCTGCAAAGCGGTTCGGACCGTATTCTCGGCCTGATGCGCAGACGTTACCGGGCGGAAACTTTCCGCAACCGCATCGAAACGGTCCGCAGCAGCATGCCTGATGCCTTCATCGGCGTGGATGTCATCGTAGGTTTTCCGGGTGAGACGGACGAGGATTTCCGGCAGACTTACGACCTGCTCGAATCGCTCGCTCCTGCTTACCTGCATGTCTTTCCCTTCTCGGAACGCCCCGGCACGCCCGCGGCCGACATGCCCGGCCGGGTGCGCGACGACGTGAAAACCCTGCGGGCCGAGCGGCTCGGTGCACTCTGCTCGACACTTCACCGTCGTTTCTGCGAGGCATACGAGGGACGTTCGGCCGAGGTACTGTTCGAAGGACGCGGCAGTGGCGGCATGATGTACGGATACACCGGCAACTACATACGCTGCAAAGCCCCCTACGACCGAACGCGCGTGAACGAACTGTGTTCCGTACGGCTTGGCCGGCCCGACGCCGACGGAACGGTTCCGGTCTCACTGCCGGAACGATGACTCCCGCAATGCCGTACGGAAAAAGCCGTCGGCACGAATACTGTCCGCAAAACCGGCCGAACCGGAGTAACGTCCGGTATCCGTCTTCTTTTTCATCGAATTATATGTTATATTTGCCGTAAGAATCATCAACAACAACGCGTTGCCATGCGCAAGAAAATTTCGATAGGTTTCATCAGCCTCGCCCTCGTACTCCTGCTGGCGGGGGCTGTATCCGTCTATGAACTGCAAAGGCTTCGCAACCAGTCGGAAGAGATAGTGGCCCTCAATATGCGCAACACCGAACTGGCCGACCGTATGCTGACCGCCCTGCAGTCCCAGAACAGCGCGATATTGCGTATGATATTCTCGGATGCGACGACCCCCGACGCGGGATACGAACTCGGCCGGACGGCTTTTTACGATGCCTTGGAGGCCGCTTCGGTAACGGAAGAGGATATATCCGACCTGGCCGCAGTCCGGGTGGCCGACCGCGAATACCAAGAGGTCGTGACTGCCCATCTGGCAGACGACGGCACGGAAGACCTCGACTGGTTCCTCGCAACCTACATGCAGGCCTACTACCACCTCGACGAAACGCTCAAGGAGTACCTCACCTCTCCGGCCAACTCCATACCGGCCCGGGCGCAGATGCTCGAAAAGAGCGTCTACAAGACCATCACGCCCAGTATCCTGACGCTCATGATAGCCATCATCATCGTCCTGATGTTCTATTTTTTCGTGGACAGTTACTACGTGCGCCCGGTAATACGCATCCACAAATCACTGCATAACTACCTGTCGCACGGAATACCGTTCGCCCCGAAATTCGAGAGCAACGACGATGAAATAGAGGGACTCAAGGAGATGATAGACGAATTGGTGGAACGGAAAAAGACCGAACCGAAATGAGGACCGGACTGGTATTGAAATACATCGGTGCCGTACTGCTGCTCGATTCTGCCTTTATGCTCCTTTCGGCGGGCATTTCGTGGATAAACGGCATGGACAGCGGTTTCACGCCGCTGTTCCTCTCTTTTCTGCTGACAGCCATACTCGGTATGTTCCCCACCCTTTTCGTCCGCCGCAGAGAACAGATAAATGCCAAGGAGGGGTACTGCATCGTGACCGGTGCATGGCTGCTCTCCTGCTTCGTGGGCACTTTCCCCTACCTGCTCTATGGCGGGGAGTTCAACTTCGTCAATGCCTGGTTCGAGAGCGTATCGGGATTCACCACGACCGGTTCCACGATACTCACCGATGTGGAATCGCTGCCTAACGGACTGCTCTTCTGGCGTTCGGCGACGCATTGGATAGGCGGTATCGGCGTCGTCATGTTCGCACTCGCCATCCTGCCTTCGCTCGGCAAGACGAAGATGACGCTTTACAGCGTGGAGCTGTCCACACTGGCCAAGGACAATTATCGTTTTCAGACACGGAAAATCGTCTATATCCTGCTTTTCGTTTACGTGGGCATGACAGCCATGGCCACGGTGATGCTCCGCATCGCCGGGATGGACTGGTTCGATGCGGTGAACCATGCCTTTTCGGCCATCTCCACCGGCGGGTTCAGTACCAAAAATGCGAGCATCGCCTATTTCGACAACCTGTGGATTGAGCTGGTTATCGTCTTCTTTACCTTCGTTTCCGGTCTGCATTTCGGTTTGATATACTCCACCCTGACCGGAAGCAGGAACAACCTGTTCCGGTCCGAAGTGACGCGCTACTATTTTCTCTGTGCAGTGACCGGCGTCTTTCTCATTACACTCAGCCTTTGGCTTTCAGGCACATACGGCTCTTTTGCCACCGCCTTGCGGTACGGATTGTTTCAGGGAGTCACCGTACTGACCACTACCGGATTCGCAACCGCAGACACCAATCTGTGGACTCCGCTGGCCATGACCGTACTCTTCTTTTTCACATTGCAGTGCGCATGTGCCGGTTCAACGGCCGGAGGTATCAAATGCGACCGTATCCTGCTTTCGTTCAAGGTGCTGCGCAACCGTATCCGGCAGCAGCAACACCCCAACGCCGTGCTGCGCATCAAGCTCAACGGCGTGACGCAGGAGGAGTCCACGATAAATTTCGCCATGCTGTACATTGCCGTTTACTTCCTTTTCATTATCTTAGGGACACTGATAAATACCGCCTGCGGAGTCGATTTCATCACCTCGCTGACTGCCTCTGCCACCTGTATGGGGAATGTAGGGCCGGGATTCGGAGAGGTCGGTTCGATGGAGAGTTTTGCAGCAATGCCGGGAGTGATGAAGTTCTCGTCTACCGCACTCATGCTGTTCGGACGTCTGGAGATATTCGGACTTATTCAGTTGTTCATGATAAAGTGGTGGGTATAACCGCAAGGACTTTACAATTTGGGAAAGACTTATGGAACGGAGAGTACTGAAATATTTTCTTTTGCTGTCGCTTCTGGCTCCGTTGACGCTGGCGGCACAGCGACCGGCCAAAGGGCGGAAGACCGTTGTGCAGCAGCCGGCCCCGGTCAGTTACGACTCTCTTGCCATGCGCCGCAACGAACTGGCGGGAAAGGAAGCCCGTCTCAAGGAACGGCTGGATGAAGCACGGGAGCTTTTCTCGTCGGATTCACCGGGAAAAGAGGCGCTCGGTGCCAATATCGTGGAACTCGAACAGGCCCTGTTCGACGTAAGGGCAGACCTGGAAAGTCTATCGGAGACGATGGCCCGTATGGAACGCGAACAGGGCTTCAGTCTTCCGGTAATGCCTGCCGCCACTGCCGCTGCGGACAACGGGAAAACGATGCTGGTGGACAACGATTATTTCCGCGACAACCTTTCCGCAGCCGATTACAAGCAACTGCTCGCAGCACAGAAGAAAGAGAGCGAAGTGGCTGAGCTGATAGGAAAACTGCAGGAGAATTACGACCAGATGGCGCTTCTGCTTCCCGTCTATCATGTCGCAGTCAAAGGCCCACAGGCGGACAGTCTCCATGCACGGATAACGGCACTGGCGGCGGAGAACGAACGCCTGGCACCCGCTATCGGCGACCTCTGGCAAAGCGTCTTCGATACGAAGGTCTATGCCTATAATTATGTGCTCGACAAGAACGGCGAGAGCGATATCCTTGCGGTACAGGAGAAACAGATGAACAACATGCTCCTGCTGGAGGCGGAAATCGAAGGGGAGTATATGTATGAAGAGGTCGCACGGTATGCCCTGCAAAAACTGCTGATAGCCGGATACGAGATACGGATAGCCGACCGGGCCGGACTGACCGGGGCGGCGGATTCGCTCAACAGCCTCACCCCTCCCACCAGCCATATCGACGACTATTTCCTGCCCGTGCTCGACACCCGCGAACGCATGTTTTACGATTTTGCCGATGCCCAAATTGTGCGGCCTGCGAAATATGCGAATATCAACCAGGTACCGCAGGTAGAGATATTTCCACGCGGTTCGATGTACCGGATACTGTTAGGCGCCTATTCGAGACCGCAGCCCGTATCGGTCTTCAGGAATGTCTATCCGCTGTCGCAGGAGACGAAAGCCGACCGGAAGCACTACTATTATGCCGGAGGATATGCGACCTATGCCGAAGCGGAAGAGGCGGCGGCCCGGCTTAAACGGCAGGGATTCCGGAACCCGCGGGTGGTGGCATGGCACGACGGTCTGTACGACGCCGCGCCGGGTGCCGAGAGCGGAAGCGCTGTGACCGAACCGTCCACCAGGATACGCTACCGTGTAGAGATAGGCGGAGCCGGAGAGAGCCTGAGCCGCGTCGTCCGCGACGTCATATCAACACAGGCTGCCGGGAAAGAGGTTTCGCGCACGGCCGACCCGGAAACGGGCGAACCCCTGTTCGTGGTCGGTTCGTTCAACAACAAAACACTGGCCGAAGCGCTCGTACAGGATATCGACACCGTGGAACCGGGACTGACAATTCGGATAGTCGCCGTCCAGTAGCCCGAATCAATCGGATATTTTAAACAAAATACATCATGGCACTGGTAATCATTCTCATCATACTCGGCATATTTCTGCTCGGCGTGGAGGTATTCCTGCTCCCGGGCATTACGGTCGCAGGCATAGGCGCACTCATCTCCTGCGGGTTCGGCATCTATGAAGCGTTCGTGAAATACGGCAATGCCGGGGGATTCATTGCGCTGGCGGCCGTACTCGTATTGTCGGTCATCATGCTGGCAATGGGGCTGCGAGCAAAGACATGGAAGCGGCTTGCCCTGCACAACAACATAGACGGAGCCTCGCAGCCGTCGCCCGAAAAGGAGCATATCGCGGCTGGCGACCGGGGAACGACCGTCACACGGCTCGCCCCCGGCGGCAAAGTGATGCTGAACGGCAAAACTTACGAAGCCAAATCCATCGACGTCTACATCGACCCGCACAGGGAAGTGGAGGTCATCGGTTTCGACAACTTCACCGTCGTGGTAAAACCCCTCTCACGTTCCGCAGAAGAGGAGGCATAACGGAACGGTCGTTCCCGAACATCGACACGAACGGACAAAGACAAACCCAAATACCAAACAATGCTTATGGAAAATATCGGACTCATCATCGCGGTCGCCGTAGTTGTCATCGTACTACTTTGGCTGCTTTTCTATTTCGTCCCCGTCGGACTGTGGTTCAAGGCACTGCTGTCGGGTGTAAGGATATCGCTCCTGCAGCTTATACTGATGCGCTGGCGCAAGGTTCCCGCTACGCTGATAGTCAATGAGATGATAACCGGAACGAAAGCAGGGCTCCATCTGAATCCGAATGAACTCGAGGCGCATTATCTGGCGAAAGGCAATGTACCGAACGTCATCCAGGCACTCGTATCCGCACAGAAAGCCAACATCAATCTCGATTTCAAGATGGCATCCGCCATCGACCTGGCCGGCCGGAACGTATTCGAGGCGGTCCAGATGTCGGTCAATCCGAAAGTCATCAATACTCCGCCCGTGTCGGCCGTCGCCAAGAACGGTATCCAACTCATCGCCAAGGCGAGGGTTACGGTTCGTGCCAACATCAAGCAGCTTGTCGGAGGGGCCGGCGAGGAGACGGTGCTCGCCCGCGTCGGAGAGGGAATCGTCTCTTCGATAGGCTCCGCCGAATCGCATACGGTCGTACTCGAAAATCCCGATTACATCTCCCGCGTAGTGCTCGAAAAAGGCCTGGATGCGGGAACGGCATTCGAGATTCTCTCCATCGACATAGCGGATATCGACGTAGGGAAGAACATCGGTGCCGAACTTCAGATTGACCAGGCCAATGCCGACAAGAACATCGCACAGGCCAAAGCGGAGGAGAAACGCGCCATGGCAGTAGCGCATGAGCAGGAGAACAAGGCCAAAGCACAGGAAGCGCGGGCCAAAGTAATACTCGCCGAAGCGGAAATACCGCTTGCGATAGCCGAAGCGTTCCGGAGCGGGAACCTCGGCATCATGGACTATTACAGACTCCAGAACGTACAGGCCGATACGCAGATGCGCGAAAGCATAGCAAAGCCCGAGAAAAAATAGCAAATGCCATCCCCTTCGACAAGGGAATACCGCTGCGGCACGGTATTCCCTTGTCGTTACTTGTTCTCTGTCTTCCGGCCCGACCGTTCCGATGAAGGCTGAAGAGACCGATAACTGCCGCCTTTTCAGCGTTTTTGCAGCCGGACATGTTTCTGCTCTCCTCCCTGCAGTTTCCACTTAAAACTCAAAAGGATTATGGAGAGAGTAATCGTTTACAATGTCAGCCAGTATTCCGTGCTATCCGGAATTGACAGGCATCGCTCACACTCGGTATCGTATTTCTGGCCATCGGTCTCGTATTGATACCTGGCTCGGCCCTCACAGCGGCCGATACCGTCCTTTATGCCGTCCATAGGAATCGGTTACGGAAATTTCTCGTCTAACCGCAGATTGCAACAAGTCTTCGCCGGACAGTCTGTATCAAGCCGGCCGCCGCGGCATTCAGAACAACTTTCCCTGTATTTTCCGCAGACTCTCTGCGGTACGTTCTCGAATGGTATCCTCCGGCCGCGGATATCCCAGCATCATGGGAGAGTGAATATCGTGCATGCCGTACCTCTTCGCCGCCGCTGCCGCACCGTCCCTTACAGCGTAACAATACGTGCAACCGTGCGGGCAGCTTCCGTACATCCCGATATCGATACTCTCCGCACAGTTGCATACGCCGCGCTGGCCGCCATCTTTCCGGGCGGAGAGCGGATACCCCGTCAGCCGCTCCGCCAATTCCCTGTCTATACAACAACCGCTTCGGATGCCGAAACGCCGCAAATCCACTTTGGATGTACAGGTTTCGAGTAAGATGCCGTACTTCGCAGCCGTATCCCCGAAAGCAGCGGCCAGACGTTCCGTATCCTCCGGAGACGGAGCCCCTGCCCCAGCCTCATCCATGACCTTGCGAATATGGCGGTAAAAGTCGAGGAATCCTATCATACACCTCTCGGTATATCCCTTCAATCCGGCGGCCAACGCGGCGAAAGCCCCCGTATGGAACCGAATATCGTAAGCACCTCCCAGCAGTACCGGGTCGTAACGCCATATCACACGTTCCGGGCCTATCCGTTCCGCCAACCGCCGGAAAGTACCGAGCCTCGCTTCCAATGCCGGCAGGTTACGTTCCATATCCCGGCCGTATGGATTCAGCGTGAACTGGAAATAATACCGGTAATCTCTCAGCCGCTCCAATCCGTCCAGCATGGGAGCGGGATTCTTCGTCCAGAAAACGATGCAGTCCACCGTATCGGGAGTAAGGCCGACCCGGCTTACCGTACGCGGATTGAACGGATTGGGTACGAGTACGTACCCCTCCTTCAATCTGTTATAGAACCACGGCGCATAAAACGCCGGAATATCCGTTCTCCTGCTCGCACTTACTATCATGGTGCACAATGAACGTAAAAGGGCGCTGTCGAATTGTCCCTGCACCAGCTTTCCTGCAAACAGGGCCGTCCGGACAAAATCGTACCGGTCATGCGGGAAGCATTATCGAAAACCGGCTGCCCTTACCTATCTCGCTTTCGACGCTAATCGTTCCGCCGTGCGCCTCCACAAACTCCTTGGAGATGGCCAGGCCGAGACCGCTGCCCTGCACCTTTGTCCCGGGTACCCGGAAGTAACGCTCGAAAATGCTCTTGTGGTAGCGCGGGTCGATGCCGCGTCCGAAATCCTGAACGTATATTTCTACGGCCTTGTCGTGCTGCACGGCTCCCACGATGATGCGCGAACGTTCGGGCGAATGATGTATCGCATTGGAGAGCAGATTCGTAATGACCCATGCTATCTTCTCGCTGTCCACGAAAATCTTGGAAATCTTCTCCGGATAATCCACTTCCACGAAACAGCAGAACCTTTCGGCCAGTACCCGTGTGGATTTTATTGCGTAATCAATCAGTTCGATAGGCTTCGTAATCTTGGGATGCAGCTTCAGTTTGCCCGTTTCTATCTGCGTCATGTTGAGCAGTTCGCCCGTTATCTCCAGAAGCCGGTCGCTGCTGTCCTTGATGCTCTCCACCAGCTGCTTCTGTTCCCCGTTCAACGTACCGAGACGGTCGTCGTTCAACAGTTGCAGGCTCATCATGATGGATGATATGGGCGTTTTCATCTCGTGCGACACGGTGGATATGAAGTTGGTTTTCGCCGAGTCGAGTTCCTTATATCGTGTAATATTGTTCAGAATAATCAAATTGCCTATGAATTCACGTTCCGTTTTTCCGATAGGCGTGATATAGAGCGGCACGTTCTCCATCTGGAAATAACTTTCCTTATTGTCGGCATAGATTTTCAATGGCTCCCTGCTCTCGGGCTTCGCATCGCCGTAAAGTTCCCGGACGAGCCTGCGCAGCAAGTCGTTGGAAAGGGCGACATCGGTCGCGTTGCGTCCGACCACATCGTCCGTCAGATTGAGTACGGAGAGCGCCTCCCGGTTCATGAACAGGATGGTACGGTCGGGACCGAGCCCGACGATGGGTTCGTGCAACGAATTCACGATGGCCTCGATACGCTTCTTGGCCATCATCAAATCGTCCAGCGAGCTGCGCCGGTATTCGTCGAGCCGGGCCGCCATGTCGTTGAACGATTCAGCGACGGACTCGAATTCCCTATTGCCCGAAAAGTCGAGCCGCTGGTCGTAATTATGGTTGGCTATCTCCGTTATTCCTTTCTTCAATTCGTCTATCGGCCTCACGATTACCTTGGGAAACCACACGAGGAACACTCCGGCAATAACCGCACACAAGGCGGCAATCACTATCAGCCACCACATCACTTGGTCGGCCCGTTCCTCCACGCCCGCACTCTTTGCACGGATGGCCGCCATGTTGACCTCCATGATGCGCAGCAGGTCTTCGCGCACGAGTTGCAGTTCCTGTTCCGTGACGGAGTCGCTCAACGCCGCCACATGCCTTTCGAGGGAAGAGGTAATCTCCTTCTCATTGATTTCCGTAATATTCCGCTGCTGCATGGCGAGACTCTGCCGCAGGTCGTGCCGCGAAACAGAATCCTCCCCGATGTCGTTGAGCGAACGGAGCATGTCGGCCGCATACTCCAGCGACGCGTAATTGTCGGCGAGTATGGTTTTCGTAGCCTGCGAAAGCTGCCGGACATAACTGGTGGACAGCACGCCGAGCAACAGTATCATGGCGAACAGAACGCCGATTCCCAATGTAAGCCTCTTCTGTATCTTCATAGCCTACGATAAAATTAAAAGGTCTATATTCATGCGGGAAAGCCTTCCCGTCAGTTTCCAGAATCCGAGTATCCCTTTTACGGGTGAAAATTCGGGACGCGCGATGCAGACGAAACTCACCTTCTGTTCGCGGCATACCTCGAGAATGGTTTCCACCGGCCGGTTGGAATGTATCCTGCGTATCTCGCCGCCGAGTTCCGAAGCAAGATTCAGGTTGTTTATCAGATACCGCTGATTGGCGAGCGGTATCCGGTCCGCCGTCTCGCGGTCACTCTGTATGTAGAGTACGGAGAAGGGCGCATTGATGTGGGTCGCCATGCGGGCAGTCTTGCGTATCACCCGCCGGGAGCGTTTCTCGGACGAGTCGATGACGGCCAGTAACCGGTCGCGGTGCGGTTTGTCACCCGCCGTGATTTCATTCTCCACCTTCTTCTCTACCCGCATGGCCACCTCCTTGAGAGCCAGTTCGCGCAATTGCAGAATGTTATCCTGCGTAAAGAAATTATTGAGCGCGGCGTTTATCTTGTCGGGTTTGTATATCTTACCGGCTTTCAGCCGATTGATAAGCTCCTCGGCGGTCAGGTCGATATTCACCACTTCATCCGCCATGGCCAGTACGCTGTCGGGAATACGCTCCCGTATCTCTACGCCCGTAATTTCCTGCACGGATTCGTTCAGTCCCTCGATGTGCTGGATATTCACCGCCGAGATAACGCTGATACCCGCTTCGAGTATCTGCATCACATCCTGCCACCGTTTCGGATTGCCGCTCCCCTCGATGTTGGTGTGCGCCAGTTCGTCCACGATGACGATTTCGGGATGGAGATTGATGATGGCCTGCGTATCCATTTCCTCCAGCTCCTTCCCCTTGTAAAACAGTTTGCGTAAAGGCACGACCGGAAGCCCTTCTCGAAGGGCTTCCGTATCGGGCCTGCCGTGCGTTTCGATGTATCCGATTCGCACGTCCACACCGGCTTCAAGCAGTTGATGGGCCTCCTGGAGCATACGGTATGTCTTGCCCACACCGGCACTCATACCAATGTAAATCTTGAACTTTCCCCGGTGCGAACGCCGTATGAGTTCCAGAAAACGCTGTACACTGTCTTGTTTATCCATCTCCGTTACATCCTCAGGGATATGCCTCCCACAAAATTAACATCTTCCAGGGCAGGATTCCAACTGAGCGAGGTAAAAAGTCCCAACTGGAGCGAACCGGCCACCGTCCAGCTTTTTCCAGCATTCAGGAAAACATTCTGGACGTAAAAATCCCTGTCGATACCATAGGTGCCGTAAGCGTTCCAGGGAACGATGCCGATGCCGGCCTTCATATCAACCCCCTTGACAGCAAACGGATAGGAGAGCTCCACGTAAGTCGCATAGGCGCGGTTACCTTTGGAGTTCACGTCCGCTGCGCCGAACAGTACCGTATTCCATGCAAGCGTAAGAGGGACTTTTTGCGAAATGCACCAGCTTACTCCAAGTTCCACCCGATGGGGCGAATCGGCACCGAAGTGGAAATAGTGACGGCCGATAGTGTTTCGGTCTGCCGCACTCCCCTCCCAATAGAGGTCGGCTAACGAAACGGTCACGGGACCGAGTGCATAGGCGAGCGTGAGGTCCATCTCCTTGTAACTCGTCGAAGCGAAATCCACCGAGCCCCATGCAGTCGCCGAGAAGTTGCCTGCCGACAGCACCAGTGTCGGCTGGATGCTGGGCCCCGCTTCCCAGACACCGCGCCAGATATATCCGCTCACTACATCGGCACCTCCGCCGAAACGTACTCCGCGTTCGTTCTCCTGAGCACACACATCTATGGAGAAGAGTACTACGAATACGGCCACCATGGCCCATATCCACCTTTTCATTACCTTATTTACTTTCATAGCTTTCAAAAATCCATTTATCGTTTTCTGTTTCATTTTCCATCCGTAGCCGTCCGCTTTCCGCAGGAAGGCAGCATAACCGACGGACCGTCCGTCCCCCTCAGCGGAAATTCCTCCGCTGTACGGACGGCCGCCGGCATCTGCCTGCCGCATATGCGGCGACTAACGGAAAAACATTGTTCAAAGGTCGCTTCCTGATTCATTTATGTTCGAGCGTAACGTTGGGCTGCAACTTTTCGAGGGCAATATTGAGTCTGAGCACATTCACTTTCTCGGTACCGAACAGGCCCAGCCACGGACGCTGCGTCAGCGAATCAACCAGACTGCGTACGACCCCCTCGTCCAGTCCGCGGGCCTGTGCCACACGGCGAACTTGTACCTCCGCGCCTCGGGGCGATATGTCCGGGTCAAGTCCCGAACCGCTCGCCGTAACCATCTCGGAGGGTACCTCCTCCCGCGAAAGGTAGGGATGCGCGGCGAGGAAATCCTCCACACGCTGCTCCACCTCGGCCAGATATTCTTCGTTCGTCGTACCCTTGTTGCTGCCGCCCGAACCGGAACCGTTGTAATCCACGGCCGAAGGACGCCCCCAAAAGTAACGCACGTCGGTGAACTGCTGTCCCACGTTGGCCGCACCGACCACCCGTCCGTCGAAAGTCACCGTCGGGGCTTCGCCGTCGTTGGGCGATGCCACGGCTGCCGTCAGACGCAGTATCAGGACATAACCGACCGTTAGCAAGACACACATCGCAAGGGTTATCTTTATGGAAATCCACAAATTTTTCATCTCTTATCCTAATTTAAAAAAACACACTTACTATCATGTCAATCAGCTTAATGCCGATGAACGGGGCTATCAGACCGCCGAGACCGTAGATGAACAGGTTCCGACGCAGCAGAGCCGAAGCACCGATGGGCTTGTAGGCCACACCGCGAAGTGCCAGCGGAATGAGCAGCGGAATGATGACGGCATTGAAGATGATAGCCGACAGGATTGCGCTTTCGGGCGAATGCAGGTGCATGATGTTGAGAGCCTGCAACGAAGGAATGGAAGCTATGAATAGCGCGGGCACGATGGCGAAATACTTCGCGACGTCGTTGGCGATGGAGAACGTGGTCAGCGTCCCGCGTGTCATAAGCAACTGTTTACCGATTTCGACAATCTCTATCAGTTTGGTCGGGTCGTTGTCGAGGTCCACCATGTTGCCCGCCTCTTTGGCCGCCTGCGTACCGCTGTTCATCGCAACGCCCACATCGGCCTGTGCGAGAGCCGGAGCATCGTTCGTACCGTCGCCCATCATGGCCACCAGTTTGCCCCCGCGCTGCTCGCGCCGGATGTATTCGAGTTTGTCTTCCGGTTTGGCCTCGGCGATAAAATCGTCCACCCCTGCCTTTTCCGCTATATACTTTGCCGTAAGAGGGTTGTCGCCCGTTACCATCACCGTTTTGACACCCATCTTGCGCAGGCGCTCGAAACGTTCGCGGATACCGGTTTTGATGATATCCTGCAATTCGATGACTCCCATGACACGGTCGTTCTCGCAAACGACGAGCGGCGTACCGCCGTTTTCGGAAATCCGGCATACGGTCTTGTCGATAGTATCCGGATACTCGTTGCCTGCCTCGGTCACGATACGACGGATGGTTTCCGATGCACCCTTACGGATGCGAACGCCGTCCGGCATGTCCACGCCCGAACACTTCGTTTCGGCCGTAAAGTTCACCATACGGACTCCGACCAACTGCATCGGGTCTATCCGGACACCGTTGTCGGCTCCGAGTTCCACAATCGACTTGCCTTCGGGCGTCTGGTCGGCTATCGATGAAAGCACGCACAAGCGGACGAATTCCCCTGCATCAATTCCGTCGGCCGGGTAGAATCCGGTCGCCTTGCGGTTTCCTATCGTAATCGTCCCCGTCTTGTCGAGCAGCAGCGTATCGATGTCGCCGGCCGTTTCGACCGCCTTACCCGATTTGGTAATGACATTGGCACGCAGCGCACGGTCCATTCCCGCAATGCCGATGGAAGAGAGCAACCCGCCGATGGTAGTCGGTATGAGGCAGACGAACAGCGATATGAATGCAGCCACCGTGATGTTGGCACCTACGTAATCCGCGAACGGTTTCAGCGTAGCGCAAACGATGATGAACACGATGGTAAAGCCGGCCAGCAGGATGGTGAGCGCGATTTCGTTCGGCGTCTTCTGACGCGAGGAACCTTCCACGAGGGCTATCATCCGGTCGAGGAAACTTTCCCCCGGGCGTGCCGTCACCTTTACCAGTATCCGGTCCGACAGCACCTTCGTACCGCCGGTCACGGAACTCTTGTCGCCCCCGGCCTCGCGTATCACCGGTGCGGACTCGCCCGTAATGGCGCTTTCGTCTATGGAGGCCAGTCCTTCGATGATTTCTCCATCGGCAGCGACCGTATCTCCGGCTACGCATTCGAAGACATCGCCCTGTTTCAACTCCGAGCTGCTGACGATACGGACCTGACCGTCGGCGGCGACGAGTTTGGCCGGCGTTTCCTCACGCGTCTTGCGGAGCGAATCGGCCTGCGCCTTGCCGCGTGCCTCGGCTATCGCTTCGGCGAAATTGGCGAAAAGTACCGTAAGAAACAGAACGACGAAGACAACGAAATTGTAGGCGAACGACCCCTGCGACCGGTCGCCGGTCACAGCTATGTACACGAGCAGGAGCAGCATGACGAAAGTCACCACCTCCACCGTGAACATGATGGGGCTCTTTATCATCTTCCGCGGGTCGAGCTTCACGAAAGAGGCGTGCAAGCTCTGGCGTAAAAGGGATTTGTCGAACAGTGAAATATTTCTGTTGCGTTTCATATTCGGTTGCTATTTAAAAAGTCAGATAATCGGCTATCGGCCCAAGTGCGAGTGCAGGGAAGAATGACAGGGCTGCCACGATGATGATGACGGCGAAGGTCATGACCGAGAAGGTCGCCGTATCGGTCTTGAGCGTACCTGCGCTTTCGGGAACGAACTTCTTGCCGGCCAGCAGCCCGGCTATCGCCACCTGTCCTACAATCGGGAAATAACGACCCATAATCAGGACAATACCGGTCGTGATGTTCCAGAAAGGCGTATTGTCCGAAAGTCCTTCGAAACCGGAACCGTTGTTGGCGGCCGAAGAGGTATACTCGTACAGCATTTCGCTCAATCCGTGGAACGACGGGTTGTTCAGCCAACCCGATGCCAATTCCGGATTTCTGGCGGCAAGCCACGACGCGAGGCCCGTACCGACGAGAATGAGGAACGGATGCATCAATACGACCATGGTGGCGATTTTCATTTCGCGGGCCTCCACTTTCTTGCCGAGGAACTCCGGTGTACGCCCTACCATGAGGCCGCTGATGAATACGGCGATGATAAGGAAGGCATAGTAGTTCATGAAACCGACGCCTACGCCACCGAACCAGCAGTTTATCTGCATGTTCAGCATCTGGAGCATCCCGCTGAGAGGCGTTTGCGAATCGTGCATGGAATTGACCGAACCGTTCGAAGTGACGGTCGTGGTCATACCCCACATAGCCGAAGCGGCCGAACCGATTCTTATCTCCTTGCCCTCCATGGAACCGAGCTCCTGTGCGATACCCATTTCGTCTATCTGCGGACTTCCCGCCATCTCCTGCCATACGGATATGACGATGCCGCACGTATAGGCTGCCAGCATGACCGTGAAGATGCACGCGGCCAACTTGCGGCGTTTCAGATAGAAGCCCAGCGCGAATACCATCGCCATCGGGATGATAAGGATAGACCAGCATTCGAGCATGTTGGTGAAGGCATTCGGGTTCTCCAGCGGATGCGAAGAGTTCACGCCGAAATAACCGCCGCCGTTCGTACCGAGCTGCTTGATGGGGACGATGGCTGCCGTCGGTCCCTGCGAAATCTCCTGCGTAGCGCCTTCCAGCGTCGTAAGCGTCTGCTTGCCGTCGAAGGACATGGGCGTACCGTTTATCACGAGCAGGATACCCACCAGCAGCGACAGAGGCATCAGGATACGGGTAACGCTGCGGGTCAGGTATACCCAGAAGTTCCCTATCGACTTGGTCGTCTTGGCTGCCATACCCTTGAATATCCCGGCCAAAGCTGCCATACCGCACGCGGCCGTGATGAACTGGAACAGCATGATGACGAACAGTTGGGTAAAGTAGCTCAGACCGGTTTCCCCGCTGTAATGCTGGAGGTTGCAGTTGACCATGAACGATATGCACGTATTGAATGCCTGGTCGGGCGTCTGACCCGGATTGCCGTCCGGATTCAGCGGCAGCCATCCCTGACACACGAGCAGTACCATACCCCATATGAACCAGAACAGGTTCACGGTCAACAGCGCTTTCAGGAACTGCTTCCAGTTCATCTCGCGTTCCGGGTCGATGCCGCAGACCTTATAGATAAAACGTTCTACGGGGGCCATGAAATCCATGATGTTCTTCTCCCCCTTGTACACCTTCGCAATGTGGCGTCCCAGCGGATAGCAGAGCACTACCAGGCACACCCATTGCAGTATGACGCCTAAAATCTCCGTATTCATTTATTTCTTCATTTTTGTGAGTAGACTATCAGAATTCTTCGGGTTTGACGAGTACGTACATCATGTACACGAACCCGACGACGCTCAGTATGAACAATGTGGTAAACATCTCTCAATCATATTTTTTCAAACCAATCCACACATTTGTAGAAAAACAGGTAGCACACCAGGCCGAGTGCGACCAAAAGCAAAAACATTACGAATCCATTCATCTCATTTCATTTTCCTTTTCGAGTTAGACAATTGTTTCACAAAGCCTGAAAATATGCGGCATATCATATACAGTATGATACACGACAATACGATTACAAATACAACATCCATTCATGCACCGTCCTTAACTTCCGACGCTTCCCCCTTAACCAAGCGGATGCCAAAAAACCCCAATACAAGATAATTAAATGATTATAAACCACTTGTAACCAATCAAACAAATACGAAAAAGAGAGGGAGTCTATCAAAATGATAGGCTCCCTCTCTCAATTTGAAAGGACACGGCCGTTCCTGCAGCTCAGGATTTCAGGCCCCAACTCTCCAGTTTACGGTACAACGTCGCCACGCCTATACCGAGCAGGCGGGCCGCTTCGCTCTTGTTGCCGCCCGTATACTCCAGTATCTTCACGATGTGGTTCCGTTCCACGTCCTCAAGCGTCATGGAACCGTCTGCGGCCACTCCCGCATCGTTACGGAATTCGGGCGGAAGCGTTCCCACAGAGAGCACATTGCTGTCGGCCATTATCATACTGCGCTCCACGGCATTGCGCAGTTCGCGCACGTTACCCCGCCACGTATGGTTCTCCATGGCTTCGATATATCCCTTGTCGATATTTTCGATGCGTTTCCCCATCTTGGCCGAGAAAAGACCGGCAAAATAGCGGACATAATCGGCGATATCGCCCCGTCTTTGGTTGAGCGACGGGAGCTGTATCCGGAAAACGGAGAGGCGGAAAAAGAGGTCTTCCCGAAAGTTACCGGCTTTTATCTCCTTTTCCAGGTCTCGGTTAGTCGCTGCGATAATACGCAAGTCGGCCTTGGTGGGACGTGTCTCTCCTATCTTGATAAACTCACCGTTTTCGAGTACCCGAAGCAGTTTGGTCTGCAGTTCCAGCGGCATTTCGCCTATTTCATCGAGGAAAAGAGTCCCTCCGTCGGCCTCCTCCACAAGTCCTTTCTTGTCTTTGGTAGCCCCTGTGAAACTCCCCGCCCGGTGGCCGAACAGTTCGCTTTCCAGCAGCTCCTTGGAAAAGGCGGAACAGTTCACGGCAACGAACGCCTCGTGCGCCCGACGACTGGCATGGTGGATGGCCCGGGCGAACACCTCCTTTCCCGTACCCGTTTCACCGGTCAACAGTACGGAGGTATCTGTCACCGCCACCTTCCGGGCGAGCTCTACCGCCTCCCGAAGTGCCGCCGAAGAGCCGATAACCCGGTCGAAGGAGTTTTCCTCGGAAAGCTTGTCCTCGAAACGGGCGAGTCGCCGCTGCATCTGGGCCTTTTCGGAGGCACGGCTGAGCAACGGCAGTATCTTGTTATTGTCGTCACCTTTGGTAATGTAATCAAAAGCTCCGTTCTTGATGGCCTGCACACCGTCGGGAATGTTGCCGTAAGCGGTCATCAGGATGACTTCCACCGCAGGTGCCGCCTCCTTGATTCTGCTCACGAGCTCCACGCCGCTGCCGTCCGGCAATTTGACATCGCAGAGCACCACATCCGGCTCGTGCTGCCGGAGCATCTTCATTCCCGAAGCGCAGTCCGCCGCCTCCGCGACTTCATATCCTTCGAGTCCGATAATACGCGAGAGTAGTCTGCGCAGTTGCATTTCGTCGTCTATGATAAGCACCTTTGCCATACGATACTTCATTCTTCCCCTGTTTCAATCCGCCGCTGCCTGGAAACATGCCGGACGGTTTCCGTCCGCCTTTACCAATCCGGGAACAAAACGGCAGGCTTTATGCATACGGGATACAAAAATAGGGCAAAAAATAATGTCAGTCTCCATGCGCTAAATCGAACGTCCAAAAAAAGAGATTGATTAACTTGCACTGAAATTCGACCGATACCATGAAAAAGAGAGAATTGAGCGAATCGGAACGGCATGTCATCATAGACAAGGGAACGGAGATGCCGTTCAGCGGCAAATACTGGAACAACCGGCAGCCCGGTACATACGTCTGCCGTCAATGCGGAACTCCGCTCTACCGGTCGGCAGACAAGTTCGATGCCGGATGCGGCTGGCCAAGTTTCGACGACGCGATACCGGGCGCGGTCATCCGCCGGCCCGATGCCGACGGCATCCGTACCGAAATCGTCTGTGCGGCCTGCGGAGGCCATCTCGGCCACGTCTTTACCGGCGAAAGATTCACCCCGAAGAACACCCGCCACTGCGTCAATTCCATATCGTTGGAATTCATTCCGGAGACACGGTCCGAAGCCACAAACGGCTACGAAACGGCTGTTTTCGCCGGAGGGTGTTTCTGGGGTGTGGAATACTACATGCAAAAGGCACCCGGCGTTATCTCCGTCGAATCGGGCTATACGGGCGGCAGCGTCCCGGCCCCCTCTTACGAAGAGGTATGCAGCGACCGCACGGGCCATGCTGAAGCGGTACGGGTCACCTTCGACCCGACGCAGACCACTTACGAAGCACTCGCCCGCCTCTTTTTTGAGATACATGACCCGGAACAGGTCAATCGGCAGGGCCCGGACATCGGCAGGCAGTACCGCTCGGAAATCTTCTATAACAGCGAGGCACAGCACCGAACCGCGGAAAGGCTTATCGACGAGCTGGTGGCAAAAGGCTATGACATAGCCACCCGCCTTTCGCCCGCCGGTCCCTTCTGGAAAGCGGAGGATTACCACCAGGATTACTACGAACGGAAAGGGACGACACCCTACTGTCACAGATATACCCGCCGGTTCTGAAACCGATACATGATATCTCCGGCCTCTTTTCCGATAAAGGTGCGACAGAGAGGCCGGTCAGTCGTCGGCCCTGTCCCGTTCAGGGTATTCGGCCCGATTTCCGCCTGTAAAAATTGTTCGATACCCTGCTGGGAGTTATCTTTGCAGCCGATTTCGGCAATTCATTATGACAGGTCAGGCGAACGGCAGTACGACGGGAGGGGCACCCGTCATCTCCGGCAATACGGAATGGAACGGGATACCCATGCCCAAACGGTTATGGGCCATACTGGCCGTTACATTCGGCGTATCGCTCTCCGTCCTCGACGGAGCCATCGCCAACGTGGCGCTCCCGACGATAGGCAGCCTGCTGAACATTTCGCCGGCAAACTCCATCTGGATAGTAAACGCCTACCAGTTGGCTATCGTGGTATCGCTCCTCTCTTTCTCGGCTCTCGGCGACGTCATCGGCTACCGGAAAATATACATCGGCGGACTGCTGCTCTTCACCATTGCTTCGGCCGGGTGTGCGCTCTCCGACTCACTCGCCACGCTCGTGGCGGCACGGGTATGCCAGGGATTCGGTGCCGCAGCGGTCACCAGCGTGAATACCACACTCATACGCATCATCTATCCGCGCAACCACCTGGGTCGTGGCATGGGGCTTAATGCCACGGTCGTGGCGGTCTCTTCCGTCGCGGGCCCGACGATAGCGGCGGGAATACTCGCCGTTGCCCCCTGGCAATGGCTCTTCGCAATCAATATTCCCATCGGCATTACGGCCTTCTTCCTGAGCCGACGTTTCCTGCCCGACAATCCTGTAAAAGTGGCCGGACGGCGGTTCGACTGGCGCGACGGCGCGATGAACGCCCTGACTTTCGGTCTGCTCATCGCTTCGATAGAAGGATATGCACACGGGATAGACCCGCGCTACATCACCACAGGCATCATTCTCCTGCTCATCGTCGGAACGCTCTTCGTGCGCAGTCAGTTACACAAGCCCTACCCCATCCTTCCGTTCGACCTGCTGAAGATACCGATATTTTCGGTTTCGGTACTCACCTCCATCTGTTCGTTCATTGCCCAAATGTCGGCCATGGTGGCCCTGCCGTTCTATCTCCAGCATACGTTCGGATACAGTGCCGTCACCACAGGTCTCGTCATGACGGCCTGGCCGGCCGTCATCGTGGTCGTAGCACCGCTCGCAGGCATACTCGTCGAACGCGTACATGCAGGATTGCTGGGAGGCATCGGACTCTCCGTCATGACCTGCGGGCTCTTTCTGCTCGCCTGGCTTCCGCCCCAGCCCCACGAAATAGATATCATCTGGCGCCTCGTCCTCTGCGGGCTCGGATTCGGGCTCTTCCAGTCGCCGAACAACAGCATCATGGTAGGCTCGGCACCGCCTCACCGAAGCGGAAGTGCAAGCGGCATGCTCGCTACGGCGAGACTGTTGGGACAGACTACCGGAGCCGCACTCGTGGCCCTGCTCTTCCACATCACCTCGACCGACAGCATTCACACTGCACTCATTCTCGCGGGCGGTTTCGCCGCCGCCGGTGCGGTCATCAGTTTCACCCGGCTCTCGCTTCCCATGCCCCGGGAACTGCGCCCGGCAAAAAAACGTTGACGGATTTTAAGGATGCGTACCTACTCCAGATACCACCCACCCGGTCAAAAAAGCGGTTTCCGGCACGTAAAAAAATTTTCTGTCTGAAAAACAAGCCGCCAAGCGGCAGCAAAAAGCACAGGCACGGGAAACGATTCCGTGCCTGCGCAGCAATTCACCGACCGTACCCGCTTTTTCAGGGCATTACGTACCGGGCCCATGCCGTAGCGTACCAAGCCTCCCGCGTTACGGGCAGCCACTCCCGCGGAATGTAGGAGGAGATGCCGCACACATCGTCCGCAGGGAAAAAACCGCCCGAAAGACCGGTTCCCAACGCAGAGTATATCTGCGGAGTATGGCTTTCCGCCACGATGGCGTTCGCCAAAGCCGTCTCGAACTCAGCATAGGCACTCTTCGCCGCACCGTTTCCGGTAATGTTCTTCAGATAATCTTTCAGGTCGAAAAAAGCGTGTTCGGGCTCCAATACTTCGAGGTACTGTATCTCGCCGAAATCGGGCTCTTCCACCCCGGCCGCGAATATCCGTTTCACGGCATCGGCCACGCCCTGCAGGCCGGCGGTCGCGACGACCGTAAAGGCAGCCGAAGGATAACTCTCTCCCCTGTAATACTCCACGATTGCAGAAGCCGCCGAAGCGAGCCTGCGGTCGATGGGATAATCACGGCTGAAGAGCAACGGCAGCACCTTGTGATAAGGTATCCCCTTGCCCATTATCTCCGCCGGCGAAGCCAGAATGTAACGGGCATTGTCCTTCAAGTCGTACAGCAACTCGATGGAAGACATGAAACAGACGTCGAATATCACATAATCGAACTTTATCTCCGAGAGTCCCTCCACCAAATCCCCGGCGGACATATACTCTTCCCCGTCGGGACCATAGGCCCTGGTCAGCGCATTGTCAGGCCGCCGCAGGTCGTGTTCGATATAGGATTCGCCCGACATGGGCTGCCGCAGATTGTTGAGTTCGGGCGGGAACCACCCCGTTCCGTGGCCGTGCAGCGAAATGCCGTACACTTCGGCCGGCGCATAATACTGTACGTCCTGCAGAACGGCCTTCATGACGGCGGGGTCGGTCGAATCCTGCTCGCCATACTGCTTCAGTACCCGTTCGATTACCTCCCCGTTCTCCTTTACGATTTCCGTCAGCACCGTCTTGCTTTCGCCCGTATAGTTCGTCAGTCCGTCCCAATAGACCAACACCCGCGTATCGGCCGGAAGCCCCGCACGGACCGCTTCCATCGCCATGTTGACATTCCCTCTGATGTAACGCCACAAATTGTTGTTCGTCACTGCGTAAATGAGAAATGTATGGCTGCCTTCGGTCGGCTCGCAGCCCGGTCCGCCGGGACACACCGGTCCCTTCGTGCAGCCGACGAATGCCGCTGCCGTCGCAACGACGAGAAACGTTCTCCTTATCCTGTCAAAAACACTCATACCGCACCTTTTATTTATCATATCCGCCTATCGGATAGTCATTTATTTTCCACCGGCGTTCTTTCTGCGGAGCATCTTCCGGATTGCCCCAGTAAACCCGGCTGTAATCGAAATAATATCCCTTGCTCAACTGCCGCCCGTTCTCGTTCGCAACCGTAATATACTCCGTGGTACGCGAAACGACCAATCGTTTGGCTACGGAGAGTCCCAGCGTCCCCAACACATCGCTGGCATGCGAAAACCGCAGCACATGCATGGGCGACTTCTCCGTCAACCCCGTCCCCGAAGCGCTTATCGCAGCGAGCACCTTGTTCAGCCGGTCGTAGTTTATCCGTTCATTCAGCGTGTCCCCGACGGCCCCGTAGGCATAGGCGAGAAAATTGAGGTTCGTGGGGCTGAACGGATCCGACCGCATCACCTCCTCCGCGTAACGGATGATGTCGCGCATGTTTTCCTCGGAAGGGTCGCCATGCGCCTTCTCGAAAGCCATCAATACCTTATCTTCCGCCGGTATGGGAGCCAACGGATGATAATCGTCCGAAAAGGCATATCCGTAGTAAAGGTAATAATAATCCTTTTCCGTCAGCGTCGTATCGCCCGAATTGTACCGCAGCATCAAAGCCGGATAGTAATAGGGCGACTCGTTGTTGATGGTCTGTTCGAATATGTCGTCGTTGTCGGGAGCGACCTGTCCCGACAGCACAGGGGCTGCCAGCACGGCCGCCAACAAAATAACGAATAATTTACGCATATATCAATAACGTTCAACGGGCGGTATTTATTGGCTCGCTTTCTCTGTCTCCGTCCGAAACGTCCCGGTCAGCCCCCGTCGTCAGAGACCGGCTTCCGAAGCGAGAAGGCGTATCCTATCGGAAAGTTCCGGCGACGACGCCACCAGAGGCAGGCGCAGATTGTTTGCAATCAATCCTTTGATACTCAAGGCGGCTTTTATACCCGTCGGATTGCCTTCGGCGAAAAGGCTCTTCTCAAGCTCCGCGATGTCGCTCCACAACCTGTGCGAGCGCTTCGCATCCTGTGCCATCGCCGCCCCCACCATCTCCGCCATATAGGCCGGATAGGCATTGGCCACGACGGAGATAAGCCCGTCGCCCCCCTTTTCAATCAAGGGTACGGCCAACGCATCGTCTCCCGACAATACATGGAAACCGTCCGGCCTGCCGGCTATCAGCTCGTTGACCTGCTCCATGTCGCCGCTCGCCTCCTTGACGGCGATAATGTTGCCGGTCTCTTCGGCAAGTTTCAACGTAGTCTGCGGTTGCATGTTGACTCCTGTCCGGCTCGGTACGTTATACAAAATGACCGGTACCGGAGAGGCATCCGCAACCGCTCGGAAATGTTCGTACAGCCCACGCTGCGAAGGACGGTTGTAAAACGGCGTCACACTGAGTATCGCGTCCACCCCTGCGAGGTCGAAATCATGCAGAGCGGCCACGACGGCAGCCGTATCGTTGCCTCCTATCCCCGCAACCAACGACAGACGACCGGCATTGCGGCTTTTGATACGTTCGAGAACGGCCTTGCGCTCGGCCGTAGAGAGAGTCGGGGTTTCGGCCGTAGTACCGAGAGCCACCAGATAGTCCACACCGCCGGCTGTCACATAGTCTACCAATGCGTCCAAAGCCGGAAAATCAATCGCTCCGTTATCCTGAAACGGGGTAACCAAAGCAACCCCGAGTCCCGAAGGAAAAGGTTTCATACGTTCATCTTATAAAATTCCATCCGCCGGCAAACTGCCGATACACCGACAAGGCAAAAGAAACCGACATCTTTCCGCCATTTTCTAACGGATGCTCATCTGCCCGACAGGAAGTCCTTCCCGTTCGTCAGGCAAATATAGATATTTTTTTCTTATCCCATCGAAAATATATAGACAAAAAGTAAAAATAAATAAATTGAAATACCCATAAAATAAGGATAGGGCAAAAATTAAAACAGTGATTGTTGGCCCGTTCCGTCCGTATCCGGAACAATACCATCGGTGGGTTCCCCATTTGCCATAGGTCTCTCTGCGGCCGTCTTCTCCACCCCTTCTTCCACCATGCGCTCGAAATCCTCTTCGGAAATTATCCGTACACCGAGCTTCGTGGCCTTGGCCAGTTTCGCAGGCCCCATGTTGTCGCCCGCGAGCAGATAATCCGCATTTTTCGAGACGGCCGCGAGGTTGCGCCCGCCGTGCGACTCTATCAGCGCTTTCAGCTCATCCCGGCTGTGACGGCGGAACGTGCCGGAAATAACGATATGCAACCCTGCCAGCGAATCGGAGAGCCGCTGCTCTTCGTCGGCTGCGAATTGCACGCCGGCGGCCCGCAGCCGCTCGACGATACGTAGATTCACCGGGTCGGCGAAATACTCCCGAATACTGCCGGCAATCTTGTCGCCCACCTCTTCGGCCTGAGCGAGCTCCTCCTGCGAGGCGGCCATGACGGCATCGAGGCTCCTGAAATGCGCCGCAAGGTTGCGGGCCGTCGTCTCGCCGACAAACCGTATGCCCAATGCGTAGAGCACACGTGCAAACGGAACTTCGCGCGAACGGAGAAGGCTTTCCATAATGTTGGCCGCAGACTTCTCGCCCAACCGAGGCAACACCGCCACCTGTTCCGGCTTCAGGTCATACAGGTCGGCCACATCCCGAACCATCCCTTCCGAATAGAAAAGTGCGGCGGTCTCCTCGCCGATTCCCTCGATATCCATCGCCTTGCGGGAGATGAAATGTACGATACGTCCGACTATCTGGGGAGGACAGCCGCTGCTGTTGGGACAGTACCAGGCCGCTTCGCCTTCGTACCTTACGAGCTCCGCTCCGCACTGCGGACAGTGTGTGACGAACTCGAAAGGTTTGCTGTCCGGTCTTCGCATCGCCTCCTCGACACCGGTTATCTTGGGGATGATTTCCCCCCCTTTCTCCACATAGACCATATCGTCGAGGCGCACATCGAGCAGCGCTATCTGGTCGGCATTGTGAAGGGACGCCCGTTTCACCGTCGTACCGGCAAGCTGTACCGGCTCGAGGTTTGCCACCGGCGTGACAGCCCCCGTACGCCCTACCGAAAACTCGACCGACACCAAACGGGTGAGTGCCTGCTCAGCCTTGAACTTGTAGGCTACGGCCCATCGGGGTGCCTTGGCTGTAGAGCCGAGACGACGCTGCAGGTCGTAACGGTCGACCTTGACTACCGCACCGTCCGTATCGTACGGCAGGTTCGGCCGCAGTCGGTCGGCATCGTCTATGAAACCGATAATCTCCTCCCAGGTACGGCACAGCCGCATGTGGTCCGAAATACGGAATCCCCACTCCCGAGCCTTGTTCAAATTCTCCCAATGCGATTCATAAGGCAATCCTTCGCCTGCCATGGCATACAGGAAACACTCCAAACGCCGCGATGCAACCACCGAGGAGTTCTGCAGTTTCAGCGTCCCGGCCGCCGCATTGCGCGGATTGGCGAAAGGCTGCTCCCCTATCTCCTCCTTCTCCCGGTTCAGGGCAGCAAACACCGCACGGGGCATATATATCTCCCCTCGCATCTCGAAATACCGGGGCCAGTCGTCTCCGGAGAGTACCAGCGGAATACTGCGTATGGTACGCACGTTGGCCGTCACATCGTCACCCATCGTACCGTCGCCGCGCGTCACGGCACGAACCAGCCTGCCCTCCTCGTAAGTGAGTGAAATAGCCGTACCGTCGAATTTGAGTTCGCAGGCGAACTCCGTATCGCCCGTCTCCTTCGTCACCCGGTCGTAAAATTCACGGAGCTCTTCCAGCGAATAGGTGTTCGCCAGCGACATCATCGGATAACGATGCCGGACGGCCTCGAAACGGTTCGTCATATCACTGCCCACCCGCTGGGTGGGCGAATTGACATCGTAATACTCCGGATATCGTTGCTCCAGTTCCTGCAGTTCGCGCAGCATCTCGTCGAACTGTCTGTCGCTCACGGCCGGAGTATTCTCCACATAATATAATCTGTTGTACTCGTTAAGCTTTTCGCGCAGCTCCTCTATCCTCTCTTTCGGGGCCATAGATACACTATTTCGTCTATTCTTTTCCAATATCCGCTACGGACACGATAAAGGTACGGATTTTGTCGTTCCTATCAGCACAAACCTGCTGAAAATCGTTGTCTGAAGGCCCTGCAAGGCACAAAACGTTTTTTCGCTGAAAAAACTCCGATTTGGTACTTGTCTTGCAAATTTTGCTTATACTTGCAAAAATTTTTTTCAGACTATGCCAAACGTAAAGACAAATAAGAAACGTGTAGTTGTCAAACTGCAGAACATGCCCGAAGAGCTGCAGGAAGAGGTGAGGAAACAGTACCCTTACGGTTTTACCGACCACATGATGCGCATAGACAAAGGACCGGGCGATTTCTTCTATGCCGTCGTATTCGAGACGGAAGATACGAATTACCTCGTCAAGATAGACGTCAATGTGGACGGACAGATAGAGGACGACGACGACAAGGAGTATTATAACGACGAAATAAAAGGTGCGGATGAACTCGCCGACAGGCCGGACGACGAATCCGACGAGGAGGACGAATAGAGGGTTCGCAGCTTTGCGGAGGGACGGCCCCGTAACCTCCGGACAGACAAACCGACAAACAAAAGGACAAGATTATGGCAGAGAATCACAAACATTACGACAACGGGGAGATAACGGTGCACTGGAAACCGGAGCTTTGCTGGCACGCCGCCGAATGCGTAAGCCATCTTCCGAAGGTTTTCAACGCGAAGAAACGTCCGTGGGTGGATGTACGGGGCGCCTCTACCGACGAAATCATCCGGGTGGTGGAGATGTGCCCGAGCGGAGCCCTGTCGTGGTCGAAGACGGAACCGAAAGGATAATCCGTTCACGAACCGCTCCAAAAGAGAAGGCAGACCGTTATGGTCTGCCTTCTCTTTTGGCCGCTGCGGTATCCGTCAAGGCCTTTCCCATTCGAGAATATTGTACAGGTCGTAATTCTCCGGGTCCGGCACATACCGGCGCGCCGCCTCGTAATCCGCCGGCCCCACATACGACAGGAGATTGTCAATCACATACCTGCACCGGTCGGATTCGATATCCACCGTCCGGGGCGGAATCTTGCCCGTCACCGGGTCCTGAATATCCCGGAGATAGAGGTGTCCGATACGTCCCGTCCGGTCCGCACAAACCATACATCCCGTCTTCCCTTCCGAGAAGAGTTTGTAAACCCCCACCCCGAGCGTGGAACAGTATTCGAGGTCATAGGCTACCGGCGTCTGGCATCGCATCTCATAACCGAGTTCCACCGGCCGCGGACGCACCTTCAGGTTAATTTTCGCCAGTTTGTCGTCTATCAGCGTACAGAACACATGCGCCTTCGACACCTTCCACAACTCCGGATGGCCATGGTCGTCGTAGGAGAAACATACACCGGCAGCAGCTATCTCTTCGGGTTTGAGTTCGTGAAACACCCCTTCGGATATCATTGCCGCACCGTAATTCATCCCCATCAGACGGCGTTTCACCATCGACGAAACGACCAGCCGCAGAATCTTGTCCACCGTGATTTCCGTCCGGTTGAACATCTCCGGTATCACTATCATGGGGTAATGGGCGGCCGTCCCTATTCCGAAGGCAAGATGCCCGGCCGAACGTCCCATCGCCGTAATGACGAACCAGTTGCTGCTGGTACATGCATCGGCATACACCGTGCGGGCGATAACGCTCCCCTTGTCCTTGGCCGACTCGTATCCGAAAGTCGGCATTCCGTCGGGCAAAGGCAGGTCGTTATCTATGGTTTTCGGCACATGGATATTGGCGATGGGATAGTGCTTTTCTTCGAGAAATTTCGCTATCCGATTGGCTGTCGAAGCCGTATCGTCGCCGCCGATGGTCACGAGCAGCCGGACGTTGTTATCGACGAAAAAACCGAGGTTGAACCGTTCGGCAAAGTCCTCGTCGCTGGGCCTGTAACGGCTCATGTGGAGGTACGACCCGCCGCGGGCGAAAATCTCGTCGGCCAGGCCGTAGTCTATGTCCAGCATTTTGGGTTCTCTGGAAAAGAGCCCTTTGTAACCGTCGTGAAGCCCTATCACACGGTATCCGTGTCCCAGAAAGGTCTTCGCGACGCTGCTGATAACGGTATTCATGCCCGGTGCCGGGCCACCCCCGGCAAGTATGGCTATGGCATTTTTCATTGCACTGCTTATCTTTTACAAGTTCGTTCCATATAGCTCCCCCTCCATTCCCGGCCTTCCCTGCGCGGAGACCGTTCCGAAAGATGCGGATTCAAAGCTTCGACAGGAATTTGGCCCGGTCCACGATATAACGCACATGGGTTCCTTCGCCTATCAGCGCCTCCCCGTCGAAAGCGGCTACCCGGAAGGTGAGCCTGCGTCCCTCCGTCTCCACGAGTTCCGCCTCCGCGGCGATGACGGCCCCGACGGCCGACGGCCTGACGTGCGTCGTCTCCATGCTGGCGCCGACTGTCGTGCTCCCTTCGGGAAGGTCGGCAGCGACGGCATACATCGCGGCATGCTCCATCAGCGCGACCATAGCGGGCGTAGCGAAAACCTCCATGTCGCCGGACCCCATCGCCAATGCCGTATTGTCGGCCCCGACCGTCGTCCGGGCAACGTATTTCAATCCCTTCTCCGGCATGGTCTACTTCCTCCCTGCCTTAATCCTTTCGGCCACAGCATCGGCCAAAGGCTCGAATTTCGCAAGGTTAGCGGGCGTCGCCGTACCGGTCACCTCCACCGGCTCGCACATCAACTCCCAACCGCTCGCTTCGGCGAATTTCCGAAGCGAACGCACGCCGCCGCCCCCGAAACTGCAGCTCCCGAAAATGGCCAATTCCCGGTTCTTGAGTCCGTAGTGCAGCATGGAGTTGCAGAGCAGCTCCATGAGCGGAAACATATCGGCATTATAGGCGCAGCTGCCGAGCATGACGTAACGGCAGCGCCAAATCTCGCTGATGAGATAGGAGAGGTGCGTCTTCGACACGTCATAAACCTTGACGCCCGTAACGCCCCGTTCGGCCATCCTGTCGGCAATGTGGTTGGCCATGTGGGCCGTGTTGTTGTACATGGAGGCATAAATGATAACGGCTTCCTCGTCAGCCTCGCAACGGCTCCACTTGTCGTAAAGCCCGATGACTTCGCCGGCCTGACGCGACCATACCGGCCCGTGCAGCGAACAAAGCGTTTTTACATCGAGGGACGACAGTTTGGCGAGCGCCTTCTGTACCATGCCTCCGTATTTGCCGACGATATTGGAGTAATAACGCCTCATCTCCTCCCGGTATTCGGCCAGGTCGGTCAGCGCATCGGTCATGGCGCCGTCCGTAGCTCCGAAAGTACCGAACGCATCGGCCGAAAAGAGTATTTTCTCGGTCGATTCATAGGTCATCATGGTCTCCGGCCAATGTACCCACGGCGTCATGTAAAAATGGAGCGTATGCTTGCCCAATGACAGCGAATCGCCGTCCTTCACCTCCATGAACCGGTCGCCGAGGTCGCCCGTATAACCGAGCAGTATCTTACGTGTCATGGCATTGCCTATGAGCTTCACGGAGGGATAACGCTTCAGCACCGTGCCTATCTCGCCCGAATGGTCAGGTTCCATATGATTCACCACCAGATAGTCGAGCTCCCGCTCTCCGAGTATCTCCTCAATCCGGTCGAGATACGCACCCTCGCTGCCGAATTCCACCGTGTCGAGCAGCGCACACTTGTCATCGCGTATGAGATAGGAGTTGTACGACACCCCATAGGGAATGGGCCAGATATTTTCGAACAGGGCCGTCCGCCTGTCGTTGACGCCTATCAGATAGACGCCCTCGGCGATACTAACATTTGTTTGCATACGTTATTTGTTTTAAGTAGATATAACATCGGCACAAACTGTTTACCTTTGCAAAGATAAGGCTTTTCGATGAGACCGAAATACATATTTGCACTTATACTTGCCGTGTTGGCTGCAGGGGAAACGTTGCAGGCACAGCAGCCCAATCCCTACCGTTTCCGCGGCGGGAGGTACAACGGTTTCGAAATCGAACAGGGCGACACCATCATCAGTGTGGCGGTAGACCCGCTCTATGTATTCGCCCCGCCGAAAAACATGAAACAGTACGAACGTCTTGTCCGGAACGTCAAGAAGGTCTATCCCTATGCCATCGAGGCGAGACAGTATATGCGGACGCTGGAAACGGAGCTCGACAAGATAAAATCGCCGCGCGAAAGGGAGAAATTCATCGCCTCGATGGAGAAGGAAATCGTGGTGAAATACACCCCGATTCTCGAAAAGATGACCTATACGCAGGGCAAGATACTGATTAAACTGATTGACCGGGAGACCAGTCGCACGCCGTACCAACTGCTCCGCGATTTCCGGGGACGGTTCACGGCGGGTTTCTACAACGCTATCGCCAAGATATTCAAAGCCGACCTGAAGCAGCATTACGACCCTTCCCAGGGTGGGGAGGATGCCATGATAGAGCAGATTATCACCCTGATAGATGCAGGGTTGCTGTAAAGGCACCGCTTTGTCGGCGCACCGAAAACGCAGGGAAGCATCGGGGGTACGTTCATCGAACGTACCCCCGATGCTTCCCTGCCGGAATACGACCGGCGACCGTCATGCGCCGCCCTGTTTTCGAGCAGCCTTTTTCTCCCGTCTGCGCCGCAGACCGTTGACGATACCTGAGGTCATGCTCGTATAGAGCCCTTTTCCCATATAACGCACGACACTCTGCACGCTGTCCAGCACACTGAATCCATAACAGATGACATCGCGCCACGAAAAAGCCTCCAATGCCGCCTCATAGTCATCCTTCACACTCTCCTCCATTTCGCGTATCGCACGGTTCACCCTTCTTTTCGCCGCCTGCAAATCCTTCACCGACCCCAGACGAGCCAACTGCCTGTCCTCAATCCTCTTCATCGTCACCCTCCGTATCGTTAGAATTGTTCTCGAAAAACATCCTGCTGAACGTCCTCACCATACCTCCGGTAAAGAGCCTGTCCCGAAGCAGATAAAAGAGTAACGCCGCAATCAGATAGAAACCGCCTACAATGACGAATGCCCAGATAAGTGACCCTATCCAGAGGGCTACGGCAGCGACGAGCGCACCCGTGAGCGTCAGCATAGCCAACAGCAACATCAGCAAGAATGCCGTCAGGGATATGGCTCTGCTGCAAAATGCGGAGAGGTTATCCACCATATTGAGTTTAAACCTCTTGATGCGCAGGTCGATGTAGTATTTGATATCCTGAAAAAGTTCTTCCATTGTCACCGTGTGTTACGCTTACACTATTCCTCCTTATTTTCGCAGTCGCAAAGCTCGGCCCGAACACCGGCGATTTCATTGTTCACGAACTCGCGGGCCTGCGATACGCCGTGCCTGACCTGCTTTACACCGCGGCTCACGGCATCTTTCGCTTTGGCCGTAGTACGCTCCACGAACTCACCCGCCTGTTCCATCTCCTCGCCCACATATTCGCGTATCTGTTTACGGGTTTTTTTACCGCTCTGGGGCGCATAGAGAAGCGCCGCCACCCCGCCGGCGATAGCGCCGATGAGGAATGCTGCCACATGAGAACCTTTCATAGCTTTATTTTTTATTAAGTTAAACGAATAATTTCTTCCTCCGCCTATCTGCCCACCCGGTGGTGAAGCCTCACTTCGATATTGCCTCTTACGGCCTTGGAATAGGGACAGAAACCGTGCGCCGCCTCCATCAGTTCGCCGGCCTGCTCATCGGTTATCCCTGCCGGGAATGTTCCCGTAATGTCCGCCTGCAATTTGAATCCTCCGTCGGCAGGGTCCTTTCCTATCCCTACCTCTACGGTAATCTCAGCTTCCTCCACATCGAGTCTCTTGCGCCGCGCCAGCATGGTCATGGCCGAATCGAAACAAGCCGCATACCCAGCTGCGAAAAGCTGTTCGGGGTTGCTGTATCCGCTCTCACCCCCCATCTCCTTCGGAGTACGGAGTTCAAGGTCGATGATACCGTCCGACGACGCAACGTGTCCGTTGCGCCCGCCCTTGGTCGTTGCCCGGGCCGTATATAATACTTCCATAATACGATATTTAAAATTCCGCCGGAACAGGCCGGCTCTCCTATAGTAACATACAAAGCAATATCCTTGCCAACACCGACCGCCGACCAACCGGAAAAACAATTCTGCGGCCACCGTACAGACAGCGATAACAGATATGCCAAAAAGGCGCATCCGGACGGCATCAAACCTGCCTTCCGGATGCTACATAATAGGGTGTAAATGAAAAGGGAGTCGCTTCTGTCACAGGTGCGATTACCCGCACCCCTGCTTATCTTTCCTTTATATTAGGACGCATTACAGTCCCTTTTCGTTGCATGCGCCATCATTTTTATTATTCCTCTTACGGTACGATACGCGTTCCGCCACCTGGCACACCGAGCTGCGTAGCATCGGTTATCACGCACTCCTTACCGCCGTTGCGGACGAAATAGAGCGCCGCTTTCACTTTCGGAAGCATGGAGCCTTCCGAGAACTGCTTCTCCTCGATGTAACGTTCCGCCTCGGCCACCGTGATGGTATCCAGCGCCTTTTCGTCGGGCTTACGGAAATTGACGTACACCTTGGGCACATCGGTAAGAATATAGAATTCGTCGGCCCCTATCCGGACGGCAGTCAGGGCGGATGCCAAATCTTTGTCGATAACGGCTTCCACTCCTACGAGACGCTCTTCCTCGCGATAGACCGGTATGCCGCCTCCGCCCGCGGTTATCACGATATTTCCCTCCGCCGCGAGGCGTTTCACGATATCCACATTGATTATCTCGAGCGGTACGGGCGAAGCTACTACCTTACGCCAGCCGTTCCCTTTCGGGTCTTCCCGGAAGATGGAACCGTCGGCCTCGGCCATCCTGTCCGCCTGCTCTTTCGTATAATAAGGACCGATGGGTTTGGTCGGATTGGCGAAACGCTCGTCGTTGCGGTCCACCACCACCTCCGTTACCATCGTGACGACATTGCGACGAAGTTTCCTGACGGCAAGTTCGTTACGCAGGGTACGCTCTATCATGTACCCTATCGACCCCTGTGTTTCGGCCACACAGAAATCCATCGGCATGACCTGCAGTTCATACACCTTGCGTCCGGCATCCTGCTGCAACAGCACGTTGCCCACCTGAGGACCGTTACCGTGGCCTATGACCAGATTGTAGTTCATGGAAACAAGCTGCAACAGGGAGTTGCAGGTATCTTGTACGTTTTGTAACTGTTCGGCGTAAGTACCTTTCTGGCCGCTCCGCAGAAGGGCATTCCCACCCAACGCGACTACTGCGAGTTTTGTCATTTTTTAAGGCATTTATAAAATATCGGGCCGAAAGCCCCTCGGCTTCCGGCGTCCGCAAAAGTACGCAAAACTAAACAAAAAACAAATCCTGAGTTACATTCCGTTACGATTCCGCTTAAAAAACTGCCGATTCATAGCCTTTTCTTCCCGAACACACTCATCCTGCCGCGACCTCTTTCCGCTTTATAAGCGGCTTCAGTCCATCTCTTTTCTCAGACGGGCCGCAAGCAGCGGCAGTCCTTCGGCACCGCGCATCCGGATGTGCTCCTTGAGATTGCGCAGGCCGCGCACATCCGGTTCGCCCGGGTCCACGAGATAGACCGGAACCCCACCGGGCACGTACCTTACGAGCGAGGCCGCAGGATAGACGGCAAGCGAAGTTCCCGCAACTATCATCAAGTCGGCCTGCGCCGCAATTTCCGCAGCTCGCTCGAAATTGGGGACGGCCTCCCCGAAAAAGACGACGAAAGGCCGTGCAGGCGAACCGTCCGGCGCACGGTCGTCAGGTTTTTGTTCCCAACCTTCGATGGGAAAGACGAGTCGTTCGTCGACTGTACTGCGCAGTTTGCGCAGCTCTCCGTGCAGATGAAGCACCTGCCTGCTGCCCGCCCTTTCGTGAAGGTCGTCGATATTCTGGGTAATCACCCGAACATCGAACACATCCTCCAGCCCGGCCAGTGCATAATGTCCCGCATTGGGTTTCGAAGCCAACAGCTCCCGTCTTCTCATATTATAAAATCCGATAACCTGTTCCCGGTTTCGTGCCAAAGCTTCCGGAGTACAGACATCCTCTATCCTGTAATTAGCCCACAAACCGTCCGCATCGCGGAACGTAGCGATACCGCTGTCGGCACTGACGCCGGCTCCGGTGAAGACAACCAGTTTTTTCTTTTCCATACCCCTTACTTCCGATTTAATACGAATTTACACGGTGCCGTTCTCTTCCTGCCGACGTTTGACCGTCCGCCATACCGGAAATACGACACAAGCTACGACCATCAGTCTGACAATCACTTCCGCTACACACTCCGCAAGACTCCGTCCGCCCGCAAGAAAACGCTGTATGCTCGGATAGGCAAGCAGTACCAAAGCCGCCAAAGCACATCCTGCGAGTTTCAGACGCGCCGATATCGTTTCCCTGCCGCCGTTCGCTTCCTCCTCTTCCTCCTCCCGGTCGGGCTGTACGGCACACCAGATACCCACGACATAGCCGAAACCGCACACTCCCGCCGCCACCAGCGCTCTACGCATGACGGCACTTTCCGACGCCCCGCCGACAACACAATAGAACAGAAAGATGACCGTAAACGCGAGCGCCATGGCAGGCAATACGCCCCGCCACAGACGTGTATGGAAAAACGCCCTCCATACGGAGGGGTCGAAACCGAGTCTGCGCATATCGAATCCCATCGTTCGTCTCCCTGAATGCGGATACCCACATTGTTCCGCATGCAAAGATACGGAGATATCCGCCTCGCTGAACGAGGAAACCTCGATTTGCCTCTCCGCCACATCCCCTCCATCACTCCGGATTCCGTCCAAGGCCTCGAAAAAGCACAGACACCGCCTGTCTGACATGAAAAAATCCCCACGAACCGCCCAATGGCTTCCCGCAGGGATTAATCATTTATTCATGAGCGGAAAACGGGATTCGAACCCGCGACCCTCAGCTTGGGAAGCTGATGCTCTACCGACTGAGCTACTTCCGCGTTCGGAGTGCAAATATACGAAATCTGCCGAACTTTCATCATCATTCGGCCAATTTTTATTTTCTCCGTCCGACATCGACGATAAACGGACCGGGGCATCGGTGCTATACCGGAAAACCGGGCCGCACGGATACGGCTTACCGGAAAAAGCGGCCATCCACAACCTGCGGCAGACCGTCCCCCTCCGACACTCTCTCCGGCTATCCGCAACAGCCGGACACAGTCCGGGAAACAGAATGCAAAACGGGGGTATCTCCTACCCCCGTCCATTGTTCGGCTGTCGGCCGGTCACTTCGTAAAACGCATGGCGATACTACGGTCTACGGCCCGCTGCGCTGCGGTCGCATCGGCAGGCACCGTCGCGAACTCTTTTCCGAAGCCCTCGGTACTGATACGGTCTGCCGGAATCCCGTCCTTCACGAGTATCGATTTGATATACTCCGCCCGTTTTTTGGAAATTTCGTAATTCACCGCCCGAGTACCCGTCTTATCCGCAAAACCGCCTATCCGAATCCTGACATCGGGATAGTTTTTCAGTATCGCCGCAATATTGTCGAGCTGCTCCATCGAATTTCCTGCAAGAGCCGTCTCGCTGTCATGCATGAAATCTATCTTGTCGAACTGTATCCAATTCTTGCTCAGCTCTTCGTTCGTGGCTTTCCGGTATGCATCGGACTGGAGATACTTCAGCATGCAGTCCTCGCATCCGCCTTCGGCCACCCGGATGGTTCTGCCATCGGGCAATTTGTGTTCCACGAAAGTCAGTCCCTCCTTCGCAGCAGCAGTCTGTGCCGCCGGAGCAGTCGGAACGACGGTCACATTTTCAGTAACCGCTACGACCTCTCCACCACCGTTCCGATTGCACGAACGGATACTCAGAAAGACGATAATCACAACAATCAGGACAATGATAAGCCATACCAGCCAATTGTTCTTTTTGCCATCCCGTCCGGCAACCGGCGCACTGCTGCTGCACATGCCGCTGATTCCCGCAGCACGGCCCACCTTCACCGGTATCTCCTTTACTACCGAGCCGCGCTCCTGACGCAACCCGGCCATTACGGCAGACATGGAGAGATTGTTACGGACTATCTTATGGCCCACATAGCCGGCGATAACCGCTGCCACCCATCCCGACAACCGGTCGGCGCTCGCTGCGGAGATACCGCTTTCGGCCGCCACGGCATTCGGATAGGCCTTGTTTTCCGCCCCGACCAATTCGTTTTCGAACCGCTCGCCGAGATTCATTCCTCCATCTATTCCGTGGCCGGCGAATATCTCCGCCCGTCTGTCGAACAGCTCCGCATTGCCGGCTTCGCGAATAGTCTCATTGACCCGTGCCGTCTCACCCTGGTCCATAAACCTGACCAGCAACGAAGGCAGCAATACCGCCACGGCCGAAGCCACTCCCTTTTCATCCTCGCGAAGCGTAGCCGCGGCCGTTTTCAGCATCTGCGGCGAGATGCTCTCTTTCAGTGATTCATAATGTGTCATAATCGTATAATTTAAGTTGAAATCGAATCCGCCTATATTCCGGTCTTTCCGGAAACATCTGCACACAATATATCCTCATTCAATTTCAATGCCTAACCGTACTCAACGCCGCATTTTATGAACCCTTTTCCACTGGAAGAGGCTGCTCCGAGTGCTGCAAAAAGAAACCCGCTCCTTTTCGCAGTCCGTTACCACAGCGTCAGTTGCCGGGAACCGGCAGCCTCCGGCGGAGTGTCGTCGGGCGGTTTTGCATCGCCGTACACCGTTTTTCCTCCCCATCGCCAGGCATTCCTACGCTCCTGCTCCACATATTTGTCGAAATAATCGCCCGGTTCATATCCGCGTTCCAACGAAATGGATACGCGCGAGAGATGCTTCAGCGCCTCCGTCTTGTCCCTCTCTCCGAGACGTGCACTATGGATGGCCCGGTCGAGCACCTCTATGGTTCTGTCGTAGATTTCGGTAGGCACCGGAAAGGGATGTCCGTCCTTGCCGCCGTGGGCGAAAGAGAAACGCGCCGGGTCGGTGAACCGCGACGGCGTGCCGTGTATCACCTCGCTGACCAACGTCAGCGACTGCAGCGTCCGCGGGCCTACCCCCGGCAGCAGAAGCAGCGATTCAAAATCTGCCACTTCCGATTCGTGGGCCAATATCAACGCCGCACCGAGTCGTTTGAGGTCTACATCTCCGGCGGTCACTTCATGATGGCAGGGCATGACCAATGCCGCTTCGTGCAGCAGCCTGTCGGGCCGTTCGCGCGTAAGTTCCAGAATACCCTCTTTCGTCATGGCCGCCTCCCGATACGTCAGATTCAGTATCAATCCCTGATTAAGCCCGCAAACGGACGCATGCGGTTCCTGTGTAAACGACTCCAGCGAAGAAGAGAGCCAATGATACCGCCGGGCCATCCGACCGGCAGGATTCATTCCCTGCTGTATCACCGCCCAATCCCCTTCCGCCGTCACGACGAACGAATGAAGATAGAGCTGAAAACCATCCTGCACGGCCGTATTGTCCACTTTCGCGGAAAGTCTGCTGCACCGTACCAGCGCCTCCCCGTCCAGACCGGTACGTTCGGCGACGTCCAGCAGTTCAGCGGGAGTCTGACGGGACGACCTGCCGCGGCCGCCGCAGATATAGACACCGAGTTCCGACGACCGCAGGTTCACCGATTTCTTCAGGGCATTCATGACCGAGGTAGTAATTCCCGAAGAGTGCCAATCCATTCCCAGCACACAACCCAGCGACTGGAACCAGAAGGGGTCGCTGAGCCTACGCAACAGCTCCCCCCGGCCGTACTCCATCACTACCGCCTCGACAATCGCACCGCCCAGCAGGCTCATCCGCCGGGCAAGCCACTGCGGCACGCTCCCGTAATGCAGCGGGAGGTCTGCATGTCCGCTTCTTCCCATTTCGGCAAAGATAGGTATCCGACCGGTGTTGTGTGCAGTATGGACATAAATAAAAACGCACCTTCCGGTTTGTCGTCAGGCAGGTACGACAGCATGCGACATATCCCTCCGTCTACTGCAGAAATGATGATTTTTTTAACGTCGGGCTTTGCCTGCATGATTTTATTCATTACTTTTGCACCGCCTCGTCCGAAAACGAGGCATCGGGAAGGCCGGGATTTCACAGCGACGAGCAGGCCATTACCGACAAGTCATGATGGAGAGGTGCTCGAGTGGTTGAAGAGGCGCGCCTGGAAAGTGCGTATACCTCAAAAGGGTATCGCGGGTTCGAATCCCGCCCTCTCCGCAAAACGATGAACGCACGGCAACTTTTGCTGCCGTGCGTTCATCGTTTCCTACCAGCCTGTCCTCACGACGGTACGAGCCACGCCGAGGCGGTCGTTCGAATCCGAATTGAGACATCCCGCCGTTTTCCGCACCTTCCGACCGGCCTGTACGGCTTATACCTTATAAGAGGGACCGTACCATCCGCTACGACCGCAACGCAATACCACGTCCCGATATCGGAAATACTCTCGCACATCCATCCCTATCTCCTCGGCATACAGGCAGCTCGGTTCGCTCCGTACCTTGAAGGACTGGAAAATACTCCGTCCGCATATTTTTCCGCATTCCATCGCACCGTGGCAGGCTATTTGATTATTTCAATACACAAACAACCAAATCAAAATACGTTTATGAAAAGCAGAAATTTAATCATCGGAACAGGCGCGCTGATAGCGATAGGCCTGCTGGCGTCGGCATTTTCCCTCAAAACCAAGCGGACGATACCCGAAGGGGCGCATGCAGTCACCCCGTTCGATGCCGACAAATACCTCGGAACATGGTATGAAATCGCCCGGTTCGACTTCAAATTCGAAAAGGGACTCAGCAAGACGACAGCCAACTACTCTCTGAACGACGACGGCAGTATCCACGTAATCAACAGAGGCTACGATGCCAAAAAAGGGAAGTGGAAAGAGTCTGTGGGCAAAGCCGTGTTCGTTGAGGAACCCGACGTGGCGATGCTGAAAGTATCCTTCTTCGGGCCGTTCTATTCCGGCTACAACGTGGCCGCACTCGACCCTGACTACAAGTATGCCCTCGTCATCGGACGCAACCTCGACTACATGTGGCTGCTTTCGCGCGAAAAGACTATGCCCGAAAAAGTGAAGGACAAATACCTCGAAATCGCCAAGGGTATAGGTTACGACATCTCCAGACTGGTGTGGGTGGAACAGTGACAGGACCTAGGTCTCCCGTAATACGCAGGAAGGACGGCAGCACATTGCCGTCCTTCCTGCGTATTCCCTTGGCTGCTATGGAATAAATTCCTCTTTTAAACATTTTTATGAACAAATAAAAGGTTTTTATCGTATTTTTACCGCGTCGATACAAAACTGCTCCCCGACAACCCAAACGTTTTCGCTTATGATTACCGTCAGCCCGGTCGCCACCAGGAAAGAACTGAAAGAATTCACCAAGTTCAAAATTAAACTGTACGCCGGTAATCCCTATGCCGTGCCGCCTCTGTATGCAGACGAGCGGGAAGCACTACTCGAAGGGCATAATCCGGCGCTGAAAGTGTATGACCATCAAGTTTTCCTGGCAAAACGGGACGGCAAAACCGTAGGACGCATCGTCGCCATCATCAACCATATCAGCAACCGCAAGACCGGTAAAGCCTGTGTCCGGTTCGGATTCATCGACTTCGTCGAGGATTTCGAAGTGGCCAAAGCCCTCATAGAGACCGTCGAACAATGGGGACGGGAACGTGGCATGGAGGCGATACACGGTCCGCTGGGATTCACTGATTTCGACCCGGAAGGGATGCTCATCTACGGATTCGACGAGGTCAGTACCATCGCCTGCCTCTACAACCATCCCTACTACCCGGAGTTCCTCACCCGCATGGGATTCCGGAAAGACGCCGAATGGGTAGAATACAAGATACTCATCCCAAAAGAAATACCGGACAAGCACCAGCGAATCGCAGAGGTTGTGCGCCGCAAATACGGATTACACGTCCTGCGGTTCAAGAAGATATCCGATATCGTCAGGCAAGGATACGGCCACAAACTATTCCGGCTGCTGAACATCACCTATGCGGACCTCTACGGCTTCTCGGAGCTGACGGAGGAAATGATAGCTTATTACATCAAAAAATACGTGCCGCTGCTCCGGCTCGAGCTCGTCACGCTGATTGCCGACGAAAGCGGCGAACTCGTGGCCTTCGGGGTCGCCCTGCCCTCGCTCTCCCGGGCAATGCAGAAGGCCCGCGGCAGAATGTTTCCGCTGGGTGCCTGCCATCTGCTGCGGGCGCTGAACTCCAACAAGGCAGAGGTATGCGACCTGATGCTGATAGCCGCCCATCCTACCGCACAGAACCTCGGTGCCGCCGCACTGCTCTTTACCGAAATGATACCGCAATTCCAGAAACTGGGTACGGTCTATGCCGAGAGCAATCCGGAACTCATCGACAATTACCGCATCCAGGCCCTTTGGGGAAACTTCGACAAGGTACTGCACAAACGAAGGGCTGTCTTCGCCAAAGAAATCGACCGGAAATAATCCGGGCATCCAAATCCGCTCACACCCCGCCACCGACCGCACGGAAAAATTCATTCGTTCCACACGGTACCGGCCTCGGGCGTCTGCCTCACGGCAGCGGAATCCGCCTGCCGTTCGACGAGTTCATCCGCACGGAACCAGATGAGCGCTTTCCGTTTCACGTTGTCCCAACGCAGAATAACCCCTATCAGAAGCACAAGGATAAGCAGCAGCATCACCTTCTCCTGCCGCGAGAGCGATTTGAACCATTTCACCATACCATTCTCTCTCTTCGTTCCCGGAAACAGACGCCTCAGCCGAGCAATATGAGACTGAGCGCCATGACAGCCATACCCGCCACCAATCCATAGATAGCCAAGTGGCTGTGACCGTATTGGTGAGCCGCCGGGAGCAGCTCATCGAGCGAAATATAAACCATGATACCCGCGACCACGGCGAACGTGCACTCCATCAGCACGGGCGTCAGGAAAGGCATCAGCAAAAGATAGGCGAATACCGCCCCGACCGGTTCGGCCAGCCCCGACGCGAAGGAGTACCAGAACGCCTTCTTCCGGCTTCCCGTAGAGAAATAAATCGGAACGGACACGGCGATGCCCTCCGGTATATTATGCACCGCAACGGCCGCGGCCACGGCAATGCCCACCTTCGCCGAATCGAGTGCCGAAATGAACGTGGCGATACCCTCCGGGAAGTTGTGGACGGCGATAGCCAGCGCCGTCACTATCCCCATGCGTCTCAGCCGATGGGTATGTTCCGGATTAGGGACTCCCCCAATCTCCTCGACGCTGTGCAGCTCGTGCGGATTCTCGGTATCCGGGATGAACTTGTCGATAAGCCCGGCGATGAAGATACCTCCGAAAAAAGCGAGGGCGGTTATCAGACTGCCCCGTGTCGTACTTTCCGTGATGACTTCGAGCTGCTGACGTGAACTGAAAAGCAGCTCCATGAACGATATGTATATCATCACTCCGGCGGAAAGCCCCAGGGAGAAGGAGAGGAATTTCGCATTGGTCTTTTTGGCAAAAAAGGCTATCGCACTTCCTATTCCTGTGGCGCAGCCTGCCATCAGGCTGAGCAGCAAGGCTTGACCTATGTTTCCTGTCATCATTTCGTCATCGGTGCGGTTACGGTCGGAACGCTCTTCAAAAATCCTGCAAAGTTCCCGGGAGCGTACGGCGTCTTCGCTTTTATTATTACTTTTGCAACGGATGTACGGCAGGAGTTCCTGCCTGCACAAAGATACCCGTTTCCGGCCTATTCGGTACACCGGACAGCCGCACAAGGACGATTTTACTTAATTATTATCACCATGCACAGCGAAAGGCCGCGCGTCAGACTCCACGACAGGACATTCGAACTCGCCGTACCGCACAGGGAAATCATCGGCAAGATAGAGGCGCTGGCAGCCCGAATCAATGCCGATTACGGAGACGGCAGCAGGGGCATCCCCCTTTTCGTCGGCGTACTGAACGGGGCTTTCATGTTCTTCGCCGAACTGCTCCAGCGCATATCGTTCCCCTGCGAAGTATCTTTCGTCCGACTCTCCTCCTATCACGGCACGACCTCCACGGGCAGCGTGACCGAGGTTTTCGGACTTCGGGAGAACATCGAAGCCCGCCATGTGATAGTAGTGGAGGACATCGTCGAAACCGGCGAAAGCATCCGGGCCCTAACCGATTCGTTGGCTGCGATGAACCCTGCAACGCTTGAAGTGGCCACGCTGCTCTTCAAACCCGCCTCCTACCGGAACTACTTCCCGATACGTTATCCGGCCATGGAAATTTCCGACGGATTCATCGTAGGCTTCGGACTCGATTACGACGGTCTGGGAAGAAATCTGTGCGACATTTACCGGCTTGCGAAGGAGGTGTGACATGCGCAGCGACAGAGGAAAAGAATCATCGGAAAAGGGGGGAACGGCACTGCCGCTGGCAGAGGATTTCTACACCATCCAAGGAGAGGGATATCAGACGGGAACGGCCGCCTATTTCATCCGCCTGGCCGGATGCGACGTAGGGTGTCCGTGGTGCGATGCCAAATACACCTGGAATATCCGCCGCTACCCCGTATCCGCCGTCGAAAAGGTTATCGGACGGGCGGCGGCATCCGGCGCTCCCTGTGCGGTGATAACCGGCGGAGAACCTCTGATGCACCCGCTGGTCCCCCTGACCGAAGGACTGAAGGCCAACGGTCTGCAGGTATTCCTCGAAACTTCGGGAACGCATCCGCTGCAAGGGGAATTCGACTGGATATGCCTCTCCCCGAAACGGCAGGCCCCTCCGCTGGAGGAGGTCTTCCAAGCAGCCGATGAACTCAAGGTAGTGATAGGCGACGCCGAAGACCTGCTGTGGGCCGAACAATGCGCAGCACGGGCGGGAAAGAGCTGCCGGCTCTATCTGCAGCCCGAATGGAGCAGGTTCGCAGAGGCCGTCCGGCTCATTACGGAGTATGTGAAAGCCCATCCGCAATGGAAGGTATCGCTCCAGACACACAAATTCATGGAGATACCCTGAAAGGATACAGACCGGCAATGAAGGGATTCTGGGAGAAATATCGTCTATGGGTTATCATCACGATAGCCTTTTTGTTGATTATCACCGTCTTTTCCAAGAATACGGTGTTAGAGGCCATGGCCATACGCCGGCGCATCAAGGTCATGCAGAAGGAACAGCAATATTACAGGGAACGTTCCAAAGAGGACAGTACGTTTCTGGAAAACCTGAAACAGGACTGGTTTCTTGAAAAATATGCCCGCGAAACCTTCTATATGAAGGGCCGCGGCGAGGAGATATACCTTTTGGAGGAATGAAGATACTGATAATCAATGGGCCCAACCTGAATCTCATCGGGAAGCGCGAACCTTCCATATACGGAAGCACCGATTTCGAGACGTGGTTCGCCGCCCTGCGCCGTACATACGCCGCACGCAACGTGGAGCTGACATACCGCCAGTCCAACATCGAAGGGGAACTTATCGACTGCATCCAGGCGGCCGACGGCAGATACGACGGCGTCATTCTGAATGCAGGAGGCTATACGCACACGTCTGTGGCTATCGCAGATGCCATCCGAGCTGTCGGAGTCCCCGTCGTGGAGGTACATATCTCCAACATCTTCGCCCGGGAAAATTACCGGCAGCAGTCGCTGACCGGCGCCGCCTGCCGCGGAGCAGTCACGGGATTCGGGCTCGACTCCTACCGGCTGGCGATAGAGAGTTTCCTGCTGCCTCGCTGACCGGCAGCAGCAGATGTCCGGTCCAGCCAGTACCGGAGATATCGGGGAAACGAACCGACCGGATACCAATCAAATCAAAGAGGGCAAACCCGTATATGGAGCTGAAAAAGCATGTGGTCAAAGGGATGGCGTGGACCTTCGCGGAGAAGGCCCTGACGGCCGTATTCCAGATGTTCGTCGGGCTCGTACTGATGAACTTTCTCTTTCCGGACGACTACGGCACGATACAGATACTCGTGGTCTTCACATCGGTATGTTCGGTATTCGTGGACAGCGGCTTTTCCGCAGCGCTGATACGCAGGAAAGAGGTCGGGCAGGCAGAGTATTCCGCTGTCTTCTTTTTCAACATCTTCACCGCCTGCGGGCTGTACCTCGTGCTGCTCGCCGTCACACCCTTTCTGGCAAGCTATTACAACGCTCCCGTAATGCGGACGCTCGCCCCGGTACTGTTTCTGCTCGTTCCCGTAAACTCGTTCTCCAACATACAGAACACCATCCTTACCCGCCGTTTCGACTTCAAGACCATCTCCAAATATACTCTGTGGGCCACGCTGGCCGGAAGCTGCGTGGCCGTCGGCATGGCCGCCGCAGGATGCGGCATCTGGTCGCTGCTCGGACAACGACTGCTCACACCCGCAGTCAAATCCATGCTCCTGTGGATACGCAGCGAATGGCGCCCCTCGCGCCGCGTCTCGTTTACGGCCCTGCGGCCGATGCTCGGATACAGTTCGCGCCTACTGCTGAGCGACATAACGAATACTGTCTATGCCAACATCTCCGAACTCTTTATCGGAAAGATGTACACCAAAGAGGCACTCGGTTACTACAACCGCGGCAAACAGTACAAGGACATGCCGGTAAGCGCCGTCATCAGCTCTGTACAGAACGTCACTTTCCCCGCCCTCTCCCAATTGCAGGACAATCCGGCCAAAATGAGAACGAGCGCACATCAGGTGACCGTCGTGATGAATTTCATCATCTTTCCGGTCATGCTGGGACTGATAGCCGTCGTCGGCGACTTCATCGCGGTCTTCCTTCCGCAGCGGTGGCTGCCCGTCATTCCCTACTTCCGGATACTCTGCCTGTCGGGGCTGTTCGCACCGCTGTCGGTCGTATCCTACAACATTCTGAAAATCAAGAGTGACGGCAAACTGATATTCCGTCTCGAAATCATCAAAAAGCTGATAGCCACGGTCATACTCGCCATAACCATTCCGATGGGGGTCAAAGCGATAGCCTGGGGACAAACGGTGATTTTCCTATCTGACGCCATCGTCAATATGCTCGGGGCGGGACGTTACTTGCGTTGGACGATTTGGGACGGCATTCGTTCCACGGCCCCCTACCTTGCCATGTCCGCCGTCATGGTCGCTGCGGTTTACGGTACGCACATGCTCCTGGCCGGACATATCGCCCTGTGGGCCATCCTTCTCATCGAAATAACGGCAGGCATCGCCGCATACGCCCTGCTGACCCTGCTCTGCCGGCCGGAGGGATGGCGTGAGGTACGGACTATCCTGCAACAGACCGCTGCCGCACGCCACAAATAAAAGCAGGGATTTCCCTGGCAGCATTCACTTAATCGACAAAGCGGCCGTATCTTCCGATACGGCCGCTTTTATCGGGAGACGAGGTCTTCCTATTTTTTTACCGCTATGGTATCTATCTCGACCTTTACGCCCATAGGCAGTTTGGCCACCTGATAACATACGCGGGCCGGCATATCTTTTGTATAATACCGAGCATATACCCCATTCATCGCGGCGAAGTTGTGCATGTCATCCAGAAGCACGGTCGTCTTCACGACATCCTCGAACGTATATCCGGCCTCCTTCAGAATGGCGGCGGTATTGTCGAGCGACTGTGCGGTCTGCTCCTCGATGGTTTCCGGTATCTTGCCGTCGGCAGGATTTATCGGAAGCTGTCCCGAAATGTAAAGGGTGCCGCCGGCCTCGATAGCCTGCGAATAGGGCCCTACCGCTTTGGGGGCATCGGGCGATGCGATTACTTTTTTCATGACTTATTGGCTTTTAATGAATAGTATACGAACTAAACAATGCAAATATACGGATATTCGATGAAAACCGAAAACGGTTATCGGACGACCGCCCGGCCTGTAAATTCGGTCGTAACAAATATACTCAATGAAGGTTGAGCGCTCAACCGGCTGCGTGACAAACTGCTCCGTCAGTACGGAAAGCCCTGTCCGCGTTCGGATGCCCCAAGCCATAATCGGTTTGCAGCGAATCGGGAGAACATTTGCTGCAAACCGACCCCGCCCACTCGGCCATATGCGGTTTGCAGCGAATAATCCCTATATTTGTACGACATTTAAACAAAATACGGAAATGAAGAGAACAATCACTATCGCGGCAGTCGCCCTGCTGGCGGGAATCCTGCTGACAGGATGCTGCCAGAAATGCCGCAAAAGCCGCGAAGCGGCAACCAGGCCCATACAGGGAACCGTATGGCATCTGGTGGAGTTCGACGGCAAACCGGTCGACGCCCCCGACAAATACGAACTGTCATTCCTGGCCGACGGACGTGTGGCCGGTATCGGCGAATGCAACCGTTTCTTCGGTCCCTATCAGGTCGTAAACGCCAACGGAGGAATAAAGATAGGCCCCGTAGCATCCACCATGATGGCATGCCTCGACCCGAACATCGAAACGGAGTTCTTCCGCATGTTCGAAAACGTACACCTCTATCAGCTTGACGAAAAGAACCTCTACCTTTTCGTCGATAACAAGATAAAAGCCGTCTTCGAACCCACGGACAAACCGGTGGACGAAGAGTAAAAGCGATGCCGGCAATCACTGCAAAAGAGAGGCAGTGCCATAGCTGGGCACTGCCTCTCTTTTATTGTCCGCTCCGCAAAAACGAAACCCGCTCAGCGGCTGACCGGAGTACGGTTATGAAGAGCATGGGCTATGGTCAATTCATCAGCATACTCTATCTCGTCACCGAACCCTATCCCGCGTGCGATATTGGTTACTTTCAGGTCGGGAAACCGTGCCAGCCGGCGGGTAATGTAAAAAAGTGTCGTTTCGCCTTCCACGGTCGTACTCATTGCAAGAATGACCTCCTTCACCCCCCCCTTCTCTATATTCTCCAACAGCAGGTCTATCTTTAGGTCGGACGGAGCGATTCCCTGCATGGGCGATATGACGCCGCCGAGCACATGATACAGCCCGTTGTATTGGCGAGTATTTTCTATGGAGAGAACATCGCCCACCTGTTCGACGACGCACACCACCGACCGGTCGCGCGACGGGTCCGAACAGATAGTACACACATCGCTGTCAGACAAATTATTACAGCGAGCACAATATTTAATATCACTGCGAAAACGGTCTATGGCAGCCGTCATGCGCCGCACCTCCTCCTCGTCCATGCGCAGCATGTGCAGGGTAAGCCGCAGGGCAGTGCGCCGTCCTATTCCCGGCAGGCGGGAGAGCTCCCTCACCGCATCATCAAGCAATTCAGACATTTAGTAATCGTATGGCCCCTTTCAGGCCTGCTTGTGCTCCGGAACGATTCCGAAGTCAATAGGTTATCAGTTCCACAGAGTCGGCAGGCACCCATCCTTTGTTGCCGTCGGCAATCATTATCTCTGTCCAACCGTCGTACGACGACAGCACCTCCACCTTCGTCCCCTCGTGCAGAATGAAAATGTCGCTGCCCTCCTTCTCCGGAGCACTCTTCACTGAAGCGGCCTGCACCATCACGATGGCCTCGGAAGCCTGCGTAAGCTCTCTTTTCTCAACCGCCGCAAAAACCACCGCAAAGACGAAAAGTACGGTAAAAACCACGGCCGCCACGAAACCGACCTTGCGCCACCCGCTGCGCTCCTCCAAAAGGAACACCAACACGCCGGCCAATGCGACGGCAAGCAGTACCAGCGACCTTGCGGCCCACGTATTGCTGTCGAGCGACGAGCGCCAGGCCTTTATCCATCTGGAAAGGAAAAACTCCGGTACGGTGTCTATCTTATCCTTGACATACCCGTTGGCTACGGCAAGATTATAGGTTACGTCCTTGTCGTACGGCATCAGCTTCTGGGCCCGGTTGTAATTGAGCACGGCCCTGCCCAGCTCGCCCGCCTTGAAATATGCATTGCCGAGATTATAAAACAATCTCCCGCTTATATACCCTTTGTCGACAATAGCCTCGTAAAATGCCGCCGCCCCGACATAATCTCCATTGATATAGAGGGTATTGGCTCTTTCCCACACCTTCTCCGCCTCCGTTTTCGCTTCCGCCTCACGCGGATAGAGCGCAGGAACCGCACATACGAGAAAACCTATCAAAAGAATTATCCTTTTCATCATGCCCGCCACTACTTTCCGATTATGCTTTCGAGTCTGGAGACCATCTCCACTCCGGCCCCGTACACCTCCGTCATCCGACCCGTAGCCGCCGGAGCATATTGGGCGTATTCGCACTCCACGATGATATCGATGTATTTCTGTGCCGCTTCAGGCGATACGCCCCGCTTCACCAATTCTTCACGAACATTCTCTTTTGTAAGATTTGACGAAGGGATATTGAGCTTATCGCCTATGTATCCCCACAACGCCTTCAGCATCTCTTCATAGAAGCCCCGTTGGTTGTCGGCCTTCATGTGCTCCTCGGCCGCACGGAAACGCTGCAACGCCACCTTGTTGGCCCTTTTCCCCTTGATAAGGGCGCTGTTGTGGCGCTCTTCGGCCACCTTGCGCAGCCATACCAGCAGGCCCGCAAAGAGACCGCCTATGGCCGCAATACAGAGGAAATACCACACACTGCCGAAGAACAGACCGCCTTTCTGCCGAAGATGCGGGGAATCGAGCTTGATGAAACGGATATCCCGACCGAGAATCTTGATATCCTCTTTCGAGAGCCCGCTGAGCACAGCCCCCTGCACCGAACCGCCCATGCCGGTCGAATCGGGAACCACGGTCAGCGCCATGGAGGGGCCGGACAGTGTTTCGTATGTTTTCAAACGGGGATTGAAATAGGTAAACTCTATCGGCGGAAGGTCGTACTCGCCGGCCACGCGAGCAATTACCGGATACTCGAACTGACGGTATCCGTAAATGCCGCCCGAAGTGTTATTAAAACTTTCGGTAGTCTTCACGTTGTACTGCTCGAACGAGGCCGGCAGGGAGAGTTTCGGCGCCTGTATCTGGGGTAGATTGCCGCTGCCCGAAATCTTGATACCGAAAGTGAATGCCGAATTGGCAGCCACTTCGGGCGGCGGAGCGACCGTTTCCAACTGGAAATCCCCGACAGCTTCCGAAAAGCCCGAAGGAGCACCAGCAGGCAGTTCCTTCACCGTGATGGATACCGGAGCCGTAGCGACCTTGCGACGCACCTCCTGTATGTTGGGGCCTCCGAAAAAGTCGTCGATGATAGACTGACGGCGCGGCTCCATCACTATCTGCGCTACTACGCTCAGTTCAAGTGGGTCAACGGTCAGACTGCCGGCCTGCTGCGGAAACAGCAGGTCTTCGCGGATGACATGCGTATCGTATATTTTGCCGTTGAACTCCTCCCGCTGAGGCGGATAACCGTCCACATTGAGCTGCTGGGCCCAAAAACCGTTGTAGGTGGGAAATTTGGCGCTTTCGAGATTCAGCGGGACCCGCCTGTACAGCTTATAGGTCACCCGGACGGGCTCTCCCTTATATACCTCTTTCCGGTCGACTACCGCCCGTATCAGAATGTCGTCGGGGGCCAGCGTGGGACGGTCGGAATGTCCACCTGCGCCCTGTTCCCCGCTGACAGCAGCCTGTTCCGTCAAAGCCCTGACTGCGAAAGGAGCGGCGCTGTACGTCTTGCCCTTCACCGTCAGAACCGCCTCGGACACATTGAATTCGCCCTCCGAATTGCATTGCAGCACATACGTATAGGTATAACGCACCTCCTGCGTCATGTTACCGTTCACGATGGATACCGATTTACTCGTGGAGAGCGTCGGTCCGGCCAATACATCCACTCCTTCAAACTGAGGGCCCTTAAAATCCTGCGGTTTCGAGTCGGTCACATACTCGATACGGAATATCTCTCCCACGGCTACCACACGCGGGGCATTGACCTCAAAGGCGACTTTCTGCCCCCATACCGCCACAGGTAGGGCCGCCATCACCAACAACAGTAAGAATTTTCCGACGTATTTCCTCATATATCGAATCGAATCACACTTCCGGAACAGCCTGCCCCGCTGCCCTCGGCCGAAGTCTCCGTAATACACGGGGCGGCACCGGCGCAGACAGGAAAAAGAGCGCACGCCTGCCTGCCGTGCCCTGCGGGCCCCTCGGAACTGCTTTATGCCGCTATAACGCACGGAATCCGTCTTTTAGTGTTCCGGCAGACAAAAATATTCATTTTGGCGGTGACAGACAAATAAACGTATCGATTCCCCGCTCTTATCAGGATATTTTCCGCCGACGGAACCGTACTGCATTCCCGGCATCGCCGAAAACATTCCCGCCCGCCGGAAAGTTTTCCGGCGGGCGGGAATGGGAACGCCGCATTCGCAATCAATGTTTGAAATCGGCGAAGAAGTCGTTGCCTTTATCATCCACGATGATGAATGCCGGAAAGTTCTCGACATATATCTTGCGTACCGCTTCCATGCCGAGTTCCGGAAAATCGACCACCTCCACGCTCTTGATGCTCTCCTTGGCCAAAATGGCGGCAGGTCCGCCAATAGAGCCGAGGTAGAAACCGCCATGTTTCCGACATGCGTCGGTAACCTCCTGCGAACGGTTGCCCTTGGCCACCATGACCATCGACCCGCCCTTACTCTGGAACAAATCCACGTAAGGGTCCATCCGTCCCGCGGTCGTCGGCCCGAAACTGCCCGACGCCATCCCTTTCGGCGTCTTGGCCGGTCCTGCATAATAAACGGGATGTTTTTTCATGTATTCCGGCATGGGTTTACCCTCGTCAAGCATCTGTTTGATACGGGCATGCGCGATGTCGCGTGCTACAATCAGCGTACCTTTCAGGTTCAGACGCGTCTTAATCGGATATTTGGAGAGCGTCTCCAGCACCTTGTCCATTCCCTCATCGAGGTCTATCTCCACCGCCGGCTTCATTATCGGCGCATCGGCCGGCAGGAAGCGGGCCGGATTGTGTTCGAGCTCTTCGAGGAAAATACCCTCTTCGGTTATCTTTGCCTTGATATTGCGATCGGCCGAGCAGCTCACGCCGATACCCACCGGACACGACGCCGCATGGCGGGGCATCCGGATAACCCGCACGTCATGAACAAGGTATTTGCCCCCGAATTGCGCCCCGATGCCGCTCTCCTGGCATATCTTCAGTATTTTCGCCTCCCACTCCAAATCACGGAAAGCACGGCCCCCCTCGTTGCCGCTTGTAGGCAGCGCATCGTAATAACCGGCCGAAGCCTTCTTGACCGCCGCGAGGTTGGCCTCGGCGGAGGTGCCGCCTATCACGACTGCCAGGTGGTAAGGCGGACAGGCCGACGTACCGAGGTCCTTTATCTTCTCCCTGACGAACTTCGTCAGCGATTCCTCGTTCAGCAGCGCCTTGGTCTGCTGATAGAGAAAAGTCTTGTTGGCCGAACCGCCGCCTTTGGTGATGAAAAGGAACTTGTATTGGTTGCCCGGTTCGGAATAGATGTCTATCTGGGCCGGCAGGTTGTTGCCGCTGTTCTTCTCTTCGGTCATGGTGAAAGGCACCACCATCGAATAACGCAGATTACGGTCGCGGTAGGTCTCATACACTCCCTTCGTGATGGCTTCGGCATCGTCCGTCCCTGTATAGACATCTTCGCCCTTCTTGCATATCGCTATCGCCGTACCGGTATCCTGACAGGTAGGCAGCTCCCCCTGAGCGGCCACGACCTGATTGAGCAGCATCGTATAGGCTACGAATTTGTCGTTGTCGGTCGCCTCCGGGTCTTTCAGTATGTTGGCGACCTGCTGCAGGTGCGACGCACGCAGATAGAAAGACACCTCGGCGAAAGCCTCGCGCGAAAGCAATTCGAGCCCGCGCGCATCCACACGCAGGATACGCCTGCCGCAGCACTCTTCCACATGCACATAATCTTTGGTAAGAAGCCTGTACTTGGTTTCGTCCTTTCCCAGCGGGAAAGGTTCCTGATACTTGAATTCCGACATCGTCATGCTATTTTTAATTCGGACGGACACGGCACGGCCGCTCAGGAAAAAATAATTCTCACGCCATCCTTGCCCGTCTCCAATGTTTTTGCTTACCTTTGGAATACCGTTGGCAAAGATAGGAAATTAGCTGCAATATCCGGGTATGCAACGTTATTAAAATAACAACAACCGGGTATGCGCACTTTCCTCCCGACGGTATGCAAATTGCGACGTTATCATCATCATTCATTTAATATAAACCTTAAAACTGATTCGATATGGTATCATACAAGGAATTGGGACTGGTCAATACCAGAGAGATGTTCGAGAAAGCCATGGCGGGAAAATATGCCATCCCGGCCTTCAACTTCAACAACATGGAACAGATGCAGGCCATTATACAGGCCTGCGTCGAAACCGCGTCGCCCGTCATCCTGCAGGTTTCGAGCGGAGCACGCAAGTATGCGAACCAGACCATCCTGCGCTACATGGCACAGGGAGCCGTGGAGTATGCCAAGGAGCTGGGCAGGAACATTCCCATCTGCCTCCATCTCGACCACGGCGACACCTTCGAACTCTGCAAATCCTGCATCGACATGGGTTTCTCGTCGGTCATGATAGACGGTAGCCACCTTCCCTATGACGAAAACGTGGCGCTCACCCGCAAGGTGGTGGAATACGCCCACCAATTCGACGTAACGGTCGAAGGAGAACTCGGCGTTCTGGCCGGTATCGAAGACGAAGTATCGGCCGAACACCATACCTACACCGAACCCGACCAGGTGGTGGATTTCGTCACCAAGACGGGTGTGGATTCCCTCGCCATCTCGATAGGCACATCGCACGGGGCGAACAAGTTCCGGCCGGAACAGTGCACCCGCAATGCGGAGGGTGTACTCGTACCGCCGCCTCTTCGGTTCGACATCCTCGAAGAGATTGAAAAACGCATTCCCGGCTTCCCGATTGTCCTCCACGGTTCGTCCTCCGTACCGCAGAAATACGTGGACATCATCAACAAATACGGCGGCGCAGTGAAAGACGCTATCGGCATCCCGGAAGACCAGCTCCGCAAGGCTGCCGAAAGCGCCGTCTGCAAAATCAACATCGACAGCGACGGACGGCTGGCCATGACGGCGGCCGTGCGTGAAATACTCTGGACCAAACCCGCCGAATTCGACCCGCGCAAATACCTCGGCCCGGCTCGCGAATGGCTGAAGGAACTCTACAAGCACAAATGCGAAAAGGTGCTGGGCAGTGCAGGCAAGGCCTGACACCACATGTCTTACGCATACAAGCTATCGAGGGGAACGGCAGCACGCTGTTCCCCTCGATAGTTAAACCGGACGGGAAGAAGACCTCGTACCGCCATACGCAGCAATCCGCCTCACCTCCTTCTCCTGAACCGCCTTCTGCACGGACGGATATCTTTTCCGGAATTTGGTGAACGTATCGCGCGATATGTCGAAACGTTTGCAAATATCGCCTATCGACTTGTCGTTGTTGAGCATCTCGATTATCGCCTGTCGGTTGGCCATCAAGATATTTGTCTTGGTATAACTGCCTTTTCTCCTGCCGAGCGTCACCCCCTCCGCCTTGCGCAGTGCCAACGCCTCTTTGGTACGCATGGAAATCAGATTGCGCTCTATCTCCGCCACCAGTCCGAAAGCAAAACAGAGCACTTTGCTGTTGATGCTGTTGTCGAAGGAGTACCCCTCCTTGGTGGTATAGAGATTTATCTCACGGCTCAGGCACTTTCCCATTATCGCCATAATATCGGTCAGGGTGCGACTCAAGCGGGAAATCTCCGTCACTATCAGCGTATCGCCCGGTTTCATCCGCTTCAACAGTGTACCGAGCTTCCGCTCGCGTTCGTTCTTCTTTCCGCTGACTACCTCCGTCACCCAACTGTTCACCGTAAAATTCCTGCTCTCGGCGAAACGCCTGATTTCGTCCTGCTGATTGGCCAAATTCTGTTTTCCCGTACTGACCCTCAAATATCCTACAATCATATCCCTAAAACATTTATACGAAAGCCCGCAGCTTCCAGGTTCCCAAAAACGGCACGACGGTCACGGCCGGTCTCCGACCATACGGATGTTGCACCACGGCAACTCCGCCTGTTCCGGCTGCCGGCACGATAACCCGCCGGACTACCGGAAGGAGTCCTGTTCGCCCAGCTATCGTCTGCGGTGACACCGAATGCCCTTGCCGAACCCGGGCGCTGCAATACGCCGACCGCGCACCGCTGTATACACAAATTCTCCTGCCGACCGCGGCAGCACATACGGGAAATTTACTTTACTCTCACTTAGTTTTGTGTTAGACGGCAGACAACCCGTCCTCACTCTCTGTACGATATAACGCGAAAAGAGCCCACCTTCATATTTTTAAAAGGGCAAAAAAACATACTTCCCGTTGCAGGACACACAAAATCCGCCAATAACTTTACAAAGATAATCGTAATTCTCCATAAAATTCTGTCCTACTAAGCCCCCAAACTTTTCTGCATGAAAGGCACATCGCATCCGCACAATCGACGGCGGACACAAGACGAATGAACTCCGGATGACATGAGCCATCCGGAGTCCTGCATCCGTACCGTTCCTTACAGCGCTCCCCTACTCCTCTATCATCCGCAGCAACCGTTCGAGACTGCGGTTTTCGCGGTGCAGCCACTCCTCAAACGGATGCTCTATCGGAATGTCCATCGTCGGGTATGCATACGGTTCGTCGTCGGGGGAAATGACCTCTTCGCGGAAAGGCACCTGAAACTGCATCCAACGCGAAACGGGCAGTTCTACCCGTGCGGCATTTCCCGTCACGGCATTGTAACCGCCGCAGTGCTGCCCGGCCACCTTCCCGACGCCGAGTACCTGACAGTAACGGGCGAACATCTGTGCCGCCGAATAGGTCTGATGACTCGTCAGCACATAGACCTCGCCGTCGTAGCCGTGCGTCGGGCGCTGCGGGAGATATCGCATCCGGCGCACCGTATCGGTGCGGAAACGGGTGCCGTCCGGCACGCTGTCGATGTAGCGCATCATATACTCCCTGTCGGCCTCGGACAAATACGGACTCCGGTCGACGTTGTTCTTCGCCTTTTCGCGGCATTCGTCTGTTATAAGGTAGGTGTATGTTATATCTACCGGCTTGTCCGTCAGATAATCGAGCGTATAAAAGACATTCTCCGCCATGCCGCCCGTATTGAGGCTCACGTCGATGACCAGCCGGTCGATTCCGTCTCGGCCGATGCGGCGCATGGCCTGCCGCAGCAGCCGCTTGTAACGCCAGTCCTTACCGAACAACAGCATATGGCTCCACCGTTTCCCCCAGAACGAGTTAATCGTAAGTACGCCCACGCCGTCACCCATATCGGCATAGATTATCGGCTTGCGTGCAAAACCGAGTTCCTCCTTGGCCCGGCGCTTGTCTCCCGAACGACGATAAGCACGTTGCTTGTCTTCACGTCTTATCCCATTATAAATCACCGTATCGGTTTCGGTCTGCCCATAACATCGGTAGACGACGGTATAAGGGGGATAAATGCACTCCGTAAAGAGGAAATTCGCGAGGTTAGGCCATGATAAAGGACTCGGTTCGTAATAAGAGTTTATGTTGGCCATTGCATAGGCGGGTTCGCCCGGAGCCATAGCACGGTTTCTGAGCGCCAGTTCTTTGGCGGAGTAACCGTTGATATATACAATTTCGGCATACTTGGGAATCCGACCTATATAATCTTTTACGTTATAAACAGTACCGTCTTCCCAAGTTTGCACCCAGAGTGGCAATATTATATCGTCGTCCGTAAAACAACCCTCTCTGTTAAACATGCCGCCATCCGGAAACGCGAAATGGGAATCCCTTTGCAACAGTCCCAAATATTTCCATATATAGACGTAATATCCGTCGTAATCGTCGAAGAAAACATCCGCTCTGTTTCCCACGGCTTCCACCCCCTGTTGCCACTCCTCGTCGCCGATACCTCGGCGGCCGGAAACATACCGGTTTTCGATGCAGTCGATGATGAAGTCCAGTTCGTCCATATACGCCTGTCGGACGGAATCGGGGGGACTTGGTTCCGGTTCGGTTCCGGCGGCCGTTTCCCGCCCGAATCCGGACAACGGGAACAGTACGGCACATAACGACAGAATACTCCACTTCAGCATACCTTACAACACATTGTTTCTGTCGCAATGATAGCGATTCCTTCCCGTTTCTCCTAATACATACATTTCGCTGCGTTTTCCGCACACGCCGAAATACGACAAGGGGATGCGCAAAACCTGTTCGCACATCCCCTCTCCGTTCACAAACGGCCGTTATCAGGAATTCATGGCACCGTTCACCTCGATAACCTGGCCGCTGACATAGCTGGAAAGATCGCTGCCGAGGAACAGGGCCACTTTGGCGATTTCCTCGGGAGTACCGCCGCGGCGAAGCGGTATCTTCTTGTTCCACTCCTCTTTGACAGCCTCGGGCAACTTGGCAGTCATATCGGTGATGATGAAGCCAGGAGCGATGGCATTGGCACGTACGCCGCGCGCACCCAATTCGAGTGCAACGGATTTGGCAAGACCTATCATGCCCGCTTTCGAAGCCGAATAGTTGGCCTGCCCCGCATTGCCGTGCACGCCTACCACCGAAGACATGTTAATAATGCTTCCGCTGCGCTGACGCATCATAACCGGGGTAACAGCATGGATGAAATTGAATGCAGACTTCAAATTGATATTGATGACCATATCCCATTGCTTCTCCTCCATCTTCAGCATCAGTCCGTCCCACGTGATACCCGCATTGTTTACGAGAATATCTATACGGCCGAAATCGCCCATTATCTTCTCGACGACCTCGTGCGTCTGCTGGAAATCGGCGGCGTTGGAGGCATAGGCCTTGCAGCGCACCCCGAACGCAAGTATCTCCTCCTCCGTCTTCCTGCCGTTCTCATCTATGGACAGGTCGGTAAAGGCGATATTCGCACCGTTCTCGGCAAAGCAAAGGGCAACGGCCTTGCCAATGCCGCGGGCCGCACCCGTTATCACGGCCACTTTTCCTTCAAGTAATTTCATAGTCAAGATGTTTAGGTAAAATCCAGGCAAATATAACACTTTTTTCCGAGGCAGCGGAACCCCGCCATGCTTTTCAGCCGGCCGGCGCAGAGGATAATCCGTTTATTTTTCATAGCTTTGTCCTATCGACACGGGAAGATATGACCTCCGACCGTAAATCCGAAACAGCCATGAAAGCACTGAAACCGATTATCGCATCCCTCACGCTCCTGTTCGCCGTACCGGTCTGCATTGCAGGAAACCCTTTCGTACCGTCCGAAAAGGGAACCGCACTTACATACGTGAACAGGGACCGAAAAGGAAATATCGTCGGCCGTTCCGTCCAAACCGTTACCGACATCGCCGAAACGGCGGAAGGCACGGTAATCACCATAAACGACAGAACGCTGGATGCAGACGGCAAACCCCTAACGGCCGACACTTCGGCCATGTCGGACATCACCGTACGGATACGCATATCCGGCGACAAGGTAATCTTTCCGATGGAGAACATCGACCAATTGATAGCGGAGATAAAGAAAAGCATCCTGGGAAACGATGACATCGACTTCACGGTGGCAATGGACGAAATCTGCTATCCGCTTCACCCGCAAGTGGGCCAGCAACTCGAAACGGTCCACATCTCCATGTCGTTAAAATCAAATGACCGACAGTTCGATATCATCAAAATAACCATCAAAGACCGCAGCATAACCGGCCGGGAAACGGTAACCGTCCCGGCCGGTACTTTCGACTGCTGGACAGTGAACGAGACGGAGGTGATGAAAACCCCCATAGGGATGGGAACGACCACCCAATCCGTCACGTGGTATGCAGAGGGTATAGGAGAAGTAAAGTCGCAGACCCTTAACAAACGCGGAAAACTCGAAGAGAGTTCCGAGCTCGTATCCATCGCCGTCGTCCGTCGCTGACAAGGCCGCGCGGATACAAGGTAAACGGGAAGCAGGAGACGCAGCGTCTCCTGCTTCCCGTTCCAGCCGGAACGCATCCGAAGCCTCCCTTGACAATTACCTACAATTTTTTTTCATGCAGGTGCCCCTGCCCCGGCAGCACAAACTTCATCCGCTCACATTCGCAGGAGGCCGTCCGGTTGACTGCCGGACGACCTTCGGGCCAAACATTGTTTCAAGGTTATTCCACGATGCCCGACTCCCAACGCCCTATAAACGATGTACATGCAGTCCGCTGCCGAGACGATGGCCCGGGACACTCCTCCGATAAACGAGACTCCCGGCACAATACCCTGGCAACGGGCAGCCGCCCCGGAGGACCTCTTCCCAGGAAACAGTTACTCCAGAGCCACCGCCGCACAGGCGGAATAACGCTCCCCGTCCACGGAGGTAAGTGTCACGGTCAGCGTATGCGTCGCCGCCCGGTCGGGCCGTGCGAGAAAGGTCAGTACCCCAATCATGCCCATTCGCCGCCCGCCGTCGTCTCCGCCCAGCAGCGTCAGGTCATCAGTCGTCAGCTCCGACACCTTACCGTATACCGGATGGTAACAGCTCTTCCACTCCGTATCGTAGGGCAGGACAGTGCCGAAATAGCGATAAACCTCCGCAGGGACTCCGGCATTCCACTCCCCCTGCTCGACGTAACGGCTCCGTATGAAACGCCACGGCGAAGCCGAGCAGAACATCATCACGTCATCCAGCCGTGTACCGGCGGGGTGCACCTCATCGAAATCCGTATCGCTCACCACCTCGATAGAGCGGAAATCCTTATCGGGAAAGGAGTTCGGCACCATATTCGGACCGGGGCCATAGGTAAAGACGAACGGATATCCCCGGTCGCCGTGTTCGGTGCACTTCGCCTCGTAGGCCCGCTTCAACTCCTCCCCGTCCGACAGAACGCCGTAATACGTCCGGCGGTGCTCCGGCGAACTCCTCAGGTAGAGCTGCAACCGGGGCTCCGGCCCGACAGCTACGGCTTCCAGCCGGTCGAAAGTCCAGTATTGCACGACGAACGAGTCGGAGCTGCCCTGCTCATACTTATCCGTAACGGGCTTTTCGCATGCGCAAAGCCCGGCGCACGCGAATATGGCGATAAAAAGTCCGGTTTTCATAATTATGAATTTTTAATGTTTGACGAATCTACTCGACAAATGCAGGCGCGCTATAAATGATAATCTTAAGGCGATGATTGTAATTGTGTTTATCCGCACTTCGGGTCTCTTCCACATCAGGAACATGAAAATGCGGTCCCATGGTAGCGTTAAATACGGAAGAGGCAAAGTATCCATCATAACTCCCCTGCCAGCCCCAATTGCAATGCATCAATGTACGTTGCCACTGGCCGCATTCACACGCGAAAACGTCATTCGGAAGTACAAGAGGCTACACAAAAAACGACTGCAAACAGCAGACAAAATCGTTTCATAAGCCGAAAGTCTTAAAGATGAAACGACAACTCTACCCATTTCTCACCGACAAGCCCTCAAACGTATCTGCATCTGTCTCAAATATAACTTTTTATTTCATGATTTCCAAATAATTTCTCTTTTTGTTCGACACATCTCTCCGCCGCAAGGCACGGAACACGATGCGCCGGATTATTCCCTGTTATTTTCCGCTTCCGGTAGAAATTCAATGGAAAAAAGTTTAACTTTGCGGGAACGCGAAAGCAAGAGACGATTCATTTTCAAAAATAAATTAGATTTCATGAAAAGGGATAATCAGGTCTTCGACCTTATTGAACAGGAAAAACAGCGTCAGCTCCACGGCATCGAACTGATTGCATCGGAGAACTTCGTGAGCGACGAAGTGATGCAGGCCATGGGCTCCGTACTCACCAACAAATACGCCGAGGGCTATCCCGGCGCACGCTACTACGGCGGCTGCCAGGTGGTGGACAAGGTGGAACAGCTCGCCATCGACCGCGTATGCGAACTCTACGGCGCCGAATACGCCAACGTGCAGCCCCATTCCGGAGCACAGGCCAACATGGCCGTGTTCATGGCCGTGCTCAAACCGGGCGATACCTTCATGGGCCTCGACCTCGCACACGGCGGCCACCTCTCGCACGGCTCGCCCGTGAACATGTCCGGCATCCTCTACAAGGCGGTCGGCTACCAGGTGGGGCAGGAAACCGGCACCATCGACTACGATGCGATGGAGGCCCTCGCTCTGGAGCACAAGCCGAAACTCATCGTCGGCGGCGCTTCGGCATACTGCCGTGAATGGGACTACGAACGCATGCGCCAAATCGCCGACAAGGTAGGGGCCATCCTGCTCATCGACATGGCGCACACGGCGGGCCTCATCGCCGCAGGGCTGCTGAAGAACCCGGTGAAATACGCACACATCGTCACCTCCACCACGCACAAGACGCTCCGCGGTCCTCGCGGCGGTATCATTCTCATGGGCAAGGACTTCGACAATCCCTGGGGCATCAAAACGCCGAAGGGCGAAATCAAGAAGATGTCGGCCGTGCTCAATTCCGCCGTATTCCCCGGCATTCAGGGCGGCCCGCTGGAACACGTCATCGCGGCCAAAGCCGTAGCCTTCGGCGAAGCGCTCCGGCCCGAATACAAGGAATACCAGACGCAGGTGAAGAAGAACGCCGCAGCAATGGCCGAAGCGTTCATCAAACGCGGCTACAAGCTCGTTTCCAACGGTACCGACAACCACCTGATGCTGATTGACCTCCGCACCAAGTTCCCGGAAATATCCGGCAAGAAGGCGGAACGCACGCTGGTGGAGGCCGACATCACGACCAACAAGAACATGGTGCCGTTCGACAGTCGCTCGCCGTTCCTCACCTCCGGTATCCGTATCGGTACGCCCGCCATCACCACCCGCGGACTGAAGGAGGACAAAATGGATTACATCGTCAGCCTCATCGACCGCGTGCTCTCCGATATCGACAACCCTGACACGATAGCGGCCGTAAGGGAAGAGGTACACAAACTGATGGCCGATTACCCGCTCTTCGCGTGGTAATCCCTTCACGAACAGACAGCAGAATGCTCCGGCCCGTCTCGGTCGGAGCATTCTTTTTTCCGGCATCCGCACCGGAGCTCCTCCGCAGGCAGGGGCCGACCCTTTTTTGCCGTCCTTCCACAGCAGCGTACCTGAGGCCGCATGCCGTTCCTTCCCGGCAGAATCGGATACGGAAAGGGCCGCACGCCCTGCCGCATGCAGCCCCGAACCGCCCCCTCGGAACGGTTTACCTGTTCCGTCCGCGTTCCACGGTATGGAGGATGTTCCTGTCCTTGTCCAGCATGTAGAGCTTCAGACTGTCGGCCGATGCGGACACTACCGAGAATCCGGTGGCCGAACTGCAAAAGAGCGTTCCTTCTATCGGCCGCACGTCGCGGGAGAGCGAGCCGGAGGTATTGACCACATAATCCACGTCGCTGCCGGCACGACGGATATGCTGGAAGTTATGGATATGGCCGCAAATGTACATATCCACGCCGTGCCTGCGGAGGATTGTGTCGAGTCGCTCCTGCAAATCCAGACGTTCCTCCTCGTCCTTGTCGGTGTCGGCATAAATGGGATGATGTCCGATGACTATTTTCCAGGTTTCGTCCGAGGCCGTCAGGGTGGAATCTATCCAGCGGAGCTGCGCCTCCATATCTTGTGCCGCTATGTCGCGGTAGGATTCTTCGGCCTCTTCGTGGTACTTGTCGATGAGCGGCGTCGTATCCACCCATACCACCCGGAGCGATGTGTCGTCGTCCACTTCGAACGCTTTCGTATAATACCGGCCGGGCATCACCCACCGACGGCTGACTCCGCCGTAATCCAGCACTGCCTGCGTATTGCCGCGGTACTCGTGGTTGCCGAGGATGGGATACCAATCGAGCATGAGTTCCGGATGGGAATAGACGAGTTCGTAGTCGGTCATCCAGAGCGGGTCTTCCACGCTGGCCACTCCTTCGAAGTGGTGTATGTCGCCGGCGGCAGCCACGAATTCTATATCGATTTCCTCGGCAAGCCGCCCCATCTGTTCGGCGATGGGTTTCTGGTCGTAGTAACCGTTCCGGCCCAGGTCGTTGGCGACGATGAAATTGAACGTGTCGCCGTCCAGCCGTGTCAGGCGAGCCGTCTCCCGACCGGTCGTACCGCCTCCGCCGCAGGAAACGAGAAACAGGGAAAAACCGACTGCAAGAAAACTGTTCCTAAGAATCTTCATATACTTCATTTTTATAACGTTAAAAATCTATTTTCACTCCCAGGTTGAAGGTGCCCTTGTAGTATTCGAGCTGCGCCATGCGCGAACGGATACCCTGATAGTAGCGCAGGGGCTGGTTCGTCAGGTTGTTCGCCTCGAAGAATACCCGCACGTACTTTCCGAAGCGGTACGAAGCGTTGGCGTCGAGGAACAACTGCCCGTCGTAATAACGGTCGCCGAAGGCTTCGCTCGCCACCTCGTCCAGATAGCCGGCCGTATAGTTCAGCGATACGCGCACCGAAAGCCGGCTGTTTTCCCACGAGAGCGAGGCGTTCACCATGTGCGGAGCCGTACCGGGCAGCGACACGTTGGTACGTTCCTCGCCGTCCTCGTTGTAGATTCCGCGGGTAACGGAATGGGTGAAGGTGTAGTTGAGCATCACGCCGAAGTTACGCAGGAAGCGGCCCGGCAGGAAATCGAGCTTGCGCTGGAGCGCCACCTCGAAACCGAACATATCCACGCTGCGGCCGTTCATCGGGCGCAGGTATTCCCACACTTCGCCCTCACCTATCGGGTTGGTGAAGCCGGGGAAATCGGCAGCGAACTTTTCGGCCGTATAGTCTATGTCCAGATAGTTGAAGATGAAATTGTCGAGCCTCTTGTAGAACAAGCCGCCGGACACGATGCCGACCGATTTGCTGTAATATTCGCCGAGCAGGTCGAAGTTGTACGAATAGGTGGCTTTCAGGTTCGGATTGCCGGCCGTAATTTCGCGTTTCTCGCGCTGGATATCCACATAGGGCACCAGCGCATAGTAGTTCGGACGGGCAAGAGCCGTGGTGAAGGCGGCACGCAGCACGGTGCGGTCGTTCAGGTCGTATTTGAGCGTCAGGCCCGGCAGGACGTTGGTATAGTTGTTCCGGTTGTGCCGCTCGTCGGCGTTGTCATAATCCTCGTCGAGAATGTAGTTCCCCCGGTAGTCGAGGTCGGTGTTCTCCACCCGGACGCCGGCGATGAACATGAGGTCGTTCGTGATGTTCTGGTCCCAGCGCAGGTATCCCGCCAGAATGCGTTCGCCGGCATCGTAGTTGCCCGCCATGTATTCCGACGGGTCGGCCTCCGGCGTGAACAGGGAGGGATTGTAGAGATCCACGTTGCCGATATAGCCGGAGGAGACGAACATGCCCGGCACGTACCTGTCGCCCTGAACCAGCGGTCTGTCGTAAACCACATGTTCCATATCGGAGAGTACGGGCATGCTCCCGGTGGGCACATATTCGTAAAAGTCGTTGCTGCGTCGCTTGTTTTTCCAGCGCGCGCTGAGCCCTACCCGCAGGCGCCCCTTCTGCTCCCGCACCACGCTCAGCGGCATGCGCAGGTTCACTTTGGCGGCATACTCCTCCTCCTGCGTATAATCGTGCTGTTCGGTCAGCTTGTCGAACACGAAGTCGGAATAGTTTTGTCCGGGCGCATTGATATACGGAAGTCGCGTATCGGCAAGGTCTTCGTTCATCGACAATCCCTCCTGGACGTATTCTATATACCGTTCGTGCGGTCTGTCTTCGCTCGCCTTCGCATAGCTCAGGCTCCAGTCCATGTCCACCTTAGGGGAAAGCAGGTGGGTACCGGAGAGCACGTAGGACTGCACGCGCTGGTCTTCGAGGCGCCGCGTCCGGTTGCGCCGGTCATCGATGCCGCCTTTCGTTTCCCGCACGACGGTTCCCTCGTAGCCGGTTATCGCACTGCCGTCATATACCGGTTCTATATCCTTGAACTGCGTGCGGTAACGAGCCTCGCGGTCGTCGCGCCAGTTGTACATGAGGTCGGCCGCAATGGTGTTGCGGGAATCGATTTTCCAGTCTATGTTGAGGGTGGCGCTGCGCCGGATGCGCTGCACGTCGTATTTGCGGATATCCATCTCCTCGACATACACGTTTCCCTCGTCGTCCTGCGCCCACACGGCTTCTATGTTGTCCGAACCGTAATCCTTGTTCATATAGGAGGCGCTGAGCACCACGCCGAGCCGGTCGTTGAAGAAGCGGTTGCCGTACACGAACGAACCCGAACCCGTCGCTCCCGTGCGGATGGGGTTGTAGCCGCCCAGCAGGGTCAGCGAAATGCGCTGACCGCCCGCAGCCGCGCGGGTGACGAGGTCTACCGAACCGCCGATTGCATCGGCATCCATATCGGGAGTCAGCGTCTTGTTGACCTCTATCGTCTGTATCATGTCCGATGGAATGACGTCCATCTGCACCTTCCGGTTGTCGCCTTCGGCCGAAGGGATGCGGTTTCCGTTCAGCGTCACCGAGTTGAGTTCGGAGGCGAGCCCCCGCACGACGATATTGCGCGCCTCGCCCTGGTCGTTCTGCATGGCGATGCCCGGAACCCGCTTCAGCGCGTCTCCTATGTTAGAATCGGGGAAACGGCCTATCTGGTCGGCCGAAATGACGTTCGATACATTGACATTCGTTTTCTGCTGGTTCAGCGCCTTGGCCTGTCCGCGCGCCTGGTCGCCCATGACCACGACGGCCCCTATCTCCTGCGCCCCTTCCTGCATCACGAAATCGACCACGGCATTTCCGCCGGCCGTCACCGTCGCCTCCAGTACGGCAGGCTCGTACCCCAGGTACTCCACCTCCACCCGGTAGGAACCCGCAGGCACGTTCAGAAATTCAAAATACCCGTCGTTATCCGACACCGTATACCGGTTGAACCGGTCCAGCTTCAGGACGGCACCCGGCAGCGTCATGCCTGTAGCGTCCTTCACGGTACCCGATACAAGCCCGCCTTCCTGCGCGAGTACCCGTACCGAAAGCAACAGAACAAATAAAAACGATAGAAAATGCTTCATAAGACAAAAATTCGTTATACACATCATTTCGCCGCAAAAGAACCGCACCGGTGTTACATTTGCGTTACATATCTGCTATGTTTGTGTATAACGACTTCGTCCCGAAGTCACAGCAACATCCCCATGCGCACCATATCCGTACAGGGAAGTCCCGCCTCCAGGATGGGCTCAGGATAGTGGAGGGAGAAGAAACCGCGGTCTATCCACTCCATTCGGAAACCGCACCGGGTATAGAGAGCCATCTGTCCGAATCCGGAATTGCCCGTACCGATTTCGAGTTTGCGGAAACCGGACGCACGGGCGGTCTCCGCTGCATGGCGCAGCATCGCACCGCCTATCCCCTGCCGCTGTACCGCCGGTTCGACGGCGATATTCACCACCTCCGCCGTAAACGGCCGGGTGTGGAGCAGAACATATTCGCCGACCATGCGTCCGGCGAGAAAGGCGCCGTAACACCAGCCGCGGTCCACATAGTCGGCAACGGCTTCCCGCGACTCGTCTGCCGCCAGCAAAAGACGCTGCGGCAACTCACTGCCGGACACCCGCCTTATCTCCAACGAAGCAAGTATATCCATCGAACTTCCTGTTTTAAAACGATTCCGATTCCCTGCCGACGGCAGCATATCGACGGTAGTCCCCAACGTTCGGAAACGACCGAAGCCACCGCCCGACCGGCACGAGAAGTTCAGACGTTGCGTTCGGTCCCGCCGTCCGTTCCGTTCCCTTTCGTCTTGCGCCGGCTGACGACGAGATAGACCACTCCGATAATGACGGCACAGAGCAACAGCCATCCCACAACGGTCGAAAGTAACGCCTGAGGCGTGAGCCTCCAGCCGGTACGGGCCAGCATGAGTACGAAAAGCAACACAAAAAGAAGGGCGCAGACCGTAAAATAGTATCTCCTTATCTTTGAAAAAGGCATCATTCCGCAAAGCATTTGTTTCAAAAATAGTCCATTTACGGAACAATACCAAAAACCGGGGAGACGGTGGAGAAGCGAACGGCAGGCGGTGCACCGCAACACCTGTACCCGCCTCCACTGGAAATCGGGCATAAAAAGACGAAGCGGAGATATTCTTGGCAGAAAAGCATTACATTTGCGCCCTCGACAAACAACATGCATTCCATGTTACCGGGAATTTTCATCATTCTGCTGTTTTACGCCGCCGGCGAATTTATCGGTACGCTGACGGGCGGTCTCATACCGGGCAGCGTCATCGGCATGATACTGCTGTTCGCAGCACTCTGCGGCAAAGTCGTCAAACCGGAAACAGTCAGACCGGTCGCCCGGTTCCTGACCGACAACATGGGACTCTTTTTTCTGCCGGCCGGTGTGGGCATCGTCAATGCAATGGACATCCTTTCGCAATCCTGGCAGGCGGTATTGACGGCCTGCGCCGTAAGTACGGTAGCCGTTATCGTGACGGTCGCCTGCACACAGGAGTGGCTGGAGAGCAGGAGCCGGAGACGTGCAGCCAAAACCCGAACCGTCTCCCACCCCCTCCCCGCCGCAGGAGTACCCGATACGGACACGGCAGCACAAGAGGCCGCAATCAACGACACCAGACCATGAACCCACTCCTCCATTCGGAAATATTCATCCTGACACTCGTCACGGGCGTCTACCTCGCCGCACTGTGGCTCTACCGGAAAACACGGCTCAGCCTGCTGCATCCGCTGCTGGTCTCTATACCGGTGCTTGCCCTCGGCATCCGGTTTCTCGGCATCCCTTTCGCTACATTCGAGGCCGGAAGCCGCATCATCAATTTTCTCCTGGGCCCGACAGTCGTGGCATTGGGCTATCTGTTATACGAACAGAGAGAACACCTGAAAGCAAACGGAATCTCCATCCTGACCTCGGTTTTCGTGGGAAGCGTCATCGGCATCGTCAGCGTGGTGCTCATCGCCCGCTGGATGGGAGCCGACCGGACGCTGATAGCATCGCTCGAACCCAAATCCGTCACTACTCCCATCGCCATGAGTATCGCCCAACGGTCGGGCGGCATCCCTGCCATCGCCGCCGTGGTCGTCATCGTGGTAGGTATCTTCGGCGGAATCGTCGGTCCGTTCATTCTCGACAGACTGGGTATCCGGAGCCGCATCGCCCGGGGCCTGGCACTCGGTTCGGCCGCCCACGGACTCGGTACGGCCAGGGCTATGGAGCTGGGCGCGATAGAAGGAGCGATAAGCGGCCTGGCCATCGGCGTCATGGGCATCATGACCGCCATTCTCGTACCCGTCATCGAGTGGCTGCTGAACCTTTGAGACCGGCTCCGCCAAACGTTCCGACGCAGCATGCCGACACACAGGAAAGGCCGCCTTTTCCGGGCGGCCTTTCCGATTCCGTTGCACAGAGAAAAAATCAATAGTTCTGCTTCTCCTCTTCAAAAAATGCCTGCGGATGCTGGCAAACAGGACAGGTCGCAGGAGCATTCTTACCCCTGTGCACATAACCGCAGTTACGGCACTGCCACTCCGTCTCCTCCTCGCGCTCGAATACCGTTCCGTCGATAACCCGTTTGTAAAGACGGCGGTAACGTTTTTCATGTTCGACCTCCACTTTAGCTACCATGCGGAAAGTAGCCGCAATCTGCGGAAAGCCCTCTTCGTCGGCCACCTTCGCGAAATCGGGATAGAGTTCCCCCCACTCTTCCAGCTCGCCTTCGGCCGCTGCAAGCAGATTTTCGGCCGTCGTGCCTATCACGCCCGCAGGATAGGAGGCGGTAATCTCCACCATGCCCCCTTCGAGAAAACGGAAAAACTTCTTGGCATGTTCCTTCTCCTGTTCCGCGGTCTCGGTGAATATCGCGGATATCTGTTCGAAGCCCTCCTTTTTGGCGACGCTCGCAAAGAAAGTATAGCGCGTCCGGGCCTGCGATTCCCCTGCAAAAGCCTTCAGCAGGTTCTGTTCTGTCTTGGTACCTTTGATTGATTTCATTTAGCCATTTCTTTAAAATCCGTGAAACAAAGATACGGACTTCTTTCGGGAACCACCCAATTCCATGGCGACAAGTTGCATCATATCTTTTTATTCCGCTATTCGTTCAAACTATAATGACGGTTATTCGGGGCTTTGCGCTATCTTTGTACCTTCGGACAGAGTATCCCGCAAGGCCGTTCAGGACGGTGCGGGACAAACATGCAACGACAAAAAACAACCATACGATGGCAGACGAAAAAATCATATTCTCGATGGTCGGCGTCAGCAAGACCTTCAACAATCAGAAAAAAGTCCTTAACGACATTTACCTTTCGTTTTTTTACGGGGCGAAAATAGGCATCATCGGCCTCAACGGCTCTGGAAAATCGACGTTGATGAAAATCATTGCAGGCATCGACAAGAGCTACCAGGGCGAAGTGGTCTTTTCGCCTGGTTACAGCGTGGGCTACCTCGAACAGGACCCGAAACTGGACGATACGAAAACGGTGAAGGAAGTGGTGCAGGAGGGCTGCGCCGCTACCGTTGCACTGCTGAAAGAATACGAGGAAGTGAACGCCCGGTTCATGGAACCGATGGACGACGACCAGATGGCCAAACTCATCGAACGGCAGGGCGAACTGACCGAAGCAATAGATCACGTAAACGGCTGGGAACTCGACAGCGTGCTCGAACGGGCCATGGACGCCCTCCGCTGCCCCGATGCCGACGAACCGGTGGCCCACCTCTCCGGAGGAGAACGCCGCCGCGTGGCGCTGTGCCGGCTGCTGCTCCAGCAGCCCGACGTGCTGCTGCTCGACGAACCCACCAACCACCTCGACGCAGAAAGCATCGACTGGCTCGAACAGCACCTGCAGCAATACCCCGGCACGGTCATCGCGGTAACCCACGACCGTTACTTCCTCGACAACGTGGCGGGCTGGATTCTCGAACTCGACCGCGGCGAGGGTATCCCGTGGAAGGGTAACTATTCCAGCTGGCTCGACCAGAAGACCAAGCGTCTCGAACAGGAAGAGAAACAGGAGAGCAAGCGGCGCAAAACATTGGAGCGCGAACTCGAATGGGTGAAGATGAGCCCCAAAGCCCGGCATGCCAAAAGCAAAGCTCGTCTTTCGGCCTACGACAAGATGCTCAACGAGGATACCAAACAGAAAGAGGAAAAACTGGAGATATACATTCCCAACGGCCCGCGTCTGGGCAACGTGGTCATCGAGGCGAAGAATGTCACCAAGGCATTCGGCGACCGGGTGCTCTACGAGAATCTCAACTTCTCGCTGCCGCCCGCCGGCATCGTGGGCGTCATCGGCCCCAACGGTACGGGCAAGACCACCCTTTTCCGGATGATAATGGGGCTGGAACAGCCCACCTCAGGCGAGTTCCGGGTGGGTGAGACCGTCAAACTCGCCTATGTGGACCAACAGCACGCCTCGATAGACCCCGAAAAGACGGTATATGAAACCATTTCGCACAACAGCGACATCATCCAGCTCGGCAACCGGAGCGTGAATGCCCGCGCCTATGTAGCCCGCTTCAACTTCACGGGGGCCGACCAGGAAAAAAAGGTGGGCGTACTCTCCGGCGGCGAACGCAACAGGCTCCACCTGGCCATGGCCCTCAAGGAGGGCGGCAACGTACTGCTGCTCGACGAGCCCACGAACGACATCGACGTGAATACGCTGCGTGCGCTGGAAGAAGGTTTGGAGAACTTCGCCGGCTGTGCGGTGGTCATCTCGCACGACCGCTGGTTCCTCGACCGCGTCGCCACCCACATCCTCTCTTTTGAAGGCGATTCGCAGGTGGTCTTCTTCGAAGGCGGTTACAGCGAATACGAGGAGCACAAGAGGCTGCTCGGCGAAGATACAACACCCAAACGGGTGAAATACCGCAAACTCATGGAGTAACGTCATGGCACAGAAACCTTCCATTCCGAAAGGGACGCGCGACTTCTCTCCGCTGGAGATGATGCGCCGCACCTACATGTTCGACACCATCCGGCGGGTATTCCGCACCTACGGATACGCCCCGCTCGAAACCCCGGCCATGGAGAACCTCTCCACCCTGACGGGCAAGTACGGCGAAGAGGGCGACAAGCTGCTGTTCAAAATCCTGAATTCGGGCGATTTCACCCGCGGATTCACGCCGGACGATGCGAAGGTCATCGCGGCGGGAACGGAGACGGGCGGCGCACCGCTCAATGCCATGGCCGCGCGGATATGCGAAAAGGGGCTCCGTTACGACCTGACGGTTCCCTTCGCCCGCTATGTGGTTCAGCACCAGGCCGAAATAACATTCCCGTTCCGGCGCTATCAGGTACAGCCGGTATGGCGTGCCGACCGGCCGCAGAAGGGGCGCTACCGGGAGTTCTACCAATGCGACGTGGACGTCATCGGGACACGGAGCCTGCTGTGTGAATTCGAACTCGTCAAGATAGTGGAACGGGTGTTCGGCGACCTGGGTATCAATGTGACGCTGAAGCTGAACAACCGCAAGATACTCTACGGCATCGCCGAAACCATCGGACATGCCGACAAGATGACCGATATCACCGTGGCCATCGACAAGCTCGACAAGATAGGCATCGGGAATGTCGAGGCGGAACTCGCCTCCAAAGGCATCGGACAGGAGGCCATCGCCGGACTGCGCCCCATTCTGGAGCTTTCGGGCACGAACACCGAGAAGCTGGCCCGCATGAAAGAGGTCATCGCCTCATCCGAAACGGGTATGCTGGGCATCGCCGAAATGGAGGAACTCTTCTCTTACATCGCGGCAGCCGGCTCGACGCTCGACATCGAGCTCGACCTCTCGCTCGCCCGCGGTCTCAACTACTATACGGGCGCCATTTTCGAGGTGAAGGCCAAAGACCACGCGATAGGGAGTATCTGCGGCGGCGGACGGTACGACGACCTGACGGGCATCTTCGGCATGCCCGGCATGTCGGGCGTGGGCATCTCGTTCGGAGCAGACCGCATCTACGACGTTATGCTGGCCTTGAACCTCTTCCCGGAAGAGGCAGGCATCGCTACACGCATTCTGTTCATCAATTTCGGCGGACCGGAACAGCTCGCCTCCCTGCGGCTGCTCCAGCAGGTGCGCGATGCGGGCATCCCCTCCGAAATCTATCCCGAACCGGCCAAGATGAAGAAACAGATGGAATATGCCAACCGACGCGGCATACCTTTTGTCGTCATCGTCGGCGAAGACGAACTCGCCTCGCGGCATGCGACCGTAAAGGAGATGCACAGCGGAGAACAACAGACGGTTCCTTTCGACAAACTGTCGGAATATATGCAGCACTGACCCCGTCAGGCGAAACGGATACGCCCTCCGTCAATCCGTGACGGCACCGTGCAGCAGCATCCATGTACCGGCGGACAGACCGCCAAGTTCCGCCCGGTGTCTGTCTTGTTCGCCGCAACGATACGGCATGTGCTCGAAAGACCGGGACAGGGCCGTGGTACCGATACGATAATTCATGACTATGAAAAGAGCGACGATACTGCTGCTGCTCGCACTGCCGTTTTGGGCAGCGGCACAATCCCCGAAGGGAGGCAACGCTTCCCAAAGCGCGGAGTACCAGAAACTGAAGTTCGAACAGTTTTTCGACTACCTCAATGCGAGGTATGTCGATACGCTGAATAACGAAACTCTCGTGGAAGAGGCCATCACCGGTATCCTCTCGGCACTCGACCCGCACTCCTCCTACTCCTCTGCAGAGGAGATGAAAAGCATCACGGAATCCTTCGACGGGAGTTTCAGCGGCATCGGCGTGGAATTCGACGTCATCAACGATACCATCATCGTCGTAAACACCGTCGCGGGCGGCCCGGCCGAGAGCGTCGGGATACTGCCCAACGACCGCATCGTATCGGTGGACGGCAAATCGTCGGTCGGCGTAAGCCGTGCCGACGTTCCGAAACTGCTCCGCGGCCCCAAACGGAGCCGGGTACAGCTCGGCATCGAAAGACGGGGAGAACCGGACGACCTGATTTTCAATGTCACGCGCGATGATATCCCCATCCATACGATAGATGCCGCCTACATGGCCGCTCCCGGCATCGGATACATCAGAGTCAACCGCTTCGCCGGTACGACCATGCAGGAGTTCCGACAGAGTTTCGACGGGCTCGGCCCTCTCTCCGCACTTATCCTCGACCTGCGCGGCAACGGCGGAGGCCTCCTGGACCAGGCGATAGAGATGAGCGAGTTCTTCCTGCCGGCAGGCTCTGTAATCGTCTCCACCGAAGGGCGGAATGTCCGGAACATCAGTTACAAATCGCGCCGGGCCGGCACGTTTACCGAAGGCAGGCTCGTGGTACTGATAGATTCGTCGTCGGCATCGGGCAGCGAGATTGTAGCCGGAGCCGTACAGGACTGGGACCGCGGCGTCATCATCGGTCAGCCGAGCTTCGGCAAAGGGCTCGTCCAGCAGCAGATTCCCCTCATAGACGGTTCGGCCGTCCGCATTACGGTAGCGAGATACCATACCCCATCGGGGCGGGTGATACAGCGTCCGTTCGAGAACGGCGACATTGAGGGATACTATCTCGACCATATCCGCAGGACGCTCGACAGCAGCTATGCCGACTCCCTCAACATGGATGCCCCGGTGTACAGCACCCTGCGCAACGGCCGGAAGGTACTCGGAGCCGGAGGCATCTACCCCGACATCCATATTCCGCTGGACACAACGAAAAACTACTCCTATTGGAACCAGCTCATACGCGGAGGCGTCATCAACGAATACATCAACACGCTGCTCGAAAAAGAACGCGGCAGACTGACCGCACAATACCCCACTTTCGAACGCTTCGCCGAGCAGTTCGAGGTAACCCCCTCCATGCTGGAGGCTCTCGCCGACCTCGGACGCACACGGAATATCCTCCCCACTCCCGAAGAGGAGGCCGCAACGCTGCCCGACATCAGGATGCACCTGAAAGCGCTCATCGCCCGGAAACTGTGGGACAGCAACGAATATTTCCGGATAACGAACAGCGCGGACGACAGGGAATTCGCCAAGGCAGTCGAAATTCTCCAGCATCCCGCCGAATACGACCGGTTGCTCGGCAATGCCGACAGGAAATGACACCCTACCCGCACGGGACGCATCAGTCCGTCGAAAGAGAGTCCGGTGCTCTCCTACGGAACCGGAGCAGGACGCGACGGGAACAGCCGCCTCTTTCGTTCCGCCCTATATATCCGCATACCCATTTTCTGGCACGGCCACGCTGTCCCTCCCGCTCGTGAATATCCGAAAACTCCGCCCGCCGTACAAAATGCCCGAGCATCCTGTACGGACCGAAACGATATCGCCGTCGGCAGTACGCACTCCATGAAAAACAGCGGCCGGCAGCCAGCTGTTTACAATGTTTTTCGTACCTTTGCGGGGAAGATGAAAACACGAAGGGACGCATGGATAACGGAACGACCGAAGTACCTGTAAAAAAGCCTAATATAATCCGTCGGGCCTATGACTGGATACTCGGCTGGGCCGACAGCCCGTGGGGGCCGGCCGCGCTGTTCATTCTCGCTTTGGCCGAAGCGAGCTTCTTTCCGATACCGCCGGATGTATTGCTGATAGCGCTGTGCCTCGGATGTACGCGCAAATCGTTCCGCTATTCGGCCATCTGCCTCGCCGGTACGCTCGTGGGCGCCGTCATCGCCTATGCGCTCGGCTTCTGGGCCTGGAATGCGATAGACCATTGGTTCATCCCGGGGGTATTCAGCCAGGAGGCTTTCGATTCGGTAGCCGGCATCTACGAAGAGTGGAACTTCTGGGCCGTCTTCACGGCCGGTTTCACCCCGATACCGTACAAAATCTTCACCCTCGCCGCAGGAGTATTCCACATCAATTTCGGCATGTTCATGCTGGCCTCGGTCATCGGACGCGGCCTGCGCTTCTTCCTCGTCGGGTGGCTCATCTGGAAATTCGGAACTCCGATAAAGAGCTTCATCGACAAGTATTTCAACCTCATCGTCATAGCCTTCACCGTCCTGTTGGTAGGCGGATTCCTGCTCATCAAATACGCTTTCTGACCCCCTTTCCATGCGTTCGTTCGGACTCATCGGTTATCCCCTCGCCCACTCTTTCTCGGCGGAATGGTTCGCAGAGATGTTCCGCAGAGAAGGTATCCGCGATGCAGTTTATGCCAACTACCCGCTCGGTTCGATAGAAGAGCTGCCGGCCTTGCTGGCGGAACACCCGCTGCTGGGCTTCAACGTCACCGCTCCCTACAAACGGGCCATCATGGACTACCTCGACCAAATTGACCCGACAGCCGAACGGATAGGCGCCGTGAACTGCGCCGTCCGGCAGGGCGACACATGGAAGGGATACAATGTGGACTGGATAGGGTTCGCCGAATCGCTCATGGCACTGATAGGCGGAGAATGCCCGCACGCACTCATTCTGGGCAGCGGCGGGGCGGCGGCGGCAGCGGCATACGGACTCGATGAACTCGGCATGGTACACGCCACCGTTTCGCGCAGCAAGAAAGGTGCAGGCATCCTCTCTTACGAAGCATTGACTTCCGAACTACTGCAGAAGTACAGGCTCCTGATAAATGCCACCCCGCTCGGCACCTGGCCCGATACGGAGCGGTTCCCCGCCATCCCCTACGAATGGCTCACACCCGCACACATGCTCTACGACATGGTTTACAATCCGCCCGAAACCGCATTCCTGCGTAAAGGCCGGGAAGCCGGAGCGAGCACGATGAACGGCCGGCACATGCTGGAGATACAGGCCAGGGAGACATGGAAGCTGTTCCTTTCAGCCTGCCACTGACCCTCTGCGGTTCATCGACCGGACAAAGCATCCCCTCCGCCACACAAAATGAAAGGGCGGAAAAAGATTTCCCGCCCCTGTTTCACTTCAGAAAGCCGTGCCATGCACTGCCGACGGCCTACTCCTTCCAGGCATCCTTGAAACTCTCCTTATCGAATTTGGCCTTCATCAGCTGTTTCGCCTTCGGCAGGTCGGCCGTATTGACGATAATACGGATATCCCTCTCCAACATCGGAAGAATATCGGCCGCGATATCGTTCACTATCTGATTATTGACCCCCATCGAATCGAGCATCGCCTTGACTACCTGAGCCTGTTCCATCGAGGAAAACCTCGCTACGGTTGCAAATTCCCTGTCTTTCATATCTTCACGGTTTTTATTCTGTTTTTACCATTCTCCAATATACGGATTTTCCGTATAACCTGTAACCGCAAGAGTAACAAATTCCATACCTTCCAACATCGGTTTCCCGTCACAAAAGAGAAAAAAGCGGCTGTTTTGGAACGTATCTTGCAAGGTTTACCGACAAACAATTTAACAACTACAATTATGAAAAGATTACTTTGCGTGCTCATGCTGCTGCTTCCCCTCGCGGGAATGGCACAAACCGGCGGACATCCGGTAAATATTACTGTAACCAACAACAAGGGGGAAGCTCCGCGACGCGACATCATCGCCTACGTCAAAGGCGAAAACCCCGTCGTCCATACCCTCAAAGACGGGAAACTGACACTGCAACACGTCGCCGACAACGACACGGTGGCAGTCATCATCAAACACAGGAAATACGAATTCCCCGCCAACGGAATGACCGCCCTTCAGCTCAACCTGAACAGAAACGACAAGATAGCGACCGCCATGCGCAACGGCGAAAAGATGCCGGCAAACGCCTACAAGGCCGTTCCGCTCTCGGTCTCCTCGCCCGATGTCAGCGTCAATAACATGGCCAGTTCGCTGCAATATTCCAGCCTGGCCGACTACCTGACAGGCCGTATAGCCGGCCTCATCATCGAAGGCGGCCCCGGCAATTACCAAGCCTATCTCGACGGTATGGTCCCACTCGTGGTTGTGAACGGAATCCGGATGCAGAGCTTCAATGCCGCCAACATGCTCGTCAATCCGAACGACATCGAGTCCGTTACGATTGACCGAAACGGCGTCATCTACGGCGCATCGGGCATGAACGGCGTACTCGTCATCAACACGAAATAATCCGGACATTCGTTCGGTGGATGCAAACAGGACAGGGACGGAAATTCCGTCCCTGTCCTGTTTGCATCCGGAAGGCAGTTCCCCGCCGCCCTTCCGGCCGCAATATCACTGCACCGTATGGCGGTATAAATAATTCCGATAGGTCCGACCGGCCGGCAAGGTTCAAATAGCCGGAGAAACGTAAGGCTATTCCGCGATAAATGGCTATCTTTGTTGGGTCGTTACAAATACGCATCGATATGCCTCAATTCACTCATCTTCATGTACATACGCAGTACTCCATCCTCGATGGGGCCGCCTCCATCCCCTCTCTGATGAAAAGGGCCAAGGAGTTCGGCATGACGGCCGTTGCCATTACCGACCACGGCAATATGTTCGGCGTAAAGGAGTTCTACGATGCGGCCAACGCGGCGGGACTCAAACCCATCCTCGGATGCGAAGTCTATGTGGTAAAGAACCACCGCGAAAAGGACAAGGACGAAAAAGCGGGCGACCACCTCATCCTGCTCGCCAAGAATCTCAAGGGATACCACAACCTCGTCAAACTTGTCTCCTACTCCTGGACGGAAGGATTCTACTATAAACCGCGTATCGACAAGGAGCTGCTGCGGCAGTATCATGAGGGGCTGATATGCAGTTCGGCCTGTCTCGGCGGCGAACTGCCACAGGCCATCATGCACGACGATTTGGAGGAGGCATCGCGCATCGTGGAGGAGTTCAAGGAGATATTCGGCGAGGACTATTATCTGGAACTTCAGCTCCACCGGTCACTCTCCGGCGCACCGGATACCGATACGTGCCGTCATCAGGTAGAGGTGAACAAGGTGCTGCACGACCTGGCCGCCCGGCATGGCGTCAAACTCATCGTCACGAACGACGTACACTTCACCCTCGAAGAGGATGCTCCGGCGCACGACCATCTGATATGCCTCAATACGGGGCGCGACCTCGACGACCCGAACCGCATGCGCTACACGGGACAGGAGTTCTTCAAGAGCCCGGACGAAATGGCGGCGCTTTTCCCCGACGACCTGGAAGCATTGGAAAATACCATGGAGATAGCGGACAAGGTCGAACATTATACGCTGGAACACAAGCCCCTGATGCCCGACTTTCCGCTACCGGACGATTTCGTCATCGACCAGGCGGAGCTGCGCCGGATATTCCTGCGTCGTTTCGACGGCCAGATAAGCGGCCTCGAAAAGAAGATGGCCGATGCCGACGAAGCGAAAAAGCCCTCCCTCCTGCACGAAATGGAGGGGTTGCGGACGGAGAAGGCACAGGCAGAAACCGCTGACGACCTCGATACGTTTGCCGCCGGCAACGAACGGCTCGGCGAATGGCTGACGGTATCCAAACAGTACCTTTACCTCGTGGCACTTACCATGAAAGGGGCGAAGGAACGGTACGGCGAACCGGACGAGAAGACGCTCGAACGTATCCGGTACGAATTGGGCACCATCGAATGGATGGGCTTTCCGGGCTACTTCCTCATTGTGTCGGACTTCATCCGCGCCGCACGCGAAATGGGCGTATCGGTCGGACCGGGCCGCGGTTCGGCTGCCGGCTCCGTCGTGGCCTACTGTCTGAAGATAACGAACATAGACCCCCTTAAATACGACCTGCTGTTCGAACGCTTTCTGAACCCGGACCGCATCTCCCTTCCCGATGTGGACGTGGACTTCGACGAGGACGGACGTGCGGACGTGCTGCGGTACGTCATCGAAAAGTACGGCAAGAAGCGGGTGGCACAAATCGTCACATTCGGCACGATGGCGCCGAAGCTCGCCATCCGGGACGTAGCGCGGGTGGAAAAGCTGCCGTTGGCCGACAGCGACCGCCTTGCCAAACTCGTTCCCGACAAACTGATGGTCGAAAAAGGCGAAACGCCCTTCGAGCGAGCTTACAAGGACTCGCCGGAGCTGGCCCGCGAACGCGAATCGCCGAACCCGCTGATACAGAACACGCTCAAATACGCCGAAAAACTCGAAGGTTCGGTGCGGCAGACGGGCGTACATGCCTGCGGCGTCATCATCGGCAAGGACGACCTCGAAGAGTTCGCCCCGGTGGCAACGGCCAAAGACGCCGACCTGAACGTGGTGCAGTACGAGGGCAAACTCGTGGAGAGCGTGGGACTCATCAAAATGGACTTCCTCGGTCTCAAGACGCTCTCCATCATCAAGGATGCGGTCGAGAACGTCCGACGCGTACAGGGCATCAATCTCGACATAGACAACATCCCGCTGGACGACCGGAAGACATACCAGCTTTTCTGCAAGGGAGAGACGACCGGCATCTTCCAGTTCGAGTCCGCCGGTATGAAAAAATACCTCCGGGCTCTCAAACCGAACAGGCTCGAAGACCTGATAGCCATGAACGCCCTTTACCGTCCGGGCCCCATGGACAACATTCCCAGTTTCATCGCCCGCAAGCACGGCCAGGAGAAGGTGGAGTACGAATTTCCGGAGATGGCCGAATATCTGGAGGACACCTACGGTATCACGGTCTATCAGGAGCAGGTCATGCTGCTGTCGCAGAAGCTGGCCGGATTCACCGGGGGCGAGGCCGATACACTGCGCAAGGCCATGGGCAAAAAACAGCGTGCCACGCTGGACAAAATGAAACCCAAATTCCTCAAGGGAGCGGCCGAACGGGGGCATGACCCGGAGATATGCGAAAAGATATGGACAGGATGGGAAGCGTTCGCATCGTACGCGTTCAACAAGTCGCACTCGACCTGTTACGCTTATGTAGCCTATCAGACCGCCTACCTGAAGGCGCACTACCCTTCCGAGTTCATGGCCGCGCTGCTCAGCCGCAACCTTTCGTCGATGGACAAGATATCGTTCTTCATGGACGAATGCAAGCGCATGGGCATCAAGGTACTCGGCCCGGATATCAATGAGAGTATCGAATCGTTCACTTCGGACAAGGAAGGCAACGTGCGATTCGGACTGGCCGCCGTCAAAGGCGTCGGCGAGGCGGCCATGCAGTCCATCGTGGAAGAGCGCGAACGCGGCGGCAAGTTCCGCAGCATCTACGACTTCATGGAACGCGTGAACATGCAGGCGGTAAACCGGAAAAATATCGAGAACATGGCGCTCGCCGGAGCATTCGATTCGATAAGCGGCTTCCACCGCAGCAAGTTCTTCTCGGCCGACCAGCGCGACTCCGGAGGAGCGGTATTCCTCGAACAGTTAATAAAGTACGGTTCGCGCATGCAGACCGAACGCAATACGGCCCAGCAGAGCCTCTTCGGCGGAACCGATATCGTGGATATCCAGCAGCCGCTGTTGCCCCAATGTCCCGACTGGAACAAGCTGGAAACCTTGAACCACGAAAAGGAGATGATAGGCATGTATCTGTCTTCTCATCCGCTGGACGACTACGAGGTGGTGATAAAACGTTACTGCAACACGCAGTTGACACAGTTCGCCAATCTCAACGACCTGCGTGACAAGGATTTCACCATTGCCGGCATGGTCACGGACGTACAAAACCTCTACACGCGCAACGGCAAACCCTTCGGGCGTTTCAAGCTGGAGGACTACTCCGGCCAGCACGAATTCGCGCTGTTCGACAAGGATTACGAGAATTTCCGTAAGTTCCTCTTCAAGGATTACTTCCTCCTGATAAAGGGCAGTGTCCGCCCCCGGCCCTACAACAAGGACGAATACGAAGCGAAAATCACCTCGATGCAGATGCTCGGCGATGTGCTCGACTCGGTGAACGAACTGACCATCAGCCTACACATCAATGACATCAGCCCCGACATGACCGCAGAACTCTCGGAACGCATCGCTGCGACCAAAGGCAAAATAAACCTGCGCGTCAAGGTCATCGATTCACGGGAGGGGGTATCGCTGGCATTCTTTTCGCGTAAGTACAAGGTGGCGCTCACGCAAGAGCTCGTAAGCTACCTCGAAAGCAACCAGATAAACTACTCGATAGCATAACTGCGTCAACATATAACGAAAAACGCATTAACGCAAAACAATACTAAACGATTACAACTATGGCAAAAATCATTGATTCCGCCGCTTACGACGAACTCGTCGCTTCCGGCAAACCTTTCGTTATCGACTTCTGGGCAGAATGGTGCGGTCCGTGCCGCTCGCTGACCCCCATCATCGAAGAGCTCGCCGAAGAGTATGAAGGCAAGGTAGTCATCGGCAAATGCGATGTCGACCAGAACAACGACCTCGCCATGAAATTCTCGGTAAGAAATATCCCGCTCGTCGTATTCGTCAAGCCCGGCGGCCAGATGAACGACAAACTCGTAGGGGCAGCTTCGAAAGATGCCATCAAGGCAAAAATCGATGCACTGCTGTAAAAACGTACCGAATTTAAAACAGGGAGGGACAACGTATCTTTTGTCCCTCCCTGTTTTTCATACTCTTCCTTTCCGGACATCAACGACAGTCCGGTCTGTGCCTGCGTCACAGCCTTCGGCAAAGTACACCGCCCGGCACCGGCAATCTGTCTTCGCCGCAAACAGCCTGGCACTGACAGGCCGAAGGTATCCTATGCTGCCGCACTCCTCATCCCCGAAAACGTATCCGACAACAGTTACTGGAAGGGGGCGACCTGTGGTTTGGTCGGGATATAACGCATGGTCTGCATACGCTGTTCGCTGGTGAGCTGTATCCATTCGTTGCTCATCAGGCCGTGTTTGCCGAAATTGACGAAGAGGCTCAACTGTATCGTTCCGAAAACGAGCATTTCATTCTTCAGGCGGATACCGAGCCCCACGGTAGCGAAACAGTCGTTACGGAAAACATGCTTGTTGTAACCGAGAAAACCGACATCGCCGAATCCGTAAAGGGCGATGCGGAAACCGAGCGGCTGCCACGGCGTAAAGATTACGGTTTCGGCACTGAGCACCAACCTGTCACGGCCCAGCGGACTGTTATGCATCGCACGCGGCCCGCTGGCCGGAGTAAACCACACCGCCTCGTAGAAACCGTCGGAACGATTCCAGCCGTTCAGGTAATTCAGGGATATGAATTGTCTGACCTTGAACTTGCGGCGTCCCAGCATATTGGTGAAATAATTGAACCGTACATTCAGAGCGGACTGGAACGGTCGCCTGCTGCGGAAATCGTAAAACGTACCTACCGACAGGTCGCCCATAAAATATCCCACCGGCGTAAAACCGCCCGACCGGAGGGCTATGCCCCCGTACCATCCCGACTGATAGTCCGAATGGGTATATCCGAAAGTAGCTTCGGCACGGTATCCTGTCGCCACATACTCGTCGTATCCGTATCCGTAAATAAGACTCGTCGTCAGGAAACGTTCGCTGTAAAAGCCCAATGTTCCCAGCACGAGCGTCCGGTCGTAAAAATAGGGATTCATCCCCTCCCCCACGGGCAGTTCGACGGGATTTTGCGGCGGGTCCTCCTGTTCGTAAATCCTCGGCGGGTCCAGATAACGGATATTATTGAACCGTGCCATACCGTACACGCTGCTCTCCACCTCGGGCAGATACCACGATTTACCGCCCCACAAATCCACATTGTTGTAATGGAGCATATAGGAGGCCGCCACCGTGTCCCGCGGCGCCTCGTACCGCACATACAGGGCATTACGCACGTTCTCGAACACGGCACCTATCTCGTAATCGGCGGGCTGTATGAACTTCTTGTTCAGCGTGGCCCCGTAATAACGTTCCGTGAAGGAGCGCCCCCCCTTCAACGTCGCTTCGTAAAAGGTACCGAAAAGGTTGGGAATGTAGTATTGGAACATACTCCCCTCGTACTTCTTCTTGCGCCAATCGAGGCTCAGCTGATAGCTCAGTTTATCTCCCGTTCCAAGAAAATTGGCATCGTAAAGTTCGCCCTTTACCTGGCCGGTCAGTCCGCGTATCGAACCGTCGGCGCTGATACTCCAACTGTCGCGGGTGATGACGCGCACGATGACGGCGTCCGGGTCGTCCGGAACGGGCACTACCTCGATAGAGGCATCGGCAATATACTGTCTCGAACGAAGCAACTGCTTGTAGCGCACCACCGCCCCCGCATCGAAAGCGTCACCCTCCTTAAACAGGAGGTCGCGTTTGATGGCATGGGTTCCAGTCGTTACATGGACGGCATTCGCCCCTTTTTCCAGATAGCTTCTCGCCGGGTCGAAAACGGGTTTGCGCACGAACTCTATCGAATCGATACGTTTACCGTCATAGATGCCGTACACGGCCGTCTCATCGACAACCTCCGGTTTCAGCTGCGAGCCGTTGCCCGGCGGCACGATTATCAGTCCGTGTACGAATTTCCAGAAACCGTTCCGCTCGGAACGTACACGCAACGTATCGTAAAACCGTTGGGTGCGTTCCTCCTGAGAAAGCGAATCCCGACCGGGCACCACCCATACGCCTATGGCAAGCGAATCGGGATGGCGGGCAGCCAACGAAAAGTCGCAAACGGTCAGAGCCGTATCGCATATCCCGGTAGCTACGAGTACCGAATCGGGCGTCAGCGCATCCAGACGCCGCCACCCCGCCCGTATTCTCGCCCGGTCGGACAACGCCGTACTGTCCTTGACCGCAGCTGATTCCGGAATAATAGCCACCGGCCGGCCCGACGTCGGAACCGGCAGCACAAACGATACGGCAAACCATACCAATCCCACGATATATCCCCGAAAACGCATTCAGTCCAAAAATAACGAATTTTGCGTGATTCCGGGACATGAATTCCCCCTTTTCTTCCACAAGGGCATCTCTTCCGGAATCCCTGCAAACCGCCTTTTCTTCCACGGCATAAACGGTGCCGGCCTCTCCTGCGGAGGTATCGGTCAAGAGATGCGTCCTTTCAAAAGAGGCAACAGCCGGCACAGACAGAAGACGACCGCAGCAACGGCCAGCACACCGCCAGCATACCCGATGTCCGCAACCGACAGATAGGTACAAACAGCGCCGCCGAACAGGGCACCGCATCCGATACCCACGTTGTAGATACCGGAAAAGATGGACATGGCGACCGGAGCGGCATCCTCCGGAGCATAACGGATAGTCTCAGCCTGAAAAGCCACGTTGAAGGCCGTCACGGCAATCCCCCAGACGATGCAGAGTGCCATGACGACGTAACGGTCGAATGCAGCGGACCGCAGCAGGAGCAACAACAGAGCGATACCGACCACCACAGCCGCGACGAACCGGGCGGGCCGTCGGTCGTAATAACGGGCAAAGAGCATGCTGCCGAAAATCCCTGCCGCACCGAATGCGGTCAGTGTCAAGGTAATCCATTCGGCAGGAAGTCCTGCCACCTGCTGGAGGAACGGTTCGATATAACTGTACACGGTGTAATGGGCAGTGGGTACCAGCAATGCCATCAGATAGATACCCACCAAAACGGGATGTTTCAGCAATACGGGAAGCCGGCGTACGGAGAAAGACTTGCCTCCGGGAACCTTCGGAAAAACGGCAAGCAAATAGCAAAAGACAACGGCAGCGAGCACGGCGACACAGAGAAAAGAGGTACGCCAACCGACATAAAGACCGATAATGCGCCCCAGCGGCATGCCTACCACCATCGCCACGGAGGTGCCGGTCACTATCATGCTCAGCGCCAGCGACCGTCGTTTCTCCGGCACGATACGCACCGCCAGCGGAGAGGCTATCGACCAGAATACCGCATGGGAGCAGGCTACGCCGATACGCGATGCCATCAATACGGCATAACTGCCGGCTACGGCCGACAGAAGGTGGCTTACGATGAAAAGCGCCAAGGTGACGAGCAGCAGACGGCGATACTCCATCCGGGCGACAAGCAGCATCAGCGGCAGCGAAAGCAGGGCCACCACCCACGCATAGACGGAAATCAGCATGCCGGCCCGCGCCTCGGTGACGTGCAAATCGACCGCAATATCCGTCAGCAGCCCAATAGGCATGAACTCCGACGTATTGAAGATGAATGCGGAGAGCGTCAGCCCCACCAGCGGAAGCCACTGTCCGGCTGACATGCCGTCTCCCGTACTACCCGACATAACGATTGCTGTTGACAGTCCAATTCCTGCCGTCCGGCCTCTCCGGACGGGCCGCATATGCAACGGCCTCGCAAAAGTAGAAAAATCGCGCGGTACGTGTATCGTGCGGTCACAAAAATACCGCCGCCCTGCAACCCGGAAAACTTCACACGACCGGCATAACGCCGCACACCGTATCTCCTGCCACTCGGCGACCGGCCCGAATAAAAAAGGGATTGGTGCGGATTCATGCCCCGTATCACCGATTTTTTAAATACTTTTACGGTCGCAAACCCACTGACGGATGACGGGAAAAAGAGCTGACAAGACGGTCGTGAAACTGCTGTTCACAACGGCAATCCTGCTGGCTGCCGGAACATGCTGTCCCGGTGCCGAAACCGGCTGTTCCGACGGTATGGCCGCCCCATCCCGCAGCGCCCTCACACGTCCGGAAGATACCTATCGGAAAACGGGATTCAGCTTCACCCCGATACCGGCACTCAGCTACAGTTCCGACCTCGGTTTCCAACTCGGTGCCATTCTCGATGCCTATTGGTTCGGCGACGGTTCGACCTATCCGAAATACAGGCATAAACTGACTGCCGAAGCGTGTTACTACACGAAGGGTTCCGGCATCTACTACCTTTTCTATGACTCGGAATACCTTATCCGCGGCCTTCGTTTCACGGCGAGTGCCAGCTACCTACCCAACACGATGATGGCTTTTTACGGTTTCAACGGCTACCCCGCCCCGTTCCTGCGCGACAAAAACGCCGGATTCTACGCGGTGGACCGCAATCTGCTCCGCATCATGGGGGACCTGCAGGGCCCTATCGCCGGCCATCTCGGCTGGGCGGCAGGCGCGGCCTTTTTCCACTACGCGACCGGACGCACCCGGGTGGAAAAATATGCGGGAGAAACGACGCTCTACGACCTTTACCGCCGCTACGGAATCATATACGACGACGAAAGCGGCGGAGGCAGCCACATCGAACTGCGGGCCGGAGTGGTGTACGATACCCGCGACAACGAACCCGACCCTTCGTGCGGTCTCTATGCCGACCTGCTGCTCTACGGCTCGCCCGACATCATCGACCGGCGCGGCTATCACTACCTGAAGGCCGCCGTTTCGTTCCGCCACTACCTGCCGCTCATTCGGGGCAAGCTGGTTTTCGCCTACCGTCTATGCTGGCAGGGAACGGTAGCCGGCCGGGCCCCCTTCTACGTACAGCAAAACTACGCCACGCTCTTCCTGAAGCAAATCAACTCCGACATCCTCGGCGGAGCCATCTCCCTGCGAGGAATCCTCTACAACCGCGTCGTAGGCGACGGCATGGCCTGGGCCAACGCGGAATTGCGGCTCCGGCTCTTCGATTTCCGACTTTTCGGACAGGAGTGGTACATCACCACGAATCCCTTTTTCGACCTGGGTATCGTCACCCGTCCGTTCCGGGCAGAAGAGCTGCAGGCCGTCGGGAACGACGCTTCCGTCCCGGACGACATCCGCAAGGCGATATACAGTGGCGAAAGGGAAACGCCCCACATGAGCGCCGGACTCGGTATCAAAATCGTGATGAACCGCAACCTCGTCCTGTCGGTCGAATACGGCATTCCCTTCGACCGGCGCGACGGTACGAACGGCCTCTACCTGAACATGAACTACCTCTTTTGACGAAGACATGGACAAATGTCCGACTGAAATGCGCGACGAAGAGCTCTGGCAACTCTTTCCGATAATACTCATACCTTACGATACATCGTGGCCGGAGGCCTATCGCAGCGAAAGTCTCCGGCTGCGGGAAGCCGTCGGGAGCGACATCGTCCGCATCAGCCATATAGGGAGTACAGCCGTTCCCGGCCTGACGGCCAAGCCGACGATAGACATCCTGCTGGAGATAGAACCCGATACCTACCTACCTGCCTGCCTGCCGGCCCTGCCTGTACATATGGAAACCTGCGGTTATCTCTACACGCCGCAGCCGCAAAATCCGCCGCCGGGAATGATGTACATGAAAGGCTATACCCTCCGCGGCTTCGAAAGGCAGACCTAACACCTGCACGTCCGATACCCCGGCGACTGGGATGAACTCTATTTCCGTGACTACCTGTGCATCAATGTGAAAGCAGCCGCCCGCTATGCAGCGCTCAAAATGCGCCTCATGCGGCCATACGAACACGACAGGGACGCCTATACCGCTGCGAAAGGCGGTTTCATCCGGAAGTGCACGGCCCGTGCACGCGCCCTTTGGCCGGAAAAACATCTCCTCTGACTCCCACCCGGCGGAGTTATCGGAAAAGGAGCGGCGGAAGGTGATTTCTCTACCTTCCGCCGCTCCCTCAGGAGAAAATTCCCCCTACAAGCTATACCAGTCCAGCAAACCCCATGAATGCCATGGCCAAAATACCGGCCGTAACGAGCGCCACGGGCACGCCCCGCATCGCCTTGGGTACGTCGTTGAGCTCAAGCCGTTCTCGGATGCCCGAAAAGACGACCAGTGCGAGGGCGAACCCCACCGCAGTGGACACGGCATAGGTAAAAGACTGGAGCAGATTGTAATTCTTCTGCACGAGCAGTATCGCTACGCCGAGCACGGCACAGTTGGTCGTGATGAGCGGCAGGAAGATGCCGAGTGCCTGATAAAGTGCCGGACTTATCTTCTTGAGAATTATCTCGACCATCTGCACAAGAGCCGCAATCACGAGGATGAAAACAATAGTCTGCATGTACTCTATGCGAAGCGGCACGAGTACATAGTATTGCAGCAGATATACCACGATGGAGCTGATGGCCATGACGAACACCACCGCCGCCCCCATGCCGAGCGAGGTATTCACCTTGTTCGACACACCCAGAAACGGACATATGCCGAGAAACTGGGCCAGCACGACATTATTGACGAAAATCGCCCCGATTATGATTGCAAAATATTCCATCTGTTCTTGTTTTTAATCCTTAAACATCGCCGGACGACCGTCTATCGCAGTCGGGCTGTCGCCTTATTGAACAATACCATCAGGTATCCCAGCACGAGGAAAGCTCCCGGAGCGAGCACGAAGGCAATCATACCGTCGCCCTCGATGAATTTGTATCCGAAAACCGAACCGCTGCCGAGTATCTCCCTCACCGCACCGATGACCGTCAGCGACAGGGTGAAACCGAGCCCTATGCCCAAACCGTCGAGTGCCGAATCCAACACGTTGTGTTTGGACGCGAACGCTTCGGCGCGGCCGAGAATAATGCAGTTCACGACGATAAGGGGAATGAATACTCCCAGCGTCTCGTAAAGCGACGGTACATAGGCCTCCATCAGAAGCTGGATAACCGTCACGAACGAGGCTATCACAACGATGAATGCCGGAATACGCACCTTGTCGGGTATCAGGTTCTTGATGAGCGAAATGACGATGTTCGACATGATGAGTACGAACATGGTGGCTATGCCCATGCCCGCCCCGTTGATAGCCGAAGTAGTGGTTCCCAGCGTGGGACACATACCCAGTATCAGCACGAAGGTAGGGTTCTCCCTGATAATTCCCTTCAGCAGTATATTGAATCTTTTCATTGCCGTTTCCCTTTCTGTTCGTTATCACCCGAAACATGATTCGCAGAGGAAGATGTGGCGCCCGACGAGACATCGGTGTTCTCCGTCTGCAGCGTGGCTCCGGAAACCGTATCGCCGACAACACCCGCAGAAGCAGACTCCGTATCCGTTCCGGCCTCCGTGTCTGCCGACGGAGTCGCTCCCGAGGCGGTATCCGCCTCTTCGTTCCGGCCGGTAGCACCGCTCGCCGAATCCGACGTTGCGGCTTCCTCTTCCCGCACCTGCCGCGACGATGTTGCCCCGCTCGAAGCGTCCCAGCCCGAAGCATCCGCTCCGCTCACCTCGAGGAACGCGGTATAAGCGAGGCTGACTGCCTGTATATAGGCTCTGGAGGATATCGTGGAAGCGGTTATCGCATCGATATCGCCTCCGTCCTTACGCACGGACATCTTCACCTCCGCCGGACTTTTGCCGAGAAGACTTGCCTGGACAGGATTGCCCTCCTCGGCGAGTTTCGCCCCGAGACCCGGAGTCTCCGTCTGTTCCAACACCTGTATGTTCCGTATCCTGCCGTCGGGCCCGAAACCTACCATTATCCGGATTGGGCCGCCGAAACCGGAAGCGAAACTTTCCACCGCATAGCCGGCCACAGTCTGTCCCATCCGGGCCGTATAGACATACACCGAATCATTGCCTGCCGCTACGGCCTGCATCTCGTCGGCGGGCGTATTATCGAACGGCGGGAGTACCTGTGCCAGTGCATCCGCCTTTTTGTGCAGTTTCGCCTGAGCGATGGGCGCCTCCGTCACACGGTACACCAGTCCGACCGCCGAGGAGGTGACCGCAGTGATGCCCAGCAGCACCACGACCATATTTACCAGAGAACTTTTCATAACTGTCAGGCCCTCGCTTTTCTGACCGCACCGAAGCGGCGTGGTTTCACATATTTGTCTATCAGGGGGACGAAAGCGTTCATGATGAGGATGGCGAACGACATCCCTTCGGGATACTGTCCCCAGATACGTATCAAGACCGTAATAGCCCCGATACCGATACCGTAGAGCAACATTCCGCGATTGGTCATGGGGGAAGTCACATAATCGGTCGCCATGAAGATGGCTCCGAGCAGCGCACCGCCCGTCAGCAGATGGAATACGGGGCTCATGTACTGGTCGGGATTCACGGCCCAGAGAATACCGGTGAAGAGCGCCATGGTACCGAGCACATAGACCGGAATACGCCACGTTATCACCCTGCGCACGAGCAGCCAGACAAAACCGAGCAGCAGCGCCACGGCGGACACCTCACCGAACGAACCGCTCTTGAAACCGACCAGCAGGTCCTGGTAGCTGAACATCCGCATCGCCTCCGGTACGGTCATCCCGCTGGCCAACGCCCCCTTCATCGCGGAGAGCGGCGTGGCCCCCGTAGCGGCATCGGCCACTTCAGGGAAAGTGGTCATCGCCACCGGGAAAGAGAGCAGCATGAAGACACGCCCCACAAGCGCCGGATTGAAGGGATTTTTACCGAGGCCTCCGAAGGTCATCTTGCCGACACCTATCGACACGAGCGCCCCCACGGCGACCATCCACAGCGGAATGGACGAGGGCAAATTGAAAGCCAGCAGCATCCCCGTCACGACAGCCGACCAGTTATTGACCGTAAGCGGTCCGCGCAGCAGAAAACGCTGTATAAGGTACTCGAACACCACGCAGCAGGCCACCGATGTGCATGTCACCAACAACACGCTGAACCCGAACACCCATGTGGATACCGCAAGCGCCGGAAGCAGCGCAATCACCACATCGAGCATCAGCCGCGACGTAGTTTGCTGTCCGTGGACATGCGGAGAGGGTGAAACAATCAAATTCTTATCCATATCGATTTCGTTTCTCTTCTTTTCAACCGAACCTCGCAGCGTCTTCTTCCCGGTCGGAACGAAACCGTCACCGGAACGGAAAAAGCCGCCGCTTCCGCCGTTACCGTCCCTTCCGGGAACGTATTATCTTCATCACCTCCGTTTTGCCGAGCCGGATATAGTCCAGCAGGGGCAGTGCCGAAGGACATTTCCAGGAACACGAACCACACTCGATGCAGTCAGTCACACGGTGTGCCTCGGCTTCGTCCCAGACCGCTTTCTGTGAAAGTTTGGAGAGCAGATAGGGCTCCAGTCCCATCGGACACACGCTCACGCACTTGCCACAGCGGATACATGACTGCTCCGGCATGCGCCGCGATGCGCTTTCGGGCAACACCAGAACGGCCGACATTCCTTTCACCACCGGAGCACCGAGGTGCGCCATGGCCCTGCCCATCATGGGGCCGCCGGCAATCACTTTGCCCGTATCGGCAGGCAGACCACCACAGTAATCCAGCAACTCCGAAACAGCCGTTCCAATCCGAACCTTCAGATTGGCCTGGCGGACGAGCGAAGGCCCCGTCACCGTCACGACGCGCTCTATCAACGGTTTGTTTTTCTGTACTGCGTCATACACCGCCAGCGCGGTACCCACATTCTGGACAATGGCTCCCACATCGATGGGCAGGCCGCCGCTCGGCACCTCCCTTCCGGTCAGGGCCGCTATCAGATGCTTCTCGCTCCCTTGCGGATATTGTACCTTCAGGGGCACGACCTCCACCTCGGGGGCCGAAACGGCCGCAAGCTGCCGAAGCGACCCGATGGCTTCCGGCTTGTTGTTCTCTATGCCGACCATTACTCGTTCCGCCCCGAGAGCACGGGCCAGAATCCGGATACCCGTCAGCAGCTCCTCGCCGCGTTCGAGCATCACCCGGTAGTCATCCGTCAGGTAAGGTTCGCACTCCACTCCATTGATAATGAGGAACTCCGCCTTCCTACCGTCCGGAACGGAAAGCTTCACCTGAGTAGGAAAGGTAGCCCCACCCATGCCTACGACTCCCGCAGCCCCCACTTTGGCGACTATCTCCTGCGGCGAAAGAGTGCATTCGCGTATTATCCTGTCGCTCGTATCGATGCCCTCCATCCATTCGTCCGGCTCCGTCTTTATCGTCACGCCCGGCCGACGCAAGCCCGCCGGGTCGAGATAGCTGTCGACGGCCGTGACCGTTCCCGTGACAGAGGAATGTATGTTGCTCGAAACGAATCCGGTACTCCTGCCTATCAACTGCCCCGTACGTACCCGTTCGCCCTTCGTCACCACCGCTTCGGCGGGGGCTCCGATGTGCTGCGACAAAGGTATCGTCACCGTCTCCGGAAGGGGCATGGTCTCGATGGGGCAGTCCCGACTTATCTTACTGTCCGACGGATGAATACCGCCTATGGGAAATGTTTTCAACATACTCGTAGGATTTCTAATTCTCTGATTTTCCACGCTGTTCCGGCTCTTTCGCCACCGAGGCCGGCCGCACGGACGACAGGTCGGCGACAGCCTCCGCTTTCCGTGCGGGAGCCGGGAAATTCACGTCGTGTATGGCTCCCGTCGGACACTCCGGCACGCACTTCCGGCACAGACGGCACTTGTTGAAATCGATATATGCCAGGTTGTTCACCAGCGTTATGGCATCGAAAGGACATGCCTTGACACACTTCCCGCACCCTATACAGGCAGCCGTACAGCTTTTGCGGGCAACTCCGCCCTTATCCCGGTTCATACAGGCTACATAAACCCGTCTGTCATGCGGCCCCTTCTTACGCAGTTCAAAAAGCATCTTCGGGCACTTCTTCACGCATGCTCCGCAGGCCGTACATTTCTCCTGGTCCACGACCGGCAGTCCCGTTTCCGGGTCCATATGCAGCGCATCGAAATTGCAGACGGTCACGCAGTCGCCCTTGCCGAGGCAGCCGAACGCACATCCCGTTTCACCGGCATAGAGCGCCGCCTCCACGGCACACGACGACGCACCGTCATAGACACTGTTCCGAGGCCGGTTGGCTTGCGAACCGTTGCAGCGCAGTACGGCCACCATCGGTTCCCGTTCCGGCGCCGCCTTCCCGAGGAAATCGGCGATACGCTTCATGGTCTCCGCACCGCCCACCGGGCAGAACAATCCGGACATATCGTCCACACCGACCGCAGTAGAGGCGAAAGTACGGCAACCGGCATAACCGCAGCCGCCGCAGTTGGCCCCCGGCAACATCTTTTCGACATCGTCGATACGCGGGTCCTCATACACCTTGAACTTCTGCGCCACGAAATACAATATCAATGCGCAGAGTACACCCAGCACGCATAGCGTGAGGATTGTATATCCCAATATGCCCATTTATATCTTTCTTAATTTAAAAATGATATCCCTTTCAATACGATGGCGGAAACAGGCGAGCACCGCATAATAGACCGCTATCGCTCCGAGCGACGAAAGCCCCGCAGCCGTTTCGGAAAAACCCGCCTCGAACATCACCAGCAACACCGCCACCATGATGAAGAAGGGGAATATGTAGGCATATGTCGCAGCCTTTATCCCCATCTTCCGTTCGATGGAAACCATCACTTCATCACCGACCTCGTACAGGCCGGCCGAGGCGGTAAGCAACGACACCACCTTGTCCCGACTCTCTCCCATACCGCAGGCTTTCGCAGCCTTGCACGTAGCGCAGGCACCCTCGACGGTCATCTCGACATCGATACGGTCGCCCTCGACCAGTACCACCCTGCCCTTATGTTCTATCGGCTTTTCCATACTCGTCCGACTGTGCGGTCAAAACCCGTACTTACTGGTTATGGGCATCACCCTGAGTACCCCAAAAGGACAGGTGGAAACCCTCAGCGTCGGGCAGAACTGTTTTCTTTTCTGTTCGTTGCGCAGTATCATGGCATATATCTTATGCACCACTTCGGCATCGAACCCCGCATTGATTATCTCTTCGCGCGACTGGCCCTCCTCTATCATGCGGTATATGACCGAATCGGTGATGTCGTAAGGCGGAAGGTAGTCTGTATCCTTCTGTTCGGGACGCAGTTCAGCGGAAGGCGCCTTGAGCAGAATGTTCTCCGGAATCACCTCCCCGTTACGGTTGATATAGCGGGCGATATCGAACACCTCGCTCTTATACACGTCGCCTATCACGCTGAGCATCCCGGTATGGTCGCCGTAAAGCGTTCCCCACCCCAGAGCCAACTCGCTCTTGTTCGAAGTATTGAGCAAAATATGTCCAAATTTGTTGGAGAGGGCCATAAGCAGCACGCCCCGGATACGGGCCTGGATATTCTCCTCCGTTACCCCGAACTCGGTATCCTCGCCGAATACCGGATTCATGCTATCGACCACACTGCGGTAAATGTCCGTAATGGGAACGATGTCGTACTGCATACCGAGCGTGCGTACCATCTGCATGGCATCTTCCACCGAATGGTCGCTCGAAAACTGCGACGGCATAAGCAGCACCCGGACGTTTTCCGCCCCGAGCACTTCGACCGCAAGCGCCGCGACAACGGCGGAATCGATACCGCCGGAGAGTCCGAGGCAAGCCCTGGAATAACCGTTTTTGCGGAAAAAATCGGCCAGTCCGAGCTTGATGGCCCGATATACGTTCCGCGTCTTATCCTGATAAGGCACCTCCATGGGTTCGTGGACGCCACCGAGCTCCACCACCCGATAATCCTCCTCGAAACCCGCAAGCAGGGCCAGCGGTTTTCCTTCGGCACTGAAAACGGCCGACGAGCCGTCGTATATCACATCGGTATTGGCTCCCACCTGATTGACGAACACCACATCCGTTCCCAGCCGGTAAGCCATTCCGGCGAAAAAATCGTAACGTTTTTCGATGCGCTGACGCGCGTATTTGCTCGAACCGATATTTATCACTGCATCCGCACATCCGGAACATTCGTCCGGGTGCATGATGTCCTCTCCGACCACAACAGCGATTTTCCGCCCGGCGACCTGTATGAATTCGCGCCCCCGGCCCGGATAAAGAAACGTGGCGTCGTCGCGCTGAAGGATATGCTTTCTCGTAATATATCCGACTATCTTGCGGTTCTGGATGAAAGCCGCAGCACTGACCGTCCACCGTCCCTCCTGTACGGGAAGCCCCACCAGAGCCGAAATGCCGTCGCAGCAGGCCGCTATCTCGACAAGCGCCTCCTCGCAAAGGTCAAGAAAATTCACCTTGTTCAGCAAATCGTAGGCAGGCGCCCCGCTTATCGACTGTTCAGCGAACACCACCAGGTCGGCGCCGTCGGCCTTGGCTCTCTGGACGGCATCCATGATTTTGAGTTTGTTGTTTTCGAAAGCTCCGATGGTATAATTTAGCTGAGCAATTGCGATTCTCATTTTTCCGACATTAAAAAAACCAGCAACAAATATACGATTTTTCGGTAACGATGAACCGGAAAGCGCATCTTTTTCTTTAACATTGAAGCTGTTATCCGGACTGAAAAGGCCGACACACGATTCATGCGCCTGAACTGTAATCCGTTAAGGGAGCAACGGGATAGCCCGCGGACTCCCCGCCATACGCCGTCAGGGCCGACGGATAATGGAATAGGACGAAAACAGGACAGGACAAACGGCTGCAGGAAACCGTATTTTACAATATCCTGCGCTCGCCGGCCCGGCGAAAACTGCAACCGAACCCGAAAAACCGGCCGGGACGAAGAATATGACGGATTTTTCGCCAAATTTGCCGGAAACAAACCATACCATGGACAACAGACAGACAGCTCCCGACGAGATACTGAACCGCCACGGTATCCGCCCCACATCTGTCAGGATACTCATATACAAAACGATGAACCGTTTCCACGACACGTTCAGCATGGCCGATTTGGAAGAGGTGCTGGACAGCGTGGACAAATCCACCCTTTTCAGAACACTGGCCCTGTTCGCCGAACACCATCTGGTGCATCTCCTCGAAGACGGCAGCGGCTCCACCAAATACTGCATCTGCCGCAACGACCATATCTGCGGCATCGAGGAACTGCACTGTCACTTTTACTGCGAAGCCTGCCACAAGACCTTCTGTCTGGACCACACGCATATCCCCGCCGTACGCTATCCCGCAGGGTTCGAAGTACGACAAATCGACTACCTGCTCAAAGGGCTCTGCGCATCATGCAGGGCGAAACGGCACGAGTGACATTTGCAATCCGGTTGCACTCCGGCCCTCCTATCTTTGCCGACAGAAACACAATCGGCAATCATATGAACAAAGGACAAAAAAACACCGTAGTGCGCATTGCAGCGAGCGCACTGCTTCTCGGCACCGCCTGGCTGCCGCTGCCGTCGCCGGCCCTGCACATCGCCCTGTGCGCGGCAGCCTATCTCGTCATCGGTGCCGACATCCTTTTCCGGGCAGTCCGCAACATCCTGCACGGCAAAATCTTCGACGAGAATTTTCTGATGTCGGTCGCGACCGTCGGCGCATTTGCCATCGGCGAATACCCGGAAGCGGTCGCGGTCATGCTGTTCTATCAGACCGGAGAGCTGTTTCAGGATATGGCCGTAGTCCGGAGCCGCAAATCCATCGCAGCGCTGATGGATATCCGTCCCGACTACGCCAATCTGGAAGATGCCCGTGGAGAACTGCACCGGGTAGCACCGGATGATGTCCCGGCCGGCAGCATCATCGTCACCAAGCCGGGCGAGAAGATTCCGCTGGACGGTGTCGTCGTAGCCGGTTCATCCACACTCGACACCGCAGCCCTTACGGGCGAAAGCCTGCCGAAGGAGGTGACCGAACACGACATCGTCCTCAGCGGCAGCCTCAACATGACCGGCCTGCTCCGGATACGGACGACCGGCGTTTACGGCGAATCGACGGTAGCCCGCATCCTCGACCTGGTAGAGAACGCAGACACGGGCAAGGCCGCCACCGAGAAATTCATCACCCGGTTCGCCCGCTATTACACCCCCGCCGTCGTCATCGCCGCCCTTCTGCTGGCAGTCGTCCCACCCCTGCTCGCCGGAGGGGATTGGCTCGTATGGCTCAACCGGGCTCTCATCTTTCTGGTCATCTCCTGTCCCTGTGCCCTCGTGGTATCCATCCCGCTCACCTTTTTCGCCGGCATAGGAGGTGCATCCCGCAAAGGGATTCTCATAAAAGGGTCCAACCATCTGGAAACACTGGCCCGTGTCCGTACCGTCGTCTTCGACAAGACCGGTACGCTGACCGAAGGCAGCTTCACCGTCACGGCCGTCCACCCGGAAATCATTCCGGAGACGGCATTGCTGGAAACGGCCGCACTGGCCGAAAGCTACTCCGACCATCCCGTGGCAGCCTCGCTGCGACGCGCCTATGCCCGGCCGCTCGATAAATCACGGGTATCGGATATGAAAAACTTTGCCGGAGAAGGCATCCGGGCAAAGGTAGACGGACACGAAGTATATGCCGGAAACGAGAAACTGATGCACCGTGCCGGCGTGGTTCCGAAACCGTGCGAATGCAAAGGGACCATCATCCATCTGGCAACGGACGGCAGCTACGCCGGACACATCGTCATCTCCGATACGGTCAAACCGCAGTCGTCCGCAGCCATCGCCCGGCTGAAAAGCGAGGGCATAGAGAAGGTGGTCATGCTGACAGGCGATCGTCCCGACGTGGCCGACGAGGTGGCCCGCCAGCTCGGCATGGACGAACTGTACGCCGGCCTGCTGCCTGCGGACAAAGTACAGCGCGTGGATGCCCTGACGGCGTCGGAAAGCAAATCGGCCCGGCTCGCCTTCGTGGGCGACGGCATCAACGACGCACCGGTACTGAAACGGGCCGACGTGGGAATTGCCATGGGGGCGGCCGGAAGCGACGCAGCGATAGAAGCGGCAGACGTCGTACTGATGGACGACAATCCGCTCCGGATAGCCGAAGCCGTCGCCCTGTCCCGCCGGACGATGCGCATCGTCATGCAGAACATCGTATTCGCCATCGGGATAAAAGCCGCCATGCTGCTGTTAGGCGCTTTCGGTATCGCCGACATGTGGGAAGCCGTCTTCGCCGATGTGGGCGTTACGGTACTGGCAGTCCTGAATTCCCTGCGGGCGATGCGCTCCGAATAATCCCACGGCGGATACCGATAAAACGGTATCCGCCGTATGCTGCCAACGTTCGCTCCGCACATCTCTGCTCCTGCCGTCTTGGCCGACAGGAGCAGAGGCCGTACCGCACTCGGAACTTCCGGCATCATAAAATTTCTGCCGCGGCAATTTGGAGAATTGATTTTTCTACTTATCTTTGCACCCGCTTAAGGTTAATAACCGCACGGTGCCATAGCTCAGATGGTAGAGCAAAGGACTGAAAATCCTTGTGTCCCCGGTTCGATTCCTGGTGGCACCACTTGAATAAGGGAGTTGCATTTGTCGCGACTCCCTTTTCTGTTACTGTCTGTACAAATTGACGCCGGCAAGATACGGCAACAGCCCTTCTTATGCACCGTCGGCCGCCCCTCTTTCTGCCGAAGTACGGCAAGTATCGTTTCAAACACACTACCCGCACACCATCGCAGGAAGCGACCTACCAACAAAAAGGGATAGTCCCCCGCATAGCCGCCCAGACCGCCGTCCGGGCACGTTCATGTTATAGAAAATTCTCACCCTGTGTATAACGGGGCATCCGCAAGGTATCCGGGCCCTATGCAGCCGGTCCGAACTCTGCGTATCGCAAAGCCTCCGAACCATATTCTGTCCCGAACGAAAGGCACGGAATATGCAATAAATATCATACGGGCATATCGGCCGACCCGAGCATCAGCTCTGTACCCGCATGGCCACGGCTCCAAATACCGGACAACCGAGAAACATTAAAAACACAATCATATGGACACGAAAATAGTAATAGAAAATGCGGAAATATTCAACGGGAAAGACCCCGAAACCGTCAAAGGCAACATCCTGATTGAAAACAATCTCATCGACAAGATTTCGGCACAGCCCCTGCCGCCGGAAACGACCGCCGGAGCCACTGTTATAGACGGTACCGGAAAATTCCTTATGCCGGGCCTTATCGACGCGCACTGGCATGCCTATCTATGCTGCAACACGATGGCCGACCTGCTGGCCGGAGAACCCTCCTACACCTACCTCGTAGCCGGCCGGGAAGCGACCGCCACCCTGCTAAGAGGATTCACGACCATACGCGATGCGGGCGGCCCCGTCTTCGGATTGAAACGCGCCATAGACAACGGCGTTCTGGAAGGCCCGCGCATCTATCCGAGCGGTGCCATGATTTCCCAAACCTCGGGACACGGCGATTTCAGTCCGGTCTACGAACAGGCGCACGGCGACTGTTGCTGCGGTCTGGCACACGTCGAAGAACTCGGCGCATCCAGAGTAGTCGACGGCCCCGTCGCGGTAACGGCCGCTGTCCGGGAGAACCTGAAAAAAGGGGCCTCGCAGATAAAACTCATGGCCGGCGGAGGTGCCGCATCGCTGTACGACCCGCTGGACGTGACCGAATTCTTTGACGAAGAGCTGCAGGCGGCCGTTCGGGCCGCCGAAGATTGGGGCACCTATGTCATGGTACATGTATACAATCCGCGCGGAATAGCCCGTGCGCTGAAAGCAGGAGTGAAAAGTATCGAACACGGACACCTCATAGACGAAGCGACCATGGCGCTGCTGGCGGAGAGCGGTGCATGGCTGAGCATGCAGGCATTCGCTCTCGAAGACAACACGTACCCCTCCCCCGTTCAACAGGCCAAACATGTCCAAATCACCGAAGGTACAGACCGTACCTACAACCTGGCGAAACAATACCGTGTCAAGCTCGCCTGGGGTACCGACCTGCTTTTCAATCCTAAAAATACGAAAAACCAGAATCATGGCATCGTCAAACTCCAAAAGTGGTTCAGCAATTTCGAGATTCTGAAAATGGTGACGCACGACAACGCCCAACTGCTGGGAATGTCGGGAGCGCGGAATCCCTATCCGGGTACGCTCGGCGTCATCGAGGAGGGCGCCTTCGCCGATATGCTGGTGATAGACGGCAATCCGCTCGAAGACATCAGCCTGATAGAACATCCCGAGACCGCGTTCAAGGTAATCGTCAAAGATGGCAGCATCGTGAAAAACACGCTCGGGACACAGGAGAGCGCATGATATGCAGCACGGGCACGCCGGCATACGCCGGCCGTAAATTGCGGGAGGTGAACAATTCGCCTCCCGCAGCCTTTTATCCGCACGGCCTCTCCGCCGAAAACGACGGACATCTACATAATGGTATAACTGAAAGATACGCCGATTTTGGTAGGTCCCAGATAACTGTTCCGGCCGTGGCCGAGGAAACGACCGCACTGCTTCCAAACGTATTCGTCGTACTCCAGACTGACATACCCCACTCCTATCGTGGCCTCCACATGCCAACGCTTTCCGATACTCCACATATACCCGTACGAAAGTCCCACTCCGAACAGCGAACCTTCGTAACGCCGCGTCCCCATTCCCAGCCACTCGATACCTCCGGCATTAAAGTCGGAATAGATGAAGTTGGCACCGATAAAGTGCCCGGAAAACCGACGATAGGGCCAGAACCGAACCTCGGGCTGAACCATCCAGAACTTGAACTTCCGATTGTCCGCATAAGTCCAGGGATTATACCCGCCCGTCACCTCCAACGTAATACGCCGGTCCAACCCGACTTCGAGTCCCGCATTGAAGGATGCCGTCGCCCAGTAAAGCGCATTGGTCTTCACCGTGAGACGAGGCATCTCCCGTTCCGCTCCCCGTACCGTCTGGGCACCGAGCTCGCCATGCGGCACGGCCGCAAAGCCGAGGAGGCATAGAATCCCGTATATGACTACTCTTTTCATTTTATTGTCTGAAATTTATAACGTTCCCCCGGTCAGCCGTCCCGGAGAACCGACGCACAGCCGCAGGTCGCATCATCCGTTCTGACACACCTGTTCCACTATCCACGCCCAAAGATTGGCCGTCAGCCGGTCGAAATCCGTCGTCACCGTACCGGTTGCATTCGCCTGGGTGCTGAGACTGCCGTTCTGGTTCAGATTGGCATCGCCGAGGTAAACGATTCGGGATGTCTGATTGACACCGACAGAGAGCGTCTTCTCCTGTCCGGCAGCCGTGCTGACCAGCAGGGGCGTCACGGCCGAAGGATAATCGGAACAGTAGGCGGCATAGTTGTCCGCCCGTGAAACCACCGCGTTCTCGGCCACCTGACCGAACGGCGTCGTAAAGAAGCGTCTGTTGGCATCGGTCTGCGCCGCCCGCTTGAAATTACCGCCGATATTATTCTGATAGTAATATTTCCATGTCCCGTCCGAAGTCAGATACTGCCGCAGTTTCGCATTGGTCGCTTCGGTATCCGTGCCGACGATAAGCACACGGCCGGTATCGGCCCGCAACCATGCGAGTACCGCCTGCGCCAACTCGTCCGATATGGCCGTATTATAGGTCAGATAGATGACATCCTGTGCATTGATGATTCGTTTGATACTGTTGAATATCTCCAACACCCCCGTGCTGACCGCCTGCATCTCCACATTGGAGACCTCCGTAAAGGCGAAGCCTCCCACCACGACCGTACCGGTGGGCGAAAAATTCTTGGTATTGTCCAGTATGCGGCGCAATGCCATACCGCTGGCGGAAGAGGGCGTTCCCGTACCGAGCGAACCTATTTCATGCACCGACAGCACCCGGATGATTCGGTCTTTATACAGGCTTGGATTCTCCTGCGTCACGGTAATATCGAACGTCCACCGTCCTCCGCTGACGCGCAGCCGCGACACGACGTTCCGGTCCGTTCGGTTGTCTTGCGAAGCCGTGAACAAAAGATACGAAACCGCATCGTCCGCGCCGGCATCGCGGCCTATCGACACCGTAAAGTTACTGTTACCGGTCAGTGTAGTTCCGACTCCGGTCACTGCCGTACCCGTCGGAACGCCCGACGCATCAAGCCATTGGATGGTATAGGGTACGGTGGCCTGTACATCCACCCGTCCGCTCTTGCCGGCTACGTAACCGAGCGTCAGGGTCCGGGATGACACACCGAGATAATTGTCTCCGTCAAAATACATTTCGGTCGTGAAATCCTCCCACGCCTCTACCTGGGCCACGATACTCGTAGCACGATTCTCCGCTGCCGAAGCGGCATCACTCCAGCCCGTTCCGGTCACCTTCTTAATCCGAAAAACATATTTATGATTTCTCAATACCTGTCCGAAAGGATGACCTTCCACACCGGGATTGAAGTCGATTCTGTAATACGACAGCTCCGACGCCCCATCGTAATAGCCTCCCACCACGATGCAGGTGGCATCCGACAACTGGGCTGCCGCATCGGTTTCGCCGGCAGCCTCCGGCACGTAAATCCCGCCGACAGCCGACGGGTCGGCCTCAGCTGCCGCCACCCCGACCGGAACCGGCGACTTGCCCGCACCGGGCGGCACGGAAGGTTCCGTCACCTGCGGCGTATCGGCAGATGCGAGCCGATTAGGGGCAATTTGAATCCGGTCATTGGGCCGGTAGACGGCTACGCTCGCTATCCGGAAAGAACGGGAATCAGCATCCAGTTCCTTCTCCACATCCACACGGGCAACAGCCCGCAGCATACGGATATCGAAACGGTTTTCCACACCGGGCACCAAGCCGTTGGGAAGCGTTACCTCCCCGTACATCGGCAGGTTCCCCGTCAGCCCCGCAAAAGAACATCCCAACCCGGAACGCACCGTCGCCTCATCGCTGCCCGCAGCCGGAGCATAATTCGCAAAAGCATCGCCGTAATTGCCGGCAATCAACAATTTGACCGTCTTGTCCGTCCCCGTCAACTTGGCTTCGAACGAAGTCGTACTACCGGTAACCTGCAAACGTTCTCCTTCGGACATATACCGGTACAGATACCGGCCGTCCACTTCCTCAAAAACGAGAACCCGCACCGTCGAGATAAGGTTCTCCGCCTCCTCCGACCGGGTAGCCGCCCTTTCCCTGCCGACCGGCAGCTCTGCCTGCGGCAGACTGATTGTCAGACGTACCACCGCTTCGTCACCGGCTGTTCCGCCGCGACGGCTCGGCACATGCCACGGCGAGCAGGCAGAGCGACAGCAGCAATGTCCGCCAACCGCCCGGACGGAATCTGCCTCTACCGCAACTTCCGGACATATCGCTATTCTTATTCGTATTCATATCGTTTCCCAATTACCAAATTTCCCATTGATAGACTTCGTTCCAAGGTGTGATTTCCATACGGACGGAAATTCCCGCCTCCTGTCCGACATCTATCAACAGATTGACCGTCTGTCCGGCAGGCAGCGAAATGGGCATCCCGTCATCATCGGTCGTAACCGCCGCGACCAACCGATCTGCCGACCGGACGGTCATCCTTTCATAAAGACTTACTCCGACGCCCGTTTCGGCATCGTCCGGAGTATCGGTATGAATCATATTGAATGTCCCTACGGTCGCAAAATCGCCGTTCGGACCGAATGTTCCGGCCCTTCGGACAGTTGCCGTACCGGCCATCGGCTTCCCGTTGAAATCATACCCGTCGTTGGGCGCCTGAACGGTAAAATAATAACGCTCTTCCGGCACTCCGTCGTCCAGTCCCCTGACCGTAATGTGCATCCGGGCATTCTTGCGCACGACGGTCACCTCTTCCGGCATACCGGTTCCTGCCGACGCAAGCTGCAACTGTCCGAAAAACAGGTTGTCCGGCACGCCGTGATACGTATCGTCCTCCATAAACAGCGAAACTGCCCGATTTTCGAGCCGGCTGCCGTCGTCCGGAATATGGAACTGCTGCCCCGCCCCCACATTCGTCCATGCCGAAATACGACAGCCGGCCAGATTCCGCTCGGGAAGCATAACGGGAATGCGGTGCATGATTTCATCGCTCGTAACGGAAACATGTCCCGTATACTCCCCGGTCGGCCCAAACAGATAGAGTTCGGCACCGCCGGCCTCTCCGTTCTCCGTAATATCGCGACCGGTCACGGTATCCATGACCTTCAGGACGACCGAACGCACCGCCGTCTCCGGAGGACAGTTATCCCGATTCTCACGGATACACCCCGTCAACAGGAGGAGCAGTATACCGCCTCCAAACAACAACTGTATGATATGTATCGACCTGTTCACGACCGGATACTTCTGCAAAGCATGCCGCAGACCCTCCGGCAGGAGCTGCCTCAGCAGTTCCTGCCGGATTACGGGTGCGGCTTTTCCGCCCTGCTACCATTCTACATTCTGAATCAAATCCGTCGCCCACTCCTGAGGTTCGACGGTAACGGTCAGCGAAGCAGGGTCGGCCGGTACTTCGGGATTGTCGCTGCCGCTGCCCAGCCGCTTGAGTGTCACATTCACCACATACACGCTGTTGCGGCGGATAAAGGTTCCGTCGCTGGTGGCACCGTCGCTACCCACCGTATCGTTAATACGGAACGGAAAATAGACCGGCTGGCCGTCATAGGTTCCCGCCAAAGTTATCAGCGTGGTATTGCCGTCGCCGTTATCGCTCGGCAATACGTAAAAATAACGATTGGCATAATCGCCGGTAGAGATGGTTTCCGCTAGATAAGTTTTCACTGTACTCTTATCGCCCTGCATACCTCCATAAAAGGCATTCGGCGTATAATCCACCGAAGGCAGCCCCATCTTGACGGAACTGCGGGCTTTCATGACCATGACCTTGGTCAACGCGAATTTAGCTGCATCATGGCCTGCTTCGGGCGCTATCGTAAGCGTTCCCAATTTCACTTTGGCTACAACCCTGCTAATCGGAATGGTCGCTTCGGAGACGGTATTGGCCGACAGCACAACCGTATCTTCCCCGCTCATGAACAATCCGTCGGCGGTCGTAGCCTGTGTGTCGAGGTCAATCACATTACCGGCATCTTCAAACCAACCGTAATTGATGCTGTCCGGAAATGTAATCGCTGACGGTACATTCGCCACCACGACCACCTTTTTGGTCCCCGCAACCAGACCGGTGATGGTTTCCGAAATCTGATTCGGAGCAAACGTATGTTTCTTGTCCAACGTACCGTTGGAATTGAAGACGAATACCGTCACGTTATGCAGCTTGTTTTCTGCTTCCTTGACGGCCTCCGCATCGTCGGGCGAGCCGACCGCTTTGCTTACGGGAACCTGCCCGCTCAGGGTTACGGTAAGAGAAGCATTCTCCCCCTGTGTGAGTTCCTCCCGACCCATGCCGGTACAGGACACCGCCAAAGCGGCCCATCCCAGCAGGCACAAGCCTACCGCCCAGAGACCTGTCCTTCCAATAAAACTGTTCGTTTTCATAATCAGCTATCTTATTTATAAAATAATACAAAACCGAAACTTAATATCGTAAGACTGTTTCGGTCTACCTACAGGTCATGCAAAAACCAAACATTATTCGCCGTTTTTGAAAAATATTTTTACACCGAAAGGGAAAGCCCCCGCCGCCGACAGGCCAACCATCTCATCACCAACTTCCTCCGTCCCGTATCGATTTCTCCCCGCATCACCACCGCATACGGCAGCCACTACCATGCCTCTGTTAAACAATCAAGGGAAAGATGCAGAACCTTTCCCTTTATTGTTTGCTTTCCTCTCGGTTTTATAGGGGCATGCCGTTCTCGAACAGTTTATCCGTTACGACGAACCGATAATGCGCTTCTTCCCAAAACGCATCGTCATACACGCTTCCCGCATCGCCGGGACGCTGGACGACATATACCTTGCCGTTGGATATGGTCGTATAGTTCTCGGTCGCATCCGGCAGCAGGTAGAACGGATTTGTGCTGTCAAAAGAATAAACTTTATGTTCATTACTTCGAAGTACGAAAAAGCCATCTTCCTTTGTTGCATTGGATTTGGAAGAATAGATTCTGAAAATTACATCTGTAGAAGAAGAATTCTGAAAGGAATAGGTTATTATCTCTGTCGGATAATATTCTGTGTATTCGACGGGGTTGCAGTCCAATAAAAATAGCGACAACGTCAGCAATAAAATTAGTTGTATTTTTTTCATAATCAATAGATTTATTGATTGTTTATCAGCCATTCTTGAAGTTCCTCGATTGGTTTCCCATTCTTAAATAAATCGTCTTTAATTGTATAAACATGGAAAGTAACATTGTTATCTGTATATGTCGAGTCATAGAACCTATCAAAATACGGACTATAACCGTCCTTTTGAAATGTATATTCTACATATCGTTCATTGTTATGGATTATTATCCAGTCGAAGTTAGATTCGTCCCCATTTATTAGTAGAAAAGGACTTTCGCCATCATAAGCGAATAAAAACAGAGAATGGGAATTACCTTTAGGAACGATAAAGCCGTCACGGTTCTCTTTTTCTCGATTATTTACGATGTGAGACGAACCATAAAGACAATATACGTCTTTAGAACTGGCATTAATAAACTTATATTCATCCCAATAACGATGCTCATAGGTAATATTTACTTTCTTTTCGCAACCGGTAGCCAATACGGGAAATAGGCACAGCAATAGAATTCGAGTGAAGGTTTTCATAGGCATAGAGTTTAAGTTTTTCAAATGCCCGTGTAAAGGACACGACCAATAAACAGGGGCACTTCCATTGAAACAAATTTAACAATAACCTTCCTAATACCAAAAGGCTGATTACAGTCCGGCCGGTTCCGCTGAGCCTCTCCGCATTTAAGGATTCGAGGCAGCCATAAGACAAGTATTCATGCATACCGTCCTCTGAAGGGGGAGGGCTTAGGGTCGTTCGTGCAAGCTGTATCTTATTGAAAAGAGAAGAGGACAACCATTCGATTGTCCTCTTTGATTCTGAGCGGAAAACGAGACTCGAACTCGCGACCCCAACCTTGGCAAGGTTGTGCTCTACCAACTGAGCTATTTCCGCATTATTTCATGAACTTGGCCGGTCATTTCCGGTTTGCGAGTGCAAATATAGGCAACATTTCTTACTCTGCAAATTTTTTGCAGAAATTTTCCATCATTTTTATTTCATCCCGGCCGAACCACACCATCTCCGCATCCCTGCGAAACCAGGTCATCTGCCTCTTGGCATACCGGCGCGAATTGCGTTTAATCAGTCTGACCGCTTCGTCGTACGTGATTTTCCCGTCGAAATAGTCGAACATTTCCCGGTACCCCACCGTCATCAGCGCATTGAGCCCGCGCAAGGGCCAGAGCCGTCGGGCCTCCTCCTCAAGTCCCGACACAAGCATTCCGTCCACTCGGCGGTCTATCCGCCCGTACAACTCCTCCCTGCCCACCTTTATCCCTATTTTCAGGATACGGAACGGTCGTTCCCTGGGCTCGCCCGAACGCTGTTCCGAATAGGGCCGGCCGGTCTGAATGCACACCTCCACGGCACGCAGGACACGCGACGGATTGCTGCGGTCTACCGATTCATAATAGACCGGGTCGAACCGGCGAAGCTCTTCGAGTAAAGACCCGAGTCCCTCCTCCCGCAGCCGAGCCTCAAGCTGCGCCCTCAGAGCCGGTTCAGCCGGCGGCAGCGCATCGAATCCGTGGCAAAGCGCATCGATATAGAGGCCGGAACCACCTACGGCCAACACATAATCGTGCGTCACGAACAGTCTGTCGAGCAGTTCCAGCGCTTCCGCTTCAAACCGTCCCGCATTATAGTCGTCGGACACTTCGCGGTCGGCGATAAAATAGTGCAGAGCGGCAGCCTGCTGCTCTGCAGAGGGCTGCGCCGTTCCGACAGCCATTCCACGGAACACCTGCCGGGAATCGGTAGAGATTATCGGCGCACCCAAACGACGGGCGAGTTCGACCCCCACCTCCGTCTTCCCGGAGCCTGTCGGCCCCGCCACGACCACGAGCGTTCCTCTCTTGTCAGAAATCATCGCCGAATCCATCGTCTTCCGTACCCTCGAAATCGGCGAATTCCTCCATCATATCGCTGAAAGGGTCGTTCTCTTCGTCCGCCTCGATACCCGCCCCCGTCTGAGCCGGAGGCGTACCGACCGACAGGGCCACCCGAGGATAAAGCACCGCCTCTTCCTCCGGCTTGAAATCGGCCACTTCCAGAAAGAGCTCGCGGGCGGAGAGCATGTCGAAAACGAATATCAGCCGCGACACCCCGGAAGCCAACACGTCGCACAGCCTCGTTCCCTCCATCGGCAGGGCGGCAATACCCGCATCGCAGTCCTGCATATCCTCGAGGGTATATTCCTGCAGCTTGTTCCATCCGGAATCCGCCGCAAAGAAAGAGCTGAAATTGAACGGGTCGTAACCGAGGTCGCCGCAAACCAGGTCGTGCAACTGCAACAAGTCCGTACTCTCCGGAACTTCGTATTCACGGACAAAACCATCCGTCTCGCCGCTGAGCATCCTCAACTTGAAAATCATACAAAAAGGTATTTATTCTTAATCAATTATCGTTACCGGCTACCCGGTTCAGGCAAGGCACGAAGAAAGGCCATGACATCCGTACCGTCCGGATAATCCCACGGCCAGGGCATCTGGGCCGCTCCGAAACCGACAGCCCTCGGATGGACAACATCCCGCCCCACCACGCACTGCACCGCACCGTCGTTCGCCTCCAGCCACCCGTACACCTCCTCCGCCCTATCGTAACGAAACGCCACGATATTGCTGAGCGACACCGGAAAACGGTCGCCGACGGTCACGACGAAGGTTCCGCCGTCATAAAAATCCTCCCCTGCGGCCCGGAGCCTGGCCCGCAGACTGCGGTAATTGTTACGGTACTTGGGATTCACCGCCTCCTCGGGGGGAGCCACTGCCCGGACGAAACGGGCCAGGTCGTAATCCAGCGGAATGAATACCAGACTGACATTGCGGCAGCCGAGCCCGCTATAACGGAAGATATCACGACCGAGCGCATGCAACTCTCCGTCGGTCTCCTCCCCCGTCAGCAATGCCACCGAGCTGCGGCTTCCTCTTATGATGGACGGTATGCCGTCGAACAGGGCATGGAAATACCGGCCCGTATTGTCGCTGCCCGTAGCGATTGCCGCATCGTACCGCTCCTCCGGCACATAGCGTTCGACCCGTATCCCCGGCGCTAACCCGCACAACAGGCCGACGACATACTCCATCAGCACCGAATCCTTGGAAGACATCTTAATGTACGGAATACAGTCCGAAGCCACGACACACAACAGGTCGGACAATCCCACCAACGGGATATTCCCCGCCATGATGACCGCCACACGGCTGCGTACCGTACGCTCGTTCGCCCCATAATACGAAAGCCACCGGGCCGATACCGCGGCATCGAGCATGTTCCGCCGCACGGCATCGACGGAGAACACCACATCGGAAAGGGTAAACCACGGATTGGCGGCAACGGCGGCTTCCGCCACCGCCCGTGTCTCCGGCACGGTGCCGAACCCCTCCAACAGCCCGCCCAACCGGGCGAAGAGCTCCGTGTAATATGCCGCCGGTTTTCCCATGACCCCGCAAATTTACAAAAAACCCGCACCGCTGCCTGAAAAAACGTATATTTGTCCTTTGCAAAACAGGAAACCCATGAAATTCATAGCCATCATTCCGGCCCGTTACGCATCGACGCGTTTCCCGGGGAAACCGCTCGCCGACATCCAGGGCAAACCCATGATACAACACGTCTACGAACGCACGTCGCAGGTGTTCGCACACTGCTGCGTCGCCACGGACGATACACGCATCGCCGAGGCCGTGGACAGGTTCGGCGGCTGCGCCGTCATGACGTCACCCGACCACCGGAGCGGAACCGACCGCTGCGCCGAAGCCCTCGATAAATACAGCAAAACGACCGGGACGGCGTTCGACGCGGTCATCAACGTACAGGGCGACGAGCCTTTCATCTCGACAGAACACCTGACGAGCCTGCGCAATGCCCTGGACGTCCCGGGAGCCGAAATCGCCACCCTCGCCTACCCCATGAAACCGGGCGACGACATCTTCAATCCCAACACTCCGAAGATAACCCTCTCACGGGACGGCTATGCCCTCTACTTCAGCCGCAGCGTCATCCCTTATATCCGCGGTGCGGAACAGTCCGAATGGTCGTCGCGCCACACGTATCTCAAACATATCGGCATTTACGGTTACCGGAGCGACATCCTGCACGAGATAACCCGACTGCCTCAAGGTATGCTTGAAAAGGCCGAATCGCTCGAACAACTGCGCTGGCTCGAAAACGGTTACAGGATAAAGGTCGGCCTGGTATCCTCCGAGACGATAGGCATAGACACACCCGAAGACCTCGCACGACTGCTGAAAAAAATGCACGATTGAGACCGCTGCCGATTGCCGATTGAAAAAAGTTCCTATCTTTGCGGTAATCATTCAAAAACCTGTTCGCCGGCATGCCGCCGGCATTTAATCTGAAAATTTACATTTCAATCTTCCACATGCAAGATTTCGATGCATTACAGGGCAAAAGCATTATACAACTGCGCGAAATAGCCAAGTCGCTCGGCATCCGGAGCACAACGCAGATGAAAAAGGACGAGCTCATACAGGCCATCATCGGCCCGCGCAGCGACGAACCGGTCGGCCCGGCCGGCGAATCCCCGGAACCAAAGCCGAAAAGACAGCGTCTCCTAAACAACACTCCTGTCCGGCAATCCTCCGCAGCGACGGATGCCAGGGAGACGGCCGAGGCGACAGCAAACCGCAACGACGGCGAAGAGACGGTACAGGAGACCGAAAAACCACGGCGGGGCAGGCCCCGCAAAACGGTACAGCAACCGCAGGAAACAGCCGGCGAGACGCTTCCCGCAGAACCGGCCGACGCGGCAGCTGCTCCGGAAATACCCGTCGCAGTACAACAGCCCCTCCAGCCGCAGCGCACGGAGTACCCGACAAAGCCTCAGGCCGTCAGAACTCCCCGACCCCATCAGCCATCCTCCCCGAACGACCAACAGCGGCAGGCCGACCGTTACACTCCCACTCCGGAAGATGCCAATATCGGTTTCGTGGAGGGCGAAGGCGTTCTGGAAATCATGCCCGACGGCTACGGTTTCCTCCGTTCGCCCGACTACAACTACCTTAACTCCCCGGACGACATCTACGTAGCCTCTTCGCAAATCAAGACATTCGGTCTCAAACCCGGCGATACGGTAAAGGGCATCATCCGACCGCCCAAAGAGGGAGAAAAGTATTTCCCGCTGGTAAAGGCCATCGAAATAAACGGGCTCAGCCCCGAATTCATCCGCGACAGGATGCAGTTCGAGTACATGACCCCCCTCTTCCCGAACGAAAAATTCACTCTCACGGGCAACGGCCACAACAATACTTCCACCCGTATCGTAGACCTTTTCGCCCCGATAGGCAAGGGACAGCGCGGCCTCATCGTGGCACAGCCGAAGACCGGCAAGACGGTACTCCTGCAGAGTATCGCCAACGCCATCGCCGACAACCATCCGGAAGTTTACATGATTGTCCTGCTGATAGACGAACGCCCGGAGGAGGTGACTGAAATGGCCCGCAACGTCAAGGCGGAGGTCGTGGCCTCCACGTTCGACGAACAGGCCTCCCGCCACGTCAAAGTAGCCGAAATGGTGCTCGACAAGGCCAAACGCATGGTGGAGTGCGGACACGACGTCGTCATCTTCCTCGACTCCATCACCCGTCTCGCAAGGGCGTACAACACTGTACAGCCCGCATCGGGAAAGGTGCTCTCCGGCGGTGTGGACGCCAACGCCCTGCACAAGCCCAAACGCTTCTTCGGTGCCGCAAGGAACACCGAAGAGCGCGGTTCGCTGACCATCATCGCCACCGCCCTGATAGACACGGGTTCCAAAATGGACGAAGTCATCTTCGAGGAGTTCAAGGGAACGGGCAACATGGAGCTGCAGCTCGACCGGAAACTGGCCAACAAACGTATCTATCCGGCCGTCGATGTGGTCGCATCGGGAACCCGCCGCGAAGACCTGCTGCTGAGCAAGGATGTCCTGCAAAAGACATGGATACTGCGCCGTTACCTCGCCGACATGAATTCGGTGGAGGCCATGGAGGAGATGATAAAGCACATGGAACACACCCGGAACAACGAAGAACTGCTGGTCACAATGAACAAATAACACGGCCGTGCAGGTTCGCATATCATACGACAGGGGCGGGATGAGGTAATCCCGCCCCTGTCGTATCTTCTCCCGGACATCCGAAGCGTGCCTCCGAATACCATCGTTTCCGTCACCGTTTCCCGTTCGGTTCCGAAGCGAGTCCGTCCCGGAACTTCACGGCCGCATGCGAACCGTCGCAGAACGGTTTGTTCTTCGATGCCCCGCAGCGACAAAGCACCACCCGATTACGAATCTCATATGCCATCCCCTCCTGCGTCTGTACCGGAATACCGCCGCGTACCCACAGTCCGCCGCTCACGCCGAGGGCCGGGTCCTCTATCAGCCCCAACGACGGTGCGTAATCGGGTTCATACGGCTCCCCCGTCCGATTCTCCCATGCACTCAAACGACCGCCGGGACACATGTTCGCCTCCCGTACGGCAAGAGTCTTGGCATCCGCATCGTCCGAGATTCCGACCAGATTCCATACACGGCCGCCGGCATCGCAGAAGCGAGCGAACACACAGAAATTCTCATTGTCGGTCAGTTTGAGTTCCGGTCCTCCGAACGTTTCGGCCCCCTCGAGCAACCCCTCCGAGGAGGCGGTCAGACGCGGGTCCCACTCCGCACGCATATGAGAACCGTCGCAGTAAGGCTTCTTCTTCGATGCCCCACAGCGACACAAGGCCGTCGGCTGGTCGTCGGTAGAGTAATGCTCTCCTTCGGCGAACTCCCAACTCTCTCCCCGGTCGTTCGGCATGATGAACTGCTGCGCCAGCGGCGGCCTGCCGAATATGAGCACGGGGCCCTTGCTGCTGACCGTGATGCGAAAACCGGAATCCGCCCTGCGGCTTCCGCGCTGTACCTTTTCCTTCTCCATAATAACCTGTTTTAGCCATTGCTTCATTCACCAAGGTTGTTCAAACCGCATACCAAACATTTTCCGGACGCATGCGGCCTCGACTTCCATACCCGGTCCAGCAACAACATGAAAAAACAATACGTGTATATCCTATTCAGACCGAAAAATATTATCTTTGAAACAGGGAATATTTCCCGAGACACAAACCCAAAAACACAACCGCAATGAACAAACTTCTCCCGCTCTGTCTTCTGGCGGTGTTTACAACCGTTCCGCTCAAGGCCCAGCTACCGCCGACTACCGCTCAGGAAACTCCACGAAAAGAGTGGTTCGGCGACATCTTCATCGGATACAGTTTCCGCATGGGCCGGCCCGACCCCTCCATCGTCAATCGGTTCGGCTCACGCTCCGGCTTCAAGCTCGGTGCGGATATCAACCGCATAATCAAGAACCGTCCTGTCGCACTGGGCATTCAGGCCGAATGGACTACCTATTCGATGACCTCCCGAATCAGCTCCGCCGAAACCGCGAAGACCAGAATCCACACCATCTACATAGCGCCCGCACTGACCTTCCTGCAACCTCTACGGAACGGAGGCACACTGTACGAAGAAATCACCATCGGATACGTCAATTACAACGAACTGATGCGAGACATCGATGTGGCGGGCTTCAAAAACCTCCGGGGACACGCAGACACCTGGGGCGTCAAACTTTCGTTCGGCTACCATATCAAAGGCTGGGATTTCAGATACTCGCTCTTCTCAAGCTCGGTATCGAACCTTTCAATACGGTCCGGAGGCCGAAAACTAGGCTACACCCAACTGGACACACCGCTCAGCCTCGCTTCCATGAGCCTCTCTGTCGGTCTGAGATTCTGACACGACAGCACCGACAATAGCAACGGGGCGGAACAATCGCTGTTCCGCCCCGTTTGCCTTGGTCTCAGCCCATGCGGCCGCAAAGCGGATTACTCCCGCCTTTTCAACCCATGCCGGGCCGCCAGTTCCTCCATCATGGCGTAAGCTTGACCGTAATCGTTGGCTATACGGCCGTCGAGAATCGCCTCCTTTATCTCATCCTTGATTTCTCCCACTATACGACAGGGAGGAATCCCGTACGTCTCCATAATCAGTTCCCCCGATACGGGCGGCTGGAAATTCCGCACCCGGTCTTTCTCCTCTATCTCCCTGAGTTTCCGACGCACAACGGCAAAGTTCTTCAGGTAACGCTTCACCTTCCGTTCGTCTCCCGAAGTGATGTCGGCCTCACAGAGCGTCATCAGGTCGTCGATATCGTCTCCCGCCTCGAACAACAGCCGACGGACGGCCGAATCGGTCACCACGTCGTCCGAGAGTATTTGGGGACGCAGATGGAGCAGAACGAGTTTGCGCACATATTTCATCCGGTCGTTCAACGGCAGTTTCATCCGGCGGAATATATCCGGCACCATACGCGCCCCCACCACCTCATGTCCGTGAAACGTCCACCCCGCCGCAGGGTCGTAAGCTTTCGTTGCCGGCTTGCCGATATCGTGAAGAATAGCCGCCCAGCGGAGCCACAGGCTGTCGCTGTTGAGTGCCACGTTGTCCAATACCTTCAGTGTATGAGTGAAGTTATCTTTATGTCCGTGCAATCCCACCTTTTCCACGCCTTTAAGCCGACTCATCTCAGGAAATACAAGAGGCAACAGACCGGTCATATCCATCAGTTCGAAACCGATGGAGGGCACCGGAGAAAGGACTATCTTGTTTATCTCGGTAATAATGCGCTCGCGGGAAACTATCCGGATACGCTCCCTGTTGCGTTCGATGGCCTCGAAGGTCTCCGGCGCTATATCGAAACCCAGCTGAGCGGCGAACCGCACGGCCCGCATCATCCGCAACGGGTCGTCGGAGAAGGTGATGTCGGGATCGCAGGGAGTCCGGATGATGTGCTCACGCATATCTTCCATGCCGCCGAACGGGTCTTCCAACTCTCCGAACGTATCGCCGTTGAGCGACCAGGCCAGCGCATTGATGGTAAAGTCACGCCGCAGTTGGTCGTCGCGCAGGGTACCCGCCTCCACGACCGGTTTGCGGGAATCCCTCGAATAGGACTCCTTTCGGGCACCGACGAACTCCACCTCCATTCCTTCCGTACGGAGCATAGCTGTACCGAACGTCTTGAAAACCGTCACATTGGAGCCTGTCTCCCGAGCCAAGGCTTCAGCTACATCGATGCCGCTTCCCACGACGACCACGTCGATATCCGTGCACGGACGACAAAGATAATAATCGCGCACATATCCCCCTATCACATAGGCCCTCAGACCCATGCCGTCCACTATACGGGAAATCTTCCTGAAAACGGGAAGCGAGAGCGGTTCAGTCATTTACTCACTATTATATCCATCATCCCTTCACCCTGTCGAGATACATCGCCACCGTACGTTCCAGACCGTAGTAGAGCGCATCGGAAATGAGCGCATGGCCTATGGAGACTTCGTCGGTAAAGGGAATGCGCGAAATGAAATAACGCAGATTATCGAGATTCAGGTCATGCCCGGCATTGAGTCCGAGACCGAGCCGGCGGGCCTCCTCCGCTGCCGCCACATAATCGCGTACGGCCGCTTCAGGGTTCGAGGGATACGCCGACGCATACCCTTCCGTATAGAGTTCCACCCGGTCGGCAGCGCATTCAGCGGCCCCGCGCACCATCTCCACATCGGGATTGACGAATATTGAGACTCGGATGCCCCTGCTGTGGAACAAATCCGCCCGCGAACGCAGGTAATCCCGGTATTTCACCGTATTCCAGCCGGCATTCGAGGTAATCGCGTCATGCGCGTCGGGCACCAGCGTCACCTGCGTAGGCACCACCTCCATCACCAGCTCCACGAACGGGTCGAACGGATTGCCCTCTATGTTGAACTCCGTCGTCACCACCCGCTTGAGTTCCCTCACGTCGCTATAACGGATATGACGTTCATCGGGGCGCGGATGTACCGTGATGCCCTGCGCTCCGAATCCCTCTATGCGTCGTGCCGCCTCTATCACGTCGGGGAGATTACCTCCGCGCGAATTGCGTATTACGGCAATCTTGTTTATATTTACACTCAGTTTTGTCATAAGACGAACAATGAATTGCGTTTTACAAACGGCGCCGAAACGGCTGCCGTACGGTTGTTTACTCCTTTAACAAGCCGTAAAGTTACTAAAAAATGCACGATGAATAAAATTATTCTGTTTTCGAGGCCGGGACTCGGTCTCAACAGCGACGAGATACAGGGCATCTTCTCCGCAATGGCCGAAAGCGGATTCGACTGGGCCGCGAACGACGAATTCGCCCGCGAGGCGCACGACAAGGCCGGTGTCGAGATTCCGGCCGAAAAGCGGTACGCCTCCATAGACGCCGGTCTGGCCCGGGGGGCGGTCATGCTCAGTTACGGCGGCGACGGCACCTTCCTCGAAGCCGTCAAGCTGGCCTACGGATGCGGGGTTCCCGTACTCGGCATCAACTACGGACACCTCGGATTTCTGGCCAATACGCCGCGGGAGGACATGCGAGAGGTTGTCGGCATCCTGCGCAGGGGCGAATATAGGATACAGCCGCGGACGATGCTGCATGTCGCGGGCTGCGGGGATTTCGGAGGACACCCCTACGCACTGAACGAATTTACCATCCACCGTACCGAAATCAACATGACCTACGTGGACGTCTTCGTGAACGGGGAGAAGCTCACTACCTACCGCGGCGACGGCGTACTCCTCTCCACCCCGACCGGTTCGACCGCCTACTCGCTCAGCGTGGGAGGCCCCATCGTGGCCCCCATGTGCGAATGTTTCATCATCGCGCCGATAGCCCCACACAACCTCACCATGCGCCCCATGGTTATTCCCGACTCCTCGGTGGTCTCCTTCCGGATAAACAGCCGTGCCCTCCGCTCCTCCGTCAGTCTCGACAACCGTTCGTTCGACATACCGTGCGGCTCGGAGTTCACCGTAAGGAAAGCGGAGAAACCTATTTTTTTGATAAACCTGCAAAATATATCCTTTTACGACACGTTAAGGAATAAAATGATGTGGGGGCTTGACAGTTGGGAAGGCCGCAAATGACTCTCCCCGGCATGTGCCGTATCGCTCCGCCTGCAGGCCGGAGGATGGTTACGCCGCTAAAAGTGTTTGATGATTACCGCTTATCCGCACAATTAATATTATATTTGTGGGTTCATTAGCAAACGAGGAACTCGATGAGTAAGACCGACAAAATACCTTCCCATGTGGCCATCATCATGGACGGCAACGGCCGCTGGGCACGTGCCCGCGGACTCGAACGCCACGAAGGCCATCGGGCAGGTGTGAACAGTCTGCGCAACGTCATTGCCCGGGCCGCCCGCAACCCGGGCGTACGCTATCTGACCCTATACGTCTTCTCCACCGAAAACTGGGGGCGTCCGCAGGAGGAGGTGGACATGCTCATGGAGCTTCTTTGCCGCAGTATCGTCAACGAACTCGACGAACTGCTCCGGGAGCAGGTAAAAGTCGTAGTCATCGGCGAGCGGGCGGGCATGTCGAAGACCGTCGTGGAACACATCGAACTTATCGAACGAGAGACTGCGGCATGTACGGAACTGACCATACTGCTCTGTATCAATTACAGCTCCCGCGGGGAACTCACCCGTGCGGCACGCAGATTGGCCGAAAAGGCGGTCTCAGGCGAACTCTCCCCCGCGGAGATAACTCCCGAAACGATAGCCGGCGAACTCTATACCGGCGGAATCCCCGACCCCGACCTGATAATCCGCACCGGCGGAGAACAGCGTCTGAGCAATTTCCTGCTCTGGCAGGGAGCATACAGCGAACTCTACTTCACCCCGACATACTGGCCCGATTTCAGCGGCGACGATTTCGATGCGGCTGTCGCAGCGTATTCCGGCCGTCATCGGAGATTCGGGAAAGTCGATGAACAGGAATAAGAAAGAAACCAAATAGTTGTACAACCACGAGTAATGAGAAAAGCGATACCACTCCTCGTTTCCTTCCTTTTGCTTTCCGTCTGGAGCGGCTACTCCCAACAGGAGTCCGCCACGTTGCATGATGCCGACGGGGTACCGATGATGGACTACGGCGACTCCAAACCATACACCATTAACGATATAAAAATTTTCGGCGTCAAATACCTCGACCCCGACATACTGACCGCCTCTTCGGGACTGATGCGGGGCGAAACGGTCTACATACCGGGCAACGCCATCTCCCAGGCGGTATCGCGCCTTTGGAACCAGCGTTATTTTTCCGACGTGAAGGTGATAGCGGAACTGCTGCCCGACGACATGGTGAACATCGAGATATACCTCCAGGAGCGACCGAGGGTATACAGATGGGGATTCGAAGGGATTCGCAAGGGCGAAGCGAACACCCTGCTCGAAGACCTGAAACTGAAAAGAGGGTCGGAACTCTCCGACTACGTGATAGACAAGAACATCAAACTCATTCAGAAACACTTCTCTGGCAAGGGTTTCCGCAATACGGAGGTAACGGCCCGGATAGAGAACGACTCCGTGGTACAGAATGCGGTCAATGTCACCTTCGTCGTGAACAAGAACAAGCGGGTGAAGATAGGGGCCATCAATTTCGAGGGAAACGAAGTCTTCACGGACAAAAGGCTGCGGCGCACACTGAAAAAGACGCATCAGGTCAACCCCAACATCTTCCAGAGTTTCAAGCTCAACGAGACCGATTACGAAGAGGACAAGGAGAATCTGCTCGACTTCTACAATTCGCAGGGATACCGTAATGCCGTCATCGTGCGGGACTCGATGTACGTTATCAACGACAAACGCATCGGCATCGACATACAGATAGAGGAAGGCGACAAATTCTACATCCGCAACGTATCGTGGGTAGGCAACAGCCAATACTCGACCGAACTGCTGCAAGCCATGCTGGGTATCGAAAAGGGCGATACCTACGACAAAAAGACGCTCCACAAACGGCTTGGCATCGGCCGTGAAACCGACATCGAGGACATGTCGCAGATTTCGTCGCTTTATCAGAACAACGGATACCTGATGTCGGTCATCGAGCCTTCCGAAATAGTGGTCGGGAAAGACTCGATTGATTTGGAAATCAAAGTATTTGAAGGGAGACCCTTCACCATCAACAATGTGGAGATAAGCGGTAACCAGCGCGTGGACGACGAAGTGATACGCCGCGAGATATATACCCGTCCGGGCGAGCTCTACAACCGGGCACTGCTCATGCAGACGCTGCGGCAGCTCTCCCAGATGCAGCACTTCGACCCGGCCTCCATTATGCCGCAGATACAGCCCGTTTCCAACGACCTGGTCGACATCGGCTGGCCGCTGGTAGAATCGGCCAGCGACAAATTCGAGATATCGGGCGGCTGGGGAGCCGGCATGTTCGTCGGCTCCGTCGGCGTACAGCTCAACAACCTTTCGGTCAAGAATTTCTTCAAGAAAGGCGCCTGGAGGCCCTACCCCCACGGACAGAATCAACAGCTCGTCGTACGTCTGCAGACCAACGGTTCCTATTATACCTCTTTCATGGGCAGTTTCACCGAACCGTGGCTGGGCGGAAAAAAGCCCAATTCGCTGACCATCGCCGCCTTCTATTCGAACCAAACGAATTCGTACAGTTTCGGCGGTGTATTTTACAAGAGTGACAGCCACTTCCGCACTACGGGCGTTTCTGCGGGACTGGGACGCCGCCTGTCGCTGCCCGACCCCTATTTCACCCTCTATACCGAGCTCGGTTATACGCGTTACAACCTGAGAAACTGGGAGATGTTCTCGAATTTCGACAACGGCAATTCGAACATCTTCACCCTGCGGGCGGTATTCGGGCGCAGCACCGTAAACAACCCCATCTATCCGAGTTCGGGTACGGACTTCTCGCTGACGGTCACGCTCACTCCTCCCTACTCGCTTTTCGACCGGAAAGACTATGCGAACATGCCGGCCAACGACCCCGCCAAATTCAAATGGATAGAGTACCACAAATGGCAGGCGAAGGCACAGTGGTTCCTGCCGCTGACGCCCGACCAGAAACTCGTGCTCATGGCGCGGGCGGAGATGGGATATCTCGGATACTACAACAAATACAAACAGTCCCCGTTCGAACGGTTCGACGTGGGCGGCGACGGCATGACCGGTTACAACATCTACGGTTACGACGTCATCGGCCTGCGCGGGTATTCGGACGGCAGCCTGACGCCCTACGACCCGCAGGACCCCTATGCGTATGCTAACGTTTATAACAAATACACGCTGGAACTCAGGTACCCGTTCCTGCAACAGCCTGCGACCCATATCTATGGTCTGGTATTTGCAGAAGCAGGTAACGGATACAGGAACTGGCAGGAATTCGACCCGTTCAAACTGCACCGTTCGCTCGGTGTCGGCATCAGGGTATATATCCCGTTCATCGGGATGATAGGCCTCGACTGGGGTTACGGATTCGACGGTACGGCCCGCTCCTCGAAACCGCACGGAGGAAAACTGCACTTCTCGATGGGTATGGATTTCTAAAAGCGCAGTCGGTCGAATAGATACTAAAACTATAACGTTATGAAAAAGTTATTGATAATCGCAGCCCTGGCGGTATTTGCAGCCGCAGGCACGGCATCTGCACAGAATTACATGGTAGTGAATACCGAGACCATCTTCAAATCGATGACCGCATACAATCAGGCGGTAGAAGAGATGGATGCTGCCGCACAGCAGTACCAGCAGAACATCGACAACGCCTACGCCGAACTCGAAGATATGTACGAAACCTACATGTCGCAGAAGGCATCGCTCTCCCAAAGTGCCCGCCAGCAGCGCGAAGAGACCATTCTGAACAATGAAAAAAAGATAGCGGAATATCAGGCGAGCATCTTCGGTGAGGACGGCAAGATGACGCGTATGCAGGCGGAAAAACTGGAACCCTACCAGAAAAAGGTGATGGAAACCATCTCCAAGTACGCCTCCGACCACGGATATTCGCTCGTACTGGATATCTCCACGAATCCGCTGGTGGTCTATTACAATCCTGCCGTAGACAAGACACAGGACATCATATCATTATTAAAATAACAACCTGAACAATGAAAAAAATCATTCTGACTCTTGCGGGATTTCTGTTCCTGTTCTCCGCATCGGCAAACGCGCAGCAGCCGAAATTCGGTTATATCAACCTTCAGGAGGTAGTAAGCCTCATGCCGGAAAGGACCGAAGCCCAAACACAGTTGCAGAAGATAAACGACGACTATGCCTCCATGCTTGAACTGATGCAGGTGGAATTCAACAACAAGGTACAGGAGTACCAGAAGAACATGTCCACCTACTCCGATGCCGTAAAACAGGTAAAGGAACGCGAACTTCAGGACCTTGATACCCGCATGCAGGAGTTGTACACTACGGCCAACAAAGAGCTCGAGACCAAGAGCAACGAACTGATGGCCCCCATCATCGAAAAGGCCGAGAACGCCATCAAGAAGGTAGGCAGGGACAACGGCTTCCTCATCATCTTCGACGAATCGATGCGTCCTATGGCGTATTACGATGAAAGCGCACTCGTCAATGCCCTTCCTCTCGTAAAGAAGGAGCTGGGTATCGCGGAATAACATAACAGGATAGTCCCAACTGCAAGGCGTCACTCCGGTGACGCCTTTTTCGTATCCGTCCGTTCCGCCCGGCACCTGCCCTTTTCCTCCCATGCTACCGGCCGACAGGAAAACGCAACACCGCTTTTTCCGAGCATCATGAATTGTTCGCATACTTCCATCTCACCGACCGGCACGGTATGGCATCACGAATGGAATAATGCAGAACCGCCATATCGGCCGGAAAACCGATACCGGCACAAACGGGGAGAAAACACCCCCTGTCCTCTTCCCGACCTCTCTCCCGCCATCCGCCTGCTCCGGCGGTTCAGGTCCGGACGTCACAAGAGAGCTGTCCCGGTCTACATACAAAAATTTCCGCACGCTTTAAAGCGTGCGGAAATTCGGCCCGAAACTATCCGTTTCCGTTAGTCCCCCTACTGTCCCTGCATCCGGAGACGCTTGACGTATTCACGGGCATCGTAGGTGATATCGTCATCGCGGTCGCGCCACAAACCGTCCTCGATGATACGCAGCCTGTATTCATCGATACTCTCCGTAAGCGGGAAGCGGGGCTGCGGTATTGCCTCGTACTCCACTCGCCGGGAAGCCTTTATCCGACGGTCGAACACCTCCCGCTTCGTAGGTCGGCGGTCGCCCTCCCACACGAAGTTAGGAAGTCGCTGCGGCTGCGCTTCCGGTATCAGGTTCATGGGATAGATGGCATAGACCGGGTCTCCGCGAAATATTATCTCCTCTATCTCCTGACCGGAGATGATGAACGTAATGTCGGCACACTCCATCACCAGAAAGCCCTGATAGGCCCCCGTCTCCTCGTCCTGCATGTAATAATAGGTCTGGGCATTCCCTACCACATTGGTACGGTAAATCTCGTTGTCGCGGAACAAGGCCTCGATAGTCTTGCCCGTAATCTGGTTGTAATGGTCGGCGTCGAGTTCAGCGCTCATGACGGGATTGCCGTGCTCTTCGCCACCGGTAAAGACGGCATGGTCTATCACCTCATCCTTGATGTAAACGACCGTCCGGTCGGACTTAATCTGGTTATCGCCGTTCCACATGACGGGGTCTTTATGCAGATGAATCGTCGTATCGCGCGAAAACGAGACCAGCGAATCGCAGACAGCCTGCAAATCCGAACGGAAAATCTTCACATGATGATATCCGACTATTACGCGCTCTTTCTCCTCTTCGGCAGTTGCCTCCCCCCCGGTATCTCCTTCCGGAACTGCTTCGCCGTCAAGCGTATCGTCTGTTTCCTCTCCGTCCTCCACGGTTGCGACGTCTTCATCCGCCGTTTCTGCGTCCAACTCCTCCGTACCGGTTTCGGCGGCAGTTTCCCCGTCGGTTGTCTCCGCCGGTCGTTCGTCCGCCGCTGCGGCCTCACGCCGGGCGGCCCGGCGCTCCTCCCTGGCTTTCCGACGGGCCTCACGACGTTCCCGTCGAAGCTGTTGCCTGGTCGGCACCTGCTCTTCCGAAACAGTCTCCTCTGCCGACGCTGCAACGACCGTTTCCGTTACCATCGCACCTCCGTCCGTTTCCGAAATCCCCGCTTCGGCCGTTTCCGTCAGAGCATCCTGTTCCGCAGACCGTGCCGTACCGTCCGTACCTGCCTCCGTCGCCGAAACATCTTCCGATACACCGGTTTCCGGAACCTCCCCATCCCGGGCAATCTCCTCGTCCGGCAGCACGTCTCCACCGGCAAGGCCATCCCTGCCTTCGGTCGCTTCTTCTTCCGACGACGCCATATCCTCCGCCTCGTCCGAAACGGAAAGAGGCTGCTCCGTCGAGGCTCCCGTAATCAACTCTTCACCGGTATCGACCGGTTTTTCCTCCACCTTGTTGCCGATATAATCCGCACTGTATATGCTGGTACTGTCGATTACATACATGAAAATGGAGTCGGAACGCATGTAGAGGGAATCCCCCTGCTCATAAAAACTGATGACCGAAGGGTCTTCCGTGAGCATGGCATCGCCGCGCATTCCCCAATACCGGCCGTAATCTCCAAAAGCCAGCACTTTCTGCCCCTCGTCCAATATCTGGATGTTGCGCCGCAGCACCACATCGTCGCTGTCGGCCCGGTAATCCATATCGTCGGCCCATATCTCCTGGTCTTCGGAGAGCACATAGGCATCGGACATGAAGTGATAATGGTCGGTACGGGTATCGTACCACCCGCTGTTGGCACTCAGTATCTCCTCCTTCTCGTTCCAGATATAGGTCTTGCGGTAAAAAGTCGCTATCTCGGTATCCATATTGAACCCGAGCGAATCGGAGACTATCAGATAGGTGGAGTCCCTCAGCTCGACATTGCCCACGCAAACGGCATCGCGCGTAGAACCGTAATAGTAACCACGGTCCGATTCGAGCAGCATCCGTCCCTGGCTCATCGTTCCGCCGCCGTAATACTCACCCACATTGTCGAGGGTATTGTACTTGAAGTGATAGGTATAAAGCACCGCCTGCCCGTCTATCATCTTGATGAGCGGCGAGAAGACCTGTGCCGTATTGGTCAGACGGTCGTACAGTACCCGGTCGCCATAGACATACGTACTGTCCTTGTTTATCAACACGTTTTCGAAACACTCTATCCGGTTCTCATCGTAACGCACGGCACTGTCGCAAAGCATGACGGCCCCGTTGTGGTAGGCCACCACATTGCCTACGAAGGCGTGCACAGTGGAGTCGCCGCCTATCTGTATGGGGAACATCCGCTTGGACTTGATGTTCACGATGGTGCGTTCTCCCCGAGGTTTCGCGACGGTATCGCCCTGCACCGTATCCTGCCGCGGGCGTGCGGGAGCCGGCCGCAGCGGCGAAGGCTCCTGGGCGAATGCACTGAAAAACAGCAATGCCACGCCCGCCGAAATGATGGTATTCCGCAATCTCATCCGAACGCTACTTTACCCAATGTTTATTCACGAAGTCGCCGTCGCGGAATTCGGGTTCGATACGGATGTACAACCCGTCTATCTTCCCGTCGAGCCACTTCTCAAACTCCTCCTCCTGTTTGGTTTGCAGTGCCAGGGCCTCTATCTGAAGGTAATCCTCATTCAGGCTGGCGGGATGGGCCGGAATGACCTGAATAAGTTTGACGATTTTGTTAAGCTCGTTGTTGCGCAGGTCGCGGGATTGAAATGCCGGTGAAATCTCCCCCTCTTTCAAGGCGCTTATCGCAGGATAGTCCGTCCGCAGGTCTTCTCGGAGGAATTTCGTGGTAGAGTATCTCGTATCGCTGACATGCATCAGTTCCAGCAACTCGTGATTGGTCACGATACCGCCGTTCTGGCGCGAATACTTATCGTCGGAATACTTCATCGCGGCATCTTCGAATGTAATGGCTCCGCCGCGTATTTCATTGGCCAGGCTGTCGAGGAAGCGCCCCCCCTCCGCCAGTTCGTCGGGCGTATAGACCGGCCGCAGCAGAATGTGCCGGCACCGGTACCGGTCGCCGTTCTTCTCGACGAGCTGGATGATATGGAATCCGTACTCGGTCTCCACCACCTCCGATATCTGACCGGGCTGCAGCTTTTCGAGCGCATCCGCAAAGGGTTGTACGAACTGATTCAGCGACATCTCCATTTCACCGCCCTGCATGGCCGTACCGGGGTCCACGGAGTACATCCTCGCCAACAGGTCGAAACGTGTTCCGTTGATGACACGCTCCCTCATGTCGAGCAGCTCTTCGCGCACGCGCTGCTTCGCCTCCTTGCTGGAGGTGGGATAACGCACTATCTGGGCATATACGTACTGTTCCGGTACAATGGGCAGGCTGTCCCGGTCGAGCTCCCTGTAAAACATCTCCACCTCGCCCGGTGTTATCTTCACCTTGGAGATGACGTCGCTGCGCATCGCCTGCGCATAGTACATCTCCTCATATTTGCCCTTGAAATCCTGCCGTATTTCATAATAAGGCATGCCCATTTCGGCTTCGAGTGCCGCCGTCGAACCAGCCTCCTCGGTCATCATCGCCAGACGTGCCTCCACCTCGGAACTGACCGCATCGAGGTTTATCTGCACCGAATCTATCAGAGCCTGGTTATACAGCAGTTTCTGCACCAACAGTCCTTCGAGCGCCTCGTTCATCGGGTCGCGGTCCGACGTGTACCCCTGTTTGCGCCGCTCTTCGACAAGTACGTTGCGGGCCTCCACCAATTCGGAATATTTGATGGCCGAATTGCCTACGACAGCCACCACCTTATCGACGGTATATCTTTCCTGGGCTGAAACGGTGCCTGCACACACCATGAAACAGATGCAGGCCGCGGTCATTTTCTTTAGCATGCCTATTCTCGGTTAGTTTTCAAATAAATCTTCAACGTATGGTTTTCAAGGGCCGCATGATAGAGGCTGTCCTCCATCCGCCTGACGGCATCGCTCCCCCTCTTGTTGTAAATGATGTTCCTCACCACGTTCTCCACCCATTCGAGCGGCGCCTGCTGTCCCTTGGCGGCATGGTCGGTTATCTGTACATAATACTTGTAGTCACCGTCGGTAAGTTCCTCTATCCGGCTGCCCGTCAGGAGATAGTCGTAACTCTTTCCCCTTACGGTCGGCAGGCGGTTCAGAAATTCGTCGAACCCTACCCACTCATCGAAAACGGTCAGCGTCAGACCGTTTTTCACCGCAAGGTCGAGAAAATCCTGCTGCCGCTCGGCATTCGGCGACCCCATCAGCTCCTTCAGCTTGGTCCTCAGCCGGAACGATGCAGGCAAACGCACGATGCGTCCCTTCACGATATCGCGGTCGAGTCGGAATTCCGGCTGGTGCATGGCATAATAATCGGCCACGAGCGAATCGCTGACGACCGTATCCACCCTATCCATATAATAACGGTCGAGCCGGTACGTCAGCAGGGAGTTACGGTAATCCTCCACCATTGCATCGATATTGACGCCCGTTTCGGCCAGCACACGCTCCGCCTCCTGCAGCTTGACCTGCCGGCGGACCCAGGTCTCTACATAATTCTCCACCATCGCCAGACTGTCCTCTCCGGACATACCCGCCGGAACGGCCGCCGTCACATCCTCTTCGGTCAGCACGGTCTTCCCGACCTGTGCCACGACATCGGACGACAGCAATCCGCGGCCCCGGCATCCTGCCAGAAGCATGCCAGCCGCCATCACCAACGGTAATATCCCTTTTCCCACCATCTTCCGCGACTTAAAAACACCAACGGCCGCAACCGTTTTCTATTCAACGTAACCGCAGGCCGAATATTATTCCGGCTCCGTCCTATTACCGGCAGTTTCCGGCTCCGTTCCGGCCTCTTCCCGCACCTGCAACCGGCGCACAATGGCGACGGCCCCCACGACAAGCAGCACGACACACGCCCCATAAACTGCATAGTAGAGCGCACCGCCTCCGAGCATGTCCCGCACGGCCATATCGGCACGCTCGGGACCCAACACTTCGAGCATGAGGTACGATATGCCGTTGTTCAGGGCATGCAGGATAATGACCGTAAGCAGCGACTTCGTTCGGAAATAGATATATCCCAATATGATACCGACAAGAAAGGCATTGATGGCCTGCTGGGGAATCATGTGGAACACGCCGAAGAGCAGTGCCGAAAGCAGGATGGCTTTCGCAGCGCCGTCGCGTTCATTGATGGAACCCTGTATGAGGCCCCGGAAAAGCGTCTCCTCCATGACCGGTGCCAGGACGACCGTCATCAGAATGGACCAGCCGCCCGTACCTATATATTGGTTGAGCTGTTCGAGATATTTGTCCGGAAAAAGTTCGAGCAGCGGTTCAATAACCACACCGGTAACGAAAATGAGCACGATTCCCCACAGAATGAGGGGAGCGCTTATCCTTCCCGCATGCATGTTCAGCACATTGGTCGGTGCCTGACGCGTCCGCCGCTGTACAAGAATGAAAGTTATCGCAAGCCCCATCTGCAGGAAGTAGGTCAAAGCATTCACCAGCCCCGTATTCCACTCGGTCAGCCACGTCAGCGCCCCGCCTACGAGACCCGCCGCGAGCGACGACACCAGAATGATGCCTATCATGGCCAGAATGTCAATGCCGTTGGGATAGATACGACGCTTCATCTCCTTCGCCTGCGCCCGGTACGCGGCCCGGCAACGGCGTTCGTCGCTGCACCCGGCCCCGTCTGTTCCGGCACCATCGGAGGACATACCGGCACCGTGCTCCCTTCTCTCCTTTCCTTCGTCCGTCTCGTTCATCTGCTGCATATTTTCCGCCCTGCGGGCATTCTCCATAACGACGATTACGAAAGCCCCATTCTGCAGAGGCTTTCGTAATCAGTCTGTCAAAACCGGCCGGAGGACGCTATTTGTACTCCCCGGCAAGGGTAGCCACCATCACGGCCTTGATGGTGTGCATGCGGTTCTCGGCCTCGTCGAACACGATGGAAGCCGGACTCTCGAAGACTTCGTCCGTCACTTCCATGGCCGTCAGACCGTACTTTTCGTTGATTTCGCGCCCTATCCTCGTATTGAGGTCGTGGAACGACGGCAGGCAGTGCAGGAACTTCACGTTCGGGTTGCCCGTAGCCTTCATCACCTCCGAGGTCACCTGATAGGGCTTGAGCAGCTTGATGCGCTCGGCCCATACATCGTCCGGCTCGCCCATGGACACCCATACGTCCGTATAGAGGAAGTCGCAATCCTTCACGGCCTCTTTCACATCTTCGGTAATGGTAATCTTGGCACCAGTCTGGGCGGCTACCTCACGGCACTTGGCGACGAGTTCATCCGACGGAGCGCAGCTCTTGGGGCATGCGGCACGGAAATCGATACCCATCTTGGCGCAGCCGACCATCAGCGAGTTGCCCATGTTGTTGCGCGCATCGCCCAGGTAGCAGAACTTCATCTCCTTGAAAGGCTTGTCGGAGTGCTCCTTCATGGTGAGCAAGTCGGCAAGTATCTGCGTGGGGTGGAACTCGGTCGTCAGCCCGTTCCAAACCACGACGCCGGCGTATTTAGCGAGGTCTTCCACGATATCCTGACCGTATCCGCGGTATTCGATACCGTCGTACATGCGGCCGAGCACACGGGCCGTATCTGCGATGCTCTCCTTCTTGCCCATCTGGGAACCCGTCGGGCCGAGGTAGGTCACCTGCGCCCCCTGGTCGTATGCTCCCACCTCGAAGGCACAGCGCGTACGCGTGGAATCCTTTTCAAAAAGGAGGACGATGTTCTTGCCTTTGAGCATCTGTTTCTCCCGGCCCGCCTTCTTGTCCGCTTTCAGGCGTGCGGCAAGCTCTACGAGCCCGTTTATCTCTTCGGGAGTGAAATCGAGCAATTTCAGAAAATTTCTTCCTTTGATATCCATTGCAGTATCTTTTTTTGAGTGTTTTTAAAACGCCCTCAAAGATACGCATTTTATGATAAGAAGCAGAATTTCTCCGGGAAATTGCTTATTTTTGTCTGGCCTAATATCAATATCGAAATGGGAAAAATCGTCGCTCTGGCCAACCAGAAAGGAGGGGTGGGCAAAACCACCACCGCTATCAATCTGGCGGCCAACCTCGCCGTAATGGGCAAGAAAGTGCTGCTGGTGGATGCCGACCCGCAGGCCAACGCGACCTCGGGCCTCGGATTCGACATCAACAACCGCGGCATTTACGAATGTATCACGGGAGAGTGCGGCGCGGCCGACGTCATTATCGGAAGTCCGGACGTGAAGCATCTCTCCGTCCTTCCCTCCAGCATCGACCTCGTGGGAGCGGACGCCGAACTGCCCGGCCTCGAAGACGGTCACCTGCGAATGAAAAAGAGCCTCGACGCGGTCAAGGCGGAGTATGACTTCATCTTCATCGACTGTTCCCCGTCGTTGGGCTACACCACGGTGAACGCCCTCGTGGCGGCCGACAGCGTGCTGATTCCGGTGCAGTGCGAATACTTTGCGCTCGAAGGGCTGGGCAAACTACTGAGCACCATCAAGATGACCAAATCGCGGCTCAATCCGGGGCTGGAGATAGAGGGATTCGTCATGACGATGTACTCGCGCTCACGGCTCGCCAATCAGGTGACGCTGGAGGTCAGGGAGCATTTCAAACACCTCGCCTACGATACAATAATACAGCGCAACATCCGTCTTAGTGAAGCGCCCAGCCACGGCAAGCCGGTCATCCTGCACGATGCGGCCTCGACGGGAAGCGCAGCCTACATGAATCTGGCCAAGGAGTTCATGCAGCGCAACAGGAAACAATAATTTCAGAATAAACGGGACGGGGCGGAATGTTCCGCCCGGAAAAGGATTTAATATGAAGAACAAAGGATTGGGACGCGGTCTGGACGCTATTTTCGAAAGCGAAGGGGCCAAGTTCGGCGACAGCGCCGGAAAGATGGAGGAGATATCCGTATCGCTGATAATGCCCAACCCGAAACAGCCGCGTACCGCCTTCGACGAAGACGCTCTGGAGGAGCTGGCCGACTCGATAAAGACGCTCGGTCTGATACAGCCCATCACGGTCAGGAAAGAAAGCGACACCCGCTATATAATAATCAGCGGGGAACGCCGCTGGCGAGCCTCCAAGCTGGCCGGCCTCGAAACGGTACCGGTATTTATCCGCGAAGCGGACGACCGCACGCTCCATGAAATGGCCCTCGTGGAGAACATACAACGGCAAGACCTGAACGCCATGGAGATAGCCATCAGCCTCAACCGTCTCATGGAGGAGTGCGGCGTGACGCAGGACACCGTGGCCGCCCGTGTCGGGAAAAAACGCTCGACGGTGGCCAATTACCTCCGTCTGCTGTCGCTGCCGCCCGAGGTACAGGCCGCACTGAAAAACGACCTGATAAGCATGGGCCACGCCAAGGCTATCGCCGCCATGCCCGAACAGGCACGTATTCCGGCCCTGAAAAAGGTAGTGCGCAAAGGGCTCTCGGTACGCCAGACCGAAGAGCTCGCCAAAAAGCTCGCCGAAGGCAAACCGGAACGCGAGGTGTTGGCGGACGATGAACTGCCGGACAACTATACCCGGCTGGTGGAGTGCTGCGCCCGCATCTTCGGCGACGACATCAAGATAAAGAAAAACCGCAGCGGAGGCGGCAAGATAACAATAGGGTTCTCCTCGGACGAGGACATCGCCTATTTCCTCGATAAGCTGGAAGGGAGATAAAGGAATGACCGCATTTCCGCACAAGTACAGAACAATCCTGCTGTCGGCGCTTCTCTGTTTGCTGCCGGCAGCGGTATTCGGCGCCGGACAGCAACCCGGTGAAGACGGTCCGCCGTTGCAGGACGAGTCGGCCCTGCCCGACTCGGAAGTGCCGGCACTCAAGCACGACATCACCGAACCGTTCATCAAGCCGGGCGAGGAGGCGGTCCTGGACAACCGGCTGCCGGCCCAGGACCAGATGGACGTCATCGACGGCGAAGACCTGAGGCCCGGACAGGAACCCACGTTCAACGAACAGATGCCGGGATATGAGTCCGAAGCGGCCCGTATGCTCGACGACCCCACGCCCCCCTCCTACAACAGCAAAGCCCCGGAGGACAGCCAACAGAGTGAGGAGCCCCTTTCGCGGCGGGAACGGCGCAAACTGAGGAAAGAGGCTAAAAACACGCCGCTCGCCCTGCCGGAACTGAGTAAGGACGCATACCGGATTTCGGGCGGCAAAAAAAGCGCGACCTATGCGGATACCGAAATCGTCATATCCGCCGATTCGCTGCTGACGGTGGTCCGGGAATCCGCCGACTCGCTGGCTACAGGCATACTGCCGCCGGGCAGTGCCGATTCGCTTACGGTGTCGGTCACCGACACCCTGACAATGACCGACAGCCTGGCTTCGCTCACGGCACGTCAGCGCCGTGAGATGGAACGCCTGCAAAGAAGGGCCGATACCACGCTCTACCGCCACAGTCCTCTTTTCCGGGATACCCTCAAGATAGCCCCCCTGACGGCCATTTCGCTGGTAGCGCCGGGGTTCGGACAGCTTTACAACGGCGATTACTGGAAAATACCGGTACTGTACGCCACGACGGGGACGGCGCTCTTCTTCGGCATCAAGCAACACCAGCAATACAAACGATACAAGAACGAGTACGACTACCTGATGAGCCGCAGCGACTTCAGCGACAACCGCCTGCTCCTCGACCCTGTACAGACGAAAATGATACAGCACAACACCTGGCGACAGGTACTCATCGGTACGGCGGTAGCCTCCTATATCTACTTCCTCGGCGACGCCATCGTCAACTATCCCGCGGCACAGCAGAACCCCGTCAAAACCGCCACTACCCTCTCCATGATATGTCCGGGAGCGGGACAGGTCTACAACGGCAGTTTCTGGAAGGTTCCGCTCGTGGTGGGCGGTTTCGCCTCCTTCATTTATGTAATAGACTGGAACAACCGAGGATACCAACGGTACGATACGGCCATCCGGCTCGAAACCGACGACGACCCCGACTCCCACAGCAGCGAATTCTGGAATCCAAGTTCTAATTCGTTGAGCATGACGGTGGAACAGATGCGCAGCTACAAGAAACTCTATCGGAGAAACAGAGACCTGGCCATCATCCTAACCGCCGCATTCTACCTGTTGAACGTCATGGATGCCCATGTGGATGCCCACATGAAGGACTTCGACGTGAGCGGCGACCTCGCCTGGCGCCTGCAGCCCACCGTAGAACCGCTCTATGCCATGGGCGGTTACAATTATGCCGTAGGACTGGGGCTGAGCCTGACATTTTAACCCTACGGCGACAGAAGGGAGACGGCTCCGGCTATGTGGGCGCTGCCCTCCCAATTTTAAGACAACCAACAGAAACAGAAGACAATGAACACCCTTACGGTCATCGCATTGCTTGCAGCCTCCATTCATCCTTTCGGGAAACAGCCTTCCGAACCGCTGCGTGCCGACAGCATCTCCATCTACTATTCCGATGAAACGCAACCGGAAAAGTGCGACGAGGGAATGACAATCGAGGAGTTCCTCAGCGAAAGCACGGCACCCCGTTTTCCCGATGCCTATTCACAACCCTACGACTCGCTGGTGGTCGCCTTGAAAGAGCGGAGGGCGCGTGCGGCGTTCGACGACTTCTTCGACGAATTCATCAACATCGAATCCGTACCGTGCGATGATAGCCGGCAGCTTCCCGACTCGGTTTACGAAGCCCGGCTGCGGATGATTCTCTCACCGATACACATGCCCTATAACGAGGTCGTAAAGCGGTACATCATCACATACACCACCCGCAAAACTTTGATGGAAAATGTCCTCGGACGTTCCCAATACTACTTCCCCATGATAGAGGAGGAGCTCGACCGAGCCGGACTGCCGATAGAACTGCGCATGCTGCCCGTCGTCGAATCGGCCCTCTCCCCTACCGCCATTTCGCGGGCCGGAGCTACCGGCCTATGGCAGTTCATGTACACCACGGGAAAAGTGTACGGACTGGAGGTCAATTCATTCATAGACCAACGGCGCGACCCGGTACTCTCGACCAAAGCGGCCTGCCGCTATCTGAAAGACTTGTACGGAATCTACGAAGACTGGACGCTCGCACTTGCAGCCTACAACTGCGGACCGGGCAATGTGAACAAGGCGATTAAACGTGCCGGAGACCAAGCCGAAGATTTTTGGGACATCTACCCCTATCTGCCTGCCGAAACACGCGGATACGTTCCCTCGTTCATCGCAGCGACCTATGCCTACACCTTCTCCTACCAGCACGACATCGCTCCCGCCCCGACCGCCATGCCGCTGGCGACCGATACCGTCATGATAAGCCGCCCGATGCACTTCGACCAGATAACCTCTACCATCGACCTTCCGAAAGAGGTGCTGCGCTCGCTCAATCCGCAGTATAAGATGGATATCATTCCGGCCGTCGGAAAAAGTTATTCCCTGACACTTCCGCTGGGCGAAGTGGCGCGGTTCCTCGAAAACGAGGAGAGCATCAACGCAAAAGATACCGTCTACATGGCCCAGTATCTCAAACCGTCGCGCACAGACCCGTCTCAAAAGGTGTTCTCGCTCGAATCCTTTACCTACCGGGTAAAATCGGGCGATACGCTGAGCAGTATTGCCAAAAGGCACAACGTCAGCGTCGCCCAACTGATGAAATGGAACAATCTGAAAAACGCCCACAAACTTCGAATCGGCCAAAAACTGGAGATATACCGATAACCATGTTCCGACACGGCGATACGATAGCGGCTCCGGCTACCGCCCCCGGAGGGGCACTGGCTCTCATACGCATAAGCGGTCCGGACGCACTCGAACTATGCGACAGATGTTTTACGTCGCCCTCCGGAAAACTGCTCCGGCACCAACGAGGAGGAACGGTACATTACGGCAATCTTGCGGACAGTGAAGGGAATTTCATCGACGAGGTCCTCGTCACGGTCTTTCGCGCCCCCGCATCCTACACGGGGGAAAACATGGCGGAGATATCCTGCCACGGTTCCCGCTGGATAATCGCCGAAATCCTGCGCACGTTGAACAGATACGGCGCCCGCACGGCGGAGGCAGGAGAGTTCACCGTACGGGCTTTCCTCGCAGGCAAACTCGACCTCGCCCAGGCCGAAGCCGTCGCCGACATGATAGCCGCCGGAAACCGGGCCTCCCACGCGCTCGCCTCCACCCAACTGCGCGGCCACTACTCCGCCGCCCTCTCCGCCCTGCGCGGCGAACTACTGCAACTGGCCTCACTGCTCGAACTGGAACTCGATTTCTCGGAAGAAGATGTCACATTCGCCGACCGTACCGCCCTGCAGGAACTGCTCGACCGGGCCACGAATGACATAGCGGAACTGGCCGACTCCTTCCTGCTCGGCAATGCCATTCGGGAAGGTATCCCCGTCGCGATAACAGGCAGTCCCAACGTGGGCAAATCGACGTTGCTCAACCGTTTGCTCGGCGAAGAACGCGCCCTGGTATCGGACATAGCCGGTACCACCCGGGACATCATAACCGAAAACATCTCGCTGGATGGAATCGGTTTCCGCTTCATCGATACGGCCGGTATCCGTGAAAGCAACGATGTGCTGGAACGAATGGGTATCGAACGTACCTACAAAGTCCTGTCCGAAGCTCGTATCATCCTGTACATAACGGAACCGAAGGAATTCGGCTCGACAAGCATGAGAGCCGCAATCGACGCCATCGGACTTCACGACGGCCAACGGCTTGCAATCGTCGTAAACAAATGCGACTCCGAAAAGCCGTCCGCCTTTGCCGACCCGCAGATTCAATCCCTTTATCCGTGGCCCGTATTCGGCATATCCGCCAAATACGGCTACCATATCGACACTGTCAAAAGGTTTCTCACCGGCTGCATCGACACGGAAGGTCTGTACAACGGCGCCTCCATCGTATCCAACACCCGCCATTACGAGGCACTCCGGATGGCGGCAGAAGCACTTGACGACACCCGCCGCGGACTCGACTCCGACCTCCCGACCGACCTGATAGCCGCCGACCTCCGCCGCAGCCTCGACGCTCTCGGCACCATCACCGGCGAAATCACCACCTCCGACCTCCTCGGCGAAATTTTCTCAAAATTTTGCATCGGCAAATGACGGCTTGTAAACAACCATAAGCAACTATAACCATTTAGAATAAAGTCGCTGTATATCAGCGACTTTTGTTTTTACGTGCTTTCCAGTTGCCGTTTGGAGATCACGGATTTTCTCCATATTTTCCTACCATATTTCTACCGCGGAGCAAATTCCACGCAAGCCGAAATATCACACCGACGCAGTAGTTGACGTGTATTGACAGTGGTTTACATGTGTGGACAGTTGGGGAAATTAGGATTTATGAAAAACGATGGAAAATAGAGAGAAAATATGGAGGTAAAAAGGATTTGTCAATGGTGCGGGAAGCCCTTCATCGCCAAGAAAACGACGACCTGTTATTGCAGCCCGCAATGCTCGAAACGGGGTTACAAACACCGCATGATGGAGCGGAAGATGGAGCTGCGCCACATGCAGGAGATGCTGGAACTGCGCTCGTCGCTGGAGAAGCAGGAATACTTCACCTTTTCGCAGGCTGCACGGCTGATGGGTGTAAGCCGCCAGTACATCTACAAACTGGTCAAGGAGGAGAAGCTCCGCGCATCGCGGCTCAGCGGGAAGATGTCGTTGATACGACGGGCCGACATCGAGCTCATGCTCAAAAGCAAGCCCTATGAACGGATGGTCCCGAAGGAGGACTTCAAGATAACGGAATACTATACCGCCGAGGAGATTGCCCAAAAGTACAAGGTCAACGCCAAATGGGTATGGACCTACACCCGACAACACAAGGTGCCGAAGGTGCGCATCCGCCAGTTCAACTATTACAGCAAGAAGCATATCGACGCCGCCTTCGCCAAATATGAGGTGGATTCCGACCTGACGGAATGGTACACGCCCGAAGAGATTCAGGAGAAGTACGGCATGACCCGTATCGCTATCCGCTCGCACGTCTACCGCAACAACATCCCCTCAAAGAAGGAGCACGGTCAAATCTACTACTCGAAGCTGCACTTCGACCTCTCGAAGAGCAGCGCAGAGGAGAGCAAGGCCGAATACTACACCGTCAAGGAGGCGATGGAGCGGTTCAACCTCTCGCGCGACGCGGTGTACGGCGTGCTGCAGTTCCACCAGATCCCCCGCGAGAAGAACGGGCGCTTCGTCCGTTTCCTGAAAGTGGAGTTCGACCGCGTGATGGGGGTCAAAAAGTAGCCCCGATTCCAGTCCGCGGGAAATGATGCAAAATGATTTGCCGCTGACGCTGGTCTGCATGTTCTCATTCCCAACATTTGCCGTAAAATCAGTATTAACCATAAAATTTTTATGTTATGCACGAATGTAAAACTGTAACACTGAGAACCCGCCCGCTCAAGGGACGGATGTTGTCTTTCTACCTGGATTATTATCCCGGTTACCGGGACAAGGAGACCATGAGGGTAATCCGCCACGAAACGCTGGGCATCTACCTCTATGCCGACCCGAAGAACAAGCGGGAGCAGAACTTCAACGAGGTGATGACCGAGAAGGCCGAGGCGATCCGCTGCCGCCGCTTCGAGTCGGTGGTCAACGAGCGCTACGACTTCTTCGACAAGTACAAGCTCAAGGCCGACTTCCTGGAGTATTTCCGCAGTCAACTCCGTAAACATGACCCCAAATGGGAGTTCGTCTACCTCCATTTCCGCAACTTCGTACACGGCAAGTGCACCTTCGAGGAGATCGACATCGACCTCTGCAACAAGTTCCGCGAATACCTGCTGACGGCCAACAAACTCAAGCGCAAGGGACGCATCACGCGCAACTCCGCATCGGGATATTGGTCTACATTCAGGGGACTTCTGAAAATCCTCTACCGTAACGGACTGATAAAGACCAATGTCAATGATTTCCTGGACAAGATTGAAACGGAGGATGTGGTCAAGGATTATCTTTCAGTGGAAGAGCTCTACAAACTGGCCGAAACGCCTTGCAAGAAGCCCGTGCTGAAGACGGCATCGCTCTTCTCCTGCATGACCAGCCTGCGTATCAGCGACATCCTCGCCCTCTGTTGGGAGGACATCGTGGACTACTCGGCCGGCGGCAAGTGCGTGCACATCGTCACCCAGAAGAACCGTGCCGAGGACATCATCCCCATCAGCGAGGAGGCGCTGGACCTGATCGGCTACAACCCCGACAAGCGGGGAATGGTCTTCAAGGGGTTGCAGCGCTGCTGGACCCAGACCTACATGAAGGAGTGGATCCGCTCGGCGGGGATCACCAAGAACATCTCCTTCCACTCCTATCGCAGAACCTTCGCGACGCTGCAGGCGGCGGCCGGGACAGACATCCGCACCATCCAGAGCATCATGGCGCACAAAAGTATTACGACCACCCAGCGGTATATCAAGGTAGTGGATGCCAACAAACGGGAAGCCAGCAAAAAAATCACCTTGATGCGGAAGAAGTGACGGGCGGTTTCCGGCCTGGTTTGACGAATAAAGTACGATTTTTGTTTGAAAATCGCACAAAAAGAGTGATAGTTAGCGTGACAGCTGCAACTATCACTCTTTTTTTTGTGACTATTCGGAATTACGATTATAACTTCACCTCCGTAACCATTACAAACAGTTGCGGATATGGCTAATACACTCCAAAAACGGGCTAAAAGAATAAGTCTGGTTCTAACCCTCGCGGCGGTCCTCTTTACCGTTGTCGACAACTACCTTTACCTATGCCACGACATCAACATCACGCCCGTGGCAACGCCCGTCATCATCATACTTGTGGTATCAATCGTTTTGTGCGGTGTGTTGCAACGGTACATCTACCGTTGGCTTATAAAATACTCGCTCTCCCCTTCCGCCAATCGGCAAAAGTTGAAGGCTGACAAAACAGAACGCACCCGGGCTGCTGTCACCGAGCAGGCCGAGAACCACGCTGAGACAATAGGAATCGAGACCGTCAAGGAGGCCACCAGGGACGAAACGGGAATCACCGCCGGGCCGCACCGCGATCCCTATATGGAAAGATACAACCAGTTGCTGGAGGAGATGAAACAGCAGGAGGCCCGACGCCACGCCGAACTTATGGAGGCCATCCGCGAATATGTGACCGTCGCAACCGCGCCCTTCCTGTCGCAGAAGGCCCTCGACACCCTCCTCACCAACATCGAGCAGATGGCCTGCGGCCGGACGGACTCCTGCCTGCCGCTGCGCTCCAACCCGGAACACCCGTTGCGGTCGCCGGAACTGCGCCACCTGGCATGGAACATCGGCGAACGGCTCCACCTCTCGCTCGAAGAGCGGGCCCGATTCATCAAGTTGTCGTTTCCCCACGAACTCAACAACGCCACCGTCGAATACCTGCAACGCAATCTGCGTGTCGCAGTCCCGAGCCATATTCCAATCGACATCCCCGACGAGGGCGATTTCCGCTTCCATCTGGAGCTGATCGGCGTCCATCGGAAAAAATGAATCCTTGCTGATGAAAAAATGATTCCCGTCAGCGTTGGTCTGCGTGAATTCATTCCGTTGGTTTGCACCATGTTGAACCTTATAAAAACAATGAAGACATGGCAAAGGACCAACTTACATTCAACGACCTGCCAACGGTGGTCGGCGAGCTGTGCGACCGTATCGCAAGTATGGAGAGCCTGCTCTCGGAGAACATCTCGCGTCAGAACGCGCCCCAGGAGAACACGCATGTCCCGATGACGGTGCAGGAGGCGTGCGAATACCTCCGGATGCCCCTTTCAACCTTCTACTACAAGGTCAAGAAGGACAACATCCCCGTCATCAAACAGGGCAAGCACCTCTACATCTATCGGGACGAGCTGGACAAGTGGCTGGAATCGTCCCGCAAAACCCCGCCCGCGCAAAGTTTCGAGGAGGAGAACGAGGCCCTGATCGCCTCACACCGCCGCAAACCCGATCCTAAAAACTGGTAGGCGATGGAAACGACAGACAACCATACGCCAACACCGGAGGAATTGACCCTCTGCATCGAGGAGTCGGCCGTGCGGGCAGCGGACGCCTGCGAGCAGTCGCCCGCCGTGCTGTGGGTGGACGGCTCCGTGATCGGGACACTGGGCAACTTCAGCGCCTCGATCGGGAAGGCCAAGAGCAAGAAGACCTTCAACGTCGCGGCCCTCACCGCGGCAGCCCTGACGAATGGCTCGGTGCTGCACTACCGCGCCTCCTTTCCCGAAGAGAAGCGGGGCATCCTCTACATCGATACCGAACAGGGACGTCCCCACTGCCAGCAGGTACTGAGACGCATCCTGCGGCTGGCGGGACTGCCCGAGGAGCGGGATCCCGACAACCTGGTGATGCTGACGCTGCGCAAATTTCCGCCCGACATGCGGCTGGCCATTGTCGACCATGCCATCGGCACCATTCCCCACCTCGGTCTGGTGATTATAGATGGCATCCGCGACCTGCTCTACGATATCAACTCGCCCAAGGAGGCGACCGACATCATCTCCCGGTTCATGCAGTGGACCGACGACCGGCAAATCCACATCCACACCATCCTGCACCAGAACAAGAATGATGAAAACGCACGCGGCCACATCGGCACGGAACTCAACAACAAGGCCGAGACCGTCATGCAGATTGAAGTGGACAAGGAGGAGCGGTCGATCAGCGTGGTGGAGGCAATCCATATCCGCGACCGCGAGTTCGAGCCCTTCGCTTTCCGTATCAACAGCGAGACGCTGCCCGAGCTGGCGGAACCCTACCAGCTGCGAAAGCGGGGCGCGGGGCGTCCGGTCAAGGGACCTTTCGACCCGGCACGCGACATTCCCGAGGATGTACACCGCGCGGCGTTAGATGCCGTTTTTGCGGAGGGCAGCATCGGCAGCTACCGCGAGTACCAAGAACGGCTAAAAGAGGGCTATGAGCTGCAGGGCGTAAAGTTCGGTGGCAACCATGCAACCAAGGTTGCAGCTTTCCTCCGAGAGCAGCAGATGGTCATACGGGAAGATAACGTCTACCGGCTCAACCCCGACCTCCGGATTTGATTCCGACTTTACTTTATTGCCGGGGTGTATATATTGAATAAAGCAGAACTGCCGGCGCGCAGGGACTGTTTACCTGCTCCCTCTGTTTCAGGGAATCGGAAAGGCGCCCGCCTCCGCTGCCGATACAGTTGCCAATCACCCTTGTATATCCGGTGCGGGGCGCTGTCCAAAGCCCGACACGAAGTGTTGCGAGATATGCCAAGGTATAACCTCACTCCGTTGCGGTTGTACATTGGCGCTCCTGCCGGCTTCCGTTTGTTGCCGGTACGCTGCTCGCAGGCTCGCACCTTTTCATCCATTATAACAGATGACTTTCATGGAACACGAAACGATAGAACAAAACAATGCTTCCAACGCGAAGAGAACGGTATTCATCGGGGCCAAGGTAACGCCCCAACAGAAAGAAGAGATTCAGGCGCGGGCCCAACAGTGCGGCATGACCGTGAGCAACTATCTGCTGGCCCGGGCATACGGCTACACACCCCGGGCAAGGCTCACCCGTGAGGAGGCAGCCCTGCTGCAGGAACTTGACGGTTGTCGCTCCGATCTGATCAGGTACACCTCGGTGCTTCAAGGAATGTCCACAAGCCAACGGTTCACCCTGTTCAACCAGATCCCCTTCATGGCCGGCTGGTTCCATAAGCTCCGGCCCGTCGCCGAGGCGGTCAGCGACTTCCTGACGGCCATCCGTGAGCAGAACCGAGTCCCGTCAACCCCCAAACCCGAAGAAGAAAAATGATTGCAAAAGCCAAAGCCATATCTTACGGCATCAATGACCTTCGTTATATTACTGGCGAATCAAAACACAAGAAGCATCCGGAAAAAATATATCGGGTATTGGACAATCTGTTGCCTCCGGAACTGGACGCTATGGGAATATGGAACTCCATGCAGTTGACCCTTTCCCAACATCGGCCGATAAAGAATTCCATTATCAGAATAGAGTTGAGTCCATCGCCTGAGCATACCAGTTTCTATGACATTGAGGACTGGCAAAAGCTCTGGCACGAATTCGCCGAAGAGTTCGACAAACAAACGATTACCGGCAAGGACGGGAAAGTCCGTTCCTGCCCGACCAATCTGGCCAACAGCAAATATACGGTTTACCTGCACATGGAATCCAAAGGGAAAGTTCCCCATCTACACGCCGCAATTTGCCGCTTTGATGAAAACGGGAACATCAACAATGACCATAACATTCATCTTCGGGCACAACGTGCAGCCGAGCGAGTTGCAGTGAAACGTGGCTGGAAGACTGCGGAAGAAATCCGAAGTCGCAACATTCCGGAAGTAAGCAGAGAGTGTATGGAGGTATTGAGAACCATGCCATCGTGGTCATGGGAAGAATACACGAAGGCACTTGCCCGGAGAGGCTATTCCGTATATGAACGGAAAGACAAGAAAGATGTTCTCCGTGGATATGCGATCCTCAAAGGAAATGCCAAATACAAGGCTTCCGAACTGGGAGTGGCCCGTAACCTGATGATTTCGAAACTTCCCCATACCTGGCAAAAGCTCCACTATCGGGAGAGGCTTGCCGCTCAGGTCAATACTTCTCAAATCCATAGGCCGGAACCCGTTAAAAGACCGGCAGCCGATATGGACTATACTCACTATCGTTCCGGCTCGGTGTCTTACACGCTTTCTTCCCATAGCGGAACGGAACAGCGTTTCTATATCCCGGAGCGGGTGCTTGACTATTTCAACGAAGAGTTCGACTACCAGGAGGTTGCCAACAGCAGCGAGCTGACCGACATAGCCGTAGCTATCTTTGTCGGTATGCTTGATACGCCCGCCATATCTGCTGGAGGTGGTGGCGGAGGTTCGCAAAGCGATCTCCCCTGGCGGGACAAGGAAGATGACGACCTGCAATGGGCCCGTCGCTGTGCACGTGCTGCTACCCTCCTATTAGGCAAGAAACCGAGAACAGGATTAAGACGATAAAGTCATGGAACAGTCATACAAAAAGCGGCCGCCTCGTGCGACCGCTAATAGTCCGCCGGTCTTGCCGGATATGGGGGAAATTGCTTTATAAATCTGAGAAATTTTTTAAGAATCAAACACAAACGTCAATCTATTTGAACATTCCAATTCGACACTGTCTAAAACAAGGCCGTGATAAATATCTGCAATAACTATAGCAGATAATTCAAAATATATACCCGGATCATCAACTAAATATATTAACTTTGTACAAATATGCTATGGCCAAATTAATGAAAAAAACAAAATCATATACATTCATAGACTTGTTTGCTGGAGCGGGAGGACTTTCCGAGGGTTTCATCAGAGCCGGATATACGCCTATTGCGCATATCGAAATGAACAAGGACGCCTGCAACACGCTGAAAACACGATCGGCATTTCATTATCTTCAGAAAAATGGAATGCTTTCGATTTATGAAGATTACCTCAGGCACAAGAAAGAAGGGACTGACGGGCGAAAGCTCTGGGACCAAGTCCCTAAAAGCGTAATCAATACCACGATCTGCGCGACAATAGGAGAAAATACGATTGATGATATTTTCAAGAACGTGGACGAGCTCAAAGGCAAACGCAAGGTGGATATCATCATTGGTGGCCCTCCCTGTCAGGCCTATTCCGTCGCCGGCAGAGCTCGTATGGGCAAGGAGGTCGAGAATGATCCTCGAAACGAGCTGTACAAATACTACGTTCGATTTATCGAACACTATGATCCCGAGATGTTCGTATTCGAGAACGTATTGGGCCTGTTGACTGCCAAACGGGGAGAACCCTTTGCGGATCTCAAACGACTGGTTGACAAGCTTGGCTATGATATGGACTGCAAGGTTCAGGTTGCATCCCAACATGGAGTTCTGCAAAATCGACAGAGAGTCATTATCGTAGGCTGGAAACGAGCCGTAAAAGGATCGAAAAGCCCGTACCATTATCCTGAACTGACCGTGGAAGAGTGCCCCTATCAGGTACTGAGAGATCTGTTCTCGGACCTGCCAGCGCGAAAGGCAGGCGAAGGGAAATTCTGCGAAGCCGTTTCATACGTCAAGCCCTTGTCCGAAATGCCGTACCTGGACCGGTCCGGAATACGTGGCGAACTTGATTTTACAACCCAGCATGTAGCCAGGCCGACTAACGAGAACGATCGTAAAATATACAAAATAGCCGTCGAGAGGTGGTTGAATGAGCACCACCGACTGAACTATGCACAACTGCCGGCCGAACTGCAGACTCATCGAAACAAGGAGACCTTTCTCAACCGCTTCAATGTCGTCGATCCTTACGGATGCAGTCACACTGTAGTTGCACACATTGCCATGGACGGTCATTACTATATCTATCCAACATTAAAGCCGACATTGGAAACGGTACGCTCCATTACGGTTCGGGAGGCGGCCCGTCTTCAGTCCTTTCCGGACGATTACTATTTCGAAGGGAGCCGGACATCTGCCTTTAAACAGATTGGCAATGCCGTACCGGTCGTACTCGCCCAAAGAATTGCGGAGGCCATTAAAAAAATGTTGTAGAATTTCTCAGACTTACTTCAACCAGACAATAAAACCTGCCTGCAACCATGGACTTCTCCTCTCTGAAAACCGCATCAGCCATTCCGGGGGCCGCAGCGATGATCGAAACATTTCGAGCCATCGGCTATAGCTTGGAAACGGCTGTAGCCGATATTGTGGACAACTCGATATCGGCATCGGCCAGGAATGTGTGGATCAATCGAATCTGGAAGGGAGGAGATTCCGTCATAACGATCAGGGATGATGGACACGGCATGTCCGGTGAAGAGATAATCCAAGCCATGCGTCCCGGGGCGCAGAATCCGCTGGAAGAACGGTCGGCAACAGACCTGGGACGCTTCGGTCTCGGTCTGAAAACCGCCTCCTTTTCACAATGTCGGACACTGACCGTTATGAGTAAGATTCAGGGACAGTCTCCCGAATTCTGGACATGGAGTCTGGATCATGTTGCTCGATGCGACCGATGGGAACTGGTTCATTGGTGTCCGGAAGGCTTCGAACACGAACTGGACGACCTTGCATCCGGCACCATCGTTATCTGGACGGATCCGGACCGGATTATCCCGGCTGCAACAAAAGCCGAGAACGAGAATGCCAAAAGAAAGTTCTCGGAGGCGTTCGATCGGGTCAGGAAACATCTTTCAATGACTTTTCACCGGTTCCTGGAGGCCAAATCCGTCGCAATACATTGGGGCGGACATGAAATCGACCCGTGGAATCCCTTCTGTCCAAAGGAGAGCAAGGTCCAGATCATGCCGTCCGAACAAATCGGAGAACAGATAACCGTAAAGGGATATATCCTGCCACACAAGAACAACTTCTCTTCGGAGACCGCATACAGACAGGCCGAAGGTATCTTCGGATTTTCAGCCCATCAGGGATTCTATGTCTATCGCGGAGACCGTCTGCTGCTGGCCGGAGACTGGCTGGGTCTGTTTCGCAAGGAAGAGGCCTACAAACTGGTTCGAATACAGATCAATCTGCCCAATAGTGTGGATTCCGATTGGCAGATAGACATCAGAAAAGCCAAGGCGGCGCCCCCCGTCGGATGCAGACAGCAGCTTGAATCCTATGCCAGACAGGCCTGCAACAAAGGAGCTGAAGTTTACAGACACCGCGGACGTATCCTCAGACAGCGAGCCGGGCAGGAATTTCAAAGTTTGTGGCTGGAAAAGAAAAAGGACAACAAATGGTCTTTCGTCGTCAACCGGGAACATGCGCTTGTCCGTAATATTCGAGAGCTTGCCAAAGAGAACCCGGACCAGGCTATTGACATGCTGCTGAAATTCGTGGAGGAATCCATACCCGCCAAAACCATCTATGTGCGGGAGGCCAACGATGACGACAGCCAGAAACAACCCTATTCGGACATGGATCCCGGGTTGCTCCGCACAATGATAAAACAAATCCATGAAAGGCAATTGGATCAGGGATTGACTCCTGAACAGTCAAGACTGGCACTGAAACAAATGGAGCCTTTCAACGAATACGAAGACCTGATAGACGAACTGCAATGAATGAACTGAACGAAAAGGCCATCAACATGTGCCAGGTCATGATTGGATTCAAGCCCGGAGTAAGTGACGGCGATATAGATACAGCCATTTCCACCGTCACAAGCCTGCCCATGTTTGCCGGGTTGAACAAAATAGAGCTGAAGAAAAGCCTGTTGTCCATCTATAACGTAAAGGTGGATACCTACCAGATTCTGGAAGGACGTGATGCCCGCATTCCATGGTTGAAGGAATTCAAGGCTGAATGTCGTTCGGAATGGCTGTTCTGGACCCGGTACAAGAAATACCTGGCCGAACAGAAGCATTTTGCCCCCGAGGTTATCTTCCAATTGGATGATCTGACCGACCGTATTCTGGACAAGCTGTTCAATCCACAGCACAGCGACGTCATCATCAACAAGAAAGGACTTGTCGTCGGACAGGTACAGTCCGGCAAAACAGCCAACTATACGGGGCTGATCTGCAAGGCCGCCGATGCCGGATTCAACCTGATCATCATTCTGGCCGGCATACACAACAATTTAAGAAGTCAGACACAGACCCGCATAGACGAAGGTTTTCTGGGATTTGACACGCAAAATACCAGAGCCTACAACATGAACCAAACCATACGTATCGGAGTAGGTCTGATTCCCGGTTTTGACAAAGCCATCGCAAACTCCTACACGACCAGCACCGAACGGGGCGACTTCACAAAGCAGGCGGCAAATACGGCCGGTTTCAACTTCAACAATCCACAGCCGATCATTCTCGTGATCAAAAAAAACGTTTCCGTACTCAAGCGGCTGTACAGTTGGTTGAAATCACAGTCCACCCACGATGTCATAGCCAACAAGTCCCTGCTGCTTGTCGATGACGAAGCGGACAATGCTTCCATAAATACCAGTCGGGCCGGTGACGACCCGACCGCCATAAACGGAAATATCTGCAAGATCATCAAGCTGTTCAATCGGTCTGCTTATGTCGGCTATACGGCGACCCCGTTTGCCAACATCTTTATTCCTCTCAACAAGGACGATCTTTTCCCCAAGGATTTCATCATCAACCTTCCGGCTCCGGACAACTACGTCGGTCCCGAAAAGGTCTTCGGCACTTCGGCTAATCCCGATGAGGACGATGATCTTCTGCCCATTGTTTTCCCGGTTACGGACAGCGACACCTTTGTGCCCGCAGGTCACAAGAGAGACGATCCGAAACCGACGATAGATGATATTCCGGAATCGTTGAGAACAGCCATCAAGTGTTTTATCGTTACCTGTGCCATTCGAATTGCCCGTGGTCAGGAGAACAAACACAACTCCATGCTGATTCACGTCTCCCGTTTTCAGGCATGGCAGAATCATCTCAAGGAGATTATTGACCGTCTGTTCAAATACTACAAGAGCGAAATAGAGGCGAACGATCCGACCATGCTGGAAGAGCTCCGGCAGATTTTCGAGGAAGACTCTCCCGATTACCGTTCATACCGTACCATTACCGGAGAAATCATCGAGTCACCGGTTCTTTCCCGCATCGACAACAAAATACGGAGCCACACATGGGATGAGATCAGGCCTCTGCTCTATCGGGCCGTACAGAAGATAGAAGTCAAGTCCATCAACGGGACCTCCGGAGACAGTTTGACCTATTACGATAACGAAAAGAACGGCATTTCGGTCATTGCCATTGGCGGAGACAAGCTGTCTCGCGGACTTACGCTCGAGGGGCTGTCCGTGAGCTATTTTCTGCGTGCGTCGAAGATGTACGACACGCTGATGCAGATGGGACGATGGTTCGGCTATCGCCCCGGCTATGTGGATCTTTGCCGGCTCTTCACCAGCAACGAGCTGAACGAATGGTACCGTCACATAACGCTTGCCAGCGACGAACTTCGGGAAGAGTTCAGATATCTGGCCGAATCAGGCGGGACGCCGGAGAACTATGCCCTGAAGGTTCGCACTCATCCCGGGCAGTTGCAGATAACGTCCATATCCAAGATGCGTCACACGAAGAACATTCAGGTCTCGTGGGCCGGTCGTCTGGTAGAGACATACCAGCTGCTCCGGGATCCGGCCTCCAAACGGAACAATCTGGCGGCAACGGACAGTCTGCTTTCAGAACTCGGAACTCCAGACAGAATCAAAAACGATTATCTGTGGACCGGCATATCTTCCGATACCGTCTGCGACTACCTGTCCCGGTTCCAACTGCCGGAGTCCCTGACCAAGGTCAATCTCGATCTCATATGCGACTATATCCGGGAACTGAACGATGTGGGAGAACTTGTTTCCTGGGACATCGCACTGATGAGCAAGAATGCAGATGGCAACACATGCGTCCATACCTTTTCGAACGGCGTACAGGCAGGATGCTTCATACGCCGGCAGGCACAAGATGCACAAAATGCCGGGACATACTATATCCGCAAGAACCATATCGTGGGTAATCCGACCGATGAATTCATTGACCTTCCTGACGACATGCTGTCGAAAGCTCTTGATGAGACCAGAGGCCGGAAGACCCGGGCTAAAGAAGAGTGGAAACACGAATATCCTTCACCGCAGCTCGTCAGACAGGAGTTCCGCTCCAAACAGACTCCCCTGCTCATGATTTATCCGCTGAATCCGGAATATTCCAACATGTCTGGAGTAAAGGATGCTGTCTCCTATACGAAAGACGACGAGCCGTTCATCGGATTTGCCATCGCATTTCCGCACAGCGACACAGACAAGGCCATCTCCTATGTAGCCAACCAGGTAGCCGACTTTGCAATTACCGAGGAGAACTTCGACAGCACCAACGACAACACTTATGATGAACAGTAACTCGATAACGGACATATGGAACAATCTGGCCTCGGCAGAGGAAGCCGGACTCACCAAACGCAGAATTCCGGTTGAGTCTCCCTTGTACGTATACGGAGCATACCGATATCCAGACAACCTGTACGGTATCGCTTTCTCATATGACAGTAGCCTGACCATTCCGGTTGACCAGTTCAAAAGCCTGAAGGAACTTGGAATCCTGCAAATGCCGGACACGAGTTTCGAGCACAGAAATCTGTTGCTGATACAGCTGCATCACACGGACTGTCTCGGCGTGTTCGCTACCTTATGCTCGGATTTGACAAGTGCCATAACCCGTGAATCTTCCGAAAAGTCCGCACTTCGCATTATCCTGAATCAGCTTGAAAAGTGGAGAACTCTTTTCGATCGAGGACTTGCGGCCGGGCTTTCTCCGGCCGAACAACAAGGTTTGTATGGCGAGCTTCATCTGTTGTCTCGCATGATACGTCGAAATTCCTCCGACATGACGGAAACGGTCGGATATTGGGTTGGCTGCGACAAGGCCATGAGAGACTTTCAGGGTGAAGACTGGGCCATCGAGGTAAAGACAACCGCGACCAACGGTTCGGATCGACTTACGATAAACGGGGAACGCCAACTGGATGATGCGTTGCTTGACCGGCTTTTCCTGTATCATCTTTCCATAGAAGTATCCCGGAAAAACGGTCAGACCCTGAACCGGGCAATCGAAGACCTGCGAAAAGCACTGGCGACTGACACGATTGCGTTGCACCGGTTCAATACCGGCCTGACTCATGCGGGATATTTCGATGAACACGCGCCCATGTATCAGGATCGCTGCTACAAGATTCGCAGGGAGCAGGCCTATCGCATATCGGGGAATTTTCCCCGTATCATGGAACGGGATCTGCGCAATGGAGTCAACAACGTCACATACACCATCAACACGTCGGCCTGCGAAGAATACGCAGTAACTGACACGGAACTCTTCAAATCGACAGTTGATCATGAAAGAGATTGAAAAATTCTACCAGTCCCTTATGCAGGACGTTGTCGCCATGCAGTCGGGTGATGAAGATGGCAATACCCAGGAACAGATATTTACCCGAATCTGTCTGGACATGCTGTCCGATGCAGCCGAAACGGAGAACGTATCGGTTGCCTACGACGAACGCGATTTGAAGAAAAAGGGCCAACACAAGATAAACGGATATGCGATTTCGGACAACTACGAAACCGTGGATCTGTTCATCACCCTTTATGCCAACACCACGGATATCCGTACGATTTCCAAGGGCGAGGTTGATACGGCTTCAAAGATGATTACGAACTTTTTCCGCCGGGCTGTATACAACGATTATGTCAATGAGATTGCAGAATCATCCGAAATCTTTGAATTCGCCAATACGCTGGCCAATTATGCCGAACTGCGCGAAAATCTGATTCGCGTAAATGCCTTCATCCTGACAAACGGCACATACAAGGGAGAACTGCCAGCCAGCCAAGTCATCTGCGGATACAACATCTACTATAAGGTTATAGACGTGGAGTATCTTTACAAGATTTCCGAACAGGCCGGAGTTCCCATAGAACTGGATTTTGAGAATCTTGACGGACACAAATATGAAATTCCATGTCTTGCCGCCAATTTGAGCAATCCCGATTACGAAGCATACGTTGCCATTATATCCGGAGAATGTCTGGCCAAACTTTATGAATGCTACGGATCCCGTCTGCTGGAACAGAACGTGCGTTCGTTTCTTCAGTTCACGGGAAAGATCAACAAGGGCATAAGGGAAACCATCAAGAGTGAACCTCACATGTTCCTGGCCTACAACAACGGTATCGCGGCAACAGCCGATCACATCGAACTGGATGAGACAAGGCATTTCATCAGACATATCAGCAACCTCCAGATTGTAAATGGCGGTCAGACTACGGCCTCCATCTACAATACGGCCAAGAAGGACAAGGCCGACATTTCAGATATTCTTGTTCAGGTAAAGCTGTCCGTCATCAAGGACAAGGATCAATATGCAGAAATAGTTTCACGCATATCACGCTATGCCAATACCCAGAACAAGGTCAATGATGCCGACTTCTCGGCCAATAATCCGGCCCTTGTGGAAATCGAGCGCATCTCAAGATACATATTTGCACCCGCGACTCCGACCAACAATCTGCAGACGGCATGGTTCTTTGAACGTGCTCGTGGACAATACAAGACCCTGCGGGCCAAGGAAGGATTCACGAAATCACGGCAGAAGGCCTTTGATTTGAAATACCCGAAGAAGCAGGTCGTTACGAAAGTAGAACTTGCCAAATATGTTAATGCATGGCAGGAAACATACAATGGCAGAAATCTGGCTATCGGACCTCACATCGTAGTACGAGGAAATGAAAAGAACTATGCACGTTTCATAAACTACAATCTCCCGGACGTCAAACATATCGACGTTGCATGGTTTGAAGACATGATCGCCAAAGCCATTCTCTTCAAGGCTGCCGACAAACGATACGGAACCAAACTCACGGGAGATCATATCGGTGAATTGAAACAGGTTGTTGTTCCGTATACATTGTCTCTTCTGAATATCATTACCGAGGGACGACTGGATTTGTATCAAATTTGGAAAAACCAGTCGATATCGTCAGCCTTGTCGGATTTCATATACGATCTGATGAAGCAGGTCAACGAATTTATTCTCAAAGAATCTCCCGTCTCGCACTATATCGAATGGGCCAAAAAGGAAGAGTGCTGGTTAAAAGTCCGCTCAAATGAATGGGTTTACAGTCTCGATGAGATTCGTCAGGATTTCATTGATGAGAAGAATCCTCCCAAACGCAACCACAAAAGCGATGTTGGCGACGAAGAATCGGACAGACGGCACAAGGAGGGTATCATACGGGCAATCCCGTTCTCTCTTTGGAAAAAGATAGAGACATGGGGGCGTGACACGGGAATGTTGCAGCCGACCCTGACCTCTCTGGCCAGCGATATCGCATACAAAATCAGGAACAACCGAAAGCTGAACGACAGCGATATCTCCAGAGGGTATCTGATTTACGAGAATGTCTGGCAACACAATCCGGAACTTCTTGAGGAAGCCGACAGTCTGGCCGAGCAGGATCGTGCAAAAGCAGCCGAGACTTCCGATACCATGTCTCCGGTAAACGGTCAAGACGAGATTACCTTGGAACTGATACAGGCCATGGTGGAATGGGACAAACGTCGACGAATTCTTGAAGACTGGAAATGGAAAGCCATGAAGGATGTCGCCGATGGGATTAAGCCACTGACAGACAGAATGAAATATGCCTTCTACTTCAACCTGCAAAAGCTTAAGAAGGCTGGATTCCCCAATTGACGAGAGCCATGGATATCTGGAGCAGCGAAAAAAGATCGGAGGTCATGTCCCGAATCAGGAACAAGGGTACGAAGCCGGAAGTTACGCTTCGCAAGGCCCTTTTCGCCCGCGGCTTTCGCTATCGTGTCAATGTCGGGACTCTTCCCGGGAAACCGGATATCGTTCTGCCTCGATACAAGACGGTCATTTTCGTTCATGGATGTTTCTGGCACGGACATCCCGGCTGCAAATATGCATACACCCCCAAGAGCAATACGGAATTCTGGGTTAACAAGATATCAGGCAACCGGGAACGGGATGCAGTCGTAAAACGCGAACTTGAAGAATCTGGTTGGAAGGTAATTGTCGTCTGGGAATGCTCTATTCGACATAGCAAGAATTTCGTCAATTTGGTTAATGGCTTATGCAATAAAATACTAAACAATTCATGAAATCATTTCAAATTGTAGAAAATAAAATAAAAGAAAGCGATTTTTTCTTGGGCTACCTTGAAAAAACCAAAGGCCCCGATATTGTTTACTTTTTGAGCGCATATTTAAGTGCTGCTCGAAGTATTACTTTTGCCTTACAAGTAGCAATGAAAGGAATCCATGATTTTGATGAATGGTATAACCTACAGCAACAGAAACTTAAAGAAGATCCAATAGCATCATATCTATTGGAGGCACGAAATTATACAATACATGAAGGTGGGTACGCAATTTATTCTCCATTATTTTTTTCATCATCTCAACAAGCTTTGTTTTTCGATACAATTCCAGGAAAAAAAGCAACTTAAAATACCCAAGGAGGAGATTGTCAAAGTCTGCCGCCAATACATGATCACTCTTTTGCAAATAACCAGAGAGTGCTTTCAAAAGTTCGGATATATTATTGATCCGGTTCTTCACTTTGACTATATCATTGCTTCAAAAAAGAAAACGTTGGAAGATATAGAATATGAATTAGGATTTCCTCGCGGATGGACAAAAATAGAAGGCATATCTGAAGAGCAAAGGAGGCAAATGTTACGGCATGAGTTCGAAAAGGACATCTTTCTTATTGATTATATATTCAATAAATATTTAGGAACAGATCGTTTGGGATATTAGTTTGAACATATAGGTCTCTTCAATGCTACAAGTAAACTTGTAATATACATAAAATCATTCGTAGTACTCAATAGGCACAAAATAGAATCCCTAAAGATATAATAGGCGATGATACAAACTTACCTAACAGATCTAATACCGCATCAAAGTATGTATCCACCAAACTGTCCCACGTGAAATATTACCGCAAGTCAATAGAGTCAATAGTTAATCAATGACTTGTGTTGTCAATATTTTATTTTCCCACTCAAAGATCTGTTTTATTATTCCTTTAATAATGTTGTTCTGCAATTTGTATACCATCGATTTTTCGAAATATACATGAGTCGTTGCATCATATTTCAGATGATCTGCTTCATTATGAATAGCATTAACCAAATATAATATATCTGGTATTATTATTGCATTATCTTCTGCGAATTTAAATTTATTTTTAGTTGTCTTTTCACTTATAAATGCATTCTTTTGAGGCTGATCCTTTAACTGATTATAAATTATCTTCTCCACACGCAGCCTCAATGCCATAGCCACTGCATATGGATCATACACCTGATCTCCTCTCAAATATTTGTTCACTTCGTCTATCAATATTTGGTGTAATACACTTGTTTTCCCAAAGTTCTGATTTAAATCTGCAGTCTTTTTATATGGCATAATTTGACTACTATAATCTGCTACTACCGGATTATAATGAAATAAATCATGAGATAAACTATTATATAATCTCGCTTGTTCTGCATCTTTCCTATCGAGACCTTCACGAAATGCGATAAAAGCCATCATTGCTTTTGTTGCAACTGGCTGAGTCTGCTGAAGATAAACATAATTAATCTTTTTCTCTGAAAAGATATAATTTCTAAAAGTGAAAGGATTGAGGTGCGTGAACATGCACAAGAACAAATTCTCTCTATCTCGTTGAAGAAACTCCGAAAGAAAATATTGAGCCGTAATGGTATTTGCGTCATCAAGATAGTCAAACACTTCATCAATAAGTAGAATGTATTTCTTATCGGATTGGATCAACGATTTAAATTTTAACAACTCCACAACAAGAGTCAAGATATCCCGCTGACCATTCGATATTTCATCTGCATGAGGAAACTGAACAACAAGAGCATTGTCTTCTTCTACACTTCGAATATTCTTCCAGGTAGTATCCAACAAAGCCAGATTAGCATCAAATCTGGCTCTTTGTTCCTCATATGCAGTTCTCTTGTTTGCATTTTTTATTTCATGTTTTGTTTGGCTCCAGAAATATAAAACTTGATAAAACAAATCAAAGCGATCTAGTTTGTTCATTCCCGTAGTAAAGAAATTAAGCCCTTGCATAATTTCGTCAAATACTCGATTACGCTCAAGAGCCTCAAACCAATTATCTTGCACGTTATTTTTAATATAATCAGTAGTACCCTCTAAAGTTTGTATTGCTACTTTAATGTTATCCACAAGCTGTCGCCGAAATTGAGCACTCCTGAAAAAATCTAATTTGGGTCCTATTTCTTCACAAGCCTTCCAAAAAGCTGTATTATTGGCAAATAAATCATCTCTTCTTGTCAATATTTTACCATTCTTCCCAAATTCTGTTCTTATTTCCGTAATACGATAATGGGGTCTTACAATTGGAGGTATATTATTTATTACAACGATATTTTCAATATCTAAATAACCACTAACTTTTGTATACTTTCCTCCAATATTTTGTCTAACTGTGTTAACTATTGTTCCACTATTTATGACATATGGCTCCAAAACAGGATTAATGGTGTTTGATACCTTATCTGCAGAATATGTCCGACCATCCATCATGATTGACAATTCGGGCAAAAGAGTCTCGTCTTTATGGTACATATCATCTTTCAATGGAGATAATGTATTTCTATTAAGAGACCTGAAGGCTGCCACAATAGAGGACTTTCCTGTCCCATTGGGAGCATAAATAATATTGACCCTATTTGTTTTCAATTCGAGAGTAATACTTGTAGCAGGATCACCATATCCTTTAATATTCTTAATCGATATATTTGTTATTACACTTGCCATATCCAAATTGTTTAATACATGTATCTACTATTATATAGTTAATATTTCATTACTCATTATTTTCCTCTCCATCAGAAATAATCAATCGGTCAATATCTGCTATAATAGTAGAATAAATATCTTTCACATTGACATTGGTTTTCATGGTTTTTAGAATATCCTGGGACATCTCCTTGCAATGCGCCATTACACCTAAGTAAAAATCTTTGTTGGCAACAATAATCTGTGCACATTCGGAATCATTCACAACAGGCTTAATAAAATTTGACATAAGTCCTCTTGCCGTATGATCATCCATACTATTACCCAGACATGGCAACAACTTACCAAACACCTTAAATACATTAACTTGACACCGTTGTTTGGCAAAGTAATCTAACTTATTATTTAAATATTCAATCAATGACGACTTGCTAGATACAGATAATAATTTATTCAATAAGTCTGGATATTCAACACCATTGGCAGTTATAACTCGATCTAAAAGGCTTTCCAGCTCTCCATATAAGTTATCCGTTAATTCAGGCAAAAAACTAGTCCCTAAAAATGATTGAACAAACCGGCTCCAATAAGTATTAGGACTGTTATTAGGACTATATAAAAAGCCTTTGGGTTGCTTCTTTAATACCCTTATCCCTAAATTTATTATACCATTTGTAAATAGCCCCGGATATTCTTTATAAGTATCGAACAAATCTTGCAAACAATATGAAGTATACGTTGTTTCGTCAGAATCACTCCATTCTGGCGCCCACCTGTTAAATTGTGAAAATATTTCGGAATAATCTAAAGCAAAATTCTGCTTAATTGCCTTGATATTTTGAGCAGCATATTTAACATCCGGTGTTTTTCCTAATTTATTTTTTATGATGTACACATTCAGCAATCTATATGCAGAATGCTGGTTACCAGCCTGTTTAAGCAGATAGGCATAATCCATATATTTCTCAAAACAACTAGCTATTCGAGGTATTATTGTTTCATTTATATTGGCAATATCATGGCCATCAGCCAAAGACATGGCAAATAAGTCCTCAACACCTAGTTTCTCTGTACTTGCATCTATTTTCTGAATAGTCTGAGAAATAAAACTACTTGTAAAACGGGTTGTAATTCTACCATCACCATTATCAAGCAGTCTGTTTACATAAGATACTATTCTAGGCTTCTTGATGCTAGTTTCAGCCTTTATAAGATCAGAGACATTGGTTCTTAAACTTGAGAAATCGTATGCATCATCTTGATATACCAATTCGACAAATTTATCTATACCCTCTTCTGATCCGTTCTCAATTTCTGTGAATACATACTCATTGAGACTCTCGTTATCAGCACTAACTTTATAAATATTATACTCCTTTCCAGCAGCAACCACAAACTCAACAAAATGTTTAGGTTCAAGCTTAATAGACTTTATAACTTCCTCAAACTTAACATCCTTATCTGAATCAGTCAAGCTTGTCTTCAGTTTGTTTAAGACAATGAAATAGGCAGAACCAGTTTCAATCTTACACTCTTGAATGGTTTTAATATATGATTCACACATATTTCTCACACGCAAGCTAGACGCATGATATATGATTGCTTCAAGAGCATCGTCGAATCGCATACTATCGCATGAGGCTTCAGATCTCAGATTTGCCAACATGTCCCATTTCTTCTGAATTCTCTCTTTGTCATCTTCCGATAAACTATTAATATCCAATGTGGACAAACTTTTCACTGCATTGCCAAGTGATTCTATCGTTGCTTCTGTTGCAAGAATATTTTCCAAGACGGATATAAAATGAGGCTGCTCAACAAAGCGAGCCAAAGAATCACCTGATTTGATAGCAGCAGATAGCAATCTTCTTAAAGGCAGCTCTCCTGCCAATGATTTATCGTGCAGGCCATAGGCAAACTGACATAGTTGAGTTCTAACAGCCTCCTGGTCTGGATAGAAGGAAGATACATCTTTAAACAATGCATCACTTAGTAGATTCTCTTCTAAAGAATTGTTTCCATATAGGAGTCCATCTTTTTTAAGGACAAATAGAGCTATATTTTGTAATCTGCATCCCGTAGCAGGCCACTGCAAGCGCATGGCAACAAGTTCGTTGACAAACGATATTACAGTGCGAGGATTGGGATTAACATGAAATAGCATAAATACCTGACATATGTGTTTTTGGTCATGTTCTTCTGTACCAAAGGCATCCTCAAAGTATTTGTTGAATAACTTATTGTAGTCAGTTATTACTGGTTGAGGAACAGTATATACGACAGGGAATGTCTTATTGATAAAACGTTTGAACTTTGACTTATCGCTATCTTTAATCTTACCATCCTCCCCACTTTCATAAATTGCGTCACACAAGTGCATATAATCATATGGAATAATAGTCCATATATTTTCAAACTCACTACCCGCAAAAAATGTATATATGGCAGACCAAAGCTGCATCACCTTTTCAGATGGCAGTCTGTCCATATTATCAAATACAATTATAATCCTCTTTATCTTATTTCCCTTTGCTTTACCAAGATGAGACGAAATGGCATGCATCCAATTCTTAAATTCCATTACAGAGGGTTCCTCGCTGGATGTAAATTGCTCAGTAATTGTATCATCACTCTTTTGTGTTAATAATGTAAAAACATTTTTCCAATTTTTATCTTTACATCTATAACAGCCTGCCACTATAAGCCCCAAAATAATGGGAGAGTATTCTAGTAGTATCCATTTCCAAGATAACGAGATACATTCATTATCAAGTAATTGATTGATAATTATATTCAGTATAGTAAATAAGCCTATTAGAACAATTCCCCAAATAGCCGAACCTGTAAGTCTCGTTTGAGGTTTGGTAATTGTGGTCGTTTTATTTGATAGTAGTAATGAAAGTTGGTCTTTCCATTCTGCCTCTTTGGATTCACCATTTCTCATTTTTATTTTAACTTTTCCTTCCAGAACCTTATCCTCTATAAGGGCATTAGTAAGTGTTTCCAGAATAGACCGACGCTGTAGATCCTCTTGATGTCCCCACGCATCATATGTGAAAGTATAATATCCTTCTCCTTCAAGGTCTTTCTTTATCTTCTCTACCACATTAGATTTACCAGAACCCCACTTCCCCTCCAAGCCAATTATCCTAGGCATCTGCCCCCGTCCTCGAGAAGATGCAGAATCATTGGAACGAATGTACTCACAAATATTATTTGCAAGATTGGTCTGAGATTGACCTTCAAAAACGTCATCTCCGGTTGGTTTATCAGGAATAAACCGAGGATACTGTTCATTATTTGCCATTGTATTTTTATTTTTATTTTTAAATTTTCCGAACAATGCAACTATAAATTTATGAATTATACCAAACATAGTCAAGTAACTATTTCATACGATTTGTAACAACGTCTTCTGTTTGTCTGACAATTGTGGCCATCCTATCAAACATCACATCAGCTTCTTGCTCATCCAACCCGGCCTTTGCTGCCACCGTCAAAAGATCCTCTTTTGTCGGTTCGATACTGTCATTGATTGAAGTCGTTCGAAAACCGTTAATTCCATCACTGGGCAACAGGTCATAGGCCGGAGCAAAATGCCAATCGCCATCCCGATGAATAAAGGCGAAGTTTTTAGCATGGTCGTCCTTGTTACCGATAAGATAATTGAACACCATCAGTCGATAAACTTTCCACAACTCGGATACACTATGCGTCAACATGGCACACACCTGAAAAATATGCTTGTAGTCGATACTCGGCAACCGATAATCGGCACCGATAAGACCAGCCACGCTAACGACATGCAGTTTGCCTTGAGGCGTTCGGTCAAAACGTTCCACGCCGAAGTACTTGCCTTCGAAAAGCCGTGTATCAGGCATTTCGATTCCGCACTCTTTAGCACGCAACGAATAGCGGTATTCATCCATACCGATACTCTGCGGATCTCTCTTGGCACGAAATTTTACCAGCCACTCTTTGCCTTCATAACGGGCGAAGATCTTGGGACGTGCACCACCCGGAGAGCCACCACGGTCTTGAAATTCCTCGATGCCTTCACCCCTATATTCGTCGCTGTTCAATATCCGCTCTGCTTCCAATGCCAACTTCTCAAAATCAGCATAATCCTGTTGCGTCACGACACTATGATCCGGACGGAACTCCAGGGCTCCACGTCCCGACGACCCGACCAATGCGAGACGATCCAGTAGAGTAAGCGCGCGAGGATTGATCCCCTTTTGTTGCAGGTATCGGTCCAGGATAAGAAGGCCCCATCCATCGGGCAGACAATCATCGAAAACTCCGAATCCACCTTCAAACGGACGCGGTTTGGCAATAAAAACGCCGCTTCGCAAAGGCAGCTCAACCGGGGAAATAGAAAAACCAGAACTAAGCCACTCTGCCGAATATTCGAAGGCACACAGTCCTGCTTTCGTCAGAGCCAAACGTCCGACCTGCCGATTGTTATATATTACTTCTATCTGCTTGATGCTATTCATTTTTCTTTCCTCGTTTGCGGGTAACATTTTGTTCGTTCAATACATCATCCAATGATTGATATTGCCTTTGTGCAAAGAGAGCATCAAACTCTGATAACGCATTCAAAGCAAATCCAATCTGAAGCACCCCCTTCAAAGAGATTTCTCCCGTCTGTTCGAATCGGCGGTAAGTAGCGAACTTAAGACCGGCTCTTGCAGCCATGCCTTCCTGGGTTAGGTTCAATTCCAATCTACGGGCTCTAACTCTCGTTGCAATCTGTAAAGCTACCTCGCTTGGATTTAACACATCAAAAGCCAATATATTATTCATAGACTCACATTTATCAAGCAAAAAAACAAAATAATATTCATTGTAAAGATAGTGAATATTTTGATTTTAACATCAATGTTTAAGGCCTATTTTCTCACCAAAAGAAAAATCAACTTTACCTTATCCCCGTATTTATATATACGTTCATTAAAGTAAAGTCAAAATAAGGGAAGAGACGAGATGGCTGCGCCATAGTGAAATGGCTACAGCCATTTTTCTTTTGGCTGCAAAATATTTTTCCGAGCCCAATGTACAAAACAACAAATTTCACGGCATATAAATTGACCTCCGACTAAATTATTTCTAATAAAGTTTCATTTATGAACTTTTATTATTATATTTGTTGCAACAAGTATCAGATTTGATATGTTGGACAATATATACATACTGACAGATACCGAGCTTTGCAACAGAATTGCAGCCAAAATAAAAACAGTGCGCCTGAAGCAGAATATGTCGCAGGCCGAGCTGGCAGACAAGAGCGGTGTTTCCATATCCACCATAAAACGCATGGAGGACGGGGAGGTAAAGAACTTCGAGTCGCTGATCCGCGTCCTGCGCACTCTGGGCAAGCTCGACGTCTTCGTCCCGCTTGTCGAGGAGGAGCAGTTGAGCCCGAATGAATACTACGAGTTGGCCAGCAAAGCAAACAAGCCCAAGCGCAAGCGCAAGCGGGCATCCAAAGGTTACACAAAAGAGAATAAGGAGGATTCGGAATGGTAGACGCAGCTCGTGTCAATCTATACGGCCAGCCCATAGGCTCGGTACGTTGGGACCAAAGATATGAAGTCGCACAGTTCGAGTACGATCCGGACTTTGTACGACAGGGCATAGAGCCTTCGCCGCTGATGATGCCCGTAAGGGAAGGACGTGTGTACAGTTTCGGGGAGCTCGACAAAACGACCTTCAAAGGCCTGCCCGGGATGCTGGCGGACTCCCTGCCGGATACATACGGACGAGCCCTTTTTGAGAAGTGGCTGGCCTTAACGGGACGGACCAGCGGCAATGCGATCGAGACGCTTTGCTTTCTGGGCAAACGCTGCATGGGAGCCCTTGAATTCGAGCCGGCCATCGACGCAGTTGATACGGATATCCGGATAGAGGTCGATTCGCTGGTGGATGTAGCCAGAGAAGCCCTTGCCGACAAATCAAGTTTCAATGTGAACATCGGCTCCGACAAGAAGGCGGCCATCGCGGAGATTCTGCGTCTCGGCACTTCTGCCGGCGGGCAACGGGCCAAGGCAATCATTGCCTACAACAAATCCACCGGAGAGATCCGTTCGGGACAGGTCGAGGCTCCCGATGGGTTCGACTACTACATCATCAAGCTGGACGGCGTTTCCACCACGGCCGGATTCAGGGAGACGGAGAACTTCGGCCGACTGGAATACTCCTTCTCACGTCTTGTGAAGGAATGCGGCATCGACATGGCGGAATGCTCGCTAATCGAAGAGAACGGGAGGGCCCATTTCCTGACAAAGCGGTTCGACCGGATAAACGGGGCAAAGATACACATGCAGACGCTCTGCGGCATCGCGCACTTCGATTACCGGCTCCTCAGGGCCTACTCCTACGAACAGGCGTTCGCCGTAATGCGCGGTCTGCGGCTCACCTACAAGGAGGCGCAGGAGATGTTCCGCAGAATGGTGTTCAATGTTGTGGTGCGCAACCAGGACGACCACACGAAGAACATCTCGTTCCTGATGGACAGAGGCGGAAAATGGCGTCTGTCGCCGGCCTACGACATGGGCTATGCCTACAATCCCGACGGCCAGTGGACCTCGGCCCACCAGATGTCGATAAACGGCAAATTCAGCGGTATCACCAAAGACGACCTGCTCGAATGCGCAGCCAAGAACAACATCAAGAATGCCGCACGGATTATCGATGAGGTTTGCCAGGCAGCATCCATGTGGCCTGGAATTGCTCTGGAGTGTGAGGTGCCGCAAAAGATGATTGAGGAGATCCGACCGAATATGGTTTTCTTTTGATAGTATGATTCGACGGGATACTATACTGTAACTTTACTTTATCCCCGTATTCATATATACGTTCATTAAAGTAAAGTCAAAATGAGGGAAGAAAAGAGATGGCTGCGCCATGGCGAAATGGCTACCGCCATTTTTTTCTTTTGGCTGCATAACTTATAAACAACCCGATGACAATAGCCAGACAAAACGCCCCTCCGACCCACCCGAGATAACAGCCAAGAACCTTGAAAATGTCCGTGAATCCATCCTCGATTTTACAACCCATTTTGGCGAAATAAACCCCGACATGCTCTATCTTTGTAGACGAGGTCAGTCGGGGCCTGAAAGGGCTGTTTTTGCCTCTTTCCCCTCTGTTCGGAGCGAGGCGATGAAAAAAATCGTTAAATCTTCGATTTTTTTGCGAAAAAACAAGTAAATTTTTGAGGTTCCTATCTTTTAAGCCGTAAACTATTGATAGTCAATAGGCATTTGATGCTGCGTCGGCAAATGAAGCGAGGAAATCAAATGTCAAACAATGCACAAATAAACCGCTAATAAAGTCAAATAAACATCTATTAATGAACGATTAACGCCTCCTATTAAGGGGCGTTTCTTTTTACATACGTTGTATTTGATTTGTCGATTTTTTGTTGTTAATTTGTTGCTCGAAATAATTTGAGCAACAAAAGCAACAAATATGGGAGCAGCAAAAGAACCTATCCGCCTCCGGAAGCGGACGACGCCGACAGGCAATGTGTCGTTATACCTGGACATATATTTGAACGGCAAGCGGTCGTATGAATACCTGAAAATGTATCTCGTCCCCGAAAAGACAAAAGCCGACAAAGAGAAGAACCGGCAGACTTTGCAGCTGGCCGAAGCCGTCAAAGCGAAACGGATTGTCGAATTACAGAACGGCGAATTTGGGTTCAATGCAGCGTACAAACTCGAAACCAATTTTCTCGATTATTACCGGGCAATGTGCGAAAAACGACACGGGAGCACAGACAGCAACGGGAATTGGGGAAATTGGCATAGCTGCCTGAAACACCTCGAACGATATTGCAAACCGAACACCACGTTCAAGGACATTACGCCGGAATGGATAGAGGGCTTTCGGGAGTATTTGGATAAAACCGCCCGTTGCAGGGATAAGCGCAAGAAGATAGTAACGGACGAGATTTCAAAGCCGTTGTCGCAAAATTCCAAAGTAAGTTATTTCAACAAACTGCGGGCATGTATAAATCAAGCGTTCGACGACCGCATTATGCCCCATAACCCCCTGCGGGGTATCGAGGGGTTCAAAGCGGGGGAATCGGAACGATGCTACCTCACCCTCGACGAAGTAAAGGCTATGGCTGCGGCGCATTGCAAATACCCTGCTTTGAAAAAGGCGTTTATGTTCAGTTGCCTGACAGGAATCCGTAAGAGCGACATCGAAAAAATGCGGTGGAAAGAAGTCCAACAGCACGGGGAGTTCACCCGTATTATTTTCAAGCAGAAGAAAACGGGCGGGCAAGAATATCTCGACATCAATCCACAGGCAGCCTCCTACTTGGGCGAGCGAGGTAAGCCCGACGACAGAGTGTTTGTCGGCTTCAAATATAGTTCCTATATGATAACGGAGTTAAGAATGTGGGCAGTTCGTGCTGGTATAACAAAGGATATAACCTTTCATTCAGGCCGGCACACTTTCGCCGTTTTGATGCTCGACCTCGGAGCAGAAATTTATACCCTGCAAAAATTACTCGGACACAAAGAGATTCAGACCACCCAAATATACGCCAAGATTCTCGACAAAAAGAAGCAAGAGGCCGTGTCGATGATACCGAACATATTGCCGGAAGAAACCGACAAAGAATAGCGGCTACGGCGTTTTCCTGAACATTTCTCCCTGCCCCGTTAGCAACCAATGGGCGGACACGCCGTAATCTCTGACAAGGTACACCAACCACGGTAATTGTGCGCTATTCTGCGTGGTATTGGGATTTTTCGCTTCGAGGGCATTCAGGTTCCACCGGTTGATATTATATCGGTCGGTAAACGTCTTTTTCCCTCGTATCACCCCCTTTGCTTTCAGGGCGTATAAAGCCTCGAAAAATCGGGCTGTTATTTTTTCGTTTTCGCTTTGATGCATATCTTTTCTGAATGGGCGTTTGCGGCCTTGAATTTTGCGTCTATTTTATTTTCTCGCTCCTGTAATAATCTTTGCCATTTTGCAACCAATTCGGGGCTGAAATCGGGCTTTTTGTGTCCGATAACTATCAACTCGTAGTCTCGCAACTCTTCGGGGGTCATTACAGGCATATATTTCTCAATGTCGAGCAATGCAAGCATATTTTCGAGCATTGTTTTCCGAATGTCCGCATACTTGGGTTCTTCAATCATATCCCCCTCGCCGGTCAAAAACCAACGGGCGTTGATGTCAGGCAACTTCGATACGATTGTCATTACCGGCGTGATACCGAAATTTTCCCCTTTTAGCAACTTGGCAAGATATTGAGGCGTCCAGCCCAACAAATCAGCAAACTCCCGTTGTCGCCCGCCTGTTTTATATTTGATTATTTCGAGTAACCTTGTGTTCATAAATTTCAATATAACGGTACTTTATATCGGATTTGTCCGAACTCTATTATCCTGCAACGGCAGAGGTGGCATTGCCTCCCTGCTGGGCAGGCATTTTTTTGCCTTCCGCAATTTGCTGTTTCAACAAGGCAACCAACTCGTCTATCTGCTTGTCCTTGCTTTTCAGGCTTTCGGCCTGCGTTTGTATCACCTCCCAAACATTTGCCGGAATAGTTACGACACTTGTTCCCGCCTCCACGGAGTTCAGCATATTGCCCTCGCCTGTCATTATCCAAACTTCGTTTATATTTCTATCGACAGACGCCAATTTCTGCACAAATCTTTCCGACAAAGGCACTTTTCCATTTACTATCTGTGAGAATGATGACTTTGTATAGCCTAACTTCTCGGCTAATTCTCGCTCGTTTTCGGCGTATTCCATAAAAACGAGCCAATTTATCACCTTTTTAACCCTTTGTGTTTCTGTCATTTGCAAACTAACTTAAAATTAAATCGCAACTTTGTGTCGAAAATTTTGTTTGAAATCGAAACAAAGTTTATATTTGCACACGGGTTTTAATAAAACCGCATTCAAAAATATGAAGAAAAATTTGAAATCGAAAATAAACCAAACAGTAAATGCAAAAATAATGGAACAAAAGGTTTTCAAAACGGCCTATCAAGAGGAACAGGAAGCCAAAGATATGGCTATCTACAACGAATGGAACGAGTTAATGTCCGTTCCCGGACAAAGTGCAACAGGCGTAACCCAACATTTGATGCAGAAGTACAACATCCATTCTTCATCAACTATTTGGGTTATGCGTAAAAGAGCCGAAAAACGGCTTAAAAGGGAGGGAAAATTATGAGTACAAAGTTAAGCCCCGAAGCTGCACGAGCCAAGTACGAGTACAACAAGAAATACCAGCAACGGTATTGGGAGAAAAAAGCTGCGTCAAAACGGGCTGCTGCCCAACAACAGATACAGACGGAACCGGTTTCGGTTTCCCGCAATGGTATGGACGACCAACGGTACATCACGGCTCTCGAAGCCTCGAACAAAACACTCAACAGCGAAAATCGACGGCTCGTGAGGCTTTTGCATAACTATCAGAAAATTATCGCTCAATCAACGGTTGCGGCTTTATGAAAAAGAACAAACAGACAATCGCAAAATATACCCGCCTGTATGCAATAGGCTTATGGGGAATCCTATCCATCATTTGGCTTTCCGGCGAACCAATAGACGATATGGCTTTGGGAAAATTCTGCTTGCTGAAAGGAATTGGGCTGGCATCGCTGGGGTTATGCTGCCTCGTAGGAAAAAGGCTCGATAAAGCAGGACTGCTGCCTGATATGGACGATGAAAATGATTGTGAGATATGAGTTGCCCGGTATGTAACGGATACCCCGGTTGCCCAAGTTGCACACCGGAACCTCGAATGATAACCTGCCCTGCCTGCAACGGAACGGGCGAAATCTACTACAACGAGAACGGAGACCGAATCTCCGAGGAAGAATACGCCCTGCTGCCCGCCGATGCAAGAGAGGTTGAAAGTTGCGAAGAATGCTACGGGGCAGGTAGCATAGAAGATATTTACGGACTTGATTATGACTAACGCAATGAATGATAAAGACAAACAACACCGCTCGGAGGAATTTCAAGAACTAACCTCCAAAATAGACCGGCTCGAAAAAATAGCCCTATTGGGGGCAAAAAACGTCCTGACGATAGATGATGTTGCCCTAATAACAGGGTTCACGAAAGGGCACATATATCGCCTGACAAGCGGGCAAAAAATCCCGCACTACAAGCCCAACGGACGTACTCTCTATTTCAAGAAAGAGGAAATCGAAGATTGGATGCTGCAAAACAAGATACAAACAAACACCGAGATTGAAAGTGCAGCCACCACCTACACAGCAATCAACAAAAAAAAGTGAGTTATGGACGATAGCCTCAATACAGCGAAAGCCCGCATCCGGGCAGCCTTTGAATCCGGAATCAGGATGACAACGGCACAGGGAAACCGCATCGGCAAAACCGTCGATTTCCGCAAAATTGTATCGCTCCTCAAAAGCGAGGGATTCGACATACAAAGCTATTGGAACGAAAAGGACGGGCGGCGTTGGAAAACCTACTACCACCAATACCCGCTGCCGCAGAAAGGGACACGCATGAATGAATTGGGGCAATCCAAACTGCAATTATAAACCGGCTGGGGAGGCGAGGCGGCATTACGCTAAGGTGGTGATTTAAGTGCGCTCACGGACTTCGCCACCTCTATTTCGCAGGTTCGAACCCTGCCCCCAGCGCAAGCAAAGCCCGAAGCTGTAAGAGGGCAAAAAAAATCAGCAATTATGAGTGACATCATCGAAATCAAACAGGCTGAGATGCTGCAAGCAATCAACCGGGCGGAGGTAGATACCCAAATCGCCACCGCAAAGCAGTACCCTCGTGATATTTACGGGGCATTGAACAACATCAAGACAATCGCCACGCTCGACAATTCGACGGCAGAAGATTGTTTCTATGCCCTGCGCCGACAGGGGACACTCATCGAGGGCGTATCGGTACGCCTCGCAGAGATTATCGCCGGAGCGTGGGGAAATATGCGGGTACAAACCCGTATCATCGGCAACGACGGCAAGACGATCACGGCACAGGGCGTATGCCATGACCTTGAAACCAATCTTGCCGTTTCGGTCGAAGTGAAACGCCGTATCACGGACAAAAGCGGCAAAACCTACTCGGAAGATATGCAGGTTACAACCGGCAACGCAGCATCGGCAATCGCTTTCCGAAATGCAGTTCTGAAAGTAGTTCCCAAAGCCGTAACAAAACGGGTCATCGACGAAATCAAACAGGTTGCGCTCGGCAAAGCCATAGACCTCGAAACCCGCAGGCAGAATATGATTGCCTACTTCGGCAAACTGGGTGTATCGCAGACGGACATCCTCACCTACTGCGGCGTGAAACGTATCGAGGAAATCACCAGCGAAATGGTGTTCGAGTTGAGCGGCTTGAAAAACGCCATAAAGGAGGGCACAACGACCGTAGCCGAAACATTCAAGCAGAACACCGCCGACGCAGAGAAGTTGGCCGAGGACGCCCGAAAACAAGCCGAGGCCAAACGCCGCAAGGTGGCAGAGGCTGCCGCCGCAGCTACGGCTGCAACACAAGGTGGCGGACAACCCTCCGAAACATCGGAGGCCGTGAATCCCGAAACAGGCGAAGTAACAAAAAAATAACCGCTCGAAAGAGCATAATTCAATATAACAATGGATAACGTAGAAATCAAAAAATCGAATCTCGAAGCAGCGTACAAACAAGCTGACGACAACACGAAAAAACTGCTCGCCACATTGTTCGGCGATGCGGTAACAACCAAAGACGACCGCCCAGTAACGGAGCGTATCAAGACGTTCGAGGACGCAATGGCTGCACTCGACAGCAACCACCCATTTGTATGCGATTCCCGAGCGTTTTGCGCCCAATCCGACAACATCAGCCCTGATATGCTGGCGTATCTCAAACTCCGCATCATCTGCGCTGCCTTAAACGAGGGCTGGGAACCACAGTTTACAGAGGATGAGTGGCGGTATTATCCTTGGTTTTACCTCTACACACAGGCGGAACTCGACGACATGGGCAACGGGGAAAAGCAGGAGCGGCGAATGATTGACACCGCTGACTATGTAACTGAATATGCGGGCTTCGGCTGTGCGTCTTCGGATTACGCCCCCTCGTCTACGAATGCGCGCTTCGGCTCTCGCCTTTGCTTGCGGAGCAGCGACCTCGCCATTTACTGCGGAAAGCAGTTCATCAAATTATGGGCTGATTTCAACTTAACCCGCAAATAAAAATATCAGGGAGGGATTTTCACCCTCCCTATTTTCAAAACCTCAAAATTAACAGAAATGGATATTCAAAACATCGTAAAAGACCTGCAAAAGTGGCAGGAGGAAAACAAAGAAAACCGGAGCGTAATCATTATTACCTCTGAATGTATCGCAAAATCCGAGGGGGGGGGTAAACGCACCAGCGCATCTCTCATAGGGGTTGTTGGTTCAGAAGGGATGCTCGTGCCCTCCCTTGCAAATGCCATTACCCAACACTCCGATTTCATCGACCTACTCCGTAAGGCCACAAAAGTTGCGGCAATAGATACAATTTCCCAAACCATTAAAGACGTAAATTAGTATGAGCAATACAGTAATACGACCCAAAGACCGAGCCGAATGGCTCGAATACCGCAAAGACGGTATCGGTAGTTCCGAAGTAGCGACAATCCTCGGCCTCAATCCGTGGGAAACTCCTTACCAGCTATGGAGACGCAAAAAAGGGCTGGACGCCCCCAAAGACGAAACCTTTGCGATGAAAGCCGGGCATTATCTCGAAGATGCCGTATCGCAGTTTTGGGCTGACGCAACAGGCCGAGAGGTCATCAAAAGTTCAGCCGGAGATTGGTTGTTCAAGAACAACGAAAAAGGGTTCTTGCAAGCCTCCCCCGACCGTACTTATTGGCTGGACGGCCACCGAAACCCGAACAACAAAGGGATATTGGAGTGTAAAACAACCCAAATGTCAATCGACCCCGACGACCTGCCGAAGCATTGGTTCTGCCAGGTTCAATACCTGCTCGGAGTTTCGGAATTTAAGCAAGGTTCGCTGGCTTGGCTCTGTTCCGGCCGAGAATTCGGGTACAAGGACATCGCATTTGTTCCGGACTTCTTCGGATGGATGATTGAGGAGGTTGAACGCTTTTGGGTTGATAACATCATCGGAAACGTGGAACCGGATGCGACTACCGTTACGGACGTTATCACGAAATACGCCCGCCATACGGAGGGAAAAATCATTGAGGTTAGCGATGACATCCTCTCGGCCTGCAATCAACTGAAAGTGGTAAAAGCAGAACTTGCCAAACTCGAAGCCACCAAAGAAGAACTCGAATCGAAAATCAAAATGGGCTTCGGGGATGCAGAAGCCATCAGTTACGGAGGCCAAACCCTCGCAACGTGGAAAACGTCCAAAGACAGCGCAAAATTCGATAGCAAGGCTTTCGGGAAAGTCCACCCCGACCTTGCACAAGAGTTCACGAAGATAGTACCGGGCACACGCCGATTTATCCTAAAATAGAGGGAATGTATGCAATATCAAACCAGCAGCGAGAGGAAATTATCAAACTTCTCGCTGCTTTACAAGACCTGCCCGACAAAGATACCAAGACTATCAATATCAAACGCCGAGCGGTCATACTGACAAGGAAGTTGAACAATAAAAAGCAGATAGACAATGACACCAAATGATTTTTTAGGGCAATTATGGGAGTATAAACTGAACAGTTAAATTTTCTTCGCTCAAAATATGATTGTATTATAATCATTTTATTATTTTCGCAAAACCAAAAGTAACAGAGTATGAATAAGAAAGAACATAGCACTGTATATGGGTGGGAGTGGCCGAAAGGCCTCCCTACGCTCCTGTTATGCGTGGTAGCCCTAAATACGGTGCTTTTTAACACTATACGGCTATGATTACGTTACGTTCCAATCAATCAGAGCCGATAAACAAGGCGATTGCATTCTTCAACGAAAAGAAGCCGAAACCGAGTTTGATAGTACTCCCCACAGCGTGGGGAAAATCAATCCTTACTGCTTTCGTTGCGAAGAACTGCACGGATAAATTGCTCGTTTTACAGCCCTCAAAGGAGCTGTTGGAGCAGAACTACAAAAAATACCTATCGCTATGCGGGTTCGTAACCAACGCCGGTATCTACTCCGCATCATTCGGTCGAAAGGACATCGCACAAATTACCTACGCCACTATCGGCAGCATAAAGTCGCTCGGAGCGACATTCAAACAAATGGGCTTTACCAAAATGCTCATTGACGAGGCGCATCTATATCCCCGTGAATCCGATAGTATGCTCGGCAAGTTCCTCGAAGAAAGCGGGATCACACACGTTCTCGGCATAACGGCCACGCCTGTCAAATTACAGACCAACCGAGACCTCGACGGCAACACCTTTTCCAAACTTGTGATGCTGACCTCCCGCAGCAAGAAAGGCAATTTTTTCAAGGACATTATCCACGTCGGGCAGGTTCGGGAAATGGTAGAACTCGGATTTTGGAGCAAACTCGTGTATCAGGCTGCCGATTTTGACGACAGTATGCTCGTGTTCAACTCCTCCAAATCCGAATACACGGAATACAGCGTTCAACAAGCATACAATGCCAACAACGGCGCAGGCGGCATAATCGACGCACTCAACAGCAACAAAGACCGCAAGCATATCCTCGTGTTTGTTCCAAGCGTACAGGACGCTATCGACCTATCGCAACGGTATGAAAATTCAGCCGTGATATACGGCGATATGGATAAGCGGCAACGGGATTTCGTCATATCGGAGTTCCGAGCCGGACGCATACGGGTAATTTTCAACGTGCGGGTGCTTTCAACGGGTTTCGACTACACGGGGATAGATTGTATTGTTCTCGGCATTTCAACGGCCTCAATCGCCCTGTATTACCAAATCATCGGGCGTGCTACACGTATCGACGAGGGCAAACAGGACGCCCTCATTATCGACCTCGGCGGCAATGTAGCCCGTTTCGGCAAGGTCGAGGACATCACATTTGAACGGGGGAAGATATGGAGAATGTTCGGCAGCGGCGGGAAGCTGTTGAGCGGCATACCTATCAGCGACATCGGACGGGTAACGAAACAGGACGTGGACGCAATGGATGCCGGGCGGAAAGCCGTTATCGAGGTCATGCCTTTCGGCAAGTATAAAGGCGAGCGCATCGCCGACATTCCGGCCAGCTATCGACAATGGTGTTTGGCAAATTTCGAGTGGAAAGCCCACAACGAAAACCTCCGGCAATCACTCTTAGCTACACTTAAAAATTAAGGATATGGCAAGACCCAAGAAAAATAATGCAGAGTATTTCACGCATGACGCTGATATGCGGAATGACGTGAAAATAAAGGCTCTCCGCCGTAAATTTTCCCACACAGGGTATGCCGTATGGAATTACCTGTTGGAAACACTCACCGACAGCGATTTTTTCGAGGTTGAGTGGGAGGAAATAAACATCGAACTCCTTGCGGCGGATTATGACGTATCGGTTAGCGAGCTGACCGAAATTGTTGAATACTGCGTAAAAATCGGGTTGTTGCAGCGGGCTGGGAATAAACTCATTTCCAAAGCCCACCAGCAACGGTTCTCCTCTTTGCTCGCAAACCGTGAACGGAAGCGCATTTCAGAGGGGCAAAACGCAAGTATGCCGAATAATGGCGGAGTTATGGCGAGCCAAAACCCCGTAAAAACTGATGAAACTGATGCAAGCGGCAACCCGAAACAACATAGTAAAGGAGAGGAGAGCAAAGGAGAGGAAAAGAAAGGAGAAATAAAATATCCTTATCAGGATATTGCCGACCTGTGGAATTCGATATGCAAGAGCCTACCGAAAATATCGAAGTTATCAGACCCTCGTCGGGCTAAGATAAAAGCCCGGCTCAACGAGTTCGGCAAGCCCGAAAGTTGGATGCCGACCTGCGAGGCTTTGTTTGAGGCAGTCGAGGCATCCAGTTTCTTGCGGGGCGAAAACAAATCGAATTGGCAAGCGACGTTCGATTGGCTGTTCAGCAACGGCACGAACTGGGTTAAGGTCATGGAGGGCAACTACACCAACAAAGGCCAGCAACACAAAACCGGTTCCACCACCCTCGGCTGTGATGAGCGCATCGAGAACGGACGCCGGACGTATGGGTCGGGAAAGGTTACAATCCCGATGAACGCTCCTCCCCGTCCGGGCGATAAATACGCTTGGGATAGTTCAACGCAAAAATGGGTGCTGTTATGATGCGGTGGAGAGAGTTGGGAATAGAAATCCCGTACAATCGCACGAGCGGCAACATCAAGACCTACTGCCCTCAATGTAGGGACAGCCGCCACAACAAACGGGATAAAAGCCTATCGGTGGACTTGGCGACAGGTGTATTCAACTGCCACTACTGCGGGTGGGCAGGCTGCGCCGTCGAAAAAGAGCAGCGGTGGGACAAACCGTTTTACAACCCTCGCCCGCTGGCTCGACAGAAGCCCGAATACAAAAAACCCAAACAGACAGGCAATACTGCTATGAGCAGCAAGGCCATTGCTTGGTTTGCAGGGCGGGGTATCAGCAAAAAGACGCTCGAACAAATGCGGGTTACGGAGGGTATGGAATGGATGCCACAGAAAAACGGTCAGGCCAACACAATCCAATTCAACTACTACCGCAGGGGCGAATTGGTAAACACGAAGTTCCGCACGGGCGACAAGTGTTTCAAAATGGTATCGGGGGCAGAATTGCTGCCATACAATATCGACGCTATCAAAGGGCAAAAAGAGTGTATCATAACGGAGGGCGAAATGGATGCCCTTTCGTTCATTGAGTGTGGCCGTACCGACGTTGTAAGCGTTCCGAACGGGGCAAATGCCAACCTCTCTTACCTGGACGATTATATCGAGGAGTATTTCGACGACAAAGATACGATTTTCATCGCATCGGACACCGACACCAAAGGCGTTATCTTACGGGACGAGTTGTTACGGCGTTTCGGAGCTGACCGCTGTCGCATTCTCGAATATGGGGAGGGATGCAAGGACGCCAACGAGCATTTGATGAAGTTCGGACGGGATAGCCTGCTGAAATGCCTCGACGATGCGCCGGAGGTAAAGGTAGAGGGTATTTTTACGGTTTCGGACTTTGAGCAATCGCTGGACGCCATTTTTGAACACGGCTTGCAAAAGGGCGTAACAATCGGGCACGACAATTTCGACCGGTTGTGTTCATTCGAGACCAAACGCCTCTGCATCGTAACAGGTATTCCGGGCAGCGGTAAATCGGAGTTCATCGACGAAATTGCCGAACGGCTCAATATGCGGTACGGGTGGAGATTCGCATATTTCAGCCCCGAAAACGCCCCGCTCGCCTATCACGCATCCAAGTTGATAGAGAAGTTTACCGGCAAGAAATTCAGCAAGGAAACGCTTAAATTCGGGGAATATCGGCTGGTAAAAGAACACCTCGAAGATAACTTTTACTTCATCAGCCCAGCAGATAATTTCCGAGTAGATACAATCCTCGAAAAAGCCAAATTCCTCGTCCGGCGGCGGGGCATTAAAGCCCTCGTAATTGACCCATACAACCGATTGGAGAGCCAACAGGGAAACCGGAATGAAACGCAGTACATCAGCGAACTGCTCGACAAGCTGACGAATTTCGCTCAAATCAATGACATCCTCATAATTCTGATGGCGCACCCGACCAAGCAGCCGAAGAACAAAGACGGAGTAATTGAAGCCCCGACGCTGTATGACATCAGCGGCTCGGCCAACTTCTACAACAAAGCAGATTTCGGCATCGTGGTTCACCGGAACCGCCTTGAAAATACGGTCGAGGTTCACGTTCAGAAAGTCAAGTTCCGACACCTCGGAGAGTGCGGGACTTGCCTATTCAAGTACAACATCAACAACGGGCGGTACACACCGTTCGACGGCGCAAGTTTCGACGCTATTGCATGGGACAATACCAACCACCTGCAACAACACCAACAAGAGCTGTTGGAGGAGGCATACCGCAGCAGCGTGTTTGATTTCCGAGACGACGATATGCCGGACGACGATTGCCCATTCTAACAATATGGAAGCGAATATAATATATAACATTGACTGCCTTACGGGGTTACGCAATCTGCCCGACGATAGCATAGATTGTTGTGTTACCTCCCCGCCGTATTTCAACCTGCGGGATTATGGAGTGAGCGGTCAGATCGGGTTAGAGGATACGCCTGAACAATACATTCAAAAGCTGGTCGGCGTATTCCACGAGGTAAGGCGGGTATTAGCCCCTGCGGGAACATTATGGGTAAATATCGGGGATTGCTATGCTGGCAGCGGAAAAGGGGCAGCAAACTATCCCGACAATGCCATGAAATACAAACAGGGGACAAATCGAGGGACTGTCGGGCGTTCGGCCATAGTCAAGAAATTCGATGGCTACAAGAGCAAAGACCTCATCGGCATACCTTGGATGCTGGCCTTTGCGTTACGGGCGGACGGCTGGTTTCTGCGGCAGGATATTATTTGGGCAAAGCCTAACCCCATGCCGGAAAGTATGAAAGACCGGTGTACGAAATCCCATGAATATATCTTCTTGCTCACCAAATCCCCGAAATATTACTTCGACTGTGAGGCTATCCATGAAAAAGCCGTAACAAGCGGCACAATCCCGACAAATGCACCTCGCTACGGCGGTAACAAATACACGGCTACCCCCGAAAAGTTTTACCGGACAAAAAGCGGCAACGCATATATCGACAGGGAATTTCGGAACAAAAGAGACGTATGGACAATCCCGACACAACCCCTGCAAGAAGCGCATTTTGCGACGTTCCCCGAAAAATTGGTGGCTGACTGCATTTTGGCCGGATGCCCTGAAAATGGAATCGTCCTCGACCCATTTATGGGTTCCGGAACGACGGGCATAGTCGCCCGAAAATTCAACCGCAAATACATCGGGTTCGAGTTGAATCCCGAATACATACAAATCGCCGACAAACGACTGAAAAAAGAACTCGGATTATTCATTTAACCTCAATAACAGTATGAAAACGTATGTAATTACACTTTCAAAGCGGTTCCCAACCGGACATAATCGGGCTGGCGAGCCAACACATTTTTGGGAAAAATTCATTAAAGGCCGAGATAACTACTCGTGCATTTACCGAGATTTTTGGGAAACTACGATTCCAAAAATCCACACGATACGTGCGAACTACCCACTTTGGAAGAAACGTATCGCCGAGGTTGAACGGGGTGAGGCTTGCCTATCAATCCGGCAATGGACGGGTAAACCTTATCGCAGCAAACAGGTTGAAATTGCCCGGCTGACAAAGGAGGACGGCGTGGGAATCCAACGGCTGGAATTTGTGAACGGCAAACTCGGGCTGCCTCGTATCGGAATTGTGTATCAGCGAAAAAACGAAATTGCTCTGAACGACGGTTTATCGTTCGAGGATTGGGAGAATTGGTTCAAAAACTACGACCTCGCACAGCCTATGGCAATCATCCACTTCACCAAATTCCGCTACTGATATGAACACACAAAAAATGATTGAATGGATAGGCACTCACAATGTCGGCATTTCATCGAGAACAATGTGGTGCGGATTGATGGGTGTTGGTTCCGGTTCGGCTGGAAGATTCGACATACCTCACGATGCCGACGACTTCTCACGCTGCTATGACCTCGTAACATTTGCAGAGGTTTCACCGGCTTATGACCTGCCCCGCATTTGTGAAATTTTTCCTTGGTACAAGCCCATTATAGACAGTTGGGAAACGCTCGTTGAGTTGTATGAAAAGCAGGATTACAAGGGCGTATATCATTTGCTGTCGAGCAAGCATGCCGAGGTTATGCGCTTACAAGGATACGAGAAAAAACAGAGCGGAATTTGGATAAAAAAACAATAGACTATGGCAACGACAAAAGAACATATAATTCAGTACTGCAAAGACCACAATTTCAAACTCCGAGAGGAAGATTTCGACGGCTCTATTCATCAGTACAGCAAATATCTATCGAAAACCATACTCCTGTTTATCGGCGTATCTGACACCATGTTGAATGTCGGAATAATAGTTCTCGATACGCAGCAACAAGTTTACAAAAAAGATACGACACTTCCCCTCACGCTCATTGAGCCGAGCTATTGGCGGCTCCATTTGAGTACAATGGTTCACGACGTTGTGGCGGCTGTTTTCGACGAAATGACCGGACTCGGTTTTAACCCTAAAAAATGACGCCCATGAAACTGCTCTATATCGACTTATTCTGCGGGGCGGGCGGAACCTCTACTGGCGTTGAGAACGCTCGGTACGAAGGCCGGCAATGTGCAAAGGTCATCGGATGCGTAAACCATGACGCCAACGCCATAGCCTCACACGCCGCCAACCACCCCGACGCTATGCACTTCACGGAGGATATTCGGACGCTGGAACTCTCCCCGTTGATAGCCCATATTGCCAAAATGCGGAAACTCTATCCCGACGCATTCGTTGTATTATGGGCGAGCCTCGAATGTACGAATTTCAGCAAGGCCAAAGGTGGGCAGCCCCGTGATGCCGACAGCCGGACGCTGGCCGAACACCTGTTCCGCTATATCGAGGCTATCAATCCCGACTACATTCAGATTGAGAACGTCGAGGAGTTTATGAGCTGGGGCGACCTCGACGAAAACGGCAAACCGATAAGCAAGGACGCAGGGCGATTGTACCAACAATGGGTGGCGAACGTCTGCGGGTATGGTTACCGGTTTGTTCATCGCATACTCAACTCTGCCGACTATGGGGCGTACACCTCCCGTCGCCGGTTCTTCGGCATCTTCGCAAAAGGGAGCCTCCCGATTGTGTTTCCCGAACCGACGCACAGCAAAGAGGGAGCGGCTGGGCTGTTCGGCCGATTACACCGCTGGAAACCCGTGCGGGAGGTGTTGGACTTTTCGGACGAGGGAGAAAGCATCTTCGGACGCAAAAAACCGCTCGTCGATGCGACGCTGGAACGGATATATGCGGGACTGATAAAGTTCGTTGCGGGCGGCAAGGAGGCATTCATGGTAAAATGGAACAGCATGAGCCGAGCAGGTAAATACCATGCTCCGGGCATTGACGAGCCGTGTCCGACTGTTGCAACGCAAAGTCGGCTCGGCGTGGCACAGGTGAGTTTCCTTTCCAAGTATTATGGCGGTAGTCCGGAGGGCAAGAGTGTATCGGTAGAGGAACCGGCAGGAGCAATAACCACAAGAGACCACCACTCGTTCATCACGGCCTACTATGGCAACGGGCACAACCACAGCATCGACGAACCCGCTCCGACACTGACGACGAAAGACCGGCTCGCATTTGTTGATATGCAGTACGGGAACGGGACACCCTGCGACATCGAAACACCCGCTCCGACCGTTACCACCAACCCCAAACACCAACTCGTTACCTGCAAACCGTGGATAATGAACACGAGTTTCAAAAACACAGGGAGCAGCATCGACGAACCGGCACAGACAGTAACGGCAAACCGGAAATGGCACTACCTGATGAACCCGCAATTCCAATCCGCAGGAGGTTCAGTCGATAGCCCATGTTTTACGCTCATCGCTCGTATGGATAAAATGCCTCCGTACCTCATTCAGACAGAACAGGGCGAAATGGCTATCGTTATCGAACCGGACGACAGCCCCGCAATGGTAAAAATCAAACAATTTATGGCATTGTACGGCATTATCGACATCAAAATGCGAATGCTCCGCATACCGGAATTGAAACGGATTATGGGTTTCCCCTCCGACTATGTTCTCGTCGGGACACAGGCCGACCAAAAGAAATTCATCGGTAACGCCGTGGAAGTCAATATGGCACGGGTTCTCTGCGAGGCTCTTTGCGCTCGACTGATTGAGGAGGACATCAAGCCGATTCGGGCGGCTGCATAGCCAAAACGAAACGCAAATAAAAAAAACGCACTATAAATCATCGAATTATGAAAGTGAAAGAAATCATCAAGTATCTGCACAACTACCAAAAGTGGCGGCGAGGGGCTGACCTCCCGATGCCCAACCCCAAAGAATTGGGGATAGCTATTGACGGGGCTATTCGTGAACTGCGAAACTTCCAACGGCTGAAAATCAAACTCGACAAGAAAAGCCCCAAATGAAATGCCACTACATATACACCGAAAACGGCGAAAAGGTGCTTATCCCATACTGTTGGCCGGTAGTTCTTTCGGGGGATATGTCGCAATGCACCTGCCGCACTGAAAAGACCTTTGCGGCTTTCGAGCGGGAACGGTACAATGAAACCGTCAAGGCTCTGCGGGCGGAAATAAAGGATTTGGAACACGAAAACGCCTATCTCAATAGGATAATCAAAAAACTCACAAAACAAAAACGTAAAAAATGAAAACAATGACGAAAGAGCAGCTTGCGGAGCTGCTGAACGGTAATGAGTACCGTGATGAAATGACAAAGGAACAGGAACAGGCTGCCAAGCAAAACAATCTGCTGGTGCTGTTCGGTGCATCGGATGACCTGCTCGAAATGCGAGGGGCTATCCGTGATGAAGTCGGAGCCTATGACGGCGGAGAGTATGCGCTGGCATTGGACGGCGAACTGTATGCCGACGGCGAGGAAGAAAACACCTACCACAAGGCCATAGGCAACGAGGTTCTTCCCATTTCGGACGAGTGCGACAACGACGACAATCCCCGCCTCATTCGAGCCGAGTGGTGTCCCGACGACCAACCGGCTTTGAGTTGGCGTATATCCTCCAATATTCCCTACGCCTCGTTCACAATCAAGGAGGACGGAGAACCTTACTGCGAGGGTATAATTATCGACATCGACGACATAATCCCCAACAACAAATAATACAACAATTATGGGAAACTTTGGAATTAAAATCGACCTCCTGAAACTGAAAAACAGTTTCGTAACCAACCTCAAAGGCAAGGCTGCCACGAAACGCTGCTTGGTTATCCCTATCGACGACAGCGGAGTTTACCTCGGCGAGAAAGGGGTGTATCTGAACCTCACAGCCGTTGAAATGCGGGAACAGCGTTACGGCGATACGCACGTCCTCAAACAAAGCCTCGCAAAAGAGGTGTACCAAGCCATGAGCGAAGAGGAACGCATGGCACAGCCCATATTCGGGGCGTTGAAACCTATCGAAAGCCAACAGCGGCAAATGGAAGTAACGCAGACTACCAACGCAGCAGAGGCAGTCGAAGACCCTGACGACCTCCCGTTCTGACATTCGGCGAACAAAAGCACGGCACAATTCGGGGAGCAATCCCCGTTTTGTCGTCTTGCCCGAATTCAGCCCCAAATTCAAACGATATGACAACAGATAAGCAAACACCCGACAAGCCAAAAAGAAAAGCACAGAAGCCGCAGAAACAGCCAAAAATGGATATGTTCACGGCTATATGCAAAAGCGACCTAAAAATAGAGGTCGTCAAAGAATACCTATTCCACCCCACCCGCAAATGGAGGTTCGACTATGCCATACCCGACCATAAAATAGCCCTCGAAGTCGAGGGTGGTGTGTGGACAGGTGGACGTCATACCCGCCCGCAAGGGTTTCTCAGCGACATCGAAAAGTACAATGCCGGAACATTGCTCGGCTGGCGGATATTCAGAGTAACGCCCGACGACTTATGCAGGTTGAAGACGCTGGAATTGATAAAACAGGCTATTTCCGTCTGAAAACTCATTTTTTTGCCCAAAAAGTGATTATAATACAATCATATTGGCTAATTTTGTCGAAACTAACAAATTCAAAGGATGATAAAATTTTCAGAATTCGTATCGCTCGGCCACCCTGATAAGATTGCGGACTATATTTCGCAATATCTCCTCGACCGGTACATCGAACACGACCCGCAAACCCGTTATGCGGTTGAAGTGCAAATCAAGGGCTACCAGGTAACGCTCGGCGGCGAGGTATCAAGTAAGCACCATTTTTCAGCACAGGAGATACGGGATTTTGTCCGTGCATCTGTAAACGAAATCGGGTACACACGAGAATATCAGCAGAAATGGGGTGCTGACAATACCATTTGTGGCGACCTGCTCGACGTGGCTATCTATATCTGCCAACAGAGCAACGACATTGCACAAGGGTTGTCCGGCTGGGGCGACCAAGGCATTTTCTTCGGTTATTGTGAGTACCGTCCCGATACCTGCGGAATGCCTCTCGACCATACCCTCGCCAAAAGATTATGCAAAGACCTGTTCGAGAGTGGCATCGGAGGCCTCGACATCAAAACGCAGGTCATTACCCGCAATGATAAGGTCGAAAAGGTCATCGTTGCAATCCCGCTGCTCGATGACACGAGCAAAAAGACCGTGAAACACTTTGTGCGCTCACGTATCAAAGGCCGGTATCAGCTCATCATCAACGGCACAGGCCGATACGTCAAACACTCGTCTATCGCAGACTGCGGTACAACCGGTCGCAAATTGGCGGTGGATTTCTATGGAGGCAACAGTAAACTCGGCGGCGGTTCCCCTTGGACGAAAGATGCAAGCAAGGCTGACCTCACGCTGAACCTCGCCGCCCGCCGCCTCGCTATCAACTACTCGATGAAATACAAAACGGACGTAACGACCGCCCTCGCCTGCTGCATCGGCAAACAGGCGGTGGATTTCATCGTTCAAGACACGGCGGAAAACACGTTGGCCGAGGGGACAATGGACATCAATCCACAGGAGATATGCAAGGAGTTCAAGTTGAACACCCCGATTTATGCGTCTATGTGCCGCTGGGGGCTGTTCGGCGAATATCAACAAGACAAAGTATGGGAATAGGACTATGAAAACGGAACTCGTAAAACTCTCTCAAATACGGGTGAACGGGGCAAACCCTCGTATCATCAAAGACGACAAGTTTGCCAAGTTGGTAAACTCGATTCTCGATTTTCCGAAGATGCTGGAACTTCGCCCGATTGTGGTGGACGATACACTCGTTTGCTTGGGCGGAAATATGCGTTACCGGGCATTGACTTTCATAGCCGAGATGCCTATTGACGACCTGAAATCTCGACTGTGCGATATTCGAGGTTTTCAGAAAAAAACCGAAGCCGAGAAAGAGGCTTTGGTTGAACATTGGGAACGTTGGCAGGATAACCCGACCGCTCCCATTATCCGTGCTGCCGACTTATCGGATGAAGAACAAAAGGAGTTTATCATCAAGGACAACGTGGGCTATGGCGAATGGGACTACGATATGCTGGCGAATGATTGGGAGGCAGAAGACCTCGAAGATTGGGGGCTGGACGTATGGCAGTCCGACAACAACGACGGCGGCGACAGTGCAGGCGAAAGCAGCAAACCAGCCAACGGCTCTTTGGCCGACCGCTTCGTTATCCCTCCGTTCTCAATTCTCGACACCCGCAAAGGCTATTGGCAAGCCCGAAAAAAGGTTTGGAGGGAACTTATCGGGGACATGGGCGAAAGCCGCAACGACACGTTAATAACAAGCCCCGAAATCAAGTACAAGGACATCTACCAAAAGACACGGGAGCATCGAGAATCGCTCGGCCTGTCGTTCAAAGAATACCTCGACAAATATGTGCCGGAGGAGGTCAAAGAGCGGGAGGCGGCCAAAGTGCTGTCGGCGGGCGTATCATTGCTCGACCCTGTTATGGCTGAACTCATTTGCCGTTGGTTCGGGTTGGAAAAATGCAAGACGTTCGACTGTTTCGCTGGCGATAGCGTATTCGGATATGTATCGGCCTATCTCGGCAATGAATTTACCGGCATCGAACTCCGGCCGGAACAGGCTCAACTCAACAATGAACGGGTGGAGGGTATGGCCGCCCGCTACATCTGCGATGACGGGCAAAACGTCGGGCAACACATTGAGCCGAACAGTATGGATTTGCTGTTTAGCTGTCCGCCGTACTATGACCTCGAAAAATATTCCGACCTCGAAAACGATGCGTCCAATCAGGGAACATACGAGGAGTTCCTTACGATTCTGACGAACGCTTTCAAATCCGCCCTCGGCTGTCTGAAAGAAAACCGGTTTGCGGTTATTGTTGTCGGAGACGTTCGGGATAAGAAAACTGGCTTCTACTACAATTTCATCGACGATATGAAACGCATCTTCAAAGAAAACGGAGCCGCCCTGTATAACGAACTCATCCTCATTGAGACGGGAGCCAGCACAGCCCTCCGTGCCGCCCGTTATATGGAGAGCCGCAAGGTTGCCAAGATGCACCAAAATATCCTCGTATTCTACAAAGGCAACACAAAGGAAATCAAGAACAACTACAAAAAAATTGAATATGCAAGCGAAGATTTGGAACTTTTCAGAGTGGATAGCGGAGACGAACCCGCAGAAGATTAGGGAACATTTCGATGCGCTGTTACGCAAAGCGGGGTTCAATATCCTCCGCTTTACGGCGCATAATTTCAAACCGCAGGGATATACTGCCCTGTGGCTGCTCTCGGAAAGCCATTTTGCCGTACACACGTTCCCTGAGTATGGCAAGACGTATATCGAGTTGTCGAGTTGCAACCTCGAATATTACCAGCGTTTTTTGGAAATGACAAAGGAGTTGTAAAATGAGCGAGGCACAACAGAGAAAGCGTCGGCAGTTGAAACTATCCCGCCTCGAAATCGTGGCGCAACTCTACAAACGGGGTTACAGCATACGGAAAATCCAGTCCGAGGTAATGAAACGTCTCGGGCTGGAAACCTATTCGACGGCCACCGTGAACAGGGACATCCAAACCCTCCTCAAAGAGTGGCGGGAAAGCCGCTTGGAGAACATGGATTTGGCCTTACAACTCGAATTGGAGCGTATCGACGAAACGTGCAGGGAGTTGTGGGAACAATGGGAAAAGTCGAAAACTGACTACACCAAGACCGCCCGCAAACAGAAAGGTTCGCCGACACGGGACAGCCAAACGGGGGCGACATCTATCCGCACCTATCAAACCGAGCGGACGGAAACCGAGGTAACACGCCTCGGCGACCCGTCGTACATTGCGGAAATCAGACAGCAGCTTGCAGAACGCCGGAAGTTGCTCGGCCTGTACGCCCCTGAAAAGAAAGATATTTCGGGCGATATGAGTTTTGCGGCGTTCCTGATAGAGAGTGGCATCGTGGACGACAATGAGCAGAAATAATGACATATTGCGGCGGCGGGGCATCGACCTGATGCGTTCGTGGAGAGAGGATTGGAACCGATTTGTCCGGGACGGTCTCGGCGTTACCCTTGACAGGGAGCAGCAGGAGATTTTATCCAGTGTCCAATTCAATCCCCGCACGTCTGTTGCCTCCGGCACGGCTCGTGGTAAAGATTTCGTCGCTGCCTGCGCCGCCATATCGTTTCTGTACCTGACACCACGTTGGAACACCCAACGCCAACTCATAGAGAACACGAAAGTCGCCCTCACCGCACCGACCGATAGGCAGGTAAAGAACATTATGATGCCGGAAATTTCACGGCTCTACAACAGGGCGAAATCACGAGGCATCGTGCTGCCCGGCAGATTGAACGCCTATGACATTCGCACGGACAGCGATGAATGGTTCTTGACAGGATTCAAGGCCGACGAGAACAACCACGAGGCGTGGTCGGGCTTTCACGCTGTAAATACGATGTTCGTCATCACGGAGGCGTCCGGTATCAGCGACAACACATTTGAAGCGATTGAGGGAAACCTACAAGGCAACAGCCGTGTCTTGCTGGTATTCAACCCCAACACTCCTATCGGATATGCTGCCCGCAGCCAACGAGGGGAACGCTGGACGAAATTCCGGCTGAACAGCCTGACCGCTCCGAACGTCATTGAACATAAAATCATCATCCCCGGACAGGTCGATTACGAATGGGTTGTCGATAAACTCGAACAATGGTGTACCCGTATCGACAAATCGGAGGTGCAGGAAGAACTCGACGACTTCTGCTTCGAGGGAAAATGGTATCGCCCCGAAGACCTGTTCCGCAAAAAGGTTCTCGGCAAATTTCCGAAAGTGGCCGATGATGTGCTTATCCCGATGCAATGGATTGAAGCAGCGCAGGAACGCTGGCGGAAATACAAGGGGGAACGCACGGGAACAAATTGGCTCGGTGTCGATGTGGCTGGAATGGGACGGGACGCAACGGTCTATTGCAACCGCATCGAGAATTGGGTTGCGCCGTTCAAAAAGCACAATTCGGGCGGCACGGCAGACCACATGCGGGTTGCGGGCGACATCATCAATCACCGCCGCCAACACCCTACATCGTTCGTTAGCATCGACACAATCGGCGAGGGTGCGGGTGTCTATGCACGGGCACACGAGATTGACGACAGCCCGTATATCATCAGCTGCAAATACAGCGAGGGAGCAAAAGCCCGTGATAAAGAACTAACCGACATTACGGGGCAATACAAGTTCCTCAATATGCGGGCATACCTGTTTTGGTGCATACGAGATTGGCTCAATCCGAAAAATAACACGGGAGCCATGTTACCTCCGGACGAAGAATTTTCAGAGGAGGCAACCGAAATTCGGTGGTCATTTCGCTCCGACGGCAAAATAGTCATCGAACCAAAAGAGGACATCAAAAAGCGGCTCGGACGCTCTACCGACAAATTCGATGCGCTGGCCAACACGTTCTATCCGATTGTCATCAAGCGTCCGGTGGACAAAAAACGTATCGCACAGGCTGTGTACTAATTTTTTTGCAAACAAAATGATTATAATACAAACATTTATGGCAACAATTCAAGAAATCATCGACAAGAACAGACCGGTAACAGAGATTATTTCCGACCTGAAAGAAAAGGCCGTTTACGTGCAGCCGTGGACAGGACGCTGGGGATTGATACACGAATACGACCCCAAGCGACATCCTGTGATGAACAAAGCCAAATACCCCGACATTGTGAACGAGGACGGCTCTATCGACTACGTTACCCGTATCACATACGACCTGCAACGATTGGCTGTAAAACGTATGACGGAACTATGCTTCGGCATACCTGTCAAGCGCATCTATAAACCCAATAACGACGGGGAGCAGAAAGTCGCCAAAATGTTGGAGGCAATCTACGAGCGGAACCGCATCGACAGCGTGAACATCGAACGGAGTAATATGCTGTTCGCCGGTTGCGAGGTTATGACGCTGTGGTACGCTGTCGAGCAACGGCACGACCTTTACGGATTCAATTGCCCGCTGAAACTGCGATGCAAAAACTATTCGCCGATGCATGGGGACGAACTGTACCCGTTGTTCGATGAGTACGGCGATATGATTGCTCTATCGGTGGGCTATACCCGAAAGAAACTCGGCAAAACCGTTTCGTACTTCGACACCTATACCGACAGCAAGCACCTGAAATGGTCGAACGAGAACAACGGCTGGCAGCTCATCGAGGACGAGGATATTACCCTCGGCAAAATCCCCGGGGTGTATATGTTCCGCCCGACCCCCATTTGGGAGGACACCTCGAAAATCGTGTTCGAGATTGAATGGGCGTTGAGCCGCAACGGTAATTACCTCCGCAAGAACAGTAAACCGGTATTCTGCGTGTTTGCGGACGAAGAAATACAATTCGGCGAGGAACAACCCGAAAACAAGGAGTTCAAAAGCATCCTCCAATATCCGAAAGGTTCTTCTGCGGGGTATGTCACATGGGAGCAGGCGGTTGAAAATCTGAAATTCTTTGTTACCGAACTCCGGCAATCGTTCTTCACGCAGTTGCAACTGCCGGATTGGAGTTACGAGAGTATGAAATCCAACCCTATGTCGGGCGAAAGCCGCAAGCAGCTATTCATCGACGCCCAACTCAAAGTCAAGGACGAGAGCGGGCGACTGATTGAATTCCTCGACCGTGAAATGAACGTCGTCAAAGCGTTCCTCAAAACGATGTTGCCCGAAAAGCAATGGAAAGACGTGGACAGCCTGCAAGTGGAAATGGAGATAACGCCGTTCACGATTACAGACGATAAGGACACCATTGCGAACCTCACGACGGCCAACGGCGGCAAACCTATCATTTCACAGCGGCAAAGCGTCGAAATGCTCGGCTGGAGCAATGACGTTGATAAAACGATGCAAGAACTCGGCGAAGAAAAAACCGTCGATGCGTTCCATTTAACCGAATAGCCCCATGACGAAAGTACGCATATCACAAATGACATTCGGGGAAAGCGAATTTGTCAGAGGCAACAAGGTTTGGAGGGCTGAATCGCTATACCTGTTCGCACAGGCCAAAGGCTACGAAGTCCGAGACCTCCCGCTGTGGGCGGTAGATTTAACCGACCATCCGTTCCCTGCGGATAACCTCTCGCAGTTCATCTTCCAATGTAAGCGGGTGCAGGACTGCTCGCTGAACTATCCTATTATCCTCGACGATTGCGGGCAGATTGCCGACGGCTATCACCGCCTATGTAAAGCGATTTTGGAGGGACGTGAAACCATAAAAGCGATACGGTTGGAGGAAATGCCCGCTCCCGACCGCATAGAGGAGGAATAACAATGGCCGCAGCGAGGAAAAAGCAACAGCGGGAACGACCGAAATACTCGTGTCGGGACTGCATCCATAGTTACGATTGGCACGAAAAGAATTGGCGGGGCGAACTGTTTATGTGCCGCTGCCCGCACTACAAAGAGGGGAAGTTCTCGAAATTCTTGGACGACCCGCAATGCAACGTATTTGAATTGAGAAACAATGGCACGGTTGGACAAATGGGAGAGTAAGCACCTGAAAGACGTGGAGCGTTATGCACGGCAGATTGAAGCTATTTATCAGTCTGCCGTGCGTGAGGCTGCCGCTATCGGGGCGACAATACCCAATTTCAACCCCAACAAGCCCTTTTCGTTCGCCAACTACCCAAGCACAAAGGCTCGCATCGAAAAGTTGCTACAAACGCTAAAAACGGGCATATCGACGGTTATTCTGAACGGCATCGAGGCCGAATGGACGTTGGCGAACAACAAAAACAACGAACTGTGCAACGTCGTATTCGGGGAATACGCCACGAAATTATCACCGGAACAGGCTCGCAAGTATTACAACACCAACGACAAAGCCTGCAAAGCGTTCACGGAACGCAAAATCGGTGGACTGAAATTGTCTGACAGGGTATGGCGGTACACGGAGCAATTCAAAACGGAGATAGAAATGGGCATCGACCTCGGCCTGCGGGACGGGCTTTCAGCCGATGAAATGAGCCGGACACTTCGACAATACCTCCAACACCCCGATAAACTGTTCCGCCGTGTACGAGACCAGCACGGGCAACTGCACCTGTCGCAACGGGCGGCGGTGTATCATCCCGGCCAAGGAGTTTATCGCTCGTCGTACAAGAACGCCCACCGTTTGGCTGCCACAGAAACGAACATCGCTTACCGTACATCGGATTACACACGTTGGCAGCAACTCGATTTTGTGGTAGGCATCGAAATCAGGTTATCGAATAACCACACCCTCAATGGACGAGCGTTTACCGACATTTGCGATGAGTTGGCCGGACGCTACCCCAAGAATTTCAAGTTCACGGGCTGGCATCCGTATTGTCGTTGCCACGCAGTAGTAATACTAAAAACATTGGAGGAAATCAAAGCCGACAACGAGCGGATAATGCTCGGACAACCGCTGAACGGGGAAAGCGCAAACAAGGTGTCCGACGTACCGCCTAATTTCAAGGAGTGGAGAATCAGGAATCACGACAGGATTCAAAAGGCAACCAAGAATGGGACGCTGCCTTATTTCCTGAAAGACAACAGACAATACGCAGCATAGCACAAAACAAGGGCGGACAAATCGACCGCCCTCATTTTTTCAGATTCTACCTCACGCCAAGTTCACATCAAGGCGAAGCATAATTCCCAAAGCCTCGGCGATACGGATAAACGAGGAGAGTTGCAAATCGGTCTCGCCTTTCTCGATACGATTGATGTAGGTGCGTTCCCGCCCGACACGCTCGGCAAGTTCCTTTTGCGTCATACCAAGTTCTTTGCGCCGCTCCCGCAACATTTCGCCATAATACCAGGCACGAGCCTTTGCGTCGAACTCTGCCCGTTCCGGAGTGCCGACCTCGCCAACCTCTTTGGCAAGTACCGTTTCGGCCTTTACGAACCCCGGCTTCTTGCTGAAATCCGTCTGCCGGAGTTTCTGCAATTCTTCTGCTGTTAATCGGTTGTTTGTCGTACTCATAGCAATTTTCTTAGAATATTGATAGCCTTTGTAATTTCCTTATCGTAATCCTTTGTGCTTTTCTTCACAAAGCCGTTCAATAGGATAACGCTCGATGCAAGATTGATATTTTCATTGTCCGCCGAAAACAGGATAACCCGAACCTCGTTATCGACCGAAACTCGCAGCTCGTAAAAATCGGTGTTCGTCAGTTTCTTCACGAACTTGGTCGGTATCGGCTGTACGGTTTCCAAAATCGCTACCGCATAGCGTAGTTTTTCACGAGTGCGAGGGTTCGAACTCTGTTCAAACTCAATGTATTCCGGCGAAAATATCAAATTTCGTTTCATTCTTATCGTTATTTCTACACTGCAAAAGTAACTAATTAGTTACACTTATACAAATCTTTCACAAGAAATGTGCCTATTTTCTCCGCTTTTTTCGCAGTACGGGTTCTTTCGTGATACGACACCGCCGACCATTGTATGGTTTATCGGGAGTGATTTTCAGATTCCACAGGCGAGACACCTTGCAGCCCACCTGTTCGGGCGTGAACTTCTCGTATATTGCTGACAAGGAGGTAAAGTAAAACTCCCAACTGTCGTCGTTTTCAAGGGGAGGCTCATTGAATGCCACACGATAGATAAACTCCAACTCACTCATTGCTGCCCTCCTTTCGATACCAGCGTCAGTTGGTTGAGCCGGTCGGGGAACCAATATGCGTCGCTGTCTAAAAAGACAATGCCACAATCCTCGTCTTTGGGGTAACGGTGCGGGCATAGAAAACTATCCGGCTTACAGAATCCCAATATTTCATGGGGACCAAATGTTACCCCATAATCGTTGGTAAACAGAACCATATCCCCGACGGTTAAATCGTCGTTTGTGTCTATCACGTCCGAAAGGCGGTCGTAAATCATCATGCCGTGTTTTGCTTCCAATTCGGCTCTCCAACGCTGAAATTCAGCTTTATGACTTCGTTTCATAACTAATGTGCTATATGATAAATCCTCGGTTCTTTCGACACGTTGTAAATCCAACTTCCACAACGTACCAGCAAGGCATCCTTGCCATAGAACATTCGTTTCATTCCTGCGATGCTGCCGGTTATGTGGAAACAGGGGAACCGGTCGATTTTCAGACGGTCTCCGTCCGCTTTGTATAGTGTTTTCGTTCTCATGTCATCTGTTCTATTTCGTGAATAGGCCGCCATTGGTATAGGCTCGGTTTGCGTTCCAAATCGCCTCGCCATTCAGCGGCATTATCATAGTCGATGAGTTCGATGCACCCGTCCCGCTTGTCTTTGACAAGACGTGGCAGTTCCCGAAAAATCTCATCAAGGGCTTCATCAGTAGCAAATCCCGATTTGTCTGACTGAATCTTATGCCAACGGAGCAGTTCGTTCAGTTCACTCATAGCACCTGCAACAAATCCACGTCTTTCCAGCATAGATAAATATCCCATCCTGACCGGAAGCATTTCGTCAGGGTCAAAAGGGTCAATTACGGCTTCTTTCGCTCGTTCTAAAATCGTCTTCATTTTTTAACTGTTTTATCAGTTTATCAAGCCCTCGTCCGTCCTGTATCGTTTTGCCGGTTGCCCACCCGCTGTACGGGAAGAACGTAACGGTCTTGCCCTTGTGAGTGAACTGTATTTTCTTGTTATCCCGCAGCGTGATTGTGTAGCCAAGCTGCTCAATTCGCCTGACTGCATGGGCTATGCGCTCCGGTTCCAGCCGCTCCTGTCGCTCAATGTTCAACCTTGCCATGTCCTACGATTTTTTCGGGGTGTACGGGAAAATCCCAATTAACCATTTCATCAGGCAACGATGAATGAATGTCGCCTCCGAGAACCAGCCCGCAATGTTTCTCGGCATATTCTTCTGCCTGCGCTTTGCTGGCGGCTTGGATTTTGAACTCGCCCCTGAACACGTACCGAACAGGGACGGTATAAATTCTCTTTTTGTCGCTCATAATTTCAGGTTTTATTGCCTGACAATCGCAGGCGGTTTGACAAATACCCGTAAGGGTATTATTATATACTTTCCTATACTATACTCTCCTTTACTCTACTATGGGGTATTGAAACGCCGAAACTCCGCCGTAATTCATCAATTAGTGTATTATGGCAGGGTTTCGGCGTGCCATAACTACTCGAAATCGGGATATGTCATTTCGATAGGCATATCCGGTTCTCCCTCGAACTCGTTATTACAGGCGGAAGCGAAAGAGGGCGTATCACTTCCCAGCGTGGTATCTTTCCACAACAACCCGTTGGGGTCTTGGTAAACCGGCCTGTCCCAGCCGTCGATGCCGATAAATTTCAAATCTGTCCTTTTCATCTTGTATTGAGTTTAAGCCCGCAAACCCGCTTTTCGGGCGGATTCACGGGCGGTTGATGTTTATGCGGTTACTTTTACCCGATTGAGCAAAGCCCCCGAAATCTCGTGTAACTCTCGGCTGCGGCGGGGTTCAAGTTCCCGTGCGTGTGCCGTGATAGCCTGCGTCAGCTTCCAAAGGGTTGCTCCGCCCTGTACTCCGTCGTCGGGGTCATTACGCATGAGGATTTTTTCAACACTCTCGCCCTCCGATTTCAGCAGCGAACCAGCCTTTACCAGCCGTTTCAGTTCTTGGTCGAAATCTACGTCGATTTCGGCCGCTCCTTGAATCTCGATGGCCTTTTGCATGATATTGTCCTTGCTGAACAATCCCCTCGTCAGGTCTCGAACTGCGGAAACCGTCGTGCGGGTGTCGAGTTCGTAGGTGCGGTTGGAGAGTTGCAGATTGTCAGGGAGGCGGGAGCCGAGGTGTACTTGTTTCATCACGCTCTCCCGAACCATACCATTGAGGCAAGCCCCGTTGAGCAAAAATGCCCGCATATCAACTGCCCCGTCGCCATAATCGGAAGTACTGAACCTCGCCCCTGCGAAAATCACCACCTCGCCGTTCTTTACTGTCGGAACCACGATAGGCTGCGGCAGTATCGTTTCCGCCCATACTTTCGTGTCGCTCATATAGGCATCGGCGATAACTGCTCCCTGCTGGCTCGCCTCCTGTACGAAAGCGGTCAGGATTTCAACGCTGTTCAACCGGCGGTAACTGTCGCTCAACACACCTCGAACCTGCTGGCCGACCGTGCGGATAAGAACCCGTGTGCGCTGCGTCCAGCCGCTATGCTCGTTCAGAACCGTTGCGGCGAGTTGTCGTTGCCATTCGTCGCCAGAGGCGAGCTGCCGTAGATAGCGAGAGGGGATGCCCATTTTGTCGGCCAACTGTCCGATAGCGTTGCCGTGGAGAGTGTATTGCCCGCTCTGCATATTCATCAGGACGTGCCCGTTTTCGCTGAACGTGATTATCGGGGAGTGATCGTTGCGGCGCAGTTCTACTCCGATAGGGGCGATATAATCCTGTGCGATTTTCCCCTCGTTTACCAAGCGTTCCATTGTGGCCTGTACGCCGACGGCCTTGTTTTCAATCATGCGCTGAACCTTGTTGATTACAACTTCGTTCAATCCTTGCTGCGTTGTCATTGCTGTTTCCATAATCCTGTTATTTAGATATTTGTAACTACTCTTGTGTTTCCCGCAAATTCTCAGTGATGCTTTCCATGTCATTTGCGGCATCATTGAGCGTATCGACTATTTCACTCATGCGCTCTCCTCGTTCTGCATATTGGAGAGATTCAGGCAGATTATCGTAACACTCTTGTTCCTCATCTGCAATAGCTTGAATTTCGACTTGGATCTCTTCAAGCTGCTCGCATATTTTGGCGAGACGTTTTCTTCTTTCGCTGTTCATTTCGGTATGTTTTAATTGATTGTTAAATCCGTAAGATATGCGAGGGCTTCATTGTAGAGTTCCTCGGCGGGCAGGTTGTCCGAGCTTGGCTCGAACCCTGCCATATATGCCGCTTCAATTATCTGTGCCATAATTATAGCTTTAATAGTTTGCTACTCGCTGTTTGGTATTGGCTACAAAGGTTTTATTGGAGCCGGCAAGTTTGATTTCACCGAGATTCTCCCAATCTCCATTTGCCCATGTTTTGGTGATGCAAGAACCTTTGTACTTGTTGATATTAGCTTTGATTAAATCCTTTGCAGGCTTCAACGAGTAGAAAGTGAATGTATCGTTCCATTCTTCGCATTCAACATCATACTCCCATTTTTTGAGTTCTTTATTGAACTTATCGCCGATGTACTTGTGGCAAACCGGTTCGCTGAAATAAACTGTGTACTGTTTCATATCTCTGCTATTTTGGGGTTGTTCAAATATGATTGTTTTATAATCATATTGCAAAGTAAGTGAAGTATATTTGCTATAACAAATTTTTCACGGAGAATTTTTAACTGAAAAGGTTATTTATATTTCCCTATTTGTTATGGGATTAATACTCACAACCAATCATTTGAAATAAAATTTATGATTGTTTTATAATCACTATTCGATTTTTGAGTATATTTGTCGCAAGCAAACTAATCAGTTAATTTTTGAACAGTATGAGAAAAGAGATTTTGGATGCGCTGAAAGCCAAATTTACGGGGGTCAGCGACGCAATCTTGGGCAGGATAGCCGACAAGTTGGCGAAGACTGCGACAACAGCGGAACAGGTTGCAACCGCAGTAGAGGGGGTAACGTTCCAGCAGGTTCTCGAAAGCTATGGCGACAGCCGAGCGACGGAAGCCCAGCAGACCGCAGTATCGAATTACGAGAAGAAACACGGTCTGAAAGACGGCAAGCAGGTCAAAGGGGGCGCATCTGCTGAACACAACGACGAACCCGACAATCAACACGGTAACGGAGACAACGATACTCCTGCGTGGGCAAAGGCAATTATCGACGGGCAGAAAAGTCTTTCCGACCGCCTTGCCGCAATCGAGGGCGACAAAGTTACCGCCAGCCGGAAACAGAAATTCGATGCAATCATTGGCAAGCTACCGGAAGACCTCCGTAAGCCTTATGCCCGCACGGACATCAAAAGCATTTCGGACGAGGAGTTCGACACCCTTTTGTCCGAAGTCGGTACGGAGGTAGAGGAACTCGCCAAGACTGCAAATGCGAGAGGTGCTGTTTTCGGCAGACCGGCCACAGGCGGCGCAACAAAAACCACAACGAACGGCGTCAAAGAGGCGACGGACGAGGAGGCGCAGCGTGTCGTGGACGGGATGAACATAGGTTAAACCACTAAAATTCAAAGACAATGCCTACCGCAGATTTGAAAAGAGCCTCTATTGAGGTAAATGACGGGCTGGATGCCATCGTCATTGTGAATGACTTGGGCGATGTTCCCGGCGGACGTACCCTTGACGTATCGGGGCTGGCAACTGATGTCGAGGTCATCAGGTCGGGGCATATCCTGATTCAGAACGACACGACGAAAGCTGTAAAGCCTCTCGGAGTAACCTCCGAGGCGTATGATACGCTGCCCGAAGGACATTCGTACCTCGGTGTGCTGAAAGCCTCCGTGCTGAAGAAAGACCCGAGGGCAGCAATCCTGACTATCGGTCAGGTCAATGCCGCAGCAAGTCCGTACCCCGTAACGGCGGCAATCAAAACGGGATTGCCCCTCATCGAGTTCCTTAACGCCTAAAACAGAAAGGAGAATAAATTATGAATCCGTCATTATTCATCGAGTACATCGACAAGTACTTCCGTCTCGTAATCGGGAAGATTACCGAGAAAATCAACGGCAAGAAAACGGAGGAGCAGCTACTGCACAAAACGATGCTCACGGAGGAATACTCCGCAGACCTCACTTGGGGTTCGACCGAGCTGAACACCTCCGTCGTTGCCGCTGATGTCGTGGCTATGGACAGCTCGCTGCCCCTGAAAAAGCGGGATAAAATCAGCAACGCAAGTGGCGTTATCCCGAAAATCGGTATCAAGTTCAGCAAGGGCGAGAAAGCCATCTCCGACATCAACGTAATGCGAGCAAGAGGAGCCGACGAAACAACCGTCGTGGGCAAAATCTTCGACGACGCTCCGAAAGCAATCAAGGGTGTGGATGTCCGTAAGGAAATTATGTTCCAAGAGGCTCTGTCCACCGGCGTAACTCTCGTCCCCGACGATGAAAACGTCGGTACGGGCATCCGGGCAGATTTCGGTTACAAGGCCGAAAACACATTCCACGCAACCAAAGCCAAATGGGGCGAGGCCGACGCAGTTCCGCAGGACGACGTGCAGCAGCTTTTCGACAAGGCACAGGAAGACGGGAACTCTATCACCCTCGTTATGCTGTCGAAAAAGTATTTCAACCTGTTCCGTAACTCAAAGCAGGGCAAGTTGCTCGCTGCGAACTACAACAAGCAGGTCATCACGGACGAATCCTTGCTGCCGGTTCCGTCAAGGGAAACCATGCTGGAAGCGTTGGCCGACGAATACGGCGCAACGTTCCGCATCGTCGATTCCTCGTTCAGAATCGAAAAGCCGGACGGCTCTTATACGTCCGTGAAGCCGTGGGCAGAGGCCAATATTGTAGGTTTGCCCGGCGAAAACGTAGGCCGCCTCGTGTACGGTACGCTGGCCGAGGAAACCAACCCCGTTGCCGGAGTAAACTATCAGAAATCGGGCTCACATATCCTCGTGGCGAAGTACTCGAAGACCGACCCGCTCAAAGAGTTCACGACCGCACAGGCTTTGGCCTTACCGGTTATCGACGGTGTGGATGGCATCTACATTCTGCATGCCAACTCCACCGGCAAACTGAGTGTCGAACCCACGTCGTTGTCATTCCCGAAATCGGCATCGACCAAGACGTTCACCGTGCATAGCGACAGCGACGTAACGGTGCAGTCCAGCCAAGAATGGGCGACAGCCACCGTCGAGGGCGATAAAGTATCGGTCAAAGTAACGGCCAACTCAACCGCAGAACGAACGGCCAAAATTACCGTAACTGACAAGGAGAACAACTCCGCCGAAGTGACGGTAACGCAGGCCACAGGAGAGTAATCATCATGGCAACAGTTCTCGAATCGCTGAAAGGCATCAACGCTTACCCTATTCCGTTGCGTACCCTCGTGGACGCAGCGGAATATCGTGGGCTTGATATGACGGTAGAAGTCTCGCAGGAGATTATGCAAACGGCGAAATATAAACTCGCCCAAGCCGACCTCCTGTTATGGCTTTCACTCGCTCCCGATGTCACGCAGGGCGGGCAGTCATACAGCTTCACGGACGAGCAGCGGATACAGTTCCGCAACAGGGCAAATCGGCTGTACGGGGAATGTCAGGAGGAGAGCAACAAACCGAAATCCATTTACGGGTACAAAGGTTCAAGACTATGATTATTGCAAACGGCACAATCGAAACGAAGATAAAGACAGGCGGAGGGATAGACCCTGATACAGACTATCCTATCGCCCCGTCTGTTTCTTGGGGCAACCCTATCGAGTGCCAATACCGAGCAAATAAATACAGCAACAAAGGCAAGGCAAACGGCGAAGCATTTACAATCGCCTCCTATGAAATCCTCATAGACGAACAGCCCTACAATGCTGAAATGCTGCGGTTGCGGGACATCAGCGGGAAAATCCTCGGAGAATTCTCCGTCATCGAAGTCGAGCCGTTACAGGGAGTATGTCAAATCCGGATTTTGGTCTGATATGGGAGCAAAACAGATAACACCGATGTCCGAGGTCGATGCGTACCTCGAAGAACAGATACAGAGGATTGAGCAACAAACCATCTACAATCTGTCCTACGTCGGTGAACGCTGCTTGAACGAAGCCCGTTCGACCAACTCCTACAAAGACCAAACGGGAAACCTCCGAAGTTCTATCGGCTACGTGATAGTCAAAGACGGCAAGATTGTTCAAATGAGCGATTTTACTACCGTCAAAAATGGACGAGAGGGAACGCAAGGCGGGGCGGCATTTGCCCGCCAACTCGTCAAAGAGTTCCCGTCCGGCATTGTCTTGATTGTGGTGGCAGGGATGAACTATGCTGCCCATGTATCGGCAAGGGGATATAACGTGTTGGATAGCGCAGAACTGTTGGCAGAACAACTCGTACCGAGCCTTATGAAACAACTTGGATTTACAAAACGGTAATGGCAAAGACAGGGAAACAGATACAAAGCGATGTGCTGGCGTTGCTGAAAAGCAGCACCCTCCCCTCAATCATATCGGGGAAAGTATATCGCAAGGGTTGTCGCCCGAGGGATTCAAAAGCCGAGGACGCTATCGTGATTTTCACGACCGGCCTCCCCGGCCAAATACAAACAGGCGTCGTAACCATAAATATCTATTGTCCCGATATCGACCCTTACGAAAACGGAGTTCTCGTGGAGGACGGCCAACGCTGCGAAACGCTCGAAAAAGCCGCAGCGGATTGGGTGGATAGCCTGACGGCTGCCGTATCGAATTACAAGTTCAAGTTGCAGCAGACAATTTACACGGAGGAAGAGCCTGAGATACATCAGCATTTCGTCGTGGTTAAATTGCAGTACGAATACATTGACTAACAAACCATTAAAACATTAAGAATATGTCTGTATTAAGCTGGGGTAAACCGACGGTAGAGTTTACCAAAAGTGTAAATGGCGCAGTTCCGACGGAACCGACGCCCACATGGACGGCATTTCCCGAAATCAAGGAAGACACGGCCAAACTGACGACAACCGAGGGAACGAAAAAGGAAGCGACCGAGGAGGGCGGCGATGTCGTCGATACCCGCAGGGGTAAAAACAAGTACGTCTTCGAGTTGGAGATTTTCGTCAAGAAAGGCGATGAGAAGCCTATCGAGGACGAGGACGGTGTTATCGTCGATAACTATGCCGTCCGCCTGACGCCGGAGGATGAGGCATGCGAGGGCTTCCTTATCGAGAATGCAACGGTATCGGTAACGGAATCGTGGTCTTCGGCTGACGGTAAGTTGTGGAAATACACGTTCGACGCAAAAAAGCCGGAAACGGGTAAAACCCTCAAACCGTACACCAAGTCGGCGTAAACCCTATGCGGAGGGGGTTAAACCTCCGCACATAGCGGGATAGAGCAGATAGCAGCTCGCCAATTTCATAGGTTGGAGGTCGTTGGTGCAAATCCAACTCCCGCTACAAACAAAATACGGCGAATTCGCCATAAATAAAATACAGTTATGCCGGAAAATATTGAAACCAAAGTCGCCCAAACAATTCTCCAACAGCCGGAGGAAATCACCGTTGGCGATAAAGTATATAAAGCAGCCCCGCCGAGTGCCGCAACTCTGATTTTGGCATCGGAAGCCGTTGCTCGGATGCCTAAAATTCAACTCAACACGGAACGAATCGTGGACGAGGTATTGGCAATCGGTAAAGATTGCCGTCCTATGGGCGAAATCGTCGCCATTATGATACTCGGCGCAAAAGGATTAACCGAGACACGAAAGACCGTCAAAACGGTTGAAAAACGCCGTTTTTGGGGACTTATCAAGGAAGCCGAGCAGGTGGAGGTCGAGGAAGTCATAGACCATAAAACAGCCCTCGCAAAATCGCTGTTGGAAGATATTACGCCGAGAGAACTCCACAACCTGGCCGCACGGCTGTTACAAAGGTCGCAGGTTGCCGATTTTTTCGGGCTTACCACTTTCCTGACCGAGATAAATCTGCTGCGACAGACGAGGGAGGTGGAAACGACAGCATCTGGGCAGTAATCGCAGGGACTGTCAAAGGGTTTAATCTTCCGCTGGAATATGTCCTGTACGATATGAGCTATGCCAATATGATTATGTACGGGGCAGTTCTGCCAAGCTATAAAAAGCCCAAAGACGGTAAAAAAGAGAGCAAAGAGGAGGAAATAATAAACGCAAGCGACCCCCGCAACAGGGATAAAGTTCACGCAATTTTATTCGGTGAGTAATGAATAACGACAAAGGCAAATTATACTACGGTTTGGGGTTGGATAATAACCAACTGCGAGCAGACGCCGCCGAATCTCGCAACATCATCAAAGGTATCGGCGACACGGCTGTTTCGGAAGGGAATCGTATTGACAGCATATCCCACAGGATAGGTGCTGCTCTCGCTGTTGCATTTTCCGCCCAGCAAGCAACTGCCTTTGCTCGTTCAATCGTTCAGGTAACAGGGGAAATGCAGCAACTCGACGTTGCATTTACCACGATGCTCAATTCAAAGGCAAAGTCAGATGCCCTCCTGTCGCAGGCGGTAAATTTCGCAGCAAAAACACCATACGATTTACTGGGTGTAGCTGACGGAATCAAACAACTGCTCGCATACGGAACCGCCGCCGAAGATGCCATTGAAACGGTAGAAATGCTGGGCAATGTTTCGGCGGGGCTGTCCGTCCCGTTGGGTGACATGGTGTACCTATACGGTACGCTGAAATCGCAAGGCAGGGCTATGCTGGTCGATATTCGTCAGTTCGCCGGACGTGGTGTACCTATCTACGAAGAACTCGCCAAAGTCCTCGGCGTATCCGTCAGCGAGGTAAATAAGTACATATCCGCCGGTAAGGTCGGATTTCCCGAAGTCGAGCAGGCGTTCAAAAATATGACGTCCGAGGGTGGTAAGTTCTACAACCTCATGCAAGAACAGAGCAAGACCATCACGGGGCAAATATCGAACTTGAAAGATAATTTCGATATGATGCTCAATGACATCGGAAGTGCGAATGAGGATGTCATAAGCGGTGCTATTTCAGGGGCATCGTACCTGATTGAGAATTATCAGGAAGTTGGAGAAACCCTTGCCGCCCTCGTTGCAACCTATGGCACATATCGAGCTGCTCTTATTGCAACTGCCGCTATACAGAATTCGGTTGCCACCGTAAAGCATACAGAGGAGGCTGCCGAATTGTATAAACTCCTCACGGTGGAGCAGCAGGCGCAGATAGCCAAGCAAGGATTGGCGAAAACTTCTGCCGAATATTACGCCCTTGTAAAAGCCGAAACCGCAGCGAACGTACAGGCTGCCCAAAGTGCATTGACGAAAGCCCGTGCCGACGTTACTGCGGCCAGCCAAGCCGTCGCAGCTCGACGGGCGGAATATGTTGCAGCCAAACAAATGGAGCAGCAGCGGTTGGCTGAACTTATGCACATTGGTGCAACCGGCACAGCCAAACAGATAGAAACGGCTCAAAGGAAATTGGCAACCGCCGAAACCCAACGGGAAACCGCCGCCCTTGCCTATCAGTCCGCCGCCCGTGATTTCAACGCCAAGAAAACGGCGGTGGAAACAGCTGCCCGCACAGCCAACACGACCGCAACAGCGGTCAATACCGCAGCACAGACGGCCAATGTTACGGCAACGGGATTCCTGACTGTTGCCAAAACTCGCCTTATGGCTGTTGCCGCCAAATTGAACGCCGTAATTATGGCGAACCCTTATGCGTTGGCTGCTGCCGCCGCCATTGCACTCGGTTATGGACTGTATAAACTCGTAACCTATCAGACCGAGGCGGAAAAGGCTCAAAGCAAATTGAACGAGACGATAAAAGAGGCCGATAAGTCTCTACAATCGGAACTCTACCAAATCAATTTGATGTTCGCACGGTTGAAAGCAGCCAAAGAGGGCACGGACGAATATAAAGATGCGAAACAGGCGATTATCAGCCAGTACGGAGAGTATCTGAAAAAACTCGGAGACGAAAAAACGGCTCTGAACGATATTGCTGCGGCTTACTCCCTGATAACAGAGGAAGCCACCAAAGCAGCCAATGCAAGGGCGATACAGCAGGTAACGCAGGAAGCCGGCAACATCGTTTCAGAAAAGCAGAGCGACGTATATGACGAGGTAAAGAAGATGTTGGGAAAAGAGTTCAAAGGGCAAAAAGGTTCTGACGGGAAAATTGACCTTGCCGATGAATATCTTATCAAATTGAAACCCGTCATAATGGGCGGGGCTGAAATCACGTCCGACATCGAAGCTATTATCAAACAGTTCGACAGAACTCGATACATACCGGGCGACCCAATGACGGGGATAGGTTCATACACCTACACGGCAAATGCCCTCAGGGAAGAACTGTCATCCCTTGCCAAAGTACGGGCGGCTGCCGAACAAAGCGTCAAAGAGGCAACGGAAAAATTCGGCTCTGCCCCGGCTGCGACCGACGGCGAAGCAAAGCAGTTCGATGCGATGACCGCATCCCTGCAACAACTCATGGAACAGCTACCGAAAGCGCAGGATGCCCTCGCCGCCTTAAAAAAGGCCGACACTCCCGATGCTGCGGCTATTGCAGCCAAAGAGCGGGAAATACAACTGATAAAAGACCAAACCCTCGCTCGTGAAAAGGAATTGTCGGTCATTCGGGACGTGAAAGAACAAATCGAGGCGTTGGAGAAAGAGCAACTCGGCTACGGCAAAGACGACCCCGAATACAAGGCATTGCAAACCCGTATAGATGCTTTGAAAACAAAGTTGCCTCAAACTGCGGGACAGACCAGCAAGGCGGAAAATGAAGCCGCAAGGATAAAGCGAGAAACTGCCGAGCGGAATCAGAAGATACAGGAGTACGAGGAGAGTGTCAAAAAGCAGATAAAGCAGGCGGAGTTGGATATTTCCCAATCCCGTATTGATGCTATGGAGGAGGGATTTGCCAAAGAGCAAGCCCAAATTGAACTTGCCTACCAACGACTGATTTTCGCCAACCAGCAGCGGGAGGCAGAAATGGTCGAGGCGTTACGTGATGCCCGTGAACTCGAATGGGAGAACAAAAATCCACAAGCGAAAGCAAAGGGAGAGACGTTCGACCGCTCAACCGTTACCGCTGCTGACCTTTCACCGGAACAGCAAGCGCAAATTGCCGAGTATTACAAAGTGGCCGAGGAGATACGCAATAAGGCAAATAAAACCTCGCTCGAACAAATGCTGGCGGATTTTATGACCTACGAACAGCAACGGAATAAAATCACGGAGGAATACGAGCGGCAGCGGAAAGCCCTGTATAATGAGGACGGTACGCTGCGGCAAGGGGTTACGCAGGGTAATGTTGATGAACTCAACCGCAACGAGCAAGAGGCGTTGAAAGCCGTTGATGAACAATTCGCATCACGGGAGGAAACTTATCAGGCATGGATGAACGCCATAGCCAATATGACGTTGCGGCAGTTGGAGCAAGTTTTAGCGCAGGCCGAGCGGGAGTTAGCAGCTCTTGAAACGTCGGGAACCGCTGACAGCAAACAAATGGCAACCGCTCGGGCGAAAGTGAACACCGCCCGTAAAAAGGTAACGCAGGCGCAGGCCGAAAATGAGGTGTCGCCGGGGAAACGCTCTATCAAAGAGTGGGAAGACCTCTACAAGACATTGCAGGAGGCAGAACGGGAATTTGAAAGCATCGGCGACACTGTTGATGGAACGGCGGGTAAGATAATCGACACGGCAGGGACGGTTCTTACCTCGACGTTGAGCATGATAAATAGCATTGTTTCGCTCACAACTGCATCTACAACAGGTATGCAGACTGCGGCGTTGGCATCTTCAAAAGCCATTCAGACGGTAGAGAAAGCCAGCGTAATCCTGACGATTATTTCTGCGGCGATGTCTATTGCTACGGCGATTATCGGGCTGTTCAACAATGACGACAAATATCAGGAGGAAATCGAAAGGTTGCAAGACCGTATTGACCAACTCCAATGGGAACTCGACAATGCCGATGTGGTGCGGTTGCAGAACAATACGTTCAATGTACTGGAAAAGGTCAAGCAGGTGTACGCCGAAACGACACAAGAGGTACTCCGTCTCCATGCTACCACGAACCGATATGCCAACTCATTGTTTCAGATTATCGGGCGGGTTGTTTATCAAAACGAGATAATGCAGAAGTCGGCGGAGAAATTGGCAGAGGCTTACGCAAGCATCGAATATACTGCGGATAAGGCACTTGGCTATGCGAAATATGATGAAGCGAAAGAACAACTCAAAAACCTCGCAGAACAACAGTTGCTCCTGCAAGAGCAAATCCGAAACGAGAACAACAAAAAGGACACCGATCACGGGAAGATAGCAGATTGGGAACGGCAAATACAGGAACTTGGAGCGGAAGCAGGCGCAATAATAAACGAACTCGTCGAGAGCATAATTGGGGGTAGTTCAACAGACATTGCAAATGAATTGGGCGATGCCTTTATCGACGCTTTCAGAGCAGGAGAAGATGCAGCCGAGGCGTGGGGCGAAAAGGTAGATGATATTGTTGCCAATATCGTCAAACAAATGCTCGTCCAAAAGTTACTCGAAGAACCTCTTGGCGACCTTTTCAATGAATACAAAGATAAATGGTTCAGCAAGGACGGAACATTTGCAGGCTTTGGTGCTGTCAATGATAGTATGGTCGAATTTGCCGCAAGATTAAACGGGTATGTAAACAACTTCCAAGCGGGTATGGATGCCCTCCCCGATGAATTAAAAGAAATATTGCTGGGTGATATTGAATCCACCCGTGAGGCTTCGGAGAAAGGTATTGCCACCGCTTCACAGGAGAGCGTCGATGAACTAAACGGGCGGGCGACAGCCATACAGGGGCATACATACTCCCTAATGGAAAGTGCCAAACTCCTTGTTGCCAACAGCGCACGAATACTCGATCACCTCGCAGGCATCGAAGATAACACGAAGCACCTGTCGAAGTTGGAAAGCATTGAGGGCGATATGCAGGCCGTCAAAAACACGGTAAACGACATTGCCCTGAAAGGAATAAAACTGAAAAAATAGTGAATGACACGTATGGAACGGACACTACTCAATGAAATATATGCACAATGGAAATCTGCCAAGCAACGGGCACAGCAGGAATGCGAAAACCGTGCTTTGTTCAACATGGCAGAGAAATATCGTGCTTGCACCATGTTCAAAGGGACGGAAGACCTCGAACAAATCATCCGGCTGTTCACTTCTCCGCAGGGAGTAGAATTTTGTCAGAAATACCACTTCCCCGACATAACCACTCTCCGGCGGTTCAAGCAGTACGACGTGGAACGCTACGGGATTTACATTGATGCAGGGCATATACGGCTCGAAAACGAGCGGACGGTAGTGCTTATCGGGAAAACCTCGGCCTGCCTGTCATACGACAGCAAAGGCCGCCACGAGGTGATTTTAATGCACGGAGCGCAAGCCTCGATTCAGGCCTCGGCGTGGGCTGTGGTTTTCGTATCAGGCGAACACGGGTGTCAAGTTATCAAAAAAGCAACAGACAGGGCGATGATTTTATGACGGATAGGTTTTACATAGACGGGAAAGACGCTTTCACGGAATACGGTGTTTTCGTGCAGGAGGACGGCTACAACGAGCTTGTGGCCTTTCCGTCATTGAAATCCGTCAAGAGCAATGATTGGCAGGAGGAGGACGGCATCGAGGCAGACTTATCCGCTCCGGTATTGGACACCAAAGAATTTTCCATGAAGTTCGTATTTACAGGTGATAATTACCGCTTCGGGGGCTTTATAGAATTGTTGTCCGACAAAGCCTACCACACGTTCAATTTCAAGGAAATCGGGCGTACTTACCGCCTCCGCATGGTATCACATACGAATCTCGATACCGCTCTGTTCCTCGGTTTTGTTACGCTTCGCCTCGCTGATGATTTTCCGTTGGACGGCTACACCTATACCGCTCCGGCAAGCACGGTTCCTCCCTACGGAGATTATGAACTCGACGGGCGTAAGTTGACGGATTATGGCATACGTGTTTTGGAGGGAACGCTATCCGAGATAGAGAAATCTCCCGCCGTGAAACAAAACTTGCTCCGCAACATAGGGACACAAGGCGGCGCAATATACGACGGGGAACGTGTTACATTCAAGACAAAAGAGGTCAAGGTAACTTGCCTCATGCGGGCGGCTACACAAACCGAATTATGGCGCAATTATGACGCTTTCCTGTACGACTTGGCACGCCCCGACGAACGGTTGTTATACGTCGATGCGACAGGGTTGGAATATCCGTGTCATTACAAAAGCGGTTCAGTTTCGGAGTTCTATGCGTCAGGGAAAATTTGGCTGAAATTTACCATTACGCTGGTCTTTACGTCGTTCCGAGTTGAAGATGAACATTACCTCCTCGCAGCCGAATCCGGAGAATGGATTATAACGGAGGAGGGTGATTTTGCGATTGATTTAACAGAAATAAAACAATAACAATATGGGTGTCAAGAAAATAAAAATCAGCGCATTGCCTTTGGCCGATACCCTTGTCGGATTATATACCATAGGGGTAAACGCCCTGAATAAGAGCGTCAAAGTGAGTTTGGAGTTTCTGAAAACCGCAGCGGATAAGGCCAACGACGCTGCTACGGCGGCCAACAAAGCCAAAACAGCCGCAGAGACGGCGACAGAAGCGGCAAAAACAGCCACAAAAAATGCCAATACCGCAACGGAGGCGGCCAATACAGCCGCTAAAAATGCTACGGATAAAGCAACAGCAGCAGACACGGCAGCCAAAAATGCGAACACAAAAGCCGATGCAGCGGACAAAGCTGCCGGGGCAGCAACGACAGCAGCGAACACCGCCAATTCCAAAGCCGCCCTCGCAGACCAAAAGGCCACAGCCGCCGACAACGCCGCAAATCTCGCCGGGGAGACCGCAGAGGAAGCACGAGCCACAATCGTAAGGTTGGAGGAATTGGAAGAATCGCTCGTCGGGCAGTACAAAATGATTCCGACAGGCATGAACCTCGACTATCCGCCTCGCATAACATTCCGAAACACCGTGCCGAGACGTATAACATACGAACTGCTCCCGACGAACACGGGACGCAATGTGCTGTTTCTCGGCGATGATAATGCCGTTTCGGTTCAACCCGACGGAAGCCTCACAGTCAATCGGACAGGTATCAGCAAAATCCACGTTATCCCGACCGAGAATACGTCAATTTACCGAACCATACAAATTACGGTGGCGGAACCGGAACTTCGACGAGTAAAATCAAACTCATTGCGGCTCATGGGCAACGGTAGTTTTAGATTAACTTAATAACAAGACAATTATGGCATTAACACCTGAACAGGAAGCAAAAGTGCTTCAAATTATCACAGCTTTCGATAACGGGAAGCGGTTGAATGAACTCCCCCATATCGGGGAGGTAAATCCTCTCGAACTCATCGTAGAGGTTATGGACACGGACGGAGAGAGCAAACAAGCTAAACTCGCAACCATGCTCCCATACCTCGAAGATCAATGCGCCTACGGCATCCAATGGGACACGACCGTATCGACGCCGACGTGTACCCGTATCGGCAGTATCGCTCTCCATAAAAGCCTCCCCATTCAAAACCGGATGCGGGGTTGCTTGTTGAGCGATAACGGAACGGTCGTTGAGTACCTGAACCCGACAAATTGGAGGGCGCATACCCTCGACGGCTCCAAAGGTCAGGTCATGGTCGAAATCCCAGCACATTATCGCAAGTTCGAGACAGAGGGAACAATACGCCGGTGCAAACTATCGGAATACCCGTTGCCGGGCTATCACGCCGTTCCCAAAATGTATATTTCGGCGTATGAGGCCGCTATGGAACGCAGCACGGGCAAACTCTGTTCTGTCGTCAATATGGGAACAGATTACAGGGGTGGAAACAATCAGGCGGATTGGGACGGAACGTATCGTTCTGTTCTTGGGCGTCCGGTTACAGTCAAGAGCCGCACGGCTTTCCGCAATGCAGCCCGCCTCCGTAACGCATCGGCGACGAACGAATGGAATTGCCTTGACTACAACGCATACAAGGCCGTATTTTGGCTTTACTATGTGGAGTACGCCAACCGTAACTGTCAGACGGCATTCAACGCCCAAAAGGACACAAACGGCTTTGCACAAGGCGGCCTCGGCAACGGAGTAACCAACACCCCGGATTGGAACGGATTTAACGGTTATTATCCGTTTGTCCCTTGCGGTTATACCGATGAACTCGGCAACGCTTCGGGCGAGGTTGCATACGTCATGCAGAACGCCGAGGGAGGTACACACGGAACGGTATATGTTCCTCGCTACCGAGGTATTGAAAATCCGTTCGGACACATTTGGAAATGGACGGACGGCATCAATATTCAAATCGCCTCGGCTGCTGACGGCGGGACATCAAAAGTATATGTTGCTGACGACCCCACAAACTACAACGACAGCAACTACAACGGCTACACTCTGCGAGGAGAAGAAGCCCGAACCGAAGCATACGTCAAAGAACTTGTCTTCGGTGAGTTCGGCGACATCATGCCAGCGGTGGTGGGCGGCGGTTCAACAACCTATTGGGCGGACTACCACTATACCAACATTCCTGCATCGGGTACAGTTCTTCGTGGTGTCCTGTTCGGCGGTAATGCGCATTACGGTGCGAATGCGGGCTTCGGCTATGCGATTTCGACTAACGCCCCCTCGTATACGGATGCGAACGTCGGCTCTCGCCTTTGCTTTATACCCAATTTGTAAATAATTTAATAATAGATAGTTATGACGTAAGATAGAAAAGGTTGGTCGTTCTTCGTGGTGTCCTGTTCAGCGGTAATGCGAATAACGGTGCGAATGCAGGCTTCAGCTATGCGAATTCGAATAACACCCCCTCGAATACGAATGCGAACATCGGCTCTCACCTCTGATTTTCATAGGTTAATAAGAAACAAAATATAGAACGACGACCGTGCCTCTTGGCAAAAAAACACGAACCACAAAAAGGTGCTGGTAGGGAAACCGACGGCTCCAAGTATGAAAAGCAAAGCAATGAAACGGATAGGGAATTTATACGAAAGGATTATCGCAGTAGAAAACCTCCAACTCGCCGACCAAAAAGCGAGACGGGGAAAACTGCGTTCTTACGGGGTACGTCGCCACGACAAAAACAGGGAAGCCAATACCCTCGCTTTGCACGAAGCACTCAAAAATAAGACGTTCAAAACATCAAAGTACGAAACATTTATCATCAAAGACCCCAAAGAGCGGGAGATATATCGGCTGCCGTATTTCCCCGACAGAATCGTTCATCACGCTATAATGAACATTCTCGAACCAATATGGGTTTCGGTGTTCACGACGGACACGTTTTCTTGCATCAAAAATAGGGGTATAAACGGGTGTATGCTGAAAGTAGATAAAGCGTTGAAAGACGTGGAGAACACCCGATATTGCCTGAAAATCGACGTTAAGAAATTCTATCCGAGTATCGACCATGATGTGCTGAAACAAATCGTGCGCCGTAAAATCAAATGCCCGGACACGCTGGCTCTACTCGACCAAATCATAGATAGTGCCGCCGGTGTCCCTATCGGCAATTACCTGTCGCAATATTTCGCCAACCTGTTCCTCGCATACTTTGACCATTGGATAAAAGAGGAGGTCGGTGTCAAATATTATTTCAGGTATGCCGACGACATGGTTTTTCTGCACAAGGACAAGGCGTTCCTGCATGATTTACTCACACAGATAGATGCCTATCTCCGTGACAACCTGCATTTGACGATAAAGGCAAATTACCAGGTATTCCCTATCGCTAAAAATCGCAGCGATAAGCACGGGCGGGGGCTGGATTTCGTCGGGTTCGTTTTCTACCACGAACACAAGCTAATCCGCAAGAGCATCAAGAAGAATTTTTGCCGTGCCGTTGCCCGGCTTAACAAGCAGCCCAACCTATCTGCCAAAGACTACAAACAGGGAGTGTGCAGTTGGCTCGGCTGGGCAAAACACAGCAATTCCAAACATTTATTGAAAACCATAATTAAACCGAGTTTCTATGGCAATCTATGACAAAAAGCCCTCTATCTACGAGGCAAACGGGGACGGTTCTTACACCTACCGTTGGGACATTAAAGAAGTCGAAATACCCGCCGGAGCTGACACGGAGGAAACCACAACGAAATGGGAGTGTCAGGAGGTTGTCGTGTGGGGTACGGTAACGAGCGACAAACTGACCGAGGCCGTAATCAACCATTTATGGCCGAGGGATTACGAGCAGAAACTTATCAACGAGTACAACGCTGCGACAATGGGGATATACGGGGCTAAATCGAGTACCGATGCCCAGCCGAAAATCGCTGCATACAAAGCCTTTTTATCCGAGCGGGCAGCTATCAAACGTCAAATCGACGACGATTGTGCAACCCTAAATATCCAGTAATATGGCAAAGCGTTTCAGCGAACTCGGTATCAAGCAGCAGGACGACCGCAAGATTTTCAACTGCCAACAGGTGTCTATCACGGACGTTCTGAACAGCGAAATAGAAGTTATCGACTTTATCCCCGGAATGAAAACACAACACGGGGAAGGTCGGTATCTCATTAAGTTCACGCAGAACGGTACGGAGGGTAAGTTTTTCACAAACTCATCCGCCATTAAAAGTGTTCTCGATCAAATTCCTAAAGAGGAATTTCCGTTTATAACCACAATCCGCTGCACCAAGTGTGGCAACGGGAAGATATACCAATTTACGTGATGAAAATTCTCCATAACAACATCGAAATACTCAACATACAGGTCGATGACAGCAGCTACCGCTATCGGGCTATAAAGGGCGACCATAATCTGACGCTCTATTTCTCGCTGGCGGAACACGTCGAAATACCTGTCGGGGCGTATTGTGTCTATGAGAACGAGACCTACACGCTCGAAAAGCCCGAGAGCCTGACGATGAAGCACAGCCGCTATTTCGAGTACACCGTCGTATTCGATTCACCGCAGGCAAAGGCGGGCAAGTGGAAATTCAGGAACCCCGTAGATAGACGGCTGAAATTCCCGCTGACGGCCAAACCTATCGAACACCTGCAAATGTTCGTGGATAATATGAACCAGCGGGACAGCGGTTGGACTATCGGACGGTGCATTGACGCTCCCGAAAAGACCATATCGTACAATCATGCGTATTGCATCGACGCACTATCCCAAATGGCTGATGAATGGGAAACGGAGTACGAATTTGTCGGTAAGCAGGTGTCGTTGTGGAAAGTCGAGTACAACAGGGACAACCCGCTGCCGTTATCGTATGGTAAAGGGAACGGATTTAAGCCCGGCATCGGACGCTCCAACTACGAAGATTCTACGCCTATCGAAATTCTATATATTCAGGGCGGGGAACAAAACATCGACGCCAGCCAATACGGAAGTTCCGAATTGCTGTTGCCCAAAAGCCAAACAATCCGGTTCGACGGTGAACACTTCGAAGGCGAACAGGGATTTGACAGCAGTAAGGCTCGAACCTATCAAACGGATGCGGACGGGTTCTCCATACGCCGTGCCGATAAACCGTTATCCTCACAGGCAGAAGATAGCCTCGATTGTTCGGAAATATACCCCTCCCGTGTGGGGACAATAAGTGCCGTTACGGTGGTTGATGCCAGCAAGCATTTTTACGACATTGTAGATAGCAGCATACCGGCATCGCTGAATTTCGAGGACTGTCTGATTGAGGGCGAAACGCTGACAATTATTCCACAGACGGGAATGTTGGCCGGAAAGGAATTCGAGGCAAAGTATATCCACAATGCCAAAGAAGGGAAAGCCGCCCGCCGGTTTGAAATCGTCCCGCAGGATATAGACGGACAAACGATGCCAGGCGGAAATTATATCCCCCAAGTCGGAGATACATACGCCGTATTTCATTGTATGCTGCCTGCAGCGTACATCTGCGACAACGCCACAAAAACCGGAGCATCGTGGGACATGTTCCGGCAGGGGGTGAAATACCTGTACGATAACGAAGAACAGAAATTCACGTTCACGGGCGAATTGGACGGGATATGGGCGAAGAAAGATTGGCTCAATATCGGCGGTATGATAAAGTTGGGCGGGTTCGTTCAATTCTCCGACGAGCGGTTCCAGCCGGAGGGAGTGCTTGTCAGGATTATCGGGATAAAGGATTACATCAATAATCCCCACAGCCCCGAAATAGAATTGTCAAACTCTACCGTCGGGCGAACGGTATCGAGTGATCTGCGGAAAATCGAAAGTAACGAGGTGGTTATGGATACCCTCCACAAAGAGGCTTTGCAGTTCACCAAACGCCGGTATCGGGATTCTATGGAAACTATCGAAATGTTAGGCGATGCCTTGCTCGATAATTTTTCGAACTCCATAAACCCCATAGCCGTAAAAACTATGGCTATGCTTATCGGCGACAAGAGCCTGCAATTTGAGTTCGTCAATAGCATGACGAACCCGTCCCCCGTTGTCCATAACGTAACGTACAATCAGGCGACAAAGGTGCTGTCTGTTCCTGCCGGTATCATCCAGCACTACACGCTCGGCATCGACACCATATCGTCAAGCCATGCAGCCGACGAGTATAAGTTTTGGTCGCTCCCCGCCTTTACCACGCCGACGCTGACCGACGGAACAAAAAAATACTACCTCTACGCAAAAGTCAGCAAAACGGCCAAGACCGGCACGTTTTACATCAGCGAACAGGCTATCGCAATGGAGGGCGTGGCCGGATATTATCACTTGCTCATGGGCGTACTGAACAGCGAGTATGACGGAGAGCGCAGCTACGTTTCTCTATACGGTTTTACGGAGGTATTGCCGGGGCAAGTCATAACGAACAAAGTGGCATCGGCCAACGGCAAGAATTTCATGGATTTTCTGAACAATGCGTTCCGCATCGGCAATGACAAGACCTACATAGATTGGAACGCCTCAGTCGCCAATGTGCTGTCGATGAAAAATGCGACCATACAGATTGCAAACACCGCAGGGCAAACGATGATTTATTTCAGCGGCGTGGACGGTTCCGGCCAACTCGCCAAAGGGAACATCACATGGGATTCTGCTGGAAACATCAAAGCCAACGGAGGAACATTTACAGACATACTGATACAAGGTTCTCTCCGCTCACCGTTTGTCAGGGAAACTGATTCTATCGTGATAGGCGGCAAACAATCCACTCACGACAACGTAGTGCCGATTGCCTCCGGCGGCGGTTGGGTTACAGTTGGTACTTTGGAATGGGGAGTAGAACAAAGCGGTAGGCGTATGTGCATCGCCAATTATAGGTGGGGCAGTGAAATTACAACGGGATCGATAGAATATTCGGCTCCAAGTGGCAAGTATTTCTATGAAGACGGAACACAAAAAAAGGCCATATCGCTATCTCGTGAGTGTGTAGAGTTGATGGGATATGGTACATCGACGCAGTTTTATGGCTGGATTGTATTGAACCGAATCAATTTGATGACCACATCAAAATACGGCAGAAAATTGAACGTGCTTGCCCAAGGTATTGTAACCGGATATTCATCGGGAGCATCTATTAGCTACAAGTCATACGACAATGCAAGTACATTGAGCGTAAGCCGTCAAGGAACAGGGAAATACCGAGTAAATTTTCCGTCAAATTGGGGGCTGATAACCGGGAGTTATATCGTGATGATGACCGGATATGGCAGCGGTCTGATGAAAGCTACTTTACTCGAAGCTGGAACGTCGTATTTTATCGCAGAGGTCAGCGATGATTCCTCCGCCAATGACGGTTCATTCATGTTTCAAATCATCAACCTTAATGATTGGCTCGTGCTTTAATTTTTGCGCAATAATGATTATAATACAATCACTTTATTTACCTTTGCCTTATCATTAAAAACAAAACGATATGCAGGAAAAAATCGAAAAGGGTATCGGGTGGCTTCAAAAGCTACTCCACTTGCAAGAGAAGTTCGGCTTCTTCTCCATTTTGAAAAGTTTATTTATCCTACTAATCACGGGATATGTCGTATTTTTTGCCCTGAATCCTCGTTACCTGCTCGACAAAATGGAACAGGTGCAAACAGAGCAACACAACGACGCTGTATCACGCCGTATGAGTGCCGATGCAAATATACGGATGATATTTAACCGCATACTACCAACGCTCGATGCTGACCGGGTCTGGCTCATCGAACTACACAACGGAGCGAAAAATCTCACTACGGGATTGCCATTCCTGTACGGCGATATGCGTATTGAAGCGGTTTCCGACGGTGTGCTGAATGTAGATGAAGAATATACCGATTTCAGTTTATCAAAGTACCCTTTTATAGCTAAAATTTTCGAGGACGGATATTTCTACGGACATATAGAATCAATGCGTGAATTTGACGAACGGCTTTATTACAAATTCAAGTCCAACGACGTAAACGAGATAGCCTTACTTGCCTTATATCAAGGTGATAAACCGCTCGGCGTATTGGGAATATCATTCTGCGGAGATAAACAAATGGACGCATCTGCCGTAGGGAAAACTATCCGAAAGTGCGGAGTTCAAATCGCAACATTACTATCCAACTAACTATCTAAGATATGAAACTTACACTCAAACGAATTGCCCTGAAACCGGCCTACACTATCGGCCATTTATATATCGACGGGCAGAAAGTATGCGACACTATTGAGGACACCGTGCGAGACCTGAACAAAAACGGGGTCTTTGACAACGGGGAAAAGAAAGTGTACGCCGAAACCGCTATCCCATACGGGACATACGACATCACGCTGAAAGTACAGTCGCCGAAGTACAAAGACAAGGCGCAGTACAAGTTCTGCGACGGATACTTGCCGAGACTGCTTGACGTTCCCCATTTCGACGGCATCCTAATCCACATCGGGAACACGGCAAAGGACAGCGCAGGATGCATCTTGGTCGGCGAAAACAAAGAGGTCGGCAAGGTACTGAACTCGACGGCCACGTTCCGTAAGGTGTACGAGATACTCAAAGCAGCCTCCGACAGAGGGGAGCCTATCAAAATCGAAATCGTATGAGAAACGTGAAGAAAAAGAAACCGACCTACGAACAGATTGTAGATAGGGCATATATCATAGCTTTGACAGCATTAGCATTGGCTTTCCTATCGTTCATGCTGTCGCTTGGATGAGTTGCCAAACAAGCGAGGTCGCAGCCACTATGAGTGCCCCTACTGAAATCCAAAAGGCTCGACGGGCATATTTGATATTGGATTCTTTCACCCTATTATCAAGTTGCCTGTCCGCTTCCCTCTTTCCGATTTCTTCGAGGGCATGGCCGCAATCGGCGTAAATAGGACTGAGGTATTGGGGCTGAGTAATATGGAAATCGCCACCGCTGATTCCGACCCCGACATGCTCATTCGAGAACAGCCGGTATATACGAGGCCAATACTCCCCGGATAGTTCCTCGCCTTTTTCGCAAGTAACTTCCGAATGCCCCGCCGCAATGTATTCGATTACAGCCATAAGCGACTGATAAAACTCCTTTGTTTCCATAATGACACAAAAATAACAAACAAACATGAAACGACTTCAAATTATAGTATTTTTTATAATCCTGCTGGCGGTAGTCGGCTGTTGCCCGACCCGCCACCTTACCTCCTCTACACAAGACAGCGTGCGGGTGGAAACAGTTGTCCGTACCGAGTATATCCCTGACACGGTGTTTGTCGAGGTTCCGATTGAAAGCGAGCGTCAGACAGTCCGAGATACAACGAGCCATTTGGAAACGTCATACGCCGTTTCTGACGCTCGAATAACTCCCGACGGGGCATTGTTCCACTCGCTGGCAAACAAGCCGCAGAAAAAGCCCGTACCGACCGAAAAAGAGGTAGTCTACCGAGATAGTCTTGTGTATAGGGACAAAATTGTAGAAAAGGCCGTACCGGTCGAACGAGAATTGACATGGTGGCAACAAACACAGATGAGAGGCTTTTGGATTGTGCTGGCAATTATTGTGGTCGTGTATCGGAAAAAGATTTTTGCCGTTGTCCGGCGATTTATCTGATTGAACAACAAACAATATTCTAAACCGGAACCCCTGTCCATATCAAAAACTTTGTTTATATTTGGGGCAAAATATTGTAATATAGCGTTTGCTATTGTTTTGAGGTTTAGGAAATCGCCAATTTCATCGAAGCCCTTAAAAGCAATGGTAGATGCCTGCGTATATGCGTGGGCATTTTCCTTGTTAGGGCTTCAGGTGTTTGGCGATACCTCTAAACCAACAGGAATGCCCACGCTTCTTTTGCGTGCGCTCTGTCAAGGCGATAGTATCGCCAAAACGACAAAATATGGGCGCATTCTTCTATTTCATATTATTCGGGTTGGTTGTCGCCGTTATCGGCGGCGTGTTGCAAGGCATCCACAACTCAAAGCGTCAATCCCCACCTCCTCTAAACAAAAAATTTAGCCTCGGAGGTTCAATCACACGGGAACAATTATCCCATATTCAAGCAGAGAACCGCAAGCGTGGAACAGCTCTCCAACATTGTGTAGAACTCAACAACAGGGGTATTGCCTATGAAAAAATGGGGAAAATAGAAGATGCCATAGCCACGTATGAAATCAATATATCCATCGGTTATACAGCCCACCACGCATACAAACGATTGATGATATTATACCGGAAACAGAAAGATTACCACAACGAAAGGCGAGTAATTATAAGGGCGTTAGAGGTATTCCCTGCGGAAATGGAATACCTCGACCGGTTGAGAAAAGTCGAATATTTAATCTTAAAATCAGGTATATAATATGAAACAACTGTCCATAATTATTTTGGCCGTAATTGCATTCTCTACAAACTGTATGGCGCAGGATAGAAACAATGCAGCTCCGGCACAACTGGCGACAAAATCAAAGGAAATAAAATCGGCCTTATATTGGCAGCAAGACCGAAAAACAGGGAAATGGGAAAGCCGCAAAAACACGACACTCGTTTATCTTGGCGAGGGTGTTGCTGTCGATAATTTCAACAGCCTATTCATCGGAGAGTATGCAGGACGACGATACCTTTTTTGTGATTTCAAAGAATACAGCTGGCGTTACCCTGTTTTACAAACGGAATGGATTGTATCACGAATGATAATGGCTGCTCTTTTATCCGAAGCCGATTATAGCAGCATGAGCAATATTGAACCCGGACAGGTAATTACAATCACACCTCGATTCTATCATAAAATGTTCAAAGGCCATGCCGAATATTCATTCCCGTTTTTCCTATCGCTCGGCGAAACCCTTTGCTCGTCATCTGAAACAATGTATAAATCATACGCACGAACCAATGGCGAGGATTATGCAGAGCGTTATTGGAAATCGGAATATCCCCTGCTATACTTTATCGTATTAAAACGTGTAGTCGGGTCTGACGGGCGTGATGTTGTCCGGTTCCTATTATATCCTCACGCTATGTCAGAACTCATCGAAAGTTGCTATTTTGAAGTTGCTTTTGACGTTTATAAAAACCTATTTACGGCAGACAAGAAGACAAGTTACAAATAAAACTATGGGCGGCGGCGACCGCCCTTTTTCGTGTCTGCATCCGACATTGGAGAGAAACAATCGGTGAAATAATCACGAACGTTATACAAGTAACTTTGAAATTGCTATCTTTATTCCCTAATGCAACCGCTTTCAATAGCAAGGCTTTCAATTCTGTTGCTGGTTTGTTGCTCACAGATTTTACAGAGTAAAACAACACGTTCAAATACAGCAATATAATGATTTAATTTCACGTTTTGCATCGGAAAGTGATTGCGTATAACTGACTGCAACGAATTAGAATCAACTATAACGAAGCCGCTGTAAATCAGCGGCTTTTTTATTTGTCCAAAATCTGGCTGATAGCAGTCGGATTCAGTAGTCCGCCTTATTTTTCTACCATATTTCTACCGCGGAACAATTAAGGGCTTTTGCCCGATGTCACACTGACGCAGTAGTTGATGTGTGTTGACAATGGTTTACGAGAGTAAACAAAAAAGGAAATAAAATGTAAGCCGAACGCAGAGCCATAAGCCTGCTTATGAGCTATGCTGAGGCGCAGCTTTTATTGCAGACCTTACGGTCTGCAATAAATTTCCAGAACAGAGAAAACTCACCCTCGAAGAAGGAGCATGGGCAGATATTCTACTCCAAACTTCATTTCGACCTGTCCAAACAGACTGCCGAAGAAAACTCATCGGAATACTACACCGTACAGGAAGCCATGAAGAAATACAACCTTACACGGGATTCTGTTTACGGTATCCTGCAATTCCACGAAATCAAACGGGAGAAGAAAGGACGGTTCGTGCGCTTTCTGAAAGTACAAGCAAAGCATGGTGTACTCACATAGTAACACACTACATTCTCAAAAACAGCAATGGCAGACTATCAGATTTCCGAATTTCAGGTCTTGGATTATGAACTACAAACTTTTTCCACAAGTCCTGAAAGGCCATACATCACATTTACAGGATTCAGAGACGGTGCCAACGTGGTCGGCACAATCACTGAGAAACGATAAAATCACAATCGACAATGTTGCGGACAACGGCGAACAGATAATCAACTTTATACCGTCGAATTAAAATACAAAAAATCAGATAATCCCCTTGTTGTAAATAAGTTACAACAAGGGGATTTTTCTATCTCTGAACTATCGGTGCAAACTTGTATGCAAATGCCTATCTGAAATTTCTGAAGACCGTTTTTCCCAAACACACATGTTGAAAACAGCATTCGTTTACACATTGGTCTCTGATGAGGAAATCATATTCTCCAATATCAGTCTAATATACGAGTCCCTTTGGTCTCCTTGAAAATAGACATGATGTTCATTGAACTTCTTCTGTTTGCTGCTCAAATCCAATTCCGGGAAATCAACCCAATGCTTCACATCTTTCATCTCCGTGTTTGAGATAATATAGCTATTCAAGGTAATACTTGTATCGTGCAATCCCGGCTCTATATCATCACGGATAAATTTATACAACTGAATTTTGCTGCTGGCGAAGCCATTCAAATATGTAATACCCTTAGGATCAATAAACGACACATACTGATACTCGCCTACGACAAGCCATACGATAAAATCAGGATAGAATCCACTATCATCAAAGAATCCAATACCTTTACGACTTTTGTTGCGAAGTAAATACAATGATTTACCTTCAAAAAAAGCAGGATTATTATCAAAGAACCGTTGTATATCGCACACGAAATCACGTTCACCTTTGTTCAACGCTACAGGCCTCACTTCAATGAGATTGCCGATTTCCTTGTGTTTAAAGCTCGATTCATTCAGATACAGTAACGGCTGATACAGGTGTCCGGCTATACACAACGCTTCAAAATCGTTCGAATTTGCAATCCTGATTGATTTCGAAAAGGTACCTGCCGTCAATTCCTGTTTCAGTTTATTGATTGCCTTGCAGAAACCAGCTTCATCCTCGTTCTTGAACAATTCCTTGTGTGTAAGGACACGATATTCCTCTTCAAAATTAGGATGGCTGCTGTCAAGGTATGCAGTCTCCACATTTCGGCTCATCCAACGGCTTTTCGCATTGTTATACACCTTTTCCACATAGCCTTTTAACAGAGCGACAAGAATATCATGCCACATAGCCGTCTGGCTGCCAAAATCCGTAAACGACATCTGAGGTTCGGGAATAAACAGCGTGTACCAGCTGCTATCCAAGGCTATTTCCTTGATATCTTCGGAAGACACACACAGATTATACCAGCTACGTTCATTTTTGTAGTCTATTATGGCAAAGTATATCCTGTTCCAATCAACGAATGCAAGATGCTCCGGTGTCAATATTGCTTTATGCAAAGTGGTATTTGTCTCGTCAAGAATACTCTTGCGGCCCGCACTGCGCATCGCTTGTATTTTCGGATAATAATCAAGCGTAATAGGAGTATTACTCAGCATACCTGCTTTAATTATTACCTTCTCATCCTTCTTGAAATCACAGCCTTCTTTTATCTTCAGGTATTTCAACCGCTTTCCTCTGAGATTGGCAACGGGCAAAACAGGCAAATCAAACTTCTCCCAATCAGAGTCATTTGTCGGCAGGCCTTCATCTTCGAGGAACTGCTTGAACTGTTCCATATAATCGGCCTTAATACCAAAAATATTGAGCGTTTCAAGGTTATACATAAAACGCGGTTTACTTTCTGGCTGAAGAGAAGCGTCCAGGGCAGAGGAACGTTTCAGCGAGAATTTATAGCCTTTCAAACGTACACCTCGGCCAAATAACTGGATAATCTGACTCCCCTCCGACTTACCCACGTTGAGCAAGCCCATGGTAGAAACGCGCCACGACGACCATCCTTCCGTGAATTTCTTGCTACCTATGAGAATATTCAGACTACTGTCGGGCTTATTGATATTGGCAAAAAGCGACTTTTCGGTATACTCCTTACTCATTACGTTAAGTCCGACTTCCTCGCATTTCTTTGCCAACGTACCACTGTCTCCAACATTGATGATGCCGAAGTATTCGCCATTGCCGATGCGCATACCTATCTCGCCGTCCTTACCTTTCAAGTTGTCAAGGTGCAAATGTGCTCCTGCAACCGAGCAATGGAACACCAGCCCCAGCATATCATTGTATATGTCTTCCGCCCCATGTTCCGGCAGGTTGCGCAAATAGGCAAACTGACGTGCAAAGACAGGATGCCCATACTTGTCAGTAAGCCCATCACTTCCATGCAAGAGATGATCTATATTGCCGATTGAAGCCTGTTTATCGGCAATGAACTGCTGAAAGAATTTCAGAATAAAGACAATGTCGCTGACTTCCTGTGACCCGATACTTTTATCAACCGTCACCGAGCCACCTACAAACACGGCAAGAGGATTCTCCAAAAGGAATGAACGTAAATCAGCCCGATTGTCACGATACAAACGCTGTTGCTCGTAGAAGTTGAGCATACAAGCCGTCAGGTACATGATGAGCTGGTTGTCGCTAAGCGAACTGCCCCAATTGCTGTTCATGTTCAGAATCTGGTAGTCCTTACCATAGCCATCATTATAAAAATAGCGATAGCTGTAGTCGAAAAGCGTAGCCTTGCCATACTCGTGCAGCATCTCCAGACGTTTTGCAGCATTGCTGATCGCGGATATCGACTGACCGAAGGTGGCACTATACTCAAAAGAGAATCCGGTTTCACACAATTTGTCGCGTCTTTGTTTCCATGCATCACCGCCGGAACCTCGATGCCCTTCATCTACCAACACCAGGTTGTTGCCCTCAAAAAAGCCCACTGCCACCGTCTTGTCGCCATCGGTGTCTCCAAGTTTGGTAATTTCAAGAACATCAATGTCATGACCCGCAAACATCCCGCTGGCGGTGTTCTTGTTGAACACATCTGCTCCGATATTGCTCTTCCGGAACTCTTCAAGGTGCTGGTTTGTCAAGCCCTCATTAGGCGTAATCAGAATGATGCGATTAGGCTTCTGACGATATTTCCCGGCATAATGGCGATACTGCAACACATTTACATGCATGAGCAGTGTCTTACCCGAACCCGTAGCCGACCAGAAAGCCACCTTGTTAAGATCGGCTTCCGTGAAATCCGTCATACCATGATAAGTTTTCGGATCAGCATTGAAACCAGATTGAAGATATGTGTTAATATCGGCAAGCAATTTCTTCTTGTCGCTGAAATATTTGTCGAGATATATCTCCGTGAATAACAGACTAAGATACTGGAAATATTTCCACCTTATCCGAGCTTCGCGTTTCTCGCTGATTGCCTTGGTGTGACGGAAAATATGCTCGTCATAAGCCAACAACATCTCCTCGGTCAGCTCGCTGGTTGCAAACAACCGCTGCACAAGCTCTTTGTGAAAGTACGACACATTGTTTTCGTCCCAACCTTCAAGAACGGGGTCTTTCAAATGTTCGCTAAGCGCTTCCAAACTGGAAGCACCAAACAGCGAGAGTAGATACCGATTGAGGACAAGCGAATTGCTCAGCTTGCCTTCAACCTGTAGTTGTCTTGTTTGTCTTTGTTTTCTTGGCATGGTGTTTCTCCGGTTTTAGCAATCCTCAAACATGCGTTTTGCAAACTCCTGCTCAGTGAGAACCACTTTCCATTGCTCTTCATCGGTGCGCAGATTCTCCAGGTTGTTGTCGCCATTCACATAGATGCGGTCGAACTCCGTGTCGCGCGTAGAATAGCTCATACGACGGAAGAAATCGTTAAGCGCATCATTGTCCACCGTGTCGCAGTCACGCCAGATAACCAGTGTGCGTTCCCCGCGGCGGGTCACACCCTCGACCGTGCAAACCCCTTTCTTGGGATGGAGAATGCTCGTTACATTCAGACCGATAAGGTAGTTGAACGTTTCGATTACATCGACATTCTCTTCACGTGTTTCATTCTGCCGGATGATGCGCAGCTTCATATTCCACGGATTTCTAAACCACTGCATATTGAAAAGCGAATCGCGAGTCTCGATGTCGAGCATATAGCCAAGCATGTATCCGCCATAAAAGTCGACATTATCTTTGCTGATATTTGTCGGCTCTATGGTAAGGTTATTGAGCGTATCCTCGTACTGCTCCAAACGCATATATTTGAAAAAACCTCCTCCTTTCCACTGATAAAGGTTTGTTACACCAGAAGTATCACCATGCAGTGTATTTTTCAATCGTTTTAGCGGAATATCATCGAAATATTCATTAGCTTCAATATTTATAAACTTACGTTTTGATTTTAAAGCCACTGCTCCGGATGTAGCAGAACCAGCAAAATAGTCAAGTATAATATCGCCTTCACTTGTAGTGCATTCAAAAATCCGATTTACTAATTTTTCCGGTTTCTTCCCTTTTCTCAGTTGTACCCCACCCTCATTGTGAAGATCATTAGGCAACACATCATCCCAAATATCAGATATTTGTTCCACAGGAACAAAACCATCACCCATCCATTTTAGACGATCTTTATAAAAAAGAATAGCATTTCCATTTATAACATAATAATCATTTGCCCCAGTACGTTCCAAATAATAAATATGAGTAGGATTCTTTTGAGACTCTTTTTTTATCTCTATAGCCTTACTACCAATACTATCCTCATCCAAAGCAGCCAATCGAATAACCCTTTCTGCATTCTTAATTACATATTGCAAAAGTTCTTCCTCATAAGCATCGCCAAGTACTTTTTTTAACTTGGACTTCTGAATCCCCTTATATTTTGCAAACTCTTCGAGTACAGTACTAAATTTCCATTTACTATAATCATCTTGAGGGTTAACAATCATGGTACCATAACGATTGTCATAACCCTTTGCTCTATATGCATTCTGCGGCTGCCATTTTGAGATATTATTGTTGTAAAGAATCACATTCTCACCAATATTTACAGGCCCAGGATTTATAACCTTGGCCCCTGTCAAGGACGCTCGTCGAACAGTTATATTAGCCTTCCTATTTATTCGGTCTAATTCTTTATCAAGCAATTCGGTAAGATGGTCAATCTCATTAATATCAATACTTGCAGCAAATGTACCTCCTGCTTGATAGAACGCTCTTGATGATTGAAGACGATTTTCAATAAAAGTCAACCAACTGCTTTCTTTTAAGCAATCCTTGTATGCAAAATCATCATCTCCCGTATTGTAAGGCGGGTCAATATACACACATTTTACGCGTCCTCTATACTTCTCCTGCAACAGTTCCAATGCCTGAAAGTTCTCGGAGTTGATGAGCAGGCCATCGCACTGCTCATCAATATTGTCGATAGAAGCGAGCAGAATATTCCTGAACTCTGCCGTAAAGAATTTGGTATCGAGCACGAGGAAAGGATTTTCCTTGAGGAATTCCACCGACAGCGGCACGGTATAGGCCGCCGTGTGTCGCTGGTCGCGTTCAATCCCGTCAATCGCAAACAGACGCACCCACTCCTCGCGCTGTGCATCGTTGGCAGCAATCTCGGCGTAGAGGCTTTCCGGCACACGGTCGAGCGTCATGCAATAGTTGGACTCTATGACAAATTTCTTTTTCAGCCACAGCCGTTTCTGATAGTTCTCCAATGAAGCCAGGAAGGTAATGAGCTTCATGCCCACCATCTTTATGGCTTTGATTACGGTGAGATGCTTCAGGAATTCGCCGGGAGTGCGCGCATTGATATCGTCGATAACCAGTATTTCATTCTTGATGTAGAAATCGAGCTCGCGGGAAAGGAAGCCCCCAAGGTCCTTATGAATGAAATAATCGAACGTGTTGCGGGCCACATAGTCATTCAAATGTTTCTGCAACAGGGTACGGGTGCGGTCGCTTTCGGTCGGACGCGGAGCCAGAACGGAAATAAACTCAGCAGGGATAGCGTCTTTGATTGCATCAAAAGCCGCCTCTACAAGCGCCTTTTGCTTGGTCGCCTTCGGGTACAGTTCGTAGGTGAAGTATATGTGCAGCGTATCACCGATAACCTCGATCGGCATTTCCTTACAAAGAGCAAAACGACGCTCCATATTATTCTGAGCCACATTGTTGTTTTGCTCAGTGGTAGTCTCACGCAGGGTAAACTCGCAGAATTTATCGCCATCGACAGCAAAACGGTAGTTGCGGAAATACTCGGCCGTCTTGATATAATACTGGTCGGCATTGGCCCAATACAGTTTCACCTCCTCGCCCTCGTAAGGTATGGCATATACGTCCTTCTTGTAACGGCGCTGAGAGACAAAGTCTCCACCATCATAATAGCGGCCAAAGAATATAGAAAGGTGTGAATACACCTCATTTTCAAGCTCTTCATTATTACCGCAACGGGCAATACGTTCCTTGAGCTCCTGGACTTTGGGGGCATTGTCGGGATTCATGCCCGCCTCCGTCAGCGTAGAAACCAACTTCGCCAGCTCCTTTTGCAGGGCTTCCGCATCATTGGAGGCATTCTCGCTGATAGCTTCGGCCACCTGCCGGCGCAAGTCATTGTTGAGATAGGATTCTATTTGGTCACGTTTCCTGTTCATGATGCGATAGATACCGAAATCCAGGTCTGCCTGGTCAAGCATCAGCACCTTCTTCATCGTAGCTATGAACTTATCAAATTGTGTTGCCATATTGTTTTATTCCATTTTATTACTTTGTCGTTTATACTACCTGCCAAGCTATGGTAAACAGATGTTCCTCTTCGGCTGCTTTATCCAACGAACTGTCGATGGCAGCGATGAGAGCATCTCGACGTACTATTATCTCGTCCTCAAGAGAAAACATTTCTTGACGTTTTTGTCGCTGGTTACGCTGAAGATTAATGATTTCCGTTTGCAACTGCCGACGGCGATGGTCGTCAGTCTCTTTTCGGAATTCCCGCTCACGTTCCTTTATTCGTTTCTTCACGTCACGCAGCTCCTCTTCGAGCGAGAAGGTCTGATCTTCAGCCCATTGTTCAATCTTGGCACTTTCTTCATCGATAAATTGCTTGTCGCGCAAAGCGATGCTTTCATTCAGTGCCTTTCGCTTCAAGGCCATCTCCGTCTGTAAATGAGTGTCATCCATAACGGGCAAAAAGTCCTTTGAGACATGGCCGCTAATTGACATCAATTTCTCAACGAAATCATCCGGCATGACACGGCCTTCGCTATCAACGGCTGTGGCAATGATACAGTCTTCATCATCCTTTGGCGAATGGTAGTGCACGATTTTAACAGCAAGAATTCCATATTTGCCAACCTCGTTTTCAATTACAGACATCTTTTCCGGAGAATCGGTATAGTCGAATACGATACCGACAGTGTCCGATGTATCCTGCCGTTTGGCCTTTGCAAGAAGATATTGCGCCAACGGATGCCCTACACGGTAGGTATAGGCATCTGAAATATCTTTACCCATACGGTATGGCCCTGTGGAGAATGGCTGCCCAGCGTCGGCAGGAGTCTGACGCAAGGTGAAGCTATATCGCTTGCTGTCAATTTTGTCTATGCTGCTGCCAAGCATACTTATAGTGAGCTGCCACAACAGTTGATAAAATTGACTCAGAGCTTGTTCATCGGCAGACTTGCGCACTTTGAGTTTATTGACCACGTCGCGATCAAAATTCTCGATGAGTCGAGTACGTGTTTTGTCAAGTACCTCCTCTATCTGCTGGCGCATTTCTTCCTGCAATCGGTCAAAGGCAGCGTCTATTTCCTCCGTGGTGCGACAAGTCTGGTAGATGTCAAGTACACGATGCTCGAAGTCGATGCCATCCATTGTACTCCCCAGTACTTCGTCGCTGCTACCGAATACGCCTTTGAACAAGTTATATTTCTGGTCAAGCAACTCATATACGCGCTGGTCGGCTCGATTGGCTTTATTGATGAAATTGACCACAACCACATCATTCTTCTGCCCATAACGATGACAGCGGCCTATGCGCTGTTCTACTCGTTGTGGATTCCATGGCAAGTCGAAATTTACCAGCAGCGAACAGAATTGTAAATTGATACCTTCGCTTGCCGCTTCGGTTGCTATCATTATCTGCGCCTCTTCCCGAAAATAATCCACAAGAGCCTGTCGTTTATCCGCTGTCAACGAACCAGTTATACGAGACGTACCCGCATAGCGCTCTTTCCATGCTGCATATATCTCTTTTGATTTAGGGTCAGTATTACTCCCATTGAACAGCACTATACGCCCAGCATATCCATTTGCTTCAAGTAGTTGTTTCAGATATTGCTGGGTGCGATTGCTTTCTGTAAAGATAAGCGCTTTCTCAGGCTGCCCATTCTTCCGTTTATCCTCAAAGGCAATCTGTAAGGCTTGAAGCAAACATTCCCCCTTTGTATTCTCGGCAATACCAAGAGCAAGAGAGTGAATCTCTTTCAGATATTTTATCTCTGACCGAATTTCTTCAATCTCATCAGCCGAGTATGTACGCCTTCTCTCTTCTTTGTCCAATTCTTCATCGTTCTCATCGAGCCACTCGTCTTCATATTCCTCAAAATCCTCCATATCGCTGGAAAGCTCGTTCACAAGCACTGCATCGCGAGCTTCGTCAGAGGTATTATCCCCGACTATATTTTCCAAGCGTTCAATAATGGTTTGCAAGGTACCTGCAATGGCAAAAGTTGACGATGATAAAAGCTTGTGCAGAACCAGTGTGATAAGCGACCGCTGGCTGCGAGGCATACCAAAACATTCGTCCCGTTGCAAATATTCACTGACCATTTTACCCAAGGTCTGTTCGTCCTGACTTGGATAATATTCCTGCACCAAAGCCTTCCGCTCGGTATATTTCACGTATTCCTGGACGTCGCTTCGCAATGTGCGATGGATAATAGGCTGAATGCGCTCACGCAAATCTTTATATGTTGATTCCTTGCGAAGTTCGGTCTTACCATATCGAGTATTAAAGCTCTTAAGCCCCCCAAAATAGCCATCATCTATAATAGAAATAAGACCATACAGTTCTTGGACATTGTTCTGCAATGGTGTAGCCGTAAGTAACAATTTCTTGTAGTTTTTCAGCCCCTCCTTCAAGACAATGGCAGTCTTATTGCTTGATTTGTAAACATTACGGAGTTTATGCGCTTCGTCAAGGACTACCAAATCCCAGTTTACACGCTCAATGTGACGTATCTGTTTCTTTGCGAACTGGTAAGAGCAAATTACAATATGTTCTTTATCATCAAAAGGATTACTATATGTATCGGCAAGGATACGATTAAAATTCTTGGATTCCAGAATGACCGACGGGAGAAAAAACTTTTCCTCCAATTCCATACTCCACTGTTTTCGCAGTGTTGCCGGAGCAATGACAAGTATATGACGATGTCGCTCTGCCCACTGTTGTGAGATAACAAGCGCTGCTTCGATGGTTTTTCCAAGCCCTACTTCGTCAGCTAAAACAGCTCCCATACTCAACGGAGACTTGAAAGCAAAAAGCGCTGCATCCACCTGATGCGGATTCAAATCAACCTGAGCTTCAGCAAGTACACTCGTAAACTTATCTTCATCACTTGATGAGCGACGACGATCAAGTTGCCATGCAAGAAACTTTTGCTGATAGGCAGTAAGGGTTGGGATATTGTTAATTTTTGCCACAGTTTAAAATAACTAGTCCTCCTTAACGAGAGTTCGCATTGGTACATTAAGCACTTGGGCTATCCGGTCTAAAGTCTCAAGATTGGGTTGCAATCTATTGGCACAGTAAGCATTGACCGTACTGAAACTCTTACCAATTTGGGCCGCAAGCTCTTTCTGCGAGACATTCTTCTCAACAAGCACAACTTTAATCCTATTCAGTTTAGCTCCCATTCCTTTTCTGTATTTTGAATTCAAAGATACCATTTATTTTGCACAAACATAGCATCCAATTGCATATAATGCTAATTTATCGCTCAATAATAATAATCTTATATGCCTTTTATGTTTATTTAAAGGGCCTATCCATCATTGCAAACAAACGATTGGGGTAAATATTTGACATCTTTCTTTGGCTGCAAAAGGTGCGAATAAGCCAAGCTAAAGGCCAGGGAAAATGCAGCCTCACTCGACCCGCAAAATGGCAACTCGCAAGCCTGAAAATATCCATGAGTCTGACCGCGATTTTGCAGGCCCGCTTGGGGAAATAAACCCCGATATACCCTATCCTTGTGAACAGGGCATATCGGGTCCCGAAAGGGCGGTTTTGCTCTTTCTCCCTCTGTTTTTGAAGGAGGCGATGAAAAATCGCCAAGTATTCAGTTCCACACGATAGTGTCCAGACCGGTGGGGCCGTGCGTGTCTTTGACATGCACGGCCCCACCGGTCTGGATATTCGTAAGACGGGATTCCCGGAGCCATATGGCTCCGGGAATCCCGTCTTGTCGTCCAGCCGGTCATTTCAGTTTCCGGCCTTCCGAGAAAGCATCGGCCACTTTGGGGCCCACCGCCAGATAATCATTGTTGAACGGGTCGAAAATGATAGGAGCCACTTTCGCCGCATCCACCTTACCGTCCGCACCGCATACCCGTTCATCCACGCTGACATTCACGATTGCTCCGCGCAGGATGCAGCTTTCGGGGTCGTAATCTTTCAGCCGGCACTCGACCGCGACCGCCAGCTCCTCAATCAACGGTGCATCCACAAACTCCGACTTCAAGGCATGAAAACCGGCACGGGCAAACTTATCGGGAACCTGATGGCCCGACACGAGTCCCACATAATCGCATGCAGTCACATGCACCGCATCCGCCATGCTCACGGTAAAAGCACCCCGCCGCAGGATATTCTCGACGGTCTTGTGCCCTCCGCTCAGGCACATACTGATTTCGTTATGCTCGCTGATGCCGCCCCATGCGGCATTCATCGCATCGGGCGTACCGTCTTCACCGTATGTGGCGATGATGAACACCGGCTGCGGATAAGTCCAAGGCTTTACACCGAAATTTCTTCTCATACGTCTGTTCGTTTAAATTAAGTCCATTATCATCCATACCGTTCCGGTCACAATGGAAGCGTCTCCGGGTCCCGGAACTAAAAAACGTCTCTTCACTCCACCGGGGCTGGAAACCCGTAACGCATCCATACGGTTCCCTCGCCGACCTGTTTTACCGACCGGAGCTGCAGTTTGGTGGCCGGCCGCGCCGCATCGTCTATGCCGTCGAACACGGCCGTCATACCGGTGCGTCCGTCGATACCCGGTGCAACCATCAGGCTCACCTCATCGAGCAACCCGGCCGCAAGAAATGCCCCATTGATGTTACCGCCACCGACAACGGCCAGCCGCTCGACCCCGAATGTCTCCCGAAGCATCTCCATCGCTTCCGGCAAATCGATACGCTCCTCTCCGACCGCAATCCACGAAATTCCCGCTCCGGCCAGCGTATCGAGGTACTCCGCCGCACACTTTTCGGAAGTTATCACCAACAGGGGCTGTCCGTCGAATTCGCCTGCGGGCCAACACAGGGAGCCGTGCGTATCGACGGCGACGAGATATCCCCCGGCCCGTCGTGCCACATGTACGGCCTGCCGGCCTATCGGTGCAGGTTCTTTTGCGACAAAAGGTTCCGCAGCCGCATAATGCAGCTGCATCGTCACCCGCCCCATCAACAACGAGGGACACCCGAGTTCGGCCAGCGCCTCGTAATACTCATCGCCCGATTCAATCTGCTCGGTCATGGCGCAGTCGATGCGCCCGTCCACGGATGCCATCATATGGCAAACGATGTAAGGTCTCATGCTTTCCCTGATTTTTTATCATTCCGCTTCCGCACAGCCGGAGCGCTCCTTTCGGACCGACGGCTGCATCCGTCAATCCATCTGCACCAATTCATACTGCTGGCTTCCCAGCCCTATCCGCTCGCCGTACTCCAGCGTATGCATGCCGTGACGGGAATCGATACGCTCGATGAGATGTATCTTCCCGTGGTCTTCGGAGGCACGTACCAGGTCGGTGCAGGCCTTGTCGAGCGCTATCGGGTCGAGCGAGGCGAGAATACCGATATCCCCCATCTGCGGGTCGGCAGGAGCAGCACTGCAGTCGCAGTCCACCGAAAGATTATTCGCTACGCTGATGTAGAGTATCCGTTCGCCGCAATGGTCGGCCACTGCCTTGGCCGCCTCGGCCATCGACTCCAGAAAGTCATCCTGCTCAGGCAGGTTGTTCCACACTTCGGCCACATCCCTGGTCCGGCCGGCAGAGTGTATCCACGCCTTGCCGGCCGACGAGGCGATACCGATGGACATGTTCTTGACGGCACCGCCGAAGCCGCCCATCGCATGCCCTTTGAAATGAGAGAGGATAATGACGAAATCATAATCGGCAAAATGGGAGCCGACGAAATCCTCCTTCAGGTGTCTGCCGCCCTCCACGGGCAGAGCCATTTCACCGTCGGCATCCATGATATCCACCGGAGCGATTGCCGTGAAGCCGTGTTCCTCAGCGGCCCTGCGATGCGCTTCCGTATCGGCACGACCTCCGCCGTAAGCCGTATTGCACTCTACTATCGTTCCGTTCACCCGCCGTACCAAATCCTCTATCAACGCAGGCTGCAAATAGTTGTGGCCGCCCGGTTCGCCCGTGGAGAGCTTCACGGCCACCTTGCCGGAGGCCTCCCGGCCGAGAACCTCATAAATCTTTACAAGATTCTCCGAGTTTATCTCTTCGAACATGTACACTTTCGGTACTCCGGCCGCTGCGGCCCCTCCTCCGGTACCCTGTGCACCGGCACATCCCGCTCCAGCCGCCGAGAATGCCAGGGCGGCCATTGCCATACAAACGCTCTTTTTCATATCCGTCTCTTTTAAATGGTTGCTTGTCAGAAATTCATATTCACACCGGCCATGACCGTAGCACGGGGCATTGGGAAACCGGCCAATATCTCGTACCGCTGTGCCAGCAGGTTCTCGCCGCGTACCCAAACCGAAAGCCACTTCGCCGCACGGAACGAAGCTCGCAGGTTCCACAACACGAAATTCTCCGTCCGGTACTCCCCCTGTCCGGCGACTTTCACCTCGGTATAGAGTCCCGCCACATACTGGACTCCCGTCGATACGTCCCAGCGGCCATGCGTGAAGAGAGCCCCGGCATACAGTTTGTGTTCGGGGGCCGCCAGCACCGGCTGCTCCATGTGCAGGTAACTGTAATTGGCATCTACCGTCCATGCCGCTCCAATTCTGTACGCCGCCTGCACCTCCGCTCCGGCATTCCGGATGCGCCCCGTATTGACATTCATGGGACGTCCGTCCACCGGGACACGCATTATCAGATTGCCGCCGTCGATATAGAACACATTTACCCCGTACGACAGGCGTCCGTCCTGCATCTGCTGCGAGAATGCGAGTTCATAGCTCCACAGCCGTTCCGGTTTCAGGTCAGGGTTGGCCGGCCGGAACATATAGAGTTCGCGTATCGTCGGATAACGGAACCCTTTGGCCGCCGAAACCTTGAGCACCATGTGTCGGGGCAAGCTGAACGAGAACCCCGCCTGCGGCACCCACTCCGTTCCCACATGCGAGTGGCGGTCGAGACGCACTCCCGCATCGAACGTCAGCCACCGGACAATCTGCTGGCGGAAATCGACATAACCGGCCATCTCGTGCTCCGTCTTGTCCACGAGCGGTTCCCGCGGACCGCCGTCCGTCGGCTGGTTCCACGATTCGCCTCCGAACCGGAAGTAGTCCACCCCGACCGTCAGACGGTTTCCCCGGAACAGGCTCACGCTCTGGTACCACGAGACGCCCGCCATGTCGTCCCGCGAATTGAAGCGGTAGTCGAGCGGACTCTCCCCTTCGGCCGGATGGTATCCATCGTTCAGCCAGTGCCGGCCCCAGTTATAAAAGAGACTCAAGGCACCGGAAGTGCGGCCGTAATCGTTCGCCAGCGCAACGGAAGCCATGCCACGCGTCACCCGCTGGTCGGCATCGAGCAGCGGGTCGGAGACGGTACCCGGATTCGACGCATTGAAATGCGTGACATTCACATCGGCCCACACGTTCCAGTTTCCCGAAATCTCGTATCCGAATTTGGCATAACCGCCGTACTGCTCGAACCCCATGTCGGGACGGTGGCCGTCCGTCCGGTTATACGAACCGCTCACGATACTCGTAAACCGTCCACGGCGGACACGGTTGGTCACCTCCGTCTGGAGGGTATTATAGGAGCCGTAACCCGCCCCGACATGCGTCCTGACACCGTCCTCCTCCATCTTGCGCGTCACGATATTGACAACGCCCCCCATCGCATTGGAACCGTACAGCACGGAGGCCGGTCCGCGCAGCACCTCCACGCGCTCGGCCAGAAAGGACTGGCAGGCATCCGACACGGGGTGACCGAACAGCCCCATGTACTGCGGATGACCGTCTATCAGCACGAGCATACCCGTCGTAGGGACACCCTCCTGTGCAGGTCCTCCGATACCGCGTACCGACAACTGGCCGGCAGCGCCGCCCGACACGCCGTATCCCATCACGCCGCGGCCGGCAGCGAACAGCCCCGGTACCTGCTCCGTCAATACGGGCAGCAGCGAAGGTTCGTTGGCCCGCTCGACGGTCTGCCGTCCGACGACCGAAACGGTCATCGGCAGATGCCTTATGTCCGTCCGGTTGCGCGTTCCGGTCACCACCACCCGTTCGATTGCATGGGTCTCCCCCGCTGCGAGGGAATCCCGTACAGACAAGGGCTCCTGCCCCGCAGCCATCGGCGACAGCAGACACAAGGTACCTATCAAAGGAATCAATCTTTTCATGCCAATCATTCTGAAATGCGTCTTTCCCCACGCCGGACACTCCGCAGTCTCTTTACCCGATACAAAATTACCCGCCTTTCCGGAAAAGAAATTACCCTGATTACCGTTTGTCATACCAAAATTACGGGAGGACGGTAAAATTAATATTGTCCTCCCGGCAGCCGGACCCCTTTTTTGCCTATATTTACATACAAAGAACAACAGCATATGCAACAGAAAGAGACGGAACGTGCGGACGACCGCATCGACGAAGAGTTCTATGAAGAACTTTCGGAGGAGGAAATTCAAGACGAAATCGCCTCCCTGTACCGGCGACGGGGTTACATGGATGCCGAGACATTATGCAGAATCGACCGCGAGATACGGATAGCGGAACAGGTCCTGCGCCGGAGGCTCGGAGGAGAAAACGACCGGCGGGAGGAATAAAAAACGGATGAAAAGCTTGTTTATCAAAAATTTTTACATTCCTTTGCAGGGTATTATTTTTTTATTTTAAACATTTTCAAATGAAAGGTACAGTCAAATGGTTCGATACTGCCAAAGGTTATGGCTTTATCACCACTGAAGCCGGCGGTGACATCTTCGTTCACTACACCGGAATCAACAAACAGGGTTTTCGCGGCCTCGAAGAGGGACAGAACGTCGAATTCGAAGTAGGCGAAGGCAAAAGGGGCGAACAGGCCGTCAACGTAAATGTAATTGGATAATGTTAGTTATATAGCATATATATAAGTAATTTACCGTTTTACACGAAGTTCCGCACGGCTCCGCAGAAATCTGCGGAGCCGTCGTTTTTTCAAAAAAAGCAGATATCGCCGCTCCTTCCGTCCCCTGCCGGGCCGTCACGCCGTCCGCTCCTCGAAGACCATGAAACGATTATTCTTTTTCCGAAAACCTCTTTTTCTTATTTTTGTGTTCTCAAAACGGGACAGTTTCCATACACACATGAAATCTTCTCAGTCGAACGTGTACGAGCCCGAACCGGCTACCGCTTTCTTCCGAAGCCGAACGACGGCAAAAGAGCCCGAACCCACTTCGACGATGCACATACCCGCAGGAATCTTTCCTGCCGAATGCCAACGATTCCCGCAGGCTACCTGCTCCGTCCACTTCGGAACCGGACACCGTACCCGAGCCGATTCATCAAATCCGAAACGGCAACCTCCCCATACCATCCGTCCCGGTAGTAATGCGACAACTATTCCGAATAGGAACAAAAACGATAAGACCATGAAAAAAACGTTACTCTTCCTTTCGCTCGCTTTCCTGATATGCGGCAAGGCGTCTGCCCAAAAAGACGATGCTCCCTATACCGCTTTCAGTTTCGGCCTGTTTCCCCCACTGTGCACGAACGGTACACAGGCCGCCGAATACACGAACGGCGCATCTGTCAACCTGCTGATAGGCAATTCGAGAAACGAAGAGAATCTGGTCGTTTCCGGATTGTGCAGCCTCATCTCCGAACGGGCTACCGGCGTACAGATAGCAGGTATCTCCAATTACATCGGCCATGAAGGCAAGGGCCTGGTCCTCGCAGGACTGACGAACATCACACGGGAGAGTTACACGGGCATGCAACTCTCCGGCATGGTAAACCGTTCCGGAGAACACAGCCGGGGTGTCATGGTCGGCGGACTGTTCAACAGTACCAAAGGGCATTTTAAAGGACTCCAGTTCACGGGAATGTGCAACATCGCCGACGGCTTCAAGGGAATGCAATTCTCCGGACTTGTCAATTATTCGGGCGACAACAGCAAGGGCGTCATGTTCGGCGGGCTGAGCAACAATACGAAAGGCCGTTTTAAAGGAGTACAATTCGCAGGACTGCTGAATACGGCCGGGAACGTAAAAGGAGTCCAGTTTGCCGGATTGCTCAACACCGCAAAAGATGTGAAAGGAGTGCAATTCGCCGGGTTGGTCAATGTAGCAGAAGAAGTGACGGGCGTCCAGTTCGCTGCACTGGTCAACGTGGCCGAAGAGAGCGATTTTCCCATCGGTATCATCAATATCATCAAAGAGGGAGAAAAAGGCATCGCCCTGACCTACGACATGCTGGGAAATGCGGTCGTATCGTTCCGTTCCGGCGGTAAATATACTTACGGTATACTGGGCGTCGGCTACAACCACAAAGCCGACGGCAACGGAATAACGACGGAAGCGGGATACGGCATCCACATCCCGGTCTGCAAATGGTTCGAGCTGAACAACGAATTCAAAGCGACGACCATCGGGGCCTCGTCGTCCCTGCCCGTCCTCAATTTCGGTTACCTTTTCGCTCCCTCTTTCCGCATCGGAAAACACTATAACCTGTTCGGCGGCGTCAGCTTCAACTACATGATGTCTCAGGGAACGGACAATATCGGCCTGTTCCCCGAAACCCACCTCTGGACCGGTCACACAGAGAAGCTACTGCAACAGACCTATATCGGTTATCAGGCAGGTTTCCAATTCATCTTCTGACACGCAGGAGGCCGTTCCGCGGAACGGCCTCCTGCTCTTTCCGACCGGACCGTATGAACGGCCTCGACCGGATATCCCGGGTCTGCCACCCGGAGTCCGACGACCGTGCCCGAGACCTGCCCAAAACGAAACGACGGCCATGGGCCGCAAACGCCGCCCGTTTCGGACCTTACCTGCCCGCAGCAACGAAACCGACACACTGCCGCCACCGACGGACCAACGCAAGAGAAGCGATTCGCCGACCTCAACCGCCCCGATATATTATCCTACGGTACGAGCCGCCGATAAAACGGCTGAGACCGGTTCGGTAAATTTTCGTACCTTTACCCATACCGAAACGACATACCATGGATATTCTCGAACTCCGCACCTACTGCCTCTCCTTTCCGGAAAGCGAAGAGACCACTCCTTTCGACGAAACCACGCTCGTCTACAAGGTTGCCGGCAAGATGTTCGCCATGACGGACATGATTCATGCCGACCACGTGGCGCTCAAATGCGACCCGTCGCTCGCACTCGACCTGCGGGAAGAGTACCCCGACATCGACGCGGCCTACCACATGAACAAGAGACACTGGAACTCCGTCCGGCTCGACGGCGACCTGCCCGCGGCCTTCATCCGGAAGATGGTACGCGACTCCTACCTGCTGGTCATCGGCGGCATGCCCCGCCAGCCAAGAGAACGGCTGACAAAGCAATTCATCGAAGCGGAAAACGAACTGAACCGATAACTACGGCAACCGTCATTCCTCCTCCCCTACATCGACGGAATTTCCCGGCCCTGTCTGCAGACCTCCATTCCCGAATCGAACCGGAGGCGGCACATTCCCCCGCCCGCAATACCGACCGGCCATCCCCACCGGCAGGGATTATCTTGCCGCAGGACGCCGAGGCGGCAACACCGCAGTCAACAGACGGTTCCGTGTACTTCCACCCAGCGGGTAAGTTCCACGAATTCCGCGACGGAAAGCGTTTCGGCACGGCGTGTAAACCACGGATGTTCCGCTCCCCCAAAATCGCCGAATACGGCTTTCAGGGGATTTTTCAGCATCTTGCGCCGCTGCGAGAAGGCCGCCTTCACTACCCGGACGAACAGCGCCTCATCGCATCCGAGCGCCCGGGTTCCGTTGCGGCGCAGGCGGATGACCGCACTCTTGACCTTGGGAGGAGGATTGAAAACATGCTCGTGCACCGTGAAAAGGTACTCAATATCATACCACGCCTGCAGTAACACGCTCAGGATGCCGTAATCGCGGCTGCCGGGCGGCTCCGCCAGTCGAACGGCTACCTCTTTCTGTACCATGCCCACGCTTTCGGGCACCAGGTCACGGTTTTCGAGTATCTTGAAGAATATTTGCGACGAAATATTATAGGGAAAATTGCCGATGACCTTCACCCCGCCGGGAAACATCTCCCGCAGGGGCATCCGCAGGAAATCCCCGTCATAAAGCCGGGGAGCGAAATCAGGAAACCGGCTGTGCAGAAAGCCGATGCTTTCACCGTCCACTTCGGCGCCGTAGAGCGTAATATCGGTACGCTCCAGCAGAAACTGCGTCAGCATTCCCGTTCCGCACCCCACCTCCAGTACATCGCCTCCTCCGGAGAGCGCCCCGGCTATCCTGCGCGCTATGTTTTCGTCCGTCAGGAAATGCTGCCCCAACGCCTTCTTCGCCCTTACTTCCTGCATAATCTCTCTGCAACTTCCGAGGGGCAAAGCTACTCATTCCGCCGGTCATACGCAACCCGTACCCTGCCGGGACGAGACGAAAAAGGGAGAGGCGCACCGATACGCCTCTCCCCATGACGAAGGATTGTTCGCAACGAACTACTCTATCGGTTTGAGTTTTACGGTGAAGTGACGCATCAGCGGAGCCTCCCATACGATTTCGACACCGTGGGTAATCTCGTCGCGGCGGTCGTACACGTTCTTCAGCGCAGCGGCAATCACCTTCATGTGGTTGTCCGTATAGACGCGGCGTGCCACGCAGATGCGGACGAAGTCGTTGCCGCCGAAACGGTTCTCGCGCGTGATGGGGTCGCGGTCGGCCAGAATATAGCCTATCTCGCAGCCACGGATACCGGCTTCCTTGTAAAGCTCGATGGTCAGTGTCTGTGCGGGGAACTCCTCCTTCGGAATCTTCGTGAGCACCTTGGAGGCATCGACGAAGATAGCGTGACCGCCTACGGGACGCTGATAAGGAATACCGTACTCATCGAGCAGCGACGCGAGATACTGTACCTGACGGATACGGGTATCGAGGTTGTCGAACTCGGTATTCTCGTCGAGACCTACTGCAAGCGCGGCCATGTCGCGGCCGTTCATACCGCCGTAGGTAAGATAACCTTCAAAGGGAATGCAGAATTTCTTCGCAGCCTCATACCAGTCTTCCCAGCGCGTAGCGATGAAACCGCCCATGTTCACGAGGCCGTCTTTTTTGGCCGACATGGTCATTCCGTCGGCGAGGGCAAACATTTCGCGGCAAATTTCCTTGATGGTCTTGTCGGCATAACCCTCCTCGCGGGTCTTGATGAAGTATGCGTTCTCGGCGAAACGGGCGGAGTCGAAGAGGACACGCTTGTTGTATTTGTCGGCGATAGCGCGGACTTCGCGAAGGTTCTGCATCGAAACGGGCTGACCTCCTGCGGTGTTGTTGGTTATCGTAACGATGATGAAAGGCACCTTGTCATGATACTCTTCCAGCGCCTTTTCCAGCTTCTTCGGGTCTACGTTGCCCTTGAAGGGAACCTCGAGCTGCGTATTCTTGGCCTCGTCCACCGTGCAGTCCAAAGCCATGGCACGGCGGCTTTCGATATGACCTTTGGTCGTGTCGAAGTGGGAGTTGCCGGGTACTACATCGCCCTCTTTCACGAGTGCGGAGAAGAGCACGTTCTCGGCTGCACGGCCCTGGTGTGTCGGAATGACATACTCGAAGCCCGTAATGCGGGTAATGGTATCCTTCAGTTCATAGAAAGAACGTGCACCGGCATAGGATTCGTCGCCCATCATCAGCGCAGCCCACTGGCGGTCGCTCATGGCGCCCGTACCGGAGTCGGTCAGACCGTCGATATAAACCTGGTCGGCCTTGAGCTGGAACACGTTGTAGTTCGCCTCTTTAATCCACTGCTCGCGCTCTGCGCGGGTACTTTTGCGGATGGGTTCAACCATCTTGATTTTCCACGATTCTGCAAATGGTAATTCCATAGCTGTACTTTTTAAGTTTATGTAAGTTTGCGTATCTTTTGCGTGATAAAATTTTAATGCGCCAGCACAAATTTGAAAAATTTTTCTTATTCGTGCAAGTGTCCCCGAAAAAATAATTTCCACGTAACACTTTGGCCTATCATACTTTATACTGTGTGTTCAAAAACGGAATGCAACCATTTCGATGCGTTGAAAAACGGAATTGTTTGTGTTATTAAGGAAACAGCTCCGAACATATAACAACACGAGGCCCCCTGACGGAGGGCCTCGATACCGCAAAGACCGTTGGCTGAAACACCCACCATTCGCCCACTAAAATATTCCCATCACCTCTTCCGGCAATATAAACGGCCCCGCCCACATGCACGTAAGCAAATCCAAACGACCGTTGCCAGGAACAACATAATATATCCATGGTTGTTCTCAAATTACACTTATGGCCCACAGGAAATACACAACATCCTCTTCCGATATCACATACTGTAACCGTCGGGGTTGCCGCTAAGCGGCAACCCCGACGGTTACATATCCAATTAACAATAAAGAGAAGACACGACCGGAAACGAACCGGCTCAGTTCCCCTGTTCGCAAATGAATTTGATGCGCACGAGGCGAACTTCCTCTTCCGTAAAATCCGACCCGAGTTCCCGGATGGCCTCGTCCACACTGTCGCTCTCGGCATCCTCCTTAAAATACAGGTATATCTCTTCAGCCTTGTCTTCGTCTATCGTCTGCTCGATGTAGTAGTTGATATTGAGCTTCGTACCGGAATTGACAATAGCCTCTATCTCCGTCAGCAGCTCGTCGAAATCGAGGTCGCGGGCCCGGGCGATATCCTCGAAATCCATCTTGCGGTCGATGCTCTGGATGACGAAGACCTTGTTCCCGCTCTTATTGACCACGCTCTTGACCACCATGTCCTGCGGCCGGACAATATCCTTCTCCTCGACATACCGTTTAATCAGTTTCACGAACTCGGCCCCGAACTTCCGTGCCTTGCCGGCTCCGACCCCCGTGATGTTCTGCATCTCCTCGATGGTCACCGGATACTGTATCGACATATCCTCCAGCGAAGGGTCTTGGAATACGACGAAAGGCGGCAGTCCGTGCTGCTTGGCCACCTTCTTGCGCAAATCCTTGAGCATGGCGAAAAGTTCGGCGTCGGCCACCCCTTCGCCGCGCCCGCCGGCGGGTGCAGCTGCATCCTCGCCCTCTTCCCCGTCGTAATCGTGGTCGAGGGTGATATAGATATCGTAAGGCTTTTCGAGGTACTTCTCACCCGCATCGTTCACCGACAGCAGACCGTAATTCTCGATATTCTTGTCCACCAGACCGAGGATGAGCGCCTGCCGTATCACAGCCCCCCAGAAGCGGTCGTCGTGATTGGACCCGGCCCCGAACCATTCGCTCTCGTTGTGTCCGTACGACTTTATCATGGCGGTCGTCCGGCCTACGAGGACGTTCACGAGATAGTCCATCTTGAACTTGGGGCCTATCGCCTTGAGCGCCTCCAGCATCACCAGCGTCTCTTCGCGTGCCTTCACCTTGGGCCGCGGATTCACGCAATTGTCGCAGCTTCCGCAGTTATCCTCTCCGTACTCCTCGCCGAAGTAGTGCAGCAGCGTCTTGCGGCGGCACATGGAACTTTCGGCATACGACACGGTCTCCATCAGCAGCAGCTTGCCTATCTCCTGCTCGGCTATCGGCTTGCCCTGCATGAACTTTTCGAGCTTCTGAATATCCTTGTAGCTGTAAAAGGTGATGCAGCGGCCCTCGCCGCCGTCGCGGCCCGCACGCCCCGTCTCCTGGTAATACCCCTCCAAACTCTTGGGAATATCGTAATGGATGACGAAACGGACGTCGGGTTTGTCGATACCCATACCGAAAGCTATCGTCGCCACGATGACATCGGCCTCCTCCATCAGGAAGGCATCCTGATTCCGCGCCCGTGTGGCGGCATCCATTCCCGCATGGTACGGCAGGGCCTTGATGCCGTTGGCGACGAGCAGTTCAGCCAGCTCCTCGACCTTCTTGCGGCTGAGACAGTAGATGATGCCCGACTTCCCTTCGTTCTGTTTGATATACTTGATAATTTCGCGGGCGACGTCGATTTTCGGACGTATCTCGTAAAACAGATTGGGACGGTTGAATGACGATTTGAACACCGCCGCATCGAGCATTCCGAGGTTCTTCTGAATATCGAGCTGCACCTTCGGCGTGGCCGTCGCGGTAAGGGCAATCAGCGGTGCACGGCCGATGTCGTTCATGATAGGACGGATGCGTCGGTACTCCGGACGGAAATCATGCCCCCACTCCGAAATGCAGTGCGCCTCGTCGATGGCGTAGAACGAAATCTTTATCTTCCTCAGGAAAGAGATATTCTCCTCCTTCGTCAGCGATTCGGGAGCGAAATAGAGCAGTTTGGTCTTGCCGGCCAACACATCTTCCCGCACCTGATTGATGGCCGATTTATTGAGGGAGGAGTTGAGGAAATGGGCGATACCCTCGTGCTGGCTAAAAGTGCGCATGGCATCCACCTGATTTTTCATAAGGGCGATAAGCGGGGAAATCACTATCGCCACCCCCTCCATGAGGAGAGCAGGCAGCTGATAGCAAAGGCTTTTGCCTCCGCCTGTAGGCATCAGCACGAAAGTATCCCGGCCCGCAAGTACGTTGCGTATGACCGCTTCCTGATTTCCCTTAAACGCAGCAAAACCGAAATACTCCTTCAGTTTTTGGTGCAGCATGTCATGCAAATTGTCCATCTTCCTCTCTTCTTTCTTCTTCCCTATATTCCCGGCGCAGGGTAACCGTCCCCGCACGACGAGCCGAAACGGCTTCCATGCAAGCTAAAATGCCGAAATCATGCGTCCCCCAGGAATAAAACACCCCGAAAGACGTTACGATATAAAACGCACGAAATGACCTGACGATTATCCCCAACATTCTTTCGCAACATAAAGATAGAACTTTTTCTAATATTTGACTAACTTTGTAGAAAAGTTTTTTAAAAAAATGAGGCTTTACACCACCGGACTCGTCAAAAAATATAAGACGCGCACCGTCGTCAATCAGGTGTCCATCGACGTCAATCAGGGGGAGATAGTCGGTCTGCTGGGCCCGAACGGTGCCGGAAAGACCACTACCTTCTACATGATAGTAGGGCTCATCAAGCCCAACGACGGACAAATATTCCTCGAAGGCGAAGAGCGGACGGAAGAGATAACCAAACTGCCGGTGTACAAGCGCGCACAGATGGGTGTAGGCTACCTCGCACAGGAGGCATCGGTCTTCCGCCACCTCAGCGTCGAGGACAACATCCGGTCGGTACTCGAAATGACCGACTACTCCAAGGAGTATCAGCGCGAACGGGTGGAAAACCTCATCGAGGAGTTCAGCCTGCAGAAAGTACGCAAAAGCAAGGGTATCCAACTGTCGGGCGGTGAACGGCGCCGTACCGAAATAGCACGGGCAGTGGCCATCAATCCCAAGTTCATCCTGCTCGACGAACCTTTCGCGGGCGTGGACCCCATCGCCGTGGAAGATATCCAAAGCATCGTGCGGACGCTCAAGGACAAGAACATCGGCGTCATCATCACCGACCACAACGTACACGAAACGCTCTCCATTACCGACCGTACCTACCTGCTTTTCGAAGGGCGCGTCCTGAAGACCGGTACGGCCGAAGACCTGGCGAACGATGAACAGGTGCGCAAGGTCTATCTCGGGCAGGACTTCAAACTCAGATAAACATCTCTGCGGATATCCACCAGCCGACGGTTCTCCGGACCGTCGCTTTTCTGAAATACTTTTATGGAGAAGACTATTCATCCGTCGCAGGTTTCGGGAGAGGTCAGACCGCCGTGCTCCAAAAGCTACGCCCAGCGCGCGCTGGCCGCGGCACTCCTCTCCGACGGAGAGACGACGCTCAGCAACATCGAGCTCTGCGACGATACGCGCTACGCCATGAACGTCATCACGGGACTGGGCGCTTCCGTCCGGCAGACCGGCCCTACGGAATATGTCATCAGAGGGGGGCTCGCTCCCATAACCGACACCATCAATACGGGCGAATCGGGGCTCGCCACGCGGCTCTTCACCCCCATCGCAGCCCTCTGCGACAGGCGCATGACCATCACCGGCACAGGCACCATGCTCCGCAGGCCGATAGGCATGATGATAGACCCGCTACGGAACCTCGGCGTACAGGTCAGGTCCAACGGTTACCTTCCCATTACGGTGCAGGGACCGCTCAGGGGCGGTGAAACCGATGTCGAGGCCTACGTCAGTTCGCAGTTCCTCACCGGGCTGCTCATGTCGCTGCCCCTTGCGGAGGGCGATACCATCCTCCATGTGGAACAGCCCAACAGCCTGCCCTACCTTGCCGTCACCGTAGACCTCGCCTCGAAATTCAGGATACGGATGGAACACAACGGCTTCCGGGAGTTCTTCATTCCCGGAGGCCAGCATTACCACCCTGCAAAACTCCACATCGAAGGCGACTGGAGCAGCGCTGCCTTCATGCTCGTAGCGGGGGCGATAGCAGGCGAAGTCACGGCCAAACGGATGAACACGCTCTCGCTCCAGGCCGACCTGGCCATCATCCAGGCGCTTACCAAAGCGGGAGCGGTCATCATCACCACACCGGACGAGATAACAGTACGCAAACGGGAACTGACCGGTTTCGACTTCGACGCCACGCAACGGCCCGACCTCTTCCCTATTCTGGCAGTCCTCGGCGCCAACTGCGAAGGAACAACGCATATCCGGGGCGTGAACCGGCTGGTCTACAAGGAGAGCAACCGGGCCGAGGCAATCGTCTCCGAATACACGAAACTCGGCATGGACGTCGCACTGGAAGACGATGTCATGACGGTACGGGGCGGCAGCCTGTCGGGTGGAACCATAGACAGCTGCAACGACCACCGGATAGCCATGGCAGCGGCCATAGCCGCCCTCGCCGCATCGGGTCCCGTCACAATCACCAACGCACAGGCAGTCACCAAATCTTACCCGCGGTTCTGGGACGACCTCGATTCCATCATACGAACAAAAGCATGAACAGTTTCGGGCACAGTTTCAGAATAACCCTTTTCGGAGAGTCGCACGGCCCCGCGATAGGCGTCACGATAGACGGAATGCCTGCCGGCATTCCCTTCTCGGAGCAGGACCTCGCTCCCGACCTCGCACGCCGCCGCAGTACGGGGACGGCAGGCACTACGCCCCGGCGCGAACCCGACCTGCCGGAAATTGTATCGGGCATCTACAACGGACACACGGACGGCACCCCGCTGACCATCCTGTTCCGGAATGCAAACACGAGACCGCACGATTATGCCGCCTTCGTCCGTCATCCCCGTCCGTCACATGCCGACCTCGTCGCTTTCCGCAAATACGGCGGCTTCAATCATCCCGGAGGCGGAGGCATGTTCTCCGGCCGGATGACCGTCGCACTGGTCGCAGCCGGAGCCGCAGCCAAAAAGCTGCTCCCTGGTGTCCGGTTCTCCACACGGCTCACCGAAATCGACGGCATGACCGACAGCGGCAGTTTCGAACGAATCCTGAACGACCTGCGCCTGGCCGGCGATACGGCCGGCGGAGTCGTCGAAATCCGGGCACAGGGCGTCGCCGCCGGAACGGGTGAACCTTTCTTCGATTCGATAGAAAGTACCGCTGCTCACCTAATTTTTTCCATACCGGGTGTCAAAGGAATAGAGTTCGGAGCCGGATTCGCCGCTGCCCGCAGCCGGGGGAGCCACAACAACGACCTTATCGCGGACCGTCATGGCACGACCGCAACCAACAACGACGGAGGGATAAACGGAGGCCTCGCCAACGGAAATGAAATCGTCCTGAGAGTCGGGTTCAAGCCGGCCCCGAGCATCGCACAGCCGCAGGAGACCTTCGATTTCACGGCAGGACACCCCACCCCGCTGGTCATTCCGGGCCGGCACGACGTCTGCATCGCACTGCGCGGAGCCGTAGCTGCGGAAGCCGCCCTCGCCATTGCGCTCGCCGACCTCGCCCTGAGGGCGGGAAATGCAGCCGTCTGACAGGAGCCGCAAGGAGACACACCGGGTAATGCCGGATATTCCTCCGATTGGATACCGTATCTATCCGAGCTTCGCACCAACAGACCCTATTTCACAAATATAGCAATACCAACCAAATACATCTACCATACTGCAACACACAATCCATATTCCACTCATTGGCCGCAGGAGCTGACAAACGAAAACCCTCTTCCAAAGAATCGGAGAATACTTTGCATTTCAATTATATTTGTATAAATTTGCGGGCTGATAATGGAAATGAAGCTGCTCGACGCATACGATATCCCATGGAAAGGGCTTTCGAACGGATGCCATGATTTCGATTTCGAAATCGACGACCGTTTTTTCGGCGAGTTCGGAGACTCGGGCATTCAGGGCGGCCGAATGAAGGCGGAAGTCCGCATGGAGAAATCCGCCGCGATGCTCCTGTTGCACGTCACCATCAAAGGCGAGGTCACCGTGGAGTGCGACAGATGCCTGGGCGACCTCCGACTGCCGGTGAATTATACAGGCGACTTGACGGTCAAGTTCTCCGACGAGACGGAGGATTACGACGGGGAGGTCATGTGGCTGAATCCGGCGGAGGAGAAGGTACCGCTGGCACAATATATATATGAAAGCATCGTATTGAGCCTGCCCTACCGGAAAGTGCACGGCACCGGTCCCGACGGAGAGCCGCTTTGCGACAAGGAGATGCTTGCCCGTTTCAGGATAATCAGTCAGGCGGAGTTCGACGCTTTGGAGACGGAACAGCACAGCCTGGCCGATACCGACGAAGGCGGCAAACTGCAGCAGCTCATGCAGGAACTTGAAAAAGGAGAAGACAAAGAATAAAACATTAAGCAACCAAATATAAATTACATAAAATGGCACATCCTAAACACAAAGTATCCTCGACGAGGCGCGATAAGAGAAGAACCCACTATACGGCGGCAACCCCGACGGTTGCGGTATGCTCCAACTGCGGTGCAGCGGTACAGTACCACAGGGTTTGTCCCGAATGCGGTTTCTACCGCGGCAAACTCGCCATCGAGAAAAAGGCGGAATAACACGCCTGCGGCATCTGTTCAACGGTCATTCCCATGTTGAAAATCGGTATTGATGCAATGGGGGGCGATTATGCGCCCCACGTTGTCGTGGAAGGAGCGCTTATGGCCCTCCGGCATATCGACAGCGACAGCAGGCTGGTTCTTTTCGGCGATGAAGGAGAAATAAGGAGAGTGATGGAAGAGCACGGCGCTCCGTCCGACACTTTCGATATCGTCCACACCACCGAAGTTATCACCATGGACGACCATCCGGCCAAAGCCTACAACCAGAAGACCGATTCCAGCATCCGGGTTGGCTACAAATACCTGAAAGAGGGGAAAATAGACGGTTTCGCAAGTGCGGGTGCCACGGGGGCGATGCTCGTGGGGGCGATGTATTCCGCCGAAACGATACGCGGCGTCATCCGTCCGGCCATCTCGGCGCTCATATCCACACTCGACGGCGGGAGTTTCCTGCTGCTGGATGTGGGATTGAACGTGGACTGCAAACCCGACGTACTCGACCAGTACGGACTGATAGGCAGTGCATATGCCGAAGCCGTCCTGGCGAAAGCCAATCCGAGAGTGGCTCTGCTCAATATCGGCGAAGAGAGCGAAAAGGGGAACCTCACTACCAAGGCGGCCTACGAACTGATGGCCGACAACGGCTGTTACAACTTCGTGGGCAACATCGAAGCCAACGAAATCTTCACCGGCCGCAAGGCGGACGTGGTGGTATGCGACGGTTTCGTAGGCAACACGATACTGAAACAGACCGAAGGCTTCTATGAACTGGCCCGCATGCGCGGCATCAACGACGACTATATCGACAAGCTCAACTATGAATTCGTCGGAGGTACTGCCGTACTGGGTATCAATGCGGTTGTTCTGATAGGTCACGGCCGTTCGTCGGCTTTGGCCATACAGAACATGGTCCGCCAGACCGAGAAAACGGTTAAAAGCGGACTCGTTAATAAGTTACAGGACACATTTCGTAATTTCTGATGAAGAAAATTACTGCTGCAATCACAGGAGTCGGAGCCTACCTTCCCGAATATATACTCGACAACTTCGAGCTCAGCAAGATGGTAGACACCTCCGACGAATGGATAATGACAAGGGTCGGCATCAAGACCCGGCGAATCCTGAAGGGAGAAGGGCTCGGAACGTCGTACATGACCGAGAAGGCGGTGAACGACCTGTTGGAAAAGACCAACACCGACCCGCTCGATATCGACATGATAATATGCGCTACGGTCACGCCGGACATGTTCTTCCCCTCGACAGCCAACCTGACGGCTGCCAAATGCGGGCTCAAGAACGCCTTCGGTTTCGATATTCTTGCAGCCTGCAGCGGATTTATCTTTGCCCTCGTCACGGCAGCCCAATATATCGAAACGGGCCGAAACAAGAAAGTCATCGTGGTGGGCGGAGACAAGATGTCCTCGATAATCGACCCGACCGACCGGGCTACCCTGCCCCTTTTCGGCGACGGTGCAGCGGCAGTACTCCTTGAACCCAACACAGAAGGATACGGCCTCATCGACTCCATCACCCGAAGCGACGGCAACGGGGGCAAGCATCTCTACATGAAAGCGGGCGGCTCGGCCTATCCTGCCACAGAAGAGACCGTGCGCAACCGCTGGCACTATGCCCATCAGGACGGGCAGAGCGTATTCAAGGCGGCAGTCACCAACATGTCCGATGTCACGGTAGAGATAATGAGACGAAACAATCTCATGGCAAAGGACATACGGTATCTCGTGCCGCACCAGGCCAACCTCCGTATCATTGATGCCGTAGCCAAACGGATAGGATTGCCGCGGGAGAAATGCATGCTCATCATCGAAAAGTACGGCAACACGACCGCAGCGACCATACCGCTCTGCCTGTGGGACTACGAAAGCAGACTCGCAAAGGGAGACAACCTGATTCTTGCCTCGTTCGGAGGCGGATTCACGTGGGGGTCGATATACCTGAAATGGGCCTACGACGGCGGGGATTTCTCCAAATAAACGTGTTGGCGGATAACTAAAAAACACTATCTTTGCAGTGCCCTTTCCCGCCGGACGGCAGGGAAGGCCCGGAAAGATACAACGGTTCCATAGTTCAACGGATAGAACGACAGTTTCCTAAACTGTAAATCCAGGTTCGATTCCTGGTGGGACTACGAAATTGCATTCGCAATACTTGTACGCAAGCTACGGTTAAATGTATAGCCATCTATCAGAGGGGTAAGTAAATAATACTTATCCCTCTAGTCTTTCAGTAACCGCTTCCAGATGCCGGTACCGTATTCCATCCGATGCGGGACAGCCCTCTTCACGACCGACAATGCGGCCATGCCCGGTTCGGATGCCACTCTGTCATAATGGAATGTACCGCTTCTCCGGGGTGCGTCAACGCCCCCCTCTCTGCGCGTCGAAAAGGCAACTTCACGCATATCGGCCCGTCTCTTCCCCGCTGACCGCACGGCAGCCTGCCGCCTCATAAGTTCTCCGCCCCTGCAAGGCAACGGGCACGCGGACGGTTCCGGCAATCGAAGAGAAGCGGCGGCTATCGGCACAGACTGCGAATCCATCCTGCTGCCCGGACTTCGTGCAGTAACAGAGCGCTCCACGCCCGACACGGCACATGGCTTCGTTCCCGTCCTGCAGCATAGGCGGCCGAACTTCCTACCCTGCTCTTCCGGTCCGGTCGACCGGCAGGAACACTGCGCAAACTTTCCTTCTCCGGAAGGCAACGACCCGTCGGGGAACCGGTGCTAAAACCGCACCACCGTAATAATTTCTTAGCAGAAAGCGTTTATCTTTGCATCCTAAAATCTTATCCTATGGAATCCATACGCGAGTTATTCAGAATATGCAACGGTCCGTCGAGCAGCCATACCGTCGGGCCCAAAAAAGCTGCGGAACAATTCCTTGCACGCCACCGCGATGCAGAGAGTTTCCGCGTCACGCTGTACGGTTCGCTGGCGGCTACCGGCAAGGGGCACCTCACGGATGCCGCCATCCTTTCGGTACTCGAACCGGTCGCGCCGACCGAAATGATATGGAAACCGGAAACGGTCCTGCCGTTCCATCCCAACGGTATGCTTTACGAGGCCCTGAAAGGAGGAAAGGTCGAAGAGGCATGGACCATTTTCAGCGTAGGGGGCGGAGCATTGGCCAACGAGCATACGAAACAGCGGAAGCCGGTCGATATCTATCCGCTCACCACCATCGAGGAGATACTGAAATGGTGCCAGGCCGAAGGCAAAACGTTCTGGGAATACGTGGAAGATTACGAAGGACACGACATCTGGGAGTTTCTCTCCACGATATGGACGACGATGTGCGAAACCATCGAACGCGGACTGAACAACGAAGGCGTCCTGCCCGGCGGACTGAAAGTACGGCGCAAAGCCAGCACCTATATGGTCAAAGCCAAAAGTTTCAACGACTCGCTCAGCAGCCGGTCGAAACTCTACGCCTATGCGCTCGCCACCTCCGAGGAGAATGCGGCGGGAGGTATCGTGGTGACGGCTCCGACATGCGGTTCGAGCGGCGTCGTACCTGCGGTGCTCTACAACATCGCCCAAAGCCGCGAAATACCGACGGTACGGATACTGCGCGCACTCGCAACGGCAGGCCTCTTCGGAAATATCGCCAAAACCAACGCATCCATCTCCGGCGCGGAGGTAGGGTGCCAGGGAGAGGTGGGGGTAGCGTGCGCCATGGCTGCCGCTGCGGCCTGCCAACTGTTCGGCGGTACCCCCACACAGATAGAATATGCAGCGGAGATGGCCCTGGAACACTTCCTCGGTCTGACATGCGACCCGGTCTGCGGGCTTGTGCAGATTCCCTGCATCGAACGCAATGCGGTAGCCGCCGCACGGGCTCTCGATGCCAACCTCTATGCCACCCTCTCCGACGGCAATCACATGGTGAATTACGACAAAGTGGTGAAGGTGATGAACGAGACCGGTCTCGACATGCCGAGCCTCTATCGCGAAACCGCGGAAGGCGGCCTGGCCAAGAACTATACGCGCCACAAATAATCTCCGGGCTCCGGCGAGCCGCTTAACAATAGATTTCAGAGACTTTCACCGATATCCAACCGGGGCCCCGGCGCCGGACAACTCCGGCAGGCAGGAAAGGAGAGTCATCCGCACGTCTGGCATCACAGGCCGATACACGACCGGGGCGGCGCTAATAGGCGCCGCCCCGGTTTTTCGATGTTCGAGCCACCGGTTATTCGAACCGTACCGCCACGTCGTCGTAAGCGAAGTAGGCAGGCGTATTCAATCCGTAGTCTCCGCAAAGGTCGGAACTGCCCATGATATTGAACTCTATCTTCGTGACAGAGCCCAATACCGACAAATCGAATTTGGTCCACTCTTCGACGATATTGGCTGAACCATTACACAGGAAGCATTCGGTGGAACCGGTCGTCCGGCCATCCGCATCGTAGCCGTAAGCGACGATTTTAAACCACGAATCCGCGGTTGCCGGCTTAGCGAAAGAGTCGCCGTAATAGAGCGAATTGAGTGTATAGCAGGTATTCACGACGTACATGTGGTCGACAACCCGGGCCTTGCCGTCGGCAAAGTAGAACGACGGAAGGACGGTTTTATACGACGTTTCATCTACATATCCGTTCTGTACACAGAAGTTAGCCGAACCGCCATGACCTGCCGCCCCGGTCGTTCCGGTCGAAACGGTCAGTTGTTCCGTATAGGTCAACCCTTTGAAATCGGCCGCAAAATAATTCGAGAGCACGTGTCCTCCGTTCCAGAAAGGCCCTCCGTCAATAATCTCCGACGCCAGCTCCGTATTGCCCGCATCGTGCCATTTATACCCCGTAATTGCAAAATCGTTGTAGGTCAGTGGACCGCCATATTGCGGTGAATCAATCAATTCACTCCAAGTCGCAACGGTTTTTCCGCAACCGGAAATGGTATAGGCTTCGAAACGAGCGTCTTCATCCTCGAAAGTAAGTACACGCATCGTCCCCTTCACCTCGAAGGCGGGCATCGACAAGATACCCGAACGGACCAACCGCTGCAACGAAGCGGTGCTCTGCTCCATCATCATTCCGTCGGAAGTATGGATTTCGAGCGAGAATCCCTTCGCAAATTCCTGCACGGGCACGACCAGATAACATACCAGCGGTTCGGAAGTAAGCGCCGCTCCTTCGTCGAAATCGAGACGTATCCACCGCACGGCTTCCATCGAAGTCTGGTCGGGTACCATGCCCGCCGTATCATTCCTCTCGCCCGGCCCGGCCAGATATTCGCCGTTATTGCCGGTCAGCACGATACGCTCCACCGTCGCCGCCCCCGTGAGGGAGAGTTTCAGCAGGGCACACTGATTCCTGAACTGCAACCCTTCGCCGACCGACTGCGCCGAAGCGGTCATCAGATGCGCCGCCGTATCGAACGAACCGGCCGTATAGTGCTGGACGGCAGGAAGCATCAACAAACCGTCCGACCGCACCGCCGAGGCCGGATAAACGGCTTCGTAAGAGGCAGCCTCCGCCACATCGACATACCAACCTTCCGATTCGCTCCCCTGCAGGGTATAGGTCGTCCCGTTCACACTGATTTTATCCCCGGCTTCCCACGATACGGAGACTCCATCGAGCGATGCGCGTGTCTCGGCATGATCTACCGCCAGCCGCACGGTAGGAACTTCAGGCTGCAATACCGCTTCCGACATGAAATCTTCGGAACAGCCCGCAAGTACCGCGCCTGCGAGCGCAACTATCATGATTCTCTTTTTCATCATTTTCTGACTTTTCAATTACCAAACTCCTTCCGTTTCAACATAATCCTCCGTCCGGATACTCGCGGCGATGCCACACTCCAGCCGCACCTCCGATACCTCGATTGCAGGTGCCTCATACTCGACAATGTTCTTCATGCTTTTAATTTTAAAAGGTTAAACAATCCATCTGTCCCGAACCGACCCGGCCGACAGGGATACGCAGTCACGACGAACAATCAAAAACACTCCGAAATCCGGATAAACTGAACGGAAAAATCGAGAATCGTCTTTTTGATTTTCGCCCGCAATCCCCCGGGCAGCCAATCGGTATCTATGCACAAAGCAGGTCTTCTGACTCGTTCCGGTTCCGCGCCTTCCCGACTTCGGCAAGCCAGTGGCAATTGATTGCGAAACCCCTTTTACTCCTTCCGGAGCAGGAACTCACAGCAATGGGTATTGTTGCAGATTCTCACTGCATTCCCTTTTCATCCGTCGCACGCTTCCCGCAGGAAGGCGTTCGGGACACTTTTGCATGCACAAAAATAGAAAATAATTGACAATTACATATCGCAGCACCGCTTTTATCGCCGTCCCGGCGACAAAGCAGGAACCGACAGCCCGGGGAAGAATACCCGCAGCCCACCCACCGGCCGTTCCATGACTTTTCGTCAGACCAACCGGCACACTGTCCGCAACTTCTGCCAATAAGTCCGCCGACACTCTCTTTTGCACGGTTTTTGAAAAAACAGTATGTATAAAAAGAACAGTCCCTTTATTCCGACGATGAAAGCCGGGAGCGATATTATGTAACGCACTCGATACGACCCGGACAACAAAGAGATACGGAGACCGCTTTCCAAACAAGATAATTCCCGAAGAGCCGAATCCAACCAAACGAAAATATATTACTTTTGCAAACCGATTATTAATTTTCAAATCAAAAACCGACGAATTGAAATGAAAAAGCTTACAACCCTCCTCGCAATCTTTGCAATCGCAGGACTCGGATTGACCTCGTGCGACCAGAGCGGTACCGACGAAATCGTCTATCCCTCTTTTGAAAAAGTAACCCTCGAAGAGCGTACCGACGGCACCTTCTTCGGCCGTTTCGACGTAACGTGCGCCCAGACCTCCTCGCTGAAAGAGGTGACCGCAAGCTACACTTACGGCTCGACCACCATCAGCATCCCCGACCAGGACCTCGACATCACAAAAGGCAAGAATTACGAATGGACCGTGAAGCTGACCGTTCCGGTGGAAGCAGAGGGAACGCGCGTAAGCAAGATAACGCTTTCGGCTACGGTAAAGGGTTCCAACGGCGGAACCAAAAGCCAGTCGTTCGACACGCCCGCCAAGGACGACCCCACTCCCGAGGAACCGGGGGAAACGGACCTCTCAGCCGCAGCAGCCTTCTCCTTCAAGCGTGTGGGCGGACAGGCAGCCACGGGCGACCTCTCCAAATTCGGACTGAAATGGCCTGAAAACGTATTGGCAGCCACCAACGTATCGCTTCAGAAAGACGGCGCATCGAAATTCGTGGAACTCGCCGCTGCCGACTGGAGCAATATCACGACCCAGGAGGCCCTGAAAGAAGCCATCGACAAGGCTTCCGACATGAAAGCCTACACCGGTATCAGTGCCGACAAGGGACAGGACTACGACGTGGTACTCGGCGTTATCAACGAAGATGTATATTACATGCTCCACATCACCAAGGCTACGGTAGCGACCGATGCCACCGTAGGTACGACGATAGAGATTACCGGCCAGTACAAGCACTAAACGGCAGTACCGTATCAAACAAAGGAGGGAACAGCCTGCTGTTCCCTCCTTCTTTTTCCGTATACCGCCTTCACTGCTCCCCGCCGACCGACGGACCGGCAGCTTCCGACGCTATTCCGAATAGCCGAAGCGACGAAGCTGGCTGTCGGAATCCCGCCAGTTGTCGCTCACCTTCACGTAAAGCTGCAGGAACACCTTCTTGCCGAGAAACTTTTCGAGTTCGATGCGTGCGGCCGTCCCCACCCGCTTCAGCATCTCGCCCTTATGTCCGATGAGGATGCCTTTCTGCGACTCGCGAGCCACATAAACGGTAGCCGAAATGCGGTCAAGACCGGGCTCCTCCCGATACTCGTCTATCGCTATCTCCACACTGTACGGAATCTCCTTCTGGTAGTTGAGGAATATCTTCTCGCGGATTATCTCCGAAGCGAAGAAACGCATCGTCCGGTCGGTCAGCGTATCCTTCGGATAATAAGGTTCCCCTTCGGGAAGCCTGGCGAGAATCAGGTCGAACAGCCCTCCTATGTTGAACCCGTTCAACGCCGATACGGGAACCACCTCGGCCTCCGGCAGCCGCGCCCGCCACCGTGCCGCGAGTTCCTCCAGCGCCTCCTGGGAGGTAAGGTCAATCTTGTTGATGACCACGATGACGGGAATGCCGCTCGTGGCGATACCGTCCACTATCCGCTGCGAAGTTTCGTCGCCCCGCTCCACCGTATCGGTCACGTAAAGAATGACGTCGGCATCCTTCAGCGCCCCGGCGACGAACTTCATCATGGACTCCTGAAGCCGGTAACTGGGCTTCAGGATACCGGGCGTATCGGAATAGACAATCTGGAAATCGTCGCCGTTCACGATACCCATTATCCGGTGGCGCGTAGTCTGTGCCTTGGAGGTGATGATGGAAAGACGCTCTCCCACGAGCGCATTCATAAGCGTCGATTTCCCCACATTGGGGTTGCCTATGATATTGACGAAACCTGACCTGTGCATAGTCGGAACATTTTGCGTTACGGCCCTTCGGGGCCTTTGCAAAGATAACGCAAATACGGTTCCAATTCCCTCCGCCGCGACGGAACGGCCCCGTATTTGTGCATGCACGGATAGTTTGCTACCTTTGCAGACGGAAAAAAGAAGCGTATGGCATCATCGAACTTCGTAGATTACGTCAAGATATTCGCCCGTTCGGGGGCGGGAGGGGCCGGTTCGGCTCATTTCAGGCGCGAAAAATTCGTCGCTTTCGGCGGGCCCGACGGCGGCGACGGCGGACGGGGCGGCAGCGTCGTCCTGCGCGGCAACAGCCAGTACTGGACGTTGATACACCTGAAATACCAGCGGCACGTATTCGCCAAGGACGGTGAAGCGGGTTCCGGCGCCCGCTCTTCGGGAAAGAGCGGCGAAGATGCCGTGATACCCGTACCGCTCGGCACCGTGGCCCGCAACGCCGACACAGGCGAAATCGTAGGCGAAGTGACGGAAGACGGTCAGGAACTCGTCCTGCTCCCCGGCGGACGGGGCGGTCTGGGCAACTGGCACTTCAAGACATCGACCAACCAGGCGCCGCGCTACGCTCAACCGGGCGAACCCCGACAGGAAGGGGCGTTCATTCTGGAACTGAAGGTACTCGCCGACGTGGGGCTGGTCGGATTCCCGAACGCCGGCAAATCCACGCTGCTCTCCGTAGTATCGGCCGCGAAACCCAAGATAGCCGACTACGCCTTCACCACGCTGGAACCCAATCTCGGCATCGTGGAGGTACGTGACGGCCGTTCGTTCGTGATGGCCGACATTCCCGGCATCATCGAAGGGGCCCACGAGGGGCGCGGACTGGGCACACGCTTCCTCCGCCACATCGAACGCAATTCCATCCTGCTCTTCATGATTCCGGCCACGAGCGAAAACCTGCGCAACGAATACGGCATCCTGCTCAACGAACTGACGCAGTACAATCCCGAACTGCTCGACAAGGAGCGTCTGCTGGCCGTCACCAAATGCGACACGGCAGGAGAAGAAGAGTTGGCAGCGCTTCGGGAACAACTGCCGGAAGGGATACGCACCGTTTTCATCTCCTCAGTCAGCGGCTATAACATCCCCCAGCTCAAAGATGCACTGTGGGAAACCCTGCGGCACACCAACGACCGCAAGCCCTGATACGCTCCCGCTGCTTCAAAACCGTTCCTCCGCCATATCGGAATAGAGCAGGTCGGGACGGATAACGCGCAACCGGTAGTGTCCGTCAAAGACAGAGAGCATCCCCTCTATCCTGCCGCTTCCGGCCGGAAGCGGCCACGAAGCGAAACCGGCACGGCGCGATGTACGGACAGCGAGCAGATTCCCTGACCGGTCCACCACATACCGGTCGGTATCGGCAAACCCCGACGCATCGTCCGCATCCCGGTCACACCACGCCGCACGGCCTCCCGCCACGAACTGTACCCCGTCAAACGAAACGAACCGGCCGACATCCTCCGGCCGCAAGGCGGCAATCTCCCGCGCCTGCGGCTCTACCGCCTCCTCGGCCATTCCTACGATACGCACCACCGCCGGAATATCCGCCTCGTCCACATATCCCGTTTCATACCCCTGCGACGGAGCCGTCCCCAACTGAAGGCAGCCGCCATACGCGCCCAATGTCAGTCCGTTACACGACACATCCACCAGACACCCCATGGCATAGGTTTCGAACAGCCGCTCGCTGTCGAGCTTCAGCTCTATAGCTCCGCTCCCGTCCAGCACGGCGAGTGTCTTGTAATAATTGCCCGACCGGTCGCTGCTCACCACACAGCCCCGGATACGGTAACTCTCCGTGAACGTATAGGGGTATCCCCGATAATGCGATTTCAGGTACTCCACCGTCACGACCGAAGAGGCCGCACCGCCCTCTTCCTCCTCCGGTACCCGGCCTCTTTCCGGATAGCTGCATCCGCTCAGGAGCAGCACGGCGGCCACCGCCGGCCAGCTACATCTCCACATCATTCCCGTCCCTCAACTTCAGGGCGAAGACCTCGCGCGTCCCGCCGAATTTTCCATACATCAATATTCCCGTCAGGGTCACCCGCCCGGCCGGAACGGTATCCCCTGCAAACGAAGCGTAACCGCTCGTCACGACCGCCACCGAATCCCCGGCAGCATCCCGGAACCAGACCGTTCCCGTGGCCGGCATCCCCGACTCGGCCCCCGTATCCGCCCACGTCACCGGTCCGCCCGAGCGGCAGACCTCCGCTATCCGGACAAGACGACCGCAATACCGCTCCTCCAGCCCGCCGATACCGGGCTCCAGCGGAGGTACTTCCCGGAAAAGCGTATCGCGCTCCATGCAGCGGTCGAGCAGCACACGTGAACCGAACTCCTCCACCCGATAGGCCGACCAGTCGTTCACGCCCGCCCCGAGCTGCACCACGCCGTTGTACATCCCCACCGCCAGCCCACGGGCATGGATAACTATCCGGCGGCCGCGCTGACAATAGGCATGCAGGTCGTAAAATCCGGCCCGTATCTCGACGGCACCGCTTCCGTCGTCGATAATGAAACTACGGAAGAAATTCCCGGCCCGGTCGTCGGACACCACATAACCGCCGACCGTCAAATCCTCCTGCACCACAAAGGGGTCGCCGTAAAAATGTTCACGAAGCAGGGCGAGGTCGGCATCGGGAAGCGTACCGCTCCCCTCCAGGTCGCCGGGGCCGAGCGTACCGAAACGGTCGTAGCCACAAGCAACGGTCAGCACTCCAGACAGAATACATACGAAAATCTTTTTCATAACGCTAAAAACTGACTGTCAGCGAGGCGAGGAATGTCCGGGGATAGGCATAGCTGTAACGCGCCGGGAACGGACGGTAAGCGTTCCTCCCGTCCGCCGCCGTATATTCGTCGAACCTCATCTGTTCATAGCCTCCGTAAACGATGTCGCGCCGGTCGAGCAGATTGTCTACCGACAGGCTGGCGAACACCCGCACTCCGAAGAGGGTGAACCCCTTCGTCACTCCGACGTTCAGTACCCACGCATCGGGCAGCCGCTCCTGCCGGAAACACGCCTGCCGCTCCTCCGGCGAAGAGGCCAGATAGAGAAAGCGGTCGGTACGCCGCAGCGGATTCACCGTCACGTAGCGTCTTCCGGCATACATCCCTTCGAGCGTGAAGCCCCACTGCGAGGCCGTACTGTAATTCAGTGCAGCGGCCGCCGTCGTCTGCGGAGTGGCCGAATGTACGAAACCGTCCAACCGTGCCCGGTCGCCCCCGAGCAGCAGCCGGCCGGAAGCATCCTCGTAAACCGCGACCTCAGGCTCGCCGCGATAGATGTTGTTTCCCACCGACAAGACCGTCAGCAGCACGAGCCGCTCGGCCAGTTCGATGCGTACTCCCGCCTCCACACCCCAGTCGAGCCGCGTGATGCCGGACATCACCATATCGCAATAAGCACTGTACAGGTCGTCGTAATAGCAGTCCACCTGCATGGCGCCGTGCGTATGTACGAGGTACCCGGCCAACTCGGCCACGGCGAACCACGCCAGCGGTACCCTGTACTCTGCCTGCACGCCGGCCACCCGTTCCGACCGGATGCCCCCGGCCAGCGCATTGCTGTAATCGGGCGAGAGAAAGATATCCTCATAACAGGGCATGTATTCGCCGGCGAACACCTCCGCACGGAGACGATGGCGTGCCGTGAAACCATAGCGGGCGGAAACATACACGTTGTACGGTGTGAAACCACACACGGCGGAGGAGCCGTACGACCGGCTGCCGGGCAGCGTCGCCTTCTCGTAATGTCCCACCCTGCGCAGGTCGGCGAACGAAAGTTCGGCCCCGAACGAGAGCCCGAAACGTCCGTACCGATAGTGGCCCGCCCCGAAAAGTACGGCCTCACGGCGGAGGATGTCGTAATCGTAGTCGTACCGGTCGCCGGGGCCCACCCTTCGTCCCGGTTTCCGCACGTCGCTTTCCACCCCGGTAAAGGGGTCGCGGTTATAGGCGAAAACCGCACCGAGCAGGTCGGCCGCCTCCCGGTAGAAGTTGCTCCGGTCCCGACGCAGACGGAAGCCGTAATCGCACCGGAAACCGTCCCGTTCCGGAGCCGTCGCGGAGAAAGCGGCCTGCCACCCCTCCACGCGCTCCATCCGCCGGTCGGCAAGGTAAAGCGCAGCCCCTCCCGGTGAAAAGAGATTGGCATCGTACAGGCCCGTCCAGTCCACCTGTGTCACCCGTTCATCGCCCGAACGCCACGCCTCCTCCAGCGCGGCAATCACATGCGGTTCGGTCCGATGACCCGGCAGGTTGCCATGGTAATCAGGGGCAGGAGAGGATGCATCCGACCACGACAGCCCGCTGCGCCCCCTGAATCCATAACGGCAGCCGACGGAAACCGAATAATACACACCGTTCCGGTCGGAAATGCCGAAATTCACCGCCGCCAGCGGAGCGAAATCGCGCCGCACACGCGAATTGCGCACCTTTCCCTGAAAAGGGCCCCAATAGGGATTGTAGAGATTATTCCCCGTCAGCACATACGCCTCACGCTCCGTCCACCCCTTCATGCCACGCTCCTGAGGGGCCGCCATCAGAAACAGCGACAGGGATGCGCCCGACTGAAAACGCTTTTCGACGGACGCCGAAGCCATGAAGGAGTCGGTGAACACCCCCTTTACGAACGCGTCTTCCCCCCAGCGGCCGCGGGCCGAGACCGCATAGTACCATCCCCGCCCCGCTTCTCCGGCCGCACGCAGGCGCATCCCATTACGGTAACGCCGTTGCGAAAAGGTGTAGGTAGCCGATACGCCCTGCATGGCCAGCGAAGCCCGTATGTCGTAAAAATCGGTATAGAGCGGCGAGTAGGTTCCGGCAACGGAAGCACCGTAGATACGCGACTCCTGCGGAGCAAGAGCGCCCAGCGCCGTATAGAGATGGTAATCGGGATAGCGTCCGAGGCCGGAGGATAGCTCCAGTCCTGCGAGCGAAGCGCGGGCGAAACGTTCGTCCAGCCCGCGGGAACGGTAGGAAGTGAATCCGAAACCGTAACGCGACATCTGCGCGAAGAGCGTACTCCCGTCACCGAGGGGCGAATAGAAAAGGGCCGTATCGACCGTTATCTCCCGGAAATCGTCTTCAAAAGGGTCGTAGTAAGGTTCATCGTCCGCAGGTTCCTGTGCAGACAATGCCATGCAGCAAAGGGACGTCCATGCCGCCGCAACGATTTTGACCAACCAGCCTCGCACCCGAAAACAATATATTTCAACCCAAATATACTATTTTCTACGCAATAACACCTCATCCGAGAACGTTTTACCGGCCGACTTTTCCTCTTTCTTTCCCCACCGCGGCATGCGAAGGGGCGCTTCCCGACAGGAAACGCCCCTTCGCATGGCAACGGCGGACGGGTCACAACTCGTCGCTGAAGACCGCCTGCGGCAGGTCGTGCAGATTGTAGCGCGAGGCCATTGCGGCACCGTAAGCTCCGGCCGTCTTTATCGAAAGCAGGTCGCCGCGCCTGAGTTCGGGCAGGGAGAGGTCGCGGGCGAAGATATCCGATGACTCGCACACCGTTCCCCCTATCGTATAGGCACGCTCCGGCCCCGTACCGGTCAGGTTCTCTATCGCATGGCGGGAGTGGTAGAGGGCCGGCCGGAGGAGTTCGGTCATGCTCGCATCTATCAGGGCGATGTCGTCCCCCAGACCGCTCACCTTCGTAAAGAGTACCGTGGAGATGAGTTCGCCGCATTGTGCCACGAGCGAGCGTCCGAGCTCGAAGTGTACCCCGACCGACGCGGGCAGGTCGAGGCCCTGCGCGAAAACGGCGAAATAGGCCGCAAAATCCGGAACGGGATGCATCTCGGGAACATCGTAATCCACACCGAGTCCGCCGCCCACATTCACGTCGGTGATGCGGAACCCCTCCTCGGTAAACCACCGGTAGGAAGCATTGACCTTCCGACAGAGCTCCGCGAAGACCCCCAGGTCGGTTATCTGGGAACCGATATGGAAATGCAGTCCCATGATGTCGATGTTGCGCAGGTCGCCCAGCATTCCCACCACATCCGTTATCTCCCGGGGCGAGATTCCGAACTTGTTCTCCGAAAGGCCCGTAGTAATATAACTGTGGGTGTGGGGGTCGATGTCGGGATTTATCCGCAGCGCCACGTCGGCGACCACGCCGAGTTCCCGTGCAAGCGCATCTATCACGACAAGTTCGTTTTTCGATTCGCAGTTAAAGGCGAATATACCCTGCCGCAGCGCATAGATTATCTCGCTGTCCTTTTTCCCCACACCGGCATAGACGATGTCCTTCGGGGCGAAGCCCGTCTCTATGGCCCGGCGCACCTCGTTGCCGCTCACGCAGTCGGCCCCCATGCCGCACGAAGCGATGAACTCCATGATACGGCGGTCGTTGTTGGCCTTCATGGCATAGTGCAGCCGATATCCGTAACGGTCGGCCTCACGCAACGCACACTCCACCGTCCGACGCAGCAGCTCCATGTCGTACAGATAAAAGGGAGTCTCATACTCCCTGAGTCGCTCCTTTACCTCCCTACTCAGCATCCTTTCCGAACAGTTTGTCGTTAAGATTCCGCAACAGGCGCGTCCTGTTGCGTGTATCGGTCAGCAGAGCGATGCTCCGGTGGCTCGCACCGTAGGAAATCATCTTGAGCGGTACGTCGCCCGCAGCCTCCATGATTTCCCGTGCACGCCCATGTTCCGCATGGTCCAGACGACCCACGATGCAGACGATGGAGTTGCCCGTATCCACCTCCACCGTCCCCAGTTCGGAAAGCTCGGCGATTATCTCCGGCAGCCGGCAGTCGCTGTCCACCGTCAGCGATACGGCCACCTCCGAAGTCGTTATCATGTCTATCGGCGTCCGATACTTCTCGAATACCTCGAATACCCTGCGCAGAAAACCGTAGGCCATCAGCATCCGGGCAGAGTAAATCCGTACCGCCGTGATGCCGTCCTTCGCCGCCACGGCACGGTAAACATGACCGCCGACCTCCGCATCGGATATAACCGTACCGGGCGCATCGGGCGCCATGCTGTTCTTCAGCAATACGGGAATGCCCCGGTCCTTGCAGGGCTGGATGGTGGAGGGATGCAGTATCTTCGCTCCGAAATAGGCGAGTTCGGCCGCTTCATCGAAATTCATCCGCCGGATGGGGAATGTCCCCTCCACGTACCGCGGGTCGTTGTTGTGCATGCCGTCGATATCGGTCCATATCTGTACCTCGCCGGCACCGAGCGCCGCTCCTATCAGGGCGGCACTGTAATCGCTGCCGCCGCGACCGAGGTTATCGAGCCGACCGTCCGGCCCGGTACAGATGAAACCCTGCGTAATATAATACACACCTTGAGCAGCATCGGCCACCGACTGCCGCAACACTCCGCCGTCCACGCGCACCTCGCCGCCGTACATGAAAGCCGGGGCATGGAGCAGTTCGGCCCGACAGCCGCGCTCTTTCATATAAAGGGTAAAGAGGGCCGTAGTCAGCAGTTCGCCCTGTGCGATGATGGTACGCTGCGACACTTCGCCCGCATAGGCCGCAGCCTCCTCCGCCACCCGCTCCATCGTACGCTCCACCGCCGCCGACGCATCGGCATATCCGTCGGAAAACAGCTCCCCGGCACACCGTACATATTTACGTTTCAGACCGGCCAGAAGCAGTGCAATCTCCTCTTCGCAGCCGCCTGCCGCCGCGAACGACGCTATTCTTTGCAGGGTGTCCGTCGTACCGGACATCGCCGACAGCACCGTCACCGACGCCCCCTCGCGCACGATGATGTCGGCCACTCTCCTCATATTGGCAGCACTGCCGACCGAGGTACCGCCGAACTTCAAAACCTTTATCATTCTTTTCCGTTTTATCCACTAAAGATGATTTACAGCACAAAGATAATGGTTTTTATTTTTTAAAAATCGTTTTTATAACATTTTTTATTTTTAAGTCAATTTAAGTTTATTTTACAATATCAAATTCACCTAAAAACACACAAGATACCTACTCATTACATTCTGGTCGGACAATCCGGCATTCCCCTACAAATGCAGCAACGCAGATGCTGCGCAACGAAACGGGCCGTCCATCCGCCATGACGGAAACCAAAAGGCTGCCGGGAAGTGTTCCCGGCAGCCTTGAGCATACAAAAACACGGCAGCGTATCAGTATCCGAGTATCCTCATCATCGAACGGTAGCTCTGCTCCTTGGCAAAGAGGCGGGTATAATATTCATTATCACCCTTGTCGCGGTCGATGATGATATGCTTGGGTGCAGGTATCAGACAGTGTTGGATGCCGCCGAAGCCGCCGAGCGACTCCTGATAAGCCCCCGTATGGAAAAAACCGATATACTGCGTCTCACCGGGTGTGAGCTTCGGAAGGAAGACGGCGTTGGAGTGGGCTTCGCCGCTGTAATAGTCCTCGCTGTCGCACGAAAGCCCGCCGAGGAACACCCGCTGGTACTCCTTGTCCCAATTATTGATGGCGAGCAGCGGATAACGCTGGTTGATGCCCCAGATGTCCGGCAGCGTCGTCATGAAAGAACTGTCAATCATGTACCAGCTCTCCCGGTCGTTCTGCTGCTTCTGATTGATGATGGAGAAGAGGGCGGCACCGCTCTCGCCTACCGTGAACGAACCGAACTCGGTAAAGATATTCGGCTCCTCCACCCCGTTGGCATTGCAGACATTCTTAATCTGCGCCACAATCTCCTCGGTCATATACTCGTAATCGTAGTCGAAGGCGAGCGAATTCTTTATCGGGAAACCGCCGCCTATGTTCAGCGAATCGAGTTCCGGCGCAAGTTTCTTCAGTTCGCAGTAGACCTGGATGCACTTGTGCAGCTCGTTCCAATAGTAGGCCGTATCCTTGATACCGGTATTGATGAAGAAGTGGAGCATCTTGAGCTTCACCTTCTTGTTGTTCTTTATCCGTTCCTTATAATAAGGTATGATATCGTTGTAGCGGATACCGAGGCGCGAGGTGTAGAAATCGAACTTCGGTTCCTCCTCCGCCGCGATGCGGATTCCTATCTGACACGGCTTCTCGATGATGTCCAACAGGTCGAGCTCCTGCTTATTGTCTATCACCGGAATGGTATTGGTGAAACCGCTGTTTATCAGGTTGGCGATGTTCTCCACATACTGCGGACGCTTGAACCCGTTGCATACGATGTAAATGTCCTTGTTAATCAATCCGCTCTCATAAAGCGCATTGATGATATGGATGTCGTAGGCCGACGATGTCTCGAGATTTATCTCGTTCTTCAGGGCCTCTTCCAGCACGAAAGAGAAATGCGAACTTTTCGTACAGTAACAGTAATTGTAGGAACCCTTGTAATCGACCTTGGCCATCGCCACGTTGAACATGCGCTTGGCACGGTTTATCTGCTGCGATATCTTCGGCAGATAGGAGATTTTCAGCGGCGTCCCGTACTGCTTGATAATATCCATCAGAGGGACTTCGTGGAAGTAGAGTTCGTTATCCTCCACCGTAAATTCATCCTGTGGGAACTCGAACGTCTGTTCGATAAGGTCGATGTACTTGTTTTTCATCTCATCGCAGATTATTACCGGTAAAATCGACAATCCGGCTCGCCTACTTCGGTCTTTTCCGGCCGAAGTAGCCCGGACGGATTGCACGCAATCGCGGATACAAAGCAAGCGATTCTTTTTCTATTTATCAACTATTTCGGCAGGCAATATCGTTTTTACCGCAATGCATACCGCATTTCAGTGAAAAAATCCCTAATTTTGGGCAAATCATTTCGAGAGGAATATGGTCGGAGAGGCAATAAGAGGCATACTGGACGGAGGCGCCCGCAAGGTCATCATACCAGGCTGCGGGACTTTCATCAGGCGCGAATCCGGAGAGCTCGTATTCACGGAACTGCTCCGGACGGACGACGGCAGGCTGACCGCAGCGCTCGCAGCATCGCAGGGCATCGCGCCCGAGGCCGCACGCAAACTCGTCGAAGCCTATGCGGCAGCCATGAACCGGAAACTCGCCGGAACAGGACGGATGACCGTCGAAGGGGTCGGCACCATCGTCCGAACCGCTGCAGGCAATTATACGGTCGAACCGCAGAACGGGACGGTATCGCAGCAAACGGAATCCGAGCCGATTCGGCAGACGGAGCCCCCCGCGGCGGCGGACGTTCTCACGGAAGAGGGCGTTGCACAGACGGCAGACACCCCCCGGCCAACCGACCCGAATGCGGAAGAACGGCCGCAGGAGACCCCGGCCTGTATCGGACAGGAAGAGGTCGTCCCGCACGAAGGAGTCCGGCAGGAGGCAGTCCACACCCCCGCACCGACCTACGGACGCTACGGCAAGAGCCGGCTGCGCAGTGCGCTCTACGGTGACCGGGAGCCGGACGACGAAGAGACCGCGGAACATCAACAACCGCTTTCCGAAAGTCTGCCGGACAAGACGCGTTCCGTATCACCGGCAGCAATACCTGCCGCGACAGCGACGGCGCCCTCCTCTTCCGGGAATGACGGAACAACGGAATATACGCCTCAAATCCATATCCGGCGGCCCGGCAAGCCCAAAAAACGGCCGGATGCGGTGCTCGTCATCGCAATCATCGCATTCGCCATCGCGATAGGCGTACTCGTTTACGGTTTCCTCGCCAACCGCGACATCAATGCCGTCAAGGAGGGCATCCTCATCGAAATGGACGCCAGCGGACAGGCAGCGGAACAGGCCGCAGAGGCGGAATGACATTCGGCCGGTCGCGCGAAACCAGACAGTGAAAGGACAAAGCCGCTACGGGCAAAGTTCCCAATATCCGGCATGCTTCCTTTTCTGTCCGACAGCACGACAGGGCGATACACACGATTTGAAGATTTCATACATAAGGAGATAAAAGCATGGACCTTATTGCTGTAAAACAGCGTTTCGGCATCATAGGCAGCAGCGAAGCCATGGACAGGGCTCTGGAAATAGCCTTGCGCGTGGCACCGACCGACCTTTCGGTACTCGTAACGGGAGAGAGCGGCGTGGGAAAGGAGTTCTTCCCGCAGGTCATACACGCCTACAGCGCCAGGAAACACAACAAATACATCGCCGTGAACTGCGGTGCCATACCGGAAGGCACAATAGATTCGGAACTGTTCGGCCATGAAAAAGGTTCCTTCACGGGTGCGACGGAGTCCCGCAAGGGATACTTCGAAGAGGCCGACGGAGGGACGATATTTCTCGACGAGGTAGCCGAACTTCCCCACTCCACCCAGGTGCGCCTGCTGCGCGTACTCCAAACGGGAGAGTTCATCCGTGTCGGTTCATCGAAGACGCAGAAGACGAACGTACGCGTCGTGGCGGCGACCAACATCAACCTGCAGACGGCCATCAAGGAGGGACGCTTCCGGGAAGACCTCTATTACCGGCTCAACACGGTACCGATATATGTTCCCGCCCTGCGCGAACGCAAGGAGGATATCTACACCCTGTTCCGTAAATTCGCCTCCGATGTCGCCATCCAGTACCGCATGCCCCCGATAACGCTGGACGCACAGGCGCGGACAATGCTCGAAAACTACTACTGGAGGGGCAACATACGCCAGCTGAAGAATGTGGCCGAACAGATATCCGCCATCGAAGAGTCGCGCGTGATTACCGCCGAGGTGCTGAAGAAATACCTGCCGGACGACGGCAGTCAGACGACTGTCCCGGTCTACGTAGGCGGACAGCATGCCCAGTCGGGCGATTTTGAACGGGAACTGCTCTACAAAATGCTGTTCGACATGCGGACCGAGATGTCCGACATCAAGGGAATGCTGCACGAACTCCTCTCCGGCCGAAGCACCCCCGAGCAGGCCGAGCGTATCGCGGGCTTCCTTCAGGCGGCCAACATCATTCCAGCCTCGCAGGAACAGACGCAGGCCCCGAACTATGCCGAAAGCGAGGAGGTGACCGAACCGGAAAAAGAACTCACCAAGGAGGAGGTACTCCGCAACGCCATCGTCAAGGCTTTGCGCAAACACAACGGACGCCGCAAAGAGGCCGCGAAAGACCTCTTCATATCCGAACGGACACTGTACAGGAAAATCAAAGAATTAGGCATCAATGAATATTAGAAGATTCGTAACGGCGGCTATCTGCATCGCCGCATGTGCACTGACCGGCTGCAAGGTCACCTACTCCCTTTCGGGAGCCTCCATCCCGGCCAATGCCAAAACGGTCAGCATTCCCTATTTCCCGAACAACGCCACGCTCGTATCGCCTACGCTGAGCTCCACGCTCACGGACGAGCTGCAGACGCGATTCACCAACCAGACGAAACTCGAACTCGTTCCGGAAAACGGTGACCTCGCCTTCGAGGGGGAAATCACGAGCTATACGGTACAGCCGGTCGCCGTAACCAGCAACGACATGGCCGCCATGAACCGTCTGACGATAACGGTCAAGGTAAAGTTCACGAACCGTATCGACCCGACTTTCGATTTCAACCGTTCATTCTCCGCCTTCCAGGAATATCCCTCTTCAAACGACCTCTCGTCAGTGGAAGGGACGCTCATTCCGGAATTGGTGACGCAGCTCGTGGACGACATCTTCAATGCGGCAGTATCGAACTGGTAGCGCCATGACCGAGCGAACGGACATTCCTGCGCCTTGCGCAGACGACCTGCTGAGCAGGTTCCCGTGGTTCGACCTCCCGTTGCTGGAACGCTGCTCTGACGGGCGAGAGCTACCAGCCCGACTGGCGATACTGTCACGTTACAGACCGGCGATTGTCCGTCCTGCCGAATGCTGTCCGAAAACGGCCGACGAGCGGCAGGAGGCTGCACCGCTCCCTGCGGACGATACATTGTCAATCATCGACGAGTTCATGCGTTCGGGCGAACACCGGATAACGGCCGACGAACATACCCCGGAGGAGATTTCCGGACTGGAGGCAGGCGGACTTCCCTCCGACGACCTGCTGACGGAGGAGTTGGCCGCCATCTATCTGGCACAGGGACTGACAGGCCCTGCCGTTGAAATATATAGGAGATTAAGTTTGTTAAATCCGGAAAAAAGTGTTTATTTTGCCGAGATTATTGACAAGGCCCTGTCGGCGGAATCCGCTGGCAGGAAATGAGAAAAGATTAAAAAAGAATAACTAAAAACAATAACTCTACAATGTACATCTTTCTAATCGTACTTATCATAATCGCGAGCATACTGTTGGTTCTCGCCGTACTTGCACAGAATCCGAAGGGCGGTATGGCCGCCAACTTCGGCGCATCCAACCAGGTGATGGGCGTCCGTCAGACGGCCGATTTTCTCGAACGTTCGACATGGGCACTCGCCATTGCCATCGTGGTGCTCAGCCTCCTCGCTTCCATTGCCATGTCTTCCCACCGAAGGAATACCTTGGGTGCTGGCGACAAAGTGCTCGAGCAGATAACTACCGAAAGGGAAATCGCCCTTCCCAACACGGTTGCTCCTGTAGCGCCCGCAACGGAACTGCCCGCCGCTGAAAGCGCTCCCGCCGCAGAGGGTACCGCAGCGACAGAGGCCGCAGAGTAAGGGAAACGCAATATGAAAACATATGCCCGGAGCCGATGGCTCCGGGCTTTTCCATTTTCTCCGCTCTCCGACAAAGCACGTTTTCTTTTTTGTACCGTCGCCGCTATTTCCACACTCACCCGTACATCCGTCGCACTGCTTCGGCCGGCTCACACCGCCAAGCCCTGTCCGTTGCAGTCCGACCCGTGCAACACTTTCCCGTCCGCCGAGACCACAGCCACCATCAACCGGCATGGAAATACGACCGCACACATCGCCCGACCGCAAAGTACCACCCGAGAACGGGCATGAGCGCATTTCACGAATGAGATGCGCCCATGCCCATTCCATACTGTCCCTTCCTACTCCTCGGACGGTTTCCGGAAGTTCCTGAACATTCGGTCGGAAAGATATATCTGCAGCTCCAGTTTCTGCTGCCAGCCCCAACCGTCGCCGTCGTAATGCTGCACGGCCGATACGGTCAAGGCGATATCAGACAAAAACTTATGCGTCCAATAGATTTCGAGCCGGTCATAAATGCCCTTGTCCGTCCGGTAAAAAGGTTCGCCGGTATAGAGCCCCTGCCCATAAGCAGGCTGCCCCGCTACCGTACTCTCGTAATAGGGCATCAGATTGCCGCCGAGATAGAGGCTGTTGTATATGCCGAACCCCCAACGCTCCACACGGGCCTCCAACTGAATACCGCCCGGAGTGACATACCGTCCGACATAGGCACGGTCGTTTTGGAAAGTCTGCAACCAACCGACCTGGAAATAGAGCGCCGAAAACTGCGGCAAATAGTGCGTGAAATCGGCTCCGGCAAAGGGATAAATGAGAATGTTGTCCACTACGCCCCGGACCGTTTCACTGCCGGCATGGTGGTACATCCGCGCATTGTAGCCGCCGTAAAAGGCCCCGTAATTGAGCCGGCCCGCCGAAAAGATGCTGAATTTCTCGCGCTGGTCGCCCACGAGCATGCTGTTCCAGTCCAACACCAGTTCCACGTAGCCGTGGCTGCCGGTGTACTGCCCCATCAAACCGTCGAGATTGCTGTCGTAATAGGAGATATAGTCGCTGAAGAATGCATTGGAATAAGTCCCTATGAGATTCCTCCGGGGGAAACGCCCGAAATAAACACCGAACCGGTCATCCTGATATTTGTAATAGACTATCATCTCGCGCGCCACATAGGTATTCCGCCCCATGTCGTTCAGGAAATCCACACCCACCATGAGGGCATTCCCCCGCCCCCAGCCGAGCCCTATCTGGGGCGTAAGTCTCGCCGTGAAGTTCGTTACGGAAGCATCGTGTTCCACGTCGGCATACTCCTTGTTATCGAACTTGAAATCGAAATCGACATTCCACAGAAACCGTTGGGCGGAAGCCGTCGCCGAACATAAAAGAAATGCGGCACAAACCGCAGCAATTCGCAAATATCCCATCACCACATTGATATTCTTTATTTCACATGCAAATATATTATAAAGGAAGACAACAAAAAAGTTCCATTTTTTATGCCAAACCGGACGGCAGACACGGCAATTCGTATCGCCGGAATCTTTTCATTGTGGCCGGCCGCAACGAAAACGGGCGGATACGCCCGTACCCGCCCGCCCTGCCGGTCTCTCTTCCGGTCAGAATATGCTGTAAGCAATCGTCAGACCGGCCATGACGATTGCGACCATGCTCATCAGCTTGATAAGAATATTGAGCGACGGGCCCGAAGTATCCTTGAAGGGGTCGCCCACAGTATCGCCCACTACCGTAGCCTTATGGGAATCGGAACCCTTGCCGCCCATGTTCCCCTCTTCCACATATTTCTTGGCATTGTCCCACGCTCCGCCCGAATTGGCCATGAAGATGGCCAGCACGAAGCCCGAACCGAGCGCACCGACCAACAGCCCGATAACGCCGGCCACACCAAATACGAGTCCCATGGCCACCGGCACGAGAATAGCGAGCAGCGAGGGAAAGAGCATTTCACGCTGCGCCCCCTTGGTCGAGATAGCCACACAGCGGGCATAATCCGGCGTAGCGTCGCCCGTCAGGATACCCTTTATTTCACGGAACTGGCGTCGCACCTCATTCACCATGCTCTGTGCGGCACGGCCTACGGCATTCATGGTAAGACCGCAGAAAAGAAATGCCATCATCGCCCCGACGAATACCCCGACAAGTACCTTCGGATTCATCAGGTTCACCTGGAAATAGTCCATGAAATCCAGCATGGAGGCGTCAGCTATCGTCACCACGGCGCCGTCCGACAGCGTGAACGTCTGCTGGCCGAGATGTTCGAAACCTATCCTTATCTCCTCGATATAGGAGGCGAGCAGTGCCAGAGCGGTCAGCGCAGCGGAACCTATCGCAAAGCCTTTGCCGGTGGCCGCCGTCGTATTTCCGAGCGCATCAAGCGCATCGGTTCTGCGGCGCACCTCCTCGCCGAGTCCGGCCATCTGGGCGTTGCCGCCGGCATTGTCGGCTATCGGGCCGTAAGCGTCGGTCGCCAGCGTGATGCCGAGCGTGGAGAGCATCCCCACGGCGGCGATGGCAATGCCGTAAAGCCCCGTTTGCAGGTTACCTGCCGTCAGCATCCCCGCAATATCGAACCGAATGGCGCACAGGAAAGAAAGCACGATGGCAAAACATATCGTTATTACCGGTACGGCGGTCGATATCATCCCCATCCCGATACCGGATATGATGACGGTAGCCGGTCCCGTTTCGGCACTCTTTGCAATCTTCCTGGTCGGCCGGTAGGAGTGAGAGGTATAATACTCGGTGGCCTGCCCGATGATGACACCGGCGATGAGTCCTATCACCACCGACCCGGCTATCCATCCCCAGTTGGGCATATCGAGGAGATAGAGAATGGCGAACGAAGCGACTGCGATGAGCACGGCGCTCAGATTCACACCGAAACCAAGCGAACGGAGAAGCTGTTTCATAGACGCCCCCTCCCTGGTGCGGACGGTAAAGATGCCTATTACGGAGAGGATAATCCCCACGGCCGCTATCAGCATGGGAGCGAGTACGGCCTTCATCTGTACTTCGGGATTGAACATGAAGGCAGCCGAACCGAGCGCGGCGGTAGCGAGGATGGAACCGCAGTAGCTTTCATAGAGGTCTGCCCCCATACCTGCCACATCCCCCACGTTGTCGCCCACATTGTCGGCTATCGTCGCAGGATTACGCGGGTCGTCCTCCGGGATTCCCGCCTCGACCTTTCCCACGAGGTCGGCGCCCACATCGGCCGCCTTGGTATAGATACCGCCGCCCACACGCGCGAAAAGGGCCTGTGTGGAGGCACCCATACCGAAAGTCAGCATCGTCGTGGTCATCACCACGAGTTTCTGCGGCCCCTCCATATCGACGAAATGGTTCAGCACGATATACCACAGTGAAATGTCGAGCAGTCCCAGCCCCACGACCACGAGCCCCATCACGGCACCGCTTCGGAAAGCCACCTGCAACCCCCGGTTCAGCGACCGGTCGGCGGCACACGCCGTTCTAGACGACGCATAGGTAGCTGTCTTCATGCCGATGAAACCGGCGAGCCCCGAAAAGAAACCGCCCGTCAGGAAAGCGAACGGCACCCATTTGTTCTGTACGCCCAATCCGAAGGCGAGCCAGGCGAAGAAGAGTGCCAAGACGATAAATACGATAACGACCACCTTATACTGCTGCCGAAGATAGGCCATCGCCCCTTCACGCACGTACCGGGCTATCTCTTTCATGCGCTCCGTCCCTTCGTCCTGCCGTTTCATCTGCCTGAAAAAATACCAGGCGAACAGCAGGGCTATGAGTGCGGCAGCCGGTATCAACCAAAAAATCGTCGGTGTATTTCCCATAATCCGTTCTGTTTAAATGTTTATACTTGAATGTTTAAATAGCTCCCCTTTCCTTGCCGGACAGGCGCCCGACCGAAAGGAGGTTTGTCTTCGCACCGGGCGCGTGCCGCAAAACGGCCCCGACCATCGGGCAGCATTCCATCGACGGACAGTCGCCGCAGGTCTCGTACCCCTTCTCCGAAACACACCTGCGAATGCTGCACATGCCGCTACAATAGGCGAATTTCACCCCTTCGGTACGACATCCCATGCAATCGATGGTCGCGGACGTAATCTCCGGAGTCCCGTTCATCACGCTCCATCTCCGGGCTGTCTCCTCCCGCAGCCCGTCGTCATTCAACAGCGTGGCCCTGCGGGCATCGCACTCCCCGCAATCCAGGCCGCAACATGCAATCAGCTCGTTATTCATGCTCTCTCCGTACTCATCTTCCTTCGTCAATACGGGCACCGGACCGTCCCCCACCCCGGCTGCCGACTCATTCAGAGAACCACTCCGGAATAAAATGTTCCGGCAGACCGTCAGAATTTTTCTTCTCTTTCGACAGGATTTCCAACAGGTCGTATTCCGTCCATGCCGGAGTAGCCATCGTATAGTCCAGATAATCCGACTCGGAAATCCGGATTCGATATTCATAACCAGACTCATATTCGAATCCGCCGATACTATGGCCGAAAGCCTCCCATTCACGAGTATCTTCCATTTTGACGGCGTAAACATCCGCACGAATATTCATTCCGCACGACCATACAAGTCCCGGGACTTGTTCCGAAGCGACCAGCAGTTCGTACTCCCGATAACCGATTACCCCGTTTTCGTTCTGTTCCAAGGTCGTGCTGCGGCAGCCTGCGACACAGCACCCGCACAGGAACACCAAAAATACCCTGAATAGCCTCTTCCCGTTCATCATATCCGTCTTAAAAGGTTCTCCGAAAATACCTCCGGCTTTACATCCATGATTTTGCGACCATGCTTTGCCATCCTGCGGCACCCCCGGTCGACCGGTCGTACCCATTCTTTCCTCGGAGACAGCCGGCGGACACTGCTCCTGCGAATACAATATTTTCGTAATTTTGGGCGTGGCAGGAATGACGGTACCGAAATCAATGCAACAAATTTAATCTTTTTTCAAAAACGGCCAAACGAAGCGCCGTTTTTTCGGAAAAACAACAACCGGTTCGAAAGGAGATGAAAAAGACCACCAACGAAGAACTGCACCGTCCGAGTGCAGAAGAGTATGCCCGCATGCGCAAAATGCCCGTGACGGTCGTACTCGACAATATACGGAGCCTGAACAATGTCGGTTCCTTCTTCCGAACATGCGACGCTTTCGCCGTAGAACGGCTGCTGCTGTGCGGCATAACGGGGACTCCCCCCTCCCGCGAAATTCACAAGACGGCCCTCGGCGCCGAAAATACCGTCGCATGGCAATACTTCGAGAGTACGGCCGAAGCCGTCGAATCGCTCAGGAGGGAGGGATACGTCGCGCTCGCCGTAGAACAGGCCGAAGGAGCCGTCATGCTGGAAGATTTCCGGCCGGGAGCCGGCCAACGCTATGCCCTCGTCTTCGGCAATGAGGTGGAGGGGGTGGCACAGGAGGTGGCCGACATGTGCGACGGTGCCGTCGAGATACCCCAGGCGGGAACGAAACACTCCCTGAACGTAGCGGTAGCCGGCGGGGCGGTACTCTGGCACCTGTTCGCAGGATATATATCCGAAAAAAAGGCTGCGGATGAAACCGTGTGAAAAAGTCTCCTATCTTTGCCGACGTAATCCATTCATTCAAGAAACGATGTCCACCGAAAGAAACCTCAGGCCGGTCACCACGCTGCGGCTCGCCGAAATGAAAAGCCGCGGCGAAAAAATCGCCATGCTGACGGCATACGACTACTCCATGGCCCGTATCCTCGACAGGGCCGGAATAGACGTCATTCTGGTCGGCGATTCCGCTGCCAACGTCATGGCCGGCTACGAAACGACCGTCCCCATGACGCTCGACAACATGATATACCATGCACAATCGGTCACCCGTGCAGTGGAACGTGCCCTCGTGGTAGTGGACATGCCCTTCGGCACCTATCAGGGCAACTCGAAAGAGGCGCTCTGTTCGGCGGTACGCATCATGAAGGAGACCGAAGCAGGCGCCGTCAAGCTCGAGGGAGGCAAGGAAATCCTCGAATCGGTAGACAGAATCCTGAGCGCAGGCATTCCCGTCATGGGGCATCTCGGACTCACCCCGCAGTCGATTCACAAATACGGCACCTATGCCGTCCGGGCCAAGGAGGAAGCCGAAGCAGAAAAGCTGCTCGAAGATGCCCACCTGTTGGAAAAGGCCGGCTGTTTCGGCATCGTCCTCGAAAAGATACCGGCACATCTGGCCGGACAGGTCGCCCGCGAACTCGCCATCCCGATAATCGGCATCGGTGCCGGTCGGTACGTGGACGGACAGGTACTCGTGACACACGACATGCTCGGCATCAACAGCGAATTCTCTCCGCGGTTTCTGCGACGCTATGCGAACCTGACCGAAACGATGTCCGGTGCATTCGGCAGCTACATCCGCGACGTCAAGGAGGGCGACTTCCCCAGCGAAGAGGAGCAGTACTGACGGTCGCATAAAAAAATCCCGCGGAGCAGTAGCTCTCCGCGGGACTATTCCGGGCAGCGGCTCTGCCGCATGCGTCACTTTCCTATAAGCTCCACGCTCCTTTTGATAAAGTTGGTGAGCTGCTCACCCTTCAGCATCCCGTTGGAAAGCAGGGCAAGGTCGATAAGCTGTTTGACAAGGCTGTTGCCGGCACCTATTTCCTTCAGCCGGGCCGTGCGCTGCCCGCGCAGGTCATCCACCTTCTTGGCCAGGTCGTCGCGCTGCTGCTTCTCCTCTTCCGTCAGGTCGGCCTCCTTCTTATCCTTTATCAGTTCGTTGAGGTTCGCCTGCTGCTTCTGGGCCGTCTCTATCTTCTTGTTTATCGTCTTGAGTTTCTCACCGTACTCGTTCTCCACCTCACCGAGAATGTCGATTACGAGCGGATGGTTGGCATTGACGGCTATCGTATAGTTGTCGAGCATCTGGCTGTAGAACTGGCTCATGCCGCCGCCGCTCATCGCCGCCATCTCCTTCATGCGGCGCATGTATTCATCCTGCGTGATGGTCACCGGAGCGTCGGTGGGCGCCATCGCTTCGAACGCTATGTTATAGAATATCTTCTGGTCGGTCGGGAGCTGGCTCTCGAACACCGGGCGCATGATATCCTGCTGCTCGGAACTGAGCGACATGCTCATGCTCGTCTCCTTGTCGATAAGCCGCTCGGCCACATCGGAATCGACACGCACGAAACGGCACCCTTTCTCCTTGTTCTCGTACCAGCTCACGAAGTGGTTGTCGAGCTGTCCGTCCATGAGCAGGACATCGTACCCCTTCTCCTCGGCTCCCCTGACGAAGCTGTGCTTGCCGACCGCATCGTCCGTATAAATATATATCACCGTACCGTTCCGGTCGGTCTGGTTCTCCTTCACCTTGTCGCGGTACTCGGCCAGGGTGAAGTAACTGCCCGCCGTATTCTTGAGCAGCATGAATCCCTCGGCCTTCTCGGCGAACTTCTCGTCGGTCACGATGCCGTATTCGATGAAGATTTTCAGGTCGTCCCACTTGCCCTCGAAATCCGCCCGCGCGGTATTGAAGAGCTCCTGCAGCTTGTCGGCCACCTTACGGGTGATGTAGCCCGATATCTTGCGCACGTTGCCGTCGCTCTGAAGGTAGCTGCGCGACACGTTCAGCGGAATGTCCGGCGAATCGATAACCCCGTGCAGCAGCGTCAGGAACTCGGGAACGATGCCCTCCACCGAATCGGTCACGTACACCTGGTTGCTGTAAAGCTGTATCCTATTCTTCTGAATCTCGAAATTGTTGTGGATTTTCGGGAAATAGAGAATCCCCGTCAGGTGGAACGGATAGTCGATGTTGAGATGTATCCAGAACAGCGGGTCGTCGCTGCCCGGATAGAGCTTCCGGTAGAATTCCCGGTACTGTTCGTCGGTCACATCGGCCGGATTATGCGTCCAGAGCGGGTCGGTATCGTTCACGATGTCGTCCCGTTCGGTATCCACATACTTTCCGTCCTTCCACTCCTGTACCTTTCCGCAGGCTATCGGTATGGGAAGGAAGCGGCAGTATTTACGCAGCATTCCGCGAATACGGGACTGGTCGGCGAACTCGGCGCTCTCTTCGCTCAGATAGAGGATGATATCGGTTCCCCGCGACCTTTTTTCCGCCCGTTCCGTCATGGTGAATTCGGGCGTTCCGCCGCAGCTCCACACGACCGTCGGCGCCTCCTCCCTGTAAGACTGGGTAACGATTTCCACCTTGTCGGCTACCATGAAGGCCGAATAGAACCCCAGGCCGAAGTGTCCGATGATATTCTGGTTCTTGTATTTCGACATGAACTCCTCGGCACCTGAGAAAGCTATCTGGTTGATATATCGGTCCACCTCTTCGGCTGTCATGCCGATACCCGCATCGGAAATCGTCAGCGTCCGCGCCGCGGCATCCGCCGTGACGTGCACCGTCAGGTCGCCCAACTCGCCGGCGTAATCGCCCGTCGAAGCCAACGTTTTCAGCTTCTGCGTGGCATCCACCGCATTGGACACGAGTTCCCGCAGGAATATTTCATGGTCGGAATAGAGGAATTTTTTAATGATGGGGAAGATATTCTCGGTAGTAACCCCGATTTTTCCGTTCTGCATATGCTTGTGTTTTTGTTGTTTCGAAGTGACAAGCAAAAACACAAACAATATGCCACCCCGTCCTGTCTGCCACTGTGACAGACAGACTGACACGTTTGCAGCAGCAAAATCCGTAACAAAGAGATTCAGCGGAACAACGGCCGCCGGATGAAACGGGCAAGATAACTCCCCGCGAGCAGGGCCTGTGCGGCCCAGTAGCACGACAGCACGGCGACACTGCTCCAGGTGAAAGGACGGACGAAACGGTTCCAGGCCAGGAACACATCGGAGATGAGAAAAAGCAGAGCCCCGGCGATATACCATCCGCGCCCCTTTCCTTTCCAGAAAAACGAAGAGGCGCACATCAGGGTTATCAGTACGGCATACACGACAACTGCTCCATGTTCCGTCGGGTTTCCGACTGCCGGGATTATCCGGGATGCCGCGACGGCAACGGCGGCACACAACAACAGAGCGGCGGCGAGCGACGAGGGACGGAACCATGCACCGCGCAGGAAATAGACCGCATAAAAGATATGGGCGACTGCGAAAAACGAAGCCTGCAACAGAAACATGCCGCTTTCTCCGCAATAGTCGCCGGCGGCGGACATCAACAAGCCGAGCGACATGAACGAACCGTGCCATTTTGTCGGGACGAGCGAAACGACGGCAAGATAAAACACGGGAAGGGCGAAGACCAGCGGCAGCAGCGGCAAGCCGAAATGCTGCCACATGCCGTACACTGCGACCGTAACGGCATATCCCGCCAACAACGATATGTATGTACCCTTCTTCATTGCGTCCCCTCCATCCGACCTGTCCGAACCTTTGGCAGCACCACCGCTTCCGGATTCCGTGCCGTCCGGAAAATCCCGCTTCCGACAACAGCGGCCTGCCGAAAACGGTTCAGAAACCGAACAGTTCCAAAAACCACTGCGGCGCCCGCAACGGCCGGCGAGTAACCGCATCGACGAATACAAGCACGACCGTTCCCGTATTTATCAGGTCGCCCGCCTCGTTGTATATCTCGTGCTCGAACCTCAGTTTCACGCCCGGCCTCTCCGCAATCCGTATACGAACCGTCAGCAGGTCGTCATAATAGGCAGGCGCCAGGTAGTTCAACTGTACTTCGCGCACGGGCAGCATCACTCCGCGGGCCTCCATCTCCTTGTAGGAGAGCCCACGCCCGCGCATCATCTCGGTACGCGCCACCTCGTAATAGTTCACGTAATTGGAGTGATGCACCACCCCCATGTTGTCCGTCTCCTTGTATCTGACACGTATCCGAACCTCGGATTCCGGCATCTTTTCCATCCTTTTCTCGTCTATATGAACGTTATCAACACTCCGCCGCAATCCCCGCCGTTCCATTCGGCGAGCCGCAGCGTTTCCTCTCCGACAAGAAGCTCATCCCGCCAAAGTTTCCCTCCGGCTTCGACCGTAACGGGATATGCGCCCGGAGGCGGCAGCAGCTTATCCCTGTCGCCGGGCAGTACGCTCCGGCCCCGGATATCCGCAATGAGGATATATCCCCTCGTCAGGAACTCCGCTGCATGCGCCATCTCTCCGGAGGCAATCATATTGCGGACGACGGTCGAACTCACCTTCTCTTCGTGCACGTCGCGCCGGCCGACACGGACGGCAACGAACCCGAGCTCCCCCTGCATACGCTGCAACGAAGCGAAATCACCCTGCTGACCGCTCCCGAAACGGTGGTTGTACCCCACCACGAACCGCTTCATCCCTATCTTTCCCACGAGTATCTCCCGCACGAAATCGTCCGAAGACATTCGGGCGAATTCGGCAGTGAAAGGCAGCACGACCACATCGTCGATGCCGGCCTCCCGCAATAGCCAAAGCTTCTCGTCGAGCGTATTGAGCAACTTCACTCCGCCCCCGTCGGGCAGCACCCTTCTCGGATGGGGCCAGAAAGTGACTACAACGCTCTCTCCGCCCGCCTCGTCCGCCATCGTCTTCACCTGCTCGAGCAAGGCGCGGTGGCCGAAATGCACCCCGTCGTACGAACCGACCGTAACGACCGGGAATTTGATTGGCGGCAATCCCTCCGCCGAACGGAACACCCTCATGACGACAGGCTACATTTCATTGTTCTCTTCATTCTCCTTCACGAAATAGGCGACCTTTTCGAGGAGAGTGGTGATATCGTAGTTCTCCACCACGATGCCGAGCGGAAAGTTCAGCGGTTTGGAGGTAAAGTTAAGCACCCCCTTAATGCCGGCATTGACTATCGGTACGACCAGGTCGGAGGCTATCCGCGACGGGCACGAAAGCACCGCTATGTTGATATCGAGGCTCGACACGTCGGCCTCGAAGTCGTCCATACTGTAACAAGGTATCTCCTCGATGGTTTGACCGACCTTTTCCGGGTCCACGTCGAACGCGGCTACTATTTTCAGATTCAGCCCCTTGCCGTTAAAATAACGGGTGATGGCCTGACCGAGGTGTCCCATCCCTATCACGGCGATGTTCATCGGCGTAGGACTGTCGAGGATGCCGTTGATGAAATCTATCAGTACCTCGACGTCATACCCTTTTTTCGTATCGCTCGAAAAGCCTATCAGCATCAGGTCGCGGCGCACCTGTACGGCCGTGATGCCCTGCATGCCGGCGAGCACATGCGAAAATATGTGCGTAATACCCTGACGGTGCAGATTCATCAGCGTGCGGCGGTACTCGCTCAGTCGCTCAATGGTCTTCTCGGGAATATTGTTATTGGACATAATCGAATCGTTTTTGTATTTCTCTCCGTCGGAGGATTACCGGACGCTGATGGTATAGTCGTTGCCGTAGGTCACGAGCGCCCACTCGGTATTGCCCGTATTGCCGCCCGCACCCGTTTCAAAGCGGTAGGGCGTCTGCAGCGGTACCATAACACTGCCTGACAGGGCCGGTACGGCATTGCCCGCAGCGACCGCGCCGCCGAACATCTTCACCGCGTCGTAACCGCGGTAGGAGTAGAGCGAGGGCACGCGCCCGAAAGCCTCTATGTACCGCCTGTCGAAATCCAGCACCGCCTCATTACCGCGGTCGGCATGATAGGAGGTGACGAACGAAACGTTCAGTTTGAAAAACAGACTCCGGTCGAGGTTACGATAGCGCACCCACCTGGAGTTGCCCACCACCATGATGTGTCCCGTCCGTTTGGAACGCGCCAGCCGGCTGTTCTGCACCGAACTGAGCGCGGCCAGAATGAGGTCCACGCCGGTCTCGTCTCCGGCCAGCACCACGAAAACGTTATCCGTCCCGCTGCCTGCCAACATCTCGTCGATTTGCTGCGAAGGCGTCCCTTTGCGATATACCACCCGTTGGTAGGGATTGCCTCCTACAACAGCTTTCATCTCCCGTTCGAAAGCGGCATCGTTCACGTCCGACGTGATGAAGACGATGTTCTTGTCACCTTCGAAAAGAGGGCCCATCTTCTCATAACGGCGGGAAGGCTCCGGTGACATGCTGAACACCGTAGCGCCATATCCCTCCCCGAGGTCGGCGAGCGGCGAGACCACCGGTACGCCGGTCAGCCTCGAATATTCGGCCACCGGGGCCAATTCGTCCTCATACACCGGCCCGATGATGACATCGGAGTGCCGGAAAGCCTCCGCGGCGGTTATCGTCCGCACCGTTTCAGGCGAACGTTCCGTATTGAAAAGATTCAGCACCACCGAATGGCCGGCATTTCTCAGTTCATCGGCCGCAATCAGTGCCCCTTCGTAAAACTCCATGAAACTCGCCCGCACCGTATTGTCGTCCGACAGCGGCAGCAGCAGTGCAAGTTCCATCTCCCCCGCATAAGGGCGGCTTTCCCGAAACGGCACCTCCGTTCCGGGCAGAAGAGGATGCTCCTCCCCTCTGACCGCACCGGCCGCCTCCCCTGCGGCGGTATCCTTCGCCGCAAGCTCCCGTCCCGGGACGGGTATCCGCAGCAGCACCCCCGCCTTCAGCCCGCCGCGGACATCATTGCCGGCCTCTATGTCGGCTACGGTCACACCGTATTCGCGGCTGATGGCATAGAGCGTCTCGCCCATCTCGACGAGGTGGTAAACATATTCATCGGACACTTCCGTCAGCGTCGAGGCAAAATCGTCCATCTGCGACAGGATTTGCTGCGGCGAGGTCTTGTCCATCTCGGACTTGCGGATGAGCAGTTCCTGCCCTGCCTTCAGATGCGACGGGTCGAGCCCAGGATTGTCCCGTATGAGTGTATTGATTGCCAGCGAGTAACGCTTGGCGATAGAGTAGGTGGTCTCGCCCGGCTGCACAGTATGGGTTACGAACGTCCGCTGCATCTTGCGGCGGGACAGCTCTATCTCCGGCACATCGGTACAGAGCACCCGGACCGTTTCGCCCGCTTTCAGTCCGGCCTCCTTCACCGCCGGATTGTCTTCGTAAAAACGCTCCTCGGCGACACCGTACAGCCTCGACAGGGAATAGACCGTTTCGCCCGGGGCAACCCGATGCAGATAGTAGTCCGTACCTGCCATGCTCACCACTTCGGACGACCGCGTACCGGGGACCTGGGCGGCGGCCTCTCCGAACAGGAGGACAGACGCCGCCAAAACTATCAGCCAACTCTTCATCATCGCTCTCCTTTGACATTCATCACGCTATTCCGGCGGAATCTTCGTCTCCTCCGCCGCACGACGGGCTCCGGTACCGCCGGAACCCGTTCGACCATGCGCTATTTCTTGTTCAGCGCCGCATCGCGCAGACGTATCTCCGTAATCACCTTTTTCGTGTACATCGGAAAATCGCCGTTCATCATCCACGAATAGTACCCCGGCTCCTCCCGGAAGACCTCCGCCACCGGACGCCCCCTGTACTTTCCGAAACCGAAGACCTCCACCCCGTCCTTATCATAAAGGATACGGCCGGCATAGTCCGCACAGCGGTTCTGCTCGGTAAATTTGGCCAGGAACTCCACGTCGTTTTCCAGTTCGGGATACCGGTCGAGCTGTGCCTTCAGCACCTCGTAGGTAGCCAGCGTATCGGCTTCGGCCGAATGGGCTCCCTCCAGCTCCCGGTCGCAGTAAAAACGGTAGGCGGCGACGAGCGTACGCTGTTCCATCTTGTGGAAGATGTTCTGCACGTCGATGAATCTCCGCTTTTTCAAATCCACATCCACTCCGGCACGCAGGAACTCTTCCGCCAACACCGGAATATCGAAACGGTTGGAGTTGTATCCCGCCAGGTCGCACCCCTCCATGTAGGCGGCGAGCGACTTGGCTATCTGCTCGAAACGGGGTTCGTCCTTCACGTCGTCATCGGCAATGCCGTGTATTGCGGTCGATTCCGGCGGTATGGGCATCCCCGGATTGATGCGCCGTGTCTTCACCTCCTTGCTACCGTCGGGCTGCACTTTCACCAGCGAAATCTCCACGATTCGGTCTTTGGCCGGGTCTACCCCCGTGGTCTCCAAATCGAGGAAAACTATCGGTCTCTTCAGTTTCAGTTCCATCGCCGCGCACCCTATGCGTTAATGAGCATGGGCATGAGTATCATCAGCGTATCGCTCGCCTGCACATCGTCGTAAATAGGCTTGAAAACACCCGAACGGGTCGAATCGGCCAGCTCGATAACAACGCTGGGAGTCTCGAGGTTAGAAAGTATCTCCACCAGAAAAGTCGATTTGAACCCTATCGTCACGGGCGTCCCCTCGTAGCTGCACGACAGACTCTCGTTGGCTGAATAGGAGAAATCGAGGTCCTGGGCCGTGAGGTTTATCCGGTTATCCCCGATATCGAACTTTATCAGGTTGGTCGCCTGGTTGGAGCAGACCGCCACGCGTTTGATGGCATTCAGCAACTCCACCCTGTCCACGATGAGCCTGTTCGGATTGTTGGCCGGTATCACGCCGTTGTAATTCGGGTAATTGCCCTCGATGAGGCGGCACATAAGGGTACTGTTTTTCAGCGTGAACTTCACGTTTTTGGAATCGAACGCCACCTTTACCGCGTCGTCCTCCTTGAGCAGAATGGTACGCAACAGGTTGGCCGGTTTCTTGGGCAGGATGAACGAAGCCTTCGGGCCGCCCTCGGTATCGACCGTATATTTCACCAGTTTGTGCGCATCGGTGGCGACGAAGATGTATTGCGACGGAGTGAGGTCGATGAAGATGCCGTTCATCACGGGCCGAAGTTCGTCGTCGGCCGTGGCGAAGATGGTCCTGTTGATACCGCCCAGAAGCACGTCCACATCGAAAGTGAGCTCCTGCGCATCGTCGGCGAGAGGCTGGGCGGCCGGATAGCTCATGCCGGAGGTACCCGGCAACGCAATGGAGCCGGTCTTCCAGCTAATCTTTATCTCCCACTTCTCCTCGTCGGCCTCGAAGGTCAGCGGCTGTTCGGAGAACTCCTTGAGCGAGTCGATGAGGAGTTTCACCGGTGCGGCTATCACGCCCTCCGATTCGACGCTCTCGGGGATTATCGTGGAGGTAATGGTCGTTTCGAGGTCGGACGCGGTCACTTTCAGGCTGCCGTCCTTTACCTCGAACAGAAAATAATCGAGTATGGGAAGCGTATTCTTGCTGCTGATAACCTTCGATGCCGTCGAAAGGAACGACAGCAATGCGGAACTTGATATGACGAATTTCATGCTCTGTATATTTTATTGAACTGTTGTTTTCCCGATTAATTTTCAAAAATAGGCATTTTCATCGATTCCGCCAAACCGCCCCTCCGTACCGGCATAAAGAATGTAACAAAACATGATTCCGCTATACAAAACCAATGTAATTATACCTATCTTTAAGGCGCGGACGGGTCCATTCCGAATTTCCGTCCTGTCGAAATATGTACCATCACCATCTCAAACATATCGCCATGGCCGCTGCCGCCGTATCGCTGTCGGTCTCCTGCGTCAGGGACGACGGAGGAAACCACCCCGCAAGAGAGTATGTCCGGGTAGGCATGACCGTTCCCGCCTTCAGCGTTTCGGGAGAAGGGGGGCGGACTTTCGACTCTCCCGAAGGATTCGCCGGCCGGACGACGCTGCTGCTTTTCTTCGCCACCTGGTGTCCCGACTGCCAGGCGGAGCTGCCCGTAATCGACGCCGTATGGCAGACGGTAGCCGGCGAACCCGGCTATGACGTCGTAGCCATATCGCGCGGCGGCGCGGAAGGACGGTACGAACAGAGTCCCGATATCCTCTCCCGGTACTGGAAAGACCATGACCTTCGGATGCCGTGGTATCTCGACGGCGACCGTTCGGTCTTCGACCGCTTCGCCAGTGCCGGTATCCCCCGCGTCTATATCGTCAACGCGGAAGGCGTCGTGGTATGGCAATCGGCCGCTCCCGAGCTCGATGCGGCAGGTTACCTCGCCCTGCTCCGGCAATACCGGTAACACGCGGCAGCGACAACCATGACCTATCCGGGGACGGACACATTTGTCCGTCCCCGGATGCCGTATACCCCATCCCCTTTCCCACCCCACCGCCCCTTCTTCCGTTGCCGGCTCCGGTCGGAAGGGCTTCCGGCAAAGATGCGCTCCGGTGAACCGGCCCCGTCCGTACCGCCTTCCCGCATCGTTCTTCCCTGCCTGCCAACCCGGCATGTAACATCTGCAAAAAACACATTTTCTTATTTTACCGACCTTCCTTTATGTTGAAAGTGCATTTTTTCTCAAATACATATATTATTGTTTTATCAATTTAATTTTACTTAATTGCAACCGCAATTTTAAAAACAATAGTATATATACAACAAATACATTTTTTTTCGCTGCACGGCAGGCCGACCGGTAGGCTTGCCCGCAGTAACACTTAAACAAACACCAACTATCTCTACGATGAAAAAACTATCCTTTTTCGCTGCAGCCGTGATTCTGCTGGCCGGCTGTACACAAGCCCCAAAGAACGAGTATGTAAAGCTCAGCGACGCGGCATGCACTTTCCGGGCTGCCGACAACCTTCCGCAGACGGTCCGCGTCAATGCTTCGGGCTCCTGGACGGCGGAATCCGGCGCCTCGTGGCTGACCGTGGAACAGCAGGCGGACGCCCTCGTCCTCACGGTTGCCGACAACGACACCGACTACGACCGGAGTACCGAAATCCTCATCGCCTCCGGCCGCGCCGAGGCATCGATTAGCGTCAGTCAGCTGGCTGCCGACAGCAACATCGCCCGGCTCCGTGTCCTGAAAACCTTCTCCGGCGGTACGGTCATGTCCAAAAGCGGACGGTACGTCGGCGGCATCATATCGGAACTCCAGCCCGATGAGAGCTACTGTTACTACCCGGTCATCATCGACCTCCAAACCGACGAATGGACCAAGACCGGCCCCTTCCCGTCCGCTCTGTACATGCTTCTGAGACCCTATGCCATCTCCGACCAGGGGCTGTTTTTCTGCTTCAACGCCCAGGACGGCTCGAGCCCCGGCATCGACCTGCAGGGCAACGTCATCATGCCGAAACAGGTCGAGGGCTTCAAACTGAATCCCCACGTACAGGGCATCTCGGAAGACGGCCGCATCTGGGTCGGCTATAACCAGACGGGCGATTACGACAACAATAACCTCTTCCATCCGGTCAAATGGGTGGACGGCGTTCCGGAACTGCTGCCCATGCCGGAAACCAGCCTGCGCGGAGTTCCTTTCATAAACGGCTGCATGGCCCGCGGCTGCTCCGCCGACGGTTCGGTCATCTACGGCTCCTCATGGGACAATCTGGATTTCGGCATGCTCTACTGGAAAGACGGCAAGGTCGACTGGGCAGGCAGCGATGTGCGCCGCATACATACGGAAATAAACCGCTACGGCGAGGAGGAGATATGCGTGGATGCCATGCGCTGCATGGCCGACCTGACGCAGATAAGCCCCAACGGCAAATGGATAGCGGGGGCATACCGCTATGAAATTATGGAAGACGGCAATTATCACATCGAAACCTATCCGGCCGTCTTCAATACGGAAACAGGCAAGACCGTCATCATCAAGGATTACGGCGAAAGGGTGGTTTCGCACATCACCAACGACGGCATCGTCTGCATCGCCAACAGCTCCTACCTGCCCGACGACGGTTTCATGTACGACGTGAACACCCAGACCAACCTCGGCAGCGTATCGGAATGGATTCGGAGCAACTACGGCATCATCGCCCCGCGGGGCTACATCCGCCACATATCAGCCGACGGGCAATACCTGATGGCCCATACGCTGGAACCAAGCGCCCTGACCGTACGCGTAGTAGGATGGTATCTCGCACCGGCCCTGGAGAAATAACACATTCACCTTAAAACCCGAATCAGTATGAAAAAGTATCTTTGGCTGGCGCCGGTGATGCTGCTCGCCGCCGCCTGCAAACCCGAAACAGACAACACGGCATCGCTCTCCGCGACCCCGACCGAAATCGAGTTCGCCGCCACCGGAGGCGCAGCACAAACCATTGCGGTAACGGCCAAAAACGTTGCCTGGGACTACTCCGTACCCGAAAGCACCGGGGCATGGATAACCGCCGAGAAACGTGACGGCGGCCTGTCGGTCATGGCTGCGGACAATATGAGCAAGGACGGCCGTACCGGCCAGATAAGAATATTCGCCGAGAACAACGACAAAGTCCCGGCCATCAGCATCACGCTCCGTCAGGCGGGCAATGCGGATGCCCCCGACCTTTATCTGACCGTCGAACCCGCTTCCCTGACCTTCGAGGGCGAAGGTGCTGCCCCGCAGGAGGTGAAGGTCACACCGTCCGTCGAGACACTCGCGTGGAGCGCCGCCGCAGAGGACGACGCCGCAGCCTGGATTACCGTCGAGGAGGGGAACGGAACGTTCACCGTATCGGTACAGGACAACCCCGAAGAGAGCAGGCGTACCGGAAGGATTATCGTGACACCTTCCGAACCGTCCGCCGAAGCCAAAGCGGTCATCGTGGTGCAGGAGGGCAAAATCGTCCCGCCGTCGCTGACCGTCACCCCGACCGACCCGCTCGCATGGGAATACGACGACCTCAACCAGGCCTACCTCACCGTTACCGCCGTAAACTGCACGTGGACGGCCAAAGCCGTGGACGAAGAGGGAAAAGCCACCGACTGGATATCTCTCACGCCCGACAAAAACGACACGCAGCTCAACGTCCGCCCCGCTACGCGCAATACGACCGCCTCGTCCCGTTCCGGATACATCATCATCTCGGTCGATGCAGAAGGCGTGGATGAGGTGCGCATCGCGGCTTCCCAAACCGCCGCTCCGGACCATTTCTCGACCTTCAACAACGATATCGACCTCAATACGCTGGGTTTCTCCTGGGCCCGCTCGAACCTGAACCCGAGATACCCGGACGACCTGTTCCTCTATCCCTGGTCTTCCTGGGAAATCAACATCCTTTCGGACGGAGTCAATTTCAATCCCAATACCGGCAAATTCGACGGTACCGGTCATAAACTGTCGTTCAACATCATTACCGACCGCAAAGAACTGAACGACGAGATGAACTACGTCATTCCCGACGGTGACTACATCGTCGGACCGGCCAAACCTGCTCCCGAGGACCCCGACGACCTCGCTACAAGCGACCCGTTCACCATTCTTCAAGGTCGGAAGACCTCCAGTTTCTGGGCGCCTTACCAAGGCTTCTGGTACCTGACCCTGACAGACGGCGCGACGGACGGCGACATGGCCCCCATCATCACGGGTACGGTCACGATTACCAAACAGGCCGACGGCAATACCCTCTACCGTTTCGATTTCGACCTGACCGACGACATGAACAACCGGATAACGGGCACCTACGAGGGCTCGATAGGACTCTATGTAAACGGCGTGCAGATACCCGAATAACGGGACGGCGGGCCGCAAACATAGCGACAGGTTCTTGCAGGGGGAGCCGCAGCGCAATGCTGCGGCTCCCCCACTTTCATTCTGCGGCACCGTCCGTCCGCGCACCCCGCATTCGTAACGGAAGAAGCGTTCCGACCGCCGGACAACACGGGCTGGGCGGCCATGAATCATGGCCGCCCAGCTCATACACAAATGTCAAAATATTACTTCGCCCGGCTCATCTCGGCGAAATACCGATAGAAGAGCGCAATGGTCTCGATGCCGCGGTAGAAGTTGTCCAGCCCGTAACTCTCGTTGGGCGAATGAATCGCATCGCGGTCGAGACCGAAACCCATCAGGATGGACTTGGTGCCGAGTATGGATTCAAAACCGCTGATTATCGGGATGCTGCCACCCGAATAGAACGGCAGGGGTGTCTTTCCGAAAGTCTCCTCCATGGCCTTCTCGGCGGCATGGTAGGCCGGCAGGTCGGTAGGCGACACATAGGGCTGGCCGCCGTGCAGCGCCTTTACCTCCACGCGCACGCTCTCCGGAGCGATGCTGCGGAAATAGTTCTCGAAAAGCACCGCGATTTTCCGATAATCCTGATGCGGCACGAGCCTCATGGATATTTTCGCCGAAGCCTTCGAAGGGATGATGGTCTTCGTTCCCTCGTCGATATAACCGCCCCAGATACCGTTCACGTCAAGCGAGGGACGCACTCCGGTACGCTCGGCAGTCGTATAGCCCTTCTCGCCCTGTACGGCCGGGATATCGATGGATTTCTTGTAGCGCTCCACGTCGAACGGGGCACTGTTGAGCGCACGCCGCTCCGCGTCAGACAGTTCGCGCACGTCATCGTAAAAACCGGGGATGGCGATGTGTCCGTCGGCATCGACGAGTTTCGCAATCATGTCGGCCAGCACGTTCGCCGGATTGGCCACCGCACCGCCGTAAAGTCCGGAGTGCAAGTCCTTGTCGGGGCCAGTCACCTCCACCTGCATGTAGCAGAGTCCGCGCAGGCCGCAGGTGATGGAGGGGGTATCCCATGCGATGAGACTCGTATCGGAAACGAGGATGATGTCGGCTTTCACCAGCTCCCTGTGTTCCTCGCACCATTTGTAAAGGCTTCCGGAGCCTATCTCCTCTTCCCCTTCGAGCATGAACTTCACATTGCACGGCAACTGCCCCGTAGCCACGAGCGCCTCGAACGCCTTGGCGTGCATGTAGAGCTGCCCCTTGTCGTCGTCGGCACCGCGGCACCAGATGCGCCCTTCCTTCACGACAGGCTCGAAAGGCTCCGTCCGCCACTCGTCCACCGGGTCTTCGGGCATCACGTCATAGTGGCCGTACACGAGCACCGTCGGCAGCGACCGGTCGATGATTTTTTCCGCGAAGACCACCGGATTGCCCTCGGTAGGCATCACCTCGGCCCGGTTGGCGCCCGACTTGAGCAGCGCATCCCGCAGCCACTCCGCCGCACGCACCATATCCCCCTTATGAACGCTCTGGGCGCTGACCGAGGGTATCCGGAGCAGCTCGAACAGCTCCTCCAGGAACCGTTCCCTGTTCTCTTCGATATACTGTTTTACCATATTGTTATTTATTAATTAGTATTGATGAAACGTTCCTTACCGCACACTCCGCCGGCCCCCTCACCGGGCCCCGGCAAGCCGCTCTATCTCTCCGGCGAACCGGGCGGCGAGCCGCCGGGCCTCCTCCGGGTCGCGGCTCTCGCTGTAAATGCGGATGATGGGTTCGGTATTAGAACTCCGCATATGCACCCATCCCTCCGGGAAGTCGATTTTCACGCCGTCCGTATCGGTGATTCTCTCCCCGCTGTACGCATCTTTCATGCCGGAGAGTATCTTCGCCACATCCATCCCGGGCCGGAGCGTTATCTTGTCTTTCGCCATGTAATACTGCGGATAACCGCTGCGCAGCTCCGTCATACGTTTGCCGCTGCGGGCCAGCGAAGTCAGCAGGAGCGCCACGCCCACAAGGGCATCGCGCCCGTAATGGAGCGCCGGATAGATGACGCCGCCGTTCCCTTCGCCTCCTATCACGGCACCGGTCTCCTTCATCTTGGCGACCACGTTCACCTCACCCACCGCCGAGGCGGCATAGTGTCCGCCATGGCGTTCGGTTACGTCCCGCAGCGCCCGCGTGGAGCTGAGGTTAGAAACCGTATCGCCCGGCGTCGCCGACAGTACGTAATCGGCCACGGCCACGAGCGTGTACTCCTCGCCGAACAGCTCGCCGTCCTCGCAGACGAAAGCCAACCGGTCCACATCGGGGTCCACCACGATACCCATATCCGAACCGTTGCGGCGCACCGCCTCCATAACCTGCGAAAGGTTTGCGGCAATGGGCTCGGGATTGTGGGCGAAATCTCCCGTAGGTTCGCAGTTGAGACGCTCCACCTCCACGCCCATACGTTCCAGCAGCCGGGGTATCACAATACCCCCCACGGAGTTCACGGCATCGACCGTCACCCGAAAGCCCCGTTTCCGGACAGCCTCCGCATCCACCAGCGGCAAAGCCAATACCCGGTCAATATGCTCGTCGCCGAACGAGGAGCGCTCTATCACGCAGCCGAGCGCATCGACATCCGGATAGGCGAAATCCGGCGCATCCGCGAGCCGCAGCACCTCGCGCCCGTCGGCATCGCTGAGGAACTCGCCCCGCGCGTTGAGCAGCTTGAGAGCGTTCCACTGCCGGGGATTGTGGCTCGCGGTGATGATGATGCCGCCGTCGGCCGCCTTGGCCGTTACGGCCATCTCCACTCCCGGTGTCGTGCAGAGTCCGAGGTCTATCACATCCACCCCGCACCCCATAAGGGTACCCTCCACAAGGCTGTAAACCATCTCGCCCGAAAGACGGGCATCGCGTCCCACAGCGACCACCGGCCGCCTGCCGGAGACCTGCCGCAACAGCCACCGTGAGTATCCGACAGTAAACCGGACGATATCCGAAGGCGTCAGGTTGTCGCCCGCCTCTCCGCCAACCGTTCCCCTTATACCTGAAATCGATTTTATAAGAGTCATGATTCGTTTCTTCCTATTTGATTTTCATAATTCCACGAAAATAACTATTTTTAGCTCAACTAAAAAATAAACCCTGTCTTTTATGAGAACAATTCCCCCTTCCGAACTGCTGGTAAACGACGACGGCTCCGTGTACCATCTCCATTTACGGCCTGAAGACCTGGCCGATACGGTCATCCTCGTAGGCGACCCCGGCCGGGTAGCCATGGTGGCCGCCCATTTCGACACACGCGACAAAGAGGTCTCCAACCGCGAATTCCACACCATAACGGGAACCTGCAAAGGCAAACGACTGACCGTGATATCCACCGGCATCGGGACCGACAACATCGATATCGTCATGACCGAACTCGACGCGTTGGCCAACATAGATTTCAAAACGCGGCACATCCACAACACACTGAAAAGGCTCACCCTCCTCCGCCTGGGAACATCCGGCGGACTGCAGCCCGACCTGCCCATCGGGACGCTCGTCTTTTCACGCACCTCCATCGGTCTGGACGGCCTGCTGAACTTCTACAAGGGACGCAGCGAGGTATGCAACCACGACATGGAACGGCATTTCGTGCAGGAAACGGGCTGGGACGACCGGCTGGCAGCGCCCTATGCGGTCGATGCCGACCGGGAACTTTTCGACCTGTTCAGAAACGACACGACGGAGGGAATCACCCTATCCGCCCCCGGCTTCTACGCTCCGCAGGGGCGCTGGATACGACTCGAACCGGCCGACACCGACCTGTTCAACCGAATAATCTCCTTCACTTACGAAGGCCGCCGCGTAACCAACTGCGAAATGGAGAGTTCCGGCATTGCCGGCATGGCTGCAATGATGGGCCATCGGGCTGGCACCATCTGCACCATCATCGCACAGCGTACCTCCTATCAGTCCGATACCGACTATGCGCCTTACATCGAACACATGATACGGCTCGCGCTCGACAGGCTCGTTTCGCTTTAAAACGTCTGCCGGCGTCGTATCGCAAACCGAAAGAGGAGAAGATGCAGCCGAAACGGTCTGCGGGAAAGCGGCCGCCGTGCCCTTCCGACGACAGACCGAGACAACGACATGACAGACCGCACGGGCGCACGAAACAAGTTCGTGCGCCCGTGCGGTCTGTCGTTCGCCTTCGCCGGTCAGAACTCCGACGTAAAATAGAACCGAATGTCGGGAAACTTCTCCTGCGCGAGCTGGAGCGCATAGCTCGTATCAGCCAGATAGACATTGCGGCCGTGCTTGTCCACCGCCATGTTGGTATGTTTCCGTTTCATGAAATCGGCCAACTGCTCCGCATTGTCGGACTCTATCCAGCATGCCTTGTATATCTGAATAGGTTCGTAACGGCACAGCGCGTTGTACTCGTGCTCCAGCCGATACTGAATGACCTCGAACTGCAAAGCACCCACCGTTCCGATAATCTTGCGCCCGTTCAGCCGGCTCGTGAAGAGCTGCGCCACCCCTTCGTCCATAAGCTGGTCGATACCCTTGGCAAGCTGCTTGAACTTCTGCGGGTCGGCATTCTCAATGTAACGGAACAGCTCCGGCGAAAAGGAAGGAATGCCGGTGAACTTCAGATTCTCCCCTTCCGTGAAGGTATCTCCTATCTTGAAATTACCCGTATCGTGCAATCCCACGATATCGCCCGGATAGGCGAAATCGACGATGGATTTCTTTTCGGCCATGAAAGCATTGGGCGAAGAGAATTTCATCTGCTTGCCGCTGCGTACATGGAAGTAATTCCTGTTGCGCTCGAACGTCCCGGAACATATCTTCAGGAAAGCGATACGGTCGCGGTGGTTCGGGTCCATGTTGGCGTGTATCTTGAACACGAAACCGGTCATCTTGGGCTCGGTCGGCTCCACCGTTCGCGTCTCGGTAGGCGAAGGACGCGGCGAAGGAGCTATCTCGATGAAGGTTTCGAGCAGCTCCTTCACCCCGAAGTTGTTGATGGCACTCCCGAAAAAGACCGGTGCGAGTTCGCCGGCCAGATAGAGTTCCCGTTCGAAAGGTTCATACACCCCCTCCACCAGCGACAGGTCGTCGCGCAGTTTCCGGGTATAGGGCCGGATATACTCGTCGAGCTGCGGACTGTCGAGCGAAAGTTTGACAGCCTCAGACACAGTCTGCCGGTCATTGGAGGTGAATGCCGAGAAGCTGCCGTCGTATATGTTGTAAACCCCCTTGAAAGCGGGGCCGCTGCTCACGGGAAAGGAGAGCGGACGGACGGCGATTTTGAGTTCCGTCTCTATCTCGTCCAGCAGGTCGAACGGGTCGCGGCACGGCCTGTCGAGCTTGTTCACGAAGACCATTACCGGCGTTTTGCGCATGCGGCATACGTTCATCAGTTTGCGCGTCTGCGTCTCCACGCCCTTCGCACCGTCGATGACGATGATGACACTGTCTACGGCCGTCAGCGTTCGGTAGGTATCCTCCGCGAAGTCTTCGTGTCCCGGCGTATCGAGGATGTTCACCTTGATGCCTCCGTACTCGAATCCCATGACCGAGGTAGCCACCGAGATGCCCCTCTGGCGTTCGATTTCCATGAAGTCCGAAGTGGCCGTCTTGCGTATCTTGTTGCTCTTGACCGCGCCGGCGACATGTATCGCCCCTCCGAAAAGGAGCAGTTTCTCGGTCAGCGTGGTCTTTCCGGCGTCAGGATGGCTGATGATGGCGAACGTCCTGCGCCTGAGTATCTCTTCCTTCAATCCCATGAATCCTGTCTTGCAGTTCGTATCTTAAAACTCGGAGGAGCTTTTACGCAGGGCCGCCTCGACGGGCTGCTCTATCGGATAGTCCAGCGAATAGTGCAGTCCGATGCTCCGCTTCATGGCCTGCGCCTGCTTGATGATGAGGTAGCCCACGTCTATCATGTTCCTCAGTTCGCACAGCTCCTTGGTAGGCGTCGATTTGAGGTAGAGCTCCTCGTTCTCCTTGAATATGATTTCCAGCCTGCGCAACGCACGCTCCAGCCGGAGGTTGGAACGGACGATGCCCACGTAATTACTCATTATCTGCTGCATCTCCTTCGCGTTCTGGGTAATGAGCACCATCTCCTCGGTCGCCGTCGTTCCGTCGGCATTCCATGCCGGGATACCCTTCTGCAGGCCGTATTCGTGCAGATGGGCGGCACTGTGCCGCGCCGCCTGGTCGGCATAGACCACCGCCTCCGTCAGCGAATTGGAGGCGAGGCGATTGGCGCCGTGAAGCCCCGTACACGAAGTTTCGCCCAACGCATAGAGCCGCCTGATGGAGGTCTCCCCGTTCAGGTCCACCTTCACCCCGCCGCAGCAGTAGTGCGCCGCCGGGGCCACCGGTATCATCTCCTTGGTGATGTCGATACCGATGGAGAGGCATTTCCGGTAAATATTCGGGAAATGGCTGACGGTCTCCTTCGGGTCGCGGTGCGTGATGTCCAGAAAGACATAGTCGTCGCCTCGCACCTTCATCTCGTTGTCGATACTGCGGGCCACCACGTCGCGCGGAGCGAGCGACCCCATCGGATGGTATTTCTGCATGAACTCCTTGCCGTCCTGCGTCTTGAGGATAGCCCCGAAACCCCGCAGCGCCTCGGAGATGAGGAACGAGGGGCGTTCGCCGGGATTGTACAGAGCCGTGGGGTGGAACTGGATGAACTCCATGTTTTCAATCACGGCCTTGGCCCGGTGCGCCATGGCGATGCCGTCGCCCGTCGCCACCCCCGGATTGGTCGTCACGTTATAGACATTCCCCACGCCGCCGGTGGCGATGACCGTCACCCTGGAAAGAATGGTCTTGATACGCCCCCTCTTCAGGTCCATCACGTAGGCACCGTAACACTCGATACCTTCCGTATGCCGCGTCACGAGCTGCCCCAGATGATGCTGCGTGAGCAAATCTATGGCGAAATGATATTCGAGCACTTCGATGTTGCGGTGGCTCTTGACCTGCGAGATGAGCGTCCGTTCGATTTCGGCCCCCGTCTCGTCCTTGTGATGCAGAATACGGTACTCCGAATGCCCCCCTTCGCGGGCGAGCTCGTATCTCCCCTCCCGGGTTTTGTCGAACCGCGTCCCCCACTGCACGAGGTCCTTCATCAGCTGCGGAGCGCGCGTCACGACCAGCTCCACCGCCTGCATGTCGCAGATACCCCCGCCGCACACCATCGTATCGTCTATGTGCTTCTGGAACGTGTCCGGCTCGTAGGTCACGCAGCAGATGCCCCCCTGCGCATAGTTCGTATTGCATTCGTTCATCTCCCCTTTGGTGACGACAATCACATGGGAGTGCTCCGCCGCCTTCAGGGCGAAGCTCAGGCCGGCAGCACCGCTGCCTATCACCAGATAATCCGTTTCGAGGTTCATCGCATGCCTAAATTTTACGTCGTCAATCCCTACTGTGAAACGATTAACGGCAAACAGCGGGGCAAAATTACAAAATTGCCGACAATAATAGCGCCGCACCCGTCATAACCTTCCCCGAAAAAGCCCCTTCCGACCCCTGTGACGGAACGGTTCCGGCCGGAAAGCTCCCGACAGCGCTCGCCGGATACGCCCCAGCCAGGAGATGCCCGGTCAATCGGCAAAGGCCGCTATGCCTCCCGACGGCAGACCACGACCGCCCACCCTTCGCGAACACGCATCCCCTCGGGACGAAGACCGAGCCCGACGGCACGCTCCCCGATGGCCTCTACGTCGCGTTCGAGAATACCGCTCATGATGAGTTCGCCCCCCTCCCGGAGCGCCTGTGCGTAACGCGGCATGTCGGCGAGCAGGATGTTGCGGTTGATATTGGCCAGGATGAAATCGTAACGTTTTCCCGCGATGGCGGACACATCCCCCAGCAGGGGCGTGACACGCCCTTGCACACCGTTTTCCGCAATGTTCTCCCGGCTGTTCTCATAGGCCCAGTCGTCTATGTCCACCGCATCGACGTGCACGGCCCCGCGCTTTGCGGCCACGATGGCGAGCACGCCCGTACCGCTTCCCATATCGAGACCGGAAAGCCCCGACAGGTCACGCTTCATCAGTTCGGCCGTCATGAGCCACGTCGTGGCATGGTGCCCCGTACCGAAAGACATCTTGGGCATGATGACGATATCCAGTCCCTGTACGGGCGCGGGCGAAAAGGGGGCGCGGATGGTACAGACACCGTCCACCTCCACCGGTTCGAAATTGGACTCCCAGAGAGCGTTCCAGTTCTGCGTCTCTATCTCGATATAGGCCGCACCCGTTATTCCGAGACCGGCCAGCATCCTGTCCGTCTCCTCCTTGCACCCGTAGAGCGCCTCCTTCGGAATATAAGCCTTCAGTACACCGGCCTCTTCGGCGAAACTCTCGAAGGGAAAATCGGCCAGCATGGCCGTAACTATCTCTGCCTGCCCGGCATCCGCCACGGGCACGTTCAACTCGACATAATCCATACCGCATGAAGAATCATAAAGTCCGAAACAGTTCGTAACTTAGCGCCAAAGATAACCATTTTACGCCAATACCGCATCCGCCCGGAGAGCCACTCTCGGCGGAGCGTTCCCGAACGACAAGAATACACAGGATGACACGGGCAGAGAAGGAGTGGGAAGTCTATTCCGGCAAATACAGAACATACATCAAGACGGAAAGGGGGCTGGCCGCCAATACGGTAGAGGCCTATATGCGCGACCTGCGCCGCTTCCGCCGCTTCGTCACGGAACGTTACCGGCTCTCCCCTCTCGAAGTGGAAACCCCGGTGGTGGAGGAGTTCTTGAACTCGCTCTTCGAGGCGGGAGCCGAAAAGAGTACCCAAAACCGGACACTGAGCGGCGTAAGCAGCTTCTACGACTTCCTGCTGCGCACGGACGTGCTGGAAAAGTCGCCTGCCGAATTCGTCGAACGTCCCAAATCCGGCCACTACCTGCCCGACACGCTGAGTATCGAAGAGATAGATGCCATCCTCGATGCGATAGACGTATCGACCGCCCACGGTTACCGCAACCGGACGATGATAGAGATGCTTTACAGTTGCGGGCTACGCGTATCGGAACTCACGTCGCTGCACATCTCCGACCTTTTTTTCGACGAAGGTTTCATCCGCGTGCTCGGCAAGGGGAGCAAACAGCGCCTCGTCCCGGTCAGCGACCGCTGCCGCATGCAGGTGGAGACCTACCTGCGCGAATACCGCGGAATACCGGGCGATGAAAAATCCTCCGATACGCTTTTCCTCAACCGCCACGGCCGGAAGCTGTCGCGCATCATGGTGTTCAACGCCATCAAGGCGGCCGCTGCGGCCGCCGGAATCGACAAGGAGGTGAGTCCGCACACCTTCCGCCACAGTTTCGCCACCCACCTGCTCGCGGGCGGGGCCAACATCCGCCAGGTACAGGAACTGCTCGGCCACGAATCCATCACGACCACGGAGATATACACCCACCTCGACACGGGTCGCCTGCACGCCGCACTGAACGAACACCACCCGCTGGGCAAACGCTACCGGGAACGGTAACCTCCGTACCCCGACAAAAAACACCCGACCGCATCGTCTGCGGTCTCCCTCCCGAGTGTCCGCCACCGTCCGTTCGCTGCAAAATTTTCAACACGGGCATGGGCTTATCCGAAAAATATTTCCGATATTCGCATACGAAAACAATGTACGATGCGTTGATTTGTCGTTTTCAAAATTACAGCAGCCGCAAAACACCGAGAGAACATACAGGAGGGCCAGCAGCCGGAACCGGAACCGAACCGGTTTCCGGGTTTTTGTTTACGGATACCACAGAAAACCGAAGTGACCGGTTCCTCTCTCCGCACCGCCGCCAGGCGGATGCACGGTCTGCTTCGCATCCGAATCAACATCCTGCATACCGTACTGAAAGAGTGACGAGGCCTCCGGCCTGCGGCACCGGCCTGTCACACACTCTTCCCCGCCGCACCGAACAGAAACAACGACCGTATCATTCATTTTCAAATCAACTATGGAAATCGTTATCATCCTGCTGCTGATTGTTCTGAACGGCATCCTTTCGATGTCCGAGATAGCATTGGTATCGGCGCGCAGGTCGAGGCTGGAGACGGAAGCCCGCAGCGGCAGCAAGCCCGCCCGCGCAGCCCTCGCACTCTCCGGCGAACCGGACAGGTTCCTGTCCACCGTACAAATCGGCATCACGCTCATCGGCATTCTGACCGGTCTCTATTCGGGCGAAGCTTTCGCCGCCGACTTCGCGGTCGTCATCGCACGCGCGGAGATGTTGGCCCCATACGCTTACGGCATCGCCAAAACGGTTATCGTCATCGCCGTCACCTACCTGACGCTCATCTTCGGGGAGCTCGTCCCGAAACGCATCGGCATGGCCATGGCGGAAAAAGTATCGAAAGCCGTGGCAAGGCCCATGAAGGCGCTGTCGCTTGTGGCCGCGCCGCTGGTATGGTTGCTTTCCAAGAGCACGGCACTGGTGACCAAAGCAATAGGGCTCAAAGAGAGCGAAAACAAAGTGACGGAGGAGGAGATTAAGGCCATCGTCCGCGAAGGCATGGACACGGGCGAGGTCCAGGCCGTCGAGCACGACATCGTGGAGCGCGTCTTCAGCCTCGGCGACCGGGACGTTGACTCCATCATGACACACCGCAGCGAACTGGTGTGGCTCGACACGAACGACTCCGCCGAAGAGATACTGCGCAAGGTATGCGCCGACATGCACGACGTCTATCCCGTCTCCGACGGCCGGCCGGACGAACTGGCCGGCGCGGCACACATGAAAGACCTCTTCGGTAACATTCACCGGCCGGATTTCCGTCTGTCCTCCATTCTGAAACCGGCCAACTGTCTTCCCGAGAACCAGAGCGTCTATGAAGCGCTCGAAGAGTTCAAGCGTACCAATTCGGCCTACGGCTTCATCATCGACGAATTCGGCGACGTGCTGGGCATCGTGACACTCCGCGACATGATGGAGGCCCTCGTGGGCGAGGTACCGGATGAAGACGAGGAGGCGGAGATGGTACGGCGCGAGGACGGAAGCTGGCTGGTAGACGGACAGTGCTCGTTCTACAACTTTCTCGAACAGTTCGACCGCGAAGAGCTCTACCGCGACAACGAATACAACACCCTGAGCGGACTCCTCCTCGACGAGCTGAAACACATCCCCTCCACCGGCGAAACACTCTCCTGGAACGGTTTCCGTTTCGAAATAGTCGACATGGACGGTGCACGCATCGACAAGGTGCTCGTGCACTATGCCGCCCCCGCACCGGACGGTACCCTGTCATAAAACTCCTCCCGCTCACAGCGGATGCGGTACAGAGGGACAACAAAATTACGGCGGGCAATTTGCCCGCCGTAACCGTTCCGTCCGATGCGGCATGCGCCGCATCATATCAGACCATACTGTTCCAGCAGTTCGTGGATAATGGTACCCCTGCTCTTCTCGACCGCCTTCTTCTCAAGCTGTCTCACGATAAACGGCACCTTGATGTCGGCGAGTTTCTTGCCGTCCATCAGACGCGAGGCCGAGTTCATCAACATGCGCACGTCGTAACACGAAGCGAAGACTTCCGGTACACCGCGGTCTACGCCCAACAGCGTATAGACCGCCTCCATGGCCGTACGCACGGAATACTCCGTAGTGAAGACCGTATCCCGCGGCGTCTCGGCGAAGTTGCCGATGAACGCAAGGTTCACCGAACCTTCGGGCACAACGGCCGGACGGTCGCCCAGCGCACGCGGCATGAAGTAGGACATCACATAGGGCATCATGCAGGGGACGGTATTGGCCGAATTGACCGCCATATCGTGTATCTCGGCCAACGGCACCCCGATGTGGTAGAGCCACTCCTCGGCTATCTCGATGCCGGTACAATCCTTCATCGGCTTCTTCACGTAATCGCCCGGACGGTCGGAAAAGAGGCCGTATATCCACACGACGAGTTCGTTCCCCGGCTGTTTCTTGAACTGCGGCTGGCGGTTGAGCGTCCAGCTCATCAGCCACGACGAATCCTTGACGGAGACGATGCCGCCCGTCACCACCTTTCCTGCAAACGGGTCCCGCTGGCATATCCGCTCGATATAGGGAGGAATCCGTCCGTCGAGCGTGGTCAGCGTGGCCGACACGAAATTCGATTCCTTGATGTTGCCGCAGAACTTCTCCGGCTTGCCGAACGCCGGGTCCTGTACGGCAATATTCGTCCAGAGGCTCCAACTTCCGCCCAGCGAAGCATCGAGCACCGGAACGGTATTTTGGTCGCCATAGGTAGAGTTCTCCGTAATGCTGCCGTTCGTGACGAACACGAGGTCGTTCTCCGTCAGGTTTATCTCGCCCTCTCTTCCGCCCTTTTCATAGACGATTTTGGTGGCGGTCTTCTTCCCGCCCGCCTTGCTGACGATTACGTTTTTCACCTGCACGCCGTACTCGAAGCGCACCCCTTTCGATTCGAGGTGCTTGACGAGCGGCATCACCAGCGATTCATACTGGTTGTAGCGGGTGAACTTCAGCGCCGACAGGTCGGGCAGTCCGCCGATGTGATGGATGAAACGGGCGATGTAGCGACGCATCTCCATGGCGCTGTGCCACTCCTCGAAGGCGAACATCGTCCGCCAGTAGAGCCAGAAGTTGGACTGGAAAAACTCTTCGGAAAAGACATCCGAAATGCGTTTGTCGTTGAGCTCCTCCTCCGAAGTAAGGAACAGCCGGGCAATCTCCTCGGCCGCCTTGTCCGTCAGGGTGAACTTGCCGTCGGTATGGGCCGACTTGCCGCGGTTCATCGTGGCCCTCATCTTGGAAAAGTTGGGGTCTTCCTTGTTCAGCCAATAGAATTCGTCGAGCACCGAAGCGTCCTTCACCTCCAGTGAAGGTACCGACCGGAACAAATCCCACAGACACTCGAAATGATTCTCCATCTCCCGTCCCCCGCGCATGATATAGCCGCGGGTATTATCGAGGATACCGTCGAGACTGCCGCCCGGCAGCTCCAGCTCCTCCAGAATGTGTATCCGCTCGCCCGGCATCTGGGCGTCGCGCACCAGAAACAGTGCCGCCGAAAGGGAAGCCAGACCCGAACCCACCAGGTAAGCCGATTTGTTCTCTACGTCCTGAGGTTTCTTCGGCCTTGCGAATGCCTCGTAATTTCCATTGCTGTAATACATAACTTTGCTTGTTTTAATAATTCAGTGAATAAATTGGTTCCGTTCATCCGGTGCACACTCCCGGAAAACCGAAGTGCGGAGTCCGCACGTCCCGACAGGCGGTACCGACGGCTGCAATCCGATACAGTCTTATCCTTTGCAAAATTCAAGCCATTCCCTGCCGGCGGCTCCGTTATCCGCAACATTCCGGAAAAACGAGGCGACCGACACCGCTCCAATCGCGTCCGGCCCCGCCATGGTCTCCTCTTTCCATCATACGACAAGCCGGGCCGCTTCAGGCGGCCCGGCTTCTACATATATAATTAATTAGGAATTGAGAACTATTTCTCTATCCTGATGCGGGCATCCACCGCCACGACCTCGTCGCGGTTGCCAAGCAGCGGATTCAGGTCCATCTCGAATATCTCCGGGGCGGTGCGCACGAGCATCGAAACACGCACGACGGCCTCCACGAACTTCTCTTCATTGACCGGTTCCTGTCCGCGGACACCCTGTATAATCTTATAGGATTTCAGGCCGCGTATCATCGCACGCGCCTCGTCCGGCGAAACGGGAGCGAGTCCCACGTTCACGTCTTTCAGCACCTCGATGAAAATACCACCCAGACCGCACATCACAATGTGGCCGAAACCGCCCTCGCGCTTCGCTCCGATGAAGACCTCCGTTCCGCGGAGCTGCTGGGCGAGCATCACGGCATAGGTATCCTTAATCTGCATCATGCGGCGGAATTCGCGTACGACCGTCTCCTCATCCCGCACATTGAGTACCACACCGCCCACATCGGACTTATGCACCGGACCAACGACCTTCATCACCAACGGGAACCCTATCTCGCGGGCCAGCTCCAGACACTCCGCCTCGCTGTCGGCCGTTCCCTCTTTCGCGCGGGCGATACCCGCCGCATCAAGCAGGTCGTGGATACGGTCGGGAGAAAGGTAACCGTTTCCGGCACCGTTGATGACACTCCGGATACGCTCCACATCCACGCACGGAAACTGGGCATCCTCCGGCTCCACACGCGGCGTATTGTACACCTTGGCGAGCGCATTGCCGAACAGCACCTCGTCCGGGAAATAGACGCCGCCGTTCCGAACGAACTCTTCTATCTCGCCCTTCACCCATCCGTAAGAGGGGAATATCGGAAATATCGGCTTCTTAGAGGTACGTATCTTCTCGGCCAGCAGCGCATAGACATCGTATATAGGGAAGAGTCCCGGACTGCCGAATATCACCGCGATACCGTCGATTTCCTCAAAATCGTTCTCGCACGCATCAAGGATATAACCGAGCTGCTCGGCCGTACCCGTTGCCAGAAAATCTATCGGATTGCCGACCGAAGAGCTGGGAAAGAGTTTGCCCAGCAGCTCGGCCGCCTTCGGCCCCTCGATGTGGGGCACCTCCAGTTTTCCGTTGGAAAGCGCATCGGTCAGCATCACGGCCGGTCCGCCCGCATGGGTGACGATGGCGATGTTGCGCCCCTTAAGCTCGGGGTACATGAATATCCCGGCCACCGTAGTCAGCTCCTCGCGGCCGCTACAGCGCACGATGCCCGCCTTGCGGAACAGGGCGTCCACCGCGATATCGGGACTGGCGAGCGCACCGGTATGCGACGAAGCGGCCCGGCCGCCGGCCTCGGAACTGCCCGATTTGACGGCGGCTATCCGGCATCCTTTGCGTATCAGCGACGCGGCGTGACGCAGGAACTTCTCCGGATTGTTGATGCTTTCGATATAAAGCAGCTTGATGCGCGAACTGCGCTCCGAATCGAACGACTCGTCGAGGTATTCGAGGGCCTCCTCCACGCCTATCTGCGCCGAGTTGCCCACAGACCAGACACTGTTGAACTTCAGCCCTTTCCTCATGCCGTTGTCCACAATGAAGATGGCCGTCGCCCCCGAGCCCGAGATGAAATCCACCCCTTTGGGGTCGAGCTGCGGGACGGGCGAGGTGAACGAACCGTTGTAATTCGTGGTCAGGATACCCGTGCAGTTGGGCCCTATCAGTGCCCCTCCCACCGAATCGATTACCTCCACGATACGGCGTTCGAGCGCTGCACCCTCCTTGTTCTCCTCCCCGAAACCGGCCGAAAGGATGACGAACGCGCGGGTACCTTTCTCTTTGGCGAGAACCTCCACCGCATGGAGGCAATATTTGGCGGCAATGGCGATGATGGCGCAATCCACTTGCGGAAGCTCCTCCACCGTGTGGCAGGACTTCACGCCCTGCACGCTGTCTGCTTTCGGATTGACCACATAGGTCTGCCCTTTGAAAGGGCTCTGCAACAGATTGCGCAGCACGGCGCCGCCGGGTTTGTTTACGTCGTCCGAGCCGCCTACCACGACGACACCGGACGGATTGAACAGTTTCTCGTTTATCATATCAACAAATGCTTTTTCTCTCATCTTTCCGGCAGGAAGCGCACCTGCCGAAAAAGGCCCTGCCACCGGACAGCAAACATCCTGCCGGATTTCGGCCTCTACTTTCCGTAATTCTCGTTGAACATGCGCAGCCGCTCGTCGAGCATCGCGTAGTGGTGCGGCCTGATGGTAGAGGAGCAGACGCGCAATCCCTGCTGGAGACTTCCGGTCGTCGAAAGCACGATGGCGCTGATACCGTAGTGAAGCAGCAGGCGAAGCAGTTCTCCCCCCTCTACATCCTTGTATCCCACCGTAAAGAAGAAACCATCGCTCAGCGGCTGGTCGAGGTCGCGGTCATAAACGATGTGGAATCCGTTCCGCTCGAATATCTCCTTCATCTTCTCCGTGCGCCGGCCGTACTCTTTCACCTCTTCCACGAAATCGAGTTCGCCGTCGTTGGCTGCCTTGAGCATGGCGGCCAAAGCGTACTGAGGAGTATGCGCCGTACCCGACGAGAGGCAGTAGAGGATGCGCTGTAGCATGACCGGCCCGAACTTGGCCAGACCGTAACGCTCCTTCAGCACCTCGTAGGGCCGCTTGTAGAGCGCATCGGAGATAGCCATCACGGCGATGCGCTGACCCGCATAGCTGAATATCTTCGAGGCACTCATCAGGATGATGTAGTTGTCGGTATATTTGGAGACACTCGCCTGATAGGGCGGCTGGAAAGGCTTGCCCAGGTCGCGGCGGAAATCCATCGCCATGTAGGCAAGGTCTTCGATGACAATCGTATCGTACCTGGCGGCCAGCTCGCCGATGGTCTTCAGTTCCGAATCCGTGAGACACATCCACGTCGGATTGTTGGGGTTGGAGTAGATGATGGCGGCTATGTTGCCTTTGGCGAGGTAGCTCTCCAGTTTCGGTCCCAGCTTCTCGGCCCGGTAGTCATAGAGGTCGAACGCCTCCCGCTTCACCCCTATTACGTCGGCCTGCGTCTTCTGTACCGAAAAACCGGGGTCTATATAAAGAATGGTATCCTTTTTCGGGTCTATTTGCGAACAGAGCGTGAAAGCCGCAAACGCACCCTGCATGGAACCTACGGTGGGCAGGCACCCTTCCGGCGAAATATCCGCATCGACGAATGCCTTCAGAAAACGGGACGACTCGTATTTCAGTTCGGGGATACCCGGCATCTCCGGATAGATGGATGCGACGCCGGCGTCCAGCGCGGCGTGTTCGGCCGCGATACCCACCTTTTCGGGCGGCAGGCCCGGCACGCCCATCTCGAGGTGGACGAACTCTTCGCCCGTACGCTCTTCGATGGTCTTCACTATCCCGCCTATCTGTCTTATGGAGCCGTTGTTAAGGTCTGTAACATCAAACTGTTCCATGGCCGCCCGGACTACGGACGGCTCTATCAGGGTGTTCTTCATGATGATATTAAAGTTTTAGATTTTCCAAAAATAGGAACTATTTATATCAGATACAAACTTTTCGGGCGAACATTATTTCAATTTTCCGCCTGAAACCTTATAAAGATAATAATATCGCATAAAGGAAGCAGTCGTCGGGCCACCGCCCTGCGCCTTTTCCGTTACGGAAAGGGTGCCGCGACGGGCAAAATAAACACAACAGACTAACAAGGAACAAGATACCCGAACAATGAACAGGAAAAAACAAAAACAGGACAAATCCGGCGAACGAAATACAAATAATATTTAATCCGTATTTTACGGCATTAACGCCAAAACAATTATATTTGTAATGAATTTTCCTTTTTTGTACGACACCCCAATTAACAATTTAGTAGTATGGATAGCCTTCGGATTGACAGAAGCGGATACACCCTCGTAGACCAGGTGGAAGAGAAGTTGATTCAATACTTCAAGGAACAGGGATTGCGTCCGGGCAGCAGCATCCCCAACGAAAACGAACTCGCCGCATCGCTCGGCATAGGCCGTACCGTCCTGCGGGAAGCGCTCAGCCGTTTCAAGATGACGGGCATGATTCAGTCGCGCACCAAACGCGGCATGACGCTCGCCGAACCCTCGCTGCTGGCGAGCCTCCGCCGCAGCATGAACCCGCTCCTGATGAGCGAAACGACCCTGCGCGACATTTTCGAGATGAGGATAATTCTCGAACTCGGTTCGGCCGACCTCGTCATCAACCTGCTCTCCCCGCAGGATATCGCCGACCTGGAACAGTTAGTAGAGAACGAAGAGCGTTTCGGCGACCCGTACTTGACCGGTTTTCACCGGAAACTGTATGAAAACATGGGAAACAAGATGATGACGGAATTCCAGACGCTCATCATTCCCGTACTCGAATATGTCGTGGAACAACACAAGCCCATGTTCGAGACGCGCCGGGCCGAACTCGCGGCGAAAGGCAAACTGGTCACGCACCGCGATTTGCTGGAACGCATCAAGGCCGGCGACACGGAAGGCTACAAAGAGGCACTGAAGCACCATTTCGACCTCTACAAGGATTACCTCAAACGGACGAGGACAGACGCCGAAGGGCTTATCAGGGAAATCATCGAAGCTGCTCTCTGACGGGCCGTCTCCGACACCGACGGCATTCCGGCATGTGGAAAGCCGGAATGCCGCCGGGTTTCGGGCATCTCCAAAGCCGCCAAGGGATAAGGTTCCGTGCGGTCACCGGCACTGCCGGTTCCCCTTTGCGCAGGACGGTCATCCAACGGCAGGGATTCCGTACGGCCCTTCCGGAGCTACTTTTTCGTCTGTTTCGTACGGTAGGCTGCCTCGTATTTGCCTTTCGCCATCGCATTCAGCTTATTCCTCACGAGCGTCTTGCGCAGCGGAGCCAAGCGGTCGGTGAAAACAATGCCCTCGATGTGGTCGTATTCGTGCTGCACCGCCCGGGCCGGCCATCCTTCGAGCACCTCCTCGTGCTCCTGAAACCGCTCGTCGAAATAGCGTATCCGAATCTTCTCCGGACGGTAGACATCCTCGTGCAGCCCCGGCAGCGAAAGGCACCCCTCGTTCATAAGCACCTCCTCGTCCGATTCCTCCGTTATCTCCGGATTGACGAACACCCTTTTGTAACCGGCCGCCGACGGGTCATACTGACCGAACGGCGAAGTATCCACGACGAACAGCCGCAGCGACTTGCCGATTTGAGGAGCGGCAAGCCCCACCCCTTCCGACGCATACATCGTGTCGAACATGTCCGACACCAGCTTTTCCAGTTCGGGATACTCCCGTTCCACCTCCATGCACTCCTCCCGCAATACGGGAGAACCGTATATGTAAATAGGATATATCATAAGACTTCTATCTGTTTTTCATCTCTTCATACATGCGGCTCTCCATGAACCCCTGCAGCAGAATGGTAGCGCTTATCCGGTCTACCGCAGCCTTGTCGCGCCGCTGCATCCGCTTCATGCCGCCGTCCAGCATCGCCCGATGGGCCAGCACGGAGGTGAACCGCTCGTCAAACATCACTACCCGCACGGCGGGAAACCGCTCCGCAAGCCTCCTGGCCAATCCGCCGGCCGCCGCATGCGTATCGCTCGGAGAGCCGTCCGTCCGCACGGGAAGCCCCACCACGATAATATCGACTCCTTCGGAGGCGACATACTCCGCAAGCCACGGCATGAGCTGCGCCGTCGGCAAGGTGTCGAGTCCGCCGGCGATGATGCGCTGCGGGTCGCTCACCGCTATACCGGTGCGTTTCGTACCGTAGTCTATGGCGAGTATCCGTCCCATACCGCCTGCAAAGTTACGTTTTTACGGCGGGATTCGGAAACGCCCGGAGGATTTATCGCATCCGCTCCCCGCACCGGACTGCGGCCGGATTCGGGTGTACTCGGAAGGACCGGAGGGAAATCCCTGCGGAAAATAGTATCTTTGTTCGATAATTTCCCGCCTTTTGCTGGGCAGGTCGCGTGATTTGTAGTACTTTTGGCATATTAAACGCAGAGGCACAAAATAATGACACAGGAAGAACTTTTCAAGAAACTCGTCGCACACTGTAAGGAATACGGCTTCATATTCCCTTCGAGCGAGATATACGACGGCCTGAGCGCCGTGTACGACTACGGCCAGATGGGCGTCGAACTGAAGAACAACATCAAGCGCTACTGGTGGGATTCGATGACGAAGCTCCACGACAACATCGTGGGCATCGACGCGGCCATCTTCATGCACCCGCGCGTATGGGAAGCGTCGGGACACGTGGGCGCCTTCAACGACCCGCTGATAGACAACAAGGACTCCAAAAAGCGCTACCGTGCCGACGTGCTCATCGAAGACTGGATTACCAAACAGGACGAAAAGATAGACAAGGAGGTCGAAAAGGGCCGCAAACGCTTCGGGGAACGGTTCGACGAGGAGCAGTTCCGCGCCACCAATCCGCGCGTGGCGGAGATTACCGCGAAACGAAACGAAATCAACACCCGCATGGCACAGGCGCTCAACGCCAACGACCTCGACGGCCTGCGCCAAATCATCATCGACACCGAGATAGCCTGCCCCATTTCGGGAACGCGCAACTGGACGGAGGTACGCCAGTTCAACCTGATGTTCGATACGAAGATAGGTTCGGTGGCCGACGGAGCGAACACCATCTATCTGAGACCCGAAACGGCACAGGGCATCTTCGTCAATTTCCTCAACGTGCAGAAGACGGGCCGCATGAAGATTCCTTTCGGCATCGCACAAATCGGCAAGGCTTTCCGCAACGAAATCGTCGCACGGCAGTTCATCTTTCGCATGCGCGAATTCGAACAGATGGAGATGCAGTTCTTCGTACGTCCGGGCGAAGAGCTCGCATGGTTCGCGAAGTGGAAGGAGGCCCGCATGCGGTGGCACCGGGCACTCGGTTTTGGCGACGACAACTATCGTTTCCATGACCACGAGAAGCTGGCCCACTACGCCAACGCAGCCGCCGACATCGAGTTCCGCTTCCCGTTTGGTTTCAAGGAGGTGGAGGGCGTACACTCCCGCACCGACTTCGACCTGGGCCGGCACGAAGAGTTCTCCGGCAAGAAGATACGCTACTACGACGCGGAGACGGGCGAAAGCTATATCCCTTATGTAATAGAGACCTCCATCGGCGTAGACCGCATGGTATTGCAGGTACTTTCGGCGGGATATCAGGAGGAGAAGCTGGAGAACGGCGAAGAACGCACGGTACTCTCCATTCCCGCCCCGCTCGCACCGGTGAAGGCAGCCGTGTTGCCGCTCGTCAAAAAAGACGGCCTGCCGGAAATCGCCCACCGCATCAAGAACACGCTCAGATACGACTACAACATACAGTACGACGAGAAGGACAGCATCGGCAAGCGTTACCGCCGCCAGGATGCCATCGGCACCCCGCTCTGCATCACGATAGACCACCAGAGTGCCGAAGACGGAACCGTCACGGTACGCGACCGCGACACCATGCGGCAGGAGCGGGTACACATCGAAGCGATACCGGCCCTCGTGGAGAGCAAGGCCGGCATGCGTGCCCTGCTGGACAAACTCGCATAGCACGGCATGAAAAAAACGGCGCTCTTTCCGGGGTCGTTCGACCCGTTCACACTCGGACACCAGGCCATCGTGGAGGACGGTCTGAAAATATTCGACCGCATCGTGGTCGGCATCGGCTCCAATTCGGAGAAGAACGGGCTGCTGACCGTGGAGAACCGCAAACGGCTCATCGAAGACTTGTACGGCGACGACGACCGGGTGACGGTGGCCGTCTACTCGGAACTCACGGGCGAATTCTGCCGCCAAATCGGCGCGAGTTTCCTGCTGCGCGGCATGCGCAACACGGTAGACTACGAGTACGAACGGAACATGATGGTAGTGAACCAGATGCTCTTTCCGGAAATCACCACCGTCCTGCTCTTCACGCCGCCCCGTTATGTGGCCATCTCATCGAGCATCATCCGGGAGCTCATCGCCTTCGGCGGCGACCCGACGGGACTGATGCCGGACAACATAGACATCAAAAATTACCTTTAGCACGATATGGAATTTACCGCAGGCATGATTGCCGCCTACCTCGGCGGCGAGGTCGAAGGGGATGCGGATGCCGTCGTTTCGACATTCGCCAAGATAGAGGAGGGACGCCCGGGAGCGCTGTCGTTCCTCGCCAACCCGAAATACGAACACTACCTGTACGACACGCAGTCGTCCGTGGTAATCGTGGACCGGGAATTCGAAGCCAGGGACACCGTCCGGGCGACGCTCGTACGGGTGACAGACGCCTACGCCTCGTTCGCCAAACTGCTCGAACTCTATGCCGCCCACAAACCGCGCAAGAAAGGAATAAGCGACCGGGCGGAAATCGCCGGCGACGCGACGCTCGGCAGCGACTGCTACGTCGGTGCATTCGCCGTCGTCGAGGCCGGTGCACGCATCGGCGACAACGTCTGCATCTACCCGAACGTCTACATCGGCGACGGGGTGACGGTAGGCGACAATACCACAATATATGCCGGAGTCAAGATATACGAAGGGTGCCGCATCGGCAGCAACGTCATCATCCACGCGGGAGCGGTCATCGGGGCCGACGGTTTCGGTTTCGCTCCGGACGAGAAGGGCGAATACGCCAAGATACCCCAGATAGGAAACGTCGTGGTGGAGGACAACGTGGAGATAGGAGCCAATACCTGCATCGACCGCGCCACGATGGGTTCGACCGTCATCCGTCGCGGCGTGAAGCTCGACAACCTCATACAGGTAGGCCACAATGTGGTCGTGGGCGAACATACCGTATGCGCCTCGCAGGTCGGCATAGCGGGTACGAGCAAAATAGGCCGCCACTGTATGCTGGGCGGACAGGTGGGCATCGCCGGCCACCTGACCATCGGCGACAACGTGCAGCTCGGTTCCAAATCGGGCATCTCGAACAACATCCCGGAAGGGACGGTCTATTTCGGCTACCCTGCCCTGCCCATCTCGCGGTACCACCGCGCCAACGCCGTATTCCGCAACCTGCCCGAACTGAGCAAGACGGTTTACCGCATGGAGAAACAGCTCAACGAACTGACCGGCAAAACCGGAGAATAATCCTCTACGCAGTCATCGACCTTCGCACGACCTAAACGCAACCGTGAACATGACCTCAGACAAGCCTCTGCGCATCATGGGGATAGACCCCGGGACGAACCGTATGGGCTACGGTGTGCTCGAAGTGAAGGGCAGCAGCGTGTCGTGCATCGCCATGGGGGATATCGAACTGGGGCGCCTGCCCGATGCCTATGCAAAGCTGCATCATATTTTCGAACGGGTATCGGGCCTTATCGAAGCGTATGCTCCGGACGAGGTGGCCCTTGAATCGCCCTTCTTCGGAGAGAACGTACAGAGCATGCTGAAACTCGGCCGCGCACAGGGTGTGGCGATGGCCGCCGCGCTTCACCGGGAGGTACCCGTATTCGAATACGCCCCTCGGCGAATCAAACAGTCCGTTACGGGTGTAGGCGGAGCGGCGAAGGAACAGGTGGCTTCCATGCTCAAAAGTATGCTCGGAGTGGAATATAATCCGAAAAGACTGGATGCGACGGACGGTTTGGCAGTAGCTTTGTGTCACTATTTTGTCACCACCTCTCCCCTGCCGGCAGAAGGAACGCATCCAAAGAGTGGACGGAGCGGCAGTTCGGGCAGTTGGGAAGAGTTCGTCGCCCGCAACCCGGAGAGGGAAATAAAAGCAAGAAGAAAGAAATGAACACGTTATAATCCAAAAAAGTATGAAAAAAATCCTATTGATTGCAGCCATGGCGGTTATGCTGTGCAGCTGCGGAAAGAAGAACAGCTACACCATTACGGGTAACGTAACGGGACTCGAAGGAACCGTGACGCTGATGAACGATGCGGGCGACGACATCGCCGAAGCACCCGTCACCGACGGCCAGTTCACCCTTCAGGGTACCGCCGACGAACCGTCGCTCGCCCTGCTCAGCAACAACGACCAGCCTCTGGCAATGATTTTCCTCGAACCGGGCAAAATAACCGTCGCAGGAGAGAAAAACGAAGCGCTGAAAATTACCGGAACCAAGGCAAACGACAGCAACACGGCCCTCAACGACCGCCAGTATGAAATCATGGAACGCTTCTACACGGCCGGTTCGGAAGAGGAACGCCAGGCGATAGCCGACGAGATGAAAGGCACCATCGCAGAAGCCATGGACGCCAACCTCGACAACTATTTCGGACTCTATCTCCTGACAAGCCTGATGAACGAATGGAACGGCGACGCCATCATCGCCAAACTCGACCAGTTCTCACCGGCCGTCCGGGAGACCAAGCTCGCGGGTGAAATCCGGGAACACGCCGAAGCCAAGAAGAACACCGACGTGGGCAGCAAATACGTAGATATCATCCTGCCCGATGCCGAAGGCAACGAAATAGCGCTCTCTTCGGTGGTAGGCGAAGGCAAATACGTCCTGCTCGATTTCTGGGCATCGTGGTGCGGTCCCTGCATGATGGAGCTCCCCTTCCTCGTGAAGTCCTACGAGATGTTCCATGACAAAGGCTTCGAAATATACGGCGTCTCGCTCGACAGCGAAGCAGACGCATGGAAAGAAGCCATGGCCGACAACAAAATGACATGGATAAACGTGGCAGCCATGAATGACGAAGAGCAAAAGGCCACGAAGGCATACGCCATCCAGAGCATCCCCTCCAACTTCCTCATCGGCCCCGACGGAACCATCGTAGCCAAGAACCTGCGCGGCGACGACGTAAAGGCCAAACTCGCCGAGCTCATCAACAAATAGAACACGGAAAAGAGGCCAAACATCGAGCAATCCGGGAACAGACAGTTCCCGGATTGCTTATTCAATATCAATTCCTTCCACTCTTCATCTCTCCCCGCCGACCGACGGAAGACATAAAGTACCGAAAGGAAACCTGCAAAGTACACGAAAAAAATTTGCATTGTTTTCAAAAATCACTATCTTTGCACTCGCAATCAGGAAATATGGCTCCGTAGCTCAACTGAATAGAGTACCTGACTACGGATCAGGCGGTTACAGGTTTGAATCCTGTCGGAGTCACTGAGGGTAAGAGGCTTGCAGCAATGTAAGTCTCTTTTTTGTGTCGTTTGCGATGGATTTTCCGGTTGTGTCGAAGCCGCAAAACGTTCAATACGCTGTCGGTTGAACCAATACCTTCCATAGCGAACTCAAACAGGCGGCAAGACTCCGCCGATACCCCGGCTCCTGCAAGACCGGTTCGCTTCTCTCCGCCGGCTTCCCGGATACCACGGCAGCGACCTGTTATCGGAAATACAGGCTTCTGCTACGACCGAATGCAATCCGATACGTGGATTTCATCCGAAACGGTTCATGCCGTTCATTTACGAACAATCAGCCACTGGACGAAAGCTCCGATAATCATCGGGACGAATCGGTTCAGTATCACAGCCATCCCGATGCCGGGCAGTACGGCGAGCAACACCGTCGCCGCAACGCCGCAGGTGACGGCGAAAACGCTACGCTCCGGATTACCGGTATTCATGCCCAGGCTGACCGCCAGCCAAAACCCCACCGGAACGAGCAGTCCGTAGTGTATCCATACCGCATAGGGATAGTCGTCCGGCAGCCACCCGCCCCATACATGGTCGAAGACCACGACCGCTCCCATGAGCAGCGTGGCGAAGATATATTTCAAACGCGTAGAAAACTTCATCGTATCCGTCAACTGCCGTTCCTCACTCGGACAGCAGAAAATCCACTGCAAAAATATTCATTCCTGCTCACGGTTCAAAACTTTCCGGTTCCCTTTTCCCCGACCGGCAGTCCCATGCGGTCCGACCTTGTCCCGTGCACGGAAACGGCAGGCAGGCCGTTGTCTTTCCCGGCGGAAAACCGTATCTTCGCAGAAAAAGAGGGATTTGCCATGAACTGGACGGAAATCGTCGTCGGGGCCATCGTTTCGGGCCTCATCGCAACAGGAATTACATTCGCCGTCAGCCGCATCGCCAAAAAGAGACACGCGTTGCGTATCCGGTACGAAACCATGATGCGACGATTCTTTCACAGCGAAAAGACTGTCAGCGAACTCATCTTCTCCTTCGACGATACGAAAATCCGCAACGACGAATTCATCCGTTACCGGGATGTAATTGACGGCAACCTCTATCCCGGCACCGATATCCGCATGACCGTACACCGGAACAAAGAGCAACGGACCTTTACGCTGCCCTACGAAGAGGTGGTCGATTTTACTCTCCGGCCGCATACCGGTATCCGCACCGACGGAGATATCCCGGTACGCTATCCGGACGACGGCATCACGGAATGTACCCGCCCCGGCCTCGACGCCTACCTGAAAAGGAATCCCGCCACCTACAATGACCGTATCCTGTGCATGAGGTATCTGGAGAGGACGGAGGAGGACGGTTACCGCTGCGGGCTCACCCAATCCGACTTTCTAGATGTGGTACGCACGAATCTGACACTCGATTATCCGCTGAAGGGAAGTTTCCGGGAGACGCTGCGCCAGACGGACAGTGCGCAGAGACCGGGAACGCTGCCGTCCCTGGCCGCCTCCCGCATGATGAATTTCATCGGTGTATCGGCCGTCTGGTGCATGGACTGCGGCAGCGGCTCTTTCGAAACCCGCTACCGTTATTACCTGAAATGCCGGCAGACGGGCATGAGCGTCTATTCCGATATGCTCGGCACGACGAGCGGTTACGCCAACCCACCGAAATTCGCCTCCGCCGAAACCGCTCCCACATGCAAAGAAACCGACAGCTCTGCCGGCATCCCGAATGCCGACACGCGTCAGGGACTCGCCTCCGGCGACCTGTTGGCATACCTGTGCGAAGAGATGAAAAGGGAATTTTTCGAAGAGACCGGCTACGACCGATACGCCGCCCACAAGGGCCTCTCCCTCTCCAACGAACGCATTCTGAAGGTCATTCCGCTGGCCTTCACACGGGAACTCGCCCGGGGAGGTACCCCGCAGTTCTTTTTCCTCATTCTCACACCGTACATCACCGACAAGGAGTTCGTCAAATATTTCCGACAGTCCGTGGACGGCCGCAACGAGTTCCGTGACAATACGCTTTCCAACCTCCGGAACCATCCCCTGTCACCGGAGACCCTCGCCAACCTGCTCTACGCTTATAAATACATACGGAAGATGCCATCCGACCGCATCCTTCTCTGACCGCATCCGTACCGACACCGCGGAGCCACCGTCCGTTACGGCAGCAGCTCTTCCGGCTCAAAAACTACCGGACGCGAAAGTGCGTCAAGCATCCCGTCGTACCGTTTCCGCAGCAGAGCGTATGCCGAAGCCGGATAGCGGCTCTCCGAAAGGCTGAATTCGGCCTCGATAACCACCTCATTCTCTCCTGCGACGGCCTCATACGTGAACCGGGAGATTCCGTCTTCGACTTTCATGCCGGACGGCAGGCTTTTCACCCGGTACCCCTGTGGAATTGCGATACGCACCCGATAGACATCCACGGGTCTGAAAACGATATCGACCGGAAAGTGCCGGACGGTCGTCTGTCCGAACGGATTGTCCCCGGGGAAGACAGCCCCGAAGGGGGCAAGGCGCAGTGTCCCGTCCTCTTCCCGCTCCACCTCCTCCGTACAAACATACCGTACCACGAGCGGCTTCCCGGGTTCGTCGCACGCCTCCGTCCGGGCGGAGGATGCCCCCTCCTCCCCTGCCACCATCCGGGCAAGCGCATCGGCAGACCCGCCGCAGCCGCTCCTCAGATTCATCGCGGCCGCCCCGTCGAAAGTGCGCACTACCGAAACATCCGCGATACCGGCGGTATCGACAACGATACCGACCTCACGACCATCGAAGGCGACCTGCTCCTGCGACAGCATTACCCACTCCTCCGTATCGGGTTCAGCGACCAATCCCTCCATGTCGGCACACCGCGCCGGCAGCTCGCCGAAGCCGGCAAAACGTTCCGACGCATCGAGAAAATGTACGCCCTCCTCATCCGTAACACGAATGACAACATCATTGAAGGCATCTTTCGAAGGGGCCTCCCGCTCCACGCTGCCGCTGCCGCGCACCCGCAGCAATACGGGTACGGCATCCGTCCCCGCAGCACGCAGCAGCCCCGCCAGGAACAGGTTGAGGTCGGCACTGCTGCCCTCCCTGCTCCGAACGAGGTCTGCGACACGGCCCGAAGCACACGCCACCTGCACGCCGTTCCAGGCATAATTGTCCCGCACGTAAGCATACAACTGCCGGGCGACGCTCCCGCCGGCCTCTCCCGAAACGGCTTCCCTCACCTTTCTGTACTCTTTGGCGGCCGCCTGTACGTACCTGCCGAAATCGCGTTCTTTCGACAGTTCCGTATTCACCTGCCGCCAAGTGCGCGTATAGGAGGTTCGTGCGCCGGTACGCGGCGACAGCGAAAACTCCGGACGGAATACGAGTCTGACCACGGCATCGACGGCGTTGCCGGCATACTCCTCCTGTGGAAATGCGGGCAGATTCTTCATTCCATACCGGAGAACCAGATAATCCGGTTCATACTCATAAGCAGCCCGCTGCCGTCCCTTCACCACCCTCTTCTCCGTATAATCGTAACGCCGGGCCCCCTTCAGTACGGGCGAATACCCGAGATAGGGACAGGTGGTATAGACGAGTTCGCTGACCAATACGGGAATTCCGCGCTGGAAGCGCCATTCGGGCATCCGCGTATGCCTGGAGCGCTGTACGCACCGCAGTTCCACGACGGAACCGTCACGCACATCGGGAAAAACGATACGCCTCACCCTTTCTCCGGCACCGGCATCCGCATCCGACATATCGGAAAGCTTCAACGGCACGGAGACGATTCGACCGGAGTCGTCCATATTATGCGTAAAACCCTCTATATCGAAGATACCGTCGGGCCAGCTGAACTCCTCGTACGGGAACTCGAACATACCGTAACGCACCCCTTCGGGAGAGAGTATCTTAATACGCGTTTCAAGCCCCGCACTGAAGACCGGAAAAGGCTCCTTCCCCTCCATGAACCAATCATCGTGCAGGAATGCATAATCTCCGAGACTGTACAGCACCACAGCCTCGGCGCCCGTTTCCCGAAGCCGTTCGCTCTCCATGAACTCCCGTACCGTCATGCGGCCGAATTCATGCGTTCGCGGCTCCTGCGCCCAGACACTCCCGCAGACCCACACAAGACATGTTGCGTACAGATACAAAAATCTTCCCATCGTCCCGTAACTTTTATGGACCGGCCAACGTCGGCCGGTGGTGAAAGATAATACCAAAATCGGGAAAACGCACCGTCTCGCAACCGGAAAATGCGCTCCCGGAGGAAAATGCCGTTTACTGGACATTATACTTTTACATTATTGCAGATAAACGTATATTTGTCGAACGTAATACAATGTATTCACCGGGCCGTCCGTCCGGCGGCACCTAACCAAACGAAACAACATGAAAAGAATCCTGCTTGCAGCAATCTGCGCAACGGTCCTGACCTCCTGCTACAATACACGGGTGATAGTGGGCAACGTAGAAAAGAGCGAACCGCTCATCGAGGTCAGCCGGGAGTGGAACCACCAACTGATTTACGGTCTCGTACCGCTCAACAACGCGACCATGAAGGCAACGGAGTATGTGGGTGACCGGGAAAACTACGTGGTCAGAACCTATTCGAGTTTTCTGAACGGTCTGGTAGGCTCGCTGACCTTCGGCATCTATACGCCGACCTCCACGGTCTATTACGTCCCTCTGAAAGACATCGCGCCGACCCACTCCGTCGATGTGCGAAACAACGAGATAATCGACCTGATAGAGGAGTAGGCAGATGCCCTGTCCCTGTTTCCGCCACCGTCCCTCCGTATGATGATACGGAGGGACGGTTCGCATCAGGCAACCGCAAGACAAGGAGAAAACGCACCCGGATGTCGGTCGCCATTGTTACAATTCCGCACTATTCCGGGTTTTATCATGATAATTTTTACGCAAAATCATTGCGAGAGCAAAATATTGATATATCTTTGCCGTTACAGCTCGGCCGCGGATGCGGCCGGGCTGTAATAACGACAGATACAACCATAAAATATCACATCATGGAAATGGACATACGTTCTAACACCATGCAGGCCCTCATCGGAAAACCGGCTGCGGAATTTACGCTCGCCGACATCACCGCATTCGTCAAGGACAACGGCATCGGCATGGTCAACTTCATGTATCCGGCCGCAGACGGCAGGCTGAAAACGCTGAACTTCGTCATCACGAACGAAGAGTACCTCCACTCCATCCTCACCTCCGGAGAGCGTGTGGACGGCTCCAGTCTCTTCCCCTTCATCGAGGCGGGCAGCAGCGACCTGTACGTCATACCGCGCCTGCGCACGGCCTTCATCGACCCGTTCGCCGAACTGCCCACGCTGTGTTTCCTCTGCTCTTTCTTCGACAAAGACGGCCAGCGCCTCGAAAGTTCGCCGGAATATACGCTGTACAAGGCCAAGAAAGCCTTCACCGAAGCCACCGGCATGACGTACGAGGCGATGGGCGAGCTCGAATACTATGTGTCGGCTCCCGAAAACGAACAGACGCAAATGTATCCTGCCGTAGACCAGAAAGGCTACCATGAATCGGCACCGTTCGCAAAATTCAACAGTTTCCGCACCCAGTGCATGTACTACATCGCACTCATCGGCGGCAAAATCAAATACGGCCACTCGGAAGTGGGCAATTTCCGCCTCGACGGCCGCATCTACGAGCAGAACGAAATCGAGTTCCTCCCCACCGACGTGGAAGACGCAGCCGACCAGCTGGTGCTGGCCAAATGGGTGATTCGCAACCTCGCCTACGAATACGGCCTCGATACCAGCTTCGCTCCAAAAATCACCGAAGGCAAGGCAGGTTCGGGACTCCATATCCACATGCGCATCATGAAGGACGGCAAGAACATGATGCTCGATGCCGACGGCAAACTGTCGGAAACCGCACGCCGGGCCATCGCCGGCATGATGACGCTCGCACCGTCGATTACCGCGTTCGGCAACGCCAACCCGACCTCTTACTTCCGCCTCGTTCCTCATCAGGAGGCTCCGACGAACATCTGCTGGGGCGACCGCAACCGTTCGGTACTCGTACGCGTACCGCTGGGATGGACTACCAAACGCGACATGTTCTCGCAGGTGAATCCGCAGGACAAGGAGATGCACGTGGATGCCTCCTCGAAACAGACCGTCGAAATACGTTCGGCCGACTGCTCCGCCGACATCTATCAGTTGCTATCGGCCCTCTGTGTCGCCTGCCGCTACGGACTCGAACTTCCCAACGGGCTCGAAATAGCCGACAAGACCTATGTGGATGTCAATATCCACAAGGAGGAGAACAAGGCGCGTGTCGCATCACTCGACCAGCTTCCCGACTCGTGCGCCGCATCCGCCGACAAACTGGCCGAACAGCGTGCCGCATACGAAGCCAAAGGCATCTTCAGCCCGGCAATGATAGACAGCATCATCAAGACGCTGCGGTCGTACAACGACGCCGACATACGTCGTGAAGTAAAACAGCACCCGGAACTGATGTCCGAAATGGTCAGCAAATACTACTACTGCGGTTGATACCGACGGCAACGAAAGAAACGAACGGCGGCCTGTCTCAAGACAGGCCGCCGTTCGTTTCACAGAATAACCGGACATTCACACGGCAACCACCTCGGCACGCTTCTGACTGCGCAGCTTCCCGGGGGTCATTCCGAACCTCTTTTTACAAAAATCATTGAAATGCTGTACGGAACCGAACCGGAATTCTTCGCTTATCTCCCTCAGCGATTCGCTGCCATACACCAGTTTGTGGTATATCTGCTCGCTCTTGCGCGACATCATCCACTGATAAGGCGACGTGCCGAATACCTCCTTGAACTTCACCCCAAAGCGGGAAGTGCTCAATCCCGCTATCGCCGCAAGTTCCGCCTTGCTCCTCACCCGGCTCCAATTGTCCATCACGATACGGGTGAAATCCATGTCCTCGTCCAACAGCGGAGAGAAAAAGGCCGCGAGCTCATCCCGCGCATAATAAAACTGCAACAGATGCATGAACTCGAATGCTTTCATCCGCATGAACCGCGGACTCGAAATACCGTCGAAAAGATACTCCGACACCGTCAGGGCATATTCCCAAAGGCGTTCGTTCATCTCCAGCACGGAGAGCCGTCCGACGATTCCCCCTCCGACGGCACCTCCCCCGGAAAGCGGTTCGCCTTCCCACATCTCCAACAGCTCTTCGACGGCATATGCCAACAAATGCGCCTCCTCGCGGGCCGTCAATACGTAATAACAGTCGGCCGGCAGCAACACGACCGTCCCTGCCCCGGCCGGTACGCGCTCTGCACCATTGACGGATATATCGACCCGGCCATACAGTACGAGCAATACGACAGGCAGACTATCCGCCCCCATACGTACCTCCCAAGGAGCAAGCCTGACATTCTCTATCACCGTATGTCTGCCGTAACGTTTCTCGGAACCGGAAGTAACTGCGGCAAAAAGAGAACTTCCATCCGTGTAAACACTCTCCATGAACACGATAATTTAAATGACGACATCTATCCGTATCTGCCGGACACGAAACGCACGCCAAACGGATACGGCGCGCATGAAACCACATTTCTACCTACTAATATATACAAAATATATAAAATCAGAAAACGCCGACACATCTTTCAGCACCTGATTCACCGCCCTTCGGCCGGCAGCAGGCACAAACAGTCTATCAAACAATACATTACAAAAACAATCATTTTAAACATTCCGTGTATACACTTTCTTTTCCAAACCGGCCGCGAATTGCACAGAAATTGTTTACGGAAAACAGGTAAAACCATAACAAGACAATCCGGATGAATCACACGATTACCGCCGCATGGACGGCAACCCTTCTCGCCTGCTGCCTCGGCACTCCGCCGGACGCCACGGCACAGCAAACCCCTCCGGTCAGGATAACATGCAATACCGACGGAACGTCGGCACCGAACGGAGTAGAGATAGTCAAGGAACTCTCCTATACGCAACACACCCTCGGCGACACCTACCCCTACAAGGACACCGAAAGGCGCTTCCAATGGGACAAGATAGGTGAATGGCTTTCGGCTCTCGAAGCGGCCCAGCAGGATTCCGTCACATGGGTAACGCTCCAGAACTACAAGGACAGGAACGGCATAGCCCCCGAAGTACAAGACCCGGAGATAAACGAATACCGCAGCGCCACGGACCGTTACGGCGTCAGCCGCTACCAGTCCATCCCCCTGTACGGCAGCCAGACGGGGAAACCGGCCCGTTACAGCCGCGACGGGGCGCTTTTCCTGCTGCTGAAGGACAGCGCCGACTACGTCAAGGTCTGTTCAATGCTTTACGACGGCGCATGGTACGTCCCGAAGGATTATGTACGGACACTCCCCGTACACCGCTTTTCAAAAGTGATTTTCGTCGACCGTACCGACCAGAACATAGCGACGCTGGAGAAGATGGGCACCGTCTGGTACGTACGGAGCATGAATCCGGCGACCACCGGCCTGCACAATCCGCCCTACCAGCAGGAGACACCGCTAGGCGTCTATGTGATACAGGAACACAAGCCGAAGATGTACTACCTCCGCGACGGGAGCTCCGAAATTGCAGGTTTCGCGCCGTGGGCCAGCCGCTTCACCCGCGGCGGATACATTCACGGCGTTCCGCTCAACAATCCGAAAGCGACTGAAAAGAACTACATCGAATTCAGTCCGACACTGGGAACGACGCCCCGTTCGCACATGTGCGTGCGCAACGCCACCTCCCACGCCAAATACATCTACGACTGGGCGACACCCCTCGAATCACTGGTCATAGTGATTGATTGACAGGGGCGGCCGGCCCGCCGCAGTCAGTCGTGATAGACGATGGCACGTACGACGCGGGCGAGCTGCGGCAGACGGTTCTCCATTACGAGCACAGGAACCTCCCCGTGCTCTTCCCGATGCACCACCAGCACATCGCCCGCCGACACCCGGTGTTCGGTACCGTCGGGCAGAACAAGGAGAATACCGTCCGCCAGCAGATAAAACACCTCGCTGACGCCCCTCCACGCCTCCACTACCGGCATGAGCTCCACCTCCCGATGGGAGGAGGCCCCGAGTTCGAGAAGCTGTACGCGTCCCTCCCCCGCTGTGGTCATCAGATTGAAATCGGTCACCCGTCCGCGGCTCCGCGTCGTCCACGAACCGCTGAAGTTATCCTGTGCGAACTGCACGAGCTCCGTCTCGTAACGGCCTTCGTGTTCGAGATGCAGCGTACCGTCCAGAACCATCAGGCAGCGTGCGACTCCCGGAAGTGACGTGAACTCCGACTCCTGGGTCTCCACCCGGGCGGAACTGACGCGCCACACGAAATTGCGTTCGGCATACACAGCCCCTTCGGGCCAAATGGCAAGCTGCGTGGTCGTCCCCCCGCTCCAGCGGGATACCGGCAGCTCCCCTTTCCGGATTATTCTGTACATATCGTTCTTTATCTTATTCTTTCGTCACTTTCCGGAGAGTATCACAATAGAGCCGGCCGCAATCAGGCAACCGCCGAGCAACACCCTCCAACTGACCGGTTCCCGGAGCACCAGATAGGAGAGCACTATCGTAAATACGACGCTCAACTTGTCTATCGGCGCCACTTTCGAAGCATCGCCCAATTGCAGGGCCTTGAAATAGAAGAGCCACGACAATCCGGTAGCCACTCCCGACAGAATGAGGAATATCCAATTCCGGCCGCCTATGGCACCCATTCCGCCGACTTTACCGCCGAAAAGGACGATACCCCAGGTAATGCACAGGATGACTACCGTCCGTATGGCGGTAGCCAGGTCGGAATCCATGTCCTTCACCCCTACCTTGGCAAAAATAGCCGTCAACGCCGCGAATACCGCCGACAGGATAGCATAATACTGCCACATTCCACTCTTCGCTTTCACTTTTCCACCTTGTCCTTACCGCGGCCGTTCTGCATCCGGCGGACATCCGTCCGCGACAACCGCACTGCCGCCCAACAGCATCTTCAAAAGTACGAAGAATTGTCGTTCCTTCGTCGTGAAACACCCGTATCTTCCCCAAAAGGCAACAATTTTTACACCGGCCCCCGGCAGAGCATTCCGGTGCCGACCACTCCGGTTTTCCGACCGGTCGTCGGAACCATGCACCGTCCCCGACGTACGGCGACGACACGGAACGGCGGATGAAAAAGAGTTCCGGAAAGTCCGCAAATATCCCGACGAAACACTATCTTTACGCTGCACATCAATACGACGCATCATGAAGATACTCGTCATTACAGGCAGTCCGCACCGCAGGGGTACCTCGATGCTGCTGGCCGATGAATTCTCCGCCGGAGCGGAAGCCGCCGGCCACAAGGTCATCCGTTTCGACGCAGCCTCCAGCAGAATAGAACCGTGCCGTGCCTGCGACTACTGCCGCAGCCATGATACGGAGTGCATTCAGAAGGACGACATGGTCTACCTTCGGGACGACCTCCTCGAAGCGGATGCGATAGCATTCGTCACCCCGCTCTACTATTTCGGTATGTCGGCCCAACTGAAACGGGTTATCGACCGTTTCTATGCGTTGAACGACGCCCTCCGAACACCGAAACGAGCCCTCCTCCTCGCCACCTGCGGCGATACGGAGACATGGGTAGCCGATGCGCTGCAAGCCCATTACGAAGCCCTCTGCCGCTACCTGCGCTGGCAGGACTGCGGCCGTATAATCGCCATAGGCGCCTATACGCGCAGCGACATCGAAACGAGCGACTACCCCGGCCGGGCCCGCCGCCTCGGCGAATCGCTGGCCTGAAAACCGGAGGAATCGCAACGGCTGACATCTGCGGATGCTCTTCCGACGCCATCCGCCCGCTGCCGGGCAGATACGGGTTCCGCCAACCGTCATGCGACGGGAAAAAGGAGACGCATGCATCTTCTTTTCCGTCTGTATTCTGTCTTCTATTGCGATATCGTATGAAAGTTCAGTGTCGTACACTTTTCATTCAAGCCGAATTTACGGATGGAACCGAAAAATGACGGTCTCAAATATACTCCGTACCGTGTATCCTCCTTCAACTCTTCCTGCTGTAAACAAAGGGTGACCCGCATACCGTCCTCTGACCAAGTAACCTTATCGAAGGGCAAACATTCGACAGTCGGGTCATCCGTACCGGTACCGTTGAATCCCCAGGAAGGAAACATCGGCTCGGAAAACGTGATGACGATTTCTTCGAAACCGGAGATGTCCGAACCGACCGCCGGATATACGTTCGTGATATAGGGCCGCCTGTTCTCGTACTCGGCCAATACCAAATCGAAATTATCGGCTATGTAATTGATAAAGGCGACCAATTGCGGCATGAAGTCCCCCACATGCGGATAACGTTCCCTGTCGGCATAGAAGTTCCGCATGAAATCCACGCTGCGCTCCATCCAGAAGAACCCTTTATTCATCTCCAGCGCCGTGTACATAGGGATGTTCTCATTACCTGTCTCCGTCATATACATGATGACGAACAGGTCGTTCATCCATTCGCACAGTGCAGAAGAGGCGTCGCCGTATCCGATTGTTCTCATCATGTCGGCGATGTGGGGATAGATGACATTCGCTGCCGGTTCTATCCGGGGCCACCACTCCAGAAACAGCGGATTCGTGTAATGGTGACTCAGCTCGTGGATGACAAGGAAAGGAGCGTTAAAACCATCGATATACGGTTGCCCGTTGCCAACACCCGTACCTGAACCTATCAGGATTCCTCCCGGTATCGCATAGTTGCTCGGCCCGTTGGTCAGGCTGACATACACCTCGATATCGCCGGCCAGAGGCTTCCCGAAAAATGACCGGAACCAATCGGGTACCGTACCGTCCAACAATGCATCCATTTGCGCCGTCACTTCGTCGTACAGGGGTCGGTGGGCGGTAAAGAACGCATGGAAGTCGCTCTCCCGATAAAAACGGTTCACCATCTCCAGATAGGTCGTGAAAAGCTCCTCGGTCCAGCGGTTGTCGTATTTCACGACGTCGGCCACATCGTACTGCGGTTGGAGTCGGACTTCGCCATCCACAATCTCCATCATGGCAGCCGTGCCGGATACGGCATTGTATCCGATGAGGTAACGCTGATTGAGTACACGGACATAGTTTATCGGCTCGCTCTCCTGATAGGGAGTCAGCTCGTCGATAATGTCCTGCAGGTAGGAGGGAATGCCGATGCTGCAGTACTCCGGAGCTCCGGCAAGGGCAAACATGATACTCGTCAGTTCAAAACGCTCGTCCACCCGGCTGCGCAACTGCGCATGGCCGTTCTCTACCGCGAACAGCAAGCAGATGCAGACAACAAACAGTTTCTTCATATCCTTCCGCAGAATGGTTTCGTCATGAAAGGTAAACAGAAAAAAACGAATACGCAATAATATATTGCCGAAACTCTTCCGATGCCCTCCCGACCCGGTCGCACTCCCGTCTCCGGGAACGAACCGCGGCCACAGAGGTGACGGGGGAAACGGCAATGCCGTTTCCCCCGTCACCTCTGTGGAGCTGGAGGGAGTCGAACCCTCGTCCAAACAGGGAACCCGAAGGCTTTCTACATGCTTATCCGTCATTTCATCCTTCTCTCCGTACCCGGCATACGGCAGCCCAATACGAAGCCCAGTCCGTAAAATCTCGCCGCGAACGCCCGGACATGCGCCGCAGCCAGCTTCTCATTGTCGATACCCCGATGCCAGCAGAACAAGAAGCGGGTCCTGCCGGCGGGGTACTCGTCCCCGCACCTCCTTGGGCACAGGGATTAAGGTAATGTTACTCAGTAAGATTACGCAGCGAGTGCATAGCTATTATTGCCATTTATACGTTTGAGCGTTGAGATTAACGAGCCACCACACAATGCTCGGCATGCTTACTTTCCGACTCTGCCTGCTGTCAAAACCGGTCAGCCCCGAAAAGACGTTCCTTCCGTCGCGTATCTCCGACAGCCGGAGCGGACTGCAAACTTACGAAAAATATTCCGATTGTCGAAATAAGAACGCGCAGCCCTTCCCCGATATTATCCGGCCAAGGGCAAATGTCATGCCGGGAAACGTTACGGCCGGGCATGTCCCGGCCGTAACATTCCAGCTATCCACAGTCCGGGCTACCGGTCCGCAGGCATGCAGTACCCGGCCATCCGGCCGTATGCGGAAGCACGTACCGCCTCTGCGGCAGAAGCCCTGCCGCGCAAGACAGCCGATTCGAGGAACCCGGTGTCGCGCTCATCGGAGACCTCCACCGCCCCGCGAAAGGCAGCCATAATCCGGTTACCGGCCATATCGGCACCGTCCAGCGCAACGGCATACGTTTCGCCGTCCCGCTCGACCGTCACCGTTCCCGACACAACCGCCGCGACATTCCCAATGGCTCCGTTCTCTATCCCCATGTAGAAGCAACCCATGAAAAGATTCCGGTAGACAAATCCCGCCATGGCTACCGATTCCCTGTCCTCGAACGAAACGGGATAGGTGCCCGACGGTATCCCCTCCGTCACCGAAAGAGGCGTCAGAAACTCCAGCATCAGGATATCCCCCGAACCGGTGAAGCCCGCATCGCCGACATCGAGTCCGTCGGCCAACAGCACCATGCTCCAATAGTTCAGCCCCGCCATATACTCCTCTCCCACGAAGGAGAGGCCGCCTACGGCGAGGCCGGCCGCTTCGATATCCTCTGCAAGCGTAGTATTCGTCACGAGGTGATACACGGCAAAATCCCCCTCACACCGTGCGGTGAACACCGTACCGTCGCTGAGCTCGAAATCGAAGACAAACGTACAGCCCGTCCCCGCATAGGATACCTTCATGCTGCCTCCGACCACATACTTGATGTCGGTCAGCACTCCTGCGCTGTAATACTGCACCATCGACCCCTGAGCATTGGCTCCGGGGAACAGCGTATTCTCGGCCGTATAATCCATGTAGTCGTTCACCGGATATTCGCCGGGAGCTATGCGTACGTCCGAACCCGTCTTCGCATAGGAGGCGGCCATTCCCACTATCATCTGTATCCCCTCTTCCACAGCGTAACCGTTGGCTGCGTCGATGAATTCGGCATCGCCCATTTTGAACACCAGGGAGTGCAATCCCGTACCGACAGCGGCGAGGTCGCCGAAATAACAGGAATACCCCTCATCGAACTGCATATCGTACTCGGCCTCGGAGGCACCCTGTTCCACGGTTACGGTCTGCGTACTGCCGTCCCCGGCCGTAACGGTTATCAGCGCCTTGCGCACCATGCTCCCGAAATTCTCGCACGGCGTCATATAGATATTAGCCTCGTCGGCGGTCACCGTCAGCCACCCTTCGGACTCCTGGTCAGCCACGGCACTCCATTCGGCCGCACCGGAAACGGATACCGATTCGGTATGCGTTTCGCCGGGATTGAACCAGACATAATTTTCGGAAACCCGCAGGCCCCCTTCTTTGCTGTCGGGGTCGCACCCCCCGAACAGCGCAGCCGACAGCAGCACCGCCACCAGTCCGACCGTCTTCACGACATGACGTCTCTTCATTGGATTCGATTTTCAGGTTAAATGACAATAGTGAATTAAAGATAGTTATTTCTTTTGATAAAACAATACGTCCGGCAAATATAACTTGCCGGACGTCCGTATGCAACAATATATATCAATCGTGCACGATATGCGCGTTCGTCCTCCGGACGAGCGGCGCATACGCCGGAACGGGCAGCACATCGATGCCCGCCTCGCGCAGCAGGCGCGTCCCCTCACACCGCACGAAACAGGCCGGTTCGGCATAGGCATATACCACCCTGGAGGCCCCCGACCGAATAATCCGTTCGGTGCAGCTCACCGGCTTCGACGCCCGTACCGAACAGGGCTCCATCGAAGTATAGACACAGGCGCCGAGCAAATCGGCACCGTCGGCCGCCGCCTTCGCCAGGGCCTCCTCTTCGGCATGGTTCCGACAATCCGTCTCATGAGTATAGCCCTCGTACTCCCGGCCGTCGCGCACGGCCACCACGCACCCTACCCGATAGGCCGTACCGCACGGTTCGCTGCGTTCGCCCAACTCCACCGCACGCAGCAACCGGCGCCGGTCGGTCAGCGTCAACCCGTCCGAGGCCGGACGGAAAGCGTATTCGTACACCTCCATATCGCCCACCCTCCGCACGACCTTCGCCGCACGACCTTCGAACGGCAGACGGCCGAATTCCGGAAAACGCGGGGCACGCGTATCGCCCACCGCCGCAGGCGACACGGCGAGCCTCAGAGAATCCACGACTCCCGCATCGAGAAACATGCCGATGGTACGGGCTCCGCCCTCCACCATCAGCGAACGCACGCCGAACCCCTCCAGTGCATCCAAGATGCCGCCGGCGGTTATCTCCTCCAGCGCGACGACACGCACGCCGGAGGGCAGACGCTCCTCCAGCCCTCTTCGCACGGCAGGTACCGTAACGACTATCTTTTCGGCACCGGGGCCCTCGGTAAAGAAACGCGCCCCGGCATCGAGGCTGCCGCCGGCCGTCACCGTCACCTTCGTCAGGTCGGGCTTCATACCCAGCCATTCGCGCCAGATCCGCAACCCGGCATCGCGTATCACCAGCGACGGATTGTCGCGTCGCACGGTCTCCGCTCCTACAAGAATGGCATCGCACCAGGCTCTGAGCCGGTGTACCTCGGCCCAATCCTCCGCGCAAGACAGTACGAGCCGGCGGGGCGTACAATCGTCCAAATAGCCGTCACTCGATACCGCCGCCGATACAATCACCTCCATCGCTTCTCCTCAATTCAAACAAAGTTATCTCCGGACGGGCGCCTATGCGCATGGGCACCATGGCATACCCTATTCCGTCATTCACATACAGCATCCGCTCTCCGTCGGCATAGGGGCCGCTCCACTCATCGTAAAACCATGCGGCGGGCGACCACTGCCATTTCTGGCCCAGCCGCAGCTTCATCTGCAGGCTGTGTACATGACCCGAGAGCGTCAGGTCGCCCCGGCCCGCAGCCATAATCCGGTGCCATGCCTGCGGAGCATGGGAAAGGGTGATGCCGAACAGCTTCTCCGGCAACCCGGCATAGGCTTCCGAAAGGTCAAGCTCCCTCTCGATTCGCTCATGACTCCGATGTACGAGCTCTTCCGGAAACGACAGCCCCGTCAGGGCGATGGAATCGCCGCCCCGTACAAGTATCGCGGAGCTGTCCCTCAGCACCGTCCAGCCCAACGAACGCTGCGCCTCCACGATGTGCCGGACGTTCTCCTGCGGCGGATACGCCACCGTATCGCGAATGTATATACCCAGGTCGTGATTGCCGAGCACCGCATACACCCCGTCGCGGCTCCGGATTCCGGAGAGAATTTCCAGCACGCGGCCGTCAAGCTCGCGATAGTCGTAATTGACGATATCGCCGCAATTGACCACCACATCGGCATCGAGCGCATTGATGATATCCACCATCCTGCGAAGCACCCGGTCGCGGCCGAGCAGCAGTCCCGTATGTACGTCGGAAAACATCGCCACGCGGAACCCGTCGAATCCGGCCGGAAGGCGGGACGAAGCCACCTCCACCCGTTCCACGCGGATACGGCTCCGCCCGACCGTCAATCCGTAGAGCAGTACGGCGCCGAGCAACGTACAGCAGACTGCCGCCGTTATCCCCATCGCCCTGCCACGCCCCGTACGGCGCCCTATATAACCGAACAGGACGAACAACAGCTTCGCCAGCCCGTTGAACAGAAAGAGGACGAGCACGATGCCGAAGGCGCGCATGAACCATCCGGCGGTATCGCCCCCGGCGAACGCATATGCCACACCACCGGCCACGGCAAGCCACAGCAGGACGGTGAGCACGATATACGCCACACCGGCCGGGCTCCGGCGGCCCGTATGTCCCATATGTCTCAGAAGCGAATATTCGCAGTAGAGCGTCAGCGCCACGAACAGGACAAAACAAGCGAGTATCATAACGAATCACATTTTTCTTCCGCCGCCCGCCCGAAACCGTTCCCGACCGCACCGTACAGCAACCGGACGGACGGCGGGGAGATGCGGCCGGACGACCGCTGCAAAGATACCCTTTTTCGCGGATACGCGACGGTACCGGCCCGCAGAAACGATACCGGAAAGAGAGGCCAAAACGGTTTTTAGCAAGGGACGGATTAGGATTTCTGAGGAAGATTCGCTATCTTTGTTTGATTTTTTCAGTACAGCCAGCATGGAGAAGAATCCTGTGATAGAACTGCGGAACGTGGCCGTATTCCATTCGGCGAAACCTGGTTCGTCCAACCCGAAAAAGCGGGGAGAGATGGTCGTTTCGGGCGTGAATCTCACGGTATGCGAAGGCGAAATGGTCTATTTCATCGGCAAGGTGGGCAGCGGCAAAAGCTCGCTCATCAAGACGCTTTACGCCGAGGTACCGCTCGTCGAGGGCGAGGGGCGCATCGTAGGGTTCGACCTGCGTCGCATGAAGCGGCGCGACATCTCCCGCCTGCGGCGCAGCATCGGCATCGTCTTTCAGGACTACCAGCTCCTCTCGGACAGGGACGTGTTCGGCAACCTGCACTACGTCATGAAGGCCACCGGGTGGAAGAACGAAACCGACATGCGCAAACGCATCGAGGAGGTGCTCTCCGTCGTGGGTCTGGAGAACAAGGCGTTCAAGATGCCTTTCGAACTCTCCGGCGGCCAGCAGCAGCGTCTGGCCGTGGCACGCGCACTGGTCAACAATCCGCGCGTGATACTGGCCGACGAACCGACGGGCAATCTCGACCCGTGGGCGGCGGAAGACATCATGGAGGTGTTCCGGCGTATCGTCGCAGGGGGGTGCTCCATCGTCATGTCCACGCACAACATCGCCAACATCGAGCAATTCCCGGCACGTACGATACGTTTTAACAAAGGGAAGGTCGAAGAGATAGACATCAGCTCCGTATTGGGCGCTTAACCGAAAGGAACGACTTAATTCAGGGAAACGAAATATGAGCGAATTGGAAAACGGCAAACCGGTAAACCACGAAGAGTATTCCGCATCGAGCATACAGGTGCTCGAAGGACTGGAGGCAGTGCGCAAACGTCCGGCCATGTACATCGGCGACATCGGCGTGCGGGGTCTGCACCATCTGGTATACGAAATAGTGGACAACTCGATAGACGAGGCACTGGCCGGTTACTGTACCGACATAGAGGTCACGATAAACGAAAACAACTCCATCACCGTGGAGGACAACGGGAGGGGTATCCCGGTCGATTTTCACGAGAAAGAGGGCAAATCGGCTCTGGAGGTGGTGCTCACCGTGCTGCACGCGGGCGGTAAATTCTCGAAGGACAGCTACAAGGTGTCGGGCGGACTGCACGGCGTGGGCATGTCGTGCGTGAACGCCCTCTCCACACAGTTCGAGGTGGAAGTGCGCCGCGACGGCAAGATACACCGCCAGACCTACAGCATCGGCGCCCCGACCTCCGAAATCGAAATCATCGGCACCTGTGGGAACACGGGGACGAAAATCACCTTCCTGCCCGACGCCTCCATCTTCACTACCACCGAATACAGTTACGACGTCCTGTCGGCCAGGCTCCGTGAGCTGGCCTACCTCAACAAGGGCATCCGGCTCAGCATCACCGACCGGCGCGAACGGGACGAAAACGGGAACTTCCGCGGCGAAGTGTTCTACTCGGTCGAAGGGCTCAAGGAGTTCGTCAAGTACCTCGACGAGAACCGGGGCACGCCGCTGACCGAAGACATCATCTACATCGACACCGAAAAGGACGGCATTCCCGTGGAGGTGGCCATGCAGTACAACGACAGCTTTTCGGAAAACGTCCACTCCTACGTGAACAACATCAACACCATCGAGGGCGGCACGCACCTGACCGGTTTCCGCCGGGCGCTGACGCGCACGCTCAAGAAATACGCCGACGACTCCGGACTGCTCTCCAAGCTGAAGTTCGACATCAACGGCGACGACTTCCGCGAGGGACTCACCGCGGTGGTCTCCGTAAAGGTTTCCGAACCGCAGTTCGAGGGTCAGACGAAAACCAAGCTGGGCAACAGCGAAGTGGCCGGAGCGGTGGACCAGGCCATCTCCCAGGCGCTCAACAACTACCTCGAAGAGAATCCGAAGGACGCCCGTGCCATCGTGAACAAGGTGATACTGGCCGCCACGGCCCGTAACGCCGCACGCCATGCCCGCGAACTGGTGCAGCGCAAGACGGTGCTTTCCGGCTCCGGCCTGCCGGGCAAGCTGGCCGACTGCTCCTCGCGCGACCGCGAAAAGACGGAGATTTTCTTCGTCGAGGGAGATTCCGCAGGCGGCACGGCCAAACAGGGTCGCGACCGGCTTTTCCAGGCCATCATGCCGCTCCGCGGTAAAATCCTGAACATCGAAAAGGCACAGGAGCACAAGATGTGGGAGAACGAGGAGATCAAGAACATGTTCACTGCCCTCGGCGTGTCGATAGGCACCGAAGAGGACAGTAAGGCGCTGAACCTCGAGAAACTGCGTTACGGCAAAATCATCATCATGACCGATGCCGATGTGGACGGAAGCCACATCGCCACGCTGATGCTCACCTTCTTCTTCCGCAAAATGAAAGACCTCATCGAACTGGGTCATATCTATATCGCCACTCCTCCGCTTTACCAGGTACGCAAGGGGACGCAGAAACGTTATTGCTGGACGGAAGAGGAACGCGAACAGGCCATCGCCGATTTCGGCACCAAGGGCGTACACACCCAGCGCTACAAAGGTCTGGGTGAAATGAACGAAGAACAGCTTTGGGAGACCACCATGAATCCCGAAACGCGCATCCTGCGTCAGGTAACCATCGAGAACGCCGCCGAAGCAGACCGCATCTTCTCGATGTTGATGGGCGACGACGTGCCGCCGCGCCGCGAATTCATCGAAAAGAACGCACGCTACGCCAAGATAGACGCCTGAGGCCGACACGGCCCAATATCTAAAGCGACTGTCCGGAATATCCGGACAGTCGCTTTTATCTTCTGAAAACGTTCCTCGGCCAAAACTCCTACTCGGCCTCATATCCGCGCTCGACCGCCACCAGCAAACAGGCCGTCAGCATACACGACCGTGACTCCGGAACAGGGGTACATGGCGGACACATTTCCGGCACTCCGTGCTCCTCTCGCATCGCCTTTCGCAGCGGCACTCCCGCTTCCCGCCGTGCGACGTATCCCGCACAAACAACGCCTCCGCTCCGCACGCTTCCTTGAAGCAAACCAACCGCAGGCCCGTTCCCGCGAACGGTCCCCCGGCAACTCACCGGCTCCGTCCGGAAAATGCCCGCACGACCGACCTCGGAACCGCTCCCTCCACGATACGCCGCGGGCGGCCGTTCCTCAGGCCTTCTGCGTCTTGCCGATGAAATACTCCATGGCAGTAAGCACCTTCTCCCTGACATCCGGCTGCGACAGCACAAGGTCGTGAAGTCCGCCGGGTATCTCCTCCAGCGTCACATTGTCGCCGAGCTTCGCACCGTACCGCGCAATATGCCCGACATTCAGGATGGTATCGGAAGCGAGCGCCTCCTCGTGCCACCGCTTATGATAGGTCGATCTATCGGAAAACATTACCAATACGGGAATGGGTAGCCCCAATCCCCTGTGTACGCTACGCTGGGCCAGACGCACGGCCCGAAGCCATGCCAGATAGAGGGGCGGCGCCTGTTCCGGCTTCCACCGCGTATCAAATTCCCACTCCCCGTAACGGGAAGCATGTACCGACTTGAAATAATTAGGAGAGAGCACATTCCTCACTTTCGCGTAGGGAAACAGGAGACTCAGGGCCCCTGCTACAGGAATGACCGCCCTGCGCACGAACCATCCCGTATTGAATTCGAGAAAAGGCGAATTGAGAATCAACCGGTTGATGAATCCCCGCCGTGCACCTTCCGCACAGTAAAGCGCCGACAGCAGTCCGCCGGTCGAATGGCCTATCAAGGTGATGTCGGTATTGCCGTCGGCCAATATAACGTCTATCGCCGCATCCATCTCCGGGAAATACTCCTCCATGCGGCGGCAGTAGTTAAAGTGTTGGTGCGGCATCCACGAACGCCCGTATTTCCGCAGGTCGAGGGCATAGAAATTCCTGCCATGCCCTGCGAAATGCCTCCCCATATGGTACTGGAAGTAATAATCCAGATAACCGTGTACATAGAGCACCGCCGAAGCGGAGGGAGGCTCCGCCCTCAGCGAAACGACCGTCGCCGTAACGGGCCCCTCGTAATCGTCGGGCAGCTTCACCACCCTCGTTTCATGTCCGTAATTCTCCATGACCGCCCCTTTCTACTGTACCCTGAAAAAGACCCTGTCGAGCGAATAACGCATACCGCCGCTGATGACCAGCATCACGTATATTCCCATATAGACGAACGAAAGCTCGTGTGCCGCGAACGGTTCGCCCGGCACGGCCAGGAACGAAGCCACGAACATACCCACGGCGAGTATCAACGCCGCAGGACGTACGAACAGCCCTACGATGAGCAACAGCGAACATATGGTCTCCGCACCGATTATCAATACGAGGGAGGCTTCGCTCCCTATCCCCAGCGGGTCGGGAAAGGTCGTGAAGAGCATCTCGTAATTGTTGATTTTCCCTATGCCGTGAATCAGCATGAGCACCCCTGCGAAGATACGCATGAAGAATATCGCCGAATCGTTCCACCGCTCGGTCGAGAGAAATTTGTAAATCCTTTTTCTGGTATCCATATTCCGTATGACTTTTGGTTTTCTGACAAAACAGCAGTCCGCCGATTTGTTCGTTACCATCACCAATAACTGTACCAATTCTTTACCCGTCGGCAAACACACAATTGTTTCCGCCGTTCGTTCTTCCGGCGGAAACCGCTCGAACCCTTGCCACGCACCCTTATCCGATACGGCGAACCGTCCATTACCACCCTATCCCGGCCGGAAGAATACCTCCCGTACGCCGGCACCCCAACCGGGACTGAGACCGGACGGTGCCTCTTTTCAGAGAAAAAAACGGACCGTATCGATTACGGTCCGTCCCCACAACATTTGTATAACCCCCATTATACAAATTCTCTTTTTGCCATTTATTCGGGTCGCAGTGGTATGTCTTGTCTTGAAAGAAATCTGTTTCCGTTGCAAAGGAAAGAAAAAATCGAACCGTTTCAAAAAGAAACACACGATTAATAATACTTACAGATACTGAAATACACCGGATAGCATAAAATTTGCATACTTACAAATACCGACTGCTACACAAACCGATACCTATAACCGGCCATGAACAGGGAAAAGAAAAAAAACGGGGACGACAAAACAAGCATCAATCAACTGCTTACGGCGATATTCATCTATTCATCGATATTCTTCGCAGCCGGACTGACATACGATATCGTACTCTACACGCTCGATGCAAAATGGTTCCTGTTGGCGGCCAATACCGCAGCCCTGCTGATGATGGGGGCGGTTTTCGCAGTCTATGCCGCCGGAAAGACAGATTCAGACATCGCCCTCTTCGCCAATATGCTTATCGTAACGCTCAACCTGGCCGTTTCCATCGTCTACGAGGGAATCGTCAACAGGCCGGACGCCTCGTTCACCGTACTGTTGGGAATGTGCATCTGCGCCCTGCCGATAATCATGGCCTCGCTGACCGGAATAAGGGCGGCACCGGTGATAATCACCCTCATCATCATCTGCTCCTATTCGGTCAGCGCCATCCTCATCGGCGACGAAAAACTCTTTCTCTGCATGCCTATCCTGATGCTCATCTACACAGGAGCTCCGATAGCACTGAAGAGTATCGTCATCCTCTCCCGCAGGCTCGAGCGCGAAAAGATAGAAATTACCCGCGAAAAGAGCGAATTCCTGCGGATAATGAATATCGAAGCGGAGCGCTTCAAGCTGATAGGCGCCCACGGCACCAGAGAGGCCGCCAAACTGATGGACGAACTCGACGCCAAGGTGCGCGATACGCTCGTGTCGCAGGTCAAACATGTCATCCACTCGGAAGAGATGGTCAGGGAAGCGATAAGGAAACGGCATCCGGAGCTTACCGATGCGGAAGCGGAAGTCGCACTGCTGATAGTAAAGGATAAGACCGTGTCGGAAATCTGCGAAATCCGACACGTATCACCTTCGACCGTAACCTCGATACGCAGCAGACTCAGGAAGAAAGCGGGCCTCCGGCCGGAAGAAAGCCTGAAAAGTCACCTGAAATCGGTGGTAAACGCCTATATCACTGCCGGATGACCGAAACGCCCTACCGCAGGAAACAGCCGCTCCCGTTTCACACGGTCAGAGTCACTCCATACTCCCGCAGCATGTCAGCCAGCAAACCGGCCGTGTCGGACGAATCGACCAACCGGGCCAAATGCCCCGTAAAATAGAGGTCGGCACCGGGACGGTCGGGAGGAGAGGGCCATATCTTCACCTGGTCGGGAAGGTCATGCGGCAGGACGGCATACGGAGCCCCCGTCCCGAACTCCGCCCCATACAGGGGCAGCTTCAGAAAATCATTCACGTAAAATACCGTGGGCCGGCGGCTGTTCATGCCGGAAAGGTTTATGGGAAGATAAGGCACCCTGCCGGCAATCGCCGCAAAGTACAGCGCCGTAAACTCCCCGAGTCCGGCACCGTCGTCACCGAACATCTTCCTCAGCATGGCATCGACGGAGGCAGCGACCTCGAAAAGGGTGCTGCCGGCCGGGAAAGGCCCCGCCGTCAGATTACAAACGGCATTGCCGGCGAAACCCGCCGGCAAGCCGGGTATGCGTCCACGCAGGTCGGTCACTGTTATGTGGGAACAGGCCGTTTCCGGAGCGAGTCCTTCTAGGCGGATACACATCTTTGCGACAAGGGCGGACAGAATAACGTGTATCCCGTACCGCACGCCATGCCTGTCGTTGAAAGCCTGCCTCAACTGTTCCAAATCACCGGCACCGATGTGCAGGGGCAGCGACCTGCGCCGGCCGATACCCGTCGCGGCAGCCCAGACGGTCTGGAAGAGCTGCCGCCACCCGACAGGATACCATCCGGCCGCCTTCACACTGCGAAGAAGCTCCTCCGCAGACAGGGTTGCGGGCTGCGGCAACAAGGATTGGTCCGCAACGGGCTGCACCACCGGTTCGCCGCGGTGCAGCCTGCCCCAATTCTCCACCAACGTATAGAACGCATCGCCGTCCATGCAGCCATGCGCACCATGGAGGCTCAGCACGGTACCGTCGGCCAGCCGTGTAAGCCTCACGCTCAACGGCGCCTGCCTTCCCCGTTTGAAACCCGACAGGTCGAAATGTGCCCCGAAACGTTTCGGAGCATCCGGCATGAGCACTGCCTGCTCCAGCCTGCAACGCGGTGCTTCATCCACCGCAAAAGGTACACCCGAATTGTCGCACGCCACAGCCTCCCCTCTCATTACCCTGCCGCACAGGTGCGGATAATATCCGAGCAGCCGGGCGAACGACTCTTTCATGGCTGCGGCATCGAGCCTTCCGTGAAAAAGCCACATTCCCTTTATCACCATATTCAGGCATGCCCTGTCCAGCACCGAAAACCGCCATTCGCCACCCGGCTGTGCCCCGGCAGCCCTTATCATCTCCGTCTCCATACATCCAATCCTATTTCGCCGCAAGATAAGCAATTACCTGCAACGATGTTATCCGTCCGCATCCTATTCCGTCACCGTCCGGACAGGGCGGGAGCCACCGCATACGGCCAAAATCGCATCAACGCCCCGGCATACCGACCGGTGGTTACGACCAGACGGCCTACGACACCGCCCGCATCCGGAACAGAAAAGAGCGCCCCTGCTCCCGCCCGGCACAGCCGACAGAACATGGCATGAAGAACACGGTACAGGACGCAAAAAACGAAGTGCCGAAAAAGCGGTCACAGACATCCCGCAACCGCATGTCCCGGGCGTCCTGCCCGGAGCGTCCCATAAAAAGAATGCGCAGGCTCCGGCCCGCGCACTGCAAATCCGTTACGGAAAGGCTTTTGCCCAGCCCTTTCCACCCCGCTTGTCCTATTCGGCAGCAGCTTCGTCTTTCTCTCCGTCTGTCTCCGTACCGTCCTCCTTTTCGAGGCGGAAATCGGTCATGCCCGCCCCTACGAGCAGATTGAACCACGACACGACCTTCTTCATGTCGGACACATGCACCCGGTCGCGGTCGTAATCGGGCACAACCTCGCCGAAAGTCTTTTTCAACAGCACCGCATCCGATTTGGCATCTATCGTCGGCTTTCCGTCCGTATAGGCGTAGAATTTCTCAAACACCTGCCAAAGGGGCAGCTCTTCGGTTTCGGTGTAGATGGCTATCTCGGCCAATGCGCTTATCTTGGCCGTTCCCGAAGAGTTCATTCGCCTGCCGTCGGCCAGCGATTCCACGATGACACCATTGCTGCTGCGGGCCACGTAACGGAAAAGTCCCGGCTGGCCGGAAATCGCAAGGATATCTTTCAGTTCCATATCGGTCATTGTTTTAATTAAAAATTTTTAGCCTCACAAATATAGAACAATCACATTCACGAACAAAATAAACGTCAGTTCATCTCTTCGATGGAAAGAATGCCGTTGCGCGTCACCACCAGGCGGAAACGCTTGTACTCGGAGCCGGCACCGTAACGAAACTGCATGACGAAATTGATGTAGTATATCCTGTCGGTGTAGATGACCTCCACGCTGCCGTCGTCGCGCAGGCGGCGCAGCGGAGTCTGCGGGTCGTCCATTTTCAGCGTGAAACGGCCGAAATGGAGCCGTAGGATGTCGTTGATGCCCGAAAGCCTGTATTCGTCATACTTGGCGAGCTCCTGCCCGTCGATATAGACCAGCTTGCGGTAGAGGATTATCTTCTCGTCAAATATCCGGTTCTCCGCCTCGAGCAGCGGCGTCCGGCCGCGCATCTCCATCACTTCCGGGGGCACCTTCCCGTCGCTGATGAAATCCATCCCCTCCTTGAGCCACCCTATCGGCTGTTCCTTGATGTTGATGTCGGCCTTGTGGTCGAAATATTTGCGTCCGAGCCGGTGCGCGAAATAGTAGCGGGCGAGCTCCTTGATTCTGTCCTTGAGCATATAGCTCACGACGAGTGCCACGAAAAGGGGACCGGAAAAGTTACCGAACCGGCGCTGGAATGCGAAGGCCACGACCGTAGCGAACACCATGGCGATACCGGCGGCGATGCTGTAATAAATCTGACGGACGGTCTTCCCGTCCTGTTTCTTGTCGAGTTTGATATAGAGGTCGCTGCTGATGTACTTCTTCAGCACGTTGTGGCGATACACGAGCCGACGGTTCCCCTGCGGGTCGTCCGGAGCGACCGCCGCATATCCCCGTGCCCTCTTGTAATCCGCCTCCTCGCGGATAAGCTCCTCCACGGCTGCCGAAGCGGTACCTGCCCCCTCGTCGCCGCGGAACCGTCCGAGAGACTGCAAAAGCCGAAACGAAAAGCTCTCTGTCAGGCGACTCATGTATTCGTCGCCGAAATCGTACAGGTGCTTTAGGTCGACACCGACCTGAGGTACATCGATGATACGCGCGGCCTCCCGGTAAGCGTCCACCGTCCTCCTCGCGTCGGCTACGAATTTCCGGCACAACTCCTCCGCGACGGAAGCCGTCCCGCACTCCTCTACGGCATACACCGCCTCGCGCATGGCACTCTTGACGATGGCGGAGAACATCTTGATATGGTACTCGTAATCCGCCACATGTTCGCGCGAAGGGTCGGCAGCCAGACCGGAAAGCGCCCGGCGGATATGTTCCAGCGGCACCGCGGCCCCCCCGGCTATCTCTCCCAGTGGAAAAATGGGCGTGATGAAGCGCACGTTGGATTTCACGTCGCGGTAGAAATCCTCCTTCCCGTACGTGGCCGGATTGATGTCGAGGCTGTTCGGGAGGAATATCCACGTATTGATGGCAAAATCGTTACCGCGCTCCCCATCCGCCACGAAGCCCACCTTGAACTCCACCGAAAACTTATCGTGTATCTTGGCTTTGATATCTATCATAACATCAGCAATCGCAAAACCGCCCGGGCGAACGTACAGGCACGCCGCCCGGATACCGGACACCAGCAGACCGGAGCGGGGCGGACGGCCGGCCCAACAGGCCGTCCCGGATATCTACTGCTCCCGAGCCCCGTCCCGTTCGGTCTCCTGTCGGAGTACGGCTCCGGACGTCGCCGCCGAAGTCAGGTTCACATCCAACTGGTTGAAAGGTATGGTCAGTCCGTGTTCGGGGAAGGTCTTGTAAACCTTCTCATTCATGTCGTAATAGACGTTCCAGTACTCGGAAGTGTCCGTCCATGCCCTCACGACTATCTGTACGGAACTGTCGGCCAGATTGCTCAGTGCAATGAGATACTCGGGCGAACGCTGTATTCTGGAATCGGCCTCTATCAAGCCGGCCAACACCTTGCGCGCTTCGTCGTAACTGTCGCCGTACGAAATGCCGAACGTCCATTCGATGCGGCGCGTACCGGATTCGGTCACGTTGTTCACGATGCTGGAAGACATGCCGCCGTTGGGAATGATGATGGTCTTGTTGTCCGGAGTTATCAGCACCGTATTGAAGAGATTGATGGCCTTCACGGTACCCTCGACACCCTGCGACACGATATAGTCGCCCGTGCGGAAAGGTTTGAGCAGCAGGATAAGCACCCCGCCCGCAAAGTTCTGGAGCGTTCCGCTCAATGCCATGCCGACGGCAAAACCGGCCGAAGCGAGTATCGCCAGGAACGACGTCGTCCTTATGCCGAGCACTCCCACGATTATCATGACGAGGAATACCCAGACCACTATCCGCAGGATACTCCGGATAAAGGAATTGAGCGAGGGGTCCAGCCCGCGTTTCTCGAATATGCGGTTCAGGAGTCCGTCGGCCTTTCGGATGAGCCAGCGCCCCACGATATAGATAAGTACCGCAGCGACCAGCTTTCCTCCGAGCTTGACGGCCTCGTGCAGCAGGTCGTCCCAGCTCATCTGGAGAATGCGGTGAAGCCAGTTCTCGAATTTGCCGAGCACTTCGCTGTCCTCGGGAATATCCACATTCGGTTTGGAGAGTTGTAGAAAAAGATTCATGCGCAAAACGATTTACATACAGTTCGACATTGGGTAAGGGATGCGGAACGGCATGAAACCGTGCATCCAAACTGCGGTAAAGATACGCTTTATCCGCCGGAACACGAAATGCGGAGCATCGGAAAATCACTGCTTTTGCTCTCCCCGAAGGGCTGCTCCGGACCGAAGGGAGCCGTCCCCGGCCGGTCTTTTCTCCGGAATCGCTTCGTTCCGGCCGAACCGCCACACAGGAAGCCCATCGACTTCGGCCGCCTCCTTCGGTTTTCATCGAATATTTGCTATATTTGCACGGTTTTACCGGAAAGGCCCGGATGGTGGAATAGGTAGACACGCGGGACTTAAAATCCCGTGGGCAGCGATGTCCGTGCGGGTTCGATTCCCGCTCCGGGTACACGGCCATGATTTGCTTTGATTGTCAATGCGAATCATGGCCGTTTTCTTTCTTGGGAGGCCATTCCACGGCTCTCTCGCCGTACGCTCCTACCACCCGACAAACAGCCGGATACGCCGTTTCCACCGATACCCGCCCGGCAGCCGGACAAGACAGCTCCCGCCGTCGGGAAGAGCCGCGGGTTCGCACACCGTATGCAGAACCGCGAATTTCCGTGCCTGTCTATATATTCTTCCAAAATATCTATATTTGGAACTCCAAACGATTTCGTACCGCAATGACACGGATAATTCCCCTTTTGTTTGCCCTCCTGACCGTCACCGGCGGAAAGGCGGGTGCCGTCCTGCCCGGCAGCCGGACATTCGCACAGCGCTCCGGCACCGCATGTTCCGTTCCGAACGACAGTCTCCGCATCTCGACTGCCACTCCTCTGTTACCCGCTGCTGCACAGCCTCTATACGGTCTCGAAGCTCCCGACTATACACCCGCCCTCCGCAACCCGCTGCGGATGCCGGAGAGCGTCCGGCCCCGCCGCGACTTCTGGCACACCACCGGCGCCCGGTTCATCATTCCGGCCGGATTCATCACCTACGGCGTCGTAGCGCAATGCAACCCGCTCCTGCAAAAAGCCAATGCCGAAGTCAAATCCGCCGCATTCCGGGCCTTTCCAGGCCGGACGCATGTGGACGACTACCTGCAATACGCCCCCGTAGCCGCCTACTTCGGCCTCTCATGGATAAAGACCGAGCACAACTTTTTGGAAAAAACCATCGTGGCTGCCACTTCGTACCTCGTCATGGCCGCCATCGTCAATACCATGAAATTCGCCATCCCCGTCCAGCGCCCCGACGGTTCGGCATGGAACTCCTTCCCCTCAGGACACACTGCAACCGCCTTCACGGGCGCACATCTGCTGTTCCGCGAATACAAAAGCGTATCGCCGTGGATAGGCGTCGCAGGCTACGCGGCCGCCACGGCGACAGGTGTCATGCGCATACTCAACAGGCGCCACTGGCTGAGCGACGTCGTCACGGGTGCGGGCATCGGCATCGCCAGCGTCGAAATCGCCTACCTCCTGCTGCCCGTATTCAACCGGTGGATTTACGGTAAAAAGGAGGAAACGACGAGACGGACGAGCATGATGTTCGCCCCGGCCGTCGGATACGGCTACTACGGAGCCGGATTCGCCTGCGTGTTCTAAGAGACGCGCCGGACAGGGCAATTTACCTTTCCCTGTCCGCTTCCAGGACACAGCGCGGAATATTCTCTCTTTTCGGTCTGCCCCGCCCATCACCTCGGACTTCGACCGCTTTTTCCAGTACGCGGAAAAGCCCTGGCTCCGACCGGCGACAGCAACGACGAGAACGTCCTCACCGATACCGCCTAGCAATTGATAACAGAGCAGGGTTACGAACGAAGCGGAGATTATTTGGAGGAATGGAGCGACAAGGCAGACGATTTCGACGCCACCTATCTGTTCCGCGACGACCATACCGGCACCTACATCACCCGAGAACACTTCAACGGCGAGGAACATACCTCCGCCTCGGCAATTCGATGGGAATACCGGTCCGAAGAGACGACGCTGACAATCCACTACACCGAGGCCGGAGACGAGCGCACCTATCGGATGGAAGAGATGTCGGCCGATACGATGATACTCGTCCGGCACACCGCCGAACCATACGGATACGAATACTACCATGTCGCAACCTACGTGAGCTTTTGACGGGCGAACGCACTCTTGATTCCGCCCGCCCACGCTCCCGATACGGGTCACATGCGCCCGTCGGTTCTCCCGGTACAAAAAACAGCCATCCCCGGAACCATTGTTCCGGGGATGGCGCATTCATGCGGCACGAAGTCCGCAGCAAACCTACTTGATACCGAGCTTCTTCCGGATATCCTTCGGTACGGCATCCTTATGTACCACGATGTTGAGCGTCTTGTACGCCACGAAAGGTGCGGAAGCGAAGAAATAACCGTCGTAAATGTTGTCCGTATTCCACGAATTCTTCACCTTGTAGAAAGTGTTGCCGTTCTGGTCCTTGTAAAGACCGGTAATGAGCATGCCGTGGTCGTCGGTCGTCTCGTAGTTATCGTATCCCTGCTGGCGGAGCTCCTGTGTGATTTCCATCTCCTTGATGGGCTCCGTCGCATTGGCAATCATGTTCCTGCGGCTATTGGCCGACATGGTCTCCCACTTCGACCACTCGGTGTTCTGGGCATCCTCGCCTACACCGGCGGGAATCACTGCAAAGCCTTTGGAATACTGGAAACCGGGTTCGCTGACATCCGCAGCCCAATCGACCGTATAGCCGTTCTCCAGCGAATTGTCGATAATCGCCATGAACTCATCGAGAGGCACATTCCACGACAAGCCCCAGGCCCAGTTGTCGGGCACCTCCATCGCGAACTGCGTATAGAAAGGATGGTGGGTGAACGAAGTGAACGAAACGTAATCGTCCATATTCAGGCCCAGCTCCTCAGCAAAACTCTGAGGCGTGTACTCCTTGCCGTTGTAAACGAACGTTTCGGGCAGCTCCCCGAAATAGGCATCGAGAATACCGTCGAGCCCGTCGGCCCATACGGGGGTAAGTTTTCCGTTCGGATTGGCCACTACGCCCTTCATATATCCTTTGAGGACAGCCTCCACCTCGCTGTGCTGGTGGTTGTCGGTACCGTACTGCAAGCCCGTATAGACTTCGTCGGGCACAATGCCGTATTCGCGTATCACGTTGAATACGTCGTGCGTCGCACCGCCCTGCGAAAATTCGGCCTTGCCGTGCATGCGGGTGTACTTCTTGGCCTTGTCGAGATAGGCATGGCGCGCTATCCACATCTCCGAAAGGTCGTAATCGCCTTTGCCGGTACGGAGCAGTTCGCTCTCCAGAAAAGCGATGCCGGCAAAACTCCAGCAGGTACCGCTGCTGTACTGGTCCTTGACGGAGGTAGCGGGGATATCCTTCACTGCCGTAAACTCATAGGGAGTCTTCACCTCCTCCTTGTCGGGCGTCTGGGCACCGAGGCTGAAAGCCGCCAACAAGGCGGCCGCCGTCACAAAAAATCTCTTCATTCCGATAGTCTGTTGTTTTTTATTGATTGGTAAATAAATCGTACATGCCTGCCGTTCCGCAACCACCGCACGGCCATCCTATTCGGCCCAGAGGCCGGCCAGGTTGATGATGGTCTGCATAGCTTTCTTCATCGTGTCGAGCGATGCATACTCGTATTTGCCGTGGAAGTTCATACCGCCCGTGAACAGGTTCGGACAAGGAAGCCCCATGTAGGAGAGACGCGAACCGTCCGTACCGCCGCGGATGGGCTTCACCAACGGTTCCACACCGGCCATACGCATGGCCTGCTCGGCCTTGGCGATTACCTGCGGATGCGGCTCCACCATCTCGCGCATGTTGTAATACTGGTCCTTCAGCGTCAGCTTCACCGTTCCCTCGCCGTACTTGCGATTCAGGAAATCGGCCACCTCCTGCGCGAAAGCCTTTTTGCGTTCGAATTTCGCCCGGTCGTGGTCGCGAATGATGTAGCTCGATTCGGCCGCCTCCACACTGCCGCCGATGCCCACCAGATGGTAAAAACCCTCGTACCCTTCGGTATGTTCGGGACGCTGTACGGGCGGAAGCATGGCGTTTATCTCGCACACCACCTGCAAGGCGTTCAGCATCTTGTCTTTCGCCGAACCGGGATGGATGTTCTTCCCCTGCACCTCGAAACGGGCCGAAGCGGCGTTGAAGTTTTCGTACTCCAGCTCGCCTTCGTAACCGCCGTCCACGGTGTAGGCATACTGCGCACCGAACCGCGTCACGTCGAAATAGTCCACCCCGCGTCCTATCTCCTCGTCGGGCGTGAAACCGATGCGTATCTTCCCGTGCTTCACCTCCGGATGCGACATAAGGTATTCGGCAGCGGTCATGATTTCGGCCACTCCCGCCTTGTCGTCGGCACCGAGCAGCGTCGTCCCGTCCGTGGCGATGAGCGTCTGCCCCTTGAAGAGCGGAAGCTCCGGAAATTCGGCCACGGTCATCGTCACGGCATCGTTCAGCCGGATATCCCCGCCGTCGTAATGTTCGATAATCTGCGGCTTCACATCCTTGCCGCTCATGTCGGGACTCGTATCCACATGGGATATGAACCCTATCACCGGCCGGTCCTCATAACCCGGCGTCGCAGGAATCGTCCCCATGACATAGCCGTAACGGTCCATCTCCACCTCCTGCAGGCCGAGCGCCTTCATCTCCTCGGCCAGACAGGCGAGCAGCACCTTCTGCTTCTCGGTCGAAGGGAAAGTCGTACTGTTCTCGTCGCTCTGCGTATCGAAGCCGACGTATTTCAGGAATCTTTCAAGCAATTCCATATGCATCTTTTTTGGTTATACTGTTTTCCTTGACGCAACGTATTCGTGCGGCAACCCTACCGCACGAATACGCCGACGTCCGTATGCAAATTTACGTATTTATTCCGAAACTTCCGGCTTGGCCCGCTTGGAATCCCATACGACATAGGCAATCAGCGCGACATAGACGAGGATGGCTACCACTTCGGAACCGGTCGTACCGTACCACGAGGTAAGCATCAAGTCTACGTTCAGGTACTTGAGGATGGCGCTGACGACGCCCATGAGCGCTCCGCCGGCAATCAGACCCGATGCGATAAGCGTTCCACGGTCCTTGCGGGCTTTGTTGAGCGCAGCATCCTTGCTGCGTGTCGAAACGAACCAACTGATAAGCCCGCCTATCAGGAGCGGCGTATTGAGGTCGAGCGGGATGAACATGCCGAGCGCAAACGCCAGTGCCGGAACGCCTATCATGGTAAGTATCAGCGCGAATACCGCACCTGCGAAATAGAGCATCCACGGCGTGGCGCCGCCTTCCATCAGCGGTTTGATGACCGCCGCCATGGCATTCGCCTGCGGTGCGACGAGCTGGCTGTCCGGGCCGAAACCATAAGTCTTGTTAAGCAGCATCATGACACCGGCCACCGTAGCCGCCGATACGGCCGCACCGAGAAATTTCCACTTCTCCTGCCGGGCGGGCGTCACCCCTATCCAGTAGCCTATCTTGAGGTCGGTAATGAAGCCGCCGGCCATGGAGAGCGCCGTGCACACCACGCCGCCGATTATCATGGCCGCCGTCATGCCGCTCGTTCCGCTCAACCCCGCGCTCACGAGCACGAGCGAGGTGAGGATGAGCGTCATCAGCGTCATGCCCGACACCGGGTTGGACCCCACGATGGCGATGGCATTGGCCGCCACCGTCGTAAAGAGGAACGAGATGATAAAGACCAGCAGCAGCGAAATGACCGTGAAGAGCCAGTTGTGCAATACACCGAACTGGAAGAAGAAGAGCACCGCCACAAGTACGGCAATCAGCACCGACAGGATGGTCTTCATGGGCAGGTCGCGTTCGGTCCGCTCGCGCGTTTCCACATTCTTTTTACCTTTGAGCTCTTTAACGGCAAGCCCCAGCGCCTGACGGATGATTTTCGAGGATTTGATGATGCCGATGATACCGGCCATGGCGATACCGCCGATACCGAGCGGACGGCCGTAGTTGAAGAAGAGCTCCTCGGGCGTCATGTTCCCCACCGTCTGCAGAATACCCTCGCCTACGGGCAACGTCATGCCGGGTGCGAAGTAGCTGATGAGCGGGATGAGTACGAACCAGACGGTGAACGAACCGGCGCAGATGAACGCGGCATATTTCAGCCCCACTATATAACCGAGGCCGAGCACCGCCGCGCCCGTATTCACCTTGAACACCACCTTGAACTTATCGGCTATCATTTCGCCCCAGGTGAGTACCCGCGTCGAGATGGTCTCCGTCCAGAGCCCTACGCTGCTCGCGATGAAGTCATACAGACCGCCCACGAGCCCGCTGACAGCCAACACCTTGGCCTGATTGCCCTTCTTCTCGCCCGACACAAGCACCTCGGTAGTCGCGGTGGCTTCCGGGAAAGGCAGCTTTCCGTGCATGTCCTTGACGAAATATTTCCTGAACGGTATAATGAGCAGGATACCGAGCAGGCCGCCGAAAAGCGACGAAAGGAAAATCTGATAGAACTGCGCCTCCAGCCCCAGAATATAGAGTGCCGGAAGCGTAAAAATAGCTCCGGCGACGATAACCCCGGAGCTTGCGCCGATGGACTGGATAATGGTGTTCTGTCCGAGCGTGTTCTTCTTTCCGAAGATGTTGCCCACGCCGACGGCGATAATCGCTATCGGTATGGCCGCCTCGAACACCTGCCCCACTTTCAGACCGAGATAAGCCGCAGCCGCCGAGAAGAGGATGGCCATGATGAGCCCCATCGTAACCGAATAGGGGGTAACCTCCTTCGGCTTCGAGCCGGCGGGCAGGATGGGTTTGTACGATTCGCCCGGCTTCAGCTCGGTGTAGGCATTGTCGGGCAAAGAGTAGTTCTGTTGATTTTCCTCCATATGATTTAAATTTAGTTCAGTGCGCACGCCTCACCTTACGGCACCTTTCCGTAAGGTGAGCAAATATACGAATATATTCCATGAAAACCGCAAGCGGCTGCCTCCGGCGACCCGGCAATTGACCGCAACGCGGTGCGGACGAACCGGCCATGCGTTTTTTTTCGTTACTTTTGAGCTGCAAGTCCTGTAAACGGTTCCAAAGGACCGACGCACGAGAAATGGAGATAGTCATAGCACCCGACAAATTCAAAGACACGCTGACGGCAGCCGAAGCAGCCGGAGCCATTGCCGACGGAATAGACCGTGCGGCCCGCCGCGCAGGCCGCACCGACGTGCGCCTCATACTGAAACCCATGGCCGACGGAGGCGAAGGGAGCCTCGGCATTCTGGCCGGGGACGAAGGAGAATACCATCCGGTGGAGACTTTCGATGCGCTGATGCGCCCCGTGCAGTCGGCCTATGCCGTACTCCCGGGCAACAGCGGAAAGTACGCTGCCGTGGAGGCCGCCTCCGCCGTCGGGCTTTACCGGCTGGACAGAGAGGAACGCAACCCTCTCCGGACGACTTCCTACGGAGTGGGAAAAGTCATGCGCGAAGCTATCGAGGCAGGCTGTACGGAGCTAATTGCCGCGGTGGGCGGTACGGCGACGAGCGACTGCGGCGCGGGCATGCTCGCCGCGCTGGGATGCCGTTTTCTCGACGGACAGAACCGCCTTATCGATTACCCCGCCGGCGGCGACCTGATACGGTTCGATGCCATCGACACGGCCCCCCTCTACCACCTTACGCAAGGGTGCCGGTTCAAGGTATTGTGCGACGTGGACAATCCGCTGACGGGTCCGAAAGGAGCTGCGGCTGTTTTCGCGCCGCAGAAAGGGGCCGACGCGGCTGCGGTCGCCCTACTCGAAGCGGGAGCGGAACACTTCGCCGCGAAAGCCGCAGCGGCGACCGGGCACGACTGCCGCGCGGTAGCCGGAAGCGGTGCTGCGGGCGGCATCGCCTGGGCGCTGAAAACTTTCTGCGGAGCCGACTTCATCCCCGGTGCGGCCTCCATTGCCGCGCTGACCGGTACCGACGCGGCCATACGCAAGGCTGCGCTCGCAGTCACCGGCGAGGGGCGGTTCGACAGCCAGAGTCTCCACGGCAAGGTAGCCGGCCATATAGCCTCGTTCGCACATGCCCACGGCATACCGACCATCGTCCTGTGCGGTTCGCGCGGAGAGGATATGACCGCCGACATCCTCGCTCCGGCAGGCATATCGGCTCTCTTCGCCCTGACCGACCGCGTTCCGCGGCACGAAGCCTTCACCCGCCCCGCCGAAAGCCTCGCGCGCCTCACCGCGGAAGTCTTCGGTTACCTGTTGGCCGAATAACTTCCCAACCGCCGGCGCGATTCCAATCGGAGGCTTCCCTGTCAATCGATGATTTCCGCCCCTGCAAAATCATCGCCCATAAAACGATACTCGTACACGCGGGTAAGGCGGTCTCCTTCAAGCCGTTCATATGCGGTCGAATCGAGCAGAAAAGCCGACTCATCCCCTGCCCGCTGCACGAACTCCCGCTCCCCCTGCGACACCTTCACCCACGTATCGTCACCGAGGCAGAAGGGCCCGGGAAAGAGGCCGAATCCGGCAAAACTAACTTCATGACGTCCGCCAACGGCGACCGTAAAGGCCTCCTCTACAGGCGGGGGCGTCAGGTCGTACTGCGCGGAATGAAATTCCACGGTTACAGACTCGGATGTCCCGTTCACATAACGATAACAGGATGTGCAAACATAATCGACATGTTCTCCCTTTCCGCCCTCTTCCTCCTGCGGTGCCGGCCGCTTGTCGCAACCCGCAACGAGCGCCGCCGCACACAGCACCGCCCACAACAAACACCGATTTCGTCTCGTTTCCATAACGCACTGTTTTTAATTCATTGTTTCTCTATAATTTGAAAAAAGAGCCGGCGTCATGTGTTCCACACCATACCGCCGATAAGACAACATACAAGTTCATGTGATTTTTCTACAATCCCCGGTTCCTTCAGACTAAACAATGATAAGCAAAATAACATTACCGACAAAAGAAAGATGCCGCTAAAGCACAAACCACAGTTAAGACCCGCACATCAATAAATTACCCGTCTGTACTTTTCATAATACGGCCATCTGCTGTTACTGTGCCTCCTCCCTGAAAAATGTGATTTTATAACACCTTTTATATTTAGGGTTTAAAATAAAACCGTTAAATTTGGAGGCGGATTGAAACCAATATTTAAAAACAAATAACGAACTGACATCATGAACAAACGGCTTGTGGAATGTGTCCCCAACTTCAGCGAGGGGCGCGACATGGGTATCATCAAGGAGATAACCGACGCCATCACCTCCGTGGAGGGCATCAAATTGCTGGACGTAGACCCCGGCCAGGCGACCAACCGGACGGTGGTGACTTTCGTGGGCGAACCCGAAGCGGTGGCCGAGGCGGCTTTCCGCGGCGTGAAGAAGGCTTCGGAGGTCATCGACATGCGTCATCACAAGGGAGCGCACCCGCGCATCGGGGCGACGGACGTGCTGCCGATTATTCCGGTGGCGGGCATCACCCTCGAAGAGTGCGCCGAAATAGCCCGCACGCTGGCCAAACGGATATACGACGAACTCGGCATCCCGACCTATAATTACGAAGCGGCGGCGCAGCGCCCCGAAAGGCGCAACCTCGCCGTATGCCGCAAGGGCGAATACGAAGGGCTGGAGAAGCGAATTTCCGACCCGAACGAAGCGCCCGACTTCGGCCCCGGCAAATACACCGAACAGGCGGCCCGCAGCGGCGCGACGGTCGTGGGCGCACGCGATTTCCTCATCGCCGTGAACTTCAACCTCAACACCACCTCCACCCGCCGCGCCAACGCCATCGCATACGACGTGCGCGAGAAGGGCCGGCCGATGCGCGAAGGCGGTTCGCCCGTAGGGAAGCCGCTGAAGGATGCCGAAGGCAACACGATTATGATACCCGGCACACTCAAGGGCACGAAGGCCATCGGCTGGTTCATTCCCGAATACGGCGTGGCCCAGGTTTCGATGAACATCACCGACATCAAACAGACCCCGCTCCATGTGGCGTTCGATGAAGTGTGCCGCGCTGCGGCAGCCCGCGGCGTCCGGGTGACGGGAACGGAAATCGTCGGCCTCGTACCGAGAAACTCCCTCATCGAGGCGGGCAAATATTTCCTGCGCAAACAGCAGCGCTCGACGGGCGTATCGGAAAGCGAGCTGCTCAAAATCGCCATCCACAGCATGGGACTGAGCGACCTGGCACCCTTCAAACCCGAAGAGAAAGTCATCGAATACCTGCTCGAAGCGGAGAACAAGAAAAACCGGCTGATTGACCTGACCTGCAAAGGATTCGCCGAAGAGACCGCGAGCGAATCTCCCGCACCGGGCGGCGGCTCCATCTCGGCATACGCCGGTGCGCTGGGCGCCGCGCTGGGCACCATGGTCGCCAACCTCTCCTCGCACAAGGCCGGGTGGGACGCCCGCTGGGAGGAGTTCTCCGACTGGGCCGACAAGGGGCAGGCGCTCATGAGCGAACTGCTCATGCTCGTGGATGAAGACACCGAAGCGTTCAACCGCATCATGGACGTCTTCGCCATGCCCAAGGGAACCGATGCCGAAAAGGCCGCCCGCTCCAAAGCCCTTCAGGAGGCCACGCTCTACGCGACGCAGGTGCCCCTGCGGACGATGAAGGCATCGGTGAAGGTCTTCGACATCGTGAAGGCGATGGCCGCCCAGGGCAATCCCAATTCGGTATCCGACGCCGGCGTCGGTGCCCTGATGGCCCGTTCGGCCGTACTCGGCGCCATGCTCAACGTAAAAATCAACGCCGCCGGGCTCAAAGACCGCAGCGTTGCGGAAGAACTCATCGGAGAAGCGGAACGCATCGCACGCGAGGCCGAAAAGCTCGAAAAAGAGGTGCTGGAGATAGTACACGAGAAAATAGATTGACAAACCGCCTGCGGCGGGGTGCACCGTTATCCCGCCGCAGGTTCCAAAAACAGAAACACCCATGACGTTAAAAGAATTCCAGGACGACATCAGGGCCGGTATTCCGGATGTCCTGCCTGCACCGAAACCTTACGACGCGGCCATCAACCATGCGCCCAAACGGAAGGACATACTCACTCCGGAAGAGAAGAAACTCGCCATAAAGAACGCACTGCGCTACTTCCCGGCCAAACACCACAAGGAACTGGCCGCCGAATTCGCCGACGAACTGAAACGCTACGGCCGGATTTACATGTACCGCCTGCGGCCCGACTACGAAATGTACGCGCGGCCGATAGACGAGTACCCCGCCCGCAGCCGGCAGGCAGCCGCCATCATGCTGATGATTAACAACAACCTCGACAAGGCGGTGGCGCAGCATCCGCACGAACTGATAACCTACGGAGGCAACGGCGCCGTATTCCAGAACTGGGCGCAGTACCGCCTCGCCATGAAATACCTTTCGGAAATGACCGACGAGCAGACGCTCGTCATGTACTCCGGCCACCCGATGGGACTGTTCCCCTCGCACAAGGATGCGCCGCGGGTCATCGTCACCAACGGCATGATGATTCCCAACTACTCCAAGCAGGACGACTGGGAACGCTATAACGCGATGGGCGTCACGCAGTACGGCCAGATGACGGCCGGTTCGTACATGTACATCGGCCCGCAGGGCATCGTGCACGGTACGACCATTACCGTGCTCAACGCCGCACGCAAGCAGCTCCAGAAGCGCGGCGGCGGGGAGATTCCCGGGATGCTCTTCGTATCGTCGGGCCTGGGCGGCATGTCGGGCGCCCAGCCCAAAGCGGGCGTCATCTCCGGCGTGGTGAGCGTCATCGCCGAAATCAATCCGAAGGCCGTGCACACGCGCCATTCGCAGGGCTGGGTAGACGAGGTGCACACTTCGCTGGACGAGCTCATCCCCCGCATCCGCAGGGCACGCGAACAGAAGGAGGCCGTATCGCTCGCCTACCAGGGCAACATCGTCGACCTGTGGGAACGCCTCGCCGCGGAGGGCATCGACGTGGACCTGGGCTCCGACCAGACCTCGCTCCACAACCCGTGGGCGGGCGGCTACTACCCCGCAGGGCTCACCTACGAAGAGTCGAACCGGATGATGGCCGAACAGCCCGAAGAGTTCCATAAACGCGTACAGGAGTCGCTGCGCAGGCAGGTGGCCGCCATCAACAAGCTGACGGCCAAAGGCATGTACTTCTTCGACTACGGCAACGCCTTCCTGCTCGAAGCCTCCCGCGCCGGTGCCGACTGCATGGCGCCGGACGGCAAGCGTTTCCGCTATCCCTCCTACGTACAGGACATCATGGGCCCGATGTTCTTCGACTACGGCTTCGGCCCGTTCCGCTGGGTATGTACGTCGGGCAGGCCGGAAGACCTCGCGACGACCGACCGCATCGCGCTGGAAGTCATGCGGGAAATACGCAAGACCGCTCCGAAGGAGATTCAGGGCCAGCTGGACGACAACATCCTCTGGATAAGCAAGGCGGGCGAAAACAAGCTCGTCGTGGGTTCGCAGGCACGCATCCTCTACGCCGACGCCGAAGGCCGCACGAAAATCGCGCTGGCCATGAACGAGGCCATCGCCCGCGGCGAAATCAGCGCCCCGGTCGTATTGGGCCGCGACCACCACGACGTGTCGGGAACCGACTCGCCCTACCGCGAAACCTCCAACATCTACGACGGCTCCTCCTACACGGCGGACATGGCCGTACAGAACGTCATCGGCGACTCGTTCCGCGGAGCGACCTGGGTATCGCTCCACAACGGCGGCGGCGTCGGCTGGGGCGAGGTCGTCAACGGAGGCTTCGGCATGGTCATCGACGGCTCGGACGACTCGCGCCGCCACATCGAGGAGATGCTCCTGTGGGACGTGAACAACGGCATCGCACGCCGCAGCTGGGCCCGCAACGAGGGCGCCATGTTCGCCATCAAACGCGAAATGGAACGCACCCCCGGCCTGAAGGTCACGCTGCCGAACATCGCCGACGACACGGTAGTGGAAGAGGCACTGAAAAACTTGTAAGGTTTCCGGCTCCGCCGGTCATCGCCGGCGCACGGCACATACACAATCAATAACGCAGCCCTTCCGCGACCCACGCGGAAGGAAGCAGTAACAAGACAACCAAATGAAAACGCACAAGATATCATCCGCACACATCACCCCGCAGCAGGCTTACGAAATCGCCCGCGGGGGATACCGGCTCGAACTGTCGGACGATGCGCGCGCGCGCATCCAGCGCTGCCGCGACTATCTCGACAGCAAAACGGGCGAAAAAGACGCCGCACCGATTTACGGCGTAACGACCGGCTTCGGTTCGCTCTGCAACATATCGGTAGACAAGAAACGTCTGGGCGAACTCCAGAAAAACCTCGTCATGTCGCACGCCTGCGGCACGGGCGAACGGGTTCCGTCGGAAATCGTGAAACTGATTCTGCTGCTGAAAATACAGTCGCTCTCCTACGGTCATTCGGGCGTACAGGTTGCAACCGTGGAGCGGCTCATCGACTTTTTCAACAACGGCATACTGCCGGTGATTTACCAGCAGGGCTCGCTCGGCGCATCGGGCGACCTCGCACCGCTGGCCCACATGTCACTCCCGCTGCTCGGTCTGGGCGAAGCGGAGTTCGAGGGCCAGGTACTCCCCGCCGCCGAAATTCTGAAGAAATTCGGCTGGGAGCCCATCCAGCTGCAATCCAAAGAGGGGCTCGCGCTCCTGAACGGCACGCAGTTCATGAGCGCGTTCGGCGTATGGTGCGTGGTGAACGCACGCCGCCTGTCCGAGTGCGCCGACAAAATCGGCGCCATGTCGCTCGACGCTTTCGACGGCCGCATCGAACCTTTCTACGAACCGGTACACAAGGTGCGCGCCCACCGCGGACAGCTCGAAACGGCCCGCGTTTTCCGTGAGTTGCTTCAGGGCAGCGAGTTGATTGCACGCCACAAGGAGCATGTACAAGACCCCTATTCCTTCCGCTGCATTCCGCAGGTACACGGCGCATCGAAAGATACCATCGACTACGTGGAGAGCGTCATCACCACGGAAATCAACAGCGTGACGGACAACCCCACGGTGTTCCCCGACGAAGACATCGTCATCTCGGCCGGCAACTTCCACGGCCAGCCGATTGCCGTGGCGATGGACTTCCTCGCCATCGCGGTATCCGAGCTGGGCAACATCTCCGAACGCCGTACCTACAAACTCATCTCCGGTTCGCGCGGGCTGCCCTCGTTCCTCGTGGCCAATCCGGGCCTCAACAGCGGTTTCATGATTCCACAGTATACGGCCGCCTCGATTGTCAGCCAGAGCAAGGGGCTGTGCATGCCGGCATCGGCCGACTCGATTCCCTCCTCGCAGGGACAGGAAGACCATGTGAGCATGGGCTCCAATGCAGCGACCAAACTCTACCGCGTGGTGAACAACACCGAACGGGTACTCGCCATCGAACTTTTCAACGCTGCACAGGCGCTGGAGTTCCGCCGTCCCCTCAAGTCGTCGCCCGCAATCGAAGCGATATTCACCGAATACCGCAAACGTGTCCCGTTCATCTCCAACGACGAAATCATGTACCCGCACATCGAAAGTTCGGTACAGTTCGTCAGGAGCATGTAACGGCGACGGACGACCGTTTCCACAGGGCCGCCGCCTTCCGTCCAGACGGAAGGCGCGGCCTTATTACGATACCGGGCTCCGGCCCGCAAACAAGCATCCGATGAAACTGACGATTAAAAACATAGGAATACTCGCCGGCATCGACGAGAGCGGCCGCGAACGCATCGCGGGTGCCGATATGAAACGCCTCGACACGATAACGAACGCCTACGTGACGGCCGAGGAGGGCCTCATCGTGTCCTACGGGCCGATGGAAGAGCTGCCCGAAGGGAGGGCCGACGAAGAAATAGACGCCCGCGGAGGCGTCGTACTGCCCGCCTTCTGCGACTCGCATACGCACATCGTCTACGCCGGCAGCCGCGAAGGAGAGTTCGTGGACAAAATCAACGGCCTCTCCTACGAGGAAATCGCCCGCCGCGGCGGAGGCATCCTCAACTCGGCAGACCGGCTGCACACGGCCACCGAACAGGAGCTCTACGACGAGGCGATGCCGCGCCTGCGCCAGATGATGGAATCCGGAACCGGTGCGGCGGAAATCAAGAGCGGCTACGGACTCTCCACGCAGGACGAGCTGAAGATGCTGCGCGTCATCCGCCGCATGGCCGAAGCATCGCCCATGACCATCCGCGCCACCTTCCTCGGTGCCCATGCCGTGGCACGCGACTACATCGGCAGGCAGGCCGAATACGTGGACCTTATCTGCCGGGAAATGATACCGGCCGTAGCCGCCGAAGGGCTCGCCGACTTCGTAGACGTATTCTGCGACCACGGCTTCTTCACTCCGGAGGAAACCGCACGCATGCTCGAATGCGGCGCGAAGTACGGCATGCGTCCGAAAATCCACGCCAACGAGCTCGCCGCATCGGGCGGCATCCAGGTAGGCGTGGCGCACGGTGCGCTGTCGGTAGACCACCTCGAATTTACCGGCGAGGAAGAGATTGCCGCGCTGCTCGGTTCGCAGACCATGCCGACCATCCTGCCCGGCGCCGCCTTCTTCCTCGGCATGAACTATCCGCCGGCCCGCAGGATGATTGACGCCGGACTGGGCGTGGCCATCGCCTCGGACTTCAATCCGGGCTCGTCCCCTTCGGGCAACATGAAGTTCATCGTGTCACTCGCCTGCATCAAACTGCGCATGAATCCGCAGGAAGCTCTCAACGCAGCCACCCTGAACGGCGCCTACGCCATGGGGTTGCAGGCGTCGCACGGCAGCATCACCAAAGGGAAGCGGGCGAACCTCTGGATTACGCAGCCCGTGTCGTCGCTCGAATTCATCCCGTATGCCTACGGCACGTCCCTCACCGCAGGGCTCGTGCTCGGAGGCAAAAAAGTATTGTAAGTCATACGCCATCATCATGACAACGGGGAGGCCAAAGGGCTCCCCGTTGTCGTTTCTCCGGTTCCCATACCGGCACTGTTATTCTATCGGCAAAAGATGTTCCACCCAATACCGCGGACTGTAGGCTGCTACCGACAAGCTGGAAAACAACGCATCCTTATCGGTTTCACTGAGGGCCGAAGATGCAAAAATATGTTCTGCATAATAATCAATGATAAAATCCACATCCTCTATCTTGCTTGGATACTTGGTATACAAGTCAGAAAAAAGTTTTAAAATTTCTTTTGCAGTAGAAGATGCATACATAGGATTATATGTCGGATTAATTCCATACTCGCCAAACACTTTATCAAACTCGCCGAGATAATACGAGATATTATCTAAAGCTGCCTGATATTGCCTGATATAATCGGGGTGCTGCATGATTCTACTTTCGATTGAACCACCAATTATGGCCGGAGTTACTTTATCACCCACAGGCTCCGATAATTTCTGCAAACAAATATTATGCATCGCCCCAATCCTAACGTACTCAGGATGCTCCTCAAAAAACGAGACATCAACATTCGCCCGCGCTATTTCCTGTTGTATCTCATCTTCCGTAATATCAACCATGGTATCATAAACATATTTCGGGTTTGAATATATGGTCTCCCAATTAAATTCCATAGGAGCACATTCACTTTTATCTTGATTTTGCTCTACGTCCTTTTCATATGCTTCGATTGAACCGGAAACCCCGCACGTGATGCCTCCGGCCACCAATCCCACTCCTGCACCAGCAGCTCCTCCTATCAAATAACCTACTCCTGCACCAGCAGCTCCTCCTTCTGCGGCACCAAGAAGGTCGCCCGATGCAACTTTGACAACACGTTTCGTCACTTTCCACACTGTATGCCAGAATCCATCCTCCCCTTCTCTTGTTGTCACAGCAGCCTGAAGAACGGTTTCATTAAAGTTTTGTAAGGTACTCAATAAAACCAACGCTTCATCTTCTACAATCTCTTCTGAATCTTGTACCATCCCGTTTTGCTGTTCATAAACCTGCGTGCAACTGCCTATACTCATAACAGAAGCTGCCAGCAACATGAACCCCATCCACTTAACAATAAGTTTTGCTTTCATAATAGAAAGAATTTTAGGTTAATACTTAGTATATACAGAGAGAACAAACCCTCTTTAACAAAGATAAATATCAAAACACAAAAAAACAATATCTTTATGTTCTTGACTTTTATCTTTTTGTTTTTATATTTGTATACTAATAAAGTACAACTTACAAACTAAAGCTATTGCCATCATGAAAGCCATTTACTTTTTCTGCGCCGCACTCGTTCTGGCGCTGTCATTCAGCACACCGGCCCATGCCGGTACATCCGCATCTGCCGCCTCCGTCACCGATAACGGTTACGAAACATCCCCCGCAACGGATGCCTCTACCGGCACGGACTACAAGGAATACGCCCCCGCCGATACCGCCGTTGCACCGGCTCTGTCGGCGACACACGCCACATCCGAGCCCCGCGGTTTTTGGTTCTACTTCAAGACAGCACTCTTTTGCCTACGCGACCTCATCATCGGCTTCGGTTTCGGTGCCATCACCGGCGGAGTGGCCGCCGGGCTTTTCAGCCGCACCAAGTTCACCGTCAAACGAGTGCTCATCAAAGGGGCGATAATAGGCTGCCTGCTGGGAGGTGCGGCAAGTATCGTAGTCGCATACGACACCTATTTCGCACACGCCGGCCAAACGACCGTCTGCCGGCTTTCCGAATAACCGGAAAATACTGCGGCCGTCTACCGAACGGACGCGGACAGGGATGCCGGGCAATTACCCGGCATCCCTGTCCGCTTATCCCGCGACGGGTCACCCCGGAAGTCTCCGGACAGGCCCGTCACCTCCTGACATAGCTATCGTAAATTTCCCGCTCCTGCAGCGTAAAATCGCACAGCTTCTTCCTCATCAGATAGCATGCCGAGGAATCGCCGTCATCTACCTCCGGATAGACCTCCGCCAGTTCCCATCCCCGTGCCGAAAGGTAGTTGAGCGCTTCGAGCAGGCTGTCGAACACCAAGCGGTTCCCCTGGTCATCCATCAGATAGGGCCGGAGTTTGTCCACTCCGAAATCCAGATAAACCGCGATGCCGCCCCATACCAACCGAAACCCGAGCTCGGAGTAGACATAAAATCCGTCCTCCTCTCCGGCCGCATCCGTTCTGTCGGATACGGAAAGTACCGGCGTCAGTCCGAGTACGATGCTGTCGGCCTCCGGTACAGGCTCTCCGCCCAACAGACTCCCTCCTCCCGCAAGGAGCAGGACAAGCCATACCGTCATTCTCTTTCTCCACATACACAGGCTCTTTAAAACACTATCTAAAGATAGGAATTATTTCGTAAAAATCCCATTCCACAACCCCGGTCTCTCCCGTACAGACCGCGGCACGAATCATACCGCACGTACGGCCCACGCCAGGGAACAGAAATACCGTACCGCTATCTTTCCGCGCGGAACAGCAGCCTGCTCCACGAACCAATACCCAAGTACCTACCTTTTGCCATGCTTTCTTTTCCGCAAGAGGAGCTGCGTTTCGCCAGACTCCCGAATGCTCCCCGGACATCACGCCACCAAGAACGAAATGTTTTCCGAACACGACGGAGGAACCCGTAAAACAAACGGACAATCGCCGGATACAACGTTCCGAAAACGGACTCGTCACTGCGGGTTCCGCCGGAAAGATGCCGGACGTCCAGCATCCGCCGCACCCGTTATCCCGCCGAAAGCAGAAAGATATGGGCGAAAACGACGTTTCCCGGCCGCCACGGCGGCCGGGAAACGATTCCAAAGACACGGCGTGTCCGCGAAGATTTAAAATATATCGCAAAGCCGCACGGTCTGCAACCGGTCGGGCCCTACGGACAGTACGGCCACCTTGATTTTCGTCAGCTCCTCGATTTTACGCACATAATCCTGCGCCGCCTGCGGCAGCTCCCCGAAACTCTTGATACCGGAAATATCCTCTTTCCAGCCCGGCAGCTCGATATAGACCGGCTTGCAGCGCTGGAACTGCGGAATGGTAGGCGGCATGGTCTCGATACGTTTTCCGTCGAGCTCGTAAGCGACGCATATCTTCACCGTGTCGAGCCCGGAAAGGACGTCAAACAGCATGAGCGCCAGATAATCGATGCCGCTCACCCGGCGGGTATGGTTGAGCACTACCGCGTCGAGCCAGCCCACCCTGCGCGGACGCCCCGTCACGGTACCGTATTCGTGTCCGCGTTCGCGGATATAATCCGCCGTGACGCCTTCGAGCTCCGTCGGGAAAGGACCCTCGCCCACCCGCGTGGTGTAGGCCTTGCAGACCCCCAATACGTTATCGACATACCGCGGAGCGATGCCCGTATTCTGCGGAACGCTCGACGCCGTAGGACTGGAGGAGGTCACATAGGGGTAGGTTCCGTGGTCGATGCAGAGCATGACGCCCTGAGCCCCTTCGAAAAGGATTTTCGACCCTTTCTCTATCTCCTCGTTTATCAGCACGGACGTATCGCATATGTATTTGCCAAGCCTGCCGGCAAGCTCCATGTACTGCGCATAAATCGTGTCGAACGACATGGGCTCGCATCCGAACATGCGCAGCTCCATGTTTTTCTCCTCCAGCGCGTCGCGCAGCCTCGCAGCGAAATAGTCCGCATCGAGCAGGTCGCCCATGCGGATGCCCGTCCGTTCGTACTTGTCGGCATACGCTGGGCCTATTCCCTTCTTGGTCGTCCCGATAAGCTTGCCTCCTTTCATGGATTCCATCGCCCCGTCGAGCACCGAATGGTAAGGCATCACGACCGCAGCCCGGTCGGAAATGTAGAGATTATACTCCCTGATACCGCGCGCCTCCAGCGCCTCCAGCTCGCTGACGACGCTCACCGGGTTCACCACCATGCCGTTGGCCATCACATTCTTGATGTGCGGATTGAATATACCCGACGGTATGCTTTGCAAGGCGAACCGCTGCCCGTCGAACGTAATGGTGTGACCGGCATTGTTTCCGCCCTGATAACGCACCACCACATCGGCGTTCCCGGCATAATAATCGGTTATCTTTCCTTTTCCCTCGTCCCCCCACTGGGTTCCGACGACAACCAGCCTCTTTTTCATCGCTATCGTTCTTCTTCTGAATCTTCTTTAATCCCCGCCCTGCGGTAGATGTAATCTACATTCTTCATATAGTAATCCAGTGTGAAACATGCATCCAGCTCCTCGCCGGTCAGATACTTCATCACCTCCGGGCTCTCGTGCAGTAACTCCTGATAATCGCGCCGCTCACCCATGGCCCGCATGGCGATGGGCTGCACCATGTCGTAGGCTCCCTCGCGCGAAAGCCCCTTCCCGATAAGGGCGTTCATGACGCGCTGGGCGAAGATGACGCCGCGCGTGCGGTAGATGTTCTCCAGCATCACCTCCGGAAAGACCGTCAGGTTTTCGAGCACGCCACGGAAACGCGTCAGCATATAGTCGAGCAGCATGGTGGCGTCGGGCAGGATGATGCGCTCGGTAGCCGAATGGGAGATATCCCGCTCGTGCCACAGCGCCACGTTCTCATAGAACGTAAGCATGTATCCGCGCATCACGCGTGCACACCCCGTAATGTTTTCGCTGCTGATGGGATTACGCTTGTGCGGCATGGCACTCGACCCCTTCTGACCCTTACCGAAGGCCTCCTCCACTTCGTGCACCTCGGTGCGCTGCAGGTTCCGCACCTCGAACGCCATCTGTTCGAGCGAAGCGGCAATGACAGCGAGCGTCGCCATGTAGTAGGCATGCCGGTCGCGCTGGATGACCTGCGTGGAGATATTGGCACTCTGGATACCGAGCTTTTCGCATACATAATCCTGTATGAAAGGCGGAATGTTGGCGAAATTACCGACCGCCCCGCTGAGTTTGCCCACCTCGATATTGCGGGCCGCCGCACGGAAACGCTCCAAATTCCGCATCATCTCCTCGTGCCACAGCACCCACTTGAGGCCGAAACAGGTAATATCGGCATGGATACCGTGCGTGCGTCCGATACAGGGCGTATCCTTGAAACGAAGTGCCTGCCGGCGCAGCATCTCGATGAAATCCTCGATATCTTTCAGCAATATCTCGTTGGCCTGCTTGATGAGATACCCGTTGGCCGTATCCACCACATCGGTACTCGTCAGACCATAATGCACCCACTTGCGCTCCTCGCCAAGCGTCTCGCTGACAGCACGCGTGAAAGCCACGATATCGTGATGCGTCTGCTCCTCTATTTCCTTTATACGGTCTATGCTGAACGACGCCTTCTCCCACAGCTTGGCGACATCCTCCTTCGGAATGACGCCGAGCTCGCTCCACGCCTCCGCAGCAAGTATCTCCACCCTCAGGTATGCCTCGAATTTCCGTTGTTCCGTCCAAATGGCCCGCATGGCAGGCCGGCTGTATCTCTCTATCATATCTGCATTGGTTTTGCCAAGGAACAAAGATACAAAATCACCGGCATTACAGTGTCATGCCCGACCATTATATCATCTTTTTTCCGGCCCATACGCCATGCCCCCTGCGAAATCCTCCTCCGCACAATACGCACAATCAAGCCGATATCTCCTGTCATAAAGAGTAGCGCCCGCCGCCTCTCTCCCTGAAACCGCTCTTCGCCGTACCTCACGGCTCCCCATACCGCCTGCCGACCCTACATAAACATTCCCCCGACTGCTCCGTCGTCTTGACCGGTCCCAAAAAATACCCCGGACCGAATGTCACAAACGGTCTCCGGCATTTTCTCCGCCACCAGGCTTTGGATAATCGTTTTTTTGGCTTATATTTGCATCCGCTTAAGACAAGAAGCCCGGAGAGATGGGTGAGTGGCTTAAACCACCAGTTTGCTAAACTGACGTACGGGATTACTGTACCGGGGGTTCGAATCCCTCTCTCTCCGCAACAAACGCTGAAAATCAGCAGATTGCAAAACAAACACCCAGTTTTACACCCAAGAATGTAAAGTCGGTGTTTTTGTTTTATTTAAGATAATACAACCACTACATAATAAAAGAGTAGCGATATTAAAAGAATCCGATGAGAAAAGACTAATATTTATCTATCCATTCAGTTTGATTTTTCAGGACTTTACATCGTCCTGAAAGTATTTGTTATTGTATTCCAACGTCAGGAGTGGATTATAATACAAGTTTTTTGTGTGGATAGAATTTCGTTTTGCTTAATGTACGAAAGTACTTATCTATAAACGCATGAAATATTAGCACAATGAATCATTGGAAATCAACTTTGGCCGTGATAGGAATAGGCCAACTCATATCTAT